>Ga0308161_1000008_pt1 | contig 866249 bp, 1046 predicted proteins | sample PhyFR2_FD_201034 | JGI IMG/M metagenome (GOLD analysis project Ga0308161, IMG submission 201034) | Phyllosphere microbial communities from UC Gill Tract Community Farm, Albany, California, United States - DLSLF.R2 | ecosystem: Host-associated > Plants > Phyllosphere > Unclassified | place... | reverse complement strand
GCAAACAGGAATAGGATTAGTTTTACACGGTAAAAACAGGCTGTCAGCGATATTCGGGGCAGTATTAACTCACCGTGGGCAGGAAATAAAGGGCAATTTAGATTCACGTCGTATGATAAGAAAGTCGAGAAGAAACCGTAAAACCCGCTACAGACAGGCACGTTTTCTTAATCGGGTAAGGAGTAAGTATAAAGGATGGTTAGCGCCATCCGTCCAGAGTCGTGTAGATAACATAACAGAATGGTCAAAACGTTTCATGAGGCTGACTCCTGTAGGTTTTATTACGGTTGAATCGGTTAAGTTCGATATGCAGAAGATGGAAAACGCGGCTATTGAAGGGATTGAATATCAGCGAGGCACGCTGTTTGATTACGAAGTAAAAGAATATTTGCTTGAGAAATATTACTATAGCTGCGTCTATTGTGGGGTTGAGAATGTGCCATTTGAAAAAGAGCATGTTATCCCTAAAAGCCGTGGCGGAAGCAACAGGATAAGCAATCTGGTGCTATCCTGCAGGGGCTGTAATGAGAAGAAAGACAACTTAACTATCGATGAATTCCTGAAGGATAACCAGCCATTATTGAAAAAGATAAAGGCACAGTTAAAGACTCAGTTGAAAGATGCTGCAGCGGTCAATATAAGTCGCAAGCAAATCATCAAAGAGCTGTCAGGTTTAAACGTGCCTGTTCTGACGGGAACGGGAGCGGAGACGAAATATAACCGGGTATCTCAGGGCTACGCTAAGGAGCATTATATTGATGCGTTGTGCGCAGGCACAACGGGAGCGAAGTTGTATATACCGGGCACATTAAAGCCCTTGTTGATCAAAAAAGAAAGAAGAAATAGCAGGCAGATGTGTCTGGTGGATAAATATGGTTTTCCGCGAGGGAAGGCGAAAGGTAGTAAGATAGTGAAGGGATTTAAGACGGGAGATATGGTTAAGGCAGTGGTGTTAAAAGGAAAGAAAAAAGGAGTATATAAAGGGAAGGTATCGGTGAGATCGAGTGGAAGCTTCAATATAAAAGTAAAACAGGGAAGGGTAGAAGGAATAGGCTGGAAGAACTGCGTAATGCTGTATCGTTTTGACGGATATAGTTATGCGTATGATTAAGAGGTATAGACCCCGCCCCAGGGGGCGAGGCTTCGATATTTAGGTGAGATTATCTCTGATGCTGGATGCTCTTATCTTGACTGGAATAACCTTCAGCCCAATAAACCATTAACTGACCTTGGCAGCACTATTCTTCACTTACTCACACTTAATCCTTATACTGATGACCTTTCAGTTTCCGAGGACTTAATACGCTATGTGCTACAAAAACCAGATGTGGATATCAATGCGCAGGATAAATATGGTAGAACGCCTTTGGTTAACTTCATGTATTGTGCGCGTATCTGGCAGGCAAATGTTGATTATAGCATATCAGGTCTGAAACTTTTATTAGAAAATGGTGCTAATCCCGATCTGCTTTTTACACCTCAGTTTGTCCATTTAGCAAAGTGTCAGCAATGGGCGCTTATTCACCACTGTCATCACGCTCATACTTTATTCGGTGTTTATGGAATACCAACTGAAATGACATCTCTTCTTAACCAGTATTGGAATTTTGATATGAAAGACTCAGCAGGCAGAACTTATCTTGATTTTACTTGAGTGTTTCAATAAAAGAAAAGCCGCAGTGCGGCTTATTTAGATACGATCAGTTGAAGGCTCAGACTATTACTCTCATCATCAAAGCCCATGTGCATACTTAACTGCAACGACTTGGCATCAACATTGTAAGCATGTTCACTTTCCTCTTCATACAGATCAACCAACTCTTCGTGAATATCCTCTTCACTAAAAGCATTATACGACTTGTAATGCTCTACAACACGTTTTGCCACATCACCACAAAGAAGCTCGTCAGATGTGCATTCAATCTTAACAACCATAGGGAAAACGTTCATTGACACCTCCTGCTCACTAAATAAACTTGATTACTTACATATGATCAAGCGGATTATATTCTTTCTCGAAACGCTTAGGATTGTATTTTTTAGCAACGGGTTTGTTCTCGCCACCACCATTTTTTGTAATAAAACGCACAACAACCAGCATCGCACCACAAAGAATAGCCACCACAATACCAAATAGACTCATTTCAATATCCTCACTAGTTAATGTCAACAAAGTATACCACTATGTTTAGTCATGCACAACAAAATCAGCGATAAGTCTTCATCTTTTTTGCCAACCACTTTTGATGATTTAGTGGGCTTTGATGCTCAGTCAACTCAGAATAAACATTCCAAATCATTCCTGCAGCAATCATAACAAAAAGAATACAATTTATAATCATGGTTCCTCATCAAACTCAATATTATGGTTTTGCCTGCCCATCAGCGATCTACCCCAACAGAGCACCACTAAAATAATAAATGCAAGCACCAACCACTTCATGATTACTCGCCTGAGCCAGTTTCTGAGCGCATACTCCATGAGCCGCGATATTCAACACCGTCATCGCCATCACTTTCATCAAAATGAATATTATCAAGAAGCTCGCCAGAGGTGTAGCCTTGAGACAGCATTTCAGCAATACGATCTTCAGCGGTTTCTTTTAAGGCTTCACGATGATTCTCTTTGATTTCAGCCTTTGGGTTTTGAGCATTCCACCATTCGTAGTTCAGAACGATTTTACCTTTCATTTCGCTTTCCTCGTCGTTTTCAATATAGACAGTATAGCAATATCCTGCATTATGCACAACATTTATCTTACTTATCCAGCAGAAAAATATAAGGCTATAAAAGCAATAACACAGATAAAACAACCCGCAGCTTTCATCCTAAAAGCCGCTCTTTTCTCAAGACGTATACGTTCCAGCTCTGCTTTTTCTTTAGCAAGCTCTTCTTCTTTGGTAATAATGTGTCCATTGATGATGACATGCGTATGATTCCTTTTATAATATTCATACTGCGCCTCTGTAACATCTCCATAAATTTCAATACTCATAGGACCTCCTCATAATTAATCTAAAGCCTCGATATATTCAAGGCTATAAGTTAAACGTAAGCCAGCTCTTTAATTTCGTATTCATCAACCTTGATACTTCCATGACAAGGATGAGCCTCTGATGAATTAAACCAAAAAGAATCTTTGCTCAATACTTTTTCCGCCTGTTCTTTCGTTAAGGCCAAAAAAGGCATTCCTGTCTTTTCATTTAGAGTGAAAGACATATTATTACAGTCATCACGTCTTGATGTGTCTCTGGCTTCGGCACGCAAAATAACACCTGTTTTCTTATTCACTAAAACAAACATAGCAACCTCTCATTTTTTATTAATAACGTATTGTATATCATCTCTGTTTCATGCACAAGCTTTATTTTCTGATAGAAAACCATAAGAACTTATGATACAATGCCGAAATGAGATAAAAGGAACCAATATGATTATACATAAAAAACTGATTGTGCCAGATGAGCAAGAGCTTTACATCTTTGGCGATATACATGGCGATTATGACGCTTTCACAGCCATGCTCAGACTTATCGGCGCACAGCCAAACGATTACATTATTAGCACAGGCGATCTCGTTGACCGTGGCGCAGGCATTGCACCACTTCTGTTCGATTTTCTTCATAAGCCTAACTATCATGCTGTAATCGGCAACCATGAAGAAATGATGATTCATGTAGATAAGCCCTATAACCGTGATTTATGGCTTCATATGGGTAATGGTGGCGATAAAACTCTTGAGCAGCTAGGATGGGAAGGCATTAAATATTTCACCGCCCAAATTCTCAAGAAGTTTTCGCTTATTCTGGAAATCCATCACCGGAATAAAGTCTTTGGTGTAATTCACGCGGGCGTTCCTCTGCTTTATGAAAACACCAAAACATGGAAAGACATCATCGCGCTTGCTAAAAAAGATGAGGACTATCGTAATCAGCTTCTTGAAGACAGAGATCTCATTAAGCGTCTGCAGAGAATGCGTCAGGGAACTACTCAGGAGCAACAGGAAGCCCTTAATAGCTTTGAAGCCATCCAAGGCATTGATTACGTGATTCATGGTCATACGGGCGTTATAGAGCCATTCATAAATCACAATATGATTTGGCTGGATACAATGTTTTTAGCTGGGACATTCACTGCCTTAAACTTTAATGAGAAAACGCAACAACTCGATTTTTTCACTAATCAATAAAAACAATAAAAAAGGCCTCTCAGAGGCCTTTTTCTTAACGATTAACGATGATAACTTACCAGCCCATCCAACAGAGCACCCATAATAAATGCATAGAAATCTGCACTTGGCAACACACCTTTCTCAATGTAGCTCTTATAGCCAGCAGGCCATTTCCAGCCATCCATACTGTATTCAGCACTCCCATTAGCCTCTCCCGTCAGACGACATACGGAGAAACCTTTACAAAGCAGTTTACTCTCCTCGCCTTCCATTTCTTTAGTGTGAAGCGCTGCTAAGAATTGCTCTTTTGAATATCCATCAACACTTTCTTTACTGATTACAGGAAAAGGCAAGCCTGTCTCATCCTTCTCCGGTTGCTGACGCCAATATCCTTCAACAAGATCAGGAAAATAACAATCAGCATTGTCTACGGGTTTACGGGAATTTTGCTGATTTTTAAAGGTGGTTTTAAGGTTATAATCGACATCTTTCATAACATCGCTTAGATGCATCAGAGCATAACTCATCGTGTTCATATCATCGCCTGACATTGACAGTGTTTCTTCAAAATCAATATACCACTCAGGATCAATGGTTTCTTTTTCAAAATTGTAATGCTTGGAAGCACGAAGGATTATCGTTTCTGTTGGCATATAAACAAAAGACAGTGTGATTTTACTCATGCCACTATCAAGCAAGTCCACTTTATCAAAAACATTGAAATCCTGACGATTAATCATAGAAACCTCTTTTATTTAAAAAATGTTTAGGAGGCTATTATAACTTAAGTAGACAATGAGGTACAACGCTTTAAAACAAAAAAGAGAGCCTAAGCTCTCTTTGTTTTAATATGTCCGCATTTTTGAGTTCTATCAATGATGCTTGCCATCGTTTTAGGATTACTCAGATCTAATCTGACACAACCATCTTTATTTATCGTGTAAGTTCCGGCATTTTCTCTCAGGGCTTTTGCCAGCCTTCCTTGCGGATAAGAAAGCTCATTTTTAGGAAAGAAAGAAGAAACGCCTTTAAAATGGATGATTTTATCGAGTAATGTCTTTATGATTTTTATAATAAAAACCTCGTTTATGAAGTGTGGTGGTTGCTGCAGGATTCGAACCTGCACATAACAATCTACACAGAAAGCCGCTACTGTATCAAACATAAAAAGACATGCATATCTCTTTATATCTGGTGCTTGTCACCTTCTTATCGTTTGCCATAGCTCCCGGCTATCCAAACAACCAGTGGTCCGAGTTATAGTCATTCCCGGTATCGCTTGTCTCAGACTAATGCTCCCATTGGTAGGAGCTACACAAACATTTTAAGATTAAAAGAGGAAGTCTTGCGACTCGTCGTGGTGTCCATATTTTCTCTGCGGTTTTTTATTCGCTTATTACCGCCAGATACCAGTAATGGATCATCCTTTACGATGGCAGCTTTCTCTGCCGACTTCCTCTATTCTGCTTCGCTGTCTGCCGTAAGATTGCAGTTTTCTCTTACAGCACAAGTCAGTGTTTATAAGCAACAAACTGACAGCTCGCTATTCTATTCAACTTAAGATATTCACTTTACGACTCGTCGCAGAAACCGCGTAGGCTTGGCCTTTTGTTTCTCTGCAGTCTTTTCTTCGCTTTCTGACTGCCAGATACTTCGCTAATTTCTTTCACGATGACAGTAAAATGCCTGTAAATATCTTTATCGGTGTTTTTTAGCAACAAACCGATAACTTGCTTTTCAACTTCAAGTGGTAGGTGTTTATCTCCTACTTGATTGCCACCGATAGAGTCGCTCAGGAGTTGCAAGCTCATTTTTGCGGTCTTGTAATGTTGGATTAAACATCCCAAGACAACGGAGCAGTTTCCGCTCAACCATCCCATATTAACTATGGATTCACTTGTTTTGTTGTTCCACTCAGATCATTCCACAAATTGTAACAATCTGAGCATCTTCAACAACTTCGGGGCCAGGAACCACCCTGCTTCTCCCCTGATAGCTTTTTTCTGTCCCGGCCTTGAGAGATGGGCCACTATATATAAGGACTATGGTTTATAGCGATGGTGGTTTAGGTCAAAGCTACATTCTCTCGCCTTGTGCTCTGTAAAGGATTTGAACCTTTATTCTACCATTCAGTGCGACCATATAACTAAGTTAATAGCGAAGGTCGTCGCCGTTCTTCTAAATGTGATCAAACCTGATCATGAACGTATAAAGCAGGTTGTGAACTAACATCAACCTCTTTTTTCCTGCTATCACTATTTTCCTTCACAAAGAAGAAAAACTCGTTAGCACTTTTAAATATGATTTGGGGCTTATAACTAAAACCACTATTAGCAATAGTTAAATCAAGGCCATTATAACGCTTTTTAACGAAAACAACCTAATTAATCAATCCAAACCATTTCATTTAACAAAGATTTCTTGTTGTTATATATTTCCCATTAACATATGAAAATATCTATTCACTATCTATGTGAATAAATAAAGCATAACATCGATAATAGGTAAAATCAAATATTTATTTGAACAATGATCAGGTTTGTTCAGATTTTTAGTTTGCTGTTAAATACCCTCTGGTTGAAACTGCCAGTCAGCATTCGCATTCCATATCGTCTTCAGCGAACTTATCCCGCTTGCCCTTGGAACTCATACCAGACAAGATGATTTAAAATAACAGCCTCAGTCTAACCTGTTATCCTAATGAGTTTGGTGCTCCGGGTCGGACTCGAACCGACAAACCTTGCGGCACCAGAACCTAAATCTGGCGTGGTTACCAATTTCACCACCGGAGCATTGCGGAAGAAGCTGTTCTATCTCTTCTCAGAGTATATTAGAATACACTCCTTCCTCCAGTTAGTTCATGTGAGGATTCGAACCTCAGTGCTTCGCGAAACACTCCGTCATTCCCTAACCAGTAAAAAGATTATACATAAACTCTTTTTGAAAAACAAGCTTTATTTTAAATTTCTACTATATTGACTATGACAATTGGGGCAAAGGAATCTCAAATTCTCAATTCTATCATCTAGCCAATCCTCATTAATATGATCAACATCTAAAACAAGGGGGCTACCTCTCCACTCTGAACAACAACCACAGTCTGAACATTCATAGGGGATTCCAGATTCTATCAAAGCCCTCCTTAAGAGATGTGATCTTTGTCTCATATAACCTTCTCTTTTTATCAATATATCTTTAGGTTCTTTTCTTATAGCCCATGTTTTATTTTTATTATGACCTTTGCCTAAAAAATGATCACAGTTCAACCCTAATCTGTTTATTCTGTTTTTATAATGTGCTTGCGTCCCTCCTGCTTGTTTCTTGTTTAAATATTTTAAAACCCCAGCTAGACTTATATTATTTTCTACAGCCTCTTTTAATAATTCATCAGTTATTATGACATAGTCACTTTTTTTAGCTCTACCCATTTTCGCTTTAGTCATCTATACACTTACTCCATTTTAAGCAAAATAATATTGGTTATCTGTTCTCTAATACAAAAAAAGCCCCGAAGGGCTTATCAAATTAAAAAATTCAGACATCACTTCCCTGAAGATTTGCTAGGTTTAACGTCTGGATTATTTCCAGGTGTTTTTTTATTATCACGCAGACGCTGGTCTGGTTTTCCAGTTGATTCAGCTATTCTTTTAGGACCGGGTTTTAAAGCCATAATATTTATCCTCCATTTATTGAGATTATTCTCTCAAAAAGACTAACATTAATTATCAAAATGTCAATAAATGTAAGAAATTTAACACTTTACTTGTTTGTGGCTAATTAAAACCTGAAAAACAAAAAGCCCCTGGCCAATAAGGACAAGGGCTGCGACTCATCTCTACACCGGTTTGAGAGTGAGCTTGCCTTTTGCTATTTCACAATCCTCTCCTAATAGGCTAACAGAGAGGCGCTAAGCCTAAAGTCAGGCTAAGACATCCTCTTTCTTGTGATTCCATAGCGAGCAACCTTTCTATGGCAAGCGTGTGTTGTTAAAGAAGTCCACGTTTCTCCTCGAATAATCCCCGCCTAAACGAGGATTACCCACATCTTTTGCCCATAATGAACGATAATCTTTAAACAAGTATCCTTTCGGATCGAGCAAAGCGTACACATTCGGACTCGGTAAAGCACTGAGAAACCTTTGCTTTGGATAAGCTACTCTGCTGTATCACTACAGTAGAACCACCCTTAAATTGGTGGCGTTTGGGGACGAGTGAAATTCAAAGTTGTCACACACTCAGCAATGTCGCCCATTTGTCATTCATGCCCCTGACCGCAACATCAGGTGTTTTTGATTAATAAACCCGTCAGCTTGGAAGCGAACCGATTTACCTGCTTGCCAGAAACTTAAAACTGGCCCCATAAGATATTAAGCTTTACGTTCCCCAGCCGCATCTTTGTAGGCTGTAACTTTTTGTTCGCGGTTCCACCCGCCACCAGAACATTTAACTGGAATCAGTTGGAGTCAAGCTCCTTAGTCAAAAACGGAATACCTAAAGGCATTCTGGTATTAGTATCTGGAGTTGAACCAGACTTTATGTAAAGTTTACATCCCTGATCAATCGGAGAAACGCTTTACCAGCTTCCTGTAAGCTACTAATATTTGGTGTCGATACCGGAATCGAACCGGAGTCTTCGAAGACTACTATCTGATCCTAAACACTCGGACATCTTTCCACTCAGGGAAAGAGCAGGATTTTAACCTACCTATTCAGACTACGCTTCGCGTTTTACCACTAAACTATCACGACATTAGACTTGAGAGATCGGATCTCTCAAGTTTTTCCGCACTAAAAACAAAGCCTTTCGGTTATTTGCTTGTGCTCTTTACTACCTTTAGAACAACTCCCTCTTTCGAGGGAGGAAGTTGAGGCTAATGTTCATCCCCCCAATCGCCTATTTCAGAACACTCGCTCCACATCACAGTAGAGCGTAGTAGGCATTTATACAGCACTCTAATATAAACATCTTGAGAGCCTATGATCATTCCTCTCCCGCCTTTAAGTAAAGCACCTACGACACGCAGTATACCTTACCCCAATCACTCGCCCCACGGTATCCGCAGAGCGGTCAGGTTTTCTATTTTCGTAAAAGGAGGCTAAGCGTTCTGCTCTTCACAGACAGTCTGGCAGAAATCATCACCAGTCATCATCGCCTCAAGAACTACATCTTACCAAAACCAAAACTCAAAATCAACTACTTTTTTACCATTTTTTTCGGATGGCTGGTACTGATCTCCAGCTTGTCTATGCTACCTGCTAGTTAACACCGGAGTCTCACCGGGGCAAAGATTTCGCAGGTAGTTTATTGGGACAGTGTGGTCTTACAACGCGCTTACTTAACCGATTACATCCCACGATATCTACTTCCCATCAGGTCTTACACTTGCCTGTCAGTTCAGGCACTCATCCAATTTCAAACTCACGAAGTAGCCATTCTACAAAATAGCCCCCTTCGTTGACACTCCCGCACAGTAAACTGAGATTTCTACTCAGATCTCCATTCTAACACGAATGGCGCATTAAACATTATGCTACTTACTACTTGGTTTGGTGCTCCAGGAGGGACTTGAACCCTCACGCCTTGCGGCAATGGATTTTGAGTCCACCGCGTCTACCGATTCCACCACCAGAGCAATATGGCCTATAGAGAGACTCGAACTCTGATAACCGCCATCCCTTATTCAGTCAGAAGCAAGCTGACCGGGCAGTTCACCTGTATAGTTGAAGCACCTGCTTTACTAAACGCCTATACACTATCGACTTGGCAGGAATAGAGGAATCGAACCTCACTGATGAAAAACAGAAGCTGAGAGCGACTCAATACTGTTCCTCACTTATAGACCAAAGGATGCCTACCTTCCACATTCTTTCGTCAGCGCTAACTAAGAGAATGCGTGTCTATATTTTTCCCGTTGGTGTCAATGGCGGGATTCGAACCCGCGTCCAGAGTTTTAGAGACTCCTGCTTTACCGCTAAGCTACAAAGACACTTTATTTCCTTCTCACTACGAAAGTCATTCTATCAAATGACTTTCTGAAGTGCAACAACTTTTTTAAGCTTTTTCACCGTAGATTTCTGAGAATCTCTCGAAATCTGTATCGCTCACTGCTTCGCCAGGCCCCATACAATCAAGCTTTTCTAACATGTGCTTATAGCTGAAAAGCAACTCTGGTTCGCCCTGCTCATTTAACACATAAAATGAAGAAATAGCCACATTATCTTCAAACCAGTTAAGCAGTCCCGAATTAAAAGTATGGATCACAATATCCTTTACCTTACTGGCTTCAACTACTGCATCGACCAAACCTTCGATATTGCTCTGGTCATACATAAATGGTCCGAACTTCTCTTCACCATTCAGCATTTTATACAACTCAGCATCCGTCAAAATTACGCCGGACTCGCCCGACATCTCTTTCAGCTTTGCCGAAGGGCATACATTAACAATCACTTTTAACATTATTCACCTCTCTTTGGTGCTTGCGGCAGAGAATCGAACTCCACATACCTATTGCTAATAGTGCCTTACCAGTTAGGCTACACAAACGGTGCGCCGGACTCGAACCGGATTCTCGTTTAAGTTACAGCCTCTTATCTAGAATTTCGAGACATATTAAACGCGCTTTACCCATAAGCTAACTCCCTGAACACACTATAGCAAAACAAACCATGCAGTACAAGTCTTTTTTAACTTAAGACGTGACTATATACAGCACGAATAGCATCAAGAGGAAAGCCTAAACAATATGACATAGCCTCCATTTTTATCTCATTGATTCTCGTCTCACAGCGAACCATCTCGCCACTGGAAAATGGAGGGCCAATATGCTCAAGTTTGTTGATTTTCTTACCTTTTAATGGAAATATTTTATTCATAACAGCCTCTCTTTATGTTATTTATTTAGGAGCTTTTGCAAATAAGGCTCTGCTCTTTTTGTATCTGACGCCAGAACCACCTCAAGTGGTCCTCTTAAAACGCCATCCACCAAGACATTTTCATGCCTGTATCCGCCTATATCGTATTTTATAATGTCAGTTATCAAACCTTTAGCCACAAAGCCTTTTTCAGGTAGCGTTAAATACCACACCTCATCGTTTTTCTTAAGCTTATTTCCTACAACGTCTTTCATGATAACATCATCCTCTTTATTTTTTCAAATTTGACATTCCCGTTTTTAAATATAGCATTATTTTGAAACAAATGGAAATATAATATTAACTAACAAGAGGATTAAATTATGAGCGTGTGGGGATCCATATCGTGCAATCGCATGGCTGAAGTCACTTCAAAACAAGCATCTGACATAGAAGAACATAAAGATTCATTGAAAAAGATTGGCAAAAAATATGCTATTAGCGTTGAGACTTGCTCTTACAACGATGATCAATCTACAGCCGTTCTTTTAAAGGATGCAAATCAAGAAAACTTCTCTGAGGGCTTCTATGACTCAGAAATTTACAAGCTTCCTTTGTTCAGGATAGATGATGATTTTAAACAAAGAACAGAAGACTTTATTAAAGAAGCCTCATCCATTCTGTCTTTTTTAACCACATTAGATTTTAAAGAGCCTGCGATAAGAATGGCTACTTTTTCTTAAATACACCATAAGCCTCGCAAGAGGCTTTTTTATATTAAGCTTATTTTTGATTATCTTTTTAGACATGTGTTATTGTAAAGCCAAATTAAATAAAAAGGAGTTAACAATGGGATTTTACACAACCACATCTTTAAATCGTTATGCCAATCTTGGACATCCTTCTGAAAATGACGATAGCTTAAGTGATTATTGGGAGCGTATTCACGATACATATATTGAAAATCAAAAAAGCCTTGAAATAGCCAAAAAGCATGGCGTCTCACTTTCAGTTGAAACCAGTCAGGAATGCTATCAACTTTTATTTGTGATTCACAATGAGGGCAGCGAAATCACAAATCATTTTTATGAAGATGAGTTTTGGGATCTTCCAGATATTAAAGATGATGAAACATTTTTTCAACGATCAGAGGATTTCATAAAAGAGTTTGTTTCAGTATTCCCAGAGTTCGAAGGCTGTGAGTTTGGAACCGTAGGTAAACGTTTTTCAGCATCATCTTAAACAACAAGGAATAATTAATAATGAGCATATATGCAGTCATTTCATTGAATACTATTATCACAATAACAGAAAATACAGATTTTGATGATGATTATGAACTTTTTAAAGAATTAAACATGAAGTATGTTTTAAACGTCATAGATAAAGCAAAATTATACGACCTTGAAACAGAGGTTTCTTTTGCTGATAACAATATTAACCTTATAATCCATAATACATTAGGAAAAACCACGTTAGTTTTCAGTGGTGAGGAAGTTACTGATTTTCCAGTCATCCCTGATGATGAAAGCTTTACCGAGCGCTGTCAGGCATTTATTAGAGATTTAGCCGAAATCTATCCTGAAGCTTCCCTCTTTAATTTAACAGAACCTAAAAAAAGAATATTCACATCTTCATGATGTTTTAAATATAGCAGACATCAATATAAAGCCTCTTAAGAGGCTTTTTCTTTTAACTCATTTTAGGATAGTTGACGACGAGAATCTTGCCTGTATGATATAACCATCAATAATAACAAGAGGATTTAACTATGGGACTTTGGATAAGCGCAACACTAAATCGTTATGCCACTATCGGCGGCAGAGATAATAAAGATATTTATAAGCATTCAGAATACATCGAGAAAACTTACATCTATTCTCCAGAAAGCCAGAAAATAGCAGATAAATACGGTGTTTATTTAGAAACAGCGATAGTTGATGATTATGAACAGGTGTTACTTATAATTCACAATAAAAGAAGTGAGGTTAGGGATCACCTCTACTCAGGTGAAATCTATGATCTTCCTGATGTTAAAGACGATGAGACATTTTCTCAACGCTCAGAGGATTTTATTAAAGAGTTTGTTATCGCATTCCCTGAGTTGGCTGATGTAGAATTTAGCCCTGCTGGTAAACGATTTATCGCATCATCTTAACGGAGAAATGAAATGACATTAAAAGCCAAAATAAGCATAAATCGTGTTGTTCAGATGTATACCATCAATGATCCTGACTTTTTTAAATATAAAGATGCTATGGATCCTTTTTTTGAATCATATGAAGAAATGGCGAAACAACATGGCGTAGCACTCAGCACAGAATACGGTGGAGATAAAAAAGGACTCTTTTTTGTTATTCACGATGCAAAACATGTCCAGACGATTAATATTGAAGGAGACAATGTTGTTGAGTTTCCCGATATTCCCGCAGCTTTAAAAAGTTTCGAAAGACGTTCCGAGGCATTCCTCAAGGATTTCATAGAAGAACATCCTGCGTTTGAACAATTTGAATTCAGACCTGCTATGTGGCGAATGTTTGTTTATTGAAATCATCATCTATAAAAGCCTCCTAAGAGGCTTTTATTCTTTATTTGCTATACTTTCGTACAGTTGAAGACGAGAATCTCACCTGTATTATACAACTATCAATAACAATAAGAGGATTTCACTATGGGACTTTGGATAAATGCAACATTAAATCGTTATATGCCCATCGGCAGCGAAGATGAAGAAGAGGATGCTTATGATTTTTCAGAGAGAGTTGAAAAAAAATACATCAAAGACACTAAAAGCCTTGAAATAGCAAAAAAATATGGTGTTTATTTAACTACAGCGATGGTTGATAATGGCGATGAAATTTTATTTATGATACATAACAAAGGTAGCGAAGTTTGTGATCATTTTTACACAGGTGGACTTTGGGATGTTCCTGACGTTAAAGATGATGAGACATTTTTCCAACGCACTGAAGATTTCCTGAAAGAGTTCATTATATTATTCCCTGCTCTTGAAGATTTTGAGTTTAGTCCAGTTGGTAAACGATTCACTGCAGTATCTTAATTTACCGCCTTTATCGCTAATTTTTAAAAGCCTCCTAAGAGGCTTTTCTTTTATTCTCAGGTGGCACATTTAAATCAATGCCATATTTTTCAATATTGCCCTCATGAACCTCACCACTTTCAGCCAGATCCACCAAACAATCCCAACCTCTGATTCCCTGAGCAACTGTATCAAAACCTCTAACATACTCCTCTTTATAAGCATGTAAACGCTCAACAAAATCTTGGCGCTTTTCATACGCCTTTTGCTCCTCAATACGAGCGTCAATTTTACTTAAATCAGCATGAAGCTCTTTCATGCGTTCTTGTTCAATGGAAATCGTGCGTTCACACACTTTGACAATCGTCTCAATCAGGTCTTTCTTCTTAGATGCTTGAAGCATAGCTGAACGGAAATCACCAAACTTCTTCTGCATTTGTTCAGAACGCGCCTTAATCGCATCACGCGTGTCTTTATTATAAGCAACGCCTGAAACTTCAGATTTCACCATTCCACAATAAGCAATGTTGTGCTCGCACAGCTCCAGCTTCTGATTAACCTTAGCCTGTGCCGCACCCAAAGTGTATTCAGCACGGTTAGCGATAACGTGTGTCATTTTTCATTCCTCGTCTCTTAATAGGCATTCATTATAACAATAAATAAAATCATGCACAATAAAAAAATAAAACTATAAAGCTTACAATATCAATTGATTACATTGCTCACTTGTTGCGTGGTGTGGTCATTATTTTTGATGAGCCTTCACATTTTCAATTCGGGCATTGATTCTTTCGAGTTCCTGCTTAAGCAATTCTATTTCAAATAGCTTAGCATTTAACTCCGCCATGCGTTCCTGCTCAATACTAATCGTATTATCACACACATCCACAATCATTTTTACCAGATTTTCCTTTTTAGATACCTGAAGCATCGTTGAGCAGGAATCACCAAACTTCTTCTGAATCTCCTCAGAGCGGGATTTAATCGCATCATGCGTGTCTTTATCATAAGCTGCACCTAAAACTTCGGACTTTACCATCTCACAATATGCGATATTGCATTTACATTGCTCAAGTTTTTGATTAACCTTAGCCCGATCTCGATCTAACTTGTATTCAGCAGGACTAGCAACATGTTGTGCCATCTTTTAATCCTCGTATTTTCATGAAAAATATAAAACAAAATATCAATAAATTACCTTGTCTCTTCGGCAATTCTCTTCTTCATTATACGCACCATCTTAATCCAGTCGTAATGCGTCGAAGCCCAGCGAATCATCTTATAACGCTCGATATCTTTAATGGTATTGCCATATTGTTTACGCATAGCCTGCCTTATTTTTCTGAGATACGATAAGGCGCAACCAACAATGCTACGCCGATTTCTTTTAGCATATCCTCATAGAACATGACTTCTTCAATAGCCTTGTCATCTCCCGAATGAAGGTAAATTGTTTTGAGCTTTTGGTATTTCTCTCTACCATCCTTTAATACGTTAGACACAAAATCAAATCCATTCAGATAATCATCATCCATCCAGTGATCAAGGTATAATATCTCAACCTCTGCAGAGTGCTTATCAACATAGTCAAGAGCAGGTTTAATCTCTCTTAACCACAATACACCTTGAGCCGACTCTTTTAAGTAGCTCTGAGGATTACGCCAGTCATCAATCCAGATTCTACGATTATCCATATTTTATTTCCGGTAAGGCGCTGGCAGCATATCGACACCGAGCGCTTTGATTTCTTCAGCATATTCCATCATTTCTTCAATCGCTGTTTCATCACTAGAGTGAAGATACACGGTTTTCAGATTAACAAACGACTTTTCTTTTCTGCCATGAAGCACTTCAAATACAAACTCCGAGCCATCAAGGTAAGGATCATCCATATAGTAATCCAAATACATCACTTCGATTTCTTCGGCATGTTCTTTGATATAACGAATAGCCTCACGGATTTTCTTAATCCATACAACGCCTTCACACTCAGCCGCTGACAGGAAATCTTGCGGTGCGCGTTCATCGTCAATCCAGACTTTATTGCTCATGTGATTATTCCTTTTTATTTATGATAAGTGGCGATTTTAAGCTCAATACCTTCAGATTTAAGCTTAGGCGCATATTTCATTAATGCCTTTACTTTATCTTTAGCATTGGAGTGCAGATACACAGTTTTAAGCTGAGGGAACTTGCTTCGACCAAAACGCTGAACCAGCATTACAAACTCAGAGCCGAAGAGAACAGGGCTATCTAGGTAGTAATCCAGATAAAGCACCTCAATATCTGCAGCGTTTTTCTGAACATACTCTAACGCCTCATGGATAGACTTAATCCATACAACAGATTGCGCCACTGTCTCTGGCAAAGACCGTTTAGGATCACGCTTATCATCTATCCACACATGCTGAGCCATTTTTTACCCTCATTGGTTATTAAGCCAACATTATAGCAGTCTTTCAAATCATGCACAACAAAAAAGAGGCCGGAGCCTCTTTTTATCGCTTTACTTACCAGTCATGAACAGGCTCACTGTCAGCCAATGCTTCCTGATGTTCCGCTTCTCGTATTTCCCACTCAGTAGCACCTAAGATACGAAGCTGCTCACTGCTGAAATCATAGTCGCCATTTTCATCCTGATGCACATAACGGCAACCTGCTTTACTCAACTTCTGATACTGTTCTTCCGTGATTCCCGCATCTTTAAGGAATAAATCATGACGGAAGTTATCAAAAGCACGACCTGCTTTTTTAGCCTCACTTGTAGGCGCTTGACGCTCACGACCATACTGCTGCCAAAATGCCTTACAGGATTTGCTACAGAAAAGACCCCAGCCACGATTTAAGTCAGCTTGGCGAACCTGAGAAACCACAGGGCAACATTTGCATTTCACTTCAACCTTCTTTCCACGCACCGCTTTCTTTTCCATTTCCCATATCTCACTTGTTTACGTTAAAAACAGTATAGCAAATAAACACATCATGCACAAGCAATATTGTCGTTAACTTAGACCTTGCTTTTTACGCTCAGCAATACGTGCTTTCAAAGATTCCGCATTGAACGGTTTAGCATTAGGCGACGTTCCGCCTGTTTTTACAGCAACTCTTTTTTCAAATTCTTGTTCTTTTTCTGACATAGAATCTCCTTATTTAATACGTTTCTCTATTTAGAACCATACTTTAGCATAACAGTAATAGATATCATGCACAACATATCTTTTCCATAACTTCTATAAAATAAACGTTGACTCTGATTCCTGCTTTATCGTAATATAACCACGTTGTAGAAATCATACTGAGCTAACGACTCTTTAATTAACTTTTAATTGGAGAGCGTTGTATGAAAAATCAAATTAACATGAGTGTTTTTGAACTTTGCCGTAAAGAGATCAACATGCCATTAGAAGAACTTTTCCAATGGTTAGGTATCGAAGAAGAAGACCGATACTCGTTTAGCTTTGGCGATGTGCTTATCCGCTTTCTGGATAATGGTGCCGCTCAGTTTAGCTGCGCAAAAGCAGACTTTGACCGCTGGGCTAACTCACAGGACTATGAGTTCGACTTATATCGACCTTCCGAACGTCGCGCCTTCCTTAATCTTTTTGAGTCAGGAATGCAAAAAGTATAACTTAAAACGCTATACTCTTAAAACTAAAAGCCAATCATATGATTGGCTTTTTTATTTCTAAATAAAGTAAGACTTAACTAATGGAATCGTCCAATCTCTTATCTGATGAGCCGAAAGAAGACCAAAACAATTTCTTGTGCTTTTTTTACGAAGAAAATCATAGGCATCTTCAATTAAATGATAAGTGTAATCATCCGGCTTACCATAATCATCATAGATTTTTTCTATAGATCGAAATCCATAAGCATCAAATCCTAACTTATCATTTATCTTCAGAAAGGCATGAATAAGTATAGGAAAACCTTCTCCAATATCATCAACCGTCTCATCACTATATCTAACGATAGCATGACACTCCAGTTTCTTTAACTTTGAGGCATAAATCGCGAATATATTACAAAAACCATGCGCATGAACATCTATAATATCTTGTCTTGTATAAGCCATAATCAACCTTATTATTTTATTTATAGAAAAATGGTGAGACACTCTCAATCCTTTGGGCTTTTTCTTTTACAAAAATTAGTTGCTCCCGACCTTTTCTGACATGCCTCTCATCTACCTCATAGAAAGACAATAAAGATCCCAATCTGCCAAGCTCTCTGCGCCAATAAGGATTGAAAACCCACCGATGATATTGCTCAATACTCTCAAAGCCAAAAATATAATCCCGGTCGCGAATATCATCAAACCTAAGCTTCGAATCACGATGAGGAAGCACATGAAGAGATCCATCTTCAAAATCCTTTGTAACGCGATTCCAGACGCTTGTCTGCGCATTACGATAGATTCCCGAACCATCTTCCATCTCAAGCCTTAAAACGCGCATAAGCCCTCTCATTAAAGATTTTCAATACTTACAATTCTTGATGATTCTATCGGCTTTAAGCTGAAAACCTCAAAATCAATGACAGTATAAAGCTCTAGCCCTGACGCATCTACCTTAATAAGACAGATCTCCTCGTCTTCATCAAAAAGATCGCACATCCAATTAGAAAGCCCTTCCTCTGCATAAGCAAGGCTCGGAAAGAAATAGGTTGCTGGCTGAGGCTCACCAAATGAATCCGAGTTTTTACCAATCAAAGGCTTAAAGCCTTCAACTGCTATCCTCTCAGCATTGGCCTTACTCGTAATGTGAAAAATATGCATTGTTGCCTCACAATAAAAAAACCTTCCGAAGAAGGCCTATTATAGCAAAAGCTCATATCATTTAAAAGACAATAGTGAGCCACATATCAGGATTATCAAGATAATCACCTAAGAAATCTAAGCTCTGGATTTGTGCAGGATTCAAATGAACGTGTTTCAAATCAGCATGTTTGGCTTCGAAATCTTCGATAGATTTTCTTTCCACATGATAAGACTCATACTTAAATGCTTCTTTTATATCATTTATATGAAGATATTGAAAAACCTTCACATTATGTTTAGGTGTTATGAACTCGCCTTGACGTAAGTCATAGAGCAACTCATGAGAACGTTTAAACAGCTCTTGCTTTAGCTCCTGTGAGGAATGAACATCATTCATAGGACGTGGTGCCAGCAGGATTGAACACTCAAAGAAAATATTCATCATCACCATATCGTCCAGTAAGACATTTAACGCCTCTTCATCCGTTAAACCATATACACGCTTCAGATCGCCAAAAATATGATGCCCTAGCTCAGCTATTACATCAGCAGCATACTCATGAAGGCTACCTACATGAAACTCCATACGATACTCTTTAGCATCTTCCAAAACACCCGTTCCAAACTTATCACGCATTTCTACATAATGCTCAAACCCATGATTAATACGACTCAGCGCCTTCTCTTTATGAAAAGCCACCATCTTCTCGTAAATCTCCGCGTTGATCAATCCATATCTCAGATAGGCGCTTTTATTTACAGCAACATTCTTAAGCGTCATTGTCTCTTTTCCGCCAGTATGGATAGAATCAAAGACTTCTTCAAAAGTTAAGCCAGGATTATCCTGATCATTTCTCAACACTGAAAGAATGTATTGCGATTTAATATCATTCTCAATCTCAAACGTGCTGCGCTCAACATAACGCGCGGTCATACTGACGCCACCAAGAATCTTAGCCACATCCCACGGGTAGAAAATGTTATCACGAAACACGGGCTGACCATGCACACCACCTGCTACTAAAATAAAGAGTTTAACCTTGCTTCCTTCAGCAATAGGCGTATTTGATAACATACACATCTGATTTGAAAATCCCATTTTTACCTCTTTATTATTTTAAATGAAAACACTCTCCGTAAAGAGAGCGCCTCGAATGGTCAAAGTAAAATCAACACATCCTGATGTTTTTCTCTCAAAGACCCCTTTAAAAATAAAAGGCTATCTGAAGCCCCTGCCTCAATATAAACATGACTCTGACCTTCATGCTTTTTAAGAAAACCCTCAAAGCTCTCTTGAGCACCAGGCATGTATTCGCCACATTCTTCCAAATAATCCGTGAGATTCTGTCTTGTGATTTCCTGAATAACCTTGACCCGCTTATTCACTTCGACAGACTCTTCATCATAATAATCATTAAGGAAATACTCCATGCCTTTTGTCAGCACCTTCTCTCTTAAAGACTCATTCGCTATCTCATGATTTAGGGCTTTAGGGGAAAGAGTAGCACCTAACTCATACAAGCCATCCATAAAAACGAGATCATCAGCAATCCGGTCAAACACTTCTTGCTCAGTAAGCTCTGGCCTATACTGACTAAACAAATAAAAGGCGCACTTACCTAAGTCATTGTCTAAGCACATAGGCGTATATTCATCAAAGAAGTTCATGTGTCTTAACATCAGATCTTTAGCGCGTTGCGCTTTATCTTCTGATGGTAGATGATTGTCGTTATTAGCCCTATTAATGACCTCGTTGATTCTTGAAATCTGCTCCATGAGCCTTTCTTTTAAGCCAGCCTTTTGACTTTCCCCATGACGAATCAACTCTTCATAGGCAAAATCATGAACGCAAGCAATATTCATGAAGACGTTCTCTCTGGTGAATGATGGACAGGCTAACTTGCCTTCATCAATCAACTCGAAGACCTTGGGAAAGTCCATATCAGGCTCATTGTTCAACTTTCTCAGCAAATCAAGCAGATACTCTGACTTTTGGTTCTTAACTACGTCAAAGCGATTGTAGCCACGATAAACGGCATCAACACACATTCCGCCAAAGACTTTAAAAGCAGACCAGGGATTAGGTATAGCACCTGTCATAATCGTTTTCTGATTGCGATAATCTCCATTAGAAACTAAAAAGAAAACTTTTACAGCAGCATCCGGCTTCACTGGCACATTTGATACCATACACATCTGATTAAACGATCCCATCTGTTCTCCTTTTTTATTATTGAAAAACAAAAACCCCGAATGAACGGGGCCTTTTCTATCTGCGTCCTCGACCTTTCAGGTTTGGATTACCTTTTGTGAAATCTTTAAGATCCCGGCGAGAATACCCGTGATGGTATTGCTCAGAAGCGGGCGGCTCAATCTCTTGAATTGTAGCGAAACCAAGACTGTTTAACTTTGAGGCCTCAGCCATCGTCATAGTCTGACCTTTTCGCTTACCTGCCTGTTTAGCACAGATGCCTGATAATAAACCACTACCGATAGAAGCAAAGCCGATCACCGCAATTCTTTTTCTTTTCTCAACACTCTTTTCTTCTTCGAGAACATCATTCTCTTTCTCATCGCTCATCTTTTTTTATCTCTTCAAAAAAGTATAACGCATTATACTCTAACGTTGTCATTAAAACAAGATTTATTGAGTGGCTTTCAATTTTAGTCGGACTTCTCTTTCCTCGGTTATGCAGGAAATATCACCATCCTGCCATGACAGCATGATGAAAATCGGCGTAGAATCTTCTTTCAGATAGATCTCTCCTTCCATATCACCATTGGTATAGTCCATGCGTGAACGCATAGTTTCAGTCCAGTCAATATCGTCCGCACTTACCTTTGCTGATACCGTTAGCTCTATGGTTTTTTCTTCGCAAGCACTACCACAATATGCTGAAGGATTATAGGTTGACCAAAAACGTCCAATATCGAAATCTTCTGCAGCCGCTTTATCAAACAAAGCCTGATTACACCAAATGGTGCGCTTTATTAAAAACAAACCATCTGACTTATCCGCGCACTGCTTTAAATCTGATTCCAGCCATTCTTTCGCATAACGAAAACGTTGCGGCAACCATTCTTCAAAATAGGCTCTGAATGCTGGATGTTCCACCATATCCTCAAAGGTCATTTTACGACCTTGACACTCCACAGGAAAATCATCATCATCCTGCTTATCATCTATACAATCATAGAGATCAGCACCGTGATCGCTCCATTTCATTGTTGAATAAAGGCCATCAACATATTCGCGTGTGAGAAACTCTTCCTTACTAATCATAAAAACTCCAAAACGTGCAAAGAAAAAGGCGACTTTCGCCGCCCGCTATTCGATTAGTAATCGAACTTGCCTTTATGCTTCTGCTTACGCATCAGCTTTTCGTTTTTCTTACGGTCCACCTCAGTCTTTGAAGCAAACAGAGGCTGCATCACAATAGACTTTGCACCGTTGATTTTTACGTCTTTCATTTCCATGCTCCAATAAGAGAAAATAGGGTTTCGCGTTTCAATGGACATACTATATCATCAGGTGTTGTCAGACGCAACCTTTTTTTAGCCTTTTTGAAATAAAAAAAGGGCAGGCCCTTCTTTTATCCCGTGATGCTACGACCACCGTCTTCGCGCCAGTCTGCATTGTGATCATGCATATATTCAAATGGATCATGACCGGAACTCACCATATCCATCTCTTTCAGCATAGCGATCTTTGCTGGATCGTCGGTTTTTACTTTGAACGACATTTCATTAAAATCACAATACACCTCAGAGTGCTTGCCCAGCACCTCACCAAAGTAAACCTGTGGATTCAACTTCTTAGCCAACTCAAAGTCAGCCTCATCAACTAGGAACAAACCTTCAAGACTGCCCATACGACCATAATCAAGACTCATTTCTACCAGCAATTCTTTTACTTCGTTCATCGTTAATCTCCTTTGTTGAATAGGTAAACATTATACCAAATATCAGTCTATCGTACAACTGAAACCAAAGCATAAAATACTCTATTAAGCATTATCATAATTCTTTATTCTTTATAGCTTTTATCTTTTCAAAAATACAGCATTAAATATCGCTATTCTCATCATTAAAGCACACGTTAAAATACATTTTATGGTATACTTAACCATCATTTTAAAAAGAGGCAACTACCATGTTTGATCTGAAAATGAAGTATGACGTTTCACTCAACATCAAGAGCACCACTACTGAAAGCGTAAATCTGTTTTGTACGGCTCTGAGAAACATCCTGCCTTTCCCTGATGGCTCTATTAAAGAAGACGAAAAAGCTTTCCACATTCAGTTTTCCATGTCGATGTCTGTGAATCATGCCCGAAATAATCTTCAGAATCTCCAGATTACTCTTTTTCTCATCAATAACAAACTTCGGGAAAGCAATATGCCTGAATGTCGCGTAAGCGGTAATCTCATCGCAACGCCTGTTTTTGATTTTGATCGTGAAAGCATCCCGCTTTCGGGCATGATGGATAAAGATATGATGGATGATTTTAATATCGTGATTCGGGATAATATTTTTTATAAACCTTATGGTGCTGAGCCTATGTTTTCTGAGGTAGTAGATTTACTCCGAGAAAAATACGCCGCTTAATCTATACCTATAAAAAAAGCCTCTTACGAGGCTTTTTCTTTATTCTGCTTTTCTTTTCTTAAAACTGTAATCATCAAAACCTTTACTGTTGCGTTTATCAATGTCAGATACAGGCTCAACAGGCTTCTCCTCTTGACCAAGCACACCACCCATATACATTTCAATTTCCTGATAGACCGTCGCAGCATCCATTTTAAAAGACTTGGTTATTGCCTTTAGTTCAGGATATACAATCACCACATTGCCTTCCAGAATGAAATAAGGTGCGCCAACGTCCCTGAATACATCTGCAGAGATTTCCTGAGCCTCCATACGCTCAAGCCTTTCTTTGATTTTTTCAATATGGTTTTTAGGCTGACCAAAAGAACGGTTAATCTTCAAGCCTTCCTGATCGCAAGTCTTTAACAAGTCATCAAAACTATTAAAATAGACCTGATCTGAACGATTATCTATCTGAGTCAGCTTTCTATTAACCTTTTGCCAATGACTTTTGGAATGAAAAATACTAAATAATGGATAAACCTTTCCACAAAAATACAAATAATCAATCGCAGCAACACGTGATAAGGGATTAGTGTTACCAACATAAGATGTGGCGATTTTATCAATACGATTAGGCAGAGATACGTTAATATCCCCCAAATAAACCCGCTCTGTTTTACGCTTCAGCAAAATGCTGTCGTCAAAGTAAATCATAGCCGAATCATAATAATCATGAAAAGGTGAAATAATCTTCAATTGAACTTACTCCTTTCTTTAAATCGCAACAATGGATTTTTTAATCTCTTTCTCGCCAGTCTGACGTGCTTTCTTACGACGAGCTTTATCCATAATGGCGCGACAATTTTTCTTGGCACCACACTTTGTTGTGCAGCAACCATATTTACATTCGATCTTGTCAAAACGTGAATGACCATATGCTTTCATTAACTTTCCTTTTTATATTTTTCCCACTCAGCCTTAATCACAGAGTAAGGCACATAAACAGAAACAGTATACTGCTTACCCTCCTTTCCCGTCAAGATAGTCTTTCCAATCAACATCCCTACTACTTTACCATCATCACCAAAGACTGGACCACCCGACTGACCATGAACAATCTCAGCAGTAGAAGCATACACAATCGCATTTTCCTGATTAGGTTTTTCTGGACGGCTTTCTACTTTACCTGATGCAACATAAAAATAACGATTAATGTCCTGACCTTTAGAAATAACAGTTTTACCGCCAATACTATTCCCAATAATGGTTACTTTTTCTGTGGCTACACTCTCTCTCCACTGTGGCACAACACCATTACCTACAATCTTACGTTTCACAAACTGTAAGTCGCAGTTCTCTGAGCACTTATAGACACTGCCCTGCGCAAAGCTCACATGCTTAGCCGTAACCACGTAATCATCATTCCAGCGCACCCCGCTGCCGTAGTCATGCTCCGTTAAAACTCTGTTGCCTTCTTCATAAGTCTGAACGGCCTCAAACTTCACATAGTTCTCTTCAGCCGAAGCCACAAATGATACCAACAACATCAGCCCGATAATATGTTTTAACATTATGCTTAATTATCCTGATTGTATTTAATCACAACCATTGTAGTAGTTTTCATTATTAAGAGCAAGTCATTTTTTTACAGCTTGCTTACTTTTATCAAAGGCGATCCATGCTTCTTTAATAGCGGAATAAGGCACATAAAAAGAATAACTTTTACTTAGTCGATTGTTAGGCCATCTTGCCCCAATAGAAACACCAATAGCTTTTCCATCTTTTCCAAATACTGCTGCTCCAGACTGACCATAAATCGTTTTTGCTGTCGTCTCTCTCAATACAGTATGGTCAACCTTATCCTTCGCTGATTCTAATCGTTCAGCCCATGTGCCATCAGCAAGTAAGAAACCTTGAGTTCCAGTATCATAGCCAGTTGAGCGCGTAGTTTTGAAGTCAACACCGTTTCCCAATATCTCTACATCCTCATTACTTCGAGGATTTCTCCATTGTGGAATCGCTTTGGTTCTTTTAGGAACAAACCTTATCAAGCTTGATCTGTCTAAATTCTTAAAAATATATTCGTCATTTAACTCATTACGATAAACACCAGAGCAAGGACAGGGAACCATAATACTCACATCATAATCTTTATTCCATCCTACAGAGGTTATTTTATAAATCACTCGCTCTTCTGGATCGTAGGCATGTCTGGGATCATAACCTTGAGGGACACTTAAACCGCATTTTGCAATGTATTGCTCGTAATCATCAGAATTAAATCCTTGCGCGAAAACACAACTTGTCATCATTAACAGTATCAATATACTGATAGCCTTAAACATTTTTAGAAATCCCATCAGACAGCCTCCGCCTCAGATTGCCCCTTCCGCTCTTTCTGACGTTTAGCCAGACAAAGCAAATACTCTTCTTTGGCTTTATCACCATTACACTCCAGACACATCGTTGTGGTATTGGTAGCATCATCATTACCACCTAATGCGCGAGCCAGCGTATGATCATGAGTAAACATGCGCTCCTCACCTTCTTCATCAACGCCCCACAGATTCAGGTGATAACTTCCCGGCTTGGGATTCTTTTGGGTAATAGGATTACGCTCAAAAGCAAAATACGACGCTTTTAGACCACAGCAAGAACACACTACGCCGTGATTAAAGAATGTCAGCAGTCTAAGAGAAGTCAGATGAACTTCTTCGCCTTTAAAGAGTGTCCGATAACCCTTAAATCCACGCAGTAACGCCTGATGCATATTCTTTGACTTTAAAACCTCAACAGCATTACCAATCGCTTCCAGAGTTTCCTCAACCGAAGCTGTCTGCAGGCGATCATATTGTTGCTTTTTCTTCGTCATTAGTTTATCTCTTATTCAGTAGTTAGTTGACTCAGTATAACGTAAACACCTATGCTTGCAAAGCAAAAAAGCCTCAGAAGAGGCTTTTCTTTGACTTTAAATCTAACTTATTCCAGCTCTAACTCATCCTCAAATGCATGTTCTTCCTGACCTTCAACCGAAATCACATACATCGGCCCGGTGTCTTCCCGGTCATACAAGTCTCGCTCAAGCTCTCTCGCAACAACCGCACTCACCACCACACCTTTACGATCAGAATCCGTTGAAGCAAACAATACACGATCACCTGCTTTGAAAATATTTTCCATTATAGTTTCCTTATTCAACAATAACAATATCATCAGGGAAGCTTTCGTTGTTCACATAAACCTGAACTGCTTCTCCTTCATTATTTTCAATATTAATCAAAGCCAACGCTTTATAAGCATTACGTAATTTACGTTTCGTTACAATGCCTCGACCTTCAACAGGCTCGCCTTTGATGGTTGTCTTATAACTCACCAAATCTCCTGCTCTGGGCAAAACTTTATACGCTTCCTGCTCATGATACAAATCTCGATACACCACATGACGCTTAGCACCTATCATTCCGATCATTTTAAGTTTTTCATCAACACGTGGATTACCTGCCTTCAGTAGTAGCGTATCACGTGGATATGCACTGCTGACGAAATGAACAGGGTAAAACTCACCATCATCCGCCTCTACCACAAAAAGATAATGATTTTTTTCAGCATCAACTTCACTCACTTCTTTGACAATGCCATTACCGTATATCAACTGCTCATTTCTTTCAATAGTAAAAGCAACAGCTTCACCCACACGAGGGAAAGATTCAGCCATTTCTTTTTTTGTAATGACCATTGTCTTTACTTCGCCTATCTCTACCTTATCCACGATCAACCCCCGTAATCTTTATTATATTCGTCTCTGAGTTATACTCAGCCACAACGGTTTTAAATGGCAGGTCAATAACAATTTGCGCATCTTCAGCCTTCGCCTGACCATTGAAAACACACACCGTCCACGCATCCGTTATGATCTCACCTATTTTCTCATAACCTGAAAACTTCATTTTTTCATAAGCCTCATCATAGCTTATTCCATCATGATTTTCAACGGGATTTAAAATTAGGATTTCATTATCTTTACGCCATACTTCAGGAGAGCTATTCCCCACAGGGAAACGACCTACATTGCGCTTAGCCCAACGCTTCATTTCATGAAGGTTGCCAAGACGTGTTCCAGGCTGAGGCGCATCGAAATCATGAGGAACATCTACGCTGTGAACAATATTTGCCAGACCAAGCTTTCCATTGATTTTTAACTTTGTCTTAAAAATAGGATCAATCTTTACACATTTATGTGAATCTCTGAAAACAACAATTTCTTTTTTCTCAACATCCAAAGCATAAAGATAATGGCTTGAGCACTCCCAGCAAAATTCTTTTATATTAGAACAAACCAGTTGGTTATCACACAGGAAATCAAAAATATCATTCTTCTCTTTTGTGATAAGGCATTTAAAGTTAATCAGAACAAGCAGATTAAGAATACGACTATCCAGAAAGCCTGAATCAATTAGCTTTTTCTTTACAGCATCATCATAGGAGAAAATCTCGCCTTGAAACAAAATCTGATCAGAAAGCACGGGACTTACTTTACTCCAAAGTGATTGAGCTATCTCATCAAAGCGATTATCAATATCAGGATAGGCTTTAGACACCGCTTCTTTAATGTTTTTCTCCGCAGCAAAACGCCTGAGATCGTAGCTATCAATCAAACGACTAAGCTGGCTAATCATATCCTCGTAAAGCGTCATTTGTATTCCTTATAAATAGGTGCAGGCTGTTAATACGCCTTCTTGCGTTTTACGACAGACTCTGAAAAACTGCGAATCGCCATAACCTTTTTTGGAATAGGATACAACGTAGTTCCCACAGTCGTAAAACTCTGCCATTTCATTTTTAATCTGAACAGGGCACTTCTCCGCAGGCACCATATTTTTAACAATCTCATAGGTCGTCTGCTTTGCATCTTCAGCAAAAGAACAAAAGGTGAAAATCAGAATAGCTAGCCCAGCAATATATTTTTTCATAGCATCCTTAAAAAAATAAAAATCCCACTGAAGGCTTTCCAGCGGGAGACGTTTATAATGAAGCAAACTCGCACTCGTCAAAGTGATACAGAGTTTCTTCTCCGCTTTCATCTTCTACAACCAGATGAATATCATCCAGAGCTAAGCGATTCTCATTAAATCCATCACACAGCATTTCGAAATGCGCATACTCGTCATGGTTCATCCCAATGAGTGCTTTCAGCAGCTCAGCACTCATCTTTTCCATGATGCCCACAACTGACGCATTCTGACCATCAGGATAAGTCTTCACAGTATAAACGGTTTTCATTTTCATATTTTATCCTTTTCTTACCATAGGCAGCTCGCGAACATTACATGAGCTATTGCTGATAAAACGATGCGTATTATCCATCTGCGTGATAACTACCACACCACTCTCTTTAAACTCTACCGTTTTGGCAAACTGATCAACAAAGCGATTTCCAGCCACACTATCACAAATAATAAAAAACCGTGCGCCATTAAGATAGTTTTCTGCGACTCTATCTGAAACATCATCATCCGCAAAAACATTCAGGCTAAACATGCTCAGCAAACATACGACAATCAAGCTTAATTTTTTCATGGCTTCCTCTTTAAAATTCAATCGTTAACAGGGTATCTTTAACCGAAGCTTTGTAGCCAGCATCAACTTTGTGAATCGCAATATCTTTAATAACTTTTGATGTCTCAATCGCACACATCTGGTTAGCACAGCCCGATGCCGGATATATAGTTAAACTGACACCTATGTTACCACCTACACCTTGAGAATAAACAGGCAGCGAAGAAACACTTAACACTAAAGCCACCAGCAGTCCTGACGTTTTCATCTTCTTTCTCATGTTTGTATTAAGGTGTCATTATACCCCGAACATCCATCATGCACAAGCTTTTTCTTCATGCACCTGTATTGATATCCTCACTTTTTATGCTTATGATTTGTCGAACAATCACATCATTTTATAAGAGAACAATATGATATTAAATAAAAATATACACGGAAAAATTTTAACCAAAGAACGAATCAACAACGAAATACAATACAAAATAGAAAGTGGAAAACACCTATATACCGTCTACTGCCCTGATGATGGAGAGTTTGATTTACCTGTAAACTCAGAAATTTTCGTTAGCTATAAAAGAGACAAGCTGCTATGGGGTAAAAAAATAGCCACTATGGTCTCTGACGATCCCGGAGAAGCGTGGATGCGAAATAAAAGAACAGATGGTAAAAACTTTCTTCTTGATGCATTTACTATTTTAAGCTTATTTATTGCTTTCTTTCATAGCTTGCCGCTCAGTGATAATATCAAAAATATACACGAATTCTTTGTTCAGTATAACCTTATTCTCATATTCCTTGCCAGCATGATCTTAACTATGACGCTTTGTTTTAAATATGCTAATAATTCCAGCATGTTCGCTGGGATTTATCGTAAGAGAGAAAATAAAACAGAAAGGAGAAAAAAATACATCAAATACATAAAGGATAACTTCAGGCATTCCGAAAAGTTCCTTAACAAGAAACTTAAAGAAGATGATAAGCAAAAACTCATCTCTTTCGTTAACAATGAACAAGAATATTCAGAAGGTGAAAAAATCCTAATCGAAGATATCATTGACAAACAGATTGTTAAAATACATGACATTCCCTATATAGATGTTAAAAAAATTCAGAAATTAACGGAACTCAAATATTCAAAATAATAACTAAAAAAGGCCTCACCAGAGGCCTTTATCATGAGCGATTATACACTTCTATTTTCTTTTTGAAAAAATACTTAAACTCCTCTAATACTGACTTATAGCCTTCAAGCACAACGTACCCCTTCTCTCTTATTAAAAACTTCTGTATTTCAATCTCTTTAACATCAAGTCCTAAATCCCTAGCCATGTATTTAATCTCGCCACTCACATTAGCCCATCGTGGAGCCTCATAGCAAAAACTCATAGTTCCATAACGCTCTTCATCATATTTTTCTAACACCAGATATTCTCCTCGGCTTAAATTTTTTTAACTATACATTAAATCCAACTGTATAACAATCAAAATGAATTTATAGATCTTTCTATTACGTTTATGATATAGTCATGCTTTAACAAAAAGAGGAAACAACATGTATCAAAACTACTCTCGTGAAGCTCTTATTGAACTCATTGATCATCAGAAAAAATTGATCGATTACAGCTCGCAACCTTTTTTAACTAAGCCGCCTATCATTGTTTGCCCAAAAGACATCAGCAAGGCAAGTTATTTTATTGAACTCTTTGCTAATACACTGAAAGCCTCTATAGCTTTTGATAAAGAAGTTGATATAAATGAATGGCTCAGTAAAAAAGATTATCATAATATCAGTGATGCTGACTTCTTTTATCATCTCGCTTTTAATAGCCATCCTGCTTTTAATAAAGCTGCAAATGACATTATTACTCCTTACATCAATAAAGCGAATGCTGATAATAAATCCTATTCAGATATTCTTCATTTCTGTGATACCTGTTTAGAACAAACTCAAATCAACGAGTCTGTAGTCTCACGATTACTCGATAATATTAAAAAAATCAGCAATCATAAAGAACGTGATTTCTTCGAGAAGTATCTGAGAGATAGCATTATAAAAGCGCCAGACCATCATATATTTGTTAAACTTCATCAAAATAATCATGATATTTTAAATCTAAAAAAACATCCAGAGTCTTTAGTGTTCTTTAGCTTTACCCGACAAATTATTAATGGTTTTATTGATGATTTCAGATCTTCAAGCATACACAATCTTAATGAGATTATTAAGGCTGTAGTAAAAACGGGTGTTTTTGATAAAGATATTTTTGATGCTTATCACCATAAAAATACACTCATGGAAGGAACAGCAATAAACGTATTCAAAAAATCACTCTCACTCAGAAAAACTATCGATGACGAAAATGCTTTAATTCTTGATAACGCTTTACTTGAAAGACTCGAACTTATTACCAGCAATACAAAACCATAATAAAAAGGCCCCGCAGGGCCTTTTCTTTTAGAACTCAACTGTTATCAAAGAATCTTGCTTTTCCACCTTAAATGGCTGTGTAGAATCGCATATGACGCGTTTTCTGACATCAGCTATATCCGAATCCATTTTAACCTCACAGGCGCTCCTGTTCTCAATCATGAGCTTTGCCGTAAAACTTCCCGACACACTCTCCGCATGAGACGATACACTCAGACACATCATTATGGCAAACAGGATTTTTTTCATTACAAACCTCTTAGATCGATTCTTTTAGAAAACCGTCGCTGATTTGAACTTGAGTTCATTTTTCAGAATATCAGCAATCGCGTGATTATCGTAGTATTCCGCCTCATCACCTTCCTTGATGTCAAACAGAATGTCGGTAATCTTCATCAGGAATGCGCGAGTCTGTTCTGGACTCTGACACAACACATCCAGGCCCTGAATGCCTTCCAGCACCTCTTCCGTTTCAGCCAGAGCATTATCCAGATTTTTATTAACATGCTCAGAAATCAACTTAAAAATCTCTTTTGTTGCTTTCGCTGACAACGTGATCACTATATCATCATTGACATAGCTGATAGCGTTGCTATTTGGATTAAAGAACCATGATGTAGAACTTGTCTTCTCAAGACATTCTTTCATTATTTTCAGAGCATCATCATGGAAAAAGACATCCACTAGAGACTCTGCATATTTAACATGCTCTTCTTTTGTCTCTTTTTTATCAAAAGCGGCATCGACACCATACTGACTATCAACAGTAAAATCGCAACCTGCAAAACTTCTCAGCATTTTAATTGCTTTAAAATAAATCAGAACATTTTGCCTTTTCTGCAAAAGATCAAGCCACTTCTTAAAATCAATATTAATATTAATACCGCAGTCCTTATTCAGGCTATAGTTATGAAGCAGGTTTTGAACACCAAACTTCAATGAATAGACTACGGAGGCTACTTCACTCACCTCAATCACACCATCCAAAACCTGAGACGACACCTGATTTTTACTACCAGCAAAGAAGCCTGCGTTGATTTTCATTTCTGTTCCTCTTTAAGATTATTGACTCAGTATAGCAGACATGCCGATCATGCACAACACACCTGCTAGGTTTTTAGATACACTTCACATTTTGCATACCTAAGACTTTTTTCAACAGATCGCCAACCTTATGCTCATCATAATACTTGCCAGACGCTGGCTCATAAACCTCATCAAGAATCGCCTTAATATCGTCTTTATGATCGCTAATCTTCATAATATTTAAAAGAGGTGAATAACGAGCAAGACGCTTGTTTACAAACTTCTCTGTCTCATCAATGTGCTCGTTTAAATGCTCGCAAATAAGACTGAAAATCTTAACCTTAGTCGCAACACCCAGACCTACTTTAACACCGAAAGCCTGAGCGACCAAAGCATCATGCTCAATAGTCCAACCTCGCAGGATCTTTGATACATCTTCATTATCTGCCTTTTCCTGCGCTTCAATCAGACCAAAAGGCATCATCATCGCAATAGCCAGACCTTTGTTTTTTCCGCCCTCTTTTTCCTTTCTAAAGGAAATATTAAGATTGTCAGCATCATCAAAATAAACATCATCTTTGGCTAAGTTTTTCAGTTCCTTCAAACCTGCTACAGCAACATCGCCTTGCTTATCCTTAGCAATGATTTTCTCCCAACGGTCGAAATCGATTGGAAGAAAATCAGGATTAACAGCATGCAGCGCCTTTAGATCAGCAAGAGTAAAAGACAACTCCTCCAGGAATGGCGTAATATAAGATACCGTTATCTCGCCTTTAATGATATGGATTGACTCTTTCTCACCTGTTCCTAAATAAAAACTTTTATTAATCCGCATTTTTTATCTCTCATCTGTTTATATTATCAGCAATGATATCACAATATCGCTTTGTGCACAAGCTTTTTTGATTTCAGTTCCTCTGCATTATATCATTACATCAACTCACACCATAAGGAATCAAAATGGGCTATGAAATCCGAATAGACATAAAACCAGAGTCTGTGCAACATATCGACAAAATTGTAGCATCTTTCACGGAAATATTAAAAGCTTATCCATTAAGAACGTGGGTATTTGACAGCAGTTTAAAAATCTGAGCAAATGTGATCATCTCAAAAAATAAGGAATATTACATGCTCAGTATTGCTCAAAAAGCCGCAGAACTTGGCGTCTCCGTCGTGACGCTAAGACGATGGCATCAAAAAGGATTGCTATGCCCCGACTTTATCACCCCCGGTGGACACCGACGATATTGTAAAAAACACATCGGGAAAAACCGTATCGTTGTAGGATATAGCAGGGTGTCCTCTCACGATCAAAAAGATGACTTAATCCGGCAATCCTCTGTCCTCAAACAATCCGGCGTCAATAAAATCATCTCAGATATCGGCTCTGGTCTAAACTTTAACAAAAAAGGATTCTCAGCCCTTATCAAACTCCTGTTTTCCGGCTCAGTCAGCGAAATTAAAATCATAGAAAAAGACAGATTGCTTCGCTTCGGCTTTCCTCTCATGGAAAAGCTTTGCGCCCACTTTAATACCAAAATCACCATCCTCAGACAAAAACCTGCGCTCTCCTTTGAAAATCAGCTTGCCGAAGATCTCATCAGCATTATTAACGTATTCTCCGCTAAGCTCTATGGCAAACGCTCCCATGCTAATAAGAAAAGCACTGGCGCATGATATATTTGATTTTGCTCAGGATTTATTGTAATCTTGTTTTATAAACAAAGGATAAACTCACCGTGGCTAAGACTAAAGATACTCGCGTCATTACCATTAATACTAAAGTTAACGCCTCCGCTTTTACAGCGGATGAGGCCGCTTTTCTTAATGAGTATCTCAACCACTATAACCACATCAAGTTTATCACCGCCTCAAAAATCAAAAAGAAATCTCTCACCGGGCTTTCCATTAAGCAAATCAAATCGCTCTGCGACAGAAATGATATATTGCCTTACCGTATCTTTAACGCGGGATTATACCAGCAAATCCACGGACAGATTAAGTCTCAGCTATCGAATAAGGAAAACTACCTTGATAACGTCAGGGATAAGATCCAGTCGGTAGAAAAGAAGCTGCAGAAGCAGCTTAATACCGTGATTTTAGTGAACAGCATGACACCCGTTCAGCGAAACTACGCCGCTAACCGCTCGCGGTTAGCTACCGCAATAGCTAACTCAGAAACCTACCGTAATCAGCTATTGCGATTGCGTTCGCGAGAGCAGAGGCTGAACAATGAAATAGCCGATGGTGATTTTAAAATCTGCTACGGCTCTGCCGGGCTGCTGAGTAAAAGAAACCGTATCCATGCTAATGATAAAGAAAAGCTGAGTTCATGGAGGAAACAATGGAACGCTTTACGCTACGGGCAGATGTTATTCGTTGGCTCAACCGATGAGAAGCTGGGCAACTCCAATGCAAATATCTCGCTCGATGAGAATAACCAGTTCGTTATGGATATAACCGTTCCGGTATCGCTCAAATCAAAGTATAGCTTTTCTAAGGTATCAGTTCCGGTTAAGGTTTCCTATTATACTGAAGAGCTGAAAAACCATATTGATTTCCATCTCTATGGGAAAAAAGCATGTAAGTATACTAAAGAAGAAAAGGCGGCGGCTAAAGCCAGAGGTGAAGAACTAAAGGTTCCCACGTCTTCGCTTTCCATCAGGCTGATGAGAAATGCGAAAGGAGACTATGATATAGGGATAGGTCTTAATACGAGTCTGGAGCGTAAGCCTGAGCTTAAGACAGTGGAAGATTATGGTCTGATTGGTGTGGACATCAATCCAGACCACTTAGACGTGTCTGAGACGGATGCTAAGGGGAACTACCTGAGAGGGTGGTCTGTTGCTGTGGATTTGAAGGATAAGTCAGCAAAGCAGCGTAAGACGATATTAAGTCAGGCGACGAAGAGCATAGTAGACTATGCTCTGAGCGTGGGAAAGAGTGTGGTGATTGAGGATCTGGATTTTGCGAAGAAAAAGAAAGCATTAAAAGACAACTATAATAAGCGCTATGCGCGGATGCTTTCGTCGTTTGCTTATGATAAGATCAGGGAATATTTTACGGGCCAGTGCTGGCGTTTGGGCGTGGGTTTACTGATGGTAAACCCGGCATATACGAGTTTTATCGGGAACGTGAAATACAGGTCAAAGATAACGCTGAGAGGTAATGAGCATACGCCAGCGGCGTATGTGATAGCGCGAAGGGGACAGGGATTTGGGGAGAGATTTCCTGAGCGTGTGGTAAGGTTAAGAAAGGTTAAGAAAGAAGGTGTGGACGTTTTAATGGCAGAGCAGGTACTACTGAGAGAGATAGGATCTGACAGAGGAAAAGTAAGCTTTTCCGATTTAAAACGGCTACAGAAGAAGGCGTATGGTAATGGCAGAGACCTTGGAATATCAAGTATGCGATTACAGACTATGCTGAGATGTAATGGTATTCCGTTATGCCATGAGCTATTTGTATCCAACCGCGTAGCGTTTGGATACGGGAGCTTGAAATAAGTATTTTAGACACTGATTGCTCAGGTGATCAGATTTGTATAGTTTAAAATAAACGGTCGGCTCTGAGGGCAATAGTATCATCGCTCGCTATAAAGTCGTCGGAGACGAATTCTATGATGTTTTTTATGGCTGCATTTATCATCTTTGTGAACTCTACGGCCTACGTATGATGAACATTCCTGATGGCTCTCTTCTTCCTTACTACTTTTACGATGAAGAACTAAAAATGATTGTTCCCACGCTTTTAGATATTCCTGATTCATCTGAAGACGATGAGCTTATTTATGTGATTGAAAAAGACGGCCTCCAGCGATTTTTATGTGATGAAATAGGAGATTTTGATATTTTTATTGAAAGACATGGAGAAGACAATATTTACTATTATCAGTTAGAAAGTATTGAAAAAAACCTATATGGCAAAGAATATCTTATTCAAAATGCTAAGATTGGGCCGGAACAAGTTGAACGCTTCAAAGCATTACTTAATCCATAGAAAAAGCCCCCGAAGGGGCTTTTTTCTTAGGCTGAAGTTTCCAGTTCTTCTTCATCCAGTTCTTCTTCATCCAGTTCTTCTTCGTATTCGTGAACCTCACGGTTGCGATCAGGCTCAAAGTAGATGTGCTTAATATCAGGAAATGCTTCTTTAAGCGCTTCTTCTACACGGTTGGTTGCGTCAACCAGACCAAACTCACTACCCGTGCGATGCATTTCAGCCTGAATCATCACCATAACCTGCGCACCCCACTGTAAAGTAACTAAACGATACAGCGTCTTAATCTCAGGCCTTGCCTCAATAAAAGCCTCCATCGCCCGGTGCTTCTTAGGACTCGCAGATTCACCCACAATCAAGCTCTTAATCTCAAGCACAATGAAGATAGCCACACCAATCAAGACGGCACCTACCAGCATACTACCCAGCGCATCCCAACGAGAATCACCCGTTACATACGCAATCGCCAGTGATGCCAGTGCCAACAACAGACCTGTAATCGCCGCAATATCTTCACCCGTTACAATCAACATTTCAGATGAACGTGTCTCTTTAAACCACTGCAGCAAACTCATGCCTGCACGTTCTTTCTTAATGTGCTCCAGCGCACCACGTAAAGCATAACCCTCAAGCGCAATCGACACCAGCAATACCAGAATCGCATAACCTACATATTCAAGTGGCTCTGGATGCGTGAAATGCTCATAACCCTTATACATCGACAGCACACCACCCATCGAAAATAACAGGAAGCCTACCATCAACGAGTAAAAGTATTTTACACGTTCATGACCAAAAGGATGCTTCTCACTCTCCGGCTTCTTCGCCTCTCGAATACCTAACAATAATAGCAACTGGTTAGCACAGTCAGCAAAGGAGTGAATCGACTCCGCCAGCATTGCTCCCGAACCCGTCATAACCGCCGTAATCGTCTTAATCACAGCAATACCAAAGTTCGCTCCCAATGCCCTCAAAATCGAAGCAATCGGACTACTACCATGCGCTGAATCAGCTTTCATTTGTTCCTCTATTTATAAGTTTACGTCAATATTTGACAGAAAACATCATAGCAAGTTTACCCATCGTTTACAATCACTTTTTTACAATAAAGACAATATAGCACTTTGTGCAAACAAAAAAAGGCCCAGAAGGACCTTTCTGCTATACTTATTCTGTCGTTTGTCTTTGATGCTTTTCAATATGCTTCACCACAGCTTTAACCGCCGCCTCATTCACCAGAGAGAACACATACATAATCGTCCCGCTATCTGCATAAACCGCCTTATTATCCTCTATGACTACAACCCGATCACTCAACGTCAAAGCATTGCTGGAACGTTTCTCTTCAAATGCTTTCCATGAAGCAACACGCCCACGGCTTTCAGTGTTAATGAAAAAAACTGAAATATTACCCTGACCTTTACCCTCAAAGACAAAAACGCAGTTTTGATCTTCAATGATTAAATCGTCATTCTTTAACCAAATATGGTTATCTCCATCATTAAACTCAAAACGATTGGCATCATCAAAGCATAACTTTTCACAAACAACCCGCATCAGATATTCTTGTTTAACAAGACCATCTACCTTGGGCTGATAAGCATCTGTCCCAGCCTGACCTAAAGCATAGTAAAACGCATCAGGATAAGCTGACATCTCAACATAGCCACGAATAAAATCCACGTAGTCCTTAATCAGCCATAAGTTAGGAGAAGGCCACGCTTCCTCACGATCAATTTCTGATAAGTCAAAATCAGCTAGCTCCCGCTCTAATGACGCCAAATACTCAGCAGTCACAGAAGGAATACCTTTGGCAATATCGATAAAGTTCTCTAATTCCGTTTTCATGTCTTCACGGCTTTTCTGATTAGTCTTCTTCACAACCAGATTCAGACTCAATCCTTCCCCACTCTCAGTTCTGCGTGAGATATAAGATTTAAGATAATCTAATGCGCTTTCTTCACGTCCTTTCACCAACTCCTCAACAAAGACATCAACATTACCATACTGATTCTTCACCAAAACATAGCAAAGGCAAGAGGCTTCATTAATAAGGTATTTAGCCTCTACATCTTTAACCTTCACCAAAGGCACTGAGTCCTTATGAGAAAATAATGCTTCACTTTTAGCGATCAGCTCATTGCGAAATGCTTTCTGTCCGTTTAACGCATCATAAATATAGTTCGTGTTTTGCATAAAAGAGTCCTTGTTGGTTTTCTCTATTATACCTTGTTGCCATTATGATTATCAATCAAAACAACAGGGCTATAGTATAGTTTATTACTGACGATTGAACGCCAACAGTGCCTCACAATGTGCAATACCTTTATCAAGCGCCTGCTCAGGTGTCAGATCCCTGTCATGAATCTGAGGAAGGGGACGCTTAGCCTTCAGCACCTCTACCACTTTCTCAATCTCTCTGATCCATTCAGGTGTCAACAATACATCAGTGGGCTGCGTGTAAAGAGAAATGACAGACATAGATTCATCATCGCTCTCAACAGCAGGTAAGCCCTCTACATATTCAGCACCTAAGTGATATACAAAGCCCTTTGCTTTCTCGTCATACTCAAAACCACCGCCATTTACGAGCAATGCCTGAATCACCATATTAAACGCAGAACTCTCTATTAAGGTATTCTGATAACGAAGCTGATAATCAAATGAGTTTACATCTTCTGGATACTCAATAGCCTCAATATCGCCTTCTTTCTCCAAAAGATAAACCAACGCATTGATTTTAAGCATCACACCCATTCTGAACTGTTTCATATCCACATAGATGACTTTACCGTCTTCCGTTTTTAGACATGTATCTCCATAAGGGAATACGCCCATTTTTCCTTCATTGATTTTCTTAATCATCGTTTTCGGTTTGGACTTATTCAGATCTGAAACAATCAGCACATCCTTACCTTGACGTTTAATCGCATACCGCCAGTCAAAATCCTGAATGAATAAAACATCACCTACAACCATTGCCTCATAATGCAAATGGCGAGGCTCTTCCGTTAATACGGACATTATTTTGTCCAGCTTCAGATACAATCCGGTTAACGAACGTTGCGCAAAATCAACATCAGCAGCGACTGATTTATCATAAAGCGGCATAATAGAAACATCTAAGCCTGAAAACTCACTCAGAGCATCATAGAAATGATAAGCACTATCAATGTAGTTCGGGCATGAGAAAAAATGGGACTTCATTCTCTCTCTTAACATCAATCTGGTCATCCCATCTTGATCTTTAATCGCATTATCCAGAAGACCAAGACTATATTCGATACAGCGCGGCTCAACGAAATCAGCATCTAAAATAGACAGAATAAAGTTTGAGGAAAAGCGCGTATCTTCTGATTCCTCTTTTAAACGAGGAATGTTAACTTTTTCAGAAAGAGATGAGAATACAAAGAAACACTGCTTATCTTCATTTTTGAAAATCACATAATGCTCACTGCTGTTTACAGTAAAAATCCTCACGCCTGGCTCAAGCTCTTTAAGTGCAATTGAGTTCCAAAGCATGTTGATTGCACGGCCCAGCCTGTTGTAATAATCCATATCACTCAGCACAGCAGTGCGCAAAGCCGATTCTTTATCAAGCCATTTTTGCATTTTGCTTTCTTTCATATTCCCTCTCTGTTCCGTGAACCAATATTATTGGCTCGATTAAAGTTAAGCCTCCCATTAAGAGAGGCTATTCATTATTTTTTAGCTGCTTTATTCAACAGCTTTTGTTTCTTTTTAAGATAAGCAATCAGCTTTTCATATTCTGCTTCTTTTGCTTGCTCATCATCTCCAAACTCTGAGTAAATCTTATGCTTTTCAATAAAATCAACCATGAAATTGAACGCATCCAGCCACTCCTCATTCAGATATTTGATCGGTTTTAAAATATGCTCAACACTTGATGCCTGATAATACGCCTTAACATCTTCAGATGAAACGTCCCGCGCATTTTGCTCTCGCTTCATCCCACCAATATAAGGGAAGCTGTATGAAATTGACCCCTTTTCCTTATCATATTCCTGACCCGCACCCAACAGCAGGAATGTGCGCAGAATAAAGTTAACCTCACCCACACCATGACGCGAAAAATGATAATCACGCTGATAAGCATACGTATGGACATCAACATCATATTCAGCTTTGCCAAGACCTTCCATTTCAAAGGCTTTAACCGAAAACTCCATATCTAAATCAAAACAATAGGTCAGTGAACCCGCATTGGAATATTCCACCACACCCTCTTTTACCTGCAGAACCACACGATCAAAGAAATCAATAGAGTGGTGAAGCTTGTCTTCCTCCAGCAGAGCTTGAAGCTTTTCTTTTTCTTCTTCATAGCCACTGTATTCTGTTGGCAGGTAATATACCGTAAAGTTTTTATTATCACCTACAAACAGGAAAGTGCAGTTCTGATCGCTTAACACCAGACTTTCACCATCCAGCCAGACATGGTTATCCAGATCATTATACTCGAAACGATTTTCTGTATTGAAGCCCTGCTCACGGCACACCCGTTCCATGAACGAACGTTTAGCTACGATGTTACTGATCTTCTCTTGAGCGCCTTCCTTAACATCTTCAGCAAGACTCAGATAGAACTCAAACGAGAAACGCTCCATATCTACATATTCAGCTAAAATATCACTAAGGAGCATAAGAGATTCAATAGAGGACGTGGTTTTTACGAAACCACCCACCTTGCTAAACATCGCCATTATCTCTTTAATATCATCGCATTGGACCAGATCTTTTTCTTCCATATCTTTCAGCATGTTTTCAAGTAAAGCCATTTTTTCACTGTCCATAGCAATTTCGCTAAGTTCAGTTTTAGTGCTAAACACATTATGCCATGAATAAATCTCTTTGCTTTTCTCACGCATAGAGCTTAAACCATACTGTAAATGAGCTTCCAGAGATTTATCGTCTTCGAAGTCGTAGCATTGATCCTGATAGGCAGTGATTTCACCACCAGACATACGCTCAAACACATGAATGATATTACCCAGGCGGAAAGCTTTCGCCACACGCATGTCATCACTGTGGACGGTCTTTAACAGATCATCACGCTCAAACATCTTCAGCAGTGATTCACGCATAGCATTTTTAAACGCATCACTCTGATTTACTGAATGTGAAACATAATTCTCGCTCATTGTTTTTCCTTTTAGAAATGAAGTTGGCATATGTTGCCATTCTATCAAATGCTGACATGATGTACAACAAAAAGCCACCTGGAGGTGGCTTTATTTGGTCAGACTTTATCTTAAATAGATATTAGCTTTTTGCTTTTTCCTGACTTGGTGAGCCTTCAACGCGATCTAACTTCACAGCAGTCATTTCCAGCAGGTATTTATTATCGCCATCAAAGGATGAGCTATATGTAGTCTTCGTATCTTTAAGAAGCATCGAGTTTCTGAAGCTTAATGACTTCACAGTGCCTTCCTGCCATTTAGCATCGCCTGACGCCTTAAACTTTTCAATACGCGTCATTACACCGTCAAAATCAAGAACATCGTGATCGCCTGACTTAGCAACTTTTGAGTTTACAGTAAAGCCTTCCTTCAGCTTAAGACCAGTATCGCCTAAGTCTCTTTTTACAAATATTGGCGTCTCTACACCATCGTTATTCACCACCTGAGACATAGAAGACACCAAAGTCTTATGTCCGTTGTCTACCGCATAGACTTGAATATTAACATTGTATGAAGCATCAGGAGCCGCAGCAAAGGCAGAAGATGAAGCTAAAAGGGCAAGCGCTAACAATTTTTTCATAATAGTATTCTCCGTTTAAAGTTTTGTCTCAAATATATATAATATTTAAACACATTAGGCAAATTAATAACAATAAAAAGGCCACCTTGATGGCAGCCTTTTGCTATTCTGTTGTATTAATAATATGCCCAACGCTCCGGCGCATAGTAAAGATAAACAGTTCCTTCAAACCAAAGATTTCCAATCCGATATAAGTCAGCTTCTTCACCGGAAGGGAGAATGGTTCGAACCACAACTCTTTCTTCAGGGAGTTCCTGATCAGTGCGTTTCCAAACAGTCATTTTTTATCACCTCTTAAAAAGGAATGTGCGCTTCCAGCGTTAAGCCTATAATTTCTTCAACATATTCATTGCGCGTTTCTTCATCCAGTGAAAAATACCACTCTGAAAAACACGCTCTTAGAAAATGGTTCGTGCTTGGATAATAATCATGGGCATTGATCTGCTTCCACGCTAACAACTCATGATCATCCACATAGACATAATCTGAACTGCTATCATTCGCATACGCATTGCCGTCAGATCCCATAACAACACGCAGGCCAGCTTTATCAAATACAACATCGCCCGAATGAATCACTTCTAACATTTTTCACGTATCCTATGATTTCCAATGTGCCTGAAGTATACCAAAATCATCCATGATGCACAACCATTATCTTACAGACTTACTCTTTGCCTTATGATAGCTTCAGGCGACTTTAACTCCAAAGTAATAACTAAACTGATTATCCTCTCTCAAAACTCGCACATCAGTTTCTACGGAGAGGTTTTTAATGAAAGGTAGAAACTCAAAGTTGCACAGAATGATATCGTTTGACACCAGACGACGCTTCAGCTCAGATCGGAACATTAAGCCTTTACGGAAAAGTCCTTCAATGAAGACTCCATCATTAGGATTGTAGATAGCGCTACATTTATCAATCACGATAACGCCTTGGCTATTCACTTCCATTACGCCGTGGCTTGAAATCTCAGGAATATGAAATTTATCCTGAAAGTTGTCCACTCCGAAGCTTTGATGATCGTGAGTAATAATAGCAACTTTTTGGCCCTGCTCATTTGCGCCTACCAGAAATTTATTCATGACTTATCCTTAATGCTGAGATACAGTTTTAGACTCACTTTGTGCTCTGAGCACCTCAAGTTCATCCAGTAATGATTCAATACTTTTCTTCTCTGACTCACTAATAACATACATAGGCGTCAAGCCTTTCTTACCAATACTCAGGAATGCTTCCAATATTCTCTTTCTCGATTCAATCCAAGTAGCGCCCATGCTGTCCGTAATCTTGTAAGCAGTTGGCTGCTGCGACAGAAGCGCTTTTATAGACTCAATATCTTTAGACATAAATACCTCTCTATTGGCATTATAATAGCAGGAATTATCATGATATTCAAAGAAAAAATAATCTTGAATTCATCATATTTTACTAGCTTTTTAGACTCAAAATAAGCTATAATTACCTTTTAAAATCAACCATAAGAGGATTTCTTCATGAGCAAATACAAGATTGTTTTGGGCAGCAAATCTCACTTTAAAATGGCTCCTGAATGGGCTAACCATGTTGTTCGTTTCAATGGCAATATTTATTTTACCGAAAATGCTCAGCCAAAACCTTTTGATAAATATGCACGCTTTCATCAGCCTCATGTTCAGGGAAACCTTAATGAACACATGTTTAAGTCATCAGAGCATTCTTTTGAACTGATCGCCTCACGTGTTGATATTGAAACAGACGCATGGGATGGCGAAGGTGAGCCTTTAGTAGGTCAGATTTGCAGCCTGGCAGCACCAAGTGGACAATATGAGGTTGGAACTCCTGTTATTGTAAGTGGCATTCTTAATCTGTTCCATGCGCGTATGATCGCTGTTCAGCCATTTAATGCTGATAAAGAGTTTATTGCCCTCGAACTCGACGAACTGGCTGTTTTTGATTCAGAGAAAGAGAAGAAAAAAACCAAAGCGATTGCGGCTATTGCTAAAGTTTTAAAAGTTGATGTAGACAGCAAAACCGTTCAGGATCTTTATTATGCTATGAAACGTGGAGAGATTGAAGTTTAATCTTATTCAATAAGAAAGCACTCCGTGGCGTTTATAGCGCCGTGCGCAGTCAAACAATTAGATTTACTTAAAACAAAAAGAGCGGCTAGCCGCTCTTTCTTTTTATCAACTTATCTTATCAGAAGGCAAGGTGACACCAACTATTTTTTCAAATCTATCCATATCCACCTTATCATTCATCATATATCGATTAATATTGAATATATCCACCTTCTGAACGTCTACAGGCGCACCATAGACACCAAATGCCGCAATATACCCATTATTCTTCAAAGCCTTCACAAGTGCCTTAGAACGCTTCCCATAAGGATAAACATAAATAGGCACAAACTTACCCGTACTCTTAATTATCTGTAGTTTACTCAACGCCACATCGTAATCAGGACGCCTGATAAAATCTTTAATGAAATGCGTATGAGAGTGATTCACATAAGTAAAGTTATCTTCTTTATATTTTTCGAAATCTTCCGGCTGGAGATAAGTCTTATTTTTGAACTGCTGATACTCTGTCACCAGTGCAAACATGCCTGGATACTTATATTTTTGAAGAATATCCATTGCCGCTTTCTGAGAGGCCCAGCCATCATCAAAGGTGATCACAACCGTCTTTGGCGCAACCTCTTTCTTATTTTTAATATCTGAGACCAGCTCTTCACCTGTAATCACATTATAGTTATTATTGTGAAGATACTCCATCTGCTGAGCAAATCGCTCTGGCGTGGTATTCATATCATTCTCAACTTCTGCTATGCGATGATACATAAGAACAACAGCAACATTTTTAGAAAATGCCGTGGTCGGTAGAACACACATCAAAGAGAGGAGTGCTACTTTTAATAATTTCATTCTATTCCTGTTTTATTTAAATACGAAAAAGCCTCCCTTGTTCAGAGAGGCGACTATTAATAGCTTCCGCTGTAGCCGATATTGTTTTCACGACACCACATAGCCAGAATATTTTTCTCATTACTTTTCAAATCACGGTTAGCGAAGCCACGTGCCTGAGCAACAACGTAGTTGCTTCTTACCTCGATAGTCGCTACACGTTTTTCTTCGAAATAACCAGCAGGTGTATTAGGACGAACCCGCATTGACCAAATAGAGACGCTTCCCAAAATACACTTTGGCCTATAACTATAAACACAATGGTGCATCTTATTGCCTTCTTCAGCCAGATCCTTTCCTTTTACAATCTGCGTAATACTCCATATCATTTCACGACCATGCTCATCTTTCTTCATAAACTGCTTGTCAGGAATATCAAAACCTTTCCATGTGTAAGCAGAGTGTTCTTTAATACGACGCATGTCGTAATGCCAGTCTTTCATACGCTCAAGCAGAGTTTTAATTGTGAAGCCTTGACCAAAAATAGAGAAATCCCTATTTTCCTGCAGGCGACTCTCTAAGTAGTCAACCAAATCGTTAATCTGATTAACACTCTCGGCATGGTTTACAGCAAAGAAACGCGCACAGTCACGCCAGAATGCGTTGACATATTGCTTCTCTGCGATTTTAGATTTTGCAATACGAAAAGCCATACCATCATTAGCGCCAGCACACAAAGCCGTAGCGTAGTAAATAGCACCGTTGATATTAAGCGGCTTAGAACACGCCATAAACGCATGACTTTCTTTTTTAGTCATGAAATCTTTAAGGTGTGTCTTATGAAGCGAACCACCTGTTGCCGCACAGATATACCAATCATGGAAAACGCTGCGCACAACTTTCATTTCCTTAACTGGATCACTCCAGTGGAAATAATTATATTGATGAATGTTGCGCTCATTTTGTTCTTTATACCAAACCTGTTCCAAAATCTTAGGAACCGGGTATTGAACGTAGAGATGCTTGACCAACTCAAGACGCTGCTTAAGACGATCCGAAGAACGGGTTTTTAAACGAAAATCACATGCCGGACGAATACTCAGATTTAAAAGCTCATGAGGGATGTCGTGCTCAATTGGGATAACAATTTTTTCTTTTTCTTTATGCTTTTTACCCATTTCACAAAGCATTGCCTGCTCTTTCTCAGCTCGCAATATTTCTTCGCTGCGGCTTTTCTTCGATTTAGACATTTAACGTCAACTCCATTAATAATAGGCCTTTATCTTATCTTTATTCGTTATCAGAATCAAGCTTTTATTGACACAAAAAGGCCCCAAAGGACCTTTTTATTATTCTACAGTTTTTTCAAGAGTTTTTCGCATAAACGCTCTAAAACTTAAATCTTCCAATTTTGCCTGAGCCTCAAGTTTTTCTCTCAGATCATTACTTATTCTGAAAGAGATCTCACTCAAACCCAATGCCTTATCAATGGCCTCTGCTTCAGCCGCTGACGCTACAGCCACATAACGCTCATCACAGCCTAACTCTCTTGATTCCCACAGACATGTTTCTTTTTTCATGATATACCCTCTATTTGATTTTTGAGTAAGTAAAGCCAGTAGAACCTTATCAAATAGATATCACTTGAACATCATATCACAAAAAGACTTTGCTACTCAAGAATAGCAGCAAAATTTTCTTCTACAAGCAAACCGGAGTCAATGACTTCAGGAAACTCATACATGGATACATTGGTAGAGATAAACTTATTGGCAGACGCCAACGTTACAAACTCAAGCGCATCTTCTCTGGAAGCCGCTGGGATTGCCCGACCACTGTCAGACACATCCTCAAGCGCTACGCGGTTTCCATCAATCAACACAGTAATCGCATACATTTTACACCTCTCGTTAAATTATATGGTTAAATCATAACCAAGCGAAGCCACTATACTGACAACCACTATGACACTCAAGAAATTTTTGACTATTTTTTATACTTATTCCTTTATTTTGCTCTGAACTTAACCGGTCAGCAATAAACCTTATAGTCAAATAATTACTTTAACTAGCAAAGCATATTTTAATTATGCTATGATTATACAAAACAGGAGATATCTATGAAAAAATTGATTAGTCTTGCACTTACCACGTTACTATTCTCTGGCTCTGCGTTATCACAATGCAACTCTATCTCTCCAGCCAGGAGTAATGGTCGAGATGCAGGTGTTCAAGTTAACACAATTCAGACATGCGAGAACAATGGCAGCATTACAACCACTATTACTTATACTAATGGCACAGTAAAAATCATTAATCCTGATCATAGCGTTCAGGAAATCCGTGTGAATAATGAGATTAAACTTATCCAACCTGACGGAAAAGCAGTAGTTCTGCAGCAAGGTCAGTAAAATTACTTAGCTAATAAAAAAGGCCACTCAGTGGCCTTTTTCTTATTTAAGCAGTTCTTCCACTACATCTTTTTCCGAATAACATTTATCTTTTAGAACATCTTTTAATCCCTGCGGATAGGCTTTTGCCAGAATCGCTCTTGCCTTATCACCTTTCAGCACATCATACAGAGCATTTCTGAGACTTATTTCTTCAGGAACACCTGTTATAGCCCAATACTCTACTGGCGTTATATTGAAGTCTATCGTGTTATTAATAATGCCTTCACTGGTGTCAAACCATCCTTCGAATGTTTCTGTTCGGCCTAATACCGCTGAAGGCGAGCGATTATAAATAACCTCATGATTCTTCCTTGATGTGGTAAAACTGGATGTTACAAATTTCTCTATGCGCGAATCAAGAGAGCAGTGTTCTAACACCATATTCACATCGATTTGCCATTTTCTTGATTCCCTGACTATTTCAGTAAGTGAAACAATCAGATCCTCATGACGTTCTTTTTTAAAGATACACGCCAAATCGTCCAGCACTAATCTTTTAGGCGTTTCTGATAAAACTGACATTCTCTGTAAGGCGATATTTTTACAATCTTCATGAATAGCAGGAATGTAGTCTTTGTTATTCAAAATCATTTCTTTGTAGAGATGATTAGAAGCAATCATGTAAGCAAAATCAGCCATCACTGTGTCTTTATCAATTCCGAGATTAATGTGGGTGATTTTTTCACGCCTTTCCGCATTAATCGTGGTAGCTCTACTAACAAAGTTATGATGACGCATTACCTCATCAATCTTTTCCAAGGCGCTTGTATAGATATAAGCACCATTTCTTTTGGCTTTCTCTGCCACCAGATCTCTAAAGTCATTCATTGTTGGCATAGCCTGCTTATGTGCGAATAACGCCATACTTTCAGCATCTTCGCTGGCTAAAATATTCCTTAACGTTCTCCATGATATTTCTTCGTTGCGTATTCCTTTTTGATCAAGAATATGTTTAATGCTGCGATATTCATGTGTTCTACAATATTTCTTTGCCTTATAAAGTTTTTCAATAATATTCGTTAACTGATCATCTTCTATATCTTCCCCTAAAAAATAAGACATAAGATTTTTTATTACATTCATATCCTGTTGTGATGGAGCATCTGTGCCGAAGCAGATATCAAATGGATTAATGTAGTCATTATCTTTAAGGTTATACTTACCAGCCGTAAAATGATTATTGACAGCATTTTTTGCCAGTGTGTCAATGAAGCCATAGGCACTGTTATCATTACTCACAATACTAATGATAGGCGTAGTATTATTGGTATAAGTATTCGACATGTAATAATTCAAGTTCAAGCTATTAAGTAATAACTTGATGTTTTCAATCTGATCCGGTCTGTCATAGATAAACTCATTTATCCATGTAATTTGCCTGCTGGAAAAAGGCTGATAGTAAAAAGATGTATTATCTTTTTTAGTGAATCTCTGACCTATGTTTCTTCCGACATCGCCTTTACGGACATCTCTTTTATTTAAGGCAAATAGCTTAGATGATTGAGAATCCAGATCATTAAAGTCATATTTTTTAATGATAAATAGCAGTTTAATCAGCGCGTCTTTAAGAGTCGTAGAGTTATCGCTTTTGGCAATCAGATAATAACGTTTAACTTCTTTTTTATTATCAAGTCTAATTTTATCATTGGTTTCTTCTATCAAATCAGACAATCCATAAGTATCATGCCTTTCAAAAACGACTTCTTTTTCTTGATTGTTTATCTCATAAAGACGAATGTCGTATTCTGATCTTATTTTCTCTATTTGTTTTAAGGTGTGCTCGTCTCCGATAGAAAAGTTCACAACCTCAATAAACGCGTAGTAGTTGTTATCATCGCCCTTAGAAATGTAAGGAAGGCTTTTTTCCTGAGCAAAGCTATGGGCTGTTACAAAAATGTCCTGCAATAAGTTTTTCATGTTCTCTCCTAAATGATTTTATTATAAATGAATAATATGAGGTAAAGCAAAAATAGATAGCGACCGAGCGGTCAGAGGGTTTTTTGACAAGTTTTATTTTGATTTAGGAGATTTTGATAACCGAACAATAGATGATGATTTTTTCTTTGTCAAATATGATATTGAAAATATTTTGGCTTTGTGTTACTGATTTTATAGAACGACAAAAAGGCCACTAGGTGGCCTCAGCAATTTATACTCGTTGAAGCAGATACTCTAAGACTTCATTTTCGTTGTAATCTTCATTATATTGAGCCATTAAAAGCCCTTCTGGATAAGCATCAGCAAGTATTTTTCTGGCTTTTCCCACTGAAGTTATAGCGTATAGCTTATTTCTCAAGTTAACTTCTGTTCGTATTGTAGTTACAGCCCAATACTCTACTGGAGAAAGATTAAAATAAAGCACTGGATTTATCTCTCCTGATTTAGTGTCGAAATAACTATTTAATACTATATCCTTATTTTTATTTGAAAGGATTGGTGTTGAATAAATGCTGTTTTTATCTTCATGACAGGTTATTTTGAAAGAAGACGTAATAAACTGTTTAAACTCATCGCATTTTTCATTTTTATAGTCTTCTTCACTTAATAAAATAGTCAAATCCATTTTACACTTACGAGCCTCTCTTGCAAAAATATTTATAATGTGTTGAAGCGAATTATTGCTCCTTTTTGAAAAAGCTATATCTGCGTCATCTAGCACTACACGCTTTGCTGCATTTTTAAACTTATTAATATATTTTCTCATAATTGGCTTACAATCTTCATTTATATTAGAAACATCATCATATGAGTTAAGTAAAAATTGTTTAAAAAGATGGGATGAGGCAACAATATAGCCCAATTCAGCTTCTTTTTCATTTTTAGAGAGAATCATATGCGTTATATGCTCTCTATAATCTATATTAATATTCGTAGCACATGAGGCGAATACATTATTTTTAAGAATTTTTTCGGCTTTTAAAATTGCCCTCTCAAAATCTTTATCGAAGACTTTAAATTCACCATCTCTTTTCTTACCTAAAGCATTCATAAAATCCTTAAGTGTAGGCATCGCTTGCTTATGCGCATACCACGCAAATAATTCGTTCTTACCAGAACGCGCAAGAATATTTCTTATTTCTATCCATGAAATTTCTTCACTATTCTCACCTTCTTTTAAAAGGAGTGTTTTGATTTCCGGTATACTTTCTGTTTTTACATATTTGGGTATATATAGACTCTCAACAATATCCAGCAATAGTCCAGCATGAATTTCATTGCCTGTTATATATGATAAAACCTGACTAATTGTGAACATCTCAGCTCCTAATGGCTTATCATGCCCAAAACAAATATCTAATGGATTAATATAGTGCGCACTTTCATTATTTATACTATATTTTCCACTAAATACTTCTCCTTCAGGTATCTTTTCTTTTGATCCATAGCTTAACGTATCAATAAATCCACTAGCCCCATGATCTTTACTAATAATAGCCATAAAAGGAACCTCATCTTTCTTTTCAGTCTCATTAGAAAAGAAAGAAAGATTCAAAGCATTAAGTAATATTTTTGACTGTATTCTTTGGTTTGGGTATTGGTAAACAAGCGCATTTATCCATGAGTATTGCGCCTCGGAGCAAGATTCAAAATAGAACGGCTGACCTGATTTTTCTATAAACCTACAGCCTTTATTAGAACCAACATCTTTTCTTATTTCATTATTATCAAACTTCTCTTCAAAAGGGATAAATATTAAGGCATCTTCGCAATCAAGACATTTTGATTGGTATTTCTGTATTATTACCAATATATTTAAAAACTCTTTTTTTATTCTCTGCTCACAGTCATCTTTTAAAATAAGATAGCATTTTTTATTTTTTCCAACGCTATCAATATTTATTTTTTTATTTTTTTCTTTAACCAAATCAGACAAGCCATACGTATCATTGCTAAAATCTGATATTTCTTTTTCCTTATCTTCAATCTCAAGCAGTAAAATATCGTTATGAATACTCTCTTGTTTAAGAAGCCTAAGCGTCATTTTATCTTGATCATTAAAGTTATAAATCTCAAGGAAAATATAGTAATTATTATCATCACCTCGCATAACATAGGATATATCTTTGGTTGTTGTTAGTGTATTGGCAGTGATAAATAAACTTTGTAGCAAGTTTTTCATATAAACTCCTGATTGGTAGTATTAGTAATAAAATAAGTTAAAACACCATTCCATATTTTTAAATAATGGATAAATATTTATTAATAATAATTTAGGAGTTAAATAAACTTTGTCAAATAATAAGAAATTTTCCTGTTTTTTTATTTTTAAAAAGCCACAAACCACCCGCGCAGACTGGATTCTTCGTCATCACCGTATATCGTTCCTTTCTGGTTTTCATTTAGAATTCGATAAACCTTATCAACATTATTTGTAATAGCCCAATCCATTCTATCCTTCTCTGAAATATAGATTTTACTTGTCAGATAGGTTTCAATTTCAGGACTTGTGTTTTGAGGCCTGTCCTTAGAGATAATCGTATAAAAAGCATTAAACGTCTTAAACATTGTATACAGTTTATCATAGTCATGCTTATCGTAAGCTGTTATCATTTCTTGAAGTCCAATACTTCTAGCCTCTTTAAGTTCATTTATTTCATTAAACGTCTTTTTAATAAAGGCATCATCTTTCGTGTAGCCATAAGCTAAAGAGTTTTTAAGCTCAACATACTTCTGAGATTGAGTGGGGTTTAACATAAAGAGATTGGCATCCAGTCCTTGCTTATTAGAATACTGTATTATGTTATTATACATTTTTTCAGATAAGGATGGATCTTTCGTATAACCATCTCTTGTTGAAAAAGAATATTGCACATAATCGAGAGATTCTTTTTTGCTCAAATTATTTTTTAGTTTATCTTGATAAAGACTAATATTATTCTGTAGACTTTGTATATTTTCATTCCCTTCAGAAAAATATTGATCTTTTGAAAGCATCCCCATAAGCGCTGCCAGATGTTTAGTATTATCTATTCCATTATATTTATATTTTGCTCGAACAAAGGCATCAAAAGTATTTGTTTCATTCATATACGTAAATAATGTATTGTTGCGAGAATCCAAATAAATAAACTTGAATAACGCCATATCTTTCTCAAAATCACTCTTAGAATAAGGAACGGCATCAGCCTTATTTTTGAATGCTGAATAGGTTTCAACGCTTTCAAAGTAAGCTGCTCTACTATCAGCAAAGTTTGACATCTTTACGCCATTAGATACTGACGTTCCTATATCTAAGGATACAGCCGTCAGACAAAGCAATGACAATGATATAAAGGATTTCTTGAAAAAACCTTTAGATTTGACCACTGAGTTGTTTTTATGTGATATATCTTTATCAAAAATATTCTCTTTTCTTTTTAGTGTAATCATTGTATTTCCTCAGTAATAAAGGCCAAAGGGGTTTTCATAATAGACAGACTTCTCAGGAGTATACTCACCTTTAACCTTAGAAATAAAACCAGCACTATCGTAAATTACAGATCCATTATATATCCTGTCGAATAATATAGAAGATATTAGGTTTGAGGATGGCGCATTTTTATTTATATAAGACATAGGCTGTTCAACGATATTGTAAGTGAAAGCATGAGCCATTTTAAATAGCTCCTTAAGTTTTACCAAATCTCCTGATCGATAATACTTTTCTATCTCAGCATTTGCTTTATCTTGAGAATGCCTTATTTCTTCAAGATATTTAATTGACTGTGATTTTGTTTTCGTCAGCTCTTCTCGATTATAAGAAAGATTAGGATCGATAAATAACAGATTCTCTTTATATCCTTTCTCTTTTAAATACGTATTCATATTATCATATATTGCTCTGTTTATAGTTATACTCGGACCAAAAGAGCCATAACTATTACCCAACTTGAAAAGGCTTGACATCCTTACTCTTGCGATATCTTTATTATTCTCAGGGGTTATATCTCTACTGGTAAAAGAATAAAGATTAGATGGTATTTCTTTTGTATTAGGCATACTTGCCGTTTCTTGTAATAGTTTTTTATATGTCTTATGTGGATCTTTATGTTCAAAGTTATTAACTATAGCAGAGACTAAAAAAGAACCATATCCACTATTTGAGTAGCTAATCATTTTTCTATACATGAGGTTATCTTTATGCCCATAGAGATAGTCTAATGTCTTTAAATCATAGTCAAATTGCGCATCCGAATAAGGCACAGTCTCTATCTGTTTTTTAAAGTTATCATAGCTTGTTAAGCCAGCATAATGACTCACCTTATAGTCTGCTAAGTCATTTATTTTAACAGCATATGTATTGATTAGAGCCAAATCCCATGATGTAATTGCCGCAATAGTCAAGCCAACACCTAAAGCAACACGTTTTAACAATGAAGCCTTTGCGATTTTATTTTTTGATGCATTAGAATATGTATATTTTTGCTCAAACATACCTTTTGTTTTTAACATATCTTATTTCCTTAGTAATATAACGAAAAAAAGAAATCATTATCATAATATATAGCGTTTTCAGGCGTATAATCGCCATTTTTCTGAGCAATCCATTTTATACTTTTCGCTAAACCATAACCATTTTCAGCATTTCCCATAAGCTGAAATGAAAGAGGCGGCTCAACCCAGCCTACATTATATGTTTTCTGAGCTATCTCTCCCGCTATGCGATATTGGAAAGCATAAGCCATCTGGAGCAGCTCTTTCAGCTTCGCCTTATCACCAGAACGGTAAATACTTTCAAGTTCAGTATTCGCTTTCTGAGTGGATTCTTTTGCCTTCGTATAAAAATTTTGAATATCTTTACTTCTATCACCTCGTGAAAGAGCAAGGTCAGGCGATATGAAAAGAATATTTTCACCAAATCCTTTTTCTTTGAAATAACGCTCCATGTTTTCATAAAGCCCTTTATTCAAATCTATACCCTCACCAAAAGAGGCATAGCTCACACTCATTTTAAGAGAAGCTAGCGAATTCATAGCCCACTTTACTTTATCCTTTTTAACAGCCTCATCCAAGGCAAATGCTCTATATATTTCAGGATTTACATCTTTCAGTTCCTTTTCAGGCATATCTTTTGTTAAGGGGAGCAGCTTATTATACGTGGCAGCCTGATCAATATACTTACCACTTCCTAACACCATCATACCTAAAAAAGAGCCATAAGCCCCACTAGCGCTGCTCATTACTTTGTTATACATAACGTTGTCCTGATGATTATAGATAGCATCAAGAACCTTTAAATCCTGATTAAACTGCGCATCTGTATAAGGAACAGCGTCTATTTTTTCTTTAAACGTGCTATACGAAGACAACGATTTATAATGATTTACTTTGTAATTTGCCACTGTATTTACTTTCGCAACATCACCACTTAATATAGCTACATCACATGCAGCAATGCCTGCCACGGTAAACATTGCGCCTACTATTACTTTTTTAACAACAGAAGTCTTACTGACCTTAGCCGATCTCTCTTTATAGGCTATATCATTATTAAATATACTTTTTACTTTAAGCATTTATTTAACCCTTATTTAGTGCCATAGAATAAAATCGTCTTTACCGTAAAGCGATTCTTTTTCAGGCGTTAGTGTTCCAGTCATCTTCTGATATGCCTTAGCACCTTCTTGCATAGTATCGTAATAATCATAGTCATTATCAAAATATGTCATAAGCAGAGCAGATATGGGGATGCCTATATGCGCATTTTCTTTTAGAGATTGATCTACTGCTACAGAAGTAAAAGCATTACCAAAACGGAATACTCCCCTTAGCTTATCCAAATCGCCATTCTTATAGTATTGCTTTAATGTTTCAATATTTAATGCAACGCCTCTATCTATTTTATCTTGTTCACTCTGATATTCTTTTGCGCTTATTTTTCCAAACTTCATTTTGATATAAGCTGATCTCCATAAATACATGTTTTTGTTTATATCATGTTCGCTTAATAATCTTTCAAAGTTGCCATAAATAGGCGCATACGTATTATCAGCAGCAATATTTAAATCACTATTCATCACAACAAATATAGATTTAGCACGCTTCTTTACTTGTAAATCGTCAGCGTAAGAAAACCCATCGCTTTTTATTTTATATTTATCTGTAATACGCTGTATTTTTTCTGCGTTAAGTTTTGATCTTGGGTTGTGATTATTTAGATTATCAACAGACTCCTGATTCACAAAAGACATCTCTTTTAAATAACCAACAGGATCAGTGTAAGTGTATTTAAGCAGTAAAAGTGTATCAAGACCATCGCCATAGTTTATTGTATTTCTAAAAGATTTATTACCATCAATATAGGTTAACTTAAATATGTTTAGATCTCGGTTAAAATCCTCATCTGAATAAGGAACAGCCTCCATTTTAGACTTAAAATTTGAATAGTTGTTTGTCTGAGCGTTGTTATACACTTTATAGTCAACCATGTCAGCAACATGTTTAATATTGGTCAGGTTAACCGCCACATCCCAAGAGGCTATAGCAGCAATAGAAAGTGAGACACCTAAAGCAACTCTCTTAAGGAGAGACGCTTTATTGATTTTACTGCTATTTGTTTTAGCATAGCTGATAGTTCTATAAAAAATATTTTTAGTTTTTAACATTTTAGCCTCTTATGGTCTATACCAAATATCCAATATATCTTTTTTATATATTTTTTCTTTTTCTGGTGTTAATGAGCCAGTATATTTAGAATACAACTCAGCAGGCTTCAGGAAATTAATTGTACCCAAACTTTCATTCTGATATAGATAAGATGAAAAAGAATATCCTATATTGTAATCTTTTTTCATGCCATCAATATAATCAGAAACCACTACTTTGGAGAAACCATTTCCTATTTTGAATAGCTCTCTTAACTTTTTCAGATCCCCTTTTTCGTAATAAGCTCGTAAATCTCTGTTATTTTTGTCTACCTGATGAGCATAGTTTTCAAATATAACTTTATTTTCAGCACTAGTAGAAAGACCAATAATAGATTCCACTTTTCTGACATCTTCTTTACTGGCAAAATAGGATTGAGGATTAAACCCCTGTTCAACCAGCAACTGGCTAAGATTGTCATACATTTTACTTTCACTATGAATATAGCTATAAGAAGATCCTAGCGACATGTTTGCTCTTATCGACTTCATCATCTGAGCATTATTAAAAACCTTTTTAAATGGTATATGCTGGTTATAAATATCATTAATTTTTCCGTAAAAATCATTTTCTCTTCCATCAGTCATCTCCTTAACATCACGCCCTTTTGTAAAGTTATAGATGTCTTTATAAAGCTCCCCAGGATTATCAAACCTAACATTCATCACAAGCATAGCATTCAATTCAACATTACTTCCAACTGCGCGATCACGCCACATATAGTGTTTGAAAACAACATTCTCATTGCCTTTGTAACCATATATATACTCAAAGGTCTTCAAATCTTTTTTGAACTGCGCATCCGAATAAGGTACAGCCATCACTCTGGCCTTAAAAGAACTGTAGTTATCAAGTGAGGCATTGTCCGCTATCTTGTATTCAACCATTTTATTAACATGACTAATGTTTGACGCCGTCACAGCCACATCATAGGTAGCCATTCCTCCAAATAAGCAGAGTACGCCTGCAGCAATATGCTTCCATGTTTTTCTTTTTATAACAGATTTTTCTGACCTAGCGATTTTTTGATTGAATAGTGTTTTATTGCCAAACTTTAGCATAGATAGTCCTCATTTTATCATAGTGTAATAATACTATTTTTGCTGATAATATACCAAATTTATTATGTAAACAAAAAGAACCAACGAGTGGTTCTTTAAGAATTTAATAGAAAAAAATATCTTCATGGCATATACAAAAATGTATCAATACTTCTGTCATAGAGGCCTTTCTTTTCTGGAGAAGTTGAACCAGTATACTCTTCGTAAACCTTAGCGGGTTTTTTAAGATCAGGATGCATTTCGAAGTGCTGAGCTAAACGATGATAAAAAGGCTCTCCCAAATTGCTATTTTCTTTTGTGTCATTGATATAATCAGTTATTGCTATTTGAGCAAAACCATTACCTATTTTAAATAGCTCTCGCAGTTTTTTGAAATCGCCTTGCTCATAATATTGCCTGATAGTTTGATTATTTTTATAAACATCATCATAGAAATCCTGTCTTATAGCCAACTTTTCAGAAGACATCTCATAGTTATACAAATAATCATAATAAAGGTCATGGTATTTTCCTGCTTTTTCCTTATCAGGAAAATAAGCATTAGCACTAAAACCTTTTTCGACCAGTAAATTTCTGAAGTTTTGATACATTTTATTATCGATATTACTATAATAATATCCTAGTGTTTGGGATGCCATATTAGCAATCCTTTCTTTCTGATTCATATTAAATACATCTTCATACTTGATGGCTGCTATTTCATGCTTACCTTGCACCTTTGAGACATCATCTGTAAATTTTTTATGACCGACACTGTTTCTATTTATATAATCTTTTAATGTATAACTTTTAGTCATAGTGTATAAATCAGAATAGAAATTGTTAGCATTATCCTTAGCTAAGTTTTGATATAATAATACGTTTAAACTTTTTTTCTCATCCTCTATTATTTTTTTATAAACGGGGCTATCCGAGCCTTTATAACCATACATATATTCAAATGTGGTTAAATCTTTTTTGAACTGCGCATCCGAATAAGGAACTGCCATCACTCGATCTTTAAAGGTACTGTAATTATCCAGAGATTTCTGATTTTGTATCTTATATTCAGCCATATTATTTATATGGTTAATATTTGATGCTGTAACACCAACATCATAAGAGACCAGTCCACAAACTAAAACCATAGTCCCAACGCAAAAATTCTTCAAAAAATTACGTTTTATTTTCGCTCTACTCGTAGCCACAGCCTGTTCTTTGAACATTGTCTTTTTACCAAATGCAAGCATATTTGTCTCCTTATATTCATTGAGCCATCATAACCTTTGATTGAAACTTGAGCAAATTATTTATAAAAAAAGGCCGCAGCGCGGCCTTTATATAAGTATTTTATTGATTATGCTGCTCGGACAAATACTGATTGTTCCGGCACTTCTTTGTTATCGATGGAGTCAATCTCTCCAGACATTAACAGGCCATTAACGAGACGCCATGCATCCCGATAAGTAGATTTCAAAATCGTATTGCCATTGTAATGCACTTCATAACCATTACCTTCTGGCGTTTTATTCAAAACAGCTTGCTTCATGATACATCCTCTTATTAGTAGTATAGCTTATTATATCAAGCTCAGCTTCAGAGAACAACCTTAGTCTTCAGAATACTCGTCAATGGCTTCAATGACCATCTCTTCAGATACGCGCCACTCACGCTCGCCATCATGGATCTTATCCAGAGGCTCAAACATCCAGTTCAGCACACCAAACTCTTTGAGCGTTACATGCTTGACGATATAGCCGCGATACTCAAAAGAAACTGCAACGTCTTGTTCTGGATTTTCAACAACATTGGTTTTACTGTGCATATTTTTTCCTTTTAGATAGAGTAAAAGCTCATTAAAGGGCTTTATAGATTATTCAGATACAAGCTCAAACATAGGCACAACCTCGATAGGATAGCTGCCAATGTTTGACATATGGGCTGTACGGTCATCTGCAGGTTGCATGAGATCAGACAGGGGCGTGAACCGATGCATTGTACGATGATCCTCTGACTCAAAGTATCCTAAGCAGAACATATACTCTTCCAGCATAAACACGCCTTCTTCAGGATATAAACCATTGTGCCATTTTACCAGCACCTTATCGCCTACTTTTAACTTAGGAATCTCAACCATGATACACCTCTTTACTGTTTGTATGACAACATAATATCAGCTATTGAGATGATGCACAAGCGTTAAATGAAAAAAGCGTATTGAGGTTTTTAGTAAAGCTCCCTTTTCTGAACACAGTCCTTGTAGAGTAAACGAAAGCCTCTTTTTTATTATATAATCTTGTTGCTGTTGAGAATTATTCAATTAATGATAATTTTTAGCAGAGTTCCACTTTTTTGATACAGTCCTCATAGAGCAATCTAAACTCTTTGTTTTTATCAAGATCTTCACTCTCTAGCTTTTCATAATAAGCTATTATTTGCTCATTGCTTAGCTCTTCACCTTTATTTGCGACATAAGCCTCAATCAATGCTTGTTTGCCCATTTCTTTTTTAAACGCACCAAGTAAATCTTGAGATGCGGGCATTTTCATAAACTCATCATTTAAAAAATTATTTTCTTGATCAAAATAACTTTCTAGATTATCTATCTTTTCTTTGTCTTTCGCTTTTATACTCACCAAATGTAAACTTACAAAACTAATGATAGACGTAAGCAATATGGATAAAGATATAGCCATTTGATTTTTGAACAATAAATACATAATACTGCACATCAAAAGATTAACTGGAATAAAAATTCCTAATATTAAAAAAAACTGTATAAAATCGTTCGGAAATCGGTTATTTAAAAAGTCTACGACTTTAATCTTTACATTATTATTCTTGTAAAAATCTATTTGTTTTATTATTTCCCGACCTTTTTCATCCCTGTAATCCTCTTTATCTCTTTCCAATATTATTTTAAACTTAGACATTACGGCCTCTTAATATTTGTTTATAGGAAATATAAAATATTTCGACTCGACGAATACATTGCCCATATTCTATTTAGCACAAAAAAGATGTTTACCTTCTACTTTTTTAATGCAGTCCTCATACAGTATCCTGAGATTATTTTCTTCCTGAGCGATTCTATCTCTCTTGTTAAAATGATCCATCAGCATTTGATTGGTAAGTTCCTCTCCATTATTAGCTACATACATCTCAATCAGGTATTGCCTGCCCATTTCTTTTTCGAATGCAACTATCAACTCAGGTGATGCTGTCGATGACAAGAATGACTCGTCAAAAAAATCAGGCTTACTATTCATATTTTTCCTCAGTTTTTTAAGCTTCTTAACTTCATACTTATCTTTAGCTTTTACCTTAACTTTTTCAAATAGTAAAATACTTAACCATGCGCCAAGCAACACGCCTAAAAAAGAAGAAAATACAGTAGCCCCAAATGAATGAAATAATAATTTTGTCAGAAAAACCACAATTAAACTGACTGAAAGCGTTGTTAACATTAAGCTTAATAATAAAAACAAACCCCAAAATCTGGTTTCCAAAAAATAATGAGCGTTTTGTTCAATCTTATTTTTCTCAAGAAAATCAATTCGTTCCATTATTTCTTTTTCTTTCATTCGATTATATTTAGCCCTTTCATTTTCCAACATTTTCTCAAAATCAAAAATAGCTGTAGAACCATCCATATTTTATCCTTTTATTTAAATTTACTTCTATTTTATTTTATAGCGACAAAAATAATCAAATTTATCCAATACCAATAAAAGAAGCTGCCGAAGCAGCTTCTTTGCTATACTGTAAGACAAGCACCTATTCCGATTACTGCCCCCATAAATACACCAACCATCATGCCAAAGGCAAACGCCTTCTCATTAGCCGTAGCGGAACGAGAACAGGCCGCTAAGATCTTAGTCATTGTCAGATTCCTCTACATCGTGATAACCTGGAATATGAGCAAGCGTATAAATATCATCCTCTTTGCTGAACTCAAACAAAGAATAATCTTCTTCCGGCGTAATATTGTATTCCTTCACAATATAATCCATCATCGCATTCCATTTAGCACGATCATGCGTGTAATAGGTGTAGGTATCCATATAGCGACCGCCACGATTATAATGACCAATCACCTCACCATTAAACACAACTCGCGCTGTAATATCGCCCCATTTAAAGTTATCATCTGTTTTTTGATAGATAACCTCTAAAGAAATATTCTCTGGCTTACGATGATACATACCAGAACCGAGGTCATGTTTATCCATGTGCATATAGTTAGCCACAGCATCTATAAGACCTTCAACACCTTGCTCTACATGCAACACTGGTGCATCTAAAAGCTCCTGATAAGCACCTCTCCGATACTCCCAATCAGGCATTTGTTCAGTATTCACTCTATAGAAACTCTCAGAAAATGCATTCTTTTCTTCCTGACTGATAGTAATAGCCCTGACGCCTGTTCGGAAAGGATCTTCAACCATATTCAAGAAATCAGCTTCTTCTATTAACTTATCGCTGAAATGGTAAGCAAAGAAACATGCCGGATCCTCTCCTTTATTACCAATAATATTAACATGGAAAAACATTGAATCTTTCTTTACTTGTGAGAAGTGCTGACGGACTTCATTACCCTGCTTATTGATATGATCAAAAAAGAATGCTACCACTGGATTCTTACTCATGATTTTCCTTAAATAGATTTATTGGCGCTATTTTATAGATCTTTGAAATGATAAGCAATAAAAAAGACCAGTTGGACTGGCCTTTTTATGTTTTACACCACTTTCATGGCTCGACGATAGTTAATCACCGGATCAGCAAGTGGCTTAGCAATAACCTTATCAAGAAGCTGATCCCAATTATCTTTGATATGCATGATACCATGACCGGGAAACTCTTCCTGTTCATCTGTTGTGGTTTTAAGAGAGTCAATCACAGAGCAAGGAACAGCTATCGTATGCTTACCGTTATTATAGTAATCCTGTTGCGACATAATTTCTTCACGGGTATATTTCCCAGCACGCTCCAGACTGTGCGTATAGCCACGCGCATCCGGCCCCCACAACAAGATAAAATCACAGGTTTTCAGAGTGTGTTTGACACTGACTACATAGAACTGTTCCATCAAAACTCCTAATCAAATAATAAAGGCTCGTTAGCATCTGCCGCTCTTCGGCAACCACGTATAAAATTTTCGGCAATCTCACCGTAGCTCTCATTATGCCATTGTTCTATGCTCTGTACAACACCTTTTATTGTCAAATCAGGTATTTTCTTTTTGGGGATGAAAGGATAGTTTGTTGTTTTTATCACAGGTAACAGCTTCTGCAAACTGTCAGCCACTAAAAAACACATATCTGGAGAGATATCACCGTCATAATCGGAATGAAGCAGAAATACAAACAGACCTATATTTTTATCATCCTGCCTAATGTCTTCAGGGAGATAAACCTCATGATCTTCAAGCTCATCATCAACAATAAGCTGTCCATACTCATCAAAATCAAATAAGCCCTTTCCTTTTGATTTATAGTGAGGAGGCATAGACCCGCCTGCAGCATTTGCCACAACCTGTCTAAATCGGTGAAACTCACCGTATGTTCCTCTAAAGGCTTGATGACTACATTTTAATCCCATTATCTTATTATTCCGTCCTCTTTTCTGCTTAATATTTACACCACACGACTCACCTTAGCAAGTAAAATTGAATCTCACTTTAGATTATTATAACATATCAGTTCACACAAAAAAGGTAACTTCAATGGATAAAGATAATGTTTACACCAAGCTGGAAAATAAAAAGTCATTCCGCTTACGTCTATCAATTTTCGCTTGGCTTGGCCCGACTTTAACCTTCTTAGGATTAATTTGTTTTGCTATAGGAAATATTTATGACAGGCCTGCTAATCGCTTTATTAACACCTCATCATCTGACTACAGAAATGAGCAGGTACTTTTTAATGAAGCTAAAGATCTTTTACAGACTCCTTGCCATGAGGGATGTGAAAGGTATTTCATTGATAAGCCCATTTTGTCCAGAGACGTTAAGCTTGTTCGCCTTACACCTGTAATGACATCTTCCAGTCGTGATGATTATATTATTGCCACACAGCGTGATGTCGAAGAAGGTAAAGTTGTAGTGGATAACTACATTGCAATCGTTTCATTTAATGATGGCAAACCTGATTTGACCTTTATGCTTCCTAAAAACAGCCTTTTCCCTGTTTTCCCTGTTTTCGCACCAACTCAAAGAGAAGAAGATTATCAGAAAATTGTAAAAACTCGATATGAAAAATATAATCACTATCTTGATGTTCAATCAAACTTAAAAGTGGCAAGCAATATTGTCTTAAAACCTTCCCGCGAAGGCGTTATTGTTGAGACTGCTGATACGATAGTGTCTGTGCCTATGGCGACTTTTGAAAACCTGTTGAATACAATTAATGATGAGATATTAGAAAAGACGCCTGAGCTAATGAAACAGCAGGCAGACATAAAACTCTGGCATGACGCTAAATCATAAGTAAAAAGCCACCCGGAGGTGGCTTTATCATCTTGCCTTCATTCAAGCATATTTCAAAACAAACTCGCGAAGCGTTATTTTATCTTTAAACTGCTCAGCATGTGAGGGCGTCTGCAGAGAATCAAGATAGTTGCTAATAATTTTATCCTTGATCTTCGCATCCAAACCTACGCTCTCTTCCATACCTTTAAGCGTTTTCAGCAAATCACGATATTTATCCAGTTTGGTTGTCCATGCGTGGAAATAACTGTTGAAAATGTTAATCAGGCGCTCTTCCTGCTGATGAGATGTTTCATATTCATCAAATTCAGGCGTCTCTTGATTAACTTCAAAATAACATTCACCTTTTTGATATTGGACCGTAAAAGGCCAGTCTTCACGAAACATCTCCGAATGATCACCTTCTTTGATTGCTTCCAAAATAAAGTCAACTAAAGATAAGCTATCGTTTTTCTCACGGAACGCATTGAAACTTTCAACCTTTTTTAAGGCAGGCGCATAATTCTCGCTCCATGCTATTGCCCCTATCTTCTTAAACTCAAGCTCACCATCAAAAAGACGTTTAATCATAGCCTCCTGCACTTTCAGTGAGGTTACAATGATTTTAGTTTTAACCTTCCGCTTAGTCAGCAGTTTCTTCTCAAAGACGCTCATGCCCTGCTCAGGATAGACATCACTTACAAATTTCAACAGTCCCATTTTATTGATAGCAGGACGTGGGCCTACGGCATTCAGAAACGATAACTCTTGTGCGTTTAAACTCATACATACCTCTTTATTTTATAATATATTTAGCACTCTAACATCTACTCATATGCTGCACAACCATTATTTAAATCTTAAGGCTTCAAACTCAGCAATCGATGCCTGTTTTTCTGCTTCAGTAACAGGCCGGGTTTTGTAGATTGATGTATCATCATGATCAATAAAAACATATTCACGAATATCAATAACCACCTCATCATTATTGTCGCCCTTACTTAAAAAACCATGTTCATAAAAAACATTCTGATTAGGACGGCAGTTTTGACGCACGCTATTTACTCGCTCCACGGATCCCACTACACCACGGCGAACCTCAAAATAATCGTAGTGCTCCGCTTCCTTGCCCGTTTCCTCATCGATCATTACATCTTTACGCTTAATCACTACTGTGTTTTTTAATCCACTTTTAATCAAAAGTGAAAGCATACGCCCAACATCTTCAAGAGAAATACACTTATCCTCTTGCCATACCCCAAGCTCGGTCACCAAAAGCCCAACGTTTTTCGGAGAATCAATCACAACTGAATCTAATGAAAATAACTTTTCTGAATAAGGTTTCACGAAGTCAAAACCTAAACGATTTCCATACATTACAATTGCTTTTAACAGGTTGGTTGGCATAGGCGTTCCTCGCTCGACCATGAAAAGCAAAGTCTCAAAGTAATCCATACTCTGCTTTTTAGCCTTCACATTACCTTCCAGCCCTTTTTTAGCCCTATCCCTTACACCTTCATCAACCAACTTCAGATTCCATAAAAGGCCAATCCCAATAGACTGTGCTTCTTCACGAGCCATTTTTATAGTATAATCGATTCCGATCTTGCGAGCATCCTCATCGCTATTGGTTTTACTCAGCATAAACACAAGCTCTTTAAACACTTTATCTTTTAAGCTTTTGCGATCTATTTCCGCCATAAGTGTTTTAGCTGCCCACTCTCTTACTTGAGGATAATACTCTTTCTTCTCATTATCCTGTGTATAGCGAACCTCACATTTACCCAAAACTTCAAATAAGAACTTTTCTTTACTTACCCATCCAGATTGATAGACCAAATCTATGATTTCAGCGTTATCCTGATGAATAGCTTCATACATAGCCTCACCCGCAAGACGCTTATGAGGACGACCATTAGCAAACCAATGCCTTACTTTGTTAACTTCATTATTCAAGACAAACGCCTTTACTTGTGTCTTATTAAAACAAGGCACATTAGTTTCATATCTTGGATCATAAATATTTTGAGACATTCGTTTATCCTCTCAGCCATTGACAACGTTCAGTCATTATCAGTTTATTTTGTTTTGATTCATTCATCACAGCAGGAATAACCTGAAAGTTTTCCGCACAATGAAGCCCACTCACTTTTTTAGCATTTAATGGATACATGTGATCCACATGCCATTCAAATCCTGTTTCTTTTTGACGCTGCCTACACAACACCACAGCCTCCATCAAAACAAACTCGTCAAACTCACCAAACCAACGAGGCGTCCTTTCAAGATTTCTTTTCTTATAGTTTTTTCGATGATAAGCTCTTTGTGTTTTATGACTTTCTCTATACAACTTATCTGCATCCAAAAGACGCTCATGGTTTTTCTCACGATATGCCTTACGTCTTGCCGTAGTCTTCTCAGGATTATTCTCTTTGTGCTTCTTTTCATTGTTATAAGCACATATCACGCAAGAACGTGAACCAATATAGCGTTCAGCCACATGCCCATTACGACACATTTTTCCACTAAAAAATTTACTCATTCCTTGTGATTTAGCATCATGATAAGTGATTATTTCAAGCATAGAAACCTCTGAATTATTTAACCAATTATACCTTTTTTCATGCTTTAGTTCCAGCTTTATTTAGACGTAAAAAAGGAGATTACTCTCCTTTTCTGTTATTTTTCATCGTTCTCCAAGAACCTTAAACCTTTCCGCCTAATTAGATCCAATAGTACGACTCTGCCAAGATTTCCTTTAGCAGTATAAAAACCAGCAGGAAAAACTACGGTCCCTGATTCATCCACAATCGCATTACTACACTTAGACATGTTTTCATTGTCAAACTTCAAAGGACGTGCTGCCATATTTTTACCTCTTTATGTTTTGTTATTTTTTAAAATCACTACATAGACCTGTTATTCATTATCTTGTAAGCGAGTAGATGCTTGTATTGTTTGACACCATTATACTGATAGGAATATTTAGCCAAAATATCAGCCATATCTTTCTTATCCTGAAGCTTATCTTCCGGGACAGCATCCAACATTTTCTCAAAAAAGCCTTTACTCATTTCTCTGTTTTCAAACTGAACCAGCAACGCTAAAACACTCAGTCTTCTAAATCGTAGAGCCAAGAATGTTTGAAGCCCCAAACCACTCACTACTGTCAGAAATCCATAAAGCCACCCACTCACATGAAAACCTAAAACTAACGGAAAAATAGGCATAATAATAAGATTAGCGAGGATGCAGGCCAATACAAAGACAACAATCCCTCCAAAGGCATTCTTATCGACATAAAGTGCCGACTTCTTCATAAGAGATAAATACTCGGTATCTTCTTTAAGCCACCGATCTTTCTCTTCACCAAGCAGCTTTTCCACTCTTAAGAATAACGTAAAGTATCGTTGCGCCTCAACGTTTCCTGCGCAGTTGTCTAGTAAAATTTTTCTTACTTTTTCCTGATTTACCATTAAATACCTCTATCTCTAAGATTTTCTGTTCTGCGATCTGCCTCAAAATATTTTGAAGACCATCTATTTTATGCTACGCTATGATAACAAGAAAAGGAGTGTTATGCACGTTATTAAAAACTATTATCTTGAGCATTATCTTAACACAATGGAATCCGCTTTTGCTATTTATTCTCAGGATAACAAAACAGACTTAACTAACCTGATTAAGCTCTTTGGTCTCCGAGGATTTAATCTTGCCAAATCTCTTTTTGTAAAATCTTACTTTTTTCAATATAACCTTTTACCTCTTGCTCATAATAAACTCAGCTACAGTCACTTATCAGAAGTTCAGAAAAAAGATGAAAAGTTAGCTCACCTTATAATACAAAGCCAATCTATTACTGAAATGCTGACATTAATTAAAGAACGAGAATCTTCTTTCTATATTTTATTTAAAGAGAACTACAAAAATGCCCATTATTATTTGAAAAAATCCATTTTTGAAACCAACACTCTGCTGACCCAAACGACTCAGGATTATGATGATGCCTACCTTCATCAACAAATAAAAGCAACTTCGGAGCACTACTCTTCTTTTTCGGATAATAGTCTCAAAGCCTATAATCTACTTCATCGCTATCAATTTGGCTCTATCCATGCACCGGAGCATTACAGCATAACCAATGAAGCATTTGATGATATTAACCGTGCTTTTAGCAGTCTCGCTGAGCTTTATCAAAGTCATCACCGTGTTGGCCTGTATGGTAATATTCATCTTCATCTCAACACAGATAAAAACTTTCTTATTTATAATACAGCTAAGAACTTTAATCAGGATCATGGCGCATTCCAGTGTGGTAAAGTCGGACTTAACCTTAAATGTATTGCTCATGCCTTTAATGAAAAACAAGACTTTATTGAGCAACTTCAAAGAACCTATCATCATGAACGATTCCATGCTCTCGACTATTACTTACTTGAATCAATCCGAGAAAATCGCACTGTCCCGGATGATTTTATAATGGCATCCGACCACGCCAATCAGTTTGGCCTCAGCAACGTCTTTAAAACGTTCATAGCGAGCACGTTATCAAATAATAACACAAAGCCTTACGAGATGTTTAAGAACCGCTTAGAGGAGCTTATAGCGCGATTCTTGCCTGAAGCATTAGAGCTTAATGAAAGAAATAAAAATTCTCTTTATTTAAATCTCTCATCAATAACACTTAAAATTTCACCTTCTAATATTCTAATGTATCGCCTTTATTTTTCTGCCATACAAAAAATATTAAATGCTGAAAGTAAACTGATGGAAAAAATACAAGCTTTAATACAATACGAACCTTTCATTTCAGAAATACTCGACATTGATTTATCTTATTACCATTATTTTGATGTGGATATTTCTTCATTTACTCACACTATAAAAAAAGAGATTGATTGCCGTAATCCTCATCACTATAACTACTTTATGACACCTCATGAGTTTTGCGCACGAATAGCTGATAGTCTCTTTTTCGATCCTGAAATGCCCAAGCGTTTAATGAAAATTGAAAACCTACTCTTTTCTCCAAATAAGTAAATTTGTTTTTAACCTTTGCTTATTTTATACTCAACATACTTAAAAGGAGATATATCATGAATACCATTTTATTTACAATCAAAGACAATGATTTACACGTGCTTAAATCTTTCGATCCTGCAGAGTTCTTTAATGAATATCAAAAAGATCCTGAGCAATCACATCGCAGCGTTCTTTTTTCTTCAAAAATATCTCATGACGGTCTTAGCAGCATCATTGTTAATGGTGATGGCTTTACGTATCTTAATCATAGTGATTTTGATTTGTTTGAGGCATTTAAAGAGGATTTGCCTACTGATGAAAGCGCAACAGCTTTAATGGGCAAGCCCTATGAAGATTATCCACAGAAAGCCTGTGAGTCAGGCGTGCATTTGTTTGCATTTTCTGAGGAAGACATAGAAGATTATAAGAAAGATAAGAGCTTATTTAATCGCGTTGTAGCCCATGCCAAGAAACTTAAATCAGAAAGTACTATTGTTGAAAATGATTTTATTAGTGCAAGAATACTGAATATAAAAGAAAGTCCGATTACTTATCTTGCTTATATACCAAAAGAGTATGCTTTATGGCTTCAGGTTAATAAGCAACTTATTACTTTCTGCGCAAACAAAAACATCGAAATCTAAAAATAAAAAGGCGATCCCTCGCCTTTTTAGTTATTTACTTGACTGATAATCCTGTTGAAGCTTTCTCACTCGATTAAGCTCACTTTCTTCATGAACCACACCGCCTGTGTTAAGATCCAGATAGAACTGAATCAAATCACCATAGTCTTTCACATCATAGATCTGGAACAGGAGATGCTTACGGCGTGGTGAAAAGGCTGTTTTAAGCAGTGATGTTTCATCATATCGCCCATCAAAAAGCTTGAACTTGCCATCCATGAAATCCACAACGGCGGTTAAACGCTGCAGGCCATCAACACAGACCATATCATAGCCATGCATTCCCGTCGCCTCAGCGTTAAAATCATGAAACTTAGCACAGTTGAACTTGATTTCAATTGGAGCCGTTCCCCGAAGCAGGTTCTCTACATAGCCAATCTGTTTTTCAAGGGACCATACATGTCCGCGCTGGAAATCAGGATTCAGGTTAAACACGCCACCATCCAACTCCGCCTGCTCAGCTTGACGCGCAAGCTCACGCTTAACATTATGAAGCTCGACGGTCACACTATAATTGCAAGTGCGCATAGGACGAATAATGCGATAAAGCTCGCGCTCTTCTTCACTGAGTCCTGCCCAATGTGAAGGGCTAACACCAAATTGTTCTTTTTCCATCATAATCACCATAGAGTTCATTAACATGGTTGTCATTATACAGATTTCAGAAATCCAAAGCAATAAAAAAGGCCGCTAAGCGACCTTTATTTTAATAAACATCTTCAAGCTCTAGTTCTTCACGACGACCGCGAACAACCTTATTCAATTTTTTATTATCTCGCTTAGCTACGACTTCTTTGCGAGCCATTTTCTTCGATTTCTCAAATTTCTCTACGCGGATAGAAGAAGAGTTTAACATTTTATCGTCCTTATTTATCTCTTGATTTAAATCGCAACGATCACAACAAAACCTGTTAAAATCGCAGTTCCGATTAAGGCCAAGCACCTATTGTAGTAAAAGATATAATATATTTAATATAAAATTGCAAATTTTATATTAAATTACCGCATTTTGTTGTGTTAGTTGCTTCAATCTTCTTTTAAAAAACATGGGCGTGCGCCCTAACCAGTGAAATAAGTATAGCAATCGCCTTTTTGTGGTTCAAGCATTATTTGAGATCATCGTGTTAGTTTGCTTGTTTTTAAGCCAATACTTCCTCAAAAAACTCAGACGCGCTTACTTTTATGGGCTTGCCTTTAACGTAATACGCAATTGTATCATCCGACAAGTCGCTTACAGGCCTGTCTCCAAAGAGTGTGATAAAAGTGTCTGACTCTGAGAGGTCTGAAAGAATCACTGATTCATCATAGCAGTCATCCACAAAAATACTTTTTAAAGATAAAGCCGCTTTGATATCATGAATGGTTTTAACCTCATGACGTGTATAAGGTGTCGCCCACAACATAGCGTCTGGACTAATCATTTTATCATTATGATCGTGTTGTGTTATTAATAGATTCCCATCAACCGAGAAGAAATCCCTGATATAGTCTTCTCCTTTATAATCAGGCATATCAGAATCAACCAGAGTTAATGTATAGCTATATTTTTCTGGATTTTTTAGAAACATTTTGATTTCCTTTGTAAACGGGAATTAGCTCTTGCTTATCCAGATCATAGTTCTCAGCATAGCAGCGAAAGAGATGCTTCACGAAATGAATATCGATTTTCCTTTTATCTTGACGCGCTTCAACATTTGCCCAGCAAGCCTCTAAATCATTTTCAAAGAAGCACCATTGAAATGACTCAACAGTAAAATCTGAACCCAGCATCTTCTTCAAAGAAGTTTCAGCCCTTTCCTGAGTAGCCATGCATAGAGTCGGATCAGCAATATACAGGACTGGTTCTGGATTCTGTTTAAAGTTATCCAATTTATCCAGGTTAATGGATAAATCATCAATACAAAAACCATCACCCATTTGTTTTAGTAAAGTTGTCTTCCCTGCTCCGGGTAAGCCAACGATGAAGACAACTTTAATGTTCATGGTTTTCTCACTTAAAAAATGGATTTCAAGGCATCTAAGAGATTTTCGGTATTCAGACGTTTGATCTTGTATTCTTCGCATTCATAGTAATCATTTCTACTATCAGTATCTTCATCCCACAGGCCTCTACTTTCCAGACGCTTATACTGGAGGAAATTAATATTAGGACAAATCACCTCAAGCACATCAATCCATTCTTCTGGATCATGTAAAGGCTCTGCTTCAGCAGGAATACGAGACTCAGTACCAGTCCAACCTCGAACCACACCGCCGGAAACCCATTTCTTTTCAATTGGGAACACTTTACGTCCCAACTCTTCCTCAACTAGTTTTTCCAATTCTTCGGCATATTTAATGCTATTAATATCAATCATGCTAACCTCTTTGTTTTATGCAATAAAAAAAGCATACCAGAAACTGATATGCTTTTCTATTACTATTTTAGCAATACTTTAACCGAATGTCTTTTTCAGCGATTCAAGTAAACTTTGCGTTTCATACTCATGAATCATGACATCGTGTTTGTCGTAGTAATAGCCAACTTCAGTATCTGTATGCTCTGAATACTCCAAACCAGACAATACGCGCTCAATCTGTATAGCCGTCATATTCGGACGCAATAACTCAAGAATATCTAACAGAGCTTCAGGATACTTAGGCTCGCGCTCAGCTTCTATAACAGTTTCCCCACCATAGCCATCAGCACCTGTGCCACCAACATTCCATTTTTTCTTTAGTGGGAACAAGCCCGGACGATCCAGCTCTTTCTTGATATAGCCTTCAAAATGCGCTTCAGAAATAAATGAATGAACATCAATCAAGCCGTCAGCATTTTTTCTCACTGGCAACTCGCGCTCATTTGGATGATTGCGCCCCATACTGCTACGTTCAACACCTGCAGCCGACAGTTTTTCCATCTCCTCTACTAACAGCTCACCTTCAGATTTCGCATAAACAAACTCTTCAGTTATTTTAGGACGCTTTTTCGTTGTCGTATTCATTTTTATACCCTCTTATATAGTAATAGCATAATAACATAAATAATATTCTAATCGCAAATAAAAAGGCACACCGCGAAAGTATGCCTTTTAGAAATAATCATGATTAAGGATTTAATAAAATGAAAAAACAATCGTTGAGCTTGTTCCGGCAGAGTTACATGCTGTCGCTGCATTTGCCACACTCCAGTCAACATTAGATAAATCACTTTTAGCATAACTACCGCCTATGTTAACCATAGACATACTTGGAGCAACTGCTGTTACAAGCTTAACGCAAGCATCTTGAGGGACGTTGGCATAACTTATATTGAACACAACCTTACCATAGGAAGCATAATTTGTAGCAGACAACTTTACTTTACCTTTAAAACCATTAACCACATCTGATACTGTTCCACCACTTTGAACTAACATATTATCAGGAAATATTTGCGCATTTATTCCTACTGTATTATTTACTGTTGTTATATTCGTTGTGGATGAATATAAAGCCAGTAATCCTGCTCTAATGGTCGCAATATTTTTAGATTCAGCGTCAACTATTTGCGAAGTTCTTACTTTAGGATAAACAATAAAAGCCGCCACTATTAGCGCCGCTATTATTCCTAAAACCAATAATAACTCTAACAAAGAAAATCCTTTTAACTTTCTATTCCTAATAAAAATCTTCATTTATACTTTCTTCCTTATTGTTAATGAAATACAATTCGAAAGTAATAAAAAAAATACAATATAACAATAGCTATACATAATTATTTTTAATGTATTTTAATAATACAAATAAAAAAGCACCCGAAGGTGCTTAATATAAACTAATGTTTCATTTTTTATGTTTACGGCATGAAAGCCATGATCACACAGCAGATCACAAAAGAAATAGAACCTCCTTGAAGAAAGCGAATAACATTATCAGCAACGTTAATTGCCGGAGCATCTATAGCCATGAAGCCACCTATTAAAAACGATGCAAACAACAACATTATCTTGAACCAAGAACACTCCACGTTTCCAAATGTCATTTTTAGCCTTGCCCTATTCCTTGATTTGAAAAGCCATTCTAGCATTACGAACTATGATTGCATAGCGAAATCTTTTTTATTTTGGTTTTTAGTTGGCTGGAAAGCGTGTTATACTATGAATACTTAATGAGGAGTACGTATGAGAAACATTCATGTCAAAATAACCGACTTTAATCACACATCGTTGCTTCACTATCTTTTAGCTAAAGAAATCATTGTAGAGTTTAATTGCATGGATGGATTTTGTGGCGCTTGCCACAGCAAACTGATCTCAGGAGAGATTATGATGGTCAAAGATGACTTGGCTTATAAACCATCAGGCGAGTTCCTTCTTTGCTGTACGGTGCCTAAGACCGATATCGAAATAGCCATCTATTAAAAAAGCCTCCGAAGAGGCTTAGATTTGACCGATAAGCTCAGCACTCTCCGCTTCGCCTAAGTTATGTTTCAACATGGTTTTAAACACATCAGTATCCGACACATTTCTCAAAAACTGATTCAGGTAACGAACTACTTGCTCGCCTTTTTCTGATACCGACAAAGAAATCGTGTTTAAGGTTTCTCCGTATTCTAAAACCATTTCATATTTCTTATTGCCTGACTCTACACATTTCACCTTTTGCATATTAAACACCTGATCTGACTTAATAGATTTCAGTATATCAGGCATCTTTTTTAGCTTCAAGCTCTTTTTTTGACCATTCACGCCTTTCCTCACGACTTAGACCATGAGGAACTTCTACTGAAGTCTCCTGAGCAATCTCCGTTAGTTGCTCAAGCTCTTCTTGTGTTAGCACATAATGCTCTGACATATCTCTCTCCTATTATTAATACAAGCATTTTACCACATGAAATACAAAAAGCAAAAAAGCCCCGTAGGGCCTTTTTTATATCATCCTGACTGTAAGCACGTAAACAGTGTCATACTCTGCAGGAATATAGTTGCCAAATCTGTTAGGCTGACCTGTATAATCCTGCAGTTCTTCTTCCCGTTTCATCTCAACCGAGAATCCTGATCCATGATAAGCATCCTGAAGTTCCTTCAGATCATTTTCACGCAGCGGCCTAGTCATTTTAACATGAGCTACAACCTCTCCAGAGCTAATAGCCTGCTTCATTGTTTCCATCTTATTTTTAAGCTTCGTCTCGATATTATTAAATGCGGCGTTGAGGCTGCTGTATTTTTCATTCTCGATGGCCTCATTTTTTACTTTCAGATCATTTGCAGAAACAGATGGCTTTAACATAGTAGTATCCTCATTTGTTGTTTAGTATATTATACTATTATAGAAAATGATAAGCAAAATATCTTTTCCTGTTTAGTATAATTAACATGACTATTTAAGCTACATTGGTAAGGCATCGACCGATATGTCGCTCAACAAAGAAAACATGATCACGCCATGAAAGAGGTTTAAACTTGACCATTATAACACTTAAGTTTTTCGTATCCCATAGGAAGCCATGTTCTTTTAAGGCGGACTGCGCTTCTTTGATTAGAGAAATACGCTCTGGCTCATAAAGAGCCGCTATTTCTTGAATACCTTTGCTATTTTCGGATATTTGTAAGCGAGCTTCTTTTTCTTTTTTCTCAATATCCGCATAAATATGCTTAATACTCATCATTTGTTCGATCATATTTTTTCTCCTGATGTAAAAAAAGCACCTTTCGGTGCTTTATTGTTTATACTGAACCTTGTTCAATAATCACTTGATTATCACTTAATGCTTTATTGGCGTGGGCATCTTTGCATGCACCGAAGAAAAAATCGTGCGCATACATGCCATTACCTACATTAAACAAGAACAGAAACTTTTCTTGAGCTTCTTTGATTATACGAAAGACTACAGCATCAACAGAAGTAAATGTCTTTGTATCGTAGTATTTGCATTCACAGTAGGAGGTATCAAACACCCATCCTTCCATATCAAAGTCAATCTTACTTACAACATCTTCATTCTCTGACAACGCCTGAGCATCGTCGATACAGTCGTTATCTTTAAAATACCAACCGAAGTTTTCACAGCATTGGAACTCTGTATTAAAACCAACGAAGATATCATTTTCGTCAATAAAATTCTCAGAGTGTTCGTAATCTACTTTAATCATTTTTCTCTCCTAATAGTTTAAATATACCAATTCAGACTATTTAAGAGAAGGCTGCCGAAGCAGCCCTTACAGCTTAGAAACCGCTTTGCTCGTCATCACGACGTTTTCCACGTTGAACTTTGCCTTTTTTACGTGAATCCTGTTTACCACCGAACTCACCACCACGACTGTCACGTTTATCTTTACCAAACTTTTCTACACGAACGCCAGCAGAGCCTTGCATTTTACTAACCTCATTTAATTAAATTTACTTTCATGTTCCGGCTAACCTCACCGTAATGACAGTATAGCAGTCCAGAACATGACATTCAACTATTTTTTAATCTGAAGAACCACACGAACCACTTGAATCGCTATTCGACGAATAGCTATTGCTACAACCATCGTCACGGCTACCATAATCATTCGAATCATAGCCATCATACAGGCCGCTATTATAACCACCACCACTCGAACGAGAACCTGAAGAGGAACGGGAACGATTGTTGGACTGAGACTGACGCTGTTTTTGATTCTGTGGTTTATTAGGATATGCCATATTACACCTCTTAGTTAGTTAAAAAACTTACGCCAAAAAGATACACGTTTATTTTCAGACACAACCTGCTCGGCTGGCTGAATTGAGTAGGACATGAAATAGTAAGACCACATAGCTTTACCTCTCTTCAAATCAGTAGACTCACTATATCAACTTTCATTCTCAATGTATAGCACTATTTGATCATTTCACTTCAGTTTTTTTGACTATCTCCATCAAACATAAGGCCTTGATCATTCTATAATCATAGCGTATCATTCTTATACAAATGTGATGCACATCACATAATATTTTAACTTCATAAAAGGAAAACAACATGAAAAACACTAAAATTGCAGTTTCCGCTTTAGCTATCGCTTTACTTACAGGTTCATTCGCAGCTCAGGCAACACAGGGCAACGGTGATGAGAACATGCAGACAACTCAGAGCTATCAAGCTTTTGTTCAACATCAGGCACAGCGTGGTGAAGTTCAGGGCGACTCAAGCCTGTTTGTAAATCATGACAGTAATCGTTAATTAATAAAAAAGGGAGCTATGCTCCCTTTTCTTTTTTAATTTCATTCTACTTCTTTCTTTACCACGTTTTCAAATAACACCTCGTTAATCGCATACCACATCACTTCAGTGATAGCTACATTATAACGTTCAGCTTCCGGGCCTCGCGGTGCAAAGTAAATCAAACCTTTTTTACTGAAGCGATTGAATGCCGCCATTACTTTTTGAGTGAGATCATTTTCATCAATATAGCCACCATTCATAACAGCATAGCAAAGCTTGAAAATAGCCGTCATTTCATCGCGATCAATCTCACGACCAACCAAATCCTGATAAGAGCCTTTAATCTCAGGCTGTTCTTTAACTTTAGCCGCATAAGTGTCATACAGCATTTTAACGATCACATTCCATGACTCTTTACTCATCTTCACATCGTAAAAACCGACCATACGGCGAGCGCGACCAAATTCAATAAAGCCTGCATCTTTCATTGCTGTCAAAATGACATGCTCTTCCTGATTGATACGATTTCCATTTACGGGATCGGTTGTCATATACATGTGGTGAAGCAAAGGCAATAGACGAAGTTCCGTTTTAGTGATGTCACGGCCTGTCTTTTCTTTATAAAACACCGCATCCGCATCATCGACACGCCCACGGTTTACTGGCAGCATTTCTTTAATCATTTTAAATCCTCTTTTTAATAGTGGTTTTAACTTATCAAAAGTATTTTTAGAAAATACTTGTTTCAATAAACTTAGATAGCCGTTTATTCTCATCGTAGAAATAAAGATCAATATCTTCCAGGGGGCGACCTTCATATTTCTTAATGAACTCAGCCATTACTGCTGTGGTCACCATCTTAAACTCGCGTGAACCATCATGACCTTCTTTTACAAAGTAAGCCTTCTCAAATGGTTTCACTAGGTCAAAACGTTCTACACGGACTTCATAGCCTAACGCTGATGCCGTATCTTTAATATCTTCAAGATTATAGCCAACATCCTCAAAAATCATCTCATCAGAAGACAGGCTATAAATACCATCTTTATTGAAGCCTTTACGCATCAGATCAGCAATAATGTTTTCCATCATAAACTGCTGAATACTTTGCTGACGCGCCGGAGAAAGGCCACCAAAAATGACTTGACGAGTGATCTTACTGTTAAGCAACACTTCATCAAAGCCACGACTTACGGCAAAATCATTGAAAGTCGTATGACCATCAAAGAGAGTTGGCTCAACAAGTTTAAGAGACTGGAAGTTTGCCTTAACCAAATCAATACTGATATAGACGCGGCCTTCATTACCTGTGGTGTAGAGTTCTTTTTTAGGAATAGACAGCTTTTTCTGAAAAGGCTTCATATCCATTTTAGCAAAACGCGCATACTCTGGCTTTTGGCTTAGATATTTAAGCGTTTCATCGAGCTTGTTTGCGTTATGCTTGAACATCAACTCACCATGAACATCATACGCTTTTTTGAACAGTTCAAACTTACGAAGAGTGTCGTAATAAGGATCAAGAAGGTTAAGAAAATAAGAGAAATAAGGCTCACGATCTACCGCAATCGGAAGCTTAAACGTCCGAATGAAGTTCTTATTCATGGTTTGATTAATATCTCTCATTATAGCCTTCCTTTTAAATTTAATAGTTGTCATTATAGCGCAAAAGCACCTGATGCACAAGCTTTTTTGCTTGACTAAAATTCAATCTACTCTACAATTAAAGAAACTACTTAAAGAAAGGATTTTTTATGTCAGCTCCACTGTATAAGCGATTTAACCTTGCAGAAGTTCCACCTTTGAATGAGCATAATAGGGAACTTGATATGGCTTTATTCTCTGTTGATACCATTATTCGGCAGCAGAATATGGATGTTATTTACAAAGAAGCAAATAAAGATGAAATCTATCAAGCTAATCACGATGACATTCTAGCAAAAGACATGACAGATATAAAGACAAAGCCTTATATAACCCAAGGTAAAATATTTGACTCAGTAAATCCAAACTCTTCTAAAAATAACGAAAACATCAGACAACCTGCAGCGGCATCTGTAAGTCAAAATAAACCCCAACTTTCTTTTTCATCAAGACTTAAAGAAGCCAGAGACCGCTACAACCAGCCGTCATCTACTATCAGCATACCTTATTCAAGCAGCCCTAAAATCCGTTAAAAGAAAGGCCATTTCTGGCCTTTTTTTATCCTTTATGATTCTTTATCAAATCCTGAAATTGCTCACTCTCTGTCGGATTACGCCAGCCTAAAATCAGACCATTTTCAATATCAATTTCCATCAAAATATAATCAGAACCATCATTAGGAACAAAAGATGGAACATAACCATCATAATCAGCGATGACTTGCCCATTTTCATCTTTTATCGTCATGAAAAAGAGATCACTCACTTTCCCACTAATAATCATTGTTTTGGGAACTTTCTTTTTCGTCATAAAAAACTCCTGTATTTAGTTAATAAAAAGGCCGCCCAGAGGCAGCCTTGGCTTACATTTCTACATTAAACATGTTGCCATTTTCATCGTAGAAAATAGCACTAACAAACTTCACACCCGCGAAGTATCGCGCATCTTCGGTAGGCATCCCCATATCAAAATCATAACCGATAAAATAATCTTTCCCATCTTTTGAGAAACGAATGACATTATCTGAGGTATCATGCTCAATTTCATCAAATTCATCTTCGAACTCTTCTGCTTCAAAATCTACCGAGTCGTAAGGCTCACCATAACGTGTGCGTGATCCATTGAACTTCTCAATACAAATCTGCAGGCAGCGCAGGAAAATCTCAGCTTCTTCTTTTGTTGAGACTTCATCGGCAATGTAAACAACAGGTCCCGCCCAGGCGTCATGTTCATTAACATCCGTATGACATTCCTGAAGCGTATACTCAAGCTGATTCTTGATAACCGGACGCTCAATCGGCGTAAACGTAGCCATGATATTTCCTCAAACATAAAGTGATACAAAAGGAGGTTTGCCTCCTTTATGATTAGTTAATCTGCTTTTTCTCAGCCTTTTCTTTTTCCATCTGAGCAATTTCTTCTTTTGTTGCCAGACGGTAATAGCAAGGACGAATCTGGATTCTTACAGGTTCCTTTTCTTTCCACTTACTCACAGCCGCCAGACCAAAACGACGAGGTTTATTGCCATTCCATGAAGCAATAACATGTGTCTCATGAACTTCTTTAATAGATACGCGGAATACAGAAACGGTTTTAAGCGTAGTATTACCCATCTTTGTCTTTTCAACAGAGAAAACAACATCACCAGGTTTCAGCTTAGAGATTTTCATTTTTACCTCGATAAGTTATCAGATTTCATCACTTTCAATAAGAAGCATTATATACCTTTAGCACCTGACAATCAAGCAATAAATAGGTCTTAGATATTTAAAATGCGCCATATATTCAAACACTTAGGATGTTTTTGACGACGCTATATTGGATTTCATATCGCTCACAAAAGCATCAAAAAAGGCTTGAGAAACCAATACTATACCGAAAGACGTTGCGCCTAATGCTACGCCTGCAACACTCATTAATAAAGATGCGAGGATGTCATTTACTTGCTTGAATGACTCAGGAAATATCTGAAAACTGACAATTACACCACCGATGAGACACATCAGGCCTAACACTAACATGATTTTCTCTTTCATGAGGATTCCTTTTTAAAGTAGAACATGATTTTAACACAACGATGGTTTATGCACAACAAAAAAGACGCCGAAGCGTCTTATTTGTTCTGAGATAACTTTAGGTTTGCCCGTGATTATTCGTACACTCTCTCGCTTCCCATAGCGATTGCGGTGAATGACTTCCGCTCTTCCGGCTCAACGTCCGACGTGCTTTTAGGGCCTCATTCTCGGCACTGGCAAAATAAAGTTATCTCAAAATCTGGCCTACTCTTTCAATATCCCGCTCACAGGCTGGGAGGCTCTCGCCCGACATTGATACCCGTTTAACACGTTCCAGTCTGCATCAACATAGCCATATTATACCAACAAGATATCAATAGCAAGCACTTTTTAAATATGACAGTCAAAAACCGCCAACTCAGTTTCAGGAGGAAGGTCTTCAAATATTTTTTGAAAATCTTCTATCCACTTCTCATGCGATCCTGAGCGTTTAGCATCATACCACTCTCCGCTACGAAGGAAAGCATAAGGTGTTAAAAACTCTCTTGATCGCTGGCTGATATAATCTTCTTCTGTCATGTAAGAACCTAACATATTAATAATAGCTTCTCGCTTTCTTTCTTCGCTTTCAAAGTTTATCACCTCAAAAATGCCATACTCTTTCTTAGCGACTTCTATCATTTCCGCCTTCATTTTTTCTATGTCGATTTCGCAGACCTTAGATACGCAAAAGTTTGTGCCATCCTTTTTAGAGAAGTAGCTTCTGAAACGGCGACCTAATCCATAGTTATCCCATTTTGATTCAGGATTATCCTCAGCTTCTTTGAACTTTTCCATTTGTTTTACAATGTCTTTTTCTAAAACTACCATTAGAGCATAATGCATATCGTTTTCCTTTTTTATTTTATTTTCACGCATTTTCTTCACTTTATCAAGTTTCTTAGTCATATTTACATTGAAAAGCACCATAAGAGTCGCTATAATGCTGTCTCTATTTACTAATCAGGAGCTTTGCCATAATGAATATTTTGAAAGATGAAAAAACCAATCTGAGTGCAGCCTATCTTGGCGTTGTGCTGACACTTATCTTCATTGCGATTACCGTCTACGCTGTTATGCACGCTCAGGTTCAGGTGCCTTATGGCTATAATGAATTCCGTGAAGAAATCTCTATTCTGTATGGTTCTACGGCTTTTATTTCTGGCATCATTGCTGCTATTTTCTTCTTTAACAGCTTTATCATTATCTCCCCCAATCAGAAAGTGGTTGCCAGCTTCTTAGGTAAATACCGAGGCACACTTATGGGTGAAGGTGTTACATTCGTCAATCCTTTCTTCTCCTTTGAGAAAATCAGCACCAAGATTAATACCTTTGAAACTCAGGAAACCAAAATCAATGACAAAAAGGGTATTCCCTTGAATGTCTCTATGGTGGTCAACTACCGTGTTGAACAGGCTGCTCCGTTCCATTATAATGCTGAGAAGCCAGATGATTTTATTCGCAACGCCAGCGAGAGTGAACTGAGAACGATTGTTACTCAACATGCATTTGACAGCAATGTGGCTGATGAAGAAACCCTGAGCAACAACTTAGGTTCGTTTTCAACCAAGCTGATTGAAAGCATTAATACACGTTTAAAAGAAATCGGTGTGGTTATTATCAGCGCCAGCATTACTAAGATCGCTTATGCGCCAGAAATCGCTCAGCCTATGCTGATGCGTCAGCAAGCTGAAAAAATGGCAGAGAGTCGCCGCGCCATTGTTGATGCTGCTGTATTAACCGTGAAGGATGCTATTGCTAACATCCAAAGTGAGATCGGTGTGTCTTTTGAGGATGCTGAGAAGAAACGCATTGTGGAAAAACTCATGGTAGTTATCGTTTCTGACAGGCCTACTATGCCCGTTATCTCTCTCGATAACTAATCCTTATCAAAACAAATAAAGGCCTCCATAGGAGGCTTTTTTATTGCACGACTTTGTTGATTATAGCTGCCATCATCTTTACTTTTACCTGACTCTTCATTAAACCCGCAACGAACGCAACAGCATTCGCAGTTCCGGCTAAGGCGAAGCACCTAAATGTTAGTTAACTGAGATATGTGCTTCAGGTAAATATTCCTTGCACCATTGATATCTCTGTTTATTATTCTTTTGCCGTCTTTCATCAACCTCGATGATCCCAGCTTTTCATTTACCACTCCGTTCCAGCTTTGGGTTTTACTCGTATAACTCTCGTTAACGATAATGACTTCCTTACCGTATTTCTTTGCTGTCCACAGCAGAAATTCCTTAAAAATATAATGACTCAGAGAAAGCATGTTATGAACAGCTTTACGGCCTATTCTTCTCCCCTTAGTCTTTACCATAGACTTGGTTTCGAAATCAGGAAGATAAATCACATCGTAGCTCATCACTATATCATAAACTACAGTCCTGTGCAGATGATTAACAAGATCCTGACGCTTACAGGACAGCCTATTCAGGCTGTTTTCTATATGCCTAAACGTATCGTTTATCCACTGCGGATTATCCAGGCTTTCCTTTCTGTATAGCTCATGCTTCTTTAACCTCTCACGCAAAGAATACAGCTCACGCATCTTCTTTGCCAATGGTAGTAAGCATTTTATAGAATAATCCTTACCATAAACGATAACTTCTTTCTCGCTGAATCCTGTTAAAAACGTCCTGCTTCCCGGATCAAGAGCAATCACTTTCACTTCTTTTTCAGAAACCGTTTTATTTGGCCCTTGGCTTTCGGAACAATCTAAACGGTTTCCTTTTATCTCTATATTTTTCTGGACGCAGATGAACCATCTGCCATACTCCATTGTTACCTCAACATTTTTGCCATAGCATTCATCAGGCAGCTTTTCCGTCAGCCTGATGCTTCCCAACGATTTTATACAGACGGAACCCTCTTTTCCCATCCGGGGATGGGAAAAGGTCTGTTTTTTGTCTTTACGGCTTTTGAAGCCTAGTCGTGAGAAACTCGTGAATAATGTTGTATTCTTCTTCTTTTTGTTATTTTTACAGAGAGTGATAAACTCAGACTTAGCTATCCTGACAGCCTGATCGCAGACATTAGTGTCAAAAACATAATTATTTTCAGCACTTTCTTTTTTTACTTTATCTCTGATGGGAATTCTGATATCAACAGGTTTCCCCTGCTCATCGATAAATTCTCTGTTATTACACATATCAACCGCAAGATTGTAGGCTCTGCGAGCAACCATCATCATTTGCTCATATTTAAGTCTTTGTTCAGTCGAGGTAAAATAAAAGCGCACTTTCCTTACGGCTTTAACCACAATATCAGGCGCAGACATAACATAAGATTTAAAGAATAAAGGAAAGTGATAAGAATGAACGGGTGTAAGCTTACGGATCAAAGAAGAGAGGTAATGAGTTTTAAAATTAGGGATATTATTTTCGGTGCAGGGGAGAAAAAGGTTTTGAGATATTTTAAGACACTGTTCATTCCAGAACGGCTGAACTGTTCTGTCATAATCGTGTTTAATAAAGTAAGTCTGCGTCATAATATCCCCGTAATTTATAAAAGGATACTATAATAAAAAAGAAGAAAAATCAAACATGTTTAATATGTTGCGTTCGTTGCTATAATTTTAACTGTTTCACCACATGAAAGAAAAAAGCACGATACTTAATGTATAAAAAAGCGCCCTGCAAGGCGCTCTCTTTTTTAGATAATGATTTACTGGTTTAAGATATGAAGTTCAATACTGGTATCCAGACTTTCACCGATTACATCAGCAAGCACATCATAGAAAAACTCACCGTTATCCCATTCTTCTGGAGAGATAATTAGTTTATCTTTACCTTCAATGATCTCACAAAGGTAGGCATATTCCTCGTCTTCAATGTCTAAAGTTTCTTCCCATTCAGTTTTAATATCTGATAGCTTAACCTGTTGCCACTCTTTAGACTCTTTGCATACATCAACCTTTACGCCATACTCATCGTGCCATTTACTCTTGATATTCTCTACAGCGTTAGCCAACTTGCGCAAAAAAATAGCACTGTCCTTTGGCTCACCACACTGTCCTGAAGTCATAACCGGACGAATCATAACATTTTGAACATACATTGTGTTCAGCATATTTTCGGTTTCCAGCAAGGCACGAAATATTTCTTTTTCAGCTTTATCAAATCCATTACTTTTAGCAAAAGCAATGATGTCTCTGTGAAGCTGTGGGCCGCCTACGTTTGATGTTGCCTGACCAGCCATACCAAACTTGATCTTGTTTGCGTTTAACTGCTTCATGCTTTCACACGCTATTTGATTAGCAATATCCGTTTGCTGTTCATAAGTAATCTTTCCAGATTCAAAATCTGCCGCTAATCGTGCCTTATTTTTCTCAACAGCCTCTCTGAAGCCAACCATATCGTTATAGCTCCCCATTACTTCCTTAAGCTTTTCATCGATACTTTCTTTGGATTCAATCATTACCTGATAAACAGATTCATGAATAGCAAAGGACGCTACGAAACATTTTTCTCCTTGACAACCATTAAGGAACAATCTTCCACTATGAATCATGTCCTGAATCTTCTGCCATGTTAAATCCTTGATATTGACATCCATGTGATCATGATAGGGATTGTACTCCTTACCTTCAACAGAGACATTCTCTGAGTATTCAGACTTAATCTGATCATGAATATATCGGGCAAACAAAGAGTTTTCGTCAAATTCATAGTTATTGTAATCTGCATATTTCGCAGGAATACCTACGCCGCCAATAAGCTTAAAGTTATCCCAAGGATAGCACTCACAGCCTTTGCCCATTGACTTGCCTTCTGATACAACATAAAACAAACGCACATTATTGCCTTGAAGAATTGTAGCCCGACTGATAGCGCACGTGGTATTAAATGATCCCATCTTAAATCCTCATTATCTATATTAATATTGTTTTTATTCTACGTTAAATGATAGCAACATACATCAATAATCAAACCTAATCATTTAAGCATGACAAAAGCTCCCGAAGGAGCCTTTATTGATTTAGATATGACAGTCAACTGCTGTTAACAGGGTGTCTTCAGGAAGGCCACGCAGCATATTGTAGAACTCATCATTCCAGTCTTTCTGAGCTTTTTCATCCATCGCCATACCAAACCAGCCCATTTGTCCCTTTTCAGACCATACACCATCCTTCAGGAAAGCAAACGGCGTGATGATTGATTTACGCTGTCTCTCAACATATTCCTCACGGCTATTGCCAAAGATTTCATAAAAATCACCCCAAAAATCAAAACGAGCTTCATTAAAATCCTTAACAACCGGATGATTATGATATTCATTTCTTGCTGCATCAATATCCGCACCATGCTTTTCCCTGATCTCTGTCCATGACGGATATTGACGGCCTTTCAAAATAGACTCAATCTTATCATAGGTTGCGTTTGCCTCAGCAATAGCCTCAGCCTCCATACCTTCAAAGTCAATATCTTTCAAACGGATAACATCATAGCGACCTGCCTCAGCAGCTTCCGTCATCAGACCAGGACGGCCTTGTTCTCCACCCACACCCAGTTTACCTTTAAAATATCCTGTCCAGCGACCGCCTACCTGATACCAATCCCATTTTGCATTAGGGTTATGCCAATATCCATAAGCATCAAGTTCTTCTGAATATCCATAACCACAATAATCTCTAAGATAGCTTTCAAATGTTGGATAGATTTCTGAAACTGCACCCTCATAAAGTCTAGCACCTTCAGGAAGTTCAAGCACTGTCTCACCGAAAGGTGAACTCTCGCTTTTGATAGACTTTTCAAATCTGCGAACAACATCATCAGAACGATGGTATTTTACACCATCCAGCTCAACGATTTGCGTAGTTTTGTTTTTGTAATCCTCTCGCTCTTGAGAAGACTCACTCTTATTTTCGAATTCAAAATAAGGTGAGTTTTCAGGATCGGACGACTGTTCCTCGAAAGGCGCTAATGCTTTCTTAAGATTAACATCACCAGCAACAATAACGGTAAAATGTGACATAGGCTCTCCTGTTTGTAAAAAGTAGGCAATGATTATATCACGTTATCAGTGTAGAACTCAATCATTTTTTACGACATTAATATGTTGAACATGATAGGTGTAAAGGCTATAATACTACTTCTTTTAAACATCGAGGTGTCTATGTCTTATAATGATTGTAACCGCGCAACCAGAGTCAGTATTGTTGTCTTACTGATTACCGTTTTCGCTTTTGTCTTGTTTTTCTGCCTGAGTCCATCACACAAAAGCTATTCTTTTGTTAACTATAATTCATATATCTACTCTTATGATGCAGGCGGAAACTTCAAGAAAGATGCCGAAAAGATTTTTAGCAACATTTGCTCGAAAGACTGTGATCGCTATACCTTTAAAGTCAGCGATGATTTTAAAACTTGCTCAGCAGTAAAATCTATCAAGATTTCTACTATTTGGGACTCGTATGATATGGATTACCGCTATGGAAAAGTCGTTAAGAAAGATGATTCCCTTGAGAAGGAAGCTGCCGGTTATATCGCAAAAATCAACTTTAAAGACAAAAATATTAATCCTCAATATAGAATTCATAATACCGAGAAAGCAAAAGATGAAGCAGCTAATGAATACGTTTCCAAACTTCATCGTAATATCCTGATTGAACAAACAGAAAGCACCGTCTCCTTCAAAATGGACATTTCAGGCATTAAAGATGCTCCTAATCCTGAAATTATCTTGATGCTGGTTTCTGAAATCAATGAAGATGCCTGTGATTATTATAAAGAAATACGAGACTTAACCGACCTCACTGAAGAAAATCAAAAACTATGGGAAGCTGCTAAACAATAAAAAAAGGGCTACGGCCCTTTTTTATTTTTATTTACTCTCCGCTTTCCATTAAGCTCATCTGCAGGCGCTCTATATTGTTCAGACACTAATACTTTCGCATTAGCCAACATGATTTTCCTGACATCTTCTCCATTTAGCCTCTTAACCATATTACACTCCAAAATTATAAAAGATAAAAAACCACATGGCAAAGATACCAACTAACCACGCCGTGGTTTGCCATGATAACTTTCGCATCATTTTAGAGACATTCTCACGCTGATCGGAAAACTTCTGCTCTATTGCCTCATGATGCCTGTCAAATGAAGCCGACATGCTCTCACCATGATTTCTAAGCATTCTATCCATTTCAATAGTGTGAGCATCAAACTTCATGTTCATTTTTTGAAACGAGCTTTCTATATCAGCCATAAGCTCATTTTTATGCTTCTTCATTTCAGCAAATTCATTCATAAGGCCTCCTGTTAATATTGCGTTACTATACCATATGCCAATATTGATTTCAATATTGGGAATTATCCTAGAAATACAGTGATTTTATTAATCTATTTTCTCTGTGATTATCATGCCTTCGATTATCCGAGATACACCTATTAACCCCCATTACTAGGCTAAATAATAACCTAAACATAAAAATAAAAATATTTAACAGCTAGATGTTCTGCTTATTTGATTTATTCCGATTTATATATTTGTATTTTAAGCAAAGTAATCAGAATGCCATGCAGTGAGTTTATTAATTATTTTTTCTATGTTATTGATTATAAAACTTCTATAAGGATATTAATATGAAACACATAAGAGATATTTCTGTTAGGGCTGTTGCTTCATCGGTATTATTTATTTTTTCATTTTATGCTTTTATTCCTTTTGTATTTTATTTAACCGGAGATATATCAACATCTCTGATATTATTTTCCGCTATTCCTTTTTTGCTATTACCTGCGTCACTTTTTATTCGGCATTACATTACGGTTAATCTGATTAACCCATTAGCCTTATTACGTAAAGATATTCATAACCTTAGCAATAAAGACTTCTGTAAGAGCGCATTTTGCTCTCCTGATCTTGATGTAGTCAGAGAAATGTTAAGCCAATGGGCAACTCAGCAGCAGGAAGCCTCACAGCGTCTTAATGACAGTCTTATCTCACTGGATAAAGGCAATCTCGCACTACTCTCCAGAAATGAAACACAGAGCCGTGCTGTTGAGAAAACCGCATACAGCGTGAATGAGCTTTATCAGGTCGCCTCACACAATGAACAGGAGTCCAATCAGGCCTTTTCATTAGCTTCCATGACGCTTGCTGGTGTTCAGGAAGCCATAGAGAATGTTTCACTTATGACAAACTCTACAAGCACCATAAAGGACCAGTCTTTGGAGATTAAAAAGATATCCGACTTTATTAGTGAGATGGCTTTTAAAACTAATCTTCTTTCTCTGAATGCCTCTATTGAAGCTGCAAGAGCGGGCGATCACGGCAGAGGATTTTCAATTGTAGCTAATGAAGTGAGATTGTTAGCCAAAAGCTGTGCGGATTCTGCTCAGGAAATCAAGGCACTTGTGAATGATACATCCTCTCAAATAGAAGATACATTCAAACTCAACAATAAAAACGCGGCTTACATCCATGAAATGCTGACAATGATAGAGCGAACTAATCTGGCACTTTCTACAATTAGCACATCATCCAAAGAGCAACGAATGAAAATAGAATGTATGAAGAACTCTATTGATAATATCATCATGGCTGTCTATGAGAATACGACTTACTCCGAGGAGACAGCTAAAACGCTAAACAATATTCGACATGATCTTGATGATATTGAAAAGGAACACAGAACAGCCGCATAAAAAAAGCCTCGTTAGAGGCTTTTCTTTTGTTAAATATCTTCCAGCATATCCGGTGAAACAAATCCCATATAGTCTTCATTATCACTGATCGAAATAACAGACCATACTTTTCCAAACATGGTAATGTCGCCACCATAAGATACATGTTCGCCTTTGAGGTAATCAATCTTTCCGCCTGCGGTATTTACAGAGACATCTTCTTTTACCTTCTTATAAAGATCTTTCTCTTGAGGCTCAACAGGCAGAAATGTCGGTTCAGCTACATTCAGCTTTACACGTTCTGCGCTGATGAAGTTGCGATAGCCATAGTTGCCATCAAACTCGCGCTCAGGGCTAAACTGGTCTTTAACCATACGTTTGCCGCCAATATCACCGATCCACGCTACAAACGCTTCCTGTGGCGTCTGAGGCTCTCCCTTATCGGTGTCCAGCCGTTGCGTTGCCCAATCTGGAGAACCAACAAAGTCTTTTTCAGTGCCAGAAATATATTTCCACATAGATAACTCCTTATTTGTTAGGAAAAACGCTCAACAGTAAAACCATTTACTTGCTTACCTGTAGCCAGCATCTCACTCATACGGCGACGAGGAATGCGAAGCTGAGCGGCACATACTGAAACACTTTCAAAGGCGGCATAAAACTTTCCGTTCCTCATCACTTTTACAGATTTCTTTATGGCGGCCCCCATGCTACCCTTCTTTACCAACTCAAGGTTTTCAAGTTTACAGTTCCACCAGTTACCATCTTTAAGGCGAACCGTGTATGCTTTCATTGAATCACCTTCGGGAAGCAGAAAAACTTTCGCCATCAATACTGCTAATGCGATAGAAGACGATTTGTGGAAACGGGTACAGCAGCTAAACGTCTTTACCTTACGAACAGAATCGCCTCTTACACCCCAAGAATGAGTAATTTTATCCGCTTTGACAATCATGCCATCTTGAGTGGCCCAATATTCAGTCAGCACACCTTTCATAAACACGCGGCCCATAGCTTTTGAACGGCAATCAAGAATCCCCTGACGCATTTCATTCGTATAGGTATTATGAGTTTTGAGAGCGGAAATACGGTTCTCTTCTTTTTCAGCCAAAACCTGACCAAAAGATTCAGCTTTCTCGCAGAACTGAGTAAAGTCTTTTTTCTCAAAATAACGCATCGTCTTATCTCTTAGTTGTTCATCACAATATGAGAACATCATAACAAACAATGACAACATGCGCAAGGGTTTTTACTAAAAAACCGCCCGAAGGCGGCTTATCTTTTACTCATCCCATTCCTGACTTTTCAGTTGCGCCTCTGCTTTTTGACGCTCTTTGCGATCTTCAGCTTCGATAAACTCCTTGCCATAAACAGGGAGCTTAACTTGGAGGTTTTTACGTAGCTTTTCTACTCCACATGAAAAACTCACCAGACCTTCGCCAACATAGTGGCAGACACGCTCAGTAAGGTAAAGTGGCACCAGAATAACACCACGATGCATATTCTTTACGACAATCCAAAACCAATTCATTTGAAACGCTCCTTATAAAACAAGGCGGTTTTTAGCCGCCCTGTAGATTAATAACTGTAATCGTCGTTACACTCTTTAACAGTGACGTTGTGCAAGCTACCATCTTCCATCGTCTCGATTGAGTTTTTCAACACGCAGCCATCAGAGGTTTTTTGCGGCTGTTGCGCGTTGTAATCCTGATTCTGACGAACTGGCTCAAGTGGTTCTGTGCTGCTACCAGAAGAACGCCCCATCATATAACCTACAGCTGCAGCACCGCCTGCGATAGCCAAATGCTTAGTCCATGAGGACGATTTAGATCGTGAGCGAGACTTCGCATCAGCCGTAACTGAAGTCAGAGCCAACACAGCCGCCAGAGCAACAACAGTCATCTTTTTCATGTTTTTCCTTAAATGAGTAATCAATATTATAAGAGGCGTAGTATAGTTGAACTTACGCCTCTGCACAAGAGGTTTTATTAGTTCTGACGGCGGCACTCATTCACCAGAACAACACGAGAGCTACCATTCCAGTCAGTTTGTTGATAGCGGCGCACGGGGCAACCATCATTCGTGAAATAGGCAATAGACGGATCCTGATTCATTTGCATCTGTTGCTGGCGTTGACGCTGCTCATAACGATAGTTATCATTACGGCGGCTGTCATTTCGGTTATCATTACGATCTGACATTTGAGAGCCAATCACATATCCGGCAATCGCACCGAGAGCGCCATAAATAATCGCTTTATCAGTTGCCTGAGCAGTAGAAACAGAAGATACACACAGAACAGCACCAACAACGATAGCAATCAGTTTTTTCATTTTCGTCATTCCTGCGAGAGTTTTTAGGTAAGGTTCACTTCAATAAAGAAAGTATACTCTTAACACCGATCTTGCACAAGCTATTTATTGTCATTTTAAAATAAAAAAAGACCGCTCGAAGCGGCCCTTTTATCTATTACATAAGTTTGTGTCCATTGACATCTACAGAGACGATGCCTTTTCCGCCTTGCTTTTTGCTTTCAGAAATAGATGCAATCAACTCGTTAATACTGGCTTTTTTACAGATGGTATTGGTTTTGCCTAATGAGCCATCCGCATTCTTTTCCTGAACGACGTTACACTGGTTTACACCGATCAGTGCGTTGTCGATCTTTTTATCGCAGCCCGATACAGCAACAGTAGCAGCCAGAGTAAACAGGATAGCAGCAAAAGTAGAGTTTTTCATTTTATTCCTTGATATAGGTGATTTTGTTTCAGTGATAAGAGTATAGCGATTATTGACATTATGCACAAGCTTTTTCTTTATTTGGCGGTGAAGGAGGGATTCGAACCCTCGGTGCGGTTTCCCACACTCTGTCTTAGCAGGACAGTGTATTAAGCCTCTCTACCACTTCACCATTAATCGATCAGTAAGAGAATACGTTGGCATGACATATCTCCTACTCAATTTACGCAGCGCGTATATTGTTTGGTGCCTCAGACCAGACTCGAACTGGTACAGCGCTAAGCCGAGGGATTTTAAATCCCTTGTGTCTACCGATTTCACCACTGAGGCATTAAAGGAAGGTGCAACTTCCTTTTTTAAGTTAACTTGTTTCGCCGCCTATACAAGTTTTAAATAGTGAAATGAAGGCTTATCAATTATTTTAGACTCAGCTTAGAAAGCAATATTAGGCATCTTTCTTAAATCAGCTCAGCCCCGATTGATCACGGTTTCAAACACAGCACAATAATCACTTATGTTATACAGAGAGGTAGGCTCGCATAACTGGCGCATCCTATAGGATTCGAACCTATGACCTACGGCTTAGAAGGCCGTTGCTCTATCCTGCTGAGCTAAGGAAGCAATATTATCTTACGCTCTACACCGCGTTTCGATGTAGTAATAATAGCAAAGACCACCTTTCAGTACAACACTTTTTTTACTATTTTTAACTAACTGAAGACTTTTTGATCAATATGCAATAAAAAAGGAGGCTTGGCCCCCTTTCTTGTTTTAATACCATGAATCATGTTGATTTTTTGATCTCTCGTAGACTTTTCCAATGAAACTTTTGAAGATTTTTTCTTCTTCTTCATCCATTTCTCTGGACTGCCTGCTTATTACCACCTTGCTTTTTCCTTTCTCAGAAAACAAAAAACACAGTTCTGGTTCTATGCGGACGTTTATTTGCATAGAGAATGGCGCGAACTCCATTATACACAAATACTTTGGCTCATGTCCTTCAAAATCAAAAATTACAGGATCATAGTTATTTCTCAGCAAATCAGCATTTTCTTCAATGAACATTAACTCTTTTTTGATTAACTCTTTCATATTTTTCTCCTATTTAGTTTATATTAAAACAGGATGCTGATTTGTTCTTATATTAAACCTTACGGCGCTTCTTTTGTCAAAACTTTCTCTTTAAAACAAGAAAAGCCACCCGAAGGTGGCTCTCTGCTATTATTTGTGGCTTCATATCCACCTCAATCCGCCTAATAGCATCAGCAAGACGAGTTCAAATATTGCTTTCTACTTTACGGCTGTAGACGCCTATTCCTAAATATTCATCATATAAAATTATCAATAAGTTTTTAAATATCTTGTGCTCTACCAGTGATCAGACACACTTTTACGTGTCCAGCTACATTCGACTTAAGGTTATGCGAATGGTCTTAGCTACTATCACTGAGAACTGGACACCAACCAGTCCTAATATCTATTCTCCCCCTCTGTTAGTTAAATCCACTCTATGATTTACGGCTCATAGCAGCCTCAAAGCTCATCATCAATATAAGATCATAATATAAGAATAAAATATCTAGTGCTCTACCGATAATCAGATACACTTTTACGTATCCGGCTACATTCGACTTAAGGGTATGCGAATGATCTTAGCTACTATTATCGAGAACTGGACACTAACCAGTCCTTTTATCTAACCTCCTCTATCTCGTTAATATTCATTGCTTTGTTCAGCTTAGAGACTCATTATATCCACTTCTCTCTTGCTGCACAAGCACTTTTTATAAAATTTTTTCTTTTTTGAAATCAGCCATCATTCCTCTGATTTCTTTAATCTTCCGCTCGATCTTTTGATTGAAAACATCCGCAACAACATTGTCATGACCTGCTACGTTTATCATCTGACGCGCTTCAATCTCTCTGATCAGAAAACTCATCATTCCGATAAGCAGAACGCGCTCACGACCTTCAAGCTGAGGTCTTTCGTGGTTCTCAAAGGCGATATTCACTTTTTGAGCAATCACCTTAAGCACTCTCTGATTCTGCTCCGCACGCTCTTTAAGCTCCACAGAATCATCAATCATCACACTAACAATATCAGACTCCAGCCTTACTTTTTCAGCATATAACGGAATCGCTTTATGAATCAATGCTACATTTTCTTGGGTTAACATAGTATTTCCCTCTTTTATTGGTGCCTCAGACCAGAATCGAACTGGTACGCCCGTGAAGGCGAGAGATTTTGAATCTCTTGTGTCTACCTATTTCACCACTGAGGCATGAAAAGGAAGTTCGTGGCTTCCTTTTTATTAAACAAACTTTTATAGCAGTAAAAAACCTTTCAATCAAATACATTCAAAGAGAGTATGAATGCTGGTGGCCCCTGCTGGACTTGAACCAGCGACCAAGCGATTATGAGTCGCCTGCTCTAACCACTGAGCTAAGGGGCCGTTTTGTAAAGCTATTATACCTACTATTTTCTTTCAGTACAACAGCTTTTTTTACTTTTTATGGTTCAACAATAGCCTTACCATCATACCAACCGCTACATGTAGTCGCCCTGCCACTTACCAGTGAACAAGTTTGATAAAAACCGCTATCATCTTTTACAGGAAATGTATCCCGATCACTCCAGCCACTACACATCGACGCACTTCCACTCGTAATGCTACAATCCTTATAAAAACCATCTTCTTGCTTCACTGGATAGTTTTGAGCATCTGCCCATGAGCCACATGAAGTAGGCCTACCGCTCACAAGTTGGCATTCATAATAATCAGCAAAACTTGAAAAACTACATGCCATTAACATCACTAATATAAAACGTTTAAACATTCCCATTTCAGCCTCGTAAGAATCACTATATTAATTTTTGGCAAAAGCCGACTTTACTTTTTATTTTTGAATATATGCTTTGCCTTGATACCAACCAGCACAGAAACCCACTGAGCCATTATTGATATCGCATTTACTGTAAGATCCATCTGACTGCTTTACCGGAAAACTTTGTCGTTGGCTCCATCCACCACAGAAACCCACAGACCCGTTATTGATATCACAGTCATGAAATGTTCCGCTCTGATCCTGAACCGGATAACTTTTTTCTTGCGCCCACGATCCACAAAAACCTACCGAGCCATTGCTAATATCACACTCATAATAGTCAGCCAGGCTCGAAAAGCTACATGCCATTAGCATCACAAAAATAAAACGTTTAAACATTTTCATATCGACCTCGTGAGATTTATTTTTGTGGCGCGTCCTATAGGATTCGAACCTATGACCTACGGCTTAGAAGGCCGTTGCTCTATCCTGCTGAGCTAAGGACGCAATATATTGTTCTCTCTCGATAAAACAATCATAGCAAAGTGGATCTTTAAGTACAACTCTTTTTTTGCTATTTTCGTTCAACCGCGTGTTTTTTTGATCACGCTATATATATATTGTGAATGAGCATTTCTACTCATTCACAAGGACTTACTTGCCTTTAACTACAAACAACGATGCCCTGATCACTGACACATCAGACTTGATAAAGCCTTTGTGCTGAAGCTCCTCAGCAATATCCAACAAGTCTGACAAATACGTGTCACCTGAAAGAAAGCGAGAATATGACTCCTTCAGATAAGACTCTAGTGTTTTATCTGAATAACGATATTCGCCACTCATGTAATAAGAATAAGTCTTATCAAAACGACGTTTAATATCATTTTTTAAGCCAGCCATATTCAATACAGTATTTTTCTTGCTGGATAATAAAAAATTTTCATACTCACCCTCAGCCGATATAAAAAGCTCTTCAAAATCAAAATAGTTCCATGAAGAACTACCTGGCTCTGGCATCTCTACACCATCCATGAAATTATTAAGACGATCAACTTCTTCTTCGATAGCTTTTTTCGTCGTATGACGTGTCGCTATGATTGTTTTGGTTTCACCTTCGTAATCATAACCATTAATACGCTGAATAATAAATAAAGAGTTTTCCATATATCCTCTTAGAAGAAGTGGTTGTCAAAAATGTTTAAACTTCAAATACGCCTTTAAAATCTGGATGAGAAAGGCCTGGTACCTGATCCTCAGTCAAACCTGCCACTCTCGCAAGCACAACGCAGGCATGAGCCACATCAACCATATCTGATGACCAGAACTCTATCAAAAGCCAATCATTGGAATCACCTTGAATATATGGCTTTGTATTTTGGCAATCTGATGAAACAACAGCAGCTTTAACCGCAAGCTTTTGCTCTTCATTAAGACCTTGAAACTGAATGTTAGTTGCTTTATCGCAGAACTCACCACGGGCAAATACCGCCGCGTGAGGTTGACCAATAACAACTTTTGATGGGGAGATAAACTTATCCATTTTGAAGCCTCTTAGTTTTTTTCTTCAACGTCTGATGACACGCGAAAGGTGAACAGAGATACCACAATATAAAAGACCGCATAAATAACACTGAACAGGTAGAACACAAAAGCCAGCATCTCTAAACCTTTATGATCCACTGAAGGCACAAAAGGAAAACCAACCAGCTTAAAAAAACCAATAATATATAACAGACTTATCAGAAAAAGCATGAAAGATTTACACATCGCCAACCTCTTTAATCATAATTACTTTCTATGAAGAAAGTATAGCAAAAGACAACATCATGCACAAGCAAAATGTTGCCTCTATTTTAGAATAATCTTATCCTGTAGAAATCAAGCTAGACTTGCGAACTCAATTTTAAGCGATTCACGCTTTTCTTTTACTTCTTTCATATGATGAGAATGGCTTGCGTAATCAAAAATGTCAGCACACGTCAGCACTTTTTTATTGCTCATTATAATATTCTGCTTTTGATTTTTAAATAAAAAAAGGACTACTAAAAGTAGTCCCTTCGCATAACTTCTTCTCTTACTCATGACTTCCAAGCAGAAGTTGCTTCTGACCATAGAACTGCGAGTTCTTAAAGCCATCTCCACTAAAGTCATCCATCTCAAATGTAGGATCATACTTGCCCGGCGCTGACTCTTCAGGGTTAAAGGCAACGACCTGAATATTTCCACCTTGATCATAATAACTTGAGCCACTGGTATGGCTAATTACCATTACCTCAGCATCTTGAGGCTGTGTTTTTAACCATTCAATAAATTCAGAAACTTTCATGCTCATATCAGCTTTTCCTTTTCGAAATAATGGTGTCCTCTACTGGATTCGAACCAGTGCGCATTGCTTATTAAAACGAGGATCTACACGACCACGGACAACTCCGCCACGGCTCTGCCATTGAGCTAAAGGCTTCCTGCTGGGGCCTTATCAGACTTTAACTGATACGCATCGCTTACGTAGATATTTTCTCGTCTCGCAACCACCGTGATCTACGGCCTCGGCTCTAACCGCTGAGCTAAGAAGACAATGAAGCCACTATAGCAGCTTCCTTTATCATGCACAATACCTTTTATTGATTATTATCTTTTTTCCAGGCAGAAAGGTTGTATCCCCAGCGCGTCTCTCCATTTTCATGAATTGTTCCACACATTTCTCCCCGCTCTGGCGCAGTGAAATAGCTCAGCAGTTTATCAATGTATTCCTGCTTCATATAAGGACGCAGCGATGCCTTATTATTACGATACAGCTCTGCCATCTCACGAATATCGTTGTCCACCAAGCATACCAGCGGCATTTGCTCCAAAACGAATACGCCAAGCATATCGATCATTACGCGCTCAGGAGTGTCTTCTGACAGTAAATCATCTTTATCAAGGTTATCAATAAAGCTCGCCCATGATTGTAAAGGCCACTGATTTGTGTCCATACTCCAACTACCACGAATAGCATCGAACATTGGGTTTTCAATGCCATACGAATACTTATCATGAAGCTGCTCATTTTTCTTAAAGAACGCAACCACATCAAGATCATGACCATCCCATGACTCTGGCGTATTAAACAATGAGTCATAAATCAGTGTCTGAAGCACTACCGCATCACTATAAATAACAAGCGCCGAATGCTCACCCGCACCACCACCAAGCAGAATATGCTCAGGCGTCAATGTTTTATTTCCCGCATTACGCACAACTTTATCCATTGCTACATTTTCCATAGGCCAATACATATTAATATTGCCTTTGAATTTCGCCACATGAACATTTTGAACTGCATCAATATCAGACATTATCTCACCTTATTTAGAACGTTGATAGGATGGAAGACGAGACAGAGCCTGATCGCGACGGTCTTTAGCCCAATACTCTTCACCATACGTTTTGGCCTTTACAGACTCTTCTGAATAGCGATCATAGATTTTCTGCTCTTCTACCGTGCGGCGAGGACCATAATCTCCAGTTCCTTCATAAAACATACACACCTCGGCTGGGAATATTCAGTTTATATTATTTTGAGCGCAGTTTCTCAAGTGCAGTATCACGACGAACTTGCGCACGGATTTCGTCTCCGTAGCTTTTAGAATCAGCAACATCTTTCTGATATTGCTCGTTCACTTCTTTTTCAGTCATTACTTTATTATCCGACATGTTAAATCCTCTTTTATTTGGTTTCACCCTACAGGGCTTATGATTTTAAAAATTCCTGAGCTTCTTCAATGCGCTTAGCCGTTCCCGCATTAGGCTCAACTTCCTGCAGACGTTTTGCGTCTTCTAACAACTTAGCCACTAACTCTTTTACGTCAGTCATCACTTTAACCCTCTTTAAATAACACAGCCATCATACCATTTTATGACAACAATAACAACTCTTTTATTAAATAAAAAGCCTCCGAAGAGGCTTTTTATTCGATGTTATGTGAATTCCTCACCTAATAAATCATAAACATCCGAAATGTTTATAGTGTATCGCTTAGTCGTTTCGTAGTTGCCATAATAACCGTATTCAGTATGCATATCTCGACGCATTTTTTCGAAAACATCCTCAACCAAAGAACCAATTTGAACGTTGTTTTTCTTTGGCAGCATCGCAGATAGTAAAACACGAATTGCTTTTTTGACCAGTGAGGTTTTCTCTTCGTAATACTTTGGCTCATCCATATCGTCTGACCAGCAAGAACCTGACCACTGCTCCTCAATCAACATAGATACACATAAATATTCATCAGTCATAAAAAACGAGTAATGATTCTTACGAAAGAAGTTATCACTGGCTGAACCTCTTAAATACTCAGCCTGTTTCTGCACAATTGCTTTCACTTTCGACACGTCTTTATTGATTACCAACATGATGATGATTCCTAAAAGTAAGATTATCGCGATTATATCGACAACAACCATGTAAAGCAAGCACAAAAAGCCTCCGAAGAGGCTTAATCTGTATCTTATTTCTTCAGGAAATATTTCTCAAACAACTCAATCTGCTGAGTCAGGAAGTCTTCCTGATATTCAATAACAATATCATCGCCGTTAGGTGTCAGAATCGGCGTCATGAAGCCTACCACTGTCGCCAATCCTAAGCCACTCACACGCTCCAACACCTCTTTATGAACCAACCTATTAACTTTGGTGCCATACGTCTCTACGAGGGCTTTAGCCGCGTTAAAATCGCCTTCCGATTTAATACGCTGAACCTCTGCCAGCAACTGACCAACCAGAACGCGAACACCATCCAGATCATTCACTTCAATGAAATACTGACCATCCTTCACAACCATCGCCATCTGTTCAGGCTTCGCTTTTTCAAGCAACCATGTAGAGATAACCTGGCGGTTTCTGAAGTGAGCTTGTGTCAGATCAGCGCCAAAACGCACACGGCGCAACTGACCGATAGCGCCATTAGTGAAATACGCTACATACTTAGCCATTGCCGCATCGCGAACATTGACATCCTCAGCAAACACACCAATCTCTTTTAGCTTCTCATCCGGGATATAGTAAAGCGCCACAAGATCCGCACGGCATTCCTCAATGACAGAGTAATACGTAGACAGAACATCACTGTTAACGCCGTCCAGCACTTTGCCCGAACCATGACCAGCAATCTCATGCAAGTCCGTATGAAGGATGCCCGTCTCATTGCCATAACGCTTAATCAGATCCTGATATTTATCCAGATACAAGGCTTTGGTTAATGGCACATCATAGCTACTACGTGAGGAATCCACGTTAGACAACGTAACGGATTTAGAACCAAACTTTTTACGAATCCAGTCGCTGTTAGGCAAGTTAATCCCTAAAGGCAGCACAGGAGAGGTTTCTCCAGCCATAGAAATAACATTGATAGAACTCGCAGATAGCCCTACAGCCTTATCTTTCTTAAAGCGCTTATCAAACGGGAGATTATCCTCAAACCACTGGATATTATCAATGATACGCTTCACTTTAGCTGTCTGTGCTGGATTTTTAAACGCAACCAAACTCTCAAAGTTACACGCCACACCTAGCGGATCTTTATAAGATTCAATCAAGCCATTTACGAAATAAATCGAACTATCCTGATCTTGCGTCCACGCTACACAGTGCTTATCAAAATCAGCAGCATCACCCGTCTCATAGAAGGTAATCAGTGTCTCAATAGAGGCATGTTGTTTTTCATTTTCAGTGTAGTTCAGAGCAAGCTTAAGCTCTTTAATGATTTCTTTAACATAGCGACCATAAAGACCATCAGCGAAGATGACTTCTCGTTTAATCTCACCCGTGAGATGATTTTTTAGGAGTTTCTCGTTAAATCCGTAAGGTGGAATCTCATCATTATCATGTTTCGGGTAGGCTTCTTTGCGAAAAGCAATTACTTCCTCGGTGGTAAGGCCAGCATAGAAGTTAACACCAGACTGCTTAACCACATCTACGCCGTCTTTTTGAACGGTGCGGTATAAAGGTAGATTATAGGTATCGTTCTCAAAAAGAAATATTTCAATCGATAAGGCAGCTAATGAACAGTAAACATTAGAACACAATACATCAAATTGCTCACTATCCAGAGGCAGTGTCAGTTTTTCACCTGTTGTGGTATGATAAAGACCACCGTGCGCAAAGAGCATAAATAAACTATCACGAACCTGCTTAAAAGCTTCAGTTTCTTTATCAAGATGTTTATACATATGGATTAGTGCAGGAATAACGATAAGGTTAGCGCTTGATCCCTGAGTCAGCCCGATCACTTTCCCCCACATACCCGCTTCTGACAGATGATAAGCCAGACGTTTAGTGCGGCTATCGAGTGATGAGAAGCCTTCAGTGTCCAGCTTTACGATTGCAATATCATTAAGACGTTCAGAATATGTCATAGTATCTCCTTTAAAAGTGCGTATACTTTATCATGTTTTCCAATGGATTAAAACATTTTTCATCAAACTAATCTTGTTTAAGTTTACCTTATAGGACTTGTCTTAAATCATTATCAAATCTTAACATTACTCTTTTAAATGCATTTACATTTTTCATAAATTTGATACTATTTTTATACACTTAAACTACTTTTAAAAGGACAAATATGAATAGAATTATATTAACCAGTTTATTGTTATCCGCATCATTATTTTCTTCCACTGTATTATCAGCAACACCTGTTTATGAAAGAATAAATTTAAGCATTGTGCCTGACGTGGGAATTGGATATAGCCATACTTTTTACGTTCCTTACGATAATAAAAAACATTATTTTTATTTTGATCAAAAAGACTCAAGTTTAAAAGAAACAACCGATGGATCTTTTTTTGATAAAAACACAGACTCTGATAGCACATATTTCACCTTCACACAGGTCCGCAACCCAAACACACCTGAGAAAGACAATACTTATTTCAATATTCACTATAAAGATTACAATAATAATAACTGTTTAGTTGAGTCCACCGCAGGCACTGTATTTTATAATAATCCATATAAAACTATTAGCATCTTAAAAAGCTGCACAAAAGATAAAAAGACTACATATAAAATATCTTTATCTTTAAGTTAAAAAAAGCGGCTAGGCCGCTTTTATTTAATAACTTATTAAGATTTACCAACCATCCAACTCATCTGAGGCATAATCTTCAATCATAGCTTGCGTTGCGTTTGAGTCTGCGCCTTTACCTGACATACCATATCCCGGCGAACTAACAAGATCAAGAGAGACATTACTCAAATCATCTTGGCGCTTCTTGCGTTTATCTTTACTTTTTTCATCAGCCAACACGCTCTCACATTCTCCCCACAGATCTAACATATCAACCTCGTCTATTGTGTTTTATGGCTCTATACTATACACCTTTGGGCTATCGCAATCAATGACTATTACATGATTGTCAGCACAGCCACCAAAGATAACGCATCGCTATCGGCTTTAACCTCATCTTTGCTTTTAATGATGCGATAAGCTATGGTGCCATCTTCTTTCTTGTTAAAAATGTAATACTGACCTTCTTTAAAGAAACGCTCATCTTTTTCCGTCAGAAGATTTTCTGATTTTAATGAACTGAAGTTTGCCAGACATTCTTGCTTATTACAGGCCAGACTATCGGTTGATTTCTGATTGAGTATCTGACTCTTATGAGTCTCAATATAGGCACTCATCACTCTATTTGCTGACTCTTTTTGCTTCCCATCCCAATATACATTACTACCAACAAAACACACCAATGAGGCGATTCCTAATACTGAAACAAGTTTAAAAAGGCTCATATTTATTCTCCATCGATTATTTACGCTCTATATCATTATGCTTTTCAAATAGCAAATCTATATAGTTGTCAATTTGATTTACCCTCTGCTAAATGATACAGTTTAGAAAAATAAAGGAGATTACAATGTTTAGTCTAACTGATGTTATGCGTGTATTCGATAACCGCGCCAGAGAGTTTGCTGGTCTGAGAGAAGATCAGATTTTTATGTTTGATGCGAGCGCTGAAGAAATTATTAAAAGAAGCCAAAAAAGAACGCTATGGGGATTGGGCAAACCTGAACCTCTTGATTTTAATGTCAGAACAACTAGTGGATTTACACCATTTTCTAAAACCGATGAGTTAACCAAAATAAAACTCTTTATAGAAAATGGTGCAGACATTAATAATGTTGATATCTATGGCGAAAATGCACTTTTTAGCCAAAGCACCAATATTGAAAGCTCCACCTATTTATTAGAGAAAGGTATTAACATTAACCAGAAAAATAAAAAAGGTCAGACTGTTTTTGATGAGCTATCTTTTTGCTTGGATAATCAAAAAGAAATGGGCCAACTTTATATTAAATATGGAGCCGATATACATCAGGTGAACCCCAAAACCCAACGTAATGGTTTATTCACTCTTGATGCAGAAAAAGGCTTATTTCTGGTTGAGCATGGCATCAATATTCATCAGGTAGATAAATACGGGCGGAATATGCTTTTCTATTTAGATAGTAATGAAAGAGATGGAAGCCTGCAGCTATTAACCGCTCTGATTGAGAAAGGTATTAATGTCAATCAAATAGATGAGTGGGGGCGTAATGCCTTATTTGGTGCTGGCGCTGATATTGATAAAGCGAGAATGCTGGTAAACGCAGGAATAGATGTTCACCAGGTTGATAAAACTGGCAAAAATGCTCTTGAATATACCTATTGGGATAGAAACGAGTCTTTATTATTATCTCAACGAATCAAAGATCGTGAGTATACAGAGCCATTTAACTACAACAAGATGAAACACTTCGTGAGATCAGCACGAGAAAGAAACTATGAAACTCTTTTCCATGAAGAACCTAAACTTGATTATGTTTATTAAGCAAAATGGCTTATCGAAATAAGCCATTTTTTATAATTTAAGTTATTTCTTTACTTCTTTTTCAACACATTCAATCTTACGTGGCTTAAAAATATATTTGCCCCAATCTTCACCACGCAGTTTCTCTGGCTGATAGCTGACATCATTAACCAACTCTTTCGCCGTATTACATGTTGCCATATCAGGCATAACCTGAACGTTTGTAATAGTGCTTCCATGAACACCAAAAACAGAAATAAGAAATATAGTTTTTACGATCATATTTGTTTCGCCTATTTAATGATTATTTAAAAATAGCTTACAATATTGAATATTTTTTATCAAATTGTTATCGTAAAGACTTTTCAGATTAGATTGGTATTTTTGAAATGATAAGAGGAAGAGAAAATGGTGCACTCGGAGGGATTCGAACCCCCGACACCCGGATCTTCAATCCAGTGCTCTACCAACTGAGCTACAAGTGCATAGTCTTATCAGGTTAGGTGTTGTATCGGCCCACCTCTTAAACGATAATAGGAAAGTCTGGTTTCGCTCCAAACGTGCTATTACCTTTCACATCCACTCACGTTGTCGGACGCAACCTAATAAAACAGGTGATTTCTGCAGGACTCGAACCTACGTCGTCAGCGGATTCTCCCGCCAATGCTCTACCCGTTGAGCTAAAAAATCATTGACTAGCCACTTTAACCCACACACCGCGTCATACGATGCTGGCTGATCTGCTAATCCAGTAGGTAATCACGCTTCACAGAGTTAATACAGCCTCTCCACGCTTCTTACTGACGCCTCTACCAAGACGATATCTCTAACGGTTATATGCCGGGCAAACAACTTGCTTGCCAGAAGCCTCTTGAGACAATCACGTCTCTTCTCTTCATCCGAGGAGGATTAGTGGCTGATTAGACCACTCGGTGGTGTCCCGTGCAGGAATCGAACCTGCAACTCCCTCTTAGGAGGAGGGGATTATATCCGTTTAACTAACAGGACGCTATACAAAACATTCTATCCAATCAGAAACTCGATTGCAAGCACTTTTTAAGCCATACTTCATTTTCTCGCTCAGAATTACTCTTTTTTCATTCAGCTATGGCTTTACTTTATATTGTAATGCTCTTAAATTGTAACTATACACTACATTAAGGAAATAAAAAATGAGCTTTTCAGAAAGATTAAAAAGTTTCAAAAAAAACTTAGAAAAAACCGAGCTTGAGCAACAAGTGAAATTATTCAAGAAGGAAGCGATTCCTATTGAAAATCTTGGCGATTTACTAAAAGATTATATAGACAGTAAAGGCGAAAAATATGACTGCTTTAAGCTTGCCTATATTTTAAATAAGCCGGGAGATCATGGCACGCCTTATGCGCCTTCTGAGCAGAAATACCCTGAACAGTTTGAAAATATGATGCGCAATGTTGATAAACTTTTAGCGCAACCAAAGTATGCTGAAGTAATGAAAGATTTGGTTGTTACAAATGATGCTATCGGTTCTATGGGAGACTGGATTGTTCCAACTAACTCTGTAATCAGTGATATTAAAAGAAGCCTGAATCAAAAAGAAGAGTTCCAGCGTAAATTCAAAATGTAATAATGAAAAACTCCTCACCAAGAGGAGTTCTTTATACACTAAACGTCATCAACCTTTAACTGATAAAAATACAATCTTCCTTATCAATTTTAGCAAAAATCATAGACGTTGCTTCATGCACCATCGTCAGCTCAACCAATTCACCTGAAATATCCAGGACAATCACCGATTTAAAATCCACGGCGTTTATAGGAAGGCTAAGATTGATATTTGACAGCTCATCTGTAATTCTCTGGCTTTCTTTTCTCAGATCATCATCGCTTTCACCTGCATCTTCAGTGAATGAAACGTAGGCAGCCTTAACCGCACCCGCAAAGAAGTTCTTGAAGAACTGTGTCAGCTTTTCGTTATAGATTAACTTTTGAACAATCATGCCTGAGCCTCTTTTTTAGTCAGTGATTCTTTCCATGCTTTGTGATTTGCTTCAATAATAGCAATACCGCGATTCAATGCATTTTCCATATGCGAAATAACATCTGCAGGAATACCAGACTCTCTCATTTCAGCAATAAACGCATTGGTATGCGCTTTCAGATCGAGAGCGTCCTCACGTGAGGCCATAGCATTGTCATTCACTTCAAACGATTTAGCTTCAGCTTTATTGTAAAGCTCCATAACTCTTACCGCAAGCCATGACATAAAGCCAGCATGACGATAGCTCACATTGCGGCACAGCATACCTGATACATAGCTATCTTTTCTAAACTTAATGCGGTCAATCACATCCACATCAACGTTAATGTCACTGATTTCAATCATATCCATTTAGCTTTCGCCTTCTTTTCTGATTAGAGTAGATAGCCATTATACAACAAAGCACGATCATGCACAACCTTTTCATAGCCATAGAAAATCCCCGCCGAGGCGAGGAGTTATTTTAGGTATTAAATACAGTAGTGGTCAGCAAGGGCCACTCCCCACACAGTAGAGCAGACATCACAATCCAGACACTTCATCTTAGGTGCTATATTCTGACTGTCTCCCTGGTAATGGCCTCTTATTTTGATTCGATACACTTCAATATTTTTACCCTGGCATAATGGACAGGAAAGACTTGAGGCTTTTATGCGAATCTTAAGATTTTTGGGATTGAGCGAAAAGTTTGTCATATTAAACTTTTTCGCAAAAGCAAGCGCCTCTTCATCGGTCAGGGTTTTCTTAGCTGCTTCAAGATATTTTTCAGAAATCAAATCATCGTTATCGTTCATATTATTCTCGCACCTTTTTATTAATGCATCACATTCATACCCACTGTATGACAAATACAGGAGCACAGCTTTATTTTTTGAAATCCTTTCTGGATGACCTTTTTACTTTCTGCATCCTCAATGATTTTATAGGCGTTCTTACCATAAATCGCATTAAGACCTTCTTCATTTAATGTCCCATCTTGATTGAGATACTTTTGATAACACATACTACAGCATGGCATAACCATTATAACCACCTATTTTAATGAATCACATTTAAGCCGATAACATGACAATCGCAACCGCAAAGCTCATGTTCAACGTTATCTACGATCACCTTATAGATATAATCAAACTCTCTATCAATATCTTTGATTAAATGAATGGCATTTCCTTGTAGCGTTTTGATGCCACCATCAACAAAAATATATTTTCCTTCACCAAAGATGAAATCCATTGTTTCTTTTTTAGAGTAAGGTATCTTCTGAGTTAACGCCTGATAGTTTCCTTTGCCAAAAATTTTATCCAGCCCTTCTTCAGAAAGCTCTTTATTTTCAGCTATATATTTCATACCTGATAAATCACAACATTCTCTCATTCTTATTTTCTCTTCTTAGTGATCCATATTACAGCCTATAACATGACAATCGCAATCGCAAAGTGTAATTTCTTTATCCTGAGTTTTAACTTTGTAAGTATAGATATACTTTCTTTCAAAAATCTCTCTTTGAAAATGTTTTATATCCACCATTAAAACCTCACCTTGCCGCATTACAACCTGTCTCACCAGAATTCCATTTGGTGTTTTTCTTAAATATTCAAAACCTTCACCGAACCATTTATCCACAGTCTCTTTATAGTTCTGAAATTTTTTTTCGATAGTTAACTCGTAGTTATCTTCTCCAAAGATTTTATCTAACGCTTCTCTGGAGAGATCGCCTTCTTCAATAATATAATGACCGTAATTTTTTTCACAACAAGAATCAACCATAATAAAATCCTTATCCAATAATAAGTTTTCATTATAACCTGCAAAAACCACAAAAACAAAAAAAAGCACTCTTGCGAATGCTTCTTTTTTAACTCACATCTTAACTATTATGGACAGCAAACGCCCGGTTGAAAAGCTCATCATGCTCAGCACTTAGTTCCTCATCTAACCAGAAAGGACGATAGCCTTTTCCTTCCTCTTCAAGCACCACATTCAGGGCGCGGATGTGGTCAAGATACTCTTCCATACAATGAGCAAAGACTTTACGAATATTTGGATTGTTCTCTTGTGTCGGATCAGAAAGCATACGTTTATACTTATCCATGCCTTCCAGATAGAATTTTGATGTAGTGCAGCTCATCTTCATTTTACGACCAAAGCCAAACGCATAGTTGCGGCTCGTCGCATAGCCGATATGATCACCTGTCCGGTGAGGAGCAACACCACCCGTTTTGATTTCTCCTTTCTCAGTATAGAACACTACTGATGGATTCGCTTTTACCAGAGGATTATTCACATCCGCAAAGCCAAAGAATAAATAAGAACGCAGACCCTCAATCAGAGCTGGGACCTCAAGGAACATGACCTCTGAAATGATATTGCTATTCGAGAGATCACTGAAAACGCGAAGCTGATTGTTTCTCATTAAATCGTTCAGACTTTGTGAGTTTAAAAACGCCAGTTCTGGCTCGCCGTAGAAGCGATCTGATTCTGGTAAAATAATCTCTTCGGAAAAATGAATGCTTTTGATGCTATCATCACTGTTTCCAGTAATCGTTAAAAATCCTTTCGCACAATCAGGAATAGACAGCGCCGAAGTAAAATGGCCTATAATAACCGTTTTGCTCTGTTTTAACACAGCAGGATCAACAAAGAATAGCTCAACTTGCTTTTCGATTTTCATCATAGATATCCAGTAGTAGAGTAGAAGGCTATTTTACTTCAATAGCCTTTCATGCACAACACTTTTAAACTGTTTTTTCTTCATCAATCCAGCTTAGCCCATCCTCAGCATTCACGCCATCAATAAGAGCTTTGAGGAACTTATCTTCCTTCTCCTTTGAATCCGCATTGCAAGGCCATTCCATTCCAGTCAGCTTCTGTGCAAGAATCTCCTGGAACATCTCACGTTCAGCAGTATCAATACCATTGATTTCAATCATGCTTTGCTTCACGTATGTTCCATCCAGAAGCGTGTTTAAAAAACCTTCGGTCGCACGAACACCAATTTTAGCAAGACGGTTATTCAGATCAGCAATCAGTTTGGCAGGCAGTTTTTCGCTCATTGTTTACTCTCTTATTGGTAGCTTTTAAAATTAAACTGAAAGTATCTTTCAGTCATAAGAACGACTCATTATTATGCTTAGTTAATCCAGATCAAGTCTTTATCTTCATCTACAGCCTTAATTAAAGCAGTGAAGAACACTTCCGCTTTTTCTTTGGTATCTTTATCGGAAGGCCATTTCATCCCGGTAATCTTTTCAGCAATCGCATTACAGAACACACCTGCGCTATACGCATCCATCATGGTTTTCTTAACACCTTCTTCAGAAAACAGGCCGTTAATGTAATCTGGTGTGGCGCGAAAATGCAATACTTTAAGCTGACTATTAAGATTATCAATCAGTTCGTTAGACAGGGCAGCATTCATCATCGATTCTCTTTTCATTGGAGCGGATTAAGCCTTACACTTTCTGCATCGCTCAGCAATTCAGGATAATATGACAACATTGTAGCATAGACAAAAATAAAAAGGCACCTTTTAAAGTGCCTTTATGGTGATATTTTATGTTTTATTACTCATTTTCGTCATCATCAGGAGAATCGATAGCTTCTTTTGCCCCTTCTGGCACATTGTTTTCAATTACTTGGAAGCAAGACAGTGGAGGAACAACATAGGTTCTGCTTCCTTCTGCTATTCTTGGATCTATAAGTGAACACATACCACCCAGCGTAGAGAACGCATAGCCACCTTTATCCAGCTTAAAGATATCAATATCACCAATCGCATCACCAGAGCGCTTAATCACGCTCAGCAGCGCATAGGCTTCTTCAGAGATAGCCACATGACCAGTATCGCCAATAACGTAGCCAAGATTGCCGGGCTTATCGTAAGGACTGGTAACCATATCATTACTGTCTTCCGTTTTATATTCCACCACGAGAATATCGTTATAGGCTGTTACTTCCGCGTAAATCTCTTTATTTGTCATTTCTTTTCCTCAGTTAATATTGCATTTATTTTATCACATCCCGCATACCACGTACAAGGAAATCATTATTCTAAACATAAAAAAAGAGCGCCCGGAGGCACTCTCATTTTTAACTACTGCTTATATCGTATTCTTCTTGTGTATGGATCACATCACCTTGATAACGCACCTCAAGTGTTGCCGTTAATATTCGATCAGTGAAAGAACCATAACCATGTGTCATTTCTGATTCAAAACGCAACCTAACATCGATATCACTTAAAACACTTTCCAGATCAGCATCTTCGGAAAGGAATGGCTGAACTATATCTAATAAACGCATAATATTTTCCTCATAGAATTGAATTTTAATGGGATTCATTCATATGAAAAAATACTACTTTGGTGTCTCAAGAGGGATTTGAACCCTCACGCCCATTACAGGCACTGGCATCTTAAACCAGCGTGTCTACCTATTCCACCATCAAGACATAATGGCAATTTTCGCCACATCCTGGCCGCTTTACAACGACCGGAACAGGCTAGCTGCGTGGAGAGTGTGTCTACCATAATATCAGTAGCAGTGACCTCAGTTTAGCTCGCCAAGCCAAACTCCAGAATACGCCGCAGACTTCCAGTATTACCTGCAGATAATAACTGGCATTCTTGGTGTTCAGTACTGGATTCGAACCAGTGTCGATAGAAATGCGATCCTACCCGATATACCACTAATCTCAACTAAACAGTAGCCTGCTAGTTCCCGCTCATCTGGAACTCTTCTCCCGAAGGCTGAGAGCACTATTTAACAGGCTTGGTGGAAGTTATCGGATTCGAACCGATCCAGATGCTTGAGTTACAAACAGAGCTGTCAAACCAGAGTTGACTCCCATATTACAGCATTGAGGCTGTATTTTTCATTTAACAGCTTACAAACTGTTAACGGCAAATAACCTGAATAATGCCATTACCGTTTTCTCTCAGTGTATCCGTTGGCTCTCCGCCATGCTTGATACAACGACCATGATACTCTGAGATTTCATTTTGAGACAGAGGCTCTTGCCTCATAACTACACACATCAGCAAAGCCAGAATAATAATAAAAACAGGAACACTATATTTTGCCATTTTTATTCGCCTCTTTGCTTATTAAATTAGCACCGCTGCAGGGACTCGAACCCTATCCGTCAACATCGCCGCCGGGCGACAAATCACGGGATTACTCCCACCGATTATAGTAGATGCCTCTACTTGACTTTAACGCTTGCTTTTCAGCAAATCCAATCCATACTCATTGGTTACTTATGTACAATTTTCGCCAATTTTCTTTTGCGTCTTACTCGGAGTCGAACCGAGAAGCGGTTGGTGCATTCAGCAGGACTTGAACCTGCGACACCCGGATTTTCAATCCAGTGCTCTACCAACTGAGCTACAAATGCATTAAAACAATCATACCCTATTCAAACCTGAAGTACAACCATTTTTTATTGGTTCACGCGACGGGTCTTGCTCCCGCAGCCTACTTTACAGATACTCAGCCGTATACAGCCTTTTTCCAACCTGACGTGTTTTGCGGGGCGTTTCCCCTTCATAGTCAGGTGACGTTCTACTATTGAACTACGCGTGTGGTGCATAAGAAAGGACTCGAACCTTTACACAATTTCATGGTCAAACCATGTATCCGCTCTACCAACTGAGCTACTTATGCAGTAAAAAGAGTATACCTAACTTCTTTCTTAAGTACAACTCTTTTTTTACTTTTTATTTCTTACTTTTCCTGAACATAAATAATACGTCTCTCACTTTCAGGCACGTTCAAATATACACCACGATCCACATCCGCCCAATACTCAAGTTCCTTTTTGCCAATAAACTGATAGCGGCGCTCCTGAAAAACAGGCTTACTCATCAGGTTAATTGAAGCTAGCGCAATCTCGTAAAGACGTAAGGATGCCAAAGCTGAAACATCATCAGGATTATTTTCGACCAAACGCTTTGCTGGCTCAATATATTTTTGCGCCCACTCAAGCAAGAACTCTTTACCATCAACTTTTACCATAACTTACTCCTTATGTGTCTCATTAGTTGAAAACAACAGCGATGCTTTTACTTTATAATTTACAACACCAGCCCGAAGACTGGTGTCATAACACTACGAATCACCATAGTTGGAAACAACCAGACCTTGCGTTATCTCTAACATTTCCACTTCCTCTGCAGGATCATAGTTATAATACTGCTCCATTAACTTCCTTGCAGCAACCTCATCCTTCTCAACAACCATGATTACACCAAAATGACCCAAATCCATAACAAACATATTTAACTCGTTCATGAATATCTCCTATGTTAACATTAACTTGCCGCCATAGGATGATTCAACGAAACCATCATATCAAAGACCAAAATGACATTCAAGCATTAGGACGAATCATTTTACCAATACATTGATCTTCTTCAATATATTCTACAATATCACGACTATCAGACAGCGCCGATACAGAACTTCCCGGATATTTACTGAAATCCTCAAAGTCCAAATCCATATAGCCTTTAAGACAGCAGTCATAATCAGAGTTCTCAACTGATGCGAAAAACATCTGAATATCCATTTCATTTGCCATTTCCTGAACGATTTCACGACCTTCGCTTAGGCGAATCTCTTCAGATCTATAAACCTCAAAATAAGGAATACCATCCTCAAGAGGCAGATGACCAACATTAAGGCCTGTCATTATTTTCAGACCGTGCTTTTCTAGGACTTTCTTGAAACTTTTTTCAAGCTGCTCTGCGTTTTGAGTATACATAAATTTCTCTTTCATTAAAGTTAGAGCACATTATACCTTTTTGCTCAGAGCAATACAAGAAATAAAGACAACTTACAAGCCTATATTACAGTTAACATGGTTCCGCCATGACTGATTTAACAGGAACGCACCTACAGAAACAAATCGTGTTTGTTGCTTATAATAAAACTTGGAATAATCACCATGCCTGTCATACTCATGACCTTCAAAATACGTTAAGCCACTCCATATCTTTTTATGATTATCCAAACAGTATTCATCCTCAATGTATTTACACCTGTAGCCAAACTCCTTCGACCTCTCCCGATAACTTTGAGCCTGAACTGCTTTTAGCTCACCCGCTATCCATTGACGCAATAAACCTTTCTCACTAAGAAAAGCGGTCCATGCATCGAACGGCTTAAACTGATCAGACATAATCGCCCCATAGATATCCAGCTCATAGAGATTACCTATGTGATTTATACGCAGTGCTTCACGTTCACCTATCATAGCGTCAATAATTGATGCCGTTGACCCATTTTCAATCAAACGAACAGATGAACCATTATAACCTACGTCTTTAAGGGTGTCTTTTTTGGCAGAAAGAATGTCATAGGAGCGAGAAACTAAAGAGAAAGCATCATCAGCTTTACTGATAAATAAACAGAAGTAAGAATAGTTTTTTGACATAATAATACCCCAAGTTGATAGTTAATAAAAAGATGTTGCCTCTTTTAACGACTTGGCGTATTTAACAGTATACTAAAAATCTGAACAAGCCTGATCATCTGCCTTATAATAACATAACAAATATTTGATTGCTATTAAATTATAGAATATTGTTAAAGCTAAAAGGAGGGCATTATGGCAGAAAAAACAAAACAACTCAAAACGTTTTCACTTCATGAAAAAAATATGAAGTTTGTTGCCATAATGAAAAAAGCTGTTCTGCGATACAAGCACCTCGAAAATATGTTGAACATTATCCTTGGCAAAGAGGCTGAAAGCATCTTTGCCTTACCTAAAGAAAAAAGAGACTTCTCTTTCTTCAACCTTCTCACCAACAGTATCATCATGAAGGCAGTTATCTCCGACAACAGCGGCGGCGAGAAAACTCAAGGATCTATTCTGAAATGTAAAGCCTTCCTGATCGAAAACCATAATGAGATCTATCAGCAGTTGCTGTCCGAAGGGCAGCAGCTTAATGACAAAAATATTTCTCAGATTGTAACGCGCTTAGGTAAGGACTGGAAAAACAGCTTTAAAAACCTCGGCAAATACTATGCTAATCCCAGCAAGTTTACAGGAAAACCAGAAACACCTAAAACCAAAAAGTTAAGTAAGGTGTTTAACTATTCGGTTCCGCTTGAGGTAAGCAAGTTTTCCCTGAAGAAAAAAGACCGTTTGGGTATTAATATCTGGAAAAAGATGGAATATGTATTTTTCCGGGACAATGATTACATCAAAGATAAAAGAATAAATAATGTTACCGTGGCGCTGTCTCACGGTCATATCTATTATAAGATTTCTTATGAGAACAAGGTCGAATCTGAGAGAAAAGAGCTTCAGGAAAATGCTGACCAACAGGTTTTAGAAAGAAAAGAAAAAGTGGCTGGCTTGGATATTGGCTTGCATCATTTGTTTTCATTGTTTGTTAATGATAGCGATACCGACTCCGTGGTTTATCGTAATGCTAAGATGATTCATTATAACTGCTCCTTTAATAAACACATGGCTAAGTTAAACAACGAGCTGTCAAGGCACGTGGCTGAATACAGGGAGATTACTAAAAAAGACGGCTCGGTTTCTCAGGTTCCTGAGAAATATACGTCTTATGGGCAGCATATAAGAAAGCAAATGAGCAATATGTTTAACGCACGCAACCAGTTCTTTGACGGAGAGATGAATAAGCTGTCTTCGGCATTACTTTCTTATCTGAAAACCAATGCGGTTTCTGATTTGGTGATTTCTAAAAATCTGTCTTTTGTAAAGACCAGTGGAAACATCAAGCAGCATAAGAAAACGAAACAGAAGTTTTACCAGATTCCCTTTGGTCGTTTATTAAATCTACTTGAAGAGAAAGCGATAAAGTATGGTATTGACGTGGTGAATATAGATGAAAGCTATACATCGAAGACAAGCAGCCTGACGGCTGATGTGAATAAAGTAAAACAAATGGCTTTGAGAAAAGAGCCGATTACGCCTGCTGAACTGAATGGTGTTCGTGGTGTAAAGAAAGGGAAAATAACGAGAGGGTTGTTCCGGGACAGCGTGTTGAACACCGTGATAAATGCAGATATCAATGCGGCGGTGAATCATGTTAAGGTAGCTTTTCCGGGAGTGATTTGTGGCAAAACGCTGTTAGAAAACAGGTTAAAGCTAAATAATCCTCAGAAAATAAAAAGTGCTAACGAGTTTTCTTTCATTGTGAAGGGGAATAGTGCTAGCAGGAAAAAAGAGGTTGATGTTAGTTCACAACCTGCTTTATACGTTCATGATCAGGTTTGATCATATTTAAAAGAACGGTTGTCTGTAATAAACAATAACTCAACTTGTTTTGAAAAGCAGGAGGTTATCAGGACTGAACAATCAAAACATAACTTTTACACTTTAAATCAAGAACATCATAATCCTATACTGGATGAAGTACAACTTTTTTTGCGTTAATATCGGGCAAAATGTATTCTTATAAGACTACATTAAAAGAGAAAATAACTTGAAAATATATATCACTAAACCAAAACACACCAAATACGGCTCCATCCCTATTGAGAATCCTTTTGCCACTGTGGATGATTTGATTGAACATAGCATGGTCTGGTTTATTAAGCCTTACTTAGAAAAACCTTTTATGGATATCTTTGGAGGTGGTTTTTGTTTGCGACCTTGGGGATCGCGTTATAGGTGCAGCATTCTATTTAAATATTTTCCAGAAGGAGAAGTCAAAGAAGAAATACGCCAGATGATCAGGCAGTCAATCAATGATGATTTCTCAGAAACACTTCACAATCGACACCATAAATGGATTGGTGAACTTGAAGTTGATTTGATCAGGCGCGATACACCGGGGAACTTTGACCTGTATTTGACCAAGCCGCCTTCTGCATGGGATGTAAACTTCGCAGGTGTTGACCGAGCAAAGATATTTTTCAATAAGCCCTGCAAGAAGACGCTTAGATCATGGATGGATGGGGAGGACAATGAAATTGAATATTATATTGCTGGAGAGTTTTTTAGAAGAAATCCTGATTTTGAAAGCTTAACGCTTGAAATGTGGGAAGACATAAAAAGCACTTTTACTATCCCTCAAGAAGATTATCTTTATCTTATGGATGAGACGCGCCATAAAGAAAATCAAGGCCCTGCTGATTTTATTAAGCCTTTTTTCTTTGATTTAAAAACAAACAAGAACCACTAAGGTTCTCGTTTATTTTCTATGTTCGTGTCTCAGACCAATTCCGAAAAGGCTGGCTTTATGTTATTTAAATATGATTTCAAAATTATAAAGACACTATTTCGATAGTATTACTATTAGTGGAACTGCATTTTGTCGCCAATAACGAAGTATACGTTGTAGCTATGTTATTAATTCGCACAGAGGATACGTTATTAGCTAATGCTGTTGCTATTCTTATACACTCATCACTTGGAACATTGTAATATTTTATAGAAATCCCCGCATCCGCTATTCCAGAAGCAGATGTGCTTTTTACTTCTACATTACCACCAAATGCATTTACTGCTTGTGTTCCAGAATCTCCATCTTTTAGTAAGTTTTCTGGAAATACATTAGCATTGATAAGAACACTATTATTAAGCCCCTGATAATTTGCCATTCCGCTATAAAGAGATTTAACGCCTGCTTGTATAGTTGCAACATTTTTTAACTCTGATTCCGCTCTTTGAGCCGCTTGAACTTTAGGATATACGATGAAAGCCGCTATTATTAATGCCGCTATGATTCCTAACGTTAAGAGTAACTCTAATAAGGAAAATCCTTTTTTATTTCTTTTCATTTCTTGCCCTTTAATATAAATAATAATTAATATATAAAATAAAATAAAATAAAATAAAATAAACACCAGTAAATAATAGTAATTAAGCAATAAAGAAAGACAAACGGTCGAATAACTTGTTATTACATAATTTAAACGAGTTATAATGGCGAAAGAAGTAAAAATAGAAAAATCACGCATTACATGCTTTCTGTGAAAAATTAACAATTTAAACGAACTTTAAAATGATGTACTGAAAATATGAAAAACATATCGTGAAAGTAAATGAGAATTATACAGGTGAAAAGTATAGCTGGAATGGTTTTATGGATGAAAAATGGGTATTTGACAGCAATATAAAAATCTAAATAAAAACTGTTACGTTCGTTGCTGATTTAATGAAAAGATACTGCTTTTTAATGAAATAAAGATTAAAAATACTGGCGGTTTCTGCTGGACTCGAACCAGCGACCTCTGGCCTAAGATCGAATCGTTGTCATTTGACCAGCCGGAGCTGTCTACCGAAGTAGAAACGATCTTTTGGCGCTCGCGCTCTACCAACTGAGCTAAAAAACCATTTTATTGGTTGGAGAGGAAGGATTCGAACCTTCAATGACTGCCGCCACTCCTTTCAGAGATGTCTACCCCTTCCATCACTCTCCTATTGGTGTCCCCTGTTGGATTCGAACCAACGCGCATTGCTATTGAGATAACACCTTCTTTACTCGACCACGGAAACTTCCCGCCAAGGCTCTACCATTGAGCTAAAGGCTTCCTACTGGAGCCTTATCAGACTTGAACTGATACGCATCGATTAACGTAAATATCTTTTTATCTCGCAACCACTGTCAACTACAGCCCCGGCTCTACCACTGAGCTAAGGGAGACATAAATATTCCGGTTACTGGCGTCCGAAAGTGATTCTCTTTTAACAGGGTTCAACGCCCGAAAGCTCCACCCATTAAAGAAACCTCTATTTATTTCTGGCGCATCTTTGCAAGATGTAGCCATCGTAAATATATCACAGATTTGGTGGCCCGTGCTGGGCTTGAACCAGCGACCTCTCGATTATGAGTCGATTGCTCTTACCAACTGAGCTAACGGGCCAAATAAAGCTTACCTGTTTCACAACTGTTAAGCTTTGTACACTTTTATCAGAAGGATGAATTTTTTAAGTTACAACCTAAATAAGACAAGTTTAACCAGCAATACCGGAAAACTCTGGTGCACCGTGCTGGACTCGAACCAGCGACCTACCGCTTAGAAGGCGGTTGTTCTATCCAACTGAACTAACGGCGCATTACTTTTAAATCAACTATTTACTGCTTCACATCAAGAACATCATCATATCAAACTCTATCATGATGCACAACTCTTTTTTCAACTTTTTATTGCTTTTTTGGTGCCTCAGACCAGACTCGAACTGGTACAGCCATAAGCCGAGGGATTTTAAATCCCTTGTGTCTACCGATTTCACCACTGAGGCATAAAAGGAAGTTAACCAGCTTCCTTTACTTATTTTTTAACACAAGCAGTAAAGAACACCCACATAGGAGAATATGAAGTGTTGGTGGCCCCTGTTGGACTTGAACCAACGGCCAAGCGATTATGAGTCGCCTGCTCTAACCACTGAGCTAAGGGGCCTTTCACTAACAAGAAGCATCACACGGAGCATGTCCGCACGTTTCACATACAACCGGAGAATAATTACATCCCTCCACAGCATATCCATCAAGTGTATCCATTTCACAATCAGGACATACACCATCAGCAACCTCACCTTTTTCTAAAGACCAACTATCAGCACACATAATAACTCCTTAGTAAAAGTGGTGCGCCCTGCTGGATTCGAACCAGCGACCCACGGCTTAGAAGGCCGTTGCTCTATCCTACTGAGCTAAGAGCGCATTGTTTTATTCTACTCTATTTCACTTATCCGTACAATATTTTTTATCTCAACGTTTTGATTTTTAAAAACTATCTCTCGTTTCGATGTAGAGAATAATACGCTATCCGATCATCAAGTACAACTCTTTTTTTCACTATTTTAATCAACTGATCGCTTTTTGCACATATTTTATAAAGCCTGCCTGTTTTACCACCAAAAACAGCAAGCAGGCCATGTTTTATTACGATAATGACGCTAAGATATCACCATTACCGACACGAAATCGTTCCAGAAATGTTTTGGTAGATAACGCAACCACATCAGGAATTGCCTCACCTTTATAAAACAACTCACGGACTTTTGTGCTGCTGATAACATCCATGCCTTCAACGTTAACCTCAACGATGAAATCTTCTTTCCACTCAGGGAACAAGTTAAGATAGAAAGTGCTCTCATCACCCGACTTGCGACAGCCTGTAATAAACGTATCAGCTTCCTGCGGAACCAAACGCTTAACTTCATCAACCCACGCCTGATCGCTTTCAAAATCATTCAGAGGCAGAATATCAACAGTAATATCTCGCCCTGTTTCCTCTTTTAATCCAGCAATCACACCTTCCACCATCTCCCGACGCTCTTCAAAAGAAAACGGGTTTTTACGACTGCGCTCAGTATTCGCACTGCCGATCAGAATCAATACTTTATCACCTTTTTCTAAGGCATGTTTCATTACACTCGCGTGTCCAAAGTGTGGAATCTGAAAACGACCAATATACACATATAAACTCATTTCTCTATCCTTATCCATTCGATTTAATAACGTTATTATACCTTAAATCTATGATCAGAGACAACATTTTAATGTTTTATAAACAAAAAACCACCCGAAGGTGGCTTGTCAGATTTTTACTTATTAGGCTCGCGCCCGAAGCTGCTCTACTGCCCCGTTCAGAGACATATCACCGGAAGTAAAGTCATTGAAGACCAAACCTGCCAGAACATGAGATACGTTATTACGTGCGCCATCCACATGAACCAAAGAATCCTCAAGGAACAGGTTAATATGGCTTTCATCAAGCATAGACAGCGCAATATGCTTAGGCCGACCATCAGCGAAGTCCGCACGGGTCACCTGAATGTTATGATGCGCCATTGTCTTAACAATACGCATAGAAGCCGCACCACCGCGAGCCGTTAAAATCGTTGTCGCTAATGGGATATCATTTGCCTTGATTTCGTTTGCCAGCATCTTCTTATTGAAATATGCCACAACACGACTCAGTTTCTGAACCACAACACCTAATGGGCCAAGCTCCATAGGAGTATGGCGATGTTTAATCTCATTGAGACGAAACTCTTCCAGAGGCTCCAGACCTTTAATCTGCTTTGCCGCTTGATAAACCATCTCTGAGGTAGGATCGACAATCACACCATCAAAGTCACAGATAAAGTTGATTTTGTTGTCGCGGTTGTTGAACATCTTCATGTTCTGGATTTCACTGATATTCTGAATGTGAACCGCCGCCACGCCACGCTTATGATATTCCTTCGCAGAAGCATCAGACGAGGTAAACACCACATCAGCGCCCTGCATCTTATGAGAAGATGCCTGCTCAAGCCCACCCGTCCATGAGATATAGTCTGGAACGAAATCATTCACTTCATCTAACAGGTAATGATCAATACTGTTCATCAGGGTAATCGCACCCGCATGGTTAGTGTCAAAACGTGCGCTCATGCCAAAACGGAACTTAGCCACATCACATGGAACCTTACGGCTATTACGCAGCTTGATCAGGGAAATATAAAAACCAAGTGCCGGGCCGGGCTTAAATACTTTACCCTCAGCATTCATCTGAGCAAAATACTCATTGTATGCCGACAGGCGATCTTCTTCCGAATGCGACTCAAATACTGCTTCTGCTTCTTTCATGTCAAACAGCGCACCCGCCGTAAAACCAAATGTCAGAACAGTATCGTTATCATTAATATTCATTATATTCACCATTATGTTGTCAATAACCCGATTATTGCATGACCAGACGACTAATGCAAGCTATTTTTTCTATAAAAAAAGCATCCCGAAGGATGCCTTTCTTCCGCTCAGCGCGGGATTAAAACTTAACGATTGAAATCCAGTTTGCATCATTTACAGCGGTATCTTTACCAGCCGGAACACGAGAAGCTTCTTTCAGCCAACCATCTTTACCAATCGCATAGCTGCTGATATAACCGCTTTTCTCGCCTGTGGTAATCAGGAACTTACCTTCAGGATCAATCGCAATCCCACGAGGCTGTTTCTCAGTTTTCCACACGTTAATCAGGGTCAGCTTGCCTGTCGCCTTATCAACTTTATAACCCGCTACAGTGCTACTGGTGCGCTCTGCAACATACAGCCATTTACCATTAGGCGTAATTTTCAGATCAGATGCCCAAATACGTGGAGTGGGATCGCTATAACCAGCCGGACGCTCTTTACCATGCTCCAGTTTATAACTTTCTGCTACAGGTGAGGCAAACTCAGAAACTTTTACCAGTGAGCCATCAGCTTTGCGCTCAAACTGCGTCACAATACCACCCATCTCACCAATATTATAGACGAAACGGTTATCAGGAGAAATCACGGAATGACGAGGGCCATTATCTTTCGCTGTCTCCGCAAAGCCATTGCCGATAGGTGAAATCTTACCATCTTTGCTCAGGTTTAGCTGCAGAACCTTATCTGTGCCAAGATTGCCCACATACAGTGATTTGTTAGTGTTGTCCACAATAACGGAATGCGCATGAGGGCCAGCATGATAAACATCTACAGGCTTCTCTGACAGCTTCAGGCCATTAACCGCATAGCTTTCCACCACGTCTTTATCGTATGAGGCACCCAGCAGATATTTGCCGGATTTATCCAGAGCAATATAAGCATATGAGGTATCAATCGGGTTTACCGTTTTATTTGATACAGAACCTGTCTTAGCATCGATATCCCATGAAACAATACTGTAAGGTTTTTGGCGAACCGCAGCATATAAATGCTTTTTATCAGGACTAACTACTGTCGGCATTGCTTTTTTACCCGCGTCAATCTCATTAACCAGAGACAGCGATCCGCTTTTTTCATTCAGAGTGTAATGCGAGATATGACCTGAATCAGAGTTTGATACATATACAGAAGTCTGAGCATGAGAGGCAAAACTCAGTGGCAGCAACAGTAGGACTGACTTGATTAACATATTCTTCGACTTCATAAATTTTCCTTTTTAACGATTAATAGTATGTTTATTTACACTTCCTGACAACGATGAGAAGTATACGTAATCCCTTAGTCTTAGACAAAAGGTTTTTCTTGTTTCTTGGAAAAGAAGCACATTGTGACAAAATAGTATCATTTTTGCACAAATTGTGATGATATTTTATCTTTTTATCGGATTTTTCATTTATCTGGTGTTGTTTGACATTACTTTTTTATCTCCTATCAATAAAGAAAACATTTAAAAGGAGATTTTATGAAATATTTCACACGTGAAGAAGTAGAATATCACATAAGGAAAAACTATCGAATAAAGGAAAATGATAACTTCTTGCCTTATGTTTTGGATAAAGCTGATAAAGAAGGGATTGATGAGATTTTTTTCGAAAAGAATGGCCCTTTATATGAAAAAATGGCTTTTATTCGGATTTTAAGATCCGCCTTTCCACCAAGCTATTATACTAAAGACAATGATTATTATGAACAAAAAGCCACTGTAATCTTTTTATTAGCGATACTTTTTTTCTTTGGCGCTTTCATATACGCCTTATTCTTTGGAGAAGTAAAAGGAAGCAATACAAACTGTCTTTTGCTGAGTAGTTTCATTTATTATGCTAAGTCAGAGAACAGCAGAATGGAACTTTCACGCCTTTATTGGCCCAGCATTAAAAAACGTGTTGATCGAGAAATCACACCAATACTCGAAGCAAAAGCTAAAGCTATTTTTGATAGGGAAATTGCAGAGTTAAATAAATTTTACCTTTAATCCTCTTTTATACTATTATTACTCGAATGTTATAAACGAGGATTGTGTATGAACACTATTAGTGAAAAAGTATTAGGCATTAAAGAAAAATGTGTGGTTGAAATATTCTATTTATACGATTGTCGCTATGCTGTTGTTTCTTGTAATGGTAAAATTATGCTTGTCTTAGGCGATGATGATGATCTCTTTGCTGAACTCATTAAAAGGAAGTTTGTCAAAAAAGTCTGTAGTTTAGCTCAATGCTCTGACGAAGAGATTATTTTTACTCATGTAAACTTTGAAGCTCATGCCAAAGATAAAGTTGGTCTCAGAGGCTATGAATCTTCGGATTACATTGATGGCGAATATGATATGCTTGTCAGTTTCTGTGAAGAACATGGCTATCCGAAAGCTGATGACTTTAATGTATTAGCCAAAGGAATAACAGAAATAGAGAATTTTGTTTAAAAAATGAGGCGCATTTACAGCGTTAAGCCTACTCAGGCTTTATTCATTAAAATAAAAGGCCCTAACAGGCCTTCTTGAAATCAGTCGTCTTCGCTTTCTTCGTCTTTTTCGTTTAACCAATCGTAAAGACTATAACCACTACTTGACAACGTGCCTTCTCCACCAACAAGTCCCAAATCCATCTCACTATAAACGGGCTTAAGTTTGAAAAACATAGTTCACCTCATTTTTGAGTTTTAAAATATCAGTATACTAAGGTTTATTCTCAAAAGTAAAAACCTTTACCAGTCTTTTATTACAGATCGTAATGCTTATTAAAGTTAGCCCTTACCTCTTCGATATTTTTAGCATTTAAAAAATACTCAGGTAAGGCAGTATCACCAACTTTTTCAAGCCACTTGTTAACGTTCGCCTCAGAAACCACAAAAGGCGGCTTAGCTTTCTTTCGTTTCTTCCACGTCTCATAATAACTTGACTCAGGCAGTGGCTTCCAGTCAAGATTATCCTCATGAACAGCCACACACACTACAGCACTACCTAGATTTCCCTCTTCCAGTTTAAAGAAAGAATAAATGGCATGATGCTTATCAAAGAAATAACCTCGTGGTGCATAATCATATAATATCGCAGGTAAATCATCTTCGTTCTTAAACTTCAGCGCTCGCGGGTCTACCACCGCTATGGCTCGCATCACGATCTCACCGTAAGTATCGCTTTTCAAAATATACGTAAAGCTCATCTTTTTTCCTCTCAATGTTTTCTCTATCATATCACATAGGCTTATCCAACTCTATCTTTTTATCGGATTAGTAAGTATAAGCCCATTAAATAAATATCGCTTTTAAGCCAGCATTATGATAGAATCGAGAGATTATAAAAGGAGATAACATGACCAGAATCAGCATGAAACAATCACAAGAGCATACTTTGATGAGGAATGATACTCAACGCTATCTCTTATCAACACCGCACTATATCATTAAAAGTGCTGAGAAGACCTTTGACCTTTATCAAAGCACTACCGATGAGACGCTTAAGGCTCAACTCTTGGCTATCATCGAGATCAATAAGCAAGCCTATTTGGAACAGCTTGAGATTGCCCTGTTGTTTGATGAAACAGGTAAAGACGAAAGCGAAGACCCCTTAAAGCTTCGCATGCATCGTTGGCTCAGCAATGTCCATATTTTTAACCTTCACTATATGGATGTGGTAGCCCATGCCATCAAGTATACTCGCAGTATATCGCCTAAAGACTTGATTGTTAATAGTCTTCAAAATGACACTCCTGTTGATGATCTCAAAGTTTTGTTAAGCAATCTTATCGCTAACTTCAGCTTTGAACCTATCGCCTTTGTCATGGATTTTGTTAAAACAAATTACCCTGAATCTCTTGATGAGTTTAAAGCATTACTAACCACAAGAGGCCTTAATCAGCAAAACTTTCTTAATCTAATACTTCTTCAACATCATTACAGCAATTATTCTGTTAACTATGACAGCACGCTTTCTTATATGGACATTAATCAATTTGACTTTGAACAGATTGTTCGAATTCAAACTAATCGCATTAAAAATAGTCGCTTCAAGGATGCGGAAAAATCAAGCCATGAAATCGATAGGTTTAATAATCGGTTTACTCATCTTTTTGAGGCAGGACTTTTTGACAACGATCCTGTTATTACTCAGGCGCTCTCTGATATTCCACAGCCTGCTGAAAGTGAGAAGAACAGTATCGCTTATCTCTATCATGGATTCAAAACAGAGACAGAAAAACGGCTTTTACTCAGCATGGCGAAAACACGTATAGAAAAACTTAAAAATAAAATCTCTTAATATTTAAATAACAAAGGAGCCTAAGCTCCTTTGTTATTACTCTCTTTCATTAAGAAAATCATCCCATTCTTTTTTATCTTCTGAGTTTATAAGATTTTCTGAAATCAAATATTCTCTTAATGCATAATAACTATCCAGATTACGTGCAACCTCATGAGTTTCCCAGTCTTCGTAATCAACATCCAAATAATAGTAATCACTATTTAATTCTTTTATTGGTTTACCTGATATAGTTTTATCATCAATAAATAAAGAGTAAACATCTTTAAAAATATTACCTTTATTAAAATAAATTTTTTCACCACTAATTCTGTTTTTAAAGCCTTTTTTATCATTTATTTTTTTAAACATTGAATAAAGATATTCTGACCGCTCATCATCAAAAGCATAAGAATGGATATCATCAAATAAATCATAAAACGTTTTACCATATATCTTATATTTTTTATCAAGTTCTTTAATTATTTTGTCTTCAATAATCAAAGTTTTTTCACCACATATATAATGGGAAAGATTGCTGTATAACTCTTTTTTACTTTGCTCATCTTTTTCTTTAATATATTCTGAAAATAAAGTGTCTGATGACAGACTCAGCAAAGGAAACTTAGACGCAATAAAATAATCCTGAGCTGAAAACAGTTTTTTATTTTTATAATCATAAAACACAACGCCTGCTCCAGAAGGGACTATTGATGAAGGCTTATGCGTTTCTAAGTCAAACTTCCAGCCCTCACTCTCTGAACAACATCTCATCATATCTAAAAAGTCAGACTCATCAAAACACAATCTAAAAAGATCAGGAAGCTCAACTTCAGCACATACAACCTGACCGTTTTTTAATCTTGCGGCAACATTACATATTTCAGTCATATCTATTCCTTATTTATTTTAATTATTTATTTATTTATACTGCTATTTTCACATAAAATCAATTATCAGCATTTCATGCTGGTAAGATAAAACACGCTTTTCTAACCAATATCAAAAATAATTTGATTTATCATTTCGTATTATGTATTATGAAATATCCTGACTTGAGCAGGCCATAATATAGGATTCTCTATTTCCATGATAAAAGCCAACAAAGCGCTTATTTTCAAAACTCTTTCAGATGCCCAAAACAACCTCGACAAAATCCACCATGTTGATGATAATGGATTCACTGCACTTTTCTTTTGCGAAGATCCTGCTGTTATCTCATTTCTGATTAAGCAAGGCCTAGATGTTAACCATCAGAGCAAACAAGGCTTCACACCTCTCATGTTTTCCGTAAGATTCCCTTACGACAACTATGATAAAATGCGCATTCTCATCGATAACGGTGCCGACCTCAACGCGGTTGACGAGCATGGGCAAAACGCGTTGTTTGCCTGCAACTCGCTTATTTATACTGAAGCGTTAGTCGAGGCAGGAATCAATATTAATGTCGTAGACAAATACGGTCAGAACGTCCTTTTTGACCGCATGCATTATGAAGCCTATGAGAGTTTTGATTATCTTTTGGATAAGGGTATCGACACCTCATCTATAAACGAGTTTGGTCAAAATATACTTTTTTATCATGGTTTGTCTTTAAATGATGTTAAGCGTCTTATTGCTGCAGGCGCAAACCCACACCAGATTGATAACGAAGGCCGCAATGTTCTGTCTTGCGCTGACTCAGAAGAAATTATAGCTTTCTACGTTTCTCTTGGTGTTGATCCTTTACAAATCGACCAAGATGGAAACAATCTCTTTTTTCAAAGAGCCTACCATCATAACGAAAGCCTTTATCCAGCCATCTCTCTGCTTGGCGTAGATATTAATGCTCAAAATAATAAAGGTCATAATCTGATTCAGCACCTCTTTATCGATATCGATGAATACTCTTCTATTATGGATCGTATCCGTCCTTACTACCAAAGAAAAATTGATAGCTGGATAAGTCTTGGCCTTATCATCGACACAGAGACGCAGGCTCTGATAAATAGCACATTGAACACATAAAAAAAACCGCCTCCGGGCGGTTTCTCTTTTATACTCGTGTATTCAGTAGCTCAATCCTTCTGGCTTTCAGTTCTGCCAATTTCTCTGATTTAGCACCAATGCTTTTCATCAGATCATCAAACATCTGCTCAGCAACAGGAATCGCTTCTTTATATGCTTTACTGTTTTTCTTGGAACCAGACACATCTTTGGTAATAATTTCTTTGATAACCGCAATCATGTTCCCTGACAGCTTTTCGCCACAAGCCATATTTCTCAGCATAGACTGACCGAAATTGCTTTTTGAAAGCATCCCACCCACTGCTGAAATCTCAAGCTCATTTTCAATTTCTGCTGTGAGCACCTCAGCTTCTTTGTTGAGGCTTCCAACCAGAACATCCACTGTTTCACCAAAACGCGCAATCTCACGGTCTTTATGTTCAGCTTGCTTTGCTTCAATATGATTAATACGTGCTTCCTGCTTAGCTTTACGCTGCTGTTCCTTGAACGCATCAATAAGACCATTGTCTCCGCTCTTATTCAGGCAATCAATACCCACTACAGACACTTTACCATCTGAAGACTTGATGAAATGACGATTTTTTAACACAGTGCCACAATGCTCACAGAAGAAAACACCTGCAGTATCTGCGATTTCCTGACCAACCGGATTATGCAGGTAAAAAGGTGACTGGCCCAAGCCTGAGAGTGTGAAAACATGCGTCTGACTCATAGAAAATGCCTCATCGTTTCGGTATGAGGCATTATAACAACTCCAGAGCAACAAAGCTACTTATTTGTTGTCTTTATTAAATCATGGAAGGTGGAAACTCAATAATACCTTTATCATCAATGCAAACACTTTCTGGCAAAACGCCGAAATCAACCTCATCATCGCCACCCCAGCCTTCGAATCCTGAGATGTAGCCATCGCTGTCATAATAGAAGATTGGCAGGTAACCGATACACTTACGGGTGTCTTCAAATACAACGCCTTTAATGGCGTCTACATCGCTTTCTTTATAAAGACCTAACTCACAGGCATCCATGCGGTATTCATGCTCAAACAGAGCCTTCTCAGAAGGAATTACAATCAGTTTCATATTCATCCTCTTTAAAATATAAAAGAGCGCCGAAGCGCCCTTATTTAACGGTGAGCAAATGCGTAAAAATCTTTGAAGTCTGCAGACACAGACGCACTGGTCGAAAAGTTGTTATAATAATCACTACCACCATCCTCAACTTTCAACTTCAAAAACCCTTTTTCTTCACGAAGCTGGCTAAACTCGGTAATCGTCATGTCAGGCCAAAAGGCAGTCATGATTTTAAACACGCGATCTTCTAACTGTGGATCGGGGTCATCATCTCCAGAGTACGCTTGCGCCACGCTACCATAACAATCCCCACCAGAGGCACCACCCAAACTCCACCATTTGGATGCGTGAAAATCAGAATAACCAAAAGCCTTGGTAAAAATCTTCTCAAACTCTTTCACTGACTCAATGGTCTTAATGTGTGGAACTGTAATCTGCGTCATCGCACTTCTCCGCCATAATAGATTAAGACAACATTTTAACTCAGACTTAGGTTTTTCTCAAGCAATATTTTTTAAAGATATGCCTGATTTTTGCCTCAAAAAGCTTTTTTTCAGCTTGTTTGACTCCAGCATCATAACTGACCAGCAGCATTCCAGCGACAAAGCAAAACATCGCAAGATTTTCACTATTGATTACAATACTGTAGAAAGTTAGAAATAGATTCAACACAATCAGACAAGCTATTTTATTAGTTTTCTTAAGTATACTTTTCATAATTAAAACGCTCTTTTTACAAAGTTATTATAACTTTCTTGGTTATTAACTTTCCAACTGATAGCCTCCGGCAACATTTTATTAGCAGGCGACATCATACATGTATACATTACCAGAGCATTCATGCTTTTTAAAAAATCATAACCATTTTCATTCATACAGTTAGCCAAATCAACCAAATCATCCCAACAATGAGGTGTTTTAAGTTTAGTTATCAAAGTTAATGCCATGCGCCTTACTTTGTATTCAGGCGTCATAGTATGTTTTTTAATCTTTTGGTGAACATTATAAACACACAACATGAGAGCTACTGGTAATGCAACAAGCATACTAATACCGGCCCTCATTAAAGCCACTTGATCACTTCCACTTGGATAGATAATATAAGACAAGCCGCAAACAATCGTCCATGCTATTACAGTGAAAAATGGCATGTGATGGATAATATAAGCCTTATCAATAAAACGCATAGTCTTCTCCTGTTATTTACAATGCCGATATCTATTTATTCCAGTTATCTGGTAGCTCTTTAAATATACCAGCCTCTTTATACAGAGCAAGCGTCTCTTTTGTATGATGAGGATACTCAAACAGTGTAAAATGAGGATATCCCTCACTACCGTGATATTCTTTATCGATAGAAAGATGATGTTCAACGCCATTAACATCAACACGATAGATGCCAGTTGGCAAATCTTTCACTTTTTCATCAAAACAAAAACTACGGTTGTAGCTGAATGTATAGTCATGATTTTTAACATCGATATACTTACCACGATTAGCAATCTCTTCAAACACGATTTTATTGAACTTTTCTTTTTCTGCTAAAGGTGTTCCAGATGTCAACTCATCCGGGAGAACCACATCCGTTTTTAGGAAAATATCAACATTACGATAAGGTTTATGTTTTGTCCGCTCGACCGCCTTCTCAAAGCCGAAGGCTTCATTGGGAATAACGTAGAAGTTAACACGATGGCTTCGCTTATCAAGATTTTTATTCGGGCTATCAAACAGGAATAAGATTTTGCCATTATACTTATTAGCAATCGCCACCAGTTCTTCCAGCTTCTCAACGGTCAGCGTCTTAAGCAGCAAAGGAGCCTTCATCGAAAATCTTTCAATGAGAAACTCATTCTTATAAGCAAACACACTTATTGCCTCATTAATCAGATCGCGAGAATAATAGTTATTTTCCGCATCATAGGCGAAATCCAGTGTCATTACCGCTTTTGGTTTGCGATTACCTGTGTTAACAAACATACGAAGAGCCTCTTATTTGATTAAGACAATATTATAACGCTATTGCTAATTGATTGCTACGATTTTCTGACAATAAAAAAGCCCCCGACTGGAGGCTTTTTTCGGATTACGCTGCGATGGGCAGAATCATTAACTCAAACTCTTTCGTATCGGCGTGATACTTAACCAGACCTGTTTTATCTAAAACACGGTTGGAAATCAGGTTGCGGATAATCTGGCGGTATTTAGGCTGATTACCTTTATTAATTGCCATATCCTCAGAAACCAGCTCGTGAGCAACTTGCTCATTCAGCGCCTTCAGCAGATCAGAAGATTTAACACGACCGTCTTCACTCAGCGCCGCCAGCTCACGTAGGCTAACCAGAGCGGGGATCACCAGATCAAGCTGAGACAGACGAACCTTCACGCCAAACTCTTTAACCGCTTTATCGGTAATATAAACTTCTTTAGTCGCCTTGTCGTAAACGCCATAGCCACTCTTCGCCAGATAACCCGCATAAATCATGCTGTTAAAACTACGGTCAATCATACGGTTTTTACCACCACTGTGATGCCCATCAATGATTGTCATCATCGGCTTATACTCTTCCAGAACTGCCCGGCGTACTTCTTTCAGCGCCACACCACCGTTCGTCGCACCTTTCAGCTTACGAGCAACATAACGAGCCGTTGGTTTTACCAGTTCTTTAGCAGTAGTATAAAGTTTCATGTTTTTTATTCCAGTTCAGTGAGTGTTTAGTTAAGTGTCTTGCTTCAATAAAGATAGTATAGCCAACTATGACCTACTGCACAAGCTTTATTTCAACTATTTATTGTCTTTAATCGGTAGTAAAGCACTCATTACAAATGTAAAAAGACCGAAACACAGTTCAGTCTTTAAACACATCGAATGGATTAAATTATTTTACATCATCAGTGAGAAAACATACATGCCCATAGCCACACCAAAACTGAAACCAATAATAGCTAATGGTACAAAACGTAAATCCTCCAAATCCCTCATAACTTTACTCATGATCATAACCTTATCTTTTGCCATATCAGGACTATCTCAATAATCAGTAGTGTTTAAAAAAAGCCATCCAAATAAGAAAACCTACACATCCAGCAATCAGCGTAACACCAAAGCCAATTCTAAGCGCTAATTTTTTATAGTAGATAATACGCTTATCGTTGTCGTCAGGCATCACGCTTAGTTCGTCCAAAGGGATGCTAAAAACATTACCGTTAGAATCCTCCACTTCGCAATAAGGCGTAACAATCGGATCTTCATCATCATCCGAAACATGATTAAAGATAGACAACGCTTTAAAAGCATCATGAGTATTATAGCTCACTTTTTCTTTACGGCTTAATGGCAAAGTCCGCTTAAAAATAAGGTAAACTGTATCGCCAACATCTATTACAGTATTATTAACAATTTTTTCCACTTTCATCTCCTAACAGATTACATAGCAGTTAAACTTAACGTAATAAAGACAATATACACTAACTAAAGATCATGAACAATTCTTTTCCTTTATCTGATGCGATTTTTACCGAAATAAAGAGGAGCCTCGAAAGGCCCCTTAGTCAAAAAATATTGGTTGTTGTTAAAGCCTCGAAGATTAACCAGCCAAACAGCATTAATACAGCAACTTTTCCGAGGTTAGAGATTACATAATAAAGCATTGAAGAGGTATCTTTAGCCTTTAAGCTCACATGATTGGCATTAATGGAGAAAATATTGCCATTCGCATCCATCAGTTCATATACGGTCGTGCTATTACCATATTCCTCATGACCGCTATTCCTGAATTCAGAAATAGCCAATACTTTCAGGGCATTAGCATTGGTCAGCTTTACTTTTTCTTTCTTGATTGTCTTGAAATGTTTATTAAACAGAGAAAAAACCACAGAACCAACTTTAACATCGCCTACATTAATCGCGTATTCCATATTAGCCTCTATTACATTTAACATCAGAAAAAGCAAAGATTATAAGCATTTATGAAACCAAAGTAATACCTATAACCTTAGTGATATCCTTCATATTTCATTTAAGCCATTATACCAACGTTACTTCTCTTACTCAAGCAATAAAAGAGGCCATCGCTGGCCTTTTTCTTTCTTCAAATCAACCGTGAAGATGCTGATTTAGCTGATATTTAACACGCTTAAGATTCTTTTGAACCTTAGCAACAAAGGCGCGGTATTCTTTTTTCTGGTTTGACATAGCTTTTAGTTCTTCTGCAGAGAAGTTTTCCAAAAGATAGCCAATCTTTTTGAGATTACCTTCCAGATTCTTCGAAAGGTATTTTACCACACCGTCAATTTCGCTTACCGCCTCAGCGTATTTCTTCCGGCTTTTTACTGATTTTTTATCTTCAGCAGAAACACCGTGAATCAGAACAGCTTTTAATGCGCGGTTATGCTGAAAGAGCATAGCCTGAACATCGCGAGTGAAAGGAGAAAAAAGCATAGTGCAACGCTGTTCCAGAGAAAGTTCTAACATGGTAATCCTTTTTAAATATGGTGAGAAGTATTTACTTGATGAGGTAATGATAGCAAAGCCTGTGCTTATGCACAAGCTTTATTTTGACAATATCATGCTTGTTCCACATGAATGTTTTCAACACCATGAATACGCGCTTTCTCAAGAACATAGTTAGCAAGATCAATCGCCGTGAAGTTTTCACTCTCACAACAAGAAGCGTGAGGCAGCAGAGCATCATCCTCCACACCATCTACCTTGATCTCAAAACCATAAGCCGAGTTCCAGCAATCATACTCACAACCATCATGCTCATCTTCTACTGCTTTAACCTGAATACACACCATTGGAAATTCCCTCTATTAAAAAACAACGGGACCCGGACCAAGATTAGACGAAGCCGATTCGCTCATATTCACATCAAAGCGGTTGCCAAGCTCATCAAAATAGTCAATCAGAATAACATTATAACTATTGAATGTCAGAAGCGCCTCGTTTTCCTGAGTATGACGCTCAAATACAACCTTCTGACCTAAAATATGGACTGTCAGGCCATCCGCTTCTGTGCTGATACTGTCAATATTCAGACTGGCAATACTTCCACGTAAAACATCGTTAATCTTTGATGTGATACAAATATTCGCTTCGCACCATTCTTTGACTTTCTTATTCAGTTCAGAAAAGGTTTTCCAGAAGCTCTCAAACTCTGAATCAGACAAGTCCACATGCAAAGGCGAATACATGGCGAAATGAATCTCGAAACCCGGCTTCTTACCTTTACTGATTAATGTTTTTTTCATAAAACCTCACAGAAAGAAGAAAAAAGAAGAGAACTCCTTTTGGGAACCCTCTCTAAAATGTATTTAAGCAACTCGCTTAGATTTGGTAACTACGCGGTCAATGTTCGAGCGAAGATGTTTCATTTCACGAATTTTATCAGAAGCCAGTGAATACATATAATGGATAAGCGACTTTTTCAGACTTTGACTCAACTCTAAAACACTCATGTCTTCAATCGAATTCTTGAATGAAACAAACTCCAACATTACTCTTTTACGCACAACATCAGTCTCAGAAATCGCCACACAATTAACGTCATCATACAGTTTTTCAGCTTCAATCTTAGCAAGCTGTAGGTTCTCAAAACCATGATCTGCCATCTCAATACGACAAACAGTTTCGTTATAAAGACGTGTCAGACGGTTGTTTCCAAGGATTTCTACATTCAGCATTTTGATTTACTCTTAAGTGATTTCGTTAAAAACAGTATAGCAAAAGAGATTATTAATGACAACATGTTTTTACTGCTCCAAGATGTTTTTTATCTCTACTTTTAAGCCCATACTGATATAGGAGCGCATCAATCCTTTTACAAAACCTACCGCTGAATCGTAATCTTTATAAAGATGCTCATGCTTTTCCTCATCACACCAATCTTCACGATCAGCATCATTATTAAAAAGGCTCACAAGCCACTCATTTTTAGGATTTAACGTGATGGTAATCAGAATGCTTTTCATGGGAATCCAATAAAAAAGGCTACCTGAGTAGCCCTTTATGATTATGAAGTCGTTATGCTTCTACGGTGGAAGCCTGAACCAGAGCAACCAGCTCAAACAGCTCGCCCATATTATCCGCCACTTCGTAGTACCCCGCAGAATGACCCGCTTCCCACGCCATACTAAACACTTTATCTTTTACAGCCTGTGGAGCATCAGCATAACCGAAATGTGCAGACACTTTTTCTTTAAAATCTTCTTTAATCGCCTCATTCCCCTGATTGCGATCAGACCAACTGTTAGGAAACTCACGATAGTTAGCGTTTTGACGGTCTGAACAGCTATTACAAAAAGTCATCAGATCAAGTTTGCTCATTTTTATTTCCTTCTCATCTCTCGTTTCGATACAGACACTATATCCCACTTTACCATCATGCACAAGCTTTTTCTTCAACAGACTAATATCTTAATCAGTCTTTGAAAGACACTTCGCTCAGCTTTTCAAAGCCATGCTGTGCAATCATATCTTCTACTACTTGCTTAGACGTTGTAGGCAACACCAACCACATTTCATCTTCTTTACAGTAGTTATTAATCGCAAATCCAGCAGCTAAAGCACGGTCGAAATCACCTTCACCTTTTTTAACCAGGCAATGCACATAAGACGTTTTAGACATTTTTAAATCCTCATTTGCTTTCAATGTTGACATTATAGACCATCCTTTCATTCAACTCAAGCTTTTCTGATTTGAGATAGTTGAATTTTTATGCTATTTTTGATTTGAAAAGGAGGCTTTATGTTTTTTGTCTATACCGGGATACTTTTCTCTTATTTATTAATCACCATCATCATACCACTTCCAGCACCAGTTTATCTTAAAGCGTGCTTAGGCCTGCTATTGCTCGCTGGAACTCAGCTACACTACGTTTCACGGAAAATCAGTGGAATGATGATAGCCAACTATCCAAAACCTTTGCTTTACGCATGGGAATACCTTTTTGCCTTTGCTGTCATTCTTTTTCTCATCTCCTTGCCTGTCAACCTTGTCAAAGCTTTTACATGGCTACTCTCTTTAAACACTATTTTTGAAGCTGTTAACTCAACGTCAGCCCAATATGGACTTATCGGCATATCTGCTCTACTGGCTTTTTACAGCTTTTATCAGGGAAATAAAGTGCCATTGGTAAAACGTAAGACTATTATACTCAAAAACTGGCCTAATGCTCTGAATGGCTTCACCATTGCTCAACTCAGCGATCTCCACGTGAGCAATCTGCTTACTCAAAAATGGCTATCATCTGTCGTGAGTCAAACCAATGCCTTAAATCCTGACATTATCGTCATTACCGGCGATTTTACCGATGGATTCCCGTCTATGTATGCCGAGAATATAAAACCGCTTAAAACGCTTTCTGCGCATCATGGTGTATATGGTTGCTTAGGGAATCATGATTACTATTATGACTATGATGGATGGACAAAAGAATATAGAAAAAATGGCGTGCATCTTTTGATTAATGAGCATGTAGAGATATCAAAACAAAGCCATTCCTTTATTTTAGCAGGCGTAGCCGATCCAGCAGCAAAAGCACACCATCAGGCTTCACCTGATATCAAAAAGGCTATCGGATGTGTTGAATCAAAAGCTATTATTCTACTTGATCATCGTCCAGACAGTATCTATGAGAACGCAAAAGCAGGCGTCGATCTGCAGTTATCCGGTCATACACATGGCGGCATGATGCCTTTACTTGCTCAAATCGTTAAAAAGGCGAATAAAGGATTTAACTCAGGTCATTACTTTGTTGAGGGCGCTCAGCTTTACTTAAGCAATGGGACAGGTATTTGGAATGGTTTTCCACTGCGCTTAGGCTATCCCGCAGAAATCACATTGCTTACCATTAAAAACAAATAAGGCCGCCAAGCGGCCTTTATATTTAGAAATCTGGTAGGTTTTTGTTTTCCTGATTCATTACAAACGCATAGAATTTTTGACTCGGAGGAACACCCATCAAAATATAATACTTATATCCTTCAGGCCACGACCAATCATTCAACGTAAACTCAATGCTACCATTAGGCTTATTGGTTAGCCTGTGCATTGACCAGCCACGATAATGCTGCCTGTCAGCTTTATCTTCAAGAAGTTGAAGCGCTTCCATAAATGCAGTCCGGTCATAACCTTCCACATCTTCAATCACCGGAAAAGGCAAGCCAGTCTCATCCTTTTCTTCTGTTCTGCGCCAATAACCTTCAACACCTTCAGGAAAAATACACGCTTTGTTATCTATCATTGCTCACCTCAAAGAAAAAGGCTGCACGTGGCAGCCTGTTTGTTGTTTGTATTACAGGATTGCCTCAATCGCTTCCTGAACGCTTCGAAATGAATGGTTATCAACTTTAGCGCTTTTATCTGACATGATCTTAACGGTATAACCATTAAAAATAAAATCAGTAACGAAGTCTGGCGCATTATATTCAGCCTCTGTCATCAGGGACTGAACACTAGGTTCATTATAAAAATAATCACCACCGCCACAACTTGAGCGAGACTGGCTAACTTCTAAATAGAACACCTCACCATCAACTGTAATTTTCATTACAGCATCTTCCACATTTTGGTATCGACCTTCGTCAGTCCATTCACCTTCGGACACTTCTTCGCATTCAATACTGTAGCCCTTTTTCTCCAGATCACTACAAGCAGCATCGACATGAAATTCATAATAACGATGATAAGAGCCGCTATTTTTGAAACTTTCCGCCAGCGCGGACTGAAGAATGCTTTTAATCGTTGACATATTTATTCCTTTTCACGTTTGATTAATGACTTTTCTTTTGAGTTTTCTTAACAACCTCAGAAAGAACATAAGACGGCGACGGTTTAAACTTCTTAATATCCTGATTCAGAGTAATCAGTGCTCGATGAAGCGCATCAACATCTAAACCATAAGCAATCGCTTCTTTAAACAGATAAACCTTATAGTTAGTAAAGTTTATTTCATTTTTTTCAAACTTCTTATAAGCTTCATTATAAATACGCTTTACTTCCTCTTCTGTCATGACAGAAAATACATTACTGGTCAGCTTATTAGGGATATCCTGAAGACGCTCAAAAAGCTCCTCAAGTTCAGTTTTAGGGCGATCCACTTTAAAGATAAGATGGTCTTCTTCCTTCGCTGCTTTTTCAATCCAGAACCCATTGCGACCGCTGTTTAATACAGAGTCAATCGTTAATGCGCGATCAGCGATTTTAGCATAGCCAAAAGAAAACTTATCACCTTTAGGGCCAACACCCTTAACAACATACTCTTTGCTCTTAGGGTGAGTCGCAACCAGATCATGAGAAACCTTAAAGCCCTTCTTCTCTACCAAAGGCGATCTATTCAAAATAGCTTCAATATCTTCTTTAGAAAAACGTAAGCTCATCTTCTTTCCTCACTGTTTTTGATAAGGAATTATACCAAAAAACAGTGTGATTTTAAAGCTTTTTCTTTGCCTTTCTATAACTTTAAAGCTTTCAAAATCATAGTCTTAATTGATGATTATATCAAGTGATTTTCCTTTACACAAAGAAAGACTCATCGGAAGACTATTATCTTCACTCAACAATCTTTTTTAAGCATAACTACTCCTTATAAAAAAAGCCTCCGAAGAGGCTCTTTATTTTATTTAAGGTTGTCAATTTCTTTATACACGTCCGCCCATTTATCCTCTACATGGATACAACCTATAAAGTTATTATTAATCGGGCTTACGCTATTAATCTGCTCGTAAAGCCAATGCTGTGGCTTTGAACAAAGCTGCATCTCACCCACATAAACCAGCTTCACACTACCGTTATCATTTTCAAGAGAGAAGCCCAATTTCCCCATAACCTCGCGAACGCCTTTGCGTTGGTTTTTGTTCAGTGATCCCGTATTGATTTTTACCCGAATTTGATCGGAACCACCTGTGATTTTCGACACCTCATCTTTAGTCGTCTCTATCAGATTCTGCCGTTTTTCGATAAAATCTTGCTTTATCTTATGACGCATCTTCTGATTGTTTTCAATATGTAAACTAATATTGTTGAGATGTGTCAATGCTTTCTCAAACTCGTCCTGTAGAACCGGATCAACCTGAACACCCGAAAGCCCCCTGATAACTTCAGTGAGTTTAAACGTATCATAGACACCCAAACCTAACACATCGGTATCAATATCTAATGGATACATCTCAAGCTGATTTTTCTCATCAAGCTTAAGTCCTTTAATTCCTGCTTTTGCTGCTTCAACAATATCGTTAACTGCTTCATTTTCAGTGGTATTTGTCATAATAACTTTATCCTATTTTATCATGCCAAGTATACTTTATTTGATTATTAAGTACAACACTTAAAACAAAAAAGCCACCCGAAGGCAGCTTTACTTTTTAACGAATCTGAACTTTACCATAGAAATCCCGGCTTGCTACCACTCGTTGTTTTTTCGTTTTACTGTTGGTAAAAGTCAGGCAACGTTTTTTCTGCAGCAGATCATGTTGTGCTTTCGTTAAAAGAACCTCTTCACCCTCTACTGAGAGATACTTAAAGCGGTAAATAGCGCGAGGCTTTCTGGCAGGTGCCATTGTTTTAAATCTTCTTGTAGATGCGGATAGTTCTCCACCCAGCATTGCACAAATAGCTTTAAACTCTCTGCCATGAGGTTTTATTTTTCGCCCCTTAACGTTGAAGTTAATAAAACATACCAGATGCGCCACCTCATGAGGGACTACTTTATCCAGCACATACTCTACATCTTCAGAGATGGCGCGGATGTCAAACTCAAGACCCAACTTATAGCCCATTACTGCGCTAGCATCTCTCTTAAATGTTGCCAGCGCTACCGCACGGCTTCCCTGACGAAAAGATAATGAGACACCTGAATGACTGATCTTACCAGGCAAATCTAACACATCAGCCTGAGCAATCACTTCCTTTACACGCTTTTCAAGACGCGTAATGATATCACGTAATACTTCTTCAGACGGCGCACCGGATAACGTGGTTTTGTTTAGCAAGGAGGATTTGATCATGGCTTTTCTCTCATTAGTGTCTATGAGAAATAGTATAACCGACTTATCCCTTTATGACAACAAGATAAGTCGGTTTTTTGCTATTTTTTACTTTCTCATGCAGAGCGACTTTAATCGCTTAATGTTGAAGGCAATGCCAGCAGAAAGCATAAACAAGCAGTTTACAACGGGAACCGCTGAGAACACCACATGCATCACTTTAAGATATTTAATGCGTTTAACATTTTCCGCTTTTACATCATCCAGCATGATTGTGTGGATCATGTAAACCGTCATAGCGGTAGTGAGATACACCACGCCCACCACCATTGAAAGGAAACTTACATGCATTTTTAGCTCCTTGAGTTAAAAGCGATCTTCTTCACAATAAGTGTATTGTTCGACCAGAATAGCTTTTGCCTTAATCAGCGTTTCAGCCAAATCATCATTCCAGTCAACCAGAACCACGCTATGAAAACGTGTAGCACTCCCTACAGCATATTTACCGTCTTTTTCGATCAAATGAAGACCACCTTCAAAGCTGTCATAGTCGAAAGTATCATTCAACAGGATTTCAAAGAAACGATAACCTGAAATCTTTTCATCATTAAAGTTAACTTCTTTTTGAATCGGTTTAATGATTTTCAGAGGTTGCTTAATCAGATATGCCGACATCGCCCGAATTTCTTCGTCAGTTTTATCTGATAAACGCATCTGCAGAGCCACCTGATTATTTTCACCATACAGACCATCGCTTTGCAGGCCATGCTCCCAAAAATACTTATGATGGAAGTTGTAAATTCCATCATGATGGCCCGTCTGAGAATAATCCATTAAAAACGCAACATCTTCATCAGAGCCAGAGAAATTCTCAAGAAATACATCGAGCATGTGCTGACGGGCAGCCAGCCTGCGATCCTGAATCTCTTTACGCTGACGCGCAAGCTCTTTCAGTGTCTCTTCCGTGCTCTCTACTTCGCTTTTGTATGCCGCCTGAGCTGCTAAGAATGCGCTATTCATGTCTTACCTCATTTTTGTTTAGGTTGTCATTATAACCATAACGAGCATCAACCACAATCATTATTTAACAAAAAAGCCACCGAAGTGGCTTTGTATTATTAGTGAGCATGTAGAGCATTGTTATATCTAGCAAAAGCTTCGGCAAGTTTGCGCAAATCTTTATCGATATTGCGAATAACTTCTTCCAGATATTTATCTTCAACACTTACGCTCGAAAGAGGAGTAAACGCTTGAGAGCGAATATTGCTGATTTTGTTATTTTCAAGAGAAACAATCATAGCCATCAAAGAAAAATCTTCGTTATCTATGACAGGTTTTTGACATGATTCATCAAACTGACTCGTGAATAAACCTTCCATTTTTCTTATAAGGTTATTTACACGTTCTTCAATTTTAAGACTGTTTTCAGTATAGCCCTTTACCGCCCCAGCAGGCAGATATGGCATAACCATCCAGTGCTCACCTTTCAGTTTCTCTATATAGCTTTTAGCAGCAAATTTCAAAACTCTCAGATCGTCAGAAGTAAATACTTCTTTTTCAGTTGTCATCACTGTTGCCCTTTATGATTAAGATTATGCTATTTTACAATATTTTGTTGTCTTGCACAAGGATTTTATTGAATCATGCCATTTATCAGACAGACACTCAATTTCCATCCAAAAAGACACCTCATCATGATAAAAAGGATAGCTTATTTCAGAACCTTTCATCACAGGCGGCCCAGCATGTCGCTCAATATCAAAAAGAATCCATTCCTTATCACGCCATGTGTATTTATGCATTTTTACGCAAAGATGATGAAAGGTCATTTCAGAAACATGTTTACAGTCAAGCGTCGTGCCTAAGAAAGAGCGCAGCCTGAACGGATCAGGCCGAGGAATATTTACTCCCATAATACGAGAAAGCTCAGACACCTCCTCATCTGTAAAGGCTTTATGCCTAAATGATGGATTGTTAAGAGAAAAATGATAATCAATATCATCCTTATGAGCATATTGCTCTGCAGCCTTTTTTGCTTCTAAAGCGTCTTTATTGCGCTTCTCTACATAAAAAAACAGTGCCACAGCACACAGAATGAAAACAGCCTGCCAGAATGACATATTCGCCTCATTAAGCCCCGAAGGGCTTTTTATGCCTGAATGAACTTGAGATGTGCTTTGCTGATTTCCAGCAATAGTTTATTTAACTGAACACACAGCGTTCGTGCCGCTTCAATATCTTCCATCTGAAAACTCAATGGAACACCATGACTGAATACTGGCTCAGACATATCAGCATAAGGATGGACAAGCCTTGGATGATAAAGCATCTTCTCACGCTCAAAATCCGCAGCACCGTATTCCCGAACGAAACAATCTTTCAGGTTAGCCTGACAATAAGCCGTTAAACTTTCAGTAGAATCGACACCTTCCTCCTCTGATTGCTCAAGCAAAGACGCAACACTATCCTGAATAAACTGTTCGCAATCTTTCAGGTTATCATTTGCTTCCCCAGCATAAAAAAGTGTAGAGAAGCAAGGAATTCCTTCTGGAAAATCCGTTCTACTCATATCAAAGAAATCGGGCGCAATTACCACATTAAAAAAATGCGGTTTAACTTCTTTCAGTGTGAACCAGTTTGCTTGTTTCATTTCTCACCTTTATTGAAAATAGCTTTCATATTCTGACTCAGGAACACGTTCTGCGATAACCTCAATATTTAAACAAGGATTATCCAAATCAGTCGGATCCCACTCTTCTTTTCCGGTTTCCACCACGCAATCTAATGCTTTCAAATAATCTTCTGTGCGGAAGCTCCCATAACACATGCGGCCCGCGCACACACGCCAAACGATTTTCTTTTTTTCATTTTGTTTCGCTTCAAGCATTTCTCCTGCTTTTTCATAACAGCACTTCAACTGCGTTTCACTTAAACCATTCAGATAATCTGGAATACTGGTCATTATCAATCCTCGTTAGGTTAGCCAAATAAAAACCACCCGAAGGTGGCATAGTATTACGCTGACTTTAAAGCAACCAAATCAGCATCATGCTCACAGCCAAAACCAGATCCTTTGATTACACAGTTCAGATCGCCTGTCGCTTGACAAAGCGCGTCCAGCTTATCCATATTGCCTTTTGTTGAACTGAGGAAAGCCTCATGCGTTTCCAGCACTTCATCGTTAACCACAATCGCTACTTTCAGGTTATTACGGTTAGCAGGAACGGGATTGCCCGGATGAATCACAAAACGTCCCAGCACTTCACCACTTTTAGACACCACAGCCAGATCAGTCATGTTAACCTCAGATTAGTCAGTTTTCGTTTTATTGTTGACATTATAGCGTCAACAGCAACTCAAATCAAGCCTTTTCTATCTCAAGATTGAGCACCATAAAGAAGCGTTTCTGCAGCTCTATCGCATGAGCATAAATGATGCCATCAAACATATCAGGATCATCACAACGAATCTTTAATGCCCATGCCGCTTTCAGCGCCTCTTCTTTTTGCTCAAGTGCAGTAGAAGCCGACTCTATCACTTCGCGCTGAGCACGCATCTCATCAGAAAAATCTTTACGCGTCCAGCCACTACAAGGCCCAAAGCCTACAGCTAAATCAAAGTCTAACGTTTTCATTTTTCACCTTTAAGAAGCCGCCTCAATGTTGCCATTATAGCTTATCCATGAATAAGTCACAACAAAAAACCACCCGAAGGTGGCTCTTATTTTTACACATGCATCAGATTTAATCCGGGAAGTAGCAACCTCACACCATCAGCAATCAGCTCTATCGCTAATGCCATCAGAAGCAAGCTCAATACCTTTGTCAGGATATTCATTCCGGTAATACCTATCATGCGCTTGATTTTATCCGCGCTCTTAAAAATGTAATAGATAATCACTGAGATAAGCGCTGCCGAAACAATAATGTAAAAATAACCTAAGAAGCTATGATATTTACTAGCTGTCACTATGGCAAGGCTCATTGTTCCTGGACCTGTAAGCATAGGAATCGTCAAAGGCACTACCGCAATACCAATACCTTTTCCCGCGCTGTCTGCCTTTTCCTCTGGCGTCTGTATGCGTTGCTCATCTTTTGCCATCATCATGTTGTATGAGATAGTGCTCAATAAAATACCACCGCCGACCTGGAAGGCAGGAATACTAATACCAAATATCTTCAGTATGATCTCTCCGGCAACCGCTGAGATAAATAACACGCAAAACGTGCTGATAGCGCTTATTTTCACCACGCGATTTTTTGTTGGCAAATCCATGCCGCTTGTTAAAGAAAGGTAAACCGGGATGATAGCAAGAGGATTGATGATAACGAAAAGTGCGATAAACGTCTTTAGAAGCTCTGTAGCGTATTCCATGATTGAGGATTGTTCCATATATAAAAGGTTAAGATGCGATGCGTATTAAACAATAATTCCTTTGCGTTATCAATAGCATCTTCAAAGATAAAAAAAGCCGCCTACTGGCAGCTTTTCATTACACATTTTGTGATCACCATCCGGTTCCGTGTCTGTAAGTCTCATAGCGAAAAATCGTTTGGCATTCTTCATTGCGAGTGATGTTCAACTTCATACCATCTAACATATCAGCCATTCCAGTAAAAAGATTATTGGTATGCTGACTCAAAAGATAATGAACTAAACCTTTTTTCTTAGCTTCATCTTTTCCTTTTACAGGCCAAAGCGCCTGATTGGAAAAATCCGATACATAAAAATGTCCGGTTATTTCTTCTTTAGCAGACTCCAGATAGTCAGCGTAATAACGCTTGCAATGCTCCAGAACAGCCTCTGCCGAATCATAAACACCACAGGCATCATAATACTTGCCTTCATGCTTATAAAGCACATGGCTATATCCTGCTTTTACGCCAATCAGATCCATTTTCTCATAAGCACTTTCTGAGATAATCTCATCCGGGGAGGACTCATGGCTTTTATCACCAATCGTCATGATAGCGAAGCCGCTATTTTCATTGCCAAAGAGTAAATCAAGAAATCCAGCGAAATGACCACAACCGCCTTTCATAAAGGCTTGTGTTTGCCTGATCTCCGCCTTTGAGAAGTAGCTTATAAAGTCTTCTAAGCCCATCTCTTTAGCCAGAACTGAAAAACGCCAATAGGTTGATTCCAGCTCCTCAAGCTCTTTTTTATACACAGTATAACCGCGCTTGCGCTGAACAAACCGAAAGTATTTCTTGATTTCTTCGTAAGGCAACATTATGTGTTCTTCCCATGTGATTTTCTAAGCCCATTATATGACAACATCAGATTTTAGGCAAACCTTTTTAAACAAAAAACCACCCGGAGGTGGTTTAGTATTTCACGTAAGAGACGCCATTTTTTACGCGATAACAAATGTCCTTGTAGTTCTCAACAAAGCTATAGCGTGAGCCATCTGCTTTTTCATAAGTGGCAAGCTCAAAGCCCCATACGCTGCCTACCGGGATATCTCGCCAGCTATTACAGTGTTTCGAAACATAAAGCCTTTTCCACACATAGCCTGTTTTGACATCCTTGATGGTAATATAAACATGCTTTGGTGGATCAAGCTCCATCAACTCATACTGACGATACTCCCGTCCTACTAACTTATCTGGAGGGCTTCCCGCATCACAACCAGACAGCAAGCACACAAAAGCAAAAATCCAGACTGAAATAAGCTTCTTCATATTGGCTCCTTAGCGCCAGCGAATACCGTCATCACAGGTGTATTTATTCTCTTCCGTTTCAACAGGATAAGACCCTACGATTTGACCTTTATCTCCATACATATACTGAATATAGTAGCTTTCGCGTGTCTCGCCAGTTTTCTGACAGTGCTGTTCTTCCATCACGTTAGAATCAAAAATAAGAAATGCAGCAAACGGACTTATTACGGCCAAACCTATTGATATTCCTATTGCAGCAGCTTTTAAGTTATCTTTCATGTTCATTCATCACCTAAGCTTAACGTGGTTGTCATTATAGCAAAACCAGCAGTCAAATACTATGATTATTTACTATATTCTAATATCGCTGACACTCTCCACCTAAGCTTGCCTCAATAAATACCTTCAAAAGCGATAAAGTATGATAAGACGAGACCAAATACAACAGGAACTCCATTGTACGCCAATGATTTTAAGATGTAAGCCATTTTTCCGCCTCATATTTTTAGATTTGAGTTGTTATCATATAGAGACAACACATTAAAATCAATATAAAACTTGAACAATATTCAAATGCTAAATGATGAGCCACATCCACAAGTTGTCTTCGCATTAGGATTCGCAACGATAAACCTTGAGCCATCTAATCCTTCCGTAAAATCTATCGTGCTTCCTACCAAATATTGCAGACTCATGGGATCAACAACAACAGCCACATCACCTTTGTCAATCACGATATCGCCTTCATTCATCGAGCTATCAAACGTGAACCCATACTGAAAGCCGCTGCAGCCACCGCCAGTAATATACACTCTTAGCTTAACGTCTTTATCCGCCTCATCCTTCAGCAGCACCGCAAGACGTTTAAACGCCGCATCAGTAACTTTCACTGAGTCAAACAATGTATTCATAGCTATCTCCTATTGATTTATGCTTTTATATTGTTTTATTTATACATTTTTAACCAATCCGAGTCAAAAATAAAAAAGACCGCCTGAGCAGTCTTTTATTTTTAATTTTTAGTTTGTCTAATCATTTTTTCTTCAGATAAGCCTCAAACTCTTTTTGGGCTTTCTCACTTAAAACCATCACACCGACTTGTTTAAACATGAAATCTTCCGCCATGCTTCCAGTTTTATACAGAGGGAAAAGCCATTTCTTATGCTTTTCAACCACATCTGCTTTGATGGGCTTTTTCAGCCAGTAATGGATTTTAAACTCAAGAATCAACAGAAAAACGAACAAATTTTCAATAAATGCTAACCAGTATTTTTTCATTTTATTAGCCATGCTTGTGTGTCAGGAACATCATCATAACAGTTTTCTTTGTCTTGACCAACAAAAAAGCTACCCGGAGGTAGCTTTTAAGATTAACTTTACTTATTTATTCGCATGAATATATTTATTTACCGCGTTATGACCATCCCGGCCTTTGTCACGCAAACTCATAAGTTCCTCAATACTTTTTTCCTCGTCGTCCTTATACCAGTCGTCTAACGTAAAGGCTTCACCAGCAGAGATTACCGTAGGCTCAACACCTTCTTTCTGGATCTGCCTCATCATATCTTTTGAATGCGTAACAACAACCAAGCCCACGAAATTTTCTTCATCCTTAAGAGCATTATATTGCTCAACCAGATATTTTCCCATCGCCTTTTCATATCCTAAAGACAAGCCAATCGTTGGCTCATCAAGAACAAGCAGCATTGGTGTAGGCGACTCTTTATCAGTAGCATAAGCCTTGATGTTATGAAAAGCTCCAGCAATCGCATGAAGTGTGGTAACACCTGTGGAGTGATCTCGCTCATCCTGATATACAAACATTTTTTCCATAGAATCACCAGCAGTGCGCCGAGCCATGCTTATATTATAACCTTTGATTCCATGCCAGCCTTTTCCCGCCACTAAAAGTGTATTGGTGATAAGACTTTTACCTGTAGCATTACTGCCAATCACCACAAGAAACTTACTGGCGGCTTCTTTAGTCAGAAAAGACGGAAGCGGGAAACTCTCATCGCCTATCATTCCCTCGCCATGTGCCTCTTTGAATAACTCTAAAGCATTAATAACTGACATGACCTCTCCTTAGTCGAGACGAATAGCTGGATTTAGAAACACGGGATTACAGACCGAACCCGATACTGTTTTTCCTACCGGATCTTTTGCTGTAAAACTCGTTGACCTTTCATTTTTAGAGCAGGCAAAAAGACCACCCATAGAAACAGAAACCTCTGTATAGCCTTGCTCTTCAAGGAAGGACTTAGCCTTTGAAGAACCAGAAAAACAATGATAATAAACAGAACCTGCAATAATCACTACAGCAGCCACCACCATCCCTACACGGCTTAATCCAGCATTACGTTTAGCCATTTCTTATACCCCCATTGCTTTAAGTGTCATTTTGTTAGTCATGCTGCGAGTATATGCCTTCCATTTTTTCATATAGATAACAGCCAGACCAGTGTTAACAACAGCAATAACAGCAAGGATACAGTAAACAGCGTTCATAGTGATTTCCTTTAAGGAGTAAAGTGAGTATCGCGTTTCAATAAAGTAAGTATAGCAACACATGTTGTCTTAATCAACATAAAAAAAGCCACATCAGTGGCTTTAAGAATATCTTTACTGCTTGACCAGATTCAACCTACCAAGCACCGCATGAGCCTTATTAATTGCTTCCATTTTATCAACAAAAGTTGGCTCGTCCTCACCTGACGCTGGAGCCAGACATCGCAAGGCCAAGCGTAGCGCATCTTCCATTTCTTCCAATAACTTATCTTTATAGCCTGATTCTTCTTTATTACTCATAGTTTCTCCTTAACACCAGTTAGTTATAATAGCAGGCTCTACAGCCTGAATAAATGACAAGTAATCAATCCCATCCTGAAGCAGTCCTGCTTCATACGCCATCAGATAAGGCAGAGGACTCACATAAGGATGAAAGCTTTTCACGCCACCTTCAGGATAGACTGACTGATCCATCTCTTCTTTACTGACCATTGCAAGACTCAAAAAATCATTCTCTGAAATAATTTTGCCCGGCTCGATGTTCTCAATATGTATAAGCTCTGCGTCTTCAATGTAGCCTTTAATGGCTTTTGACCACTCAGGCTTACGCACACATACATAATGACTTTCAGGCGATATCGGCGCTCTCAGGAACTGCTCACGACACTCAACATCATAACAGCCTTCATAGTAGTCCATCAGATCGTCATAGCGTGATTTTTTATGCAAATCAGGCGTTGAGAACAGTATGCCTTTTACATCATCACCATCAAAAATCGTCTTGATTATCTCGTTTAACTTGATTTCCTCGCTTTGCTTCGCCAACTTTTTTAGCTGTAGGGTAAATAACAGATAGTCGTTTTTCAAATGAGGATGCTCAGACTTCCATGAATCCCACAGCGCTTGTATTCTCTCCACACTCACGCTAAAAGAATACAGATCATCACAAAGCTTTTCATGATTATCATTAAGCAAACTACTTATTTTTTCTTCCGGTAAATAATAACCGATATTTTTATGAACATGAAGTCCCATTTCAGCTCCAGTAAGTTATCATAGCAGGCTCAAGCGCCTGAATAAAATCAGCATAAGAAATGCCTTCTTTTAATACGCCTAACTCATACGCTACAATATAAATCAACGGATCAACAAAGGGATGAAAATATTTGTCTTCCTGATTATCAGGATATATCCAGCCTTTCGGTTCTGATTTTACTATACCCTTTATCTCAAGCCAGCCTATTTTATCTGAAGTTAAGGCGCTACCTACGTCTAAGTTTTTAAAATCCTCTGCGTCATCACCCGTTAGCTTTGGCTTCTTTATACACACATAGCTGAAGTTTGGATAAATACTTGAGCGAAGATGTTTTATTTTAAATGTCGGATTTTTGATTTCCTCATAATAATCTATCGTGTTATTATGACGAGATTTATTTGCCAGGTCCGGCGTTGCGAATAATACACCCTCATGATTATAGCCATTTACAATATCTTGAATAACCCGATAGCTATTAAAAGTATCAAGACCATCTAAAAACCATGAGTAAAATGAAAATCGACTATTTACATGATAACCTTTTTCGTTCAGAAAGCTGCCTGAGTGCTTCTCTAAGGCGCTTTTTAACCATTCTCGACTCAGCACCTCACTTTCCTCAATTTTATCCTCATAGCCCTCAGAAAGAATACATTCTATCTTTTCTTTTGGCAGGAAATACCCGATAGCCTTATTTATTCTAATGCCCATTTGTTATCCTTATTTCCAATATGTGATGATAGCTGGCTCAAGTGCTGTAATAAACTCAACATAGCTCATCTCTTTAATGATTTTTATTTCACGCATAATATGATAAATCAGCGGATTAATATAGGGATGAATATATTTAGGCTCATCATTTTTAGGCGCAGACCATTCTTTATATTTTAACCCACAACACGCACTGATTGTATCACGACCAATAGCGTCTCCCACTTCAATCGTCTTCCTGTCAGGATAGAAATGAGGGTAAACTTGGCTTAGTTTTTCATTCTGCTCCAGAGGTTTTACAAATACGTAAGAGCTATCAGGATACAGTGGCACCCCCAGCATCCTTATTTTAAAATCATGCTGGTTTTCATAATAATCAATATAATCATCATTCCGACCTTTATTCTTAAAATAGGGCGTGGTAAACATGATTCCTTTTAACTCATCAAAATGATAAATGGGATAAATAAAATCAGATAGTAAAACAGATTCAGAACTCAATAAGGCTCTTGCTTCATATTCTACAAATAAATAGCCATTCCTGTTTTTATTCTTATCATTGTGAATAGCTTGATAGACATTCTCCAGTACTTCTTTCGTCAATATGTTTTTAGAAAGTATTTTATCATACCCATCCACCAAAATCTCATGGAGGTCTCTCATTAAAAAATAACCAATATCTTTGTGTATTCTATTGCTCATGGCTCACCTTTTTTAGTGATTATAATCTATTCTTATCAGCAACGCAAAAAAGCCGCTTATGCGGCTTTCTGTGATTATGCTATTTTCTTCGCTTGCTGTTTAAAATGCAGATATTTGAAATCATTTTCTGTTATCGCCTCAATATCTGCCAGCCTGATTTTACCTTCTCCTTTTACTTTGAGGTGGTAAAGCTCAGTATCAGTAAAGATTTCCGTCTTTTCAATAATTTTCTTCAGAAGTGGAGATATTTCATACCGTCCAGCTTTTTCGTAAAAAAGTTGACCCGCAACATACCTTAATGACGATTTCTTTTTAAAGTTCTCCATCACGTTGCGCTTAATCCATTTATCTCGTAGCCCGTACATGCCATTATCGATCAGGTGAAGTGCAAAACAGAAAAACGAAAGGGATAGGGCAACCATAAAAGAATATTTCCAAAAACTCTCGAAAAGCACGGAAATATTATTACCCACCACAATAAGGACACCTATGAATGCCAACATAATAAAATGTGGTAGCATATCCGTTGGGCCAGCCACATCAAGCGTTTTCGTAGTCATACCTTCTTTTTTATAAATCTCTTGCTGACGCGCAATGATATTTTCAGGCGTACATAATGAGTTGGCAACCTCTTGCGTCTCTTCTTTAGCAAGAATAAAAACGAGTTTACGATCTTCGCTCATAACTTTTCCTTCTCAAAAGCCCCAAAGGGCTTAAATTATTAACAGGCCGTTTCGCCCAGCATGGTCAGCACTTTTTTGTGATGTTCTTCACTCTGAGGAACACCAGTGAAGTTAATGCTCAGGAAAAACTTCAGCTTATCCGCAGTCGTTGCATTGCGCAGTTCGATTTTAGGCAGTGCTACAGAACTAAAGGAGTTTTGCTCGGCACTGTTGAAATCTTTGTAGTAAACATCCTGCTGATTCAGCCGAACTGCGATCTCATTGTTCAGGAACTTTTTCAGAGTGGTCAGACGCTGTTTACCGTCTACCACTTCAAGAATGAAGTTGCCGCGCTCATTGTGAGTTTTTACTACAGAGATGGCACTCAGCGGCGCACCACGAACAACGCTCAGCAAAAACATATTTTGCTCAGTATAGCCCCAAACATAATCACGCTGATAAGCGGCATCCAGATTCAGGCGATCATTTTCAATAAAAGAAATCCAGCTATCCACTGTCAGATCGGCAGAACTGGTATCAAAACAACGAGCAGCTTTTACACGGTTTTCCATTAGATTCATCTCTGTATAGTGAGTTAGTGGCGCATCCTGCAGGATTCGAACCTGCGACCCACGGCTTAGAAGGCCGTTGCTCTATCCTGCTGAGCTAAGAACGCATTTGATAAAAGGGATTATACATTGCCTTGTTGTCATGTACAAGCCTTTATTCGCATAAAGGCTATCTTCTTTTACTCTTTAGTCGAAAAATCAAACTCACCTAACGACAGGTTTCTTAAAACACTGGTGGTTCTCATGACCGTGCAGTCAAACTCAATCAGGCCATCATCAAAAAACATGTTGACCTCATGACATTCCTTATCCTGCAGTTCGGCTTTGCTTTGCTCGATTTTTTCAGTCAAAGCAGCAAGTGAGCTATTTACTTTCTCTTTTACCGTATCATCATCACAGACAATAACCGTATTTAACACAACTTTTTTAATATGATCATAAACATCAACATCAGAGCTTACCTTCTCATTGATATTTACTGCCTTATTATCAATCATATGCGCTTTCTTGTGGTCAATATTCAAATAAAGCACCAAATCAAAACGTGATGTAGCTTGCTTATGACCCACCTGAGAATCCTGAAGCGATTTCAGCAGAGCTTTAGCACTTTCGTTTTCGGGTGCCAGCCGACATAAATCGATAAGTTCCTGAACGTTAAACCTTGCTTTCATGCTTCCTCACTTTTTTAACTGAATAATATTGGCAGATTGGTTATTTTCTTTTTCTTGCTGAGCCATTAAAAAACGAGCAGTCTCAAAGATGTCATCACTGATTTCCAGAACGCCATACTTATGCTCAACACCATCGATTTTGAAAATATAATGACTAAAACCATTTACATAATAATCACCTGATGCCAAAACCTGAGCAACTTTATATTTAAAGACCTCTGTTTTCCGCCGACTGATTTCAAAATAATAATCAGACTTCTCCAGAAACTGTGCGATTTTCTTTTTAAATAAAAATGGAAAATAGCGGTAGATAAACGAGTATTTTAACATATTCTCGTGATAAAACTCTTTAGCCTCAGTAAAGGCGCGCTCCTGCTCTACGGTTAGCATGACAGGTTTAGGCTGAGTTAAAATCATTACTCAATTATCCTTTCAAATCTTCGATTAATGCTGAAATCCAATGCTGGCATTTCATGTTTTTATCCTGGATGGTATTCCGGGATTGTTCAAAACGACTGTGATATCCTACGTTATTTTTCTGTGATAGGGCCACTTCGGTCAATGCCTTCAACAGATTATCTTTGTTGGCGATCTCAACTGAATCATGGGAAAGCGCTTTAAGCACATCATTCAACTTTTGAAAGTTTTTGGCGGCTTCATCAGAAATATTATATGCGTCGTTTTTCATAGAATACATAGGTTCAGACATTCCATTCAGACCATCTTTAATCTCATTCAATGCCATGTTGCTTACTTTACTCATATTGTCTCCTATTAATAGTTTAGCATTGCGATGTGTTTGCCTTCAATGAAACCTGGCAGCTCACACTCATCAGAAAAATCTTTAATACCACACCACGCCTCATAATCATCCTGACGGGTGATAAAAGCCAAATCAGCATGGATTTGATAACTTCTTGGATAGTTATCTCTAAAGTTATATCGATCAATACGAGACGCTGTGTTTTCAGCAACTTCAAACGCAAAGGTAATAACTTCTACTTCAACATCTGTTTTTACATAATCAGGCGTATATACGATGTCTTGACCTTCAAATGACAATGCGTTCCATTTTTCGAACACATCCATTTGAAGTGAACTTAGATCAAATGATTTTCTGTCATAACCGAAAGCCGCAGGCTTCGCCCACAACGCATCACCCACATAAACATAGTCATCAAAGTCTTTAACGTCGATTTGCGTCATCAGGTCTTCCTGACATGTCCACAGAGGCATAACCACCTTACGTGAACCATAACGCTCTTTCAGAGCATCAAAACTCCAGATGGAGTTGTAAAGATTTACGTTGTTTTGGCTGTCTCCATAATTTTCCATTAACTCAATAAAAGGATTATCGAAAAAAGTTAACACATTCTTCTTTGCAAACGGCACTACACTGTCATTTCTGATATAAAGGATTGTTTCGCCGTTGTAGCTCATTATCGCCTCTCTTTGATTATTATTTATTGCGATAATATACCATAATCATGTATTACAAACAACAAAAAAGCAGCCGAAGCTGCTTTCTTTTATTTTACTAATATTGCTGACAGCAAACACATTACGCTTGCTTTTGCAGAAACCACATACTCCGGTTCAAGTTCAATAAAGTTTGCATCGCATCCTAAAGCAAATACAGAGTGCGTTGCCACGATTATCTGTAGGTCTTGTTCTTTAGCTGCTTTATCCAGCAGAGCAAAGAGACGCTGCTGAACAGGCACTGCCAAACCTGATTCTGGCTCATCAAGTAAAATCGATTTCTGCCCTACAGGAATACGCGCTTCTAACAGCCTTGCTCGATCTGCCTTGATATACTCACGACTTACATTTTTGAACTTAACCTGATCAGCAATCTTATCATTGCCCATTAAAACATTGACAATCTTGCCCATACGATAAAGTGTCGTTTTACCTGTTGATTCGCTAAGGCGCAACTCGGCAATGCCTTCTGACATGAAATCATCATCAAAAGCCGCTGAGCCACCGATCAATCCAACCGCTTCACGAGGATTACAATACATCGCAGGCTGACCATCGTGAAACACCTCAACACCGTCGAGATTTTCAAAACCAAACATGCTGTTCCACTTGTCTGTTACAATAGACTCGCCTGACTGTTTACACGCCATAGACAGAGCCATCATCGACAAAATTGTTGATTTGCCTGTGCCATTTGGAGCATAGATAATATTCAGCCCCGGCTTAAACTCGATTTTCTTGTTTTTCCTAAAAAAATCAAGCTTAGCAGCATAACCAAACTCTTTGTTTTTACTCAAGCCTTTAAAAGCGATTTTAGAAAACATAGCGAATCTCTCAGTTAATCATTTGACCTTACTGTACCAGCATTCCTGATTAAAGACAATATGTTTATACTAATGACTCGCGATAGTCTGGAACGATTAAATCCAGATTAAACTCATTAACAAATCTATCTTCATTATCATTCCAGAACTGATAATAACCACCCTCAAATACACACCTGATCCAGAAACCCTCTTCTGTTCCTCTTTTCTTCACCATGAAGAGGTATTCATTATTTGGTTTATTAGCAATCTCTATGCTTACTTCTTTTTCCTGAACACCCTTCTCTTCTAAAAGCAATAATAAAAATTCATGAACTAAAGCTGAAATGATTTTGCGGTATCCTTCACTTTCATTATAATAATAATCCAGTATTTCCTTTTGAGAATATCTGCTGTCTTTTAAAAGTTTTGGATCAATCTTTTCCTGAGCAAAGTTTCTGAACACCAAAGCACCAAAGATATTCATAGGATTTACAACCACCTTGCCGGAGGCTCTATGGTTTTCCATATAAGTATAATCTAGTGAGAGTTCAACAAACTTCCGCTCAAGCTCTGAAAGCGTCAGAGACGCAATCTCAGCCCTTTTTATATTCTCAACGTCTACTTGTAGGACCGCATCAAAGAACGCTGCCTTAGACTTGTCTGAGTGCGTATAAACCAGCAACACCTCTCTTTCTTCTGGCTTAACACTTCGCGGATAGCTTTCTTCGTATTTCTTATTATATTGATCAACAAGAGAGCCTAAATAACTATCAATAGTTTTATCATAACCATCAGTAATTTCTTTTTGATATCCTGCTATTATTTCCGCAAATATTTTATTTTTATTCACAGTATTGCCTGTATTATCCATAAATCCTCTCTTTTCTTTTTATTATGCCATTTCCTTGTCAGAATTATCAAAAAAAGCTTGATTGCCTTTCACACTTACTCTATAATGACAACTCTATATCAGAGAGGTTTACAGTATGTCTCACAAGTTTACAGAATCAGAAATGAGCGCATTAAGCCAGCTTTCTCAGAAGCGATCTATTCTTATCTCTCAGATTCCTGATAAAAACATCAATGACCATCTTGATGGCCTAACTGCAGGTATGACTACCTACAAAAAGCTGATTAAAAAAGGTTTATGTTTCATCACCGAAGAAGATCCTATTTTGTTTGATGGTGATGATGAAGAGTTTTATTTCACACCTTCCATTGAACTCACTGAAGAAGGCGAGAGCCTGATTAAAACACTTTCTTTTTAAGCGTTTAGCTGTTTAACTTTTAACTTCTCAAAGGTGGCCCAGCCACCTTTTCTTTTTGCATATCTTTATGGCAGACAATAAAAAAGGCGGACTCGCCGCCTTTCTTGCTTATTCTTTAAGGTTATTCCGCTCTATTAAACCTTTTATGCCCATAGTTCCCTTTGATGGTTTTCGTTTCGAAGTCAATCTCAGCATTTTCATAATCACGCAGTTTCTGGATAGCGTCTTTCATGATAAGCACCGGGAACATATCTTCACGACCAACAATCACCAAGTGAGAAACCGGGCCTCCACGTTCAGTGATCACAACACCTGCTTTTTTCGCAAGCGCTTCATATTTCAGGTTAGCATTCGGCAGCACTAAAATATCTTTGTCTGTGATGTTCTCACTGTTTTCAAACACCACACGCCCTGAGAACTTCACCATTTTCGCATCATTCAGCACTGAGAAATCACCTGCGTCCTGATAGAAAAAACGCATACTGTCGATCATGTCATAGAAACGGTTTGTCTCTGGATTATCATAGTTGTATTCTTCACCATTCAGGCCATTCCCCATTGCTAACCATAAATCTGAGTGGAAGCTGGAGTCTCCTTCCATTTTCAGGCCGCTTTCACAAACTGGTTTCCAGATTATTGAATCACGGGTGATATAAGCCATTACCAGCTCTACAGGAACATTTTGAGTGATTTCCTCACCATTATGCTTGAACTGAACTTCTTTCCATGAAACATTTCGCTCAGCACACGCAGCCAGCACCTTACCACGCATTGTATCCGCCATGATATCTACACTTGGATAGCTATACTGCTGAGCCATGCCTTCAAGATACGCCATACGCGCATTTTTAAAATACGCATTTGACCGTTCACGCTTTTGTTCTTCTTTGACCGGATCGGGCTGTGGCTCTGGCTTAGGCGCTTCTTTTTTCACTTCAATGCCATTCATGATGTTATAACACTCCATCGCTGAACGAGCGAAGTCAGACTTTTTTAGCCACATTGGTGATGTGTTAGGATCTTTTTTCTCTGCAACCATAAACCACGTTGAGCCAAAACGGAAAAGACGTTCTGTATTTTTATTGCTCATATATTTTACAGCCGCATCAAACATTTTATCGTGATCAAAATGGGAGCCATGCTGTAAACCATAATTCTCCATCATGCGCTCAAAGTCTTTTGGCTCAATCATATGGGAATATTGGAAAAACTCACCATTGCTATAGAAACAGTCTTCTGCGTAAACCTCACGAACTGTCTGCTTGTAGTCCTCAGAGTCATTATCTTCGACAACTTGAATATCATCATTTGCGCCTGTCAGCGTTTTATCGCCACGCAGAATCGCCATAGATAGCTCCATAGGGAAATCTTCAAAATAGTCGTTAAAATACGCCCATGCTTTAGCCCATTCTCCACTTAAAACCATATCACGCGCAGTTTCAACAATAGCAGAACCATGAACAGTAAAACGTGCCATAGAGATAGAAGATATGGTCATGTGATGCCCTTAGAAAGTTAGTTAGTCTTCGTATTAGGTTCATTATAACAACAAGCACCAACATGCACAAGGCTTTATTGTCATTATTTATCTTATAAAGAGGCCTAGATGGATTGCGATGCTCTTATAAAAAAAAGAGCCAGTGATGGCTCTTTAATCGTTGTGTCATGCGTAATGGATATGGGAGTAAAGCATAATACCGCCCATTATTGTTATTATCATGTAGATCTTGGCAGCATTCTTAAACTCGCTGGACTTAACGGGATTTGACTCACAAACCATCCGAAATTGTCTGACGTTTAATACCGTCATCAGCAAACCGAATACAATAAATACAAAATATTGAATCATGCCTCACCTTTATCCAGCATTACAGGCTTACACCATCAACACTGATTTCCAGATCAAACTCATCACTCAGAGCCTTGAGTGTTTCAGAAGCTGAGAGGTCAGAGCGATAAATATCATCAGGATCACCACCAAATGTGACTAACACCTGCTTACCATCGATTTCGCCTTGATAAGTGAAGCTATATTTGTAGTAGTTTCTGAAGAAAACTTCAGCATCGCAATGCTGCTCAATAAAAGCTGATTTACTCATTGACATCTCCTCATTTAGTTAATGATACAACACCGATTATAAAAATAAAACAGATTACAGCAAATACTGAAAATTGGGAAGCTTCTTTTCTCAGCTCTTTCGATGTTACAGGATGACTGTCTTTAAACATTTTTGACTGTTTAAATGCTAACAGCGCCATAAAAATACACACCAAAAGCACTACGCCCAACATCACTGTAAGAATATTCATATTCATATTCATATAGAACGCCTTATTTGATTAAATCAACGTAGTCGCCAAACTCACGGTCAAATGTTTCGATAGCATTTTGATAATTGCCAGACATCATTTCTTTACGCAAAGCATCAGCTTTCCCTGCAGAAAAACCAAGCTGCTTACCAAGCTTACGAGCATGTCCCATCAAAGCAAACACATTACCATCCGGCCCATGAAGGTCAATCGTTGGTTTTTCGTTAGTGCGGGATTTGATAGCCATTGTATTCTCCAGTAATTGTCTCAGTTCAGTCAAAAGAGTATAGCAAGTTATGACAACAAATACAAGCTTTTTTAATGCCCGTAGTTACATCCAATCATATACTCAACACCATCAATTATCAGCTTTTGATTGAATGATCCACAGCAACCATTTTCAATAGCGAGGTTAAAGGCAAACTCTTCATCTTCATTACCAACACGAGCAAAACGGAAGTTGTCCGCACACTCAAGATCTTCTCGCTCTATTGCCTCATTTAGCGCCTCACGGCAGGCACTCAACTCTTGCTCAGTCATAAGTACTCTTTTTAAGTAAGGGATTATTTTATCAAAATGTCAGATCAAAGACAACAAAAAAGAGCCGAAGCTCTTTTTATTTTAGTGAGGCCTTGGGCCAGATGATTTTAGCCTCAGTGCGTTTTTAGCCGCTTTATTAACACACGCAACATTGAACTCACTCTTGTATTGGTATGTTCTTTTTTCGAAATCAACATGCCTTAAGGCATTGTCGTCAATCAAAGCAAACACATCCTTTACGCCTAAAGTATGTAAAGAAGCTGATTCATAGTTCATTGCTGAACGAGGATAGTTATGCTCATTTTTCAATGCGCTATCAACCAACATTCCTTTTACTTTATCAGCATCTGCTACTATCTCATCCATACCGATAGCCTTTAGCATATTAGGATCATAAGCTTGACCTTTTTCATTGTCAAAGCCATAGATATTCATCTCCGGGAAGTTAGAAGCATCAAAGCCGACCATTGAGTTAAACTTTCGACTTAACGCATCGGTATGACCATTAGGAATATAGTCAAAATCAAACTTCATGCTCACCAAAACGTGATCATTTCCCAAGGCTTTAAGTTTATCCAGGGTAGCATTAAGCTCAGTATTTCCTCTCTCCTTCATATCACTGATATTTACCATATATGCTTCGCCTAATACTACATCGCCCTGAGCATTCTCAGTTAATACGTGTGCTTCATTCTTTATCGCGTAATAGGGATGCTTAATCTCTTCTGAGCGAGTAAATCCCATACCTGCCCGAACTCCACAAAGAATCTCGTTAAGCTCATGCTTCATTAAAGAACGTTGTTGAATCAAATTGCCTTCTTTATTTCTCATGCTCAACTGAATATCACAGTAGCGATCATCTCGCTCAAGCTGAACAATGTTTACCACTGCGCTATCCACATCATTGATTAAGCCATATTTCTCTCTCACAGGCTCACTAAGCTCTTTAACAATCAAACTGTATTCATCACCTGCCTGCGCTGTTATCTTGAAACCATAAACTTTTGACACAACATTATGGATGTCAGCAATAGAAGTAAAAGCATATTCATTATTATGAACATTACCAATAAGACGGGCGCGGTTATAGATATTATCGTCATTTAACAGAAGCTCCATACTTTTAGGCTCAAGCACCATGTAGGAATTGCTAAACACTTTACTTTCTTCGATTCTACTCCAATCAGTTTCAATCGCGTGATTTAAGCGACTCGCCATAACAGATTCAGCAATCAACGGCCTTCTCTCTTCAGCCGTTTTACACGCAACAATATTGCTATCAACACCTTCAAAAAAGAATGTGCCATACTCATCTGTCGCAAATAACTCAAGACTTGGGCTGTAATAAGGATCAAGGAAATATTTTTGATTTTTCACATTATTCGGTGAAAAGTTTTTGAGAGAACTCATTTTTCTATCATCAGGATAACGCATAACCATGAGAATATGTTTAATGCCATACTCTTTCATTAGTTCTGCGTTCTTAAGGTAATCAGGATGCGCATTCTGAGACAGATTTAACAGGTAATCTTTTAAGGGAATACGATACACATCCCCATCCTTCATAGCAAAAAACCCCATCACTGCAGGCGAGCTAACGTCTCTTTTTGGGGCCTGCTCTCCTTTTGCTCTCACAACGCCTTCAACATTACTGATCAGATACAGCATATCTCTTTCATTAAACTTTAAGCCAGTACCATCAATAGGTTTACCACTTTCGTTTAAAACGGTAGAAACTGGCTCAATAAAGTCGTTTTTCCTGTTGTATTTTTCGCCTTGTTTAAAATCAATACGCACTGTTTTAGCTTCAGGCACAGCATCAATTTCATCAATCCAGCCTTGATTCTCCGCAGCTTCCATCAGATCCCTCAGCTTAGCAATCTCGAATGAAAAACTATCGTTTGGACCTATCATTTCTTTAGTCATTTTGCTTCCTTAATGTATTCTTTGATTTTAACATTATAACTGATTAGCTTAATCCTGTATACAAAAAAGCCACTGGTTAAAGTGGCTTTTTCTTTCTTAACGCATTCTTGGCCTAGAAGAAACCTCTTGATTTTCATTTAAATCTTGAGACAGTTCCTTTACACGTTCTTTACCGATGGCGCTTACCATGTAAAGGTTAAACTCTGTCTTTTCACTGAAAAAACCAGTCCTGAAGCTTGATTTCATAAGCGGAGACTTATCTTTTAACAGCGTGAAGATATCATTAGCGCCTAATGAATAAATACTGGCACTTTTCAGGCTTCTGTCATTAGTCGGGAAAACACTATCATCAGATTTTTCAGTCAGCGCCTGATTAGCCGCATCCTGATCTTTTAAAATAGATTCAACTGTCATAGATTTAAGAACAGCAGGATCATAGCCTTTACCTGTCTGATTATTAAACACATAAACATCCAGCTCAGGGAACTGCTCAAGGTTGAAATCCACTTCTTTGTTATACTTATGCGTTAAAATATCTGTCCTTCCATTAAGCTTGTAAGGCAAATCTTTTTTGATAGCCACTAATACTTCGGTATTACCTAACGCTTTCACTTTTTCAAGCTGCTTATTGAGTCCAGCATTATTTAAAGCCTCAAGATCTGCCACATTGATTAAGTAGGGCTTGTCAAGGCTCACACCTGGAATCTGAGCGGAGAGTTTTTTATCCTGATTTTCTCTTCTTGAGATTAATATCTCAGGATTTTTCCTGTTGATTAAAACCTGACCTTGACTTTGATCAGAAGAAGAAAGGATTTCATCAAATTCTCGAACCAGTAATGACGGCCCTTTCACTGATTTAACTCCACTCACAAAGCTCGTCTCAATATTAAGGTATTTTGACTCTACACTATTAGCTTTTACGTCAACCAAAAGAATATTTACAGTATCATCAATATCGTATTTTTTCTTTATCTCATTACTCAGGCTAGATGCTAGAATATGATAACTATCCCCATCCTGAACAGTATATTTTCTACCTACAACTTTATTCACTAATGGGATAATTTCAGATGGGGAAGCATAGGCTCTTTCATCATTACTTACATTACCGACATGACTTAGATTACGTGCTAAATCATAATCATTAAAGAAACGGTCTATATTTAAATGACCCATACGAGAATGGTTAAAACTAATGTCTTTATTATCCATTGCTTCAATATAATCACGATTCATTGTTTTAAGGCTATTAATGGTCTCAAACTCTCTTTGGCTTTCATCTTTAATTTTACTGTAGCCTTCATAAAAATAGCGACCCTGAGCACCTACTGCCCAAATATCAAACTCCATTGTGTAATACGGATTAATTTGGGACACCTTTTCTTCTTCAAATAAACCATATAACTTATTACCTGCATTCTTACGCCCATCATGGTAATGAAAGCTAAATAAGATATGCTCAACACCATATTCTTTCATACGTTCATATTTGGGAAGATAATGCTCATGCGAAATTCTTCTCATCGCCTCAATAAAATCATTATAAGGAATATGAAAAACATCTCCATCATGGAAAACGTCATAATCTGTTTTCACAGCAGAATTTCTTGTTCTAAGCTTTTCACCATTATTAGGCAAGCCTTTAATATGCTCAACATTATTGAATTTGCCAATAAAACTGAGCATATCATCAGGGCTGAGAGGCATCTCAGCATTTTCAATCTTGCTTTTATTCTGATCGAGAAACTCGTGACGCGGCTCGATAAAGCCTTTCTCAGTTTCTTCAAAGATAAGCTTAACGAACGTTGAGCCAGTCTCATCCAGCATTTCTACAGCGCGAGTAACTCCATTTTTCTCAGCCATTTCTCTGATTTCTGCAGTTTCAACCACAAAAACATCATTAGGTCCAACAATCAACTTAGACATTCCATCTCCTTAAAAGTATTCAGTATTGTCTTAGTATAGAGGATTCTCAGGCTGTTGTATACGAAAAAAGCCACCTCCAGGCAGCTTTTTCTCGTTATCTTAACTATAATATTTAAAGATCTTCTTTATCTATACCATCAAGTATTATCTTAAAACTATTTTCATGTAAAAGTATTGAACAATACGCATATCTTCTATTATGCCCCGTTTCTAAATCACATATTTTCAACCGCACATTCCTGTATTCTTTATGGGATATACAATCATCATTCAAATACAAAGTTAAATTAAACGACAATTCATCATTAAATATTTTATTAAATAACAGGCAGGCATCTGAATAACCTTTATCGCTGACACTTATATTGATTACTTCTTGATTTATTTTGCCATACGTTATCGTTTTATCAAAAAAGGCGATTTCTTTGATTGTATTATCAAACATCCATAACACTATCTTTTTTAAAACAGTATAAAATTCCCGCTCTTTTATACTCAATGTGAAATTATCTAAACTTATTTTATTTATTTCCTTAATAGCATCTATTATCATACAGTGATTAACTTGAGCGCTTTCAGATAATATTTTATTATGGACATTCCATCCTTTTAGACCAGCGCATTTTGAAATCTCATTAAGAACATTATTATGCTTTAATATCGGATTAATTTCTTTTATTTTAAAACTTAAATCTTTCATAACATCTCTATCTATAAACAAATCATCATTAAAATCATACAATGATTTTATTTGCTTATGTAATATTGAAAAACATAACGAATATTTAGGACCTTTGTTATTATTCGAATAACATTTCATTATATTGAAATAGATAGAATAAATCTTGCCATCAATTTTTATACTGAAAGAATCACAAATAAGATCAGTCAGGCATTTTTTCTGCTTCAAGTTATTAATATTTTTCATTCTCTCAGCGTAAAACCCCACAGCAGAGAGGCTTATTTCAGCATAAGGGTTTTTTAAATTTACAGCTTTACCTCTGGATATCATTATTATTTCTTGAGGCTTCACATCATTGGCGCAGATGTCATTGACTTCCATTTTATCCATTTCCGCCACCAACGAGACAAGAGATGCATAATCGCATTTAGACAGGAATGCGTTATATTTTAAGCACAAAGAATCATTATTTTCATGTGTTATTTTTTGAGTAAGTTCACTAAAATCAGAATAGCCTTTTATTTGTGAAACAATATTTTTTACATGATAGGAATCGACACCTGTTTTTATTGCAATATTTTCAGCAAAAGAGGAAATATCTTGAGGAGTGTTTTTCAAAGTTTTAGTTAATAGCATAGCTTATCCTTATTATATTTATAATGAGTCTTCTCGTTGTCAAAAATACAATATGAATATTAAGTTTATGAAAGAGGCTTAATCGCTATTAACCATAAAATGAGAAGGGAAGGTTGCGAACCTTCCCAAATATAATCTACATATTTTATTTTGTCAAAAATAACTGAGGCAGCTAAATTACTCGCTAGGCAGAGAGCCATGCTCAGCGAAGTGTTCAAGCAGCGGCAATAGCTTCTTCACCATTGACTGAGAGAGTAGCATACGTGTATTTGACACAATCTCTCCATCACCTAACAGCTTTTTCAGATCAATATCTTTCCAACCATCCTCGCTCAAATGCTTAATACCAACATCATCACAGCCAAGCCAGATCAGCCCACCATTATCCATAATGCTGCTTTCTTGAATGCTGCATTTCTCTCCCATCTTATCTTTAAACTCACTCAGCCGAAATCCTCTTTGTGATACTTTGCGCTTCATATTTTACCTTTTTGATTATTTAATAAATTCTTCTTAAAAAGAAAAGCCCCACCGGAGTGAGGCTTTTATATTACGATGCCAGCGGCATGAAGGCGATTTTTGAAATAATCGCGATCTCATCATTAGTCAAAACAAATGGCTCTTTATAAGCATCCACATGGTCAACCAGAGTGCCTTTAAGACTTTCTACCACATTCACCGGAGTCAGGCGGTTGTTTCGAACATAGTCATTACCTGAAACAATGCGCTCATCCGCAACGAAAGTTACTACTGTGCAGGTTCCGCGCAGACCCGGCTCATTAAACTTCGCAGAAGGTAAATGCTTGATCGCATCCAGTTCAGCAAACAGTTTTTCCATAGCTTCATCATCGCCGCCCTGAAGAAACACTTCGGTTTCACCCTTAAAAGCCCAATCAATAAAGAGATCATTTGCCTCTTTAGAAAACTCTTTGGCCCACGCTTGTTTCCACAGGTTGTTCATACCATGACCATATTGAGGAACCTGATTGCTACCGCGAACGTAAAAATTCATAATAGTATAACGCTTAGAAAATTTCATCAACTTACTCCAGTTTTTCGATTTAGACCATTATACAATAGCTTAATAATAAAAGACAACAACTAATTTTAGGCGTTTCTTTATTTTTGACATCTCCCGTCATCTCAACGTAAAATATCCCAAACAACAAGAGGAAAAAAATGAGTATTAACACAGACTATTATCGTATAATTGGCGTTTATATTTCTGGCGACACATCCAACCTGTTTAAGTTTTTAGAAAAGAGAGGCATCACCTTTACTGAAGAAGAAATGTATGAGATTGAAGACAGCTCTTTACATGAGGTTGTATCAAACAAACTTAGTCTTCATGATGATGTTTCGCTTGTGGATGTAGATGACTATGCGGATTTTGTTATTGGTATCATTATCGAAGATCGTTACATCTCCCGCGAGGAGTTTGACGAGGATGGCTCTTTGTCTACATACTCTCAGACGATTACATATTTTGATCAAGGCGAATATCTGGAAGAAAAAGCAAATATGGAAAAACTGTTTCCTAATGATATAATAACTCATATTGAGTTTGTGCGGAATAGCGATTTCTTTTAAACAAAAAGCATAGCTTCGAAGCTATGCTTTATCTTTTATGATCTTATAACACTTGAAATCAGTGAAATAAATTTAGTTAACAGATAGACCACCAACCAGAACGCCATCATCCCTCCTGTTATGAAGAGAAACGCACCTGATACAAAACCAAATACGCCTGAGTGAACATAATCGTTTAATCCAACGTCAAGCCTATAAATCAGCATGATTATCAGGAAATCTATAACCAATGCTATCTGAATGTATCTTTTAAAATATTTCCTCATCACACCTCCTTTTGTTTTAAACATACAAAGAGAAGGCGCGTTAATCAAGTTTTACTGACCTTGTTCTTGATGTCTTAACTTTTTGGCATAACGCTCTGTTTTAATCTTAATATGAATCAGCGTGTCAAGAGCCGATTGCGCTTCAATAACATTACCTTCATAGCTATCGCCGCAATCCTCATACATACCAAAATCAGCACGGTCTTTCTTTGCAGATTCCAGCGCTTTTTTAGCCTTACGAATCTCTTTTTTCAACCATTTTGCTACGTCTTTTACGCCTTCAGATTTCATTACTATGACCTCTTTATTAAAGTAGGCCCATTGTATAACAGGCCCATTTTAATGACAATAATTATTTAATTTCTTCGTATGAATCAACTTGAAGATGTTCAGTATGATCATACTCCAGATAACAACTATATGTGATCTCAAATAGACGCCCATCGGTATCACGAAACATAACTTTACGCACTTCTTCAACTTCCATGTCATAGCGCGTGCCTAAATCATAGATTTCATCAGTAAGTTGGGTTTCCAGATCTTCTTCAGAAAAACTCGCAAAAGCAAAATCTACAATTCTGACATTGCTTTCAATACACAGTTTTTTAGCTTCAATCATGACGCTATTTACTACATTAGCAAACTCCACGCAGCTATCCAGATCTTTCGGAAATCCTTCTTTGAAATCCACTGTCCATTCACCACCTGGTTTGCCTGAAGCTACAACAAACTCTTTCCCAAGAGCAAAGCCTTTTACCTTAGTTTCCTGACCTTCTTTTTCCACGTTAACATAATAAGACATTTATTTTTCCTCTTTGCTTAAATAAAACCTAAGAACATAGGATGTTCCATCATTTTCTTATGATCGGCACTCAACTCAGACTCATCCATAATACTTTCCTTAGAAATATTAATGAAGAAGCCCTTCGCTTTAGAAACTGGCAGGTTCTTGCCATGAGGATTACAAAAATCACGCATGAAGTTGGTTTTATCCATTTCTGCTTCAACCTCAGCCAGACGTAAACGCGCCACATCTTTCTGATCAAGTGTCTTTTCTTTTGAATAGATAATATTTTCCAGTGAATCAAGCTCTTTCTCCAGCTCAGCATAACGCTGCTCATAGCTGTTTTTAGAGTTAACCACACCACCACTTAACACGAAATCTTCTTTCTCGCGCTTATGGCTAAATGAGTTTCTCATACTAAAGCCCCAGCAGTAAGGCTTAACCTTAAATTGCTTCTGGATTTCGACTTTTTCAAATACAAACAGAATATCACCAAAACCACGAGAAACAGTCAGATCACGACTCATTGACCAGCCATACATCCACTTAGAATCTTCATAGGCAGCATCGTTGTCTTTACGACGAATGCCATCAGCCCAAAAACGATGAGACGTGTGTGGCTCAAAATATCCCTGCTTAAGAATATCCAGAACGTGATGACCATTAACACCATGCCATAACACACCCTGACTATTCAGTTTCAGCAACTCAGCAGCAGAAATCTTTTTCATCATCTTTACTCTCATCGTTTAAGTGTTGTCATTATATCAAAACGAGGAGTCATACACAACAAAAAAGACGCCTAAGCATCTCTTTTTATTCATCAAGAAGAGCAACTCGCTCCTCCACTGTGAGTTTCATCCAAGGCTCAACGCCTATCAATGCCCAGCCCAAAAAACTAAAATGCTTATTTGCTCTTGATAAAGACGTAGAGTAGGTTTCATCAAGTTTTAAATACCTTTTACTTAGTCCAAAAAAAGGAGCACGAATAGTTTTATTTGTGCGTGGGAACTCTTGATCTTGAACAAGAAAGTATTTTCTACGAAACTTTAACATAAGCAACTCTCTTTGAAAAGGAATAACTATCATATCAGACATTCCATTTAAAGACAATAAAAAAGACGCCGCAGCGTCTCTTTATGTTTGTTTTTCTTTTGATCAGAACAAAAACTCAACCGTCAACACGGTTGCAGTCAGGCTCAGTTGATTTGCTGCCTGAAGCTCACGCATCACACGCATAGCTTCTTTATTATCATCAAACATCGCAACACTTATATCTTCAGTTGCGCCACTTTTAAAACACGCATAGTGCTCTTTTAGTGTTTTAGAAGCAACGGTACCGCCCTCAGCTACAGCCTCAATAAAAGCCGGGTTCCACGCATCACGACACAACACACCTTCTTTCGCTTTAATCATCGCCGTCATTTGACTATCCCCATCCACTCGTTTCAACATGTTTATCATATCACTTTGAGCTTTCTGGATACAACCAAAATTGCTCATTAGTAGATTTTTTCCTAAAGCGACCCGGCAAATATTTTTTCTTATAATGTTAAAGAAGGCGCTTAGCGCCTTCTTTTTTAACTTATATACGTGGTCTTTTCGGAGCCGGAGCCTCTACATCAAAATCTTCAGCTAACTGCAGATGCCTTTCTCTTGCCAGATCTTCCGTTACAAAACCTTCCATGCTCTCCACACCATCTTTTTTGATTTTGATGACAAAACCAGCATCTGTTGTTTCTATATTCCCTGAAATCATTCTTTCCATGAGATCTATTTCACGCATCTTGTATAAAACAGCCTTATCACCTGAAGGAGATTCCACATTTTCAAGCTCATCAAGCACTACAAGATCTTTTAAAATGTTATCTTTATGCTCAAATGGCAAATCTTTCCACACCTTTTCCATTCTGACTTCACCGCTTCCATCTTTCACCACATTATTCCATAAATATAAATAAGTGGATTTTTCAAGAGTATCCGAAGCCTCAGCAACACCATCTGCTGTGCGACCAATTAACAAATCCTCAAATACATCACGCTCTTCTTTCATAATCAATCCTTTTGTTAAGTTTATTTAATTATATCAAATGCTTATTTTCGTGCAACAAAAAACCACCCGAAGGTGGTTATTTAAATATTAATCTATTTTTCAACACAGCGCAAGCTTTCAGGAAAATAAACCTAACTGAATATCTCTCATTTAAAGGCAACTTCTACGCTGCCTTATTAGAGCATTATGCCTGACCTGCTTTTTCTTCTTCTGTTTTCAGCTCATCACGAACGGCATTAAAGCGAGAAACCGTTTTGTAGATATACTGACGAGAAACATCGTATTTCTTCGCAGTCGCCACAACGTTGCATTGCTTTAGTAAAATGTCTTTCAAAATGTCATGAGTTCGAACAGCCCAACCCTCAAGCTTTGCGATTACTTTCGCAAACTCTTCAGTGGTGATATCCGCAATGCTATTTGTGTCTTTTACAGGTTTTGCCATGATATTTACTCCAAGTCTTGTTATGAATGATTAAGTTTAACCAAAGGCCAGCACATGCTGACCTAATAGTGTGTGTTTATCAGAACGGGATATCGTCGTCGAAATCCATCGGCGTATTCGCGGTTGACTGCGCCTGCTGAGGCTGACCAGAGAACTGCTGTTGCTGCTGCGGCGCTTGTTGTTGCGGCTGCTGCTGAGCCGGACGATTTTGATTTTGGTTGCGTTGTGGCTGACCACTTTGCTGATTGCCTGAAGCATTACCCAGCATTTGCATAGTGCCTTTGTTGCCAGACACGACCACTTCAGTAGTATAACGATCATTACCTTTATCGTCTTTCCACTTCTGAGTGCGCAGAGCGCCTTCAATATAAACTTTAGAACCTTTACGCAGGTATTCAGCGGCTACTTCAGCGACTTTACCCCACAGCACCACGCGATGCCATTCAGTCAGCTCTTTGTTTTCACCAGTCTGCTTATCACGCCATGTTTCACTTGTCGCCAGAGACAGTTGGCATACAGCCGTACCATTAGGGATATAACGGATTTCAGGATCTTGACCCAGATTACCAACCAGAATAACCTTATTAATACCGCTCATACACATCACCTCAAAGTTTAAGTTTACGTTTCAGGTCTCTATCAACCTATGAAGCTATTCTACGCGCTCATCAGGTTAAAGTCAACAAAATATTTACTCTAACCATGATTTTTTACAGCAAAGAAGCTAGGCTTCTTATTAAAAACTTACTTTTTTCCATTCACAGGCATTGCAATAATCAAAAACCCAAAACTCACCTTTAAGATTGACCACTGCGCCTTCATTTATAGCAAATACTTGTCCTGAGATTGTTTTGCCTTCTTCACGTAAAGTTACTGAACCTAACGTGGACTCAATCAGGGATTGCTCAATTTTCACATCAGGTGTAGCCAGGATAATCAGGGACATTTTTAGCCTCGTTTGGTTTGTTAAAACTTATTATGACATCATACCAAAAACATCAATCCAAATCATTAAAAATATGATGAGAAAAACAAAAAAGCCGCCCGGAGGCGACTTAATTAGGTGCGTTTTTTAGCTGAAGGCACAGAAAAACTGACATACGCAAGCTCTTCTGGTGTAAGCTTGCCTTTAATAACTTCCATCATTTTCAGCAAATCTTTTTGTTCCTGTTCTCGCTTTAGCGCTTCTTCCTGACTTTTGCGCAGCTTTTCATCTTCCTCTCTTTTCAGAGAAGCGTGAATATCTTCGAGATCCTTTTTGATTTTCTCTTCCGCATCGCACCATAACACTTCAACCGGAAGTCCTTCTCTGAAATACATTTCGAGAAGAGGCGGCTCTGGCAAATACTCATCCTCACTATAGGTAGCACCCACCACCTTAATGACCTTCTTGTATTCTTCATAATCAAAATGACCATTACTCTCGCTTTCGCTATCACCATTACCATAGTCAAACCAAGAAATCTCAGCATCTGACATCTGCGCAGCTAAGGATAAAAAATAAAACAGTCGATTATCTATTTCCTCTTTAAAATAATTAAACTCATGCAGCGTCATCTCACCTGAAAACAGACGCTTTAGTCTACTCTTATCCAGCGGCTCGACTACTTCAATGATTTTTTTTGTCATATTATCCTCTGTATTCGTTAATATTTTTCTTTTTTATATGCAAAAGAGCCTTGCTGAGCAAGACTCTTTTATTGTTTAGTTATCGTTTCTGCACTTTTCTAAAAAGCAAGATTAAGTCTTTTTCGATTGTCTCTGCTTCTTTTTCATTTTCTTCAAGCCATTCACTTCTGATATTTAAACCTTTTGCACTACCCTTGCTCACACGATTGATAGCATAATCTCTCAATAAGCGTTTAAATTCAGCATCAGCAGTTTCAATATCGCACAGAGAAATATCTTGCCAGTTATTTACAGTGATTGGAGTGTTCCATGCCTCATCATAATCCCAAATACATTTACTTGGGTCTACGCCTTGTGGTACGGACATTACTTTACCATAAACAGAAAAGCTCTTAGATCCAACCAGCTTTGTCCAAACACCATCTTTGAAGAAAGGGCGTTTATCAAAAGATTTGACTGTGCCGTCAGCATCCATAACCACATAAAACACACCGCCATCATGTTCACGGCAACGGAGTCCAAAAACAGTAACTCTTTTCATGATTACTCCTTATTTACCATCAATGATGAGGTAGATACGTTCAACAAGAGACTGATGCATAGCAAAACCTTTATCATCAAGAGTTGTTTTATAACAACCGCTATGCCAGTCAGAATGAACACGCAGAGGCTTCTCTCCGTTCTCAAGCTGTCCAGCGGCTGACGCCATCATAGCAGAATCGGGGCCGTTGAAACGGTCTTCCTCATCATCCCATTCAGGATCAAAATCAGCACGAATCTTCGCATATTTCTCAATAAATGCCTTGATTTCTTTCGCCAGCTGCAGCTTTTCAGTTTTCATCACAAAATCTCTTTCTCGTTAAGTTGAAATCAGTATAGCTTTTCGTGTTGTCTTAATCAAGCTTTATTTACTACCACATGATTTTTATCACCTGCCGGGCCAGTGGCTCATTGAAGCACACTATACTCTCATGAAGAATATAAAGAAGGTCATCAATCGCTTCCTGCTTTTGTTCAGGCAACAACTTTTCGGACATAGAGGCAATATAGTTTTGATACACTGTCTTTTCATTTTCAGTGAACATGCTTAAATCGCAGCCACTAAAGATTTCCGATATATCTTCCTTAACTGAATCATGATTACCATTCTCGTTTTCAGCACGAAGGTTATCAATGATTTCACATGCTTCAGTTATCCAAATCATATCGTGATCGCTAACAAAATCTGCCATATGCCACCTCATTAAATTCAATAACGCATTATCTCTCTTGTTGTCATAAAATACAACAAAAAAGACGCCTGAGCGTCTCTTTTAAATCTTATGCTATACACAAAACTTAGATTTACAGCGTTGGTTCGTTTTTAATGATATGATGACATAATGTGTAATTCTCATCAACAACCTGATTACGCAGAAAATTAATAAAGCTTGCGTTCTCTTCAACAACCTCATGAATATACTCACTCGAACTCACAACATCTAAAAACTGCTGAAAACTCGCCTCAACCAAATCAGAATCGGGATCAGTATATTTCCCCATCATGTCTTTAAGGATGTTAGTCACCTTATAAATATCATCATAGCCTTCATTTTGGGCATTAATATTATAAATAACATTCAATACCTCACCCGCATCAAGGATAGCATCTTCATTATATTCAATGCCATCATCCACTACTGGCTTAACTTTCACATCAAACGCCGCAACTGCTTTACCCAGCGCTTCAAAAGGTGTAGAACCTTCCCAAACTGACTCACCGTTCAATGCGCTAAATGGAGGCTCAGTTTTACGCACAACCCATTGCGCCGCTTCACGCGCTTTTTTAGTCATAAAGGTTGGTCCAGAGCTATACGATAAAGACCAGCCAAAAAACATTTTAGCTACCGTTTCATCCAGCGATTTATCATTCAACTTATCCATCATAATCTTTTCTCTCATTTAAACAATTTAAACCATCATACCGGCTTATGTTGTCGTATTCAAGCTAAATTTATTTTATTTATTAAAAAATAGTTTAAATAAAGACATTAAAAAGTTGACTTTAAGCCGTTATTTTAGCTATAATGGTTTCAACTTAACAGGAGATACGACGATGAAATATGACTTTTTCTTAAGTGGCCTGGATGACCCTTTCAAGCAAAAAACCATTGATGCTATTAAGGTTATTGAAGATGCCAGCGCTACGGGATCTATTCGTAATGTGGTATACAACGATGCTAAAGATACTCTGAATCGTGCTTGTTATCGTGCTGACCAAAAACTCAAACCAGATTATAACTACGAAGAATGCTCTTACGACATGCGTGCTTTTATTGACAATGCTGGCTACATTGACAGTCTGCATAACATTATCTCTCTTCGCAAGAAAGTTGAAAAAATGAAAGAGCGTGCGCCTCTGGTTGTCTATTATGATCGTATCTCTGCAGAGCTTTTGGATTTAGCTCTCACAATGAAAGACTTAAAATCTAAAGTCGTAAAAGGCCGTGATCCTAACAAAAAACCCGCGCCTCCGGCAAACCCTAATAAAATTATCAAAACCTGTGGATGCTGCCTGCGTCAGATTGCCATTAGTAAAGATAAAACAATGGTTCATCACGGCTTTGAACGTCCTGGTGATGGATATCAGACAGATTCTTGCGCAGGCATCAGCTTTAAACACCTGGAAATCTCTGATGATGGCCCTCGCCATATGGTTAAAACCATCAGTGAGATGATTGAAAAAGAAAAGCAGAATCTGGAAAACTTCAAAGCTGCTAAAACGTTTAGCTTTCTGAACTACAATAAGAAATGGACCACAATCAATGAAGGCGACAATGGCTTTAATTCTTATAAAGAGAATATGATTTCTCGCCAAACCTATCACATCAAAGCTCTTGAGCGTGATCTTGAAACGTTTAACAAGATTGTCAAAGAATGGAAGCCTACAGAAAACGAATAAAGGAAAGCCACCATGAGGTGGCTTTTATTTTACTCTCGTTCAGGCTGATATTTTCACATAAAACAAAAGCCCCGGAGGGCTTTTCGTTTAAATCTCATCATTTTCTTTTAAAACAAGTTTCCGCGTAGCAGCTTTTGCGTTAGCACGAATACGTGTCCTTACAAACTTCTTCGCTCCACGCTTAGACTTCGCAATCATGCGACTGTTTCCATCGCAGTCGATAGAGGCGTGGGCCACAACCGATTCTCCACCTACGCTTACTTTCGTCAAATATCCCTGACGCCATTTCTTACGAATTTTGTCATCACGAGCATTCTGCTTATTCATTTTCAATACCTTTCTTAGCAAGACGTTGCGTTGCCGCATTCGCATTAGCGCGAATACGTGTTCTTACAAACTTCTTCGCCCCACGCACAGCTTTCGCCATGCCTCGATGACCATTACAGTAGTCATTACCAATACCAGCGCCTGCAGTAATAATTTCATCTCCTACTTTTGCACGACCTCCCCAGCCATGCATAGATTTATCAAGCTGATCGGTATTGCCTACCCGCTGAATGTTTCCTCGCACCGGTTTGTTTGCATCTTCACGCCCGCGCTGTTCAGGTTCATCAGGCCAACAACCATAGCCGTTATTGTATCGCACGTGACGCTGATTTTTAGGCGCTTTATTCTTACGCCTGTGATTAATGTCGGTCATACTATCCTCGCTTTAAAACGCTTTTCCGGCGCTTCTGTTTGATTTTAGATTTCGGCTTACTGCGACCCGCTTCAACATCAGACAGTTTTTTAGGCTGGCCAATCTTTTTCGCAAAAGCCTCACTTTGTTTGATTACCAGAGCATTAAAAGCATCCTGACGCTGCTTGCGCGTTGCTGACGGCATGAAATCGCCTGGCACCGTATAGTTAATCTTTTTCATAGAGCCTCAATCATGTTCGCGGTAAGGAGCATCAATAACATCAATGCCATATTCTTTAAAGCTCTCTTTATGACGCTCAAGCGTCCGAGCCACCACTTTATCATCACTGGAGTGAAGATAAATCGTTTTCAGGTTTTTGAATCGTTCAATGCGATAGTTAATCCGATCCATAATATGCTCACCTGTAATCGAGGGATGCCCCAAGAAGTTATCCAAGTAAATAACCTCAACGGTATCCTCGCTCTCAATAACCAGCTTACGCGCAAGACGCGCATCAGACTCACTAACCACACCATCAACATTATCAAGATAACGCTCAGCCTTTCGCATATCATCAATCCAAAGACGCTTAACCATTTCTCATCCCTTCTTTAAAATAGTGAAAGCCCTACAGCAATATAGGGCCAGAATAACTTACAGACAACGCGAACGGTAAGGCGCAACATCCAATGCGACATTTGCCTTATCAAAGTGAGATTTATAGCTCAGCATACGCTCAATCGCCACATCATCACTTGAGTGCAGATATACTTGCTTCAAATTGGGATAACGCTCAAGACGAAACGCCACAAAGCTAAGCAAATCCTCACCGGAAACATCAGCATCACCTAAGTTATTATCCAGATACAGCACTTCCAGCATCGGCGCAGCATCGCGGAAAAGATAGTTTCGTGCTTCCCACGCTTCTTTTTTCCAGACTACCTTATCAGAGAAGTTAGGCAGGATTTTAGACGGATCACGTAAATCATCAATCCAAAGTTCAGTAGCAACTTGTTCCATTTTCGTTTATCTCGACTATGTATTAGATTAAAATGATTATACGACAACAGCAAATCTAACGCAATAAAAAAGAGAGGAAACCTCTCTTTAGTTTTTAACTTTCAATAGTCTGCTTTTTCCACCAGCCCCGGAAATAAAAATCTTCTCCGCCATCTCCTTCAAACTCGCTGATCAGTTCACCTTGATTACAGCCGTTCTCAATATCTGACTGGATTTTACTCATAACATCTGCCATCACGATATCTTTGTATTGCTCCGGCACATCATCATTAATACGAATATTGATATTAACTTCCATCACGCACCTCTTTATTTAGCGTGTTTAAGCAAACCACGAACAAAATCAGCAATCTCATGCAGATCTTCTTCTTCTACACCCATTGTCTCAGCACAGCTTTCACCTAAATCCTGTGAAGCAGTCATCTCAAACATCAACTCACGAACTGCTTCAATCTTTTCTTCTAATGTTAAGCTCATAATATCTCCTCGTTTAAGCATACATTATACCTCAAAATTACATGCAAATACAACAAAAACCTTTTCTGAAATACTCTCTCAAAAGACAAAAAAGAGCCTTTCGGCCGTTCTTTTAAATGTGATCAAACCTGGTCATGAACGTATAAAGCAGGTTGTGAACTAACATCAACCTCTTTTTTCCTGCTATCACTATTCTCCTTCACAAAGAAGGAAAACTCGTTAGCACTTTTTATTTTCTGCGGATTATTTAGCTTTAGTCTGTTTCTTAATAATGTCTTAGCACAAACCGCTCCGGGGAAAGCTACCTTAATATGATTAACCGCCGCATTGATATCTGCATTCATTACGGTGTTCAATACGCTGTCCCGAAACAAGCCTCTTGTTATTTTTCCTTTCTTCACACCACGAACACCATTCAGTTCAGCAGGCGTAATCGGCTCTTTTTTAAGGGCCATTTGTTTTACTTTATTTACATCAGCCGTCAGGCTGCTTGTTTTTGATGTATAGCTTTCGTCTATATTCACCACATCAATACCGTATTTTATTGCTTTTTCTCCAAGCAGATTTAACAATCTGCCAAAGGGAATCTGATAGAACTTCTGTTTTGTTTTCTTATGCTGTTTTATGTTTCCATTAGTCTTTACAAAAGACAGATTTTTAGAAATCACCAAATCAGAAACGTTATTGGTTTTCAGATAAGAAAGTAATACTGAAGACAGCTTATTCATCTCTCCGTCAAAGAACAGATTGCGTGCGTTAAACATATTGCTCATTTGCTTTCTTAGATGCTGACCATAAGACGTATATTTCTCAGGAACCTGAGAAACCGAGCCGTCTTTTTTAGTTATCTCCCTGTATTCAGTCACATGCTTTGTCAGCTCGTTGTTTAACTTAGCCATGTGTTTATTGAAGGAGCAGTTAAAATGAATCATCCTGGCATTACGGTAAACCACAGAGTCGGTATCGTTATCATTAACAAACAGTGAAAACAAATGATGCACGCCAATATCTAAGCCTGCTATTTTTTCTTTTCTTTCTGAAACCTTTGGCTTTTCTTGTCTTTGCTCCGAAGTTTCCTCAGATTCCTTTTTTCTCTCATACGAAATCTGATAATAAATATGACCGTGAGACAGCGCCACGGTCACGTTATTTATCTTTTTATCTTTGATGTAATCATTTTCCCGGAAAAATACATACTCCATCTTTTTCCAGATATTAATACCTAAACGGTCTTTCTTCTTAAGAGAAAACTTGCTGACTTCCAGCGGAACCGAATAGTTAAACACTTTACTTAATTTCTTGGTTTTAGGTGTCTCTGGTTTTCCCGTGAACTTGCTGGGATTAGCATAGTATTTACTGAGGTTTTTAAAGCTGTTTTTCCAGTCCTTACCTAAGCGTGTTACAATCTGAGAAATATTCTTGTCATTGAGCTGTTGGCCTTCAGACAGCAACTGCTGATAGATTTCATTATGGTTTTCGATCAGGAAGGTTTTACATTTCAAAATAGAGTCTTGAGTTTTCTCGCCACCGCTGTTGCCTGAGATAACTGCTTTCATGATGATACTGTTGGTGAGCAGGCTGAAAAAAGAGAAGTCTCTTTTTTCTTTAGGCAGGGCAAAGATGCTTTCAGCCTCTTTGCGAAGGATAATGTTCAACATATTTTCGAGGTGCTTATATCGCAGGACAGCTTTTTTCATTATGGCAACAAACTTCATATTCTTTTCATGAAGTGAAAAGGTTTTGAGTTGTTTTGTTTTTTCTGCCATAACGACCTCCTTTTAGCTTTAACAATATTCTACATTTTTATAATAATCAAATATTTGTTATGTTAATATAAGGCAGATGATCAGGTTTGTTCAGATTTTTAGTATGCTGTTAAATACCCTTTCTGATTTATTCATCCATATCGGTTTTATACAGATCGTAATGCGTAATCAGTGATTCCGTATTCGCCTTGAGCCACACTTTCATCTCTTCAAGAGTATTTGTGCGCATTTTCAGCTTTACGTTTTTAAAAGGCGCTGGATCTTCTTTAGTCTTTTCTTTTTAACGCAGAGGTAGACACTAAAATCATCGCTTTTGGTGAGTCAATCCAGCCAACGCGCTTGCCTTCATGCTTAATGGTCACATCAGGAATATGGTTTCCTAATGCCATTAGCCCGTCGCTTTAGCCATATTCTTAAATGTGAAAGCCTTCACCTTAGCCATTTCATTGCCTCTTAGGATTATTTAAAAAGATTGCCAGTATAAATGTTCTGAAGATAGCTCCCACCAACATACGGAGAACGTGCTCGCTTAACATTAATATAACCACGCTTCTCCAACTTGCTCACCAGAGAGGCTACGCGCTGACGACTCATGCCAAGTTTTTCGCCCATATCACGTAAAGACATCTCTTTCTTAATCAGCAGGTTATACAAGTTAGCTTTCATCAGAACATCCTCATCGTTGTTTATGTTGTCATAATACATCAATCTTCTCTGATCTGCAACAAAAACTATTTATTTTTGGAAGATTTACTCTTTAAATAATACGCTACAGTCTTAAATCCAACGAATACGCCTAATGCATAACACAAGATAAGCAACCTCATTTGATGATTCCTCTATAAAAAAACCGCCCGGAGGCGGTCTGTTATTTAAGAAAGTATCTGATATATACGTCACCAGCCATACAAAAAAGGATAAACAAAACAAAGAGGACAGCTAAAATACCAGCAACCCATGCAGCAGCTCCATTTCCACCACCACCGCCATAGTAACCACCAGAGTAGCCACTACGATTATAACCGCGAGAAGAACGGTAGCCGCGATTACGCTTTGTCACCCATTTACCCGTTTTACGATTATAATATGTGTTGCTCATCTTTATCGCCTCTCAGCTTGTTTCGATAAAAAGAGTATAGCAATAAATCCGATCAGTCACAACTCCTTTGTTGTCATTTACGTGGCTTTACTTAAAAATTCCCATGTGATAACCCAAGCTCAACGCAAAAACCAGCGCTACAACATAAACGAATACAATTTTTAAATACATATTCATGTATATATCCTCAAAGGAAACCGCCCGGAGGCGGTATATGAGTTAAGCCAGTGATTCAATAACTTTCAGATCTTCAACAACATTAGCTCGCTCAAGGAAGACACCAAAAGGCAAACTTTCTTCATTTTCATTGCCTTCAGTAATAGCCAGTTCATAACCTTTTTTAGCCATCAGACTCGCAAAGAAATACTGCGTAGTCTGGCGATAAGCACGCTTTTGAGGCTGACAGCTTCCAGTATAAACCTCTTCACCAGAAGAATGACTTACAATTTCACCATCAAAATTATAGGTTACCGCATGAATCTGACCCGCTTTCGCATAAACGTGAACAGTATTACGATCATGGTCATAACCGTAGACCAGCGTGCCTTCATAACCCGCAGGCAGCTCAGAAACACTCACGGTATTAAAGCTGTTTACTTCAATTTTCAGTCGAGCCAGTTCATCTTTAGTCATGTTCATCCCCTCAAGGATTAATGTGTCGTTTCAATAAAAGAAGTATACGTTTTAATGACAACAATAACAAGTCTTTTTTACAGATAACCTAAAAATAATGGATGTTTCTCAAGTTCGGCACAAACATCATCATTTGGACGTTTCTCAGTGATAAAGAAACCAAACGCATTTGCTAAAGACATATTCCTGCCATGTGGTTGATAGAAATGATGATTGAATGTGCTTACCTTAGCCAGAGCCTCAAGTTCAGCTACGCGCTTTTTCTTCTCAGCCAGGCTTATCTCTTTTACTTTGCGTTGAGCATTAACCCGTGCTATCTGAGCTTGTATCTCATCTGATTTCGCCTGATAAAAGGCTTCTGACTCACAGATACCACCACTTAACACATACTCTTCACGTTCGCTTTTGCGCGTCTGTGCTGTTGAGCGTGGGATAGCACCCGCCCATGAGTAAGGAACGACCTTGAATGTCTCTTTGATGGCTCTCATATTAAACGCAAACAATACACCGCAAGCCGCAAACTTCTCAGCAACCAGCTTATCCCGGCTCATGCACCAGCCATTAGCCCAATAGGATGAATCATACTCAGGCTGATCGTCACTGTAAAACATCCCATCAGACCAAAAGCGCTGCACCGAGTGAGGCTTAATAAAGCCGTTTTTAAGCGCCTCTAACGCTCTCTCAGAAGATAAACCATGCCAAAGCACACCAGCACGGTTTAATCCAGAAATCGCCTTATATGTCTTCAGGTTCAGGTTCAGGTTCATTTTAAAGCCCTAATGGTTTCTATACTGTCATTATAGCAAGACTCCATCATAATGACAACATTACGGCTTCCAATCTTTTAGGGTAAATGCGAACATCATTAGTCCTTGAAGCATTATCAGTGCCGGGAGCGCTTGGCTATGTGTTGCTTCTCTTAGGCTTGCGCTTAATACAAACAACAAAAACGGGAATACACTTGCTGTCAGAATGAACTCTTTTAAACTCAAAACATAATCTTTCTTCTCAGCAAATACCCGATACAGCAAAGCGCCGTACTTAATGATGCCAAATACGACACACGCCCATGCCGCCGCAACGCTAAAGCCCATCACAAGATCGCTTTGAAAAAGTGAAGCCAGCAGGAAAAACGCCAGTGACGCATAGAGGTAAACTTTAAAGTTAAACGTCTGATCAGCTGAAATATTTTTAGACATAACGCCTCCTGTTTATGAATGATGATTATATCAGTTTTACACTTAATGCACAACAAAAAACCGCCAGGAGGCGGTTTTGTTATTCCAGTGTTGATACAATCATACCAGCGGCAATCGCAGCAACAATCACATCACTATTATTGTCAGGCTCACTCTTTGAGTCTTTTTTTTGCTTACTCTTTTTCCGCTTTTCATCTGAATCACTGGAAAAGCTGTCGCCAGAGTAGCCGCAAATAGCGCCAAATAAGTCTTTTTCCTGATAAATCGCCTTTAGTTTAAACATAACGCCTCTCTTTTTATTCAACCTTAGCAGTATGCTACCATAAAATGCTTATAGGCTTCACCTGATTTTGCCATTTCGCTCACCTTGCGACTTGGAATCTCAATGTCTTTGGCGCAGGCATTAACGCTATCATAATACGCATAGAAACGGCCTTTTCGCAGCACTTTAACCGCCTTCTTAACAGCCACTGTGCCAATACCTTTTTTCTCGACAATAAGATTTTCTAAAGCGCACATGTTTTTAGATTTCTTAGCGTTTTTAAAAGAAATCTCAAAAGCCCCAATAGGTGCGCCTTCTAAAAGAAAATGTTCTGCCATGATATCGGCAAGCGATACGCTTGATTGAAGATCTCCCTTCTTCCCATGAAGAACCACATATTTACATTCAGCTTTATCCCATTTGATCAAGCCTGGAGCGGTTTTAATCTTATCTTCTTTTAAAATTTCACCGCCAGCCGTCAGCCAAAAACGCGTCATTTTACCGTTAAGAAAAAGACGACGCATATCAACCTTAGCGTTCTTAAGCCAAGCAGATGACTCACGCGTGAAAGCTATGTCATATTCATGCTCAACATGAGACAAGACGTTTACAACATCAATAGCATTCAGGTTGTTATCATTAAGACTCGCTGTATAAAACATGGTTTTCACCTTAAAAAGATATGCGTCGATTTGATAAAGCGAGTATACGCCTTAATGACAATATTGGCAAGATTTTTATGTAAAAAAACCGCCCGGAGGCGGCCTTTTCATTTTACATACAGTAAGAATCTTCTGCAGGCATATACTCTTCCGGGAAATCTTCTGGCTTCACCTCAAGAAATACAGATTTCGATTCGTCATTACTTTCTGTAATCACTTCAAAAACAACTTTATCGGCTTTCTGGATTATCGCTTTAAGTGTCAGCTCACGAGACTTATATGCCTCCAGATCTTCATTAGAGACAGGCACGGTGTAGTAATGATAGGTGCTCACAGCAGCAACCTCATCAACGTCCTTATCACACCATGACTCGATGACTTTCTGACCATCCTCTTTCTGATAAACGCCTAACAGCAGTGCGCCATCATACCGAAATAGGTCTTCAACTAATTTTAGTGGAGTCGCCACCACTTCTACTGCGTTTTTAATCTCAACCAAATTGGCCTCACTTAAGTTTTTTGATCATAAAATAGCTTTTTCCAATCTGGTCAAAGCCATACTTTTCATACCATTCTTTTAACGTGAAGCCCCGCGCCTGACGCTCAGAAACGTCATAACACAATACAATAGCGTCCGCACTCATCATACGGCATTTTGCGATGAAAGCTTCCAGAGCACGATTACCATCGCCATTACCACGACGAGTTGCGCCTACATAACGCAGACACGCGACCTTCTCTAATCCTGTTTTGTCAAAGCCATACACATCAAAGCTTTTATCATTAACGTCAGCAATATAGCCCGTTGCTTCTGCGAAAGGAAAGATTACGTCGATTTTCTTTTTCATTACAGCTTCTCTGTGGTTTGTATGTTGTCATGATAACATAATCAACCGAAAAAGCAAAGATGATTTATTACAAAACACTATACAGCTTATAATTATCCTTTAAAACACTGTTAATATAATCCACCAAACCTTCTCGCTCGGCATTATACTGTGATTTCTTAAAATCGGAATGAAAGCTATCAATAGCGTCTTCATCGAATGAAACACGAATGATGACATGCTTTTCATTTTTTTCTTTAAGTTTTACAATTAGTTCAACACTTAAATCATCTTTTTTGCTCAAGATGCTGAATGTATGCTCATAAACTCCTTCAAAAGCTTCTTTAGCCTGCTCCAGGTGATAAATGACAAAAGCCTCATTATTTTCCAGTCGCTTGAGAGTGGCCAGACCTCTTTCTATGGACTCTTTAAAAATATCCATCTGGTTATCTTGCTTGTCTTCCATATATTCTCCGTTAAGAAAAAAGACGCCGGAGCGCCCTTTAGTTATGGTAATGTTAAACGAATGCCTGTGCTTTAGCTACAGAAAACTCAGGATTTTTCGATTCAAACCATGCCCACACATCTGAGCGATCAGCACCAGCTTCAAAATGAAGAAACGCCTCTTCAAGCTCATCATCTTCATTTACAGGCACATCGCCCAGCAGACGCCACGCAATAATCAAATCTGAAAGCTGATAACCTGCAGCACGCTGAGCAGCACACGCTTGCTCTTCTGTGTCATACTCTACCGTTTCACCTTCGCAGTTTTGCGTCAGCCACGGCTTAGTAAAACGCTTAGCATACGCCTCATCAAGACTCGCCACTTCCACCACATCTAAAATATTTTCAAATTGCATAAACACCTCTTTTTTTAGTTACAATCAGAATCAGATGGCAGCTTTCCACTAAGATATACGTAAAAAGCCACACAAGCAAGAAGCAAGCCATCTGAGGGACTCCATCCTATAAAATGACAAATAACCGCACTTAAGAATATTAAGCCACAATCCATTGTCACAAACATGAAGTTTCGACCGAAGCTGAACGGTATTGGATTAGAGAAAAAATAATATACTGCTCCAACACCCATTATACCCGCATAGATATAAGATAATACCATCATGGTAATGCGCACACCTTCGCCAACTGAATGACCCACAACACCTTTGTCAGCAAGCCCGCCTACTACCGCAATCAAAAATAAAAGCAGAGTGCCTCTTACACGCATAATCCCTCCAAAACAAAATGCCGCCCTAGAGCGGCTTAGCTGTCAGTTAATGTGAGCCTGCGAAATGCTCAACCAGTCTTGAAATGACATCATATTCTTCAACTACGATGGTGCCAATCACGTTCCGATCATTTACGATGTCCTCTACCAGCTCGTAAATCTGATGCGACGTTTTTCGCTCATCACGCTCACTTGCCAGCATAGCAAACATCTTACCTGCGTAATACGGATTTGCAGAGGTAATAATACCCAAAGATGCAAAACGCTCAGCCACAGCTTCCTGCTTTTTAGGCGTAAGAGCATAGGTATTCATTCGGAAAAGAATCAGATCATCAACATTTACGAAAGCCTCAAAATCAGCACGGACTTTTTTCAGCACATTCCGAATCTGTGTTGAAGCATCAAACTCTTTCTGTTTCATTAAAGCATTACGGCTTTCAATCTTATTCTTAACGCTATCTAAAATAGCTAACGCCTGAGCCATTTCTTCTTTCATGACAGCGTTAAAACTCATGCTGTTTAACTCATTAATAACAGTAGTCAAAGAAAGAGAAGTTTCCTCATAACCATTAAAAAATTCGATCCGGGGATCTTCATAGTCAGTTTTACACTTTTCAGCAGCTAATGACTCACGCAGATTTTGCATCTTAGTCGCAGCCGCAACACAAATTGCAGTTAAAGTAAGCACGTTCATAGTCAGCGTTTTCATTCTTTTTATCTCTCAGTGGTTTCAATAAAAGAAGTATACCTATTAATGACAACATAAGCAAGTCTTTTTTAAAAAAACAAAAACCGCCCGGAGGCGGCTTTATTTTATGATCTGCTTATCAGACTGCTTCTAACTGCGACCGCATTTCATCCAGACGTTTCTGCTCGTCTTCAATCAGCATACGCGCCACATTGTAAGCATCCTGCTTTTCAAAAAACAGCACGCCGTCATCAAACACAAACTTGCCATCTTTGAGCGTAAAGGTATGGAAGTTGAAGCCACAACCTTCTGGCGTCTCAAACTTCATGTTTAACACCTCTGCGCGGGCATCAAAACGCACACTATGAAGATAAGTCTGAACAGGAAGCATCTTATCTTTATAGATGACGTAAGCATCAACCATTGCAGCATTAGCAAAACGCTCAAAACCAGCAGGAACAATAACCGCTGTATTATCCGAACTATACTCAGCCGTCAGTCTTACCTTAACCAGATCATCACAGGTTTTACCTTTTAACGCCTCGCGTTGCGTAATTAGGAAGTTAACCTTCTGACCAATATCTGTTTTAAGCAGCAGATTTTTACGCCATCCTTCTTTTTTCAGGGTTCTGAAAATAAAAAAGTTCTCATTTTGCTTCATGAAATGCTCGAAGATGCCCTGATATTCATTAAATACAGACAGCTTTAAATCATCCAGCGTGTTGCAGTAGCGATCATTATCATCGTGCCACTGCGCATATTGGTTATAGAGCCGCTCAGTTGCCTTGACGTAGCCGCCTTTTTGTTTAAACTGTCCTGTCAAAACCTGATAGTGGAAGTTAACCTTTTCATCAAAGGTTAAAAGAAAATCAGTATACAGAATACGCCTAAAGTCTACTGATGTTTGTCGCGCTTTTTCACCCAAAAAACCATCATTAGCTTCAAGAGCGTAGAATACGCCGAACACTTTTTTTACTTCGCCAATCGTAGTTTCTGTCGCTTTCATTTTTTCAACCTCATCACGTTTCGATTATTGACATTATATCCATTTATCCCGTCATAATCAACCAAATAAAAAAGGCGATGCAATCGCCTTTTCTTCATTACGCATTTGTGGGATATATGACAACCTGACATCTTGTTTGTAATACAAGGGCATCTCTTCCCGTTATCCTGTCCATCCATATACAATCATGAAAGAACAGAGACACTGAATCATTACACCAGTTTACCGTATAGATGCGTCCTTTTAGCATCTCACGCGTAACGCTTTTGGCTCCGGCAACGTCATTCCCGCCACGTATATCTTTATAGCAGTGCCATACGTGGGCGCTTTTCCGATAAGATCTTTCTCCTTCATCCAGCAAGTGCTCTAAAGCTTTTTCAGGTGTGCCAAACTTCTCAAGCAAAGCATAAAAACTCATTTGAAAAATCCTCTCTTAAAACCATTTTCAGAGCCAGAATGTTTTATCAGACCTGCTCAAAGATAAAGTTAAAATCAGAGCCTGCGCTGAGATCCTGAAAACTTACGCCATCAGCACCGAAGTAGAAACGACCGCGATCAACAGATAGACTTACGCCTTTATGGTCTACGCTATAATCTCCAGCACCTAAATCATCAAGTACAGTTTCATCACCAATATAAACCGCACCGCGACCACCATCATACGACGCTTCTACGCGCTTAACACCTTCGGGCAGATTGCCTTCAATCAGCTTCTCATACTTATCATAACTATAGTAATCGACGTAATTGACCTTGATCATCGCACTTTCCTTATTCATAAGGCCGCATAAGCGGCCCTTTGTTTGTTATACCGCGAAGAAATCCACTGGCTTCATTTTGCTACGATGTTTCTCAAGAAACGCCTGAACAGCCGGATTAGCATTCGGTTTAAAATACTTATCTGCGAAACGATGCGCCTCGCTTTCAGTCAGCTCAGCATCATCACCAAAATACATGCCACTACCCGTCATACCGCGAGACAGATGATGAATAGCAAACTGGCGACCGCCAATCGTATCCATATAACGAATCATAAAAGCACTCATATAACCACCCGGCTCACCTTCAACACCCAGCTCAATCGCTTTGATTTCGCCAGCTTTCAGTTGCGCCAGACCTGCTTTCATATCAAATTTCGTTTCCATTTTTTACCCTTAAGAGTGAATGACTGTTTGTATGTTGTCATTATACGGATTTCTGACTTCTATGCAAGCATTTTATTTCTTTTGATTGCTCTTTTATCTTAAAATGAATATCTCTCATCAAAATAAAAGCCGCCCGGAGGCGGCCTGTAGATTTAGGCTTCTTCTGCCACTATCTCTTCGATGCCAACGCCTGAATCAGGCAGAGCAAAACCTTTAATATCTTTGTAGCGCCATTTGTATAGTGTTTCTGAATCATCACGGTTCAGGCGATAACCCGTAAAACAGTTTTTGTTGTAGCTCGCATCAACCACACGAACAGAATCACCATAAACCATTTCCACCACTGCGCCACGCGGCATTTTCTTAAAGATATCGTCAATATCTTTCTTGTGCTTAGCAACCGCTTTACGATAACCACGGCAACGCTCACGCCATGCAACCGCATATTCACCCTGACAGGTTGACGCGTTCAGGAACTTGACCGGACAATCATGCGTTGTTGGCCCCATTGACTCATCTACATACTTATAGCAGATTTCTGCTCCACGGTCTGCATTGCCACGGAAACGGCTAATCAGGATTGTGCTGATAAAGACTTCCTTCTCACCGTCTTTATCGGTTTTCTCAATCAGCTCATAAATAGTTTTTCCAACTACAGCATAATCAATAACTTTACAGTTAGCATTCCAGTTATTAATCAGCTCCGCCTCATAAAAACCCTGATTCGTTTTAAAACGAGGATCATTATTACGCATGCAAGTTGTACCCATTTTCATCACCTTTAAGCAGTTATTTTGTTGTCTTAATAATAGCAAACGTTGCGGTCTGCTGCAAGAAAAATCTATAGATTATCGAAACTTTACACTGCGCATAATCCGCTCAGCAATCTCTGCCTGTTTCTTATGACCATAGCGGTGATCACGCATAATATCAGCAAAGATTTCTTTTGCTTTTGCCACTGTAGGTAAGTTAATTTCTTTGTAATAGAAGGTATCTCTTGATAAAACTGGATGCTCATATTCGTCTTCAAAGTAATAGGATACACCATGCGCATCATAGATTTGATTGCCAGCAACCAGCGCCACATGAGCGACACCTATCCAGCGCACTGCATCAAGAAAATCACTATCTGACATTTTCTTTAAAGATCTTGCATTAAAGTTATACTCTTCTTTCTCAACAAAACAGAGCAACTTAAAGCTGTTCTCACGCTTGCTAATGAAGTGATCATAGATGATTTTCGCTAACTGACTGCACGCCCCACGCATGAAAAATCCTTTCAGATCTGAAACCATCTTTATATACTCAACCAGACCATTCGGCGTAGAGAAATGATTTTTCAGTAATGTGATATTTCGACTCATCATAGCACCTGTAAGAAGCTTTTCAGAATGCCATTATTTTACCAAAATGCTCTATTAATGACAATAAAAAAGAGGCCGAAGCCTCCTTTTATTTATTCATTGCTTTTTTAAGAATCTCCTGCATACGCAGTGCAGCGTCTGCCTTCCGTTGCCGCTTTTCGTTTTCAGGCAAGGCCAGATACTCTTCTCTCTGAATGACTCGTTCTTTAAAATCTTCTTCGGTAAGAAAATCATCCGCCGCCTTTTCTAAAGCCCGGACTAAAATCTTGTTATCCGTTACATTCTCAAAGGATACTGAAAAAGGCATAGGCGAAACGTCCTTCAAACTTAAAAAATAAGCTTCTACTTTTTCCAGATCTTCCAGGAAGTTGAGCGCATTGTTGTGGCTAATACACTTACGCGCATGATCAGCTACCGCCATCATCAGAACTACAATGGCCTTATTTCCCTGACAAACATCATCATACATCACTTGAGGCAATGAGATTTTTAGAACAAAAGAGCGATCATCTGGTTCGATGTCAGTTCCATTGAAAACAGCTTTATCCTCTTTCTCATTGTATTCGTCCATACCCGCATAATCAGTATAGTTTTTCTTGAATGCAGACCATCCTTTAGGCTTTGCCTGCTTGCACTCAGGATACTCAGCTAGCAAGCCTTTCATGATAAGCTCAATATCGTAATAACGTAGGCCATCAGGTTGCTTAAGCAACCCGGAACAACTTAATGTAAACAAAGCGCGTGAAAAGATAATATAAGGATGCGAACGAGAAGCAACAGACTCCTCTGCTTCCGTCAGAGAACTATTGATATAGTTATCCTCACTATCGATAAGCTTCATGATTTTATTGCTTACACGATACTCGCTTTCCGCCGTATCAGCATACAGCTCAAGGCCTTTAGACCACACCTTTTCCAACAGTTCGCGAAGCCCTGGCTTAGTCACCCAACGCAACTCAACAAACTCAAATAATGCCTCGAACTCTTGCTGCAGATTGATCTGACCATCAAGCTTTTTCATGTTTAACTCCATACGTTTATTTAATGACAATATAACATGGTCAGCCATTTCATGCAATCTTTTTTTGATTGCGCCTAATTAAATATGATATTGTTATAAGAAAGGAGATTAAATCATGAGCAAAAAACAGAAGTTATTTACAAAGCCGTTTCACTATTTCACATTTTACGATGCGGAGTTTCTCTCTTCTTCCACTCAAACATCAGAGCGTCTTACCTCACTGAGTCCTTATTTTGGTAAAAATGCCAATGTAATCGCTTCAGTTGAAGTGCCGTGCGGACAACAAAATCTACATGCCCACTATGTATCAGAGGACAATGAAGTCATTGATTTTAGTAGTAGGCCTTTTCACTATTTTTTCCTTGATAAAGAAAACAATATCATTTTCTATGGTCAGAAAAACTCACCACAATCTCTACATTCGCAGACATCAAATGCAAAAATTATTGGACAAGCCTCTGTAATGATCAACAATACCAAAGTCTTTATCTACTACATTAAAAATGATCAAATGAGCCACTTTAAATAAAATAAAAGCCACCCGAAGGCGGCTTTATAATTATCTTTCTTGCCTTAGCAAATTAACAGTGCCAATCTTGCTCTTCACAAACATAGCAATCTTTTTCTGTATTAGTTGCTTCTACGATTTTTAAAATCTCAGCATGAGAACGGTTCGTTTCAAAGGTGATTGAACACATATCTTCATCAAAATACAGGGCTGAAGGGTTCGTTGCAACCACTTTATCGCCTGTATTGAGTATAATACTATCCACTACACTCAGTAGATCCATAGCTGATACGGAATATACAGTAATATAGTTAGGCGTTTTATTATCCACCAGGCTAAAATCAGTCTCAGTAATTTCACCATGATAGGTGTCCAGCTTATTTACCAGACCTACCACTTTTGGCTCGTCATGATCGATTGTCTCTGCCAACACAACAAACTCATGATCCATTAGAGCGAACTCTTTGCTATTTAGACCAGCCATAATGCTTTCTACAGTCTGATCGTTCAGCGGTGTAATCAACATTTTCGCATGACGCGTCTCAGTAAAGAAAACCGCAGTAGCTTCCTTCAGATTTACTTTTTTCTGACGCGCTGATTTGATTGTCTCAGTTTTCATAACAGACCTCTTATTAAACGATTACGACAAAGTAAGAATGGTGTCCGAAAAGCCATCAGGCAACTCTATATCTAACTCAGAGCCTTGACTTGAGAACTCAGGATCATCCCACTCATGAGCATAAACAGGACAATCCGCACGATCAGGATGTGCTTCCAGATAGGCATTCATACGCTCAACAGCTTCTCTTAATGTTAATGACATTGGCTTTTCCTCATATTTTCAATAAAGAGATTATACAGTATTGTCATATTAAAGACAACATATTCCTGTTAAAACCAGCAAAAAATACAAGAGAGTTCTTTGTGAAAGCGTTTTACAGAGGCTGCCATGTTCTTCCTTTTTGCCAATGTATGATAAAAATATTTAGCTCGCATCTCGCATTGATTGATAATGTTTTTCTCAAAGTAATCTGGAATAGCAGTTTTATCATCGAAACGCCATACATCCATAGCAACAAACTCTTGTGACTGCTTGCGCTTTTCCTCCCAATGATAGAAAACACCATCCTCAGCGTTATATTTTACCAGCCTGACCTTACCAAGATTAAGCAACACTTCCATGCTTATATCTCGAATGTCTGTTGTTGTTAGGCATTTTTTAATGTAATCCTCCGCCCATCCTTTATGATGAAAAGTCATTTTTACATCAACAAGCTCAAGAGAATCATCTAGGCTTTTTGTGAACTCATAACGCGTTCTTTTTATCACCTTCCAGCGTTTAAACAAAGAACCTGTCATATATTCAACATGATAACCATCATTACTTTTTGCTACGCGAAGCTGATTGAATAATGCCATAATATTAACCTCTATGATTTTATGCGCTATAATATCAAAATATGGTCAAATATACAACAAAAAGAGGCCGAAGCCTCTTTATTTAACATGGCATATTTTCATAAACCGCAGCACGTCTTGCCTCATGCCTCAAAATCGTTTTAATGTAAACTTCCGCTTTATTTAACACTTTATCGCGGAAGTCTACACACGCATTCTCTTCATGATTTAAGCGCCATGCCTCAGCCGTCAGCCATTTCTCACCAAAAGATCTCTCCTTTTCCTCAACATGATAAAATACGCCATCATTCGTAGTGTATCTGACGAGGCGAATGTTTTGGCGCGACTGTAATACCTGAACGGATACGCTTTGCAGATCCATCATGGTGACACGCGCTCTTACGTATTCTTCAGCATCTTCTTGCGTATCAAGAATTACAGTCATAGGCAACACATCAATGCCATAAGTACTCGGATCGCCGTATTGGCATTTACTCAGCGTCTTCCAGCGTTTAAACCATCCACCAAAATACTGGATTTTATAGCCGTGCTTACATTCTATTGCGCGAAGTTCGTTATATAATGGCATCTTTTTCACCTTAAAGAAGCCTCATTAAAGAGGCTATTGATTAGATGTTTTCCAGGTAGACTAAGCGATCTTCTTCCGGCGTTTCAAGCACAGGGATAACCGTCAGCAGCTCAGTAAGACGGTCTTCATGTTCTTTAAAGAAACGCATCTTACCGTTAGGATAGCGCAAAATATCTTTATCTTCAATTTGAAAAGCAACAACACTGTCATCCGCATAAAAAAACGAAACACAGATACTCACTGAATGCCTGATAGCGCCCGTCTCAAAACCATGCTTCAGTAAGCTATAAAACACGGGCGCATAATCTTTTCCTACCAGAAAATATTTCTGGCTAGGCTTAAGCTTCGCCATCTCACGCAAGAACTCAGCTAACACGCCCTGATTCGTATACTCAATCATAATCATTCCTCTCTACAAGATAAAAAGAGTATAGCATCTCTCCATATTAATGACAACAAAAAAGAGGCATCAGCCTCTTTTTCTTCAGTCAAGTTAATCCACTTTGCGGATTGGAAGAGTTGGGTTTGGCATTATGAAATCCTCCAGAACCTCATACAACTCGATTTCTTCAATCTCTCGACAGAAATTTCCCTCATATTCTACTGGATCATGTAGAATATTTTCGGTAAGCCAGTAATAAAACTCTTCACCATCCATATCTGCCCATACATCATGGACATAACCGCTTAGAGCTACTTTCTGGTCTTCATCCGTAATCGTTTCATCCAGAGCCTCAATAACTGACTCTTTTAGCGCCTGCGAATCGTCATGTTCTTCATTACCTAAACTCGGATAGAGGCGCTCATGTTTTGAACCGAACATTTTACCAATAGTCATCAACACCAACGCTTCTGCTTTGGTCTTAACATTCGTCTGAACACTACGATAGTGATCAGCATCATTTTCCCAAGATGTGAACACAACCAGATAACCTTTATCAAGCCTTTCGCCTGGATTTAACTTTACATCATTCATTGAATATCCTTTGTTATTTTTTAAAAAATATCGTCTTTATCCCAACCTAGCAATGCTGCCAGAAACGACCGTGTTTTTTCGGAGTATTTCTGATCGCTATTATCACCATGAATGATGTAATAGACTTTACGTGCAATCACCACATAGACAAACAGAAGTGGCACGAACCACAGACGATTAAAACGCTGCAGCTTGCTGGCATTGTCTGCCTGACTCTTGCTTTCTACAATATAATACTTCGCATAGCGATCATCATAGTCATTCGGAAACAGGAAGTCATATAAACCATCCAGCGTATTAATGCCATTCTCGCTCAATACAATTAAGAACTCTTCACGACTAAGGGTTTTCTGCCAGCCGCCTTTATAGCCACTCGCTTTAGCTACAAACTCCTCACCGATAAGACGTGCGACCCACTGACCTGCAGGCGTTCTTTCATCAAAGCCAGTATACCCTGTCATGACATAACGCACTGGAGCAATAAAAATCCAAAACACTAATGTAAACCATACACGATTAAGGCGCTGCTGAAGGGTTGTAGGAGCATTACGGCGGGTTTTATCCACAATGTTATATGAACTACTGATTTTATCGGCACCGTCATATAAAGCGTTTACAGCATCGTTCAGCGTTTCTGCTTTTTTCTTTTTCAAAAGCGCATCTAAACTATAACGAGACAGCTCATGTTGCCATTTTTGAACAAAAAACATAACCATTTCCTCTCAGGATTAAAGCATTATTTTACCATAGTCTTTTAATGTAAACAACAAAAAACACTTAATGATTAACTCTCTTAAATGGCAAAATCCTCAACCCGCTCACTCTGCTCCATCCAGCGATTAACTGCTCGCCCCACCTTATTTTGAATCACTTTCTTACTCGTTTTTCCATGAATATGACTTCCACATACTGCCTTCATAAAAGCATCAAGATAGTCATCAGACTCAAACTCTATTACTTCCATAAAGTTATTACTTAACATGATTTCCTGCTGATATATTTCCTTTTCAGTGATGCCATGCGCATCATAAATCATCCCATCATTTAAAAGAGCAATGTGATCGATTAGAATATCAAAGCCTTCTATTTTCCTCAGCAAATCCTCTTCCTGAGACTCACTCAATGTTTTTCTTAATGCTGATTGCTCTTGCGGACTTCTGGCATAAACAAAAACAGCAAGCTTAATAACTTTGCACTCTCTGAGAAAAGGAAGGAAATACTCGACCAGTTTTGAGCAACCTCCATTGAGGAAAAACTTATGCTCAGATGCAGATTGCGATAGCGCAATAACAACACGTTCAATAAGCTCTTTGTTCTTCATTTTTTCCTCAAGATGTTTATTATGTTGTCTCTATTATATCTTTTCTTGGATTCTTGCACAACAAAAAACCGCCCGAAGGCGGCTTTATTATTTGTGAAGTTTAACCTGATTGGTGATGCCTTTCACCGCCTCATTAAAGGCCAGCATCCACTGAATATCATGGCTTTCCTGCTTACCTATGATGAATGTCCATTTACCCTGAAACAACTCCGCAGTATAGGCAGCTTTATTGTTGATGTAGGCTTTAAACACCTTTTTCATTGAGCCGCCGTAAGCCGACTCCATGTAATCATTCAGCTTAACAACATACTCAGGCTCAGCTTTTTTAGCTTTCTCAGCCTGCTCGTCTTTTGCTTTCTTATCGCTTGCCAACGCATACGCTTCAACCATTGCCTGAACGTAAGCTTTAGCCTTACCAATGTTAGTTGGCAGCGCGGAAGATGAACCTACCATCCATAAATCCAGCATCATCGGGTTGAACATGAACTTAATCACTTCATATCCATCTACCAGACCCACAACACCCGACAACACTTCTTTTACCTCAACAACACCATCAACATCACCATCTAACGGATGCAAAGCCTTAGCAAACTCCGCAATATGCGGACCAGCTTTGCTAAAGTCTGAAGATAATAACGTGCAGCTACCAACAATATGCACACCCATCAGCTCAGAAATGGTGATAACATTCAGTTTTTGTTCAGCAACGTTGTTCATGTGTTTACCTATAGTGTGGAATGAGTGTTTTGTTTCGATAGAAAGATTATATGACAACAAGAAGTGAACCGCAAGAAAAATCTTGCGATTTTATAGATTAAGCGGAAATATTCAGAGAAGCTTTATGCCCTTTTTCCAGATCAAGCATTTCTTCGCATGGAGCATTACGCAAAGCTTCACTCCAAATCTCAACGGTTTTCTTGAGATCCACATCCTGATATTTATACACGCCCACATCATCAATATCGCGCAGAAGATTACCTTCAAAACTTGATGGAGAGAAAGGCAGAGAATAAACTACAAAATCGCCGTTTTTCATGACCACCGTGCGCCCGTGAAAACCTTCAATCTCCGCTTTAACTGCAACGATTTCATGCAGCTTGTAGTAAGAAACAATCTCAAGAGCAATATCGATTGCCTCTTCCTTTTCAGCGAAAACACTTTCTTTATGCATGGCATAACCGTTTTCGGTACGACCATAACTTTCATCACCAAAAGTGGCACCATCTTTATTAACTTCTACTGATGCAGACATAAACTCTCCTGAATATTAAACGATTTTGGCGCTACTTACGCCACAATAGACCAGTCATTCAACTTTGTGATTTTCTGCAGAGCAGCTAAGACCTGCTTCGCATTTTCATCGCCGTAATCCGTGATCGCATCACGCAAAGCTGCTTTCAGAGCATCACCTTCACCCTGATAGCCAGTTTTTAGACCAGCGTTAAACATGACATTGGATAAGCCCATGACAATGCCAAACTGATTTACCATAACAATACGACCATTCTCAAAGCAAGTCAGCGTATCCGTGTTCCCCGAACTATCTTTACGCGCAAACTTCATTTTCTTCACAACTACTTTTTCAGTCGTCGCCATTTTCATATCCTCTCAGATTAATGACAATATGATATCACAAGCAATTATGAAATAGAAGCTTTATCTGCGCATTACTTCATTAAATCATAGATATTTTTAAGCTCGCCCGGCTTAACGCCCTTTCTTCCTCGCGGATTCCAGTTTACGTCATACTGATTATCAACACCGCTGTTTACCTGAATACCTATGAAATCAAACTGAGATAGGTCTTTTCCTTTCAAATATCGTGCTAAATCCGGCACATGATTAACATAGCCATCAATAAAGCGGCTCATATCCGCATCCCACGCCTCAAGATCAGCAACAAAAGAAGGCAGCATTTCTACCGGGATGACCGTGTAGTCATAAGTGGCTAACAATACCGTTTTGTGATGATGGGGCAATCTGCAATCCTTATACAGAGGCCAAAGCTTATCATAATCGCTATCGTCAAGCATACGCTCAAAATAGTCCAGACCAAGATATTGCTTGAAATAGGCCGCCCATATCATCAGACTTAAACCACGACCATTTTTAAAACTGGTTAGCCACTGTGTTTTCTGGCCTTCTTTGATGCCATAAATTACCGACTCGCTCATAAAAACCTCTTTAAATGATAATCTTCTCCAAAAGAAAAAGAGAGCCTAAGCTCTCTTTTATTCTATCATGCAGCTTTCGTAGAAACAAATGGGCTACTGTGATCACCAAAGCTTAAGCGCGTATAGTAGGAAGGAACGCTACCATAATCACCATCTTCAGCGATGATATGATTTTTACTATCCAGCGCATCCAGAATAGCTTCAATCGCCTGACCCACTTCAACATTAACAAAGTCCTTAGCGCGTGAGAAAGTGTTCACATCAACATGAGGACGCTGAGTTTCTGGCTTAACATCCGTCAGCTCAATCGGCGCAGACTTAATCATCACGCGAAGCGTCGAATAGTTGTAAACTTTAAAAGATGCTTTCCAGCCTTTCGGTAAAACAGCCTTAACACGTTTTACCAGCTCTGCTTTCAGTTCTTTGCTTACGTAGCCCATTTTGACAATCCCATTCTCGTTTCGATAAAAACAGTATAGGCTTTAATGACAACAACGTCAATCTTTTTTTACCGCGATATGAAAAAACCGCCCGGAGGCGGCTTGTTAGTTTAGGGCATCTTTACTTCGTCATCTTTGACTTTCTCAACTGTTTTCCCGTCCGGCTTCACTTCTATCACACGTTCTGAGGGAAACTTGAATGAAGCGTATCGGAGCAGCCATAAAGAACCACATAATACCAGAATGCCTACGCAGTAAAACACAATAACTCTGAAATCTTCGCCATGATCGGTAATCAGGCCAATCAGATGACGCGTCATAGCCGTTATAGCAATATAAATGATAAACCGGATAGGCAAATGGTTTGTCTTAAAGTAAACCCCTACCATTGCGCCTAACTCAAGATAAATGAACAGCGTTAGCACGTTTTCAATGCCCGGCTTGCCCATATCCAAAACATGACACAACTCAATGATAGACGCCCAAATAACGACACCACCAATCATGAACAAGCCGAGATAATGGAATGTTCCGATCAGCGCATTTCCAGCAAAGTCTACCGTTTATTTTAAACTATACAAATCTGATCACGTGAGCAATCAGCGTCTAAAATACTTATTTCAAGCTCCCGCATCCAAACGCGTAGCGGTTGGATACAAATAGCTCATGGCATAACGGAATACCATTAAGACCCGGCATCTTCTGTAATCGCATACTTGATATCTCAAGGTCTCTGCCATTACCATATGCCTTCTTTTGTAGTCGTTTTAAATTGGAAAATCTCGCTTTTCCTCCGTCAGCTCCTATCTCTCTCAGTAGTACCTGCTCTGCCATTAAAACGTCTACGTTTTCTTTTTTAACCTTTCTTAACCTTACCACCGACTCAGGAAATTTCTCACCAAATCCCTGACACCTTCGCGCTATCACATACGCCGCTGGCGTATGCTTATTCGCTTCAGGTGTTATCTTTGACCTGTATTTCACGTTTCCGATAAAACTCGTATATGCCGGGTTTACCGCCAGTAAACCTACACCTAACCGCCAGCACTGACCCGTAAAATACTCCCTGATCTTACCATACGCAAACGCCGACAGCATCCGCGCATAGTGCTTATTATAGTTGTCTTTTAATGCTTTCTTTTTCTTCGTGAAATCCAGATCCTCAATCACCACACTCTTTCCCACGCTCAGAGCATAGTCCACTATGCTCTTCGTCGCCTGACTGAGTATCGTTTTGCGCTGTTTTGTTGACTTATCTTTCAAATCCACAGGAACAGACCAACCTCTCAGGTAGTTCCCCTTAGCATCCGTCTCAGCTACATCCAGGTGGTCTGGATTGATGTCCACACCAATCAGACCATAACCCTCTACCGTCTTAAGCTCAGGCCTGCGCTCCAGACTTGTATTAAGACCAATCCCTATATCGTAGTCCCCTTTCGCATTTCTCATCAGCCTGATGGAAAGCGAAGACGTGGGAACCTTTAGCGCTTTTCCTCTGGCCTTAGCCGCTTCTTTTTCCGCTTTAGTATGCTTACACGCCTTTTTACAATAAAGATGGAAATCAATATGGTTTTTCAGCTCTTCAGTATAATAGGAAACCTTAACCGGAACCGACACCTTAGAAAAACCGTATTGTTTTTTCATTGAAACAGGAACGGTTATGTTAAGAATAAACTGGTTATTCTCATCCAGAGCGATATTGGCATTTGAGTTGCCCAGCAGCTCATCGGTTGAGCCAACGAATAACATCTGACCGTAGCGTAAAGCGTTCCATTGTTTTCTCCATGAACTCAGCTTTTCTTTGTCATTGACGTGAATACGGTTTCGTTTACTCAGCAGCCCGGCAGAGCCGTAGCAGATTTTAAAATCACCGTTGGCTATCTCATGACTCAGCCTCTGCTCACGCGAGCGTAATCGAAGAAGCTGATTGCGGTAGGTTGCTGAGTTAACAACAGCTTTAGCTAACCGCTTGCGGTTAGCAGCGTAGTTTCTCTGAACAGGCGTCATGCTGTTGATTAAAATCACGGTATTAAGCTGCTTCTGCAGCTTCTTTTCTACCGATTTGATTTTATCCCTGACGTTATCAAGATAGTTTTCCTTATTCGATAACTGAGACTTAATCTGTCCGTGGATCTGCTGGTATAATCCCGCGTTGAAAATACGGTATGGTAATATATCGTTTCTGTCGCAGAGGGATTTGATTTGGCTAATAGAAAGCCCGGTGAGGGATTTCTTTTTGATTTTAGAGGCGGTGATAAACTTGATGTGATTATAGTGGTTGAGATACTCATTAAGAAAAGCGGCTTCATCCGCTGTGAAAGCGGATGCATTAACTTTAGCATTAATGGTAATGACGCGAGTATCTTTAGCTTGAGCCACAGTAAGTTTATCCTTTATTTATGGGAAAACGATACAATAAATACTGAGCAAAATCAAATATATTATTAAGCCATAATGCTTTTCTTATTAGCATGAGAGCGTTTGCCGTAAAGCTTAGCAGAAAATACTGTAATGATACTGATAAGAATCTTCGGCAAGCTGATTTTTATAACAAAAGCAATAGGAGACTTCGTAAAGATTTAAAAAGAAAAACCGCCCGGAGGCGGCTACTGTCGAGTGGCTTAGTTAAAATCTTTCAGTCGGATATAGCAATCAACAAGCTCCAGAGATCGCCAGATCACATCTCTTGATTCACTCACCAAATCACCTCGACCAAGCGTAATATGAGGGATGAACTCCAAATCATAATCAAAGCCAACACTCGCACAATAATTTTGCGCCTCAAGAATATTTTCTACGTTTAACAATGCTACTGTAACATCAGCGCGTTCCCAATATACCACATCTTTTACATAACCCTGACACGGAAAGAAACCCATTAGATCATTGAAAGAAAGTTTTTCAGTCGCTTTAGTGTCACTAAATGATAACGTTACGTGTTTATTATCAAGTGCAGAAAGGTCGGATTTACTCAGTGCTGCCATGTATAATTTCAACATTTTATCTTCTTCTCTCTCAGCCATTTCAATAAAAACAGTATAGCAAATTATGACAACAAAAACAACCATCTTACGTAAAATAAAACCGCCCGGAGGCGGCTTAATGTTATGGCGTGATATTACCTATACAAACAGCGCCAGTGTTTTCCAGGCTCTTCAAATCATCCACAGAGAAGAGGTCGTCTTTAAGCTTGTACTTACTGCCTTCATTGATTTCTACATACCAAACCTCTCTTTTCTCAAGATTAGACACGTTATCAATATCAAGGATGTAGCCGAACACACCGTTGCCTAAAACAATAACCTGATCGCATTTAAACTCATTGCTATTTGCCGTGAACTCTTCAGCATCTGACGCTGAGAAGGTAACATCTTCATCTTTCACCATAAAAGAAAAATCTTTTTGGTATTCAAGCATACGGTTAACATCAATATCTTTATCAGACATACGCTTACCAGATACACTATACACTTTATCCAGATCGCCTGCGCCTTTTACCACGAAAACGCCCACTTCGGCATCAGATGGTAGCAAACCGCTTTTCCAGTCAGCATAACAGGTCAGCTCGCGCATATCTTTTTCAGCTTCTGTCTCATTAGCGTTGTAAAGACGGACAGCTTCAACTGATTCCAGAACCCACTCACCATTCAGATTAACCATAACCATCGCAAAAGGCTTAATATTCATTTCTTTTTCCCATTAAGTTGTATGTTGACATTATAGCGACATCTTTTATCTTGTGCAACAAAAAACCGCCCGGAGGCGGCTTCTTTTAACGCTTAAAAAAATCTTTCAGAGCTGGCATAATGTAAGGATGCACAATAAAATGGCAAATAGCAGCAACAATAATCGTGGTAATAGCCGCACCGAAAAATGCACTTACAACACCATCATGTCCGACATTATCAAGGAAATTCCAGCCAAAAATAACACCATTAATGACAAGATTCATACCTTTACTTTCTTCCTTCACAAACTCACGCAGTTTTTCTTTAGCTTCACTCATCTAACTCTCCTGTATTTTTTACGATTATCTTTGATTGCCATACTAAAAGCAACAAACTTTTCAATGATTTACTTTTCTTTCTGAACAGAGACTTTTAAAGGGCTGTTTTTATCTTTACCGCTGAAACACGCGAATACGAGGAATAACAAAGAACGTCATTACAACCATCACGAAAACCACAACAGCCGCTGATTGAACAAAAGCCTCAGCAAATCCCGCATTTTTATACGCCATAAGGAATGATGTGATAAAACTCAGAATATAACCTACCATCATGATCGGATTAAAACCTTCTTTACAGTTCATATTCCTGCCTCTCTTTCAATACAAACATTATCACCTATAATGACAATAAAAGGCAACTACTTTCTACTCTTTTTTAGGATTAACTTTATCCAAAAGATAGCTTCCGGTCATAATGAAAAGCGTCATTACAAACGCAATAGAAAACGATATTAGCACAGGAAGCTTGCCTAGCAATGCCGCCGTGATAAACATCATCACAAAACAAAACAGATTCCAGCGAAAGTTTACACCTTTCAACTCGCTTTCACTCATTTTAATCAGCATAGCCTTCATATCATAATTTCCCATATCGTTGATTTAATGACAATATAACAGTTATTGACGTTCTATGCAAACCTTTTTACTTCCGGGGCGGGTGCCCCCGGAAGATACCTTTTTAATCTCTCAGATCAACCGTAATACCTTCAAACTCAAAATCATGGATACACGCTGAAACCTGCGCATTGATCGTCTGATTTCCACCAGCGGATAGCCATCCCGTCATATTAATACAATCGCGTGAATCATCAGACTTAACAATATCCATAAAATGCTGTGCTTGGTAGTTGATGTTGTCTTCACCTCCGTATTTATCTTCCATATTAATGCCCATGCTTTCTACACCACGCACCAAAGCTTCATGATAGCTTTCGCCATTTTGAATAGCCACAGAAATACTGTAAGTTCCAAGCAGTGGCTTAACATTCGCTATCGAAAAGTCATCGTCGGTATCAACCTCAATAAATAGCACCTCTTTATTATTCGAAGCATCATATTCCGCTTTTTTCTTCTCCAGCGCATCGAGAAATAAAGAAGCATTGCCTTCCAGCTTAGCACCTTTCAATGATGAAATAATATCCTTGATTTTTACTACTTTATTCATTTGCTTTCCTTTTAGTTAAAGATAAATCATTTCTTTTGTTACCGCATCAAAATGTAGCAGCGTTAACTCATTTTTACTTCCGTAAGTATCAATATAATACCGATTTTGGAAACGTAGAGGCTCAGGAAGCGTTGTATGACCATGAATCAGATAATCTATACCAGATACACTAGGAAGCTCATCCGCGTCCTCTACAAGCACTCTGCGAATCACAGTCCGGTCCCACATAAGATTAGCCCGGTAGCCTTTATTTCGCTTAGCCTTCCTGATAATCTTATGCCATTGCTGAGGCTTATCATTATCAAATGGCACACCACCATGAACAACACCAAAACTCACTCCCGCTTGCTCAACTTCTAAAAGCAACGAGAAATGACTCAGGAGCAGTTTTTTATATTTCTTAAGGTTAGACTCGCCTAACTGCTTAACGGTCGCCTCAGAGCCATTGCGAGCGTCATTAAACCATTTCTCAGGCTTAGTGTCATGCTCAAGCAGAAAGTTATCATGATTGCCTATCACACCATAACAGTTCGGCGTTTCCATGAAGAAGTTAATCACCTCGGCAATCTTCGGACCGCGATCAACCAAATCCCCTTCAGAAATAAGATAATCCCGACCAGACTCAAAACCAACCACTTTAAGCTTTCTCAGCAACTCATCATATTGACCATGAATATCACCGACAAAAAATAAACGGCTTTCAATTGGAAGAACTACTTTTTTATATATTTTCATTTAACTTCCTTATATGACCACTCACTTACTTTTGATGGAAAAATACAATACAGAGGCAAACTCAGCGCATTGATATTATCATTATACGCCCAATAGATCCCGTCTACATCAGTATGGCGCTTTATTAGCTCAATAAAGGCATATTTCTCGCCACTTAACCGGGCATTCTCCTCAGAAATACCCAATGCTTCGCAAAGTTTCTGTGTTCCAATATAGCAAAACTCAGCCTTAATCTGATCTTCGCTTTCGCTCTCATTTAGCGCCTTAGCATAGTCGGAAAATGTCATGAAACATAACTCTTCAGTTTCAGCATCCTCGAACTCAACACGATAGACCAGATCTTTTTTCAGCAGATCTTCATCTACTGCAAGCTCTAATAACTTGAAGCGCGTCTCAGCATAACGCTCTGATTTCATTAAAGGCAAAATACTAATGAACTCGCTCTTCTCTTTAGAAAAAGAAAACAGTTTATCAGACGATTTTAAGTTAAGTAGTTTTGCCCATTTCTCAGGACAGACTGAAAGAGATAGGTTATTTCCCTCATAAGAACCGGTTTTCTTACTAATATCTTCACTGTTCATCGTTCCCCAATGAAACAGTGAAGCAGCAGAAACTTTCGGGAAATGACCTATCATGATGACCTCTTAGCGTGTCAGATCGATTTGGATTAATGTTGCGGTAGGCGTATTAACTTTACTGATAAAGATATCCATCTCTCCAGTAAAAATTTGATCCTCACCTAACGCCTCAATAGCAGAGTTAAGCCCTTTATAGCTTTCAATCTCAGCTATAACGCCTTTAACAGCGCCTTCGTCATTAGATGTAAACGGGATAGTTTTCAGATGGCGAAGAACTGTATCAAAATAGGTCTCCCCTTCCAGCATTTCAACTTCTTCCTTGCTGAAATATTTATCACGCTCAATCAGCACAACAGCGCACTCACTGATCTCAATATCAATCATCAGGCGAGGACGCATCTCCAACTGCGCACGACGACCTTCGCTGTCTTTAACAAGCTTATCAAAGAATGCTTTTGCTTCTCCGGTAAGACTATGACCTTTCAGAGATTCAATTAGATTGCTGGCACTGAACGTTTTTTCACACATAAAGAGTTTTCCTTTTAAGTAAGTGATTCATTATAACAGGAAGGCATCATTAATGACAATAATTATCTTCATTAAAACAAAAAAGCCACCCTGCTGGATGGCCTTTACATTCTTATTTATAATCCTGAGTATTAATATCCTACGATATTACGAACCTCAGCATGGAAGCTATTAGCTAAATCATACTGTGAAACTTTCACTTTTTTGCCAATGAAGTTTTTCGTGGTGTTAGGCACTGCCGATACAACCTCAGCATACAGATCATCAGCAGAGCACTCTGTCAAGCCAGTAAAATTACTCCAGTTAGTTCCCTGAACCACACCACCAACAAAACCTTTTTCGGCAAACAGCGTATTTACTGCTTTCACTTGATCTTCTGACAACTTACCGGTTTTCACGCGAACGTTAAACAATACCTGATTACCAACCAGCTCAGCAATCTCCGTATCACGCTCCAGCTTGATTTCAGCCACAGCACGACCACGAACAGTCAGCGCATCACCATTAACTGATTTAATGCGATCTTCATCAGCTTTCAGTTTCGCAAGGAATGATTCGATATTTTTCATGTCTGCCTGATAATCAGAATGGATTAAACCTTTGTTGTTTTTTTCAACAATATCTTCCAGTGCATCAATCATGCTGACCGAGCAACCACAATAATCCTCATCAATCACATCCAGATCGAGATTTCGAGGCTCTTGAGTCTCACAATCCAATTCAGCAACACGAGCGCGAATAGCAAGCTCAGCCTTAGCTAAAATAGAAATAATTTCAGAACGCAGAGCAGTATAAGACTTGGACATGTTTTTTTACCTTTTAGAGATAGTGTGTTGAGAAACATCGTTTCAATAAGAAGCATCTTACCTAATGTTGACATTAAGAGCAAGCTTTTTCTTCATTGCTTTATCAGGCCGCGCAAGAGGTCGATATAATATGCTCAACTTTATCAAACCATGCCTTGGCAATACCTTCTTCCCAAACATCCACTTCCTGACGGATAAAGTATCCGCTTGTATTTTGTATTAATCTCATAACTGCAGTGCGAATTTCAAAACAGCCTTCATCCGATAAGCCTGCAAAATAAATCCATCCGTCTTTGATTTCTGGACCTGTAAAACCTTTATGAGCAAAAAAAGCATTAACAGCGTCAGTCTTTTCTTGAGAAATCTTACCAGCTTTAATCATGACCTGATAGAACTGACGATTGTCAGTTAGTTTTGCAATTTTCTCATCACGAGCCATATCCATATCTTTGATTATTTTTTCACGTAATTGCTTGGCATCCATATTAGAAATCTGAACCGCCAGATCGTCAGCTCTGAGCCTTTGCATAAGTGGCTCAAGCGCCGCAAGTTCATCACGATAATCTTTATGAATAGCTTTTGTTTTGCTACTTCTCACAATACTCTCAAGAGTCCGAAGCAAAGACACTTCATCACGGCTTCCACTAATCTTTAGATTAGCATTAAGCAAAGGCTTAATATGGCAATCTGGTTCAACCAGACGACTACGCTTAGCTTTTTCAGCTTCTACTAAAACCGATAAAATCTCATCTTGAAGCTCAACGAAAGACTTTGACATGCTATTTACCTTTGCTGTGTTTTTTATTTGCTAACATTAATAGGTTTACTGCCGCTCATACGGGCGGCTATCTTATATCAACTTTAAGCTTTAACTCGCTCCGATTTTACCAACCATTCACAAATCGCACAGTAGCCAGATACTTCATGACCAGATGGCGTGGTCAGTTTCATTTGACTAACCAGCTCAGGATCAACCTTGTCGCAAAGGTAATCCAGCGCATCGTTAGCACTGCCCAAAATCTCTTCAATCTCACCATCATCAATCGTTACAATGTTCAGCTTAAAGCCCATTTTGATTTCCTCTTTTTAAGATAATCATGTCGTTTCAATAAAGTAAGTATAGCAAAAAGCTTGATCATGCACAAGTTTTCAATTATTCTTTTTTAAAATAGGAGCGCACATGAACTGGAAACAAATAAAAGAAAAACAACTAAATATAACACTCCCACTTTATGATATTGAATGGGTCAAAAAATATGTAAAAGAAAATGATCCAGACTTTGATGAGTATGAAATTGAAACCATTAATGATTATCAGTCAATAATCTTAGGTGAACTCGAATACGAGGATGACTGTCCGGCATTTATGTTTGGTTTTTTAACAAACGGAAAATACTTAGACTCATCACATAATATGGGCTTAATTGCAGAAGTATTATTTAAACCTCTAACAGATAATGATTTATTTGATCCTTATCATCTGGAAGGTTATTGCGCCGCTCTCCCTAATGATGAAATCTCTGAAAAACAACTTATTGAAGTCGTGAGTATTGTTCTAGGCAAATCGCTTTCTAACCCTGAACACCAAATAAATAAAATCGATACAGCTTTTTTGAAAAAACATTTATCAGATACATTTTCAGTGGAACCACATCTATTAAAAAGAAAAAGAAAGTTCAAGCTGGGGAAAATAACTTTTAGAACATTTTCTCATGAAGAAAATAATACTCGCTATACCATTGCTGATTATGAGGGTCTAATAATCTCCTGTTATCCACTTTAATTTAAATAAACGTTTATTTTAAAATACTGTTTTGATATAATACAGCCAATCAAAATAGGAGCTACTATGAATATTCAGTGTTTTTTAGAAAAGGCAAATACAACTTTCGACCCGACTATTTTCGAACATGGGCAATGCCATACTTTTGCCTTAGCCTTCTTAAAACGTTTTGGCGGAAAACTTATTGCCATTATACGCCACGATGCTTCAGATGATCTTGATTGGTATTCCCACATGGTCGTTCAGATAGATCGCGACTTATATGATGTTAACGGAAAAGATGCCGATGAAAAATGGTGTGAAGCCTTTTCTGAGGATGATGATTTTGATTATCAAACCATTGAAGTAGATGACCTTGCTGATTTTCTCAAACCGTGGAAATGCTCTATTGATAACTCTCTTTTAGACCAACTTTTAGACCTCTAATAAAAAAGCCTCAAAAGAGGCTTTTCTTTATTGCTTAACGCATTCTTGGACGACTCATTACTATTTCTTCCGGGCCATCTACTTCCATTAACTCACAAAAATCTCTGACCACGTTCTTTTTCTCAAACTCTGGCGCTTGAAGCACACAATTAAAACCATTGAGCAACAGAGAAAACTCATCAAATGATAGTGGCTCTGAACGCACAATATTTTCTGATCGATAAGCGCCATAGAAACCAGCAAGTGGATCATGCACAGCTTTGGCACAACTAACCACAACCGTAGCGTCTTCCTCAGTTTTACCTTTATAGTTAACAGAGATCGCAAGACTATCACGACTACCATCCTGCAGGTTCAGGATAAGCACGTAATCATCTTTCTCACTTTTGCTCTCATGACGAGCCGCTGAGGTGTTGAACTCCTTGAACTTGAACAACGGATTATGCTTTAACACGCGCAGCTTACCGTTGAGCTTTTTCATCACATCTGACTTTTGTTCCATTTTACTTTCCTTTTCGCAGTTAATAATCCATTATAACGCCAATAAATGGAATGCACAATCTTTTTATTTGTTCATCGTAATAGAAAAATCAAGTCCTTCAAAACTTATATTATAAGTCTTACCCGGATTTAGGTTAGCATATTGTATAACATCCCTCTCAGGCACTTGTGGCATCACAATATAATCACCTCTTGAGGTTGTCATTTCACTATAACCTATCATTTTTTCGCCAAACATAAGCATAACCATCTTGGCTGTGATATTATCTGAATTAGAAGATGGAGCAATACTCCCTTGATAACTCCACACTAACTGATTATTTTTCCCAATATTAACTACAAAACTCTCTAAGCACTTTTCATTCCTTTTGAAAATAATGTCCCGTCCCGATTTAACCATGATTTCCATAGAGCATGTTTTCGAGGCCTCAGAAAGCACCTTCCCTTTTTCAAATCGAACATCTTTTGATACTTCTTTATTTTGAGCACAAGCAGTCAACACCAACGCTACGCACAGCAATAATGCTTTTTTCATATATACCTCATTTTGTTAAATAGTTAACATCGATTTTTTCTGAACCGATGATTGCTTTTACTTTCTCAAACATCTCCTTCGCTGGAGCCAAGATCTCAGCAGCCTCTTTTGAATCACTCCGCTCCGCAAAGTTCACGCATAAACGCAAGTGACAAAGAATCATATATAACACTTCCGTCATCTGAGTGTCCGGCGTATTTCCAATATATTCAATGATCGCAGGATAGCCATCGATATTTCGCTCGTTACTATCAGGCAAGCCATATTCAACCAATAACTCCTGAAGCTCAAGACCATAAAAATAGCCCAACCCCATAGCATCAAAAACCATACTCATGGAGTTATCATTCATTGATTTAAAACTTTTCGCACTGCTAAGAAGAAGCATAGAAATATCCCGCTCAACTTTTGTGCCGCCCGCCAGTTTTTCCAGCCATGCCCTTTTCTCAATTAGCGCCGCCCTCTGAGCATCATTTAAAAAAGCAAGCCTTTCTTCTTTTGTATACATTCACACTCCTTTAAATAGAAATAGCTACCTGCTGGTGGCTTATTGAGGTATAGCTGTCAAATGCGGATAAAACACAGTCAGCTTATTTCTTTCGAACTCACAAACATCATCCATACTGAAATAAAGATCGTAAAACTCAACATGGATTTCTCCACGACGCGCATACTTTTCACAAGCCTTTTTGAACTCGTCCTCAAACGTCTTTTGACTGTCAATCTCAACCGGGATAAAACGGATATTAAAATCATCCTCAGTATCCGGCAAATACTCCCGCTTTTCCATCATAAAGAGATTGCCACCGCGCTCACCAATCTTAATCGGCTCTACCGAATCCAGATCAATAATATCAGGATCTTTGATTTCATAGTTAAACTGGCCCATCCCTTGCTCTAATACATCAGCAAGACGAACGCTAACACCACACACTTCAATGAAATCATTGCTCTCAATATCTTTTCCTGTCGCCATGAAAGCATACAGCTTTTCATAAAGCTCAAGAATAAAGGTATCAGGATCTACAGATAACAATACGACATGTGGCGAGTAAAGCAGCATCTCACCTTCTAATCGATATTCCTGAACAAAATATGAACGCGACATTTTCAGACCTCATGGTTTATTTGTTGCCATTATACAGCAACTCTTTATGCCATACAATAAAAAAGCCACCCGAAGATGGCTTTCTGTGTTAGTGAGCTTTTCGCCCCATCATTTTTAGCACCAGATCATGAATCAACACAATCACAATACCCACTACCAAAGCAACTACCGCATTTCCACCCATTGAGACTAAAGCACCTGCCCAACCTGCTGGAGAAATATGCGTGATAAACTCAGCAATGGGATGAAGGCCATGAACAATGATACCACCACCCACCAAAAACATCGCCACCAGACCAATCAGCGACAGGGCTTTCATCAACCACGGCACTACGTTAATAAAGCCACGACCAACCAGCTTTGCTACTGCTGATTTTTTAGCGTCCAGCCAGAAACCAATATCATCCAGCTTTACAATCAGGGCCACAATACCATACACAAATACCGTAAAACCTACGCCTAAGATGCTTAGGGCGATAATCTTCTGCATCAGCGGATAAGCACTAATCGCACTCAGCGAGATCACAATAATCTCAGCCGAAAGAATAAAGTCAGTCCTGACAGCGCCTTTAATCTTTTTCTTCTCTTGCTTGAGCATCTCTTCTTTAGAAAGCTCCAGGTTTGCCAGATGTTGCTCCTGATGCGCCTGAACCTTTTCTTTGTTGAAGAACTTCTCTTTGAGATTCTCCACACCTTCAAAACATAAGAAGGCACCACCTACCATCAGCAGGGGAATCATTAACCACGGGACAAAAACGCTAATCAGCAGCGCAGCAGGCACCAGAATTAGCTTATTAATCAGCGATCCCTTGAATACACCCCACACCACAGGAAGCTCACGATTGGGTTTGACACCAGAGACCTGCTCAGCATTCAACGCAAGGTCATCACCTAAGACACCTACAGTTTTACTTGCCGCCGTTTTAGTCATCGTCAAAATATCGTCCAGAACCATTAACAGTCCACCAACCATTTACTTTTCCTCAGTTATTTAAGTCCAGTGATTATAGCGAAACTTAAACGAAAAGACAACAAGATTTACGTTTCTACAAATAAAAAAGACCGCAAAGCGGCCTTTTCTTTATTAACATGTTTTACAGGAAATAATGCTTTCCTTCGAGGAAAGTTTTCACACCCACGGTTGAGGTGGAGATGTTAGAGATAAAATTGCGATCATCAGTAACCTTGCCTTCCAGTTTACTGAACACCACATGAGACAAGCTCTTAAGGCCACGCTTATCATGCAGGCGACCTACAAAACGATAAAACTGACCTTCATGTGATTCCGTGACCGGGAAACCTTCATCCGCCATTACTTCAAGCAGCTTCTTCTCTTGTGCTTTATCCAGCTTGCCCACTTTGATAGCGACAATGCGTAGCTCGTTAAAATCAACCGCATCACCCAACTCTTTGGCAGTTTTCTGAGTCAGCTTCTCGATTTTTACATTCAAATCCTTCACTGCTTCACGGCGGTCATCTTCACCCACACGAACACGCACTTCCAATGCAGCCAGCACTTTATCCAGCGACTCAAAATCCTGTTTCATTGATGCTGGCACCACAACGCGTTTACGCAATACATTCAAAATATCCAGCAAAGATGCAGACTCACCTTCTTCCGCATCCGAATCGGTCATGTAGATATCCAGATTCTTCGCCAGCTTTTGATCCATTTCCTCATTAAGTGATTTTCTCATTTCGTTCACTTGTGAGTGATATTCAGAACGTTTTTCACGCATAAAAGTCAGAACAGAGTGCATTTTATTTTATCCTGTTTGTTAGATTAAAAGGATTATAGCAACAACGTGTTTTCACTTCAAGCGCTTTTATCGCTCCACTCGTTAAATATTATCTCCATCTTACTTCCTTGACTTACCTGCATATCTGAAAAATAATCATTTAATGTAGAAAGCCCTTTATCAAAAAGTTCTTGACCGCTTAATAAAACATGCGTCTTTTTCAGCTTTTTTTCACGACGATTAAGCTTAATAGCCATTTTTTTGACAAGCTCTTTCCTGATAATATCGTATCGTTCCGTTTGTGAAGAATCCAGAACCTGATAGAGCACATTAGCCCAACCACCACATTCTTGCTGCAGCAAAACACTAATGGATAGCTTCATGATTACACCTCTCTGATTTCTATATCTTCATTATACAAAATCAGGCGCTCACTACAAATAGGATTTCTTTATATGTTATGCCAACTTAGGCATTAAAAAACCGCCCGGAGGCGGCTTGTCAGAGAAATACAAGGTGAGAGTTTGGCTGGATATTAAGGCATGATTGCCAATCGGCAATATTTCCACGGATACCTGCAGCAACCTTATTAACGCCAGCAGGCTTGAAGATATCACCATTTTCATCAATAAACATCACGATGGATTTATTTTCGTTGCTGCTATACCAGATCTTGAGATACTTCCGGCCCATCTCAATCTTATAACGTTTGTTGAGCCACTTCTTGTATTCATCCAGGCTCACACCATGTTTATCCGCCTGTTTCTGCAGGTAAGCATCTGTCTTCTCATTGAAAGACTCAACCATCTCTGACGCCATTTTTAAGATCTGCATATCGTTCTCTCAGTGATTTATTCCGGTTTATGTACTTATTATACATCACACCTAAAATAAAGACAACATATTAAGGTAGATAATAGCCATATTCCTGTGAGTAGTGCGCTCCTAATGATTTTAGCGACTCCCAGGGTAGCACCACATTCTGACCTGTCTCAGCGTTAATACCGTGGCTCACGATCTCTTCAACACGTCCGGTTTTTTCATTTTTCTCTTGAACAACATACAGTAAGATCATAGCAGCCTCAGAAGTTTTTAAAGATAAGCCATTATAACTGACAATACTGCGATATACTATAAAAACATGATGTCTTTACAAACTCAGACTCTGCATGATAGACTGATTTTAAAGCACAAGGAGAAACCATGAACGCATCAGAAAGCAAGCAACTTAATATCGCTATAGACATCTTCAGGGACGATCCTGAGAGACTTAAAGACCTCTTTATGACCGGACGCCTGAGATTATCAGCAGAGCCAATGTATACACTCTATCTCCACTATATGGCAAATATCAGCTTCAGAGATATAGCCTATGATATGCACTCAGATGAAGCTACCAAGAATATCGCTAAGCGTTTCTTAGCCATTAAAAAAGCCGCTTGATGGCGGCTCTGTTTAAACTTATTTTTGGGGTTCACTTTCGTAAGATTTCGCCTTGTATCGTTCTTTTCCTGTTCCATAACAGGAGCCACAAGCAGGCGATCCATTGCTGTCATAATGACCACTTCCTGCACAAGCACCACACTCTCGCAGCTTATAACCATACACAAAGCGATGATAATAATCTGCACGATATTGCTTACGCTCATGAAAGTTCATAATCGCCCTTAAATGATAAACTTAACGAATTCAGGTTTTTTCTCATTGGCTTCAAAGACTTCCGCTGAGTATTCCTGAATGGTCTTACGCGCATCTTTCACGCAGTTTTGACCTGTAGCCTTGTGCCCATCCTCAGAACGACCGCAATTTTTACATTTATAACCAACAAAGTAGCCGCGACCTTCAACCTTCTCATGCATCTTAAATGTCATTTGTTTTATCCTCTATAAGCAGTGAATTTATTATATGACAACAATTACTCGCACGCAACAAAAAAGCCACCCGAAGGCAGCTTTTTATCATTTTCTTTCAGGTTCCGCTTGCATCGTAATATTCGGTTCGCCCATCAAAAAATCCCTTATCGTATTCTTCCTGATCAAAATCATTATCAAACACTTGTTTGTCCTTAAAGGTGAATCCATCACGAAATCCTTTCTGCCAAGGCGAATCTTGTGTTTTCATGCCTTTATCCTCTTACAGCCCGAATATGTATTAAATCTTGAGCACGTTTTTTAAATCAGTTCTTCTTCCAGAGCAGTCTTGAGAGGCATATCCTCATAATCACGACCGCTTACCAGCCACTGCTCGCCATCCCACACATAAAGATATTCCTGCTCATCAATAACTTCATCAGAGATGCGCATTTTAATGCTTTCTTCATCCATCAGGCGATCACGCGCATAATAGACACTGTATCCTTTAACCGGAGTGTCAAAGCTATGATGACTGCCAGGCGTATCACAACTTTTATCAATGTAAGACAGGTCGCCACCAAAAACCAGATTTTCAGCAAGCTCCTGCGAGTTATAATGCTCCAAAAGCAGTTTGCCGTTAGCACTAAGATAACCGTTATTGTGGCAGTATACCACATGATACTTTTCGCCTACTTTAACGTTAATGTTTGAACGCGTTGCCATGATGTATCCTCGTCAGAAGGTAAAATGCATGATAGCAGATCTAGCCATCATGCACCAGAGAAATTACAGTTTAGTCGCCTTAACTTCATACTTAATGTATTCACCAGGCAACGCAGGACGATAGCAATAATCTCCCAGCATTTTATAGCCCTGAGACGCATGACTATCACAAGCTTCTTGATTGGAACGAATGGTGTGCTCGCTCATGATCCATGTAAATGTATGAGTGATTAACGCCATCACCAAAAGTGTAATGATGCTGTTTCTGACACCATTTTTCTTCTTTCTCACTTCTTTATCAAAAGCACCCAAAAGAGGCCCCATTACCGCAAACAAGGCCACATACATAAGTAGGGAATACAAACTATGAAGAGTAAAAAGGTTATACATTTTTTGTCCTTGATTAATAGCTAAACTGCATCAATACACTTGAAACGCTTGAAATAAGTAGACAGTTCTTTTGCATAACACTCAAGCTGTTCTTTATCAGAAGAGAAAAACTGATAACCATGACTCTGAGTGCAATATCTGTTATCATTGACTACCAATGGATATTTCTTCTGCAGTTCAGCAATCTTTGCATCCATTTTGTCAGACACTTCCCAGCGACTATCTTTGTCATATTTACCGCGACCAAATAAAATTTCTTCCGAGAAGAAAAACTCAACACGCGCATAGTGCAGTGTCTCAAAATCCACTGAGCAACGCTCGTTGCTTAAATCCTGACGTTCTTCAATCATCTGACACATCCTCATTAAGTGAGCCATCATTATAGCTATTGTTGTCTTTAAGTGCAAGCATTAAGCTGCTAAAGAAGCCCATTTTTCATGGATAATCTCTCTTCCATAAAATACACAGCCATAACCATTATTTTCAATGACTTCCAGCATGTGATCAATTGCATTATCTACATTCTCATTGAACTTAATCCGCAACAAGCTAATACCACGAGATTCACAATAACGATTTTTTATCTCATCATTTCTTTTCTGACGCAGGAATCCTTCAGAACCACCGAATGTCTCTACTTTAGTAAAGTGCTGCTTACCATCAAACTCAATCAAAAGGTTTAATGATTCAATAGAGAAATCAAACTTAAGCTGAACGCCGTTTTTACTGCGACATCCAATAAACTTCGCTTGCTCTTTAAATGATAGATTATAAGCCTTTAAAGCATTAGATACCGCAACTTCCCCTTTTGATGCCCGGCACTTTGGACACCCATCACCACAAAGATGATTGCCTGCTTTTTGTAAGAACTTTCCATGAACACCACAAATAATCATCACTTTTTTATTTGAAGAAGCATATACCACTTTACTATAATCATATTTGTCTTTATGAATAGCTTTTGCTTTATTAATGAACGCCTCAGAATCAGACCTGATCGCATCATACTGACATACTCTACACCCTTGCCCGATCAAATGCTCTTGAGGTCGCTGCTCAAAATCACCATGCTTATCACATGTTATTTTTATTTTGGTTTTATTGTTAACATAAACAACATTATCATAAGAATAACGTGAGCCATGAACAGCAATAGCCTTCCTCACAAAATCAGTTTCCACTCTTTTTTCTTTTGAACACGCATAGCAAGTTCTACCCGCCAAATGGTCATCAGCTCGCTGCTCAAAAATACCATGACTTTTACAGTTAATTTTAACTTTAGTTCTACTGTTTATATAAACAGCTTCTTCATAGCTATAAAGGTTACCATGAACAGCAACCGCCCGCTCTATAAAGTTTTCTGTTTTTTTACACATAAGCCACCAAAGTCATTTCATTTCAACTTGTTTATTATAGCAATATAGTATTGTCTTTTCAAGCTTTATTTGCCGACCTTGTTGATTTATTGCCCAAAAAAGATATAACTTAGCTATTAAACTTAAAGGAGAATACTATGAACTTACTTATCTGGTTTTTGATCATCATGGCAGTCGTTGCCGTCTTTTATTTCATCTCTGTTTACCGCACTAAAAAGCTCATAAAGCAAGGCATTGTGATTAGTAAAGAATACTTAGCAAGCGTTCACCATGATTCTTCAGCGTTGACCTCTGAAGATGTTGTGGCTTATGAGATGTCTGTTATCGGTGATCGCATTGCTGAACTCAGAACCAGCAATATCGTTGCCAAATCTTTAGCAAGGACTCATGATTTGCCTGCTAATAAAGTGAAGCCTATACATAATCAACGTATTATTAATACAACTCAGGCTCTGGCTTATAATATCTATCTTGAAAACATGCTTAATGAGCGCCCTGAAGCAGCTACGCTTAATGATATTAATACCCTGACTGTTAAAGATGTGCTTATGTTTGAGTTAGAAGAATATGGCGAGCAAATAACAGAATGTGTAAATATTATCGAAAGAAGTAAAACAAAAGAACTGGATAGCTATGAACAAGAAGTTATGGATATGATTAATACCGAAAGAAGTCGAATATTAGCCTAAAAAAATAAGTCTGTATTGTTTGTTCAAATACATCTGATATAATACATGTAAACATATATTTATTATTTAAAAAGGAATCAACTATGGATATGGCTGCAGCTCGTAATAACCTTTCCGAACTTCTTACGGATAACACATTTAAAGAGAAGTTATTTAACACTCTTGATAAACTTCATAACAGCGCAACTCTTGCTGATTATGGCTATGAAGCAAGTAAAAATAAAGCAACAAATGAAGGCATCAAAAGCTTCTTCAAAAAAGCAGGCGGCTTCTTAGCTGGCGCAGGCTTTACTACTGGCGCTGCCGTTGTTGCTCAGGCAACCATTGCCACAGCCTTAGCTGCTACTGCAGCACCCGCTTTAATCGCCACAGGCGCTGTAGTAGGTGGAGCCTTAGCTATAGGGGCTGCAGTATCATTTAAAAACAGTATTCCTCTTTCCCCAAATGCAGCAAGAGAACTTGCTAAAAATGGTGCAGCATTTTCAAAAGAAGAATCCGAACGTGCTAAAACTGTTTTCAGTCAGCTTAATGAAATGACGCTTGATATGCTTAAAGCTAAAGACAGTAACTCCCCGGATTATGGCGCAAAGTTTGTTGCTGTATTAACTAAAATCAAATCTGTTGAAATGGCCTCTGAACATATTGAAGCAGTTAATAAACGCAGTATAAATCAGATCAGAGAAGGCGGGACTAGCTTTAAAGATAGACTGATGCATTTTAAAGATAAACTTACTCAAAGAGAGCCGGATACCTCTTTGGAAAATAAAAATAATAATGGATTCAAATTTAAATAATAAAGGCATTATATGAAAAATAACACTTATCTCATCTGTAATAATAACCAGTTTAACCATATTTTAATACCTAATATGCTTCTGCTGGTAAATGATATTAATCAAGGCAATATCAATAATGTATTTTTTGATAAAAACTTAAAGCGCATTAATATTGAAGGTTTCTATATTGATATTGACGATGAGCACGTGGATATCGTTGAAGAATGCGTTAAAATGGAAAATATTACTCTTTCTGTTATGTCCAATGAAGGTGATATTTTAGCCATGTATCAAATCCATTAAAACTTAAGCATTAAAAAAGCAGCCTCGGCTGCTTTTCTTTATTCTTCAGTGGGCTTCCACTTTAATACCACGTCATTATCTGAGAAAGGCCGACATCCACCAAACCAAACACCACTCCTGAATAACCGCACAGCTTCGAACTCGCGATCATCTCGCTGAATCAAACACTGGTATTGACCATTCTCTTCAGGAAGACGCTCACTTACAGAAATCCAAGCCTGACTCATTTTGACTCTCCTGTCATCAGCACACCATAGTCAGCATTCAGCTCTGATGGACCCGCACGATCAACCTCACGCTTCCAGTAAGCTACGATAGTGCGTGAATCAAGTTGGTTAATATGAGGCACTACACGCGCCAGAGCTTCAGTATTTAAGCGCTGATACCACTTCATCGCCTGCTCGATTTGTGATTCAACTTTGATTTCTTCTTCCATCATGTCGCCCTCATTTGTTTTATTGCGCTTATTATAACCAGAAGATGACAATAAAGCAATAAAAAAGCCGCCCGGAGGCAGCTTCTTTTTATTTAATAACTTTGAGGGAGCCTTCACCGTAGTTTGCCAAAATACTGCCTCGCGCCATATGATAAAACATTTTTGCGATTTGATAATCCTGACCATCAGGAAGAGTCGCTACCTGTTGCTCACGCTTATCCATTTTTTCCTGCGCATCTTTTTTGAAAGACAAGCCATACAGCGGCGTCCCATCACAATCACGACTATGATTAACAACAAAAAGACGCAAGCCTGTATCTTCATCGTTCTCACTGCCCAAAATTTCCACCAGAGATCCGAGCGGGATAGCGTGGCTCTGCTCCATTTTGTTTTGTTTCACAGTTTTACCATTTGACTCAACAATATCTGATACATTCATCATTTAAAAGCCTCTTATTTGAAAGATTTTCTCGTTAAAAAATGCTTAGTGCTTAGTGCTTACGATTAGCAACCAGCACCTGATCCATTGTTTCCAGATTCGTGTAAACCACGTCTTTATTCGCTTTAACGTCTTTCATCAGGCAAATATGACTTTCATCCTCATAAGGCTGACAATGCTCCAGTAACACGTTCACAGAAGACTCTTCGCCTTTAAACACTTTCTGCTCTACCGGATCACCATTGCTCAGCACATACAACAACGCGATTTCAATAATCATACTTGCCTCAATAACCTATCAGGAATGACTTATTATAGCTTCTCTCTCTATTAAAGACAACAAAAAACCACCCGAAGGTGGCCTTTTTTAGCTATTGAAGTATTTCCGTTCTTCGCCCAACACCTCAGCCAGAATTCCACGATAGGCTTTATCTTCTGTCTGGAAAGGATTTGGCAACCAGCCGCCATCAACGTAGGCAACAAAGTAGTTCGAGCCTTCTTTAACCACCTCAAACTCATCAGCCAGCTCAATAACTTTATCCATTACTTCGCTTTCATCTAAGTCCGCAAACAGAGTCGTCATTTTCTTCACCTTGTCTCGTTTCAATAAAGCTATTATAAAGACAATACTTATCAGAATCAAGCTTTATCTTAAAAAAAGAGGCCGTAGCCTCGTTTTTATTGATGTAGTGCTTTTAAGGTGCGTAGCGTATCTTTAAACCAGCTATCTGGCAAACGCTTGTAGATGTAAACCATACCTAGTTCTGCACTATTTTTTCCAAAATCAGGAAGATTTTCGTCCTCAAATATCCAAGGTTTTGTATCTTTTCTAACAGCCTCTGCTCCAGTTAATGAAACAAATTCATAACCTTTCTCTCTTTTCTCAACAATATAAACGAACTCTTGATGATCTTCATAATCACCACCATACTGAAAGGAAAAAATCGTGCCTACACTGACCTTTTCCCATTTTTCATAAGAAAGATTGTAGTATCCTACATAAGGATTTAACTTAGCATTGTCTGCCATGCTCTGCCTAAAAGCATTAATGTATAGACGCTCTTCGGGGACGTAGGTATATTCTCCAGGCAGAAGTCGCATCTTCTCACTCAGCTCGATAGGCCCATAGTGTTCATCGAAGCTATACACCATTGGCACCAAACCAATATGCTCACGATCTTTAAAGCCCAACATCGCGTCGGACAAGGCAAATACTCTCACACCCTCAAAAAGCTCACTTCTGATTTCATCAATATTTTTCACGGCTACCTCGCTGCTAAGTCAAATAAAAAAGACCGACTCTCGTCAGTCTTTACCGTTATTCTATTATAGCAGAGGTCTTGTTTTTATTCCACCTTTTTCATCTCGTCTTCTTCGACATTACACTTGCGAAGAGAGGCTAAGATCTGCTGCGCTTCTGCGATTTCTTCATGAGAATACGGAGCATCCTTCACAATAACTTCAATCCAATGCTCAAAGCTCAACTCTTTCAGGCGAACCGATTTGGCGACAATCTCTCTCAGACGAGCAATCTCATCTTCTGAAATATCCATAACCAGATCATAACTCACATGATTGACACTTTCTACCACAAAAGGGCGCTCCTCCCCACGCAGGAGCACCTTCTCGCCTGCCGAAAACTTTTTAGCCTGAGCGCTGAATGCGCCTTCTAACTGATCACGAAAATTCATAAACACCTCTTATGAAGTCATTACGTTTGCTTTTCCCGCATCAGCAACCGCAGAAAAAAGCGCCTTGATATTTTCTTTGACATACAAAAACTTATGCGTCTGATAAGAGCACTTATCGTAGCGATGAAAACGAATGTCAAAAAAAGCCTGAACATCCATACCTGTTTTCAGATATGGCACCACTAATCGACATAACGTGATGTTCTCTGTCGGGCCTTCAATCTTTTCCTGAATGTCCAGACCTTTCAGTAAGCTTTCGTAAGACGCCATGTTATTCACTCCTCAGATTTAATGAGATGAGTATAAAGACAACATCGGAGCGAGTCAAGCTCTTTTTACTTAACGCCAAATCATGGTTTTCATCAACAAAAAACCACCCGAAGGTGGTCTTTATTTATTCTACTTACTTATGAAAGCAACGCATATAATCGCTAAAGCTTTCAAAAATATAATACTGCTCGCTCAAATAGTCCCAGAGATTTTCCTCGATATACCCCGCATGTCTATTTTTAAGATCATAGCCACTCTGTATAGCAATTCCCTTGGCTGTTTCAATAAGCTTATCAACCGCTTCTTTACTTGCGCTGCTGCTTTCAACCAAATAAGTTTCACCACCCCAGCCATCATTCTGAATCACGCCAACTTTTTTACCATTCACAAAGAGATCCGCAAACATCGCATACCCGTCATTAGTATCAAAACGCTTAACGTTTTTAATCTGAACAGCACCAAATTCTTTTTCACATTGAGAAACATCCGCAATCGTTTTCTTTGTAAACCGCTCTGTATCACAGTTGCCTTCAAAACCAATAAAAAGACCATCCTGATCAAGTGTTATAACTTTCTGATTTTTTCCGCCTTTCTCTACCCAAAAAACATGCCCTTTATCAAAATGAGTATCACCCACGCTAAAGGGCTTATTCACAACCAGCACATCATTTTTCTTAATAGTCATTTATTCACCTGTCTTATTGTTTAGAAAAGAAATAGACTATTACTGATTAATCAGCAATAACTTCGCCAATCTCAATCCCACGACCCAAACGGCGAAGCCAGCGCCCCATTTGCTCAATCGCCTTATCTTTGTCATCATGCGTATCAGTCTCAATGGTCATGAATGCCCGATACTCACCACGCTCTTTACGCACGATCATCTCATTGTGAACGTTTGTGCCTTTTTCATTATGACGAACCTGATATGAAAACTCTTCAGATTTAGCACCTGACTTTTCCACATAGCCATCGCCGTCTTTTCCAAAAATACGCTCAAACTTAATCAGCAGTAGCTGACCGTAATCTTCTGTTTTTTCCGCTTTGACACTTTCAAACAAACCATCACCAAAATCTTGAAACAACTCTACTTCAGGGCATAAGTAAAAAGGCGGTAACACAGATTTACTTTCTTTCGGTGTCGCAACAAGATACGTCAAGCGCACAATAATGGGATAAATAAGACCGCTATACTCAGGGAAAACATCTTCCGGTAAGCTGTAGAAAAACTCGCGTCTTTCAGTCTTACCTTCACTTATATCTTTGCGATTAACTTTAAATCCTACCAGGAATGATTTCTCTTCATTAAAAACAGAAATTGCCTTCTGAATATCTTCCTCAGAAATTTCCTTTTTATTTAACCATTCCTTTTCCGGTTCTATTTCCAACGCTTTCGGGATCTCAAGAAAACCATCAACTCCTTTTGAACGAGAGCAACGCCCGATAAAATCACACTTTAACTTATCCAGATTTTCTTGATTTAAAATACTCATTTGTTGCCCTCTATAAAGTAATATAGGCAATATATTAACATATATCGCCTATAGATTTCTACCTTTTGTTTTTATTACGCCGCTTTTAATGCCTTCATCATCACTGTTTGCGCTTTCTTACGCACTACATCTTCATCCAGGCCAATACTAAACGCTTTCAGTTTAGCAATCACATCCACCTGCTTCAGCTTGTTTACAACGTTATTAATACCATTCACGCCAGCATTGTAGACATCATCATAAGAAACATACAGGATATTCTTACATGCCGCCTGACCGTCTTTCAACTTGAACTTCTGAACGCGCTGACCCGCATCCGCAATATTCAAATCAGCAATGCTCGCATTACTGCCAAGCCCCGTGATTTCTTCTGCGATATTCAGACGAACAGCCGTTTCAATCGCATCATCTACCGGATTTCCCTTAGAATGGAACAGGTAAGTATTCAGAGAGGAAATACTGATATACTTCATGATAAGCTGCTTCTCTTTCCAGCCTAACTGAAGCTCAATATTTTTCGTCGCAGATGTGAACTTAGCCACATCCAGAAACTTCAGCTCAGCACCCGCCAGCGCAGCAAACAAATCATCAGGCACCACATTCTGACCATTGACCACAGGAATAACCTGATTAATATTGACCTTAGAACCCGCCATGAACTTCAGCAGTGTGCGACCTGCTAAGACGTTTTTAACCAGTTCGTCATCCTGCTTAGCAGACATAACCGCATTCAGATCGTCATAATCAAAAGCCTTATAACCACTTTTAACCATCAGAACAATCGCGCCAAAAAAGTTAGAGACCAGAAGCTTAGTATTCATTATGCTGCCTCATTAAAGTTGATTTCGTTTCAATAAAGACAGTATATCAGTTAATGACAACATCGGCAAGCATTGTTTTACGTCAAAACCTGTCTTAAGCGCAAAACTCAGCCTTGAGATTAGACCATTCCGCCTCGAAGTTATCCCTGACCACATCGATTCGACGAAAGCCCATAAAGTTAGGATATCGCATCACCTCTCCATCCCAATCATAGCCTCCGCTATGAAACTCAACCACAATCGAGAAAAACTCTTTTTCTCCTAGTGCAGTCATATATTTCCTTTTATACAGCCTCATAACCATATGATGAACATTGGTATTTTCCATATTCATATGTTTGGGATAAAGCGTCATTCCAATAAAATCCGGCATTGTTTGAAAAGGCTTTACATTTAACACATCACCAATCACTTTCAGGTCTTGATCATTAAGCGCAACACTTTCAGTTTTTCCAAAAGATTTTGCCAGCTTCTTATATTCGAAGCCAATATTCATTAACTCTGTAAAATGATTTTTTATAAAAGAGGCTCTCATTTGCGCCTTGGCTTTTTTTATTTTATGAAAATAAGAGATAACTTTATACATTATCACCATACCAACCAATATAATCATAGTAATCATATAATATCCTCAGTTATTCTACATTTTCAAAATACTGCAGGTGTCCCACAACTTCAGCCAGAATTGCCCGATGAGCTTCACCTTCTGACACAAAGCAATCTGAGATCTCACGGCAGTTGATATGTCCAATGAAAAATCCAGGCATCTCAGGATTTTCTTCAACATCAAAATCAACCTGGCGCTCATGCAGAGCCTCGGCTACATCCCAATCTGATAAATCCAAAAAAAGTGATAACATAAATAATCCTCTTTACTTAATGACAATATATTACCACGTTGACTTTTTAATAACAACAAAAAACCACCCGAAGGTGGCTCTTTATTTTTATACCGCAGGACTTGCTTTGTCTTTATTGTAAGTTAAGGCATCATACAGCGTTCCGATACCTACCGTCAGCAGAACAAGCCCCATCCATGACCAATCAAGCCGCGAGTTTACCGTGATCGCCAGAACAATATAGGCAGCAGCAATAGAAAAGACCTGCTGGCGGGACAGTTTATCTGAATAATCGTGACATTCCGCAGAGAACTCAAAAGTTTGACCTTTAATGTCTTTGTTTTTCTTGAATACTTCTCCCCGTGATTTCCTGACCAGACTGACCAGACGCTCAGCCAGCATCAGCCACATAAATACATGCAGACATGACTGGATAAACTCAACCTTGAAAAAGATACCGTTTAAACAAAGCAGCGCAGCAGCAAAAAACAGCAGCATATCAGAACTAATCGAAATATTCAGTTTCATTAAAACCTCTTTTGTAAGAACTCTCTTTAAAGGAATCCCATATCACCTTGAGATTCCGTCTTTTATGTCTTAGCTCAGCTTTAAACCTGTCTCTAACTCAATATCATCATCCAACTGGTAATCTTCTTCACAATAAGTCGCAATCAGCTCTCTTTGCTCATGAACTTCTCTGCGATTAGACCACCGCAACTCTGGCGGCATCACATCAAGCACTGCCTGAATATAGCTATCAAGACGACGAATACACTTACGCTCCAGCATCTTAGACCAGTTGCCTTCTTCATCATAGGCATCAATATTTGCGCAGAGATGCTCTAAACTTGGTAGTATTTTGGCTCTGCTGGTTAAATGAAAAGCAAGGATTCTTCTTACATATTCATCATTTCCTGAGATGCCAACAGGTTTTTCAGTATAGATATAACCTTCTTCATCCAAAACACGAGATAGCACTTCCTTTACCTCATCAGAGAAAAGTGATGTGTCGATTTTGATTTTTTCAGGAATACCAAGAAACTTTGCCATGTTAAACACCTCATTCAAAACAGATACTTATTATATCCTGATGCCGACTTAAGTACAACCACAAATCAATAAAAACCAAAGTCGTAAGCTACCAGTTCACCTTTTCGGGTATATCCAAACTGACCACAGTCAACAAAATCAGTCCATTCTGGTGTATCTTCCTTTAAACCTTCATAGTGCTCAACATATTCCATAACAGCACAGTATAAGCCATCGATCATAACCATGCGAGTTTTAGCCACAGGATGACCAAAATCCTGTTTGCTCGACTCTACGCAGTTATCATCTTCACCGTTTTCACTTAACGGCACTTTAACCACGTAGTTGCCACTTCTCAGCTTAAACGCCATACGGCAACGACCAGAGCCAATCATCTCATATTTGCCCATCATTTTCTGAATCAACGCATCAGCAACCGCATTCTTCTCTGCCTCAGCAAAGCCACCTTCGAACATGTTTGCGACACCTTTGAACTCAAAAGCCATGATGTTTTTCCTCTCGTTTCAATAAAGCTATTATATGACAACACAGAGGATGGCACAAGCTTTTTATAATAAAAAACCGCCCGAAGGCGGCTTTTTAATCCGGGTATTTCGTGTCGAAATCATCATCACTCAACGCGAACTGATCGATGTCAAACTCCGACACGCCTACGCTTAAGGCGGCAATCAAAAACTCAGTCCAGTCTTTAACCAGCGAGCGATCAATGAAATGATTGCGAGTCATTTTATCACGAATCTCGTTAATCTCATCAACGCTTAATACTCGCTTTTCGTTCTTATTCACGCGAACCTCTTTTACCAATATCTTTGTTGAGATACTGAACCAGAGCTACAAACATAGCCACCAATCCACCACCCGCTGAGAAACATAACATACCAAAAGCAACAGGACTCAGAGTGATCACTTCATTCATTTATTTATTGTCTCTTACTTGTTTAGTTTAATTGTTGTCATAATATCAGCAAGTCAGATCAGCGTCAAACAATTTCGCCATAAACTTTAATAAACTTCCCACAGCTATAGCATTCATACTCATGCATAAAACGACCGTTCTCAGTCCAGTTATTCGCACCACACAGGCAGGCAAGCACACGCACTTTTCCTGGAGACACCTCAGCTTCACCGAAATCAGATACTTCTGGCTGTTGGTCAAATACATAGGCATTCATTTTGATAAAGCGCGGACGCTCGATGCGATTTGAATGCTTACCACAGGCAACCGAAAGATATTTGAAATGCATCTCTGTCGTCTTCATCAAGATTGCTTCTCGTATGCTTCAATAAACTGTCCACAGCTACCGCATTCATACTCATTGATGAAGCGCCCATTATCCGTCCAGTTATTAGAACCACACTTACACTTTAACACTCTGATCCGACCTTCAGGCACTTTTTTAATGCCAAAATCCGTAATGGTAGGCTCACCTTCAAAGCTATAGCCTGATATATTCATAGTGCGCTCTGCACCATCATAAGATAAATATTTCAGATAAACTTCGCTATTTCTGTTATCCATATCTCACCTGTATGAAAGAGGGCCGCACCAGCAGCCCTTTCTGTTAGTTAGCCTTCAAATTCCCACGCAATCCCAGCAGCATCCAGCCGTTGCGCTAACGTCTTCTCGTCAATCCAATACATCATTTGACCATCAGAACCGATCACTCGACCCACATTAACACCGCGTGGCAGCTTCAGCACTTTCTTTTGAATACTATCATCTTCGTTTACAGAAGAGGGAATCTTAGATCCTGAAGCGTAAACATCAACTCCACCACCACAAACCATTCGAGTCATAATAGCGCCTTTATTTAAACAATCAGTGAGCCGATAACGGCGATATCATCAGACAGTTTCACTACACGGAAACCATCATCAAGCAGATCAATACAGCGAACCTTTTCGCCTGCGACTTCTTCTACAACCAGATAGTCATTACCTACGCAAATGACTGAACGCGGACCAATATCGTCTTTGTTAAAAGAGATCTCACCCGGCTCAAAGCTCAGCTCCTGCGCCGCCAGTGAAGCCTGCTTCTCAACAAAAATCTCTTTATTCATCATAGTTGTATCCTCTTCTTCAGCCTTATAAATGGGAAAGCCCCGCTACTCATCAACAGGGCTATTATAGCAAAGGAATGCCGTTGAGCACAACTACTTTTTATACGACTTTACTATCTCTGCAGAACGCCTCTGTTTCGTTCAAATCGCATAGAAACTGCATTTCTGGCGCTTTAACCTCAAGAGAACTAATATCAAGAGGTGAAGGAGCAGCTTCAGCTTCATCACTTTTTAATACAAAATATAATCCAATAACGTCTGAATCCTTGATTTCAGGATCATTGTGGTTTTGTATATATTGAGTATAGTCCTCAACTAAAGCAATAACATCTTCCCGCTCTATCGGCCCGCCTTTTTTAGATAAAACGTCACCTCTATCATTCATTAATAAACCATCAGAATTAGCACTTTTCTTGAATGCGCAAAAGCGCAAACCTTTTACATTATCTTTATTGCTTTCAATGTATTCAACGGCGTCTTTAAGCGCATCTGTGTTATTTATATCGCATAAAAAACGTTCTTCAGCAACGTTAGACCTAAAAGATGATATAGACGTCTCACTTTCGTCAACCTCATCTTTTAATATAATCTCAAGGCCAATAGTATTCGAACCGTTCGTTTCTGGAGAATCATTATATTTGATGTATTGAGTATATTGTTCAAGCAGTTCAATAACTTCAGCTTGTTCTATCTCTCCTCGTTTTTTTGACAGCGCATCGCCTCTGTCAGTCAACAACAAATCATCAGAGCCTGCATTTTTGCTGAAAGCGTATAAACGTAAGCCCCTGATATTACCTTTATTGGCTTCCATGTGTTCTATCACATCCTTAAATGCTTCTTTTGGACTTTTAAGCATATTATACCTCATCTTTGTTATTATTTACACTTGCTTTTATGCTTCAACACTTTCCATTACTTTAACATCTTCCATAACACCAGTTAAGCTATCAAATGACTCCTTAAAAGACTCAAATGACGCTATATAAATAGTATTGGTTGATTTCACCAGTAAGCGCCGCAACAAACCTCCCGAAGCACCTTCTTCATGGAAAGTTACTTTAAATAACAGATTTTCAGGATTGATATCCTTATATTTTTCCGCATTATTACTGTTGCCTATCATTTCTTCATAATACTGATAAAATAAGTCAGAAACAACTTTACCGCTCAGGCATGGCATACCGTTAGCATCAAGAAAATAGTATGTCTGTGTCTCATCAAGCACACGCTTGCCTGTTTCTACACCATCTTTATCTACCAGCGCTTCCAGTGTCTCAAAACTCATACCAATATCAAGCACATCTTTACCTTCAGCATGATCCTGCAGTCGCTCGTCAATCTTATTCATAAACTTAGCCAAACTTTTCTCCAGCGTATTTTCATCCGGCAAACTTGCCAGATTTTTATCTATCTGAAGAGTCATTGCTTTCCAATCTATTTTCATAAAACCTCTCTACTTATGCCGATTTCGATACAGGCTCAGCCTGCGCTTTAAATACGATCTCAAAGCGAGAACACATACCACTCTGATAATTCACCTCTTTAAAACTTTCCACAAAGGGACTGTTTGACAGGAACCACTTAACACGACGAGCAATCGCTACCGCAGGGAAATAGCGCGGCTTTCCATCAGTGCGACGGCTGTATGTCTGGCTACCACTAACCAGAATCTCACGTTTAACACTATCATAACGAATAAAGGTAGACTCTCGAATGTTTTTTGAGAAATGCTCACCAAAATCTACCCGCGACTTCTTCGCTTCCTCAGCATGACGCATAATGTCAAAGAAAAAGAACTTCATCAGAATAAAATTATTTCCCAGCGCTTCTGGCAGACAATGACGCGCATTATCATCAAACCAACATGAATACAAATGGTTTCTCTCTGCTAAATCATAGAACCAACGCCGCTGCCCCGCAGCATTCACCGCATCAATACCACTTTCGCGCACTTTTCCTAACATGAAATAGTTCATCTTATTCCTTAATCTTTCTTGAATAAACTCTCTTAAACAACAAAAGCCACAGTTAAGTGGCTCGTCTTTTTATTAATAATCAGTTTTCGTCAAAATACGCAATCAGACGTTCCTGAAGATTGGTGATAACCACGTCCGACTCAGAGGCATCATCAGGGTAAACAATATCGTTATGTCCTTCACCACCCACACGCTCTGCCAGAGTCGCATCTTCAGCCAGAAACGCTTCAACTTCCGGCAGACGATCAGTGAAGTTTACCACTTCATAAGCGACATCAATCACGTCCTCACCTGCTTCAACCTTAACAATGGCTTCATTCAGTAAACGTTCAAACAGTGGCTTAGTCATTATTCTTTCCTCTTGATTTCAATAAAGCTATTTTATGACAATACAAAAAGAAAAGCAAACACTTTTTACTGATATGACTCTTCAAAACAAAAAAGAGGCCGAAGCCTCCTTTTTCAATTCGTGTATCTTATGCCGCTTTAGGCAGTGGCTGAGATTTGCCACCGTTAGCCATGCGCGTTTCAACCTGTGAACGAATCGCTGCAGTATTGTAAATCAGGCTATTCAGAAAATCCTGAGCTTTTTTAGTGTTTACAGTAGTGTTTGTCATGTTAACCTCGGAAAGTGTGAGTTAGTGTTTTACTGCTCTGCTTCAATAAATACAGTATACAACTAAGACTTATCCGAGAAAGCGACCTTTGTCACAGTTTAAATAGAAAACAAACGATATAAATCAATATCTTAACTAGACTACCCAAATAATCATAACAATATCATCTTTGCCATAAATATGCACTACTGATATGACTTTATACAATTTTTCATCACCTTCACATTTAACACACTCGTTAATGCGAGGCGCAATAAATGTCGCATTAACATTCATTTCTTTTAGTGTTTCATCATTTGATAATTTTTTGATTTCTACTTTCATATATTACCTTATTTTATTGACAATAAAAAAGCCACCCGCAGGCGGCCCCTATTATTTAGCCAGCAGCGCCCGAACGCTTTCCAGCAAGGCTTTCTCTGACTCTGTTTTGCCTTCAAAGGTTGTGGCTACCTGCTTCAGCACTTTCAGCATTTCCGGCACCTTATGTGCATTCTCGCTGATTAACGCTGCCGTAGTCTTGCGCACACCATCTTCTTTCAGATACACCAGATACTCTGGCGATCCGATTACCGGAATAGCCGCCCATTTATCAGACACTTGTTCATAAAGCGCGTCATTATACCAATAATCATCCTCCTGATTACCTTCGCGATCAAGACCATCTTCATCATAACCATATGAATCATAACCTTCCTTGTCAGTCATACCAAAACTTTTTTCATCATGATAAGTTTCAAACCATTTCTGGTTTTTCTTATATGACTTACCTACCGTTGGTGAATATTTGCCTTGAGTCATAGGAAATCTCCTTAGTTATTCAGCATCACACTAAGCAATGCAGTTAAATGTCATATGCCTTACAGTCATCAAAGAACGTTGTCTTTTCCAGTGCTTTTAGCACTTCTTCAGCTTTCGGTTGATAAGGAGCCAGCACTGCTAACTCATCAATATCTTCTGTGCTTAACTGATAGCTCTTAATCAGCATCGCCGTTCTCTCGCAACCATCCATCTTTAAATATGCTCTCAGACGCTGCTTAGAGAAAGCTACATATTGACTCAGCACGCAGTTGTCTTTATCTTTGTGAAAACTATCTGTCCGGTTAGAATAGTATAGCTTCATCACAGGCACGATCTTCTTACTATTCAACATTTCGATAACCTCAAAACGATGAATAATAGCAATCTCTATCGCATTCTCATAGTTGTTTACACCAATGACAGGCATCCCAACAAAAACACGATTGTTAAAAGCCAGTTCATCATAGAGACGCTTCTCATCTTTAGCCGCCTGATTTTTCTCAAGCAATACCGGAATCTCTGATTCGTGAACAAATCCAAACTTTCTCAGTATTTTGCTAAACATGATAATCTCCAGCCCTGTTAAGACAAACAGTATAGCCTTTAAAGACAATACATAGCAACACTTATTTTCTTCATTCGATAAAAAACCGCCCGGAGGCGGCTTATTAACAATACTCTAAAAGTTCTCCTAACAGCTCACGGGCATCACTCTCATTTTCATGACTGCTATGAAGTTCCCAATCCAAACGCGCATCTTCCTGACTACGAATAAAAATATCAGCACCTTTAGCCGTCGTCTGAACCTTACCTGCTACCGCTCCAGACTGGCTCTCGTATGTCATATTAGTAAACTCAACGCTCATAGTGTTTTCCTATTTAGAGGCCAACCAATTATTGGCTTGATAGCAACATTATACTATTTAATGACAATACAATCAAGACGCTTTACAAACAAAAACCGCCCGGAGGCGGCTTTTTATTATTAAATCTTGTCTTGGCTCAGGAATACTGGAGCATTACTCCAGGTGATTTTATCTTCAGGATAACGCTTATTTCCAAAGCAAACCTCTGTTAATGAGCCATCTTCTGACTGAATCTTACAACCGTAAGACAACTCACAGCCTGAAGCATAGTATGGCCTTACAGAGACTTCTTTGACTACGCCAGCACCAGCACCTTTCTTAGTCTCAAAACTTACAGACTGACCTACTTTTGGCACTAGCAACGCTTTACGCTGCTCAAACACATCTTCGGTCAAACTCAAATCAACATACTCAATCTTCTCATTGTTCTGAGAAAGCATAACAGTATCTGACAGTTTTTTCGCATCTCCTTTGCCATGAGGAGCCACAATAAAAGTTTTTCCTGTGTTTTTCTCTTTGAGAGAATAAACCTCAATAAAGCCTCGCTCATCTCTTTTAACATCGATGACTTTTCCGATACCATAAACAACATGATCGCCATCCAGAGTGGTAAACGTTACCATATCGCCTTTATTAATCTTATAAGGATTTTTAACATCTTCATTGAACGTATCAAAATATTTTGGCATTTCATCAATATCTTCGTCAATCACCAAAGAGAAAAACTCAAATGGCGAAAGCGTCATCAGTTCACAGCTTAACTCTTTTGCTGAGAAACTCTCTTTTTCAACAAATAGTTTACCATCAAAATAAATAGCTTCTTTGTTATTGGCTGCTACGTAAATAACACTGTTTAAATTCATAATAAAGTTTCCTTTTAGATTTTTGTTATTTTAATAGTTTAGCCTATGATATTCAATCAAAATCTTAAATACATTTTTCTGAAATGCCCCTCTTAAAAAGAAAAACCGCCCGGAGGCGGCTTTAAATTATCAGGAGAACTCTTTAAGCTTAAAACGAAGGCTTAGGTAAAAATGCCTCACTGCTACTTTTTTTGAATGAATGGAATATCTGCGCATCTCTTTATCCATATAAAGATACTTCTCTAAAACCGATAATGAATATAAAAGCACCAAAGATACAAGTAATAGAGCAGTTCCAAAAATAATGAATACAATAATACCACCAAAACTACCAAAGGTTTCAAGTAAAAACAGAGTAAAGTTTTTACACATAACACCAACTGTTTCCATTTTTAACTCCTCAGTATTTCGCTTCGATAAAGACAGTATATGACCTAATGACAACACATGCAAGCTTTTTAATGCTATTTTACTGGAATGCCTCTCTTAAAAGGAAAAACCGCCCGGAGGCGGCTGCTTTGCTTGTTAGCCAAGGTTCAATACTTTTCTTTTCATGCCCAACTTTTTACGCATGTAAGGTTTGAACTTATGACCGTGAATATACATATATTTATCAGCCTTCTCTGCTACGAAAAACACACAGCCTGAAAACACCAGCAATGCAACACCAAAAACAACTAAACCTAAAAAGCCGCCAAGATTAGTGAAAAGGAAGTTCAGTGTCGCAGCAAATATTTCGAATAAAGTAGTCATTTTACTTTCCTTTTACAGAGAGAGAAGAGTCTCTCGTTTCGATAAAAATAGTATACGATTTAATGACAATAAGTGCAAGCTTTTTAATGCTATTTTACTGTAATGCTTCTCTTAAAAAGAAAAAAACCGCCCGGAGGCGGCTTTAAGATTTATGCTGCTTTAGCAACTTCTTTATCAGCGATTGGTGCATCACCTTTACTAAAGAGCAGGAAGGTTTTCTTGCCTGTGAAAGCCTCTGTTGATACTGCCAGCACTTTTTCAATGCCATCTACTTTCGCCTTATACAGACCATCTTTCAGCTCAGCAATGTTTTCCACCACCGCAAAAGGATGAGTCGTATACTTCTCTTTGTTTTTGATGACACTGTAAACTTTCACATCTACAGAACCTTTATCTGATCCCGAAGAGGCTTTCAGACGGATAAAGTCAGCCTCAATCGCAGCATTCAGCTTAGCAGCGTGAGCCGCGCTTGAACGGTAATCGGCTTCGATTTTTACCGTTACCGCATTTTTAGTTGAGCCTTTAACATCGACTTCAGCAACAAATACAGCATCACGGTTCGCACGCTCAAACAGTGCAATTTCATCACGGTGCTGAATCACAATAACCTTTTTATTCAGCACATACATTTTCGCTTTCTTGTTTTCAACTACTTCATCTTTAAAGTAGTAATCAGGCTTCAGCTCAACATCATCTGAGATATTACCGCTATGACGCACCAGATTGCGAATGGCAGCCTTTTCTACAATATAGATAGACACAGAGCACTCTTTCTTACCACATACCAGAGAGAAAACTTCTGCATTTTTGCTCTGCTTTTCAGCCAGAATAGCCAGCGCCTCGACTTTAGTCAGGCCAGTCTCTTTCTCAAAAGCAGGCTTTTCTACGTCAGCAGATGTGCCTTTCGCCAGAAAAGAACGCATAGCCCAAACAACTTTAGACTCTACGCCTGTCTTGACCATAGAAGTTTTAGGTTTACGGTTTCCGTTAGTATTCAGCATTTTATTTTCTCTCTAAAGTGAGTTAACAATCAGTTTCGTTTCGATAAAAGAAGTATACGCATTAATGACAACAGAGGCAAGCACTTTTTTCATTTTTACCAGAAAATAAAAAAGCCACCCGGAGGTGGCCTTTAAGGTTATTTTATTTACTTAATGTCAATATGTGACAGCAGACCATAACCAAAAGATTTAGTGCCAATGAACTTCTCCAGAGCAACCGCCTCAACTTCTCCGATTTCCTGAATATGGAAGTTGCCGAGACTCACATCATCTTTCTGAGTATAGAAAGAGTCAATAAACTCATACTCGCCCGAATCGTCAAAAAGCTCATCAAGACCTTCTTTGATAGAAGTCTCAATGTCAAATAGCGTTAAGCCTCTTACAACACGCATATCTTCCAAAGTATGATCGTTAACTTCGACAAAAGATTTTACCAGAAAAATTTTAGACATAATATGCTCCTTTGGGGTAGAAAAACAGTATAGCTATTGATGACAACAATTGCAATGCTTTTAGTCGCCTTTTATCATCGAATTGCATTTTTTCTTTTGGTCATATATTCTACACATATCACATTTTAAATAAGGAAAGGATATGCATAATATCAATAAGTCTGAAAATTTTCACTATTGTTTCACCTGGACCGATCTTCGTGTTAACTACGACAAGCTCAAACTTGTTAATGAAGATTTCATCTCTGCTATGGGCGAAACCATCCCCAAAAACGTCAAAGTTGGTGATGTATTCCTAGTCACAGGCTTCACTGATGACCACGGCACCATTGTCGATAAGCGCTTCACTATCCCTCGTCATCTTTTGGATTGCTTCTACGCCAATATCTGATAACAAAAAAGCCACCCGCAGGTGGCTCTTCCATCTTTACTTATTCGTATTCAACCTCTTCACGGCGACCACGAACAGTTTTGTTTTTCTTTTTACTATCACGCTTTCCAGCAAGCTGCTCACGACCCGCTTTCTTAGACTTACCAAACTTCTCAACGTGGTTAGCAGAAGAGTTATGCATTTTTATTACCTTTTAAGTTACAGTTTGTATTTAGGCTTCTCGCCTCTCAATGAATACAGTATATGACAACAATAAATCTTGCGCAAGCATTATTTTCATTTCCAGAAAATAATTACCGTTTCAGCTTTCCAACTTTAACTCGCCGATTCAGATAGTCCCACACCTGAGCAGCCATCCCATGATGCTGACCCGACTCTTTTAAATGCTCAGCATAGCGTCTAACGCCTTCTTTGCGCACATCCTCAAGCAACTTATCAGTCTCAGGCGTCAACGTAGCCAGCTCTTCTTGAGCACTCTCAACGCTGTCAGTGAATATCTCACCATGTTGATTAAAAGCAGCCTCATCCACCGCTTTCGCCCAATCCAATACAGACTCTTCATTAAACCCGCAACGAACGCAACAGCATTCGCAGTTCCGGCTAAGGCGAAGCACCTAAATGTTAGCTAACTGAGATATGTGCTTAAGATAAATATTCCTTGCACCATTGATATCTCTGTCTATTATTCTTTTACCGTCTTTCATCACCCTCGATGAACCCAGCTTTTCATTTACTACTCCGTTCCAGCTTTGAGTTTTACTTGTATAACTCTCGTTAACGATAATGACTTCCTTACCGTATTTCTTCGCTGTCCACAGCAGAAATTCCTTAAAAATATAATGACTCAGGGAAAGCATGTTATGAACCGCCTTACGGCCTATTTTTCTTCCCTTAGTCTTCACCATCGATTTAGTTTCGAAATCAGGAAGATAAATCACATCGTAGCTCATCATTATATTATGAGCCACGGTCCTATGCAGATGATTAACAAGATCCTGACGCCTGCAGGACAGCCTGTTCAGGCTGTTTTCTATATGTCTCAACGTATCGTTTATCCACTGCGGATTATCCGAGATTTCCTTTTTGTATAGCTCATGCTTCTTTAACTTCTCACGCAAAGAATACAGCTTACGCATCTTCTTCGCCAATGGTAGTAAGCATTTTATAGAATAATCTTTACCATACACGATAACTTCTTTCTCGCTGAATCCGGTTAGAAACGTTCTGCTCCCCGGATCAAGAGCTATAACTTTTACTTCTTTTTCAGAAACCTTTTTATCTGGACCTTGGCTTTCGGAACAATCTAAACGGTTTCGTTTTATCTCTATATTTTCCTGGACGCAGATAAACCATCTGCCATGATCCATTGTTACATCAACATTCTTACCATAACATTCATCAGGCAGCTTTTCCGTCAGCCTGATGCTTCCCAACGATTTTATACAGACCGAACCCTCTTTTCCCATCCGGGGATGAGCAAAGGTCTGTTTTTTGTCTTTCCGGCTTTTAAAGCCTAGTCGTGAGAAAGCTGTGAATGATGTTGTATTTTTCTTCTTCTTTTTGTTATTTTTACACAGAGTAATAAACTCAGACTTGGCTATCCTGACAGCCTGATCGCAAACATTGGTATCAAAAACATGATTATTCTCAGCACTTTCTTTCCTTACTTTATCTCTGATAGGAATTCTGATATCAACAGGCTTACCATTTTCATCAATATATTCTCTGTTGTTACACATATCAACCGCAAGATTGTAGGCTCTGCGAGCCACCATCATCATTTGCTCATACTTACGTTTTTGCTCAGACGAGGTAAAATAAAAACGCACTTTCTTTACGGCTTTAACGATGATGTCAGGCGTAGAAATAACACAGGATTTAAAGGATAAAGGAAAGTGATAAGAATGAACGGGAGTAAGTTTACGGATCAAAGAAGAGAGGTAATGAGTGTTAAAATTAGAAATGTTATTTTCGGTGTAGGGCAGAAAAAGGTTTTGAGACATTTTATGACACTGATCATTCCAGAAGGGCTGAACCGTTCTGTCATAATCGTGTTTAATAAAACAAGTCTGCGTCATAATATCCCCGTAATTTATAAAAGAATATTATAATAAAAAAGAAGAAAAATCAAATATGTTTAACATGTTGCGTTCGTTGCTATAATTTCAAACAGCTTCAGCAATGAATTTTCAGCTAAAAGCTTCCGTATCGTCTTCTCATACTCAGTCATGACGCACCTCGTCTCGTTTAATCAGATTATTATATGACAACAATAAAAGCAAAACAAGACACAATTTCTTAATGACAAGGCTCTCTTAAAACAAAAACCGCCCGAAGGCGGCTATCTGTAATTTAACCATACATAATTACATGGTCAATATCTTCGTATTTGAAATGATACTCATGATTATCATAGCGAGAATCGTCTTTCACGCCAGAGAATCTCATTTCGTCAAAATGGCTCACAAACTCCACTTCATGACCATCAACCATTTTCAGCAGTGTGCCAGTGCGCTCCGGCAGATCCTGATACTCTTTAAACTTTTGTTGCGCCAGCGTTTGTGTCATATTCACCTCTATCAAGAAAACAAGGCCACCTCTCGGCAGCCTCTTCGCATTATGCGTATTCCACTTCTTCACGGCGACCGCGAACGATCTTATTGTGCTTCTTGTTATCACGCTTTCCAGAAAGCTGCTCACGACCTGCTTTCTTAGATTTACCAAACTTCTCAACGTGATTAGCAGATGAATTGTGCATTTTATTACCTTTAGATTTTCAGTTTGTATTCAGGCTTATCGCCTCTCAATGAATACAGTATATGACAACACTTAGTCTTGTACAAGTATTATTTTCACTTTTACACACTTTTTTTAATCAAGCCTCTCGGAGGCTTTCGCATTTTATCAGCCGTCATACTTCCAGTTGCGGTCAACTACGATTTCCGATTCTTTACCGTTTGACTTAAACATACCATCAAAAAGTCTTGCCAGCTCGGATGAGCTATTAAAACTCGGCAAAGCCATACCATGACAGCCCGGATGGAAATCATGTGAGTTTCCTTCCATTATCTCTACACCATTAACCTCGACACGCTCCATGTCGCAAGACCTGTCAATCTTTATCGTAACGGTATTATTTTTCCGAGTTTTAATCTTTTTCTTTTCCGAATAACACTCCACATCAAGCTCATCATCGCTGAGTAAAAAATCCTCATCCTCAGTAAAGACTACTGCTCTATTTAAGCTCTTCACTGCAGCGATAAGAAGCTCGATAAACTCATCCACGCTATTAGCTTTCGTTTTCGCATAGTAATAACGTATTCTCTCATCTTCTGAGCGGCTCTTCATGTATTCTTCCATATAAGCGTCCTCATATTCATGTTTGTCATGATACATGAGCGCACTATAGGTATCGATCAGCAAATCTTCTTCATTGTGCTCGAAATTATATTGATAGCCTTCAAAGATAAAATTCTCATTGAATAGGATAAAAATTCTTGAGCTTACAGGATTGATAACCTTCCTGAGAGTATTATCAGAACCAATCATCTTCGCACCAATACGTTCCAAATAAAGCTTTGCGTTTGCTACATTAGTCGATTTTTCGCTTGCCATATCTCTCTCCGATTAAAAACACAGTATAACATTTCACCTTATGCCAAACAATAAAAAACCGCCCGTAGGCGGCTTTTTAATCTGATCAGAATGTATTTACCAATATTAGCTGAAGTTATTTTCTGTATAAACGCCTTTAATGTTGACACTCACCATACCGTCATCCGCGCTGGCAAAATATTCAGCCACCTTTTCACCATGCTTATTGATAACTAAAGAACGATAACTCGCGCCTGAGCGGTACTCTTCATAATCAAAATCCAGTTCCTCAGCAGCATCTAATGAAACTAACTCGGACTGAATATCATCTACGATTTTATGCTGGCTTTCCTGATTTTCTTTACGCCAAATCATACTACGCAGATACTCTATAAAATTATCAATTATCTGAACATTTTTACTCATCCTACACCTCTTTTATAAGCAAACCTGATTTTTGATAATAATGGAGCTTTTTTACACCTTCCAAAAGCGAATCTTGTAAGCAACGAGCATAAGCGCATAAAGCCACAAAATTGCAGAGCAAGCTGACATATTAAACCAGTATTTCGACATCAGCCCCTGAATCATCAGAACTAATGGCAGCTTAAGCATACCAAGCAAAACCTCTGATGTGCTAAAAGAAAATGTCCGTGGAGCAGAAAAACTTTTGTTCAGAAAAATCGCATAACAAACAATTCCACATATTGCTAAACAAACACTTAATGATGCTGAAATCACCATAAAAGGCAGAAAAACATCAACATAATGAGCAAAGACGCTAATCACTATAGTCACCAGTAAAACAAATTCGCTGTTAATCCCAAAAGATATACGCGTAATGCTATTATTAATACTTGTCATTTTAATGACTCATCGTGGATGGATTGGCTACTTACTTTCGATAAATACAGTATACGACAACAATAAATCATGCACAAGCATTACTTTTCATCTTAAAAGAAACTTTAATGATAAGCCTCTCTTAAAAAGAAATACCGCCCGGAGGCGGCTCTCTATCAGCTTTAAACAGTTAATCCTCACACTTTCCAGAAGTGAATTTTATAAGCCATAATCATAGCCGCATATACCCACAGCATCTCAGCGTGAAGCGGTATATCAAACCAGTATTTTGACATCAGACCTTGAATAATCAGAAGCAATGGCAGCTTAAGCATACCAAGTAAAACTTCTGACGTGCTGAAAGAAAATGTCTGTGGATTAGAACAACCTTCCTTAAGGAAAAGAGTATAGCAAAAAATACCCCATGCTGTTACCGCAGTGCTATATCCTACAGCCAGATACATGACAGGATAAAGAGAGAGAGAGCCACTGAAATGCACAACCGCGCTAATCGCTATAGATACTAATAAAATCGCTACGCTATTAATCGAAAAAGATACACGCTTAGTAGTATTAATATTCGTCATTGTGATGCCTCATAGCGGATGGATTTTCTACTCGCTTTCAATAAACACATTATATGACAACAAAGAGTTATGCACAAGCTTTTTCTTATGAGCTAAACAAAAAAACCGCCCGTAGGCGGCCTTTCATTTAGTCTTCATCACACTCATCATCTTCACGATAACCATAATGTGATTCCAGATATTCTTTCGCCTTGATCATCACCTCAGCGATATCTTCTGACCACCCTACAATCACATTATTATGACGGCGCTCGATAGTGGTAGCTTGGTACAGATCGCCTTCTTTGACCAGATAAACGTTATCACTGAACTTCTCATATTCTACAACCGATGAGACATTCAGTTCAACCTTAACGTATTCCGTTCCTTTGCCAGCCCATCCATCACACTTAACAGGCTTGATTACGCGGAATAAATCCTTTAATGCCTCAGCCGCTACGCGCAGATCCGCTTCATCATTATACAGATTTACACCAACGCCATACTGACGAGAGGATGTGTTATAACCCGCTTCTCCAAGTTTTCTTTCAATCAGAAACTTAGAGCGAAACGCATACATCTCATCGCTTGAGTTTTCCCAATCCAGCATGAACAGAATCTCTTCATCGCTGCCAGTGAAACCCTCAGCAAATGCCTTCGCAATCTTCGTCTGAATACCCGAACGAACCTTACCCGCAGAAGCAAGAACTTTTCGAGCCTCATCACATTTCACATCAGCTTCTTCACGTGATTTCAGCAGACCAGCGATTTTTTCATTCAGCATTTTGATTTCTCTTTCAGGTTTAACTGCCCGTTTCAATAAAAACAGTATAGGCTTTAATGACAATAAAAACAAGCTTTTTCTTACGCTATTAAACACAAAACCGCCCGGAGGCGGCTTTTATCTCTTATCAAACAAGCTCATTCAGACTTTCAATGATTCGGTATTTCTGAGCAAAGCTTCGAGTCGTCAGACTGAGCGCTACTCTGTGCCAAATCACTTCTGACATTACGCCTTCTTTTTCAGTAAAAGTGCGCAGCTCAAGAAAACCATCGCTATTGATATAGCCCGCGCAAAGCGACTTATAATTTTCCCCCTGAAAATAAAACTCTTTCAGGTCTTTGGTTTTCTTGTTTACATTGAACTTTTCAATCAGTTCACTCAAAGTCAGATCATATTTTACAGGCGCTTTATTCATGATGTTTCCCTTCTGATTTGGTATATATTATATCACAATTTGCAATATATTCGCTTAAAATTGAGCCGTTATTTTAACGCTCATCAAATCCATCTGGAATAACACGATATACAACTTTTTCACACAAAGAAAAATCTTTATACTTTTCTTTAATAAAAGCTTTTGCCTTTTCTACACTATCAAAAGTATATGGAATATAACCACGATCCTCTTCAATATACAAACTCCCGAAAAGATGCTTACATTCTTTCCAAAAACTAAAAATCCCAAGGAAAACCTTCTTTTCCTCTACAACGTAATATTTATTACGAAAGCTAAAATTTTTATTAGTTACGTGCGAAATTCTTAATGTTTTCATTTTTGGTTTCTCTTTAAAGTTTAACCGCCCGTTTCAATAAAAACAGTATAGACTTTAATGACAACAATGGCAAGCTTTTTCTTACCACATTAAAAAAAAAGAGGCCTGAGCCTCTTTTCCTTGTCTTTTCTTAATAGCCTTTCAGATCTGCCAGAGTGTCTTTAAGCCATTTATCAGATAGCTTGGAATATACAATAAAAGTATTATCTTCTTTTTTAAACTCTTCAAAATCAGCAACACTCAGAAGGAAGGTTTCATTCAGATTATTCCCAATAAGAGGAATAAACTCAATATCATTAACAGTATAATCTTTTATATTGTCTTAATCAACAGCTTTTTTGGGGCGGTCTATAGAGTAGCTTTTTTTGAGAAAAAATCTTCTAATGATGATACTGACTCTACAGTATTATAATACTTAGTTAGACTACCTTCTTGATAATCAGAGCCTACCATCTCATCAGCCTCAAAATCCGTTCCCAGCACTGAATAAGAACGCAACCTTTTATCTGATCGGAAAGCAGCATAAGCTTTCTCCAGCTCAGCCTCTACCACAGCTTTGCTCTCAGCCCAAACCATCTTATAACATGGGAACGAATAAGAGCATCCATCACCTATGGTTGTCTCTACAATAAAACAATCCAGAGATTCCTTTGAGGCAAGCTCAATCAACTCAGGCTCATGACACGACCATAAATCATCAATGATGTCATAAAAGAAAAAGCCTTGCTCAGGAAATTCCTGACCCTCAAAGCTAAACTGCGAATAACCACACCGCTTCTGATTGAGATCCTGAACGTAATCATCCATCGCACAAAATAAGCGCGTCTTGAAATCCTCAACGTCTTGAGCAATGAAACGAAGATACTCAGTTGAAGAGCCTTCATAAATCGAACCTACCATAAATGGCAACAGTAAATAATGCATGGTTTCTACCTCATTAATAAACTGTTGTCATTATATGGTTTTTCAACGTAGATTACAACAGTTTATTAAAACAAAAACCGCCCGGAGGCGGCTTATCATTCAGCTTCTTTTGAGAAAAATTCCTCTAATGAAAACACTCTTCCTAAAGCATTAAAAGGTTTTAGCTTAGGCTCATTCCCTGAATTAAACTCATACCCAACTATCTCATCTGCTTTAAAATACGCCCCTAGCATTGAATAAAAAGGAATTTTCCTATCTGCGCTTAATAGCTCATAAGCTTTCTGCAGTTCAGCCTCAACTACCGCTTTGTTCTCACCCCACACTATTCTGTAACCAGGCGGTAAATAAGAACGTCGCGTCCCTATAGAAGCCTCTACTACGAAGCACTCCAAATCATCTTTCGACACCAACTCAACTAATATTGGCTTATAGCATGACCACAAATCATTAAATTTGTCGTAAAAGAAAAAACTCTTCTCAGGAAATTCCTTACCCTCAAAAACAAACCCAGAACAATCATGTTGATTTTTATTAAGTTTATCAACATAATCGTCCATCGCGTAAAATAAACGCTTCTTGAAATCTTCTACGTCTTTAACAGCAAAAAGAAGATCACAGGCGGAAAAATCATGTTGAAATGAATTGCAACCTGATGGTGATAGCAAATAATGCATAACTGATACCTCATTAATATAAGTTTTTTTATTATAGTTTTTTTCAGCATGCAGTACAATATTCTTCAACAATAAAAAACCGCCCGGAGGCGGCTTCTTTTTATTAATCTCGTTCGCTATATGCCCAATCAAGCTGACCAGCCAACTCTTCCGGCTCCCAAGCAACATGGTCGCCCTGGTCTTCGATAATCCCTTCTGGATCAACAAAGCTCACCGATTTATAACCGGGGAATCCCGCATCAACTACATCCTCAAAGCGGATTTTCATTCTGCCCGATTCTGGTAGATAGGTGCTTGAACGACCTTCTTTATCTACGTTATGAATCACACCATTATCATCAACAAAGACATACTTGCCCTTAAGATGTTCAGCAATACTCTCCATAGCCGCCTCTACTGAGCCAAACACCGGATAAATGCCTGAATCAATCTCAATCTTTTCTTCCGACACCTTTACCTTCTCGGAAGATAAAGTGATAGTGTCGCTATCTGGAAAATAAGAGTGAATCTGCGTATTTTTCAGCACAAAAAACAAAGGACTCATCATAACCACTTCCTCAGCATTCTCAGTTTCAATACAGACAGTATAGATTTTTATGACAATAAAAGCAAGCCTTTTTAAACTCAACTTAAATGAAAAAAGCTCTCCTTTAAAATACAAAGCGAGAGCCTTTCTTGTCTTTATTCGCAGTCCTTCAGAACGGTTAAGTGCTCCTCAAGACTTCCTTGAATATCAATCTTAAATAATTCTCCCTCAATCTCTGCAAAGATATAAGGCGCACTATGCCTACTGCTACAATAAATACCATATCCTTTGAAAACTAATGTGCTATATGCGTAAACTTCCAGATATTGAAGATCTTCCTTATTTAATGGCTTACGATCTTTTTTTATGAATGAAATATTATGACAGCAGCTAATCTCACCTTTATCACCGATCTTTATATTCCTGCTATTGATAACATCAATATTATCATGGGAAATCTCTTTTAACATCAGACCATTACTTGAGAACAGCATAACTTTGTTTTTCATTTTTCAAGCCTTAATTTAAGCTGCCCCATGAATATGAGGCATCAGATGTTTCGTTAAAAAGATTCGTTTTCAGCTCTGATTTCAAGCTCTTTGAAATAACCTGTCCGGTCAAGCTTCTGATAAGCCTCTGAGCCATACGCAGGATCAATCTCGTTCCAGTGTGTCAAACTCAATGCCCCACCGTTATCCAGATGCGTCGTTATCCTATCAATACGCTTTTTCTGAATCTCCCAAATCTCTTCCAGGCTCATCATTACCGTTGTTAAATCCGAATCGTTCAGAGCAAAACGACGACCTTCAACATCCTCAGCAACAACAATAACTGACGTTTCTACCACTTTACCACCATCTTCGTTAAAACCATTCTCAAAGAGGTAGTCCATAGTGAAAATATCAAGCTCTTTCATCGCGTTCTCCTGTTTTCAATACCATTGATTATAGCAGAACGCCTTTATTGTCACAACCTTTATATGAAAAAACCGCCCGAAGGCGGCTTGTTTTTTAAGCTTCGTCGTTAAGCTCTAACCAGCTCTGATAATGTTTATCATAGCTTTCAATCTCATAACCTTCAAAGTCTTTCTTACGCGCATTTTCCATGTCCGCCTTTGTCGCATTTAGCTTATATCCCAACGGTGTGCCAACGAAGAAATCTTCAAACTTACGCATGTTACTTGCGTAATCATCAGCAAGACTCAAAACAGCCTTAACGCCATCAAAGGATTTTTCCACTTTATGTGTCATCACGACTTCAACGCGGATAATCTCAAAGACATCTTTATCAAATGAGCCTTGACCATTCAAATCAAGACGACTCAGAAGGTCATACAACGCTTTCTCTGCTTCAACAACTGATTTAAAACGCAGAACGCCATGCTCATTCTCATAATCGCTAATCGCTCGTTCAACCAGATCCCAAAGGCCATTATCTTCATCAAAATATCCCCTGCCAAACTGATGGCCGACCCACTCTTCCTCCTTTAAAAAAATATCAGGCTTTTTATTCAAACCCACTACAAAAAATACTTTAGTATCGCTTATTTCAATTGCATTCTTAGTCATTTCACTACTCCAGTAAGATATCAATATAATGCCTCAACTCAATGAAAAAACTATACACTATTATGACAACACATTCAAGCTTTTTCTTAGCGCAAACGAAAACCGCCCGCAGGCGATTACGTTTTATTTCTTTGAGATCCTACCCCTCTTGAAATCAAGTGTCAGCGTCTCTCCTCGATAATCTCGAAATGTTTTCCCATCACTCCTGTTAATCAACAACAGTGGAATCTGCATATAACTCTCTTTCGATTTGTGAAAAATATCATGGTGCGCCAACAAAGATGTCATCGAGGCATAACCAACCACAGCACCCACCTTCTCAAAAAGTGAAAAGTATTTTATCAGGCTCTCACGGTCTTCCAGATCAAGGAATAAAATATCCGTATCCTTTAAACTCGCACGATCCTCTAAAGTCTTTACCTTCCCCGTTAGCCGCCCAAATGTCGGGTTTTCCTTAAAAAGCTTGATATCCTCAATCTGATAGCCAAACGCCTTTATCTCAGAAATCAATAAGGCTGTCTTTTCCTCATTCGACTCATACGGGTTAATCAACATATCCAGCTTTTCAATATCCTCAGCCAAGCCTTCACTGATAATCCGGCCCATCAGATTTTTAGGAAAACTCACCCTTCCATCTTCCAGATAGTGATAGCAAAACTCTTCATGATTTTTCTGACCAGCCTTCTTTAAACGCTCACTCTCTAACTTTCGCGCATTTTCCGGTACAGCCAAGCTGACTCTTACTTTAGCCAAAATCTTCTTGTATTCAAGATCTTCCAGCTCAAAAATATCTATACCACCTTCCACATCAACAAGTTCAGCATCACCATTTAACACCAGACCTACCTGATGTTCATTAATACCCACAAGACACTCCGATAAAGTCTTTTCAGCTTCATCGAAATATCCCTGCAGCATTTTATCACGCACCATGTTCTGAATCGGATTTGCTCTGGTTTGAAAGTGGCTCATCTTTTATCCTTATTATTGTTAATACCTCATTATATCACGCTTACGACAACCACATCAAACCTTTTAGACTATAAAAAAACCGCCCGGAGGCGGCTCTCTTAAAGACCTTTCTGTGTCATTCCCACCGGAACAAAATCTACAGGTAAACCATATTTTTCCGACCAACCCAATGCATTAATCAGATCCGCAATCTCTTCCTTCACTGTCGAGGCAAAGTTATTCTGAATAAAGTTATCAAAAGCTTTCTTATGAGGATAGTTAATGAACTGAACTGGCATTACCGCCACAGTTTCACTCATAAAATGCTCAGCATCTGCAGCACCCTTCACAGCCTCAACCATACGCCCTGCAGAAACCTCTACCGTCATTAAATGTGTTACCCGGCTCTTAGTCTGGTGAGAAGACACCAAACGCGCAGCAGCGATTTCAGCCTCAGTTAACGTCAGACCAATCTCTTCCAGACATTCACGACTTACAGCTTCCTTCAGCGTCTCCCCCGCCTCAACTTCACCACCCACAAAACCCTTCACGCCATCCCAACGCTGCAGCATCAGCACCAATGGCACCACAGTTTCCCGCGCTTCAGCAGGAATACCTTCATAATCCTTCCACACCTTACTTTCTGACACCAAAGCCACAAACACTGCTTGCGCCATATTTTCAGGATTGCTCCCCAAAGTGATCGGCTTAATCATGAAATACTCCAAATAGGTTAGTCTTTTATCCAACTATAATTTATACGAACATCAGTATAACTTTTAATGACAATAATAACAAGCCTCTTCTTTAAACCTTTTAGAAAATGTCTTCGTCATTATCCCACCATGATTCATTTCTGCGCTCATAATCAGAACGCTTTTTCTCCTCGACTTCTCTCACTTTTCTCTGATAATCAGCGTCCTTATTAAATCCACCACGGTTTGCCTTTCCTACATCCGCCCATCCATCATGACTCACGCCATTACGATCTTTTTTAGATGTGCTATACATTATGCTTACCTCTCTATCAAGAAATGATTTAATCTTATTTTTCTTTACTTAATGAAAAGAGTATATCTCCAACCAATCTTAATGACAACTTATTTTGGTCTTTTATTATTCACTGAATAAAACAAAAAAGCAGCCCGAAGGCCGCTTCTTTTTACTTCTTCTCTTTAAGCTCAGACAGTCGTTTCTTATACGCCGCCTTCACTTCATCCCAATCAGGCTTATTACTCACCACAGATCGTGGCTCAAAATCAGGATAGGCCGCCTTACTCTCAGCCTGACGCTCTTTCATCACACCTTCTAGATAAGCGAAATCCTGCTGCATCATCTCAAAGGCGTTCGCTTCCAGCACAAAACCATAAGGAGTCAGCAGCTCTAACAACTCAGGATTGTTCTTCTGAGCCTTAACCACTTTTGCGTATTCCTTCAGCGCATAATCCAGCGCCGCATACAGCTTAGCCAAATACACATAACCCACATCGTTGCGCACGATCACATACGCACAGCCGAAATCTTTCAATACACCCATCAGGGCAGACTTCGCATTATGCAGATTATCCATATCCTTCGCCATCGCATTTAGACGCTTAGTGAACTTCTGTGTCACCTTCTTCTTTTCAATATCGTTCTCACCCACAGACACAAACTCACTCTCAAATACCGCCTGAGAATGCAGCATAAAACGCTCATGACCTACCAGCGATGCCGCCAAAGACAGAACCGCTACCTTCGATGAATCTACAGAAACTTTTGACATTGTTTTTTCTCTTTTAGTTAAATCATAGCCCGCACAGCAAGCTCTCAGTAAAAACAAGTATATCAACAATACGACAACACATCAAGAGAAATCTTTAATGAAAAGACTCTCTTAAAAACGTTCTACATCCTTCTTTATCTTTGAACTGATCTATTTTCCAACAAAAAAGCCGCCCGGAGGCAGCTCTTCTAATCTTATACTTCTACATATTGTTCAAATAAATTGCGGTAAACAAGTTTAATATTCCCGCTCTTGTCTTTCAAAATAGCATGACCTTTCTCATCGAATCCTTCAAACGTTACGTTTGAATAAAAAGCATAACGAACAACCTGACCTACTTGTAACTCAATTTCTTCAGTCTTCGAATTTTTGCTTTTCTTATTACGCACGTTTATTTTAAAAGTCTGAGCTGTAGCTGTCATGTTTTTCACCTCATCAGTTTAATGACAATATTATACCCATTACCACTTCTTAATGCAAGCATTATAAAATATTAAACCGCCCGGAGGCGGCTTATTGTTGTTTAGTCTTCACGAATCGCATAAGGATCATCGTTATCCTCTAGCTCATCTTCGTCTTCCTCATCCCAACGGTCATCATCCCAACTATCATCATCATCTTCTTCCTGATCAGAGCCGTCAGTAACAATGGTCAGATGACCAAAAGTAAACGTGCCATCTTCATCACGGTCAACGCGAAAATCTTCAGGGAAGAGAATCGCCTTAGCATGACCATCCGCATCAAGCTTTTTAGCCTGAGTAATCAAATCTGCCGACAGCAGTTGAACCACGCCAAGAATACCTGCGTCTACGCTGTATTTGTTGCCAATATTATCAGAATACTGACCATCACCATACGAGGTGCTCGCATAAAACGCAGAAAACACCTTACGACGACCCGCCTTAATATCCACAGCCTTACTGTCATTGTCAAAACCTGACACCAGATCATCATAAACCTGATCGGTTTTCTCTGTCAGCAAATAACACAGATCACCAACATAATACGTGCCAGCAGGCATCAACGCAGTTTTACGAGCAGTAATCGATACAGTCATTGTTCTCTCCAGTTAAAATAGTCAACACGCCTATCTCTCAATAACAATACTATAGCACAAGCCTTTATCAAATGACAACATTATTATTCTTTATTTTCCTGGCTCATCATCTCAAAAAACGCATCCATCTGATACATCAGCGTCTCTCCATCGTCTCCATCACCGCCCGTGCGCCAGTCAAAGACGCGCCCATAATGTTCCCTATCATGAGCCTTCAGAAATTTCATCAACCGCTCGGACATCGGATGATGAGGCACTCTCTCTCCCCACCGATCCTTATCCGTTAACCCCAACGCTTTAGCCTTATCGTAATCCTCAGACACAGCACACCTTACTGATTGTCGTGTAAATACGTAAAGCCATAGCCAGGAAGATCATCTAACTTCACATCACCTTCCTCAACAAGATTAACCAAACAAGACCATTGCTCTTCCGGCTCTTCATCATCATCCAAAGAGTCCTTAAAATCATGACGGAAAGGCCACATCTGCTCAGCCAAATCATTACCAGACAGCTTACGTAACTCTTCCAAACTCATCACTTTTTTCTCAGCAGTCATTTTCACGCCCTCTCGTTTTTAAGAACACCATTATAGCAAAAAAACATATTCTTCTCAATCAAAATCTATCAAACTTTAAATATTTAATATATTTAAAATCAATGACTTATTTTTTATTTTGGATGTAAAAAAGACCTCCGAAGAGGCCTTTTTACTTAACTTACTCTGGTTTTTCAACTTCTACCGTTTTCACAGCCTTCACCTTCGGAGTAGTGCATAAATGATAAATAGCATATCCATTTAATACCACACTCAGCCACAGCAAATAGACTGCCAGGAAGCCCGGATAATACAACACACCAAACAATCCTAATATTGCTGAAATACGGTTTAACCATGCCCACACCACGCTCACCTTATGCGGCATCAGCAAACCCACGAACTTCACATCATCAGGTTTAAACCGAGCATACATATCCTTGTATTCTTCTGTCTCGTAATAGGCCTTACAGCGTTTCTGACGACGCCCCAGCTCAAATGCCAGGAGAGTAGTAATCACACCCAATACACAGTAATCACGATAATAAACCACCACATCATGGTAATACGCACTCAACAACCCTAAGACCAGTGCCACACCACAAAAAATCAGCGAGCTTCTCCAAAACATTTTATCTTTCATTATTTTCTCCTTTATATTCGTGTTTTATCAGCATAACAGAATAACATAAAAATAACAGGTATCACCATTATTCTTTGTCTTTCAGATTAATTACATGATGATATGCAGCCACGCAGTCCATTTTATCAAAGCCCAATCCGCTCGGCTTCTGAGGTGAAACATCCACCAAACGCTTCAGCACCGCTTTATACAGATTTGCCTCATCCCCAATAGAGAAATACTCAAGGCCATGCGGCTTATACACCTTCTCACCGTCATAATCACCGTGATCTTCATAATACTCCAGCTTATACAACTCAAGCCCCGGATAAATACTCGAATGCTTAATCGTTCGACTCACCGATAAATATTCACCAAATCCTACCGGAATCATCACACGGATATCACCCGGCTCACTGAAGCACTTTTGCACCCTCATGCACAAATCTGCAGTGAAACCTTCTTCTAATACAAATGTCTGCTCTGCCATCTTAATAACCTCTTTTGAAAAAGCTCTCTCTTAAAAAACATCAAGATTACGATAGTCTCTCTTTTTAACATTCAACTCAGAGCTTACCTCTATCTGATATTTAATCTCTATTGCAACGTTAATAATCACATATACGACAAATAAACTAAACACGCAAAACATCACAGTATTCTCGGCACCGCTCATAAATCCTCCAAGAAAGAGGCCACCCGCAGGCGGCCTCTTTTCTATTAAGCTAACGAATGCTCTTCAAAAATCTTGTTATCGACTCGCTCAACCTCGCCAGACACAAACAACGCCTTAGCATAGGCATAAGCCTCACTGTAGCTCTGCTTTACCGTCTTCTCTGCGCCAACTTCAACCTGATAAACATGACCGTCTGACGTGTAATCAATAACCGCAACCTTAGACATAATCTTTACCTCATTCGTTTTAGTCGGAGTATTATAAGACAATAGCCAGTCCAAGCCAAGCTATTTCCCCAATAAAAAAACCACCCGAAGGTGGCTTCTTTTTAATAGGCTATAAAATCATGACAGGATTAAGAAAACGTCTTTGTGATATAGGCCGCCAGCGCTAACGCTTCCTCTTTAGACAGCGTAAAACTGGTATAGTCCGTCCCATAACCTTCTTCAGTATAACCACTCTGCTCCAGCTCAAACTGAACATTTAACATCTCAGAATCCACCGATGCTTCCAGCAATGTTTTCTCATCTTTCTTAACGATCATAGTCATTTTTTAGACCTTCCTCTGTTTGATAAAACCATTATATGACAACATTGAGCGGCAAGCAAGATATTTTTAATGATTATTCCTATTAAAAAGCCCCCGTCAGGAGGCTTTTATGATATTTGACAGCTTAAGGATTAGCTCAGGCTTTACGCGGCAATCTCTTCACGCGTATATTTGGAAACAACCTGCTCTTCCACCGTCATCACCATGCGGACAATCTCAAATTCATCACCGCTAAGCTCTTCACCGTTTTTATTGTAAAAATCTTCAATGACTTTTACCAACAACGCCTTAGCTTCGGCCTCTGTCTCAAAGCGACAAATAGCGTCAGTTCCACGAGAATCCGATGCTACATGATTCAGCACCATCTCACGAATCACATCAGATAAAATCGCACCATAATCCGCAAAACGATGACCAATAAAACTCTTGTCTTTCAGATAATCATGCTTATCCAAATCAGAAACAATACGCACTACAAACCACTCTTTAACCTGGGATTTTACAGCAGAAGTCGTTGTCATTTTTAAGCTCTCTTGTGAAAAGGAAGTATCTTGATTCGATAAAGACAATATAACACAGCGCTTTCTGATATGCCAATACTTTAAAACAAAAACCCCCCATTAGGAGGCTCTTTTTCAAACTTTATTCTTCATCTTCTTCGTCAACTGGAATACTCACAGGCAACGCATACAGCACAATATCATCTTCTGCCTGACGCTCACCATAAAAACACGTAGAACCGCTATTGTGAACCTCGTAGCTTACCGCACGCTCAGTCGCATATCCCGCAGGAGTCGCCATCAACACCGCAAGCGCAAGCTTCGCATTTACCAAATCTAAACGGCCTTCCTGAGTGATTGAACCATCACTCTCATCCAGAGTCAACTTAACAATAACCTGCGTGCAACGCTCAATCTGCGCTACTTTCTGCTCTGGCGTTAATACAATCTTACTCATCTGAATAATCCTCTCTTTAAAGTCAACAAAGTATAGCCCAGCGTTTTATCAACATCAAGCACTATCGCAATACCATCTCACTTTCCATATGGCTTAGAATTTTCTCCACCTGTTCAACTAAGCCAGGATTTAACACCTTCAGCACATCGTAAACCTTCTGATCTGCTTTCATCGCCTCAACTAAAGCATACATCTCTGGCGCAATCACCATAACCTTAGCGTTAGCCTCAAACTCTTTACGCTGCCGCTCGATGGTGGTATCTTCCATCTCAACCAAAATCTCAGCAAAGGCACTATGATCATCACTCGACAAGCTGATATGCCCATCCACCCAGCCTTCGTCCAAATACCACGGGCCTTTTGTGCCTGCAAAGCTCATATTAATACCCCTTCGGTTTGTAGTTTTTCATCACCCACCAATCCACCTTTGACACTTCTTTCAACGCCTTCAGCGAAACAGGCATATTATCAATGTCATACACAAATGGCTCGCCCGTTTCACGGAAATGATACACCTTATTTACACGCCTTCTCAAACAACAGTTATTGCAATAAATGTAATAGTTCTCAGGCATAACATTTCCTTTATCAACTCAACTCGTTTCAATAAAATCAGTATATCTATTGTTGTCGTTAACTGCAAGCAATAAAATCAGACAATAAAAAAGCTCCCCGGAGGAAGCTTCTCTTCTGATTTTATTTCCTTTAAGGCATACATCTGCAGTTAGCGTAAGGCGTTTATTTAAATAAAGTTGGAAACATCCTCTGAAAGAAAAGTCCCTCCCGTATAACCTCTTACGTACTGTCTACCAAAAACTTCCGCTTGAATTTCCTTATTGAAACGATGAGCACCGCCAGACGACATGCTACACGCAATTTTATCGTCCACGAGAACGCTGAAGCCGTCCCCGTTTTTTATTGCTTTTACTTCACCTTTAGTGACACCAGATTTATATTTTTCCATCATTTAAACCTCAACCATTAAACCTAAGAGCATTATCGCGTGAAGGAAGCTTCTCTTTTTATTGATTGTCATACGCTTCAGAGAGTTCATCTCCGTCCACATTGTATTTCAATACCGCTTTTGTGTGCGCATCAGGATACTCATACCCCTCACGAATCAACGCATTTAAATAAACCAACGCTTTATCTATTTGCATATGCTACCTCAGCTTAGCTTAGAAACAATCGTAAAGTTTGTTCTGAACATTTACCAGAGCAATGTCAACGTTCGTCATGCCTTCTTCATAACGAATCTTACCATTCTTCTCTTTCTTTACATACAACGCCGGATCTTCCATCGCGCATAAATATGCCACGCTATTATATTTGTTAACATGACGGTTGATCGCACTCCAGATACCCGCACCTTTCTCAATCTCACGCTTAACGTTGTCTTTCAGAATAGTAAAGTTGCCAGCCATGTTCGCTTCCTCATTAGATTTTCAAGTATTATATGACAACATAAAACACAGTGCAAGCTTTTCTTAAAACAAAAAAGCCACCCGTAGGCAGCTCTTTATTAATTCCATTATAATAATCAACAGTGATTATTTTGTATTTATCTCAATATCACCAAAGTTAAATACGCTACGCTTCGATGACACCTCAAACGCCTCACCAAAATCAATCACCTGACCACTCCCTCTCGCCTCCACTGCTCTGGCGCTGGCCTCTAAATCACTATCCTTCAACTCTACTATGCCAATCAATCCAGCATCCACCGAATAAGAACGGCCTTGATTATCATTAAATCCACCATCACCATGCGCCGTCATACCAAAATATGCTAAGAAAGAAATATCCTCACACTCAACTAAACGCTTTTTCCTGCGATAATCTGTCCCGCAAACATAACCACAGACATAATGGAAATAAATACTTTTCAATACTCCATAGTCCTCACCTTTATCCAACAAATAACATAAATCTCCCACATAATAACGTCCAGCAGTAAATAGCTTATTTGCAGCCTTGATCGATACAGGCTTATATTTGTCACTGTCGTCCGTTAACTCAATCTCTTTCCAATCATCATACTGACCCATACTCTACCCTCTTAGCCGTTAATATTATTTTTATTCGCCCTTAGCTTTCTTCTCGAAATACGCTAAGCGTTCAACCATCCTTGCCTGATAACACGCTCTCGCCTCTGCCTCATCCAGGAATACCTCATGATGCATATAACCATCTCTCAGCTTACCCTCATTATCCGTGTTTAACTGCAGCTCCTCACGCTCTCCACCCAAACCAAGGCTAAATGCTCCCGTGAACTTAACCTGATTACTATTCACAAGACTATACTTAATATCAAAAATCTCTCCAGTGTATAAACCTTCCTCCAGCAAGTTCTTCTCCAGAACCACCAGATACACCTTATCACCCACCTTCAGATCAGGATACTCTATCTCATACACCTTATCTTTATCCAAATAACTTACAGACCCACTCTCAACATTAGCAAGCTTCTTCTTCAGCCTCCGATCCGCTTCTTCCATCATGCCCTTAGCTACTACATAATCGCGCCTGCTCGCTCCCCATGACAGCAAACGTAAAATCACAGGCTTACCCTCATAAGCCGCAACCTCACGCTCAGCACTCTCAGTCTCTTCACGATAACGTTCCAGAGCCTTACCCCGAAAATCCTCAGCAGCTTCTTCCGGCGTTGAAAAAGCCTCATAAGGGAAATACCCGGTATGGTAATGCTCCTCTACCGCAAAACCCTTCAACGCATTAATCACAAACACTGTCCCAAACTTTTCCTTCATCTGCTCATGTGTGTAAGTCATAATATTTCCCCTATTTTATCATTGCCACACTATAACATAAAACCATATCAAAATCATCTATCTTTACATTACCACAAAAAACTAAAAGCCATTTCTATGAAACAAATCTCTCTTAAAAGATTCTTCCCTCGCTGGTGGACTCAATCCCATCCATCAATTTCCTGCGCCCATAAAAAAAGCCACCCGCAGGCAGCTCTTTATTGTTCAATACTGCTTTACCACATACAACTCACTTTTTCTGACAGCGGCTCTACCAACTCATAGTTTTTATAGTTAGACTCAATATAACTTTCAGCTTCAATGTATGAAGCAAACTCACGATCCATATCAAAAACACCAAACCACGAATCAATCAAAACCTTATCACGTTTCCATGATGAGAAAATACCAAAATATACATGCTCACGTTCAATGACATATTTTGGCTCTCCATATTCAAAACTCAGCTCAACAATACGCACGTTTACAGGCTTCTTCGTTTTCATCAGCTTTCTCTCAAGGTTGACTTCAATAAAATCAGTATAGCATTATAATGACAATAATAAAAGCTTTAAAACGCGACTTAAATGAAAAGGCTCTCTCTTAAAAACAAAAGAGCCACCCGCAGGCAGCTCTCTTAATATTACGCAGCTTTCTTTGCTTTCTTACGCATCAGACCTTTACAGAATCTCACGCCGTCAAATGTCATCGACACCATTGAGAAGCCAAACAGATCAACGTTTACCTCAATAATCTTTTTTGCTCTCAGATTCATAAGAACAGTATTCACCTGATTTGCTTTCAACACCTTCTCATCAACCAACAACTCTTTAGGAAAGTTCACGTTTTTAGTCTTCTGAGCCAGACCAAATACCGCTTTCAAAACTGAAGTTTCTAAAGTAGAGATAGTCGTGATCATGATGTGTTCCTTTAAAAGTGATTTAAGTTCATTCTCTGCCTCAATGAAAACAGTATATCTCTATCATCACTTAATGACAACACTTATTTTCAGTTATCCATAAAAAAAGCCACCCGCAGGCGGCTTCTCTCTTTAGCCAATCTCTGGCATTTTCATAAAGTGAGTCGGATTATAAGTCAGCATATCACCATCAAACAAACAGTAGATCACCGCACCATCATCGTCCAGCTCAAATGTCGCATTCTCAATCGAACCGTCCGCAAACTTGATCAGCACGTCTTCCTGCAGCGGCGCATTTTTCATGTCTTCCGTAAGCTCAGTAAACTCACTGTCTGCCGGAATAGCCATATAACGCGTTGGCAACTCATTCAGATTAAGCTTTGTACCGTCCGTAAAGCAGTAATCAAATACACTGCCATCCTCATTCAAAACAATGCGCGTCTTCGCAGCATGGAACGTATTCGAACGCGCAAACTCAAAAAGCGCCAGAACCAGTGAACCCGATACCAATGATGAACCCGCGATCTGTTTAAACATGTTAGCACCTATTTTTTAAGAGTGTGTCGTTTCAATAAAGATAGTATATGACAACATCTTCCCAAACTCAAGTCTTTTCTTTCAAAAACCAAATATACTATAAAACATATTTTTTGCTTTTTTGATCTTTTAGAACTGATAATGTTATATCATCACCACTAGCAAAATATTCTTCTATTTTGCCATTACCTTTTTTCACAGTCAATGAACAATAACTTGCAACATCAGAATATTTATCATACTCAAATGAAATATCATCTGAATCCTTTAATTTATTCAAATGGCTTTCAATATTTTTTACAAGATTTACACTATCTTCATTTTCAGAAATGATATCGTATAAATATTGGATGAAATCTCTCAAATATTTTTCTTTGTAATGCATATTCTTACCTCAATAGTTAATAGGGTTAAAAGAAAATTTCTAATGATAAACCTCTCCTAAAACAAAAAAGCCACCTCGCTGGTGGCTCTTCATCTTACGCAGCTTTCTTCGCCTTCTTACGCATCAGACCTTCACAAAACTTAATGCCGTCAAATGTCATCGACACCATCGAGAAACCAAACAGATCAACGTTCACCTCAATAATATTTTTCGCCTTCAGGTTAGTTAATAACGCGTTAACCTGATTTGACTTCAACACCTCACGATCTACCAACACCTCTTTCGGAAAGCTCACGTTCTTCTTCTTCTGAGCAAAACCAAATACCGCCTTCAGAACCGATGTCTCTAAAACAGAAACATTCTTAACCATTTCTTTAGTGTCAGTAGTCATGGTAGCGTTCATAATGCATTCCTTAAAAGTGAGGGAGTTCGTTCTCTGCTTCAATAAAAACAGTATAGCGAAACCTATGCTTAATGACAACACATATTTCGCTATTTTCTCACTTTTATTTTTACCGCTTTATTCTGGAGATTCAATCTCCATCCAATGCGTTACCTCATCAGCCTCAATGAAGGAAATATCATCAAACATCTGGCCTGTCATCAGCTTCGGCTCGCCATCACGCCACTGCTCTACACGGACATAATCCATATACTCACAGCCACAGTTAATCGCACGAACCATCACCGTCTTGCCCACAGGCAAAGCAACATCTTTTTTATTAATCCACTTCATAGCACATTCCTTCTTTTTGAAAATAATAATCAGCTAAGAATCAAATCCAACTCAAGCAGCGTCTTATAGTTAAAAATGACACCTTCTGCCTTCAACAAGTTCGCCAAATAACGCCGCTCCGCCGCACTCGCCTCCGGCACATGAACCTTCAGAAAATCACGAATCTCTGATTTCTTCACCATCTCTTTCTTAACAGTGATCAGATTCCCACGCATGATAATGTTTTCGCTCATCTTTCTTTTCCAATCAACCACAGACAAATAAAAAAGAGCTATCCACCGAATAGCCCTATCATCAACCTCAACCGTTAAACGCTCGCCTCTTCCAGCACTTCATACTCCACACACCAAAAACGCTTACACCAGCTTACGTCTTCATAACGCTTACAAAAATCACTCCACATACGATGCGGCTGACCATTAAGCTCAGTCACCTCCGTAATCTCACCAACACGCACAAAAGAGGTATTCGATTTAGTAATCCGCACTTTCATGTCTTCACCTTTGATTTCAATCAGGCACATCGCCCTTCAATGAAAACAGTATAATGCTTAATGACAATAACCTCAAGCAGTTTCTTCGCGATATTCCCAATCAGGATCCAACTCAGCAACCAAGCCAAGAATGTCAAAGCCATACGGCGACCCCGCCATATTATTCTCTCTCAGTGATTTGATAATGCTCTGCGAACGTGTCTTAACATTCAACTCAAAATTATTAAAGCGACACGTATACGCATCACCATTATTACTCACTAACTTAAGCTCAGGATTCCACCGCGCCAATACACCAAGCTTCTCTTCCTCAATAATAAAGAAACTAGTGTAAAAAAGATTAGCCGCCGATTTATGCACTAACGATACCGCAATTTCATTTGACATATATTTATCCTCTGCAGTTTTATTCATCTTCTTTTAATCGCTTAAATGCTTCTTCATACTCTTCCGGCAAAATCAATGATAATAATCTTAATGCCTCATAGTAATGACCCGTCCCCCTGGCTGACTCTTCCAAGGCCATCGCTAACACCTTAATCCGCAAATCATGTGAACCCAATGATATCCCATCGTCTATTAGTGCTTCCAAATCAATCAGCGATTTCTGCTTCCTATTCACTATTCATCACCTCGACAGATCTACAGTGAAACCATTCAACTCTATCTCGCCGTCCGGCTCCTGCTTAGTCAATCCCACAGCATAATACTCATTGCTCACACTGAACACACCATTATTAGCCTTGTGCTCCCGTAGGATGTTTTCCACATTACACTTCTTATGAAAATCTCTCGCTAATCGATAAAAATCTACATTACTCAGATTCTGCTTATAACGCTTCGATAAACGTAATCCCGAAAGCATTAACCCAATCTTCTCGGCAATCTCTTTTTCTGATGCGTCTATATCCACAACTAACTCTTTTTCCACGCACGGCTCATTATCCAACAAAATAACATAACCAAAAAATAAAAAAGAAAATCTTCTGAATAAACTCTCTTCGTCAAATCGCTGCTTACGCCCAATCAAATCTTCAACGAATGGCTTTGCTGTTCCGTGAACATCACCAAAACTCTTCATTAAATCCGAATAGCTAATAACACTCATTATTTTTCTCCGCCCATTTTACTCCATTCTATCACATCCCCTTTTCCCGTACAAATAAAAAAGCCACCCGTAGGCAGCTTCTCGTTATTCCTTATTGGGATAAATCAATCTTATGACCATCCACCTCTACAATACTCTTCGTCTTCCCTTTGCTGATCTCTACCTTGTAATAATCCGAGTAGATACAAAAAACATCGCTTTTCCGCAATGCCTCTAAAATATTGTCAACTGTCAGCTTTGCCCGGATATCCTTTAACGACTTATACACGCCAAGAATGTCTTTACCATGATTACGCACATTTCTCACTTTGAGGTAACCTACATACATCTTCAGACTACGCTTTAACTTTTCATTATAGCCATCTTCACGGCGATCTACACTGAAGCCATCTTTTACATAAAGGATACCAGCAGTTAATCCCAAAGAACTGCTCCGATAGCTTACCGTAAACTCATCCGCATTATCATAGCGATTTTTACACGCCACAACTTTATCTAAAAACGCCTTTGCCGTTCCGTGAACGTTAGACATAGCCATTAAATCAGAGAAGTTTATCACGTCTTCTTTTTTTGAAGGAACAACACTATTCATAACCTCCACGCCCGGAACACTTCGACGCATACTCACCGCACCACTATTTGACATACTCAGCATGTTTTCTCCTATAGGATTATTATCCCACTTTTGATTACTTTTAGCGATTATCTTCCCATTATATGACAACTCTTTATCCTGTACAACAAAAAAGCTACCCGAAGGTAGCCTCTTTATTCTTTCTTACGCCTTCACCGCATAAGGCCTTTCGTAATGCCCAAACTGCAGATCCACATAATGACCTACATCATGGTAATCCGTCATCAGATCACTGTTGTTGTAGTTGTCCAGATTCAACGCCGCAACTACCTTCTCCAGAATCTCACGTGCGCCCTCATCCTTAATATCACGATCAAGACGACCCAAATGATGAACCTCTACATGACCCAGCACACCCTCAAAGCGACGATAATCACCCTGAGCATCACACGCCTCTTTGCCAAAAATCTGCTCCAGCGTTAACGGCGTGCTCTTAATCGTCATCACAATACCAGAAGCATGTCTGATCGCAAAGCTCGCCTTCCAATCTTTCGGCAATACAGCCTTAACCGCTGCCACAATCTTCGCCTTATGCTCTTTGCTCAAGTAAGCCATTTTTCTCTTCCCACCCTCGTTTCGATAAAAGAAGTATATGCTTTAATGACAATACATGCAAGCACTTTTTCCGCATAAAACAAAAAGCCACCCGAAGGCAGCTTCTTTAACTTTGCTGGTGGTTAGACCTTATTACGCGCCTTACCAATAATACGCTTCACTCCCGTGATAGCCACACCATCAGGAACCTCACCTTTCTCCGCACACCCCAAAAGGTGCTCTAATGCCGCCAGCAGCTCTGGAGCTGTTCCAGCAAGGATGCCGTTATCAATCGCTTCTTCATCACAGCTTCCCGCCGTGCTCAGGCTAAAACCACTCTTGCCTAAGACGACATCTTTACCGTTAGCGCCAATCAGACCACCATTCACTTTTTTCCACGGACCCGGAGTAGATTTGTTCATCTCTTACCTCGTTAAAAATCTTAAATGAAATGGCTCTCTTAAAAACTTAAATCTCTTCGCCACTGTTTGTAAAAATTACGATAACTCCACATTGCGCAAACGCTTCTTTCGCTCCGTGAGCATAGGCCAAACTCTCCTCATACTCTCTCGACTGGAAAACCTCTTTACGTCCAATCTCTACATACCAATAATCTTTACCACCATCAAAGCCAATCAATACCTCGACTTCTTCCATCTTATCCCTCTATCAAATAAAGAGGCCGCTAAGCGCAGCCCCTCGTTTTCTTAAATACGCTGATCGATTGTCATCCCAACCTTCAGCGCCTCTAAATCTGACTTGTTAGTCTCAATGCGCATGAAGTCAACAACAGCATTGCGTAAATCAGAACGACCCTTACCAACCAGAACCCACGCTTTACCACTGTAGTGTGGCTTGATTTCAGTAATCTCTTTAATCGTGATCCAATCGTTCATCGCTCTCTTTCCTATCTCTGTTTCGTTTCGATAAAAGAAGTATACGCCTTAATGACAATACAAGCAAGCACCTTCTTTATGTTCAACCAATAAAAAAACCTCCCGAAGGAGGCCTCTCTTATTCTTCCACCGAGTAGGATACAATGACACCTTTACTCTCATATGCTTGCTTAAAGTATTTCGCCGTAGCAACACCATCCTCCTGGCTCGTCTCTTTACCAATATCAAATCCATCACTGGTAATAATCCACTCACCGTCCCGCTCAATCAGACCAATAGTTACCCGGCCTTCACACTCCGCACGTAATGACTCTACCATGTCTAAGGCAGCAGTCATTATCTTGTTATACTCCAGAGCATTGTCCAACCCTCCTGCAAGCGCCTTGCTCTGAGAAACCATAAAGCAACGTGTAATATTGAAATTCGTGATGGCAATAATACGGTCATCATTGAGATAACCCTCAATACGACAACCTTCCACACTCTTCTCTACAATAACACCGTTTCTCATCTCACGCATCACAGTTACCCCTTATCCGATTTTCATTAGTATATCGCATTGTGCCATCACATGCTAATACTTTGTTGTCTCTTATGCTGGTGGACCCGTCAACCTTTTTTATATACTCTCTCTTTTATTATACCATTTCCTACTTATGAGATTCAATCACTTTATTTACTCTTAGAGAAAATCTTTTCCTTTTAAACACCTTCTTATTTTGCTATACTTTCTCCACAATAGGAACGGTCTAAGCGTTTATGCTATATCAAACAGGAGAGCGAGATAATATGACAGACTCAACATTTCAAATCAAAGCATTGCTCTCACAAGATGACTTTATCCATTATGCCACAGACATCACTAAGCATCTTGTCAATACCTATCCAGACTTTCCTCGCTGGTTTGCCAAAGTCGCCTCAGAACTTCCTTCTCCTGATCGCAAAGCCTATGTCGCTCTCGTCGGTGAGCAAGTCGCAGGTATCACTATCTTCAAAAAAGGCGATGAGAATAAACTCTGCACCTTATATATTCATGACCAGTTTCACCACTATGGCATCGGCTCGGCTTTCATGAAAATCATCAAAGACTACTATGCTGGTGAGTATTGCAATGTCACTATCGCTGAAGACATCTTCCTGTCTTGTAGTGGCTTCTTCACAAAAAATGGTTTTATTATTACACAGGTGTTTAACGGCATCGATATGCCTGAACGTTTTACCGGAGAATATATTCCTGATAAAACCGAACTCCAACTTACCTGTTATCTTTAAATATAGCGATTCATCACATCTTCTTTACAATAAAACATTTGCTCTCGCTGCTGGTGGAGTCTATAATAACTCTATCAGCCACCTCTATGAGGAACATATCATGTTTTATTCAAACGATAACCTGTCTCTCTTCTTTTTAGATTTTAACGACCCTGATCTCTTTAAGCGCCTTAAAAATCCTATCTGCTCAAATAAAGATGAACTCATGACGTTTATTAAAACTAAAGAGAATACCTCTCTCTCCTCGAATGAGATCGTCATCTCTCAGAATATCTATAAAACCCGTAGCGGATTCCAGATACACAATATTTTTACAGGACACGTCGCCCCTATTAGCTATGATGAAGTCATCTCAGCTATCGAATCATTCTAAATAAAAAAGGGCCGCTTATGCGACCCTCTTATTTTTTATCTATTCTTAGTCATCCTCTTTACGCAACCTCTCATTTCTCTCCCTTAACAACTCCTCTTTCTCTATCAATGCCTGCTGACCCCTTACAGCTTCAGATAATGCCTCTACATCTTCATCTTCCCAAAACTCTATATCCAAATCTATCGCATCTAACAACTCCTTAAGCGTCAGACTGCTTTCTCCTAAATATATATCCGTCTCAGCCTTACCTGTTATTAAATCATCTCGGCTCTCATTCGCTTTATCATGATACTCCACATATCTGTCATTCATTACCTCAATAGGTAAGTCATAAAGTGATATAAGCTTCTCCACCCCTAAGCTGTTATACTCCTCTCTCCCCATAATCTTTCCCTTAGCATAACAATCAACCCTTACCATTATCGTAGGCTTATTAATAAACTCCTTCTTGAACTTCATACGAGTCATCTTCATCTGGTTTAACATGATAACAGATTCTTGCTCTATCACCTCATTTCTTAACAGCGTTAAATCCATCTTACGCACATGAGTAGCCTTACCTATTAATATCTTCTCAAACCTATCCTCAGATGCGCCTACAACTTTAAACCCCATTCTCTCAGTTAAACACATAAAGGCTTGTAGACTTGCGTAGGGAGCGCATAATAGTGGGTAATGAGATAGTAATGCCCTTAGCTTTCTCAATGTGAAGTTCTTAGCTACGTATCCATCGAACTCTATAGGATAATCCAGATAACGAAGCGCATGATTCGCCTCTATCACTTTATCAGACTCTGACTCCTCATCGTAAGCATACATTAAGCACTCATCTAAGTTTATCGTTATCATTAATTACCTCTCTTGTTATTTTTCGGCACTGCCGTCTTATAAACCGCCAGGCGGTGTTTAAATATATTGGCGCTGTCTGTTAGTTTTGTTTCCATTGTAAAAAAAGAGTAGCTTTTTAGTTCTACTCTTTTTATTTATTTAGACTTGCTCATCAAACTCAATTTCTGAGTCGCCATTTCTTTTTGCTATTCCAAGATAATAATCTATCTCGTCATCATCCATTACATCTAAATCAAGACTCAACGTTTCTAAGAACTCACTAAACATTACATCATCTTCAAATTCTTCCTCAACCTCTTCTACACCATCAACCACTTTTATTTTTTTATAAAGACCAAATCGAATAGGTAAAAGATACATCTCACTCATCTTCATAAATACTGTAGAGGATAAATCACCTTCACGTAATACACCTAAGAAAGGAATGCGCGTGTTAACCCCATCCTTAGTATAGATGTTAACAACATAACCTAACCCACTTATCTCTTTTTCATGAGTCGCACCGTCATCGCCAAGTTTATTTACACTCAACACCAAATCTTCTAAATAATGATACTCCCTTATCAAGGACGGATATGCCAGTAGAACGTTTCTCATCTGAAGTAGGCTTATTTCCTTAACCAACTTACCATTTTTATCAACAATAAAACTCTCATCAATATATTTTAAAACATCACTGTCAGATAACTCTACTCCACTCTTAGTGATTTTATTGTCTTTTATTATTAACATATTCCTCTCCTGTATTTATCATTTTAGTTTACATCATTCCTTATATCACTTTCAATAAAAAAGACCACCTGAGCAGCCTTCTTTATCATAACAACCTGAACCTCATCACACAGGTATTAATCTTCCACCATCTTTAAACTCTATCACACTACCCTCAAGCCAACTGTTCTTCTCTACCTCATAGAAAACAGCATTGCCATTCGTCTTTACATAACGGCTCAACACACTCTTCTCCATATCAGGTATCTCTAATGACCCTATGTGAGAATCTCCCTTAACATGCCACTGAGATGTCCTGTCAAATACTAATGACGCACCATCCTTTATACTCCCATCATAGATAGAGCCATTATCCAAAGACAGCTTAACATGACTATTTACATCATTTAAAATATCTCCCGACAGATGCTGATTGCGGGCGTTTATCTCCAGCGTGTTATTATCAGAGGATTTCATATTAACTAACACCTCTTCTTTATTTCTTATCTCAGCCATCTCTATTTTAATAAGCGCTGAACTATCCTTTATATCAAATAGTGGACCATGCTTTATATCTATGTAGCCACCCTTGATACTCACAATCGCTTTACCTTTATTTTCTTTAAGGTGATTCAATATCTGAATACCTTTATCACCCTTGAGTCTTACATTGTTCAGGGCGACATTGTTATCACCTTCTATAATACCTAAATGAGAATCTCTAGCCTCTATATCTACACTATCTATAAGCATATTTCCCGCACTGTAAAATCCCGGCGAGCTTTCCCCTATAGTATAAACATACCCCTTGTTAGCGATCAGTGTCCCTTTATTGCTTGAGGCAATACCGAACGACCTTTCACCTCTGGTGTTAACAGCAATATTTTTTAATCTAAGAACACCTTTATCGGCAACCTCTACACCTGTTGAGTCATCACCTTCTGTCTCTGTAATAACACCTGACAGTAGAGCCTTTGATTTATCACCTGACACATAAACACCCTTTGATCCCAATCCTGATGTCTTGATTGCTGATTTTATTATTACAGCTTCTCCATTCTTCATAAGCACACCTGCGTTTAAACCGCCAGTGTTGCTCTGAAATAATGAATCTGTATCTCCTCGCTTAGCTACTCTAATATTCTCTGCTTTTAGTAGCCCGTTATCATTTATATAAACTGCTGAGAGATTTGGCTTATAAGCAGAAACTAAATCATTAAGCAAATCCTTTTCATTTTTTATTTCAAGCTCACCTTTTAACTCCTTCAGCGTGAGTGCCTTTACATCACCCTCGCGGATATCTATTGGAGTAAGCAGATCCTGATTTTTATTTCTCAAATCACTTCCTGATGATTCTCGACTATCTGTAGCATTGTTTACATTTACACGATTGACGTATGCTAAGCTGACACCTGAGTATAACGTTGATGATAATAATAACCCACTACCTATACTCCATGCTAATAGTCTCTTCTTTACTTTCTTCATTATAAAATACTCCTTATTACGACTGCCCATTTTATACATTATTTTTTGGTAATATTAAAGTAAGGCTCCCATTATTCACAGATAATCCATATTCATTTTACTTCTTTGGGAGTTCTCTTAGTCTTTTATAAAGTTGTGTAAACCTATATGAGAGGAACTTACACTTACTGCTCAGCTTGGATTATAAAAAGCTTTTACTACATAACCAGTTGTGATATCATATCTGACAATGGGGAGTGTATTTATTACATGTCTTATAAGAGATAGCTGACTGCTTTCTTTTCCACCTATTCTTCACATTTCAAAATTGTATTTCTTGTTCATATGTTATATGATGACTTCACTAATCAATGATAATTTCTTTATTGATTCTACATACAGGAGTTTATTATGACTATTCATGACGCTACTATCAGTTCATCAGAAAACAATCTTGCCGCACTTGATGCTTTCTTTTTACAACTTGACTCACTTGGTGGATTTTTTGATGTCTCTCTTCTTGCCAATAAGTTAAACGTATCACAGGAAAGCATTAAAGAAGAGATTGCTACTGGTAAGCTTATATCTGTAGATCGTGATGGCGTTGAACTTATTCCAGCATTTCAGTTTCACGCTTTCAAAAAACTTCCCGGACTCGAAGACGTTCTTCTTCAAATGCCAGACATGTCCTCATTAGAGAAGGCCGCATTCCTTATTTCTGAAATAGATATATTGAAAGACACACCTGCTCATGCTTTGAAGAAAAATCCTTCAGATGACACCTTAAATATTATTCTTAAAAGCGCATCTAAACTTAAGTAATACTTTTCACTTCTCCATTAAAGGTGGCATTAGCCGCCTTTTTTTGTTAAGAAAAATACATCCTCCCGGTTTTTTAAATGCGCCGTGCGCTCTAACGATGACTTTGGCGTCGTCTGTTAGTGTTTTATTTTATTTTATTATTGCGTTTTCTTTTATTTTTTTTGTTTTTTAATGATAAAAAATAAAAATTAAACCTATTTCCGTTATAAAACATTAAACCAAAATAAAATATATCTTATAAACATGACTAATGATATCCTTTTCAGGTTTTTATATCAAATAACCTTCATAAATCTTAGATATTTTTTAAAAATAATCTTTTCTTACCTAAAACCATTTTCTTCTTTAATGATAAAATTCTTTTTATAGTTGAAATTTTAGAAACGCTCTAAAAAATAATAAAAATAAAAGTATTTATACTCCTTACGTTACTTATTTCTATATTTGCTATGAATAACACCTTTAATGTTGCTTGGTGTCACTGGTTTTTTTACCACTTTTTATCTGTTTTTCACATATGTATAAAATCACTTTTTCAATGATTAAAAACAACCAAAAATCTAGGTGATTACTAAAAAATCATTATTTTATTAAGTTTTGACTTCTGATTAAGAGGTCAGGTAGGACTCTTCTATCTTAGTGGAGTTTATATAAAGCAGAATGCTTTAATTATTGATAATTATTTTTTCAAAAATGTTATAGAGCTTATGATTAAATCTAATCTCTTTAGAGCAATAGCTTTATACTTATCTCGACTTTCACCATTTAGTTAATAAGAGCTAAGTAAAAATTATTTCTTATGAGATACTTTTCTTTATTTATAATAAATCGTTTAATTGTTTAAGGTCAGGTAGGACATACTTAAAAAGATGTATCAGATTGGATATGACCGACAAGAAAAATAGATTAAGAGTAGTAATCTTATGACGATAAAGCAACATCTTTTGAAAGCGACATGGCGCTAATAATATCAAGGCGTAACGAAAACTATTATTAAGTAAAAGAGGTTTATAATTAATAAGAGGGCCTCCTTTAAATTTTTAATAAAGTTAACAGAAGGCTTTGAGAGATTACTGTGGAGAGACTACTGACTTATTTTTCTCGTAATATATAGCGCCCAAACGATAGGATTGGAAGGCGAGCCATGCAAGCATAGGATCACTTAACGTTTCTTTATTTGTGCATGATTGAAGATAAGGCATAAAATCTTTATTATCAGAAGTAGTCTCAGCAGATTCTATTAAACACTTTGTTTTAATGTTAAGAAACACGTTATCATTTTTCTTCGTGTATTCTAAAAGGCACTTCATATAATCTTTAACATTTTCCGAAGGTGTATTTTGGACACAATACGCAGCTATTCCTTTTAATAGAGCATTACCTCTTACGTTTTCCTCTTCAATAGCTGACAATATTTTAGGCTCATACTCGTCTCCTGAAACATTCATCTCATTCTCAAGAAACTTAAAAGCACTTACATTATTGAATGTTTTATTTTCAGACTTAGCCTGACTAACAATACCGTTTATAAAATTATCTATTTTATATCTGTCGTATATTTCAGATCTTTCATGAGTTGAGCATGTATTAATATCTTGCTGCAGGCACTTATAATCTTTAACATAGGACAGTTGTTTAGGTGGTGAGTTTTTACCAGATAGAGAAAGATATTCATATGCTCTATTGTTTATTTTATTTATTATCTCCACGTCATCTACGCTGAAGTAATCTGCTTCGATTGGTTTTATAGGAAGGGGTACTACAGAAAACTCTCTGATAGAACTTTCCTTCAGTAACATTTGAGGTTGAAATTTTTGAGACTGTGACTGTGATTCACTTTGTCCATAAAAAGGGATAACTAAAATAATGGCAGGTATTAATATCTTGAATAATTTTATTTTCATTTTAACTTTCCTTATTAGATAAAACCGTCAAAAAAAGTTCGTTTTTTTGACTTTTGAGATATTGTACATATACTAAACAAACAGACATATTGGAATAAGAGGAATAAAAATAGATGAAAAAAACGATGATAGCGATGCTTTTAGGAAGTTTCTTGTTTGCTGGAAACGCCATCGCTGAAGAGGCAATACCAAATCAAAACACACAAGCTCAGCATGAAGATATTAAAGGTGGAGCAACAATAACAGAGATAACACCTAATATAAAAGTTTTACTTCAGATAATAGGTAAGAACATAACTGCTTTTGGAACAGGTCCTAAAGACACTAAGACAATGCCACTGATGGTATTTTTTGATCCTCAGTGTCCTTATTGTAAGAACTTATGGAGTGCCGCAAGCGCACCTGAAAACAAAGACATTCCTATAATCTGGATTCCTGTAGGCATTGTTAATGAGTTAAGTATGGATCAATCAGCGGCAATTCTTCAGTCTAGTGATGCTGAAAAAACAATGAATCAGCACGAGGCTGACATTGCAACAGGCGGTAAGGGATTGGTTGTTGATAAGAAAAATATTGATAAAGATGCACTTATTAACGCTCAAAAAAATACATTATTGTTTGGAAAAATGAACTTAGATTCTGTTCCTATTGTTCTTCACATCACTAAGGATGGTAAACTTTTGATTAAAAAAGGCGACGTTGATGTGCAGGGTGTGAGAGCGCTTTACGAAAGATAATATAGAAAATATATAAAAATAAAGGCGCACGAGCGCCTTTATTTTTTCAGGAATAACTTATTTTAGGGGAGTTAAAAGTAGACTCCACTTGTGTTAGATGCTTTTCTATATCTTTATTATGAAGAACTCTTTGCTTTTCTATCAAAGATATAATCTCTTTAACTGCACTATCATTAGCAATAAAGAAATCTATCACCTGTTCTTCCTGATATCTTTTAAGGCGTGACAATGTAAGATTGTTCGACTTTATTTCTTCTTCGCTTATAGCATTATGGTAATAAAAATCACCAAAACCTTCCTCCAAATATTCGATAGCAAGTTTATTCCAGGATTGCATATCTTCACTTGCACCGACACTTGTAACTCCTAATATGTACTCTTCCATTTGCTTACCACCAAGTATCATTTTCATTTCCCATTCTAAATTGTCTTTGGTTCTGCTATCTACAAATTCAGAGTGCTCAACATAACCAAGATAATCTTTAATAAAAAATGCTCGACGGTTATCCACTATTTCTACTTTTATTTCAGGAAAATTGTTTAACAGTCCATAAAAAATCAAATGTCCTGCTTCATGAATAATCGTCCTTTTCTCATCTTCACTTGAGAAAGACAGGCTGTTATTGCTTATAGAAAGGTCTGTCATTTCATTAATATGTAGTGCTATATACATAATAATCGTTATTAACAGTATACAAGACATGATGCTGATCATTAACAGATAAGCATTTGCATTATTCCTATATACGTTATTAAAAAGAGCCTCACTAAACACAAAAACCTCGTAGAGACCTGCAGTTATGGTAGCAGTATCAGAGAATATATTGATGGCTTTTGATTTTAATGTATTGATATTACTTAGGAGCAACATCAGCAACATAGCAAGAAATAGAACGCTCATTTTCTCATATACGCTTAAGAACATACTGAATATTGGCGATCCTTGGTCTTTTAGGTACCATGCTGGAATAAGCATAAGCCAGGGTATCATCTTTGCGTTTTCTTTTAAATATTTTATCATTCAGGACTCCACTGGAATAAAGCTTTAACATTTTCATCTGTCATATGACTTAGACTCTCAATACTAACACCTTTAAGTTCAGCGATTTTTTTCGCTACGTAATAAAGAAAAGCAGGTTCATTACGCTTAGGTTTAACCCCACCATCTATATTTTTAGGGGTAAGATAAGGTGCATCTGTTTCTATCATAAGCTTATCATCGGGAATATATTTAATGAGTTTCTGAAGTTGTTCGCCTCTATTATCATCACATACCCAACCTGTTATCCCAATATACAATGAATATTTTAAAAAAGCATCAAGCATTTTTTTGTTTCCAGTAAAGCAGTGAACAATACCTTTAACGCCTTGCTGATGATATGGTGCGAATACATCATTGAAGTCATCCATAATCTTTTTAACTTCTCCGTCGCCTATCTTGGGCCTGACATGAAGAAAAACAGGTTTATTATATTTCACTGCGAGATCAAGCTGAGCTTTAAACGCTGAGATTTGCTCATCCCGCGTAGAGAACATTCTATCGTAATCCAGACCGCACTCACCGATAGCAACTACACCATTGAGAGGTGCCAGCTTTTCTATAGCATGTTTAGCAGTATTCCAGTTTTTAGCATCATGGGGATGGACACCCGCAGTGCTAACCATAATCTTAGCATTCTGTTTAACCAGATCATACGCTTGCTGGCTTGCCTTTTGGCTTGTTCCTGTGAGGATAAATCCATTAACCCCATTGAGTAAAGCACGTTCTATTATTTCTTTTCTATCATTTGAGAACTTATCTGAGGTTAAGTTTAAGCCGATGTCTATCATTTTATTTTCCTTATATTCTATTTTTTAATTTGGGTTCTTGTTTTGCTTCTGCTTTATTTAGCCTTAGCAGAAGGTGTGATTCTAATAGTTTTGACTTTATTGCGCTTCTATCAATAAGCTCTTTGCTTCTTGACTGAATAATTCTTGATTCGATTTTAGCATTCAAATCGTGATGTATACTTTCAAACTCAGAGGGACACATAATCTCTGCGTTTATAATTCCAGCTTCAAAATCTTTATCTTGTTGTGTAAACCTCAGAGCATAAAATATTAACAAAGCATACCTAAGATTGTTATTAACACTATCAATAGATATATACCGACTAATGTAATTGATTAAGTAAGTATACTTTTTATTTTGAACATTATTTTCTAATACAAAATCTATTAGCTGGGTTGCGAATATATTCTGACCATTTTCATTACCAAGCCATTCCTCCTGCGTTATTTCCGCAATATATTTATTTTCACTTAATGTTCTATCCGGGTTGAGGCAGGCACAACTTTGAGCAAGCAAGCCCAACCCTTTATTATCGAGTTCGGTTTTACTTTTTCTACGGCTTATATAAGGAATCAATCCAGAAGGAAGCCTGGGATTACCCATTCTACTCTGTGAAAACATGAAAATATATTTCCAAATATTCGCACCTTCGTTATCTTTATGTTCAAGCTGTTCAAGGAAAAATTCCTCTTTAAAGTAGAGAGAAATCTGACTACTGCTTCTCCTGAGTAGATTCATAAATACATTACGACCTGCTGCGTCTTTTATATATTGCCATCCTTCTATATTTTTATAGAAAGACTCAGCCTGAGCATTACTCTCCCACAAGTTAAGATATTTAATCACATCAATCTTTCTAATCTCTTCTTTAGGGATTGTTTCTTTTATATGTTCAACAAGCTCTCTTTCTTTTTCTGAAGCAGAGCCGCTTTCCTTTATGGTATAATACAGCACTACCCACAAAGGAACTTTATTAATATTAGTGCGCCATAAATTTTGACCTTGATCCTCATAAAGCTTTAACATTTCAACACTTGAAATATTTTTTACATGGTCATCTACACAGAAAACGTCCTTATTCAGTCTCGACCCTATCTCTTTGACAGATTCTATCATGTCCATCTTTATCAGAATTTCAAGAGCATTGACGTTACGATAACGTGTTTCCTTATTGTCATAGGTAAAGAAAAGAGATTGTCTCAACTCAGAAACATCTGTTAAACAAATACTGTCTTTAATAGCTTTATCCATACCTTTATAGCTTTTAGGTCGAGAACTATTTTTGCGGACTGAATGTTTCCTTGCCACTAAACTATAAAGAGTAGTCAGAAAAGTTCGATTTTGGTTTCTTTCCTGTTTACGGGAAAATAGCTCACCTTTCGTTATCTGAAAAAGCTCATTAACGATATTATTGTGATATAAGATAGATTCTATTTCTTCTTCTGACAGATTGTACACCATGTCAAAAATGAAATCACTCATCTCTTCTTTATCTATAAGGTGAGACTTTTCTTTTAAAATGGCAAAAGAATCATGGGCAGATTTTTCTCTTACTGTTTTAGCTATATCTAACCAGTTTATTTTCTCGAACATTTCGCCTCCTTTAAAGAAAAGATTATACCTTATATCAACGGTAATAATAAAGTATTTTTTGTTCGTATTTTAATTTTGAAAAAGTAAGGTTATTAAGCTATACTTGGCTAACATTTATAAAAGAGGATAATGATATGAGCAATTTCGTAAGTTTAAGTAAAGAGAACAACTCAATGACAGTCAAGCTGTCTAAAGAAAAACCTGCAGGTAAATACGGTAAGATTGACGTTAATCTGAACTGGAGCCAGAAGAAAAAAGGTCTATTCGGCATGTTTAGCAAGCCTGTAGATTTAGATTTGGGATGTTTATTTGAGTTGAAAGATGGAACAAAGAAAACCGGATGTATTCAGGCATTGGGTAAGGCATTTGGAAGCTTTGATTCTGCTCCTTACATTTCATTAGATGGTGATGATAGAACAGGTGAGAATCAGGATGGAGAATGGATTAGAATCAATGGTGATCAGTGGAGTCAGATTAAGCGTATTGTGATTTATGCTTTCATTTATGATGGTGTGCCAAGCTGGAGTGAAACGGATGGTGTTGTGAAGTTCTTTGTTAATGGTGAAACTATTGAAGTTAAAATGGATAACTCCAAAATTGACAAGAGATTGTGTGCTGTTGCATTGCTTGAGAACATCGGTAATGAGATTAAAGTTCAGCGCTTAGTGGAATACTACAATGACCAGGAGAAGCTTGATAAAGCTTACTCTTGGGGGATGAAATGGGCGCGTGGCTCTAAAGATTAATCCATAAAGGGAGGTTTGCCTCCCTTTATTATTGCATTTTAAAATCATTAATTTGAGTATTAGATAATAAAAAAGCCCCCGAAGGGGCTTTTGACTTTACTTTTTCTCAGTAAACTCAGCATCTATAACATCATCTTCGTCTTCTGCTGGATTTTCTGTAGCTGTCGCATTAGAGGCTGACTGAGCATTCACTACAGCGTTTTGAACGGCTTCAGTTTTCACTTTAATGACAGACACATCACTTCCTTTAACTGCTTCGTTCAGTTCAGCCACAGCACTTTTAACTGTGTCATTGGAGCCAAACTCTTTTTCAGCAGTATAGATTACATTGTCTGCTATATTACGCGCTTCGATAAGTTCTTTAAGTTTCTTATCTTCTGATTCATGCGCTTTAGCATCATTTACCATCTTCTCTATTTCCTCGTCTGACAATCCAGAGTTAGCTTTTATAGTAATGGTGTTTTCCTTTCCTGTAGTTTTATCTTTAGCACTTACGTGAAGGATACCGTTAGCATCTACATCAAAGGTTACTTCGATTTGTGGCATTCCACGCTGTGCTTCATTTATACCTTCAAGATTAAACTCACCCAAGAAGTGGTTATCAGCAGCCTTAGTTCTTTCACCCTGATAAACACGAATCGTTACCGCTTTCTGATTATCCTCAGCAGTAGAGAAGATCTGAGAAGCTTTTGTTGGTATCGTCGTATTCTTAGCGATAAGACTTGTCATAACTCCACCAAGTGTTTCAAGACCAAGAGACAACGGTGTCACGTCGAGCAATAACACATCTGTTCTATCACCGGACAATACTGAACCTTGAATAGCAGCACCAACAGCAACGGCTTCATCAGGGTTAACATCTTTACGTGGTTCTTTACCAAAGAAGTCTTTTACCACTTCCTGAACTTTTGGCATACGTGTCATACCACCGACAAGGATAATATCATCAATATCCTGAACGCGAAGACCTGCATCTTTAAGGGCTACTTTACATGGCTCAAGTGTTCTCTGGACAAGATCATCAACTAATGACTCTAGTTTAGCTCTTGTCAGTTTCAGCGCCATATGTTTAGGCCCTGTAGCATCAGCAGTGATGTAAGGCAGGTTAATGTCAGTCTGCTGGGAAGATGACAGTTCAACCTTAGCTTTTTCTGCCGCTTCTTTAAGACGTTGAAGAGCCAATGGATCTTTAGTTAAATCAATAGCTGTATCTTTCTTAAACTCTGCTACAAGATAATCTATAATTTTCTGGTCAAAGTCTTCACCGCCAAGGAATGTATCACCATTTGTAGATAATACTTCGAACTGTTTATCACCATCTTCTTCTGAAGCTTCAATGATAGAAATATCGAATGTTCCGCCACCCAAGTCAAAAACAGCAATTTTTCTTTCAGCACTTGAAAGCTTGTCAACACCATAGGCTAATGCTGCAGCGGTTGGCTCATTGATGATACGTTTTACTTCAAGTCCTGCTATCTTACCAGCATCTTTAGTTGCCTGACGTTGAGCATCATTAAAGTAAGCTGGCACAGTAATAACAGCTTCCGTAACTTTATGACCAAGATAATCTTCAGCAGTTTTTTTCATCTTTCTTAGGATGTCTGCAGAAACTTCTTGTGGTGATTTTTTAACACCATTGATTTCAACCCAAGCATCACCGTTATCAGCTTTAACGATTTTGTAAGGCGCTTTCTTTAGCTCTTCCTGAACTTCTTTATCTTCAAAACGACGACCAATTAATCTTTTAACAGCAAAAATGGTATTTGCTGGGTTGGTTACAGCCTGACGCTTAGCTGAAGCACCTGCTAGAGTTTCAGAGCCAGTAAAGGCAATAATAGAAGGCGTTGTTCTTTGGCCTTCAGCATTTTCTAATACTTTTGGGCTTCCATTTTCGATGATGGACACGCAAGAGTTGGTTGTTCCTAAGTCTATACCAATAATTGTACTCATTTTTAAGCTCCTCTGTAATTTGCTTTTATTTGTGTATGGAGTATATATGGGATATCGAAATTGCTTTTCAAGCCGTGGAGGAAAAAATATGGAAAATATTCATTATTACCAGCAAATACCCACTCAGGAACTCGAAAGCTTATACAGAAGCTTATTTATTAAGCAATATAAGTATCTTTTTCTACCTAAAATCTGTGTTCTTTTTAAAGAGAACATCTTATCTGAAAACGCTCAGAACTATGTCATATCTTTAAACAGAGGTCTTTTTGATCACTGTATTTATTTGAATAGATCTGATGTTTTAGACAAAGAAATCATCAGCATTATCCATGACATATACATACAATTTAAAATATTTGGTTTTGATCATGAAGAGGCGAACACACGCTTGAGAGATATAGGAAGAATGAACAGTGATTACAGTGAGTTTTTACTTAATCACTTTGAGCAAATTAAAGATGAAAAAACTTTTTTAAGCCTTATTCCTTTTTTTGAAAATCAGAGTGAAAATTTACTTTTAGCTGAAGTTGAGAAACGTTTTATTCTTCATTAATTCTTTTCAAAAATGTGAAGGAAAATATTGAAATATCCTCTTAGATTGTTTATGATGAAATTAGCGATAACGCTGAAAACACAAAGAGGATCTTAATGTATAAGAAGAATTCTTTTCCAGCCAATGCTTTTCCGAACTTAACTAACGCTGATCTCAGTGTTGAGAAATACTATTTTCAGCAAAAACTCACTCCTAAACAGAAATCCATCATTAACATGCTTAAAAAAGGCGCGCATTTACTTTTTGACTTGAAAGCAAAGAGAGCGATTGTCTTGTATGAGTATATCGATGGAGTTAAAAAGCTAACAGAACTTTCTGTTAGAATGTTATCTTCTTTAATTAAGCAAGGCTTTTTAAAGGTTTATATTAAAGAAAATGGCAGAGTGCATTATCAACTGTGTAAACGGTTTTAGATAATACACTCATTAAAAAATTCTCTTAACGGGGAATAGCTCATTATTGCTTGATATATTCCCACGTTTGCGTGGCACCCAAAGATGCGCCATTCCAGTTTAGCACGCCTCCGCTGTATGTCATTACTTCTTTATAGAAGGCATAACCTGTATGAGCATGTTCATAATCAAATGTGAAATTCCATGAAAAATCATTAAACTTAGGCTTAGTAAAAGTAGTTCTGTTTGATATTCCAGGAGCTTCAAAGCTAACAAAGTTTAAAGGTGTTCCTACCCTGCTGCAAATAGCCTGTCCTTTCTCGTCTGTAATCACTGTTTTCTTACCATACACACCTGCGCATGTAACCTTAACGCCTTTGAGTGGACCGTTCTTATCCAGATTATTTTTAGGCTCATAATAGACATTAATAACATAGTCTCCCATTGCCATATAGCGAGGAAGTTGAGAACCTGTGCTGTTGCTATCTTTATATTTAAACTGGATATCTCCAGGCATAGGATCTGTCGTCATTACAATTGATGATTGACTACTGTCTTTATAACTCCAGAATCCATGTGTTTCGAGGTTTGTCTTTTTATACAGCATATACCATGAGAACGTTCCATCTTCATTGATAGCAAGTTTTGATTGTATTCCATTAATACCTTGAAGATCATAGCTTCCTATTACAGATGAATCATTTAGATAGTCATTGCTTCGTGCAGTAGGTTCAATAGCTTTCTGCTGATTAAGTCTGCTTTCATATTCTTTTTGCGCTTCTGAACCCCTGAAGATTAGGGCATCAGCATGGCATACACTGGAGCAAAAAAGAAGCATACACAGTGAGATAAGAGTTTTATTCATAAGATTATTCCTGTTTCCCAATAAAAGCTTATATTACTACAAAAAAACGATGATTACACTTTTCTTTATTTGTTATTCATCATAAAAGTATGTAAAATAGACGAACAATAAATATTTCTTAAGGATAACACATGAATACATATACGAAAGACATCTTTTCAGAAGGATTTTCAACTTTTTCAGGCCAGCATAGCGTTGACCATTGGATTCATGATAATCGTGCGCAACTGTTTAAGCTACATTTAGAAAAAGATGGATTAACCTGGCGTAAGCTTTCTATTCTTTTGTCTGAGCATTTATCAGCCCCAATTAAGACAAGTGATTTGGTTCAGACTGTGAATGGGGAATACATTTTTTCTTTAAACAAAAGATTTTCTGCGTTAAATCTTAAAGCTAAAGAGAATTATGAATAAAAAAGCCCGAAGGCCTTTTATATTTTTCTGCGGACTTTATAAACAACGTTGTTATTTTCTTCGGTTTTCTTTTTTAGTGCGAGCTGGTAATCTTTAACTTTCTGGTCAAAGAGCGGCTCGTTTTCTTTTACCCATTTGAATGCAGCTAAAACCACATCTCCATGACAGGGTTTGGGCTTACAATAGCAGACAAGATTCTTACCTTCTAAATCTAATAGTTGCTTCTTTGTAATTCTCTGCGAGAGAAGTTCTTCCCATAGCCATTCTTTATACTTCTGTATTGTTTCTCCTCTTTCCTCTGTCGGAGAAAGTTTATGAGGATTAGAAAAAATTGATTTCTGAAGATTATGTTCTGCGCTATAACGTCCAATATAAACAGCATTCTCAGGTATCACTTTGCCAAGCTTGTAAAAATTTAAGACTTCCATTATCACCTCATATAATAGTATTTAGAATAAAATGGATAGTATTATTTTGCATAAAATGACAGAAAGAATAAACAAAACATACTTATTTCCAATAAAGCTTACACCATGAAGCTTATTATATAAAACAGTAAATACAAGTCCTACTGTTGCTCCAGAGAATATAGCGCCTATTAAAAAGAATAAATAAGATGCATCTTCCGACATTGTAGCAAAACCTATCACCACATTAACTATTATACACCAAAAAGCATACTTGTAGTAATTTTCGAATAAATATTTTTGATTTTTCATCATTATTCCTTATTATAAGTTATTGTATTATATATTGTTATTATGAATATTCTTTTCATCATATAAATATATCATAGATAAAATAAGGGAAATGTAAACATTGATATACAAAAATAAAGGCCCCGTAGGGCCTTCTATTATAATGCTTTAGTAAACGTTCTGGTAATAACATCTCGCTGTTGCTCTGGTGTTAAAGAGTTAAATCTTACAGCATATCCAGAGACACGTATTGTTAACTGTGGATATTTCTCAGGATTAGCTATAGCGTCTTCTAGCGTTTCCTTTGTAAGAACATTAACATTCAGATGCTGACCGCCTTCTATTTTGACTTTCTCTTTAAACTCTACAGGTATAACTTTGTAGTCTAAAATATTAAGAGATTCAGCATCAACTATTTGATCATCTTGATAGCCATGAGCACAAATACATTGCGCTTGATTATCATCTCTATTTATCAACCAAAAAGAGTTAACTAATGCTTTATTAGCTGAGTCTTTTATTTGAATACCTTCTATCATAATCTTTCTCCTCTTTTATAAATGGTAGAAACACTATACTATTTTATGCACGATGAATCTATCATATATTGGAAGTTGCTTTGATATAGATCAAACAAAGTTTAACTAATGAATATCTCTTCTATTTCTTTTAGAATATCCGTATCATCACCCATTAACGATTTCATATTGATAATCTTTTTAATCAGGGCATTACCTATATCTTTATCTTTAGTGTCTTCCGCATAAAGCCAATAGCAAGGAGAGAAATAACCGTCACGGTGACAACGCCCTTCTATTTGGGCCATTTGTATAGCAGACCATCTCATATCATGAATCAGCAATACTCGCTCAACGTCATTATGTTGACCCTGATGTAAGGATATCCCCTCTTCTACGGTAAATATGATAACTTTATGTTCACCTTTCTGGAATAAAAGCCTTTCATCTTCCTTCATATCTGGACTCATATCTCCATTGATCATGGAAACTTTTACCTTCTTCTTCTCTAGCATTTCTTTTAGCTTCATTTGTGTTTCCTTGAAGGCAACAGAAACTGCGACTTGTTTACCTGATGATAGATGGTCTAATATAAGCTCAAAAGTTGGCATGATTCTAAGCCACGAACTTTTTTGACGAAAGCGAATAGATTTCACAAGGAAGTTAGACTGTTTTTCTTTTTTGGTTTTACTTTTCCTTTCCTCTATGAGTTCAGCTTTAAACTCTTCCCATGACTTTTGATAATCCACCATTGATTGCTCATCGAGCATAACAGGATAGAGACTTCTTTCCATTTCTTTCCATCCTTGTATATCTTCAGGTCTTCTTCTAAGAGCATAAGGGTTCTTACCATTAAAAAGATAGTTATTAACTTCGATGTTTAGCTGATTAGTTTTGGGATCATAGGTTTTATACCACTGAACATATGACTTTAAAGATGTAATTTTAAATCCAGAACGTTTAGCAATAATTGACCTAAGATAAGCAAGTTCAAGCACATTTTGCCCTGCTGTAGCTGACATCCATAATGAAAACTTTGCTTTAGCATTTAATCTTTCTGCAAGTAGTCCTTTAGCAGAATCTGAGTTCTTACACTTATGGCTTTCATCCCATATAATAAGATCATATACGGGAGCCGGAACTTCTCGCGCTATGCGTTTTTGTTTTCCTTTTGTTCTGGCACTACTTAACTTTTTATCGTCATTAATCTGAAAAAGTTTTGCGAGCTTATCGTAGTTAATCAGTAATATTTCCTTAGATGAATCTGCGCCCATATTAAACAACGTTTCCCTCCAGTGGGCAAGAACAGATAAAGGAGAAACAATCAGAATCTTTTTGATACTCTTTTCATTAAGTGCAAAATCAAGGGCTGATATTGTTTTTCCTAACCCTGTATCATCAGCTAATAAAAAACCCGGAGATTTTTCTTTATGAGCAGCTTTCATTGCGATTGATGCAAACGACTGATGTTTTTTAGGCTCCCATATTTTCTTATAGGTAAACGCAGGTGTAATATTATTTATTTTATTTTCAACATGCCACTCAAGGGAGAATATTTTACAGCGATAAGCTTGAAGAGATTCAGGAAGTTCTTTATTTTCGTGAATATACACCTTATCTTTAGAGGAATAAAAAACGTTTGTGAAGTTATCTCTTTCATCAAAAGGGATAGTTAATACATATTTCATAATAGGTTCTCATTATTTTCAAGATGGTTAATATAATCTTCTATTTGAGGATCTTTTCCATTCATATAATTTCTTCTTATTAAACAAAGCGAACGTTTGTTTTTAATGGCAAACTTATCACAAAGAGCAATAATCTCGTCTTCAGAAAGGCCTACAGCAGGATTGATATCAAAATCAGCACTGTCATTAACATACATCATAGCAGCGTTTTGTGCATTTAATATGCAGGTGTCCTTCCAATATTTTTTATCAAAGAATGCGTAATAAAGCTTTATTGCCACAATCCTTTTATTATTTATGGATATGGCTTCAGGTATATTTTTTTCATTCTCAGATAAAAGAGCAAGCGCTTTTTTCACGCCTTCTTTCCATGCGATGTAGACATATTCTTTTTTCATTTTAGTATGCAAATAAGAAAAGAATAAGGCTAAAGCAATAAGCGTTAATAAAATAAGATAATACACAATATAATCTCCGTTCTTTTAAATGTGATCAAACCTGATCATGGACGTATAAAGCAGGTTGTGAACTAGCATCAACCTCTTTTTTCCTGCTATCACTATCCCCCTTCACAAAGAAAGAAAACTCGTTAGCACTTTTTATTTTGCGAGGATTATTTAGCTTTAACTTGTTTCCTAACAGCATTTTAGCACATACCGCTTCGGGGAATGCCACCTTAATATGATTCACCGCCGCATTGATGTCTGCGTTTATCACGGTGTTCAGTATGCTATCCCTGAATAACCCTCTAGTTATTTTTCCTCTTTTTACACCACGAACACCATTCAATTCAGCAGGCGTAATCGGCTCTTTTCTCAAAGCCATTTGTTTTACTCTGTTTACATCAGCCGTCAGGCTGCTTGTTTTTGACGTATAGCTTTCATCTATATTTACCACATCAACACCATAGCTTAATGCTTTTTCTTCAAGCAAATTCAATAATCTGCCAAAAGGGATCTGGTAAAACTTCTGTTTCGTTTTCTTATGCTGCTTGATGCTTCCATTGGTCTTTACAAAAGACAGATTTTTAGAAATCACCAAATCAGAAACTGCATTGTTTTTCAGATAAACAAGTAATTCCGAAGACAGCTTATTCATCTCTCCGTCAAAAAATAAATTTCGTGCGTTAAACATATTGCTCATTTGCTTTCTTATATGCTGACCATAGGACGTATATTTCTCAGGAACCTGAGAAACCGAGCCGTCTTTTTTAGTTATCTCCCGGTATTCAGCCACATGCTTTGACAGCTCGTTGTTTAACTTAGCCATGTGTTTATTAAAGGAGCAGTTATAATGAATCATCTTAGCATTACGGTACACCACGGAGTCCGTATCGTTATCATTAACAAACAGTGAAAACAAATGATGCATACCAATGTCTAAGCCAGCTACTTTTTCTTTTATTCCCGAAACCTGTTGAGCCGCCTTTTCCTGAAGCTCTTTTCCCTCAGACTCAGTTTTACTATCATAAGAAATCTGATAATAGATATGACCGTGCGACAGCGCTACGGTTACGTTATTTATTCTTTTATCCTTGATGTAATCATTGTCCCGGAAAAATACATACTCCATCTTTTTCCAGATATTAATTCCTAAACAGTCTTTCTTCTTCAGGGAAAACTTGCTGACTTCCAGTGGGACAGAATAGTTAAACACCTTACTTAACTTCTTGGCTTTAGGCGTTTCTGGTTTTCCTGTGAACTTGCCCGGATTAGCATAGTATTTACTGAGGTTTTTAAAGCTGTTTTTCCAGTCTTTCCCTAAGCGAGTTACAATCTGAGAAATATTTTTGTCATTAAGCTGTTGGCCTTCTGACAGCAACTGCTGGCAGATCTCATTATGGTTTTTACTCAGGAAGGCTTTACATTTTTGAATTGAACTCTGAGTTTTCTCGCCGCCACTGTTGCCGGAGATAACTGCTTTCATGATAATACTGTTGGTGAGAAGGTTGAAAAAAGAGAAGTCTCTTTTTTCTTTAGGTAGGGCAAAGATACTTTCAGCTTCTTTGTTTAGTATTATATTTAACATATTTTCGAGGTGTTTGTATCGAAGGACAGCTTTTTTCATCATGGCAACAAACTTCATATTTTTCTCATGAAGTGAAAACGTTTTGAGTTGTTTTGCTTTTTCTGCCATAATGCCCTCCTGTTAGCCTTAACAATATTCTATATTTTTATAATAATCAAATATTTGTTATATCATTATAAGGCAGATAATCAGGTTTATTCAGATTTTTAGTATGCTGTTAAATACCCTGTTGACTTTTAAGAGCTTAATAAATAAAAGCTATAAAGTCAAAAGGACGCTTGGCGTCCTTTTAAAAGAGTTATTCTAAAACAAATCTACCATGCTTATCTTTTTGCCTGCTATCAGGCGCACTAACATAGGTTTCATAAAGCTCATCGCTTACACCCATAACGTTATCATTATTTTCAAAGTATTCTTTAAGATCGCTAAGCTCATAGCCTTTCCTCATCACTATGGTATAAAGCGCAGAGCGGTCTGGATGGCTTGAATCCTCAAAAGTTCTAGCCAATGATGCAACACCAAGCTCTTTCATTCTTGCCACTTCGCCGGAGCGGTATGGTCCAGTGTTCGGTTTAAAACGTAGATATTTATAACTCATATTTTTTCCTTTTTAATTTGTGAGGTTTATCTTTTTAGATTATATAGTATAAAAGCAAAAATAAATAATATAAATAGATCGGAGCGCAAATGACTAAAAATAATCCTGGCTACCTTTATATTCTAACCAATCCTAGCATTCACGGTCAAGTAAAGATTGGAAGAACAGAAAGGCATCCTGAAGATAGAAGAAAAGAAATCTCTGCAGCAACAGGGGTGGCAACACCTTTTGATTTAGTTTATTACAAGTTTTTCAATGACTGCCACATAGCTGAAACCACTCTCCATAAAAGATTGGAGCAGGAAGGCCATCGGGTATCTAACAATAGAGAGTTCTTTACCATTGATAAAGAAAAAGCGATGGCTTTACTTGATAACTTATCAACAGAGCTGGATGATACTCAAAAAGTAGATACTAACGCATTAATTAAAGATGGTTTGAAATGGCTGCATGGTAATGAAGGAACACTAAAGAACGAAAAGAGAGCCTTAGATTACTTTGAACAAGCTGCAGCATTAGGCTCATCTGTGGGAGCATATTTAGCTGGCAAAACATCTGAAAAAATAGCCTATGGCATTAAGAGAAAAGCTGACAAATCTTCATGGCAACAACGCGCACTTAATCATTATCAGACGGCTATCAGTAAGAAATACCTAAAAGCTTACGCAAGAGCATCATGGTTATTTAGAAAGTTCGAGCAACATAATGAAGCCAATCAAATGTGGGATAGCTTTTTAGAGAATGCGTCAACAAAAGAAAAACTTGATGATGAATCAGCTAAATGGATAATTAAGTGGGCTGATAATCAGGGGGATAAAAAGAAAGAGCTACCTGATTCTGCCGTTTGGAAGAAGCATGGGAAACATCTTATTTCATTATGCGATAAGAACACAGCACCTCATGGCGCTGCAGCAAAATCCATACGGAAAAAACTTGGAAGTGGTGGATTAAGCTTTACAGTTGTAATCATTTTTATGATGATTTTACTGGCTGGCGCTTTATATTTCATCTCAAGATAAGGGCCTCAAGTGAGGCCTACTTATATTATTCTGCATTCCGCGATTCTAATAAGGCTTTACGGCTCAAAGAATCACCACTTATTTCAGGAAACATAGCTTCAAGCTTAGCCTTCTCACTTGGTTTTTTCATCATATGTGTTTTAAGTTCATTTAAATCGAACATCATTTGACGTTCCATTTTATACCTTTCCATTTGAATTTCACGTGATTCTATTTGAGTTTTAAGCTGCTGCCTGTCAACGGCGGTCTGACCAGCTAATGCATTAAAGCTTAGGAAAGCAAGAATAGTCAACAATAGTGTATTTTTTGTTTTCATGATAAGCACCTCTTATTGAAATAATCGTTATTATAGTATATAAACAAGGTCAAACACAAGCATAAAAGGAAAATAGAGACATTATGAAATACTTATCACTTCCTATGTTTTCCAGAAACCGCATTGCCATAAAAATATCCCGGTTGTTTTTCACAGCTAAGATTTATCAGGATGGTAAGGCTGTCAAGAAAAAGCAAGGTAAATACTTATTAGAAGATGACGCGGGAAGAATCTTAACACTTCAACTCAAACGAGATTTTCTTGATCCAATACCAAAGGTAGAGCTTGAATCAGGCGAAAAGATTCAGTTTTATAGCACGTTAACGCCTTTTGAAAAAGCATTAGCCTTACTGCCTCTTATTTTATTTTTCGTAGGAGGAGTCAATATTATAACACTACTGTTCAGTCTGGTTGGTGTAAATATGTCTTATTGGGTGATGTATAAAAACCATGATATCATTAAAAAACTGCTTTTAGCTTTGCTTATGACACTTATAACATCCAGTGCCTGTATTTATGTAGAGTTATGGCTATTATCATTACTCAGAAGTTAAAAAGAAAGTAGAAAGTCCAGTGATTTATTTTTATTGGCGTATACAGCCAACGCTGCGCCAATTTTATACCCCATATACGCCTCCCAAACAATAAATCCATCATAGTTTTGCTGAAGCTGACCGACACAGCTTTCAGCAACGCTTTGTGTAATCGTCCTATAGCTTACTCCATTATCCACTCTTACTTTGGACAAACCATAGTAGCAAAAAGCACTGACTTTATTAAAAGGATTAGGTGATTGATTAGCCAAAGAAACAATACAGGAGTTTGATAAAAACTTATTATTTGGATATTGAGTATCACATTTATTTTTATAGGCATAGACATCATCATAAGCAATCTTATCTTGACCGTACTTAATAAAGAACTCATTAAAATCTGAGTTATCTGAGTTTGCTATTTCATAAGATTTTTGAGCTATCACTTGGTTTTTCTTATTCAGATTTTCCTTAAAGCCTTTCTCTTTTGCCATAACGTAGGTATAATAATATCGACAGTATAAATCAAAGCCTTTTTTAGGAATATATCGACCTTCCCCACAGTTATCAAGATAACGAGTTTCAACAAGCGCATCAAGTTTAGCTTTCCACGTATTCAGATCAATGTTGTTAGCAAAGTGTGTAGCTTTTATATTTATATTATCCACATCTTTTTGATTAAGCAGTTGTGCTGATACACTGCCACTTAAGACGATTAAAAAGAAAGCTAAAAAGCTTTTAAGTATTATTCTCATTATAATTTCTCATAGTCTTAAAAATAGTAAAGGACGCATAGCGTCCTTTATTTAGATCTTGTGGGTTATCTATCCTCTTATAACCGAAGGGCTAACTCTAATATCATATATTTCGAAAGGCCCAGCCACCTCATCTAAAGCGTATTCCGCGTCATAACGAATTCTTTTTATTATCCTGTTTTGAACAAAAAGGTCAACAGCTATACTCTCATTATTTTGACCTTTTATCATTCCTGAAACCATAATGTATTCTGAGTTGCCATTATTATTTTTATTGAATCTTAGCATCATTGTGTTTTTAAAGAAAAAGAACTTATAAGAGTCGAATACAGTTACAGCAATGGTTTTTTCATCGTTAAGATAAAAGCGGTAGTTCCTGTTCATTTTTTTTAGTTGTTTTCTAAGCGCATGTTGATAATCTTCAGGCAGAAGCACTGAGAATCTATAAAACAGCATTTTCTCTACTGATGTTAAACGCAGTAATCCAAACTTATTAAGCAGACGCTCTTTCATATTTTGAGGACCAAATCTTTTTCTTTCGGCTGTTAGCTCATTTTCATATTCATTAAGAATACCTCCAATATTACGACCACTTTTTTTATACGTTTTCATGCCGCTAAACGTAAATAATAATGGGCTTAGTATCATCATCCATGCTACAGGAACTGTGGAGTGAAAGCCTAATAAATGATCCTGGATAAATGGTTTATTTACGACAAGAGACCACAATCCAAAAGGATAGCTGATTATATTGTAAATGGTTGTCATTGCATCAAAAGTATGAGGAGATACAAAATCTGCCGGATTATGAATTTGATCATAAAGTCCTGCATAAAAGCCCCCAAAAAGGGCAAGGAACATGATTGCTTTACTGGTATTTGTCATTTTTAATAAAACCCTTATAAATTACTTATCTTTTGAAGTATTGATAATCTCCAATTATGCAGGAATTAAAGATTTTATCAAGTATTGAATACCTTTTTATTTGTTGTTAACCTTATAAAATACAAATAAAAGGAGGAACTATGGAAGAGAGAACGCTTTTTAATATATGGCTATCTTTTTTATTTTTAGGGTTAGTTTTCAATACTGTTTATTACTTTCAGCACTTAAGTCCGCCAATAAATATAGCCTATTGGTTTATACCTTTTGTTCTACTGGTTGTTTTCCAAAGCCAGGCAAGTCGTGCAGACAAATCTTCTCGCTATTCGTTATTAATTTACCCATTAGTTTTCCTGTGGTCAATTTTTCTTTTAAGTCAGACTATTGCTCCACATATTCATTTTTCACTTAATGACACACTTTACGTGCTTGAAAGTAAGAAAATCTATCTTTTACTTAATAGTTATATTGATCAGCTTATAGGCCATGATAAGGCAATTGTAGTCGCCTCTCTTTTGAATATTATTTTTCTCTTTTCATTGCTATTTTTTTCCATCTTCTATGTGATAGCAATGCCTATCAGCACGCTTAGGAGGACTTATAATGGGCTATTTACTGTGTTGGGTATCATATTAATTCTTCATGCCTTTATGCCCACGATAAGCTTCTTTAAAGGATATGCTGTTATCTCTCAGCTAACTGAAATCAATAAAGCTCTTATATTAAAAACGCATATAAAGGAGCTAAGCTTTATCAACATAGAAAGTGCTGTAGCATTATATATAGGATTAACCATAATGAGAACGAATAAGACATTAGGCTTTTTCTATTTGATATTTACAATATTCCTCATTATAGCAATGCTTTATTTGAAGGTTGGCATACTAACAGATGTAGTAGCAGGATTAATAATATCTCTTTTTGTATTTTTCAAAATATCAAAAGGTTTTACTCAAAACAAATCCAGATTCACTATGTAAAAATAAGGCCAAAAGGCCTTATTTTATTTTAAAACTATTTTTATTTTTATCTGAAACATCTAAAGAAGACAGTTCCATAATAGACATCACTTTTCCAGCTACGTTCTTACTATCAATACTTTGTTTCGTAGCATTTAAATACTCTTCTCTTACTTGATTTAAATCTGCGCCTTTTTCTACTAACTTTTCTATAGCTGATTTAATATTCTCTCTCATAGGATAAGAAGCATTATCAAGCAAACTAAACATTTCAGTAGCCATAGACCAAGGCTTCGCCTTGTCGAGACTCATATTAACATTGTTTTCATTGATATTATCAAACAGCATGTTTATCAAATCTTCATTTTTTGAATACACAGCAAGTGTTAATATTGACTGACCATTATCTGATTCAAGCAAGCCCCAAGGAAGTGATTTAGTGTTAGTAGAGCGAATAAGTTGCTCAGCAATATCAATATTTCCGGTATTAACAGCGTGCTCGATCCAGCTATCACCAAAAGAAGATGCTGTTTGCTCAGCCCACTTTTGAGGCTCATGTGAAATTTCCTTCAAAGAACGATTTATAATCACCTGAGCAAAATGATTTTCATAGTTTCCACCGAAACCAGACAGCGGTTTATCTTCAAGAATATCGACATTGTAATTCTGAAGAATGTTAAGCATTCTGACAAGATAACCATTTTTTTTGTTATATTCTATTTCTTTTGTCTCCCATGAATCCAGGTCTTTAGGGCCATATTTAATGAGATACTCCACCACACCCATGCTTTTATCGTCATCTTCACGATGCGCTTTAATATCAGCTCCAGCACTCAAAGCCGCTTCCATTTTGTCAGTATCATTTTCATAAATAGCATTAAACAGAGCCACAGTAGCACCTCTGGCCTCATTGGTTTTTACATATTCATCGTTGTTCTGTCTTTCTTCTTCAAAGTTTTTAATCATAAAACCCTCCCTTTTGATTAGTATAACATGAGTTAATAGCATTCAGCAATTCCATATAATAAAATTGAACGTTATATTGCTAAATGATATCATTATTTTCTAAACCAACTATACAGGAAAACCAATGTTATCTCAAAAGCAAATATCTAGTTTTAGAAGTGTTAAACGAGGATATAAAACAACTGATTTCATTTCTTCAATCTATGTCAATGATTCCAATAAATTTTCTTGTTATCTTGAATCAGTGCCTGATTTAGATGTAAGTATTGAGAAAGACAACAAAGGAACTCCTCTTATTAACGTTGCTATTGAGGAAGGCATTAGACATAATGATACTTCTATACTGGAGTTAATTATAAAACATAAGACGTTCAACGTGGATACCATAATGAGCACTGTTAATAACTCCTATGATGAAATTAAGACACCTCTATTCAGATCTGCAAAGCTTAATAACTTTAAATTTTTTACGCTTTTAGAATCTGCTGGATTCCATATAGATACAGAGCGTACGCCTTTTGAACTTAAAGAGCTTTTAACTTATGGTATTGTGAGATACAACATTAACGAACATAGTCTGGATTTGGCATTTCATCTTGTTAAGCAATATTCTTCTTTTGAACATCTTGATCAGCATTTCCTTTTTTCTCTCATTGGATATAGTTCTAAAATAAAGAATTGCGAAAGCCTCTACACATCTGATGAAATAAGTTTATTTAAAAGTCAGGCATCCTTACTATTTAAAGAAATCTATGATAGAGGTGGTTATAAAAATGAAAAGTCTAAAGTTTTATCGAATAGTTTAGTGTATTTATTAACAAATAACGATGAATATGGTTGGCTTTCTTTGATACTTAATGATTATCCTGAAGATATTAACTTAACAGATAAAGAAAAAACACCTAAAAGCACTGCTCTTTTTCTATGTATAGAAAAACAAAAAATAGACATGCTTAAATGGCTTATTGATAACTATAAGCTATCAGAGCCGATTGACTTGACGGGTAAAAAATGCTCCAGTACATTATTTTTATTAGAGCAGTTTGATAAGGGAGACTTCAAAAAAGATAATGCTTTAAATAAACTATATAAAAAACACAATGAGAAATATCTTTTAATATTAGCTATTCTGGTGAATTATGGATTCTCATGCCATACTTTGAATCATAATAGCGTTTCTGCTTACTCAAAATGTTTAAAGCTTGATATTCCAAGCGATTTAAAAATTAGGGTGCTGAATATTATATCTACTTCACAGGATTTTGATGTAAATAAGATAAGCGGAGAGACAAGAACTGTTTATTCTTTATTAAACCATCTCTCACTTGATAATTATAAAAAAACATTTGAATGGTTAAAAATGAAAGGGGCAGATATAAATCATAAAAATGTTTCATCTCTGAATTATCTGATTAATTCTAAAAGTAAAGCTATACACATTGAGATGTTTACTCTTCTCTACAGAATGGATTCTCATGATGCGTATTTTAGAATAAATAAAGAAGGTGTTATTCATACTTTGATAAAATCTAAAACAAATATCGAGTTTAAAGAAAAGGTTTTAACATTCCTTATAGAAAGCGGTTATAATTTTACCTATAAAGATAGCCGTGGACTTTCATGTATAGATTTAATAAAGGAAGACGTAAGCGATAAATCCTTTATTGATTTGATTAAGCCTTTTTATTTAGAACAACAAATAAACAACAAGTTTTCAAATATAAAACATGAATGTAAAAAAAGTAATAAAGAGCATAACAGGCTATAAAAAAGGCCTCTTAAGAGGCCTTTTAGTTTTAAGCTAACAATGGATTATCCCAGGCATGAACATGGATAACTTCTTTTCCACCGATGCGCTGACCATCTTCGACATATTCCCATGCTTCCTGACGAGCAAGCAGTGTCTGAAGGAGCTTGTTATTAAGAGCATGGCCTGACTTATAGGCCACCATTTCACCGATAATGTTATGACCACACATAAACACGTCACCAATAGCATCAAGCGTTTTATGGCGAACAAACTCATCTTCAAAACGCAAGCCATCGGGATTCATTACACCATATTCATCTAAAGCAATAGCACAATCCATGCTACCACCAAGACACAAGCCTTGAGACTGTAAATATTCAATCTCTTTAAGGAAGCCAAACGTTCTGGCACGGCTTATTTCCGTAATGAATTTTTGGGTAGAGAATTCAATCACATAGTTTGGATGCTGACTTACTACAGGATGGTTAAAGTTTATGGTAAAATCAAGCTTGAAGCCGTTATATGGCCTAAACTCTGCCCACTTATCACCATCTTCCACTCTTACCGTTTGTTTAACGCGAAGGAATTTTTTAGCAGCAGGAAGCTCTTTCACTCCTGCTTCCTGAAGTAGATAAACAAAAGGCGCAGCGCTACCATCCATGATTGGAATTTCTGGCGCGTTAACCTCGATAATGATATTATCTATACCCAAACCAGCTAAAGCAGCGTTAAGGTGCTCTACAGTGGAAAGTCTGACACCATCCTTGTTAATCAAACAAGTACAAAGCATGGTATCTCTTACCGAACTTGCATCAGCAACAAAAACTACTTCAGGCGTTAAGTCAGTTCTTTTATAAATAACGCCAGCATTGGCATGAGCAGGCTTTAAGGTAATCGTAACCTTTTTCCCTGTATGCAAGCCAACTCCTGTTGCTTTTATAATTTTACTTACTGTTCTTTGCCTAACCATTTTTTCGCTCTCTTTACGTTATTTGATTGTAGTAATAAATCTTGAGTTCTTATAAATCATTATATCTAATTATTGCGATGATATCTTAGCATAAAAGGCTATTTAAAACAAATTAGTTGTTGTATAATATTTAATAGAATAATTTATTTTTTCAATAGATATGCTATACTTTTTGTAAAAGGAGAGTCATGTGAAATATATAGAGCAGATGAATACACATATAAAAAACCTTGATACCGCAGGGTTTTCAGAGATGCTGAAACAAGATGGTTTTGATGTTAATAGTAGCCATGTAGGTGGAAAAAATATTTTACACCTCTTAATAGAAAGGGGTGCGCCTGCTGAGTTTCTAAAATCGGCCTTAGAGCATGGTGCCAATCCAGATAAAAAATGGGTAATGGGAGAATCTCCTTTGCATTTTGCTATAAAATCCCAACATGAGCAAAGCACTGCGTATGTTAAAGTATTATTGGAGCACGGCGCAAACCCTAACCTGTTGCCTGACGATGATGATATCTCTCCCATCTATGCGGCTTTAAATTACAAGAGTGGTATTAAAGGCAACGCTTTATTAAAGCATGGAGCATCGGTTAACCCTTTGCAGGATGAGAAGCCTTTAGCATTATTGTTTTTTACTTTAGCAGCTCAAAGTGATACAGCCTACAGAGCTATCGATTTGCTTATTGATAAGCACAACTTAGATCTTAATTATCGTGACTCTAAAGGAAACAGTATTTTAAATAGCGTAATCAAAGATTATCAGGGTGCGGCTTTATCTTACATGCTCAATAAGCCTAACATTGATGTTAACAACATTAACGAGCTAGGTCAGAATGCATTATCTGCTTTTGTAGAAAGTCGCAGTGGGCGTTTTAATCATGAAGAAGCACAGGAGTACAATAAATCTGTAGTGGATAGGTTATTAGATCATCCGGGCATAAGGATAGATGCTGTAGATAAAAAAGGTCGTGATATTTTTGACACTATACCTTCTGAACACAGCTACTTAGAAGATCATATAAAAAAGAAAACAGGACTTACGTTTGATGAACCTGATTTATCTTTTATCAGACGAAGAACCAAACCATAAAAATAAAGCTGCCCTGGAGCAGCTTTATTTTATTTAACAAGACCTAACTCTTTTAGTTTCTCTTCAAGTAATTGAGGAACCCAATCTTTACAGTTTCTATAGGAGTTAGAACTTGGATCAGCAAGCCAGTATTGAACAGCTCGCAGAGTGCAGGTTCTTTTATTGCTTAATAGAGTAGCCACTTGGTTTTGAGTAAGGTGTTTGAAAGGCCTTTCTTCCGCAGGAAGATCTCTCAAAGCACGTTCACCTTCTTCCATAAGTTTGATTAAATGCGCTCTATTCTTTATGCCTTCTTCAGTCGCTTTTGACTTTACATTTTCTTTTAACATAACCTCACCATCCACCCAATTTAAGATATAGACTCACATTTTACCATATTTGATTTGTTTATTTCAAATTTCCGTAAACTTTCAAACGCATTAAGATTTGCTCTGCCCACTTTTTATGGGTAGCAGGCTCACACATTGTTCCATGCATTTTGAATACAGCCGGAGCATTCTTATCAAGAATAGCTTCTGCCATTTCAACATCCTGCAGGCTCACGTCATAATGCTTTTCAATGATATGAATCTGTGTTGGGTGAATAGCAGTTTTACAAACCAATCCACACATCAGATCTTTTTTAACTTCTTCCTCAAGCAACTCCATTCTGTCAATTATTTCAAAAACAGGCGCAGTCAGGAAGAAACCGTGTGGTTTAAATATCTGAATCAGGCTATGAATAGCAAGACCAACAGGGGTATCATAGATAGTACCTGTCTTAGGTCTTCTCATGCCAAGACAGTTCAGTAAATCATTACCACCTACACGTAATACCAAAATCTTATCTTTAACAGGAATAAGTAAGTCTCTCAGCTTTTTCATGTCTGCTGATTCAAAGACTTCTGCTGTCTCAAGTGTTGGCATCAGTAAGAAATTGTGATTTTCTGGCAATGCTGCCAGATACTCTTCGATGTTTTCATGCGTTATCTTTGGAAGCACGAAACCATGAATACTATCGATATTCTGCATAGCCAGCACTTTCTTAAAAACCTCAACGTTACGAGGCCTGATAAAATGAAGTTGCTCTGTCTTATTGGCATATTTCAAAGAAATCTCAAGGCGCTCAAGCGCCTCTGGCAGATCTTCTTCTCTTACAGCATCTTCGAGACAAATAACTAATGAGCGTGGCTGGGAAAGCGCAGCATCCATATGTTTTGTTCCTGCCATAATAAAAGGCAGATCTTTATGCATAGCTGGAACATACATGGTTGCGCCCAAAGACCAAGGATTAACTTTATTCATATACCACACCCCATTAGTTTAAGATAGAAAATGCTTTATAAGGACCATCCAGCTTCTCAACACGCAGCTCAATATTACGTTTTTTAGCTAAATAGAACATATGGTCAGCCTGATCTAAAGAATCTTCATCAACCATAACAAAGCGCGGATCACGACGCAGCAGGCTACGTGAAACCTCACCAATACCTGCCTTAATATCTGCCGGATTGGTATTGTATTTCTCACACCAGTCATTAATCTGCTTAAGAGCCATCGGACGCTGAATAGTATGATCAAGTAAAGGCTCAACTTCTGCTTTTTGCAACTTCAATGCTTCTTCTACAATGCGATCTACAAAGATTTGAGAACGATCAACATCAAGCTGATCTTCGTAGCTTGCAGCAAAATGATAACCATCAGGGTTATTTACCGTGCGACTCACTAAACCTGAAACAGTAGCATTTAGGATAGCACTTGGCAGAAGAAGATCTTTACGAGTAGCAATCGCATTTTGAATACCACTTGGGTCACTCACACAAAAAAGTGATGGATCAATACGAGGCTGATCTTTTAAGGTATCTACCAGTGTTTTAGTGATACGACCCTGTGAAACCCAGCCATCAAGGAAAGTCAGACTTTCTGGACTATGGTTTTCCAGCAGGTGTTTCATCGCATAGCCATCTACGCCGTATTTATGGATAGCTGAAACGCTATAGTGGTTCACTTCGCGACCAAAACGCGCTCTTAACAGTTCAGTAATGATAACGCCTACTGGTGTGCCAGCACGAGCCAGAGAAACCAGCGTCAGTTCATCCTGACGTGCATCATTGATCATTTGAGCAAGATGCAAGAAATAAGGAGCAACGGTTGCAGCATTTTTCTCAAGCACAACATCAAAAATGGCCGTGTATTCATCTTCTGGCTTCTCTTCTTTAGAAAGAATATCCCCGTAATAAGCACCACCACGCAGTTTAGATTCTTTTTCAAGAACTGATAACAAATCGCCATGATACTCTTGCAGCAAGAAAGTTACTTGATTGGGTTTGTAGCTATGGAATAAAGGTTTAGACATGAAAATCTCCTGTTAATATTAAGAATAAGTTTGGTTATACATTTCTTCAAATGCTAATGACTTCTTAGGGAAAATGGCATAATCACATTCTCTCATAAAGGAAACATCAACATCACTATCACCACAGCCGATAGAAAGAGTGGGACGAAGTTTAGATTGGATATATTTTACAGCTTTAGTTTTGTTAATGTCTTTAGGTAAGATACTGACATAATCAAGCTGCTGATGAACATAGTATTTATCTGAATCGAGATTATCATCGATATAATCTTTAAGATAATCCATAGAAATACGAGTTCTGTTTTTGTTTTTTCTTTCCAGATAGAACTGGTAAGCCATATCTTCCAGATCGGAAAACCGTTCTACAATAATATGTATATCATCAAAGCGACCACTTTTATTCAAAGCTGTAGCTAAGTTGTTAAAACTGTTTTGTGCGGAATCAAGCACATCTAAAGAAGCATTACGCCAAACTTTATCTATTTCGCCGTCGATTTTAACCAAAGCGCCTTGATACCATGCGGCATGTTGATAACCTTTTACAATAACAGCACGTTCAAGCTGCTCTGTAATCCTTGCTGTTACGGGAACAATCTCACCCATCTGACGAATACGTTCAAAAAAAGCGTGCTGTTGTGGGTTGAGATAACCTGAAGGCTCGCCATTGGCCTTTACTGTTCCTACAACACAATCTTCAACAGAGAAACCGACTTGCTTTCTCATCGTAGAAAAAATTGTATCATCTAAATCAGTAAACACTAAGCATTTATTATTCATTCATCATCCTATTTTGTTGTTGCCTTACGATAATGAACATATTACACGAACTTGTTCGTATAAATCAAGTTTTATTTGTTTATATTTCGTTTACGATGAAAAACAGCGATTTTGCTTTATTTCGAAAAAAAGCTTGCATTTATGTTTATACATCGTTTAATATTGCGAACAAGTTCATAAATGAGGAAAAAATAATGTCAGAGCATATTTATAATATTCCAACTGGAGTGTTAACATTAAATATAGACAGTGGGAACCCGGACAGCCTTTTTAGAGTTGAGGCACGTAATAATCCAAAGCGTGGATTTCTTTTTGTCAGTAAGGTATTAGGCAAACATATTGCTGTAAATGCACATCAAATGGACACTATCTATTCTTGTCTTGCTGAAAAAGCGATCCTACCTTTAGATCGTAATAAGAAGACGTTAGTTATCGGCATGGCTGAAACGGCTACGTTGCTGGGTTTTGGTGTTTACTCAAAACTTAAAAACTTCTTTTCGGATAAAAGCCTCATCAGTTATCTTCAGAGTACACGCTATCCTGCAGAAAACGCTTTGCCTTTTGAAGAAGCGCATAGTCATGCTCCTTCTCAATTTATCCATTTAAACAATCCTGAACAGTATGAACAAGTAGTTTTAGTTGATGATGAATTGTCAACAGGAAATACATTTGTTGGATTTGAGAAGATCTTAACTGCTGAAATGAAAAATGTATCTAAGATTACATGGGTGTGCCTGACAGACTTTAGAAAATCAGAGATTAAAGCGACTCAGAAGCCCTCTGCTGACACTACAAGTCTTTTGACGGGTGAGTGGTCATTTGAGTGGAAAAAAAGGCCTGAAAGCCTCCCCTCTGCTTGTGAAAATATTAATAGCGTGAAAGCAGACGATATTCATCATGCTGGTCGATACAATACGATTAATCAGGATAGCTACAATCTGGAGAATCATGTTATTGAAACAATCAAAGCTATTCAGCCCAAAGGACGGGTATTAGTTGTAGGCTCTGGTGAGTTTATGCCTTTACCTTACATTTTGCTGGAGCATATAAAAGAGAGTTATGCTGTTTCTGACATATTCTTTCAGGCAACAACTCGCTCTCCAGCTTTAATGAAAGGATTATCGTGGGAATGTGACCATTATAAAGAAGGTGTTACGCAGTATATTTATAACTATGATCGTGCTGACTATGACACTGTTTTACTTTGCGTAGAAACAGAATCAAATGATATCGTGAAAAGGATGGCTGAAGATATGGACGCTGAAATCATTAGTTGGAAAAAACAATAAAATACGAACAAAAACTTGCAATCAGGTGTTCGTATAATCTATAATAAACTTATCAACAACAACAAAAGGGTAGAAAATGAAAACAAGAATCTTTGCTGGTTCGATCTTAGTAACAATCCTGTGCCTTGGCTTAGCCGGGTATTGGGGTTCTCATCATCCGATGGGTGTGTCAGTAGCACTTTATACCACATTGGTTCTGGCAATCATGGAAGTTTCACTTTCCTTTGATAACGCCGTTATCAACGCAACAAAACTGAAAACCTTGTCTCCGGCTTGGCAGAAGTTCTTCTTAACCGTAGGTATTCTGGTCGCAGTATTTGGTATGCGATTTTTCTTCCCGATTGAGATTGTGGCTCGAACCACTGATCGCGGTTTTATGGAGGTTTTCAACTTAGCATTGGATAATCCTAATGAATATAGTCGTCTTCTGACTGCTCATCATGGTGAAATCGCATTCTTTGGTGGCGCATTCTTGTTAATGATTTTCTTAGGTTTCCTGTTTGATGAAGAGAAAGAGCATCATTGGCTTGGTCGCTTTGAGCACTTCTTCAGCTCTAAGTTCGGCAATGTTCAGATATTAGCGTCAAGTTTCATCACTTTACTGTTGGTTTATATTGCTTCAAGTTATATTCCAGACCCAGCATCAGCTCAGGCTTGTTTATACGCTGGCGGTATTGGTTTGATGGCAAATTGGGCTGTAAACATGCTGGAAGCTATTTTTGAAGATGAAGAAACAGGCAATAACCCAGCATCTCCGATTATCAGAACAGGTATGGCAGGTTTCGCAGGCGTTATGTATCTGGAAGTGTTGGATGCGTCATTCTCTTTCGACGGTGTAATCGGTGCGTTTGCGGTAACCAATGATGTTGTTATTATCATGTTAGGTCTGGCGATTGGCGCAATGTTTGTGCGTTCTCTGACAATCTATCTGGTTAAAGCTGGCACACTGGATACCTTCGTATTCCTTGAGCATGGTGCGAGTTATGCGATTGGCGGTCTGGCAATGATTATGTTTGTTAGCACATTCCATCACATTCCAGAGTGGGTGCCGGGTTCAGTAGGTGTTGGACTGATTGTTCTGAGCTTGTGGAGTTCTATCAGAAAAAACAAACGTGATGCCTTAGCGGGTGATGTATCAGAAGCCGCAGAGTAAAACGGTAGTTAAACGGGCCAATGAAATAGTTGTTGGCCCATTGAAAAAAGTGTAGTATTTTGTAGTATGTTTTTAATAATAAATAGAGGAGAAGTATATGAATAACTCAGTAAGTCTTTTAAAAGGCAACAGTATTTCCTTAACTAAAACCAACCCCGCAGTAAGCAAGTTCCTTATAGGTGCTTCATGGGAAGAAAGAACCACTGAAGGTGTGGATTTTGACCTTGACCTGATGGCTGTGGAGCTGACTTCTCATGGTAAAGTGCGTAATGCTAACGATTTCTTTTTCTATGGCCTGTCTAAATCACCTGGTGCAGCATTCGATTCTCCAGATGGATCCTTGCATCACAACGGTGATAACCTTGTAGGTGGTTCTGGTACTGATAGTGAAGACAGTGAGCAGATGACTATTGATACTGCTCTGGTTCCAGAGCAGATTGATAAAATCGTTATCATGTTTGCGATTTACGACGCAGAGAAAAGACGCCAGAACTTCGGCAGCGTTCGCAACGCACGTCTTCGTATCGCAGACGCATCTAATCCAGATAAAGATATCGCAACCGTTAACCTGACAGAAGATTTTGGATCTGAAACTGTTGTAAACGTTGTAGAGCTTTATCGTTATAACGGCGAATGGAAGTTCAAACACATTGGTCAGGGTTATAGTGATGGCCTTCGTGGTGCTTTGAATGACTTTGGTCTTAGTGTTAACGACTAAAATCAGATATTTTTTTACAATAGCCACTTCTAGTGGCTATTTTTGAATTGAAAAATGAGGTTTATTATATGAGTTTAAATAAAGGTCAAAAAGTTAATCTTGATAGCACTAAGTTTTCTATCGACGTTTCAGCATTTACAACAGTGGATCATTCCCTTTTCATTGTAGACGATTCAAACAAACTTATTTCTGATGATTATATGATTTTTTATGGTCAGACAGAAACTCCTTGTAAAGGTGTTTCGCTTAGAAACGGCAATCAGTATGATTTAGATTTAACCAAGCTACCTGCCAATACAAAACGTCTTGTCTTGACAATCAATACGCCTGATGAAAAACCAAACGAAAACCTGTCTTCCTTGCCATTGACTGCTGTAAAGTTTGAAAACCAATCGACTTCTTTTAGCAATGCTGACTTAAGCGTTGAAAAAGCATTAATGGTGCTCGAAGTCTACAAACATAATGACAAATGGAAAGCTGGCGTCATTCTTCAGGGTTTCAACGGTGGCTTAGCTGATTTAGTCAGATATTTTGGTGCAGATGTCGCAGGTGATGAACCTGTTGCTACAGCAGCCCCTGTAGCGCCTCCTAAGCCAACCATATCACTTTCTAAGCAAAGACTTATCTCTTTGGAGAAAACAGCGCCTCCTAAGCTTATTAATCTGGCTAAACAGGTTAGCACCGTACTGACGAAGTTTGGACTTGATAACCATACCGCAGATGTTGCATTAGTGCTTGATTTCTCAGGCTCTATGGATTCTGTTTATAAAAATGGTTTTGTTCAAAAAATAGCTGACGCACTTATGGGAGCCGCCGTCCTATTCGACGATAACCAGTCTATCGATGTGTTCTTGTTCGACGACCGATCTGAGCATATCGGAGAGCTGACACCTAAGCAGTTTGAAGGTCAGATTAAAGTATGGGAAAAACAGCATGGCCTTGGTGGTGGAACCCGGTATGGTGCTGTCATGAAGACAGTTCGTGAGCATTACTTCGGTCAGGCAAGACCACAAGAAAAACCAATGATGCGTGATAAACCGATTTATGTATTGTTTGTAACCGATGGTGATGCATCAGATAAATCAGTCGCGACTAAGATGATGAGAGAAGCCTCTTACGAGCCTATTTTCTGGCAGTTCGTGGGTGTTAATACAGGTTGGGGCAGCTCTTTTGATTATTTAGAAAAACTGGACGACTTGGATAAACGCTTTATTGATAACGCTGACTTTTTCCCTATTGATAAGCCTAATAGTTTAGATCAGGAGCAGTTATTTAATAAAATGTTCACTGAATATCCGAACTGGATTAAAGAAGCGACTAATAAGCAATTAATTAGTATTTAATCAGTAAAGTTTCGTAAGTTGGATAAATATATTTGACAAAACGTTCGTAAAAATAGTATATTATTTCATATTAAACAACAAGAGGATAAAAACATGGCTATTAGTTTAAAGAAAGGCGCAAATGTTAGTTTGAGTAAAGAAGCTCCATCAGTAACCAAATTCCACGTAGGTTTGGGCTGGGACGCAAGAACCACTGACGGCGCAGCATTTGACCTTGATGTTATGGCATTATGTGTAGGTGCTAATGGTAAAGTTCGTAATGATAACGATTTCTTCTTCTACGGTCTTGCTTCATCTAAAGGCGCGCCATTTGATTCTGCTGATGGTTCTTTACATCATAATGGTGATAACCTGACTGGTGCTGGCGACGGCGATGATGAGCAGCTTGTAATCGATACAGCAAAAGTTCCAGCAGATATCGAAAAGATTGTGGTTCTTCTGTCTATTTATGATGCTGACACTCGTAAGCAGAGCTTCGGTGACGTGCGTAATGCTTACCTGCGTGTAGCAGACGAAGCAAACCAGTCTACTGACATCGTTAAGCTTGACCTGTCTGAAGATTTCAGCACTGAGCAGGTTCTTAACGTAGCTGAGTTCTACAAAAAAGATGGTGAGTGGAAAGTTAAGCACGTAGGCCAGGGCTATGGTAATGGTTTGGTTGCTGCCCTTGCTGACTTTGGCATTAGCGCTTCTTAATATTATTTAGATTAACTAACGCCACCTAGTGTGGCGTTTTTTGTATGCATACATTATCAAATAAGGATTTTCACATATGGCAAAATTTGAACTTACTGAGGGGCAGGATCCCTTCTTACATATTTCTCTTTCTAAAGGTGAAACTATTTTCGCTGAATCTGATGCTATGGTAATGATGGATGCCACTTTAGATTTAGAAGCGAGTATGCAGGGTGGTTTTTTCAAATCAATGGCACGTAAGTTTGCTAATGAAAGCTCTTTCTTTCGACAAAAAGTTACGGCTGAGCGTGGCGACGGTGATATTCTTCTCTCTCCTAAGTTTTCAGGAAATATTGAGATAATCGATATAGATCGTAATAATGAATATTATCTTAATGATGGAGTTCACATTGCAAGTCAGGATACTATTCAAATGGATGCAGTAACACAGGGCGTATTTAAAGCTTTCGGCGGCGGAACGGGCGGTTTCTTCATCACTCATGCTTATGGTCAGGGTAAAATAGCCGTAGGCTCATACGGTGATATATTTGCTTTAGATATTGATGAGAACACGCCAAGACTTATTGATAATAACCATGTTGTTGCTTGGAGCACAACACTACAGTATTCCCTGAGTGCTTCAACCTCTCAGAAAAAAGGTCTTATTGGTAACTTAATAAACAGCCAGCTAACAGGCGAAGCTATGATAACGAAGTTTTCCGGCAGAGGCCGCGTTTATATCTGCTCTCGTAATAAGATAGATTTTGCTGCATGGATAGCAAGTTTGCTTCCAGCTCAAAACAAATAAAATAATAATTGATTTTTTTGTTCGTAATAATGTAGAATATAGACAGTTAAAAAGAACAATGAGGATAAGTTATGACAGAGCTAAAAAGAGGGGCAAACAGTGCATTGACTATTCCTGCATCAAACTCTCTTGTTTTAACCGCTGGATACAAAAGCAAATCAGAAAAAGGCATTCAGCTTGATTTAATGGCTATTGTATTAGATAAAGATCAAAAACCTAAGCATGGCGGTCATGATTTTTTCTTTTATGGAACAGGTCTTTATAACAGCATTGGCTATGGTAAGGGATATCCGTCTTACAATGGCGCTCTCGAAATGTTAGATTTTAACACTGAGGGGCAAGAGCAGAAAATCCAGATTAATTTTGATAAAATTCCTGATGACGTTGAGAAAATTATTTTCCTTCAAACTATTTTTAATGCTGACAAAACAAGAGCGTCATTTAACAGCATTCAGGGAGCTTATTTTCGTTTAGAGGAGTCAGGCAATCAAAATAACAGCATTTCTTACAATGTTGAAGACACTTTAAATAATGTCACGTGTTTACAGCTTTGCGAGATTTATCGTTATAACGGTGTTTTTAAAGTTAGAGCATTAGGTCAAGGTTATTCTAAAGGTATTAAAGCAGCATTACGCGATTATTCTTTTGAACTGGAATAATATTTTTTAATAAAAAGAGGAGTTTTATATGAGTCATTCAATCAACCTGAGTAAAAATCAATCCGTTTCCCTGAAGAAGGCTGACGGTTCATCTCTGAAAAAAGTATTCATGGGCCTTTCATGGAGTTCTGGTGTAGAAAAGAAGGGATTTTTCGGTAAACTTTTTAGTGAAGAAAAAGATATCGATTTAGACAGCTCTGTAGTATGTTTTGACGCATCCGGCAATGTTGTTGATACTGTATGGTTCAGGCAGCTTACGGGTCTTAATGGAGCTATTCAGCACACGGGTGATGACCGCTCAGGTGGTGATGGCAAACAAGACAATGAACGTATCAATATCGACTTGTCTAAAGTTCCATCTAACGTAACAACTCTGGTATTTACTGTAAACTCATTCACAGGTGAAACCTTCGATAGTATTGGCTTAGCTCGTTGCCGCCTGGTAGATGCTGATAACAATGAAGAGAAAGTCAGTATCGACTTAGCTGCTAAAGGCAAACATAAAGGCGTTATTATGGCTAAGGTTTATCGTGTTGGTTCTGGTTGGGATATCAAGTCTATTGCTGAAATTGGAAATGGCTCAAGCTCAAGAACGATTGACGACCTGATGCCGCAAATCAAAAAGAACCTGTAATATTATTACTTTATTGAATGGCGGCTAAGTCCGCCATTTTTTGATCTATTAAGGAGTTTTACCTATGGCAGTAGTGTGGTTGGGACGTGGAGTTTCTAATAATATCGCATTAATCGAAGCATTAAAAAAATTATCATTTTCTGTAGTTGTTTCTCACATTGCTGAAGAATGGTCAGGCAATCAATACGCAAAATCATTTCAGGAACCTGACGTTCAGGGAGTTGACTATGTAGCATGGACTGCTGACATTATGGAGCAGGAAGGGTTTGATTTTTTCATTCCCGGACGCTGCTTAGGAGATTTCAATCATTTCCCTGAACATCTTAAACAAAAGCTCGTAATGGGATGCTCACCAGAAACATGTGATGATCTTGATGATAAAGCATTATTCTATAAAAAATGCCAGGATGCAGGTTTTCCTTTCGTTGCTGATTTTGAAGTTTTTACTGACAAAGAAAGTTTCTGTGAGGCTCACAGAAAACTATCACTTAAACATGAAAAATTATGTTTTAAACCTGTGAAAGGTGTCTTTGCTCAAGGATTTAGAATATTAACCGAAAATAATCCATTAGATACTATTCAGAATGGCAGCCTTTATCATTTAAGATTAAAAGACTTTCTGGCAGCATTTGATGATTATCCTGATTACAAAATGCAACCTACTATTCTTATGCCTGCGTTTAATGGTAAAGAACTGAGCGTCGATGGTTCTTTTGAAGGCATTAATTATCGCATGGTTGCTCGTATTAAAAATGGCACATCAGGGCAAACAATATTAACTGACAAGTCGATATACGATGCCGCTATTGATGTGGCAAAACTCTTTAAACTTAAGGGAATCTTTAATATTCAGTTTATGTATTATAATAATCAGTTAATGATTTTAGAAGTTAATCCAAGACCAGCAGGTGGTATAGCAACTTCTTTATTCTCTGAAGTTGATTTGATTTGCTCTGAAATATTTGGAATCCACTCTACTAATAGAAATAAAAAGAATTTAGTTCCAGAAAAAGAACGAGTAATCGTCTCAGAAACTAAATATTACGAAAAGATTGCGAAAATAAACTATAAATAAAGCCCTTCGGGGCTTTATTTTTTTGTGTTTTTATTATTTAATAGGATATTAATATCAGGAGGCGCAATGAGTAATAATGAAGATTTTCTAATACAAACAGAGTGGGCATGGGATCATGTTTTAAAAAAAGGTGAGACACTTTTAGTTAATGGTCCACATAATATCGAACAAGCCCTAGACACTACATTATTAGTCAGCCAAACAGCTTTAGCGCTTTCATTAGGAAGGCCTGTTATGTTGTTCCCATGTCATACACCTAAAAAGGTGCTTTTCATCAATACCTATTTAGACAATAAAGAATTGTTTGAGATCACAAGCACGCAGATTGGGGGTGAGAACAATTTTTCCTTATACACTGAAAACTTTATTATGGTTTGTATTGATGCTGACAATCTTTTGTCATTAAAGCCTAAGCTTAGAACGATGATTGATCGTGTTAATCCTGATATTATCGTATGGGATAATCTAAATAGCTTAACAAAACACTGCACTCTCTCTGAAGGCATGAGCATGATAAAAGAGTTATCGGGCTTACGCACTAAAATAATTTCTCATCATTTCAACACTGAAAAAGAAAGTGAACTATTTTTCAACCTTATTCAGCAATCCTCTTCCGCAATGACTTTTGAGCATTTCAAAAATGATGATTTTTACAGCTTAAAGCTTGAAAGAAAGAATGGAACTTTTTATTCTAAAGCGAAAGTGTATAAGAATGAAAAACGTCTTTCATTTTATAATATCAACGTTAGACGTTTTAGAGTTGGAGATGATAAAAACTATATTGAGCAGGACAATGGCGTAATGCCACCTTTACCTTTATAGTCTTTTATAAGCTCTATGGTTTTGCTATGCTCAATAAGCCTTAGCGTTCCGCCTTTATAACGACCTCCATCTATAAAGATATGAGATCTATGGAACAACACCTCGTTCATAATAGTATGACCACAATAAGTAATACTACTGTTTTCCTCAAAGGGGATTTTACCTATTATTTCATTTGGCCCAAGCGTCCAATTCTCTTGAGTTGTAAATACGGTATGCTTAGGTATATTATTTAATAGCATAGCTTGTTTGGGAATCTTTCTATCCCATAACATTTTTGCACAATGTTTATTTTTAATAGGCTTATCTTTTTTGAGATCAAATATTGCATCTGACCATATGATATTTTTCTTAATAGGTCTTTCTGCATGAGTAAGATAGAAAGGGACTTCAGAATGATTAATCTTGATGACTATAGGCATTTCATTTATAAGCTTTATAAACTCCATGAGTTTAATATTCTTTCTTTTTCTTCTATCACTATACAGAAAGGATTGAATAGTATTAAGAAGGCCCATTCTTTGACCAAGACTTGAAAGTAACATGTACTCATGATTACCCATTACTGGATAAAACCACTTCTCTTTAATCAGATTGAGGCACTCAAGCACTTCAGGGCCTCTATCAACCAAATCACCGACACTGAATAGCCTGTCGCGCTCAAAATCAAAAGAGACCTTACTGAGAGCCTCCATAAGCAATGAATAATGCCCATGAAGATCTCCTACTATAAAGTCTCTTCCTTTTGTATTTTCTTCAAACTCTTGATACCAATTGCTTTTATCAATATTAAACATTAGTTGCTCTTGCCAGCCTTAGATTAGGAATAGTAGTAAACATCGTCTGATCAATGATCAGTAATGCCTCTTTACCTCCCTTAATAACATCTTCTAAACTTCTTGGCAAATATATTGAAGATATCATTGCTGTAGCAACAATATCACGGCGTCTATAGAGATACTCATATATACCACCATTTTGGTTTTCACCTGAAGCACAATCAGCTACAACAGTCAAACAATATGAAAGAAGCTCAAGTTTATCTGCATTCTTTTGCGCTTCTTCAAGGTGTTTCTGAGCTTGCTCAAGAATAGTTCCAATCCTTTCTTTAATGCTCGACATATAGAGTTCAGCTTTTGTAAGCTGTGTTTCATAACCTGTTATCTTTTTCCAAAATGAAGGCTCTTCACGTATATCATTTGTGAGCTTGTTAAGCACATCCAACGCTCTTAAGTCGTTATAACTTTGAACAACTTTACCTACTTCGTTAGCAAGCCCACTGTGTTTAGACATCTCTGCATCACCCCAGCTTAAGATAACGTTTTCTTTTAATGGAATAAGCTTTTGCAGATAGATCCTAAACTTCAACCCATCATCCTTATTATAAAGCTCAGCAAAAGAATCCTGAGCCACTTTCATATAAACATCAAGCACAGTATTACTACTCACGGAAACATGCTTAGGATCGATTAGGGTAGGCTTAGACGCAGCTTTAGTCGCAGGGGTAGTATTATGAGCAGGCTCGATAATCAAATCAACTTGTTTGACATACTTAGCCATTTCACTATTGTTATCCAAAAAAGAGAAATAACGCTGATTTTCTTGTGCAGATAATTCGTTTACGGGTTTTGTTGAAAAAGCCCATAATGAACTTTCATTATCTAAAAAACCAAAATATTTTTGTATATCAAGCTGGCTCATTTCTCTACCCCTTATACGGTATTTTTCATTGTCTAAAAACACAAGGACATCATCTAATGTCATAATCCCTCTTATTTCCGGTTTCTACTCTCAGAAAGTTGCTTACTTAGTTCTTCTATTTTCTTTTGATGCTCATTATAATCTGGTGCCTTATTATAATCAACTGGTTTCTGATGAGGATATTCTGAGGATTTCTTTTCATTAAGTGAATCTAAGTGTTTCTTAGTATGATTCATATTCTTTTTTGTCTCACTATCCATAAAGATGAGTTCTTTTCTGAACAGCCTTATAATTTTATTAAGCATCGAAAACTCCTATTAAAAAAGGGGTTTCCCCCTTTTTATTATCTTACTTGCCTCTTGCGTTAGAAATAAGATCTTTCTCAAGCTGTTTTCTTTTGACAGCGTTTGTTTCCCTGTCTGTTTTAGCCTTATCAATAATCTTATCAACTTCCTGACCAGTTTTAATAATCTTGTCATTCAGTTCACTCAGGATTTCAATACCCGTTGATGACGTGTTAACCAGTTCAGCAGCTTTAACTGCGTTTTCTCCGATCTGATCACCAAGCGCTCTCATTGATTGCCTGTTTGCCTCTATAAGAGACTGGCTGTAGCTAGCCGTTTTAGCCTGTTCTCTGCTCATGATAAACTGAATTAAAGCCATTTTCCAGTTAGGAATCAAAGACTGCTTAGCAACCTTGACTGTCTGAATCAGATTACGCCCACTCTGCTGCATGGTTTCAAGTTCAGTATCAACCTGTTTAGATCTCATACGGCTGTCTTCGAACTCTTGAATAAGAGCGTTAACACGCATAATCTGATTTTTCAAAGCGTATGACTCAGCGGCTGCGAATGAATCAGAATCAGAAGATTTAGCATCTGCTTCAGCTTTAGCGGCTTCCAGCTCTTCGAGCATTGCCTTACCTTTTTCAATATTTTTAGTCAGATGAGTATGATAACTTTCGTTATATGCTTTCAGTTCTTCAATATCAGTCTGCCTTGATTCATGCAGCGCAATTTGCTTATCGATTTCTTTTAATACTCTTTCGATTCGGTCATTAACACTATCAGAGTGAGCCAAAAGCTGGTCTTTAGCACCAGAGATAGTATTGATAAGCTTTCCAAGCCAACTTTTACTTTTAAATTTAGAAGGATCGAACTCTTTAGCAGTTGCGATCAACTGGTTTAAATGACCACCCAAAACGCCAGCATCAGCAATTTTCTGGTTATCTAACAGGCGATTTGCGATGTTAGCATATTGACCATCTACTGAGCTAGAAAGCTCATTGATTTTGCGCTCTTTCATCGCAACAAGCTGGGTTGAACGCGTTGACATCTCTGGGAAAAGCCCAGCATGTTCAATTTCGATAGATGCCTCATCTTTAGTTTCAGTCTTAACGAAATCTGTTGGTTTTGCTTCACTCATCTCACTATCCTCATTGTTAATAAATTATTACGATGATTATACATTACACTAAAAACAAAAATCAAAAATATTTGCGAACATGTTCAGTAAAAAAGAGGCCGAAGCCTCTTTTCCTTTTAAATACCATACTTTAGATATTTCCCAATATCATTTTTAACATATTCTTTTTGCTCACTGAAGGTTATTCTACCTTTTATTCTGCCTTTATAATGATTCCTTGGATTACCGCACATCCAGCAGGAACAATTTTTAGGATTATGAGCCATTTTACCAATTCTTTTAGTTTTTTTTGCATCACTTTCTTCGTGTGAGGCAACCCAATAAATATGACTGCATTTTTCTTTTTTCTTCTCAAGATTGAAGCGTGTTTGAGCACGTGTCTTATCTTTTTCTAAATACATATTTTAACCTTATGGGCTACAATATGAATAGCACCCTTGCTATTCTACTAAGATATTGCAGCCGCCATCGGTTCAATGGCATTAATCATGTTTAGCTCCTTTGTAAGGGGATTACTCCCCTTCTTTAAAATACAACTCAATATCTTTACGATTAAAAAAACGCTGCTCCTGAAGAGAAGCATAGCCGAAATATTTCCGAGCATTACCGCACATCCAGCAAGAACACACTTTAGGCGTCCGCGCAGCTCTGGCGATTTTTTCCTTATACTCAACAGGATCTTCGTTTTTATCAAACCAGCGCCAGTAGTTCTTACATTTCAACTTTTTCTTCGTCAGATTAAAGCGTGTTTGAGCGCGAGTTTTATCTTTTTCTAAATACATATCTGATCTCCCGACCGCAGCACGAATAACGCCCGTTATTCTATTAAGGCGCTGCAGCCTATCGTATGATCAGAAAGCTATATTCTTTTTTCACCATATTAAATGCCCCATACTAAAATCATCATGCGGAAAAACGTCTTTTTTAGCCCATTGCTGAGCAACTTTCACCATTTCTTTCTTCAAAAAATCTTTTTCTTCAGATGGCTTTATAATAACATCCTTCAATGTCTGATTCAAGCTTTTATTTCTTACTGACCAAAGCCCATCAGTAAAAACGGAAATAGCTTTAACATTATCTCTTTCCTTATCGATAAGAACAGACATCCCATTCTCGAACTCTTCCAGAGGAAGATACTCCATCTTTTCATTCTTTATAATTAAATTAGTAAACGCACCAAAAGCACCTCCGCCGAGGCTATACTCTCTCTCTACTCTTTTTACAGGCCTATTTTTATAGCCTTTAAAGTTATCAATCAGAGTTTCATAATCAAGAGGCGGAAGTGTTTTGTAAACAGGATAGAACGGCTTATTTCTTTCCCATATATACTCAACTAAAATAATATCCCCATTATTTTTATGAAGAGCATACCCTCCATCTCCCATCATCCATATTTGAGCATATTTGTTATTAGCAAGCAAAGAGACAAGAGAAGCAAACTCATCATTTGTATATGGTGTAGCCCTTACTCTGATATATTCAGCGATAAGCTCATCAGCAAAATCAGAACTGAAATAAACGCTATCTGACGGCATTTTTAGCAACACTCTTTCCAGAGCAAGACACCATAATCTTGCACCTATATCTGTACGAGATCTTGCGCCTGAACACCCATCTGAAAGAATAATATATTTATAGTGATTATGTAAATCGTTTGACGTGGCATAATCTTCACAGGGATACCCCGTTATCTCATGCTTTCTTCCCGTCATAAAAAAATGATCTACATTCATTAATATTTCCCTCTAATAGTTTGCTCTTTAAAAGTAAACTATTAAAAAGAAAAGGCAATAAAAAAGGCCGGAAACCGGCCTGATTTTACAATGTTTTGGCAAACCTTACATTTTTGCCTGCCATCTGTTCTTTTATCCCTACAGTAACCTCCTCAAAACCACCTACAGGGCTTGAACAATCCTCCAGCAAAACAACTTCTGTAGATACTTTTTCTCTTTCAAAATAATCAACAATATCAAACACTGTTGAAGAAACGCAGTGAGACAAGGCTTCTCCAGCAATAAAAAGCGTCGTTGCAGATTTAAGATTATTCAGCAACACAGTATTTTCATGTGTATGCAAATCTTCCAAAACCACCTCAGCTTTAATAGCAGAGTAGTGCTCAGTAAAAGGATTCATGCCTTTGAATACATAGTTTACGATTTTATTTGTTTTTTTAGACCAGGTATCTAAAGCCTCAGCCAGCGCATCATGGACATTATGCCCCCAAGTTCCAATCAAACAATGCTCAGGCCAGATAATCAGCTTATATTTATTTGCTGAATCAAGAGAGGCAACGTAGCTCTTAGCATATTCGAGATGAGCAGGGTTAACAGGCATCCAAACACCACTCTCAACATCTTCAACACTAATCAGCGTAAAAGGAGCAGGATGATCCCCATCACTATTTTTCCACCAATACTTATGAGCAATATCTATAACATTATGAGAGTCAAGTGTAACATAAATTTCATCAATAGAACTCTGCTGACCATTAAGCCAGTCAGATAGTCTAACCATATCCTTATGAGAACCGGGAACAGGAAGAGCAGAAGCATGTCCATTTGTTAAATCAGAAGGAATATCACAAAAGTCATTTTGCGGATCAATAACCAACAGTATATTTTTCATAACTCACACCCTCATTTATTTAGTTATTGTAGTTTATACAATAACAATATGAAAGTCAAATAATATGTTTAAGCTTCCACAATAAATTTTTCTTAGGCCTTATCCTTTCCATTAGCTGAGAGCGTATTTCTTTATCTTTAATGTAATCAATCAGTTCTTTTCCTTTTATCTTGATATCTATATTAGCACCTGCGTCTATCAAGGATTTCACGATGTCATGGTCATTTATAAGTGCAGCATGAGCAACTGCCGTATAGCCTTCAACATTGGCAATATTAAGATCGGCATTATTACTAATTAAAGTCTCAACCGACTCTAAAGCACCTTGAGAAGCGGCAAGTATTAAGGGGGTTGAACCATTATAGAGCTTATCTGATGATATAGATCTTTTATTAATATCATCTCCTGCGCCTACTAATGATTTTATCATTTCCGCCTTATCTGTTTGAGCAGCATGATGAATAATAAAAAGCTCATTTTTTTCTATTTGCTGTGGTGATACATTAATACTTTCTCTTTCTATTCGAACCTTAACCGCCTTGCTGTAGTCAGCGCCTGCTTTTACCAGTAAATCGAATATTTCTTCATTTCCGTTGTTAAGCGCGAGAACTAATGGAGAACTATACTTATCTGAATGAACATTCACATTAGCACCAAGCTCTATCAAGCGTTTAACTACATGCTTTTTTCCCATATGAACAGCAACAAAAAGAGGAGTGCAGTCTTTTAGAAGTCTTGTATCCTCTTTGACTATTCTTTTCTCTATATCCATACCATACTTAACCAATACATCTATGAAAGCGATATTTCCACTGTAGACAAGGCGATGTATAGCTGGCAATCCTAACTCAACCGGGTAATTGATGTTAATCTCAGCAGCCATTTTTTGGATAATCTTATCAAATATATTAACTGACAGATTCTCATACATAGCAAATGCTTCAACAGGCATATCCCCTTCGATACATTCAAAGGAAAACTGATAGGAAGAACCAAGAATAAGGTCCGTCATTTCTTCAGAAGAATCTATAGCTAATAACAAAGGATCTGCCTGACCTTCTTGTTTAACTTTAATACCTTTTTCAATCAAATAACCAGCAAAATCAAGATCTTTCTTGACAATAGCTATATTCAAAAGAGACGGCTGACCAACAAGGTTAAGATTAGCACCTTTTTCTATTAAAAGTTTCGCCGCATCATAGAATCTGTTTGCAACTGCTTGACTTAAAACACTGTATCCACTGTTTACACTGTTAGGATTTGAGCCATTATCAAGCAAATAGCTTATCATTTCCAGATTGTTATTTTTTACAGCCAGACCTAATAAGTCAGTAGATAGGATGTCTTCTTCACTGAAATAATTATTTTTATAGTTCACATCAAGGTTGTATTCGGATAAAAAAGAAAGCAATGCTATATCATTATGGTAGACACCATAAATAGCAATTTGCTCAATAAAATCTTGAAATCCATCAGGTGAAACTCTGTTTCTTTCGTTATTTATATACTGCCTGATTTTATCAAAGTCATTGTCAGACAGAAGCTCTTCAAGGCGCATAAGAGGAATCCGTTATTAGTTTAATAATGAAACAATATCTTTATGCGTATTCTCATTAATGATGCTCAGTAGAAATTCTCTTTTGCCATTTTCTGGTTCAAGTTGTAAGAGGGCCTTAAACATTTCCACATCATTATTAAAACAAGCTATTTCGATGGCTGTTTCTCCTTCTGGCGTTTTATAGTTTAAGACTTTTAAGCCTGCTTTCGCAATAGCATGTCTCACCATATCAACCTCATTATTATAAACATAAGAGAACCATTCGTCTTTGTCTACCTCTTTAAGCGAAGATTCAAAACCAACATCTTCTCCACCTAAATCTATTAAGACGCTTACTGTTTCATTATGTTTATTTCTAATACATGCTGTTAAGACATTCACGCCATCTTTCTTATAATTAAGTCTTGCGCCATTCAAATAAAAAGTTTTCACATTTTCAGTTTCGCCACGCAATGCTGCTATATAAAGAAGAGCACTAAGAGAACCTATACTGACTTCTACTCCTGATTTTATCAGTTCAGCAGAAGCATCAGTATGACCTTTAGCAGTTGAAATAAGCAGTGCGTTTTGTGCTTGTAAAGCATTGGCACCTTGCTCCATCAAGAACTTAATAGCTGCCTTGTTATTATGCCATGCGGCATTTTCTATTGGAGACAAACCATCAGAATCTATAAGCGAAACATCACCTCCTTTTTTAAGGATAAGATTTAACGCATCGAAATTATTAAACTTTATAGCGAGGTTAATAGGTAGAGGCCCATAAGGAGAAACATCGTTAACCATATCTTCACCAATGAGGCTTGAAAGTAGTTCTTTATTATTTTCTCTGATAGCATCAACTAATACTTTACTGTATGACATATATAATCCTTAATACAATTCTATTACTTATATATATGGCATATATTAATTATACTAGTCAAATGTTTTGCATTAAAAATCAATAGAATAGATTACGTGCTCGTTGCTTATTTCAATTAAATCAATCGCTTATTTTAAATTCTTTCTTTAGTATTTGTTTTTGGCACATCATTAGCCAAAGACGTATAAAAGTTAAACTTATCAATAAACATATTGTTTCTCGCTTCACAAATAATAGCGTTATCCTCATAATACTCTGCTATTTTTAAAATGCGCAGATAACTTCCATGTTCAATATTCTCTTTATTTGAACTTTTACTGCGTATTCTCAGGAGCGTATTTAAAACTGAGAGATGCTTCTTTGTTTTAACGGACACTCCTCTTTTTCGAGATAGTAAATCATCATTATATTTTTCTTCAATATTTTCTAAGGTTGCTTTTATACAATGCAGTGACATAATATCATTATGGTTCTCAAGTATAGTCAGTATTTCTCCATTAATATCCTCACTTGTTTTTGAAAATAAAAGTAAATCATTTTCAGAGACAATCCCTTCATGATACAAACCTTTGATTACATCTGATACAGGCAGGTTTAATATAATACGAATAAGATCTTGAATAAATAATCCGCATTCCACAGCATTGAATAAACTTTTTATACAAGACATACTATAGGCTAAGATTTGAACTGGATTTTGTGACTTCAGAGCATTTTGGCATATCTTTTTTATATATTTTTTTGTGTTTTGCTTACTTAAATAAACCGCAATGTGTTTTCCATGCTTTTCCCACATGTGTTCTATAAGCACAGTATTGGCGGATTGATGAGATAAAAAGAAAATCTCTTCGTTTTTATCTGAAACAAGATAAGTTTCTTGATCAACGATACTTTTATCGTAGAAAAGATCGAAAGGAGAAGCGTCTAGCAAATCATAGAGCATAAGGGAGTTATCATCTCCCTTTAAAAGCAGACCTTTCACTTTCCTGTTTAATGTTGACATTATGCTTGTTCCTTATTAAGATATTTTTTGATTTTTAACTTTATAATTTTTATGCTGTGATTCCTAATTATTTTTCATTAAAAAATTTGATTTCTCTAAAGATATGCATTAACTTATATTTATAAAGTATAAAAACACAATGTTTCACCTTTTGACTTTAAATCTGATTTTATCCTCATTTTATCAAGGTTTAACAGTTATATTCACCCTTGCTGAGAAGCGAGGGTTTTTTTTATCTTTTTTTGACAAAAATGCTTTTAAACTTTGAAAAGCTATATTAAAATAAAAGAATAAAACACAATAAGGAAATGAAAATGACACAACCTAATTTTTATGCAAGCTTCCCAAGCACGCCTGATGAACTTTATGACTTTCCGCCAAAAGTTACATGGAAAGATGAAGAGCCAAGTAATAACGAAGATAAAATATCTATCAAGCTTCAGGTCTCGATTACTGAGCCTTCTACATGGGATGTTAAAGTCAGCACTCCGAGTGAAAAATTGCTTTCTTTTTCAATCTCACATGAAGAGCAGGAACCACAAGTTGAAAATGGTGATATCATTAAAAAATGGACTATAAAGGATTTAAACGGTAGTAAATCTGAAGAGTTTAAAGATGAGAACGTAAAAGAGCTATTTCAATACTGCGCGGAAGAATCTGACATGCTATTTGGTTATGCTGTTGACGAAATCAAGTCTCGCAATAGAATGAGACCAAGATAAAAAAAGGGCCACAAGGCCCTTTTTTCTTATGCTACTTCTTTAGCAGCTTTTTTAACTTTAGGAAGCTCCAGTTTTTTGAGAACCTCATCTGCTACCTTATCAATATCTGCTCTTGCGTCTTTATGACCTGCCCAGCCGCTAACTGCTTCACCAAACAATGGCTCACCAGTGGCATTTAATCTTTCGAATACACTACGGCTTTTAACTCTAGGCCACACATCATATTCCTTAATGAATTTATTTTGCTCTTCCCTGTTAGGAAGCCACTCATTGAATACTGCCAGAACAGGCTTATCAATATTCTCTTCTTCGCTTTCAAGCACATGATTCAGATAGGCCATATCTAACTGAGAAGGCTTACAAGGAGCTAAAATAAGATGTGAGTTATTTAGATTCACATCCACATTACCACTTGGAAGATCAACAAGCGTGATGTCTGGACGAATATGAAGCTGCTCATCATCACCTTTTTTTATCACATCAAAATCAAGCAAACCAGCCTCAGCAATATTATAAGCACTCAACTGTGGATCTGCGTCATATACAATAACTTTATAGCCTCGTGCTTTCAGTGCGCTTGCCAGCGTAAGGCATAAGGTAGTTTTACCAATACCGCCTTTTTTACCCCATACAGAAATAATTTTCATAGTGTTTCCTCTTTTTAAAATATATACGTTCGTATAATATCATACGAAAAAAGGAAACTCATAATTTTTTATTGCTTATTTGAACTTTGGCCTATATGACTGCTCTTTTTTAACTGTGATAAACTCTGCAGGAACATTTTCAGTTAGCCATACATTATTTTCCGAAAGATAAAAAACATGACCTTTATCAAGCATCCCTTTAGTATTTATTTCAAGAATAACTGGCTTTCCGTGACGCTCACCAACGCTTGTTGCAATATCTTCATTCCATGACAAATGAACATACTGTCTTTTAAAAGATTTAAGGCCTGTTTCTTTTATAGAGTCAACAAAACGTGTTGCGGTCCCATGATAAAGAACTTCAGGCGGCGTCTTCTCTTCGAACTCTATTCTTACACGGTCCTTACTGATAGAATGCCCTTGAAGTGCGCGGATTTTAGTTCCATCTTCAGAAATTGCGAAGCGCCCTTTATCGTTGTTATCCACAACATCCTGAATAACTTCACGCGTTAACACTGTGCCTTTAGCTTTAGCATTGTCAATCAACTGATTGATAGACACCCATCCATTTTTATCTATATCCAGACCTATTGCGTCAGGATCGTGTCTTAATACAAAACTCATAAACTTACTTTGATTTTTCATTTTTATCTCCTTTTAAACATCATAAAAGAAAGCCAGATATATTGCAACTTAAGATTAGAACAAAAAAAGTTCATATTAGTTAAAAACTAAGCAGATGAAACAGCTTTAAGATTTTTTACGATAGGATTCCTTGATTTTGAAAAAATAATGTCTTAGTATTAGGTCAAGTAAGTAATACAAATAGACGGAGGTATAAGGCAAGAGAATTGTTTTTATAATAGATTTATACTTTGTATTTTGTGTATAACTTGTAGATAGCACTCAACTTAAAGGAGAAACGAGAAAGGGTTGTGAAAACAACGTAGCTATCCCGCATATTTATATGTCTCTCGTAAACAGCTTATGAATTTTTCAATTTCAGGTCATCACATCACTATTACAGATGCTATTCGTGAATATGCTATTAAAAAAGCAGAAGTATTAGCTCACAGAATCGAAAACATCATCAATGTAAAATTCACGCTTACTCATGATCAAAGTTCAAAAGACAAGTATACACTTGATGCGATTGTCTATATTAAAGATAACTCGCTTGTTGCAAGCACAAAAGGTGTCAATGGTAGTGAAGTCTACACCATGATAGATGATGTTGTAGGAAAACTTGAACGTCAGCTCCGTAAACATAAGAGCAAAACGTTGTCCAGCAAGAAAGGACAGCCATCTATTAAGCACCTTGAGGTTGTAGACCAAAGTGTAGTTTAAAATAAGAAAGGCCTCCGAAGAGGCCTTTTATTATTAAGGATAAACCTTTAACCAGACACTTTGTTTTCTTCCATTCATATCTGATATTGTGAGCATCACATCGCATCCTTCTTTCAATGAGCATCCTCTTAATATTTCGATTTGAACTTTGCCTTCAGTCGCTTCTTTTGTTTTAACTAAAGGCACATTACTTCCTTTAATAGAAAAGATAGTATTTATCATTCTGTTTTCCAGACCTTCATATTTTAATGTAACAACATCTCCAGGCTTAGCAGAAGCCTGACTTAATGACAGTTTTATTACAGAATCAGGTTTTGTTGTGAAAGACCACTCTTTTCTTATTGACACGCCATTAACTACAGCATTAATCGACGCATAATAACGCTCATTAGGCTCAAGTTTATTATAAGGAATAAAACCAAACTGAGAGGCTGTGATATGACTGTCTGTTTCTTTCGTCATCAGCTTACCTTCGAGAGCCTGACCTTTAGAATCTAAAAGCTTAAATTCTTTAACTTTCAAAGTCGAGCCAGATGATATCTGAAAGCTAACAGGATAGCCTACTTCTTGTTTTTCAGGTAGTGGATTAGGTATCTCATCAGACGGATAAAAAACCACAGGAACATTAGTTTGCTTATCATAAGGATAGTATGAATATTGAATGTTAGAAGATTGTGCGGCAATGTCCCTTACTCCTAACATAATTTCCATGATGTTCACCTTACCATCTTTTACGTAGTATGAGCCTACCTCGTTATATTTAGGCTCAAGCACTAAAAATCTATGATAAATTGCCACTAAAAACTTATCCAAATCATCTTTTCTATCACCTTCATAAAATGAAAACACCTCTCCAACAGAAAAAGAAGTTTGTGAGTATTTCGCTTTAAGAGCACGATTCATGGGATCTTTTTCAAAAAATCCGGGCAGTCCGTCTATTTCGAAATGCGAAGGATTATCTTTCCCTACTAAATATTGCGCATGTTTTTGTGCAGCAAAAGCAAGCTGCTGATTAGGATAAAGATAGTTCAATCCATATACAGAACGCAGCTCATTTAAAGCCGTTATAGGATCTTTAACAGACGAGAATGATTGACTGGTTGTATCTATATCATCTATTGATGTTGGCTTTATATTATTTCTTTCAGCCAAAAGACTGTTTAGGTCAACTGAATTTTTTGGTTTTTTATGATTATCTTCATGGTGAGCGGGCTGGCTGGGGAGAGATGGTTCAGCCGTTGGCTGCAATAATGGCTCCTTCTTGGCATTATCACATGCAGAAAGCATCATCGTTAAAATAAGAACACTGATAAATCTTTTACTTTTCATTAACACTCTCTAGGTTTATTATTACCGGGCGAAAATAAACACATAAAATAAATAATATTTATTGTATATAACTAAAACATTGTATAAAATACAGCTTTACACACAAACAAGGGAAAAACATGGTCAACACTAAGAAGTATTGTGAGATAGCGAGCTTTATTTTTATTATAGCAGCTATTCTCTTTGTATTAGAGTTTAAGCTTATCGGCGCAACGATATCTGGATTTTTAGTTTATTCGATTTGTCAGACAATTTCAAATAAGCTAGACCAAAAATTTAAACTTGGAACAATAGCACGAACCATCTCCGTTGCATTATTGATCCTTTTAGTAAGCTTAGGCGTATGGGGAATCATCATAGGCGTTCTCCACTTTATTAAAGGCACTGGAAACGAAGGGGTTTCTCTGATTGTTTTGAATGTCGCTGATGTTCTTGATAAAATGAGGCAGAGCCTTCCTGTGTTTATTAGCTCTCATATCCCACCTTCTGTAGACGCTTTAAAAATACAGGTTGTCGAATATCTTAAACAAAACAGCCATCAGCTATCAACTATTGGTGTTGACACTCTTCATCAGCTTGCCAGAATCCTTATTGGTATTGTTGCTGGAGCAATGCTTTCTTTTGCAACTTTCTATAAAGCATCTGAATACAGACCTTTATCCTCAGCCTTAATTCAAAGACTTGCAACACTAAGAAGCTCATTTGATAAAGTTGTTTCTGCTCAGGTTAAAATCTCGTTAGTCAATACAGTATTAACCGCTATTTATCTTGTAGGTATTATGCCTTTGTTTGGTATTCATATTCCATTTGCCAAATCTTTAATCCTTATAACTTTTGTTGCGGGTATGATTCCTGTCGCAGGCAATGTCATTTCTAACTGTATTATGGTTATCTTGTCATTGGGCGTTTCATTCAAAATAGGCATTATCTCTTTAGTATTCTTGGTCGTTATTCATAAGCTTGAATACTTCTTGAATGCTAACATTATTGGTAATAAGATCAAAGCCGTTGCCTGGGAGCTTATATTAGCCATGCTTTTAATGGAGGTGGCATTTGGTATTTCAGGCGTTATCGCAGCACCTATCCTTTATGCTTATATGAAAACTGAGCTACTCAATAAGCAGTTAGTTGGGCTAAAAACCCCATCAGAGAAAGAAAGTGAAGTTTAAATACAAACTTAATAAAAAAGCCCGAAAGGGCTTTTTTTTACATCTTAAGTTTAGTTTTATTTTCTTGGTTTAGATAAGGATCAAGATTAACAGCATTCTCCAGATCTATCTTGTCTATTTGTGAAGTAAAAGACGAAAAATCGGAATTAGACCAATCTATTTTAGAGCTTGGCATTTTTTTACTTGATTTTATTAATGAGGGATTAAAAAGCACCATCCACTCTTCTCCACTGGCATACTTCATCCCGATAATAGCATCAAATCCTTTATCTGATATCCATTTAGCCAACTCGACACCATGAGCGCCTGCTAAAGACTGATTATTAACGCCACAGTTAATCATTGTATCATAAGCCACCATTCCATCTCTTATATTCTTTTGGAGATCTTTTAAAACACCGTTTCTATTCCTTAAGCGATAACAAGATTCATAAAACGCAATCGCCTCTTCAACCGGAAGTCTGTCATAAATCGTTAACAGTTTAGGCTTCTCTATTTCCATTAACATAATACTTCCTCTGCCTCTGGCGTACTTGTTGGCTGTTTCACAGTGGTTTGTAAAATAGATGCCCGGACCACATTCATAGTTTCCGTTTTTATGCTCTTTAAGTTGGGGAAGACCTTCCCATTTTTGCGCGCCATGCCATGCCACTATGCGGTTTTTAGCATGTATTGATTCTATATCTATCATTATTAATCCTTATAAAATTGCCATTACTTTATTATAACATTTATCATGATTTTTAAAATAATCTTTTTGAAAATAAAATCATAATGATATATGATAAAAGAAAAGACGGAGCCAAAACATGCATAATCTGAGATACACATACCATGAAGACCTTGCTCATTATGAATCCTCTGACAAAGATTACTATTTTGTTAAGCCACTTTTTGATTTTTCATTTTCTGACTTAAACAGATCTATACCATCTTTAAATTCTTTAATCGACCCTCTTATTGTTGCCTGGGAATCTCAACAATCACATAATCATTTCTTATACAAACGTGTATTTGGCAGTGATGTCGTTTTACATGATGGCGTCTTTTATTGTAAAGAACCAACTTTAAAACCTTTTAGAAAATACCAGAGAGTCATACTATCATTAATATTAGCGGTTGATAGTGGACATGATAAAATCAACTTACCTATAGATAAATCATTTTTAAATGGCTGCTCTCCTTTTTTCATACATGACTTATTGGATTATTTTGATGAAGATTTATCTATCAATATAGCAACGAATGATAGAGCGTGGTTATCGATTTTTGATAATAGTCATCCTCATGACCCTATTTATTGGGTTGAAGGCGATTTTGATCTGAGAACATATTCTTTTTTTGAACCAGAACGTGAATACCGTATTGCTGAAAACTGGATGAATGTTATCAGAGCTGCTCAGCATAGCGTTCTACATTATGGCATTATTGATAAAGATGGGTTTATACCAAACGAGCATAAACTTGAAAATATTTATTTTTCTCGCTATGCTGAAGCAGAAAATATATGGCTTAATGAAAAAATTTTAAATCTTTATCATAAAAAACATTCTTCATTTATTGTGGATGACTTTAAAAAATACTTAATTGATAGTGCTATAAAAGATAAAGATGAAACAATGGCGCGATTCATAAGAAGACAAGAAGAACAAAAGAAGCGAGGACTTCCTTATGCTAAAAATGATATTATAGCTTCACATTTACAAAGCTATACTGACAGTTTACATAAAAGAAACTACGATAATATTATTACGATATACGATAATAAAAAGATGTTTAATCATCTACTTAAATTATTATCAATCAAGAATAATGCTGCTTTCTTTACTTTCCTGACATCTTTGAGGAAAGACATTAAACCATTGCTCATACAACCAATAACAACATAAAACAAGGAATGTAACATGAAACCTAATCTTATTACTCGAATCTGGAAAGAATACAATTTTATCTTTATCACATTATTTATCTTATTTTTAATAAGATCATTATTTCTAAACTGGTATATTGTTCCTTCTGGTTCAATGTATCCAAACCTGAAAGTTGGACAGTATATTTTCACCAACAGGATTGCGTATGGTTTGAATATACCTTTTACTCATATTAAAATAGCGACTTGGGGCAAACCTAAGAGAGGCGATGTTGTTATCGCATATGACCCAAGTAATGGCGAAAGGATTGTAAAGCGCGTTATGGCTATGGAAGGGGATACATTAGAGTTAAAAGATGGTCAACTGATAAGAAATGGTGAAGCTGCTACATATAAAGAAGTTCAGAACGTAGAAAAACAGCCAGATGTAGCTTCTATTGGATACAGAGAATCTTGGGCTGACGGAAGTTATGAAAACATCTTAAAAACCACGCAGGATTTAGGCTTTAAGAAAATAAGAGATGGTAAATATATCGTTCCTGAAGGAAAACTCATGCTTATGGGAGATAACAGAGATAACAGTAAAGACTCACGCTACTTTGGTTTTGTTAATATCTCAGAAATAGAAGGCCGTATCATTAACGATGGTAAATAGTATAATCTGATTGAAAATAAAGCGGCATCAAGCCGCTTTATTTATTGTTTTCGTTTAGGCTTAGGTGATTGATGAACATACAGGGAAACAGGCTTAACGACTTCTTCTTCATCCACAGAAGGTGCTGTCTGGTAAACATTATTTCTTGTCATTGTTCTTTTCTGCATAATCTTATCTTTAAAAGCTATTAACTCCTGCGTTTTAATTTTTAACAATGCTCTTTGCTCAGGAATATCTACACTTAAGAGATATGAAATACGATCTTCCCATAAGTTTTTAGCATTATCCTTAAACGATTTTATTTTTTGCTGCGTAATATTCCATATATTTCCTTCTGCATTATCTATATCAAAAGTGTCAAGGCCTTTCCACCCTTCAGATATTTCCTTTATCTGTTTATTTCTATCGAAAGGCGCTCTCGACTTTTTACGCTTTTTCTTATCTTTCTTCTCAGTTATACTTGATTCTTCAGGAGTCTCAGCTTGCGCCTCAATACCATCAAAGTTCCTGCTCCTCATCCAAGGCGGTGTTGCACTACCTTGCTCGAAATCACCTGAAGAACTACCTTCCTCTTCTTTTTCCAGCACAACATCTTCTTCTGAAAACTCTTTCTCAATAAACAGTCCTTTAAATAAATCCTCTGAATAAGGATTACTCTTAGGCAGTTCTGGCAATGTTGCTATATTGAAAAATTCAGGGATAACAGGATCATTTACTTCTGACTCTGATTGAATATCATTTTTATCGCGAGCAATATGCTCTACTATAATGATATCCTCGCCATTTTTATCAACAGCCTCAGTTTCTTTAATATCGAAAACAGACATGTCTGTTTCTGGCACAACCAAAGGATTCATCAGCGAACCGAGATCTATTTCTTGGGCAATGGGCCTACTATCTGCAGTTTTAACTTTAAATGAGATTATTTCCTGTTTTAAATCAGTTGTTTTCTTAAGATCTTTTGAAACCACAGGTTTCTCAAGGATATATTCATCTTTATCTACACCATTGATCTTAATAATCACACCAGAACGAGATCGTTCTATGCCATTCCTTCTATCACTTCTTTCTTGATTACGATGATATTCGTCTAAGAATGAAGGAATAAAGTTTGATTTCATTGATGGCGGGACTTTTCCAATAATATTATCTAAAGCGCCTTGATTCCACACATTCTCAAGCAGGAGATCATCATCAGATTTTGGTGCAATCTCACGACCTTCTCTCTCAAGCCAACCCCGATATTCTGTTATGGTCATTGGCTCTTTTTTGAAATCCCTATCGGGATCGGCAACAGCCAAACCATTTTCACGATCATATTCAATTAACTGAGCAAATGTTTCTTTATAGAGTGCTTCATGATAAAATATTTTCTCTTTAGCCTGATTAATAAAATACAGAGGATCATGGGGTTTTATTTTATAGATGTTTTTTATTTTCCACCATTCCCAAGCCTGATATTCTGCATTAAGCAGAAGTTCTATACGATATTTATCCGCATCTTGGCTGATTTCCTGTTCTTTTAACAGCGACTCTCTTCTCTTTTTAAAATCGAGGTTAACCTGATGATTCTCACTGTATGTTGGCCTGTATGTTTTTAGACGCAAAGAGTGCCTCTCCGAATCGAAGAAACCAATTCCTCCTGCGGGCTTACCTGAAGGCGACATATTTATGATAATTTTACTATAACGCTCACGCCAAAAATTAAAAAGCTGCTCTTTTTCTTCCTGAGTCCAGTAATCTGGCGTCCAGTCTATTTTTAGTGAAAGATTTTTCGTATTTCTTTTTTGTAGCGTTGTATCAAAACCATACCAGCTTACACCCATTCTTGACCAATCAACCTCATCACCCATGCAAATAAGATCACATGCATCAGAGAACTGAGATTTAAAAGTTTGGACTTTATCTTCGCTATTAGGGAAAAGAGAGCGAAACAGCTCTTGCGGTCTTCTATTTTGCGTTAAAAGATTATTAACAATGTTTCTGACGCCTTGAAAATAGTCATATTGCTCAATTTTTTCCATCATTAAATTCAAAGCGATAACAGGCTCATCGATAGAATACGGATCAACACGAGTATTTTTCTTTTCACTGTATTCACGGCATTCTGCCAAAATTTGATATTGCTCTTCAAGGTTTGGAACACCCTCTATTGCACCCTCATAATACATGCTTAGAGGATAAAGCAATTCAGGTTTAACATCTTTATTATTCTTATCCATTTTTCACCTTTGAAAATAAAATTCACTCTAATTAGGATAACAAAAAAAACTTAAATGTCTATTTAAGTTTTTAGGGGAAATCGGAAGGATATGTTATGGAAGCCACGTGGCAACAGTAATATTATCAAAGCCACCCATGCGGTTTGCCAGCGTTACATAACGCCATGAAATCATATCTGCGGTGTTTTCTATCTGAACTGGCTCTGACATATCAATCATATTCCACAAACCGTCTGAACACAGCACAATGCCATTTCTTAAGCCTATACGGTATTTCACCGTATGAATATCCGGGATAGTATGATGAGTTCCGAGGCATTGAGTAATAACATGAGCTTTGGGATGACCATCCACCTCATCTGCTTTCAAAAAACCTTTTTGTATAGCCATATTACACCAAGAGTCATCTTTAGTGAGAAGTTTTGATTCGACATTGTTAATAGAATAGGCTCTGCTATCCCCAACCCATCCAACTATTAACTCTTGATCTTTAATCAATGCAGCGACTATGGTTGTCTCAGGCTCATCAAGGCGATGATCTTCATCATACGGTAAAGAACACACCTGTTCATGCGCAAACATAATAGCACGCTTCATACAGGCTTTTGTGAATGAAGTGGAGTTGTTAAGAGTATTGAAGGCTGCATTTACTGCAGTTTGCGCAGCAAGTTCAGCATTTTGTGAGTTAGAAACACCATCCGCTACAATTAAAATAGCAGCACCGTCTTTACGATAGGCAACAATACCGAAATCCTGATTTCTTTTCTTACGTCTACCTATATCAGAAATAATCGCAAGGCTACCATCAGCAACCAGCATCTTAACATTACTATTATCTTTCTCTGAAGGTATAATTTCCTTTAACGTCTGCACTTTACCACCGTTTTCTTATATTCCAATAAGCTCTAATTAATTATTAACACAGTTTGACTAACATAGCCATACATAGTGATACAAAATAAAAACGATTTCAAGTTAAAATAAAAAAATGTAGATATTTATAGATGAAAGGTAGTAGAATAGTGGAAAATAGAGAACAAGGAGATAAAATGTCTATTACAAACAACCCTCGCGCTTATCATGACTATTTCATCGAAGATAAGTTTGAAGCAGGCATCGTCCTTGAAGGATGGGAAGCAAAAGCAATCAGAGCCGGAAAGGTATCAATTAAAGAAGCATATGTTAAACCACTTAACGGAGAGATTTTTGTTATTGGTATGCATGTTGCTCCTTTAATCATGGCAGCAACGCATGAAAAACATGATACTACACGCACCAAAAAACTTTTGCTGAATAAACGTGAAATCGATAAGATTATTGGGAAAATAACGTTATCAGGCTATACTATAGTCCCTTTAAGTGTTTATCTGTCTAAAGGTAAAATAAAGGTTGAGATTGGTCTTGCTAAGGGTAAAAAAATGCACGACAAACGCAATGACGAAAAAGATCGTGATTGGCAACGAGATAAAGATCGCATCATCAAGAAAAGCAGATAAAAAAAGGCGTCTACGACGCCTTTTTTATTAACGAAGTGCCGTTCTTTTTCTTTGATTACTTTCGTAAATAATACTATCAAAACTATCTTTAGGTTTATTCATTGTTTCTTTTATTTCATTCACAAAATCTTTGTATGGCGTTATCGTTGTGTTTACTTCAAATGCCGATTTATTACTTTTGTTAAGCTGTTCAGTATCGATACCCGCTTCAACCAAGTATTGAAGTTTTTTCTTTATTTCTTCTTCATTAGAGCCATCCACTCTGAATAACGCATTCCTCTGATATTTGTCAGTATGATTCACGTCAATGTTGATACTGAGTAAAAGCTTAGCTGTTTTAGCGGTACCAGTTTCTATTGCCTGGAACAGGGAGTTTTGCTCTTGATTATTAATCGCCTCTTTATCATTTGATGCTCTTAACATAGAGAACAGCTTATTCTCAACACCTTCGTAGTTAGAACCTGCAAGTTTAGCAATGGCACTGTTGCCCTTATCATTTTTCACATCAACAAACTCAGATGTTTTTGAAAATACAGGAAGGAAAGTTTTAAATGACACGTTTTCTTCACAGGCCATATCCAGCGCAATAACCTTTTCAAACTCAGTATAGGTATTTGTTGATAAAAAAGCCTTAGTCAAAAAAGCATTATCATTATAGATAGCATTCATCAATAAAGGGCTATCTTTTCCATGCCTATCATCAAAATCCATACCTTTATTATGAAGCTCAAGCAAGAACGTATTTACTTGCTCATTATTTTCACCGGATAAGTTACTCACAGTAAAAGATAATATATTATCGTTATCGTCAATCTTGCTATTTAAATCTTTAATGTTATTCTCGATAATAACTGAAGCACTGGTAAAATTACCTGTGGCAATAGCGTCCTTTAAAGATTCTGTTATTTCTTTATGAATATCTACAGTCATAAAATATCCTATTTGTTGATTAAAATTTTATACTCTATATATATTTTATACTGTATTTTATATTTATACTACTAGATACGATAAAAATAATAAAAAAAGAAGGCAAGCCTTCTTTTTTATATTTGAGTGTCGTTAACTTAAAAGTCTAAGTATTTCTCAGCGTCCAGTGCCGCCATGCATCCTGAAGCAGCCGATGTCACTGCTTGCTTATAGGTTGGATCTTGAACATCTCCAGCAGCAAATACACCTGCTACACTTGTTTGAGTCGCATTGCCATTCCTGCCACCTTGGGTGATTAAATAGCCAGCATCGTCCATTAAAAGCTTACCTTCAAACAAATCAGTGTTTGGTTTGTGACCAATAGCGATAAATACGCCATCAACATCTATAGTTGATAGATCGTTTGTTAATCTATTTTTAACCCTAACACCAGTTACGCCATCATTATTTCCAACTATCTCATCAACTTCTGAGTTAAGAACGAGTTCTACTTTGCCTTCACTTACTTTATCATGAAGTTTTTTTACCATTATTTTTTCAGCTTTAAAGGTATCTCTTCTATGAACAAGCTTCACTTTGGATGCTATGTTTGACAAATAAAGCGCCTCTTCAACAGCCGTATTTCCTCCACCTACAACAACGACCTCTTTATCCTTATAGAAGAAACCATCACATGTAGCACATGCTGAAACGCCTCTACCTTGGAAATGCTCTTCACTTTCCAAACCTAAGTATTTAGCCGTCGCCCCTGTAGCAATAATTAATGCATCACAGGTATAGGTTTCATCACCATAAAGCGTGAATGGCTTTTTACTGATATCGACTTCAGTAATATAATCAAACTGTATTTCAGTTTCGAATCTTTCCGCATGGCGCTGAAATCTTTCCATAAGCTCAGGACCCTGAACACCCTGATCATCAGCAGGCCAGTTATCCACTTCTGTTGTTGTGGTAAGCTGCCCACCCATTACAGGACCTGTAATTAAAAAAGGTTTAAGATTTGCCCTTGCCGCATAGATTGCAGCACTATATCCTGCCGGACCTGACCCTAAAATAATCAAAGGGTGGTGATTTTTATTTTCCATTTTTTCTCCAATATTTTTTAAATTCTATATTACTCTTTATACACTTTATTTTACAACTCAACACTATCAAAAAATCGTATCGCTACAATAGATGATATCTATTCCAAGTTCAAGTTTAATAACACTTGTTTGAAAAACAAAATCATGTTATTTCTTCTATAAAATGAGGACTTATCTATGAGAAAAACTATTATAAAATATATGACACCAACTGTAAAACAAAAGAGTATTTATTTGTTGATAGATATGTTTATCGCTGCTATTATTGCAATACCTTTTTCATTTCTCATGTTTAATTGGCTTTTGTTATCATTCTCATCAAGCATTGATAGCATGAATAACGCAGGATTAAACTTTTCTCAAATAAGCACTGAGTTTCCCTTTATCATTACATTTATCGAATGTTTTTCTTACTTTATAACTTGGATTATTGTCATTGGAATAAGTAGTGCTTTTGTAGGATACACTCCAGGATCACGTTATTGCCATATTGTTTTAATCGATAATGAATATAATGAACCTGCAGAAAAAAACAAAAGAATAAAGAGAGCCATTATATCTTTCCTTGATGCCGTATTCTTATTAGGATTAGGTTCTTTATCGTCAGTATTTAACAAAGAAAGTAGAACATTAGCAGACAGAATAGCAAATACGAAGATTGCATATGAGAAAAAGCAGATAATAAAAAAGTAGAGAGCAGTTTCCTGCTCTCTTTATGTTTAAAATTTGGGCGCACTTACTGAGGATTTTGCCTGATAAGTATCTAACAAGTCATTACTACTAAAATCATCGGGATACCATTTATATAGATTCAGATTCTTCTCTTTAGCATAATCAATAATAACGTTATTCCACTTCTCGTTTTTCTGCTCACTTATCCACTTGATCATGCTATCCGAAGAGGAATCTTTCTTCACCTGATAAACATCCTCACGTTCTGTATGCTTCTGCTCTGTTAGAGATCCACCCATACCTGACCAAAGATTAAATCTGTTTCTGAAAATATCTTCATTTTTCTCCGCAAACTTAAACATTTTCTTACCCACTTCCATTTTAGCATCAAAGCTCATCATAGAAATATCAAGAAGCGTTGGGACAAACTCTTTACATAAACGCTGGTTTTGCTGATAACTTACTTTTTTCTGTGTATCTTTTAAAGCAGACCAGAAAACAGCATCACCAATTACATTTTCGGCATCAACATTTTTAAAGGCTCTTTTTTCTGGTGGCTGATTTTTCCATAAAGGCCAATTATCAACAAGTAGATTAATACTTCCTTCATCTAAACGTGATAGAGATGGCATAAACACTTTAGAGAACCATGTGGTTGCTTCATCAGAGTTCTTAGAGCGAACTGCTTCATGACAGAAATGATCAATTAAACGTGTCGCAGCCCCTTTATCTGAAGCGTTAATTTCTTTTATCAGCGATTTAAGATTTTCTTCACTTTCCAATACTGCCGCTGAAGGTTTAAACGTAGCCACATCAGGCTTTTTGAATGGCTTATATTCAGGTTTACTTACAGGAGTATCAACATTGTTAGATACCATTTTTTCTGGTTCTAATTTTTCAACTGAGTCAACCGCATCCTGATTTGCTGAAGACACTAATACTTCTTTAGCTTTTTCATTCAGCTTTTCCGCAACTTCTTCTTTAAGATCTTCTTTAACTTCATTATTGAAAGTGGCCCACCATTTCTTTATTTTATTAGAAGGCATGGTTTCAAGACTAACTATAGACTGAACTTGATTTGGATAAGCACCACAAAGCAGAGCAAAGGTATTGAGGTCTTCTTTTTCAAGAGTTTGCTGAACAGCTTTTGACCAACCTTGTTTTGTCGAAGGGATCGTCAAATTATCCTCATTATCTTCAACCCACTGCTCCAGCGTATCTAAAAACGCATTAAGCTTGGAGAGAGATACAGGAGTTATAATCTCTTTTTCACGACCTTCTAATAAATAACTTATACAAGCCATAGCCTGCTCTGCCTGAGACACTTTATCTTTTACATCAACCCATGTTGAACCCTGAATATCTAAGGATTCACTTTCTTCAAATGAAGCGCCAAAACTTGGAATACTATCTTGCCAGATACCTTCCTTAAGTCTTAGTTTTATATTTTTTCTGTCTGCCATTATTTAAACCCTTACGTAATCACTTATATATATTTTAACCAACTTACAGAAAAATGAAAGTAGGAGCGTTAATATTTCTTATAGACTATTTTGATTTGTAATGTTAATATTATATATAAGATTGATTTAATAGAGGAACCCTTATGAACGTTAAACCTGAGTATCATATTCATCAACAAGAAAAAACATGGTTAAAAGCAAGAACTGTTAATAATTATGGAAGTCATTCCAGTGGCAATAGTCTGTTTTATGTTCAGGAGCTTGATACTGGCGAAGGCCGTGTATGTTTCAATACACCACTGGCTCAAAAAATAGGCTTGTCTTTTCATGATCTTCAAAAAGACGTAGCTAATGCTTTTGAAGAAAATAAAGCAAGAAGATCAGATAATAAATTTAAAACTGAGAGTATCCCTTTCAAAGATGAGAAAGGCAATAACATGGTTCTCAGCAATGCTTTAAAAGACATGTTATCGCCAAGGATGTGGACATACGGCGCTGATTTACAGGATGGAAAGACAGTAAATATATCCGCTGCTCCATTTAGTGATAAAAACACAGCCAAAGCACTTCTACAGTTAATCGAGAAGAACTTAGTTAATACAGTAAATGCTTTCCCTAAGAGTTTTGAAAAAACGCATGATGCGCTTTCAAGGCTTCAGATTGACATCTATCCGAAAGCAACGCCTACTGTAATAAATGACAGATTAAAAAGTATGAAAGCACAACTCACTGAACAGCCTGAGAACTCTCAGACTAACCATGCTAGGTTTAAAATTTAATTTTCTTGTCTTAGGTTTTTCTTCATCCATATTGTGAGTTTAGCGGAAGATAAAAGACCTAAGATATACATTTCAAGAGCAAGAGCTATTAACGCTACATTTTTAAGCGGGTAAAACAGATAATCGATAGCCTGAACAATAAGACAAATCACAAAGACCACAATCATACCTTTTATTGATGAGCCTGCTATTCTCCACATCCCACTAATACTGTAAAGATTATGATCTTCTTCTATATCAACATTATTAATCTCTTCCACCTTATGAAGCTTAAAGCGTTTATTATGTGGAGCATGAATACCATATGCTTTCAGCAGATCCACTTCATTTAAGCATTCACCATTATCGCCTGCTTTATTATTTAACAAAAGATCTGCTGCAGGATAATCCACGCTTGAACTACCTTTCTCATCGGCTCTTTTGATTCTTGCATCAAAAGAATCAATACCGTCCTGACCCTCGTTATCCTCCACCCATCTTAACAAGTCAGTCTTTGTCATTGCATGAGTTTTTGGAACGTTATCCGAAACTGACCAGATAATATAATTGGATTCTAACTTAATGATTACATTTAACATTCTATATCCTTTTTCACTTATGGTTTAAAAAACAACAGTCAGTCTGCATTTTATTGAATTTATTTGACAAGGCGTACTGTATAAAGTAACATAATACCACTTTAAAATAAAAAACATTTAGACTTAAACACGCAGAATGGTTATTACCATTCTTTTTTATATTTTAGATACCAGCTATTTGCCAAAAGATAAAGTATACACTAAAATATTGTAATGTTTTTATTTAAATACACATGATAACAAGCACAAACAAATAATTTTACAACAATCATAGCATAGATAGCTATATAATAAGGAAGCACATTATGAACACAACCAAACAAACCCAAAACATTACTACTGATAGCGATTTTATGAGAAACCAGGATGTTACCGCAATAAATCATTATTCCAGCACTGAAGTTTCTGATGAAGCTGATTTAGCCCAACTTATTCAACTCAACGAAATGGCACACCTGCAGGACTTAGCAAAACAAGCAGTTGCTCCTCAATCTCATCCTGACTTTGATGGTATTCATTGCGTTGATTGCGATGAAGCACTACCTAAAGAACGCCTTAACTTTGGACGCATTCGCTGCACGACTTGTCAATCTGACATTGAAAAACGCTCCAAAAAACGTTAATTTTTTATAATTTTAACACTCAAATAAAAAGGCTATTGGTATAGCCTTTTTTATTTTATTTCCCTTCCTCTCTTTTCTTTTGTCTTTCCAGTCTTCTTTTTTCTCTTTCCTGTTCTTTTTTCTTTTCTTCAGCTTTATTTTTAAGATCCAGCTCTTTTAGTTTATCTCTTTCTTTTGCTTTAGCTTTCTTTTTAGAGCCTCTATTATAAAGATCTTCTTTTATTTGCTCATTCATTTCTTCGCCTTTCATTTTAACAATAATCCAAAAGACGAGACGGAAGGAGAAGTCGCCTGCAGCCATTCCCACGATCAAGGGAATAAATATTTGTTGAACAAATGGGTGTTGATAAATACCCATCATATTAGGCAATACACAAAGCGATATTAGAATAACAAATAAAAAGTTATGCCACGGTCTGGCTAAAGCAATACGGAAATATAACCATAAGGCAGCAGCAATAACCATTAATACATAAGAATAACCAACCATATTAACCCCATTCTTTATTTAGTTTTATCTTTTATAACACGATATGCCAATTTATCAATTAATACCCTCACTTCTTCAGGAGGATTTAACTTCTCATAAGCCTGACCAATACTTTCTTTTAAAAACTCACCTTCATCTGTTTTCTTGGTCATCTGGTCTTGTTTTAACATAGCAACAAATAAAGAATTACTTTCTGAGAACTCCTTGTTCTGAAGAATACTTACGCGGGTATTTCTTCCTTCATAGTTAAACACTTCTTTTGCATCTTTATAAACCAGAGGAATTTGTTTTAATAACGGAACCCTTACACCCTGCGCTGATGCCATACTTTCTTTATTAAAAGGCACCCACTCCCATACTGCAGGAATATGCTTATCTGTATCGATAGTTAGTCGCGTTATATTCCCCGGATTATAACAAGCCGTCAGTCCAACTTTTACAGGTTTCTTGGTGTCATGAATATGACCGTTAACCATAATACCCACGCCATCTATTGGATGAAGCGGTATAGATTTAGGATAGGCATTTTCAAAAGCAAAATCATGATGCGTTAACCATACAACTTCATCGCATTGCAGCGCTTTCAGTATTTCCTGATGTTTTGATTCATCAGCATCCATTTTAGCAGCTTCTGTAACTAAAGCGACCGTTCCGCGACCTTTGGATTTTCTTGCCCTATCTTCAGCTTCTTGAAATATTTTATCATCTTCTTCAAGTCTGAACGTGTTCCCTTCAAGCCCTACAAACTCAGTCAAGTCATAGGGGATAGGAAGCCCGTAAGGTGTCCCACCTAATGCCACTCGATAAATATCACCTTCCTCATTCTGGAGTTCGAATATTCCATAAAACCCATTTTGATGAATAACATCTATACAGCCACTATTTATTAATACCGAAAGCATATTCACTTCTGATAACACCCACTCACTTTTCTCATGGTTCCCTACAATCGTGACGGGCCTGATATGAAACTGACGAAGCAATCTCATCATCATATTAGTAGTCTTGTTTCCCTCTTCTTCATCATCATGAAAAAGATCGCCAGTAAAAATTGGCACCAGATTATTATCATTAGCAATCTTAGCGGCTTGAGAGATCTTATCACTGATCGTATCAAAGAAAGAAATATCCTTTCTTCTTCCTGGTGTTTTGGTAAAGATATGAGGATCTCCGATAAACAGGAAACCACGTGCTGGCTTTATTGTGTTAATCACATTGAGCGGCAAAGTATCTCTTTTCACATCATTAGACTGCCTAAACTTTTCTGACATCATTAATCCTTTTAAATTGTTCTTCTCTTTATGGTAGAACCACTGCTAACTTTTGTCTCAGGTTTTGCCTCAACTGTAGGTTCAGGTTTCACCTCTTCAACCATCTCTGATGTTGCATGATTTTCGTCATCGTCATGATTTCCCCACGGTCTTTCACACGTTGGGCAAACAGGAAACTCATTTTTTATTGTTTCATTTATCGTATCGCTTTGCTCGCTTACATCAGCAATATCTTTTTCTATCAGCGCAATCCTTTCAAACATGTTCTTCCAGTTAGAAAGCAATCCGCTTGCACTATTTACACCTTTAACAACAGGGATTTGTATTTCTGGCAAATCCTCTAAAGGCTTATAGCTTTTTTCTTTTTGAGATAATGCTTTCCACTGAACAGCAAGTTCAACCAACTTGCTTACATTGTTTTCTTTCGGTATATCAATTGCCATATCAAGACGGAGTAAAGGACTAAGCGCAGAAGCTTTCCTATCAAGATGCTTCCATCCATAGATAAAATCATTCATCAGTGGCGACACAGGCTGTTCTATTTTACTTATTTGAGGCACATTTTCAATTTTTTCTAATGCTATATTGCGAACATGATTACGCTTCCATGTTCTCAATAGCACATTCATATCAGCAATATGGTTAGGATTGATTTTATTAATTTGGTCAGAGAAATCATGATCTATAATGTCAACTAATGGGGCGTAGTTTTCCTTTTGATGAGTTAGACGTTTAATCTCATTTACAGTATCATGCATTTTATTGAGATTCTTCTCAATAGTAGCATTTTCCTGTATTCTTCTTTCAATATCATCATATTGTTTTTTCAACAATCCGATATTTTTTAATAAATTAAGTTGAATACGCCATGATTCAAGTTTTTTCTCACCTTGCTTAATAACTGTTTTAGAGCTTGAAAGCTCTTCTTTGGATAATATCATCATTTCTTGAACATAATCGCCTTCACTCCCCACAGCTAATGCTTTGGCTCTTATAGACGCACTAGAGTCTAAAATAGAAAGTGGCTTTTTCTGCCATGATAGTTGAATATCCAAATCATCTATCATACCTATTCCTGTTTCTTCAAAAAGCCAGTCAGGTTTTGAAGCACCATCGTTTCTATGTAAAGGATTATCGATACCATGATTTTCATCAAACATAATATAGCTTTCTTTATATTTCCCTTTATTATTACGCTCCCAATACAGTACACGTCTGTCAGAAAACTCAACTTGAACAGTTGCTTTATCTTTATAGTGGCGAATATAGGTTTTATTACCTTCCCCATAGAATACTGAACGCAGAGCAGTCACAACGGCGGACTTGCCGATATCATTATCACCCATAAATAGTGTAACGCCTGGTGATAACGGGATATAAGTATTAGTATGGGCCTGAAAGTCAGTTAGTTTAATTGAGCGTATGCCTTCATCACCATCTTCCCATTGAGGAACCTCACCTATAATAGTGGTGTCTAACTTATCACCCTGTTTATAAAGAAGAACCTTATGATCTATCCCATTAAAATCGGTTGTGACATAGTGAGATATCATGAATATTTGAATACCTAACTCCCTTGCCATTTCATCGATTACTTTACAAAAAGCAGGAATATGCTCAGGATTCAACCAGCAATCTGGCTCATCTAATACTAAAAACTTACGTTGTCCTGAACGTAGCAATGAGATAATGCGAAGACCCGTTACTAATATATTTGTAACTGAACCTCCTGTTCCCATTAAAGCATCTTCGGGAGGCATATCTTCACCTTTCTTGATAAAGATATTAAGAGCTGGCGCGTTTCTTTCTATGGTAAGATCAAAAACAACCTTTCTGTATCCCGGCAACACTTCTTCCATGAATGCTGTAAGTAGACGCTCGTAAGCTCCCACTGAGTTTTCGTGCTCCTGCATTTGAAGGTAATCGAGAAATTCTTTAACGTCAGGCTGCCAACTTACGCGAACCATAGCCAAAGAAACATCAGATTTAAGCTCTTCATATTCTTTTTCTAAGAGAGCTTTTCTGGCAAGAAGATGAGAGAGCGTATTGTTGATGTATTTTAAATCATCACTTCTCTCTATAATAAAATCACTCATTAATATTACGTCCTTATCCTCATTTTATAACAATATTATATTTAATTATTTTTATTCCACTGTAATATTATAATACGTTCTCACTGCGCATATTATCATCAACTTCACGCAGAGTCTCAGCTAATATATTCAAATCATCGGCAAGCTTTTCAAGCTTAATATTCTCTTGCTCTTCTGTTGTTTTAATTAAAGCTTCAAGCTCTTCTATAGAACTTACACCGAAATCTTCTTTTGCTTTACGAATACATTCTTCAAGTTGATACTTAACTTGCTCAAGCATTGCTTCTTTTTTGTTCTTATCTTGTTGAAGTCGATTGTTTTTTTCGACCAGAGATTGAAAACGTTCGGTTATATTTGAGCTATTCTCGTTTACTTTATTGCTATTTTCTGTAGATTCATTTAAATTATAACGAGTTCTCGTAGATGGCTGCATATTATTTCCTTTTTTATGTTTGCTTATTAAGAAATTAAATCATATATTCTTTTTATAAAATTATCAAAAAAAACACAGGAGTTTTTTGTGACCAACAAATACAACCAAGAGGACAATTATAAAATAGAATTATCATCATTAGCGCAAGGAACATGGTCTTTATCACCCACGTCTAAAAAGCGCCCCACAATGCCTCCTTGGTTTGATGATGTCGTAAGTAAAAGAGGGGAAGGGATGCTTTCTTTGCTTTTTTACGCAAACTATCCGTGGATAGTTTTTCCTGAATTCGTCCCAGGTTATTCTGCTGTTGCTTTTCACAAAACAACTGAGCATACAAAACCCATAAAACCTAAAAGACTCCAGCTACGTTATTTTGAAGGTGTAGAAGCTTTAAATACCGACATGCTTATTCAACGTGCTGTTTCTGTTCTGTGTAAGAGATGGCTCAATAAAAGTGATGGAATGATTAAACTTGAGGATGACAACTTGATTACTTTTGTTTTCCCAAGTCGAATATTGTCCGAGGTTCTTACAGCTTTAGGTATGCCGAGAGAAGAAATGATCAATAAAAGATATATTCAGGAAGAAAGTATTCGATGGGATTCTATAGGACTTTAAATATTTATTAAAATGTTAATGAGGGATGTACTCACATCTTAATAAATCTGTTATAGTATGAATATAAATGAATTTTAATTATTTTGGAGCCAAAATGAGCAATAAACAAAAACTATCTATTAGTATCGTAAGCAAAGAAGAAGCCTTAAGTCTTATACAGGAAAGAGCTGAACAAAGTGGTCCTGGTCTAATTTTAACAGAGCAGGGAAAAAGCTCACTAACTGAAACTATCAATGCTAACACCTTTGACGTTGCCGATATCGTTAATAAGCCTGGCAATCTTGATGTTGTTAAACCAGCTCCAGCGGCTGAGCCTGTTGTTGAGCCTGAGCAAAAAAACAGTTTCCAGGCAAGACTCAGAAAATCTGCACAACATTTAAAAAACAAAAATAAGATTAAACCTGCAGGTCCCAAATTAAAATAATGGGTATATTGATTTTAAAAAATTTTGATCAATAATAGCTTAATAATAAATATATCCAGACCACTCAGTGGTCTGGTTTTTTTGAAAGTTTAGAAACACATTAACAGGAGCATATTATGGTTTTAAGTTTTTTGAGGAAGAAGGACACCAAGAAGCCAGCAGTAAAAAAGACACCCGTAAGAACAAATAACCAGACTGATAACCAACCTGCTTTACGCTCTTACAGACAATCTGAACAGGCTCAGGAAGAGATAAGACTCGCAACTGAAGCCCTTAAAGATGCACCCGAAATAACAATCGCTGGGCTTGATATCTCTAAAACTGTTTTGGAAGGTGCTGCTGTTCACTTCGCAGATGGCAACCCTAATAAGGCTATTGAAATTTTAGTTTCTCGTCTTAATGAGCATTCTGGTCAGGTTGATCTTAATGAGTGGTATATGATCTTTGACGCTTACCAATCAACAGGTCAACAAAGTCGTTTTGAAAAGCTCGCACTTTTCTTCTCCAGCCTTTTTGGTATTTCTCCACCAGCATGGGAGCAGTTCCATAATGATACAAAAAACAGAGATGCTATGGGCCGCAGCGCACTTAACATCGACGGCTCTATTTCAGACCTGCAAAGTGAAAAAATAAAGGATTTCCTTTCAGCATCTAAAGAAAGTAAAACCTGCCGTATTGATTTTAGTAGAATTAAACTTTTGGACAATGATCCTGATCTTGAAGGAAGTTTACTTAGATTGCTCAAAATGATGCAGGAAATAAGAAAGCATAAAATTTCTGGTCAGATTATGGGTGATATGAATTTTATCGACATGCTCAAAGAACATATTGCTTATATTAAAGATGTTAAAGAATACTCTGATAATAATAAAGCTTATTGGTTAATATTGTTAGAGCTTTATCAATGGCATGGTCAGGAAGCAGAGTTTGATGAGTTAGGCTATGATTATGCCATGAACTTTGAAGAATCGCCACCTTCTTATAACGAATCTCAGGTTATGAAATCATTATCTGATTCTGAAGAAGAAAACTATTTGAATGATGATGGCAGTATCTTAGCAGAGCCTATTATTGATAGACAAAACATCAGTAAACTTATTAAATATATTGATGAACAAATCAAACAGCAGGAAAATGTCGTTATTGATTTCAAATATACCTCACGCTTAGATTTTTATGCGGCGATGGAACTTGCTAAGCATCTTGGAAACTTAGGACTTGATAACTCAAGAATTATTATTCGCCACCCTATTGAACTTATCGTAACATTGCTTAATATGACAGGCGTTTCAAGCTTCATAACCTACATTCCTCGTAAAAGATAAAAAAGGGCCACTGAGTGGCCTTTTTCTTATAGGTTATGCGTGTATACCTCATGATGATATTTATTGTTTAATGGAGCATCGCCTCTTACATAATGATTTAATAAAGCTCCTTCAGCACAGTAAACATCCGTTTTTTTCATAACATACTTATCTACTTTTGAATCAAAATAGTTTAAGACACCGTTTATATTCCAACTATCATGAATACTTATTAAATTATTATTATCGTTGTAATGGGCGCGGTATTCCACATCATATTCACTATTAAAGTATCGCTCAAGCATATTATAGGAAGAGTGGTTGAAACAATCGTACCAAAGTACAGGAGCATTAACAGTAATATTTATCGGAAGCATATCTATGATATCCACCCATACACATTTCACTTTTTTAATCTCCGCAGGAATGATAATGTTTAGAACATCAACATTATTATCATTAATGTCTAACCATGTATTTTTGAGTGATCCTTTTACGCTCCAGTGATACACAGGAGAGTGCTGCGTAGATATAGCTGGATTATTACTAATAGTTAACTCAACACTGTCTCCATTGGTTCTAACGCCTACAAAGACGTATCTGGCACTGGCTGTACGCTTTATTTTATCGTAAATAGGTTTCGATGAGAACTGGGCATTATTTATGGGAGATGAAAGTTCAAATGATTGCATATTGGCTGTCCTTTAGGTTAAATAATAGCTATTAAGTTTACATGTCAAAAATATAGGCTATAATTATAACATCTGTTTTATGCATAATACAAAAAACAAAATAGAAGCGCATATCTATTTTTTATGACTAACCCTTTACAACATCCCTATAAATGCTTAAAACATACTTATTACACCCTGTAAGATAGCAAACAACGAAAGAGGAGAAGTGAGAAAGGGTTGTTACCAACGCTGCTATCCCACACTATAATGTGTTCTCACAAAAAGACTATGGCAGAAGTAAACAAGAATACAAATAAAAACACTGGTTATCTTTTCCCTAATGAAAAAAAGAATGATCGTCAGCCAGATTTTCGTGGGAAAGCTACTATTGAAGGGAAAGAGTTCCTAATATCAGCATGGAAAAGAGAAAAGGACGGCAAGGAAATTCTGAGTCTATCTATTACAGATCCTTCCACACTACCTCCTACCGGGCAGAGTCAGAACCAGCCAGCACCCCAGCCTAAAAATGATTCAGGTAAGAGCGATCCTCATCCTGAAGTTAATAAAAATCAAGATCAAGGCACCTTCCCTGATCCTGATTTCTTTAGTGATATTTTCGATCAGCCTAAATAATAAATCATGCAAATAAAAAGGATACCTGAAGTATCCTTTTTTATTATATTGCTTATTAACGCGGATTAAATGAACGTCTTGTTGCTTTAGGCATGATAAAGTCTTCACTGCTGAAGTGTTTCAAAGCACGTTTAGCGTTTTCTTTTCTTACCATATCTGTCACATTGAACTTAGCATATGAGCTATACAATGAGCCTTTTGTATCTAAAATTTCTTCAAGCTGAGCATTACTTAACTCATCCAGTTTCTTACCAACAATATCTCTATATCCGAAAGGAATAGTTTTATGTGGAATTGGCGAGTTAACCCAATCAACAAAGCTATCAAAATCATTCTTATGACCCAGCTCAAGATATTTCTCAACAACCTTGCCAAAGATTTTACCTGTGATTTTAACATCGAAATCAGCACGGTGAGCATCACCATCAATATGATCCAGTTTCAGCCAGTAGCGAAGCTCCTGTTGTTTGAAAGAGGACAGTTTAAATCCATCTTCGTTCTCTTCACCAATATGGAATACATGCATTGCCATACGATAAACGTCTAACCATTGTTTATCATTAAGGAAATCAAGCATCCCACGGTCGAAGTCAGAGTTATAAGCCAGAAGAGGATAATCTCTCACATAACGTCTGATTTCCTTTTCTTCTTTCTCAATCGTTGGCTTATTCTTCACAAGAGAATCACCAATATGGTGAACCGCAGCAGCACCTGGTGGAATCGCCATCTCAGGATTAATAAACGTCTGATAGTTACGTGAGAACTCACCTGTTTGAACGCTATAAAGCCCCGCAGCAAACTCAACAAGCTTATCTTTAGCCTGAACAATATTGCCGTCCTGATCACGAATATTAGCATTATTAGCGCCTGTTGTTTCAGTATCAAGAATGATACATTCCAAATCAGTCAATTTACCACTAAAGCTACGTTCAGCTCTTACATAGGTATTTTCAACATAGTCTGCTTTCAACTCTTGTTTTTTATTATACTTACCTTTTTTAGCTTCAGGATTGCTAAATTCCTGATCGATCTTCTTCTTGTAAACAGGCTCAACATAAGAAAGCACATCGTATTTTTTCAAATCGTTATAAAAAACACTATCTTTACGTGTCAGGTTAGCAAGCTGACCTGATGTAAGATCTTCAGGCTTTTTACCAACAACAGTTTTAAATCCAAAAGGAATAACGTCGTATTTAATCGGAGAGTTAACCCAAGAAATAAATGAGCTAAATTTATTCTCATTACCTGCTTCAAGATAACGATCAACTACTTTCTCAAAGATTCTTCCCGCTAAACGAGCTGAGAAAATCGCACGATGTGAATCGCCTTCAACGTTTTCAATACCAAGCCAGTAGCGAAGCTCTTGAGGTTTGAAGCTGCCGAGTTTTTGACCTTTTTCGTTTTCCTCACCAATCTTGAATGTGCGCAACGCCATACGGTTAACATCAATCCACTGCTTATCTTTGAGGAAATCAAGCATAGAACGTGTAAAGTCTACACTGTTAGCCATAATAGGATAATCACCAATATGACGACGAATAGCTTTAGTCTCTTCTTCAAGAACAGGACGACCTTTTACCATGTCATTACTAACATAGTGGTAAGCAGATGCACTTGGTGGAATGAGTGTTTCTGGATCAATAAATGATTCATAGTTACGCGAAAATGCCTTCTTTTTCACATCAAGTAATACCGCAGCGATTTCAACGACTTTATCTTTCTTTGCGATAACCTGATTGTTTTCATCAAGAACATCTTGCGCGTTAAAACCCGTTGTGTTTAAACTCACAAACATGGCTTTAACGTCAGTTAGCTTACGATCATGATTACTACTTTGACCAACCTGATTAGCAATGGACTTAGAATCTCCATCCATTAATGTAGGGTTAATAAAGTTTCCAATCAGTTTATTATCATTACTCATATTTTTCTCTTCCTTTTTTAGGGTTCAAATCTCACTTTCTATTCATCTATTATATCCTCTCATGATCAACAGGGCAAGGAAAATTTTACAAACAATGCGAAATAAATAATATTGCTATTCAATAGAGACTTGATGTATAGTATACGAACACAAACATTCAACTACATGAGGTTAATAATGAAAAAGAAACTTAAAATCGGCGGTGCTATTATTGCTTTAGCTATTTTTATTGGTGCTATCTTGTTTCTGACAAGTGGGTCATCTAATCATGATTCGCACGAAATAGGCAGTGTAAATACAGCATTCAAGATGTTCGGATCTGACCATGTTGTTGATGTTGCTAACTTCCAAGATCCAAAAATCCCAAGCATTATCTGCTCACTTTCTCGTGCTAAAACAGGTGGCGTTAAAGGTAGCCTTGGTCTTGCGGAAGACTCTGCAGATTTTGACATTAGCTGCGCACAGATTGGCCCAATCGATTTATCTAACGTTCCTAAAGATAAGCAGGAAGTGTTTAACGAATCTCGTTCAATCACATTTAAAAGACTTCGCGTGGTAAGAATGTTCGATCCTAAGTTTAACTCATTCACTTATTTGGCTTACTCTGACAAGCTTGTTGACGGATCACCACAAAACGCCATAAGTATTGTAGCAGTTCAGGGCTTTACAGCAGCGCCTCATGCCAATCAGGTTCCTAATCAGGTTGTGCCTGTAGAAGTAAAATAACATAACCACCAGAGTATTTAAATAGCCAGCTCGTCTGGCTATTTTTTTAAGGATTATAATGAAAGATAAAGAAAACCTTCTCGCAAAACATTATATCAATTCAAAAAAAATAGAAAGCTCCCCTGTCTTTGTGTTAAATCAAAATCATAGGGACGCTATTGTGCAACACTTTATGTCTCTCTCGCTTGAAAATAAAAGAATGCGCTTTGGTTATTCTGCCTCTTTGTACTCCTTACAGGAATACGTCTCAAAGATTAACTTTGAAGACGGAGAATGTCTTGGATTTTTAGACTCAGATAATCAAATACGTGGAATTTCTCATGTAAGCCGTGGGCAAAAAGAATATGTTGCGGAACTTGGCTTAAGCGTTAATGAAACATATCAAGGCAAAGGTGTGGGTTTCGCTTTATTGATATACTCAGCACATTGGGCAAAACATAAAGGGTATGACTTTTTTAATATTGAATGTTTAGCACATAATACAAAGATAGTTAATTGGGTAAAAAGGGCTGGCTTTCCAATACAAAGAATTGGATTCGAAACCCTTTCTGTATTCCCAACTATAGCAGGACCACTACCTCAGATTTTATAAGTTATACTTACTTATCGCCTCCGCTGTTTTTTCTTGATAAATACCATCACTGCTCTTACTGTCAAAATCCTCCTGAGAGACACGTAGAGCAACTTTAGATTTAATCTCATGCGATTCAACTGGTGGCGCTAAAGACGCATCCATACTCTTCTCAGAGACCTTATTTAAAGCATTCTGAATAGAAGATGGATATATCAACTCTACATCGGGAACAACACCATGCCATTGAAGATAATGGTTTTCGGGTGTGGTATAAAAACCTACAGTTAGTGTTGCCTTCTCGTCATTAGAAATAGGCAGTGTGGTTTGAACAGAGCCTTTTCCGAAAGTAATACTCCCTAAAGTAAACCTTACTCTATTATTTTCCTTTAAAGCGGCAACTAAGATTTCTGCAGCCGAAGCTGTTGTCTTATCTGTCCAGATAATGACAGGGGTCTCTTTTGCCCAGCGTGTCCACGCCTCTGTTGGATAAGCAACAGTATTAAAAACCATTTTCTCTGTATTGCGCGTCTCAATACTTACAACGTTTTTATGTGGAAGCAAAAATAAACTTGCCACACCAGAGCTGACATCAACAAGGCCTCCAGGCGATCCTCTTAAATCAATAATAATACCATTATGATCTTTATTTAGCTTATACCAGTTATCTCTTATCGCACTTGCGACCTCATTAACAGTAGTTTCCTGAAAATCTGATATTCTTATCGTAAGCCAATCAGAATCCCCTAGTGATTTTATAGTAGAATAGACCCCAAAAGACTCTATATTTTCTCTTTTTATTTTTACTGTTTTAATGGTTTTTTCATGACTAAACTCAATATTAACCTCACTTCCAACTACCCCTTTAAAACCATCTATGAAATCAACACTATCAGAACTTGATCCATTTATTTTTAAGAGAACATCTCCTGATCTAATTCCCGCCTTATCTGCTGGACCATTTTGCTTTACTGCTATCACATTATAGCTTTTATCATTTTTATCGAAAACATATCTTATGCCTACACCACCATACTCACCTTTAAGTTTATTAGACAGTGTTTCCTGATTTTCTTTATTCCACCACGTACTATGGGGATCTATTTTACTCATCATGCCTTGAATAGCACCATCTCTCATGCTTTCTTTCTGTTTCTCAGATAAGGGATAAATAAAGTTATCTTCAAGTATGCTCCATGTTTTTACGATATCCGACATATTTTTATCCCTCACAACCAAATCAGCCTCATGCTCTTTCTGATTGTAAAGCTTTCCTCCATAAAATCCCGATCCAAAAATAATCAGCAGTATTGAGGCAGCTATGATATTTCTTTTCATTGTATTCCTTATTTGAAATTATACGCTATTTTAAGATAATATAGATAAAAAGTGATTACACAAGATAAAGAGGTTAAAATGCCAGAACTTCCAGAAGTAGAAACAGTTAAGAATGGATTAAAGCCTATCATAGGCTCAAGATTAAAAAGTTTTATTGTCCATAAAGACGGATGGCGCAAACCTGTTCCTGTAGATAAGCTTAAATCACACATAGGAAAGCCAATTATTGACACTTATCGCAGAGCCAAATGGCCTGCTTTGGTATTCGAGGACGGTTGTCTGTGGATGCATTTAGGCATGTCCGGGCAAATTCGTTTATTTAACTCTGATAAAAACTTGCCACCTTTAGAAAAACATGACCATATCGAGCTTTTCTTTGAAGATGGTAAAGTTATTCGATTTAAAGATGAAAGACGCTTTGGGGTAGTAGCATGGACAGACTCTCCTTATTCTGAGCCTCCGTCAAGTGAAAAACTTGGCCCTGAGCCTTTTGATCCAGAATGGGATGATGCCTGTTTTTATAAGCAGTTATCTCAATATAAAACACCTATAAAGCCTTTTATTATGAGTGCTAAAATTGTTGTTGGAGTTGGAAATATTTATGCCTCAGAAGCCCTTTTCTTAGCAAAAATCTCCCCTTTGAAGCCTGCCAATACACTTAAAATAAATGATGCTTCTAATCTTAGAGCAAAGATTATCCATGTATTAAAGGAAGGAATCAAAGGTGGTGGATCAACACTTAAAGATCACCGCATGGCTAATGGTGATATCGGGGATTATCAAAATAGTCATACCGTCTATGGGAAAGAAGGAAAACCCTGCATTGTTTGTGGGACGCCTATTGTTAAGATAACCCAGGCTACACGCTCTACTTTTTATTGCCCAGCTTGCCAGTCGGACTAAAGAATAGTCTTATTTTTCCAGGCTAGAAAAGATAAGACAGTATCAATCTTTTCAAAGATAAAAAAAAGAGTATTATCTTAAAAAACATTAAAAGGAAAATAGTATGAAAAAGATAAATATAGCGATTGCCTCAACAATTATTGCAATTGCCAGCCAAAGTGCTTTTGCTGCAGATAACAGTGTAAATACGGCAGAATGGATACCTAAACTTGATGAATATCTTCAGACAGGCAAGTTCGCTTCTGCACGACAAATCACTACGACACAACCAGCAGCCGCAGTATTAGAACGTCTTAAGCCTTGGGCAGAAATGGGGCTTACTCCTGCTCAATGGATGTATGCTGAAGCAATGCTGAGATCGGGACGTAATCAGGAGTCGGCGGATTGGACTTACATTTCTTTCTTTAATACACGCCTTGATGCTGCCTTATGTAGTAATGCAGAAGCTAAAGGTCTTGAAAAATCAATTGTTGCCTCTTTCAATAAAACAGTTCAGACAGCAAGAGTTCATCCTGAAATGATGACCCAAGCCATCATTAATACTATTCAGTTCCAAAAATCCAAACCGCGCTCTTATATTGCCAACAAGCATCCTGAATGGTTGTGCCTGATGGTGTTTAACCGCGATAAAAAAAGAGTTACTGTTCCAACTTCTCAATGGGGTGAAATCTATCAACAAAGCCTTGATAACTTCACTGCTAAAACAAAAGGAGCAAGAGAGCAGACAGAGTAAGTATAGAGTTACAATAATAAAAAGGAAGAGCCTTGCTCTTCCTTTTCTTTTGCTTTTATTTTTCCTGATTAATGAGTGCCCGTTCTTTCATATTTTTCGTAAAAGGAACAAACTCTTTTTTATATTCAATAACAGGATTGATTCCAAGCTTAAGCGCTACCTCACCCCATAATCTACGTGAGATTTCAACACGCTCTTGCTCTTTATCATAACCTCTTAACTTAATATACCAGACTCGACCTTTTGTTATTGCCCCTGTGATACTCTTACGCGGCTCATTATAAAGACCTTCGATATATAATAAAGAAACAATACAACCTCTATGAACTTTTAAAAACTTATCCCCATACATTTCTTGAAGTTTTTTAAGCGAAGTTTCCACTAAATACTTTTTGTTTTTTGTGGTGGTTGTAACCATAGTGTATTTCATATCAGCTTTAAACATTACGATGTCATCAACCTGAATATTCGTAAGTTTACCCAAATAACTGACTGTCAAGAAAGCAGCCTCTTCTTCTTTACGTTTCTTGCTCTCAACAATTTCGAGAATCGACTTACCCCATTCAGCGACAGCACTTTCTTTTGATGCTTTTTTTGATAACGCTTTACATAAAGCAATCGCAAGACGATCACGTTTAACGGGCTTCAATACATAGTCTGCGACTTCTAAAGAAAACGCATCAATAGCTTTATCAGGGAAAGCACTCACCATAATAAATACGGGCGATTCTGGATCTTCTTGCCATCTTTTAGCAAACTTTAGACCATCTTCTTCTCCTGGAACCACAATATCAGATAATACAATATCGATATTTCTTGATTTTGTTCTTTCTTCTACTTTTTTGTCAAACTCTTTAGGCGTTGCGGCACTGACTAAAATACGCGCTTTAACAGTAATCAACTCAGGATCTGGCATTTTACTGTGAGGGTTTGATAATAACATTTCTTTATGTGCTTTTAAAAGCAGCCAAGTCCATAAAAGAGGCTTAGTTGTCGAGTTTTCTAATCCCGGCTTGGGTATGTCCCAAGACCATCCTTCCACGATCCTTCGCAATCTTTCACGCGCCATTGGCTCGTCATCCATTATTGCTAAATTTATCCAACTGATTATTACGCTCATAGTCCTTTCCAATAAATAATATAGTTCGTATCATTTATGAATAACGAAAGATAAAGATTTGTAAATACCAAACTGGAAAAATAACAAAAAAAAGAGGGCATAAGCCCCCTTTTATCACTATTATTACTTATTAATTGTATTGATTATTTTTCTTTGTTGTTTCTAACATTGTAGCTTTCGTAAAGAGCTGATTTCCTAAAATGCCTCGTATCACCACTTAAAAGAGAAGTATTTAAAGAGTTAAGTGAAGCTGATTGCGTAGAGGAAACTGCCATAGAAGCTCCAGCAAGCAAACCTTTAGCACCTTCAATCATTTGTCTTGCCGCATCCATATTTCCTATATCAAGCTGTCTGATAGACTCCTGTTTTTTATTCGCAACTTTCATCATAATCACTTTATCAATCACTTCCTGATTAATATAAGTATCTTCACGGTTATTTACAATATCTAGTGATGTTGTTTTTGTTATCTGAATCTTTGAACCATCTTCTTTCTCATAGCTTACTGTTATACTGATCGAAGCATTTTGCTCAACGGGTAAACCTTCAAATAAAACATCTACTGGGTTAACTGTTGTTAAGTTTGGCAATCTATAAGCACCATTTTCATCTTTAACAAATGCATTAAGCATCTCAAGTTTGGACCAACCCTTTCCTTCAAATGTCAGTCTTACTTTTTTACCAACGATGTTCATTATACCATAAAACTCATGAACAAACATTTCTTCAAAATCAGCTTCACTTTGAATGTAGTAATAATTACCATCACCACTTTCACTCATCCCTTGAAGCAAGTCTTCGTTATAGTCATTACCAACACCAAATACGGAGGTTGTAACATCTGTATCTGACAAGCTTCTAACATTTGAACAAATATCATCAGGGCGTGTTATACCAACGTTTGCCTGTCCATCTGTTAACAATAGGACACGGTTTAGGAATCCTTCACGCATATTTTCAGCAACACACTGCGCACCCGCTCTCCATCCATCAAACAATGCTGTCATGCCATTACATCTTATCCCCTGAATAACACTGGTAATAAGTGCTTTCTCACCGCCTTTAACACCTTTCAGTAACACTTTTGCTTCACTACCAAAAGTAACAACCGAAACTACATCATTTTCATTGATATTAGACAACGCTATCAATGCCGCCTCTTTTACCAGTTGAAGCTTACTTTTCCCATAACCAACGGTAGAAGATTGTGCAATCCAGGAGTTTATCGTCGTCCCATTAAATCCTTTATTAAACATCATTTGAGGGTTATGACTATGCTTGACTGTAGCAACGGAGCTTTCCATTGAGCCTGATATATCAAAAACAAACGCAATATTTACAGGTTTCCTGCTATTACTAACAACGCCTTCTTTTTCAGCAAGGATCTGATTAAGCAAATTACACTCACCTTCAGCTCGTTCACTCTTTAAAAATGGTCTATTCCAGATTGATTTTATATTTACATTACTCATAGTATTTTCCTTTTATTTGTTTTTATTTAACCATGACTCTACAAGTTTAATAAGAGCCTCTTTATTCCCCAATAAGTCTTCTCTCACTTGTATTTCTAAAGCATCACCAATCATTTCTTTAGACCATCTAAGAGAACTACCTTCCACAACAAGCTCAGGTAATACCGCAGAAGTGGATGTTCCATATAATCCTCTTGAGACAGTTGACCCCGAACCTTTTAAAATGTTTAAAGCACGTTTCTTTTTCTCATTGAATGCGTTGTCATCGTATAAACTGGAAGTTGTAGATGCATTATCATTTTTTGAGTTTATAACAGCAAAGAAACCAGAAACATCTAAACATTTATCACCACCATCTTCACCATGAGATGTATCAATATAAGATGCCGCAATTTTGTATGGCATACCAATAGCCTGAAGTTCAACAAGCTCTTTAAATTCCTGCAAGTGGGTTCTATTATAAAAAACATGCTTTCCATCTTTTACAGGAGGCGTCAGCGTCTTACTACTAAAATAGGTTCTGACCATTCTCTCTGTCCACTTATCTGAACGTCGTTTATCATTACAAACCAGCGCCCCTGTTTGATTTAACGGCACTTCTTTATTTAATATTTCCACAAACTGTTGGATATCCCATAACTCGGACTTCTCTAACATCTTATCACCTCATAGTTAACTTCTATAATAACAATGACACTATATACCGTCATTGTCAATTTTTACTGTTAATAAAAACAAGTTTGATATTAAATACTGAAAACGTAATACTATGCAATAAAAAAAGCTCCCGAAGGAGCTTAATATTTTATTATGTTTTAATCTTAGTGGAATGTGCCTATTGCGATTATTCCTACAACACCAGCAACGCAAGCTGACATTATCTTCCGTGCTTTTTTCTTTTCTGATTCTGATGCTTTATCCCAAGGAATAATCAGAGATTTGTTTTCTTCAACGCTAACGTCTTGCTGATGATTAACTAATGGCATAGAAGCCACTGGAGAGTTATTAGTCAGGTGATCGCTATGTGAAGGTTGACCAAATATTTTGCTCAACGAATCATTGGCTGTCTTCTTATAAGGTTCAGCTTTATTAGCAGAAGATTCCTGAGAAGACGCAGAAACAGTTTCAACTTCTTTTACAGGCTCTACACCATGAATAACCAGATTTAATCTATCTTTAGCAAGAGAAGCACTCGTTCTTACAGGAACTTCAGGCTGTTCTACAATGTTCTCAATATTTTTAGGACTGCTTAATGTTTCAACGTTACTATTATGTTTAAGCTTCGTCGCAATATTAACTTGCAACTCTGGAGCATCTTCTATTTCAACTGTCCTCGGAGCCTGTCTTATAACCTCATTCACTTTAGGCTCAATACTATGTGGTTGAACCATAATAGGCTTAGAAGCTGGCTCAGATACCACTTTAGGCTGAGATACGTGTTCCTGAACCACAACAGGCTCTGGCTTCACAGTTTCTTTGGAAACAACCTGAGCAGCTTGTGGCTTTTCGCCAAAAAAACCACTCAGCAGACTATCAGCAGACACAAGTTCCTCAGCGTCTTTCTTAAGTGATTCATCATTTTTCTTAGGTTTTGTAATCCTGTTTAAAGCAGAAAAGTCTTTCTCAAGGCCTTTTTCTTTAATAGTCGATTTTGTCATTTTTCATTCCTCATTTTACAATAATTGCACTTGCTAAAGAATAACTTAAAAAATAGTCAAATTCAAAAATAAAAAAGAGCCTTGGTAGGCTCTTAGTAATAATATATCAAGATGGTTCTATCATCTCTTGTCGCTGCTTGAGTAGAGCATTTGCCAGACCTTGATTAATAAAGTTATACTTCGCTGCATTCTCAGCTATTTGCTCTATAGTTAAGCCTATCTCAGAAGCATTTACACTCAAAATAGTTTCAACTGTTGCCACCTTTATATTGCTCTCATCAATATTTTTTCTTAGGTATTCACACCCTGTTCCATAAACAATGATAACAGCCCAAGCTTGAAGAGCATTTTCAAATAACCGCTTTGCCCTGATATTCTCATCGTTATTATTTTTTTCCATAGCTTTTAATAGCGTAATGGTCTTCTTACTGGCATCATCTTGAGCCTCTTCATAAAAAGATTCATTGTCATAAATAAACTGCTCTCCTTCTTTTAGTTCCTTGATAATACTTTCCAGAATATATTCAAGATCAGCACCCATAATACTATATGTGTTATACTTGAAGTATTCTTCAGAATCTTGCGTATAGGGATTAGGAACGTCAGGACTGCCATTTCTTTTTACAAGCTTAATGAAATATTGTAAATCAGGATCTTTTTCTTGATACAAACCATCATAATAACCAAGAAACTCTTTCAATGCTCTTTCTGAATGACCTTCTTCAGCAATAGTCTTCCTTTCTTTTTTACCGATACTGTTATCATGATATTTATCTTTTATGCTTTTAAGCCTATCAAGCTTTGCTTTCAAAAAAGAAACAAGTTTACTTTCTTTTTTTACAGGTCTTTCCCTTACAATGTCTAATGGATGGTCACGCTCTATACGTTTAGCCGAGTTTCTTAAAATATCTTCCGGCTTCTCATCTTCATCTTGTTTATATCTATGCATTTTAGTTCTCATTTTAATTATGTATTTAAGCAAGAATACAATAAAAAACCAGAACTATCAACTTGCAAATTTAAATAAGAATTAAACTAGAAAAATAATAATAAAATATTTTAAAAAGCTTTTTAAATCAAATAGTTAATAAGTATCATAACTGTAGTTTTTTTGACGGCAACAAGATTATATAGTAATATTGAGACTCAAATAAAGGAGATAATATGTCAGTTAATCAAGCACAATTATACAGTATTATGAACAGTTTATCACGATTATTATGACCCAGGGTATTAATTAAACTGTTTTTACAAACTATCATTAAAAGGGGAGCATTCCCCTTTTTATCAAAGGAAATCAATAATGCTCTTTAATGATAACACTCTTAAAACCAATATATTAAGATGGCCTAGCGATGCTTTTAAAGACCTTCCTCTTCAGGATTTAAAATACTATAAGTATAAAAGAGCAATGAAAAACATACCTGAAATCGTTCATCCTCTTATTGAGAAAATGCTTTGTGTTTATAAAGAAATGGGGCTTGTATGGGATGATAGGAGCAATCCTGAAGCCTACACTTTAGTTGTTGATTATAAAATAAGAGACGTAAAGGCAGGGAGATGTACCTGTGGTCTCGAAGGTTGGCATATTGACGTGGTTAGAAATCCTAATCATGATGAAGATACAGACTACCATCTTATTTATACTACTGAGGTTGGCACAGAGTTTCTTTTAAACAAAATCGCCATTGAGAAATCAGATACTACATTCCATGATGCGCTTAAACGCTTTACTGACTCTCAAGAGGCACAGGAAATCTATCAAGCATTGCCAGATACCGTTTCTCTGTTTAAACGCCTACAGTTTCATCGTGGTGCTGTTGTAAAGGAAGATCATAGAAGAATGTTGGTAAGACTAACATTAACAAAAGTGATAAAGTAAAGGCCGCATAAGCGGCCTTCAATCTTTTAGGCAAAACAAAACTTGCCTTGAATAACTGGAGCTACTTTCAACCCCTCAAACTCAGCAGGCACTGGCTCACCTCTAGACTCGCGAGGAAGATAGACAACAAACATTGGCTTGTTGAAATCAAGACCAATACCCACGCCGTTGAATGGAATATCCAGATCATTAAGTTCCTCAATCATTTTAAAAGCCATACGCATTAAGCGAGTATAGTCATAATCAGGAAACTTAGGCCATTCTGGAGACACAACAATTTTGTTCTGCTCAAAATCCTTTAGAATCTTTGCAGCTTTCGCTCTTTTATAAAAAGATTCGCTAACGTCTTTAACGTTACCCTCTTGATATTTTGTTTTAAATTTTTTACTCATTTTTACACCTGTTCGTTTTATTATTTCAAACACTATACCATTATACGAACAGCAAATCCACATTTTTCTTCATAGCCAACAACATTTAATGGCTCTATACATTTTCTGTATAAGATGTATACTGTTTTATCATAGACAAAGGAGGACTTTATTATGACAATCAAGACTGTTTTAAAAGGAATGCTTTTCATAACCATGCCTTTATTTTTGGGAGGCGCGACGTATTACGTGAATGGTCGCCCTGTGTATGTGGATGACTACAACACAAATCAGTATTACTCTGATTATTCTGATTCAAACATGTTTATTGGATCTTCCACACCCGTAGTGATAAATAATGGGCCTGTTATTATTATCCGTAAAGAAAGACCCAATACACCCCCTAAACCTAAAGATCCAAACTTTAACTCTGGAGAGAAAAAGCTTCCCAATAACGGCATCAGTCGCCCCGGAACGCCTTACTTTAAAGGGGACGGCACAACATCTGATCGTTAATCGCTCAGCTTTATCGCAAACACCCATACTGGCTCAGGACCGAACTCTGTATGGGTTATCTGTTTCTTTGTATAGCCTTGCCATGAAACCTCTATTATTTTATCTTTTTCGGTTGGTTTTGGATAGCCAAGCTTTATCAGGATATTATCATAGGATTTATCTTTCAGACGCTTCTCCCAATAAGGCTTAACAAGCCGAAACTCTTCTTTCTTTAGGCCATTTTTAATTTCTTCAAAATACTGTCGCTTCAAATTAAGTGTTAATGTTTTCATGAAGGCCTCATTACTTTAGATATTGGCTTAATATCTCCATTAAGTAGAGCCTCATGCGTTTCTTTCGCATAACTCTTTAAAGCATCCAGCCCGTTATCGTCCACCCAATCAGCAAATGCATCCTCATCATTATTGAAACCATGCTTCATTTGTTTCATAATATTCCCAAGCATTCTATCTTTAACATCAATACCTAACCACTCTCCAACTTTGAAGCCATTAAAAACATTTCTGAATGAACTTATTTTGTTATCATACTTAATAATGTCATTGTATTGCTTTTTAGCACTTGGAAACGCTTTAAAAACCATATCCTGTCTTTCTTGCTGTGTTTTATTACAAAGCTGGCTTTTCTTAATAGGCATAGCTTTAACATATTCAGAAAATTCTCTGTAGGTATTCCTTAACAAACGTTGAGCTTCTTCCCTGTTTCCTTTTTCAGTCTTGTCGATAAAAGATTGACTATCAAAATAAGGAGAATCATAGATAAACTCAAACATTTCATTTAAGGAGTAAAATCCAATCTTATGCTTATTACTGTTCAGCCCTAGAAATTCTAACGCAGAATAAAAATCAGTATCAACAGTAAACTCACCTAATTTCTTAGCCTTGCTGCTACTTCCATAAATAAACTTGTTAAGTCCATCCTTCTTAAATGTCATTTCAAAATTAGACGTGGCTAAGAAGCTAATCAAAACATTAAGATCGTTATAAGCAAAATAACGCTTGGCACCTAAATACTTATCTTCAGGATGCATCATTAGATCAACCTGATAAAACTTATCATTTGATGGATAACCAAACGAATATACCTGACTATCTCCCGTTTGTTCTGGAGACTGTAGAGATTCTTTCAGAAAACTATGAAACTTGTTATAACCATATTGTTGTATAGCATCTTTAGAAATCAACAAATCAATATCACCAAAAGAAGCCTTGTTTTTATAATAAGGCAATACCTCTACAAGAGGCGTTTTTAACTCTTCTTGTAGTTTAGTAATAATATCATTAGAAACAGACAGGAAATCCTGCCTGTCCATTCTTGACACCGAGATACTTTTTAATGCTTTCCCACCCATTATTATTCCTCTTATATTTTTCCTGACTTACGAGCAGCAACTTGTTTTAGCTCTTTCTTAGCAGCTTGCCTTGCTTTTCTTTGGTCAATAACAGCCTGCTTTTCAGGTGCAATGTTATCGTAACCACTATAGTCAACCTTACTGTCTATATCTAACACAAATGCTTTTATCTCTTCCTGACTTTTTTCTAAAATGAAGTTCATCATTTTGATATCATTTGGGAAGGTTTCTTTAACAATTGTTGTCAGATAACCCAATGCTTGACCTGTTTTACCACTCCATTCAGACATTAACTCAGAGTTAAACTTTTCTCTAACGATTAGAATATTCGCATAATTTTCTAAAGTTAAGTCATAGTTCTTTTTAAAATCCGGGAATGCTTCAAAGATCTTTGGAAGCCACTCAGCTTTATCTTGAGGATACGTGAAAACAGACGGCGTATCATTATCCCTAATCCACTGTAAAAACTGCTGATAGGTTGGTCTCTTTTTGTCTCTTACGCGATATTTATAAGACTGATTCTCCATCAAATAAATATTACCATCAAAATATTTTGAACCGCCTACATATTTATAGACATCTTCTAAGTTTTCAAAACCTTCTCTGAAACGCTTTGGATCAAAACCCATAAATGACAATGATTTATCAAAGTCTCTGGTCAATAAAATATCAGCAAGCTTATGGTCGCCATCACGCATAACATACCACAATCCATTATGACCAAATTTCAAGCCCATCTTGTGTGCAGAACGACCAACAAGGTTGCCCAAATCATTATAGGAAAAATAGTTCTTCGCATAATCAAGCGTAACTTCTGCCATTTGAAGAACATCAACTTGAAAGCCTCTATCTTCTTCAGGACTTGTTCTGTATTCAAATGAAAGCACATGACCATTTGCTTTCTCTTGTCGAGAGAAGAACGCTTCTCTGGCTTTTTCAATTAGCTTTTCAATACCACCATGTGCTTTAAGACCCTCTTCAGAGATAAGCACATCTAAATCACCAAAAGAGCTTTTCTCTCTGTAAGAAGGAATAGAATCGACCATAGCGGTAGGAAAGTTTTCTTTCAAGAAAATAACCACATCTCTTTCGCATTGATCAAACTCTGGCTTATCAAGTCGCCTTGTTCTTACTTCCTTTAATGCATTACCACCCATTTTATTTTCCTTTATTAACTGTTTATCCTTATATAATAGCGTTTATTCGAACAAATCGAAAGCTTTTTATTAAGCTATACTAAAAATATTCATTCACAGCGTGATTTTTATACAATTGACAGATCTTCATATTCAGCTAATATTTATGTAGCTAAAAAAATAAAAAGAAGGACACAAATATGAGTGGTAGCGCAAAAAGATTATGGTCTCCAAACTCAACATTAAATGAGGTAGAACAGACACTGACAGCATTTCTTACCCGTTGTCAGGACAAAAGAATATTAACGAATAACTCCATTACTTTATTTCATGTATATCGCCTGGAGCAATCACTCCCTACTGATAATATGGTCGAAATTTCGAAGTTTTTACGTTTTTCCAAAAACGATACGCCAGAAACCGACAGAATCCGTGAAGTATTATTACGATTACTTTCAGCTACTTTGAAATCACATTTTTACTTTGACGATGCTGCAATCGTTCGGCATGAGCCATATCTTTTCCTTACGCCAGATTTATTTAAGCCTGGACAGTTTAGATATGGTATTTACTACCCTATAGAGAGCAATCAAAAGAGCTATAGCCTGGTTGTTAGTGAATGGGACCTTTCATTTACTCCGTCTTCCTATACTAAAATAAATCCGTGGGATCGCTTTTCTGCAATAGTTTCTCCTGATGTCAAAAAATGGTTTGATCTTAAAGAACTTAAATCGTTTAAAGATATGGATAGAGTCGGCTATTTTAAAATAAATGATTGGAACTCTCGAAAAAAATATCAAGCGCTTTCTAATGATAAATCGCTTAAAGATTTTGACTTAGGAAAAGTTATTGACTACAAGCCGGAGTTAAAAGACTACTACTCAGCAGTAGGCCTTGAATGGGCAAACTCAATAAAGAAATGGTTCATTCCTAAAGGATGTGATTATAAACTCATCACTGAATATTTAGCTTATCTTCAGGGGCTTGATGCAGATGAAAAATTTAATAAGCTGTGGCTAACCCGAATAAAAAAAGCATGAAATCCCGGTAAAAAAGATGACGGTAAGCGTTTTTTATGCTTTAATTGATAGATAAGATATTTAACAAGCAGAGGAAAAAATGACAGAAAGAAAAAATATTAGACAGGTGTTTTTAGATACAGAAACAACTGGTAAAAAGAAAGAATTTGACAGAATAATTGAAATAGCACTTATTGAAGCTATCGATGGTGTTAGAACGGGTAAAGTTTATCGCACTCTTATTAATCCTGAAGGTAAGAGTATTGATGAAAAAGCAACAGAGGTTCATAAACTTGTCGCAGCAGATTTAGAAGACGCCCCTACTTTCAAAGAAGTTGCTGAAGATATTGTTGAATTCATTCGTGGTGCCGAAACACTTGCTTTTAACCATGACTTCGATGCTGGATTTATTAACATGGAAATGGAGAAAGCCGGTTATACTGAGAGTTATTGGGAAGTTGTTGGTAATACAGTTGACGTATTAGCCATTGCGCGTGCGGTATTCCCAGGACAAAGAAACGGACTTGATGTTCTTTTAGATAGACTTAAAATAGACAAATCTGAACGTGATGAGAAAGGCCATAGCGCATTACTTGATACGAGTTTAATGATTGAAGCCTATAATGAGCTTCTTAAGTCATATGATATTTCCAAGCCTGATCTTGAAACTGACATTCCACGTGATCCAGTAAGATTTTTAAACCTTGGAAACTACACACCTGTTTCTATTGAACTTAGCCCTGAAGATTTAGCAGCTCATGAAAAGATTCTCGACAGCATTCAGAAAGAAGAGAAGGTCGTTCCTGTTGAGCGAAAAGTTAAAGAAGTATCAGATAGTGAGTCAGCGCCATCATCACCACGAAGACCAACAATCTAACAAAGAAAAAGGAGATTAAAAATCTCCTTTTTTATATTTACTCTATTTAAAAGAAACCAGGTTTTAATGTCAATGCTGGGAATCGGTTAAACCATGACACTTCCTTGGTGTTAGCCTGACTCATTTCCATCTCTTCTTCTCTATCGATACGTCTAAAGTGTTCTCTTATTTTTTCTTTTCTTGTTTTATAAGCCACTTCCATTCTTCTGTTCTTATCAAGTCTTGGCTCAAGGCTTTTCTTGAATGCCGCATCATAACTATTAGACATAGCCGACTGGAAAATAAGGGCAGTGGTTAAACCTGTTTTCATCATAGGCTTATTCTTAGGCCCTCTTGATTTCATTTTTTTCAGGCGACTCAGACTAAAACTGTTTGAGCCATTCGTTGGTGAAGATATAACTGTTGGAGCAACTTTCTTTTGAACAATTTTAAGCTTGCCACCACTATCCTGCTGCGCTGCCATACTGGAGATAATCCCAAGAACGCGATCTTCAAGCGCTTCTTCATCATCAGCCGTCAAATCTTTTTTATTGGTCATACTATCAACCAAACGACAGACTAAAGCTGTGTAAAGAGCCATATCTACTTCAGGATCTTCAAATTCATACTCTTCTTCAAAATCAGGAGAAAGCACGATCTCTTCATCCATATCTCTAACACGCGGCTTCATAGTTGGTTTAGGAGGCCTCAGTTTCATTTCATTCATCATGGGTTTTCCTTTTGATGTTTAACATATATACTAATTATATAGGATGCTGATTTTTTGTAAACATCTTAAATAACGATTACTTTCCATCCAGATTTTATGATAGAATAAAGCATACACAGGAGAAACAACTATGCTACTTGAACAAGAAAACGGCTCGATAAAGTTTAGCTCTAAAGAATATAAGCGTGCTAAAAAAAGCATCATTGAAGATCATAACTATTTAATGAAAAACTGCCTCTTTGTTGCGGAAAAATGCTATGACCATATTCAGGAAAATATTCATGAATACCAGCGTCGTGCTAAAAACTTGATTCTTTCCTCATCATTAGGATTTGATGACGCTGGAAATCTTGTTCAGTTAAAACCCAATGAAGATACGACATTAAAAGGCAATAAGTTTATGAGTCTCATTGTAGGCGAACTTGTTAAAAATGCGATGTATTACACCAGAGGCGACGGGCAGTTTCACTCAAGAGAATACAAAGTTGATATTAAAGAAGATGGCTCAAAATTAGTTAAAGACTCCTTACTTAAAACGAGTAAGGACGGTGTGATGAGTATTCAGAAACCACTTCCTGAAATGTTTCCTGTTTTAAAAGATGGCGATGCTGTGCTTAACTTTAAATATGGTTCTATTACATTTAATGATGAGAAGAAAACAATCACATGGGATATTCCAGAAGGTGATAACAGTGTAAAACAAGCATGGCAAAGCAGAACAGGCATAGCTTTAACTAACGCCTTAAATAACGTAGAAGAATGGAAGGAAAGCACGGGCGGAATTTTCAACTATAAAAACAGCAACACTGACGACTTTAGAATGTCTAAAAACTTAGGTCCTATTGGTCAGGAAGAAATGCAAAATCGTATTAAAAGTATGAGAAGTAAGATTAAAGTAAAATAAAAAAAGGGGGCTATGCCCCCTTTCTTATTTCATACGCATCTTTTTCTTTGGCGTTTCCCCATTTAACCCATAGAATGATAAAAAGTTATTTATATCTGCATCTTCGCCTTTGAAGTCCAAATAAAGATCTTTAGCAGGAAATGCACTTCCATGAGCCAATATTTTATCTTTGAACTCCTTGCCTAACTCAGCACGACTTTCTTTTATAAAACTGAAGGCATCAACAGAGTAAACATCTGACCAAAGATAGCCATAATATCCTGAGCTATAGCCGCCACTAAAGATATGTGAGAAGACCATAGGGAAGTTGCTATTAGGACTTGCTTCAATAGGGCTAGTTTTATCAACGCATTCCTTATAAAGTGAAATCAGGTCATTTCCTTTACCCTGATAAGTCTCAAGATCATATAAGGCAAAACCAATTTGTCTTGAATAAAAACTCGCTGAACGGAAATTATTGAGCTTATTGGCTTTTTCAATCAAGTCATCAGGAATTTTATCATCAGATATCGCCTTAAGGAAGAAAGGCTCCTTAGAAAACTTCTCAAGCATCTGACTTGGGATTTCAACCGCATCACGTGGAACGCCATTTGTGCCGGAATAACTTCTATATTTTGTTTCCGATGAGATAGCATGAACCAAATGACCAAACTCATGAAGCAAGGTTGTTAAATCATCAAAAGACAGCCCTTCTTTTGATTGATCAAAGTTAGCACTTAGCGCAAGTAAACCTTTTTCATCTTTAGTTGGTGCGGTATAATTACTTACCCATGCCCCGCCTTTCTTAGCTTCTCTTTCAAACAAATCAAGTAAAAAGTAGCCTTTATCTTCACCATTATTGAAAATCTTATATGTTTCGATGTTTTTATTTTCAAAAGTAAAACCATCTTCTACTTTTTCAAAAGTGATATTAAACATTTCTTTAATTAAGCCAAAAGCGGCATTTAATGACTTGTCTGCAGGTAAGTATTGACGCTCTTCATCTTTAACATAGCTAAATAATGACTCTTGCATTTTCTGAGCATAGAATGACATCGAAGGTCTTTCAACGTTCAGAACGCCAAGATTTTCCTGAGCAAAAGAAACAAGCTCAGCATGTTCTTTTTCAGCAGCAGGCAATACTTTTTGATTAAGATCCATAACGAAACCTAATGCAGAATCAAGATCTTTAGCCATAGTATCTTCCAGAACAAGCTCACATAAGTTGGCTTTGTTAAGGATATGAGCACGTTTTTGCTTTAACTCAACAATTTTAGTAATTGAATCAAAGTTATCATACCTGGTGCCTCTATTAGCGACCTCATTGTATTTAGAAAATAATGCATTCCTTACACTTTCGTTTTCACAAACTTCAAGAAGCTCAAAAATATGATTAATATTGAACTTAAGTGTGCGATCGGTGAACAATGATTTTTGCTGCTCCGTGAGCGTTCTGAAGCTCGCTTCATCCAAAGTAAATGACCATTCCTTTCTTGCTGAAGCAATGTTTTGAGTGAAGCTAACTGTTGCATCAGTCAAATCCTTAGAAATCTGGATTAGCTTATCTTGTTCTTCTTTAGGAAGATTTAAACCTCTCTCTTCGAAATCCTTAAGCATTTTATCTTTTAAAATGCCATCTTGCTCATCTTCAACGCTAAGGGATTTGATAAACTCATAATAATCTTTATTATAGCTCAAGTCACTCAACTCATCTTGGCTATACTTCACCATATCATTATAGCTTTGAATGACTTCAGGACGCTGATCGGCTGAAAATAAGAAACTGTATTTAGTAATAACATCATCAAAAGGTTTAGCTAACAGCTCTTCCCATTGAGTAAAATCACGGACAGTCATAGATGGCATTTCTGCTACTAAAGCTAATAGCTTACTCTTAAAAATATCAACGCCAGCTTTAAAATCACTTATGTCATTTTCTCTTATAACAAAATATTCTTTATTTATCATTACCATCTCCATTAGTTAACTATATCCTTTATCATACCATTTTATTGATAGCCACTGCAATCGAAATCAGACGAAATCAAGTTCTTTTGTCGTCATATTTTTACTATTACTGATAAGACTTTTTATTAGATGGTTTTCAGCATATTTCTTTTTATTAGAAAAAACATGAAGCATCACAAAATTATTTTGATTTGACTCTTTATTGAGTATCGCGGGAATTTCTTTGAGCGTTTTAGCTGATTTAACTTTCTGACCAAACATAACTTCAGTTTTTACTGTTGCATGAGTATCAATAATCAAATGAGGGAATTCAGTATTAAGCAATGACATGGCTGAATCAAATCCTTGCTGAATATTTTTATCAGTATCCATATAATATAAATAACTTACATTACTAACATTATTCAATGAAACCAGTTCTATTTTCATAACAGCAGAAGGGGTCAGGCCATAAAGACTGATGGCTATTTTGTTTTTATCAACAAAAGGTATAAACTCATCAAGTTCCGGGTAATACACACCGAGCATATTGTCTTTTTTTATAATACTTAGAACATAATCATCATTGATAATAACCTTACTGAAAAGATTAAATGGCCTGCCTTGAAGGTTTTCCATTACAAGCTGACATGCGGACTGACTAGACTTTATAACGCGGGAATGGTCTGACCCATACACTTTTAATAACTCACTAAAAGAAAAAAGCTCCACATTCCATTCTTTAGATAAATATTGATTCACATATACTCCTTAATAATTATAATAGTAAAACATCTTATACTTATTAATTAATACATAGAAAAATAATATTCAAATATTTTTTGAAAACAGAGCTTGTATGCTGCTTTTTAAAACATTATTACTTTGTTTCAGACTCTCTTAAGATGAAAACGGTATCACCGAAAATTCTATCAATCTTCACCTCATCCAAAGGAAAATCTTTTAGATTATGTCTTCTATAGTAGTCAACATAATCATTTTCAATATCTCTTACTGCATTCATAATAAGTGCTCTATAAGGATGGCTCTTGTAAGTAATCGCAACATCTTTAACAGCCATATTATTTGAAACACTTAATGCTTTTACATCCTCAACTTCTTTAGCAATCGCATTAATCTCACTAACGACCTTATGTTCGATATCTTCAATAGGTTTAATAGAATAACCCACTTCAGTAATAAATGCCTTAGCGTCATCAATAGAAGCATCCAGAACCATTCTTACAACATCTCTAACTCTAAGGAAGCTTACGACCTTATGGGCGTTTCTATACCAATCACACTTTACTTTTACCATGTCATGCTCAAACTGAATGACATATCCTTCGATTTGTTGGGCAGTCTTTAAGAAACTGAGCAAATCTGCCACATCTAATGCTCCCTTATCATCCTTCTTGAGATCAACAGGAGAAAGCACATCAATATTATGCTTTTCAATCAGCTCACGCAGAGCAGGATCGTTCAAAGGAATATAAGCTCCCGTCTTAATATGTCTTACATGAAGCAGAGTGAGCTTCTCTTCTTCAAAACCAATAACAATACGACGTTCAGGAGAGGTAAACTCAAAAATAGGCGTAAATTCATCCACGATTTCATTACAAAAGTTAAGCACGTTCTGAGCTTTATTGTTGATAAAAGCTTTGGCTGCGATAACAACATCAGAGTCAAAAGATTTCTTAGTCTTAAAATCAATAATGCCATTCACACGATGAGATGTAACCATTGAACCATCAAGTTTATCCCAAACCGCAACTACGCGAGTCCAGTCAAGATCTGATATTTGAACTTTGTCATTTTCACCTAAGTTAAAAAACTTATGAAGAGGACGACCGATTATCTTTCCTGTATCTGTTTCAAATACTAAACCTCTACACTCACGCGCATAGTCATTAGAAAAGGTATCATTATCCTCAACATTATAACAAACCACAGTTGTGCCATTGCTACGTTTAGACACAGCAATCTCTTTTTTATCTTGAATATAGGGAAGTAAATCAGCAATATTTTCAATTACTGGAAATACAGTTTTAGGCACTACAATATCTTTAATATTCATTTTGACTCCTTAAAGGGATACCTTTGAACGGCTATCCATTATTTTTTTAACAGCATCACTAATATGAGTTTTCTTAACAGATCCATAAGCAGACTGTTGTTTTTTTATTTTATTAGGGGCCACATTCGGGCTATTACTAGCCTTAACAACCTTTAATAACTTTTCCGTCTTACTTTTTTGCTCGATAGTATATTCTTTTATCAGATCGATTTCTATCAGTCTATCAAGATTTTCCTTTAGAGCTTGAGTAAAGTGTCCTATTTTAGCTTTTGACCCTGATAAGGCATGAAGCTTCCTGATATCTATCGCTATCGGCTTCTGATGAGAACTGTAGAAATCATGGAGCCATAAGCCTAAATAACTTTTAATATTTGCACTGCGATGAATATCAAGTAATGTCATATCACCTAAAAATAAATCCTTAGTGTAAGGGTTTATTGCAATCAGCCATTTTATATCCCTTTTGTTAGGCTTATCATTCTTTTCAACACTTCCTGTATCATTTATAACCATCTCCTCTCTGTAAGCTGCTGAGAGAAGAGATCCTGAAATCTGGTGTCTACGCCCGTCTGCTTTATTTAAAACGTATACCGTGGCTGCTGTGAGCTTTCTGAGGCTATTATAAAGCTCATCACGTGATCTGCTATTATCTGTTCTTTTAAGTATTTTAAACCACTCTGCGGGATAAATACGTAAGAGTCTACCCATTTCCACCTGCGCTTTTCTTCCGGCATGAAGACAAAGCTGAAATACCTGATAATCTCTTTTATCTAGGGCAGGTCCTGTATATGTTATTTCATAGTCTTTAACATACGAGAGTATAGGTTGATTATTATAACAGGTATTATCCGCTTTCTCACCCGCAAAGATAGATGAACGATTAAAAAGGTTAGGCATACCACCCGCATTGTCAGGCCATTCTTTTAACATCATATTTTTAGAAAGCGCTTCATGCAACGGATCTGCTTTGAGAGCAACCGCAGCCGGATAATCAATTGGCGTTGTTGTTTTCATTAGTCAAGCTCCAGATGCGTATTAACAGCTCCTGGAAAACGCAATCGCGTAATCACCTGTTCTTGAAACTTCTCATCCCTTAAAAACTCATCCATTATCATTCTATTCAACTCAGCACTACTTACGCCAAAACTTTCGGCAATATCATTCAGGTTGGAAAATATATATTCCTCTACTCGAAATGAAACTCTCTTTGATTTCTTAGACGCCATAACTACCTCTTAGCCTATTATTTTTATAAGGAAGATAATGCCATACCAAATATTCAAAGTAAAATAAAAATGGGTACCATCGGTATCCTTTTCCAGTTTTTAACCGATTATCATATTTTGGTCCAGTCCATTTCCGATTCAAGTCCAGTCGAAATCCGATTGAAAATAGGCTAAGTCCAGTCCATTCCCGATTGAAGTCCAGTCAGAAACCGATTCAAGTCCAGTCCATTTCCGATTATGATCGCTCGCAAGCCTTGGTGTGTAAGGGCTGGCGACCCCCTTAATATAATTTAATAATTATAATAATTAGGGCTTAGCATAACTTATCTTTTTATATTTTAATGTTTTTCTAAGTAAAGCTTTACTTCAGACAAAGAAAAAGCCTCCGAAGAGGCTTAAATAATTTTACTGAGTTAGTTGTTTATTAACTTACTTTGGATTTATCCATTCTTTGCTTTAGCTCTGCATTACTGGTTGGAGGGAGAACACTAACAATATCTCTTCTTCTGATGCCACCGCGCATAACCTGCGCTACAGCAACATATTGATTAGCAAGATGTGAATCTAACTCATCTTCTGTAAGTAAATTCTCTATAACCACTTCTGCTGACGTTACTTCTGGTGAAAGAACACTTTCTTTTCCTACACCTGAGAAAAGTGATTGGATAAAGCCTGATCTTTTCTGTCTTCTCACATTAACAAACTGCGATCTCATTGGATGTGATTTATCATAAACCGGGCTTGCCAAAGCATTCTTCGCACTGGAATAGTAGTTCAAACCTAAAGTATCCGCATGATATTTTAGCACTTTAGTTTTACCCAGCCTACTGGCAACCCACTCCATCGTTTCTTTTGAAGATCGATAAACATAGAACGAAAGGAAGTTTTGCAACATTGCTAACGCAGCATCCTTAGTTAAACGGCTGTAAAACTCATCTACAGACTGAGTAGCTATCAGGAATGTACAACCCAGGCTACGTGCGATTGGAATAATCTCTCCCTCTACAGTTCTTGAGATAACAGACTGAGCCTCATCTATCAGCATAATCATCTGCGTCATTCCACTGCCATTAGTTTTCCAGTCCGAAGGTCGGTTTTTAATAGCATTTGCCAATTGAGCTTTTATCAGTTGAGTACATAACGTGCCTGTATCACCATACTTAGATGGCGGACAGCAAACACCTAAGCCTCTTCCATATAAAGGACCATCAATTTTAACTCCTTCTTCTTGCTGACACCATGTAGAAGCTATTTCTTCATTGGTAAAGAAGGGGGCTAACCATGACTCAACGGTAGCTTTAATGTTAGAAACTGTCTCCGCATTCATGCTTTGAAGTCTTCTGACATAGTTTAATGACTCTTTTAACAAGCCTTTTTGCTTAGCTTTAGGATGCTCAGAAATCCAATCAAGGAAACCAGCCTCATCATTTTTGCCTTTAATCATAAAATCAAAATCATTCAACTTATCACTCATAAACACCAGCATAGCGGCAGTTTTAGGCCATTCACGACTAACAACCTTAATGCCATCTTTCTTACAGTTAGTCACATATTCTTCCCATGATTTAAAACCTTCATCTTCAGCTATCTGTGATTTTTCAAGCTCTGTTGCGTGATGAAGCAGCATTGATGCAGTCAGCAACCATTTTCTGCCCGATGATGAGAAGAACTCGCTTGAGTTTGACTTTCCTGCCTCTCTGACTTCAGCAATCGTAAATGCCAATGTTTCAGGAGGAAGATCAATAAGTGCAACATCACAATACCCAGGCTCTATTAAATCAAAGCCATAGTCTTTATAAAGTTTCCACAACTCTTTACCGAACTGCCCTTTACCATCAAATGCAGCAACACCCAAACCAGCCTCTATCGCACCAAATGCATGGTGTTTCATCAACTCTGTTTTACCGCAACCTGTTTCACCAATAGTAATAATGTGAGTTGACCAGTCATTAACGCTTTGACCGAAAGGCAAGCCAGCATCTGGGGAATAACCATCGTATTTTGCCGTTGTAACGCCTCTGGCAATCGCCGTTTGAATAAATGGAACTCCTGATGCCATATCTTTTTTCGCGTTCTTATATTGCGTCCTACGCGCTTCTACGTGTGCGCTCATAATATCAGCAGACGTTTCAAGTGTTAGCATACTACCTTGAGCATTCAGCTCATCAACCCGTCTTTGGTACTCACAACCATTTATCTTGCTCACGGTATAACATAATGCTAAAATATGAAAAATATCCACATAGCGTTCTCTGATATAGCCCGTAACAACATCAATCATAGGCAATGGCATGATGTAGGTAAGATTTGTAATGATTGATACTGCAGGGATAATAAATAGCAGTTTTCTTATTTTTGTATCTTCGAAATACTGTCTAAAAAGACCAAGGAATATTAAAGAGTTAAGAATCTGAAGTGAATCAGAAAATGAGAATACCACATGTAAAATACCGTACAGCATAGGCAACAGAGGAAGCACGGGCGACATTCCACCATGAAGCGTATCTTCTGTTAATAGCCTGCCTGTAATCCTGTATCCTTCTGCTGTTCTAAACAGGCGTCCTTGGGTATCTCTTAGATCGGGAGGACAATCATTGACTAAAACACCATTAACTTCTTTTTCCTCCCCTGCAGGAACATCCCAACGGGTAGTTAATGCGTCGGTTTCTTTTTGGGCAACCTTCTTTATCCAGTTCATACCCATAAAACTAAAAAGACCTTTCCATTTCATATTATTTTCTCCTTCCTAATCCACATTTATCGATTTCCTCTTGCGTAAGATGTGCCGCACCTTCTTGCCTGTAAAGATTTTGTATACCTCTACACTCTCGCAAACTCTTGTCTGAATAATCACCGACTTTTAACGTTTTCTCTGTTTGGACAGATAAAATCTGATAGCCGTAAAAAACAACAAAAACACCAACCAATACCCACTTAGCCATGTTAGTTGTTTTCCAAAGAACTTTACGTCTTATATCATTAACTGTAATGTTCTGCTTCAGGGCGTTTTGATTAAACTGACTTGGTTTAGGCATTACACGGTCTACCTGAAGATCATAGAAATCTTTAGGCAGATCATATGATTTTGGCGTCCCTATAATAACATTGCCTACTATTCTAAGAAAACTGGATTTCCAGCCTATATCCTCATCAGAATCATGCTCTATTTTTAGTTTATTCATTATTTTTTTCATAATATTTCCTCTATATAAAACGTTATTATATTATCATATTTAAACAACACTCAAATTTATTTAAGTGTATCGTTTAGTTCCTGAAGTTTTTTATCCGCTTCGAGTTCCCAAATATCTTTTTTAGGCGTTTCTTTTTTAACTTTCTTCGCAGGCGGCTTAGGCACTTGTGTTGATTTTTCCAACACTGGATTTACTGGAGCAGCAGGTGTAGGTTTAACAACATTTTTATCTAAATTTGTTTTCTCAGATTCCTTGTCTTCATTTTTCAAATGCTGCGCCTCAGATAATGGCTTAGCTTGTTCAATGTTTTTATTCTGCTCAATTTCAGGTTCACTTAAAGAGGGTTCAATTATTACTGCTGGCTCATTAATTTTTACTTCGTTTTCTTCCTGTGGCTCCTGTGGTTCTTTTACAGATTCTGGCTGAGGAATGATTTCTGCCTTTTGTAAAGGTAAATGTATAGTGCTTACATCAGGTAATACATGGTTATCATTATCTCCTGCAACCATAGGAATAACGATCTCACTCGTTGGTTTTTCTGCTTTAAACATCCAAACCCCCGCCCCTAAACCTATAATTCCAAGCAGCACTCCTATTAAAAGCACGATTGGCTTTTTGGACTTTTCTTTTTCAATGGGGACATACTGAGGGAATGGCGACTTAATAACAATATCATCAGCCTCATCTAAAAGATCTGAATCAGGAACACTAGCAGTATTTGGATGCAAAGGCTCTTCTTGAGTTTCAACAATAGGCTGTAAATCAATTTCATGGATAACATTTTCTATTGGCTGATTTTTAAAATCCTCAATTTTCTTTGGAATAGAAACTTCCTCAAAGAACTTATTAAAGTTTCCTTTTTCATACATTTTTTCAACATTTTTAGGAAAGAACTTTTGTGTTTTATTCATACTATGCCTCTTAAAAAATAAGGTATGCCAGGCATACCTTATGATATATTTTTAATGTTATTTAAACTTCAGGAATTGGTGTTATTTTTATAAATGTTTTATCACTGACACGCTGATCGATTGAAACCTGATTTGCACTGTTATTTCTGAGAACACTTGTCATATGAGACGCTTCTTTAGCAGGACCAAAAACAGTGATATGAACATCTTTCTTAGATGCGCTGGATATTTTAGCGGCTTTTACAAGCACACGTTCAACTGAGGCGTCATAAACTTTTTCTTTAGGAATATTAATAACCATTTCATCAAGTTTTCTGTCAGAAGATGATTGAACCTCTTCACTTTTAACAGGCGAGCTTTTTATTGTTGCGTTCATTCCTGCTATACGTTGCTGCTCTATCTCTGATTTTAACTGTTTAGCCTCTTCGAGTTGCTGAGAGGTGCTCAGGGCATAACCACCAATAGCACCTGCTGCCGCACCCGCAAGACAGCCTTTAGCGATACTGCCACTTAGCGCACCGATAGCACAGCCAGCAGCAGTTCCCATAATTCCCGCTCCAATAGTAGAAGCAGTCGTCCTGTCATTAATATTAAGTGTATTACCCACTCTTTGATTAAACCCATCTATACTTGCACAACCTGTTAAAGCCAATATTAAACTTAACCCTATTACTTTTTTCATGGAGCACCTCATTTATTTAATTTTATTAGAAAACTCATCATCTATTTTAGCCGCTGGTGTTTCGCTTTGAGCTGATTCACCTGATGGTTTATTTTTATGTGATGTCTCATCACTTGAGTTTTCAACTTTTTGAGCAGGGACAGATTCATCATCATTAATACCACTTGTTGGTCTTCTTCTTTTTGTCGGAGCTTCTGATTCAGACTGTTCTGCTGGTGGCTGATGTATTGGATTTGCTTCACTCTGTTCATTTTTCAACGGTGGAATACGCCTTAAAGGTTCATCCTCTTTAACCAAAGGCGCTAACTTATCATTTGCGTTATGATTATTAGTTTCCTGACTTGGGGCCGCTGGTTGATTTTGCTCTATAGCATTTATAGGCTGAGCACCCATATCTTGCTGCTTAGATTCCTCTTTAAGCTTTTCTTGCCTGTCAAAATCACGTATTTCTTTTCTGTTTATTTCATTTATGGCTTCCTGATGGGCCTCTCTGCGACTTTTCTCAGTTTCTATGCCAAGTTTCGGAGCAACCCTATCTTCCCATAGGTTAACGGCTTTATCTTTGAAATCAGAAACGCGTTCTTTAGCTTTATCCATCCATGTTGAGAAGAACCCTTTCTCCTCTTCCATTGGAGCCATTTCTTTAAATGACGTATCTGGTTTCTCGGCAGGCACAACATCGTCTACTTTCTTTTCAGCCGATTCTATTCTTTCATCTCTTTTTTCTTGAGCAGGTTTATTTTCAACAGCATTATAATCATTAATTTTATTATCTATATCACTTGCTGTTTGACCTTCAACTCTATTTCTTTTTTGATCAGTTTTGTAAGTTTCCGAAGAAATTTCATCAACCGTGTGATTCTCAGCGATTCCTTGACGTGATTTATAAAAATCCTCAGCAGCTTTAGGCATATTACTATGACTTTTATTTATCACTCCTAAATACTCATTATAATTATCGGCCTTTCTTTTTTCAAAATAGGCGGTTTCTAAGTTAATATTATTCTCATACTCATAATCCCTGCTTAGCCCTTGCAAACTTTTTCTTTCACACCAATCCTTTCTTTCTAAGTCCGACACAGGTTCAGCATGAAAATCTCGGTCAGCATGACAGATAGGATGGTTATAATGCTTATCATAGTTAATCAGATCCTCCATAGATGCCCTATGATTTTCTTCTGAAAGTTTACGCTCAAGGCGAACTTCATCAACCAGCTCTTTAGGATACATGTTTCCATGACTATCTTCTGACAAAACTTTTTGATAAAGTTCATTTTTCTGCCAATAGTCATGAGCATCTTTTTCCGCTTCTATCAGATGACTTAATCTCTCTCTATCTGGAGGAGCACTAGCCTCAAACTCGTTATTTAACTCACCTTGTCTTTCCTGAAAGGCTTTATTTACAGGATTCTCTGGATCGGTTGGACCAAATGCTTTTTGCTGATCAAGTTCAAGACTATGATGGTACAACTGAGAATCAAAGTAGCCTTTTCCGCCTTGAGGAACACCTTCAATTGGCGACATATTAATGTCGTTATTGTTGTAATACTGCCTGCGCCATGAATCTAACAACTGGTGGCGAGATTGGTCATCCCATTGATCATAATTGGGGTTGAGATTAACTGTGCGATTAATCATAAATTATCCTTTTAAGTTAGTATCCATTGGTGCCTGATAAAGCCTTTCATAACGATTATATTCTGAAAGATTTAAACGTTTCATATCTATATCTTTACGAGTAAGTAATATGCACGCTTCAGAGAAGGCAAAATAATACAGATGCTCATCAATATCCAGATAAACTGTTGACGCAAGTTCCACAAACAGATTCTTAATATCTTCTTTGCTTTTTAATATTCTATTAGCGATATCTCTAACGATTCTGAAGTATTGACCATCTTTATAAAGAGAAAACTTATCATCATAGTCTTCGTCATCTTCGTCATAAATCTTTGTCAACATTTGAATATCTGGCATACTTTTACTTACTTCGCTATCAGGATAATAATATTCGATAGGGTATTTAAGCTCATCTTTTTCGGGTATGGTAAACTCGCTCATTTTATACATTCCTCTATTTTAGGTAAATTCGTTTTATCATATTCCAGAATATAAAATAAATCAAAATATTTTATTAAAAATCAAGGCAAGATTGACTTAAAAGGTGTATTTTGGTAAACATTTAACAATAAATGAGGAGTAATTATGTCAATGATATTTAGAAAAGATAACGAAAGAAGCCACATAGTCCATTTTTACGCTTTAAAAGGACGCATTGATATATTTAATAAAATAAAGCAGGATTTGTCTTTATCAGAATATCATGACTTAGTTCATCGTTCCGACGATATGGAACGACTTCCTATATTTTATGCGTTGCTGGGTGGAAGTGTGCCTATTTTGGAAGAGATGATTTTCAATAAGTCTATTTTTATTACGGAAGAAGATAAAAATAAAAAATTGTGTTGGTCAGACAATATCTTTTGTCTTGAGCTTGCTTTGATTAGCGGGAATATTGATATGTTTGATTATTGCCTGGAGCGGGTAAGTAATAATATCCTTATGCAGTCAGAAAGGCTAATCAAAATGATAATCAGTCATACAAAAGATATCGATACACTTCATTGCTATCAGAAGCTGAAAGATAAGCTTGATAAGCTTTCTTCCTCACATCAGATAGACCCATATGCGTTCAATGCTAAAGGGGAGAACTTGTTCTATTTTAGCATTCTACATGATAATGAGCCTATTTTTGATAGATTATGGCAGGACGCGTTTCATTCTACTTCTTTTATTGAATCACAGAAAAAACACAGTCATCCTTTTAGTTTTTTTGTTTTTGACATGTCTTACTTCACACTAAGCGAAAGATTTAACTTTAAGAATAATAGATATAAATATTTTTTAAAGCTGGTTGATAAGCTGGGAATTGGTTTTATTAACTCACCTGAAAAAATTGGAACAACATTGTCTTCATTAGCTGTTTATTTTTACGATGAAGATTTATTACAAATGTTGTTAAACAGTGGCGCTGATCCATTAGAAAGAGACGCAATGGGTGAAACCACGCTTCACGCCTGCGTCAAAAAAGGATCTATCTATTCATATAAGTTGTTAAGAGATTATTTCTCCGATACAAGTATTGATATAAAGAATAACCAAGATCAAAGCGTATACGATATAGCCAATCTTTACTTTAAAGATGTATTAAATTTTCGTTTTAACCGCTATACTAAAAAAGAACTTCTAACTGAGATCTAACAAGGATTAATAATGATTAGTAAACTGAATGATGCTGTTCATAAAAATAACTATAAAAAAGTTATTCAGCTTTTAACGACTAATAGCTATATAGATATTAATGAAAAAGACCATGAGGGTAGAACCAGCCTAATTTATGCGATATCACAAGATTATAAAGCATTAGCAACTATTCTTATAGAAGCTGGAGCGGATATTAACGTAGTTGACAAACTCAATAAGATGTCTCCTCTACACTATGCTGTTATGTATAATGATCTTGAAATGATTAACGTATTAATAAAGCGCAATGCCAATCTCAACTTAAAAGATGAGCAAGGGAGAACCGCTCTTCATTATGCGGTATTTTTAGGCGCATGGGAAGCGGCAACCTGCTTAATGGAAAATGGCTCCGACATTTACACCCGCAATAAAAATGAATCTTCTTTACTTCATACTGTTGCTATGCATGGGGATAATACTTTTATTGATGAGCTTGTTAAAAGACATGTTAAGATAAATGCTTACGATAATATTGAGAACACGCCTCTTCATTATGCTTGCGCTTATAATAACCCTTATACAATATACTTCCTGATAAAAAAAGGCGCAGAGGTAAACTCTTCTAATCATGATGGTGAGACACCTCTTCATCTCGCAGCTTTGCATGGCAATGATGAGTGTGTTGATGCTATGATAGGTTTTAATGCTGATATTAATAGGACTAACATTAAAGGGGAATCAGCCCTCCACTATTCCATAAAATCTAAAAATAAAAATACGATGATAACCCTTCTTAAAAATGGGATAGATACCAACTTATACAGCAATAATGGTACCGCACTGCATTATGCTGTTCATGACTACGATGTTTTTGTTGACCTCATTTTATTTGGTGTTGATGCTGGTTTAAAAGATCAGCATGGGAGAACCGTTTTCCATGAACTTTCAAAAACATCCTCTGAAGAAAAGGAAAGTATTATTCGTTTGGTTTGTCAGCATAATGTGGATATTAATGAAAAGGATAATGAGGGCAATACCGCATTACATTTAGCTGCATCTCATCAGCAGTATGAGACAATGAAGCTTCTTATTAAATACGGTGCAGATGAAGGCATTTTGAATAATGCCGGACTAAAAGCTAAACACTTAATATAAAAAAAGGCGCTGAGCGCCTTTTTCTTCATCTTATTTTTTAGTCAGCGTTTTGATTTGATTTATAATCCCTTGCATTTCTTTCTCAGACATTTGTCCTGGAGAAACGAAGGTATTATTATTAGCTGCATTTTTACTTGGCATCACCATTACAACTGGCGTTCCTGTTAGTTTTATTTTTTGAGCCAAAGCTTTATTTTTATCGATAAGATCCTGATATTCATTTGGCTTAAGCTTAGTAGCATCTACACCTACTTTTTTCGCAGCCAAAATAACATCTTTTTCTGTCAACTCTCCTTCAAAATGCTTTGTTGCATAGACAGCATTATGATAAGTCAGGTAAGCAGAATCACCTTTTTCTTTCAATACTTTAAATCCAACCTTTGCAGCCAAATCAGAGCTTGGGAAGCGGCTATCAAATATAGGATATTCTTTAAATACAAATCTAACATCCGGGTTGGCAGCAATTATTTTTTCAATATCTGGAGCAATACGAGAACAGAAAACACAGTTGTAATCAAAGAATTCAATAAAAGTAACAGCAGCATCTTTAGGTCCAATAGAAGGAGAATCTGGATCATTTAGAAGAGCATCCTGTGATAATACAGCATTATCTACCATTTCATGCATAAGTTTTTCTTGCTGCTGGCGCTCTTTATCCTGAAGCTTCTGAGAAGCTTTCAAAAGAAAATCTGGATGCTCAACAAGATAATCAGAAATCACCTGTCCAAGTTGATCTTTTTGTTGAGGAGTCAGGTTCGAAAAGTCGATTGCGGGAGCCGGAGCGACAGCGGGCGCAGGCTGAGCAGAAACCTGAGAAGTAAATAAAGTAGCGGACAGCATTAATCCTGTTAATGTGGTTGCTAAGAATGTCTTTTTCATTATATATCCTTTTTATTAAATATCATTTATACTGATATAACACGTTTCTTTCAAATAAACAGAGCGTGTCGTGTAAAGTAATGTCATTACTTTCTTACATGGCTTTCTTGCTTGCCAGGAACTTAGCATTATCACTCATTAAGCTCCACTGTGTCAAAGATGCCACACAGAATATAGACGCCACCCCAAAAGAAAATGGCATAGCAAAGAAAGCAATTACAGTAAAAGTTAATAACCCTATGCCTGCGAAGTCATGGTAAAACCTTGTTCCTTTTAAACCGAATAAGGACAATGTGTTTCTTGTGGCAAACATTAAATAGTACAATGACGTAATAAATGTAAGCATCCCAAAAAAAGGTAACAATATACAGAAAATAGTCACGGCATATGGATTAGTAATTTTTAAAGATAGAACAATGAACCCAAGAATCAAACAGAGAGAATAACTATAAAAATAATTAAAGTTAACTCTTTGAGAAAGTAAAACAGCTCGATTAAGTTTATCTACTGTTCTTAAATAATATGCGTGGATAAATATAAAAAACAGTAAAAATCCACCAAGCAACTCAACATCAATCATTATTTATTCCTTATTAACTTTAAAGTAGGGATATCCTAATAAAGAGTGATAGGTATTCACTCTTTTACCTTCGTATAACACACCAACAGTTTTTTCATTTATTGTTGAGATAAACTGAAGACGGTCTGTATTATTCCCACAAAGAAGAGAAAAAGCAACTTTATCTTTTTCTGTATTTCTTTCTGTTAAAAATACATCTTTTACCATTTTAGGGAAATCACTAAAATAGTTATATCTTATTTTTTCTTTGAACTGTGAAATCGTCATTGACAGGTCTTCAAGTTTCAAAATATTATAATCGCTTTCAAATCTTACATCTTCAAAGGACTGCGACTCAAGCATAAAGGACAACTTAAACCCAGCTTTTTCACTTTTTTCTAAAACATCATCGAGGTTATTAGAGTCATCTATGATATTCAATAAAGTTTTCACATCCTTTAAATAGGGAGTATCATCTTTTTCGATTACGTATTTCTCAATCTCAATAGATTTGAAAAAAGATTTCTTTTCTATAGTTTTTGATTTTTTGACTACCATTTTCTTCACTTTTCTTACAGGCAAAGATTGTTTAACCAATGTGAAAATTTCATCGTCATTAATGGCTAACTGTTTAAAGTTAACATCTATTTTAGCCTGGAGCAATTTTCTTATAAGCTTTATATTCTTATTTTTAATCGCCAATGACAAGCAATTATGCATTTCATTTTCTATTTCACAATAGTTATTTAAAAAGGCACCATGCTGAATCAAAAAGCCTGCCATTTCATTATCATTTCTCATAATAGCATTCATTAACGGTGTTGGATATTCAAGTCCTACGCCGTTAATATCAAACCCAAACAACACCAGAAGACGCAACATGTTTAAGTCTTTTGTTTTATTGGGCAACGCTGTATTATTATACTTCACAGAGTCTTTCACATGCGCACTAAGCAAATAACTTGCCTGCTCGATATCGTTATTTAAAACAGCTTCTTCAAGCATTGCTTCTGTAATAGGCCTATTCCTCATATTATCAAAGCTTATCCCACCTTGCTCTCTTAAAAACTCTGCTATTTCTTCATTACCCAAGAATAACGCAAAATCATAAGCTGAAGAGGTATTATTAAACAAATAATTAACATTAGCTCCACTACCTACTAAAACTTTGACTATTTCTATCTTATTATTATTAATAGCCATAAGGAGAGGATTAAATCCACTAATATTACCCATATCTTTATATCTTATAAAAGGTAATACCGTTTTAATTTTTTCGATTTCTCCAATTTGAACTAATACATTCAAAACAGAGTTAAGGTTGTTATCAAACGTATCAAAATCAACAATTTTAAAATGATTGATAAATATTTCAAGGACAGAGACTTCTTTATCGAGTGCCGCCAGAAGAGGTGTGAAACCAAAATCAGATATTTTATTTGGATTTAAACCTGATGTCAGAAAAAAATCAATCATCGTTTCATTCTGATGCTCAACAGCCACATGAAGAAGATTTTCTCCATCAATGGTCTCAAGATTAATCGCATCAGAATATATATCAACAATATTCATAACAGCTTGATTATTGTTATTTTCTATACATTTCTCTAATAATGATTTATCTTTCCCTTTAAGATCAAGAGAAAAACCTTGATTAAAAAGATATTGGATATAATCAGCCGAGCTATCAAGCCTTATAAACAAAGAAGACGTATTCTCTGGAAGTTGAGCGTTAAAGTTTTTTAATAGATAATCAGTCATGAATATTGAGTTTCTGACAATAGCGCCCGCCATCATTCTTCTGATGTTATCACTATTTTGAGCATTGATATATTTTTCAACGAAGTGTTTAAAAATGTTATTTGTTGAGTATAAGCAAATGCAATCACAAATCATCTTCTGATTAAGGTTTTCTATTTCAATCAACTCAACAAAGAAATCGAATAAAGCAAGATTGCCTTTCATGATAATGTCTTTAATAACCATCTCTGTATTATCTTTTAATAGCGCACGATGATTCTTATACAGTTTCACAATAAGATCTTTTGCCAAAGATGAACTTTCTGTTTGAATCGCATAATCCAGCATGAGCACTAGAGAATCAGCATCATTAATAGAAGGAAGCAAAAGTTTAGCCGCTAAAGCGCCATCCTTTTTAAGCATTGAAAGATTATGATCTTCTTCATAAATCACATCTTGATAGTCTTGCATATGGTTATTTTTGAGATAAGCAAGAAAGTGTTTGTTATTAACATAAGAATCTATATCCTGCCCATCAAAGTAGGTTGCAAATCCTTCTTCCTGACAATATGTTAAAAACACATCTAAAAGCCCTGTGTTTTCAGAGTCCAGGATAAGCTGATAGGGAGACTTACCTTTATGGTTATTAATGTCCATAAAAAGGTCCCATCTCAACAGGCTGTTTAGCATTTCTGGATTATTATTAATGATCGCGATATGAACGGCTGTATTACCATTCTCATCTAAATCAAACAACCCTTCTTCGCAGTCAAAGTAAGCCTTTCTTATGAGGTTTATATCATTCGACTTGCATATATTTAAAAAATCACTCATTGTAATCACCTATGAAAATAACATAGCTGGATTATACACGAACAAAAAGAACTTTTTCAAAGATAAGTTTAACAATAGCCGACTGGAAATCATTTAAGAACCTGTTATAATTAAAAAAGGATATTAGAGAGCAAAAAGATGAAATCACAAGATAAAGTAAAAGAATACAGAAGCAATATTTTTCAGAGAATAGCTCAAAAAGAAGATCTTACTGATTTAATTTTTGAAGTTGAGGATACTCAAATAGGCGTATTAGAGCTTTCTACTTATTTAGAAGACTATGACAGCGTTCAGGCATTGTTAGAGTATGGCCTTAGCCCTAATGGAAAAGCAGACCTTGATGGTGTATCTCCTTTGCTTATTTCCGTTAGTCAGGGAAACGAAGCCATTTCTGATTTATTGATAAAATATCGTGCTGATGTTAATCAAACCGATAGACTTGGGATTACACCGCTTTTTATTGCCACATCTAATGGTGATGTCGTCCTTAGCAAGAAACTGATGATAGCAGGCGCTGATATTTATAAATCTGACTTTTACGGTCAATCAGCTATCTCCGCTGCAGGTTATTCTAATAACAGTGAAATCTTTGAGCTTTATTTAAAAACAATGCTCAGGCAAAATGATTATCACAATCAATATGACAATTTGCTTTTTAGTGCTATCTCAGCAAATAATCTGCTTTTTGTTAAAGGTTTTATAGATAGCGTGGACGATGTTGATATTAGAAACAACCAGGGAAAATCAGCACTTCATATTGCAGTAGAAAACGATAATATTGAGATGATTCCTTTGTTGTTATCTAAAGGAGTTGATGTTAATGCTAAAGATAAACAAGGACATTCAATCAATAACTTAGCATATCAGTGTGAATATTTAAGCAATTCAAGAAGAACTCTTCTTAATCAGTTGATTGAAAACAATATAAAGATAACTGAGCCTTCTTCCAGTATTGAAAAAGAAAATAATGAAAGTGCTCAGCAGGTAAATAGAAAATACAGGGTTCATTAAGAAAATAAAGCCTTCTTCCATGAAGGCTTTTATCGTTAAATAGACAACAGTTGCTGCTCACCTGAGATGAGGTTTTTCAGTGTAAACGTTTTTGTTTCTTTTTCACTTTCTCCAATTATTACCACCTTCTCATACATTTTTTCATTAGCTTTCTTTATTTGCTTGCTTAGGTTTTTCGCACCATCATCAAGCATGACAGTATAACCCTGCTCCATCATTTTCTTTCTGACAAGGAAGGCATAATCCAGCACTTCACCCATCCAGCAAATATAAACACCTTTTCTTTCTGAACTTTCCGCTTGTGTTCCTTGTAAGATCGCAACTCGTTCTATACCAAGAGCAAAACCTAATGCTGGCACTGCTTCTCCACCTATTAAAGATGATAGTCCATCATAACGACCACCAGCAGCAACAGCGTTTTGTGCCTTATCTTCATCATTCATGACCCATTCGAAAACCAATCCATTATAGTAATCCAAACCTCTCATTAATCTATTATCTATTTCATAAGAAATGCTCATTGAATCTAAAATAGAGATTATTTTACCCCATGTTTTCTTTGTCTCATCTCCAAGAAACGCATCTATCTTAGGACAGTTAGAAATAATTTCTTGAGTTTTCTCATCTTTACTATCAAGGATACGTAGTGGATTTTTATCCAGTCTGGTCTGTGATTGCTCATCCAGTTTATTCTTATAGGGCATTAACCATTCTACCAACGCCTCTCGATAGGATGATCGTTCTTCTTTTGTTCCTATATTGTTAAGCTTGAGCGTTACTTTTTCTCTTACACCTAACATTTTAAAGAGATTATCAAGATCAATAAGCAGTTCAGCATCAGCAACACCTTCTTTAAATCCTATTAACTCAAGTCCGAATTGTTGAAATTGCTTATAACGTCCAGCTTGCTGACGTTCATTTCTAAACATATAGCCATTATAAAACCATTTCTGAGGGCCTATGTTTCTCCCACCCTGATTATTCCATGCACGTATCGCACCAGCAGTCCCTTCAGGTCTAAGCACAATATTTTCTTTTGATACAATTTCGAGCATTTCCTTATCCACCACATCGGTCCCTTCTCCTACACTTCTTTCAAAAAGTGATTTGCTTTCGACGAGTGGAAGAAGGACAGATGTTGCATTTATTTTTTCAGCCCACTGCCTACAGATTGATTCTATAGCATAGGTTTGCTGTGCGTTAACATTTTCAGGATAACCTGATTGAGGTTTTAAATTTTTCTTAGACATGATTATTTTCCTTTTATAAGTATTTTTTATTTAAAATAGCGCCCACGACAGAGCCGTGTTTTATATTAATGTTAAAAAGGAATCAATGATGTCGAACGGAAAAGGGATTTATGAGGCGAACAAAGTCGCTCCATGAAGCGGGAGTAGAGATTAAAGTAGTCTTATTAAATATTTCTTTCATGACTTTCTCTCTATTGTTAAGTTTTAAAAGTATAATCTTATTTAGGAATGAAGGTCAATAAAAAAAAGGAGTTTCCTCCTTTTTTATTTAAAGGCCCATTCTTTTCTTTTTTCTCTCTTGAGCTGCTACTATTGGCACTTGTTTAATATCCATATCTTCTGCGTCAAAGATGGCTGCCATGTTATTAACACCTTTTACCTGAGAAGTTAATACATTTTTAAATCGCATATACGCAGACTCTTGCTCTGGGAAGTTTTTATTTGCTTTTTTAAGCATAGGCAGGAAATGCTCAACAACTTCACGCGCATAGCTAATTTGCTTTTCTAATGTGAACACATTCAACATCGAGTCCATGTTATTACATCTATCTTCAAGCTTTGCTATACTTGCCATTGGACATTCAGAAATACCCTGGAAGTATTCTTCTTTACCTTTCGTCACTCCATCTGCCATTTTTGAAATCTTATTTACAGCATCAGCAACATCTTTACCGAAATGAGATTCAATGAACTCAAGTTTAACAGGCTTAAGACCAACGAGTCTTTCTTTTTGTGTTGTCCAGTATTTAGCGTTGATACCATAATCTTCAACAACATCATGAAGGAACGCTACAGTGATGGTATCTGCTGGACGCATAAGATCTTTAACACTTGTTCTTATATTGCTAATGATTTCTATCTGATGCTGAAATTCCGGGGTAACATGGTCCTTTCTGAAACCATTATGATAACGCACAGCCAGCTCCATTGCTTTCACACAATTACAATAAGATGGATCGTCTTCTGATTTTCCTATTAACCAAAACTTAATAGCCAACTTCTTCTTTTGATAGTTATTTAACTCACTATCATTATTAACAAAATCATCCTCAAAATCATCCTCAATCTCTTCCTGAGAACCTAAAGAGATTTTATTTTTCATCAGTTCAATCTGGCGACTAAAGTTTGCTGACATGCTATCTCCACTGAACTCATCGCTATAGCGCATTACTTTATCCAGTGATTTTAAAACATTGTAGTAGGCAGGATCATTTTCGGCTTTACCTTGCAGCCAATATTTGATTGCTATCTTTTTTTCTTCGTAGCTATTTAGTTCTGGTTGATTGCCTGCTTTTTCCATGATATCACCTTTAGTAGTAAATTTTATATTTGATTGCTTATTACAATTATAACTTATCATAGTTATGTGATCAATAACCACTTTTTAATCTAACTTAAAAAATAATACTGTAATGGTATTTTTACATAGATGTGCTAAATTAGGGCAATAAAAAAGGAGGCAAGCCTCCTTTTCTTTTTACTGTGCTGCTACCTGATGTGATTCTCTGGTAGACATTGTGCTGGTATAAATATTGTAGTTGTTTGAAACCTGCTGATCTCTTATCGTGCTGGTTATTTCTCCACCGGGCGTATAGAGCATATATGTTTTTGGCGATAAGAAATGAGAAATAATCAATGTATTAGTTTTACCTGTACATAAAGAAACCGCCTTGGTAACATTCAAGGTGTTTCTATTCCAGGTTGTTCCTGATGCTGGTGGTAAAAGAGGTACATACGCACCATTCGATCTTATCTCAAAATAACTTGTAGAAAGAGCCGCAACAACATTCTGACAAGCATAGTCTGGCACGTTAAGAATAGTCAACTGAACAACATTCGCAGCCGGATAGCTGGTATCATAACTTAACGTATATGTTCCACCAAAAGGTGATACATATTTACCATCCCTTATTCTTGCTGGTAGAGCATAGCTATTTTTCAGTATATCCATACTGATAGGATTTGCCACTTTTTGAGAACCATCTGGAGGCGTATTCGCTAGTATGCTTTCAGCTCCATCCATAATGATATTTATCTCTTGAATAAAACGCTTTGAATCAGCACCCTGACGATAAACAATATACGTAAAAATGATTACAGCAGAAATGGCTAAAATCATGGAGATAACTATAACCAGCTCAACCAGCGAGTATCCCTTTTTTCTATTTATTTTCATTAAAACTTTCCTAAATAATAACATTTAGACTAGTAATAAAGGATTTTCAATGCTTTGAAAAGACCCACAGGTATTTTTATTTTTGTTTTAAAAACTTACTGATTTCAGTTAAAAATGTTAAGATTTTATAAACATCTTCTTTATGCTCTTCAGGAATAGTTTCCTGATTAAGTGATCTTCTAAAACTCTTTTCAAGTTTTTCAGTACGCCTGAAAATACCAAAGACTTCTTTCCTTACATAACTGTCTATAACATTATCATCATAATAATAAGGTAAGTTTGGATTATTAATCCTCTCAATGTAATAAGACATAGAAACTGTCTCTGCCAATGTTATATAAGCCAACTCAAAGTTTTCCGATGTAGATCCTTCTTTATTTTTAACAGCAATCGCTAAAAGAATATTGGATTTTATTTGCTCATCTACTCCTGCCTGACCATCTTTCCTATAAATAGCATTGGCTTTCTTCTCACCATTAGACCACGCTTGAACTACACTTTGCCTTATTCTTCTTTTTTTATTTTTAACAGAACTTGCTACTCTTACCACAATAATAACGGCTAAAAAGAACAGCACAATATTAAATATCATCATATAACTTCTCCTCTAAGTTCAATAACATTACCTTTTTTTTAATAGAAATCAATAAAAAAGGCCATACATTTGCATGACCTTTTGTTTATGATATTTAGTTTACTCTTAAACGGCTGTTTCTCGGCACTTTTTCAAGCAAGAAATCCATTTGATCGGCCAATATTTTTTTACTTCCTCTTTGAAGCAAGAAGTCCTCATATCTGTTAGGAATATAAGGCAGGTAGAGTAAACTCATTCCTGTTTTCTCTAAAGGTAAATCCGCTTTACTCCAGTTGCAATCCTTACAAGCAGTAACAACGTTCATCCAGGCATCTTTACCGCCTTTAGAGACCGGATGAATGTGTTCACGTGTAAGATCCTCACGTTTAAACACATTTCCGCAATAAGCACAGACATGACGATCTCTCTCAAACAGCTTATCATTATGTCTGGTTAAAGCAGGCTCAAGGTTTAACAAGTTGATTCTTGCTACGCCTTTTGTTGCTATGATAGCAGGTATATCAAGCGTTGACGGCAATCCTGTAAAGCGAGAGCGTCCACCTGTCAGAGTTGTAATCGTTTGGCCTGTTGACCATGACACGTTTCCTGAACAGATTATCGTTGCGGCTTGTAATGGTGTTATCCATTCCTGTGGTGTTCCTGCTACGTCTACTTGTAATATGTTTCCCATCTCGTTCTCCTAAAACATCCTTTACCTCATATGTTAATATTTAATAAGCTTTCGCCTACTGCTTGTTTTATAGGTTTAAAAACACCTGTATTATAAATATATAGATACAGACCACGATTACATTTTATTTTAGCTTTTCCATATAAATTAGGGCATAAAATATTTTTTTTACATATAAAAAAATAAGCCATAAGGCTTATTTTAGTTTTTGAATACTATAACTTCATATTCGCCTATATTAAGCCTTTATCTTTCAATAACCCTTCAATACTAATATCCAAATCTAGTTTATCTACATGTATACCACTAAAAGAAAAATGAATATCTTTTAAATCTTCTTTTGAAGCCGTTCTTAACTCTTCTACATCATACACATCTAATTCTCTGACAGATCCATCTTTCATATTAAAAATCAATTTGTCATTTGCCAAATCATAGGCAACAGAAGACACGGGGAATCGAAGCACTGCTTCTTGCCCTTCACGCATAATTTGCTGATATTTTTCTTCAGTTAATGGTTCATAAACATTATCCGAAGCTACGATTCTGGTTATCATAAAAACCCCTTTAAAAATAAAGATGTGTATATTCAACTACGATTTTATCTTTTTATTTTATCAATAGCAAGTATTTTTGGGTAAAAACATCGGCAGAAATTCTAAAAAATTAAAATAAAAAAAGGGCCTAAGCCCTTTTTCATTTACGCATAATCTTTTTAATGTAATCCAAATCTACCCGACCTTCCTCTACGCGCATAAGCATCTTCTTTTCAGACCAATAATGCTTACCATCTTTAGAAAAATCATATAAAGACGCTACATCATGAGGCACAACAGTCACTCTATTATCAAAATCATTATTCATTAATCCATGATGAATACTGTTCCTGTTAGCGGCCCTATAAGCGCCATGCCAGATCTTTTTATCTTTCTTCTCAGAATCAGAAGTAGAGTTGCCAAATATATGTGTTTTACGATAACTTCTAGACATTTAAAGCTCCTTATTTAAGTTTTAATATGTCATAAGCCACCCCCAATAATCATCATCATAACGTCTCCTTTTACTTTTTTACAGTATATAAAAAGCCCGTATTTAAAGCAAGGAATATTTTAATTTATTTATCAAACTATTGTTTTAAAAGGATTTTTATTGGGAGTAATAAGGGTTATTTTCTTGATTTCAACCCTTAAAAATGTTATTATTCTAACATCAAAAAACAACATAAGGAACTTATTATGACGCAACATTTTATTGATTTATCAACCCTTGCTTTAGATGGCGATTACTTAGAGCAGGTCAAGTTGAAACTTGAAGAGGCTAAAGATTCACTACTTAATGACCGTTCTTTTTGCTGGATTGGCACACATGATCAAACATTAAAAGACGCTAAAATCATTTTAGAAAATGTTGAGGAGTGGGCATTAGCTAAAACTCTCATTGATTCTCGCATTAGAGATAATCAGCATAATCTAACGCAATTATCAGCTTTAATTTCAGAAGTTACTGACGCATTAGAAAACGGTGTTGATTTTGAAGATGAGGAAGAACATCCTGAAAGTTTAAAACTTAGCTTCAATGCTTTCAGGCAACTTGCTCGTATGGGCAACATTGTACATCTTGAAGGTATTGTTCACCGTGAAAATCGCGGCCCTGAACAACTCTTTTTAAATGATAACGATAAAATTAGACCACCTATGAATCGTTTAGGCGATAATGACGTATTCTTTATTTCTGATATTGACATTGAAATTAAAGGTTCAGAGTTAGGTTTTGAGGCTGTAAAAGCGATTCTCTTAGCAATGAACTTATCTTAATACATTTTCTCTTAAAATAAGGGCTTCGGCCCTTATTCATTAAAAGACCGCTGTAAAATTTTAATAGACAAATGAGGAATATATGACTGCAATAGAATCCAAGATGCTTATTATGTTTACCACTCAGGGAAACAATAATAAATTTTATAAAATCTGTCTTAATGAAGATGGAATGGTTCATGCAACATATGGAAGAGTTGGCGCAGCAGGCTCCTCAGTATCTTATACAGGCGGACGTAATAAGTTCAATAGTTTGATTCGCTCTAAGATTAATAAAGGCTATAGAGAAGCACAAATCGAAGAGATGAACACATCTCATGGCGATAGCATAGCCCCTAAAAAAGTTATTGATGTTGCCTTAGATCAAATCATTTATAAAGATGATTTAAGTAAAAAACTTATTGAAGAAATAGCACGTGAAAATATTCACAGTATTGTTAGTAATACCAATATCACTTATGACGCAAATGATGGTCTTTTTAAAACACCACTTGGTATTGTGAAGAAAGCTGCAGTTGTCCAGGCATATTCTATTCTCGATGATATTACCGCCTTACTTAATGATCCTGTAAGAAATGAGAAGAAACTTTTCAAGCTTAATGAGAACTACTTCTATCTTATTCCTAATAAAGTAAATAATGCGCGTGATAAAGATAATCTTTTATTTTGCCAGGAACGTGTGGACGAGCAAAAAACTGTTTGCGATCAGTTATTCGACACGCTTGAGCTTATTGAAGACCTTAAAAAGGGTAAAAAAGAAGTCGAGCCAAAAGAACAAAAACAGGATATGCCTAAGTTCTTTGATGTAGAAATAGAAAGTGTTAGCGACAAAGCACTATTCAGCAAAATAGCGCAGTCTTACGAGGATTCAAAAAATAATATGCATGGTTATGAAATCATGCGTTCAAAAGTGAGTGGAATTTACAAAGTAAAACTTGAGAGCCAACGAGAAGCTTTTGATACAGCAGAAAAGAATCTTGGAAATGTTCATTTATTATGGCATGGAACTCGTGTGGCAAATATACTTTCGATTATGGCTAAAGGCTTATTAATGCCATCTGTATCTCCAGGACAGAAAGCAGGCGCTATGTTTGGCGATGGATTATACTTTGCTGATCAATCCTCTAAAAGCCTTCAATATTGCGACGGTCTTTATTATGCTAATAACTCCAGAAAGCGGACTAAAATCTACATGTTTTTAGCCTCTGTTGTTGTCGGGAAAGAGTTTATGCCAAGAGGCCCAACAGGTTCCAGTGGCAGACCCCCGGCAGGATATGATTCTTTTTGGGCAAAAGCGGGGAAAAGTGGTGTTAGGAATGATGAGATTATTATCTTCAAAGGTGGTCAGGTTAGATTGGATTATCTGGTGGAAATAAGTTTATAAAAGTAAAAGAGAGGCTTGCCTCTCTTTTTTTATTACCTGCTTGATCTATATTTCAAAGAATAAACTTTTTTCTTGGTTTCTTCACAGAACCAGTTATAGTTCATATCTTCTTCCAGATCTTTTTGAACAGCCATTTTGAGGTCTTCACGTTTTATTCTGTGAGTGCCACCATCTTTACTCATCCAATATTTGTTAGAAACTTCGTAGATGTGAACATAAGGCGCTTCTTCACCTTTATCACACAAAGCGTTGAATCTTCTTCTGAGTTTTTTGTGCCACTGTTTCTTATCGTGCTTCTCAGAATCCCTGCTGAAGTTTCTACCATAAGCGTTAACATATTTACTGTAAGAACGAGCCATATTATTTCTCCTGTTTTATTATTTACAATCGAAACATATTTTGCCTCCTTATTGATTTTGATTAAATGTCAGACATTTTTTTGTGATATGCATCGGCACGATCATAAAAATCGCTCATCGCCTGTGCATTCTCCTTTGCCTTCTCTTCCATCCCTACTGCAGAACTACATTCACTGCATAATGAATAAAGCAAAGGAATTATCTCCTTATATCCATTATCTTCTCTTTCTACACCTTCTGAAACATCACTTAAAAAACCTTCGCCACAGATTGGGCAATCGGGTTGCTTATCCATACTTTTCCTTAACGTAGATTATCTGAGTCAGTCTCTGCCACAGCATCGCCAGCAGACATATACTGAAGCTTCTCCAGCATACTTTTTATTGTGAAAACAGGTTTAAAACAATCTCGCTTTTTGTCATAATAAACAAAAAATTCTTTTGCTTGCTCATCATCAAACAAGTTAAGAATCAGCGGATTAAACGTGTGAACTACAATATCTTCTTGTGAGAAATTATTATTTAGTTCCAATAATGCCCGACCGAACTCTTCAAGACTTGACGCATTATTAGAAAACACTTTACCCGCAAAAACAGCATCACCATTGATGAAGCTATAAATATGACCATCATTGATAAAAACGATCTTGTTTAAATCAAAATGCTTATTTAAAATCTCTTGTTTACACTCATTTATAATAATACTTAACATGCAAAACTCCTCTAAATATAGCGCCATGTTAACACAGCGCCATATGCTTAGCAATTAATTTTACACTAATGCTTTCTTACCTGCCTGAACAAGTTTTTTCTTTTTGATTTTGAACGATGTACTATCAAAACCACCAAACATTTTGGAGTTAGCAATAATCTCAGCCCATGCTGTAAAATACAAAGTAGGGGCCAAAGGATTATTCCATAAAAGCTCAAGCTCTTCACCTTTAAGAGTGTGGAAGTCCATATCTTGACGGATAAGTTCAGCTATCTCTTTCTCTTCCGGGAAAAGCGTTGACCAAACTTGATAACTCACATTTGCATGATCCGGGAAATGCTTCTTACCCTCATCGTCGAAATAAAGACACAACGGTTTTCCACAATCATGAAACTCCTGATAGCGTAATGTAATTTCATCAGGTAAAATCTTATCTTTCACTTTTTGATAGACTAACCCAATAACAGGATCGATAAGTTCATTTCCATTTTCTAAATCGATAATTAACTGTTTATATGCATCAACTACAGCAAGCCCATGAGCATGAACACTTAATCCCTGCATCTGCTCAGTATTTTTCATTAAATCTAATAACTCATTAAAATTATTTACCTATAACATATATTTCTCCTGTAGTTTATATTAAGTTTTACTTTTTTACGACTTCTGATTTACGAGCCATGATACTCTTCCAGAAAAAGAAACAGCATTTGTAAAAATCATTTCTTCTTCCCCTTCATAAAGACGCCATATATCCTCACCTATTTCAAGGCTGACATCTTTCATATTTTCCTCCTCAAAATACTCCAGAACGACATCTCCATCATAATTTAAAAAAATACCGTAGCCTTCAACAACCCTTGATTTAATAAATCTTTTAGCATTTTCATATGTTTTTTCTTTCATAGCTTTAGCCTGTTTTCCATCCCATCCATCTTGACAGTTTTTAATCTCATCAAGACGCATCAGGGATTTATACATATTATCTAATGAATAGTGCGTATTAACATGATTAATAAAATCTTGTTCTAAAACCAGCGCCTCACCTTTCGCATATTCTTTACTATAATAAAAGCCATTCTTAGAAAGTGAACATACCAAATAACCATCATTTTCATCATAGATTATATAAGCTTCTTTACCATTATTATACCATGTCAGTTCAACAACACCTGAACTATTTGGGGCTAACCTTGGCATTGGCAAACCTGCTCTAAGACAAAGATCAAAAGCTAAAAGCTGTTTTTTAAGCATAGCTTCATCTATTTTTTCAGCAGAATAGCCATCCCACTCCGCATCCCACTCAAGAAATGTTAAAGCCTTTTCTTTTTCCTGTGCGTATTGAGACTCAAGTTCTTTATTCATTATGATACTTCCTTAATAGTATATTTGAACAGTTGATATTTTTTGAAGAGCACGCGTTGCTCTGCAGAAACAGGTTCAGTCGCGAACGCAGTGAAGCCGTAATTCCAACTTGGCTCTTCGAATCTGACGAGACTCAGAGAAGCTGAAAGCTGTAAATATGCTTTTTCTAAGGCTAATGTGTTTTTTACACCGACGACGAGGACGGATGTGATAAGCTTACTTTTGTTATCAAAAGCAAGACCTGCTTCATAAGCAGCATGTGAGGCTTGAACAAGAATTTGTTCGATAGGGATGTCTTTTCTTACAAAAACATAGATGTATTTTTTATCAGTCTACAGCATGGTTAATCCTCATAGTTGTTTACAATTTCACGTATCTTTTCATTTAATTCTTTATCACAAGATGCAGTTATTTTACCGACTTCCTTTAAGCATTGCAAGTCATTTTTTTCATTTATTGAAACTTTAAAGGTGTCTTTTTTTACCATATCGATATGGACAACCTTATCTTCAGACATGAAGGTTGCTGCTTCTTCTTCAAGTGTCATGTCAAACTCTTTTTCAAATTTCATAAAGCCTCCTGCTGCAGAATAGATAATATCTATCTTTTAACACAACTTTAACTATGAAACAATCATACGTGTTCTTAAATGCAATAAAAAAGCAAGGACAAGCCTTGCTTAAAAGTTTACTGCTTTATTGTTATAATAATTCTTACATGTAAGAATAGTTGTTAGGGAGACGATACCATTTTAAACTCCCACACTTTTCCGTCGTTTTCCCCGTCCTTACTAGATCTCGTGCACAAAATCCCTCATTCTGAGTATCTAATCAATCTCTCGTCATAATGTATCGGCTCGTCAGTTTCAACATTACAGCTCCTGATTTTTCGAACAACTGATTCTTAACTCTAAGAACTCTACTTCGCTCTTGTGATAACAATGTAGCACTACCTATAATCGCATTGCAAATTTATTTTTTAATATTTGCTTATGACCTGCGATTTCTTTATAATACAGCAAAATATATGGAGAAACCAATGACTTTATCAAGAGACGAATTCTACGAAATGATGAACATCAACCCTCAAAATCAGCAAGCTTTTGAGGATAAATATAAAACTGAATATAGAGTGTTCCGCTCGATTCATGAAACGGAAGCCAGTATCAGTGGATACTTTACTATCGGTAAAGCATACGTGAATCTTTCGGGAAAAGTATGTTGGTTTAAAACATATTTACATACGGATGAAAATGGGTTTTCACATACTAGAGCAAAAACACACGACATCAGAACATGGGCTTGTGCTGAGAGCACTGATCGTCAAGCCGAACTTGATAACTTCCGCAAAGAGATGAACATGCTTATGGAAGCTTTTAACAAGGAGCCTGTCTATGTAATGGATTACGTTAAAGGTGGCAAGTATTACGATTTATCCCTTAAATGGCATCTTGATGATAATGCCTGCTTGTATTCTCCTTTAGATGAAGCAAGTGTAGAACAACTCATTCCTAATTTTATTTATTAACTATAGGGCTTTTATTATGACTGAAATAAGTACAACTATAGCGTCAAAATCAAATAACTTTATCAATCGTGCGATGACTAAAAAGTTTTTTATACTTTTAGCTGCAAACCTAGCTCTTTTCTCACTCGTTTTACTGTTTGCTAATAACGTTGGCGCATCCATTATCAGTAATCCAAAGATATCTGCAGCTATATTTATTCCATGCTATATTTTATTACTGGTAAACAGTTTCTATGAAAAGTTTGGTTATAAAGTATTAAGGTCATTATCATATGCTGTTTTTTATGGGTTGCTTTTCACACCTTTTGTTTATTTATCAAAAGAACATCATTCGATTTTCCATATCTCTATTGTCTTATTTTTGCTCTTTGTTGGACCTTCTGTAATGTTGATGGCAGGACAGAGCCTTATTAAAAAACCATTTTTTTCAACAGCCGCTATTCTACCTTTCTTTTTTGGATACGTTTTAGTATTTACGTGTATTTTTACACTGTTTTTACATATCTCTATTTTCTCAACATTATTATTTTTAGTTATTCCGGTTGCACAACTTATTTATATACCTTTTCTTATAAATAATGCCGAGAAAGATGTTGAACACAAGATAACCCCTCAGTTGCTTATTCACCGCTTTCACAGTTTTTTGGCATTATCATGGCTTTATTTATTTCTTATGATGGTTTAAATTCAATAAGAAGCCTTCGAACTTCTTTTTAGCATATAAAACTTTAGCCTATTATTGTTATAGGATTTATCTCCTTGTTATCTTTCCTACGTTATATTACCATTCGTTAATATAACTAAATAAGGAGATTTATTATGAGCACTACTGTTTCAAAAATTAAACAAGACAACCTTCATTTTACTTTAAACAATACGGATGATGCCATAAAGAAAGAAGCTATTCATTATCTAAACTCTTTCGTGGTTGATTTTATTGACCTGTCGCTTATTACTAAGCAAGCTCATTGGAACATGAGAGGAGCGAACTTTATTGCCGTTCACGAAATGCTTGATGGATTCAGAGATATTCTTGATGAACATCAGGACACGATTGCCGAACGCTCAGTTCAGCTTGGAGGCACAGTAGCAGGCACATCTCAGGCTGTAATGGCTGATTCTAATGTGGAAGCTTATCCTATTCATCTTAAGCGCGTAGATGAGCATTTGAAGGCGTTAGCTGAAAGATATGCTGTTGTAGCCAATAGGCTCAGAAAAGCCATCATCGATGTTCAGGATGAAGACACGGCTGATATCTTTACAGCTGCATCAAGAGAGCTTGATAAAATGTTATGGTTTATTGAGGCGCATATAAACGTTTAATATATAAAAGGCTGGTCTCTCAGCCTTTTCTTTTTTAGAAGTTAATCAAACTTTGTGATTTCAGATTTTCTCAATCTTCATCTTCCTCATCGTCGTCATCCCACTCATCATCTTCTTCCTCTTGATCTTCGTCTGACCATTTAAGATGCGCGATTTCTAAGTTAAGAAGATAACTCAGGTAGTGTGAATAAGAGCTTCTAAAGAAATCACCCTGTTTGTCCATGAAAATAGAAACCTCATCTATTTTTCTAAGATAAATCATAGCAGAATCAATTAAGTCATAATGGTAATCATTATTATAGAAAGAGTTTTTTAAACCCTCGTGAAGTGATGCTGTAATTTCAGCATAAGGTTCCTGCTTGCTTATTTCAGAAAGACTGAAACAATCACAAAACTTCACTATTTCCATTAAAAGATCATCTTTATTTTCGATATATCTATACATACATTCCTCATTATTTTTATTATTTAAGGATACAAAAAAAAGGAGCCGAAGCTCCTCTTTTCCTGAGTAATGGAAGTACGCTAGCTATTAACTATTTTCCTTAACTAAATAAGAATAAATATGGCTCTTAACCCGGTTAATACCTTCTCTTCATCGGTCTGCGTTGCAGTCTGACAGCATCAGCGTTTTTCTGTCGTCATTACTCAGTCAGCCATTCGATATATCACCATATCAAACAGGAAGCGCTTCTTTATAAGTCATGGACTCACTTCTTAACAAAGTGGAAGGAGGGCATATAGTAAACCATAACGCTTTAGTCCCTCTTTATATATCATATTATTACATTTGAATATAAAAATCAAATTAGTAGTTTAAAATAACTTTTATACAGCTACAATACCCATTTGGAGCCTGACCCGGATAGATAACAGGGCAGTTTACATCTGTTCTTGGCGCATAACCAACATAATCATCAGATCTATTTTCAGAAAAAGAAGTCCTTTTACAGAAATAGCCCGGCGACCCTACGGCTGCTGCTGTCCACACACCATTTGTACATGAAAGCAGCTTTCCTGCAGGATTTCTACCTACCAGCCCATTTGGACCACATCCGCCACCTTCACCTGCCTGTCCATTTATCTGAAGGTATTCATTTGTCGTTAAACGGTTTCCTGATATAATCTGACCTGCTGCATCAAGCTGACCGTTAGAGTGAATATAGTTACCATAAACGCCATTTGCTGAAAGATTGCCTGAAGCATCGATGTTTCCTGAAGATCTAACATAGCCACCATAGAATCCAGCAGTAGTTTGAACATTTTTACCACCATAAGCATTAATCGTTGCAGTATCTCCCATATTCCAGCCACCGCCGTATTTTTGGAAGTAGATACCACCGTCGCCCATTGTTCTGAACCAGTTGTTGGTATAGGTTTCAGAGTTTGAGTAAATATCACCACCATTAACTCGTCCTGCTGCTGTTACTGTTCCTGATGAGTTAACACTATTAGAGGCGTAAATATCACCATTAAGGTTCATATAGGCGGCTAAGTTTCCAGAAGGTGCTGCTGTTCCGTTTTTAATAAGCGCTACCGTTCCTGATGCTATAACATCAAATGTTCTTACACCACCACCCCAACCAGCAGGAATATCATTAGGATCTAAACCACTAACACCAAGCCTTTGATCTATAATTGTATTTCTATTAACTCTTAATGCTGTAGAATAAGAAGCCGCATTAGGAGAATATATGGTTAGCTGCTTACCTGAACCTAAACGGATTTCATAATCAGTTCCCGCTGCATCACCACCGATAGCTATAGTATCACCATAACCATTTTTAGCAGTTACTTCACCACCGGCATTGACGTTTCCACCAAAGTTTCCTGTTCCAGAGGCAGTAATGTTTTTAGCATTATTAATATCATTAGCACCCATATTCAGATTACCCGTCATAGGCAATGTTCCATCACGGCGAAGATATATTGAATAAAGCGCAGCATTATAACCCGTTCTATAAGTTAACAGGCCTGCCTGATTGATATTAGAAAAGTTGGCATTTGTTTCTTTCCACATACCGTTATAACCATCAGCCTGTGTAGCAGATTTTGTCATACCACTATCTATACCCGCAACCTGCATTGCTTTTCCTAACAAATCATATTTGATTGTGGAAGCACCTAAAGTCAAAGGATTCGTTGTTGAGATCAGTCCGTCTATAACGTAGTTTGGCGCAGTGCCTGATCTTTTTAATACAATAGTATATCCTGATTGATAAACGTTCTTACCTGAATAAGAAGAATGAAGAAGACCTTCGTTTACAAGCGTTGCTGTAGTTATTGTACAGGTATTATTACCCGTATTACAGGTTCTTGGACCCGGATCTGAGCTTTGGCTTGTACTCGATACTAATGTAGATAGTTTATCATAGCGAATATTGATATAACCGTTAACAGCATCACCAAGCTGTTTGATTTGCTCACCAGCGCCTTTAGCCAATAAGTCATTTTGATCTTGAATCATATCTTGGAACTTGATGAATGTTAAAGACGCTCCAACTCCTAGAACCAAAACAAGCTCTAATAAGGAAAACCCCTTCCTTTTTTTGTTAAACATATTTTCTAGCCTCGTTAAAAAAGTAACACCTAATTTAGGTATACTGTAGTGTGAAAGCATTAACAATGATCAGCGAATGTTTAATCAATTAATAAAAGTTTCAAAATATTTCTAAAAACATACAATCGTCTTGTTATTGCTTTAACTTCATCACTTTAAAATGTCTCCTTATCATTTTTAATCTTACATTTTATTAATATCTTCTAAACAAATAAAACCATTTTAACGCTATAATATGTAAAATAAATTACTATTATAATTGATAAAATAAATATGCCTAATTATTGATTTAAATCAAACTTGCATCATTAACTTCGTTAACATGTGAATCTATGTGTTATACAATTTTAGAATAAGGTTTTATTTTAAAAAGGAGCACGTAATGTTAGTTGTAAAAAGAGATAGTAGAGAAGTTATATTTGATATTAATAAAATCAAAAACGCCATAGAAAAAGCTATGGTTGAATTGAAAATTTCAGATGATAATTTCATTAATCACACTTTAGTTTTTATTTTAGCGGATATTAATAATTCCCAAAAAGAAAAAATAGAAATTCATATTATTCAAAAAATAATTGAAAACAATCTAATGAAAAGTTCTTATCCTGATATTGCCAGAGCCTATATAGAATACAGGCATGACAGAGATATTTATCGTGAAAAGAATAGTTTATTAAATAAAAATATTCAGGGCCTTATTGAACAAAGCGATCTTTCCATACTTAATGAGAATGCAAATAAAGATAGTAAGGTTATCCCCACACAGCGTGATTTACTCGCAGGTATTATTGCCAAACATTATGCCAAAAACCATATCTTACCACGTGATGTTGTTGAAGCGCATGAAAAAGGTGAAATTCATTATCATGATCTCGATTATGCGCCCTTCTTCCCCATGTTTAACTGTATGCTGGTTGACCTAAAAGAAATGCTAACCAATGGTTTTAAAATGGGTAATGCTGACATAGAAACTCCTAAATCTATCAGCACAGCAACAGCTATTACTGCACAGATCATCGCTCAGGTTGCGAGTCATACTTATGGTGGCACGACAATCAATCGTATAGATGAGGTATTAGCACCTTATGTTGCTTGCTCTTATCGAAAACACCTTAAAACAGCTAAAGCATGGTCTATACCTCATACAGAAGAATATGCGGAAGCACTCACAGAGAAAGAGTGTTTTGATGCTTTTCAGGCACTTGAGTATGAGATTAACACACTTCATACAGCGAATGGTCAAACACCTTTTGTAACGTTTGGATTTGGCCTTGGCACATCTAAAGAGTCAAGACTTGTTCAACAATCTATTTTAAAAAACCGTATAGCAGGACTTGGTAAAAATAAAAAGACCGCCGTGTTCCCTAAACTTGTTTTTGCTATTAAAGAAGGACTTAATCGATCTGAAAATGACCCCAACTATGACATTAAACATATGGCTGTTCAGTGTGCAACCAAGCGTATGTATCCTGATATTTTAAATTATGAACAGGTCGTAAAAACAACAGGATCGTTCAAAACTCCTATGGGCTGCAGAAGTTTCTTAAGTGTATATCTTGATGAGACAGGTGCTGAAGTTCATGATGGCAGAAACAATCTCGGTGTTGTTAGCCTCAATCTTCCTCGTATCGCTATAGAAGCGCAAGGCGATCTTGAAGCATTTTGGCAGTTGCTTGATCAACGCCTCACCCTTGCTAAAAAAGCGCTTCTGACGCGTATAGAGAGGCTTGACGGCGTAAAAGCTAAAGTTGCTCCTATACTCTATACGGAGGGCGCTCTTGGCATAAGATTAAAGCCTGATGATTATGTGATTGATCTGTTTAAAAACGGCAGAGCTTCTATTTCATTAGGATATATAGGTATTAATGAAACAGTAAACAGTATTTTAGGTGAGGCTCCTCATATCTTTGATAGCAGTGAAAAACAGAGTGTTGCCTTATCTATTATTCATAGACTGAAGGAGGCTGTGAACAAATGGCAACAAGAAACGGGCTACGGATTCAGTTTATACAGCACACCAAGTGAAAATCTTTGTGATAGGTTTTGCACATTAGACAAAGCCTCTTTTGGAAATATTCCCGGCGTCACTGATAAGGGGTATTACACAAACAGTTTTCATTTAGATGTGGAGAAAAAAGTTAACCCGTATGAGAAACTTAACTTTGAAAAGTATTATCCACAGATAGCAAACGGAGGCTTTATTTGTTATGGTGAGTTCCCTAACCTTGAGCATAATCCAAAGGCATTAGAAGATGTATGGGATTATAGCTATGATAGAGTGCCTTACTATGGAACCAATACGCCTATAGATGAATGTTATAAGTGCGGTTATACAGGAGAGTTTGAATGCACCAGTAAAGGATTTTCCTGTCCTAAATGTGGCAATCATGAGGAAGGGACTCTCTCTGTTATCCGACGCGTATGTGGTTATTTAGGCAGTCCAGATACTCGCCCATTTAATAAAGGTAAACAGGAAGAAGTTATGCGTCGTGTAAAGCATTTATAGGAGCATTTATGAACTTTCATAAGTATTACCCTATCGATGTTGTTAATGGTGAAGGAACTCGCTGTACGCTTTTTGTTTCAGGGTGTATTCACCAGTGTAGAGGATGTTATAATCAATCGACATGGAGGATAGATTCAGGTTCACCTTTCACTGAAGATGATGAACAGAGAATCATTGATGACTTAAACGATCAGGATATAAAAAGACAGGGATTGTCTTTATCTGGTGGCGACCCTCTACATCCTCTCAACCTTTCATCTATTTTGAAACTGGTTAAGCGTATTAAATCTGAATGTCTCGGTAAAGATATTTGGTTATGGACGGGTTATGAAAAATCTGATTTAAACCTTGAGCAGCAGGAGGTTATTTCTTATATTGATGTGCTAATCGATGGTAAGTTTGAGCAGGAACGTAAAGACCCATCATTAAAATGGCGAGGAAGCAGTAATCAGATTATTTATCGATTTAAACAATAAAAAAGGGAGCTGTGCTCCCTTTTTACTCTATTTATTGCTTACATTCTATTTCTACGTTTAGCGACATTCGCTTCAGCTTTTTCCTGATTAACTTCGATATAAGCCGCTTTTTCAAGACTGGCTAAATCTTCGCTCATATCATTTTTGTCAGCCTCATAGATTTTCAGCATGATTCTGGCAGGCTTATAGTTTCCAGTTGGATAACGCACTTCCAGCCATTCAACAAACGGAGCCAGCTCTTTCTGAACGCTTTCTGACACAAATGGGAAATCTTTAAGTTCTTCAAGAATTGAGCGAGGCTTAACCTTAAAGTCTTTTTCATTTCCAGTATAAACAGATAAGAACTCTTTACGTGAAGCAATGATGTTCTTTTTCTGTGTTTCCATTGGTTGCTCTACAATCCAGTCAAGGAATGCGTGAAGCTGTGGCTTCATATTATCACTGATGAACTGATAGCTATCAATACGAGAGTGAGACGTTTTGATGGTCTTTCTCTTATACTCACTATACTTCAGTAAAAACATGACATAATCAATACCTTTTTCAAGCGTATCAACATTAGCGTTATCAGACTTATTCAGGAAATTATTCTGAATATATTTTTCTGGATTACCTATAGCATAATCCTTAGCCCCTCTCATGAACTTCCATGAGCTATAGTAAGGAGACTTTACTTTAATCTTATTCATTTCAGCATCTTCGAAAACATAACCTTCGAAGTCAATCATTTTCTTACCTGAAGAAATCGCGTTATAGAAACCTTCAAAAGCCGCAGCGTCTTTACAGATAATCAAACGTTCTTTCAATGGAAGATTCTCAAACTGTCCCGCGAATTGCTTCATAATATCATAAGGCACATCACTGAATTTGATATCTCTTTTTACCATACCCAATAACACTACGTGAGCATTTTCATATTCAACGATATGAGGATCGTTAACGGGATCATTAACTTCAAAAATAAAGTTCACACCATACTTAGCCGCATAGCGTTTAAACATACCCATTTCTTTTTGGCTAAACTGGTTATCTACAATGCTTTTAAAATAGTCAGGGAACTCACCTTCAATACGTGATTTAGAGGTAATGATCAGCTCATCAGTCTTTGAGTCATAACCGATTGTCCCGAAGAAGCCATTTTCTTTTTTGTAGCCAACCATTGGGAACACAAAGTTTTCTCTTACGTATTCTGTTGTTGACTGAGGCACTTCACCCACGTTGAAAAACTTCTCATAGCCGCGAGAAACAATCTCACCTGTTTCATTGTTAATAAACAACCCACGCGCCTGAGATACCAACTCTTGAAGAAACGAGTTCTCAGAATCCTGAAACGCTGTGCGTGTAAAGTTAAATGCGCTAATATGAGGATACATCTCTGATGGCGTTTCCACTATCAAAGGATTGCTTCTCAAATGTTCAAGCAAATCAAGACTCGTCCTTCCTGTATAGGCAATTGGATTCAATACACTATCAGGTGCTTTTTTGAACTCAAGCTCAACTTCATTAGGCTTAAGCAGGTCTTTATCATATATAGTATTTGTCACGCTATAATCCTTAAATGTAAACTTATTTGAACCTTCCGCTTTTTCCCATGCCAATACTCTTAACTGCTCACCAAACTCAACCTCGCCCTCAAGGTTAAAACTCTTGTCAGAGGCGATAATGTTAAGCCCCTTAGCATTCCTATGACCGTGAATCTGCACCCATGAGTTCCCTTTTTCATTTTCAGAAAATAGAGCATCAATATCATACTCATAGCTACCGAAACCATAGTTGTTGATATTTTTTGATAAGAACATCGGCTCTTTAGGGACGGAACCTAATCCGCCATGATTCACTAAAATCTTGGCCTTTCCATATTTCAAGTATACCACTTCATCCAGTTCATGATAAAGTGATTTTAACGATTCTTTTGTAAAACCAGCATCCAGCAACTGAGGCAATGTTTTCTCAACAAAGCCTTTGTCTCTAAGCTCTAAATCCATAAAATAGCGATACAAGTTTTCTTCATGGTTTCCTTTCAGGAAGATAAAGTTTTCTTTCCCCATGTTATCCTGAACGAACTTCAATGCTTCACCATTTTCAACACCTCTGTCAATGTAATCACCGACAAAGACATATAACGCTTTTTTGTCATCATGGTTTTTATTGAACTTATCGAAAGCGCTGTAGCAACCCTGAATGTCGCCTATAAAGTAGATTTTCTCATAATCACTTACATCTCTTAGCAAGTCATTTGCATTTTTAGCAAAGTATGCTTTAACTTCTTCCGGCGTTTTTACTGTATAACCTGACAGATCAAGAGCTGCACGAGCCGCATAAGCTTTCTCTAAGCTACTTAAAGGAACTTTTTTATAAGGCGTTCTGTTTTCATTTCGCTTGATATAAAAATCAAGGTTATCTTCAAGACCAAAATCTATTACTTCCAAATCATACCCATACTTATCTGTAATTTCTTTATATGCTTTTAAATCTTCAGCCCTCAAAGAAGTTGCATCCAGAATAAATGGTGCTCCTGTTTCAAGACGAGATGGAATAATTCTATGGAATAAAATACCGAAAATAACATCATTCATTTCATTGTTAATACTCAGATCACCATCACTTTCAAGCGTTGGCGGAAAAAAGATTTCACGCAAGCTATCTGGACTCACAGCAATTTTATCCAAACCTGTTTCTCTTAAAAATGTTGACTTGCCTGAACCTTGTAATCCTACAGTTACTAAGAACTTGTTATTTTTCATTACACTTCTTCCTTTTTCATTATTTAACGATATACTTTTCACAGTATAACATAAGCTCAAATTCATTGGAATAGATTTTCACCATTTACACATAGATTATAAAGGTAATACTCATTATGAAAAACAAAAAGATTCTTCTCTCAGCAATTTTGCTTTCTTTAACCTTAGTAGGATGCGATAATACCTCTACAGAAAATCAGGGACCAAAAACAACCCTGACTGAAAAACACATCTCTGATAAAACTCAAGCGATTAAAAACTTAGCTGAGATAGAAAAGAATACATTCAACTTTAGCACGGGTAAAAAGCTTTCGACTTCGGGTGAGTCTATTTATGTTTTCTTTGATCCACAATGCCCGCACTGCAATAAGCTTTGGCAAAATGCGCATGATGAAAAAGCAAAAGATATTTCTATTGTCTGGATCCCTGTTGCTTTTTTGAATAAAAATAGCTTGCCTCAAGCTTCAACTATTTTATCTGCTGAAGATCCAGCAGCAAAAATGGCAGAGCATGAGGACAGCATGAGTTCTGGAGGATTAGGGTTAGACACAGTTTTAGTTACCAGCCCTAAGTTTGTTGAGCAGGTTAATAAAAACAACGCCATTTTTGACAGCTTACAGGGGAGAGGTGTTCCGTTATTATTAAAAGTGTCTCAATCTGGTGAGATTATCGCAGCATCTGGAGAACTATCGCCTGATTTGCTAAAAGAATACGCTCAGAAATAGATAAAAGAAAGGCCAGCAATGCTGGCCTTATTATTACGCTTCTATCGCAGAACAGTTATAAAACTTCTCAAAATATCCTTGCCAGAACACATATATTTTATGTTTTTTACCTTCATCATCAAACAAATACATATAACTTTCCCATGCATAATCTTCATTCCATTGAAGATCGCCACTTAGTATTTTCTTATACTCTTTAACACACGTTTCATCACTCAGCATTTTAGACATTTCTTCATCCAAATAATCCGAGAAATCTTCAATAGAAGGCACAAACCATCTTTTCTGTTTTATTTCAGCATAAAGAGCCTGCTTCTCAGCAAATGAAATACCGTAAGAATCCATTTTTTCATAATAAGCGTTATGCTCTTCTATGTCTTTTATCGCCTCGTGTAAAGCTTTTTCGTTTTCAAATACCACAGGGATCTCATTTTGAGTATCTTCATTGCTAAAACTGTCGCCTGTCATATAAAAAACTTCTATTGTTTGCTTCATGTTAACCCTCTATTTCTATGATTTCAGCATGGATAAGATCAGCAAAATAATCTTGCCAGAAAGCATCTATTTTCAATTTACTTCCGTTATCCAACTCTACATATAGAGCACGTTTCCATTGGTTTTTGTTGAGATCCTCAATAACGCCATCACGTAAATCTTCAAGCCTTTTTACAAGTTTTTCATCAAAATATTGAAACCTCACTCCTCGTAGTGAGGTCTATACCTCTTAAAAATACGAATAACTATATCCATCAAAACGGTACAGCATTACGCAGTTCCTCCACCCTATTCCTTGCACCCTTCTATGTTTTACTTTTATATCAAAGCTTCCACTCGATCTCACCGACACCTTCCCTTTATAAACCCCTTTTTTCTTTCCTTTTAACACCACCGCCTTAACCGTATCACCCGTCTTAAATCCTTTCACTATCTTAGATCCTTTCGCTTTCCCTCTTGGAAAGCCATATTTATCTACTAAGCACATCTGCCTGTTATTTCTTCTTTCCTTCTTGATCAGCAATGGTTTTAACTTGGATGAAATATACACCTTTACTCCCGTTGTGCCTACGCACAACGCGTCAATATAATGTTCCTTAGCGTAGCCCTGACACACCCGATTATATTTAGTCTCTGCGCCCGTTCCTATCAAAACAGGCACGTTTAAACCTGACAGCTCTTTGATGATTTGCTTGCGACTCATATTCACCGCTGCAGCATCTTTCAGCGGAGTCTTTAACTGTGCCTTTATCTTTTTTAATAACGGCTGGTTATCCTTCAAAAATTCCTCAATCGGCATATTATCTTTCTTTTCATTACAGGCTCTACAGGATAAAACCAGATTGTTTATTCTGTTGCTTCCGCCTCTGCTTTTAGGGATAACATGCTCTTTTTCAAATGGCACATTATTAACCTCGCAATAGACGCAGCTATAGTTATATTTCTCAAGTAAATATTCTTTTACTTCGTAATCAAACAGCGTGCCACGCTGATACTCAATACCTTCAACAGCAGCGTTTTCCATCTTCTGCATATCGAACTTAACAGATTCAACTGTGATAAAACCCACAGGAGACAGTCTCATGAAACGCTTAGACCATTCTGTTATATTATCTACACGGCTCTGGACGGATGGTGCCAACCATCCTTTATGCTGACTTCTTACCCGATTAAGAAACCGTGCCTGTCTGTAGCGGGTTTTGCGGTTTCTTCTCGACCTTCTCACCATACGACGTGAATCTAAATTGCCTTTTATTTCCTGCCCACGGTGAGTTAACACTGCCCCGAATATCGCAGACAGCCTGTTTTTACCATGTAAAACTAAGCCTATACCTGTCTCTTTTGAACCCGGATCAAACTTAAGCTCAACAGGCTGTATATACCCATCTGAACGCTGAGTTAACTGTATAGTAAAAGGGTAGAAGCGTTTAACTATTGCTTTTTTGCTATGCAATAGTTTTCTTGCCCTTGCCGGATGGCAGGGCATCAACATCTTACCTGTTTTGCCTAACACAAAAACTCTATTCAATTACACTATTCCTTTATTATAAATAAGTTACCTTATTATCTTTTATGAAAAACGATGTTTTTCATAAAGTAAGCTCTCCTCGCCAAAGTTAAAAAACATTTCATGTAATACACACTTTTCCTTACCCCAAAGAAATGTTTAATGTATTACGACATTGCATAGAACTGGAGAAGCATTCTACGGTGTCATCTGTTTTTTAACGTAGTCTGTAAAATAGAAGTTCTACAGACTGAGGCTGGTCAGTCAAGCCTCGTCAGACAGGGCGGGGTTACTGACCACGAATATGATCAACCAATATTGTCTTCAAAGAGTTATCCTGTTTATTGAAAACAATACTTCAATATACAGGAGAGAAAAATGGAAAGCAACTTATTTTTAGAATGGTTGAAAGGTGGTGTTCCTTGCTGGATTCGAACCTTCAACCCTCCCGTTATGAGCAGGATGCTCTACCACTAAGCTAAAGAAACATAGAAGTATCTACATGGCGTGAATGGCTATCGAAACCACACTTTTTCTTACTTTCGCACGCAAGAAACGATCTGCCCTTAATCTACCACACCATTTCTCTTTAATCCGGCTGAGATATTCTGCGAAAAACAACTCTGTTCCATTAAGAATCGAACTTACTTCCCACACCAAGGTGGCCGTGCTGACCTATACACTCAGGAACACCTTCAATAAAGATTAGATACTTCTGGTCCATGCTGCAGGACTTGAACCTGCGACCCTCTGGTCCCAAACCAGATGCGCTACCAGACTGCGCTAAGCACGGATTTTGCGCCTTATCTCTAAGGCGCACAGGCTTACTCTTTCTTAAAGACAAATCCCCCGTGGGGAATAATACCTTTAGAACTTTCGACCTGTTCTAAAGCAGCCTTAATCTCATCGTGAGACATTGGCCCTTTGAAAGTTGCAGCAACCTCTCCACCAGATCTTTCCTTAATCAAACTTTCCAGCTCTGCATGATAAGCATCTGCTCTTTCACGATAAACTGGATCAGTCTTGTATCTTTCAATAGCTGCTCTTTCCTCTGCTTCTTCTTTCTCTACGATTCGCAAAAATAATTCCTTTTGCTCCGGCGTCATTGCATTTAAATCAGGTGGTGTATATTTCATGAGAACCTCTCTTAGTTGTTTATGTATAAACAATTACTAAAAGTTATACCTACCTTTTATAAATGCTGGTGCTGATGATAGGAATCGAACCTACAACCTACTGATTACAAGTCAGTTGCACTACCTATTGTGCTACATCAACATATGCTGTGAGATTATCGCAGGGATCACCCCTGCTCTGGACTTGAACCATTTAAACAGAAACCGAATCTCATTTTAATTTTTATTCCGCAGCAATTTATTATGACATCTGACCGCCTACGTCAGGAGTTATTTAGCCCTACTCACCTTATCCGCCCGAAAGACTATGACTCGGATATGTATTAACCTCTTGGCTCTCGTCAGTGCGCTATAGACTTCGCACTCTGTCATATTTGTGAGATGCCACTGCCATCTCGGATATTTACTTTGTCCTTATAACTGGGCCAATATCAAGGCGCTTGCATGGACCCACACTCCTTGCGGAATGCTTCATATTTATAGAGCCAAGGGCGTATTTTAGCTCTTAGATGCCGCTACCATCTGTAAAAACATTATTTCCCACCTTACGTGACGGCTAATGTCAAAGCGCCTGCGCGGACCCGCAGTTCATACAGACCTGCTCTTATTTTACAAGCTAAGGGCGTAATTTAGCTTTGGTATCCCGTATAGGACTCGAACCTATAACCTACGACTTAGAAGGTCGTTGCTCTTCCAGTTGAGCTAACAGGATATAAATACTGGAATGACTGGAGATACTCTTCATCTGCTAATACACTGACACTGCAAGCTTATTATGTATATAGCACAACATAGGCCATGTCACTTTACTCTGCTATACCAGAGATTATTAGCACCAGCATTTAAAGTTATTCATATTTATTCTTATAATATTCATAAACCGATTTGAATATTTTTTTTATATCTGACTGATATAACCCTGCCCCATTCCAGCAGTTATATTCAACTATTTTTATTTCTCCATTATCCATTTTACATAAATCCATAGTATATATATCATCTGGCTGATAAAGCCTACAATATTTTTCTGCGGCATCTAAAATTTCAATTGGTATATTTTTATTAACTTTTACTTCACCAGATTCTTTATATTGAGATCCAGAAATTACTTTATCTTTAATACAAATAAATCTAAACTCCGAATGTATTTTCAGGCAATCATGAATAAGTACATTTTCTTTCATGTATTCTTTTCTATATAACCCTGATTGTATATAATCTTTTAATAATGTTCCTTTTTTCATAATACCGGCATTAAATGCCTTCATGTCAGAAGAAGGTTTGACAAACTTATCAATATTAAAAGATAGGTCAAGATTTGCCTCAATTTTAACTATTAACGGACTATTATTTAATAACGGTAAACACAGTTTGCTATAATATTTCTGATCGAATTTGTCATTATGATGAACCGACTTTCTAAGATTTTTCAGTAAATCTGGAGAAATATTAGAAATAGTTCCCTGTTCTATCATGGATACTATCTTAGTGCCTCCACGAATAATATAAATATCTTCGCTATTCAAATCTTCTACACCTGTCATTTCTGAAGTAAAAGAAATCACTCCAAAAGGGATTATATCAAAACCTAACTCTTTTAAGTTTTTAAAATCATCATGAATAACATAATTAAATCTTTCAACGTCTTGAATTAAAAATTTAACACTCATATTTATCCTTATATTTTTATTCGTCAAAAATATATAATATTACAATATATTCAGAAAGATGGAAAATTTTTAAAACAGGATTAATTTTGGTGGCCCCTGCTGGGCTTGAACCAGCGACCTAACGATTATGAGTCGTCCGCTCTAACCAACTGAGCTAAGGGGCCATATGTGGTATAGTTCCTATCATCAACAAAGAAACAAACAAACGTTCTTCTACGACACTCCCTATAATTTCTGCCACATCAGAATGTATAAACCTATACATTAGAGCTTATTTTGCGTGATTAACTCGCTACTTTCGAAGATAGCAAATCTCCTAGTCATCAATCAAATGACGCGGATGGTGGCCCTTGCTGGACTCGAACCAGCGACCAAGCGATTATGAGTCGCGTGCTCTAACCAACTGAGCTAAAGGGCCATATAATAATGCCATGAGGTTTCGAACCTCACTCACCCGAAGAACGCGCTCCCAAGAGCTTCATAGGATTCGAACCTATCCTGTCTACGCGGGCTGGCTTCCCAACAGTCATGTAGCATTATCTGGTACCCCATGCCGGACTTGAACCTGCGACCTAACGATTATGAGTCGTCCGCTCTAACCAACTGAGCTAATGGGGTATTGCTGGTGTTCTGTATAGGATTCGAACCTATGACCTACGGTTTAGAAGACCGTTGCTCTATCCAACTGAGCTAACAGAACATTTGGTGCGCCGTGCTGGATTCGAACCAGCGACCAATAGCTTAGAAGGCTACTGCTCTATCCACTGAGCTAACAGCGCATTGCTTACTTCATACTTAATATCTTACACAACGTTTTTATCAAAATCAAGTTATTTTTTAAATATTTTTATTTATTTTCAATAGCTTACGTTAAAATATGGATGTGGGATTTCCTCCTGATATTTTAAAATATCTCGGATATCACGCATAAAAAAAAGAGTCCTTTCGGACTCTTACAGATTGGTTTTTGACTTGATTAAAACCTTTCTATGTTTATTGAGTCCACGACAAATCGCCTGCTTATTATAGCAGGTCTTATTCTTATTATGCTGTGGACTGTCATATTAAACATAGTTTTTCCTTTTATGAGTGATAAGCAAAATAGCGGCGTAAGAACTGGTTGTTATCAACTTCAGTTGAGCCATAAAGACTCCCACGCTAACGATATTCTTTTTCAAACTACCATATCTTCCCCACGCGTTATACAGTTGTGTAGTTTTACCTGATAACATCTTCTTGGAATTTGCTTGGTTGCTCCGGCAAGATTCGAACTTGCGATCTCCAGCTTATGAGACTGGCGAGGACGGCCTCTCCTCTACGGTGCTACTCAGATGTGATTAAACACGATATAAAATAAGAAGTCAATAAAAACTGAGGGACGCTTTATAATCGCTCTTGGGCAAATAGCCAGTGGCTGGTCAGACGCCAGATTACTCTGCCTCGTTCATACGTCTTATTCATATAGTATAGTGATGTGTTTTCTCCCTGTCAATAAAAATGTTCGCATTTCATTGCCTACAATGCTATAATGATTACATTAAACAAAAGGAAAAAGCATGACTGATATCAACTATACTTTAGAACTCTTTTCAAGAATCCCTTTTCATCATCGCTATGAAAGAGAAGATAATCTTTCACAAGTTATCTCACTTATGGCTTATGAGCACGCTCAACTTGGTGATTTTGATACATTTAAAACCATTATCACTCACTCCCGTTTTAATGATTATTGTGCTAACAGGCTCTTTTCACGTTTCTTCTCCTGCTACTCTTATGACAGCTTACCTAATCCCAATTTAAATGAAGACAAAGAATCAGTAGAGGCTAATCTTAACAAGGCTTTTGCTATGTTACTTAATCTTAACAAACTAAGCTTTGGCTCTTTATATAAAGAACACCGTTCTGAATATTATTATCTTATCGATCCTGAAACTGATGATGTTCGTAGCTTATCTCGTATTGAAGCATTATTGGATTATGTTATAGCAAATAAAATCTTTATTTCAGCTCTATCTTTGGATATTGCTCAGCTACTACATTTTGAAGATCTTGAGCTTACATCAACATTAAAAGATAAGATCACACTCTACAAAGACATCTCAAAAAATGACAAAGATACTCACGATCTTGTTCCCTATTTTAGTGGTTCGTTTATTGACCTAAGAGCAGATTTAGAATCAAAAATCCCTTTTGAAGCCTCATCAAAAATAGATGTTTTTAAAAGCATGTTAGTTATTGGCTTGTATTTCGATAAATATAAAGCAATTGGTGAAAAAGACACATCCTATACAGAAGGCGACACTGAATATTGCAGTTCTGAACCTTACTTTAAACACTGCATTCCTGATATATTTAACAATCCTTATACAAACTTTACTCAGTGTTTTACATTATTAGCTAATGTCATGGAAGTTAAGTTTTCTGAGGAAGAGAAAGCACTTGCTTTAACAGTTTATAAAGATATTCATAAAAATCACTATAAATATGATTAATTATTCTATCTGCGTTTGAAATAGCGCAGATCTCATGATAAATTAATATCATGACAACCAAATAAGGAAAAATATGAAAACTTTTTTATTTCATGACTATGAAACTTACGATCTCGACACACGCAAAGCACGAGTGTCTCAATATGCTTCTATCAGAACCGATGAAAATCTGAACATTATCCCTGGAGAGGAACAAGTTCTTTATTGTCTGCCTCATATTGATTATCTACCAAGTCCTGAAGCATGTTTAGTCACAGGTATTACACCTTTTGATGTGTTAGAGCGTGCTAAGAATCCTGAAACGAGTGCTGAAGTATTATCTGAATATGATTTCTTTACTAAAATCAATCAGGAGTTTTCATCACCTTCAACTTGTTCACTTGGTTATAACTCAATGCGTTATGATGATGAAATCTCAAGGAATGGATTTTATCGTAATCTTCTTCCTGTATATGACAGGGAATGGAAATCAGACTGTTCTCGCTGGGATATGATTAGCGTAGTCAGAATGTATGCTTTCCTTTACCCTAATGAGATTAACATCCCTGTGGATGAAGAAGGAAAGCCGTCCTTTAGACTTGAGAAGTTGAGTGTTGCTAATGGATTTAAAATAGAGAATGAAGGTGAAGCAGGGGCAAACTTCCATGATGCTTTGACGGACGTTCGAGCAACTATCTTCATAGCTAAAATGATGAAAGAGGCGCACCCTGAGTTTTGGACTTTCTTCCTTGAGCATAAAAATAAAAATAAAGTTAAAGATGATGTTTCCATCTCAAAAAGTAAAATGGCGTTAGTTTGCTCTACTTACTTTGGTAGCGACAGTAAGTTTGTTGAGCCATGTTTCCTCATGGGATTTAACAAAAAAGATGCCAATTCGTTTATTTCAATCAAGCTCACTGATTTGGAAGGAATAAGGAATCTTATTTCTATGTCTGCTGATGAGATCAAGAGTAAACTTTACATTAAAAAAGATGATCCTGAGTATACATCTTTGCCGATTCATCAGATTAAAGTGAATCAAGCTCCTTCAATATTACCTTTTGATAAAATGAGTGAAATATTTGGACTTGAAGATCCCTCTGTGAAGCTTGTAGAACTTGGTAAAGATGTTGATTTAATGCGTTCTGCTTATGCGTTAGTTCGAGACAATTTTAGTGATCTACAACACAAGATGGATGCTGTTTTTAATGAGGGGTTTAAACCAGAACCTTCTATCGATCCTGAGCTGGGTATTTATGGTGGATTCGCACCAAAAAGTGATGAGCAAAAACTTTTCGATTTTCATAAGAACATTGGTATGAAAAAGTTTACGCAGTATTTCCAGAAAAATCATTTTGAAGATAAACGCTATAATGAACTGGCTCGCCGTCTTATTCTTAGAAACTTCATGGATGATGTAGAGAACCTGCCAGAACTATCTGCAGTAGTTGATGAATGGTATAAAACGGCGACTTTCAAAATACATAAAGGCTATGACAAGCGATTACCACAAGGTGAAGAACCGGAAATGGTATTAAGCAGAACATTGGCTACATTGAAAGAAGCCTTGCCTGCTCTTGAGAAAAACGCTGACGAGAGAGGGATTGAAACGTTAACCAAGTTTAAAAAAGGCATCAACCTTCAGTTTAATAAACTGAAAGAAAAAGGCGGACTAAATCAAACTGAAGATAATTCAGCTAAGAATGGACCTAAGCCATAATAACATAAATAAAGGGAGCGATGCTCCCTTTACTATTCTGTACTCGTATGAATCCTATATTTATTTTCTTCTAAGTCTTCTATAGAAAGCACACGAGCCTCATCTTCATAATCTTCCTCTTGCTCTACTAATACAATTACTCCGTTCATGTCTAAGCCCACAACACGATAGCTTTCATTATGAAGGTGGAACATATCTTTATCTTCGAAAACGATATAAGAGACAGAACGACCCATAATAGATTCTTTCACCACATCTAAAAACTGATTAACTATTTTTTCATTGCTCATATAAGCCTCATTATTATTGATATACTCTTATCTTAATAGCGCTTTAACTTTATTTGTGAAGATCTGGAAAGCACTTTTTTTAATCTTTGTGTTTTCTTTATCCTCAGATTCCCAAGGTGCTTCAAAGCTTTTACCTATTAATCTTTTCTTAAAGCTCATTAATACCATAGTAAGCTTATCACTTTCAATATAGTCTATTAAGAGTCCTCTTAGTTGTATTTGTATCAACACATTTTTCTCATTTAAAAGATTAACCAGCATTAACTCGATAACAGGTTTTTTCCTAATAGCCTTAATCACGTCTGAATCGTTAAACAAATCAATATAGCATTCCATATTATGAAGTGCTTTAATGGTTTGTTTGTAAATACATCTTCCATAAATATGTTTAGACAGCTTTGCTTTGAATAAGTTATCATCGTATTTCTCCTTCCATTCCCTCAAGAAGTCTTTATCAGTAAAAAGTTTATGATAGTTATCTCTTAGCCATTTGTTTGATCCATAGGCACGCTCTATAACAAAATCAGTTTCTTTTATTTGACTCATAACTTCTTTTTTCACAGAACCTCCTTATCTTTATATTGAATTAAAAGTATATATTTCATTTAAAATGATTTATACTATAGCATAATTTAACAAAAATAAAATAGTGAGCAGAAAACATGAAAACAGCAAGAAGATCAATAGGCGAACCTTATCAATGCAGTAAAGCATGGCCTGCAGACTGTTTTGTCCAGTGTGGGGATCATGGTATCGTAGGGACTTCAAAAGGTGTGTATCAAACAGCCTTTTTTGAAGCGTTTCCTAAACAGCCCAGCACGTTTATTCGTGGAGAAGGCAAAGCTGTTTCTGAAGCGGAAGAAAACGCATGGCTTCATTATCAACGTATTCTGGCTTGCCCCGATCATGAGTATAAGAGACATGGAGCAAATAGTGAGCATGGAACATGTGTTCATTGTAATCTTTTTTCATCACATGTATTCCCACCTGTTTATGCTTGTAAACACTGTGGAAAAAATGAGGTTGCGCTTGAACATAACTCTCATCATTTCTGTTTAAAGCATTATTGTGAAGAGATGAGCTATTACACTTTGTCAGATATTAAACCTGAAAGTTTATTTGATGAGGCTGCTTTCCTGCAGATAAAGATTCAACAAGCTGCTCAGTTTAAAATCCTGATAGAGGAAGGACTTTTTGATAAAGAAGCCATTGAGTATCAGGAAATAAATCATTGGGAAAAAGAGCTGAGAGATTTCGGCACCCATTATGGACGCAATAAAATATTAGAGATTGCAAATTCAATGGGCAAGAGTATAACTTTGTTTCGACTGATGTCTGTTAAAAAAGAAATGAATGCAGATGAGGAAATTCATAAGCATGTTTTCAAAGAGTTTTTGTCATTAAAAGAAAAAATTTCCAAATACGATATACCTGAGAGTATAATAAACAAAATAAAGCAGATTATTAATCAAACAGCATAAAAAAGGCCCAAGCGACTTATCAACATTCTATCTCACTGAGCTGCTACCTTCCGGTCCTGACTCGCTGATGAAATAGAAAACTATAATGCTTGGGCTTGATTAATGCTAACACACACTAAAATGATAAACAAGAGGAAATAATATGATAACAGAAAATGATTTAGGCGCTGATGATTATGTTTTAACAAAAGACAATCGTATAGCAATCGTCAATAATATTTATACTGATAGTGCATTGGTTGGTTTTTATGATGATGGCTCAGAACAGGATGTCCTGTATTCTGATATTGCTAAAATATTACCGGGCAATCGCAGTTTATCACTCGGTGATCGTGTGAAGCTTGAGCCTGTCTTTTATCCTGAACAAAGTGACGAAAACCCTTATGATTGTCAGGGAACTGTGATGGATTTTGATGGTTATTGGTTCTATGTTGATTGGGATAATGGGAAATGGAACACATATCGCGTTCTTGATGCTGATTTAACAAAAGTAGAAAATATTTAAGAAAAAGGCCCATAAGGGCCTTTTATTTAGATCATCTCTTCTATTTCATAGCCGCCAGGAACATCTTTAACATTCCATCCTAACGCATTTACTTGTGCTCTTAACACATCAGCCAAACTGAAGTCTTTATTCTTTTTAGCTTCTGCTCTTTCCTCTACCAAATCCATAACCTCTTGAGGAACCACTTTGCTTTTTTGAACACTTAGCCAGACCTTATAAATATCATCTAAGCTCGCATCGGCTTTAACTACAGACATAACCTTAAGGACTTTTAAGACATCCTGAGCCAATGACTGTGATTTGGTAGCCCTAAGCTCTTTAAGCGCACTATAGAGCATAGAGACAGCCATAGGGGTATTGAAATCATCTTCAAGAGCACCCATTACATCATTAATCAAGAAAATCTCAGAATCATCCTGAGAGGTATAAGACGGGATCTCTGAAACAAAACTTTCCCAACGGAGATGAGCCTCTTTCAGTTCTTCTTCTTTATATTCTTGAGATTGATTATACTGACCTTTATTAAGAAACAGCTTCAATGCTTCCGGTGAATATTTCTCAATAATGTCTTTAACATAAATGGAGTTGCCCAATGATTTAGAGAGCTTCTTACCATCTTTTGTCATCATTCCGTTATGAATCCAGTAGTGAGCTGGATTTACACCATTATGTGCTTCGCTCTGAAGGATCTCATTCTCATGGTGAGGGAATATGAGATCTCTACCACCGCCATGAATATCAAAGTGTTCACCTAATGTATGATGATGCATAACGGAACATTCGATATGCCAGCCCGGTCTGCCTTGTTTAGCAAATACGGAATTTTGATAGCCATATTTTTTATCTTCTTTCCACAACGCAAAGTCTGCCTTGTGATTTTTAGAATAATCCTGATCAGCAAGGCGTGTATTGCTTTCCAGATCTTTTAGAATCTTTTTAGATAACGGATAACGCTCAACAGGATTGCGCTGAGTATTAAAGTACACACCATCTTCTGATTCATAGGCAAAACCTTTCACTTTTAAATCGTTGATATATTCGCCAATCTCTTTAAGGTATTCAGTCACGCGTGGTTCAACCGTAGGCGGCCTAATGCCAAGTTGTTCCAGTAAAGCATGGAAAGTCTCAATATAGCCATTTACTAAATCAAGAGGATTTACACCAAGCTTATCGGCTTTAGCAATGATTTTATCATCCACATCAGTAATATTTCTGACAAATGTAACTTTATTGCCTTTTGCCTCAAAGTAATTTCGAATAACCTCGAAGGCCACAATGCTTTTGAGATGTCCAATGTGAATATCATCATATAAGGTTACGCCGCACACATAAATAGAAACCTCGCCAGCTTTAAGTGGTTTAAAGGGTTCTTTATTTTGCGTTAACGTATTATATAGATGTAAGCCCATTGCATTCTCCTTATTAAGTTCCGTTATTTTACTTTGTTTTTGATATCCAAGTCAATGATTTTATTTTGCAATAAAAAAGCGCAGCCAAAGCTACGCTTAATAAAAGATTATAATTACTTTTAACTTCCGAGCGCAAATAGAGCAACAAGACCTAAACCTGCCATACCTACTTTACCCAAAGTAGAAGCATTATCCCACGTTTCTTTTAAATCACGAACATTATCATAGATATTCTCTTTCTTAAAGTCTTGTGGATTAAAAAAATGATTTAGAAAAATCATATTCTCTTGAAACTTCGTCATATTGCCATAACCAATACTCGGATCACTCTGTGTAGCAAACTGGTGTCTAATATGGTTAACATGCTTGATAGCCATTTTAATATCATAACTAAGCTTATCATCCAGGGATAAAGCCATTTGTTTAATGGATTTACCATGAGCACCTTCTTTTTTGAGCCACATTTCAAGCTTATGACATTCTTGCAAAACGTATTGTTTATCGCTAAGCATACTTAGTTCCTTTTTTAATTTTATGTTTATTTTTAATACTTCTTCTTACATATTTTGTAAATCTTTCCAGTTTAAATAAGAGATAAATGTCGAGTATATTCATCTATTACATGAGGATACTGAGGCGCGATAACAAAACACTTATTACCTTTCACTTCATAACTCAGAGTTTTAAATCCTTGCTCTTCAAGTGATTCCTGCAGAGAATCCAACTCACTGTTAAGCTTAGTAGACACTGCAATTTTGCCAAAAGCACCTGAGATCCATGAAGAAAGGGGTGATTCTTGATTTAAGTCTATTTGACGTAAGCCTTGTTCATTAACAGTCATTTGCTCGTAAAGCATCTTCAGACATGACACTACAGCAAGCTCACAGGCAACTTCTTTAGGCAATGGGATTTCTTTACTGAATACAAACAGCTCTTTTGCCTTTATACCTTCACCATAGGTCTGAGGAACATACAGCTCATGCTGAACAGCCTCACTAAAGATGCCCTGAGCCGCACAGGTTTTAGTAGGGACTCCGTGAAACTCAGTTCTACCATTGTCCACAATAACAGCATACGGTTTACTTGAATCAGCAGCATTGTCGAATTCTGCCTCATCCTTGATCATTTTTATTTCTACAGTCGGAGATGCTAAGAAAGCGTTGAATGCCGCATTTTCTTTTTCACCTAAGACCAGTTTATTATTTGAAAAGCTCATCACTTCTAAAAATAGCTTCATAGCCGCATGAGCAGACTGTGCTGCCATCTTGCCTTTTCGCATATTGAGATCTTTTCTTACAAATATAGTTAACATGTTTTTCTCCTTAAAAATATGATTTATTATAATTTATTGTGGCTGTGATATGCAATCTCTATTTTAAATAAACTACAGACTGATTTGTGCAGCATATATGGAGAAAAAATGTAAAAACAGTGAATAAGAGTTTTCTGTATTGATATGGTAGATTAATGTGCTACTATTACTTCAGAAAGTAGAGAATATAAAAACGAAAACATTTTACTAATAATTAAATAGAGGAGAAATATCATGAATAAAGATACTGCAAAAGGAAGCTGGAAAGAAGTTAAAGGCTCTGTTAAAGAAAAATGGGGTAAACTGACCGATAACCATCTCACTGAGATTGACGGTAAACGCGATCAGTTAGTCGGACATGTTCAGAAGCATTATGGACTATCTAAAGATGAAGCGGAAACTCAGGTTTCTGATTTTGAAAGAGACAGTAAATATAAATTCTGAACATAAGAAAAAGGGGCTATGCCCCTTTTTCTTTTACCAAAATCTAACACGTTCTTCTTTTTTCTTTTTATAATTTCTGATTGTATCAATTCTTTTATATTCTTTGTTAATATCTTCAGCATATTTCTTAGCAAATGCCAGCACGCCATCCGAGTCCATCCGTTTCACATCAATTTTCTTAAGACATGCGACCATAGACATTGCTTCTATTATGATATTGAAGTCTTTTTTCTCTTTAGGCTGCGACAACGCTTCTATTGTCTTTGGAGACAGCATATCTCTTTTTATCATTACGTATTCCTTATGTTATAACTACTATTTTAATAGAAAATAACAATAAAATACAAGCTTTTTACAAAATAAAAGCCGGATATCCGGCTTTATTTTATGGTCTTACTCTACGATGATTATTAAGGTCTGGTTCAACCTGTTCTCCGAATACTTTCTGAAGTTGATTTTCAGTGATCGGCTTTAGATAATCTGTTAATTTTTCTATAGCCTCATGGTATTTTTCATCTTTCTTCCAAGAGTTTTTAACCATTGCTATAGGAAGCTTATCTTCATTATTTTGAATGGTAGTTGAAACTTCTCCGCCATGATTAATGATAAACTGAGATGCCTTCATATGTAAATTAGAAACCGCAAGATGGAGCGCCGTGTTACCATCCGCATCAACAGCATTAATATCTACGCCTGCTTTTAAAACCTGTCTCATTACATAAGTATTACCAGTGCTTGCTGCATCGTGGATCAACGTATTATTCTCGTATGAAGAAACAGCATCAATTTTAGCCCCATGCGCAACTAAAACATCAAACATTTCATTGAACTCATCAGCGTGATTCTTACTATAACAAGAAACCACAACTTCTATTGGTAAACAATATTTACCTTCAATATTATAACCGGTTGATTCTTCTGTAATCGCTATTGGATTTAGTCTTAAATTAAGTTGATTGGGATCTTTTTCAAGAATCTCTTCAATTTTTTCCTTATCTAAATCAAAAATAGCATCATATATGTCATAACTCATAGCCATTCCCTTATTATATTTTAAATTATACTTGATGTTTATATCATAACAAAAAAATAATATAACGTATAGCCTTATAGCAACCAAGATTTCCTCAATGAAAATATTGGACTATATATTATATTTTTAATCCCATTTGAACGCTAGCAGGACTAGTTTTAGCACAAGCTGCTACTGTTGAATCAAAACTATATTTTACACCTGTTGAATATAAATAGGTAGAGTTTACGACAAGATAGCTTAAACCTGTATTGTATGTAGTATAAATTTCGTTAGCAAGTCGTATACAGTCTTCTGTAGGCACACTACCTGTGGAAAGCACTACAGCATTCCATAATGTTTTACCATTTGCTATACCCACACCTGAAACACTCATGCTAACATATCCCATCCATGAGTTTTTTAAAGCATTATTATTGCCAGCTATCAACATATTTGATGGCGGTATTTTTGCTTTAATAAGAGTCTGAAGCGTGAAACCTTCATAGTCTGCTTTACCTTGATATAACTCTTTCACACCTGTCATTATTGTTGTTATATTTTTAAGCTCATTATTCACTCTCACGTGAGCCATAACTTTAGGATAAATAATAAACGCTGCTATGATTATTGCCGCAATTGTTCCCATAACTAACAATAACTCTAAAAGAGAAAACCCTTTTTTTACTTTAACTGACTTATATAGCATTTGTTTCATCTCCAACATATAATTAAAAACCATTAAACATTTTATATGTTAATATTTTATTGAGGTGTAAGATTTTAGCAAACAAATGCATGACTTAAGTTAGATTTCTAATCATATAAGGCGCATGTAATCCTTTCAGCGGAAATATAACCTAATTAAAATAGATGGGAAATAAGTTAAAATATAAAAAAGATTTGCGATGTATCACTTTTATTGATAGAAAACACGTTTTATTAAATTATCACTATACCTTTAAAAGGCATTCTTTTGTTTTTACATTCTTTATGAAGTGTTTCTAATATTTTTTAGTTTTATATTTTTATTAAGAACTGAATGTCGGAAATATTCTTTTCCGTGCATGTATTGTTAACCAGATTAATATCATAAGTCATCTCAGCCGAGTAAACGATAATATCATTAACAGCAATATTCTTTAGAGAGCCTGAATAGGTTTTATATATTTTATCCACAAGCTTCGCACAGTCCTGTGAAGGAACACTTCTTGTTGTTATTTTTAGTGAATCAGAGATACTTCTTTTTTTAGAAATCATTGTCTGCGAACTTTCCACTGTGAATGTATTTCCCCATTCATTTTTCAGTTGTGTTTTACCTTCCACTATCATTTTATAAGGAATGGCTCCTGACTGTTCTAACGATTTTAAGTCAAAAGAGGAAAGGTCTGGTTGACCTTTATAAAGATCTTGAGTTCCTGAAACAATCGAAACAATATTATCCATTTCTGCATTAGCTTTAACACCAGCAGTTGCCTTAGTATAAACAAAAAAAGATGAGACACTGATACTCATAAAAATCATAATACAGAGTATAGCTTCTAATAAATGATAACCTCTTATTTTAAGTTTGCTGTCCATGCTTACCTCCTAAAATATTTGCTGTTTATTTTTTAATGATATTGCTATTAATTATTTTATCAAAGGATAAGGCTATCAATATGATAAACCACTCCTTTAAAGGAGGATCTCTACCTTTCACTTGTTTATAATGGCAAGTAAAATTGACTATGGAGGTAAGTTATTATATATTCTAAAAATATTATTGGAGGAATAAAATGAAATTTATATTGAAAGTAGGCGATAAAGACTTAGTTACTCCTGATTTTTCCTTAAAAATCCAACAAAATGATAATAGTTGTTTTATTATATTGCTTGAAAATTTTAAGGAGGCTGATTATTGGGAAATTAGCCAAGCTATAGATAAAGATAATTATGAAATACAAATGGAAAATGCTGTTATAGGTTTGACAATAAAAGATAAGCTTTATTGTTTCGACTTAGAGCCTTATTTAGATCACATTCTTAATGAAGAAGATAGTCATTTTTCTGTTGGTTTTGCTTATAAGAATAAAGATAATGAAGTGATTCCAAAATCAATAACTACACTTACGCTGACTGCTGAATGAAAATAAAATTAGAAAATGCTTCAAAGCTCAGGAAGTTTTTAAAAAGCAATCCAGTAAAAAAGATCGTAAATGTTGATACTTTTACTGATGCACTCCCAAATAGTAAATCATCACTTGATTCATTCAAGTTAGTGAGCAAATACAATAAACTTAAATATTCCTCATTTGATAACTCAAAAGAAATTCCTATAATCTATTGGGATTTTTCTATTTTATCTAACTTCTTGAAATTTAATTTTAAAAACATAGAAACAGCTTATTATCCTAAGTCAGAAAAAATATATATAAACAGAGAAACTCTTGAAACAGAAAAAAATAGTCTTTATGATTTTATGAGGGGCGAAGGCATTTCTTTACAAGATACAACAAATCTAATCATTCTCCACGAAATGGGACATGCAGTTCACCATCAATCTCAGCTCATAACAAAAAATTATTTAGATCCTCAGTATGAAAAAGCTAATTTTATTAATAACTTCATGTCTTTTACTGAAATATCTAACTCTTGCGCAGAAATAAAAATTGTAGGACGGAATGCAACACGAGAAGGCTATGCTGATTTATACGCATCAATCATGTTTGATAAAATCTATAGACCTGAAAAATCAAACCAAGCTGAAAATATAATTACAGCTCTTCGTAATTTTAGATCACACAATCATTCTCATGAACATTACTATACTGAAATCTCTCTTGATAAATATTTAGATGAACGCAAAAAACTTAATATTACTGATTTTTCCGATATACATCGTTATATATCAAAAACTGTATCAGATACAGCTATTTATTGTATTAACAAGCAAAGCGACCACTACGACACCTATGGTCAGTTTATAGGATTAACTAATGCAGTATGCCAAATAAATGCCGACAACCCAATAGATGCCTCTTATAATATATCTAAAAAGTATCCTTTTATTAATCTTATTTTAAATCCAAATAATATTAATCATTATAGATTCAAAGAAGGTAATGATGCTGGTAAAGCATGGCTTGAAGATAAAGGAACATCCAGACTTAAAAGATATATTAATCAAATAAGAAGAAATAGCAGCAATAACACGGGTTTTTCTAATACAATTCCTAATAATAGAAGAAATAGGTTATAAATTAATCAAAATGACAGTTTTTAAAGAGAAATATTGGACATATTTCTTGTTTTCTGTTATTAATTCTCAACGGAAACAGATATTTCGAGTAGTTTTAGTTTACTTAACCTATTAATTATTACAAGGAGCAATAATATGAAGAAAATCATCGTAACAACATTAATCGCAGGTTCTGTTCTTTTGGCAGGATGCTCATCTAACACTCATCAAAAGCTTGACCAGCTCAGCACTGACGTTCAAATCTTAAATCAAAAAGTAGATACTCTTCAGACTGATGTGAATCAGGTTCGTCAGGACGTTAACCGTGCTAACAGTGAAGCTGACCGTGCCAACCAGCGTTTGAACAACCAGGTTCAGATGTATAGAAAGTAATGTATAAACAATAAAAGGCCTGCTTAGCAGGCCTTTTTAATGGCTTTATTTTGACAAAACAAGTAATATTGCGACTATGACATTTAAGAATAGAACATTGCACATCATCGCATACATAAAATCAGCAACATCTACTTTTCTTCCTATAATATAATGCAGTGTCGTAATACTTATCAGAGAGAAAACAATAGTTGTCACAGGGTAACAAAAAAAAGTGATGAATAACAAAGCTGATATTATACTATTAGAGTGATGCGGAAGGCTAAAAGAAAAATCATTCATAGACAAACAAAGAGTATAGCCAAACATTAGTAGCGCTACTGATATAAAACTCGCTAATCTTTTATCTTGTTTATTAATAGGTACATCCTGATCAGGAATACTGAGTTGAAATAGCATATAATATCTCTCTTAGATTAAGGTTTTTCAATTATACTATATGCTAATATCATTTTCCATTACTTTTAATATTTATACCATTAAAATATAAAAGTAAGCGATGAGCCAACCGAACCAGAACCACCTGTTCCGCCAAGTTGAGTGCATTTTGTTATTGCGTCATTCACACTAAACTCTGTAGAGTTTGACTTAAGATAAGTTCCTCCGTTTGTAATGCCCGTTAAAGATGTATTTGAAGAAGAAACTTTAACTTCGAGGAAGCTGGTGGCAGCAATAGCAGCAAGACGACCGCATATTTCATTACTTACGTTTAAATATCGTATAGCGAATGCTCGTGCTCCGTTCTCAAGCGTGGTTGCGCCTACATAAACAGGGCTTCCCCAGGAACTTATTAACATAGTTTGGTCTGAGCCAATCATATTATCTGGCACAACACCTGCTTTAATGAGCATTTGCGACATGTTTGCATTATATGCAGGTAAAGCAACACCGCCATATAAACTTACAACACCTGACCTAATTGTGCTTATATTAGACGCCTCCGTTTTTACGTAGTTAGCATCTTTTACTTTAGGAAATATTAAGAATGCTGCTATAACGATACCAGCAATAATACCAAGAACAAGCAGTAATTCTAAAAGAGAAAACCCTTTTTTATTTTTTAACATATGCATTTTTTGAAAGCCCTTTTGTAAGTATATTTTTCAATACTAAAAAAATATTTGGCTTACGTCAATAAATGTGGTTCTATAAAAAGTTTAATTTTAAAGAAATATCTTAAAATTCGAATTATTATCATAAATCATTAGAAAAACTATTCATTTAATTGAGGCGTAGTCAATGATACTAAAATTAGTCTTGCCCAATAAAATATTTTTCAATTTATTTTTTTAATGGCATACATAAAAAAATATAGTCAACATATACATTTTAATTTTGAGATGGTATAATTTTTCTTTCACTGGAGAATAACAAATGACTTGGCAAATATTGAAATCACATGAAGACGCATCAGTAAACTTTACTAAAGAAACTGCAGACAATGGCTTTTTGGAGGCGCGTTTTGTTCAGCGTGTCCCTCATTATTTTATCACTTACCTTTCATCACATACTGGATGTAATAAAGCCTGTCGCTTTTGCCATCTAACTGCAACAAAACAGACTATGATGACAGAAGCATCTTTGGATGATTACCTGCAGCAGGCCGAGCAGGTTCTGTTTTATTACAAAAATCGTGGCAAAGAAAAAACCGAAGAAATCGTTAACTTTAACTTTATGGCTCGTGGCGAACCATTAGCAAACTCAACAGTTTTACATAATAGTCGTGAGCTTTTTGATAAGCTTGGCAATAAAGCAACAGCTTTAGATCTTAAACCTCAGTTTATGATTTCTTCTATTATACCCGCAGACTTCTCTGTTAAACTTTCCGACATCTTCTCCGATGAAAGAGCAACTCTTTATTATTCTCTTTATTCAACTCAGGATAAATTCAGAAAAAGATGGCTCCCTAAAGCGATGGATTGCTATAAAGCTTTGGATCTTATTGCTGAGTTTCAGGCAGAGACCGGACGCCAAATAGCACTTCATTGGGCATTTATCGAAGGGCAGAATGATAATATGGACGAACTCCATAAGACAATGGAAGATGTTAAATCACGTGGTGTCAATGCTCGCTTTAATCTTGTAAGATATAATCCGCATAGTGATCGCTATGGTGTAGAACCAGCAGAGTCTCAAATCATTCAGCTTTTTGACACAGTGAAATCTTACTTACCTGAATCAAATAGCCGTATCGTTCCTCGCGTTGGACATGATGTTAAAGCTTCTTGCGGCATGTTCATTTCTCGTTGATAGTATTATAAATAGAATAGGCATTGCCTATTCTTTTAATGTTTAGCATAAGCCTGCTAAAAACCATATATTCCCACTAATACTCCTTTAATAAAAGCATAATTATAAAAATTCAATATTTTTGCATAGCTAATTTAATGAGTGTATTATAACTTTTCTTAACCTTTTTACTTTAAGGATTGCTATATGCTCACTCTTAATATTTATGAAGTTTTAATTCTTTCCATCTTTTCTGGACTTTTGTTTTTTTGTGTAGGAAGCATTTTATCATTCATGATGTTTGAATATAAAAAACCGAAGATTCTTAACGTTTTTCTTACAGGTGTTATTATAACCAGTATTGTAATAGCCTATACAACTTTCAGCTTTCTTAATGAAGATAAAATGACAAAAGAAAAAATAGAAACAATTTTGAATATAAATGAAGACTTTTTAAACTCTGGCAAAACTGTAAACTCTTTATCAGAGGCTAAAATGTTTAAAATTATATCAGACGAGCAAATATCGGAAACCAAAAATATTTCTTCATTTTCTTTCCGGGGAAAATCTCTAACTATTTATATAAAAGAAAAAAATTACGAAGAGTGTATATCTATAATTCCTAAGCTTTACAAAAATTTGAGTTCACACACTGAAGCAACCATAAATATTAATAGCATTTCTCTTTCTGAGGCAACAAAATCAAATGCTAATCTTTCATATGAATGTTCAAAAAAACAGATTACTATAACAAGCACATTTTGACATCTCTCACTTATAAAAAGCTTGTGGACCACTTTACGAACATGATATAATCATAATTATTCAATTAATGAGGAAACAACATGTCTAAAGTATTGCTCTCTATAACAGTTTCAGAAAAATTAAGTTGGTGTGGATTCAAACAAGTATGTGTTATTGAAAAACAAGATTTAGAAGACCTTGAGCGTATTAATCCTTACTTTTCATTTGAAGAGCTAACGGGCAGACATCAGGAATTTGAGTTTTATTTCAGTGATCTAAATATTCAAATCATCTCGGAAGATGATCAGCAGATTGAAAGCCTCAAGCAAATAGGGCTTACTGATATCGGCATTGTTGGTTTTGACTTAGTTAAAAAACTCAACAGAAATTATCCTGAGTGGCGTGAGAACATTTTCGATGAATATTATGACTCTTTATTTAAAGGCCATAATGGTATTGGCTATTATTACAGACATCGTTTTAATGCTTAAACATAAAAAAGGCCTCATATGAGGCCTTTTCTTTACATTTTCGGTCTTGGTCTTGACACGTCTGAATATTTATCAGTAATGCTATCAAGCATTGCTTTGGATTCTTTATTATTAACCAGAGCAAAGCTATTTATTATATTCTCTGACAGCTCTACTGTGTCAATTTTATCAATGTCTGCTGTGGACACATCTTTAGCAAGCCCTATCATTTTTTCTTTCAAATCGTTATCAGATGTCTGATTAAATTCTTCCTTAAAAGCAAACTGAATAGCTTCTAAATCTTTACGCGTAACATTAACAATAACATCACCATTAGCAGGCGCAAGAGACAAAGCATCTTCAAGATTATCTAAAATCCCTTTATCAAACTCTTCCCTACCGAAAGCCAGTGAAAGAAACTCATTCACTGTTTCTTTCTTTAATGGCGTTTCAAACTCTTCATTCATAAGCTCAGCATAGGTTTTATGAACATCTTTAATAACCTCATCACTAAGATCTTTTTTGTTATCATTAAGAATCCCTGCCACTTTATGAAAATCACTTACGCTAATCTGCATACTAAAATCCTCTTTGTTTGTATCTTTATAGTATACACTACGCACGAAAAAATAAAAGCATTTTCAGCTCAATCCAGACTCCTTAAAAATATGTTGCTAATATTAAGGCTGTTGGGCTATAATAGCTCATTCAATAAAGAAAGGATAATACTATGCTCAAAAGAAGACTGACAAATAGAGAGCGTTTTCTCTTGCGTATCTTTTTATTTATTGTCGCAAGCGACATATTATTTTACTTTATTTACTCAACATAATAGGATAAAAAATGAGTATTACTTTTAACATTGTCTCTTTTGACTCACGATACGCTCTGTTTAAGCAAAGCCTTAAGGAGTCATGCTTTGATCTGCCTGAGCATCTCTATATGGAAACTGTTTGTCTTTTCCTTGGCTATAGTAGCCCTGATCATCTGAAAAAAAATGTTGAAATCTTTAAGGCGTCTACCAAAACGCAAGAACTACTCAACTCATTAAAAAACGTATTTACCACGTCTTTATCGTCTCATGAAAAAGGCCGTAAAAACATTTTGACCAAACTTGATAATGGTCAGATAATCTTTGAAGAAGAAGCTCTGAAAAAATACACTTATCAGCAGTTTAAAAAAGGTATTAGTCAGGCATCTGCTTATCTAAAGAGTAATGGAGTTGATATTTCTCAATCAAGCTTGCTTAAAGCTTTTTCAATCTTCTTAGGCTACACTAACTGGAATACGCTTTCTTCTGTTATTAAAAACAAAACACAGAAAGCCTATAACGTATTTGCGCCTGATTATAGCTCCATCATTGAATCGGCTTTTCTTGCGCTTGAAGAAGGCGTTGAAACTGTTTATTTCGTTGATTTAGATGCTTCTTATCTTGTTCAGGAATATTTGAAGCAGGTAAATACCCTGAAACACAAATATAAAGTGCCTTTCAAAGAGATTTTAAAAGTTAAACGCATTAGCAAAAAAGAAATCAATGACACAATCTTTGATGGTAGATCTGTTTGCTTTATTTCAGACAATGATGAAACAAACCTCTATATTTTTAATCGCTTTATTAAGAATAATAAGAAATACGAATTAGTATAAAAAACATTTTGCTTTTTACATTAAGAATGTCTTATAATGTATTCGTTGTCCCGCGTATAAGCTCTCATCGGGAGTTTATCTTTGCGAATGATGCTGTACAGCATTTACCAGATAGATTTAGAACGAATTTAGCTAGGCTTTTGCCTTCGGTGAGTTGGAAAGTCTGGTAATAGGCGTGAGAAGAATGGCACCGTAAGATTCTTTTGACAACACTAAAAGAGCCGAGAGGCTCTTTTTTCGTTACAACACACTTGCTTTTTTAAAAGATGAAGTATATTATTATTCATACAAAGGCATCCTTTAGATTTTCGCCTACCGTTCTCTGAAAAAGGTAAATTAAGGATTTTAGTTCAAATCAAAAACATATCTCTCAGTATTCTTATGTTTGGTTTCACTAACGAGAACAAATAATATAAACCATAATAACATAAGGATAGCTAATGAAAAACGAAGCATTAAAAATAGATCCCGTATTTAAGAATTTTTATACTCAAAAATTAAAAGAAAGATGTAAGGATTTAAAAAGATACGAAAGTATTGAAGAGTTAATAAATATAGAAGAAGAAATAAAAGAAGAAATAAAAGAAGAAACTTCGGATAACAAAATATTTGCTCAAGACATGTCAATATATATTTCCATAACTCTTTATGTTTTTGTTTTTATATTTAATGGCTTCATTTTTAATATACTCCACTTTAATTTAAAAGATATAATGTTCTTAATTTTAAATATGGCCTGTTCGTTCCTCCTAATGTCTTTATTATTATTTTTTACCTTTTTTCCTTTATATTCGTTTTGTCAATCAATCATCAATATAAAGAGAAAGCCTGAAGGAATGTCTTTTAGGGTTTTTTATTCTTTTTTCCATTTAGGGATAGAAAGATATATCAACCACATTAGCCGAAAGATAAAAATAAACCCTGATGTTTTTTATAATCTTATTCAAGAAACCAACTATTCAGAAAATAAAAAAAAATAAAATTATTAAACAGTATTCTAAAGAAAAATTAGAAAAAGAATTATCTTTAGCATCTTTTAGTGAACTTGTAGCAAAAATTACAATAAAATATAAATATGGTTATATATTAAGCAACTTTTATAGCCCATTTTTATAGTTCTATGAATTGCCTATTAAAAATATATTAAATAATAAACTTTAAGGAGATAATGATGAATAAAGTTTCAAAAATTTTTAGAAAGATTTATAATGCAAGAAGAGATAGAATGATTACTACAAGAATGCTTCATACAAATCTTATTGTTTTTCGTTTGGTTTATTTTCTATTCTTTGTTGCTTTACCTATGCTTTTTTTTAAAGGTGATTATATAGCTCTTATTACAATCATATTTGTTTCTGCAATAATAAATTTAGCATTAACCCTAACGCTTATACATTTGGAAGGTGAAGGTAAATTTGATATTCATGATTTTTTACTGAATATCTCCACACGTATAGGCTACATATGTATGAAAGTTATACAATATATTTTACTATCTTTATCAATAACACTTTTTATTTATAGTTTTATTCCTTCTTAATTTATCTTTATTTAAAAATAGCATAATTTAAGATTTATAAAGGCATCCTTTACTATTTTAGCCCACCGTTCTCTGAAAAAGGTAAATTAAGGATTTTAGTTCAAATCAAAAACATATCTCTCAGTATTCTTATGTTTGGTTATAACTAACGAGAACACAACATTAACCATAATAACATAAGGATAATTTATGAAAAAATTATATTTTCGCATCAAAAAATCGCCTCAAATAAAAAAACCGAACCTGAAAAATCAATAGAACTATGGATGTATGGCTATTACGCCTGCTCAAGCTTATGCATGGCCCCAACTGTTGATTTATCTAAAGACAAACAATAAATATTAATTTATCAGGAGATTTTATTATGATTTTTACTAAAGCAAAAGACATTACTCTCGACAACTTCAAAGCATTTAGTGCTTATGAAACCTTTATGGCAAACAGCTCTCAGGAAGAGTTCTCACGTTCGCAAATCCCATTCTATCATGCTGTAAAAGCTTTCCCTCGTATTCTCTGCTATCTTGGTTCTATGATTGAAGATTCCGCAACGCGTCTTCATATTGCTGAGAACATTTGGGAAGAGCATGGCAATGGCGAACCTCAAAACTTCCATATTAATACGTTCCACAACTACTTAACAGCTATCGCAGGAACAGATTATATCCTCACAAATAATCCGTGGGTAGATGAGTGGATTGCTAACTGGTTTAAAGAAACAGATGTTCTGGCACTTTCGTGTAAGCTTGCTGCGATTGAGTATCTCTACGCGCCTATCAGCGGAGCGCTCGCCAAACACATTGAAACGCTTTCTCTTCATAATGAGCAGCATCACTATAGCAAACACGCAGAACTCGATTGGGAGCATGGTAGAGAGCTATTTGAGGTGGCATTACAGTATGACTCAAGCGAAGATAAATCAGAGGCATTTGCTTTGTTTGATGCTGCTCAAAAAGAGTTTATTTCAGTCTTTAACGGCATGATTCTTTTAACCCAAAAAGAAGTGCTGGATATTTCAAAAGACAAGATTGCATTTTACTATCTCCGTGAAGATGCATCTGTTTCAGTTAAAGCGTTAGATCATCTAAAAGCTGAAACTAATAAAAACATTATCACTATCTGCTCTGGTGGCGAAAGCATTATGGAATACCTTGCCTTACCTGAAGCCGCAGAAATCTTCGCACTAGATATGAATCGTAATCAATACGACCTTTTCCTGGAAAAACTCACTAAAATGGGACAAGATGATCAGGTTATTGATGAAATGAATATTGGTAAGTTTGAGCGTATTTTTAAAAGCATTCGGGAAAGATTCACCAAAGAAGAACTCTGCGAGTTCTTGCTTACAGGTTCTATCAATAAAGAAAAGCTACGTTATGCTATCAATGATGTATTCAGCCGAAATAACTTAGCTATTATCTTCACTGAAGACGCCGTGAAATATACTAAGAAAGACTTTTCTGAGCATTTCTTTAATGTTTTCACGAAAGAGTTTGAAGATGATTCATTTGGTAAAGAAAATATTCAAAATATTTTGGCGGGCGTTCCTTTTGATTATTACAGTAGAAAACACTTAAATCTCAAGAATAAAGCCATTAATCCGGTTATTGGGCACATTAATAACGGCAAAATCTTTGAGAGTATTTATTTTAACGATGGACGTAAGGCTGACTTAATCGATTTATCTAATATTGGCGATTGGGTTGAGCCGGACGCGTTGAGATCAATCATTGAATCCTCTAAGCAAAACCTTAACAAAGGCGGCGCTCTGGTTATGCGTAAACTTTTAGGTGATTATTCCCTCTATGAAGAAATGAAAGCAGCAGGGCTGAATGTGTCTTATGAAGAAGATACAGGCGGCTTTTATGAGGAAACTGTTGTAGGTTATCATTATGAGTAGGATCATAATCAATCATATTAATCTAAATGATAAGGAGAGCCGCAAGGCTCTCTCTGTTAAACTACAGGCAATGGAGCAGGAGTTTTCATATCCGTTAGGTGAACATTCATTCTTTATTAAGCATGGCTTTGGGAATCAGGAGTATGATTACTTTTCTTATTTTGAACAGCTCGGCACCCCTTATTTTTTTGTCATTGAAAAAGAAGACAGAGTGATTGGCAGCATTTGCTTTATTCTTCGGGAGATTGAACAGAAAAAAGTGTGGTATATTTGCGATTTAAAGATCATCAAAGAAGAGCAATCTAAGCGGATACTCTTTATGATGTATAATCTGTTAAAAACACAGCTCGCTTCAATAACAACATCTTATTACTTTGTGAATATGGCACCTGTTAAAAACAATGGAATGTTTAAAATCGCCAGTACGGTTCTGAGTGGTTTCAATATGGATATTCAACCTCTTTATATTTATGAGGTTAAACCAGATAGTTGCCTATTACCAGGGAAGAAGTTAGCTCACAATCAAGGTAAGAAAGACATTGTTATTAATGGTAAAAGCACACACCTTTACCATATAGTGGATGATACTGTTGCGAATCGAACAGTTAATATACTGTATAAAGATAAAGCATACATTCAAGAAGATGCAAAAGTCATGTTTTGCTCTTACAATGAAATCCAAAGCTTGACACCTTCCTCTGTAGGCATCTTTGCCAAAAATAATATGGATATTCTCCCCAGCTTTTCAACCTTTGAAATATAAATATCCTTCTTGGAGAAGACTATCTCGTCATTAGATACTCTTCTTTTTCCACTAACAGATCCTCTTCAACTTCTGATATCTTTACTGAGCCATCCTCATTCTTCTCGGCGTTTATATAATCAAGTATGATTTTTCTCCCTTCTTCATCTACTGAATACTCATCAGTTTTTTTGCTTGTATAAACCAAAGAGATAACTAATAAAGTAAGAACTGGAAGCAAACTTCCCAATACTAAATAAGCAGGCGTTTTATAAAAAAACACTAAAGAAAGTATTATTGAAACAATTGAGGTTAGATACATACCACCTATCCAGTTAACATGAAATCTATCTGAAAATTTTCTCTTTTTAGTTTCAATTATATAATCCTGATCTGAATCATGAAAATAGACAGAGCCACTTTCATTTTTTATTATCAACATCTGATCCCCAGCCTTTTTTAGATAGCTTACACCAGAGTTTTTGTGAAATATGTGCTCGTCACCATCTGGTTCTTTTAAAACCATTTTGGCAATAACCTTTATGCGACTTTTATGTTCATTAATTTTTTCTTCAACGAAACTGGTTTCATTGGAAACGACTTCGCCAATAAATGCTTTTTTCATAAAAAATCCTCTATAATTTTCTCAATTATAGAGGACTCATGATTATAAAATCAACTTTAACTTACGCTCTGGAAACTTCAATATTGCATTTTCCTTTTGCCTGCTCATACTTTTTAACGATAGTTATTACTGCATCTGTATCTGCCAGGATAGCGATAAGATCTTCCATATCCTCTATCAACATCTTTTGATCAATATCATTGCTAACTGGTAGTGTTATTTCTTTTATATCTGAAACAATACTAACATCATCTTTATTAAAAGAATCAACAGATATTGGCCCTGACAAAAAATCTTTATATTCTGATTCAATCTCACGAAGCAGCTCAGCTATTTGTTTGACCTCTGAACTTTCAGCATTATCAAGAATGTTTATCATAGTAACCTCCTTTATCTTAAACGTTGAATAATGATAAAGGAAGCAATGAAAACAGCAAGACGAAGTATCTGAAGTTCATTGAAAATCCACAGTGCTCTCGAAAAGCACATCCCTATTTAAATTATTTTTAATTACAGTCCCAATATAACTCAACTTTATTAAAGTCTTTTTTAGCCAAGGCTTCTTTATCTAACGTAAATACGCCCTCTCCACCATCTCCCCACATAATATCCAGTTTGTAGTCCTCATCATAGCAATCCGCTAAATAAAGCAGTGGAATAGCTTCATGGTCAAAGTTAACAACATCAATGCCACTCTGACACATGAAAGGTATGCCACCTATTTTGGATATTACAAGCTGATCATCAATCATTTTGTTGTTGATGGACTCAACTTCATTTTCTTCATAGTTGCTTTCAGCTATGAGAATGACATCTGGCTCAGCGTCCTCAAGAGAAACCAGAATATTACTCATTATAGGCAAGCCATGATCTTCGTGTAATACGTTTAGGCATTTTTCAACATAGTCTACTGGAAGCTGATGAGGCAATTCACTACTTTCATGATGGACGACCTTAAATCTCTCCATGTAGTCTTCACGATTAACATTTTCTCCGTTACCAATAAAAAACTGAAGAATGCCTGTTGTGGGATAATCTTTATGAATAGCTTTTAGCAAACCAGGTTCAACCTCATCAAGATTAAGCTGAGCAATGAGCATATACTCATCTTTAGTAATTATTGAAGCATCTTTTGAGCTATTCCAGTAAGGCACTCCTCCAATTTTACTTGCCTTGATATACTTTTCTTCATTTTGATGCTCTTTGATTGGTTTTAATACAAGTCTGTTTTTAAGTATTTGTTCCATATTTTACCTTTAATATTAATATAAAAGCCCAATTAGGGCTTTTAGATCTACTTACCAGAACTCATTACCTACAGGTTTCATTCCTTCCCATTCCTTAAACTCATCACTTTGTCTATACTCTTCCCAAGATTTTTTCACTTCAGGATCTTCAAACTCTTTAAGAAGCTCAGCCAAAGTATAACGACCTCTTGGCTTTCTTTTTTCATCTAACATTTTCAATCTCCTTTTTTAAACATGTATGAGAAGCATTAAAAATTTTAATTTTTTATTACTATTATTAAATCACATCGTTCAACAATTATCCACTATTTTAGACTATTACATTTTTGGCCTGCGAGTATTAGATATTTTATTATCCTGTTTTATACCACCATTGAAATCTATAATACTTATTATTTTCTCAATTGGAACAAGCTTGGCATACGCCCACTTTCCTTCATCATATAGTGTTGTATCATCACTTCCATCATCTGTGTTAATTGGCAAGGCAGGACAAATAAATATTTTATCTTTCATAAACTCACTAAAGTCATCAAAAAATTTTGCATTTTCTTTATTTCTTTCCAAGATCTTTAAATCTTCTGTTATACCATTATAATCATAATAGCTACCATTGCCTTCAAAGTTAGACATTTCTGTCATAAACTCAGAATCATGTTCCCAACTCATATCATATTTTTCGCACAAGAATTCAGTAAACTTTTCTGATAGTTGCTCAGGATGCACAAAATTATTAACTTCATAAGGAAGCTCAATATTAAAAACAAAAGCCTTTTCATTATCGACATCACTGTACGATATTATCTCCATTGTCGCTCCCGAATTTAATACAATACTTAACTTAATATTTGAGTTTCCAAACAAACCTTTTTCTTCAACACCATCTTCTTTTAATAAATCTTTCAGCTCGTTTATTTCCACTTTATTACTCCTATGCAATTAAAAAGGATGCCCTAAGACATCCTTTTATACTAAACTATATTTACGTTCACAGCAATATTAGATAGAAGTAAGCACTAATGTGTTGCTTGTATCATTAGAGCAAGCTGCTGCTGCTGATGCTACGTCAAGAGTTCCGCCTGCTGCTTTAACAGTAGTAGTTCCAACCTGAGCGATATAGAAGTTACCCGCTGTAGCAGTGATGATCTTGGTACATTCAGCCGCTGGCACGTTGTTATACGTGATGGTGAATGAAGAACCTGCTGCTGATGAAGGACCAGTTGCTGCTGCTGCTAATACAACGTTACCTTTGAAGGCATTGATTGGCGTTGCAGAAGAACCTGAACCACTCAACATGTTATCAGGGAAAATCTTAGCCTGAACCGCAACTGAGTTAGTCAAACCAGTAAAGCTTGATGCTGAAGTATAAAGCGCCTTAACACCTGCCTGAATAGTAGCGATGTTGTTTGACTCTGCCTGTGAACGCTGAGAAGCCTGCACTTTAGGGTAAACGATGAATGCTGCCACAACCAGCGCTGCAATAATGCCAAGCACAAGAAGTAATTCTAAAAGGGAAAAACCCTTTTTACTTTTTCTATTTTTTAATAAATTTTTATTCACTTTTTCTTTCTCCATTTGGGTAATAATAAATAGATAAAGAAAATTCCTAAATAACGCAAGCAAATAGTTATCATTTCTCTCTTTCGTAGCGACGAAAGGGCGACTTAACGCTAAATAATGAAAATAAAAACTTTTCAGCTATATTCCACGACAATATATTATAGCTTTAACATCTATATCCATATCAAGTTGTTTATATCTAGGGCAATACTGCCTTACCAATTTCCAGAAGGGCGGCTTATGGTTATGTTCTTTAAAATGGCATAGCTCATGGACAACTAAATAATCTATAATATCATGAGAGAGTTTTATTGTGGGGTAGTTATACTCTACCAATCTTTTCCCCGATGTGCATCGACCATGAAACTTTCCTGACTCTACTATTTTTATTATCAAGTCTCCATGATCTGGAACAAAAGGCATTTTCTTGCGATAGAATTCACTTCTTTCCTTGAAGTAGGCATATGCTTTATTGTTATACCATTTTTTCAAAAGTAAGGCGATAGCTTCTTTTTTATTGGGGAATCCAGAAGAAATTTCAACAACAAAAGCATTTTCCTTCAAATCAATAGAGCATATACCTGATTTATCATGAAGATTTATTTTTAGAGGATAATCTTTTCCAAGATAAGGATGCATTTCTCCTTCTTCATAGACATAACGAGTAAGATTACGCCCATCAAAATACTTTGTATAATAATCAAATAAACCCTCTTCATTCTCTTCTACCCAAAGCACTACATCGCTATGCGTTAATGGCGTGCTATATTCAACCCAATAGGTTATTTTATGATTTAGCACTTCTATTCTTGTTTTGATATCGCCTGTTGCCACAGCATCTGTTACCTTAAGAGTAAATGTTATCGGAACATTATTAATTACTCTTTTTAAAATTCTGTTGCCCATTACTACTCCTTTAAAAAAGGGCCTAAGCCCTTTCTCTTATTGATTAAATGGTATATTAAATGACTTGTTAAGTTCTTTAATCATTTCATTTGCGGCTTCTCTCATTTCATCTGAAGCTCTTTGGTTGCTATGTCTATACATCTGATTAAACTTTGCCACCAAAATTTCTTTCTCTTTTCCTGTCTTTTCATCTATCTTAGTAGCGGTATCGATGAAAAGACCTAGTGTTGCTCGTTCTGCCTTCTCCTTCTTACCCTTTTTAACCTTCACTTCTTTCTCTTCTCTGACATCTTCGACCTGATATACAGCATACTCTGTTTTATAGCAGCGTTCTGCATAGCTACCTACACAGTGGTGCATTTTTTTGCCCTCATCTATCAAATCCCAGCTACTGGTAATCTGTTTAAAACTAAATCCTTTAAACTCAGAATTGGATATATCGAAAGGGAAAAACTGTTTATTAGCACCTCTGTCTTTATGCCTTTCTTCTTCATGCCATCTCTCAGAGCGTCTTAAGAGTTGATACAATGTCTTACTATCTTCTTTAAACTCTTTATTTCTATTGGCAGGATTTCTCAAGAAATCACGTTTTTGGCTTGTCAAATAGTCATTCAACTCATCAAGCTGAGGACATTCATAACTCATTAATCCGTGGTTTCTTCTCATTTCTATTTCAAAAGGGCTAAAGCTATTTACAGGCCCTTCGTATGCTTCTATCTCTTTAAATAAAATATCCGATTTCTCAACAAGTGTTGAGTGAGTCATCCAGGCTGCAAGGAATGTGTTTCTCAACCACGCATCTTTAAGTCCATTATTCAGGCAGAAAATAGCCACTTTAGGTTTTCTGATGGCACGGAGATTATAGTTTCTGGATTGACTACACATAAATTTCCAGCCTTTTTTGGTCAGACCTTTATCTGTGAGATATGCTTTAAACTCTTGATACTGATTTAAACCTTTAAATCCAATTAAAGCGAAAGAAGGATAGAATAGCCCTTGATTTTCAGCCATAACCTTTTCAACGGTAGCTTTATCGGCGTCAAGATTCTGGAAATACTTCACTGCCTCATTTGGAATAACATTAGATATCTTGAGATAGTTTAGCGCCTTAATGGTTTCTCTACCAAACGCATCATAGTTCTTAGCCTTCATTACATTAAGAAATGAGCTAAAGGTATGACCTGAAACAATTTTAAACGCATTCTGCATGGCAATAGCGATTTCTTTAGGGACTTTCTTGCCTCTCCAGTAAATAGCGTGCTTATCATCCATATATTGAAGAAACTCGTTCATAATAGATTTTGTCAGCTCCGCCTGCAATGATTTAGGCTTTACATTCAAGAAAGAATAAACAGTTTTATAGGGCGATTCAGCATTGGTAAGTGAAATTAATTCACGTTCTTTATTTCTATATACCTCAGCCGTAATATCTAAAAGTTTTTTGAAATACACTTCATTTAAAGTATTTTGTTTAGATTGTTCAGTCGTCGAAGCATTCCCTACGACAAGATCTTTCTCAATAAGGCTTTTCTTATTAAGTGATTCTTCAAGAGACAATTCAGCGTCTCCGAATAAATTACCAAAATCAGCCGCATCCTCTTTTTTAGATTGAGGTAAGCTAACATTTTTCTTTTTCGGGGGCGCTTCAGAAAGTATACTACCAAAAAAATCATCTGATTCATCAAAATCATTTTCAAATCTGAAACCTTCAGCATTCGCATTAGTAAGACGTGGCATATATGTTTATCCTCATATTCATATTATTATCGAAAATTATACTCAACTCATATAAAATAAATCAATATTTTTTGCTTTTTTTGTTCGCAAATGGTAATATTTTTATCGAAACTTAATAAGAAAGCCTACGGGAGGCATTATGAAACAAAATAACCATAAAGAAATCTCATCAAATAATACACTTTTTCATACAGTTCCATCAGATATGGTTTATGAAATGAAAAATGGGAACTATACTGGACGATACGAGACTGATGAGGAAATGATTAAACGTATTCAGCGTAAGATTGAAGAGAAAAACACCTTTAACTCTTATCGTTTTAATCCTGAAACGGTCAACTATTCTCTTAATTAACTTTTAGAGGGATTATATCCCTCTAAATAAATTTTACTATTTCCTGCCCATAGCTATAATTAATCTATACCTGAACCTTATTTTGGAGAACATATGATATATAAAAAAGTCATAGCATCCCCGAATCACCGTCTTTTAATTGTGGGCGATATTCATGGACGTTATGATCTATTACAGAAAGCCATTGCTCAGCTTAATATTAAGGCTGAAGATACATTTTTATCCGTAGGCGACTTAATCGATAGAGGCCCGAACTCTAAAGAATGCCTCGATTATTTTTTAACTCAACCTAACAGACATTTTATCATTGGCAATCATGAGCAAATGATGTTAGACAGAAATCTTCATTCTGACTTTATGGATAACTGGCTTTATAATGGTGGTAAAGAAACACAGCAACAGCTTGGAGATGAAATAGATCTGTATTGTGAACACATAGAGAGAAATGCGCCTTATATTCTTGAAGTTGAATATGGAGAATATAAATATGGACTTATTCATGCTGAAGTTCCTTTTGAGCAAAATGGTTCTGAAACGACGTGGAAAAATGTGATAAAAAGAGCCACTATCGACCCTATTTATCAGGAAAAGCTCATATGGAATCGTGAGGTTATAGAGGCCGCCTTCACGCATCAAAAGGATATTAAAAAAATAAATGGAATCAATCAGGTAATTCATGGTCATACACCTATTTCTATTCCTTTGATGGAGTCTAATCGTATCTGGATCGATACCTTATATGGCGGAACTCAATCTATTACTATTGCGTTTGTAGAAAATGGTAATTGGGCATATCATTCTATATCTTAACTTATTTTTAGACATTTAATAAAAAAGGAGGCGAGCCTCCTTTTTTTTATTATTAACTTAACTTGATAAGCCTAAACTCTTTTTTTCCCCTCTGAAGTATCGCAAAACGACCAAATCGAATATCAGTAATGCTGAGATTGTTAAAATCCTCATCAATAATACTAATCTTTTTACCGTTAACAGCAACAGCGCCGTTTTTCAAAAACTCACGAGCTTGAGTTCTTGACTTTGCGAGGCCTGTATTTACCATCTCAGAAATAACTAGCATCTCTGAGGAATCAACGCTTTTTATGCCAGACCGTTCCAGCTCAACAAAGTCATCCTCGGTCATACTATCAAAATTACTTTCAAAAAGCGCCTTGGCGATATGCAACACACTTTCCAGTGCTTTTTTACCATGTACAAGCTCAGTAAGTTCCATAGCAAGTAAACGTTGTGCTATGGGCTTGTCTCTGCTTTCATCTTCAACAAGAACCTGATTGATTTCCTCAACAGTTCGGAAAGAAAACATTTTAAAGAAACGCTTCACATCTTCATCTGATACGTTCAACCAAAACTGAAAAAAGTCAAAAGGAGATGTTTTTTCCGCAGATAGCCAAACTGCGCCTGATTCACTCTTGCCAAACTTTTCTCCGTTAGCCTTAACTAATAAAGGAATAGTAATTCCTGCCACCTTAGCTTCAGCCCCTTCCTTTTTATGAATAAGATCAATCCCTGACGTAATATTACCCCACTGATCACTTCCACCAAGCTGTAGATTACATCCTTTAGCTTTATGAAGATGATGAAAGTCCATTGACTGCAGGAGCTGGTATGAGAACTCAGTAAAGGAAATACCTTGCTCTTCACGTTCTATACGAGATCTCACGGAGTCTTTGCTTAGCATTGCGTTAACAGAAAAATGTTTGCCCACATCTCGCAGGAAATCCAGCACTGAAAGCTGCGCTGTCCAATCCAGATTATCAACCACATCAATATCATCACCCAGCACACCTTTTATCTGCGCTGTAATAGAGGCTTTGAAGTGATTCACTGTTTCTTCTGTATTAAGCGTTCGCTCCTTAGCCTTACCACTTGGATCGCCAATCATACCTGTTGCTCCACCAATAAGAGGTAAGATAGTATGCCCAGCACGTTTAAAGCGAAGCAGTGTGATCAGTGGCAATAGACTACCCACATGCAAAGAGTCTGCTGTAGGATCGAATCCACAGTATAAGGTGGCACCTTCATTAAGCACTGTATTAATAGTTAATTCATTCGTTAATTGACTGACCAGCCCACGCTCTTGCATTTCTTGCAAAAAGTTATTCATGATTCTATTCCTTTATAGAGATTATTTTTAGATTTTGGATAAAAAAAGCTCACGCGAAAAGCGCGATAGAGGTGAGGATCAATATCGAGAGGTGTTTAGCGCATTTAAAATGTGGTTTGAATGAATGTTCATATTTTTTTCCTTTTTAAATAGGATCTCAGTATAGCTAAACCTGACATCATTATCAAGAGAAAAAGGCCCGAAGGCCTTTTATTTTATACTGAGGATTCACATCCTGACATCAACCTTTTGAAATCTTCTGGACTTAGTGCTTGTTGATAAATATTATCAATATCGAGTGAGTCAATAAAGCCATGCTCTCTCTCAAAAGAATGCGCCTCAATCAACTTACTGAAGGGTTCAAAACCTTTCAGGCTTAGTGAGTAGCTCAGCAAAACTTCATTATAGAGCTTATCTAGCATCAGTTCATAAACTAATGCCATTTGTCTTTCTGGTATTTCTCCATCTTTTTTATTGGTATTGAGCAGGTTAACTAACAGTAGGGAATAGTCATACTGAAAAGGAACATCCTCATTAAAATTTTTTAAGGAATCTTTTTTAAGAAACTCAACGAGCTTAACATACGCCTCATCGAGAGGGGCATCCTTGGTTTCATGCATAATCATTAAAAAAGCATTGTTAAACGCATCCAAATCATGCTCATCACGTCTGTAGTGCCGTTTAGGGATAAAGCTGTTTGCGTCTTTTAATGTTAACATAGCGACTCTCTTAGTTTATAAAGTTTTTTGCCATACTCTTAAGAGAAGCAAAGCACTTATCTTGTAGAGTATTCCTGTAAATCTCATCCAGATATTCTGGAGCAGAAGCAAAACAGGTTTGACTTCTAAGGCTCCAGTATCTCTTTACGATATTATCAAATTTCAAAATACCTTTTTCAAATAAATGATAAGCTGCTGCTATTTTTTGCTCTTCAAGCTTCAGGTTAAAAAAGAACATAACATCCTTCATTTCCTCCCAAAGAGAATCATTATCTTTTGTTTTTGCCTCAATACTTTTCCAGATGAGATTATTCATAAGGATGTAGTCATACTGGAAAGGAATATCTTCGTGATAATAGCTGATACAGTCTGTCTTAATATACTTATAAAGACGATGAATAAGTGTATTAGGTGAGAGACCTTTAGATGTGGTGAACAGTGCCTCAATCTCTTTAGAGATGTGCATTTTTTCTTCTTCTGTTCTTTCTCTTACATCAGAAATCGCTAGACTATCTATTTCAATTTGTTTATAATCTAACGCAGGAATGTTATACATGGTCTCACCTTTCTTAATCATTCAAAATAATCTCAAGTATAATTTTTTTTTATATAAAGTACAAGAACTTTTTTTATAAAAACCATGTTTTTACTGATAAAAGCTCATATTTTTTATTTCCCCATAAAAAATACCTAGTAAGTCTCATCCTTTTGATGATATAATGCGCTATAAACCAAAAAAAAGGGGATAGAATGGACATTAAAATATGGCTCGCCCGTGATAAACGTCAAAAAACTCTCCTTAAGGCAACTGAGGCCATTAAGCAGCGTGGGAATCTACACTACTGTAAAAGTCAGATGTGCGCGTGTATGGGATGTGTGAATCGTTCCATGAGTCTTGAAGAATACGAGCAAGCCTTAAAGATGCCAGAGGTTCAGGCGCTTCTTGAAGAAAATAAACATCGAATAAAAGTTAAAAAACCAATGACCAAAGAAGATGTGGCAAACATGGTTAAAATTTTCAATGATATGTAAAAGGCTCCCGCAGGAGCCTTTTTTATTTTACCTCTAAAATCTGATATCCAACACCATTTTTAAGATTATTAGTTTTAAGAAATAACGAAATATTTTCAAAATTGTAGTTATCATTAATACCTTTTGTCTTATTTCTGATCATTTCAATATTTTCGGCCTCTAAAATATATATATACCTCACTCCCTTTTTATCACTCATGCCGGAATATGCCAATGCGCTAAAATCCCTGTATGTATTGATTATTTCAAAATCACCATTCTGCAATTTTTCCAAGTAGTTTTTTAAGACAAAGGCAAGCATATCTCTGCCTGTTCCAATTTCACCTAAAATAATTATATTTTTCTTAACTTCTTTGAGACGTTTATCTTCTTTTATTTTAAAATAAACTCCAGAATAATTATGAGACTCACTATCCAGATCTTTCAAGTTAAAATATTTTGAATAAAATTCATCTCTTTGACTTTTTGATAAGTTAAAATAAGTTTCAATATTATGATAATTATCCATTTTTACTGATAAAAAATGGAATTTACCATCGCTTGTTAAATGAAAAAGTTTTAACATTACATTCCTCATTTCAGCCATGCTTATACAGATAACTTCACCATTATCAGTATATTTTCCACGCGTATTAATACTCCCATTTAAAAGTCCAATGGCATTTTCGCACCAAAAATAATTTGTTTGTATTAACTTTTCAATGGAGTTTAAAATATATAATGACTCATTAGATGATAACTCAGATGCTGATTTTTTAGCTATTTTAAGTATATTCAGTGAAACATAATCTGATGCATCTTTCCAAATATCCACTATAGCATTTAAATGTTTAAAGACTTTACTATTCATAAGATCTTTATCCATGTAAAAGAAAGAGTTTGAGTCTTTAATATAATTCAATCCTTTTTTCAGATTATCTTTCTCATTATTTTTAGCATTTATATTGTTTTGAATATCATGCTCATCATTAAAACCAAAGCTTTTTGCCAATAGGTTAGCACATTGAGAAAGAGTGAAATCAACACCTTCATTTTTTAGGTGTTTTTTGAGTTGTTTTTTAGCGCGAGTATAGCCTTCATCGGAGATGAAGAAATGATTATTTTTCATAATATTTTCCTTTATAAAAAACATTTCTATGATAAGTAGATACCATCAATGTTTTTTGTTTAAGAAAAATTATTGATGATTAAAAAACAAATACTGTCAATGCTATCGCTTCGCCATCAAGTCTACTTAGCAAGGTGTTAACGCACCTCTTAAACTATCTTATAACAAGCGTTTTTTAAATGTCAAAAAAAAAGGCCTCTAGCGAGACCTTTTGATATTTATTTTCTTTTCCACTCCATTCCAAAAACCTGTAGCCTATCATGCTCGTCAAACATGTCATAAACATAAACTTCTAAAAGATTATCCGAACTTTTACGAAGTAGGAATAAATAGCGGATACTATTTATATCAAAATTCGGATTCAATGATTTTATTCTGTTGAGAACAACTTCTTTTGAGTTTGCATGAATACCGAATACAACACTAATTCCCTTATTATTCCTTTTGGATACATCTTCCAGATCGTTTCCGGTCCTTGCATCTCCGTTAAGTGAAAGTTTATGCTCATGATGATCGATTGTTTCGAACTTAGGATTACTGTCCAATACTTTATTTAGAAGCGTTGTAACTCCTACGCCAACTTTTCCAGCAATAACAATGTTTCCTTTAGTATTTTTAACATCTAGTTTTTTTAACATAGACATCATTTGATCGACAGAAATAGAAGATTTATTATAAGTTTCCGTATCTGATTTATTTATATCAGCAGGATTATATTCAAAGTGATTACCATTTTGATCATTAAAAATAACAGGAGAAGCATCAATCCACGGAGAGTGCTGATTATCTGTTTTATTCGACATTCCATCTCTATTTTTTCCTGCTATTATTTCACAACCGTCAGAAGGCTCGCCCATGAATCTTAAAAGCGATTCTTGCTCACTCGTTAAACTTACAACTTCTGATTTAGGTATTTCGTTCAATGATTCGAAATATTTTTTATGCATATCAAACTCATTTTTAAATCCGAATGACTGCGCTAAAATATCTGAAACTTCGGATAACGTGAATGATACACCCTTAGCTTCTAAGGATTTCTTAAGTTTCTTTTTTGTACGGGTATAGCTTTCTTTATCGATAACGATAGATTTAGACATGATATTTTCCTTTTATTGGGTTTCAGAGAATGGCAAGTAGAGGACATCAATGTTAAGAAAAATATTGATGTAAGATTTTTATCGTTAATGCTATCGCTTCACCGTCAAGTCTACTTAGCAAGGTGTTAACGCACCTAGACAAAATCATATACTATTCCACTTTATAATGTCAAAAAAAAAAGCCTCTGGAACGAGGCTTCTATAGGTAGTTATTTAATTATCTCGCTGTATAAAGGCTAACAGTTTTTATTTCGTTATCTTTATCTATATTTACTATATAGCTAATACTTTCAGTATTAAAATCAGGATCTGTTGAATTTATTTTATCAAAAACCTCTTCTGGCAATTTGGTATACACTCCAAAAATTACGTTAGTATTTTTTTCATTTAAATGATTAACTTTTTTTAAATCACTACTCTTTTCCAAAAAACCAAAATAAACATCATCAGATTCATTGATAGTTACAAGATTTTTAGGCTTTTGTTCAATAATAGAACTTATAATCGTTGCTATACCACGACCCGGCTGACCTGTTATAACAATGTTTCCCTTCAGTTTATTGAAATCGATTTTTCTTAGTAAGCGATCTGTTAAAATCTTATTATTTTCTTCTAGAGATTTTTTTATAACGGAAACATTATCATCATCATATAATTTATCCACCACTATAATTTTATCTTTTATAATTAAAGATTTTAATTTCTTCCTTTCATTTTTAACATGTATTTCTTTTAAATTTTTCATATCATAAATAATAACTTGTTGTTTCATCTCTTCAAACTTTGTTAACACTATATAATCAATACTATCTAAAATAAAGTTAGGCTCAATTTGTCCTATATTCCCAAGAGCTTCATTTTTGGAATTGCCGTAAACACCAAAAATAAAATTTTCACCCTCTTTGTTTAAAAGAGGAACGTTTTTAAGGTCGCCCTTTTTTCTTGCGTATCCGAAGCTTCCTTTTTCATTATGATTTTTATTAATAGTTCTTAAGTCTTTTTTATTACTATTAGCTAGTATTGAACTTACTAAATGGCTTACACCAGAACCCGTAGCACCTGTAACAACAATATTTCCTTTTAAGTCGTTTAATTTTATTGCTGATATAACTTTTTCAATATTAACAAAGCTACGGTTTCTCCCAATAATATCTACAACCCCCTTGCTTGCGGGAGCAATATCAGCAACAAAAAGTTTAGATTTTAAGGGTCTATCAAAAGGATTTGATGTATCAATAGATGGATTTAAAGATAGAAGATTTTCTAACTCTCTATGGTTACTATTAAAATAATTTTTTTGCATATCAAACTCATTTTTAAATCCAAACGACTGTGCTAAAATATCAGAAACTTCAGATAGAGTAAAGGATACGCCTTTAGCCTCTAACGATTTTTTAAGTTTCTTTTTAGTACAGGTATAGCTTTTTTTATCGATAACAATAGATCTAGACATGATATTTTCCTTGTATTAGTTTTCAGAGAATGGCAAGTAGAGGACATCAATGTTAAGAAAAATATTGATGTAAGAGTTTTATCGTTAATGCTGTCGCTTCACCATCGAGTCTACTTAGCAAGGTGTTAACGCACCTTGCCTTATTTATACCTTATTTAATGTGTCGTATGCAACGTTATCTGTGTTTTTTATTAAAAAATATGATACTATAGTGTTTCACTATTACTAATACAGGAGCATTTTATGGCTAAATATTTAGGTTCTGAAGTTATCGATCCAACACAAATTCAAGATTTTAAAGAGTACACCCAGCAGGATTGGGCAATGTATTTCATTGAATATTATGGTCAGATTGATGGTGCTCACCATAAAACATGGGTTATTGATCAAGTCGCCCGTATTTTAAAAGGCACACCTGTTGTTGTTGAACTGGCAAAATGGGATGATGATAATCAAGAATATCGTGTTTCCGTTTCAGATGAAATCAGTGAGCAATATTCAAACTGGAGACAAGAAATGCTTGGTGAGTTTGATGAAGAAAATGGTTTTTATGAATATGGTTATGATGAAGGAAGCGCACCCTAATGACTTTAAATAAAAAACTAAGTTTTGTTGTATGCATTTTAAGCGGCACTTTATTCTCTTTTAATGCTATAGCAAAAGACGATGACTTCGCAATTTTTGGCTACACTATAGGCTCGCCACTTTCTCAGGAGCTTCATGCTATTGATGAAGATGACAATGGACGTTATGGTCACGGTAAGAACTATACCTTCACGCCAAAATCTAACACACTCGATATTCAATTTGACGATTACATTATCAGCTCTGATAATAAAAACAAAGTCATCTATGGTATTTTCGCCTCTAAGTTATTAAATAATGAAAATTCCTGTCAAAAAGAAATAGAAAAAGTTAAACCAAAACTAATCCAGCAGTTTGGCTCACCTGATGTTATTACAAATGAGGCTCTTCATTTTACCGATAATATTAAAGGTTTTAAAGCAGTAGAAATACATTGCGCATCAGAAATGCTTTATTTCTCAATGAATGACATTAGTCTCAACTTATAAAAGGATTAACCATGAAAAAAATAATTGTAGCTTCTTTGCTTTCTATTTCTTTAGTTTCATCTTTTGCGATTGCAGGAGACAATCTTACACATATCAATGACGCTTTTGGTTTGAATATTGGACAAGATATTAACTTCTCAAAATATAAATCAACCATGAGTAATGTTGTGATTGATGGTAAGGCCATACCATCACCTGATACATCGGATAGCCTTTTTTATTACACGCCAGCTCAAGCTGATTTTGGAATTGCTTTTGACGAATACAACCTTGTCCCCGACAAGTCTGGTAAGAAGCTCTCAGGCATCTTGGCGCGCAAAAAATATCAAAGTCAATCTCTTTGCCAAGCTGCTATGCTAAGCCTCTCTAAAGCGATGACAGGGCGTTTTGGACTACCTCAGATAGACACTGAGAAAGTTGTTTATTTCTCTGACTCAGAAAATTCCTTAAGAACAGCAAGTATCATTTGTTCAGATGGTAGCCTCAACACTAATATAACTGATATTAAGCTGCGTCAATAAAACAAAAGGCCCTATTGGGCCTTTTTTATTTCATGACATTAACTAATGTTTTTACTGTGTTATCAAAACTTCCCTTGTTGTTAACAAAATCAAACACCACAGTAAAACCATTATCAGGAAGATCTACGTTTCGCTCAGTAAAGTCAAAAACGTAGACCTCATCAAAGAAACTCAGCATCATCACTTGCTTATCTATAAGCAAGCTGTATTCTTTTTTTCTGAGATAACTTTGGATCATGTGCTGGTCATCCTCTTCAACACCTAACATACCGATTATCAAAACCGGCTCTCCTCCGTTAGGATTTGGCGCTCTAAAAAGTTTAAACTCTGGCGTAATTATTTCTTTATTATTCATTACTGCTCCTCATTATATTTAAAATAAAAAAAGATGCGCTAGCATCTTTTTTAACTATAACTGAAAAACTCTTTAAAAATCAATTATTCCGCATACATAATAAGGTATGCACCATTTGCACCAATATTCTCATCTCTTGCTCCACATGCAGAAACGATATCAGAAGTAGTCATTTTAGATGGCTCCAAAGTAGTTCCATTGGCATTAATCTCATAGAAGTTATGACCAACTGCTGATACTATTCTTGAACACGCTGCTGAAGGAAGAAGCGTATATTTTATTGTAAATCCTGAGTCATCCTGACCACTTGAAGTATTGGAACTTGAAGAAACAGACACATGACCACTATAAGAATGAACAAAATCTGTTCCGTTTCCAACAATAAGATTATCCGGGAACAGCTTAGCTTTATATGCCATAGTGTTATCAAGCCCTTTATAGCTTGAAGAACCATTATAAAGAGATTTTACCCCAGCATAGAGAGCGGAAATATTATTCGCCTCCGCGCTAGCCCTTCTTGAATCCTGAACTTTAGGATAAACAATAAATGCAGAAATAATCAGAGCCGCAATAATACCAAGGACGAGTAATAGCTCTAACAAAGAAAATCCTTTTTTACGCTTAATTTTCATAACCTTCCTAAATAATAACCTAAATGACACGGCTTATTTATACAGGAAAAATTACACAATACAACATAGTAAAACAATAATATACCAAATAACCTGACTAAAGGACTATATAAATATATTTAATGTTAATAAACAATCTCACTCTATTTCTATCGTGTGATATATTTTAATATCTTTTAGTTTCACATTTGCAAAAAACTCAGAATCAACCTCATGGAGTTGTTTCAAGAAATCTTTCTTTTTATTTTCATATTCTTTTAGTGTCTTAATATTAATCTCATTAACATACTCTTCTTCATTTGACTGGATAATTGTTCCTATAGCCCAATATTCTCCATCGTATCCAAATGTCATTATATGAGCATCATAAAGCGCATTAACTAAGACATGATCCTCTTTCAAAGACAACGCCTCTTCCATTTCTGGAAAGTCATCCAAAGAAATACCGAGTATAACCACACTATTCGTCGTCATTTTTATACCTTTTTTATTAGTTTAAAATAAAAACAAGGCTATCCTCGCCTTGCTTGTTGTCTATATTTTATGGAATGTCTTATTCAGTTGTTTTCTGTACTGCTTTCTCATTTTCCATATCTTCAAGGATCTGGTTAATTATATTTTTAGCCTGGAGAGGACTATCTATGTTTAGAAACACGCTTTTTCCACTACCTGTTCCATTAAACACAATACTGCCAAATCCAAAGATACGCCCAAATATGCCTTGATCAAGCACAACAGATTCTATTTTAGCCAGTCTTATATCAATGTTTTTTCTAAATATGAAACCTGTTTTACCAATAACTCTTTTATTAGTAATGCCATATTCTGTACTAATCATACCGAGATAAGCACATAAACCCATAACAAGCATAAATAAAGGGAAAATCCAGAGTCCTCCAGCACCTTGAATACTTGAGGCAGATATACAACCTATTATGGTAATTACAGCTAAAACGATTGGGGCTATAACTCCGATCCATGCGATAGAGTTAAGTGGGAATAATGCTTTTATTTTTTCGTTTTTAGAAAGAGTTGAGGTAATAAATGAATCTTGCATCTACAGCATCCTTTATATTATTAGTGATAAAAATAGTATAAGAGCTATTTTTAAAATGTAAATAAAGGATCCTGTTATTTGATTAATGGTCTAGGCCGACCAATCGTTTATTGGAGTATAAATATAAGAAAGAGTGTAGGCAGTTTTAATACTTATTTTGTGGCAGGAGCAGAGGGATTCGAACCCCCATCAACGGTTTTGGAGACCGCTATTCTACCATTGAACTATGCTCCTATATATCCTTAATCATGAAAGCCGCTAACCTATTGGTATCCAGAACACATTAAGTGGGAAGAAAACACAATCAGCTATCATTTCTCCTGCGGAGAATCCTTGTTTGTTTACGTTTATCGACAAATCTTTATTACTTGATGTCTTCTTTAGAGCGATTATTACCTTTTTTTAAACGTTCATCCTCAATTTTAGAGCATTCATAAGCTAACCTGGATGTCTTTTTAACAAGCTCAGCAAGCTCGCTTTCTGTGATTCCTGTCGTGCATTTGGGTGATTTTGCCTTCATAAAACATCTCTATAGTCAACTTATAATATTGGCGGTGAAGGAGGGATTCGAACCCTCGGCGCGGTTTTCCACGCTCTGTCTTAGCAGGACAGTGTATTAAGCCTCTCTACCACTTCACCATTACATAAGGTGTCGGCACTGATCTCCGACATGAGGCACCAAGTCATACCATCCCGCACACATTGCTGTGAATATTGGTCAGTCTTTCAGGTAGCAGTTAAGCTCTCTTTATCTAAGCAGCGTATCAGCCTACGCATTAACCTTACGTTATAAACTATAGCATAGTATCACTATACAAATCAATCTCTTTTTCGATAATCTTTAAAAACATGCTCTTCATGAGATTTAATATCGTTTAGGCAAAGAAGGTCATTCATATATTGATAACTCTCTTCATCTATTTTATGTTTAAGCAGTACTAGCCTGCCTACACAGCTCACATATTTAAATTCTTTTTTATCTTTAAAGATATAATAATAATCTTCGTCATCTGCAGCGCAACCTATCAATCTTTGAGTTTGTCCTGAGCAATCCAGCACAACCTCATTCATATGCTGCAATGTAAATTTTACAAGATCTTCAAACGTTAAAATGTTCATTCTTGTCCTCTTAATAATTAGATTTTATCTATACCAAAAGCCAAATTAAAAATAAACATTTATTGCTGGAGGAAGTAGTGGGATTCGAACCCACGAACCGTTTCCGGCCTGCAGCTTTCGAAACTGCTGTATTAAGCCTCTCTACCATACTTCCATTATTTACTTCTGACTATTTAACACCGCTTTTATCGCAGGAGTAGATTGTGGGGGAGTCGCGATAATACTGGCACACTCATCACAAACCAAAACAAGAATGTCCTTAACAACACCAGGCATATCGCTAAAATTCATATCGCGAATAACATAGGTTCCAGAAACTATACGCTCACAATGATTACATATTGCTTTACTCTTTTGACCTACTTCTTTTATCATTTTGCACCCCTTAATTATTGAGTAAGGCTACAAAGGAATTGAACCTTAATCCGGCTAGGCCGTATTTTGCCATATTAAATTAATAGTCCTTACTCAAAATCTTAAAACTTAGCTATTACCGAATGCAGACAGATAAGGATTGTAAGCCGGATCTGCGAAAACATTATAAGACAGATATTTTTCTGAATCCTCTTCGTCTTCGACATAAAACTCAAAGTTAGCAGTGTTAAAACCTGCTTTATCTTCAACATCTTTCAAAAAAACTGTAGAATAAGAGCCACCCATATCTATGCGTTCCACTTTATAAAAAGTATTGGGATCTAAAGTTTTGGCTTTTTCACTATCACTTTCATAGCCATTTTCAGGCTTTTCCATTCTTGCATATAATTCAGTCATTTATTTTTCCTCATATTAAAACCGTACTCTACCACACTGATTTTAATAAAGTAAAAAATATTTTAAACCTATTTATTTAGTTAAAAAGTTTAACTTTTTGATTCTTATGCTTAAATTTAAAATACATTCATTGGGATTTTTATAATTTGAAAATAATTATATTAAACAGTTAGTGTTGATTTTATTATTTTTTTATATGATAATTATCATTATTTATTGATACAATACGGGATTTTTATGGAAAAAGCAAAAGAAGGTTTAATGAAAGGCCTAGAAGATTATCTTAATAACTTATTTATATATGACAGTGAAGAAAATAAACAAAAATGTCTTTATCCTGGGTGCAATGATAGAGCTATTAAATCTCACTTATATTCTCGTTCAGCTATGAAGTTTTTATCTGATGATAAGAACATGGTTATGGTTAATTATAGAAAACTTTATAGAGAAAAAAATCAAGAAATACCAAGTGCAGAAAAAGTATCTATTAAAAAAGCCTCTAGGTTTTGGGCTTTTTGCAATTTGCATGATACAAACTTATTTAACAGTTTTGAGAGCCAATATGGAAATGAGACGCTTTTTAATTCAACGAAGCAGCTTTCAGACTATGCTTATAGAACTATGACATACTATCAATACAACAACGATAAACAAAAAAAAGCTAGAAAATTAATTGAACAAAAAGCGAAGAAATTAGGTATAGCAGATTTAAACTTAAATGAATATTCAGACTCGGAAGATTTAAAAAATGGAAACATTAATCTTGAAAATATAATAAAATATTTACAAAACCCTTCCGATATGGAAAAAAATATGAATCACTTCGTCATTCATCTAGACAAAGGTTTTATGTTTAATAATAATATATTGTTTAACCATCTTGTTTTGAGTAATATATTTCAGTATCTATCCATCTTTGAAAATGATGTTATTTTGAAAGATGATCTTACTATTTTGAATTTTAAGAATTTTTGGATGGCGCATAATATTTTATGCGTGGAAAACGGGATGTATATCTTATTCACATGGGATAAAAACCAAAAATATTCTAATCAAATGAAAAATATAATGTTTAGAATAAACACCCATCTAAAAAATAAATACTTTAAAGAAAATTTTCTTTCTTATCTTTTTTCTTTTAATCTAAACTATCCTGATAAAATTGTATACTCTGAAAAAATTAACACTTCTTATACATATGCTGAAAAAAGGGTTTTTTTAAACAATATGAACATTGATCCTACAAACAAGCCTCAATTTTACATATCTCGAAACATTAAAAGAAATCTTATTTTGCCTGGGCATTCTAAATTATTCCAGGAACCTAAAATAATAAAATCTTTTATACTATAAGGAACATAAATATGAGTAAAATTAATATACCTTTACATACTTATTTTTTATCATATTCACAAGAAGATTATGATTTAGATATTACTGAAAATTTCAACCTTTTGGAAAATATTTATCTTTTTACTTATAGTCGATTTAAAAAAATTTTGCTCAATGAAAATGTTTTATTTAACATCGCATTAAATATAAAAACCGAGAAAAAATATAGAGAATTCTTCTTATATAGCATGGCTAATATTTATATTGATATGAGGAATTTTTTACAAAGAAAAGATCATGCTTTTTATTTTTGGATATATGATAACGAAAAAATTGGAGTTGTTTCTGTTATTGAAAATGAAAATTTAATAGCGATAAATGATGCTTTAGTGTATTCAAAATATAAAGGATACAAAGAAGAACATCTTATTGATTTTTGCCTTGGGTTATGCTCTTATGGAAAAACCGTTGTTTTTCCTGATGATATAATAAGTATAAAAGAGAATGGTTATTTGATTAGCCATAACATTGTTTTAAAAGAAAATAAAATAGATTTTGATACTAATAATAATAACGACTTGAAAATTTTAAATAGTTTTAAAAAAATGAATGATGACTTTTATTTCATAATGAATAATAAAGAAAAATATAATTCACTTATAACAGACTTTATTAATGATAAGCAAATTATAAATATTAACAATATTAATCAGATATTCCAAATTTCATCTATGAAAAAAAATAAGAATAAACCTTTGAAAGATCTATTACGCAATCATAAAAGTTTAATCAAAGATTTGAATAAATATTACAATATACCACATTTTCTTAAGGGAAACCTTAGATAAAAATAATACCTGGCAGAACTTGAACTTATTTTATGATTATTCTCTATGTTAATTTTAAAGCCTGTCTGATTCTAACCCACGGACCGTTTATTTTATATACTTAACAAAATCAATATCTAAAATACTTATTTCAAGCTTTAGCACTCAGCCGCTACGCGGCTGGATACATAAAGCTCATAGCATAACGGAATACCATCACATCCCAGCATCTTCTCTAATAGCTTACTTGATAAATCAAGGGCTTTGCCATTAACAGATGCCTTTTTTTGTAGCTGTTTTAAATCGGAAAAGCTTACTCTTCCTGCGTCAGACCCCATCTCTCTCAGTAGAACCTGCTCTGCCATCAAAACCTCTACGTTTTCTTTCTTAATTTTTCTTATTCTGATTACTGACTCAGGAAATCTTTCTCCAAACCCCTGTCCTCTTCGCGCTATCACATACGCCGCTGGTGTATGTTCATCCGCTTTGGGCGTTATTTTTGACCTGTACTTTACGTTTCCGATAAAACTCGTATACGCTGGATTTACCTTCAACAAACCGACACCTAAGCACCAGCACTGGCCCGTAAAATACTCCCTGAGCTTATCATAAGCAAACGAAGACAACATCCGCGCATAGCGCTTATTGTAGCTATCTTTTAACGCTTTCTTTTTCTTCGTAAAGTCCAGATCCTCAATCACCAGACTCTTACCCACGCTCAGAGCATAGTCCACTATGCTCTTCGTCTCCTGACTCAATATCGTCTTGCGTTGCTTTGAGGTCTTATCTTTCAAATCCACAGCAACAGACCAGCCCCTCAGATAGTTCCCCTTAGCGTCCGTCTCAGACACATCTAGGTGGTCTGGATTGATGTCCACACCAATCACGCCATAGCTTTCAAACGTCTTAAGCGCAGGCTTGCGCTCCAGACTCGTATTAAGGCCAATGCCTATATCATAGTCCCCTTTCGCATTTCTCATCAGCCTGATGGATAGCGAAGACACAGGAATCTTTAACTCTTCCCCTCTGGCTTTAGCCGCTTCCTTTTCCGCTTTAGTATACTTACATGCCTTTTTTCCATACCGATGAAAATCAATATGGTTCTTCAGCTCATCAGTATAATAGGAAACCTTGACCGGAACCAATATTTTAGAAAAGCTGTATTGCTTTCTCATTGATACAGGAACGGTTATGTTAAGAAAAAACTGGTTATTCTCATCCAGATCGATATTTGCATTTGAGTTGCCCAGCGCCTCATCGGTAGAGCCGACGAATAACATCTGACCATATCGTAAAGCGTTCCATTGTTTTCTCCATGAACTCAGCTTTTCTTTATCATTGGCATGAATACGGTTTCTTTTACTCAGCAGTCCTGCAGAGCCGTAGCAGATTTTAAAATCCCCATTCGCTATTTCATCGCTCAGCTTCTGCTCACGTAAACGTAGTCGCTGAAGCTGATTTCGGTATACCCCGATGTTTTTTATAGCGGTAGCTAACCGCCTACGGTTAGCGGCATAGTTTTTTGCAACAGATGTCATACTGTTGATTAAAATCACCGTATTAAGCTGCTTTTGCAGCTTCTTTTCTACCGATTTAATCTTGTCCCTGACGTTATCAAGATAGTTTTCCTTATTCGATAGTTGAGACTTAATCTGTCCGTGGATTTGCTGATACAATCCAGCATTAAAGATGCGGTAAGGCAATATATCGTTTCTGTCGCAGAGCGATTTGATTTGCTTGATAGAAAAACCTGTCAGGGATTTCTTTTTGATTTTAGAAGCGGTGATAAACTTAATGTGGTTATAGTGGTTGAGATACTCATCAAGAAAAGCAGCCTCGTCCGCTGTGAAAGCGGAGGCATTAACTTTAGTATTAATGGTAATAACGCGATTATCTTTAGCCTTAGTCACAGTGAGTTTATCCTTTATCCATCGAAGCATTATACAAAAAATTACCAACTAAATCAAATATATTAAATTTTCAGTATATTAATATAGCGACATTTTTATTTATAATCATGATTCGTATATAAATAGAACCCACAAGACCATTGCAACTGGCTAACAGCCTTTAATTATTTGTTTCTCAATCGATTATTCGTTTGGAGGAAAATTCCAGACTCGAACTGGAACACCATATTTCTACAGCTACTGAGTGTTTAGCAAACACTTCCCTTACCATTAGGGTTAATTTTCCAAACTGGCGATCAGTGTAGGATTCGAACCTACGTTGGGATATTACTCCAGCAGATTAACAGTCTGCTACCATCGGCCTCTCGGTCAACTGATCATGTTATAAGATAGCAACAGGATTCGAACCTGTGGTCCGCAGTTATCCTTAGATAACAGCAGACAATCCTAAAAAGGATTCGCCTTAAGCCTCTCAGCCATACTATCTTATAGTGGCGATTCGTGCTGGAATCGAACCAGCGACACATTGGTTAACAGCCAATCGTTCTACCGCTGAACTAACGAACCACATATATTTTTGAAAGGAATATTAACCTTTGGCGATAGAGGTGGGATTCGAACCCACGGACCGCTTTTACACAGCCGACGGTTTTCAAGACCGCTGCCTTAAACCACTCAGCCACTCTACCATTTGGCGATCAGTGTAGGATTCGAACCTACGTTGGGATTGCTCCAGCAGATTAACAGTCTGCTACCATCGGCCTCTCGGTCAACTAATCATTTGGCGGAAGAACAGAGACTCGAACTCTGAAGACGTTTCCATCGGTGGTTTTCAAGACCACTGCCCTACCATTAGGCGATTCTTCCAAATTTGGCGGTGAAGGAGGGATTCGAACCCTCGGCGCGGTTTCCCACGCTCCGTCTTAGCAGGACGGTGTATTAAGCCTCTCTACCACTTCACCATTTGGCGGTAAGGATGGGATTCGAACCCACAACACCTCGCTTAACAGGCGAGCGCTCTACCATTGAGCTACCAAACCATTTCTATTTTGGCGATTAGTGTAGGATTCGAACCTACGTTGGGATTTCTCCAGCAGATTAACAGTCTGCCACCATCGGCCTCTCGGTCAACTAATCATTTTTCCTGAATCTCTCAACTCAAGTGGCAGGTCCAGAAGGATTCGAACCTTCATTTACGGTTTTGGAGACCGTTGCTCTACCATTGAACTATGGACCTATCTTTTCCTGGCGGCCCGCCAAGGACTTGAACCTCAATCTTACCCCCAAACTGGTGGCCTCTCTACCGTTGAGATAACGAGCCAAAATACTTAGGATGCCCGGAATCGAACCGAGAACATAAGATCCTGTAAAATCTTAAGCTTTTTAAAGACCTGACGCTTCCACTTCTTATAAATCAGATTACAGTCCTTTTTATAAGGTTAGATTTATCACTCTACATCCCTTGGCGGTCTATCAGGGATTCGAACCCCGGACCAACTGCTTAACGGGCAGCCGCTCTACCAACTGAGCTAATAGACCATACTTTAAAACCTGGCGGAAGAGGAGGGAGTCGAACCCTCAAGGCGTTCATCACGCTCGGCTACTTTCAAGGCAGATGCAGTCACCAGTCTGCTTGCTCTTCCACAATGTTATTACTTATCAACATGTTATCTATATTACTTACTTCATTTCTTAAAGTCAAGAACTTTTTTAATATTTTTTAAGTTTTATTTTAATAAAAAAATATTAGTTTTTTATTAAATATGGCAGGCCCTGTAGGAATCGAACCCACATCCTTCGGGTTGGAACCGAAGATAATCGCCTTTATAATAAGGACCCATTTTAAATCTGGAGGAAGTAGTGGGATTCGAACCCACGGAGCTACTTTCATAACCCTCTGCCTTTCCAAGACAGCGCAATCGGCCTCTCTGCCATACTTCCACATTGGCGATGTATGTAGGACTCGAACCTACGACCAGCGACTTAACGGGCCGCCGCTCTACCAACTGAGCTAATACATCAATAAGTAAAAACTTGTTATTTATCAATAACTTATTACACTATCCTAACCTATATCTTTCTTTCTTGTCAACTATTTTTTTATCTTTTTTTAAACTTTTTTATTTTCTTTAAACCAAAAAAAACGAGAGCTTTTTTCAAAGCCCTCGTCTTGGATTTCCGTTTACACTATTATCTATCGTCAGATAAGTAAACTTCCTCTAAGCACAGGGGCTTTTCCGTTGCTATTACTAGAAACGGACCAGCTATTATTTGATGATGACGAAACAACGGACATAGCAAAACCGTTGCTGTTAGCAACGTTATTTACCATGTTAGAAGTCATTACAGTTTTCATCATTAATATCCTGTGTTTAGTTTAATATTCTTTTGGCATCCTGGTTAACTTACTATCCAGCGACCTGCCGTTAATAGAAGTAGCATCTTGGTTAACTGGAATCTGCCGGGGTCTGCAGCTCGCTGCAGAGAGGTATTCGGCAAATTCATCCAACGCCCTACTACTTCATTCTTATAGTCTACTCAAGTGCGATATCGAAGTCAACATTTATTTTAAAATATTTTATTCTATCTATGCACATCTAAAATAAAGACTTTTTTATCAAGATCTTTCTCAAACAGGAAACGATGCATTTCCTTACCCCATTTAAACTGATTATCAAGCCTGACTTTTTCACCTTCATAACCCTTTTTATCCCTATCCGTTCTCTCTATCCATTTACCTCTATACACATAGCCATAGGCACTGAAGAAAGTATTCCTTTTATGTTCAAAATATTTATCAAAGCTCCATGTTTTTAAGATCAATGGATGGTCATGCATATCCATATCAAAACTTCCAGGCTTAGTGCTATAGTGATGGACATTCTTTTCAGCATACACATTTTGTATAGCTATATAAAAAGGTTGCGCTTCGTATTCTGCCAAAGCCGCTTTATATTCCTTTTTAAGCCAACTATAATCATTAAGAGGCAACCCTCTTTTCTTAATAAAATAATCCAAAGGCTCATATGATAAACCTTTAGTTGCTTCCTTTAATACGTCATATTCATGCCGACATTTTTTGTAAAGATAGTTCATCGTTTTAGTTAAGTCGATATCTGACACAAAAAATCCGCTATTCTCATCACAAAAAGGTAATTTTTCTCGTCTGCTATAAAGCTCTTTTACGTCAATATAACCTTCTTCATCTTCTGACAAACCGAAAGGATAAGAGACACCCTCTTTTCGGTAATAACCTACAAAGGGAAACATGACTGAATAGTAATCATAGTTCCCATTAGGATTATCCCTACTGATGACCTTTACAACTTGATCATTATCATCTACGAGTATATAGCCCCATTTCTTATCTTCCACATCGACTTTACTCATGTCAGTTGAGACATGGAATACTTCATAATCATGATAGCATTCTACATATTCTTTAAAGGTTCCCTCATCCTTTCCATCTTTGAGATACTGCTGCCTTAAATCATCAGTCTCATCCATTTCTTTGACATATTTGCTTTCCGTGCCATTCGCACCAAATATCTCAAAAGCAGCCATTTTCTTTGTAAGGTCTTTTAGATTCTTTGCTTTTACCAACATACTCCAATGCATAATATTTCTCCAAATAAAGGCCATTTTATCATTGATTTTAAATATTGACCAATATTTTTATTGTTTTTTTATACGTTAATAAACTATCATATTGTACTTTTTTGATGAAAATAAGAGATAACATGTTAACACAAGCCATACTAAACCACTTAAAAAATAAATCTGGCATAGCTGGACTATGGCATACTTTTCTCTACAAGAAAACTATGAGTAAATCACCCCCTTCTATTTTCTTCGAAGAAGATATTTCTTATCATTCCTCATACAATCCAGAAGAGAAGATTAGCCTGCTTGAAAGACTTATGTATTTTCCCTTTGAAGATGTTGAGCATATTCTTAAAGAGATTCCTGAAAATATATTTCAAAAATACACCTCGTCTCATGACAGCAAAACCCACAGATATTACATGAAACTGGTTTGTGCTGCCGTTGATGCCCAAAACTATAAAGCGATTTCCTTTTTTAACAAAATAAATAGCATCCCAAGCTCAATGTTTGCCTTTAGTAAACTTAAGGATGAAAAATCGATTGGCTTTAAAACCTGTCATCATTATCTTCCCGCTTTGGTTGCCGTTCAAAATCTGGATAAAGACATGCTCGCTTTTCTAATGTCATTTGAAGGATATGGTTGGGGAGGCAACAACTATGCTTCTATGTTTAGCTCAAGCCCCTGCTTTACGCTTTGGCACGAGGCAATAAGAGAGGCAAATATAGAACAATGCGCCTTTCTAATAGAAAATGGGTTTTATCATAACAAAGATCATGAAGGATCCTATCCATTTGATTACTTACTCCGCTTATCTGATGTATCATTAACAGAGGTAAAAATCAGGGCTAATAGATTATTTCCAACCTTAAATCCTTTATTTAAACAAAGAGCGATTTCGATTTCATCGGAGGCTTCAGAAGACGCTAAGCTTGTGCTTTATGAAAAACTTTTTGATATCGGATTATCTTGGACGAGTCTTCAGGACGATCTTTTTGTAAATACATCATATGGCGGCATGGATTTTGAGCATAGAAAGAAAATCGATGAAGCATATTCTTTATTGAAAAAACGCTTTACTACTTTTTCCGATTTTGCTGTTTTTTATAAAAATGCAAAGTTTTTTCAACGCATACAAAAACATATTTCTGAGGATAGGACATTATGGCATTCATTCGTCTTTGATCAATGCTCAGACCCTATCACAGGAATACGAGAATCATTTAAAGACATACAGCAACGCTTTCAGTATGAACTACTAAGTTTGACTAATCAATATAAAAACATAGATTTTTATGATATAGACGCATCTTTTCTTCCAGCTCTTAAAATTGATAGCCTGATGATCTCAAATCCTTCTTTTGACACTAATAGAGACAGTCGAAGCCTCAGACTATTGGGAGGCGAACCCCCTCAAGTTAAGCTTAATCATTTGAACTTATCTATCATATTGAAAGATGATGACTACATCCGCAAAGCTATTGATTTCTATAATACAGGTCTACCACTTAATTTTGATCTTGATTTGTTCATGAGTTCAAATGTTTTACTTCATGATCCATTAACTAATCGCCTTGGCAATATTGTTCTTAAAAACAACCAGCTTGCGCTTAATAGTTTTTTATTTAAAAGTGATACAGGTGTCGTTCCTTTAGTATATTGGCAAGAAAATAAGGACATTGCTATAGATAATAAGGCTCTCTTTAAAAACTATGTAGCTTTTATCAAAAAGTTGCTATGTAATAGTTCTTTCCATTCTGCCGATAAAAGCAACCATGACTTAAGCATTTTTTTGGAAAAAGGCATTCCTGCTGAAGAAATGTTAAAAGAAGTAAATAGTAAAATAGGAGCATTCTTGGGACAGTCTGTATTAGACAGCATTTTCTCACCTTCAATATCCTTAGTAAGAGAATTTGCTCTTCAGGAAAAAATGAATACTTGCTCAATTAGTAGAAACAATAATAAAAAGACCAGAGAAAGACTATAAAAGGAAGCACTGCTCCCTCTTTACTTATTTCTTCATGCATAACGCATAGGTTCTTGTTCCAAGATCCCGATATTGAGGATCAGTATAAAAACAGTCTATAGACCAACCATTATTAGAGGGTCCAGACGCATGAATAAAGTGATGCGCAGGATCTTCACACTGACCTCCACCTCCAACAATAACTTCATCATTATTACAAGCTTGAAAATCTGAGTTTGCTGACCATACCCCATCATCTCTAACTGTGACAGCAGGATTGAATTGACGCTGCCATTTAGATGATTGACAAGACAGCGTAAAGCCTGCAGAATCTCTCGATATTGCTCCGCTGTAATTACATGCCCCGCCAACAACAGCCGTTGAAGTTGGTTCAAAATGATCGGCTCTCATTAGACCTCCTGCTAAGATATTACCTGAAGCCTGAACAAGTCCATCTTGTCTTGCGTAGAATCCAAACTTACCCTCTGAAATATTTGTTCCTGATTGTATAGCATAAAAAGAACCTGTCGCCACCACATCTATAGTTCTTACACCACCAGCACTGAATCCCGGAGGCATTTCATTAGGATTAAGATTCTGTGTGGCTATTCTACCTGTTGTTGCTATAGATCCATCAGCACTATCCAGTGTAATACGGTTTGCATTTGAACTATCTGCTGAAGATGGCCTTACTAAAATTTTACCATTTACACCAATAGTAATGGGTGTCCTTTCAACGCTTAAAAAACCAAGATAGTTTTTACCAGCAAGCTTGATATCAAAATCGTTAGCTGTAGCATCACCACCAAAAGTTATTTCATCACCATAACCATTATGCGCAATCAAATCCCCTCCAGACGTAACCTTCTTTGATCCATACACCTCACCTAAGTTATTAATATAGGCATTCACAGAAGACGACGTTCCTGCTCCGACAGTCCCACCTGCCATAACGTTATTGGTTCTAAGTCCGCCCTGCCATCCAGTTGGAAAGTCAGTTGAGCTTAATCCATTTAAAGCCAAGTTTCCACCGAAGCTTCCTGAGCCAGATGCTGTAATATTTTTAGCATTATTAATATCATTCCCACCCATGTTTAAATCCCCTGTCATAGGAAGCGTTCCATCACGACGAAGATAAACAGAATAAAGAGATGAATCATAACCTACACGGTAAGCAAGTAAGCCTTCAGCGTTGATTCCTGTATAGTTAGAAGAAGCTTCCGTCCATTGCCCACCATAACCAAATGCATTGGTATTTGTTCGCGTGACACCACTATCTACACCTGCTGCCTGCATAGCCAACCCTAATAAATCATAACGTATTTTGACGCCTTCTGACCATGATCTTGTGGTCGTCACCAATCCATTAATAACGTAGTTAGGAGAAGCACCATCTCTCCTTAAAAATATCTTATAACCTGATTTTTGTATATTAATACCAGTATAAGTAGAAGGCAGAAGACCTTCATTTATCAAAGTCTGATAGGTTATTTCACATCCAACAGTAGAACAAGTTCTTGGCCCCGGATCTGTTCCGTTCCCGACAGCAGAACTGAGAGTTGCCAACTTGTCATAACGAATACTAATATATCGATTAACAGCCTCACCAACTTGTTTCATTTGATAGCCAACACCATTAGCAACAGCGTTTTCTTGTTCATTTTTTATTTCTTGAAACTTCATGAACGATATAGCACTACCCACTCCAAGAACCAATATAAGCTCTAAGAGCGTAAAGCCTTTCTTACTTTTCATTTTCCTTACCACAACTCCTGATTTCCATAGAAAACTCATTTCACAATATATTCTAAAAACTGAGCTATTATGTTTTATTGATAGTTACACTATTTAACCATAGGCAAAGATTAAATCAATCCGAAGAAGCTTATATCTCGACCGTTTAGCTATATTAATAATAATAATTGTAGCTATTGATAATATTTTCAGGCTATAATACCACCAGTAAACCAAATAACTTAATGAAGGAATAACACATGAAAAAACATCTTTTAATCTTAGCTACTTGCGCCTTGTTTTCTCAGGCTGCTTTAGCAGCAAATCTTCAAGGCGAGTTTGGCATCAGTTTATTACAAAAAGTAGATACATCTCGCATGCAGGCTCAGCAAGGTCCTGATGGTTCTGTAGACACTGCTGGCCCAGCAACTTATGCTTTTACACCCGCATCAAATGATTTAGGCATGGCTTTTGATGAGTATAGCTTTTCTACGGATGCATCTCGAACCACTATTGCTAGTATTTCCGCCAACAAAACATTTGCTTCTGAAAAACAATGTCAGGCCCAACTTCAATCTGTAAAAGCCAACACTGATAAAAAATATGGAGCGCCAAGTTATGCTTCACCTAACATGCTTCATTTTGTAGATAGCAATAGTAAGTTTAAAACTGCAAGTGTTGGCTGCTCTCAAAATGTGATGACTTTTATAATGAATGATGTGGGTTCAAACCTTAAGTTCTAAAATCACATCATATTAAAAGAGAAGCTCCTGCTTCTCTTTCTTTTTTACATTGCCCTTACCATATAAACAAATGCAGTATTTGCAGGTCTTGCCCCACCATAAAATCCATTAGAGCCATTATTGCTTAACTTTATATCTCCTGTTCTTATACCTGACCAGCCCGCAGGCATATCAGTATAACTAAAGCCATTAGTTGAAATATTGTTATTAACGACCTGATTTCCTATTACTAACATTTGACCATTAGTTTGAAATACTGTTGTTGTTGGTCTTTGTGAAGAGGGGACATTAGGAGAAAAAATAGATAATGGTTTTGCAGTAGCAAGCCGGATTTCATAATCCGATCCAGCAGCATCTCCACCAAGTGATATAGTATCACCATATCCATTGTGAGCAACAACCTCACCTGCTGCTGTAACTACTCCTCCTGATGTAACATTCCCACCAAAATAACCTATCCCTGAAGCTGTAATATTTTTAGCAGCATTAATATCATTTCCTCCCATATTCAAACTTCCTGTCATAGGGAGCGTTCCATCACGACGAAGATATACAGAATACATAGAGGAATCATATCCAACACGATAAACTAACAAGCCAGCCTTATTTATAGCCGAAAAATTAGCAGAGATTTCCGACCATTGACCTTTATAACCATCAGCTTGAGTAGCCGATTTAGTCATCCCGCTATCTATTCCAGCAGCATACATTGCCTTACCTAATAAATCGTATCGTATTTTACCACCATCTATCCAACTGTTATCCGTAGAAACAAGGCCATTAATAACATAATTTGGCGCGACCCCTTCTCTGCGAAGAAAAATATTATAGCCACTTCTTAAAAATTTCATTTTTACAACTAACGTAAATATTGTGAAAATATTAAGGATATTATAGCAAAGCGTTGATTTTTGTATTATAACTGACGAAACTATTCGATATTTAAAATTATTTGGAAAAAATATGAAACATAAGAAAAAAATCATCGCCGCTCTTATTATTGTGGTGATGGGTGCTGTTGTGTATAAAACAAATCAAAATAAAACAAAAAACATTCAATACCTTACTGAAACGGCTCACAAAGGGAATATTACTAATACAGTCTTAGCAACAGGCTCAGTAAGCGCATATCAAAAGGTTTCTGTAGGTGCGCAGGTTTCAGGACAAATTGACAAGCTTAATGTTAAACTCGGACAATCGGTTAAGAAAGGCGATCTTATTGCTGAGATTGACTCTACAAAGCAAATCAATGATCTTAAAACAGCAGAGTCAAACCTTGATATCTATAAAGCTCAGTTAAAATCAAAACAAATAGCTAAGACTATTGCTCAAACGCAGCTAAACCGTCAAAAAAACCTTATAAAGCTTGACGCAAGCTCTTCTGAAGATTTAGAATCCGCTAAGAATGCTTTTGCGTTAGCGACTTCCGAGGTTGAAGCTCTGCAAGCACAAATAGAACAAGCTAAAATATCAGTGTCTACAGCGCAGACAAACGTAGGCTATACCAAAATCACCTCGCCTCTTAATGGCATTATTGTTTCCGTTCCTGTAGAGCAAGGGCAGACCGTAAACTCAAATCAGACGACACCAACTATTGTTGAAATAGCAGATTTGAGCAGAATGATTATCAAGCCAGAAATTTCCGAAGGTGATATTACAAAGGTTAAAGCTGGTATGCCTGTAGATTTCTCTATCATTGGCGATCCTGATAATATTTATCATACAACCTTACAATCCGTTGATCCTGGAACAACAACGTTAACTGACGGATCATCCTCAAGTTCATTAACATCTTCTTCCAGCAGCTCATCCTCAAGTGCTATCTATTATTATGGTAATCTGATTGTTCCTAATGAAGATAATAAGCTTAGAATATCTATGACAACTCAGAATAAAATCATTGTTGCACAAGCTAAAGATGTGTTAGTTATTCCGACCATTACCATAAAAAGAAAAGAAGGTAAGCCTTACGTTGATATCCTGCAGTCTAATAATAAAGTAGAAAAACGTGATATTACTACTGGACTTTCTGACGACCTTAACACGGAGGTGCTTTCAGGTATTAATGAAGGTGATAAAGTTATTTCCTCAGAATCAGATGGAACAATAAGCCCAATTAATATGCGCAGAGGACCACGATAAATATGAATATCATTGACGTTAAGAACTTGAATAAATACTTTGGTAATGCTCCAAATCAATCTCACGTTCTTAAAAATATCAACCTATCTATCAAGCAAGGTGATTTCATTGCTATCATTGGCGCTTCTGGATCTGGCAAATCAACGCTTATGAATATCTTAGGTTGTCTTGATACACCAAGTGATGGTTCTTATACAGTATCAGGAACAGAAACCAGAAATATGGATTCAAACGGCTTAGCAGCCTTGCGCCGTAAAAAGTTTGGGTTCATCTTTCAGCGATATAATTTGCTTTCTACACTGACAGCTCTTGAAAATGTGGCATTACCTGCTGTATATTCAGGAACGGTGCAGTCAGAGAGAAACCAACATGCTGAGAAGATCCTTACAGAGCTTGGCCTTCATGATAAAATGAAAAACAAACCTAACGAGTTATCGGGTGGTCAACAGCAGCGTGTAAGTATTGGCAGAGCTTTAATGAATGGTGGTGAGATTATTCTTGCAGATGAGCCAACTGGAGCATTAGATTCTCACAGTGGTGAAATGGTCATGGACATTATAAAAGATCTTCATCAAAAAGGTCATACTATCATCTTAGTTACACATGATAAAAATATAGCAAGCTATGCCAATCGTGTTATTGAAATCAAAGATGGCGAAATCATTTCTGACACCTCTAAATCTCAAAAAACAAACGCAATTGAAAGCAACCCGGTTAAAGAAAGTGGATCATTATCCTTTTTTAAGGACCAGCTAATAGAGTCATTTAAGATGGCTACTAAAGCAATCTTCTCCCATAAACTACGCTCATTTTTAACCATGTTGGGAATTATTATTGGTATAGCATCCGTTGTTTCTATTGTCGCTTTAGGGAATGGCTCTCAGCAAAAGATCCTGTCAGATATTAATGCTATGGGAACAAACACCATAGACATCTATCCCGGCGAAGGCTTTGGAGATTTGCGGTCATCTAAAGTTAAAACACTAACTGATTCTGATGCTCAGCTCTTGAGCAATCAAAGCTATATCGACAGCTCCACATCAAACTCGACGACATCTGGAACATTAACCTATAAGAACATAGCTGTTAACGCACAGGTTAAAGGTGTGGGCGCTGAGTTTTTTGATGTTAAAGGAATAGATATTGGCTCTGGTAATAAGTTTTATGATAAAGATATAAAAGCCAGTGCGCAGGTGGCTGTTATAGATAAGAACACCCAAAATAAACTTTTCACTGAAAATGAAGAACCTATTGGTAAAATCATCTTCATTAATAAAAAACCTCTTCAGGTTATAGGAGTATCTAAAGATAAAAAAAGCGCCTTTGGTAATGATGATAACTTAAATATATGGACGCCTTATACAACTGTTATGAATCGAATCTCAGGATCTCATTATATCGACTCTATTACGGTGAAGGTCAGAGATGATGTTTCTATGCAGGCTGCTGAAAAGAACATTACTGATTTGCTGAAAGTTAAACATGGTGGCAAAAAGGACTTCTTTACACTTAATACTGACAGCATAAAGCAAACGGTCGAGAACACTACTAACACTATGACATTACTTATTTCTTCTATCGCAGTTATAGCTTTGATAGTAGGTGGAATAGGTGTTATGAATATCATGTTAGTTTCCGTCACGGAAAGAACAAAAGAAATCGGAGTAAGAATGGCTATCGGAGCAAGAGAATATAACATTCTACAGCAGTTCCTTATTGAGGCTATTCTTATTTGTCTTATTGGCGGCGCTGCAGGAATAGCATTGTCTTATGGGATAAGTTTAATCTTTAACAGTGTTGTTTCAAGTTTTGCCATGTCTTTTTCAACAACGTCAATTATCATGGCTGTCCTGTGTTCAACCATGATCGGGATCATTTTTGGCTTCATGCCAGCAAGAAATGCCTCTAAACTTAACCCTATTACCGCATTATCAAGAGAATAAAAGGAGAAAATATGATATTCAAACGTAAATCATTAACTTTATTAACGTTAGCACTGATACTTACAGGATGTGCTTCTCATGAATCAGGGTTTGAAGAATACCCCTATCAAACACTAAAACAAGAATACCCGGTAGATAAAACATATAATATTAATACCTCATGGTGGACTAACTATCATGATGTTCAACTCAATCAGCTTGTTGAAACTGCTTTACGTAATAATATTGATTTAGCAACAGGAGCTATTAATGTTAATCAAGCACTTTATCAAGCCAATCTTGTTGGCGCTGATCTTGTCCCAACCTTTAGCAGCTCTCTTGGAGCATCTGCGAGTAAAAACATTAAAAATGGCAGCAACTCCGTTCAGAACTTTCAAGCTGGCGCTAATCTAAGCTATACGCTTGACCTATGGGGAAGATTAAGAGATTCAGCCTCCGCAGCAGAATGGACCTACAAAGCAACAGGCGAGGATTTAGAAGCCAGTAAATTAACTATCATAAATAGTGTAATTGATAGTTATTTTCATCTGAAATACTTACAAGAAATCCGCACTATTAATCTTGATACACTTAAAAACTATCAACAGATTCATAATATTTCACTGGCTAAGCAGAAGTATGGTTTAGTTAGCGATTTGGATGTTGTTCAGTCTCAACAATCTATCGAATCAACACAAAATGCGATTAATAGCCTTGACTTGGAAATTAAAACCACCGAGCAAACGTTAAAAAACATTCTTAACTATCAGCCGGGCAATGCAATTTATCTTAGTAAAAACAGTTTACTGGACACGCCTTTACAGAATATAGATGTTAACATTCCTGTTTCTACCATTGCTAATAGGCCTGACCTGAAAGCGGATGAGTATAGACTATTAAGTAGTTTCAAAGACCGAACTGCCGTAGAGAAAACTATTTATCCTGATATTACTTTAGGATCTGCTTTAAGCTCATCAGGCACTAAGTTTAACAATGCTTTAAATGTTCCTATAGCTTCTGGTAATGTTTCTATATCACTTCCCTTCCTTGATTGGAATCGCGTTAAAAACAATATCAAAATATCTCAGGCTCAGTTTGAGAAGACCAAGCTTGGCTTTGAGAAAGATATTGTAGCAGCCCTTAATGAGATTGATACGTATTATTACACATACAACAACTATACATCTAACTTCCAGAGTGTAGTAAAGCAGTATGATAACAATAAACGTATTTCCTCTTATTACAAAGCGCGTTATGACCAAGGGATTGCCGAAATGTCTGACTGGCTTAATGCTTTACAGTCTGAGAACAGTGCGAAGCAATCAATTATTCAAGCAAAATATCAGCTTCTTAATAGCGAAAATAAGGTCTATCAGGCAATGGCTGGAAAATACAACAAATAAACATTGTAGCTCTGTCTTTTTTTGTGTTATCATGTCCCCTCACGTTAAAGAGGGGGGGTTATGCACTACATTTACAACACGAAGCTTCATTGGATAAAAAATTACGTCGAACCCTTTTATAATGAGGCTTTTCGTTGCTTCCATAACTTTAAGCATATTGAAGAAGGACTTAATTGTGCTTCCAGATTGCTGCATCAAAACCCTGAGTTTGCCCTTTCTGATGAGCAGTTTATTGCTTGGCTTTTTCATGATATTGTTTATTTGCCAGGCTCTGAAAACAATGAGTTTATCAGTGCTGAGACCATGAAAGAGTTCTGCTTAGAGCATAATGTTGGTATTGACATCGAGCAGGCTTACACCATTATCATGGATACAAAAAACCATAAACCTACTATTCCGCAATCCGAGTTTGTTTTAGATATGGATATGTTTACCTTGGGGCAAGGTCCTTATATTTGTTTTTTAAAAGACAGATTAAAGGTTAAAGCTGAATATGGTTATTTTTTTGATGACGCTGCCTGCGAGAAAGGTGTATTAGATTTTCTCGTTTCCATTCAGAATGAAAAAATATTCCATACAGAGCATTTCTCAGCTAATCAGACCTACTTTGAACGAAACGTGAAGCGTTATATAGAAGAAAACCGCAAGTGACTGTGCCGCTCTACCGGACGAGGTTTTCCAATATTTTTCCTAAAATTATAATTATTATTTTTTAAAGAAAGCGTGGCTTTCTTTAAAAAATAACATAAAAGAAAAAGATTTAACTCCCATAATCTCAATAATACCTCAAATCACCAACATAAATCAAGCAGTATCTTAGTCTATTATGCCCCGTAGTTATTAAAAATAAAGTATAAAACACTGGATTTTAAAGGCCAATTTTATGGCTTAACTTACTGTTTTAAAAGAGTTAATTTAAACATTCGTAAGTCACTGTCAGACATAAGTTTTTAGTTCTGTATTTTAAACTCCCAAGTGCTATAATGTATTCAACAAAACAAAAGACTAATAAGAGGAAATGAGATGAATCTGTGGAGCCATACTAACAAAAACGACTGCTTAACCCTTGCTCAGAGAAACCTGCGTTCTTCTGCCAGTAAGCGTTCGCCTTCTCAGGGACAGTCAACAGCTTCATCTCCTTTTCCAAAGAGAGAGCTTAAAAAATAAGATATTGATTAGCCTCTTATTTATTGTTTAATCCATATTTTATCCCATCATAAAAAGAAAGCTACGCTTTCTTTTTTCTTTGCAGTGTTTGCCGAACCCCATATTCTCCTTTATAATGGTTATAGAAAACATATTATCAGGAGCCTTAAATGAATATTCAGCACTTGCGTGATTTAAACAATCATTTTATCAATATGAACTTAGACAAAAATAACATCGATGAACCTCTGGCTAAAGAGATTATAGACTTTTACCTACAGCCTTTACCTATCAATATTCACATGTATGGTAGTATGATGAAGAACCCCCAAGCTGAGACAAATAATCGAATGAATGTCTTAACGGGCGTTCTTGAAAATATTGTTATGGGTGATACTAAACAATACAGTGCTCTTTATACTGATTCAATGGATAAGATTAGAACTTTTGATACTTTTAAAGCGCTTTCTTTAAAGTATGCTGGTTTGAATAAATACCAATTTGATGAGGAACTGGAAATTCTTTCTCGTAAGCAAAGCAATAGCGAATTTATTGATAATCATTACAAGCAGATTCATTTTATGGCATCTAAAGTTTACGAGTGGAAGTTTGATGTTAAGCCACAGATTAAACCTGAAAAATTTTCTTATGAAGGAAAAATAGAGTTTGATGACTATAGCGCTTATCTTAAAGATTTTATTACCAGCAAAGTAGCTTCCATTTATTCTTCTGAAGAAATAAAAGAACTTATTCATGAAAACAACATGCAGAGAAACGTAACTGAGTCTGTTATTGATTACCATAAAAATGTATTATCAGGTGATTACGTCAGAGATAGCCAACGTCATAACAGCGAAAATTTCTTAAAAAATGTTAGCTTCAAAGAAATAAATTTAGAAGGCTCTGCTTATCAATCAGCTCTTTTTCTTAAAGAAGCTGAAAATAAAAATATGGCAATTATCAATGCAATTAATAACCCGATCATTAATAAGGTTATTTCCGAAATGAAAAATCGCGGTGAGTTTAAGCCAAGCCATTTGGATATGATAATTAATGCTTATAGTGGCAAAGATGATCCTAAAGTATTGATGGATTCTTATAGAAATGAGTTTAATAAACCAAGTGAAGATCCTGCTTATTATAAAAACGGCATCAAGCTTCTTATTGCTGTAATGAATGATCCTAACAAAGAATCACTTGACCCTAAAGTTAATCCTTATTTGATTATTGAGGGTAAAACTATTGACTCCCTATCCGCAGGTTCTGAGAACAACAAACTGGTTAACAGTGTTTATAACATGATTGAAGCTGAAAAAACTAATCGTCAGGAAAATACAGTCGCTAATATCATTGTGAAAAACATGAGTGATGATGATGTTGATAATGCAATGGCTTCATTGAATAGTCAGGTTATTTCTAATATCGCAGAAATAGCTTCTCTTAACACAGAAGATAAAAAAGATATTATCCGAGGAATATTTGCTATTCACCATGAATATGATCGTTTAGCTGATAAACATTCACTTGCTATTCCAGAAAATATTGACCAAACCAAACATCATTCGCTTGCGACATTGTTTAGCGTGATGAAAACAGAGCCTGAAGGATCTCAACCTAAAAATATGGAAGCTGTACTGAAGTCGTTTGTTAATAATAACACTGATGAAAAAATAGGTGCTGTTTATGATGAAATATCTTCAATGAAAGATAGCAATAAACTTTCAAGCTTCACATTAGCTTCTATTGATAAATGCCTTTTAGAAAAAGCTGCTCCTGCTGAAGAAGAAACGCTTATCAGTCGTATCAAAAGAAAGTTTTCTTAATCTCACAATAAAGGCGCTTTAAGCGCCTTTTGTTATACTTCTTTTAGGGTTTCCATATCTAATATCGTTAGATGCCCATCACTAAATCCACTTCCTGTATCAATCAAATAGAAGTTTCCAAGCTTTCTAACTTTTTCACCTTTCATATGACCACATATAACCGCACGGACATCTTTTATATATTGATTAGGTATGCTTGGCCTTACTGTATCTTTCATGGTAAGAGTAAGGATTTTATAATTAACCGTTTTCATATTCCTTTCAAATGCTTTCCATGTTGCAGTAGGCAAGTCAGCATGCACAATAACAACCGGACCCTCATTTGTTTCCACATGAATAGCAACAGGATGCTTCTTAAAAGAAGCAATGATATCATTAAGTTGGGTTTCGCTAATTTCCTTAACCCACTTACCACCTAACTCATTAACATAAATATCCTTTAACTCATTAAACATTTTAGGGTATTCTATGGTTAATAACTCATGATTTCCTTTAACTGGAATAAACCATTCTTCTTTTAAGAAGTTCATAACAAGATGAGACTCAGGCCCTCTATCAATTAAATCGCCCACACTGAATAACCGATCTTTCTTTTGATCAAAGCCCATACTTTTAAGTTTTTTAACTAAATTTGAGAACTCACCGTGAATATCTCCAACAACATAATCCCGGCCTTTTTTATTTTTATCGAAATAACGTATAGGTTTATATTTATCGTATTTCATAGATTATTTCATTTCACTAACGACAGACATTTGGTTAAATAGATAAGGAATTTTAGACAGATCATCCAGAGCACTTGAAAGTGCTTCTTCAAAGATTCTTCCATCTCGATTAAACTCTACATAAATATTATCACCAATGGAACAGACTATTCCGTCATCGCAACCTACTTCAAATATATCATCCAAAAGTTGACCTGTCATTTCTGTTTGGTTATCCAGCTTGATAATAAAGTGATGTAGCTCTTCTATTGATTTAACCGTCATTACTGAGTCCTCATGCTTTGTAAAGATACACTATACCATTATTTGATATGGATTGCATCTTTTGTTTAATGATTTTGTTTCACAATAAGCTTCCATCTTTAATGCTTTTCGTTTAAAATAGAATCATACACCAACCTAAAAGGATTATATTATGCAGTTAACCCGAAATAATGAACAGGCTATTCCTTTTCTTGATAAGCTTAATCTTGATAAAGACAAGGTTATTGAAGCTCTCCTTACACCTGTAAACTTAGCGGGGACAGCCGCCTATGTCTACAATTCTTTATCAAGCACATCAAATAATGCAACTGAAAAGAGCTACTTAGCTGAAATGGCATCTCTTTACCAAAGTGTTTCACAAGCCAAAAAAGAAACGACTAACAAACATGGTCTTATATATAATCATGCTCATCAGGAATCACTCCTTGAATACAAAGCGATTAAATCTTTAATTGATGATATGACAAGATCTGATGCTGAAGCATTTATTGAGAAACATAAAATCAGAAGCATAAACGGAGACAATGGTGTAATTTTCCAGAACAATGATTATAACATTGCTCAGATGGCTTCTGTTATTGCGGATAAGAAGTTCGAAGGCATTCCTGTTTTACCTCGTCATTCAGCAAATGACTATGCCAATGACCCTCAGAATTACCTTACACCTTTAAAAGTTCAAAATAAGTTTTTAATTGCTATATTGGATAGCGTTGAACCTTCAACGTTGGAAAGCTTTAAAGATTTAATCAGCATAAAACAAAAAGAAATGATGAGAGCCTCAATTCAGCAAAGACAGGAAGTGAGGAAGGACGTTGAATTTTTAAGAGAAAAAGGACACAATGTTTTAGACCAAGATGTGCGATCTTTTGTTGAATACGAGAGATTGGACAAGATAAACAGAAGTCACTTTAATATCAAAATGATTGCAGTAATAGCTATTAATCGTCAGGAAGCGATTAAGTTAGCAACAGTCATTGATAATCCTGAGCTTAGCGAATATGTTAAAAACATAAGACTATCAGAATATAAGGATACTCAGATAGCAGCTCATATCAAAAGCCTTTACAAAAGAAATGGCCATGAGTTAGACCATTTTATGAGCACTCACGTTGAAAGCCACGCGCCTTATCAGCTTGCCTCTATTATCAAAAAAGATAAACGTAGAAACGACCCTGAACTTCAGGAAAGTATTTCAGATGAATCTTTCTTTGAACCAAAACGTAGAAACCGTTTTGGATTTGGACGCTAATACCATAACATAGTAAGCCTCTTCGGAGGCTTTAATTTTATATTGAAATCTTACCATTAAACATGTTATTCTATTACGAACATAAATAGGAACATAACATGACCCCAATTACTACGACTCAGCCCAGGCTGGTAAATCACAACTTAGACTATTACCTTAATGCGTTCAAACAGCAATATCCGGCTGTTTATGATGGTAATGAACAGACTATCATTAAGATGTATTCGTTGCTCTCTGAGTGCTCTGAGGTCGATTTAAGTCGCTTTATAGCTGAAAAGCTTGATAAGATTCGCAACTATGCACATATCCTTCACACTATCACAGAGGAGTATAGTGCGTTAGACACCACAAAGATACTACAGCAGCGCCTTAAAGAGTCTAATAGCAAAAACCACATATCTAATACATTAGTTAAAAATTTATCAGGTCAGAACCTATACAGCAATATTGCTTTTGATGAGTTGGAAGCACGCTCCGTCATGAATCGTACCACCTATTATTTTAATTGCACGACAGAGCTTTCAGCCAAAAATGCTGCACGTATAAATCAGTTAAATTTACTTGAAATGTATCTCCATCTTTTTCCACAGACTGACTTTATTAAAAATCAGCTTCAGCTTGTCAAGCATGGTACAGAAGAGCTAAAATTATTAGCATACCAAATAGATTTGACTTTAAAAACTTTTAAATCCGTGCTGGAGTCAACAGACAACTTTATTCATATAAACTTGCCTTTAGTTTCTAAAGTTAGGGAGTTAAAATCAAACGTGGTGAATATCAATGGCACACTAGCCACAACTTATTTTGATGATGAGAATCTTAAAATTCTTCAGGGGCTGAATAATATCATTAAAAATCGTATTCAGGAGTTTCGCGATTATAAATACTTTGATCATCTTCAGGAAATCTTTCGCTTATGTAATAAGAAAAAAGGATTTATAAAGAGTCTCTTTGGTGGTGAAGATAACTCCGATGAAGCATTAAAGAAGTGCTTTGAGCTTGAACAGAAGATAGGTTACTTTTGGAATGACTTAAATAAACTTTATAACAATGCCAAGGTCAGATTGGAGAGCGCTAAGATTTTTTCTGATGGGGTTATCGATACACATCCGGGGAAAGATGCTTTACTGGCTCTTCTTTCAAAAAGCGAGCAGCTCATTACTGAAATATCGATGATCAATGCTGACATTGAAAATGTGCGCTCAGAGATAATCGTCTTACGAGATACTATCGTGCAAAGTAAAAGAGCCTGACGGCTCTTTTCTTATTTTATGATATTCAGACTTTCAGCTAACTCATTTTTTTCCTTAATCTTCCTTAGCCTTTCAATTTCTTTATAATCTATCTCGTATCGCCGCTCTTTTTCCTTGAGTATCATATTAATGTCTTTCAGTGAAATTTTATTACATGCATTTATACGATGTGTCAGTCTGGCTTTATCACTATCGTTAAGGTAAAGCCCTATTTCCATGACATCATTTTTAGACAGCGTTATTTCATCAAAAACACTATCCTCAACATAGCTTTTCACTTTATCTCTAAAAATATAAGACATGACAAAACTACTCAAACCACCAACAAAAAGAGAAAGCGTTAAGACTCCAATTTCTTTAAAAACGTTTGTCATGCCATTATACGCCATTAGTGAAAATAACAGGTTTACTACAGGAAGCCCAATAAATGCATAAAGCATATAAAAATAAACTCTTACTGAGGTGTTTTTATAGTTTTTTGCTATTTTCTTTAGCACTCTGAAGCGAGCGAATACATTCACTTTATTTTTATAAAAAATATGATTAACACGTTTCTTTATAAAATAAGTCAGACCTTCGATATTATGTGAAGTCTCATTCATTTTTTCATCCTTATTGTGCTTTAATCAGTTTTAAGACTTTACAGTCAGGCACGTATGATACTCTATCTTTGCTATCATGAGGAAGCATGAAATAGTTTATTTTATTTTCAGGCCCTTCCGTTTTGATGAAGTCCACTTGCTCTGTCCTGTAGTTAAACTTACACTGGCTTGACTGGAAGACATAACTTTCGCCTTTATCAGTAACTAACTCAGCATTATAGGTATTATAGGGATTAGTCTCTCTATAGATCTGACCATCTACTTCATGATAAAAAACATCACCTAATAACGGCCTTTTACCCATATAAACTATGTTTTCTGTATACAGTTCTTTAGGATGCTTTTTGATCGCACGGTAGAAGAAGTTCATATAATCTGCGGTAAGCTGTCGTTGAGTCTCAGTAAAGTAATCATCATAATACAGCACTGGACTTCTATCCTCCAAAGCGATTCTTTGAGGTGGCAGATTCCTCGTATCTTCTTTAACTTCTATTTTTACTACTTCTTTTTTCTCAGGCTCTTTAAAGAAGTCCTCAGTTGCTTTAGCAAAAGGCACGGATACTGCTGTATAAGCACGACCAATGTAGCCTGACGTATGATCAAGAGTAAGATAGCTAGTGCCTAATACTGCCGCACCAAAAAGTGCTATTAAGATTTTTTCTTTCATAGATTATCCTTTTGCCACTTTATCCAGCATTGCTTGAGTTTCCGGCTTTACCATTTTAACCGAAGAGCAGTCTTTCGGATCGGAAATAGCCTGATCGGTATCTACTGGAAGTAAAAAATATCCCCACCATTTTCTCGTAACAACTTGTACTGTTTTTACATTAGGATTGATAAAGCATTTTTGTTTATTAAATAAATAAACATCACCGTCATCAGTCGCAACTTTATAGTTATAAAATCTTGTCATTTCAGTGGTAGCGCCAATAGTTCCATTCTCTTTTTCGTAAACAAGCTCAGCAGAATCGTTATTATACTCTTCCATAAAGTCTATTTTTTTAGTTTCCACTTTAGTATTCTGTTTATCCTGAGACACTTTTTCTATGAACTGTTGATACTGCTTTGCCTCATAGGAATAAGCATCATCTGCTAATGCATGGGAAGCAAAAAGCAGAGAAGCGATAAGTGTTGATAGTTTTAATATTCTACTCATATTGTTCTCCATAATATATTTGTTTTATTTTAGAACAAGTTTACGCTGTAAACCAATAAAACTAGTCATTTAAGAGAAAAAAGATCAAAAGTCTTTTAATAAACTTTGGACTGATCAAATTTAACTGGATTATTATAGCTTCCCATTGGTTGCTTAGGCGCTTGCTGCACTTGTGATGGCTGAGTTGATTGTGCTGGTGCATCGCTTGAGATAATACTGTCTATAAGCTGATCGTTATTCTGTTGTGGAGCCACCTGCTCAGGTGTAATAGGTGTAGGATCAATACTGTTTATTGTATTATGAGGATTTGCATCCGTCGCCATAATATCCGGGTTAGGAACAGGCTGTGGCTGATTAATAATAACGTTATTAATATCACGTGGAGCATCTGGTAAAGGATAACTGATAGACGTTGGGGCCGGTGGCTGCTTAGGTGTTTCGTCAATAATATCTACAGCATTAATCGGAGCAGGACTTTGCTCATACACGCATCCTGATAAGATAAAAGCTAACAAGCAAATTATTTTCCTCACCGAAACATCGAAGCCTCGCTCCAAGGGGCGAGGTCTATACCTCTTAAGAATACGCATAACTATATCCATCAAAACGATACAGCATTACGCAGTTCTTCCAGCCTATTCCCTCTATCCTTCCCTGTTTGACCTTTATATTGAAGCTTCCACTCGATCTTACCGATACCTTTCCTTTATAAACTCCCTTTTTCTTTCCTTTCAACACTATAGCTTTAACCATATCTCCCGTCTTAAATCCTCGCACTATCTTACCTCCTTTCGCCTTACCTCGCGGAAAGCCATACTTATCCACTAAACACATCTGCCTGTTATTCCTTCTTTCTTTTTTTACCAATAATGGCTTTAACTTAGATGGGATATATATCTTTAATCCCGTTGCGCCTGCGCACAACGCATCTATATAATGCTCCTTCGCGTAGCCCTGAGATACACGATTATACTTAGTTTCCGCTCCCGTTCCGGTCAGAACAGGCACGTTTAAACCAGATAGCTCTTTTATGATTTGCTTGCGGGTTATATTTACCGCTGCCGCATCTTTCAGCGGAGCCTTTAACTGTGCATTTATCTTTTTCAATAACGGCTGGTTATCCTTCAGAAACTCCTCAATGGGCATATTATCTTTCTTTTCATTACAGCCTCTGCAGGATAACACCAGATTACTTATCCTATTACTTCCTCCACGGCTACGTGGGATAACATGTTCTTTTTCAAATGGCGCATTCTTAACCCCACAATAGACGCAGCTATAATTATATTTCTCAAGCAAATATTCTTTTACTTCGTAATCAAACAGCGTTCCACGCTGATATTCAATACCTTCAATAGCTGCGTTTTCCATCTTCTGTATATCAAACTTAACAGATTCAACTGTGATAAAACCTACAGGCGAAAAACGGATGAATCGCTTAGACCATTCTGTTATATTATCAACACGACTCTGAACGGATGGCGCTAACCATCCTTTATGCTTACTTCTTACCCGATTAAGAAACCGTACCTGTCTGTAGCGGGTTTTACGGTTTCTTCTCGACTTTCTTACCATGCGACGACTATCTAAATTGCCTTTTATTTCCTGCCCACGGTGAGTTAACATAGCCCCGAATATAGCTGACAGCCTGTTTTTACCATGTAAAACCAGGCCTATACCTGTCTCTTTTGAACCCGGATCAAACTTAAGTTCAACAGGCTGTTTGTATCCTTCTGAACACTGAGTTAACTGTATGGTAAAAGGGTAGAGGCGTTTAACTACTGCTTTTTTATTATGCAATAGCTGTCTTGCCCTTGCCGGGTGGCAGGGCATCAACGTCTCACCTGTTTTACTTAATACAAAAACTCTATTCAATTACACTATTCCTTTATTATAAATAAGTTACCTTATTATCTTTTATGAAAAACGATGTTTCCCATAAAGTAAGCTCTCCTCGCCAAAGTTAAAAAACATTTCATGTAATACACACTGTTTTCTCCCCGTGAAAACTGTTTAATGTATTACGACAGTAATGAAAATGGGTTAATCATTTTCGATGCGTAGAACTGGAGAAGCATCCTACGGTGTCATCTGTTTTTTAACGTAGTCTGTAAAACCAAAGTTTCACAGACTGAGGCTGGTCAGTTAAACCAAGTCGGAGGCTTGGTAAGGAAAACGATGGGGCTGTTTTCATTCACAAGCCTCGCCCGACAGGGCGGAGTCCTGACGCAAAAATCCTCATTGTATTTATTGGCAATAATCTATCACAAATAAGGATTAGAAACAAGATTTGTATTTGCTTTTAAGAAAAGATGGTAGACGATATCGGACTTGAACCGATGACCTCCGCCATGTCAAGGCGGCACTCTAACCAACTGAGCTAATCATCTATAGTGGTGTCAGGTGATGGATTCGAACCATCAACGTATTTAGTTTTAATACAAGATTAAAACGTATTTTTCAGGCTTCGATAGCCTCGCCGTTACCAAACGACCTACCTGACATTTTGGAGCCGGGAAAGGACTCGAACCTTTGATTGCTGTGGACTCCACAGAGCGATAGCGCATCGCCTTATAGCAACTCTTATTGATTCATACCGCTACCTAGCGGACTGCCCGACATTCTGGAGCGAGTAACGGGGATCGAACCCGTGTCTAAACCTTGGCAAGGTCTTATTCTACCGCTGAACTATACTCGCTGGTAGTAAGAGAGGGAATCGAACCCTCAACCTCCGCATTATGAGTGCGGTGCTCTAACCTATTGAGCTATCTTACCATTTACTATTTCTTTAGTTTAACACTAAACATCTGATCAGATTTTCCCCTTGACGTTTTTTGATAAGGCTGACGCTTAAGCTTGCTAACAGGCTTCTCATCTTTTTTAATTAAGAGATAATAAACACCCAAGCCAAATAGCAATACCATATGCACTTTCAAAACCAACATAAAGCCATCATTAAAAGAATCTGCTAATGAACTTATCATATTATTTACCTTTATTATTTGTATTAATGTTTATTTCTCATACAAAAATAAAAATATCAAATTTTTATGGTGCTCCCGGAAGGAATTGAACCTTCACCAGACGGTTCGTAGCCGCATATTCTATCCATTAAACTACGGAAGCAAAATTGCTGTAGAAGGCTTTTCACCTACACCTGATCCCTATAAGAGGACCCATTCTATTTCTTTAAATTACACAGCATGGCGCACCTAGAGGGACTTGAACCCCCAACCTTTTGGTTCGTAGCCAAATACTCTATCCAGTTGAGCTATAGGCGCATACATTGTGGAGCGAGTAACGGGGATCGAACCCGTGTCTAAACCTTGGCAAGGTCTCATTCTACCGCTGAACTATACTCGCATAAAATATGGTGGTTTGTATAGGACTCGAACCTATGACCACCTCCTTGTAAGGGAGGCACTCTACCAACTGAGTTAACAAACCATTGGTGCGGGATGAGAGATTCGAACTCTCGTCTTCAGGGTGGAAGCCTGACATATTAGCCCCTATACGAATCACGCACTTTTTAATCTGGTTTTTTATAAATTTTATTCAGATATTTATCCTGATTTTTTATAAAAAACTTTATACCTTTTTTCTCTATTTTGTCTATTTCGCCTAAAATCTTAGCCAAATAGATCTCTCTATCAGGTTGAGGACCAATCTTTTCCAACCATTCCTCATGATATTTTCTCTCTCTTTCACAAATCTGTCCTGATAAAATATCTTTTATATATTCTACACTTTCAGCATGTTGGACTTTCAAAACCTCATAGATTTTATCAAATAAGCATATGGTTCCTAATTTTGATAAAAACAAATACCCATGCTCTTGACCAAAACGAATTCTTCCATCTTTTACCCGCATGAAAAATTCATCAGGGAACTCTTGATATTCTGTAGGCCTATGAAGTAAAGCCAACTCAGGAACCTGTATTGGTGTTAAATAAGCCACTCTCAGGTTCTGTAAATATGTATCTTTTTCTATTCTCATGATTTTTCCTTATTTTTATAATCTTATTTCAACTATAAACTACCATAAAGAAAAATCAATATTGGTGATCTGTGCCGGGTTCGAACCAGCGACCCCTTCCTTGTAAGGGAAATGCTCTACCAACTGAGCTAACAGACCATCTTGGAGCAGATAACGAGGCTCGAACTCGTTCCTAAACCTTGGCAAGGTTTGATTCTACCGATTAAACTATATCTGCGTTGTGTAAGAAGTGGGCTTTTCACCAACATCTCTCTGTGGCAGAGTATTCTAAAACTTAAACTATTCTTACTGGAGCGAGAGACGGGACTCGAACCCGCGACGAACAGCTTGGAAGGCTGACACTCTACCACTGAGTTACACTCGCATTCAACTTGGAGCCAGAAGAAGGACTCGAACCTTCGTCGAACATCGGGGATCAATCCGATTAGCGCTATTCCCGCTTTGAGGGCGGCGGCCTTTCCTATTAGGCCTATTCTGACATTTGGAGCACCGAGTGAGATTCGAACTCACAGGCTTCGCGTTCGTAGCGCGACGTTACCATTCCACTTTAACTTCCGGCGCATTATAATACTGGAGCGAGAAACGGGGTTCGAACCCGCGACCCCTGACTTGGAAGGACAGTGCTCTACCATCTGAGCTATTCTCGCATTATTTCTACTTCTGGTAGTCCATGTCGGTTTCGAACCAACTACCCCTTCCGTGTAAAGGAAGCGCTCTCCCGATTGAGCTAATGGACTATCGATGTTTGGTGCACCTAGAGGGATTTGAACCCCCAACCCCTTAGTTCGTAGCCAAGTGCTCTATCCAATTGAGCCATAGGTGCGGGTGGAAATCATAGGAATCGAACCTATAACGACCCACTTGACGTAGGCGCTCTCCCAATTGAGCTAGATCTCCGTTTGCTCCTACCCGCTCTATAGGAAGTGAATCTTGTCCCTTACGGACTGGCTACACATGCGCAGCGCAGATCGCATTATATTATTTAACGAGCTAGGCGACTCATACTAGCTCTGGTGGTGAAGGAGGGAATCGAACCCTCAACCTCTGCCTTATGAGAGCAGCGCTCTGACCTATTGAGCTACTCCACCAGTCTTGACGTTTAACATCTCGTCTTCATGTTTTATATATTACGACATCTCTTTCTTAAAATCAAGTCTTTTTTCAATCTTTTTTAAAATATTTTCTTTTAAATCAATAGGTTATAAAAATATAATAACAATCATTCCAAAACAGAGTATGTTTTAGAACTTTTCCTTTGGCCCAATAAAAAAGGCTCCTTTTCAGGAGCCTTTCGGTTTTGTTGAATGTTAAGTCAGACTTTTACATTCGGCTCCCATGAATTTTAGATACGCCCATACCCACCACGCGGCGTCCCATCCCCATAACAACAAAAGCACTGACTGCGTGAGCAGTAGCGCTTGCGTTTGTAGCCTTAGTTGTTAAGTTGAAATTCATGTAAACCTCTTATCCTATAAATGTTATTTAAACCATTATTACACAGTAAAAAATGATAATCAAGTTCATATTGCTATTTTTTGATCTTATTATTTTTCTATGGTAGTTTAGTAAAAAAACAACTAGGGAGAAATTATGAACAAAAACATACTGACCTTTTTTAATGATATGTATAACCGAGAAATAGCAAAGCGTGAATCCATATTTATTCCAACGCGGGATAATCTCATCCTTATAGAGTTTAACTTGCATGAAGAAAGTAAACTCACAGTAGGATATGAGCCTGTCGATGGCTACTCGACAAATCAGATAAATGCTATAGCAGAAGACATCATTACATCTCTTTTAGGATTGAATCTGAAGGAATGTAATGCAGCAGAAGGTGAAAAAACACTTGGAAGAACGAATGGCGACTTTATTTTCAAAGAAAAGCCTGTCCATTATATTGTTTTAGCTACAAAGAAGGCATCTCATGGTATAGATATTAATATTTCCTTTTCCGCATAAATAAAATAAGCGCTTTTGCGCTTATTTGTTAATCAATTAATCTTCAACAATATTACCATACCATCTGTGTTCAGGAGGCTCAGCTTCTTTTAATGCACCGATACGCATTACAACATCACTTCGAGCAGAGATTTCTTTTTTCAAATGCTCCCAGCCTTCCATTTGTGAGGTTATCATATTCACTATGTCATTTTGAGCACTTTCAGAAAATACGATATTCATAGTTTCATTAGAATCTTCTATGATAAGTTCATCATCATATTTATTCAAAGTCCTTTCTATTTCTCTTCTTTCAGCCTCAAGCCTTTCGGGAGACTCACAACCAAAGCCATCATTAAAAATAGCGTCTAACACATCAATAAACGTTATTGGGTTAAAATGTGATTTCATTTCCAATAGTCTTAACTTCTTATCTTTTAAAAGGCTGTGAGCTTTTTCATTAAATAATGTTTGTTCAGACGTAGAATTTTTAACAGACGAAAGTTCTAAGCAATCCTTTATAAATACTGGTGCATGTTTAACTTTATCTATATCATAAAACCCACCACTACCTTTTCTACCATAAGTGTAGTGAGAAGCATATCGGGTATCAATAAAAGTAAAGTTATCCTCCAGTTCATCGCTTTCTTCACTTTCACCAAATCGGAAAATATCTGCCATCTCTTCTTCTGAAGACTCAAACTGTTTTTCTAACGGTTTAAAATCTAGTGAGATATAGATATTTCGACCTACTCCTATCCATGATTTCTTATTATCAGACATGACTTCACTTGGTTTTCTAATCTCTTTAATATAAGCTCTCATATCAACGTTAAGATAGGAAGCCAGCAAATCAGCCCACGGCTCTATTGCAAGTATCATATCTGTTAGCGTAGTGCCTTTCTCAATCAATGCCTGAGACTTGAAATAAGACAGCAAAAAGAAAGGATTGCTCTTTTCTTTTGTTATCTGGTTTTTCTCAAGAGCAACAAGTGGAAGCATAACGCTATCAAACTCTTCTTTCACTCTTAATACAGCATCTGAACAAAAAACAATTTGTTGCGTCATAAGTTTTCCTTATATGATTTTGTTATACAATCTTTTTTCAGGAACTATAGCTAACATCAGATTTTCGGATGTTATTTCTCTAGCATCTTGAGGAGCTACTCTCTCTTTTATGGCAGATAGAGATTTAAGCTCCCTTTCATGCCAATCCTCTACAACAGGTTTTGGAGGTTCTGAACCATTTTTTCTAGCTTCATCTGTTTCTATGCAATTAACAATTAGCGATGTTTGATATTCTGCGTCTTTGGGAGAATATGCACCAAAACCATAAATAAAAATAGCTTTTAGAACTTCTGCCAAAGTCAAACCGCCCAACTTATCTTCTCCAATGGATATAACATCTCCGTATTCTGTTTTTTTAATAGAATGAGCAGAAGAATTAATCAAAAACATTTCATTTTTAAGATCTTTTTTATAAAACTGATGAACTTTTACTTCATTATCGATAAATACAAGCAAGTCTCTGTATTCAGGCATATAAGAAAGAGTATAATGTTCTTCCTCCCCTTTTACATAGCGAACGGCAAATAAAGCATCTTCCATATCAAAACTATCTTCCGGCTCAGTAGTGTATTGTTTTTTATGCTTCCATAATTCCCTTACACCTAAAGATTCTCTTTTACTCTTGCTTTCCTCATCTTCTTTATAGCCTATAGAAAAACGAATAGCACGCGCAATGCCTATCCATGATTCTTTTTCTACTACTGGTTTTGATGTCGCATCGACTTCTTTTTTGAACTCTTGAATATAAGCATTAACATCTCTTCCAAGATAGCTGCCTAATAAATCTGCCCAAGGTTCTATAGCAAACATTATGTGAGAAAGCGTAGTTCCTTCTTCGATTTTTACAGAAGCATCAAGATACCTTAAAAAATAAAAATCATCTCTTTTGCCTGTTTTTTCAGCAAAATCTTTTTGCAGAAGCTCCAAAGGAAGCGCCTGCCTCATAAAGCCTGCTAGTCTTAACTTACCATCATTACAAAAAATCACTTGTTCTAACATATTCTATCCTCCGCATAATAATGGCTTAATCTTACCATATTCAATGGGGAGATACAAACAAATTAAAGCATAGACAAATGGATTATTTGTCTTTATAATCTTAGTATAAACCTAAAAATACGGAGTATTTATGATTAATCAATTAGCACAATCTAACCCCAAAATAGAGAAAGACGAAATCGCTCAACTCTCACTTTCAACTGTTTCTGAATTGCAGTTTTTGCGTTCTTTCAATAATGATATTGCTGAAATCTCATCTTCTGAAGAGCAGGCTAAGACTTCTAAAGCAACTCGGAAGTTGATAGATGACATCTTAGTCTTAAAGAAAACGAGTCTTGGTAATAACGGACATATTTTGGCGGATATCGACTTTGAAGACAGACTTGAAACTCAAGCACTCAAACATATTACTGCCAATTATCAGGCGGATGATTTCAAAAGAGCATTAAAAGAAATGGAACGCCTTACTCAGGTAAGTAGAGTTAATAACACTAACCCCGTAAGAAACTTTGAAGCAAACTATCAGGAAGGATTAACATCTTTACTTTCTATTGTAGCTAACGAGCAGTATCCTGAAATCGGGGCTAAGAGTCTTGAGTTGGGCAAAGCTAAAGCAGGGAATGTTATTGATAAAATCAGTGGAGATAATGTCGTCTTTTTAACCACAGGCAAACATGCATTCTTGTCAGCTTTTACGGATTCACTTTCTGATGAAGATTTCTATAGCTATAAAGCACTTAATGCAGAGCGTCGTGATAGTTCTACAAATAAAAACGACTTTGATTATTTTAGACATAATATCATTGAGCATAACTTGCTAAATGGCGAAAGAAGAAGAGAAGCAAATGATTATTTTAGCAATAATCCTAAACTTCGTGATTACATAAATCAGTTTGATCAGTCTGATTTTTCAAATGGTGCCTATGACGATTTAATGAAACACTTTGCTTTTAAAAGTGATAAAAGTCTTAAAGCAGTTGTTGATTATCTTGAAACATATAACTCTGATGTTCTTAAACGTGACATTAAAACATTATCTCCTGATGATAAAGAAAGTGTGATTATGTATAATGCTACCAAGCTTATGCTTCAGGGGCCTGACAGATTTGAAGAGAAAAACGGCGTATCTCCAGTTGAGCACTTCCTAACTAAACAGCTTCAAAAAGAAGAACAAGGTAAGGCAATCTATCCTTCTTATGACTCTTTTAAAGATGTAGTAGGAAGATTAACGACAAGTCCTGCTCATGATAATCTTGATCCTAAGATTAAAGAGGTTTTGGATCGAGTAAACATTCAAGAACAAAAACAGAAACGCTTTAAAATGTAATAAAAAAAGGCCCTTCGGGGCCTTTTTTATCATTAAACTCACCTGCCTCTATTTGCTCTGCCAGGACTCCCATTAAAGGATTTAACGGAGATACCGGATCCTGAAATAGCTCCTGCAGCAAATCCATCTATATTTGAAGCTTGTTGCACCACCATCCCACATTCCATATCGCTGTTCTCTACATCTAATCTAATTTTACTTGATAAAAAGTGATTCAGAAACAGCTCAAGCTTGATAAGTTGCTCATTGAAGTCTTTAACCATAAAGTTATCTATAGGTAAATTTATTTTTATAACTTGTTTTTGATAAGCTTTATCGTAAACATAAGAATATTTACATTCCCCCATTATATAGTTTTCAAACCATTTGTTTTCTGTTGCAAATACATACAGCAAAACATCCATATAAGGAAACAAAGCCACTCCCTTTTGAGCTATTTTTATACTGAATCTTTTTTCATCAGACATAGAATCATTACAATCAAACCTACATTTACTTTCGTACTTACCCGTGCTTATCTCATGAATATCCAAATTACTATTATAACTATCGCTTATTTTTCTAGCTGCTTCCAATATATTTTCAACCTTTATCCTATACGGAAACATGTCTTTACCTGTTAAAATAATATTAGAACTATACTCTGCATTGTAAAAATTTTGAAAAAAATCAACAAAGCTTAAAACTCTATCTTTAAACATAAGATTGACGCCACAGGCTTTAACACTCATTTCGTTGGCACTTATTATTTCTGTTTCCGATGCTGCAGGCTTACTTAATGTATCGTTAAGCGTATTCCAGTTTTTATATCCCAAGAAAAGAGAAAGCGCGTTGTACAAAGTAACATGTGAAATATCCACATTCTTATCTTTAAGAAATCCTGAAACATTTGAAGCTGCTTTTTTGAAGGTTTTTAGATCGAATTCTTTTTGCATTTTATTATCCTGTTGTTTTAAGGGATTGTATTGATTGTTCTCGTTATCTATAATCCATTAAGTTTTCAGTTAATAAAATAGATGAATAGATTTTTTCGACCTTAGTTTACCTTTTTCAGAGAACGGTAGGCGATACTTCCTTAAGGTTGCCTTGAGGAAAGATTATATCTATTTTTATTTTTAGTCAAATAAAAAAGAGGCCGGAGCCTCTTATGTTTAAAATTAACTTGATACTTTATTTAACGTGCTACAACGTTGCTTTTCTGATTGACTTCAACACCTTGTTCAGCCTGACTTTCTCTGAAATCAGAAACCATTTTTTCAAGCTGATTTTTTTCTTTCCTTTCTTTTAAAGAAGATTCTCTCCAGCAATATCCGTATAATACTGCTGAAACAATACTGCAAAACCCGATAGAACCTCCAAATATAGCGTTTATATAATTTTGACTATCGAAAGTGCAAATCAGTAATAATATAATAGGTAGAGACATAAACAGTGTTAATGCAATAAATGCCAAAAACCTGGTTGCTATAATTTCTATAAATTCTTCATCTTCGAGCTTGTTTTTTAATATTTCAATATCGGTCATAGATGTATCTAAATCTTCATGAAGCTTTTCTTTTTCTTTGTAGATTTTGACCGCAACATTTTCATCATTATTAAATAAAAACACCTCCTCACCTACAGACACGGCGTTATCATCTTCTATTTTTACTGAGTGTAAGGAGCCACCTTTACTCCTTACAGAAATAACGTCTTCAAAGAAAACAACATCCTTCATTCTATCTTTACCAGATAATTCAAGCGTTAACCTTTTAGTGATGCCTCTTCTCTCTATACTTTCCACCACGCCTTCAACGTATTTTTTCATAATATTCTCTTTTTAGATTTATTGATTAATCATATAATAGCCTACCAATATTTTTAAACTCAAATTTAAAACAAAAAGGAAGCCTAAGCCTCCTTTGTTTATTATTTAGCAGTTAGTGGTAGTAAGGCTACCACTATAGCAATTATTTTAAACCTTTTTCTTGCTAATCTTTCCAGTAAAGGCCTTAACAATAATGAAGAATAACGGCACAAAGAAAATTGCCAGCACTGTTGCGGATAATGTTCCGCCTATAATCCCTGTACCGATTTCTACGCGGCTATTAGCACCCGCGCCTGTCGATATAGCCAATGGGAACACGCCCGCTATGAAAGCGAATGAGGTCATCAGAATTGGCCTTAATCTATGCCTTGCTGCCAGAATAATAGCATCAAAGACAGACTTGCCTTCCTTAATCATTAGCTCAGCAAACTCCACGATTAATATCGCATTTTTACAAGAAAGTCCTATAGTTGTCAGTAATGCCACCTGAAAATAAACATCATTCTCTATTCCTCTGAATGAAGCCGCTATCACCGCCCCTAACACTCCCAAAGGAATAACCAAAACAACCGATATAGGAACGCTCCAGCTCTCGTAGAGGGCTGCAAGGCACAGGAATACAACTAATATAGAAAGACTATACAGCATAGTTCCTTGACTTCCTGCTTGCTGTTCCTGATAAGATAAATCACTCCATGACCATGTAGCTCCCGGCGGCAATTCTTTAACGATCCTCATCATCTCCGCCATTGCCTGACCAGAACTATAACCATCTCCCGCATTACCCTGAATTTCATAAGCAGAAACACCATTAAAACGGTTAAGATTATCCGGCCCATATGACCAGTAGGTTTTAGCAACAGACCCCAAAGGAGCCATTTTATCGCTACCATTCTTGATATACCACTTTTCAAGATCACTTGGCTGCATTCTTGATTCAGCATTACCCTGAATATAAACCTTTTTAACACGCCCGTTATCAATAAAGTCGCCTATATATGAGCCACCCCACGCATAACTTAATGTGGTAGTAATATCATTCAAAGCAAGTCCTTGAGCTGTTGCCTTACCATTATCAATGTCAATCTGAAGCTGAGCAGAGCTTGGCAACTCGTTTGCTCTTACTGCAGATAAAACCGGACTACTGTTTGCCTTTTTCAACAACTCATTTTTAAGCTCAACCAGCTTCTCACGAGAGGTTCCACTTGCCGCCTGAAGCTGGAAGGTAAAGCCATTTGACTGACCTAACCCCATAATGGCTGGTGGCGTCATAGCAAACACCTGAGCGTCTTTTATCGTCTGGTTAAGCGTCATCATAGCACGCATAGCAATACTATCTGCAGCACTTGATTCGTCTTTACGTTCTGACCAATCACTTAACGCAACAAAAGCCATTCCCGCATTACTTCCTGTTCCCATAAAGTTGAATCCTGATATCGTAAAGACATATTTGGCATTCTTATGTTCATTATTAGCAAAATAATCCTGAACCTGTTTACTGACTTCTTTGGTTCTATTTAAACTTGCTCCAGAAGGTAAGGTATACATAATCATTACATCACCTTGATCCTCAGTTGGGATAAAACCTGTAGGCAATCTATTCATAGCAAAATACAAGGCTAAACCTATCAATAAGTAAATAACCATAAATAAACCTTTTCTTTTACTGATAGAAACGACCTTGTTGGTATATTTATCTTCTGTTTTACTATAATTTTTATTAAACCATTTGAAGAAGCCCTTATCATGTTTCTTAGAGTGCTTAAGAAATGAACCACAAAGTGCAGGAGTCAATGTTAGAGCGACCACTACAGATAACATCATGGCAGAGATAAGCGTAATAGAGAACTGCCTATAGATAACGCCTGTAGAACCAGCAAAGAATGACATTGGTAAAAACACAGCGGATAACACTACGGCGATAGCTATTAATGCTCCCGAAATCTCTCCCATCGACTTAGCTGTAGCTTCTTTAGCTGAGAGCTTCTCTTCAGTCATTATTCGCTCTACGTTCTCTACAACTACTATAGCATCGTCTACCAGAAGTCCTATAGCCAACACCATAGCAAAAAGCGTTAAGGTATTAATAGAATAGCCAAATACAGACAGCACGCCAAAGGTGCCTAACAATACTACCGGAACAGCTATTGCAGGTATTATTGTTGCTCTTATATTTTGTAAGAATAAATACATGACAACAACAACCAAAATAACCGCTTCGATCAATGTCTGAACAACCTCCTCAACAGACAATTTTATGAAGTTTGTGCTGTCTTTAGGATAGCCAACTTTATATCCTTGTGGAAAGTTCGGCTTCATTTCCTCTATAACCTTTTTAACTGCATCAGAGGTATCTAAAGCATTTGCGCCGGGCGCAAGCATAACAGCCATACCTGAAGCTGGGAATCCATTTAGTTTCACATCTGTGCTGTAATCAGAGCTACCCACTTCAACATTAGCCACATCTTTCAGATACACTTTTGCGCCATCAGCCTGAGCCTTCAGGATTACGTTCTGGAACTGATCTACGCTTGAGAAACGTGATTGAGCATGGACAGTAGCCGTTATCATTTGCGTAGCTGTAGACGGCCCTGAGCCTATCTGACCTACGGAAACTTGAACGTTTTGCTGTTGGATTGCCCCCACCACATCGCTTGGATTTAATCCGTACTTTTGAAGCTTCTGAGGATCAAGCCAGATACGCATAGCATGTTCACCACCAAATACCATTACGCTACCTACACCTGTTGTTCTTGAGATAGGATCTTGCAAGTTGCTGGATAGCCAATCTGAGATGTTTGTGCTGTTAGTTTTACCAGTTTCATCATACAAAGATAAAATCATTAAAAAGTCAGATTGTGATTTGGTGACCGTAACACCCTGCGTTTGAACTTCTGACGGCAATCTGGATAATGCCTGTTGAACTTTATTTTGAACCTGAACCTGAGCAGTATCCGCATCTGTGCCTTGAGCAAAGGTAACATTTATGCTTACAGAGCCTGACGAATCACTACTAGAGTTAAAATAAAGCAGTCCATCTATACCTGTAAGCTGCTGTTCTATTATTTGCGTAACGCTATTTTCCAGTGTTTCTGCGTTAGCGCCTGGATAGTTAGCAGATATCTTTACTGATGGTGGAGCTATGTTTGGATATTGTGAGATAGGCAAGCTATTAATACCGATAACACCCGCAAGCATTATCAATATAGCTATTACCCATGCGAAGACTGGCCTGTAAACGAAAAACTTAGACATTATTTATCTCCTTTGTTATCAGGCACAGCAATGTCTTGCCCATCTTTTAACTTAGATACACCTTCAAGAACAACTTTATCATTATCCTTAAGCCCCTCCGTCACAATCCAGTTATCTCCTGCGTTTTCTTTAGCCACTACAGAAACTAACTTAGCTTTATTATTTGAGTCAACGATATAAGCCTGCGCTTTGCCATTATCTGAACGTATAAGCGCTTGCTGAGGCACTAAAATAGCAGGCGTCTCATATTGGGCAAGTTTAACCCTGACAAAAGCGCCGGGTAAAAGTAGTTGGTGAGGATTTTCAAAAACGGCTCTCATGGTTATTGAGCCTGTGCCTTCATCGACAGAGACTTCGCCGGAAAGTAGTTTACCTTTCATTGGATATCCTGAGCCATCCTCAAGCACCAAAGAAACAGGCGTTTCACTGATATCCTTGTTATGCTCAAGTAAATATTTTTTAAGCTTAAGAAGATCTATACTGGTCTGAGTAAAATCAACATAGACTTTATCAGTAGCACGTATGGTGGAAAGAGCATCGCTTTGATCAGCAGTAACTAAAGAACCCGGCGTCACCGCAGACAATCCTATCTGACCTGATATAGGCGCTCTTATTTTCGTTCTATCAAGATTTATCTTTGCGGTCTCAAGCTGTGCTTTAGCGGCTTCTACATTAAAACTTGCTTGTTGAGCAGCGGAACGCGCATCATCATAATCTTGCTTAGCTATAGAGGAATTCTGTATAAGTTGACCATAACGTTTAGACTTTAGGGCGGCTAAAGATGATGTGGATTTAAGCTGACCAAGACTTGCCTGAGCCTGATTGTAAGCCGCTTGATAGGTAGAAGAGTCTATTTCATACAGCACATCGCCTTCTTTAACAGTATCGCCTTCTTTGAATAATCTTTTCTTGATTATACCACTTATTTGAGGTCTAACATCTGCTGTCATTAAAGCAACGATTCTTCCAGAATATTCCTGAACCATAGGCACATTTTTAGAATGAACAGTGGTGAAGCTTACATTGGCTGGTGGCATTTGTCCTTGTTGATTTGATTGTTCTTTCTGATCACACGCTGTCATTAAGCATGATAAGACAATCAATGATAATATTTTACGTTTCATATTTTCCTTTTCTATTTTGACTAAACAATCCTATATTTTTGTTTAATTTGCTTTTTTAGTCAATTTTAAAACGGTAAATAAAACGTAAAAGAGAGCCTAAGCCCTCTTTTTGCTAAAATATTGTAAAAACATCAAATAATTATTATTTTAAAACAGCGACTTTCTCAGGTAAAACAATATTAGAGCTTATATTTTTATCTTGTGAATCAATTTTCATTCTCTCTCTGAAATCAGCAACAAGTTTATTTCTCTGCTTAAGCTCTTTTTTAGATGCTTTATTGCATAAATACACCAAACTGAAAAAGTTTAAGATTGCAGTGCAGCTTAAACTTTCAATAAATCCAAATTTTCTTACTGTTTCTACTATTGCGTTGGGAATATTTAGGGAGTCTAACAAAATTGCGCTTAAAGAGACTAAGGATAGTTCTATCACTGATAATGCTAAACAAACAAATCCTATAATAAATGCAATACCAATAGTGCCCATAAAACTTATCTTATCTGAATTATCACGCCCTTTCTGATTTCCTTGTAATAGACCTTTATCAAGATTTTTTTTAACCCTTCTTCATCCTTATATATTTCCTTTATATTTCCATCTTTTAGAAAAAGATAATAGTAGTGTCCAATTTCTAACTCATTTTTGAATTTGTCTTTTGTAATAGTAAACGTAAACAAATCTCCCAAAGCACTTCTAAAATAGACTATTTTTTCCATAAAAATGGCGTCTCTCTTTTCTTCTGAACCAACTTCCGTTGCTTGCTTCAAAACACCTTCTTCTTCTATAAACTCTATTACACCTTCAATATAAGATAGCATAGTATATTCCTCTTCAACTTAAATAAAATCTAAAAAATATTTGAAATTTCTGAACGCTTGCTTTTCAAGATCTTGTTAAGGCAATATTTTCTCGCACCATAGATCTCTTTAACACCTGAATCATCATAAAACACATGCTTTATATCGCCTTTCTTCATATCCATAGCAAGACTTGGACTACACTTGAGCTTTAATGAATCACTGCTTACCGGATTGATAGTAATGTATGTTCTCATCACAATGACATCCTCAAACACGTCAGAGCCTTCCAAACGCGCCTTTCTCCATACACCTTCTTGTGATATTTCTTCTATAACTCCTGCGATATAAAACATAATACCTCTTATTTCCCATGCCAAACAAAAACAGGTTTAACACATAATGACGCACTCCATTGACCATTAACATTACCCCAATCCTCTACAAAAACACGCCATCCTACAGAGTTATGCCCATCATGATCTGTGTCTCTATCCCAATGACAGTTAGCGATAGACTCTTCATTATCGTCATCCTCATTGATTTCAGCCAGCGATTCAAGTTCAGCTTTCGCATTAGGTGATTTTTCAAGCCATGCCCAAGCATATTCGGCTGCTTGATCTGGATTCATTGCTTGCATAAGCTCAATGGTGTCTTTTTCTTTAGGAACGCTCCAGAACAACACTAAACCTCTGCCTTTTACATATCTGAAAGCAACAGTCTTTGGATCTCCACCTCTGATTGATAAAACCAGTTTCACCGCAGAAATAAAATCCTCTTTACTCTCTCCATTCACGTTAAATATTACATTATCAAAGCTCATCTGCATTTCCTCATTTTAAATGAAATGATAATATCATTAATCGAACAGATAAATCAATAATAGTTCAGGCTCGCCTCTATACGTGATTGTTTTTAGGCTATATAATATAAGGTAAAACAATAAACAATTTAACCAAGGAGTAGTAAAATGGATTATACCAACTTAAGTCGTGATGAGCTTTTAAGCCTACTGGAAGAAAAAGATCTTAAAATCACTGAAGCAAAACTTCAGACACCTTCAACGGATGCAATGGTCAGTCTTAAAACCATATCTGAACAGACAATCGATACTGAAGACGACAGAGCTGAGCGATCTTTTGATGCTGTTATTGATAGCGCGAAATCGGTATACGAAGATCTACGTAGCAATTACCTCTCTGACTTTAAAGAAGCATTAAGAATTGCTTCAGCCAACAATATTGATCATGGGGACTGGAGTGTTGAGGATTGGTTTCGCCAAGGGAGTAATGCTTCAATAAGTCAGGATGACTTACTAGTGCATTTCTTAGCTGCGTCGGATAAAAGTCAAAAAGATTACCTTTTTAATGATTATTTCAAATTAAACGATAATGGCACGAATGAACCTTCCAGATACTATATAGGGATTAGCGTTAATCAGAACACGCTTCTTTATAGTGTTGATAAAATTCTTGAAAAATCCCCATCTTCTCTTGCTCAACGTGTAGGAACGTTAGTTTATATTTCTGATTTCGTGAAAGAAAATAACTATCCTAATGCTCAAAGTTATGATGACTCTATCAAGAAAACACTTGCAGCTCAACCCATGTTTTTAGACATTAGCGTATCTAACGGTAATCACTTTGGAATAACAAGCGAAGAGGTTAATCTTAACAAGATAATTGCTGATACTAACAGACAGGTAGATTACATTTGCAATCGCTCAAATCTTCAAGGCCTAAAAGAAGAAGCACTGAATGGCTTAGTTCAAGACGCAATAAAACCTTTAAATAAACTTCTTAGCTGTGGCCTATGGGATGATCAGATTAAGAACCTCAAAGACGATACCTTTATCGCATCAAAAAATGGGACTGATTTTAAAGCCAGTAGTATAAATGATGTCTATAATGGGCTTGATAACCAGAAAGCTAAAGATTTATTTAAAGAATTTTTAGAGGCAAAATCTTTGGATCTAAGTACAGACATTGTTTTTGCTCAAGCCTCACCAAGACGCCCGATAAGACCATAAGCTTTAAAATTACAGACAGCCATCCGATAGGGTGGCTTTTTTATTTGCTTTACCTGCTCTGCTTTGTCTATAATTTATCAAACTATTAAGAATGGATAAATAAATGTTATTAACTAAAGATGAAACTATCGCAGAGCTTGAGGCAAATATTGACATTAAAAATCACGTTTCATGTGAGGTTGACCGCTATTCTTTTCACGCAGCTAAACTCATTTCTGTTGAGCCTTACTTTGTTGAAACTAAAGAAACTAACGATGTTGGCTTTACAAAATCCTTTATGAAAGGATTTTTTCGCTTGAAGTTTCAAGAAGGAAATGAGATTAAAATCTACGAAGCTGATGCCAATCCTGAAGAAATTAATAAACTTTATTACTACGTCATTAAAGATGGTGTCATGACGAATATATTTCCACATAAAGATGATATTAAATCATATATATTAAAGCATCTCGATAAGACTAAATCAGGAGAAAATAGCGGCGGGAATGAAGGTGAATACTGGCATCTCTTTATTCCGGTGTTTGTGGCTTTGTTCTTCGCCTCGTCTTTTGGTCTCGCTGGTGTGCCTTTCTTTTTTAAGATGGGATTAGCTATTGTTTGGGGAATATCATTTATTTCGATTTTGTTTTCGTCATCCTGTAGAGATAAAGAAGCAGTTTCAGATGAAACAGAAAAAAAGATAAAATCTTTTGTTCGAAAAATAGACAATATTGAGGAATAACAACATGCATAACAAATTTGCTGAACAAACTATAAAAATAGATGATGGCATAGCAGATAAAATTAGCCCTTTTTATTATAATAGTGGCACTTCCTTTTACAAAAATAGGCTTATTCATATTGAAGACATCATTGAACAGCAAGCAGTTAATAAAGGTAACGCTGCTGATTTTCAATCCTTCGAGACGAAAGCATACTATATATTAACTTTCCAGGATGAGATGGGTAACACTCATGAATATCAAAGTACTATTAAGCCTAAAAATGTGGGCAGTATAATGTATTACGTTACTGAGAATGAAAAAATAAAGGACATTTTTTCTGAAAGTGATAAAGCAAGATTTAAAAATCATATCCACATAAAAACAGAATACAAATATCCTAGCAAAACATACCAATTTATTGATTTCTATTTTAATAGCATTTTTAACATGACTTTTATGACATCTCTGTGGATATTTTTTATTTCTGCATTGGTTTATTTATCAGGACACTTTAATGATTTACCTGATAATGGACCTTATGTTGTCCCTCTTATTTTTGGAATGGCATCCTTGATCCTTCTCATGCCAACCTCTTTATTTGTAGGGATAAAATTGGTGAGAAAAGCTAAACATTTTACAAGAGAAAAACAGGACGAGGAAAAAGAAGCAATATTAAAAACTTTTATTTGATATACTGGAGCCAAAATGACAGCCACAATGTTTAGTAAAAAAATAACAAATACCTTTCAGGAACGCAATGAAAATACTATCCAGCCTTTCTATCAGGATAGCGGCGCTATGTTTTATAAAAATAAACTCATCAATGTTGAAGATATTGTCGAGCATTACGAAATGAATACTGATGATAATAGTGAGTTTGAGGCTTATTCATCTAAAATTTCTTACTTACTTACCTTTGAAGATGAGCGAGGCAATACCCATAGATATATAAGTTCTGTCAAACCTAAAAACATTGATGCTTTATATTACTATGTTATCAAAGACGATAAAGTGGAAAATATATTCCCTGAGAAAGACAGAAAAAAACTTAAGCCATATATTTCTATCGATACTAAATATGAATACAACAATAAAAGCAAAATATATAGCTTAGCATCTTTTTTTGACAGGCATCCTATAAAAATATCTATTGTTTTATGGATTCTGTCTTTATTATTTATGTTTTCATTCGCCCAAAACTATCATTCTATTTTCGATTATTTTCTTATCTCCATGTTTGCAGCTTTGCCCGCTGGATTAATATTTATTTTAGGAGCATTGGTGGCTGGAGAAGTAGATCAACGCTTTGAATCTAAAAAGGATATATTCATAGAAAAAAAAGAAAGCGAAGAAAGAAAAAATATATTAAAAACGTTTATATAACCTGGAGTGATTATGGAAACCTTAGTTGAAAACAAAACAGTTGATCTTTTTGAGGACAAAGCATTTGATGCGCCCTCTCCTTTTTATACAAATGAGAAAATTTCATTTTATAAGAATCGGCTTATTGCTGTTGAGGAAATGGTTGAGATAGAAGATATTTCTTCAGAATGCGATGAAAACACCAAGAGGCATTTTGACATTTTTAATTCCAATATAATCTATAATTTAACTTTCGAAGATGAACAAGGCAACACGCATATCCAAAGAGCAAAAAAGAAGCCCAAGCAGGTAGGCGATGTTTTTTATTATGTTACCAATGACGATAAACTTACTCATATCGCACATGAAACTGATAAAGAATCGCTTAAACAATTTATTTGTTTAAATAAAAGTAAATATTCTGACTATACTGGTATAAAATTTAAGATATTAAACTTTATTGAAAAAAGAGAACTTTTATTTATTGGATCCATTATGGCAATTTTGACAATGGATGTTATTTTTTGCCTCTATTGTCTAAAATATGATAAAACGTCCTGGCTTGACGTTTTAATGGCAGCATCTGGACTTGCCTTGCCGATTTTATCTTTTTTCTCTGTACTTTACACCGCAGAGAAATGCGATAAAGAAATAGACAAAATTATTTTAGATAGAAAAGAAAACATCTTTAAGACATTCATATAATTGGAGAATCACGTGGAAACATTACTTCAAAATAAGACAATCAATACTTTTGAAAATGAGACATCAAGAGAACCTTCTCCTTTTTATACAAAGAACGATCAGATGTTTTACAAAAACAAACTTATCTCTGTTGAAGAGGTTTTTAGCGCATCCGATAGTTCTCATAATGAAGATAAAAATATGCAAAAACACTTTAATACTTATGATAGCGCTATAAGTTATATACTTACTTTCGAAGATGAATATGGAAACACGCATAGCCATATATCAAGAATGAAACCTAAAAATATAGGAGATATTTTTTACTATGTAACCGAATGTGGTAATTTATCGTATCTTACTCATGAGTCGGATAAGGAATCACTTAAAGAGTTTATTGATTTGTATTTCGAGAGCTATAATGAGTATAAAGGTTTTAGATTTAAAGCTGCCGATATTTTCACAAGACACTTTTCCTCTATCAGTTTATTTTGTTTATCTCTCTGTGTTATAAGTATAATTGGCATGATAGCTGGCATGATTACAGACGGCGGAATAATGATATTATTAAGCAGTTTATTATGGTTTACGTCTTTCTTAACTTTTCAAATAATGAAAATAAGCACAATAAGAAGCGATAAAGAAATAAAAAAACTTATTTCAGATAAAAAAGACGAAATATTAAAGTCTTTTTTATAATATTATGGAGACATCAATGAATACCATGCATGAAACTCAAAAAATTGAACTCTTTAAGAAAAAATCAAAAGAAAATGATTCTTTCTTTTATGAAAATGAGAATGGGCGGTTTTATAAACACAAGCTTATTCATACTGAAGAGATTATCACTCGTAAAAAAATAGATACTAAAGATAACAATGCGTTTTATGCACACAGCATAGAAACATCATATCTGCTTACTTTTAAAGATGAGCATGGCAACGAGTTTAAATATAATAGTAAAATCGGTCCTAAAAACATAGGCGCTACTTTTTACTATATTATAGATAATTATAATGATGATATAGTGGATATATTTCCAGATAATGATAAAAACAAGCTAAAAGAATATCTCTCAGCTAAAAAAGATTATAAATACAATAATAAAATCAATAGATTTTGTGATTTAGTTGAAGAAATGCCAGGGACAATTTTATTAATTGGCATACCTGTATTATCATTTATTTTTTTTATGTTTAACTTCTTCTATGCTGATAAAGATGCCCAGTTCCTTACATGTATATTCTTCTCTTCTTTGCTGATGTTTATTTTAGTAGCCTGTCCATCTTTATATAAAACAATTTATGAAAAAGAAACTGATAAATTTATAGCTGATAAGCAAAATGAAGAAAAAGAAGCTATTTTAAACACTTTTAAATAATATCACTATTGATCAATAAAAAAGCACCTTATGGTGCTTTTTATTTTATACCAGATTAACTTTACGCTCGCGACTCCATCTCTGGCTGTATCGTTACATGGACTATCTTATATTTAGCAATTAGCATTTCCTGAATATCTTCTAACACCTTATGCCAATCTTCAAACTCTTTCACCATGATATGCGCAGACAAAGCCACATCATTAGAACTCATTGTCCATATATGCAGGTCATGAACAGAAGCCACACCTTTAACCTCTTTCATATCATTACCCACACAATGATAATCGATATGGTTTGGCACACCTTCCATTAATATCTTAACTGAATCCTTAATAATCCTTATCGCCGGGAATAAAATAATAATCGAAACAATAATAGATAACAATGGATCGGCTGTCATATACCCGGTATAATAAATAATTACACCCGAAGCAATCGCCGCAATGGTTCCTAATAAATCCCCAAGGATATGAACGAAAGCTGCTCTCGTATTTAATGACTCGCTTCCATGAAGAAGTTTCAATCCTATCAGGTTCACAAATAATCCAATAGTAGAAACAACAATCACACCTAACCCATTCACGTCTACCGGATGGAAGAAGCGATTAATCGCCTCATAGATGATTCCTACTGAAATCACTATCATAAAGAGACCATTTATCAAAGCTCCGATAGTGTCAGCTCTGCCATGACCATAAGAGAACTTTTCATTAGCAGGCTTCTTACTCAAAATAGCCATCATAATAGCAAAGAAAATAGAAGCTGAGTCAGTTATCATATGAGCAAAGTCAGCAAATAATGCTAATGAGTTGCTCCATAATGCTGTTACAAACTCAACCCCAGCATAGACCAGCGTTAACCCTAATATAACCTTTAATGCGTTGTGGCTGTGCGTATGCCCACATCCTGAATGAGAGTGAACCTTATCATGATTAATAATGTTTTTATCATCATGAGCGCAGGCATCCCCTTCCCTGTGTTTATGAAAGTCGTGCATAATATTACCTTACCTTGTGATTTATTTCTGAAGAGATAAATAGTATAACACACACATCCAATATCGCCACTTATTATAACAATTATTTTTTATAAGTGTTTAATATTACTAATGATTTTGATAATCGTTCTCATCTTTTATTTTCTTATAAACTTTTTTGCTATATGTCAGTTTTATATGTATAATTTTTTACATGATTAAATAAACTTTGGCTGTCTATTTTTATCTCTTTTAATATGGTTTAAAAATAAGCAATATACAAAATAAAAACAGGATATAACTACAATATGCAAATGATTTTAAATAATAAAGAACTCAAGCCTCTCTATATGTGGGCTGGCGGCAAAAGCAAGCTTCTTAAACAATATTCACCTTTAATACCTGATCTTAATAACATCTCTTCCTATGTTGAACCTTTCTTTGGTGGTGGCGCGTTATTTGCAGCTATAAAAAGTAGCACTCCTGAACTTCCAGCTATGGTTAATGATATAAACAGTGAGCTTATTGGCCTCCTCAATAAAACTAAATCAGATTATAATAACTTTGTTTCTCATCTTCATATCCTCGAAGAAGAATACCTTTCTATTAATCCATTAAATAAAGAACTCAGAAAAGAATATTTTTATAAAAAAAGAAAAGAATACTGGTCATTACCTGAAGGCGAAACGAAAACTGTCGCTCTGCTTTATTTCCTGATGAAAACCGCCTTTAATGGTATCTGGCAAGGCTGTAAGGAATCAAATGGACGCTTTGGCACACCAGCGGGCCTGCTTGCTCAGACAACGAAGGTATTTGAATATGACCGTATTAAGGCATGGAATGATGCGCTTCAAAATACTGCTATATTTAGTGGCTCTTATGAGCAACTTGAGATACCTGAAAATTCATGGATATATTGCGATCCTCCTTACCGTGATAGTTTCACTACCTACAGCCTTGATTTTGACGATTCACATCAACTTGATCTGATTACATGGTGCCGTAAAATGCATAAAGAAAAGGGTTGCACTGTTTGGCTCGCTAATCGCGAAGCAAACGATAACTTCTTTGAAGAGCATTGCCATGATGCAACTATTCATAAGTTTGACATCGTATATACTGCAGGAAGACGTAAAAAAACCGAAACAGGTTATGAAGCTAAAAAAGCTAAAGACCTACTCATGATTTGGGAATAACCGTTACTAAAATATAAAATTAAAGGCCGTTTTTAAACGGTCTTTTTTATTTTCAGTATTTTTAAGAACAATCTTTATGTGTGTAATTTTGATTTTTAAACAAAATATGCTATATTTCCAAAAACTAAAGGAGAATAATATCATGAAAAAGATAAAAACAATTGCAGCAGCATTAGCTTTAATGTCAACGTGTATCATATCTAATGCTCATGCCGAAGGGAATATTGATGGCATGTTCGGCTATAAAATTGGTGCTGATTTTGACAGTAAGGGCGCACCCAAAGCACTTCCAGATGATTCTTTAGGGTATCTTTACCAGATAAACCCTGCTAAACAAGATCAGCTCGCTTACGTGGATAAATACTATGTGTTTACTACGCCAACTTCTCATAAAATAAGTGGTTTTATGGCAATCAAAGACTATAAAGACGTAATGGAGTGTCAGAACTCAAGAGAGAAGCTTTTTAGCTCAATCAAAGGGACTTATGGACACAACCAGTTGAATGACCCAGCAGGTATGATTAAAGATAAAGACAATCCAGAAAGAGGTATTAAGATCGAATGCTCCGATAATCGCCTTATCTTTATCACCCTAGATACGGCTTTAATCGATCAGGGTGTAAAAGAAAAAGCCAAGCTTTAAACCTCATTCATTATAAAAGGCTCTTCGGAGCCTTTTATTTTAACCAAGATTTATTTTACGCTTGTCATAAAATCGTTAAACTCACTCATGCTTTTAGACACCACTTCTTGCCGTAGCTTAATCTTATCAAAAGAGTACTGAACCTCTCTTTTATTCGCATTTGGCGCTTTCGACTGCGCTTCAAATGCGATAACACTTCGACTAAGACTTTCAGTTTCAGCTACCAATGATTTCATATGATAGTTAAAATAATAATTCTTCAAAAAGTAATAAGCTAATAGCACATACAAATTGCTTACCATAAACATATCCACAGACTTACTGGATTTTATATCCCCATAACGATCATTGGCTTTTATTTTATCAGTCTCACTTATAGCATCAGTCAGGAAAGAGTTAAAAGCTTCATTGTCGAAAGTGATATTTTGGTTTTTTTGAATAAGGCTATTTGTAATATAACTAAGACTATGCCCATTAGATCCTCTTAAACCTGACATGTCTTCACTGCTATAGCCTTTAAAGTAGCAAATACATTTAAGCAGTTTCTCACTAGCATGTAAGAAGTTCCAGTAAGATGAGGCAATGTTATTTTCAGTATACTGCCTTATGCCTGTTTTGTATTCCTCAATACTATTAAAGAAAAGCTTAACCGATTTTTTATAACGTGAGCGCTCACTCATAATATAAATATTGTCATTATTATCAAGAAACGCTTTTACTACAGGATAAATGTTTAACAACTCATGATTAGCCGTTTGACCTTGTTTATACAGTTGAAGATTTCCATTAACATTGTTGAAAGTCAAAAACTGATGAGAGCTTACACCATTATAGAGGAAATCATTACTACTAAGCCCATAGGTTTTTACATACCAATCTTTTACCGGGATAAAAAAAAGACGTTCTGCTTTGTCATGCTTAGTTGCAAAAATATCAAATAGTCCTTGTTTAGGCAATGCTGGAAGTCTTGCACTTTTAATAATAGAGCTATTATAAAGAAAATGAAGATAACAAAGACGTGATTCAACAAGCAAGCCTTTTTGATTGAGTAAGTCGTCTGCCTTTCGCATAAATACAGGATTTTTTTCTTTCAGATAATAGCGCAAATATTCAATTAACTTCAAATCATCTTTGTTTACTATCATACAAACCTCTCATATTATTAGCTTATAATCATACCTCTTTAAGATTTTGTAAGCAACAATATTATTTAAAAATTGAAAAGCGCAACCTTGACTGCTCCATCACCTGAACCATGAAAACAGAACCATCCTTTTCGAAAGAAGTGGTTTTACGATACTTTATGGATAAAAGTTAATACTCAGAGAGTAACTCATTATTTTTGTTTATGCTTGATGTATATAGTGGTTACTGTTATACTCAGATCTAAATTCACTTAAAGCAGGCTTATCATGAAAAATACAGGCGCTCTATATGGAAACTGCAAGCCTTTCTTGGGCTTTACCGCACCAGTGTTTAGCAATATCCTTGTTGCTTTCTGCTTAAGTGTATTCTTTAAGATGAATAAGCCAGAGTTTATAGCTTTAAGCTCTCTATTGTTGATTGCATATCTGTTTATATTCTTTTCGGCCTTCAATACTAAGTCGATCAAAGATTTTATGTATTTTGATAACTTTGAGATGACCAAACGTAAGAAAAATGGCATGGTTCTTGGCTTAAGCTTTATAGCTGAGCTTATAACATTAGCCTTTATATATTATAGGTAGGAATATGGTGCGTCGTATAGGACTTGAACCTATAACCTTCGGATTAAAAGTCCGTTGCTCTACCAATTGAGCTAACGACGCATTACTGGTGGAAGTGGAGAGACTTGAACTCTCAACCTTCGGCTTAAAAGGCTGCTACTCTAACCATTGAGTTACACTTCCCTTTGGTGCATCTTGTAGGATTCGAACCTACGACCCTCGGATTAAAAGTCCACCGCTCTACCAACTAAGCTAAAGATGCACAAAATAATACTTTTTAAACTTTCCTTTCTTACTGCCACCCTATAAAGGCTTGTATATCATTGGTGCGCCGTGTAGGACTCGAACCTACAACCTTCGGATTAAAAGTCCGTTGCTCTACCATTGAGCTAACAGCGCATTGTTGGTGGAAGTAGAGAGACTTGAACTCTCAACCTTCGGCTTAAGAGGCCGCCACTCTAACCATTGAGTTATACTTCCATTTGGTGCGCCGTATAGGAATCGAACCTATAACCTTCGGATTAAGAGTCCACTGCTCTACCTATTGAGCTAACGGCGCATACTGGTGGACATGGAGAGACTTGAACTCTCAACCTTCGACTTAAGAGGTCGCTACTCTAACCATTGAGTTACATATCCAATCTGGTGCGTCATGTAGGAATCGAACCTACAACCTTCGGATTAAGAGTCCGCTGCTCTGCCAGTTGAGCTAATAACGCTTTATAAGTCCTTAAACATCATGTGAGCATAACGCTAAGGACTTGACTTTAAAAAGTATCAGAATCAGAACTGATTTCTTGCCCATCGAAATAAAGAGTTACACTTGCTCTTAAATGCTCTCTATCTGAATAGCAATCATAATCCGTCTCACAACTTATTGAAATGCTCAAATGACTCGATAACATCTCAATAAAACGAACCCTTTCCTCTTCTGTTTCAAAATGTAATATACTCATTTTATTTCTCCTATTAGATTTTAACCAAATCATAAGGATATAACTTTCTATTCATTTTATGGTGTGTCGTCAGGGCTTCGAACCCTGAACCCCCGGATTAAAAGTCCGGTGCTCTGCCAATTGAGCTAACGACACATTACTGGTGGACCCTGTGAGACTCGAACTCACAACCTTCGGATTAAAAGTCCGTTGCTCTACCATTGAGCTAAAGATCCAGTATGGTACCTCGTGTAGGATTCGAACCTACGACCCTCGGATTAAAAGTCCACCGCTCTACCAACTAAGCTAACGAGGTATATTTTCTGGTGTGTCGTCAGGGCCTCGAACCCTGAACCCCCGGATTAAAAGTCCGGTGCTCTACCAATTGAGCTAACGACACATAATGTGGTAGATGTGGAGAGACTTGAACTCTCAACCTTCGGCTTAAAAGGCCGCTACTCTAACCATTGAGTTACACATCCATCTTTGGTGGATCCTGTGGGAATCGAACCCACAACCTTCGGATTAAAAGTCCGCTGCTCTACCAGTTGAGCTAAAGATCCAAATAAAAAAGGCCCCTTTAAAAGGAGCCTCATCGTTTTACGACTGCGAGATCTTATGATCCCAATCGCAATAGATTAGACCCCTGAAGCTTCTGTTTTTTCTGTTTGTAAGATACTGTTGATAATGTCATTTTATTCACCTTTATTCTGTTAGTTACGTTCATTTATAGTGGTAGGCATAGAGGGACTCGAACCCACAACAAACTGATTAAGAGTCAGCTACTCTACCATTGAGTTATATGCCTATTGAGAAAGAAGCAATCTTTTACAGTCGGGCCGACTTGTCCGTATTCTTTCAACGGTGAGCCGATAGCTGTGAAAGCTCCTTTCATGGTACGCGTGGCTGGATTTGAACCAGCGCCCTTTCGGTTATCAGCCGAACGTTCTAGACCCCTGAACTACACACGTATTACCTATTCTGGTGGAAATAGCAGGATTCGAACCTGCGGTCACTCCCTTATCGGGGGAGCGCTTTACCAACTAAGCTATATTTCCTGGTGGAAGCAGTAGGCATCGAACCTACAACCTTTCGGCTATCAACCGAATGCTCTGCCAATTGAGCTATACTTCCATTCTGGTGGAGACGATGGGAATTGAACCCATTACACGAAACTTGCAAGGCTTCGTCGCTACCTTAGTACATGCGCCCCCTTATTACTTCTGGTGGAGTCACTGAGAGTTGAACTCAGTTCCCAAGCTTGCAAGGCTCGAATTTTAACCACATAAACTATGACCCCATTTGGTGGAAATAGCAGGACTTGAACCTGCGGTCACTCCCTTATCGGGGGAGCGCTTTACCAACTAAGCTATATTTCCTGGTGGAGAATAAGAGATTCGAACTCTTCTGATGTCCTCGGTGCAAGCGAGGTGTCCACGCCAAGCAGACCCATCCCCCATTCTGAAAAGCACAGGATTCGAACCTGTAATGTTTATCTACGAGCGTCTTATCCGACCGACTCACAAATTTTTAACCTAAGCAATCCTATGCTCTTGTTAAAACCTGTATGGGAATCGAACCCATCCTTCACCTCAATAAACAAGCCACATCCAGCAGCCAAACTTTTCTGGTGGAAACAGCGGGACTCGAACCTGCCACCTCTCCCTTATCAGGGGAGCGCTCTAACCAACTGAGCTATGCTTCCTTTTTTACTTCTCTGGTGGAGCCACCGAGAATCGAACTCGGTTCCGCTGTGTGCCACACAGCAATTTTAACCTCTTAAACTACAGCCCCATTTTTTAATCACATAAGACGCTCTTTATTACTCTCTCGTCTTCATGTTTTATATATTACGACATCTATTTCTTAAAATCAAGTCTTTTTTCAATCTTTTTTAAAATATTTTCTTTTAAATCAATCACTTATAAAAACAAATAGCACAATATCTAAAACTCATCATAAGTTTTAGTTTTTCCTTTAGCCCATAAAAAAAGGCCCCTATTTCTAGGAGCCTTATTTAATCTTTCGATTACGGACTAAGCACACGCTAGCCCTCGGCTCCTGAAGAAACGTTTTTTGGCAATAATAATCGCTGCAATAGCTTTCGCACCGCGAGCGATTACCGCTGCAGTGTTTTTCTTAGCTTTTGCGTTGAAATTAGTAAAAACGTTCATTATAGAAACCTTCCTTAAATTATGTATTAAACACATTATTACATACCCAAAAATCAAAATCAAGCTTTTCTTTAAACTTTATTTTGAAAGACTGCAGTGCGTATGATAATATCACACCATAATAATAAAGGAAACAATAAAATGATACAAACTCACACTGGAATCATTGAGCATATAGAAGAAGAAATAATCATTCCTGACTCTAAGGATGCTCCTTCAAAAAGAAACCCTATCCTAATCCAAAAACTGACCGTTTCTGGATCACAGGGCAGTATCATACTTATTAATACCGATTTCGTTTTTACCGTAGATCAAAAAATCTCTGTTGAATATGAATCTGACAATCTTACCATCATGAAGGATAACACGCCTGAGCCAAATTATGACAGTCAGGAAGCACCCGTCCCTATTTATACTGTGCTACTCACCTCTCTTTTTCCTTACACTCTGCTTTTAATCGCATACTTATCATTCAGGATAACAAATATTGAAATAGGTGATACCCCGTCATTTATTAATGACCTTATTGGCAGCATTAGCATCAGTAATGTTGTTATGTCTTATCCTTTATACGCACTCTTTAACCTTGTTATGAGTCGCATAGGATATTACTGCGTAAATACCAAAAGGAGCGTATCAACATGAATCTTTCTTTTTTCTCAGGAACCGTGATAAGCAATGTTGTGGTTGGTAATGATAACATTATGCCCAACCCTGACATTAAGTGTCTCTATCTCTTACGTATTAAAGATAATAACCTTGATAAAACTATTGATGTTTACCTGCCTCAAGCTTCAGAGTGCAACTACAATACTCAAGATGTTTGTATTTTTTATTACGAAAAAGACGGGCTTTTCTTTGCTGCTGATATAGAAATCATTAAAGAAAATAAAACTCCGCTCTCGATAGTTCCCATTGCTAAAAGAAAGCTTCAAATATCAGGTGTTTTTTCACGATATGAATACACAATCAATGTAAAAAATGAACATCATATCAATATAGTTAGAGTTATTCATGAAGATTATGATAATAGGCATATCGACTATAATAAAGAAACATACTATCTCTTTAATATGTTTAAAAACACATACACGTTAACTTCTCAGTTAAAAATATTAACGTCTCATTTTAAAACGATATATGATATTTCCCATATATATCCTGATTTTGTTATCAATGATGGCAAACTTTATCTATCCAAAAAAACTGCCCAAAGAACAACCTTTTTTGATAAAGATATCAGTGAGCCTCTTTCTTTTAATGATGTATCGCTTATTCTGAATGATAAAAATAACGCTAAAAAAGTCAGCCTTAAACTTGCTCATCTTAAAAATTTGGGCGTATTTACAGAGCTTAGCGAATCAAAGCCAGAAACGCTATTCGACCAAAATAAAAAAATCAATGAACAAATCGAGCATTCTTTGCAACAAAAAATAAGCAAACCTTTTATAACTAAGTATCTAGCTCATTTTATTATTAAAGATGCAACTATCCATAAAAGTAATCCCCTTAATGATAAAGAGAAGATTATTTTTTCAGTTGCAGGCTCAACATTCCTCTACACCACGGTGTTTAAAAATAGTAAACTCAAAAAACTTTTATCAGAACTCGACAGTGATAAACGCGCATTGCTTATTTTCAACGCCGAACTCACAGAAGATACCTTATGTGAAACACCTTTATTTGCCATTACTCCAAAAGGGATTGTAGTTCTTAAAAATAAAGCCACTAATCGTCTTACTTTATCACTTAAGTATCGCTCAAAACTAAAAGCAATTCAGGCTGAATATATAAAGCATCTCTCTTATGAAAAAAATAATCAGGAAGACACCTCATATTATACTAAGAAGATAGTCTGCGACTATATTAAAGAAGATTCAAAAGACAAGCGTTCAACTAAAAAAGAACAGACAGCTCTTGAGTATTTTATCTCAGCGAATGGAGACAAATCATGACACAACAAAAAAATCAAAACTATAGCATAACTTTCTCTGGCACCATTACCTTTACTTCACTCTCTGATAGATATGAAAGCTATACTTTATTACTTTCAGATGAGAATGTATCTATCGAAAACAAAATAAATAATCCAACCACTCTGCCTTATTCAGGAAAAGATGAAAAGACAGAAGCGCCTAAAAGGGATGCTAATCAGGATTGTTTTGGCTATATCGCTCTATCTTCAAATAATAAAAAGACATTCAAAGCATTTAAAAATAAAGATGTTAGATTATTAGGATTCCGGCATGGAGACAATGAACATGTTCAGCTATATTTTAACCTTGCTTACTATAATGAGTTGACCATTAAAAATGTTTTTAATGCAAAACGACTAAATAAAAAGTTGTTTAAATATGAAAAACAAAGAATGCTCCTTGTCTCACCTACGCAAAGTATTAAAAATGAAGATGATTTCTTAAATCCTTACACCATTGTTATTACAGAAAATGACGTATTTCCTTTAATCAAAAACATGTGGCCTAATGATATTTTTTATAAGCATAAACTAAGACATACTATACGTGCTTATCGAAAATATATTAGATCGATTTCTGATTATCCTTACATTGAAAAGCCGATTCCATCTTCTATGCAAGAAGCAAGAAGCGCAACAAAATCTATTATGCTTGACGCAATACTTGCTAGGGATGATCTCACCACCAAGCAAAAGAAAAAACAGATTACTGAAATGAATGAGATTCTTTCAAGATGAGGAGGAAGCTCATTATCTTATTTTAGGTCGCTTAACTAAAGAATCAGCAACAAATGTGTCTCTTAGTTGTCTTTTCATCTCACTAAAAACCATTAAACCAAATTCACCAGAGGCCATGCTTTTGCTTTGACATTTTAGTGTCATCTCAAAAGGGGACTCGCACAGTAAATCGTAGCCGAAATTATCCGCAACATCCTCAGCCTCCAACTTATTTAACTTATCATTTGCGGCCAACTCTTCAGTAGTCAAATGGTCTTCAAGTTCATCACGCAGATCTTCAACAGCACATTCCAAAGCAAGAAAATCATTTTTGAAATAAGAACCCTCATCAGTTGAAACCTCAAATAAAGCTCCATCACCTCGTATTACACTCCAGTCACTTTTCTCTTCTATGTAATCCAGCCATTTATCTACTGTATCTTGACTAAACTCCATTGAAATGCCCGGCATACCTGATAGCACATCCTCTTTGTATTTCTTTTTTAATGTATAAGCTAAGGATGCCGCAAACTGACACGTAACGAAGGCTCCTGTCGTTTCATCTTCAAACTCAAGAGGAGATTCGCAAATAAGTGTATAGCCATAATGCTCAAGCACTTTTTCAAGCTCAACTTCCTTATTTACTTCTAATGACTCCCCTGACTTTTTAAACTTACCGTCCTCATCCGATAAATCAGACAATACCAAACAAAGTCCATACGGATCGTTTCTCAATACACTACCGTCTTTTTTTGCTATTTCAAAACTTAAAACGTTATTAAAATAGTTAACATCAAAGTCGCCCTGACTTAGGACTTCTTTAATATGATTGTTAGACCAGTCCAGAAATGTTTTATCGATATTTAAATGATTCATAGCGCCTCCAATATGTTAGATGTATTATACCATCACTTCCTATCATAAGATACGTTTTTTTCACATAACCAACACAAACTCATTCTTGAAATAAAATAAAAAATCACCTATACTGCTAACTATTAATGCCAAAAATTTTATTTTTTATACCAGGAGATAGCATGAAAAAATATTTAGCCTTTTTTAAAGAAAAGAAAAGCTTCTTTCAGACACCGGACTTTTTCTGGATAAGTGCTTCAACCGTGACGGCTTGCACTTTCTTTAGCTCCGTTATTAACTTCCATAAAGGCGAAGCATCACTGTTTGTTGGTTGCATGGCTGCTACCTATTTCTTTGCCTCAACCATTATGGAAGCTGTCGCTTTTAATGATTACCTATCAGGCAAGAAAAAAGAAACTACACAAGAAGATGCCTCAGCTCAACCACTCATGCTTGATGTTAAATGGGATTTCTCTCCGATAAAACACAAAAGAGATCTCAATGAAGAAGATAAACAGTATGTCCTGAAATCAGCTAAAGAGGTTTATAGAAATAACCCAACTAAACTAATTATGCTTGAAAAAGAAATTTTTGATAACGGTTCTGTGTCTGTCTACAAACTCAAAAATAAAATAGAAGAACTCGAAAAGGTTGGTATCTAACATGAGAATAGAAAAAGGCCTTGTTATTAAAAGCTCACTCGAACGCAACGTCTTAACACTGAACTATAAAACCACTAAAAATGGTTATATCATAACAAAAAACTTTGATATGCGTTATAGTAATCCAGCCCTTCTTGATTTAAAAGCTGGAGATAACTTTAGCTTTTTCTTTTCTAACTTTCCAAAAGATAAATATTATCCCAATGTTATCTATCACAACCAAAAGCTCAGCTACAGCTTGAAAGATGAACGAGTCAGAGAAGAGGATGTAAAAGCAATGAGCCTTGTCAGGGATAACTCATACTTACACTCTATTAAGAACATACTGACTGAGGCTGTTTATTCAGAAGAGTCAAAACCAGCACTTAATATTGCCACTCTTTTAGCAATCAGCGCTATGTCTTTGATCACTATAAGCACTCTTGTTTTCTTTACGACTATGCTTACCATTACAGTTTTGCTGTTGTCATTCATTGATTGTGCGGAAATTAAAGATGGGCTACGTCTAAATAAGGTATTTAATGATATTCTCTTTAATCAGACTAGCAGTAAGACACTTACGATTGAAGATAAGAAACACCTTAATACGCATTCATCTATTATCTTAGATGAGAATAAAACTAAACTTATTATCGTTCAGGATATTATAGACAAAGCAAAAACGGTAAAACAAGCTAAATCCCAAATAGAACAAATCATCGTCTGATTCAACATTAATCCACTAACGCCTCATTTGCCTCCTCTTCAGAGTAAACATATATAGGCGTTTTATTTTTATTCAAAGACGTTCCATTAATCGCAGCATCCAATCCTTTTTCAATATTCTTCAGATCAGAAACAGCAATTTCAAAAAGAAGCTCGCACTCTATGTTTTCAATATGCCTGTTAACAGGAGCATTTTCAAAATAAACACGAGAAAAAAGATCTCCAGTATAATAAGGAACAATTCCATTTTTCAGTGTCTTAAGCATTTCTTTGTTAATACTGCCCAAATAACGATAATGATTAAAGGCCGTTTTCATATCAATATACTCATTGATGCCATCAGGATATCTTGATATAACGAAATCAAAGATGACATTGTTATCCTTACTCATGAAAAACACGCAAAGCACACAATTTTCTGGATATGGGTAATCGTATTTTGAACAAATTTTATTTTCCATAAAAATCTCCTCTTATCCTTTAATTATAACAGTCCCAGTTAATAAATAAAGAGACAATGCTTTTTTCTTTTAGTCCAATAAAATCTATTTAAAGAGTATTTATTTTTGAAAAATAAATAAAGCCTATATATGCTTATCATATCATCTACAATTAAAAAGGAAACACCGTGTTTTTTAGAAAGAAAAAAGATAAAGAAAGAAATGGAAGAACCACTTGGCGAATCCGTATGAGCTGGGCTTTTTTAGCTGTCCCCATCACTATTACTTTGGGATTGCTATTTTTCGATACCTCCAACGCCTTAGCCAATCTTGATATAGTAGGCGAGGCCGCTCTGATTTTTAGCGCTATGATTTATCCTGTTGCTTTTATACTGACAGATTTAACCTATGATTTTTATCACATAACCCATAAACACTTTAGAGCCACCACTCAGCAGAAAAGAGATGAATATTTATCCTATTTTGACACATTTAGGGAAAAAATGAGCGCAACAGAACGCCTGCAGATAGAGCATTATATTCAGGACACACCAAAAGTTTCAGAGAAACAGATTTTCTTGAAAATACAGGAAATACAAAAAAGCTTGACATCCATAAAAAAATCATGAAAAACCGTCAACCAAAATGGTTTACTTTCCAAGATATCAACCATTTTGGATTAGCAAAAAAGAACTTTTGCATGAAAAACTATAGCTATTTATAAATCTTGTGGTATTTTTCTATCATTATAAAATAAAAAGGAACGAGCATGAAAACTGAAAATATTGGCTATATTGCGGGAAAAATACAAGGTGGAAGTAAAAGTTACGTCTCTGGTCAACTGAATGATAAAAATGGCACTAAAGAGGTTGCTCAGCTAGTTTATGATTTGGACATTCTTGACTTAGATGGCAACACACATACTCTTCGCACTCCCTATGAAAACATTGCTAACCAGGAAACTTATCTTCACTTTTTCTATGATGAAGATAATGTTGTTCTTGATGCTTTTAAGTGTCATTCAGAGGAAATAAACTACCTATCAGGAAGTCTTGAATCAATTTCAATCAAGTTTCTTGCTGGTGAATCCATTTTTATGGCTATTGCTTTATCCTTATTCTCTCCTCTTTTAGGACTTATGATCCCGTTCCAGTCAGGAGCTAGCTCATTATTCCTATCTATACTAACTACAATCCCCGTAGCTTTAGACACTATGGCAATATTCTTTTTAGGAATGATTATTGCCGTATCTTTACATGAGGACCTTTTTTCAAATATTCCCAAACATTTTAAATACAGAAGATATAAAGCCTTTAAGCGCAGTGTTATCTTAAATAACGAAAAAATAAAAACCAAGATTTTTAAATAACAAAAGGCCCCTGCGGGCCTTTTTTATTGTTTACCTTTTTTCTTTTTAGAAAGAAGCATAAAGGTTTTGATAAAGTGATTCTTATTCTGATTTGAAATTAAGTCCCATATTTTTATTTCATCAATACCAGATTCTCGCCCCATAGAAACATAGGTCATAAAATCGTGATAATATATCTCGCTGTATCCATAGTCAGAGTAATGAACATAATAAGGATTAGCATTACGATCTTTAATGATAGCCGCCTCAACTATAACCCTAATCTCTTCGATTACAGCATCATTCCAAATCTGCAATCCTTTTTCCTTCATCACAGCTTTTGCTATTTTCAAGAACTTCTTTTCATAAGATTTAAGAGAGCCTTTATTCGCTTCCTGAGCCATTTTTAGCTGCTCTTGGTAAACTGAACGCTCACGCACACCTTCTTCACTTAAACCTGTCTGAGCCATGATACGGCGCAACTCTTCGCTTTCTTTTTTCATAGCGACATGGCCTACTTCATTTTTTAAAGCTCGGAATAGATTGCTCTGAGAAGGAGACTGATCGTTCCCCAATGCATATCCGTTAACGATCATAGGATGGAAACGTTTAGCAGGATTTCTTTTAAGAGTACGGAATAAATTTTGTTGACAAGTCATATAATACCTCATTAAATAGCGTTAACTTTTACTCATGAAATGAGTAATCCATTTTAAAATAAAATGACATCATAGCTTGAAACCTATCGCAAAATAGTATTGTTACGTCAGTTTCGTCTATGACAAGTTAAGCAATGATCATGGTATTATATCCTTTAGTGATGTGTGTTATTTAATAAAGCTAGTATAGCGAAAAATAAAATCAAAAGCAACCTTTTTATTTATAACCATAACGCGCAAATGGAATAAATCTCTCTTGCTCTTCTTGGACCTTTAACCTTTCTCTTGTCGCCCTCATTCTCCCTACAAAGCCTTGCTCAATATCATTATGGTTCATTAATTCTTTACCATCTAACTTGAGGAAAAACTCAACAGATTTTGCCTTCTTATCCTCAGCACTCAAATCCGACGATACCTTTGTTTGCTGGTAATGAGCAGACACCGCATCCATATTCAGTTTTCCTCTATTGGCATTGTAAAAAGGCCTAATCAACTCAGAAGGAGCATTAGTGTCAAGTAGTGACATTAATGTGCGTGTAGGACTCTCAGATTTAAAACCTTTCATTATCTCCTGCGCTTGAACTAATGCTGTTTTAGCATTACCATCATTAATAAAGTGAGAGCCAAAATAACGAATGGTATTGTTATAATCAAACGAATCTCCCTTTAAGGCTTTATAAGCAATTGCTATCCCAACATCTTTACTAGATAATGATATTTGATTTGATAAAAGCCTCTCATGAGCATGAGATAAAGCGTTCTTGTTTTCCGGGCTGTGAGAAGTAGTGCTGCAGGCTTTGAAAAAATCAGTTAATCCTTTAGTGTTTTCAAAATGTCCTTTTAAGTTATCAAATGTCATTTATATTTCCTTTTAAACAAAATTAATGACCAAATTATACAAAAAAAGATATTAAAAACAATATACAAATGAAAAATCACTTATTAAGATTCAAAACTTAATGATATGACCAATTATAAATAAAATGTTTAGCCATAACAATAACGTTTTGGTATCCTCAATGGGATTCGAATCCATATTTTCAGATTGAGAGTCTGACGACCTAACCGTTAGTCGATGAAGATATTGTATTTCTGGTATCTCTAGCGGGAATCGAACCCGCATCTCAAGATTGAAAGTCTTGCGATCTTACCGTTAATCTATAGAGATTGGCACTCCTAACGGGGATCGAACCCGTATTTCCAGATTGAAAGTCTAGCGTCCTGACCATTAGACGATAGGAGTAAAATACATATAGCAGGACTCGAACCTACATTACAGGCAGTAGCGCCTTTGACTTATTCCACTTAGTCGATATATGCTGGTATCCCCAACGGGATTCGAACCCGTATTTTCAGATTGAGAGTCTGACGACCTAACCATTAGTCGATGGAGATATTTCTGGTATTCCCAGCGGGAGTTGAACCCGCCCCTTCAGGTTGAAAGCCTGACGATCTACCGATAATCTATGAGAATATATGGTACTCCTAACGGGAATCGAACCCGTATTTCCAGATTGAAAGTCTGGCGACCTAACCGTTAGTCGATAGGAGCATTTCTGGTATCTCTAGCGGGAATCGAACCCGCCCCTTCAGGTTGAAAGCCTGACGATCTAACCGATAATCTATAGAGATTGGCACTCCTAACGGGATTTGAACCCGTATTACGACCTTGAAAGGGCCGTGTCCTAACCATTAGACGATAGGAGCACTACTGGTATCCTCAATGGGATTCGAACCCATATTTCCAGATTGAGAGTCTGGCGACCTAACCATTAGTCGATGAAGATATTTCTGGTATTCCCAGCGGGAATCGAACCCGCGCCCTCAGATTGAAAGTCTGATGATCTACCGCTAATCTATGAGAATAAATCTGGTATCCCCAACGGGATTCGAACCCGTATTTCCAGATTGAGAGTCTGGCGACCTAACCATTAGTCGATGGAGATATTTCTGGTATCCTCAACGAGATTCGAACTCGTATCTGCAGATTGAAAGTCCACATGTCCTACCGTTAGACGATAAGGATAACCCTGGCACTCTTAACGGGAATCGAACCCGTATTTTCAGATTGAAAGTCTGACGACCTAACCGTTAGTCGATAAGAGCAATAATGGTGTCCCTAACGAGATTCGAACTCGTATCCTCTGATTGAAGGTCAGAGATCCTGCCATTAGACGATAGGGACTCACAATAACCATCCTGATGGGATTTGAACCCACGTTTCAGCCAATCTAGGGGCTGCGTCCTTACCACTGGACGACAGGAAAGTCATTATTTTTCATAACCATACCAACACCCATTTAAAAAATGTGATTTATTATCAGTAGATTATATTGCCCGTAAGAAATGTATTACATTTGAATACGGGGACAGCTTTATACTGGCTCTGGTATTTTCTGTCCCCGGTAGTGAAGTGATTACTACGTTATTACTTAATAGCCCATTAAGTAATCGGAGACTTAGTTTTCGTTACGTTCTCGCATTTTTCTATTTCCTTAACTAAGTTGTTTATCGTTCTCTCTATGTTTTATATATTACGTCATCTATTTATTAAAATCAAGTCTTTTTTAAATCTTTTTTAAAATATTTTCTTTTAAATCAACTACTTATATTTAGGTAATAGCAAGTCTTCCATCATGGAATGGCGACTTTAAAAATCCTATAAAAGAGCCATAAAAAAAGGCCCCTTTCCAGGAGCCTCATCTTTACTTCCAATAATGTAATATTATCAGGTTAAAGAAAAGCCTCCCGTAAAGCGTTCCTCACGCTCTTCACGAACTTCTTCAACCATCTCAACAAAAGAAACAGACGCAGCAAAGCCAGCAGCTAAAGCTACCAGATTTGAAAAGCGACTGTCATTCGTGTTGATATTCATTATGTTTCCTATTTATTTGTTTATACAATACTTCATTTAATAACCATTTTAATGCTTCTTTATATCGAAGTCAAACATTTTTTAATAAAAACAAAAAAGACCCCGAAGGGCCTTTTCTTATTTTTTAAGTTTGATTGTCATTTCTTCATCGAAATCAATAATATGAGGAATGAATCGCTCATTCTTAATGTCCAGCACTGGCTTATCAAATTCACGAATACAGAAAGTAGTCGCAACTGAATCCAGTGTTTTGGCACTACCATGCTCATCAACAACCGGAGCCATCCAGCAACACGCAATAAAGTTGTTACGGCCTTCAACTTTATGTGGTTGTGAGAACTGCTGATAAATACACTGTGTCTCACCGTAACCACCCTGACTTTCAAACTCAACTCCGTCTTTAGGATCAATGATTCGGATATTCATAGACAGACGACCAATAATTGGCTTAGCCACATACTTGATGCCTTCTTTGATAAACTTATCCGGCTCCATATAAGAACGCATAACTGGCAAATGAGAATATGTAGAGCGGAACTCCGCATGTTCCTCATTATGGTTCTCAAAAAGATGAGTAATATAAGCCCAAATACCTTTGTTCGCCATAAACCAACGCCATGCGGGTTCATAGAAGTTCACTGAATCTGTCCAGTCGCGCCATTTAGCAAAGATCTCAGGTTTAACCTCAAGCAGTTCTTCCCACGGCATTAGCAGGAACATATCGCTCACAGCATCTTCACCAATAAAGAAAGGACTTCCACCATTATGACGCGCTTCATACTCATCATAAGACAAGCTCTCAATATCTTCAAAGAAGCAGAAACCTTTTTCCTTGAAAATCTGTGCGAAAGTCTCACATGTTGCGGTATCTTCAATGTAGTTTGTATCACACAGAACAGCAAAGTTTTGACGCACACGCATCTGGCTTACAAAGGCTTCCAGATCCAAATAATACTCATTGAACTGAGCCTCACCCGAACCTGTAATCTCATTGATAAAACGGTTCTCTAAAAGAACAGATTCAAACAGCATAACGGGCGTATCACCATTGAACTCATACAAAGCCGTAACTTTATCTGTTTCAGGATCCATCGCTGAATCAAAACGACCATACAAAGCCGGATGCTTCTGCTTAAAGGTATGCTTAGCATAGTTTAAGAACTCAGGATGCTTAGTCAAAAACTCAGCACCAAAGAAATATTTGATAACCTCATCATCTTCTTTGAAGAGTTTAGCCACTGCATCAAGCAGCATGTTGTATGCCCCCTGATAAGTGCGAGCCAAGTTATTCGCAGAACTTGCTTTTAAAGAATAAAAAGGCATCTCATTCTGGTTTTGAGTTGGGAACTCAAGGTATTCATGCAGATCGGCAGAAAGCTGCGCGTTGGAGTTATAAAGAAACTCAGTCATTGGCAGTTCTTCTTGCATTACCCGCTTTACATCAAAATTAATCTTTTTAAATACCGCTTCCATTCTACTTCCTCATAGTGATTGATCTAAAATGGCCCCCGCAAGAGCCATCTGTTTATAAAGCTATTATACTGATTTCTTTAATCATGCACAAGCTTTTTATTAGCCACCACCACTATAACCACCAGAACGCGCACCCGAAGAACTGCTCTTAAATACAGCAGACTGACGAGTAGACAAGTTCTTACTCTGATATGACCGAGACGTAGTTGGCATCTGAACTTTACCTGTCTTAATACCACTACGCAGATTTGCTCTATTAGATGTTGAAATAGAACTAATGTAAGCCGAGGTAGCTGCCCCACGACGCTTACGACGATCCTGATCATCCAGACTCTGATACGCCGTATTCTGGTAATTGCTCGTCAGATAGTTCATACCATTACCACGACCTGAGTTGATAAACTGACTGAGCATATAACCCGCAGCAACACCACCTACTAATGGGAACACATGATCACTAAATGTTGGTTGAGCCTGCGCTTGTGGCATAGTATTACCTGAACCAGCAACAGCAGAATGCGCATCCGTATTTACACCAGTAGAAGGAATAGATGTTCCAACACCATTGTTCATATGGACTAGACTTGAAGAGTGTGAACCGTTCTCTGAAACCGATGCAACGCCTTGATCATCACATGTAACCGCACTCACATTAGTGATATCACGATTAGCACGAACGATATGAAGCTCACGGGTTTTATTATCAGTAGCGCTTACGCCATAATAAAGCTCAACAATGCTCGGATCCTGCTCACGCATTTTCTGCAGGTAAGGAACCAGCTCCTGACAATCTTTGTTAACCTGCTCACGCGTTAAGCTATTACTCGTCTTATTAACGAAATCGTCTTCGTCCTGCTGCGCACGAGCCGAATCATACGAGCTTTCATCAGGGCCACTATCACAGCCGTATAAAGCAAATAACGATAAAGCGATTGCACTTTTAACAAAAAAGCCCTTAATATTTACCATTCTTCGTTTTCCTCAGTCATTGTTTGTTTATTTGTTCGTATTTTATCAGGGTTGAAAGTTAACTTCAACACTTTTTAAACAAAAAATGACATTACTTTTCTTTTTTTGCATCAACCATGAGTTCCTTGACAGTTTTATTTCTAATACTTGTCATTTCCTGAGCCTTAAACAACTTTTTAGCAACATACTTCATCATAACATCACGATCTTCTTGAGAATATGATATGATATAAAGGTTCTTACCGCTTTGTGTAATAAGCTCCTTATACTTCAGGTCTTCAGCTTTGACCTCGCCTTTAGGCACGGTCTCATAGGTGCGCTTCTCATACATCTCAATAATCTGCCCCATAGTCTTACTCTTAAGAGCATCTCTTTCTTTTAATGGCGTTTGATGAACAACCACATCTATAGCATACTCCTCTTTAGGGTTAAGCTGCTTGATCAGCACCTCTTTATCTTTATTATGATTAATAAGATCTGACAAAACTACATTATCTCTTGGCGCGTAAGCCACATCTTTCTTAGCAGCATCACAACTAGATACAGATAAACCCAATGCTAACACTAAAAATAACTGATATACTTTCATTTTATACTCCCGTTTAAAAACCTAACTTTATACTATTCCTTTGCCGATTTAAAATTTAGTTGGCGTTATTCTCCTGACCTATGATAAGATAATCGTTATATATTCAAAACTTAAGATAAAGGTATAGTATGCAACTTAAAAATAGAACGCATGATCATTATCATAATCATGAGAAGCTTTCCGCCCTCTATAACATAATTATTAGCTATAACCAAAGCAATACACATTTTATTGGAACTCACCAGATGCTCTATACAGAGCAGAAATGGGATGAAGTATATTATGATGGAACAAACCTGCTTAATGCCTTTCTACTCACCAGAGAGCCGCAGGCTATCAGCAGCTCTGAATCTCGCTCATCCTCTGAAAACTTTGCTATCGCGCTTGCCCGAAAAATTCCTGAAGATGCCCTTTTTAAGGAAATCATCATAGATAAGAAAAGCGTTAATGTTGCAGATATTGCTTTATCCCTTAATTACCTTGATCTTATCGAGTATCTACTTCATGCCTACCCTCATAGACTCTTTGATATTTTCTCTGAGAGAACATTTTACAGCGCCCCACTTAAAGAAAGCACCCGCATAGAACATTTAGCGGCACAGCAAGATAATATCAGATTGATGAAAATCATAATCAGTAAAATGCTGCCTCTTCATGTTTTTGACAATCATGGACGAAGCCCGCTTTATTACGCAAATAGTAAGGAAATGTTTGATATCATTTTACCTCTGGTTAATGATCAACGTAAGGATAACAATCAGGAAACAGCATTATCTTATATCTCAAGAACGATAACGCAGGATATTAAGTATCAAAGACATTGCCTAAAACAAATAAAGAAAAAACATACCGACACTGATAATAAAACATCTGATAACGATGTTCTTAAAAACATGCTTAATGAAATAAATAGCAAAGCATTAGCTGATTATCTCAATAACAATAATATCTCTTATTCTCAAAGGATTCCTTACGTTAAAGACGATAAAGAATATCAATTTAGCTTGTTTTTTCAGGCCTGTCTTTTTACAGCGAATAAATCCTTTGATTTTAAAAATCCTGTAAATACAAGCAATCTTATTTTACTAAGCAACCATGATGATTTTGATGCGACCTATCAATCCATTGAAGGCTTCCCTGATTTCCTTTTTGCTTTTATTTTAACTCAACACATGAATGACAAATCAAACCATGTAGGTTCAAAATCAAGAGAAGATTGTCGAAAATTGAAATCCGACATGGAATGGTACATCAATAATCACTATCAGGATTGCCCTGATAAATTTTACACTGACATTATAGCACTGACACACAAACTTAACGAAATAGAAGACCCTTTGCTTAACAAAAACGTGTTTAGCTCATACCTTATGCATGTATCAAGCTACTACGTTGGTCAAAATAATACTTCTAATAGAAAAATAGATCTCTACAAGAGCACCGTTCCTACAGAAATAGTTATTCAACTTATCTCTCTTATTTTTATGGATTATAGCGCTATTGATAAAAATAAACACGGCTATACTCAGTCCATATTATTAAAAGAATACGATTTTCTTGAAACCAAAGCTATTTTCAGAAACTCGGACCGGGTTTTCCCATCAGCTACCTCAAAGCTGGAATATTGCCTTGAAATGATGAATCTTCATAATCATTATTATCAAAAAATACTGGATAAAGACATTCACCCTAATTACTATTACAACAATGAGGACATCCTCTTTACTGAACGCATCCACAATGCTGCCACTGATGCTCTTCATAACATCCACGAATCTTATCAGATTTCAAAAGAAGATAAGAATTTCTTACTGGAATTTTCAGAAAGTGATGACACAGAACATCAGCAAATGAAAGCTGCTCTTTTGAAGTTTAACCTTTATGATACAATGATGGCAAAAGCCCCTAAAAAGGCAGCCTCAAAAATAAATCGTCTTTGATTTAGTTGAAAAATGTCTCACCTAACGTGTAATATAAAGCAATAAATACGTTAAGTGAGACAGCCATGCCTAAGTTTGACCTGAAATCAATAAATCTAACAACCCTTTTCAATTTGGTTAAAACCAAATCTTCTGAAGAGGTGGAATCCTTTATCCATAAACACAAGATAGACATCAATGCTGTCAATGAAAAACTTAACATGTCTGTTCTCTCTGCTATTAATATGGGAATGTCCGAGAAAAACACTTTTGTTAAGAGCAAAGAGAATGCGCTTTTCGTTATTCAACAGCTTGCTAACCCCTTCTATAGAAACCAATATGACAATATTGATATCATAGAGACATTTATTCTTAATCAGAAGTCAATAACGACTACTAAATATGATCATCTTGATGAAACCATTATAAAGATAATCTATGATAACTATAAAGGTAAGAACATAGCATTATTTCAAAAAGAACTTTGTCATACAATTAAAAATATGATTCTGAATGACAATGCTAAAGCCGATTCTATAGTAGAAAGCCGTACACTTGTTTTTTTTAATCGTGCCAATAAGTTTGAAGGTATTATGAGAAGCCTTATTAATACACAAATACTTAAGCTGGTAGAAGAGCAAGAGGATGATACTTTCTTTGTTTCTATTGATGATAACTATGCTGATTTGTTTAACTTTAAACATGCTTATAAAGAACTTTCAGAAATTATCCTGCTTTTTCTGAAAAAATACGATAATCCTTCTATCGGAGATTTTGTTTTTACGTTTTTTAATAGCAAAGGAAAACTCAAAGATGAGCTTATACCTAATTTCTTTGAAATAATGATACATATTGGCGCTAAGGGAAATGATGGTAAAAGACAAAATAATCTTATTAATATACTTTCAAAACTGGATCACAAAAAATACCCACTTATTAAAAAAGAAATAGATGAGAAAGCAATTGATAAAATGACACTACTTGCCTCTAAATCACCTTTGCTTTATTCTGCTATTCTTGAATACAGTATAAAAAGTAAGTTTCACATAGAAAGTAAGAAAACACCCGCTGAAGCACCTCAAAGAAATAGATTATAATAAAGGCACCTGGAAGTGCCTTTTAAGGATTATTTAAATTTTAAACTAGATTTTTGATTATTTTGTGGCTCTTCTGATACTAAACTTTCTTTAGCTATCTTCAATCTACTTTTAAAAGTAGATTCATCAGCTTGATACGTCATGCCGAATGCCTCTCTTTCTATTCTATATAAATCTCCCGGTTTGTCTTTATCAGGACTGCACAGAAAATCACCTGTTTTTAGAATCATTTTTTCACCCCAAGCAGCCATAAACTCTATTGGCTGACCTGAATATTCAAAACCAAACGTCTCACCTTTAGCCTTAAATTTAGAAAAATCATCACTCAGATTTCCGCCTTCATATCTTTTCGCAAACTTCTCACTATCAACGATATACTCTTCACCTTTGGGGCCTTTTATTACCACGTCATTAGCTTTGGCTGTATTACTGGTTTCAACCTCACCATCCAGAATGGTAACTATCTTTTCACCAGCTACTGCTTTTCTGGCTTCTACTTCACCTTTTTTAGTATAATGCTGTGGAGCACTTTTCGACCACACATCATCAAAAAGCTGCTCTTGGGTTTTAACTATTAAATCAGACATACATTCTCCTTGTTTAACTAATCCTTATATTATAATCTTACTAAATTATATGTAAATTATTAAAAATTTAATTTTTAATAAATATGCCTCTTTTTGGAGGCAGTATTCCATCAATCTCTTCCTGAGTCATTTTCACTATATGTGCTTTATTTTTTCCAAAATAATCATCCATTCTGTAGATAACTTTCTCGTTAGGAATGTTCAGAAGATCAAAAAAATCAATAGCGCCTGAGTTGTAATCATCAACTCTTTTATTAGATGCTGGGATAATCATATAACTCTCAAAACTCTTACCCTCTTTTTTATAGTCTCCTATCCAGTAAGCCAAAAACAATATATTATCATCGTCTTTTTTCGTTAGACTAAAAAGCTTAGGCCCTTCATACCACGTGATAATATCCCCCATATATAACTCACCTATCTCAGGAACGCTTACAAAACTATTCATATTATCTCCTTAAAATTTTATTATTATTAAAAGTATAGTATAACCAAAGACAAAGCAAACAACAACTTTAGAGAGGTATTATGAGAAATAACGCAATAGCAACATTATTAGGGCTTGCTATCGGTGATGCTGTTGGGGCAACGCTTGAGTTTAAAACCAGAGACACTCTCCCTCCTGTCTATGATATGGAAGGCGGTGGCGTTCATGAACTTAATCCCGGAGAATGGACAGATGACACATCTATGGCGCTTTGCTTAGGCTATAGCCTTCTTGAAAAAGGATTCGATCCCGATGATCAGCTTGCCCGATATTGGAAATGGTATCAACATGGATACTGTTCATCTAAAGATTATTGCTTTGACATCGGCATCACCACAAGAGAAGCTTTAGTGAAATACCGCCAAAGAGGACTGGTTAAAGCAATCTACTCCGAGAACTCTGCCGGTAATGGGGCTTTAATGCGGCTTGCCCCGATTTCTATCTATTATCGTTGCCCTAATGATAATGTAGATAGCCTTAAAGCACTTATCTCTTATGCTAAACAATCATCTCTAACTACGCATAACAATGAGATGAGTACAGATGCTTGCGCCTATTTCTCCCTATTACTTAATAAAGCCATCAACAATACACCTAAAGCGCAAATCATAGAAACATCTGAAGCAGAAGCTATGATGCTTAAACTTCAAAGTAAGCCCATTAGAGATATCATGAATAATAAGCGATTTCTGACGGCTGAAAGGCGAGACATTAAAAGCTCCGGCTTTGTAGTTCATTCCTTAGAGGCGGCACTCTGGTCTTTTTATCAAACGGATAACTTTAAAGATGCTATCCTGTTAGCCACTAACCTTGCTGATGACTCGGATACTGTTGCTGCTATCTGTGGAATGATCGCAGGCGCACATTACGGTATTGATAATATTCCACCGGATTGGCTAAGAAAACTCTATGATTATAAAAAAATACTAACGCTTTCTTATGATTTACATAAAAAAACTGAAACAATGACATCTTAATACCACATTTTGCTAAATCTAACATTAACACATTGAATATTGATGACTCATGATTTCTGTTAAGTTTATAAAAAATTGCTCATGATATTTTCGTATGGTATTATTTTCAATAATTATTTATAAAAGGATTCAAAATGTTGGAACGTTCAATGCAAGATGAAAAGAAAATACAAAACTGGATAGCTGACAGACTATCTCAAAAGGGCTATAAATATAACATAATAGATGAAACTAACAGAGATTTGGGTTTCAATCATGAGCACAAATATTTGATAATAAATAATTATGGTGACAATCTAAAAGGCTTGAAATTTTTCATCAAAAAACATAACAAAAAACTATATGAAGAATACAATAGTAGCTACTCAGAAGATGAACTGACTAATATTCTGTTAAATGACTTTATTTCAAGGTACAATAAAGCAAAAGATAACACAGATTATTACAACATGGTTTTCACTCCTAATTTTTTAACTATTGATCTTAAAAACGAAAAAAATAAAATAAGATCAAGATCCTATGCTGCTATAAGCTTTGATAACGCAAATGACAACGAGCTTACTATTATAAAAGAAAAAAGATTGGAAGGGGATAAAGGTATTGAATGCCCCGACTTTGCTATATACTTAAATGGAATACCCCTTATTGTGTCTGAAGTTAAAACTGCTGTTACAACAATCGATAAGGCTTTCAAAGAATATACATTAAAATCAACGTATAGTAAGTTTATTCTATGCATGGGGACCGATGGGAACGAGGCATTTTTAACTGGAAGCAAGAAATACTACTTCAAATGGAAAAAGTATGGCGATAATAAAGAACGGGATATTTCTAGAGAAATTGTTCAGTTCTTAGATACCAAAGAACATAAGTTATCCGATATAGAATATATGCAGAAAACTATCTTAAATTATTTATCCAGTGAAGAAATTGATCGAGTAAGATCTATAGTTTCTAAATATATAAACAAACAAGACATTATTAATGATGATCTCGCTAATCATCTTGTGCGCATATCCAAAGATTCTTATGACTCAAAACATCTTTTTATTAGTGAACTAAAATCCGCTTTATATAAAGATGAAAGTGGATTAGAAGATCTCATTTCTGAACTTCTTGATAAACCATCTAATCTGTTATTCTATTTTAGATACTGTGTTTTCACAGATGCTGATAAAAATGATGGCTGTAACTATTTAATTAATCATAGAGTTCAACAATATTACACAACCCTCAAGTTAGACAAAAAACTTCATCGTATCAAAATGAACCGCAGTGAATTTAAACCTGTTCAACAGTTGCTTAATGAGCTGGTTGTCCATGTTCAACGTAGTGGTAAAAGTATCACTATAAGAGCCTGCGTCAATCTGCTATTCAGCAAGTATGCTGCTTTATTTAAAAAAGTCTATATATGCGTCCCTGATTTAACCATACTCAGTGTTATGCTTAAAACTTTTAGAAACAATAAGGTTCAAGTAAAACAAATTAGAACAAGAAAAGATTATATAAAATCAATTCATGATACTAGCTCTGGATTTACTCTTTATCTTTACAACATACAGAAAACTAAAGATGAAGAATGCCAAATATTATTCAACAATAATGTCATTACTAAAAACAAATATAAAGCAAATGATGTTCTATTTATCATCGATGAAGTTCATTTTTCTCAAAACAAGCTTCAATCTGATATAAGAAGATCAAACTTCCCATATGCGTCTTTCTTGTCTTTTACTGCTACTCCTAAGATAAAAGAAAAGTCAAAGAGTAAAATCAACTATACAGCAAGCCTCTATGCAGATGCAGATAGAAATGGTCGGATCTATTACTTAGATGAGTTAATTTATGAGGAAGCGGTCACGATGGGTATAATTCTTCCGGTTATATATGAAAAACTGAGATATCAACAAATTGCCGATCTTGAAAGCGCTAGAGTTGTGGATGATAAAATCCATGAATCTGTTATTGCAAAACTCAATAGCGATGAATATAGAATTAAAATAGAAACTGAACAGGATGAGGCTGAACTCAAGTTTAGAGAAAGAATACAGCACAAAATAAATAAAATATCAAAAGAGCAACTGGATTTGGAAATAGCTAATGTCCGTCAAAAAGTTTTCAAAAATTATTACGACGATTTCTTAAGAGCAGTTCAAAAGGTTGAGAATGATATGCTTCTCAATAATTTGACATTAAAAAAGCTTGCTTTCATTACAGATGATATGAACAACAAAAGAAAGAAGTGCTACTCTGATAATAATGGCCTTTCCTTTAAAACTAAAGCATTTATTACTGTTAACAGTAAAGAAGAAGCATGCAATTTCATGAAAGCTGTTCAGCTAAATTCAGATGATAACAACAATACCTATAGAGGATATAGATTTGGTGTGGATTTTAGTGAACAACAAACGTCAGTATCTGATATGGATCTTTTGGAAAGCTTGAATAGGTTAAATTCTGGTGAAAAAGTTATAAAATATTTTGAATCTCAAAAAAATGATAAAGATAGAGTAGATATTCTTATTATTGTTAATAAATATTTGATGGGTTATGATAATCCAGAGTTAGTTTGCGTCTATTGCGATAGGACGATTAATGAACCTGCTAAACTTTATCAGTTAATAACGCGCTCAGCAACAACCCGAAAAGATAAAAAGCAAGGCTTCTTTGTAGACTTAACGTTCTCTGAAGATAATTATAAAACTTACTTAACAAAATGTTTGCCTTACTATAATAATAGCGGCTCTAAAATTTCCACACTTACTGAAGAGGAAATAAGAATAGAAATAGAAAAACTGCAAAATTGTCTTAATAATATAAAATATATCTTAGATATCCCTGAAGAGGAAAAGCTTATCGATGAGTTTAAAATTTACAATAAATTACTTTCAATAGGTGAACAAAAATCGCCATCTGAAGTTATCTCCAGAAAAAATCGCTACTTTAATGAGTTTAAAGATATTAATGAAGTATTAGGCGCACTTATTAACCCTAAATATTATTTAGATAATTTTGATGAAATAATCATATTGTCTAAAGTTAACATGCAGTATCTTAGGGAAAATATGCCAAAACATAGGGATAATGATATTATTTTCGACAGAAGCGAAATAGAAAGTATCATCTTAAAATCTATAAAGTTCTTTGGCTTTTCGGACTTGGAAGAAATCAACAGTTTTAGCATTGATAAGTCTATTATTAAAGATCAAATAACACAACATAAAATAGATTTTAATAACGTTATTTCTGAGTTTAAACAAAACATCACTTTGGCACGACACTCTATGCCATTAGGCTTAACGGAAATGATCAACAAATGGTCAGATCAGATAAAAAGTGCGGCTGATGCTAAGATTGCTATAAATAATTTCACTACCGAGTTTATCAAGCCTTTTAAAGATAAACAAAAAATTAAACAGGAAAGAATAAATAACGAGTTTGATGGATCTATCGCTCATTATATGGCGTATGAAAAAATAAACAAGATATTTTCAGTAATAGAAGCAAAGATGTCTCTAAAAGATTTCAATGATGATAAGCTTAATAATGGACCCAGCCTTTCCTGGGCAGTTTATTCTCAGCATTTTGATATTTTCGCAAAGACATTCTCGAAACTTATTCAAGTCGAAGTTAATGAGCTTATGAATGAGAAAGCAACAGTACACTTGAAAAATAAAGAATATTACTTGGAAAAATTGGTCAGGATTAAAGCCATATCTCTCAATGATGTCTTCGATGCTGTATGCAAAGAGATCAAAGAGGATAACTTCATTAATATTTTTAAGAAGGCTTTCTGGAATGATCTCAAAAGATTAAAGGAAATACTTGATAACCCAAATGAACTTTTATCTGAGAATATGTATAACTTCGTTAATAACGCAGAAAATATTGATATACAAAACTTATTCACCCTCTGTTTCCTGGAGGATTATTATTTGGAACTTAAGAATAAAACTATAAATTGAAATCTCTTTTTTTTACATCTATAATAAAGAAGGCCTTATACTGGTGTAAAGCCTTCTTATTTTTATTGGGTATATTATGAGCGAAAACATATTAAAGAAAGAACTATATAGAGTTAATTTCTCTAAAAACGTAGAGATCGATAAACTCTTGAATCTCGATAAAATATTCGAATATCCCTTTGAAAGCTCAGATCTTAATATAAATGGTTTCAGTGTCAACAAAAAAGAGAGATACTTCTTTGTTAATAAAGGCCGCTTTTTTAATGATGAAAAGCTCAATAATACTCTAACCAATATTCTTAATCATAAAGAGTATCACTTCCTCTTGGAGAAGTATAAAGATTTGCTCTATAATATAAGTAATAAACAGCAAATAATCACATCATCCAATAACAGGCTAATTGAATATTTATATTATGATCTTATTATAAATATTGAGATAGCAGCTTATAAGCACCACCTCAAGATCGATAACTCTATTGAGAAAAAAGCTATTAATAAAATTATAGGAAAAAATATTAACTATAGCGAGAACCGTGATAAAAATGAACGGAAAAATTATCAGCGAAGCAATATCGCATTAAGATCAAAAAATGGAGTTTTTTATAATAAAAATGAAAAATCTAAAAATATTCCCAAAATAATAGAAAAGGAATGCGAAAAAATAGGGATGAATGAAATAGAGTTTCCAAATAGATATAACAAAAGTAAAACGTTATCACTGCTTAAAGAAATCAACTTTATAATAGGGGAAATAAAGCTTTACAATAGAGACTTTTACTTACGTTTTAAAAAAATTGCTCATTATAAAAAAGTTGGCCTATATATTAAAAATGCTCAATGCCTAATTGTAGATCCAAGAAATACAAGTTCTGTATTTCACGAGATAGGACATTTTATATACGAAACAAAATCAAGCATAACTCTTAATGGAGAGATTTTGGACTTTAACGATATTAAATCCGTTGTAACCAATAATAAATATAGATACGAACATAAAATAAACAATCACAAGATTGAAAACAATAACAGAGAGTCAGAAATTTTTGCTTATTATTTTGAAGATGAAGTTCAAAAAATGCTCAAAAACAAGAAATGATTATGAAGTCGTAATATTTTTGACTTTATCTATCGAAAAATATATGATTATACAATACCAATAACGATTATAATGGAGATGTACTTAATGGCTAGAAAAACGTTTAAAAAATTAGACTTTGCAACTATACAGCGAGTTAACTGGTCTAATGCTGACCTTATTAGAGATAAAGGCAACGGTAAAAACGAAGACACGCCAAGCATTGTTTGCCCTTTAATGACTATGAAAAGATTTATGGATCTTCGAGAAGAAGATAAAATAAAAAATATCAGAACCTCTGACGAATATCTGCTTGAAGATCAGAACCTTGTTTCTTATTTATCCTTTAAAGGCATGCAGGATAAGCGATTTAAAGTCAAAAGTGGAAAAGAGGACTGGTATGATGTTGAATGGGAGGATATCGATAACTACCCTCAAAATCCAGATGGAAAAGAGATTTTACTACATTTGGGCCAACATGATGACGAAGATAGAAAGCATAGACTAACTATCAAAACGTCATCTAAAAGTAAGACAGAGTTCCTCTTCGAGGTGATTGAATCATATGATAATGACATCATCAAAGAAATGCTGGACGAGTATGAGTTCGAAAAGGTCTTTATGAAAGTGCTTCCAGAAGCTGAAAGAGAAAAAGCTATCAGTATATTTTCTGAGGTTAAATATTACCTCGAATACGCAGATGAAGATGTGTTCGGTGACGCTTACATGGATATCACGGCCAGATTCGCTTCTTCCGGTGGTAAGAAAGGCGGAGAGTTCTTTACTCCTACAGAGCTAACCAAAGCCCTTACGAGAATGAGAAACCCTCGAATCCATGATAAAAAAGATTATATCTTTGCTGACGTAACAGCAGGGGCTTGTACATTCATGGTTTATGCGGCTGAAAACGTGCGTAAAGAAAAACAATGGGGTGTAGAAAAGTTCAATAAACATGTCACCTTTGTTACTCAAGAAAAAGAGAAAAATTCTGAAATTTTCGGCAAGCTTAACTTAGCTTTTCATGGTTATGAAAATCATATAAGCTATAACGCTAATACAATAACGAACTGGAAAAAAGACCATAATGGAAATGATGCTATCGGCGTATGGGAAGGGAAAATTGACTGTATCCTTGCTAACCCACCTTACGGGCTGAATGACTATGGTTTTGAATACGCACAATCTCACGAAAATGTTGAGGAGCGTTGGAAATATGGAGTACCTCCTAAAGGTGAAGGTGAATACGCATTTATAGAATCAATCCTTAATCTTTTAAATGAAACTGGAGAAGCAGCAATTGTACTTCCACTCGGAACGCAGTTTAAAGACTCAACGAGAAATATTAGGCAGAGAATGATTGAAGAAGGCGTGGTTGAAGCCATTGTCAATATGCCATCAGGCATGTTCCTCACGACAGCAATTCCTGTCTGTGTATGGTTCATTAAAAAGGGAAGATCACAAGAAGAAATAGATAGAGGTATCTACATGATGGATGCTTCTGAATGCTTTGAAAAAGAGGGGAAAAACAATAAATTTTCTGGTGAAAAAGCCGAAAACGCAATCTCTTACTTTATAGAAAGAAAAGAGGAAAAAGGGTTTGCTGAATTTATAACGAAATTTTCCATAGAAGATAACTTATATAATCTTTCTGTATCAAGGTATGTTTTTAAAACGGTTACAAAGAGCAGTATTGATATAGATATTCTTAATAAAGACATAGAAGATAAATACAAAAGAATATTAGAGTTTAGCCGTGTTTTTATTAATAACTTTAAAGGTGAAAATTAACATGAAATTAATAAAGACTACACCATCCCTTAAAGAGTACCGCTTAAGCGATTTTTTGGAAAATAAAACAAAAAAAACAAAGCCGGATATCAATAAGGAGTTTTTTGATCTTTCAAATATAGAATCTGGAGAATATTTTAAAAAGAAACAAAAAAATGTTCCTCTTGATATAAAAAGTGATTTGATAATAGTTGAAAAAGGCGATTTAGTTTATGGTAAATGCAGGCCAAATTTAGACAAGGCTATTTTGGCTGAAGAAGAAGGCCAAACTACTACAGAAGCTTTAGTTTATTCATCTAATTATTCTGGGTTTTTTCTTGCTATTTTACACTCTAAAGAATTTATAAATTATAATATAAATAATGCTACAGGCAGTAAAATGCCTAGAACATCAAATAAAAATGTTTTAGACTATAAATTTAATGCTCCTATTGATATAGATTTCAATAAAACAGGAAGCTATTTATTAGATTTCGCAAATAATATTGAAAATATTAAAGATTTAATAAAAAAATTAGAAATAAGAAATCAATATTATGCGGAAAAAATTATTTCCGGCGAACTTCGTGTTAATGAAAACCATAGCGAAGATTTAAAACTCTATAACAATACTGAATGGGAAGATCAAATCCTAAAAAATACATTTTCAACAAAAGAATACCGTATTCCTAAAGGATGGAAAATAGAAAAGCTTTTAGATAATGTTAAACTTATTAAAGGCACCAGCATAAATTCTTCCGAGTTTAATTATCAGAGTCTAGGTTGTCAATTTTTAAGAACAGGGGATGTTTGGGAAGACACCTCATCTAAAAAAGAACCAGCTTATTTTGATGGCATAGTTGACGATAAATTTCTCAAAAAAGAAGACGATTATTTATCTTGTTTTGAAGGATTTAATAAAATAATAGGTGATGGTACCATAGGTCTAGTAACAAATGTTGGTGAGGGAATCATTTCCTCTCACCTGTATAAGACCGAGAATCAAAAAATAGATGGTAAATATTATGGGGTTTCTTTAATAAAAACAGATTATATCCAAAATATATTAATTCGTAATGCAGTTGGAAGCACTGTTCTAAGCTCTACTAAATGCCTAAAAGATATCATATTTATATTTCCTGAAGAAGAAGAAATGAAGCTGATAGAAAATGCTCTCTCTCCTTTGTATTTGGAAGTTAATAATTTAAGGCGATTACTAAAAAAAGAACAGCTCCGATTCCAGTGGCTATTAGATAATTTGCTTTCTGGCGAATACAAAGTCGTAGAAGACTAACTATTCATTAAAAAGAGGCTTCGGCCTCTTTATTTTTTATATCTGACACTGAAATACGTATTACTCTTACAGCCTTAGCCATCTCAAGCATCTTCTTACTGTCTATATTTCCTATACCATCTTTCTGTTTCTTTACCATACATTTCTCCTTTACACTTATATAAAAAAAGAGGCCGAAGCCTCTTCTTATTAGATAGTTAAACCTACCAACTCTAATCCGCCATTTAATACTTTATCAACCTGACGAATCTCAGCGCCCGTTTGCTCATCCTTCACAATATTCGCATCCAACTTGTAAGAACGACGCCTTTCACCAAAGCCTATCACACCCTTTGATTCCCAATCACTCTTGGCTTTAGCATTGCGCTTATCCCTCTCAGCACTCGCAATCTTTGTCATCAGCCTTTCCCATGCAATTTCTCTGTTCTGATGCTGAGAACGCTCAGAAACTGCTTCAGCCACGATCCCCGTAGGGATATGAACTAATCGCACACCCGTCTCTACTTTATTACGATGCTGACCACCCGCACCAGACCCCTTGTAAAAAGACATCTCTACATCTTTTTCCTTCACTTGAGGCCACGCCTGACGCTTTACTTCCTCGACCTTCACACCCACAAATGATGTATGAAGCTTCTTCGCCTTAGAATACGGAGACGCCCTCGTGAATCGATGGTTTCCGCTTTCACCCAATAACCGATTCACCCCACGCCCTTCTATCTTCCATAAGGCCTTTCTTATCCCATCCGCAGTCGAATCTACAAACACATCCGTCACAACCCATTTCGACTGTTTAGCAAAGAATCTCAAATACATTCTCTGCAGCATCTCAGCACACGACTGAGACTCTTTACCCCCTTCGCCCGCCTGTATCTCAAAGTATACAACAGGCTTAGATCCGTCAAAGACGGCCTTTACCACCCATAGCTACATCAAATGCACCAGATTCGTTAGCACCTGACTCTTTTACACCAGAAATCTCAAAATAAGCGTTTTCAATACAACCGCTATTCATCTTGCTTTTCTTACTCATGATAACTCTCCTCTATTAAGTGATTTTATTTCTTTCTATACAACTCTCTCATCTTAACAACTCATAACCTGTTTTGCAAGTTCTTGATCGCTTTTTATCTCAATCAAAATAATCATTTCCATTATAGCCTACAACGAAAGATTACAGCTCCGCCAGTTCCGGGAACAATCCTACTACGCTATTTCCTTTTAACAAATCAGCACCGCACTCTCTATTATGTATAACCATATCTGCAATATGTCAGAGCAACTGCTTTTCATCTAAAATTTTTACATACTTCATTTTACAGACATACTTCAAACTCTTTCTTATAAAAATAGCTCTTCAAAGCAGCCTCAAAGATAGCTTTCGTCTGTCTGTCAGTTACACCTGATATCTCTGAACGCAATCGCTCATGGTAGTTTCTGTCATCATACATCATAACAAAATCAACCACGCTTTCCAGCTCCGGGAAGATACTCTCAACTTTATCTTTTGACCCGAAGATCTCCCTGAAGCGCTGAGGATTTTCGATGATAAAATCTGCTATACTCCTGATAAGTTGCTTCTCATGTAAACTCTTACCTTGCTTTTCCATACGCCTCCATTGACTATTTAAACTATCTAATCTACGTTTGTTCCTATATTAACACATAACACAAGGAATATTCCATGACTTTATCCAAAAAAATCAGCTTTATTCTTTTTAATATCGTTAACATTACCATGAATATCGCACAGATATACTTCATTATACAAGCCCTCCAATACTTTGGCCTAAATAACTATCTTTCATCAATACTCGCTTTTGTGTTAATCTGTTTTAACTCATTCTTCCTGACTAAACTCACTAACACACCACTTACTGCTACACTTAAAGTTATCTGTGGACTCGCCAATATCGCACTTGTCTTTATTGGTGCCTACTATGCAGCACACCTTCATATTCTTTTAGCCATTATCTTAGCAGCATGGTCCATGATCGCTAATACACTTATCTTCTTCCTAACCAGAAATAATCACACACAAGCTTAATAACGATTACAACCATACAAGTATAACTATACAAGAGGGGGAAGCCCCTCTTTTTGATTCCTATTACGTGAATATCTCTCCTCCATTATTGCCTAATCAGAATTAGACTTATATAATAAGTAAAGAAACACTATTTTAAACATTGAACTATGAGGCAATAACATGGCTTACCCAAAAAAGAAAAGTTTTAAACCCCTTACAGCCGAAGAACGCGCTGAAAAAGAAAAAGAAAAAACTGAAAAGATGAGCAGCTTTCTTCAGGAAAGAGGCCAGCAGATTATTGAAGCCCTTAATGATTACGATCCAACTAAAATGATTTGGAATAACCCTATCTTTAATATTCGTTTTACCAATCCAGCAAGCGGTGTAAGATATAACTCTGAAAATACCATGTTCTTAGCCACACAGCTTAAGCAACGCGTAAACCAAGAAGGCGAAGAAGTCTTTCCTTTCTTTATGACGTTCAGACAAGCACAAGACAATGGTATGAATGTTAAAAAAGGCTCCAAAAGTTACGGAATCATTAAAAAGTTTGGCAAAAAGATTGGCGAATATAAAGTTCATGACACCGAAACCAATGAAGAAAAGACGGCTGATGTCTATAAGTCATCGCGCTCCCTTGATCACGTTTTCCATATTAATGATATCGAAGGCGAACCTTCAGCTAAAATGAAACTTAATATGGACTTTGGCAAAACAGAAGCCACTCCTCAAGAAATAGCTGTCATCCTTAATGCCTTAATCGAAACTTCTCCTGTCCCTATCGAGAGAAAATACCTTGGCGAAAAAAGAACTTGCTATTACTCACCAACTACCGATAAGATTAACATGGCCCCATCTTCTACTTTTAACTCAGCTATAGAAGAGATAAGCACCCTTGCCCATGAGATTGGACATGCTTACGGTGATGACAGACGCTACAAACGTGAATGTGCCGCTCTTTATCATAAAGACGACAAATACCGTGCAGAAGAAGAGCTTGTTGCTAACCTGACCGCTCTGGCTATTATCAACCACTTTGGCCTTAAAGCTACCGATGAGCAAAAAGATGAAGCATTTCTGAAAAACCATGACGCTTATGATATCGGCTGGGCAACGCTACTTAAGTCTACGCCAGATGCTATCTTAAGAGCCGCAGGAGCAGCAGATAAGACAGCAGGTAAAATGATTGAGGAAATCGAACAGGTCCTCATCAAACAGCTTAAAGCTAATCCTGATTTAGCTGTCTCTGACTTTATTAAAGAAAGAGTAGAGAATAAAGCTACTAAACTCGAAGCTGAAGAAAACAAACCAAGCGCTCCTCGCCGTAAAATGGCATAATGCTCAATAACATTCCTAAACAACATTAAAAGAGAGGCAACTCTCTTTTTTTGTGCTTGCTTTATATCCTCTTTTCATTCTATAATAGCCATTATATCATAGGGGAGTTATAAGCATGTCAAAACCAAAAATCGTTGTGCTCACAGGAGCAGGCATATCCAGAGAATCAAACATTCCCACATTCAGGGATGCTAAAGATGGCCTATGGGAAGGACACAAAATAGAAGATGTCGCCTCACGTGAAGGTTTTTATCACAATCCTCAAATGGTTCATGATTTCTATAATGCACGCCGGGAAAATGTTCAAGAAGCACAACCCAATGCTGCTCATATCGCTTTAGCAAAACTCGAAGAAGACTTTGAGGTGGTTATCATTACCCAAAACGTAGACGACCTCCATGAACGCGCAGGCAGTAATCCTGAAAATATTATTCATCTTCATGGATCTCTCTTTGAACTTATCTGTAAAGGTCAGCAACACGGCTGTCAACATACATTTTCTTTTGATGGTCAATGGCAACATGAAACACCATGCCCGTCATGTGGGAAAGTCGGTTCTGTCAGGCCTAAGATTGTATGGTTTGGCGAAGCATTAGATACCAATGATTGGTCATGGGCTGTTCACCATTGTGAAACTGCCGACCTCTTTGTTCAAATAGGCACAAGCGCTCAAGTCTATCCAGCAAACATATTGGTTCAACAAATGCCTTTCCCAAGACGTGTTGAGATAAACATTATTTCCTCTGATGAATATACAGGATCCAAAGAGTTTGAAAGTGAATGGGTTGACCCCGCTTCTTCAAAAAAGACTTTCGCAAAGTATTATATCGGTCCAGCAACTGAACAGGTACCTTTATTCGTAGCACAGGCTCAAGAACTGATTGATGCACTACCTACCAAAAAGAAACGCTACACAATTTAATCAAAAATCCGATTTGTTCCGACAAGTCGGTTATTATCCGCCGTGCGGAATGGAGAAATGTATGTTTATCGCCTACTGTAAAGTGATAAAAAAAGAAATCAACATGGATAACGACTTTGAGATAACCTATCAACCCGAAGGCAGCTCATCAACTTATATTCTTAATCAGGATAACGCTGATAACTACTACATGTATAAACTACATGAAGGATCTCAGTTTATTGCTCTAACTTATAACCCTCTTAAAGATAGCACAAAAGATAACCCTGAAATCACAGGCATCTCTTTCACAGGTGAGGCATTCGCTCATGTTAAATCTATCAAGTATGATAATAGACCATCACAAAGAAATCAGCGATTGCTAAACATTGCTAACGATATGAAACTAAACCTTGCCTCTGTTTCTCATTTTTCTACATTTTATTCAGATAATCTGAAATCTTTCCATTTCTTCTTTATTAACTGGTTAATCTCTGTATTAAGCACCATTGCTATCTTTGGAACAAGTTATCATAATTCACCCATCACAATGCCAACACTTATTCTTATTATGACAGGCATCTCCGTTATAACTACATTATTAAGAATCCGCCACAATAAAAACTTATTGCGAAAGGCCGCATCTCGCCTAAGTCAAAATAAAACTATTGCACGATTCCTACCTGTCCTGAGCAAAGAGAAAGAAATCACTAAAGAAGATGAAGCAGAGATAAACCTGTATATTAAGACACATGTTAAAAAAACGACAGATATTGTTGAACTACAACATCAGTTCTTTGATGGCCCCATCACTAAAAAAGAAATCATCAAAGTGCTTAATAAACTCTAATAAACAATCAATAAAATGTTTATATTCAGGGCATAAAAAAGCCGCTCGACTTCCGCCGTGCGGCAATATATAACTTTACTGTATTCTGTGATTATGCTATCTCTATAACAACTTCTTCACCCGCTTTACTAAAGCCTGACTCAACTTCTTCTTTAAAGACTCTGACTTTACGGTCATCATAGTAATCTTCTACCACATCAATATACTCAAAGAGATCCTCTGTAAATAGTTGGTAAATGACATAGGCCTCATCTTCCTCTATTTCTTCTTTATTCTCAAAAACAAGCTTACCTTCAAGGTTTATATAAGACACATAGATATTATCATCAAAGCCTTCATCAAACTCATTCTCATCACAATAACTGCTATAATGTTCCCGGAACGCTTTGTTTAACATGTCTTTGCTTATCTTTATTACTCTACTCATAATACACTCCTTATTATTTTATATCACCTGGGGCAAACATTAATACCATCGTATTAACAGCTTCCCGTAAATAGTTTCTATCGAACAAATACTCTTCTTTAGCATGGAAACCATAAGAGCAAATCTCGTCATTGTTATAGAAGTTCTCAAGAACCACCAAAGAAAAGGAATCTTCTGTATTGATGTCTTCTTCTACATTTCTTACAGCAAAGGAGAACTTACCACAATCCCCACCATTATTGATAGAATAATGCGTAAGATTAATTTCTTCAATTATTTCTACAATAACTGCCACATCTTCTGGAGCGTAATCATTTTTTATCTTATTAAATACTGCTATAGCTCCATCAACGCCCTCATTATCGATTTTAAGCATCTTTTTAACCATTTCCGTATAATCACGACTCTTATTGCTGGAACTCAGCAGACGCTCGTTTAGAATGGTTTTAAAGTAGTTCCTGTTTTTCTTCTCATCAAGGTAAGTATCTAAATCATCTTCAGGACTCAGATAAGAAGAAATCGAAAAATCAAATACTTCTTCTATTTTATATTTGTAGGGGAAATAAATACCTTCATCGTATTCAAATAAATAAACATAAGGCCTAAAGCAACTATCATTATCAATAATATCTAAAGAAGACAAATCAAAGTCTCTCTTATATTCTATACGCCTAAGATAACCCTTCTCATGAATAGGCATTGCCACAAAATCACCATTCAACTCATTAGTCACGATACTCTTGGTTTTGTTATCAAAGCAACCAAATAAAGGATCAAATCCTTTAATACACCTGTCTGGAGAAATTTCTATTGTTTCTACAACCTCCCAATCTTCAACCTGGCTATTCCTGAACACGTGGTTAACATCTTTAAAGCCATACTCTTTTGCTTTCATTACATCTAACAAAGCTTCAATTATAAATTCCGTTGAATACATAGCATCTCCTAAACATCATTTTAACGTGTGATTTCATAGAAACACAAAAAATCAGTAAAAGTAAAATATTTATCAATAATATAATACCTTTTAATCATTATTTCATCAACTTTACCATTTGACAAAGTGTGCCTATCCTTTATTTTATCCCTATAACAATACAGAACTATAAAAAGGAGTATCCATGAGTGTGTTAGACTCACTTCAGCAAAGTATCAAAAGCCTCTTCAGTAAAGAACCTAAAAAGCTAACCTTTATTATCGGAGAAGACTTCTATAAAAAATCTCGCATTCCTGATATGCAGGATAGAGATGCCTTTTGGGATAACCATCTTATTGAGGATATTGCCGACCTAAAAGCTTTCTATAAAAACAAAGAACTCTATTACTCATTTTATAATGAAAAACGAGAGCAATTCAAATCGATTTCTCCGGGAAGTATTCATAAAGAGATTATATCACTTCAGGAAGAATATGACGTTTCTATTATTACACTTGCTGTAGACAACCTGTTTGAGCGCGTAGGCGGAAAAAACATCATTCACCTTAACGGTTCTCTTTTTGAAATGCTCTGTGATAACACTGTTGGCGGATGTGGCAAAGTTTTCAAAATAAAAAAAGAATGGGATAAGCATACAGAGTGTCCTCGCTGCAGTGATACTTATACCATTAGACCTAATCTGGTATGGCTAAAACTTGATACTGAGTTCTCTGCGTGGCAAGCTGCTTGTCTTGCTGTTGAGAATTGCGACCTACTCATTCAAATAGGAGTAGATGCCCACCATCATTTCGTCCAACCACTTCTTGATAAATGCTACTCTAACAAGGTTGAAATCAATAAGACCACCTCTGATCCTGACGAGACTATCTTTGAGTTTGTATTAGAGGGAGACATTAAAAAGAATGTGCCTCTTATGAAGACAAAGCTTAAGAAGTATCTCAAGACTAAGAAGCCTAAAGTTGATGATTCTTCTGGCAGTAAAAAGAAAAAGAAAAAATAACTGATTAAGCGTCCATACGGGCGCTTTTTTATTGCTTCTTATTAGTCATTCGTGATATCATTAGAATGCGATAAACCATTTACTATCCCTTCAGATAAAATAAAGTTAGCATTCCATCTTCGCCTTATGATAATATTTACTTTTCTACAACAATAAGGAAATCACCATGACCACTTTCTTGATTATAATTTTCTGTGTCATTGGATTTATAATTACTCAGTTTAACACTATTAAGAATAAAGCAGGACAGTTGCCCAAAAATGTAAAAGAAAGTCTTTTACTTGGTAAAACTGAATCAGTTAGCATCTCTAAAATTATTCTTAATAATGAATCTCATTTTCAATATGTGGTAAAAATAAATCAGCAAAACTATAAAGTCATCACGTTGAAAGATTTTTCTAATGTTATTATCACGGGTGTAGATACTCAATATATTGTTATGAAGGATGGCGTTAAATACCTGCGTCTTCATAACAATCCTGACTTATACTTTATTGTTCAATCTATTTTCCCTGCCGAGTAATAGACTATGAATAAGCAAGATCATGACTCACTGACCAATGAAAAGAATAATGATAAATCTCATTACTATAATACTTCGGACACAGAAAGAGCATTGCCATCTCATAATATTTTACCGGATCCTGAAGATCCTTTTTTAAATCCTATTAATCTAAAGGAATACCTATGATTAAAATGCTTCATCCGTTAGAACAGCTTCACTTGCTAAATAAGGATGTTAAGCATTTGAGTTTAACAAAGCCTCTTATTGTCGTAGGCGGTCAGGCGGTTGCTTATTGGGTGTGGCGCTATCAAAACATGTTTGAAAAAGAAATACTGGCTAACAAAAAACTTTTCTCTTTTGATATCGACTATATGTGCGCAAAAGAAGACATCCCAAAAATCGCTCAAGCATGGGATTTACCTTTTAGCCTGAATACCTGTGGTCAGCCTCCATCTATTGCTCTACTTAAGACTCAGCTTTCACATGGAAGCATTAAAGAATATCAAAACCTTTACTTTTACAATGAGCAGATAGATGGCGCTAATATTATTGATATCATTGACACTCCAGCAGGGTTCAACCGTAGGGAAATATATACTCATCTTGATAAGCTTTGCGAACCTTATTTTGAAGATAGCTCTGCTGTTTATATTCTTAATCCTATTGCCTGTCTTAGGGCGCGTCTGGCTAACATAAATGGAAAATTTAAACGATCATCAATATCATTTGAAATAGAAAGAGTTAGATCTCTCCTCGTTACTATTGTTTGTTTTTTATTTAAAAAAATGTCAGGGCATAACTTTAAAGATGGATTATCTTATTTTACGCTATTCAAAGAAACCATAACAAACAGTGATGTTGCCCAAACTGACGCGCAATATGGGCTTAATCTTTATACTGTATTTAACTACTTTATTAATCACCGAAGCCTACTGGAGAAACAAAATATCAACTCTGATTTTTTTGATAAGTTTCTCCCCTATTCTTTGGAATCCTACAAACGATTAGTCATGCATAAAAAAGAGATTATCTCACGCAGAAAATAAATTGGATCTTATAAGGAAATGAGATAGGATAAAAGAAAGGTTAATCTTTGAGAGGTAATTATCTATGGCATTTTTTCCGAAGAACTTTGTTGACCCTAATCATTTTAGCAATCTCCCCTGGAGAGAATGGCATTGTCTATATGCCCACTCCGTTGTTTTAAAACTTGAAGAAATTGTCTGTCTGATAGAGAACATGTATCGTGCCATACCGACTATGCATAGCTTTGATATTTCAGGGAGAAGCTTGTTTGTTTTGGAAGCCAGACATCCTGAGATAACACCTTACCTTGAAAAAGGAAACACTCTTCCACAAAACTACCTAGTTAACTTAAGAATTAAAGATGACAAAGGCAGTTATATTCATCACCCTAAAGTTAAAGATTTTGAGGAACTACTCAATCAATATGGACTACCTTTGTTGAGACGTTTTATTAAAAACCGCTTTAGCAGAACAACAAGACGTGCTCGCTATGATGTATATAGAAGCATGTGTTATTTCCTGATCCCTTTTATTCATGTCATTAACTCGTGGCAGTGGGGACCGCGAATGAAACCAGAGCAGATTGGATGGGTTAGATTGAATGAGATGGATATTAATCCTTTTAATAATGACATTGCCAAACTGCCTATCACTTATGCGAGCTGGCAGCATGTAGAGAGCATTAAAAAAGATTATGATTTATCTATTGGATACATGGAGAAAATGCTTGAGGCATCCGACCTTCAGCGTCAACAGTTCATATGGCAGATAGAGAAGTGCTTTCAAACCTTTCCTAATCTTAGAAGGGTTGTACTACGTGATCCGTGGAGCGAGTTTAGAAACAGTTTACTTTCGTATGGCAAGCCTTTTACGTTTAAAGTTGAAACATATAGTTCTATTGATGATACCGCTTTTCAAGTAGAAGCTATTCTTCAGGCTTGGTGTGAAATGCCACATATGACTGACATACCTCACATCAAGAAGCTTTGCGCCACACAATCAGTCTTACCGCTGATGAAGAGGCAGGCAACTATTATTGAAGGTTATGACATACATAGTCGCATAGGATGTTATTACAAACTGGTTGATAATATTGATGTGCTTTATAACCGAGCTTTTGATAAAAGGTTCTTTTTAGTTCTGTAAAATAGAGGGAATGACTAAGAAAGGATGATGTCATGCTCTTTTACAGCACCTAAAGGACCAAACTCTACTAGAAAGCAATGACCTGAATTTATTCTTTCCCACACGTTATATGATATATCCTTGTACCGTGCAATAGCCTTCCCTTTAGATCTAACCAGAAGATGGTTATCATCTCTCTCAAAGCATAATGGACTGTTCGAGTTTATATCCAATACATTAACTGTTAGCATGATATCAGTTCCATTATCAATAATGCTATAAGATTTATTAATCATTATTATTTGGCCTTTTATAATTGATTATGACTTCTAAAAAAGGTACTATACCACATTATAATTAAACAATACAAGAGGGAACCATGACCAAATCAATCGGAAGAAGCATCATGGCAGGTATATTAGGATTTTACAGCATTAGTTGTTTCGCCATTGATACATCGTCCATTAAGGATACTTATAATAGCTTTACCACAAGCGTTGAGGACACATGGAATAACTCTAAAGATCAAGATCTATATGTTCCCGTGCTTACATGGCATAACCGCTTAACCTATGATCAGGAGCACATTGATAAATATAATGAGAAGCCTTGGGGATTAGGAACTGGCGTCTCAAAATATGATGAGTATGGCAACTGGAACGGTCTTTATATCATGGCTTTTAAAGACTCATTTAATAAGTGGGAGCCTATCGGAGGCTATGGTTGGGAAAAAATGTGGCGTCCTTTTGAAGCTAATAAAGACATTAAAGTTGGACTTGGTTATACAGCTTTTATTACAATGAGAGATAACTGGAGTTATATTCCTATCCCTGCTGCGCTGCCTTTAGCATCTATTGGATATAAAGACGTTAACTTTCAAGCTACCTATATTCCCGGAACGCATAATAACGGGAATGTTTTATTTGGCTGGCTTAGATTCACATACTAAATAAAAAAGGGCAGAAGCCCTTTTTTTTTATTCATCTATTACTTCTTTGTCTTTTACAACGGTTGAAATAATATAACGCGGTCGTTGTTTTACTTCAAGATAAATACGCCCAAGGTATTCACCTAATACCCCTATTCCCATCAGTATCGCTCCACCTGTAAACAAGATAGATACAATAAGTGAAGGATAGCCGGGTAAACTAATACCAAAGAATATTTTTTTGATGATTAAAATAAGGCCGCAAATAAAAGAGAGCGCTGAGCAGAAAAATCCAACATATGTCCAAAGTCTGAGTGGCACTGTGCTGAATGAAGTAATCCCTTCCAGAGCAAGGTTCCATAACTTCCAGGCATTAAACTTACTTTCTCCTGCAACGCGGTATTTTCTTTCATACTCTACTATAGTTGTTTTAAAGCCAACCCAAGAGAGTATCCCTTTCATAAAGAGATTATTTTCTTTGATATGTTTTACAATGTTCTTAACAACTTTTTTATCCATCAGTCTAAAATCACCAACATTGCTTTCTATTTTTGGTGTTGATATGGCATTATGAAGCTTATAAAACCATTCTGCGGTTTTACGTTTAAACAATGTATCAGATGTTCTGTCTGTACGCTTAGCCAACACAACCTCAAATCCCTGCTCCCATTTTTCAATAAGACGTGGTATAACTTCTATAGGATCCTGAAGGTCAACATCGATAGGAATAACAACATCTCCTGTGGCATAACTCAAGCCTGCGAATAAGGCAGGCTCTTTACCAAAGTTTCTGGAAAAGTTGACAACAACCACTCCTTCTTCTTTATAGGCAAGCTCATTTAATACCACTGCAGTATTGTCTTTGCTTCCATCGTTAACGAAAACAATTTCCACTTCATACTGACTGAGTTTCTCTCTGACTTCTTTCATAAAAGCCGGAATGGTAAGTTCTTCATTGAAGACAGGAACAACTAACGATAATTTCATAAAAACCTCATGGTTTAAATACAACAAATTTAGAATAAACAAATCCTATGACTAAGCTCAATCCTGAAAAACCTATCAGAGTAATAAAAGGATTAAGTTTAAACATATCGCCTATGTATCCACTTCCATAACTGAGAATAGCCATAAAGATAGCAAATAGAAGATATGCTTTCACCGTCATCTTTTTCTTGAAGGTATACTTAGCATTCAATACAAATGATATACTCATTGCTATTAAAAAAGCAATAACATTACTTATAGATTGTGATTGCGTAAAATGAAAAAACACAAAAAAGATCGACCAATGAACAAGCGTGTTCAGTATGCCGACCTTGAAATATGATAAAAAGTGTAAAATCATGGAAAAGCTCATCCTTTTGTCTAGTGCATTGTTAATACAATACTTTAAATATTGAATAAAGACAAAAAATAATATACATTCAGATTCAATCGATTATTTTTTAAAAGGATGCTCTGCAGTGATAGATAAACTCAAATCTTTCTTAAGTAAAGATTTTACCCTAAGAGAAGGGATTTTAACTTATATTATACTTTTAGGTCTTTACATATTACCTCTTATCACTAGCAATCTTCATTATCGTGATGATTATGTTCGTGTGCTTCGTGGTAATGATTGGGACATCTTAGGTCGTCGCTTTACTGATTTTACCATGTATTTTTTAAGTATCAACTTTAATGCCATCCTCAATATTTCTCCATTAAACTATATTTTATCTATATTGATATTATCATTGACTATGGCGAATTTTATCCAGAAGATAAAAATTAGGAAATCTTTATTCTCACACATTGCATTAAGCTTTATTATACTGAGTCCATTTTATCTACAGAACTTGTCTTATCAATATGACAGCTTTCCTATGAGCCTTAGCGTATGTTTAATTTTATTGGCATATACGCAAAACTGGTATACAGCCAAAGGCTTTATTATAGCACTAGTGCTAATAGCAGGATCTGCGTCATTCTTTCAACCTGCAACAAATATTTATCCTGTATTAATTATTGGAGGTTTCCTTTTATCTCTTAAAGAAGATGAAGCTTCTAATAAAATAAAAACATTATTCCTTGGAGCTATGACTTATTTATCTGGCTTGATTGTTTATTTTGTCTGGCTTAAGTTTATTAACTCCGTTGCGCAAACAGACAGAGCTAAACTCATTGATTTAAATATTGACTCAATCAACACTCAATTACATCTTGTAATTGATTTGTTCAAAATTGTAGCCGGTTCACTTATTTATTCGCCATTATTCTTATTATTTGCTATTGGATTGCTGGTATTCATTACTCATATTAGTTTATTAGCTTATAAAACAAAAGGAACGGTAAACAAAATATTAGTTATTACCTCACCTTTTGCAATGTTATTTTTCATATGGGGACCCTTTATTCTTTTAGAGGAGGCTTTTTCTGAAGCGCGTGTCTTTATGTCTATGGGTGCTATCATGAGCATTATTGGGTTCAGTATGATTAAACTCTTAGATCGAAAGATTGTTTTTAAAGGTATATTTTTCTTTTTAGTTGTTTTTAACTGTTTCTCAATGATGTATATTTATGTCAACCTTGCTAAGGAAGATGATGCATTTAATGACCAGCTTGCCAGTGATGTTGCTTATGATATTAATAGCCGACCTGAACTCTTTGATTTAAAGAGTGTCTACATTAATAGTTATCCACCTCGAACACCTAACAGTAAGATTGTTCTAAACAATATCCCCTTCCTTGAATATATTAATACACCGTTTAATGTATGGATAAGTCGTTATGTTATAGAGTCTAAAGGCGTTCATCACATATATAAAGATATCAATAATATGGATGATAAATATGATTGGGAAGCTATTTGCAAAAACAAAACAGCTAAACGCGTTGTAAACAATAAATATTATGAGATTTACACTATAAAAAATGATAGTTTGATTAATAAGACACATGTTTCCGTATGGTTTAAGAGAAGGGATAATCTGTGTGATGACCCATCTAATCTGGTATTTAAGAAATACTATATAAAGCTGGCATATTGATAAAAATAGCGTGTATCCCATCCTGAAAGTTGCTATAATAATAAAAAAGGAGAGAACATGAAGCACAACTACAATAGTAAAATTTTCAGTTATGAACATTATAAAAGCGGCCCAGCACAGCCAGTATTTTTTACACGATTTTTGTCGGTATTAGGTATTGCTTTCTCGCTTGCCGCTTTTTTACTTCTGCTTTTCCTTTTGTTGCCACCTGACAGCAACAATTCTATTTTCAGAAAGGGCAATGACGTGCCTTACAGTCATTTAAGATAAGAGGCTATTATGTTTACTATATACACGCATAGCCGTAAGTTTCATGCTGATGAGGTCATGGCGATTGCTCTATTGATTAAATACCATTTTAATGGTCGTGCGTATAATATTATCAGAACGCGGGACAATAGTGTTTTAGAACATGCCAAGAACAACCCTTCTACTTTCGTTATTGATGTGGGCTTCTCATATAATGCGGATATGCTTAACTTTGATCATCATCAGGATGAACCGGGATTATCATGGGAAGATGGCCTTCCTATGTCATCATGTGGACTTATCTGGAGTTGGCTTAAGCAAAATAAGAAGCTTAATCAACATATGAATCATGTTATGATGGCTTTGATTGAGGAGTCTTTAATTAGAAAGGTTGATGCTCATGATAATGGTTATGAAATCTGGCCTTCATCAGAACTTATTTGCGGATACAATAGGAAAACAGATGATGAAAAGCGTATTGATGCTAAATTTATGCTTGCTTTAAGAGCCGCCTGTGAGTATTTGGATAACTTTCTGTATAAAATGAAAGAGCGTATCTCTGAAGAAAAACACATCAAGAAAGCCATCAAGCAAAGTGAAGGTATTGAGGGAATAGTTATCAGTGAGTGTAGTATTGAATCTGGCGCTTATCTTACTTCCAAACTAACAGATAAGAAGCTGTTCATTAGCCCACGAACAAATAACTCATGGATATTAACGTGTGTTCCTGTTGATCCTGAAAAGCCCTATACGGGGAATCGTATTAATATGCCTGAAGAGTGGAGAGGGTTTTCTGCATCCCATTCAAAAGAAACGCTGGAGCAGGGACTTATATTCTGCCATAAAAATGGGCATATGTGCATGATTGAAGCCTCAAAAGAAGACATTATTGAAATAGCTAAATCATTAATAAAATAAAGAGAGGCATTGCCTCTCTTTTCATTTTTATCTACTAAACTTTATTCTTTACTTATTTAACAGCAATATTCTCATATTACGGAAGCGCATTGGTTCTGGTAAATCTTCATCATCAATAATGGTCTCATCTTTGCTATAGGTATAAATAGAAAGTAGATTACTGACACTTTCAATATGCTCATCTGAAGCTTTAGAAAGAGTGAAGTCCTTTAATGATGTTGATATTTCAATTTTTTCTTCTTTTAGTTTTTGAATAAATGCCGTAAGACCATCAGATTCAAGTAAGCTTTTAGTTATTAGTAATCTAAGATACTCTTTATTAGTCTTACCTTTACTTTCAAGATATGCTATTTTTTGGTTAATCAAAAACAGGTCATCCTTATCATCAATATAGAGTGCTGTTCTCACTTCTGCCATACTAATATCTTCTAAAGATGAAAGAGTGAATGATTCGTTATTGTAGATAAAATCGAAAGAAGAAACTTTCTTACTTTCTATTTTAGGGATAACTTGAATATTATAATCATTTAACAAAGTGATAAAGTTTTTTACAGTCGCATAGCATCTTAAATCATTTGTAGAAAGTAAATCAATTACTTTTTTTACAATAAAAGCTATATATTGTCTGTTAGAGGTAAATATAAGATCTGAAATATCAAAAGAGAGTCCGGCATTCTTTTTAAAATCTGCATCGTGATCTTCGCTCAGATCAACTCTTAAAATATTACTATCGATAATAACATCATCGGTTTGAGTAAAGCCTTTTAATAACCCATCTAACTCTTTCTCATTCAAATCATGGCTACGCCCTCTGATTTTATCTTTTATCTCTTTTGTAGTAGGAACACGATCTGCTTCATAGTAGCTTTTATGGGAATTTATATCTACTTCTTCAGTTGGATAATCTGTTTCAACTGTTTCTTCCACGTTTGGAGCTGTTCCTATATCGAAATTGCCCTGTTGATTTTCTGAGTATGGCTTATAGTTAGCAGCATTATTATCTTTAAGAGGTGAAAAAGCATTTTTTAGCACATCACGGAGTTTCAATACAAAACGGTCTGCTTTCTGCCCCAAATCATAATAGTCATCATTTTCACTGAATTCAGCAGATGCCTCTACAGTTTCAGTCTCACCTGACATATCATTGTAGCATGTCATGTCAGATTCATTCGACATCTCTCCACTCATTATAGCATCGTCAGAGATATCAGTATGTTGATACTGGTGAACTTTATCCTCATTGAGTTCTTCAGGATATTCAACTGGCATCACTTTTTGATTAATAAAACTAAGCAGGAAAGAAGATGTTTGATATTCAGATTTTATTTTATCTACGATAGTTTTCAGGTTAGCATCTGATGCAGAATAGCCAGCATTCTCATTGCTTAATAGCGCTACAAGAATAGGGAGATTTTTGACACGATAAGCAAGATCCAATAGTGTCTCATTATGTTTATTGATTGGCATATGAACATGCGCCCAAAAACCGAACTCAATGAAAGCTATGAGCATTTCGTTTTTTTCTTTCAGTAGTAGATATTCATATACGTTTTTATTATCTTTATATATAATCCCTGCCAAACTTTTAAAGACATCTTTATTAATATCTTTAGAAAGAACAAAAACTAACAGCTCGACATCTTTAAGTGCTACTGCTTTAAAAATAATATCGATATACTCTTTTTTCATACACTAATCCTTTTTTATTTGTTTATAGGCTGAGTATCCTTAAATTTTTCAACAATTTCAATTATTTTTTCATTCAGCTCTTCATCAGTAGAAGCTGTTATAGTGCCTTGAGATTGAGTTTGCTGAACAGTGCCTGCTCTGACTTCGAAGTTTTGGTTATCAAAAGAGTCAACGGTCACAAAAAGCTTACTTAATGGATCATAAAAAGAGGCACTATTGTGTATTATTTTCATGTCAAAAATCATGGGATGTCTCCTGTAGTAATATTTTAAAGACTATATCATTTGTTTACTTTTAATTCAAGATAATGCATAATATACGAATGTTTAGTTATTAAAGGAAAATATTTTGTTATACGAAAAAATCGACGGTTGCTTGTCAAAAAATGATGAGAATGGCACTATAGCTCTTCTTGAGCTTATTCCTGAGCATGAAAAGAAAAATCTTGCTGGTATTCTTGAGATCAGCATCTATAAAAACCATAAAAATCTATTCAATCACATTTTGTCAAACTATGACGTCACATCTTTTAATACTCCCCATGAGAATTTTTTTGATGCTGTTTATAACTCTTATTTTGAAAAAAACTCAGATTTTAGCTTTTACGTTCAAAGTCTTCGTGATAGCAATATAGACATCTATAGTCCAAACAGAGAAAAAGAAACGTTTATAGAAAATCTTGTTTTTTCTGAATATGATAATAAGTTCGAACTTTTGGATTGTTTATTAGAGCAAGGCGTGGAGTTAAAATCAAACCCATTAAAAGACAAAACCTTATTGGTCAGAACCATGCCATATAAAACCCTTTTCAAATACTTATACGATAATTGTCCAAATCTTTTAGAAGAACACAGTAAAAAAGGTAATAACTTTTTTATTAATGCTGTTCAGAATAAAAAATATGATCTTGTTGAAGATATGATTACTAACAAAAACATAGACATTAATCAAACCGGATATGCTAAAACTTCGCCTTTACTGTTTTCTATCGTAAATCAGGATTTAAGAATGGCACAAATTTTACTGAATGCAAAAGCTGATCCTTATATTGCCAATGAGAAAGGATTGAACGCTTTCAGCCTTCAGGAAATGATTTACATGGGATATCAAAACAAAAGACAGGCAACCAGAACGGTTGAGGAGTTCAATACTGTTTTAAATAGCTACAAGCAAAATAGAAAAGTAAGATTAAAATAAAAGCCCGCAAGGGCTTTTATCTTTTTGAAACGCCAAGAATGCCTTTCTCATGATCTTTAAATCTTCCTATGGTGATATGAGACATATTATAGGACTTAGGAACACCATAATGTTCTGCGATATCCTTCACAATTTCGGTCTCACTATCAATCCACACATATTTTTCGTTCCAGTAAAGGATCGGCTGTTGGGATAATGTAATTTCCACATTTTCACCATCTTTATAACCCCATGCTTCATCGTTAATTTCTTTGTTTTTAATAATGGTAATATGAAGATCAAATAATGGCTCAAGCAGCTCTACATGGAACTGTTTATAGAACAGATGGCGATAATAAGCCGCAAGTTCCTCATGACTTGCCAGATCGATGATTATCACGTTTTTATTTTGATGAGCTTTAAGGCCTTTTCTTTCTGGAGAATATATCACCTTACCTGTTATAGTATACATCATTTCATTTATCTTCCTTTTTTAGCACTGTTCTTAATATTTTCTTGCGTGTAGGAATAACCATTTTTTCCTGAAACAGGACACATAATATCGTAACCAGAACTAAAAATAAAGGATAAAGATAGAGTTTATACTCACCAAGAAAATAAAGCTCAGTCCGGGTGAAAATATGATATATTGGGATATGAAGAGCAAAAAGTGGCAGAGATGCACCACCTAATAGTGATAAAATTTTGCTCTTATTTATCTTTAAAGAGGCAAAAATTAGTATAACAAGACATTCTGGAATAAGAAGCAAGCCATTATGAAGTAAGTAATAAGGTGCATTACCATTAGGGGTAATCCAGTCAGGATTATGAAGCAAAATATTACCCAAGCCAAAAAGAACCAGCGCGGTAATACCCATCAACAGTCTTGCTTTCATTGTATTTATTCTAATATTTCTTTTCTTCAGTGAAAAATATGTCGCACATAAAATGACACCACTTAAAAACTCAGGAAGCCTCGCTAGTGGATTTCGATTAAGGATGCCTGTATAAGGCATATCAAACAAGCCGTTTACAATAAAAATAACAGGTAGAGCGAGATATATCGCATTCATAACAAAGAGACCAGCCACGGGCTTCTTTAGCTTACTCAGGTAAGGTGCAACAAAAGGGAAGGCAAGATACATAAAAAACAACGTAGAAATAGACCATGCTGGGGCATTAAAGGTAAGATAGTAGGGATTCCATGAATGAAGTAGGAACCCATTCATAACAAAGGCAAGACCCATTTCTGCGTTTGACATGTAATGATTAAGCTTTTCAACTGGAGTATAGTTATTAGAATCATACATTACATACCGTATACTAGCACTTGCGTCTTTAGGATCAATCACGAGCTGGCTCATGCTATAGACAACCAAAAGCGTAAAAAGCAGCGAGAAAATATGAATGGGGTAGAGATTAGCAAAACGTTTCCATAAAAAACTTCGCTTTTTCTCTTTAAGCTTAACCTCCTCAGTACCGTTTCCTGACAAATAGACGTAGCTAAGAATAAAACCTGAAAGAATGAAAAAGGAACTCGTAGCAGCAAATCCCATTTCCACCAATCTTCGACACCATTCAGGCACGCCTTGATAATGAAAGGTATGATAAAGCACAATATACATACCTAACAGGTATCTAAGCAACTCAAGGCCATTTAGGTGTTCTTTTTTAGTCATAGTAATTCCTTTAATTTTCCTTTATTTTATGCTATTTTCACGGTAATTGGCAAGTTAATCACTTCTTTATATAGGAATAGTTTATGAAATAGATTAACAATATACTTATAGCATAAATATTTGAAAAAGGCCTAGCTGAACGAGTAGAATAGGGAAACGTTATTTCATTGGACAATATTAATAGGAATATACACATGACAGATACAACACAATTTAAATACAGATTAAAAGTAGGCCGCATCAAAGAGATTTCTTATGACGAAGATACGAATGAAACGTCTTTCATTATCGACGTTAATGCTAAAGTAAATAATATTAATGCAGAACCAGAAGCCGAAGAAACACACAAAAATGCAAAAATAGAAAGATTTAACTTTACTACTGAAGGTGCAATACGCCATATTAAAAAAGGTCAGCGTGTTTCATTCCTTTATGAGGATATGGAAGAAGGTCAGTATCAGTTTAAAGCATTTGTTTATAAAAAAGAAGAAATTGAAGCACGTCTCAAAAGTGAAAAAGCTTCTCAAAACTCACATAGTAAAACTAAAAATTCTGCTTCAACTGATTCTCCAGTGCCTGCCGCAACGCTCCCGGCTGAGGTTGATACAGATATTGCTTTAGTGCGCTCAGCAGAGTGGAAGAAAAACATTCCTTTCCTGAATGAGGGTAAATGGTATAATGTTGGTTTTAATAGCCGCAAATGCTCTCCTGAGCAGCTCCAGCAAGTGTTTAGAGCTATCAATGAGTCATCTCTTTCTTCAACACTCAAGATTGGATTCCAATCACATTTATCTCAACTGAAAGATGTTAAGTATAAAGACATCATGAATCTTGAGGAAGAATATAAGAAATATTTACAGAAAGCGGCTAGTCGTGCATTAGGAAAATAAAATGAAAAGTATTATTCTTAAAAAATGGCTGGCTGAAGATGAAGTTGTGGTCCATAAGATGAATTTTTCTATTTTTAATAGCATTCCTTCATTTGTTATGTGCCTTGCTCTGATATTTGGAGCATACAGTATGATGAATCATACACCAGACTTCATCTTATCCAAAGAGAGATTAGTTAATGCTTATCATATTTCTACATCAGTAGCTAAAGGCATAGTGCTAATCAGTATTGCTTATTTTCTTTACAGCTTGATAAAGAACATTATGGGCTTTGCTGTTATTACCAATAAAAGGATCATTACTTTTAAAGGTGTTTTTTACTCATCGGTCTCGGAGATGGAGATATCTGCTTATGGTGGAAATGAATATCGTCGTTCTTTACTGTCTTTGTTATTCTTCTATGCAAAATTCACACTTTACGGATATGGCATGCAGACGATAGATATTCCAGCTATTCATAACTACAAAAAGACAAGAGAGCAACTACATAATATTAAGAGTATTTAACTTTCACGATATAATGAAGTAATGCATCTCTTCCCCAATAAATCATCATTGGGATTAGCGCAAGCGCCATGCAGTTTATAGGTGTTGCATTAATCCCAAGATAGACTTTAAAAATGCAAAACATCCCCGCCAATACAAAGACATGTAATAGTCTAACAAAATAGCACATAATAAACATGGCACCTACAATGATACCACTTGCCGATTTTAACAAAGCATTCGTGTTAACGTTTTCTATGGTGAGATTAATCGAATAGTAGACCACATAGAAATGAAAAACCAGTGAGGCAATAAAAAGCACGATCATGGATTTATTGACAATCTCAATCACGTGCTTGTTTTGTGTAAGCGTTAACGCTGTAAAAAATGGTTTTCCTTTCATATATTCTTCCCCCTTCTGACTTCTATGTATGTAAGTTATAGCACATAAATTACAAAAGGATAGACTAATATCACTACTTAAACCACACTGTTGTTATATTATTGTATTTATATATCATATAGAACTGATTATTAACCTCTGGCTTTATACCTTCTTTGATAATATGTGTAAGTAATGCTTTATCCTTACCATCAAACGAGAGCTTAACTTGATTGAGACCTTTTCTTATGAGTATTGTGCGCGTAATCCACTCAGGCGTAGCCATCGTTAAAGAATAGAAATAAGGGTTAGCCTTAACTTTACTCTCAAATACGCGGCTTACAGGCACGTTCCCATTGATTTTTATTTCTTTAACATTATAGAGCTTTGGATTGTTTGTGATATTAAAATAAAGACTATTATAAACCATATCATTAAAGTTATCTTGTATTTTAATCATATTAATAAATAAGCCACAAAGCAGAACACAACTGATATAAAGAGCTACAGGAATGCAGACAAGTATTTTACTCTGAAAATACTGGCACAGTCTTATAAATATTAGAGCATCAAGGAAAAGGATTACACCAACTGTTGGAAGCTCTCTTGGCAAAGATATAAGCTCTTTTATAACCAGTAATGGCCCCCAAATACACAAGAATAAAATAACCGGAGAGAGAATAATGACAAGCTTATCAAGGATACTTGCTTTAGACTTAAAGGCATTGATTATTGTATAGATCCAATACGCTATAATAGGCAATACAAACAATATTAGACCTATATATCCTGTAATGAAGAACACAATCTTAAAAAACGCCTTAATATTTGCAATAATGGTAGAGCAAAACTCATTTAAAGGAACTATATGACCACGTGATAATACAGCATCAGGGTTTATAACTTTTTCCAGTAGCATGTAAATAATGGAAGCCACGGCATAGGTTAAAAACATAAATACTAAAGATTTCCATTTAGAATCTTTATTAGCTTTGAAATCACCTATAAGATTGGCAGCTCCTAACATCAGGAAAACATTAGCGCAGGGTTGGTATAGCTCAAGCGCCACAACAAGAAGACCCGCCATTACAAGATATTTTTTTACTCTACTGACATCATCATAAAAATAGGCAAATACAGCACAAGAAATCGCTATAGTCATTGGCAAACTATCAAACTTGTAGGTAAGATTTTGCATAAAGAAGGGATTCACAATAAGAAATATAAAGGGAAGAACCTTCATTATGCTTATATTCTCTACATTTTTGGATACCACATGATATAAAGTTAAAGAAAATATCGCTATTGCTATGACAAGGGGCATAGGTGAAAAGTCATCTATAGCTTGTGTATTAAGACTTAGCGTTTTCATCAACCAGTCGGCAAAAGTGCGCCCAACCCAATTCCAGTCAGGTTTCCCGGTAACAATTCTGACATTATCATCAACATAAAACCCATTATAGAGAATAATGGGTATAACAAAGATGAAAATAAGAGAAAAGATGACCGCATAAAGCGATTTATTTTTTAGTGGCAACATATCTTATTTTCCATATAGACACACCTTTTATTGAGCAAGTTGACCTTTTAAAGTCTTTGTTTTATTATTAAGTAGATTATAACTATTATCATAAAAAGGATCAAAAATGAAGAGGCTATTTTTAATCTTATTTTCTTGTTTTTGCTTAAGTGGTTGCGCTAATACTGCTAGTGGATTTGGCACAGACTTAGAAAACGGTGGCATTGCGATACAAAATGGTGTATCTGATATACAGCAAAGCCTTAACCTTTAATTATAAAAATACTTCAGGCCTATCCAGGTTAAGTCCTGCGAGAACATCCCAGGCAAAACCTTCATCTTCTTTAGCCAGTATATTAAATATACTACCTATAAATACAGGATCTTCTATAAATAAATAATCTTTATGTCTGTAGTTTTTTTTCAATCTGAAGTCAAACTTATAGCTCTTTATTATACATTTATTTTCTAGGCATAAAATGGTTATTTTAAATATCGTTTCATTGTCTTCATCATTTTTCCCTTTTTTAACTTCAAAAACATCACTACCATACACAACATAGTTATAGCTACCAATTCCACCTTCCAACAACAACTTATTAGGGCTGTCATCGTCTTGTTCATTCAAATTTATTAAAATATCTAATGCAAAAAAGGGAGGTTGGTCTTCAAAATTTTTATCTTTTATAGCACAACAAGCTTTATTATTTATATTGCAAAAATCTATATCATTATCGTTATAAAACTTAAAAACAGGATCATTTTTTTTATAAGTCGTCATATGCCCTCTAGACACATTATAACTAACAATACCATTATCATTCTTTTTATAAATTGGTTTTTCTAAACCAGTAAACACCGCTATACTATTTATCATCTCAACATCACCACTTGGTTTCTCAAGTTCTACGGTGATCTCTTGCTGTTTATTTTTATTTTTTCCAAATCCAAACCCAAACATAGAATATCCTCTATTTTATACTAATTAAACGGGATGGCTTGTGCCATCCTATTTATTATTGTTTAGAAAAGATAAGATTGACTCTCTCATTGTAATCCAGTTCCATAAATGGTTTATCTATGGCTACCTGTGCGATTTTTGAGCGCGTAGCACCTACTTCATTTTCATAGCTTACACGCTTAAAGAAACTGCCTGATTTAAAATATTCTGGATACTCATTCCAGTTAACACCTTTTTCAAGCATCATGGCAATCATCTCATCCTGCTTACGCCCTTGTAGTTCCTTATGAGGAAATACACTTCTTGCTGCCATTGAAACGCTATTTTTAGTAGCATCCTTAACTCTCCAAAGAACAGCATTCATTGCCTCTGTTTTGTTAGGCAGAACGAATACGCGACTATCAAAGCATGGAACAGCATCAGCACAATACTCAGGGAATACCTGAAGAGCAAGCTTCATGAACATAGCGCTGGTTAGTCCAGAGATGACAGACACCATTTTTTGTTTCTTATAGTCAAAGAATACGGATGACTCCAGACTTTCCTGATAGAAAACCAGACTTATCTCATCACTTTGAGTGTAGCCGATACAGGCCCCTGTTTCTTTTACTAAGAAAGCAGTGACATCCTGCATAACCTTACTCATTCTTTCATCGTAAGGCTTTACCATCTTTTTTGTAAACTTACTAAATGAACGACCATCTATACGCACATAAATAGGCGCTCCAGGCATAAACCTGGCAGAAGTTTCAATTCTTTCATATGTCTTCATTCTATCGCCTAACGATTGCATCATTTTCTCCTCATTAATAATTTATAATCTTATCATACTTTTTAGATGAATTAAAAGTATTACTTAAGGAAATATTTCAAACATGTTTTTCTCATCTTCTTTAATTAAAAAATAGTTTCTCATGAAGATTTTAAAAAAAGAGTGTGAAATGCAGTAGTTGAACCTAAAAAAAGATTTATCTACGCGTGAGGGGGAGATTATAAAAACAAAACCAGCCTTAAGGCTGGTTCTTTATTAATGACAATAGATGGTCTTTATCTGATGTGTTTACATAATCGTCAATAATCATATCTTCATGATTGAAACAAAAACCTTTTTCTATGAGCTTTTCAAATATTCTTTTATCGTATATTGCTGGAGTAGGATAATAAAGTTCATGACTTATATAATCAAATACATTAAAGCTTTTATTAAGATAAGGAAGCCTTTGAAGCTTAGCAACAACATCTTGTATTGTCAGCTCACCATCTTCTTCTGTTTTATGCACCACTGAGGCATATAATTTAAAAAGATTATCAATATATCTTGTCAAATAAACCAACTGCTCAGCATTTGCGAGCTTATTGGTTATTTTAGCAATTTGATTTTTATAATCCTGAATTTCCTCATAGCTCTCTCCTTCAACTTGAAGCTGAAGCGTATTCAAAAATTCTGATAAATAAAATCCTTTATCTATCTTCTTCATATGATTTCCTCATATAGTGTATGTATATTATTTATACATCATATTTAGAAATAATCAAATTTCACTGATTTTACAGTTTAATATTCTGAATGTTAAAATAAGGTTTTAAATAATAGTTCATATAATTTGAATATGGCTATTTTTCACTAAACGTTATTCTTATTTTTATTTTAGCTATTTGGTGTGAGCAACAGGATTCGAACCTGTGTGTCTTTCGAGGCAGGTTTACAATCTGCTACCTTCAGCCGCTCGGTCATACTCACATTGTTGGTGGAAGGTGCTGGATTCGAACCAGCGCGTGGGATACTTGATTTACAGTCAAGCGCAATCGGCCTCTCTGCCAACCTTCCTTTTTTGGTGTAAGTAATAGGATTCGAACCTATGCGTCTTTCGATTCGGTTTTACAGACCGCTGCCTTCAACCACTCAGCCATACTTACATTTTGGTGGAACAGGTAGGATTCGAACCTACGAAGCCCGGAGGCATCAGTTTTACAGACTGCTTGCTTTAGCCGCTTGCATACTATTCCATATTTATATTATTGGTGGAGGAGGACAGGAATCGAACCTGCTCAGTCATAAGACAGGCTGGTCAAACAGCCATACTTTTCCAATTGCATACACCTCCATTAAAACTTGTTGGTGTAAGGTGCTGGATTCGAACCAGCGCGTGGGATACCTGATTTACAGTCAGGTGCATTCGGCCTCTCTGCCAACCTTACATTTTGGTGTGAGCAACAGGATTCGAACCTGTGTGTCTTTCGAGGCGGGTTTACAATCCGCTACCTTCAGCCGCTCGGTCATACTCACATTATTGGTGGAACAGGTAGGATTCGAACCTACGAAGCCCGGAGGCATCAGTTTTACAGACTGCTCGCTTTAAACCACTTGCATACTGTTCCATATAAAATTGGTGTGGGATGTAGGACTCGAACCTACGTGCCTTTCGGATCAGATTTACAGTCTGCTGCAGTCGCCGCTGTGCCAACCCCACAATAAAATTTACTTTGGTGGCGCGAGTAGGATTCGAACCTACGAAGTCAGTGACATCGGTTTTACAGACCGCTTGCTTTAGCCGCTTGCATATCACGCCAAAAATGAATCTTTTTAAGATTTTTTAGTGTAAGAAAAGCGCAGGAAGATTCAAACCTACATTTACCATGTAGATTTCTTTACTAAGATAGAAAAGTGGAATCAACATGATACTTTTCTTATTTCAAAGGCCATACGCTTCGCGTAAAGCCAAAGGAATAAGTAAGTATCAATAATATCGATGAGTGAGAATAGCAGCATTCAGAGATACAGCTACACCAGCAACATTTGCGTTGTTGCGAACGCTTTTGCTCCTGATTGTAGTGTTGAACGTATTCATTTGTATCTCCAAAATATTGATTAGTTAAATAGGCTTTTGCCTTAAGTGTCACCATTATCCCTAACATGCTTATTGAAGTCAAGAAATTTTTCATAAATTTATAAGAAAAATATCAGGGGCCTTCCGACCCCTGTCCCTAACCGTGTTAAAGCGAGGGAATAACAGTGTTTACTACCATTACATAATAGCTTAATACAAACACAAAAGTCAAAAAATAATATAAAAAGTATTTTTGATATCACACCAGCGCCAGATTATACTTTATTAAAAGAGGATAACTTATGCTAAAACTAATCATTGATAACACTTTACGCTCACCATCCCAAGAAAGACTTTTAACGGAAGAAGAAGAGCAAGATAACATATTAGAAATATTATTAACTCAGGGCGTAAAAAACAAAACCCCACTACTTTTAGGGAGTCAGTGGAGATTTATCGATAACTCACTTATTCTTTAGATGTCTTTGTAGTAGTTTTCAACATAACCAACATGGTTATATCCATGTTCAACCAACCATACTTTCAACTGTGGATTGTCTACTGACTCAAATACAATCCTGTAGTTATGTTTTTTGGCAAGTTCGATAACTACAGACATAAACGCTTTAAAATACCCCTTTCCTATTTTATTCTGACTCACACTCACCGATGATATTACGATACAAGGTTTTCTAGTTATATCAGGATCGCCTAGCCTATGATACTCACCAATGATCATATAAACAGACATAGGCGCAAAGCTAAACCATTCATTAATATTTTTTCTAAGCAAACTTTGAGCTTGAATGATTTTATCGTCTAGTGTTTTTTCAATAATAGATAAACTTTTTGAGCTATACATATTTTTCCTTAATATTAATAATAAGAAAGGGAGCAAAGCTCCCTATTATTCTTTATAATTAGATCATTTTTTAAGGATTTCACCAAGTGTAGTATCAAGCAGCTTGTTACGATCATTTTTAGCAATACCCTGTTGAACATACTTTCTAATTTGAGTAATCTGCTCTTTAGTCGCTTGAGAGTTTACCAACTCATAAGCATAGTTAATATCCAAATCTCTAACTTTTAAATCTTTAAAATCGGTGATAGGACCTCTTACAACTTTGGTTCCAGTCTGACTTTCAAACATATCTAACACTTCAGAAACTTTTTTATTTTTCAACTCTGGATCTTTATTGGTATTTTGAACTGAAATAACAGCATATAACTCGTCAGGGTTTAACTGCGTTTTAAGTTGAGTAACTTTCATTGCCTGAGCCTGAGCAACAGTTAAATCCATACCTTTTGATTTTTCACCACAGCCAACTAATAGTAAGCCTGAAAGAATTACAGCGACTAACGGAGCTTTGATATTCATATATTTTCCTCGATTTATTGAATTAGCCTTATATTATAACAAATGCAAATGAAATACAATATTTTTTATAATTTCAAATTTAAATCCCTTTATTTTTCAATCGGCCTACAACATTCTTTTAAATACGATATAATTAGATCAAATAAATCACTATTTTTAATGAAAAGGAACAGTTATGGAGCAGTGGTGGGCGCTTGTAGGCAATAAGTCAGCATATAAGCAACTTAAAGAGAAATTTTCTTTAGAAAAACCTAAAAAAACGAGCATTAAGAAGCTTATTTACAAAAATAATCTTTTAGAGCAAATAGTAAATGAACTAATGCTTAACTCTCCTGATATTAGGAAGAGCGTAGAGCACATTATCAAACGAGAAAAAGATAAGAAAAACCAAAACCAGACTAATATTCCATTTATTACAAGACTTCCTAGCAGGAATAAAACGGACAAACTGCTTTAAAAGGCATATTTATCTATATTTGTATAAAAAAAGAACGCAACCCTCTTTTAATTGATAAAATTTATGTTAAGATCGTGGAAAATGCAAATAATGTATTTACAAGGGGGTTTTATATGGCTTTTAACAAACATTTTGTTTATCACAACTTAGATAAAATGAGTAAAGATTTAGACAGTCAACCAATAACAGATGCTTCCTTGGATCCTTTGCTTGTTACTTTAAACAGGGTTCAGTTTGATAAAATGGATACAGCGGATGCTAAAAGGTTATTAGACTCACTTGATTTTAAAATATCCGGCGAGCAGTTTGACAGGATTCCTACATCTAAGATTGATCATGCTGTAAAGAGCATCTATGAAAGTAATCAGGGTTTTATGGACGCTTTGGTAAACCAAGCTGAAAAGATGAACAAGCCTGACTCTTTCGCGAGTCAGTGGGCAGAACGTGTTAATGCTAGGTTTGAGGCTAAACTTCTTAATGAAGAAACGATGAGCCTTAGTGAGCGTGAACCTGAAGCACCTACAGCACGTAGGCCTTCAATGTCACGATAAAAAAAGACCGGAGACGGTCTTTTTAGTTTTCAGATCCTTGGACTTTGTGTAGCAACGGAATAGTTACTTTCATAATATGATCAATACTGACAAGATGACCAATAATCATATTTCTTACATTTTTAGCCTCTTTTAGCGACACTTCTATACTTTGTAAAGAGTAAAAAAATACTTGTCTACGTCTTGAAAAAACCTCTTCAAATGAAGAATCCTCAAAAACCGACGTTTCCTGTATAGCTATTAGCGTAATAAGCCTATACCTTACATAGTTATTCTCCATCATGAATATAACATGATCTATTTTAGGAAGTAGTAAGCTTAGCTCTGAGCGTAGGGTATCCATTATACCTCTATCTTCGTGTTCTTTGTTTGGCTTCACTGCTTTAAAAAGCTTACCAATAAAAGACGACTTTTTATTTTCCTTTTTGCGAGAGAGGATCTCATCTATAGTATCGGCTGCATTAAGGCTATTATAGTCTTTAAATAGCATTGAAGCAGACTGGAAAGCAGCACTACTATCATTAAGTGATGAATCACCCCATGATATAACCTTATTAACCGAAAGCGGATACAGCTCCTCAAGCATCAGAATAAACTTGTTTTTTTGATCCATATATTGCTGAGGATAATTTATTTCTATATACTTAAGACTATTAAGTATATTTTCATCATAACTTTTAGTATTTTTCACTTCCTGAGTTTTTGTTGGATCGATAGTTTTCAGATCAATAAAAGGAGAGTTGGACTCTCCTTGAAGATTGCTTAATATCTGGCTTTCCAACATTCTCTGCTTGGTATTATCCATAATATTATTCGCCTTATTTTTTATGGCTCATCTCGATTAAGCTCTTACCAATGTTATCTACGGTATCAAGATAGTTTTCACGCTTAACCTTAGCATCTTTAATCACTTCCTGAACAGCAAGACTTGTTTGAACCAAGTTAGTATGGACAGTTCTAAGCGTAGCGATTTCAACCAGAGGAGAATGCTTCAGCTTCTCTATAGCAATGGTATTTACTTTAGTCTGTTCAGAGCCTTTGACCAATGCATCATTAAATGACCTTACTGTTTTATTACTTACATTGAGAGCTTTTTCTTGCTGATGACCAATAATAAACTTAGCAAAGTTAATATTGTATGCTGGAATAACTTTCTCAGTTAAATCATTAAAGTTATTAACTAACACTTCAGAGTTATCTCTTAAGTTTGAAATCTCTGGCATCATCTGCGCAGAAATAGCAAGAAAACCATTCAAGTCCATTTCACGTTTTTCAAGAAGCTGAACTCTTCTTCTGGCCTTATTCATAATATTAGCCTCTTCCTGAGTTTCAGGCTGAGGCCATTTATCAAGCTCATCCTTCATATATTCCAGAATACTAGACACGGTTTTCAACTCTTCATTAGTCTGACGAGCATAATTTTCATTAACCTGCTCAAGATCGTCGATATTTTTGATTAGCTTAATCTGTTTATTTTTCTCGTCATTCAATACATCACTTAACGCGCTTATTTTTGCTTTAACAGTATCATAACGAGTAAAAAACTTTTCCTTTGCTTTCATAACTTTCATGAACATGCCAGCCATGCCTTTTTTATTTACAGAGGCAGGATCAAGTTTCTTAGCTTCAAAAATCAACGCATTAAGACTTTCTATCATGGTAGAATCCATGTTAGCACGTTGCTTATCCAGTAAGTTTTCAGTCAGGCTTTTCATTAGATTATCGGAGTTAACGGATAAGTGTTTTATTTCGTCCTCAGACGGGAAAGAGGATAAATCAAAAGGAACACTTTCTTTCTTTAAATAAGCAGAAATACCTGTGGCTTCACTTTTTTCAGTAAACAAATCAGCATTGTTATTTTGAGAAGACAGAGCTTCAAACTCAGCCTCACTAATCTGTCTTACTTTTCCTTTAGGTGTCTTAGCGCCATTCATTTTAAAAATCTTATTATTTTTCTCATTTAACCAATAGGTTGCAACGTCAGAAACATGAGAATGAACCTCTTGATATTCCACTTCTACTGTATTTCTATCTTTCATAAATTATTTCCTTTATATCAACACTGTTATATTTATACCAATCTTATAATTTATATTTAAAAAAATCAAAAAATAATCATATTATATTTAAGGGGCCACTAGGCCCCTTATATTATTTATCAACTTATTGCTGGAAGCTTTCCGAGAACTTCAACAAGCAAATCTGAAATTCTATTCATGGCATCATCTTTACCATCCGCTTTTCCTTTCTTATACAAAGATTTAAGCTCTTCCCATCTTTGAGCATCAGTATCACTCAGTGTTCCGGTTATTTCTTTAAACTTCAAAAGGTTTTCTTCATTGCTGCTGGTTAATGTCTGAGATTCGGCCTGATAATGATCCATAATAAGATTCCTCACTTCATTGTCATCCATAACTGGCACTAAACGTTCTGTTATTTTTGCCATATTACGGTATGAACCCTGAAGCTTAAATGGAGGTTCATTCCTATATTCATTATTTTGAGAGGCAGACGCAATATATTGCTGATTCACTTTAAGCACAACTTTCTGAATCACCTTCATCATTTTAACGATCTTAACCATTTCATTAAGCTCAGTAGGACTATACTGATGTTCCATTTCAGCCGTATCAACTTCAATACCTTCTGCCATTTTAATGATTCGATAAATGTCATTCATGCTTCTATTTGCCAATGGAGCAGTAACGGGGTTACTTACTATCGCATTTTCAATATAACTTAACTCGAACACTTCTCTGTCATCACTCAGTATTTCACCCAAGTTATAAGTATCAGCACGGTTCGCCAACATATCAGGAATTTTAAAGACTTCCCCTGATTCGGTATATGGGTTTCCGGCCATTGCGATAGCAATACGTTTATTTCTCAGATTATAAGTTTTTGACTGACCTTCCCAAACGCCATCAATTGTTCTTGTCCCATCACAGAAAGAAATAAACTTCTGAAGAAACTCTGAGTTAGTATGCTGAATATCGTCTAAATATAAGAAGACATTTGAACTCATTTCAAAAGCAAGGTTAATTTTTTCAATTTCTTTTCTTGCTGTAAGATTTGGAGCCTGCTCAGGATCAAGAGAAGTAACTTCATGACCAATAGAAGGACAGTTAACTTTTACAAACACCATACCTAACTTATTAACAATATACTCAATAAGCGTTGTTTTACCATAGCCTGGTGGAGAGATAAGCAACAGCATACCCATCGTATCAGATTTTCTTTTGCTTCCTGTCTCACCAATCTGCTTGGCTAAGTTTGCGCCAATCTTAGGGAAATAAGATTCAGAAATCAGCTTATTTTTAATGAAAGATGATAATGGCTTAGCAGAGAAATCGTTCAAGTTTATTCTTTCCTTTTCCTGCTGAAGACTTTGACGTTTGAACTTATCCACACCTTCATAGATAGGCATCACAACATTTCTATGATAATCATTTCTCAACATAAAATCTTCAATGGTCAATTCAATCTGACCTTCTTTGATTTTATCATGATCACCAAACAAGCCTTGAACATTAAGAATATATTTAACATCTCTTTCTTCTACTTTTTCAAATACAACTTTCTGAAGAATATAAATGAGTGTTTCTTCAACAAGCGCAGTAGAAAGACTTTCCGTTTCACAATAAGATTCCAAAATAGAACGAAGATCATCAATAAGCACACATTTTTCATCGAAACCAAGATTTTCATTCTCACTTAACCTTGATACCATATCATCAATAAATACAGAAATATCTTTCAATACTCTGGTATAAAACTCCACAACCTGAGCAGATGTTGATCCGTTTTTACCAATATGGTTTACCAAATAATCCAGAGATTCAGTGTTAAAATCTTTCTCTGTATTCAGCTCATCTTTAAGTTCATTAACAGACTTATTTAGTATTGTTTTTGATTTGATTCTTTCAAGTAAACCAAGCCCATTTGAGATGTTCTTAAGTATATTATTATCCACATTACATGTCTTCATCAGATACGCATTAAGTCTATCCTTAGAAAGGAAGTTAAACTCCTGAACCTGTTGCTTTTCATGGTATACCGCAGCAAGTATTTTTGCCGCATCTTCATCATGAATACCTTTTATATACCCTTCTTTATACAGGTTGCCACTATAATCTTGAACAAGATTCAACACAGAGTAAATCTTTCCATTACGGGTGCCTTTATCTATGATTTCTTTTATTAGGATGTCATCAAGACCATTACGAGAATACTTAGCATCTTCTAGGATAGAATAAGCAAGATATTCACCACGATAAAGCGCCTTACTTTCAGAAATAAGCTCATAATCCCAATAGGTATAAAGTTCTTCCTGGAGATCTTCAGTTGAAACTTTACGATAGAACTCTGTTCCTTGAATATGGGTGAACAGCTCATCATTTTTTCTCACTAAAACAATCTCGAATGCTTGCTTATTTACCGCAAAGCGATGGCTACCAAGTTTAAGAACAGCGCCATTATCTTCAAAAATATCTTGATCGTCTCTCACTTTTTTGATCAAAGCTGTTTCAACATTATTTAGCTTAGTAGAAAAATCTTCAGATTTGCTAACATCACCTAAATCAGCGATTTCTTTTATCAGTTTACGTGTGCGCAGGACCATCCCATCTGTCAGGAAGAAAGATGATAATAACTTGAGATCATTTATCTTAGAAGCCTTACTACTAATACTCTTTAAGCTCACCTCAATAGCTTTAGCGTGGTTATCGACCTTTTTCTGTAGGGTAGACTGAAGTTGCTGTCTATGCGTCTCAAAAGCGGTCTGAATGCTCTCTCGTTGCTTCTCAATAGCATCGATAAATTCTTGCGTATCGAATTCAGCAAAACGCGCCTCCATACCTTCCAGCACAGAAAGAATATTAGCATACTCGGCATCTGTTGATTCAATATTGTGAGCATTGTTTAATGAGTTCTTAAAGGACTGCTCAAGCAGTTTAGAATGAGAAGCAAACTCAACTTTAGCTTCATTAAATGCCAGATCTTTCTCTTTCTGTTTACCAACCGATTTAACTTGGTTTAGCTTAGCAAAAATAGACGCTACCTTTTCAAGAATATTAGAAAGCAAAGTCGTATCTTCGAACTCAAGGGAACCAATTTCCTGATTAATAATGCTAAGCTGCTCTGTTAGAGTATTAATATTGTCATTAATACTTTTAACATCTTTATACTTGTGTTCTTTTTCTATTGCTTTACGAGTATCTTCAATAGATTTCTCAAGATCTTTGTACGTCTGATCCTGACCTAAAAGCTCAACTATTTTATTATTTACGAAAGAACGACGTTCATTAGATTTTTCTTGAAGTTGCTTAATTTTATCCTGATCAATGTACCGTTCATTTCTTAATGAAGATAGCTCACCCATATAACCATTGATACTAACGATAAGCGCCATTAAATGACTTAAATCATCATTTTTTACATACGTAGCATTATTCAGCTCATTCATTTTCTTATCAGCAGCAGAAAGCTTAGTCGCAGAGAAAGCCTTTAACTCTTCTACTTTTTTAAACTCTTGAACCACCATTAGGGCTGTTTCTTTTACATCCTTTAGCTTTTGTTGGAAGTTTAAGTTAGAAAACTCTTTAAACCAGTGATATTTATCATTTGCAGCATCCACCATGCTGATAACCGTTTCATAAACAGGCACACTGATTTCTTTATTGCTAACAAAAGAAATAATCGTATTTAAATCACCGATAGCCTTCACAAGATCCGTATTACCTATTTTAGATACACGTGTTTCGCTTTGGTTTTTCGTCAGACTATTATAGAAACGATCACTATAAAAAGTAGTAGACCACACCTGCATCGCATGAATGGTTGAAGCTTCTCTATCTGCTTCTTTCTTGCTTAGCAAGAGCACACCGTTATCTAAAAGACTATAGCCATTAGCAATCATAGGCGCGGCTACAGCTTTAGTAACAATGTTATACTGATACAAATAATAGGCATTTTTCAATGCACTATAAAGCACATAAAGATAATCCTCTCCATTCGGAGATGTTAATGTTTTCAAGTGGTAAGCACTTTTATCAACATTATCATAAATTTTATACGAGCCATCTTTAAGGTAGAAGCCATTACTGAATAAAATACCGTTATCTTCAGGCAGTGGGACGCCTGCGAAGCTTAGACCGTCAGCCTCAATCGCTTTTTCAGTGATATTATCATAGATAAAATATTTTGATTTCTCTTTATATGGCTGAACTTTGATAAGGAACAGGCTGCCAACCTGATGGTAGAAGAACACACCATTTTCAAGTGTCTGACGTGCGTCAACCACATCTGATTTTAAAAGGACGCTTCCCTCTATAGAATCGGTATCACCTTTATTTTTAATACGAATTGAACCATTTGTGTTATTTACATAAACAGTATCTTTGATATTAACAAGAGGATATTTTCCTGAGATAAAAGATTTACGATCAAGCTCTTTCCATTTAAAGCCGAGTTCTGAGACATCAGCAAACAATGACGTGCCAGAATATTCACTTCGATAGTTCAGAGAACCATCTTTATTGATATCCCATGCAAAAACTTTAAGGTCATTACTACGCTCACCAACTTTAAAAGAAACATAGAGGCGTGTTTCTTTTCTGATGAACTGCATAAACTCAGCATGATTATAAAACTTGAAAAGCTTGTTAACATCTTCAGCAAACTTATCTGAATAAAGAACACTATCTCTCAAGCTTGATTCTGACAATGAGGCGTCATTATCTTCATTGATAGAATAAACAGAAAAAACATCTTCCACTGTCAAAGGCGATGATGCACTTTTAGGCACATTAAAGCCCAAAATCATTTCATTGTCGAGTTTAACCATATCAACAGGATTCGCGCTGACGGCAGTATTCACATTGATAGTTTTAATGATAGTCAAATCAGAAGATTTAAACTCAGCATTCCTTTCTGTATTTAAAAGATCTACAGACTCTTTTAAAGCAGCGGTCTTTTCTTTGATTCTTCTTTTAATAACATCCAAAGAGGTTTGCTCTTGCTGAGATAAGTTTTCTTTATTCATGAATTCTTCCTTATTTAATAAAATCGCTGGAGCGGATTGTAGCATAATTTTGCTATACAATACAAATAAAAAAGGCTACCGAAGTAGCCTTGAGTTAGTGTGTTATTTGTTTATTCTGATTTTAAGCCAAGTTTAGACATTAAGCCAGCCGCTTTAGGCGAAACCATGAGCTGAGCTAATGACATACTTAGCAAAGAGTTTGGATTCACGTTCAGCTCTTTAGCTATTTCCGCTATATCTTCAGGCAAGCTTTTCTCACCGTTTAGATAAGGCTGAGCTACTTTACTTAACAGTTCGCTACTGTTGATAAGAGAATCAACACGTGCTCCTGATTTCATACCATCCTGCATTCCTTTCAGGATACCACTATCACCAACGATTTTGATGTCAGCATTTTTATACATGTCGGCATAAGCAGTTGCTCTTGCAGTTTCCACTTTCTCATCTTTCTCGATATTACGGATAGAAGTTTCTTTCTGAATATCCATCTGCTTAAGATTGATTTCATGCGTGCGCACTGAATCTGGCAGTTTATCCATAACTTCATAACGTTTCTGTGTAACTTCAACTTCAGCCAGTCCGATTTTTCTTGCGTTTTCAGCAGCAGTTTCACCCACTATTTTGTCCGCTTCAGCAGTGCGCATTTTCACTTCAGCCTGAGCCAGACCTTCCGCAGCCATTTCAACACGACGTGCTTCGGCTGTTGCAACTTTACCTTCTGCTTCAGTTTTCGCTTTTTTCAGGTTAACGTCCATATTAGTCTGTTCAGTTTCAGCATTAAGAACGGCTTTCTCTTTGTTAGCAGTTGCCGCAACAACGATTCTGGTTTTTTCAGCTTCAGCATCAGCTTCTGCCTGAGTAAGGATAACTTTCTTCTTACGCTCAGCATCTTTGAAAGCATGAATATCTTTAGTCGCTTCTTCCTGCTCTGCGATGCTTTTCTCGATGCTTACGCGCTGAGCTTTAACTTCGGCAACGCCTTTGTTTTTCTCTTCGATAATAACATCATTTTCAAGTTGTTTCTGCTGAGCTTCTGTTTCTGTCTCGATTTTAGCAAGACGAACTACTTTCTCAACCTTCTGCTCTTCAACACCAACAACCTGCTTATTCTGAACTTTAGCAACCTCTACATCACGCTCGGTATTCTGACGAGTAATTTCGATTGCCTGATCCGCATTAATCTTCGCTTCTTCCTGACGCTTACGCTCAGCTTCTTCGCTTTCGACAGTAGCAGATTTTTCACGCGCTCTGATAACTTTAATTTCACGCTCAGTTTTTGCTTTTTCTTCTTCAAGGTTTTTATTTAACTGAAGACGACTTTGCTCACCTTTTGATTTTCTCTCGGTAGTAGCAGTAAGCGCATCTTCTTCAATCTGAGTAATACTTGTCAGTTTTGTTGCTGTGATACTGGTTACTTTTTCTTTACCTTGAATATCAAGAATGTTGTGGTCATCAAGCTCATCTACAGGGAACTGTTCGATGCTTCTGATAGTTACGTCATCAAGACTGAAACCATACAAGTCATCACTTAATACTTTTACTACGCTTTCACGGAACTGATCACGATGATCCATCAGGTCAACGAAATCGTAAAGTCTTGCGGCTGTTTTTAACGCTTCAGACAGTTTTGAAACGAAGAACTCACCAAAAGCTTTAGGATTAGTCAATTGCTCTTGTGAGAAGCTCTGTGCGATTTTATCAACACTGCTTGCGTTCAAATAGAAGCTTACCTCTATATCAGCACGGATATTATCTTTACAGTGAATACCCTTACCAATTTTGATAACTTGCCCTTCTGTTCTTACTGCGTTGCGCTCAGAACCAGAGTAAATATTAATCACTCTTCTTCCGATTGAAAAACGCTGGAAGGTGTTAATGATAGGCCATACAAATGCGCCTGTTGCTGCAGTTACGATCTTACCATTCATTCTTTTGATTATAAGAATCTCAGATGTTTCTTTAGCAACCTGATAACGGCTCGCTAAAAATAGACCGATACACACTAATACTATGACCACTATCCCTACAGCAATCCACAAACTTGTATTCTCCATATTTCTATCCTCTGTTATTTAATTTTCGGGAACATCTTAACATACGTTTTTATCCAAACACAAAAATAATTAAACTTTTTCGCCTGTATATACTTCTGTTTGAGTTATGTCCCTAATTCTTTTCCCATTAACCAGAACTTTATCTCCTTTATTAACACCTTCAATATTATCAAGATACACGTTAACATCGAACTCTCTGTTTTCCTGAATTACTTTCATGACGACATAACCTTTTGCTTCTACAATATATTTAACAACGCCTACTAAACCAACAATCTCAGCAGAAACTCCAGAGTTGTTATTAATAAGAGTTGTAATAGGTTTTGTAATAATTGCCGTAAGACGACATGAGAGGAAAAAAGCAACAGCAAGTAAAAGCAAACTGAGTAAAACGCTAATCAATCCAGTAAATGATGCGATATAGGGCGTCACAAAGAAGCAAATAAGTGTTGTGAAGGCGCTGACCATAAATATGGTTAAAACCAATGGTATTTTATCCTTAAATCCAAGGAAAGACATAAGGGCATTGCTTGTCTCGACATCAATATGATGTGTATCAGCACCAAAGTGAGCATCTGAAGCCGCATCACCGCCATGAAACAAAGCATGTTCCAGAGGAATAATAGACGACAGAAGAATCAATAAGATGGACACGCAGAATGCGATAAAAGGTATAACTGTGGGAAAGGCAACTAAATTGTCTAGCATAAATAAACTCCTTTGTTGATATTTTTCCGTAATATAATACACAGGGGCCGAATAATACAATTTTTTTTAGAAAAAAAGGAAGCACTGAGGCTTCCTTTTCTTTAACATCCATTGTTATTGGTGAATTTTTCTCTCTTTCTAAGCTTGGTAATCCATTACACCCTAAGCATCATATTTTATAATCCATGTTATCAATGACACTTCTCAACAAGCTTCAACTTCCTGTAAACTCACGTCCTATACAAATCATAGGGTAAGGGACTCCATTGTCAAGACAATTCCTAATATAAATATTTATTCTGCTTTTTTAGCCGGATGAAGATTAGTAAGGATTTTCATATTAAGTCTGCAGAATATATTATTTTCCTTATTAACTGAACCAACCTCATCACCTTCAACGCTTTTTTGAACAGCCCATTGTAAAACTGCAAGGCTATAGTTAATAACATCTTCTTTTGATTGAAGACCAAGTTGCTCCTGAAGATCTTCAACGGACTTAGCTCCATGATTAGTCAGAACGACTTGATGATGTAAAATATCTTCGTTATTCATTTTTCCCTCTTATTTGTTGTTTAAACTCTATAAATATTACACCAAAAAAATAAAAAACAAAATTTTTATAAAGATTTATAACAAAAGCTTTTTACCCATAGGGATATACGTTATAATGAAATCATTAATGTAAAAAAAGGAACCATAAATGGAACAGAAAATAAAAATCCCAGGACAGGTATACCGTGTTGGTGGAGCAGTGAGAGACTTCTTAATGGGTAAAGAGTCTTCAGATGAAGATTATGTAGTCGTTGGGGCATCTCCAGAAGAAATGTTAGCAGCAGGATTTGAACAGGTCGGTGCAGATTTTCCTGTATTTTTACATCCTGAAACCAAAGACGAATATGCTTTGGCGCGCATGGAAAGAAAACAAGGACATGGTTATCATGGTTTTACCGTAGAATATGGTAAAGACGTATCATTGGCTGACGATCTTATTCGCCGTGATTTAACTATCAACGCAATCGCTATGGATGAGAACGGTACTATTTACGATCCTTATAACGGTAAGGAAGATTTAAAAAATGGTATTCTACGTCATGTCAGCGAAGCCTTTTCTGAAGATCCTTTAAGGATTTTAAGAGTCGCTCGTTTTAAAGCACGTTTTGGTTTTGAGATTGCACCAGAGACAATGGAGTTAATGCGGGGCATTCATGACGCTGGAGAAACGCAGCATTTGACTAAGGAGCGCATCTGGAAAGAAGCATCTCGCGCACTTATGCATGATAATGGTTCTGAGTTCTTTGTAACTTTACAAAAAATTGGCGTGGGTGTTGAGATATTCAAAGAAATGCCGGGATTCAATACAGATAGGAATATCGATTTCTCCTTAACCAGAGCACCATTAAGTTCTGTTGATGAAATGTTGAAAGGGAAGAACTTAGAAAGTCGCGTTGCTCATTGGACATTACCGTTTGATAGAACTGTAGATATCAAAGCGTCTATAGAGATGTGGAGAGAAGCTGGTGCGCCGGGTGAAATCATGGATCGTGTTGGAATGACTGGAGCAATCTGGAACACCTTGGCTAAATCCAGTGAAACAGAAAGAACCACACCATCTGATAACTGGTTTAAAATGATAATGGAGCTTGATGGTTTACGTAGAACAGATCGTTGGATTGCAGCTTATGAAGATGTTAAGGATCATTTTTCTATCATCAGCAACAAGCCTGACTTTATACCGAATGTAAATACAGTTAAAGAATGGATTGATACTTTGAAAATTGATGCTGAAGCCGTTGCCAAATCAGCACCAAACAAAAAAGACATCAAAGATTACGTATTCAATGCGAGAAAAGCAGCATGGGATAGCTTGTCTTTAAAAGAGCCAGAACAGGAAGATGCACCTCGTAAATCACCAGGAATGCGTAGATAAATCTGCAATAAAAAAAGGGAGGCAACTCCCTTTTTATTTTACATTTCAGCACTTTCAACTTCTTCATTCTGTTCATCTGTATCAGCAAATAGCTCCGAAGGAGGTCCAAAAGGCGTTCTATCATAATCCACTGTTTTCACTGTTACACCATCATAAATAGCATAAGCAGGATAGTCTGTCTTTTTAAATCCAACAAGCTTTTGTTTATCATCTTTAACTAAGATAAAAATATATTGATCAGGATATTGCGACCGTGCTGATTGTATATCCTTATATCGTTTATTTTCATCTGGCTCAACCAGTTTTTTAAATAACTCATGATACTCACTACGGATTACTTCAGGATTACGGAGAGCTTCTCTTTTTATTTTAGCTATTTCATCTTCTTTCTTGTTGAAATATTCACACACTCTATCTATCAATGTATTTAACCTCGCATCTAATCCATTATCAAGGCCGCTTAATGCTCTTGCTTCACGATAAGCATTTTCACTACTTACAGCAACCGCCTCAACAAAATCGTTATTAAAGTTTTCTTTTTGGTTTTGCTTCATTCTAAATACTTTAGCACGAATATTATTGCTATTATCAGCATCGTAAACATGTAAAGCATCCTGAACTTCTTTATTTTCCATCGCCGCTTTCTGAGCGCCTTCATTGACAAAGAACTCATCTATAGATTCAACTTTTGCCGCAACAGGAGCAATATTAAAACTCGGCCTGCGAGATCGAGGCTTACCCTCTTCTGATTTGTGTGCGCTTTCATCAATACCCTCATTAATATTGATAACAGGCCTTCTCCTTTTTGAAGAAGTTGACACACCCTCTGATTTAACCTCAGAAACCTCTGTGCGCACTTGCGGTTGAAAAGAAGGGCGACGGGACACTGGAGTTGCTTGATGCTGCTCTACTGCCCCTTCAGGCTCTTCTACATCGCATGAATTAGAATCACTATCTTGATTCTCAGAATCTATTTCAATCTCATCATCGTCATCTACAACCTGCTGCTTAAGCTGTTCCAGATGACTATTTCTACTTGTAAATTTATCTCCAAATGCCATAATCTTCTCTCTTCTATTTATTTAATCTGCTACAAAACTGATTATTATTTTAAACCATTTTTACTCTTTTTCCAAATAAATCCAAGCCCAATATTTAAATAAAAAAGGCTGCCTCAAGCAACCTTTTAATTTAAAACAGATTAAAGTTGACTGTTTTTAGCATTAAGAGATGGCGACATTGTCACTTCCACATTACCCCAAGTTGGCAAAATAAATATATTCTCAGACTCAGACACTTCTTCATTTATTTCTTCAGCAGGCTCTATATCTATTATTTTTTGAGTAGCTGGCTCTTTAAAACCAAATAACACATCTATTTCTTCTTTATCCAGCACTTCTTTATCTAATAGAGCTTGGGTTAATAAAGCCATTTCATTCTTACGTTCAGTTAATATTTTAACCGCACGATCATATTGTTCAGTCAAAATACTTTTCACTTCTTCATCAATCTGATCATGTGTTTTGGCGGACATGTCATTTTCTCCACCACCTTGATCTCCTCTAAATCCCGTTCCTTGTTTACTGCCGAAGTGAAGAGGACCCAGCTTAGACATACCGAACCTTACAACCATACTTTTAGCAATGCTTGTAGCACGCTCTATATCGTTGGAAGCACCCGTACTCATTTTACCCAAGAACATTTGCTCAGCAATCCTACCGCCATAAAGCACCGCAATCTCAGTAAGAAGCTCTTCTCTTTCATAGCCATATCTATCTTCCAGAGGAAGCTGCATAGTCACGCCCAACGCATTACCACGAGGAACAATAGAAACCTTATGAAGGGGATCAGCTTCAGGTAAGAAATACGCAATAACGGCATGTCCTGCTTCATGCCATGCTGTAGAAACTCTTTGCTTCTGTGGCATAATATGGCTTACACGCTCATAACCCATAATCAGCTTTTCTTTTGCTTTTTCGAAATCAAGCTGTGTTATTTCTTTGCTACCTGCTCTTGCAGCAATGAGCGCTGCTTCATTGACCAGATTAGCAAGTTCAGCACCAGAGAAGCCACTTGTTCCTCTCGCTATACGAGATAAAGAAACTTTACTATCCATCTTAACCTTCTCAGCATGAACAGCCAGTATTTTTTCACGCCCTTTCACATCAGGAAGACCCACAGCAACTTCACGATCAAAACGACCCGGACGAACCAATGCTGGATCGAGAACATCTTTTCTATTGGTGGCACCTATCATAATAATATTAGTGCTGGCATCAAAGCCATCCATATGAACCAACAAGGAGTTAAGTGTCTGCTCTCTTTCTTCACCATTTCCACTTATTCCATTGCCTCGTCTTTTACCAATAGCATCGATTTCATCAATAAATATGATACAGGGAGCAACTTTCTTAGCCTGTTCAAATAAATCTCTTACGCGTGAAGCTCCCACGCCAACAAACATTTCAACAAAATCAGAGCCTGAAAGCGTAAAAAAGGGAACGCCTGCTTCTCCAGCTATTGCTTTTGCAAGTAATGTTTTACCTGTTCCGGGTGGTCCAGACATGATGACGCCTTTAGGTATTTTAGCACCCACACTTAAAAACTTATCAGGATTTTTTAAGAAATCGACAATTTCACCAACTTCTTCTTTTGCCTCATCACAACCAGCAACATCACTAAAGCGAATAGGGTTTTCGTCTGGATTGCTTAGTCTGGCTTTACTCTTACCAACATTCATCATCCCGCCTGCGTTTCCGGGATTATTCTTTTTACTCATAAGATAAAATAAGAAAACCAGCAATAATACAGGTGCAAATATGGTGAACAAAGTCATCATCATAGAAGGCTTTTCTTTAGGTTTAATTGATAAGTTAATATTTTTATCTACGATCTGTTTATTTAGGGAGTCCGTATTTTGAGAGATGGAAGTCTGTATTTTTTCTCCACCTTTAGTAATAGCATACGCCATGTGCGAATCTTCATCGATAGTAACGCGACTTAAAGTGCCTTTATCAACATATCCTACGAACTCACTGTAAGAAACCTTACTGACATCAGCGGCATTGTCCTGAGATGAGCCACGTTGCGAGTTATAAACTAACGCCATAATTACTAACACGATCACTATTATTTGCGTCAGATGCGGATTTTTTACTTTCATCTATTATCCTTAAGGTAAAAATAAGAAAGGGAATAGGGCTTCAACGAAGCCCCATATGTGATTATAATAATGCTTGAAACTAAATATAATCAAAAAGTTTACTAAAATCAAAAATTAATATATTTTTTCATAGTATTCTTTAACACGGCGAACAACATCTTCATTGCCTGTTCTTTTCGCCCATTTTAGCCAAGGCTCACCCAATGTTTTAGGATGAATCAGAAGTATATCTTTAAACTCTTCTCTTAGTCTTTCTTCTTCCTCGCCTTCGACGTAAAAAACAACAAAGTCATCTTGTTTTGATACTCTTCCTGCAGCACGTTTCCTATAAATAATGAATAATATGCCCCCTAACACAAAAATTGTTAAGCCTAACACTTTTATATCAAATACTTCTTTAAGTGTATCCACATCCAGGTTATCGATAACATATTGGAAGTGATTAAAGGAGTTTGCCATTTTATAATACCACGGCTTTTCCCATTCAGCAGAACTGTAAGGCGTAGTGTCTAATGCTTTCCAGCCTTCTCCATTCCAGTAAACAGCCCATGAGTGCGCGTCTTTTTTTCTTACCCAATACATATCTTTTTCTTCTTCAGGGTGAGACTCATTAACTAAGAATCCTACTGTATAACGTGTTGGGATGCCCAAATAACGCATTACAAGCGTTGTAGTCGTCGCAAAGAACTCACAATGACCTCTTTTATCATCTGTCATAAAATCATGCATAGAACGCGGCTCTCCGTTCTTATTTTTGAGATCCAATGTATAGCCATATTTAGCCTGGAAATAACCACTTAACTTACGTGCTATAAGGTCTGCAGAGTCATTCTTATTAATATTTGCCTGATGAATAAGATACTCAAAGTCTTGCTCATAAGCTTTAGGGTAGCTCAAATCATACACAACAGGGATATGCAGTGGAAGATATCGCGTCTCATCATAGATAACCTGCCAGTTTACTAAACTATTGTTTTTAGTAAACACCACTGAGCCATTTGAATACTTGCTAAATCTTCCATTACCATTCTCACCAATAAGATATTTAGATGATGATGGAATAGGAATGGCAGTCAAACCACGTTGATTTTTTAAAACTTGTCCCGTCAGGATAATACGCTTATCCATTTTTTCTTTAGACAGATCCTCTTTAAAATCTGAAGTCATTGGAACCATTGGCTCAGCAAAAGAAAACTTATTTGATCTTTTTTCCTGAGAAACAGGATTAAAGCTTTTAAGATCAAGCAGAGGAATATCTTTAGATGGTGGAAAAATAACGGTTCCACTATTCACATCTAATGTTTTACCACTTACAAAGTTAGCCGAAACAGTCCAGTTATTATCCATAAAAAGGTTAAAATAACTTGCCGGAAGTAAGTCATTACCTCTTTTAGCCCAAATAGTTCTCATAAGAAGTTCTTGGCCGTCATCAAAACCTTCATCTTTACCAATTTGTGTGCTTGAATAAGTGTTATTAAACCAGCCGTTATTCAGGCTTTTTGACATCCAGCTATAGCTCATTTTAGAGACATAACTTTGAAACAATGCGAGTAGAGCAAATACAGAAACTGCGAATATCACTCCTCCCATAATATAGAAAAACCATTCTTTAGCGCTTCTGCTCATCGCTGTTCTGAAGTATACAAGACTTAGAAGTCCTGATAACACTAATGCGACGTAAAGTGCTTTAGGATAATCATTAGGCACGCAATACAAAACTGCTCCCCACACTGACAATGCGTAGATAGCCCTTGGATAGACAGCATTCATTGCACTAAAGTTAAGAGGATAGGAAAATGCCATAGCAAACCATCTTGACTTATTAAAGTTGGGCCGTTCTGGTGGTTGTTTTGAAAAAGGCGTTGGCTTTCTCAGCTCAGGAAAAGTATCATCATTAACATTCTTACCATTAAGCAAATCTTTTATGAGCAAAGGGAAAAAGAATACAGGAAGCCATGACAAAACAAAATACATAACAGTCCCTGCTTGAACACTTTTATCCCATAACGCATAGACAATAAAAAACACAGTCAGGATAAAGGTTATAATAACCGAACGGCGTCCAAAACTTTTACCTAAATCTATTCTGATATGCAACGCTCTTGATACTATAATAACCATTATTAGGGCAGTCATCCATATAAAATGATGAGATACAGCCCCCCACATTATTAAATAAGCAATAATGTTAAAAAATGGCAGATTCCATAAATAACTATCGATTTTCTTTTCTTTCATTTTAATCCTTAGCCTTAATGCTAACTATTTCAACATCTATATTAAGTTCATTCCATTTATGAATCCATTTAGCCAGTTCTGTTTCTGTTCGTGTAGTTATAACACGTAAAGCGACGACCTGCTTCCATTTAGGGATAAAGTTTTCCCAAGCAGCATCAGTCTCTGATTCAGTTGCTGGTTTAAGCTCAGACACTTTTTCCATCACTCTATCCCATGCGGCATAGCTTTTGCCATTAGCACTAATAGGATCACTATCAATGAATATCCAGCTAATCTCATTAGCTTTTGATGTGTTCATAACCTGACCACTTAACGTCTCCATTAAAAGCTCAAAAGACTCAACATCGCTGATATCCAGTAATGTAGGATCTGCCACTAAAGCAAGTTTACTCTGAAACCTTTCTTCTTTTTCTATAATCCATCTCTTGCCTGTTTTTGCGAGAGATTTCCAGTGAGTGTTTTTCATTGGATCGTTATAACGGGCCTCTCTCAGTCCTACCCATTCTTCTCCATTCTGAGTAAGTCTGCGCTGAGAGTTCTCTCTTTCTTTAAGCAGAGCCTGCTTAGCTCTTGAAGAAGGCCATGTTGGAACACTTTTTGGCTTAGGAATCACATGAATATCCTGCTCTGATAGATCAATAACCTTTGTAAACTGAAGCCATCCTAATGGATCTGTTCTGCCAAGTCTAAGCTTTGCTAATCTACCTATACCTCTTTTTCGCCCATAAACATTAAACTTTAGTGGCAATAAAGGCTCTTGTTGAGAAAAAGACAAATCACTCATTGCTATAGGTGATAATTCCTCTTCATAATAACCAATATTATTTTGAACACCCCATCTATCAAACCACTTCTTCATATTGGGATTATAAAGCCAGGGATAATATTTATAATCCTCTTTTTCATTCGGATGATTATTTGTTATAAGACGAGCCTTCCAGTCATTTTTAGGACCTTTTACTATCTCAACATCTATACTCACCTCTCCTTCTTGCTCGCATAATAAATATTTAGGCGCATTATTTAAAGAAGCATTAACTCTATAGGAGTGAGCTTTAATCCAGAATAAAAAAGAGCTGATCCATAGACCTGATAAAATTACAAAAGCATACCTTATTGGCAAAGACGAAGGCATGATAACACTTAGCAATAAACAAACGACCCATGAGGCAGCAGCATACATGCCTACATCAGTTAATGTCTGCATAAACCTAAGATAACGAAATCTTTTTTTCGCCTTATAGCTTTTGCTTTTTGTCATTTTTTCCTCACTTCTTTTCTTTTAGCATTTGGCGCTATTGTATCCATGATAGACTGTATAACGCTTTCTGGTGTTTCTCCGCCATAATGCTGCTCTGCTTTTAACTCTATTCTATGAGCAAGCACATCAACTGCAATATCGTAGACATGATCAGGAAGCACTTTTGCCTCACCTTTGACATATGCCAGACTTTTAGCGATATTGACCAAAGCCTGACCACCACGAACAGAAGATCCTGTTTTTATAGCCGGATGATTTCTTGTCTCACGAATTAATCTAACTATATCTATGGCAACTGATTCTGGAACTTCTACTGCTGCTGCTTCTTTTTTTATGTCATGCCAATCTTCTAAGGTAAGTATAGATGAAATACTTTGAACTTGCTTATAGCGATTTAAAATAACATCTAACTCATCTTTCTCATCAAGATAACCAAGCGACAGCCTCATGGCAAAACGGTCATTCTGCGCCTCTGGCAGAGGATAAGTCCCTTCAAACTCTAATGGGTTTTGTGTTGCTATAACGAAAAAACCTTCATCAAGAAGATAAGTTATACCGTCAATAGAAACCTGATGCTCACCCATAGCTTCCAGAAGTGCTGATTGAGTTCGTGGTGGTGCTCTATTTATTTCATCAGCAAGTACAACATTGGAAAAGATTGGGCCTTTATGGAACTCCCATTTTCTTGTTTCCTGATTGAAGGTATTAATACCCGTAACATCTGAGGGTGTAAGATCTGGCGTAAACTGAATACGCTTAAAATCTGCTGCGATAGCATTGGCAAGGGTTTTAGCCAATGTGGTTTTACCTGTTCCCGGCTTATCATTTAACAACAAGTGTCCTCCAGATATCCAGACCGCCAAGACTTTTTCTAAAAGTGCGTCCTCTGCTTTAAATGATTGCTTTAAATAACTGATTAAGTTTTTTATTTTCATTATTGTTCTCTCTTTGCTATAATATTGGTAATTTAGTAACTAACTATAAAGCTTATTCTTTACGTTGCAATGTTAAAGAGGCAATTAATCCATTTTTTTTGAGATAAGAGGTTGATTTAAAACTATGAGTATTCATGACGATTTATTAAAAGCTATTGCCTACGGAGATGATAGCGAGGTAAAGCAGGCGCTTCAGGATGGAGCAGATCCCAATTACAACATACATGGGACGCCTCCTTTATTTTTAGCCCTATATAAGAATAAAATGGACATCTTCTTTACGTTATTAGCGCATCCAGATATTGATATTAACCAAACTAACGATGGAGGCTTTACATTGCTTTCAGAGTGTTTTGAGCAAAATAACAATGACCTTATTGATCTATTATTGGATAAAGATTTATTCTTGATGAAGATAAACAGGAACGGAGAATATCCTATTCATGAAGCAATAAAATATGGGAAGACTGATATTGTTAAGAAAATGCTTACGGCTAAGCCTCACTTAATAAATCTCACCACACTTCGAGGTGATACACCTTTTATTATGGCTGCAAAAATAGCCAATGAGCCACTTATGGACACACTCTACGCTTTTAAACCCGATTTATCAATGAAGAACTCTATGGCTAAAAGCGCTATTGATTACCTCCGTAAAAAAGGGCTTAACCATTTAGTAGAAAGATACAGCATTCTAAATAAAGAAGATAATATTATTGAAAAGGAAGTTATTTTAGAACAGGATGTCAAAAAAGAAGACATTCTTTATGAAGAACCTCTCAGTAGTCCTCTTTCCAGTATTAAAAGTCGGCGTAAAAAATAAAAGGGCTTTCGCCCTTTTTATTTGATTAGAAATCCCAATCTTCGTCTTGCGTCTGTGCTACTTTACCCATTACATAAGATGAACCAGAGCCTGAGAAGAAGTCATGGTTCTCTTCGGATCCCGGAGAAAGTGCTGAAAGGATTGCAGGGTTAACCTCAGAATCCTGTGGTGTGAACAGCGCTTCAAAACCAAGATTGTTTAATGCTTTATTCGCGTTGTAATGAAGGAACGCCTTAACGTCTTCAGTTAAACCAACACCATCATAGAGATCCTCAGTGTAAGCCACTTCGTTTTCATAAAGCTCAAGCATTAAATCGTAAGTAAACTCTTTGATTTCTTCTTTTTTCTCATCAGAAAGTTTTTCGAATGCTCTCTGGAACTTATAACCAATGTAATAACCATGAACTGCTTCATCTCTAATGATCAAACGAATCAAGTCCGCAGTGTTAGTCAGCTTAGAACGAGAAGACCAATACATTGGTAAATAGAAACCTGAATAGAACAGGAATGACTCAAGAATAACGCTTGCTGCTTTTTTCTTAAGCGGGTCCTGACCATCGTAATAAGACATAACGATTTCTTTTTTCTTGCTCAAAAACTCATTTTCTCTAGCCCAACGATAAGTTTCATTGATCTGCTCTGTGCTGCAAAGCGTTGAGAAGATAGAGCTGTATGATTTAGCATGAACAGCTTCCATGAAAGCAACGTTCGTTAACACTGATGCCTCATGAGGAGTGATGACATCCTGCATAAGCATTGGCGCACCAACCATATTCTGAATGGTATCAAGCAAAGTTAAACCTGTAAACACACGTATAGTAAGCTGCTGCTCTTTCTCAGTTAATGTTTTCCATGAAGGAATATCATTTGACAATGGTACTTTCTCTGGAAGCCAGAAGTTCGAAGTCAGTCTGTTCCACACATTTAAATCAATCTCATCCTCGATTTTATTCCAGTTAATTGCCTCAAGGCTCTCTAATCTATTTTCTATATTTGACATCTTTTTCTCCAATAATTATTTCAATAACGGCCTGATCGCTCAGGCCATCATACGTCCTTACAGTGAACAGGACACGCAACCTTCAACTTCTGTCCCTTCTAATGCAGCCTGGTTCAGACGAACGTAGTAAAGGGTTTTAATGCCTTTCTTCCAGGCATAAATCTGCGCTTTGTTCAACTCTCTTGTATCAACATCCGCATCAAAGAACAGTGTTAAGGACAAGCCCTGGTCAACATGCTTAGTTGCTTCAGCATAAACATCAATAATCTTCTTATAACCAATCTCATAAGCACTTTCATAATACTCAAGGTTGTCGTTGGTCATATAAGGTGCTGGATAATAAACACGTCCAAGTTTACCTTCTTTTCTTATTTCAATCTTCGCTGCAATCGGATGAATACTTGAAGTCGAGTTGTTAATATAAGAAATAGAACCTGTTGGTGGAATAGCCTGTAAGTTCTGGTTATAAATACCATGTTCCATTACAGATGCTTTCAACGCTTCCCAATCTGCCTGAGTTGGTATCGCAATACCTGCTTTCTCAAACAAACCTTTCACCTTATCAGTTTTAGGAATCCATTCTTCATTCGTATATTTATCAAAATATTCACCTGTCGCATACTTAGAATCCTCGAATCCTTCAAATACGGACTTTCTTTCAATCGCAATCATATTAGACGCACGAATAGCATGATAAGTAACTGTTAAGAAATACATATTTGTAAAATCTAATGACTCTGGAGATCCGTAGAAAATACGTTCACGTGCCAAATAGCCATGAAGGTTCATTTGACCTAAACCAATCGCATGAGACTTTTTATTACCATTCTCAATCGTTGGAACAGAGCTAATATCACTTCTGTCAGAAACAGCAGTTAATCCTCTGATAGCAACTTCAATAGTTCTGCCAAAATCTTTAGAATCCATCGCCTTAGCGATATTCAATGAACCAAGGTTACAAGAAATATCTTTACCAAGCGTTTCATACGTTAAATCTTCTTTCAATTTAGAAGGCGTATTTACCTGAAGGATCTCAGAACATAAATTACTCATGTTAATACGACCTTTAATTGGGTTTTCTCTGTTTACTGTATCTTCAAACATCATGTATGGATAACCAGACTCAAACTGAATTTCAGCAATTCTCTGGAAAAGCTCACGCGCATCAATCTTAGTCTTGCGAATACGCTTATCGTCAACCATTTCATAATAATGTTTAGTTATTTCAATATCAGCGAAAGGTTTTTTATATACTCTTTCAACATCATACGGAGAGAACAAGTACATTGGCTCTTTGTTCTTAGCAAGCTCAAACGTAATGTCTGGAATAACAACACCAAGAGACAATGTTTTAATCCTGATTTTCTCATCAGCATTTTCACGCTTAGTATCAAGGAAGCTTAAAATATCTGGATGGTGGACGTTCAAATAAACCGCACCCGCACCTTGTCTCTGACCAAGTTGGTTAGCATAAGAGAAAGCATCTTCCAACATTTTCATTACAGGGATAACACCTGAAGACTGACCTTTAATTTTCTTGATCGGCGCACCTTGCTCTCTTAAGTTCGAAAGCAATAACGCAACACCACCACCTCTTTTAGAAAGCTGAAGAGAAGATGTTACAGCACGACCAATAGACTCCATGTTATCTTCCAGTCTCAATAAGAAACAAGAAACTAACTCACCGCGTTGTTTTTTACCGCAGTTAAGGAACGTTGGCGTTGCTGGCTGGAATCTTCCTGAAATAATTTCATCAAGGAAATACAGAGCAAGCTGTTCATTGCCGTCAGCAAGATAAAGAGCAACCATACATACACGGTCTTCAAAGCGCTCAAGATATCTTGAACCATCAAACTTTTTAAGCGTATAACTGGTGTAATACTTTAACGCACCAACGAAGCTTTCAAAGCGGAACTCATAATCATAGGCTTTCGCAAATAACTCTTTAACAAAGTCAAAGCTATACTTATCTAAAAGCTCTTCTTCATAATATTCATTATCCACTAAATACTTAAGCTTTTCCTTTGTGCTATGGAAAAACTGAGTATTTTCGTTAACGTGATCGTCAAAATACTTTCTTGTTGCTATTTGATCCATACGAAACTGGATCTTGCCATCTTTATCGAAAAGATTAAGCATCGCATTTAATGCATGATAATCGAGTTCAGCATATTGCCCTAACTCAGCTTTAGTTACTTTTTCCAAAATTTATTACTCCGTTTTTAACCGCTTCAACATCTTTTACTGTTCCCATCAACTCGAATCTATACAGTAAAGGAACGCCACATTTTTGTGCTACGACTTTAGCGCCATAACAATACATTTCCCCAAAGTTAGTATTTCCTGCCCCAATAACGCCTTTTATAAAGGATCTATTCTTCTCATTATTGAGGAACTTAATAACTGGTAGAGGAACTGAACCTTTTTCTTCTCCACCACCATAACTTGGAACAACTAACACATAAGGCTCATCAACATCTAACATACCATTGAAAGGTATTCTTTTGCTTGGTAAGCCCACTTTATCAACAAATCTATGGGTATTCTCAGATTTGCTGGAAAAATAAACAACCAACATACCTATTCCTTATTTAGCAGAAAGACTATTCAACTTAGCCATATTAAATCCTGACCAGTGCTCGTCACCCGCCATTACAACTGGAGCTGCTCTATAACCTAACGCCTTAACTTTTTCTAACGCTTCAACATCGACACTCATGTCAACTTCGGAAAACTCAATACCCTTTTTAGCAAGGTATTTTTTAGTCTGAACACACTGTGGACAATCTGGTTTACTATAAACTACTACTGACATTTTATCACCTCATAATTGTTTTTAACTTATACTATTTATTATATATAGTATAAAAATATTTTCAACACCACAATATATAGTTTTTAAATAAATATTTGATCAAAAAGTGCGGCATTGAAAAATAATACTAACCTAAAGAATTTACACCCATCAACAGGAGTGGTCAAGAGAGAGAGGAAAGACTATCACATACGTTTTTTGAAGATCAAAAATAAAACCGCTCTGACATACTAAGCGGCTAAAATAAAAACATATTTATTATTTAATAGGTTCTAACGATTAATTTTGAATAAATCAAGACTATTTGTTAGAAAAAATATATTCATTTGAAACTACACCTAAATCTTTTAAAAATGTCATATCTACTTCCCACTTTATCTGCGAGCGATAGTTATAAACAGCAAAATGCGATTCAAGCAGCACTACAGCCTCTTCTTGTGATATACCATTAACCTTCATCATATGAGGCACAATCAGATCCCATCTTCCTTTTACACTACCCCACAAACCTGCATGTTTAACGCGATGACAGGCAGGACACAGGCCCCACAACCTTTCCATTTTCTGGATATTTTTATCATCATCATATACCCAATACTCATGCGCTTCTATTGGATGCGTTGGACCTTTACCTCTACAAATCTCACAGCGGTATCCAGCTTTTTGATAACAGATTTTCTTCAGGGCAGGCCAATCTTTTTCAAAATGCTTACGGGCATTTTCAAACCAGCTTGTAGAGGGAATCAGTTCTGGAATAAGTTTATATTTTTCATCGAAAGGATTGATTAAATATTCGGCATATAATGTTTTCTGAAATGCTTCCCATGATTGTCTTTTAACTTGCATATGTATCCTTATAAGTCTTATTTTTATATTTATATATTTTTGCTAAAGAAATTTGAAAATAATAAAATTATCTTTTATCTTCCACTTAATAGTTATTACTTTTTTATTCGAGGAAAATATGTTAAAAAATATGATAAAGAAAAGTTTATTGGCGTTAACGATTATAACGGCTTTTACACAGATGGCAAATGCAGACGATCTAATTGGAGCAGCAAGTTCAAACATTTCAACTCCGGGTAGTTCAACAGAGCAACAGGCTAACGGTTTAAACTTAGGATATTCAGATCCCGCATCTCAGTTTAAAGCGGGGCAAGATTATCTCATTATCAAACCTGCAGTCCCTGTTTCAAATAAAGATACCGTTGAAGTTATTAGTTTCTTCTCTTATGGATGTAAGCCTTGCTCTGACAGCATGAAGACATTAGATAAATGGAAAACGGACATGCCATATTATGCACGTTTGATTAGCTCTCCTATTTCACCTAACAATGCGATATCTTATCCAGCACGTGTTTTCTTTACACTTCAGAAGTTAGGAAAGGAAAGTTTGAATAAAGATTTCATGGAAGCCAGCATTTCAGGGAAAACGGATTTTAGCGATTTTAAAGTTTTACATTCATGGTTAGCCAGCCGTGGTGTTAATACTGATGATTTTGATAAAGCGTTTGATTCTAATGAGGTCGTTTCTAAAGTCTATGCTGGGCCAACTATTGTTCGACTTTATAATGTTCGTTCAATTCCTGCAGTAGTTGTTAATGGTCATTATCTTATTCCAGCAACAATCCTAAAGGATGAAAAGAGAACCACTGATGTTTTAAATTACTTGGTTGGTGTATCAAGTAAAGAAAATAAAAGTGCTAAATAATGCTATGAATACAACGATTACACTTACAAAGAAAATTGATTGGTTTAAAGCGATATTTAAGAATGATATAGCAACTATAAAGAAATGGATAAAAAGCACAAAGAATATTGATATTCAGGATAATGAACAATGCACTCCGCTTTTATGGGCTTGCTTCCTTGAGCGTAATGAGATTGTCTCAATACTCTTAGAAAATGGAGCCAACCCCTTTATTAAAGATAATACGGGTGTTTTCCCGTGGTTCATCTCTATGTGTAATAAAAGTGATAACGGCTGGGAGAAGTGGCCTCATCAATATGATGTATTTAATGAGTTAAAGAATACGTCTTATGTCAGCGCCCTTATTTCCAGCGTTATTAAATATTTCATTAAAAATAATGACTGGCTTGTTCTCAAAACGCTATTTGATTACATTCATCCTAATCATATTAAAGGTGTCCTTTACTGGAATAAAACTTCCTTCATTTATGATGTTATACCATTAACACATTTAGCTTATAGCCTTAACAATAAAAAGTTTCTATTTCTTTTAAAAGAATATGATTACAACGTAAATATTAAAGATCATGCTGGTAATAGTGTTTTAGATATGGCTTTGTGCGATGAATCGCAGGAATGGACTAACTATTTATTTCAGTCAGGCGTTTCTGAGTATAAAAAAGATTTATATTAAGAATAACCAATAAAAAAGAGGCTTACGCCTCTTTTTCTTCAAGATTAACATTAGGAACAATAGTGGATATCGCCGACTTATATACCATTTGAGGACGCCCTTCCACACCTTTACCATTCAGCCAAATCACATTATCATTAAATCCAGCAATACCGCCTACAAGTTTAATACCGCTTACTAAAAAAAGATTAATAATAATTTTCTTATCTTGAATAAACTTTAAATACTCAACTTCATCATTAAAAGACTTTATCATACTGCCCCCTTATTTTTATTATCTAACATATAATATAAGAAGGTTATAATATATTTTCACAATTAAGACAAGTTGTGATCCATCTTTTTTATATTAGAGTAGCGTAAATACAGAAGTTTTACCTCCCCACCTCTAAATCTAATATTCGCTTTGGCTATATTTTCATCATCCTCGTCTTTCAGGCTTAATATTTCACCAAGACCCATACGAGGATGCTTTATAATATCACCAACACTAAAGCCACTGTTATTAGGTTTACCTTTCATTTTCCTTCTTATCTGTGGAGCAGCATCCAAACCTTTTCTATCATTTTCCACCCTTGATTTACTGTAGGCAAGCTGCATACCATTAGGTTTTCCAGCATGCAGACCCCAATTGACTGGCATCGGAGTAGGAGGCCATGATGTATTAACAGGATAGATATACTTAGGATCAAAATCAGACAAATAACGAGACGGTTTCATCTCATAACGTTCACCATTCACCATACGTGTATCACTGAAAGACAATACAAGGTCTTCTTTAGCGCGTGTTACAGCAACATAGGCCAGCCTTCTTTCTTCATCGGCACCACCTTCAGCTATTGCCTTACCATATGGCGTCATTCCATCTTCCACACCAACGATATAAACATGTTCAAACTCTAATCCTTTAGAAGCATGAATACTGGATAGAAGAACCGAACCGCCTTCCTCGCTATTCCCACTTGAATCAAGCACTGTTCCTGTTATAAAGTCTGCTAAGAACTTACCACGTGCCTTTTGAGCCATACCATCCTCATCAGTATCGCCATCGCCTTCAAACTTAGTCAGAGCATTGATAAGCTCTTCTATGTTCGCTACCCGCTCATCATAACGCTCATCATTCTTATAAGCATCTTTGAGGCCAATACTCTCAATCCAGTTAGCAAACCCTTTAGCAAGACCATGTTTAACCAAACCCTCACGCCCTTCTTTCACTTTATCTAAAAAGTCTTTTGCCACAGTATCAACTACCGCATCTTTATTTTTAGGATATGCAAACCCTTCAATAACTTTTTCAAGACCTATTTTATTTTCAATTGCAATAGAACGCCATAGGTCCAGTCTTTTTTTACCAATACCTCTGGCAGGCTTACCTACCGCACGAATAACAGCACTTACATCATCAAGACTAACCAATATTCTGGCATGAGCCATTGCTGTTTTAACTTCCTCTCGCTCATAAAAGCGTAATCCGCCCACAATGCGATAAGGGATATTGCTCGAAACCATTTCCTGCTCAAACAGGCGGGACTGTGCATTTATACGATAAAGCACAGCAATATGTTCTGGAGGTATACCAAACTTTATTTTTTTCTGGATAAGTTTAGTTATTTCCCTAGCCTCATCCTCTTCTCGCTTGTATTTAGCGACATTAACTAAAGATCCTTCATCCTGAGAAGTCCATAGTTTTTTACCCATTCTTTTTTCAGCTCTTGCTATGATGTCGTTGGCAATACCCAATATATTACCTGTGCATCTATAGTTCTGTTCAAGTCTTACAACATTTTGCTTAGCGTAATCACGCTCAAAGTCGAATACGTTTTCAACCCTTGCTCCTCTGAATCCATAAACAGACTGATCATCATCCCCCACTGCAAATAAAGCACCGCTTTTTCTTATCAATAACTCAAGAAGCTCATATTGAAGAGGATTTGTATCCTGAAACTCATCAACTAACAGAATTCCCCATGAACCACTCATTTTTTCAAAGTAATCTTGGTCGTTTTTAAGTCTATCCCTTGCAAGCATCAAAAGCTCAGCAAAGTCTAAGCAGTTTTCATCCACGATACGCTGCTCATACTCACTATACATATTTAAATAAATCATATATTCTGGTGAGAACTTACTACTGCTGATATCTTTTGATCTAAGGCCTTTCTCTTTACAATTATTCACGAAGGTCATCATGTTTTTAATAGGATACATTTTTTCATCCCATCCTTTGTCTTTATAAAGACGTTTAACCAACGCTTTCTGATCATCTGTATCCATTACAGTAGCATTATTTTTATAGCCAAAGCCTATCCAGTCTTCTCTAATCCACTTATAGGCAATAGCATGGAAGGTTCCTATCACCAAGCCATTTGAAGCATTACCAATAGAGCGCTCCACTCTATCTTTCATTTCTTGAGCTGCTTTGTTTGTAAACGTAACAGCAAGGATATCGGAGGCTTTCATCCCACCGTCCTGAAGTAGTGCTGCTATACGTGCAATAAGTGTTTTGGTTTTACCTGTTCCCGCACCCGCAAGAATCAAAGCATGATGATTTGTAAGCTCTACAGCTCTTTGTTGCTCCTCATTAAGAGAGGACCATAATGGATTTTCTTTAAAATTAACTAACCACCCTTCTTGTTCACATTTAAACATTATTTTATTCCTTAATAAATCATCTTATTATTATAGCATTGCAAATTACAAAATCTCAAATCATTTAACTCAAAGCACCATAAAATAAAACCATGAAAAAGCCAGCGACAATCCTATCATAAGAAAAAGACGACTAATCAATAACAACTTATCTGATTTATCCATAATAGCTTTCGCATTCTCCGCATCGTTTTCCGATTGTCTTTTTAACTTTAATGACTCAATTGTTATACAAAGAGACACAAACAAGAAAACAAATGTGGATGACAATATAATACTCTCAAGCTTGTCGATAGTCATAAAAACTCCTGATTATTGGGTTATAAAATAGTCTTTAAAGTAAATTTTCCTTTTATAAGATAATAGTATATATATTAAATATTGATAGGAGGAACCATGAAAAAAGTCAGAACATTAGATGAATATGTCAATGAGCATACCATCAAGAATGCTGAAAGAGAAAAGCAAAAATATGCTAAACATTTTGATAAAGTAAACCAAAAGAAAAACGCACCTTCTGAAGAAAAGAAGCCCAAAGTAAGAAGACGTATGGATATACAAAGTTATATTATTTTCCTTTTAGGTCTTCGTGAATATTCACAAGCAGAGATCCGCACTAAACTTAAACTTCGTGAGCATACTGAAGAAGAAATTGATAATGCATTGAAATGGGCTTCAGAAAATGGATATCAATCAGATGAGCGATATGCGCGTTCCCAAATAAAATCCAGAAGTAGTCGAAAAGGAAATCGAACTTTACAGTATGAGATGAAAAGCAAAGGTATCAGTGAAGAAATTATAAAAGACGCTATCGCTGAATTGGATTCAGAAGAAAAGCGTGCTGCCCGCGCCTTAGATAAATATCGTAATAAAGAGATTGATCAAAAGCTTAAAGAAAAAGCCTTTCGTTCGCTTGCAGGAAAGGGTTTTTCTTATGGAAGCATCAAAAAAGCATGGGAGTATGTATTTAACAATGCTTACTCTGATGATTTTGAGTAGTTATCGCACGCGGATTCTTCTATTGGATAACTGAGGCTCCTTCTTTTCCAGCACTTCATTGAGTTTATCCAGAGTTAATGTAGCACCAGAACAAAAAGCGTGACCTCCACCACCCAATGTTTGAGCAAGATTATTCACATTAAGGCCATGACTGGATCTGAAGCTACATTTTATAAGGCCTTCTTTATTCATAAACCATGCCATACCAAACTCTGCCCTCTCTGACAGCTTATCAGCAGCATAGGAGGCAAAGTCCCAGTTAGCATTAACTACTAAACCCTGATGACCATCTATATAAACAGGTTGCGCCTCGCGTATGATTTTATCTAATAAAATATCAAACTGACTTTTTAGCGTGCGGCCTTTTTCAACAACAGCTTCAAAGTTTTTATCAAGAACATTAGAAAAAAGGCTCCAGTTCTTAAATGTAGCAGGGATAGTATCAAGAACACTTAAAACTTCATGTGTGTAAGGCAGTTTAAAATTTCTTAAATCTCGATCTTCTACGTATTGAAGCAAAAGAGGAACAGGAGTTTCAGGATACAAACTTTCCCAAGCCAAAACCGCGCCCGATTTACTCATGTCAAAGAGCGCATTTTTAAAACCTTTGAGGTTTTCCATAGCGTAGATATGGTGATCTATAACAAAAACATTATTATGCTTATCTAAATGATGCATTACATCAGCTTCATAAGCGAAGTCAGTAAAAAGTATTGTTTTATTTTTATAAAGCAAAGGTTCATCTGAATGTGTTGCGTGGTGATATTGGACTGAATCACCATATTCTTTCCATACTGCCCAAGCCGCACCAAAACCATCAGAACAATTCCCATGAGTAATAAGCACTTTTTCTTGAGAATCCTTAAAAAAATTTTGAATTATCATTAATAAATCCCATATATTAAATTTGTATCTTCATTATAGCAAAAAAGTCCTTATTGAAAAGGATAAAACAACGAGGTTTTAAAAAAATGCCAAAGATTTTAACATCCCTATTTGGAAACAGAAACTCCAGGATATTGAATAAGTATAGCAAAACAGTCCAGAAAATCAACTCATATGATTCTGCATTTAAGAAAATGGCTGATTTAGACTTCCACGCCAAAACACTTGATCTAAAGAATAAAATAGCACAGGGCGCAACAACGGACGACATTTTACCTGAAGCATTTGCTGCAGTTAAAGAAGCCGCAAACCGTATATGGGGGATTACACCATTTGATGTTCAACTTTTAGGGGGAATCATTCTCCATCATGGTAAAATCGCAGAAATGAGAACAGGGGAAGGCAAGACATTAACCGCGACCTTCCCGGCATACCTCAATGCGTTAACAGGGCGAGGCGTTCATGTAATCACAGTAAACGACTATTTAGCAAAACGCGATTCTGAAAAAATGGGCAAGCTTTTCTCATTTTTAGGCCTGACTACGGGATGTAATATTTCTGGTCTTAATCATCTCCAGAAGAAAGAAGCCTATAATGCTGATATTACTTACGGAACTAATAACGAGTTTGGGTTTGATTATCTTCGTGATAATATGGTTTTTGAGATGCAAGACAAAGCACAAAGAGAGTTAAACTATGCCATCATTGATGAAGTGGATTCTATCCTTATTGATGAAGCTCGAACACCTCTTATCATCTCAGGAGCTGCTGAGCAGGCCTCGGATATTTATTCAAGAATAGATTTTATCCCTCGTGCTTTAAAGCCAGGTGTAAGGACAGACATGAATAAAGACTTCATTGAAAGTGAAGATTATATCATCGATCTTAAATCACGACAGGTACACTTGACAGAACAAGGTCATGAACGCGCTGAGCAAATGATGGTTGAACTTGGGATTTTATCTGAACAAGATTCTTTGTATAGCACTGAAAACATGTCTTTGCTCTTACACCTTCAGGCGGCATTAAAGGCTCATACGTTATTCCAGCTTAATCAACATTATATTATTCATGATGGTGAGGTGAAGATTGTAGATGAGCATACAGGAAGAATCATGGAAGGCAGACGCTGGAGTGAAGGTCTTCATCAGGCTATAGAGGCTAAAGAAGGCGTTAATATCTTACCCGAAAACGTAACACAGGCTGCTATTACACTTCAAAACTATTTTCGTATGTATAAAAAGCTTTCTGGTATGACAGGAACTGCAGATACTGAGGCTTACGAGTTTAATGATATTTATGGCTTAGAGACTATTGTTGTTCCAACTAACAAACCTGTTAAACGTAAAGACTTCTTAGATCAGGTGTTCGTTTCATCACAAGGTAAATTCAAAGCTATTATAGAAGATGTCAAAGACAATAATCAAAAAGGCAGACCTGTCCTCATAGGAACAGGTTCTATTGAAAATAATGAGCTTCTTTCAAATATCTTAACAACCGCTGGCCTTAAGCATGAAATTTTAAATGCTAAACAGCATGACCGTGAATCCGATATTATTGCACAAGCTGGGAAGCCGGGAGCAATAACCATAGCAACCAATATGGCAGGACGAGGCACTGACATCATTCTTGGAGGAAATATCGAACCTGAGATTGAAAAAATTAATGCTGATGAAACGTTATCAGATGAAACCAAAAATATGTTTATAGCAGAACTTAAAGAAAAGTGGAAAAAAGATAACGCTTTCGTTTTATCACAAGGTGGACTTCATATTGTTGGAACAGAAAGGCATGAATCAAGACGTATCGATAATCAATTGCGAGGACGTGCTGGACGACAAGGTGATCCGGGATCATCGCGTTTCTACATTTCATTTGACGATCCTCTATTGAAAGTTTTTGCTGGCAGCAAAGCCATTGAAGCATTAAAACGTTTACGCTTGAATGATGATGAGGCTATTCAGCACCCTCTGGTTTCCAGAAACTTGGAATCTGCACAACGCCGTGTTGAAGGCCACAACTATGATATTCGCAAACAACTTTTAGAATATGATGGTGTTACAAATGAGCAAAGAAGGGCTATTTATTCACAAAGAAATGAAATACTTCATGCCGATCATAACTTTATTAGAGAAATGGCTATTCAAATGATACAAGAGTCTTTACAGAGACAGCTTGACTACCATATTCCACGTGAATCATCTTATGAACAATGGGATTTAGAAGGACTTAGCAATGTGTTGACTCAGGAGTATGATTGCCTTGTTGATCTTAAAGAACTTTCAGAGCAGCTAAACTTCTCACCTATTGATCTTCATAATAAGGTGATAGAGATTGTTCTTTTTGTTTATAAAAATAAAGAGACTTGGCTGAATCCAGAAATATTGAGAGATTTAGAGCGTAAAATTATTCTTGAATGTTTAGATCGTGAATGGCGTGAGCAACTTTCTGCCTTAGACTATCTCAAAACTGGCATACATCTTAGAGGCTATGCTCAAAAAGATCCTAAACAAGAATATAAAAGAGAAGCATTAAAACTGTTTAAAAATATGCTGAGCAATGTCAAACAAGAAGTCAGTCGTTATTTACTTTCGATACAGCCTTTAGTGCAGGATGAAGAAAATAAAACACTTGAAATTGATACAACAAACAGCTAATATAAGCTAAAACTGATAAGGAATAATATGCAGATCAAACTACAGAGGTTTATTCTTGAGTCCATGTGAATATTTTTAATTCACAGGAGTATTCATGGACAAGATTTTTTTACACCATATTAATGGTGGAGTAAGTAGCTTTAAAGACCTTGAGGCTGCATACAAAGCGCTTGGTCGCGCCTTCATTCGTGACTATGTAGGAAAACAGTATAATTACTCTTATACCGAAACCTATTTTGATAACGGATTAAAATCACGGCGAATTGAAGGACGGGCGCATTACATCATGAGAGATGATGCTGGTGAAGCGATAACCTTTGAGGACTTTTCTTTCATTCGTGAAAAAGAAGCAAAAGCATTCAAGCATTATTGGGAAAATCGCGTAATCAGAAGAAATACTGGCCCCATTGAAAGAACAGGAGCCAGGGGTCGTCGTAAGGTTTACAGGCATCCTAAAACGCTTCAGGAAAGAAGGGAAAGTCAGGAAGATAATGAGATTAATGAATACAATGTTAAAATAAGAGCGAAAAGGAATGCTGTTAATCTTCCAAGCTATTATGATGATATTCCTCGTTCTGATAGAGGCGCTCGTAACTGGAAGCACTATAGAACCAAACAATATAAGGAATCCTGATGTTCATTTCACATGATAACAAAATATATGATGGTCGATCTAGTTAATTAACTGGAGATCATTATGAAAGAAAAATATTTTCGCCTTTTTGAGTATAAAAACGGCTTAGAAATAGAAGTTACAAAAGTATATAATCTGCACTCTCTTTTTTCATGTGGCTATCTTGATTATCATGATCTAGGTAATATTATTGATGAAGAGAAATCATTTGTAAATGATGAAGATTGTCATGCTATACAGCGCAATAAATATCGTTATACTTTGTGTCATACTTATATTGTTGCTGATGAAAAAGGAGTATCGGTTGCGTTGGAAACATTGGAAACCGTGTATGACAACTTCATAGCACAGTTTTCTGATTTGGATGTGGATGGCTTGTTTAATGTTCCAGATGTAGTACGTGGAGCACCTATAGAAGGAACAGGTAAAACATGTTTTTTCAAAAAATTAAAAGCAATAAAGTGCTTAAATGAGATAAAACAGACATGTGCAAGACATCTTGATGAGTTTGAACCAGATGTAAGGCCAATCAGGAAGCACCATAATATAGGATGTTGGGAAGATGCTTATTATTTTAGGGGACATCAATCCAAAAACTGGAAAAACTATCGTAAAAAACAGTATAAATAAGCCTCTTCGGAGGCTTTATTTTTTTAGCCTATTATTTATAATAGAGTATTATATTTTTAAATGAGGCCAATATGAGAAAAATAGAAGATCTGCCCATTAATGTCTACAATAGGGAAGATATCTCTGAAGAGAAGGCATTTGAACGCCATGCATTCCATATCGTTGTTATCTATGAGCATAAGTTCTTAAGCTTCCTTCAACGATTTAACAAAAACAGCAATCTTATGAAAGCCGGTATATCATACTTTAAAAAACACGATTATGAGAATCAGCATATTTTGAAATACGAGGGTTTAAATGGTAATATTATTATCAGATTCCCATATAAAAGTGGCAAGAATCCTTTACTTAACACAGAAGATAAAAGGAATAGTAAAGCAGCACTTGTTGTTCTACATCGTATTCTTAATCAACAAGGCAGGATTAAGTGGATTAAAGATTTAGATGATGATCTTCTAATGGATAATCGGGAGTTTTCTAAAAAACTTGGAGCTTATTATGAAAAGCAACACTTTGAAGATAAAATGAGAGAAATGCTTGAGCTTGAGGGAATGCAAACCCTGACTGAAGCACAGCGAGATCAAGCCCGATATGAGCTTGGAGAAAAAGAATTTGAGAGAAGAATGCGTGAAGGAATCCCCATTGTATTTAAATAGGTAAATAGGTAAATATGAACATCAGAAAAATATTAGCAGATGACGACATAGAACAACTTCAGGAGATCTTTAGCGAGACTCCTGAACTTATATATAACTGTAAAATCTCAAATCAGGATGTATTATCCTGGGCGTTTGCTCACAAAAGATGTAAGTTATGTATAGCCTATTTAAAGAAAAACTTTCGCATTGAACATATTCTTTCAACAGATTATACCTACAGTGGATGGCATACCCTTCGCCTTAATCCAACCCTCACCTTTGCTAAACAGCTTTCTAAGTTAAGCGGTTTTGATAAAGCGATTAATCACTACAATAATAAAGGCAATACGCCTTTAGCCACTATGATTTGCTACGACTTGCAGCTAAAACCTTTTGAACTGAATAAAAAGAAAAGCATCGCACTTATAGGCTTTATGGTCGAACATGGCGCTGATGTAAATAAACCTCAAGAAAAATCTGGTAAAAATGCGCTTCAGCTTATTGCTGAAAAAGCACTATATAAACCACTTTTATTGTCATACTTAAATATAATCATATCTAATACTCAACATACTATTAACTTTAACTATCAGGATAATGATGGAAACACCCTTTTCCACACAATGAGTAAAATGATCAACAAGGTTTCTAACGAATCAAGCGTAAATAAACAGATTCTTTCTTTTATAAACACCTTCGTAGAATGTAATAAAGCTGACATTACGATAAAAAATAAAGAAGGAATTTCTGCAAAAGATATTCTGACAGGACATACAGATCAGTTTTCTACTGAAATAAATGAGATAATAAGCAACAATTTGCAATATAGGCTGAAAGAGAAAGCAGTAAAACCGAAAAATAGTGTCTTTACCGCTTCAAAAAGAGTAAGATTGTAATTTACTTCTTGCCTTTATCTTCAATGAGAGGCATTGCCATAAAATCAATACCCTGGAATTTTATAGGTTGTTTTAAAGCCGCATCCATAAACTGCATAAAATGCTGGAAATAAGGATCTTGCCACGGAGAGACAGCCTGCATTTTAGCAATAACAGGATCTGCATCCTGACCAAGCCATTCAAGTTTAAATTGTGCCTCAAACTTTTTCATGAAGTTATGCCTTTTAGCGGCTATTCTCTTAGCTGCTAGCGTGTTCATCTTATCTTTCAACAGATAAAGCTCTTCATGAAGAGTTCCAATAGAAGATGTTGCTGAGTTTAAATATGCCTCAAGGCTGATATGTTTTTTAATCTTTTCACTCTCAGTATACAACGGTTTTTCTCTTGCTACACCTTCAATAAAAAGTTCTGCTATCCCTACAGCGCCCAATGTTTCAAGCCTATGGGCATCCTGAACTATTTTTCCTTCTATGGAAGACATATTTGTTATAACACCGGAACCTTGAAAATGAACATTCTTAAGTATATCAACTATTAAGGATATTTTATCATGTGGCACCTGATAAACTTTTAAAAAAGCCACGGCTTGTTTTAAACCAAGATCATTTTTATTATACGTGGGCTTAGCTAAAACATGAAGAAGCGAAGCTAACTGAACCACTTCCATATCTGCTGTTTTCTCATATTGCGCAAGTTTTATTGCCATACGTGTAACCCTGATAACATGCTGCCAGTCACACAGAGGTTCTTTTTCACATAAATCTAAAACTTCTTCGCTTATTTTTTTTACCAACTCGCTCATAAACTTACCTTTTTAAAATGTTATCTATTATGTTTATCCCAATCTATTACGTTTTTCAATGTTTGCCCTTTATTTTTTGTAAATAAAATTAATCATTTTACTGATAAATACAAAAAAGGCTTATTTATATTGATAAGTATTAGTATTTGCCTTAGAATTGAATAATGAATAACGCAGGAGGATATATGGAAGAGTATTTATTTGAAGTGGTTTTCTTTAGTGGTTCCATATTGTCATTGGCGCTTCTATTAAAAGAACAACGTTTTTTCAATATCTTCCTGTTTTTTTCTAGCGTGATTTTTACTATTATTTCTTTTTTATTTCCATTCAGCTATGATCCTTTACATATTGTTCTTTATGGACTGCTTGGATTGCCAGCTTTAATTACTATAGCAAGTTTTTGTTTCATTCTCTGCTATTATCTAAATAAGGGAATAAAATACACATTACAACCAGGAAATCATTATGACATTTAATAACTACTCTTCTAATGACCAACAGCTTATTCAGCACTGTCTGAAGAAAATCGAAAATATCAATGTAAATGATAAAATAGCTTTACTATCAGGTAATGCAAATCAATCTGAACTGGAGAACTTATCTGAGACCGCAAAGAAAATCCAGATTATCAACGCAGATCTCTCCTCCCGCCCGGACTTGAAAGAAGCCGTATTAAAGCAACAATTCGAGTCGCTTATTAACAATATTGACATGTATAACAATAAGCCATTTAAACAAACTCCTTTACTTGTTTTTCAGGAAAAAAGACGTAATGAGATCCTTCATGATGCTCAGAAAGATTTAAATATATGGTATAAGGAAGCAGGCGCAGAATGGGTTAACAGTAAAATCCCTGTTGACAAACTCAATGCATGGAACAATCAGCCATTTTTAAACCAGATAGTTAAGTTAGTATTAAGGAATGCATACGACCTTTCAGAAAGCAGTGAAATCCTTAATAGCAGTATTGGAAAAGGCAACCGCGAACTATTTGATTTAGCATTATCATGCAACGCTTCGGTAAATGGTCCTGAGAATGCTTCTAAGGCTTTCTTAACACCATTAGCTCATTACCCTAGACCTTCATCTAAAAGAAGCGCTGAAGCAACTCAGGAGCTTTATGACTACATGCTGGAAGAACTTTTAAGACGTGGTGCTGACATTAACCGTTTTCATAATAACTCAAGCAGCTATGTAAACTTAAGCATGACCACAGGCAACACTTATCAGCTAACGAAACTTCTGGAAAATGGAGCAAAAGCAGATAATAAATGGACTGACGAAAAAGGCTTGGTGCATTCCACGTTAAGTAAAGCACAGGCTGACAAAAAAGGATTTGCACCACTGATTGAAGAATATATCGAAAAGCAAAAGGTTAAACAGCACGCCTTTAAGTTTTAATATTTCTGATAATCTTTTGATAATCCTCATCAAGCTTCTTTAGTAAATCTGCCTGAGACTCAGGCAGATTTTTATTTAGGTATTCATCCTCATTATTGTAAAAATCCGAAACATATTCATAGTGAGGATATAATCCACAACAAATATCCTCCATTGTCATAATAACGCTTTCCATCATGGTGCTTTCTTTAATAAAAAAAGGTATTACACCTTTATATGTTAATAGATAAGAAAAAACCGAAACTGCCGAGTTTGCTTTAAAAACATGGGGGTGAGAACGAAGATTATTACCTATTTGGTAATCAGCATACCAAATACTGGAGGATTGATCATTTTTTGACAACATAATGACTGATTGTTTATCGACACACTTTTCCCGCCATTGCTTCAACTCATTAAGAGAATAGATAGCATAAATCTTTTCATAATCATTAAGAAAACATTCTTTCCTTTCTCTTACACAACGGGCATTTCTTGAAACCATACAACAGGAACTTAAAGTAAAGGAACCAGACTCTGAAGAGCTTAACGCATAATCCATATCTAATCCACTTATGACTAGAAAGACATCATTTTCACTATAAGGATAATTTTCTTTTTGGCATTTCATATACACCTCTCTCTTATCCCTGTATTATGAAAAAATCTTCGTCCTCTCCAGATTTTACGTTCTCTAATGAACTGATTGTTGTGTTTAAGTCTACTTTATCATAAAAAGTAACGACTTTCTCATTTTTTATTTTAAAAAAATCAGATACACGTTGTTTTGAGGTGGCTTTGATCACATAAGGCATCATTTTATTATCTTTCATTGTTTCAACAAAGAAAACATTAGCGTCCTCATTATCAATAATAATAACCTTATCTTCATCCATTGTTAAAAAAGCATCACGAATCGTATTTAACGTCTCTAAACTTATCACCGAATATGGCATAAAATTATACTGTTTATAATACTCAAAACAAAAGTCCAACACACTCTTCTCATCTTCAGCAACAAATATCTGAGTATGAAGATCTGAATAGCAGAAGCGGTTGGTCAGTATAATCTTAGCAAGCTTCTTAGCATCAATTCTTCCACCATGCGCTTCTAAAATAGCCTCAATATTAATAATCGGGCCTAGCACGGCTAAAAAAATATTTTCACTGATAAATTTATTCTCAATCATTACATTATCCTTTTATGTCATTGTTCTTATTTTAAAGGATTAATCTTAAAAGATCCATCTTATCATGCATCTTCTTTATCAACATAAACGAAATTATATTGATCTGTCTCACCATTTTTTACTTTTTCCATATTCGCAATAATATAAGCCACTTCACTCGCATTAAAAGCTGCTTTTAGTTCTTTATTTTGTTTTTTGAGATACTTTTCCAACTCATGCTTTGTTCTTGCTTGATAAAACCTAATTTTCCTAACATCGTCTTCAAGAACATATCCCCATAGTTTCCGCTTACCTAATCCAAAAGATGGAATAACTTTAACTTTCTTTAGATCCTTTTTATTGAGCATCTCCAGCATCATTTTCATATCTTTGTATGAATAACACAAAGCAAGCCTGCTTTCTTCGCCTGGGGCAAAGTTTTTTATAAAACTTCTTATATAAGACACACCATCAGAGACATATATACCCTGATTTTTACTTCTTGAAAACTCAAGTGAGCGACCCGTATCATGCTTCGTTTTATGTATAGCAAAATACAGGCACTCCTCTGGATAAGGATAATGTTGATATTCCATATAGCCACCTTTTAATTAGTATTCTTATTAAGATATAGCAGTAAGTAGCAAAGATCAATTGCCGTTCTGATTTTTTAATTGCTAACCATATCAAATATTGCTAAAATCATAAAAAACAAAGGAGGTCATACGAAAATACAAAACAATACAACGTGTAGTTATCTTTTTGATGTTTCTGTAAAAGAACATCTCGATCTTTACTATGGATTAAAAGAACGCACAGGCTATGATTTAAAGAATAGAGACATACTTGTTTCAGAAATTTCTGGTATTCTAAGAAACCATATTACCTTATCAGGATATGACTATGTAATTTATCCTGAAAGCAGTTCAGGCTTCTTAGAGGAGATTTTATCTCTATGTAAAATCAGAAAGTACAAGATCACCAAGAATACCAAAGAAGACATTGTGGCTAAGATTGATATATTAAAGCTGCAGAAAAAAGAAAAAGAAAGCCATTTGAAACATATTGCCGAAATGGATGATACATTTAAGATTCGTATGCTGAAAATTAACCAGCGTAAGAAGTATCATGCTTACTTATTCAGAAATGAACTACTGGATTTAAAGGGGAAGGGCTTTATTTTAGACGATAGTTGTTTTTCAGGCACAACGTTTGACGCTTTACAGTTGCTTTACGGTAAACACGATTTGTTTGCTATCTTTGCAAAATAAAAGGGGCATAGCCCCTTTTTTCATATTACTTCTATTAGCTTTTTTCAGAGAATAAATCTTCGAATAGCTTATCAACATTATCAACGTTAATATCTGTTGTATGTTTTTTCCTTGGATTAACATACTGTGTATTTTGCTGTTGTTGTTTTTCTTCATACGCATCAACTAAAACAGGCATTTCAAATACTATTGGAGAATCGGGAACATCTACTGGTTTTTTAGCAAACTGTGCAGCCACTTTCCTGACATCTAACTCCATTTTATCTTCGAACTTAGGCGTATGTCTTTCGATTCTGTAAACGTCTTTAATCTCTTCTTCAGCGTCATTCTTATCCTCTATTTTCTCAACAGCAGAAAGAGTGGATTCTTTAGCAGGTGAAGCATCTTTATTAATAGCTAAAGTATTCTTGAATGAAGGGCGACGGATTCTTGGGGTGTAAACCACATCACTGTTTGCCGTTTTCTTCTCTTCTTCTACGCTCTCAGTATTATCTAACAGACTTACTGGAGTCTCTATAACACTTTCAGTTTCCTTTTGAACTTCTTCTGACTCATCCAGGAAAACCTCTTGAGCTTGTTGCTCAGATTCAACATTTTCAGTTTCAGTTTCTTCTTTCATTATATCATTTGATTCTGATTCCATGTTTTCCTGAAGGTTATAAGCTTGAACGATTTCTGGCTCAATCTCTACAGGCTCATCCATCACATTCTCTTCTGGCAGAGCAAACATTTCAGGCTCATACTGTGGTGAAACATTATCCTGTAATGGCTCAGACACTGCATCTACAGCCTGATCAAAAGAACGCTCTTCATAGAAATCCTGATTCCTGTCGTTATTAAATAAATCATCAAGACTTGAAGCCTTTGGCACATTTACGCTGTCAAAATCAGACAGGTCTATAGCCTTATTCGCTCTTTCTTCAGCCTTTTCAATCATTACAGGCGTTATATTTCTAACAAAGCTTACAACATTAATATCTTCTTCAAGGAAACGCGGTTGAACCTTGCGATTATCTTGCTCTTTATAGATAGGGAAGATACCTTTAACGTAAGGATCGATAAATATATCCTCATTTATTTTATCAATAAGCTTATCCTTATAAATAATCTGATGGATACTTGCCTTTAATGAAATTTGCTTATTTTCAATAGAAAGAGGCTGTTGTTTTTCAGGCGAGTCCAGTTTCTCGATCTCAGGCTTAGACTCCAGAGAAATCGTATCTGTATCTCTATTACGTTTATTGTTTTTGGAGGATACTGGCTTTCTTGCAACTTCGCCTTCTACTACTCTATAATCAGCCCATAATAACCACCAACATAAAGTTGCTAACATTTCCAGCAACGCTGCTAATAATAAGCTATAGAACAATGTCATAGCATCAGCATTTATACCCTTGAATGTTCCCATAAGCTTCTCAGCAACTGGATCTAATCTTGCGTTATCCTTTGCAGCAGCAGCTTTCCGGTCCATTTCTATGGCTTTATCTCTTAATGAAGCAATACGCTTAGACTCATCCATTTCAACATTAAGAGCTTCTTTCTTCGCTTGAAGACCCGCTATGTTTGCTTTAATACGTTTACAGTTTGTACAGGCACGAGGTGTTAACTGGTTAATCTGAATATCTACGTTGGCTATATCGCGTGAAATAGCAACGACAGAACGCGCATCTGTATTTTGCATAAGCTTCTTTGTTTCTTCAGATTGCGCAGCAATGTCTTTAACCTGCGTTGATTCCGTTGCTCGTAAGTTTCCTGCATTTGAGCTGGTAGAAATAAAGAATATAGTATGACTATAAAGAGTCGCTAATAAAGCCACAATCCAGATAAGAGAAACAACACCCCATCCAAACTTACCAACTCTTCTTCGTGTTAATGCAGGAAGAAGATGCGCACTAAGCGCTACCCCGCCTGACAAAAAGGACATAATAATAGCTTCACTTAAGGAGCCACTTCTTGCCCATGATGCTTCGGTTATCATTGCCAGCGACACTGTAGTGAATGTAATAGCCAGCATAAATATAATAAACGTCTTCCATTGACGCAAACGTTTATTTTCATAAGTAATATCAGACATTTTCGACCTTCTATTAAAGTAAAAGTAAATGTAAATTACATAACTTTTTTTCATTTTTCAAATATAGAATAAAAAAAGAAGCCACTTTATTTTATTTGATTAAGCCCTAAAATAAACGCTTCCTTCTTTATATTATAACATAAAATTTTAAAAACACCTACAGTGAACATTCTCTGAGCAGTTATGGAGAACGCCTATCGTACAGCATAATTGTTTTTTACATCTCTTTATTTATTTCTTTGTTCTTATCACTAAAAAAGCTTTATTAGCATACTCTCCTATGATATTCTCACTATTAATCATTGAGCAATGTTTTAGAAAACATCAAAAAAATGATTTATTCAGAATGTTATAGCATTGTCTGAATATCACAGCAACCTGTATTTTACGCAAGTGATTACATAGTAAGCGGTTGTATTGTTAATCTAAAAAATAGCTTGATAGCGATTACCGCAGTATGATATAGTCTTTTTAAGATAAACAAATAAGGAAACTTTTATGACTGATAAACAAAGCAAGAACAAAGACAACCACATTTGTAGTTTTTGCCAAAAGAGCAAAAATCAAAATCCCGAACTCGTATTTGTTTCCGCCGGGCCTGCTGCAACCATATGCAGTGAATGTATAGACCTTTCTGTAGACATTGTTAAACAAGAAAAAGTAGTTCGTGAAAAAAACACTCCTGCTGAAGCTAAAACTAATAGCGTAGCAAAACACACACCTCGCCAAATTAAAGATTTTCTGAGCGAATATGTTATTGGTCAGGATAGCACCAAGAAAACATTGGCTATTGCTGTATACAACCATTATCATCGGTTACAACTGATCAAGGATGGCAAAGACGATAATATTCTTAAAAAGTCTAACATTCTGATGATTGGCTCAACAGGTTCAGGCAAAACACATACCCTGTCTACGCTTGCACGTTTCCTTGATGTGCCTTTTGCTATCGCAGATGCAACCACCATCACAGAAGCAGGTTATGTAGGTGATGATGCTGAAAATATTATTGCTCGTCTTATTGAAAACGCGGGTGGTGATGTTGAAAAAGCTCAAAAAGGCATCGTTTATATTGATGAAATTGATAAGATTTCCCGTAAAGGTGAAAACGCATCTATTACCAGAGATGTCTCAGGAGAAGGTGTGCAGCATGCACTTCTGAAGCTGATTGAAGGCACTGTTTGCTCAGTTGCAGCTCAGGGTGTGCGTAAAGCATCAGGCCAGCCAGTAACCATGTTTGACACATCTAATGTGTTATTCATCTGTGGCGGCGCTTTTGACGGCTTACCTAAAATCATTAGCGCAAGAACAGAAGATAAAGGAAGTATTGGTTTTAGTGCTCCTGTCTCTGTTAAAAAAGAAGCTGCTTCTTATGATATTCTACCTAAGATTGAAACACAGGATCTTATTAAGTTTGGATTAGTGCCTGAACTTATTGGTCGTCTTCCTATTATTACAACTCTTCAGGATCTTGATAAAGAAGCGCTTAAAAGCATTCTAACCAAACCTAAAGATGCTTTAGTAAAACAGTATCAGACATTATTTTCTACCCATGATGTTGAACTGTCTTTCACGGAAGATGCTTTAGAAGCAGTTGCTCAGGAAGCTATCAATAAAAAAACCGGAGCACGTGGTCTGCGCTCTATTGTTGAGCGAGTTCTGCAGGACGTAATGTTTGAACTACCAGAAATGGAGAAAGGCTCTAAAGTGGAAATCACTGATGATATGGTTAAAGGATCAAATCCACTTCAAATGAAAGTAGCCTAACTGCTAACAAATAAAAAAAACAGGCATTGCCTGTTTTTTTTATGTCTTTTTTTCTTAACGCTGAATAATCATTGGGCCAACATTACCACCATTATTCGCAGGGCCTGCTGCTTGATAGGTATTACCACCCGAAAGAGGATAACCATAGAAGTTTGATTCTTCTTTTGGCGGTTCACTTAAAAGGTTACATCCATGACCATCAGTATCTACAACACTATTGGTATAACTCGAAAGCGTTATTACAACAGTTTTCTTTTTAGGACAAACAAGACCTTGAACCAGATTTCCATTATCTTCATTACCGCCAACCACTTCATTTAGGCGACTTACTGTAGCCAATATTTGCTCTTGATAACTATCATACTTTTTAATCTTAAATGTAGGATCTGCTCTTACTCCCCAAACTAACTTATAGCCACGTTTTTTAAGGTCATAACTAAGCTGTTGATAAGATGTTCCTTTACTAACAAGGAATGTGGGTTTATTTTCTTTTTTAGCTGTATCTGTTCCTGCATCTGCCGCCTGAGCCATACTTACCAAAGAAAGAGAAGCTAATGCTGCAATAGCTGTTTTTGTTATTAATTTCATTTATGTTCTCCGTGATTATTTTCATCTTAGGGTTAAGATGCAATATTATAGATTGCTGGTCAATATCTAATTTAAAATATCTTATTTTGGGGAGATTTCAAGAGGCTGAAAAGAGAAAAGAGGCACAAGCCTCTTTTTTATTAATGATTGGATGCTTTCACTCTTTTTTCGAAGAAATCTCCGAAGCTATTAACTGCTCTTACCGAAGGACTGTCTTCGTTATTATCCTGTAGAGCTACTGTTTTTCCTACGGACACTGCATCTCTCACTCGTTCTACAGCAGCTTGTTTTTCCGCCTGAGTAGTTCTTAAATGTGGAGCTAAAGAACCCTCTCCTGGAGAAGTTATTGATTGAGTTGCGAAGCTGTTGGCTGAAATAATCAACAGAGAGCATAAAATATATTTTTTCATAAGGCCTCCTCTTTTAGGTTCTTTATTATATATCATATGGAAATGACATCCAAGTGATTATTTTACAAACTGACTTATAGCATGATTTTTTATGAATAAACAACGCATTACTTCTGGCAAACTTATAATTTCAGATAACATATTTTTGCTTTCTCGCCTCATAGCGTAGTCAAATATAGTTAGTCCATAATCATCTTTTTCAATATAGTTAATTTTTTTATTTGCCAGATGCTTCATAAAACCAAGCTTATTAAAACAAACAATAATATGAGCAAGGTTTTTCCCTGTGCTATCTATATAAGTCATATCAAAATGTTTACTATTAATCGCCAGTGAAAACATCTTTTCAGTGGAAGAATATGACTTACAAATATCCAGTAAGAAATCAGGATAATTGTTGAAATTAATTTTTAACGTTTTTCGATTTTTCTCAATATATTGATACATTTTTAAGAATATATCTTCATGCGCAAAAGGTAAAAACTCAAGACACCTTTCGTCAAAAACAATATTATTTTTAAGTAATATTTCTAATATTTCCAGATCGCAGTTTCTTATGACGCTTTCAATAATATAGCCACCCTGCTCTTTTTCATCCACAGGAAAACGCTCAGTATTAAAATACTTTATCACCCCATCTAAATCTCTTTCTTCACAACTTCGTATTAGCTCATCCATTATTTCGCCTTCTTCTTAAACACCATAAGAACAAGTTAAAACAAAAGATGAGCTTTGTGAATACATGAAATGTTTTTGTATTAAAGTTTAACTATTTTTTTTCGTGACAAATGCCAGTTTTGCGTATCATTTACTAATAAAAAGAAGTCTGACCCATTAATACCTGTCCTTTCCTGAACCTTTTTCTTAATATCTTTATTAATATTTTTCATAGTAGGGTAAACGTAATGTTTATTTAATACGCCTCCTTCAATCCAAAACTGAATACGTCCCACGAGATCAGCAGCAATCTGAAAATCAATACCTTTCCATACTAACCATTGTGACAGCGCTGAGTTATTCAGAATATAATCATCTATTGCCTTTTTACCCTCAGAAGTATGCTTATCTATGGATGCTGAGCAGTATGGTCCTACATAACCTAAATCTAAAACTGATGAAGAGATATCAACCTGTTTAACCTTTTCTGTCTGAAATGCTATATCCACAAAAGGCAAAAATATTGGACTTCCTTCTTTTTGTGTTGCGGTACCAAGTTCCATACACGTTATCATCAACTCAGATACGCCTTTGTCGCGGCATGATTGCATCCATATATCCCAACCCCCATCAAATTTACCTAAAGAAGAATTGGGGAAGCGTTTTGTTCCTGCCACACGCCATGCTGCAATACCTCGCTCCCACCAAGTCAAACTGTTGTCCCAGGCGACTTTTAAAGCCTCATCAATAGATTGTTCATCTACAGCATTTAACTTATATTTGTTAAGATACTCAGAAATCCAACGCGTACAGGAAACCCAATCATTGGCGGTTCTATCTTTAACGCTATCTGCCCACTTAATAGCCTGTTCCACCATAAATACTCCACCACCAAGACGTTCAATATCATCTTTTTTCCAGCCCTGACTCATACTTTCTATGATAACCTCTGGTGAACCACCAGCGACATCTTCAAAGGCTATTACAGCCATTCTATACCTAGTATAAGCCGGATCTAAGGCATACATCCATTTAGCAGCTAAGGCAGCATCATGAGCCTTTCCATGCCTGATACTTTTATGAAGATGAGAGACAAGCTTCCATTTGTCATCAGGTTTAAAATGCCAGCCATCAAGATAGATACCTTTTTTAGGTTCTAACTGTTCTGTTGTTGCGCTATTATTACGTTTTGTTAAATGATCACCAAAAGCCATTGATTACTCCTTTAAAGTATAAAAATAAAAAGAGAGCCTAAGCTCTCTTGGATTATACGATATCATAAGACCTTTAAAGAAATTTAATTAACGCATTCTTGGGCGTTGACGAGATGGCTCAGCTTCTTGTTCTTGTTCTTGTTCTTGCTTAAGAACACGGATTTCTTCAGGAAGCGGTGTTAAAGCAATCAGTTTTTCTGAAACAAAGTTAAATCCAGCAGGTGTGATTTTAATTGTGCGGTCATCGGAGTTGTACTCAGCGAAACCATTCTTCTCAAGTGTCTTATTTGAAATAAGGTTGCGAATAACCTGGTCAATTTTAGAATCACCACGATTTTTAAGAGGGAGCATATCTTCGTCAGATAAATTATCTTCGATACGAGATAAAATAGCTTTTTTCAAATCAGTTGTAGAGACATGCGGATCATTAAGATGAACTTTTGCCTGAGACAGAATAAACAGAGCGGGGAACACGAGGTCTTTTTCAGAAATACGATCAGTCATTTTACATTCCTTTCTTAGTTAGTTAAATATACATTAAATCAAAACAGTACATATATACTAACATAACTGATCGTTGTGTACAACCACCTTTTAAAAGAAATAAGGGGAAAACACCTTAATCTTCATGAACTGTTATATGTGGAAAAGTAATGGTCTTATAGAGGAACTCTGGACCTAGATTTCTTTTTAGCTCATTTTCGATAGGGGTTAATCTCTTTCTTATTTTCTTCGTAGCACAAGCGCCTTTACATTTAGTCTTGCCTGCGGAGTTAATCATAACCAGTATCATTTTGGAAACCTCAAGAGCCATTTGCGAGAATGATTTAGTAAGTTGAGGATCTGATTCAATAACCTTTTTAAAATCATCATCTTCACAATAACGCGCAACTTTTATCATGAGCCACGCCTGTGTAAACGCATTATCAAGCTCTTCTCGATTCTCTTTTATTTCACACCAACGTCGGGACGACTCCCTTTCCATTTCATTTACAAATCCATAGCGCAACATCTCATAAATATACTGAGCTTCTCTTTCATCATCAAAATTAACCTGTAAAAACCCTTCATGTCCTATACCTGTAAAAACAAATGCTTCTCTCATAATTTTTCCTTTTTAAAAATACTTATTAGCTGTTCCATTTGATACAACTCTCCTAATCCACGCCAATGCTAACAAGAACATCACTGCAGAAATCGAGCCTAGAGATATAAGCGCACTACTTATCCAGCTTGTATCATTGCTTACTACTGTAGATGGCATTTGTGAAGTATTATTGCTATTAATAGGCAATACATCACTTTCTTTCAGGGCTGGTTTTACATGCGTCAACTCAACATTCGCTGGCACGTCTTGCTTTATTGCCTCAACAGGATCGTTAAGTGGCACAATCTGTTTTACCCCGTCTTCTTTAATTACGGCAACATTAGGCTCTGATTTTTCCTGAGCTTCATTTTCAGTTTTTTCTCTTTCTTCTTCCTTAGCAGCTTCTTGCTCATCCAGCTCTTGAATACGGGCCTCCATCGCTTCATTACGCATATCTAATACTTCTTGTTTAACTTCATCGATAGGATTTATTTCCATATCAGAATCAGCTATTACAGGAAGGGTAGCTACAAATGCATCTTGTTCGCTTACTCTGGCTTTTTCAGCAAGTGCCTCTTTAGCGGCCTTTTCATCTTCAGCCGACATAATCTTAACAGTCTCTTTAGGCTTAATAGGCGTTAAATCAGGCTTTTCTTTAGCAACAATAACAGGCTTAGGAAGGGCTTTTGATTCTGCTTTGACAGGTTTATTTACTTCTTTGCCAACAACAGATTTCTTAGTTTCACTTACAGCTTTTTCTTTAACAGCGACAGTATTATCATCAGAGAAAACACTCTTATTCTGCTTGGTTGTTTTAGGAATAACTGGAGCGGATACTGTTTCTGCTTTTGGTTCAGCCTGACGCTTAGCAGGTGCTTTTGGTGTTTTATTACTCGGCTTCCAGCTACCACTATTTTTAGCTTCTGCATTCGCTAATACATTATCAACCCATTTTTGATCCTGAGATGAAAGACGATAAGTGGAAGGAGAGCGTTGCATTTCCTTAAGCCATTTTGTTGAAAAAAGGTCTGTTTGTTTCTTATTACCATTAGCGCCTTGGCTACGGCTAATCTGAACGTTAGACAATACGTACTTAACGCTATCGGGTGTATCACCCCATTCTTTTGCTTGTGAGTCTGCCCATACTTCCGGGTTAGAGGCTTTTGCGGCATAAGCCAAGTCTACTCCTCCAAGCAAAGAAGCGCTCACCAAAAAGACAGGAATTATTTTTTTCATTGATTATTAACTCCGTAAACACTGATATTGAATACAGTAAGACACAACACACCCTCTTTTTATTTGATATAAGTTGCCCTACCTCGTGATATTTGTTGCCCCAATAGTATATTTTGCATCATTAATAAGCAAATTTATTTATTACAGGTGAATAAGTAAAGGCAGCCTGAGCTGCCTTTTTATTTTAAAATAACGGTTAAACCCTTCTTCGCTTTGAAGGCCTTTTCATCGTCGGAGGCGTTTGTTGCTCCGGCTCTGGATCTTTAAGCGTTTCAGCTTCTTTAGCCACTTCTTTTTCAGCACGTAATGCTTTTCGTTTCATAGCTGCTTCAGATGCTTTAACTAAATCATACCCATAAAGAACACTCTTCGCATACTCATTTTCAGCAAACTCATGCGCTGGAACGTCATCAATATCAACTGTATTAGGATCACAACCTTCAGCAAGCAGCATACGTGCTATTTGAGCGTCATCTTCTTCATAAGGGTCTTTAGCCAGATTATAATGAAGGGGCGTTTTCCCTAAAATATCATAATCGTTCGGATTTGCTTTCTTACCCATAAGGAACGTAACTGAGCGCACATCACTGTTTTTCGTTGCTGCGATTAAGCGCGTTTCTTTGGTATCAGACAAACGCAATGAAACTGAAGAACCTAAACTCATTAATAAATAAAAAGCTTCAAATTTAAAGTTTTCCATAGCAACCCATGCCGCATCTTTACCATTAGAAAAACGCATAGTAATATCTGCGCCTGCGCGGTATAAAAACTTAATCATTTCAATATTATTATTTATCGCTGCCATAGAAAGAGGCGTCATTTCACCCGACATGGCATCATTAACAGGCGCACCCTCTCGGATGAGCTTTGCCACAACATCTTGCTCATTTTTCTCTACGGCATCTATAAGTTGAATTAAGGCTTCACTTTGCCTCTTCACCCATGAAGCTTTTGCCTCACTGGTTCTTATAGTCATTTGCCATTCATCCATAGAAATCGCTCTTGACACTTTTATCACCTTTATTGTGTAAATACTAATTATACAATATCGTTTTTAATAAAAATATCAAGAGCTATTATTCTACTACCTTTTCATTTTTAACGTGGGTGTCTTTTTGCTAAACAACCACGGAGATTCTTCATCTTTTCGCGTTGTTAAGAAATCAAGATGAACAGGCGCATCACCTTTCCACCACATCATTTCATGAGCATCAGTAGGCAGTGGAGGCTCCCAATTATAGGCCATGCTAAGAATCTTAGAACCAGGCAATGTTGAACCACGCTTATCATTACGCTGAAGCAATGTATCAGGATCACTTTCTAAATGAATAATCCTTACCGTCGCACCATAAGCCCGAAGAAGGTTGATATTCTTATCTCTGGTAAGAGGTGAAAGATGCACAGCATTCCAAATAAAAGGCTCATTTTTAGCCAACATTCTCTTTGCCTCTTTCACCACATATTGAACAGCCTCTCCATGATTATCACTCTGCTTGAATCCAAACATTGCTCGTGCATTATCAAATGATAAGACCGGCTTACCTTCGCCAAACTTACTTATCCACGTATCTTTACCACTCGCAGGAAGACCAGATAAGAGAATCACATCAGACTTCTTCTCCCAATGAACTTCTCTGCCTTCATAAGTTTCTCCGCGACCTTCCCAATACAGGCGTTCAGCGTGAAGACTGGAAAAATCATATTGCCAAGGACGCATTAAGCATTGCTCTTCCTCACAGGCAAAAGCAAACAGCTCAACTCTGTCGAGAATAGCTTGTTTTTCATTGCGTGGGACTGTCTCACGACCTAAAGCATCCGAATGCGCCATAAGCTTAAGATGATTCATCTTCATTGACTGCGAAAGCAGCCTTAATTGAAAATTATCCGCATTGTTAATCCATGTGAATGGGTATTGGTGAACCATAATAATTCTGGCAACAGACTCTCTTAATTCTACTGGAAAACCAGCATACCACATAAGCAAACGCGCATCTTGAGCGCCGCGCTTTGAATGTCCACGGCTTGAAATACGATTGCTTTCTTCGTCTCTTCTTGTGACACCCGGCTTACCAATGTCATGGAAAAGCACTGTCCAGAACATAATCTCCTGCTCATTTTTAGGCAGGCCTCGATATTCAGGATTATCCAGCAACGCATCCACAACCATTTTTGTATGCGTCCACACATCACCTTCATCATGGTAATCTTTTTCTTGCGGAGTATTTTTCATCGATACAACTAAGTCAGGGAGTATTGTCTCAATATCTCTCCAATCAAGTTTATAGTTATTGTCCTCAGAAGGTAATAATGCTTTTAAAAAGTCATAGCGCAGCGTATGGTTATAATCACCTTTACGCCCAAGCATTTTAGTCATAGCTTGACTTGCGTCTCTATTTATCGTCAACCAATCATAATCAGACATTGTATTTTCCTTAATAAAATTTTTAAACATTATATCTTAAGCTTGTATGACTATCAAAACATTTCTTAAGCATATAAGCTAATAATCAAAAGACAGGGCAAGCCCCGTCTTTATTATGGTGATGGACGCTTGCGGTGCGTCATTTCTGGAGGATTCTCCCACGGTAAAACATGATCTTCTATTTTAGGTGAAATTGGGATTTTTACTTTGTTTTCTTCCCACAATACCTTTTGTAGATTAATGGCCCATTCAATATTTTTAGGATCCTGACCGCGAGTAATACGTGTTCTTGAGGCAAAGTCGTTGCCTTCCTTAAAGAATAATGACCAATCTACATCTTTAGCACCCCATACTACGTTAGGCACCTTGTTAAAATCATTATGTTCGGCATAGCTATTCATAACATAGTTATAAGTCCACAGGTATTCTTTAGCGCCCGGCACAATATAAAAAGGTGCTATTTCACTTTTAGGGTTGTAGAACGTCGGAGGAAAACCCTGACCAACTAAACAGTTCCCTTCCAGATCGTACCTTGATTTAATAGAGGCTCCATCTGTAGCGAAAATCCTTGGTTCATAATAACGACCTTCACCCCAAAACCTACCTTTTATTTGATCAATAAACTCATCAGTTGGACCATCTTCTCCGCCATAATTGAACTTTAATCTCCCTTTTCTATCAATATAACCTAATTTTTCTTTCTGCTCCACATAAGGAATATTAAGAACTGGTTTTATTTTCTTTTTAGCTAACCTGGCATATTCTTTCTGCTCATCCTCAGATAAGTCTATAACCTTACCTAAAGACTCATACTCTCTAAAGTTTACATCTTCTACAGTAGAATCTTCTTTCTTTTTACTGCCAAATAGAGATCTAAAAAACCCCTTTTTCTCTTCAGGCTTCTCTTCTTCTACGGGCTGTTTAACCTCCTCTTGTAAAGGCATTTCAGGATCTTTGTATTTTTCACTATTCTTGTTAATCTCAGCAGTATGAACAATATCAGTCTCGCCAACATCTTCTGTTAAAAATAATGTCTCTATGTCAATAACAGGATGACGCACGTTAAGACGCTCTGATAAAAACAGAATATCTCCAGCCTCAAGACTCCATTCATCCTTGAAATCAGTAAAATTTTTAACATCTTCAAACCACTGAGTGAGCTTTTTAACATCCTCATTTGTGCTCAATGATTCAATAACGCCAAGCTTAACCGCAATAGACTCCCAACTGTCTCCATGCTCCACGACATAACGATTAGTATCAAAGTCTATTACTTCATCGCAGTCTGGCGCTTGCTTTATTTCGAAAAGTTCCTTGTTAGAAATAACATTTTTATTGTTAAATCCTTTACTCTGCCTTTTTTCAATACCAAACATAAGAGCTGTCATATTCGCTCTTTCCGATCCCCACGCAGAAGCAACTTTACCTAACATTTCTTCACGCAGATAGCGTCTGATTTTCACTGGAAGTTCATCTGGATTACTTTTACGGTATTTTTCCGCATTCTCCATTTTAAGCTTATCAGGCTCTGCTCTGCCAAGACCTCTATCTACGCGAGTATGAAGCTCAGTTTCATTAAAATACACTTCAACCCCATCTGTATGCCTACTCATACCCACATAAGCCTGACGGAAGTCCATTCCTTTATTATCGATAAAGAATACTTTCTGAACTGTTTGCCCCTGACTTGATGATACAGTTGTAGCAAAGTTATGAACCACAGGGAAAGCAGACTTAGTATCATGCTCAAACTCTTTGGTATTTAAAATCATACGACCAGGTATATCGCCATCCATATCAATAATAAGATCATAAGATCCCGGATTAACTTTACTTTCTATCACATCAACAACATGACCACTATTTCTATTGAACACACCTACTTTTTTAGGGACCCAAGTAGATTTATCCATATTATTCTTGTCTTCAGGGATTTCATACACAATTGTTTTTTTGCTGTTTGCTCTAACAACCACTTCATCGCCAATAGCGAAAGTAGAAGACCATATTATTCTTCCATCTGTAATTTTTATAGGTTGAGTCTCAGAACCATAAACAAAGCCCATTTTCTTATAAGCAACCCTAACCATACGATTTAGCTCAGTTACATCATTGTTTTCCAGTGCTAAAATAAGCGCTCTCTTATTAGGGTTGGCAACTTTATAGGAAAGCATATCTCTTAATACCATATTAAACAGGGTTTTCTTATCTTTACACCAATGAAGAGACTCTTGCTGCATATAAGTATTAAGTGCCATACCTGATTTTCTGAATGAAAAATCTCTTACGGCGTCACGATGCGTTTTCTGCTTCTGACGACGAATAGTATCGATACGCGTTGTTTTATGGTAATGAACAATTGCCTGCAGAGCATTACCCGCATTGACCGGATTGAGCTGACGTGTATCGCCTGTTAATATTACTTTAATAGGATGCTCACTATCTCTGGTCATCTCTAAGAGCTTTTTCATATGACGTGAACCAACAAGACCTGCTTCGTCAACAATAAGCACAGTTTTTTGCCTAAAAAAATCTATTCCTTGCTCTTGCGCCTTTTTCATGTCAATAGTGAGACCTTCAATAGCCATACAGTCATCAATACCTGTTGAAGCAGATAATACAGCAGCAGCATTCCATGAAAGTGCTGTTCCAATGATACGATAACCACTGTCTGTGAATGCTTTTTTTACAGCAGCCATTGTGAATGACTTACCTGCACCAGCAGTCCCTTCAACTACTGTCACTCTATCTGTTGTTCGACAACATGCTACAACTGCTTTTTCTTGTTCTGGACTGATCCCTTTACGCTCATTGATTGCCATTTTCACAACCTGCTCATCAAGCATATGCTGAACATCCTGCTCTTTAGCATAGATAATCATTTTCCTTTCAGTTTCATACATTTCTTGCGTAGTAAACTCATTAGTGCCATCTATAGGTAATAAATCACAATCTTTATCTATGAAGTAGTCCACCAAATCATCAAAGTTAGGCTTTTTCATAAGCTCAAAGACAAAATGCTTTTTCTGATCGGCTTTTTTCTGTTCTTGAACCAGTTTTTGTTTTCCTTGCTCAGAAGTTACTTTTTTCTTATACTCAGGCACCTCTGTATCAATCATCATAACTGTTCTCAACTGATTTTTAAAACGTCTCATAGAGAAATGAGCATTTTTATCAGTTATAAAAGTTAACGAATCATTGAGGGAATTTGAGACGAATTTAAGCTCTTCCTCATTAAAAAGATGAAGATAGTCAGGTGGAGTTATAGTAATTTTTTGTTCTGATGACATAGTAATCATGACTCTCTTAGCAATATAAAATAAATCGTATCTTTATATTATGCGTGAAAAAGTCAGTCCACGCAATATTGACATTGCGACTTAAACTAGATATTTATCCTATAAAAAAGAAGAGAAACAGACATATCCATTTCTCTTTAGTCATACTTACGGCGCTGGCCTTCTTCTTTGTTCCATTTGTGGTGCTGATTCCCACGGAAGAACATGGCCTTCGATTTGAGGCGATATAGGCACCATTACTTTGTTATCTTCCCATAATTTTTTCTGGAGATTTACTGCCCATTCGATATTTTTAGGATCTTGACCACGTGTGATACGTGTTCTTGAAGCATAATCATTACCTTCTTTAAATAGTAATGACCAGTCTACACCTTTTGCACCCCACACTACGTTTGGCAATTTATCGATCTCCCTATGTTCTCTAAACTTATCAAGAGCATAGTTATACGTCCATAGATACTCTTTAGGCCCAGGAACGATAAGGAAAGGAGCCTTATCACTACGTGGATTAAGGAATGTTGGTGGAAAACCTTGCCCTACCACACAGTTCCCTTGCAAGTCATAACGGGATTGAATAGAACGACCATCGGTTGCAAAAATACGTGGTTCATAGTCTTTTCCTTCACCCCAAAATTTACCCTTCGCTCTATCGATAAACTCAGAAGTTGGACCGTTTTCCCCACCATAGTTAAAAGCAAGACGACCTTTTCTATCGATATAGGCCAACTTCTCTTCTTCCTCTAAGAAAGGAATAGATATAACAGGCTTAATCTTTTTCTTTGATAGTCTGTCATACTCTTTTTTCTCGGCAGGTGTTAAGTCGATATCTCCACCCAATGAGTTATATTCACTCATAGACACGTCTTCAGGCTGAACTTCTTCTTTAACTTCTTTATCAGAAGACTTACCTCTGAAGAAGATATCGAAGAAACCCTTTTCTTTCTTATCAACATCAAAGACTTTACCTTTTTCTTTCTTGGGAAGCAGGTTTTCGTCTAAAGGCATCTCCGGTTCTTTATGTGCCACATTATTAGCATTTACTTCTGCTGTTCTAACAACTTCAGTATCTTTTATCTCATCTTCGATAGCAAAAAGCTTCTCAAGATCAATTAATGGATGTGGCACATTAAATCTTTCTGACAAGAATAAAACATCTCCAGCCTCAAGATCCCAATCATCTTTAAAGTTGCTAAATTTTTTAACATCACCAACCCATTTAGTCAGCTTCTTAATGTCTTCAGGCGTCTCAAGCTTTTCAATAACACCCATGTCTTTGGCAATCTTTTCCCAACTGTCTCCATTTTGAACCGTATAACGGTTTGTATCGAAATCAACAACCTCTTCACAATCAGGAGACTGCCTGATTTCAAACAACTCTGATTGAGACATATTGTTTTTACTGAAGCCTTTCTGAGAACGTCTTTCAATACCAAACATCATTGCTGTTTTATTGGATTTATCCTTACCCCAAGAAGCTGCTACAGCACCTAACATCTCATGTCTGAAATAACGACGCCCTGTAACAGGTAATTCGCTTGGGGTAGATTTCCTTATTTTATCCTGATTCTCTTTTTTGAGTTTATCTGGTTCAGCCTTACCAAGTTTTCTATCAAGACGAGTATGAAGTTCTGCCTCATTAAGATAAATACTTACACTATCAGTATGGCGACTCATACCTACATACGCAAGGCGGAAATCCATTTTCTCAGAGTCAATTAAGAACACCTTTTGAACAGTCTGACCCTGACTTGCATAAATCGTTGTAGCAAAGTTATGAACCACAGGGAACGCAGCTTTATTATCATGCTGGAAATCTTTAGTATTTAAAACCATACGTCCGGCGATGTCTCCATCCATATCTACAACAATGTCATACGAACCTGGAGTAACCGTGCTTTCTTCAACTGCAACAATTCTACCACTGTTTCTGTTAAACACTCCCACTTTTTTAGGAACCCATGTTTTTCTATCCATGTTTTCTTTGTTTTCAGGTGTCTCATATACGATTGTCTTTTTGCTGTTAGCCCTTACAACTATTTCATCACCGATAGCAAATGTTGTCTCCCACATTTTTCTACCATCTGTAACTTTAATAGGCGGCGTCTCAGAGCCGTAAACTAGTCCCATTTTCTTATAAGCAACACGAACCATTTTGTTAAGCTCAGTAACATCATCATTTGATAAAGCTAAAATCAATGGTCGCTTAGCAGGGTTAGCTGCTTTATAAGATAAAAAGTCTCTTACTACCATGTTAAACTGATCTTTCTTATTCTTACACCAATGAAGAGCTTCTTGCTGTAAAAAAGTATTAATTGCCATACCTGATTTTCTGAAAGAAAAATCTTTAACAGCATCACGATGCGTTTTTTGTTTTTGACGACGAATAGTATCGATACGCGTTGTACCATGATAATGAACAATAGCTTCTAAAGCACTTCCTGCGTCAACAGGGTTTAGTTGGCGCGTATCACCTGTAAGAACTACTTTTATAGGATGATCACTGTTTCTTGTCATCTCTAGGAGTTTTTTCATATGACGTGAACCAACAAGGCCTGCTTCATCAACAATCAGGACGGTTTTTTGTCTGAAGTAATCAATACCTTGCTCCTGAGCTTTCTCAACATCTCTTGTAAGACCTTCAATAGCCGTACAGTCGTCAATACCTGTTGAGGCAGACAATACAGCAGCAGCATTCCATGACAGCGCTGTTCCAATGATACGATAACCACTGTCTGTAAATGCTTTTTTTACTGCAGCCATTGTAAAAGACTTACCTGCTCCTGCAGTTCCTTCTACAACAGTGACTCTATCGTTTGTTCTACAGCAAGCAATAACAGCCTGAGTTTGCTCATCACTTATACCTTTACGCGCATTTATTGCTTCATCCACTAATTTTTCATCAAGACAATGCTCTGGCGTCTGCTCTTTAGCCAGCATGATCATTTTTCTCTCTATATCATACATTTCTTCTGTTGTTACCTGATCGGTCCCTTCAATGGGAATCAGATTACACAATTTATCGATATAGTATTCCACCAAATCATCAAAATTCGGTTTTTTCATTAAGCCAAAAACAAACTCTTTCTTATTTTCAGCTTTTTTCTTTTCTTCAAGATATTTCTGATATGCTTCTTGAGACATAAAAGGCCTTTTTCTTGGCTCTTCTGTTCCAGACATCATCACCATATCTTTCAAATCTTTGATTAGTCTTCTTCTTGTAAAGTAAGAACTGCCTCTCGTAATGAAGTCAATCGTATCTTTCAGACTATCCTGGGTATATTTAAGCTCTTCAGCCCTGAAGTCGTTAAGAAAATCTGGTGGTGTTATGTTTACGGTTTCATTTACTAACATAAATTAAAAGTCTCTTGGTTTATTAGATGATGTCTATTGGCAACACCTATTAAATATATTAAATTAATTAAAAGTATAGTTATATTATGCGATACAATCTCGATTTCGACAATCGTTTACATGAAAATTTTCGGAGGTTTCTTGTCATGCCACAGAACATTATATTAAAAAACTATGAAATAACAGAATCAGTTAATGCTAAACAAGAACCTATTTTGATCCTTACGTTTGATATTAACGATCATACTTCATCTTTAGGATGGAAACCTGTAGACGTTAGTTTTGACAAATCGAGCTTACTATTACGTGTTTTAGATGATGAAAAAGAGATTCATGTGAAAACTGATCCTATTTCATTCAATGATGAAGTCTTTGAGCGTCTTAAAAGCCATAATCAAATTGTTATTGCTGGACTGAATAAGTATAAAGAAGGAAATGTAGTCGAGTATGCTTACTTGGTTGACAGCCATAACATACAACCTCAAAAAAGACATTCTTTTAAGTAAACTGATATAGGGTTATAAATATGGAACTAAATGTTAATGATATCGCTAATAGCTTAGCCTCTGAAAATGCAACAACATACGTTATTGGGGAAAAGCCTGTTAAAAACAGAGCATTAAGTAAAATAGCCGGAATGCTACTTACTACTGCATTTGCGATGACAACTTTGCCAGCCCTTGCTGATACAGGACATCATACAAAAGCAGCATCACAAACACAAGTAAAAAAACATGTCAGCAAAAAGAAAAGCTTCAAGGAAACCAGAGCCACTTATTTCGCTAATATGAGAGCCGAACTTAACAAAGTTAAAGTCGATCAAAGTGGCGTCCCTATACAAGTTGATGAAGAGAACTCTAACCGTTTCACTATTGCTAAACAGCTTTTTAATGCTGCAGAGAAAGCGCAAACTAAAGAAAATAAAATTCGTTATACCATGATGGGTATAGGCACTATTGTTGAAGACTCTCACGACTTATTGAAAGTTAATGGCAACCCAACTCTTGGAATAGGCTTTGATCTTGTTCAGCAGAAAAAATCTTTTGGTTCTGAAACTGAAATGTATAAAACTATTGTGAAAGCGGGCTATCCTGTTGATGAAGTTATGAACTACGCTATGGGAAAATCAAAAACTATTCATACTGATTTTAAAAAATCTTTAGCATTGTTCTCACTTATTCAGGATGATTACATTAAGATAGCAAAAGCATGGGCAGGACCTAAGCTTTGGGGACTTGATGATGCAACCACACTTATTACTGTAGATATTCCCGGCTTTAAAATTGGAGATTATTCCAATCCAGAACTCAAAGATAAGATAGGCACTAAATATAGCACAGCGTATAACATGAGTATCGAAGAGATGGCTGGAGCCGCATACGCCTCTTATAATAATGGCGGTAAAGTCTTAGGCGCTTCTTTTGCTAAAGAATACAAAAAAGGTGATTACCTCACAGCAATAAACACCTTCTCAACTGGATATACTGATCTTGAAGGTGTTTATCATGAAAACCAGCGCCTGATCAATGCTGTTACATTTCTTACTTCAGGCAAACAAGGCCGTGATTATTTAACAGCAGGGAACTTTGATATTTATAATCAGACAAATAACCTTTCGGCTTTGAAAACAGCCGTTCCAGAAACGTATAAAATGCGAGAGCTTGAAAAAGTATATAAGAGCACGAACAATGCTATATTTACATTTGAAGAACAGGAATCTGAAGGCAAGAAACATTCTCCAAAACAGATTGCTCGCTACGAAAATCAGAAGAAGATCCTTTTAAAGGTTGAAAACCAACTAAATAATCTTCGTGGCAACTTAGGTGAAACAGCATTAGTCTATGACAATAGTGATGTAATAAGCCGTCTGACTGAAAAAGGTCTTTATAAGAAAGCAGAGTCTATTCCTCTACCCACACCAAAAGTAGAGATAGTAAGTGAAAATAAAAAATCACAGCCTGAAGTTAAAAGAACCACTAATAACGAAAAGACTACTATAAAAAAAGAAAATAAAGATGCCAAGGCAGGATCTTTGTTAGAAAATGCTTCTGCTTCTGTTAAAACAGTAGAAAAAGAGTCTTTTGCAACACGATTTAAGCGAGCGGTTAATCTTAAGACAGAAGAGCTTACCGAAAGCGTAAAGAGTAAGTTTGGCATGAAATAAGTATAAAAAAGCAGGTTTCCCTGCTTTTTCTTATTTTACATCTTTGGCCTTGATGCTGTGCTTTCTTTTGCATCATATACTGGCTCTGGCAATTTTAATCTTAAGAAAACTTTCTCACCATGAAGATCGACACGCTCAACCTCTACTTTAATGCCATCCTCTAAGACTCTTTCAATCTCAGACTCATGTCTTGGCTTTAATACAAACGCTTGTATGTTTGTTGTTTTCCCTTGAACAATCCAACCTCTTTCAGTTTCACGAATAATATCAGCATCTTCAACTTCATGCTTCAACTGTCCTGCGTATTGAGTAATCAGCCACTGATTAGCCTTATCACTTGCACCACGTGAACGGCGCTGTTTTTCATTACAATATGCTCCGATAACATCAACATCAATATTTTCAGGCAGATCATAGTTTGTAAAGCCTAACACATTTTTAATCGCTCTATGTGCCATAAGATCTGGATAACGGCGAATAGGCGAGGTGAAGTGCATATAGCTATCATGACCGAGACTATAATGTCCTGAGTTAACATTCTCATACTTAGCAGAACGGGGACGAGCTAACTCATTCTCTGGCGCACCCTGATTTCTAAATAACGCTGAACGGCTACCGGATGTTGAAAGCGTATTAGCAGCCTCTTTGTTAGCAAACAACATGAACTCTTCAACAAGCTTGTTAGCAGGCGTTGACTCTTCCACCACTTTTAAATGATCTACTTTTCCTTTATCATTTAACACTGGAACAATCTCTGGCTCTCTATCAAAAGGTTTTGATTGACTGAACCCTCTTAAAACATCAGCTACCCATAATGTATTTGCTATCACACTTTTGGTTTTAGCATCCCACTGTGCAACATTCTCATAGCCTTTATGAGGATCAACTACCGGACTCAGATTAGTCAACGCAATATCGTTACTAAACACATACGCATCAACCTCATTATAAGTTAAGCGAGCATGAGAGCGGATTACAGCCGGGTAAAAAGAAGACTTACCAACCACACCATCCTTACTGATAACCGCCTCACAAACCATTACAGCGCTTTCCTGATTAGGGTTTAATGAGCATACTCCATTAGACAGCACTACTGGAAGCATAGGAACTGCTCTATGCGGCATGTAAAGTGTAGTAGAACGTTCTCTTGCCTCTTTATCCAGAACACTATCAGGCTCTACATAGCGACTCACGTCAGCAATAGCAATATAGAAAGTGCGACTGCCATCCGCATTACGAACTGCAGCCACAGCATCGTCAAAATCTTTTGTGCTTTCGCCATCAATAGTAACAAACGGTATATTCCTAAGATCTTTACGACCTTTATCTTTTAGGATTTCATCGATTGAAATAGATGAAACAGCGCTTGCTTCTTTTAAACTTTCAGCAGAGAATTCTTCTTTAGCATTCATCCATGCTAAAGCAAGCTTAGTTTCAATTCCGGGTTCATCGATCTTTCCGATATATTTCTGCACATCAAAAAATGCGCGCAATCCACTCCAGCGCTCAAACTTACCTGTTCTTCTCAGTAATCCTGAAACGAAAGATCCTTCCTCTTCAATAAGCTGGCTTTTTTCTGGACCAACAACTTCCTGATGTCTTTCTGACAATCTTACAACATCTTTAATCATTGGCTCCATGAGTTTGATAGCGCTTAGCCAATCTTTACGACCTGCTCCAATATTTTCACCTACGGTCAGGAAAGGTTTAGTTGAAAGAACATCCATTATCAGACCTTCATCATCTCCACCTGTAGTAATCCCTCTCCAATCTTTAGGGATACGTTTTGCTTTTACCACTTCTCCATTAATAACAAGCGCAGCTTCATTACGATTAAGATAAATCGTTTCGCCTGTTTTTTCTTTCTGATTTTCATCTAATACAAATAATACAGCATGACCTTTTGCTTGCCATTCAACCAAGCCAACAACATCCTGAAGATATTTGGTGCTTTTAAACTTAACACCGCCCTCCTCATCAAATAATCGAAGAACATGCCCATCAATTTCTAGGTTTTTCAACCACTTGTTGACATTATGGCCTTTAACAGTAGGAAACTCCTGTGAAAGTAGTGTAATAATATCTTCAAACTTGTAATCTTTATTCTTAAGCATCTTATCTTTAATAAAAAGCTGCTCTTTAGGGAACTGGTAATCGCTATGTGTTTTTGTTTCCAAAGTATTTCTCCATTTTTGGGTATCTTGACTAATCATACCACAGTTAAAAATCAATGAATACTATTATTTAAGATCAAGCGCTCAAACTCTTCAGCTTTTTCACCGGACAGGACGTTTCGCGGGGAAATTCCATTAACGTCATCGATATCAGGATCAGCGCCGAGTTTTAAAAGCTCTGGAATCATCTCAATCATAAGATCGGTTTCTAAATCGTTTTTCCATGCATCGGCAGCATACCACAAACATGTCCTGCCATTCATATCAACCTCATCTATGGAAAGCCCCCACTTTATTAACGTTTCCATTTTTACAAACTTCTGATCGTTATTTTCTGATAAAATCCAGGTATGCATAACTGAACGTTTATCATCCATCCACCCTTTTAGTGAATCAAGGCCATAGGTTTCATATAAAAGCTGAATATACCACCACAAACCACCACGACCTGCTATAAGATTAGCATCTAAGCTATTAGGGTTGTTTTCACTTGGTCTGCCACCCATACCCCATAATACAATACCAAGATCTTCTGTCTGGCTTCTTATTTTGTATTGACCATCACGATTGAGACGCCCTTCTTTTTCTACCCATATATACCAATATCTTTCAAGTAGCCAATCCATTGGTGTTTTACCATAGTTATCTTTACTATTTGGGCTTATCCCGGCATCAACTAAATCAACTATAATTCCATATTCAGACATGACAGCCCAATGCAGCATAGTTTCACCATTTTCTCCACGCATTATAAGTGCTTTCATTTTATTTTTCTGTAGCCATGCTCTCACTTCTATAGCTCGTTCAGGGTTTATGAGGACATACCATATATTTTTTTGAGATGTATCAAACTCTCTTTCAGGAGGAAGTGTTGCTTTTGTTACACTGTGGGCTAATTCTGAAACCTTTGTTCTTATTTTCTTTTTTCTTAACTTATCCAAAAAATTCATGCTACGTTCCTTTTAACGTTTATGCTTGATTAGAAAGTAAAATAACATTTTATTAAAATCAAATATTTTTAAACCTTGCGAAAAATAAAAAGTGAAAGTAAAATAAGCATATCACCTTATTATTGGAAACTATTATGTCAAACAACACAGATATCCTTTTTAATGTAGAGCTTCATGCAAACTCTACAAAAGCTTCTACTGAAACTCAATGTCTACAAGTGGTTAAGTCTCTTTTCCTGCAGTTAGACGGGGCGAATACATTATCTAAGAAAGAGGATGACTCTGTTAAGATTGCTTTCGTCTCGCCTGATTCTGAAGAAAATAAAATTAAAACACTGATGTATTTACAGAGCATCCTTTTCACATCTCATAAAATATGTTTGTCTCAAAGTAATAATAGTTTTGAAATAAATGGTTCTATCAACGTTACTTATCATAGTAAAGACAGTAAAACCGAATCACTTTTGAAACAAAACTCAGCATATAAGATAAAAAACGGTGTCATTAAAAAAGCTGACAGTCAGACATTATTTCCAACATTACTCAATAGACTCGAAGATAGTTTTAATGAAGAGTATAAAAAAACAACTGAGCGAAAAAACAGATTAAAGTAAGAGGTGATAAATATGTATATAGATCTGGACATAATTAAAAAAGCGAGGCGTGTTCAACTTAAAGCATTAGAATTGGGACAAACAGAAAGACCTCTTGAGCTTAGTAAAGATAAAGAATTACAGAAAGCAATTAATGATTTTGATCGCGCAAACAATCGTCGTAAAAATAAAGTCGTTATACTTTGAGGTAAATTTACAGGCCTAATTATAGTAGCTATCGATATATAATAGTAATCCAATTAAAAAACTCCATCTGGAAGATGGAGTTTTTATTTTTACATTTTCATACGTGGTCTTGACGGCGTATTTTCTTCAGGCTCCAGAAGCGCTAAGAAGGCATCTTCATCCAAAACCTCAACGCCCAACTCTTTTGCTTTAGCTAACTTGCTTCCGGCCTCAGCTCCAGCGACCACAAACGATGTTTTCTTAGAAACAGATCCTGCAACCTTACCACCTTGTTTCTCAATGATTTCTTTCATATCATCACGTCCCATTGTATTCATTGTTCCTGTAATAACAATGGTTTTACCAAAGAAAGGAGAATCAGTATTCACGACTACTTCTTCTTCAATAGGCTTAACACCAGATTCTCTAAGATCATTAATAATTTTTCTATTTTTTTCATTTGAGAAGAAGGCAAACAATTCATCTGCTGTAGCAGGACCCACACCATCAATAGCAATAAAATCATCATGGCTCGCATGAATAATCTTGTCCATTGTTCCGAAATGTTTAGCCAAATCTTTAGCTGTCTGCTCACCTACTTGCCTTACACCCAGCGCATAGACAACTTTAGCCAATGGCCTCTCCTTTGTTTTCTCCAGATTAGCTTTAATCTTAGTCGCAAGTTTTTCACCCATTCTTGGCAGTGACAGCCAATCTTCCATAGAAAGATTATACAGGTCATTAGGATTCTTAACGAGATTCATATCAACAAGATTCTCAATATGAATATCACCTAAACCATCAATATCCATTGCTTTTCTTCCCGCAAATAACTGAATACTACCTTTTAACTGAGCAGAACACACTAACCCACCAGAACAACGAGAAATAGCCTCACCTTCAGGTTTTACAATATCTGAGCCACAGACGGGACAAACAGAAGGCATGACAAATTGCTTCGCATCTTCTGGTCTTCTTTCTACTATTGGGCCTAATATTTGAGGAATTACATCACCTGCTCTTCTTACACGAACAATATCACCAATCATGATGTCTTTTCTGATTATTTCATCTATATTGTGTAGAGTAGTATTAGAAACAATAACGCCACCTACAGCCACTGGCTCCAAACGGGCTACTGGTGTTATTGCACCTGTTCTACCAACCTGAACATCAATATCCAATAGCTTAGTTAACTGCTCTTCAGCAGGAAACTTATGTGCTCTTGCCCAACGTGGAGAACGGGAGACGAATCCAAGTTTTTCCTGTGAAGCATAGGAGTCTATTTTATAAACCACACCGTCGATATCGTAAGGCAAGTCATCTCTCATAGACATAACCTTATTATAGAACTCCATTAGTCCTTCCTGACCCACTGCTGTACAGTTAAGCTCAGACATTCTAAAACCAAGATCTTTTAAATGATTCATTGACTCACTGTGAGAGATGCCTTTATCAAAACCATCTGCTACACCAATACCATAGGCAAAGAATGATAAGGAACGTTTAGCTGTAATTTTAGAGTCAAGCTGACGAAGGCTACCTGCTGCCGCATTACGCGGATTCGCAAAAGGATCTCTTCCATTCTGTCTTTCAATTTCATTAAGTCTTTCAAAATCTTTTCTTTGCATGAGGATTTCGCCACGCACTTCTAAAAGCTCTGGCACTGGCTGATTAAGAGCAGAGAAGGCGCTATTCAAATCAAGAGGGACAGATTTAATCGTTTTTACGTTAGCTGTAACATTCTCACCTGTTGAACCATCACCACGTGTCGCAGCTCTTTCAAAGATACCATTCCTATAAAGAAGACTAATAGCAAGACCGTCATATTTAAGCTCACAATAAAACTCAGCCTTATCATTTTTTGAAAGTTCATCTTCAATGCGTTTTTCAAATGCAGAAACCTCTTCAGGCGTAAAGGCATTATCTAAAGAAAGCATTGGCTTTACATGTTGGGCAGGCTCAAATGCAGAAACAGCTTCTCCACCAACACGCTGGGTAGGCGAAGTTGGACTTAACAAATCAGGACGAGCAACTTCAATATCTTGAAGTTCTCTGAATAAGTAATCATATTCAACATCAGGAATAGAAGGCCTGTCTTCCAGGTAATATTTTCTATTGTGATACTCGATAAGTTCTGTTAACTCAGAAACGCGAACAGCTTGCAAATCTATATTTTTATCCATGTTTTATCTCTCTTAAAGGTGAAATATATTCTCATATTATAGCATTTTTAGTTTTAAAAATCACCATATTTTACCACCTAAACACGATTATTCAACCAATCTTCTCCTTCTTTTTTACTAATCCATTGTATTATATTTTGAGTTAACTCTGCGCCTATTTTATCATGAAGAAAATCAATATTCCCATTCTTTAACGCACTCCTCACTTGGGTTGAACGGACTTCTTTCATTTCAGGAATAACAAGGATGGGCCACTTAAGCACAGTTTCATAATCTTTAAACTTCTTAATACTTTCAATATTGGCATTGTCCATCCCGAAGCCCCAATAGAACAAATAACCTTGATATTTATCTGATAGATAGCTCTGTATATCAGCAGAATAAACAGGATCTTTACCCTTTTTAATATTTAAAATATCAATCTCTAAGTCGGATACCAAAACACGATTTCTCTCTTCAGATGTTAATCCTGAAGCCTCATCAAAAAGCAATAAAGACAACCACTCTTTTCTTTTCTCATAAGGAGCTGTCTTTTTACCAAATGCATGAGATGCAGAAAGAATCACCCACACTCTTGAGTTTGGAACACTTAATAAATATTTAATCGCATTTAGATGACCCTTATGTGGAGGATCCCCAGCTAAACCATAGACAATATTAATACTCTTTCCGAAATCTTGAGGTTGTGTTGAGGCAGTATTTAAAAATATCATTTAATATTCCTTATTTAGTTATTGATATTTTAACACTAACTTAATTGAAAAACAAATCTCTGCCTAATAAATTTGCTTTTAGTGTTAAAAATGTTTATTTAGATGAGAAGCCAACAAAAAGAGGATTAAAAAATGAACAATGTAAAAGTGCTATATATCTGTGGTTTATTGACTATGATGTTTACAGGTGTTGTGAATGCCGCATCAGATTCTGAAAAGTCATTCACTGATGCTGATGGGCAGTCCATTCACTGTGTGATAAAAGAGGGTGTTGCTGCTTGTAAAAACGAGGGCGGTGAAAATGTTATTTGTGCAAACAGTGATAATGGATACTCGTGCAGTGCGAATTAAGCATCATCTGTAAGTTTTGACAAAATAGTAGGAAGCCATTTTTCCCACCACGCCAGTTCAGCAGATCTTTCGTTATTTAGAGGATAAAGCATTACATCCTGTTTATTCGAAATAAGCCAGGCTTCCTTTTTCACTTGTTCATATACATAACATGAGAAGCTTCTTGCCATCAACATATGATAAGCCGACCAGTGACGGGTATTATTTTCTGATGTTTTATCTTTAAACACAGCGAAGATATACCACAGTTTATGCTTAGGAATATCCTTACCAAAAGTTATTTTTTCTATTAGAGCAATTAGATAAATCCACTGCCTATATATTTTTTTCTTACTCTTTCCATCCTGAATATCTTTCCAGAGAAATTCTGAATCATCTCGCCATTTCGACCATGCGAGATAATTTTTATCGGTGTCATCTTGATAAAGAAGGTTCGCAATAATACTTTTCAACTCAAAAACTCTTTCTTCGAGGAATGCTCTGATTAAACGCGAACTTGTATCCGCCATAAGCTTATTAAGAATTACAGGAAGATAATCAATTGCATTTCTCATGACAATCAAAGCAGAGGAGTGGCTATTATTAAGGCTAAACTTTCTTCTTATACTTTGTCTAAGTTCAAAAAGATCATCTGTTTCATCACAGGCAGCAGAAAATGATAATTCACTTAAAAAACAGTAATCCTCATTAAAAAGATTATATTTTTCACCCATAATATTATCAATGAAAACACACCATGACTCACTAAACTTTCCATATGAATCTATACCAATGTTAATCCTTTTCTCATTTGGGAAGTAGGTATAACTTTCTCCATCACCTATTTCAAAAGAAATAGAGAGCCTGTTAAGACCTAAAACTTTCTCAGGGATATTAATTTTTTTATGAAGAATCTTTAAACTGTTTTCAAGCTGATTAAGATAAAACCATATTTCTTCAAAAGACAAACTGTAGTTAAAACTAATATTTTTTAAGCAATAACGCTGAGCCAGTTCCTTAGCGTTTTCAGCTAATGACTCAAAGCTAATGTCTTCAGGTATGGTTCCTACCTGGCTTTTCTCAAGTCTTTTTTTCATAAGGACGGACTCATGATACAAAACATCATCAATATTTTGGTCGTCGTGGGCAGGAATTATAGGGAAATCAGGAGATTCTATTAAAGCAAATAAGGCATAGCCTAATAAACTTGATACTCTACGTGAATAATAAGCCTCCTCATCAATACTCCATATATCTGAAGCATTTTTAAATGTTTTAGGGCTTCCCCACACATATTCTCTCAGTGATGCTACCCATTGATTTAAATCCTTAACAGATTTTACATCATTTAAGTCCATCCATAAACTTTCCAGATCAAGAAACTCATGATCGGAAATAATTGGATAAAGCTGTTGCTTTCTTGATTTATGCATCTCGTTAATTACCACCTGAAGAGGTGAAACGGCGGTATTAATGGAGAAAGCATCATCGGACTTATTCATCAGAGCATAACCTTTTATTGATTTTATCTTATTATTTTATTTGTAAACCATTTATTTTGTTTTTACAAGTAAAAAAGGAAGAGCAAGCTCTTCCTTTTGTTGTTAAGATTATTTTAACGACCCATCGACATTCTTGAGGATTGTCTGCTTATAAGTTCTGGACGCTCATCCATAATACGTTTATGTTCCATAACCGCACATCTATCAGTCATGCCTGAGATATGATCGGCTAGCGAACGGTAAAAATCTTCCTTTGGATCAACGCCGTTTCCAGACATCTCACTTGGATCTTTAGAGTAAGCATTAAATAAATCAATGACCATTTTTTTCTGAATCTGACGATTAGAATCAATGATAGGATTATCGTAAATATTTATCTTTGAGAATCTTTTAAGATCTTTATGAAGTTTAAACTGCTCATCACTAAATCTAATTAACTCTTCATGATATCCTTTTACATCATCAGCAGTAACAACACCTGATTCACGAATACGCATTAACGAGTTATTTTTAAGGTCATTCATGGAATGAGATAACATATCCCTGATGATCGTTCTTACGATGCCACGAGTCGTTCTAACCTCTTCACGCCCACCATTCATATAATCATTATTAGAAGGCAGTTCAAAATCAGGATGGCGTTTATGAACACGACCCCATGCTTCAAGATAACCTGGCGCTTCATGAAGTTCTTTAGGGCTTAAAATATGAAGCATGAAAGCATCTTCTAAATCCGCATGAACATATGCCATACTGTCAGCATAATCTACGACCTGAGATTCCAGAGAACCCTGACGGCCTAAAAGATGACGATCAGCAACATGACCAATGATTCTCGCATTCTCTTCAGAACAGTGCTTCAGAAGACCTGCGCGAGTTTCAAACATCAAGTTTAAGCCTTCATATAGTGGGTAATAAGGGCTTTCTAATTTATCAACAATACGAAGAGCTTGAACGTTGTGCTCGAATCCTCCATGACCTGCCATTAGCTCATCCAATGTATCCTGACCAAGATGACCAAAAGGAGCATGACCAATATCATGACAAATCGCGAGTGTAGCAGCAAGATGCTGGTTAATATTGAGAGTGTTGCTAACGGCCTTAGCTATTCCACACACTTCCATTGAATGATCGTAACGGCTACGATAGATATCACCAGCAGCATCATGAGGGAAAACTTGGGTTTTGGCACGAAGTTTACGGTGAGCGCCTGAATGAAGAACACGATCATAATCACGTTCAAACTCATTCCTATCGGTAGGCTTATCGATTTCATACTGACGACCTTCGCTGTTGCGTTCAGTAATCGCATAAGAAGCTAAAGACATATCTTTTCCTTTTGCAGTTAATATAATATTTATATTCTATCATTATATTATATGGTAAGGAAGTTATTTCTTTTACTTTTTAATAGAATTGATTAAAATCATATGCTCAGCATCACTAATAAGCGCACCTAACCAGCAAATCCAGAGATGCCAGCCTGAACCGAGCGTAAATCCATCTTTTTTCCATGCTTGCTGTGCATACTTATTCACACCTTTATTATCACCATTATAAGAACACATCCAGGCAAGACTCCAGTCTATAGCAACAGAAATAGCTATATGGTCCGATCTTGTTTTTTTATTTGCTTGGCTAAAGCATTTTTTCGCATAGCTAAACAAGCTATTTCGTTTATCAAAAGGAAAATCATCAGGCCAAATTTTGCTTACATGAGATTGATTAAAAAGAGGCTGAAGGTAGACAAAACCTTTTATCATGAGATAAATAGCAGAGGACTTATCTTCTCTTAATCCTGTGTCAACTTCATTTTCGAGATCTTCCCATTTTTTGCATGACCAAAAGAATAAACAACGAAGATATCTTACAATACCAAGCGTTGCTTTATAAATATGCTCATCCTTAATATTATTCTCAATCAAATAAACCAGACGCTGAGACAAAGAAAGCCATATTTTAGCATTCCTTTTATTTTTTATTACAGTATGAAGACTACTCTCCAGATTATCAATTTCTTTACTGACCGATAACCAAATAGTTGCCTCTTTCAGACTTGCCCACGTCATTAAAGAACTCCGATGTATTTTTATTCTTTTTCTATTATTGCTTTCAAAGGAAACTCACTTTCACTTGCGATTTCTTTAACCTTATGAGCCTTCATCTCAGCAATCTCCTTAGAGTAAGTTCCTGCTATTGCTTTACCCTCATTATGGATCTTAAGCATAATATGGCAAGCATCGTCAAAACTTTTGTTAAAAACTTGCTGTAATATGAAAACAACAAACTCCATTTCAGTGTAGTCGTCATCCAATAAAATAACATGATAGAGAGAGGGTGGCTTTACAACCTCTTCAAGATCATCCTTTTGATAAACTCTTTCATCAACATTGTCTGGCATTATACTCATATTCTCCTCCTTTTATAGTGCTTAAAAGGTCATAGTAATACAAAAAAAAGAAAAATCAAAAGATATAAAAGAATCGTTGCATTATAATCTAGTTAGTGATACTATTACACTAACTTAAAGACAGGAGATTTTCCATGACCAAATATGAACATCCTATTACCACTGTTGACGTGGTTGTATTAACTCTAAAAGATCATAAACTGCATATTTTGTTAACTGAGCGTGAGAAAGAACCTTTTGCTGGCTGGCTGAGTCTTCCTGGTGGTTTTGTTTTTACTGATGAAGATAAAACCTTAGATGATGCTGCTGATCGTATTCTTTTACAGAAAACTGGTGTTCGCTCTCCTTATTTTGAACAACTTAGCGGCTTTGGTTCTTCTACACGCGATCCACGTGGATGGTCTGTTAGTTTTGCGTATGTATCGTTGATGCCGTGGGAAGCTGTTGAGGTTGCGCAGGCAGGTCGAAACGTGAACGATGTAAAATGCATTGCTGTTGATGACTTGAAGCCCGGAATGCTGGCATTTGATCATGAAGAAATTATTTCAAAAGCACTTGAAAGACTGAGAAACAAGGTGAACTATTCAACGCTGCCTGCTTACTTGCTCCCTAAAAAGTTCACGATTACACAGCTTCAGAAAGTTTACGAAGAAGTGCTTGGAACGCCAATTGACAAATCTGCTTTCAGGAAGAAAGTGAACACCCTTGATTTCCTTGAAACGACTGGTGAGAAAGAGACTGGAAAGCATCGCCCTGCTGAAGTTTTCCAGTTAAAGCCAGACGCACTTGTTTGCTTTAGAAGTAATCTGACAAAATAAAAAAGGCCGAAAGGCCTTTTTTTAATGCAGTGTCTTACCATTATAACTGATTGGATGCTCATCAGAGACGATATCTTTTTGTTCCGGTTTATTTTCTGTGTAATACACTGTCCATGCACAACGATTATCTACACACATCACCCAGGACAACAGTGCTTGTTGAATGTCATAAACGTTGAATATCTTGCGACCATTACTGAGGCTGGTAACTATTTCGTCGTTATCATCGATATCCATAATACAAACACTCATATAGACGACAGTAGAACCTTCAGTATGAAAGTTTATTTCAGTTTCTCTTTTTACTATATTATCAGCAGGATCGGAATAAAGTATAGTATTGGCCCATAGACTGAAATCTATTCTTTCAAGTGATTCTAAAGCATTTTCAAGGTCAGTTGGCTCTTCAAAATCTTGCCTGATGTCTTTAAACTGTGCCATTTGTTCAGAAAACATATCATCATGATTGAAATCAAAATCTAAAATATCGCTGAACTCTTGTGTTGAAACAGTGATAGGTATCAATGCTGAAATAAGCCATCTTTTTTGTATCTCAGGTGTAAAAGCGCTTACTTCTTTATTAAAGCTGGATGTGATATTCGTTAAATCAATATCTTTAAAATCGATGCCTTCATTTAAAAGAGAATCTATATTACGCTTAAACCAAAGATTTCCCATTTGAAAACTATAGGTATGTCCAAACTTTACACCGTTAAAGTAATGATGCATAGAGTTAAGCGCACGTTGCGTAAGAGCTTGTAGCAACATTTCAGAATAGGAACTCAGAATCGTTCCGCTTTGCAGAGGCACAAAGGCGGGGTAAGCGTCAGGATCATCATTCCATATTGTAATAGGAATAAAGAACATTTTCTTGTATGGTTTTTCATCATTTTTTACATAGGCAATGACTTTGCTTTTACTATTAAGTTTTTCAAAAGACTGTCTTTCTGATTCATTAAAATCCTGAAGAGAAATGGTAGACTGTGGATCTTGCTTCCATTGTTTTATTGCTTTTATCGCCTCCCATTCTTTCTCAAGTAAAATAGGATTATAATCAGACACTGGACTATTCACCTCATCTGTTGTGCTAAACTGAACATAAGATTTGTGCCATTCTTTTGTTTTTGACACGACATCATCCCAGGAAACTCTAATGCTTTTGTTCATATATCACCCCACACGTTAATATTTACTAATATGTATCACATATCAAAATAGAAATCACTATTTTTTGTTTTCATCTATGCGTAGTGTATGATAACATAAAAGAATAACAAGAGAGGAATACAGAATGAGCAACAAACACACGCAATTTATAGTTTGGTATGATACAGAACTTGAAGAGCATATTGCTGTTGAATCAAGCATCTTAACCTTTAAAGCATTAAGATGCTTGGATATTGAAGGAATTAAAACAGAACGCGTATTTTCATCTACTCGATCTGAAGCAATTGGGTATGTATTTCCTCATCTCAGGAAGCTTGAAAAACCTCTAAGTAATAAAAAATATACACCCAAGATGAAAGTAATAAAGTAAGAGGCAGCCTCTTACTCTTTTATTACTACGCAGCCATTAGCTCCCTTTCAGGATTCCACATAGAAAGCTTTTTAAACACTTTTCCTTGTTTTCGACTAATAGGAGCAGTGGCAAGTGCAGACCATCCAGTATTATTATCAGGTTCCCAAAACACTTCAAAATCAAAGCCAGCTTCAGAAGCTTTTTGCGCATAGCACTTAAGCTCATACTCGTCCCGAACGCTTAACATTGCCAGTCTTGTATCATCTGTTAAACCACCATGCTTGTGAATCGCCGCCATACCAGCATGGACTGCCTGAACAGCCTGCTGGGACACTGACAAATCTGAGCGCACTAAAACATATACGTATTGAGCTTCTTCTTTTTCAAAAGGAGCTTTACCATCACATTTGAAGTGATTATTTTCAATTAACATTTTATTTTAGTTTCCTTATAAACTTTTAAGAACAATGCGTGCTTTTTCCTGAAGCTGCTTAACCAATAAAGAATCAGTTTCAAGGTAAGAACCCCAACCACTTTTTATTTGATATTCGTCTTCCTGAAGCAAAGTTTTGAGCCAAGGCTGAATAAACTTCAGTCTTAATCTTTTTTCAAGCATTTCGTTAAGCGCAGACTTAACCGTGTGATAAGCATCACCGTTAACATTGTTCAGTTTGTTTTGGTTAACTAAAGGAGAAAAAGCTTTTTTAAACGTCGCTTCAGGATCATGCGAAGTCAATAAAAAATAGAATACATGGTGATGTATTTCAGCTTTTTTCGATTTTGATAGTTCTTTCCAGATTTTTTTAACTTCAAAAAATACTTCTTTAGAAAGAAGAGTAGATTCGTTTGCAGTAATAGTTTCAATAGTCATATTGTTCACCTTTAAATAGTAGATTAATAAATAATTTATGCTTCAATAGCTTTTCTGATTTATCAATCGTTAAAGGTGGTGCTCTTACATTCAAAGTCTAGTGTTTCATAGTTCTTTCCTTTTGGTTAGTTTATGTTTTAATTATCGAACACCACAATATTAACCTAACTACGAAGTGGAAGTCAACCTTTTTTATAATCTTTCTTTTTTCTCTTTGGGATTTAAGACGAACCGGTCATTTGATTTTAACAAAAGCAATGCCTCCCTTGAAAAAGAATCAACGTAATCAAGAATATAAGAATCCCATTGCTCCCATGATTTAATGGATTTTCTGAAGTGGTCCCATCTTTGCCACCAAGCCACACCATCCCAGCTTCCCTGTAGAATCCCGCCATATTCTACAAAAAGTCCTAATACTTTCATCGGATAGGCTTCTTCTCTTATCCATAAATTACTGAGACTCTTTGCTTTAGCTGTATCCTTTATTAGCTCATGGTGATGAAAATAAAAAGTAACCTTAAGAAGTCTCAACATGATAGTTTCTATTTCTTTAGCGTCAAAAAAACCTTGCATCAGCATATTTGTAGGACACCCGCACTTCAGTAAAGCATTGATCCACTCAAAGTTCAGTGATTGTCTTTCTATCGGCCAAAAGCTTTCAGGATTGGCCTCAAAATCATTTTCATTGTAATCCCATATTCCCTTTTCAAACTTCCATTTTGTTGTCCAGACTGAATCACTCCAGTTTGGGCTAATATTATATAAGCCTTTCACTGATAGATTTTTGAAAATATATTTTCTAACATCTTCGGTATTCAGTGTGATTTGCGGTGGCGGCATCTCACCACTCCAGTAAATAAGCTTGCCTATCATCTCTTGATTGTTTTCTTCAATAAAAGACATAAGCATTTTTTCCTGCTGACTATTTCTGAACTCAATGATGGCTTTGTTTTTAGTAAAACCTTCTTGATCCAAAGCTTCAGCAAGCCAACGAGTTAAAATCTCATTTTTATTGGGAAGGCCTGTCTCACACAACAAAGCAAGAGGGCTTATAGCCCCCTCTGAAAATGTATTATTAGTGTTATAAATCGGCTTAAGGAAACCTAAACCTTCTTTTGTTATTTTCTTTTCAAGTAATGGGTTATTCAACTCAGCCAGTTTCAACCACATTTCTTTTTCTATTAAAGAACCTTTTTCCTCAAGCTCTTTTAAAAAAGAGTTATCCATACTATTTCCCGATTATTTTTTTAAATCCATCTTTTATACTGCCAAACAACCCCGGACTTTTAACCGGAGCTTTTTTCACAGGCTGAGATGCTCTTTTACTCATCCTTTCCTGACGTTTCTCTTCACGATCTTTTGCTATAGCAGACTCATTTGACACAGCAGACTGACTTTCTTCTGCTTGTTGAGTAGAGATTAGAACAGGCACTTGAGGCAGCTCAAGACTCATATCTACTGCTTCTGTTTTACCGGAAGAAATAACATCATCTTCACTTGGCACATATTCAATATCCTGAAAAGCATCGAGTTGCTTTAACATTGATTCTGCTGCTTTTGACATAGGGAAGTTAGCCTCTTGGTAAAAAGGATTTTCTTCAGGCAATGCTAAAGCCTCATCATCATTTAAAATATCTTCTTCACTAATATTATTCAAACCAAGCTTCATAATAAGTTCTTTGGTTTTCTCATCAGGGACGAAAGCAACACCATCATCATAATCATCTATTTCATCTCTTAAAGCATCGAGATTATTAGAGCTATCTTTGTTTCCATCGCTCTCGAAATGCATTGGATATGGGTTAACATCCTCACTTAAGCTGTTTTGAGCTTTTCTTGAAAGGTTCATTATTTCTTCAGGAATAGACAAACTATCTCTTGAATATTGCGTATCCTCTTCTGAAAAAGAACTTGTTTTCTTTTCATTTTCTATGACTTGAGGCTTTTCAACTCTGGATATCCACATCTTCCTATTCATTATATTAACCATTTCAATGAAATCAGAAGTTGATCTGTAATCATCTGAATATTTTTCTTTCAGAATAATATAAAGATCACTAACGCGAATAGGCTTCGCTACACTTTTTAAAAAATAGCGCTCTTTTAAAGGCATACTTTTTTCTTCAAGAGCGATAGTTCCGTTCAGTGTTCTGCAAATCCAGCTATGATTTGATATCGTTTTCTTATCCATACGGCTCTCTTAACGTTTAACTTATTCAATATCATATCATGAAATTTTAAATATGATACATAGGAAAATAGAAAATATAATATTTAAATAATAATTACAAATTTCTCAGAAAAAATATTATGTTTTTCTTAAAAACTATTTACATTTAAAGCCATCCCTATTAGATATTAATAAGCTTTAGTAAAACTCATGAGGGGAAAATGAATAATCTAATTATTACAGCAGTGTGTGCAGTTGTTGCCATACTCGCAGTTATCGCGATATTAGTTTCGCAAAAAAACAAGAAAAAGAAAGCAGAGCTTCTTAATCTTACCGAAAAAGCAAAACAACAAAAACCTGCAAGAAAGAGATATACCCCAGGTAATCATCAGGGCATTGATATAGAAGAAGATGAAGATTTAAAGAAAAATAAGGTAAAAGTTAAACCTCGTGTTTTACCTAAAACCCATCAGGATGATGATAGTAAAGTTAGAGAAAATGCAGTGCTTAATGTGTTAGACTCACAGAATCATTCTGAAGTGGATATTTTAAAGCAAACTTTAGACCTTGATTTATCTGAAAATGTAAACGTGCTGAATGTTAACAGAGCCGAGGAAAAAGTGCCTACTGTCTTAATAGTCGATGACTCAAGAACATCATTAAAAAGTGCAACTCGTGCTTTAGAGAAAAACTATACTATAATCACTGCTGAGGATGGTATTGACGCGTTGGAAAAAATGCAGATAACAAAACCAGACTTAGTTGTTACCGATGTAGACATGCCTCGCATGACTGGATTAGAACTGGTTACTCGCATGAAAGAAAATTTCTTTTTCTCTGACATTCCTATTATTGTTGTAACAGGGAATCTTGAACTTCATTTTCAGATTGGTGCTCATGAAGGGATTGATAGTTTCTTACCCAAACCTTACAGTGCTGAAGATTTATTAGGACAAGCCCAATACCTGCTTAAACGTTAACAAAGATAAAAGGAGCAACATGCTCCTTTTATTTTAACTTCATCTTTTTTGATTGCTCTCTATCTTGTTCAAATGGACTCTTCTCCAATATTGCCTTTATTCTTTTCCCTGTCTCATCCTTTTTATATTTTAAAACCAGAGAAGAATCTAGGTTCATTGTGTAAGTGGAATTCAAAACATTATGGGTATTTTCGATAAAAGCTTGATAATTGTTATCCTGCTTCAGCTTATTCATTTCATAATCAAGCTTCTTCCCATTAAGCATAACAAAAACAGCATTTTTATTATCTTCCCCGTCTATAGTCCATGAAATCTCATGATTATTAACACGCGTTGTCTGAACATTTATTTTTTCAAAAACATTTGTACTGTCAATAATATTTTTTGTAATCAAGGGAATGTCGTGCGTTTGAGGCTGACTAATATCGGTAGAGCCTGTGTCCATCTTATACTTAACAATCTTAGCATAGTCGATGATATTATCTCTATAGCTGGTTATTACATTATCAAAAGCCTGCAACCCTTGTTCACCCACTTTATTTTTAGCAGATGATTTAACCCAATCACCATTACTATTAAGTTTTACTTTTACGACCATATCTCTGTTTTTATTGAGTGTCATCATAACACCACGACTCGCTGCCTCCATAGCAAAAACGGGGTAATCTTTAACATCGAGAGACTTCACCTGATCTACGTGCTCTATAAGATAACTTAATGCAAAATCGGTCTGATGGCTATTACTTAAAAGACTATCTCCTGCTTTCTCATCACTTTGACGCTTAGCTTTTCTTGTCTCACGCCATTGCTCTAAGAGAGCAACAGAAGGCTCTGAGAAGTTATGATTTTTTAGTGTCAGCATTAAACCATAAGTATCAGCGAAGTTCTCTTCAAATAAGTTTTTCACTGGATTTGCCTTAACATAATCACCCACAACCCATTCTGTAAACCATCTTTCAGAGTTTTTAGACAAGCCAGATCCTATAAACTTTTTATCAGGATAACAATGAGCTATCTCATGATTTAAAGATGCTTCTCTGTAAAGATCATTGTTGAAGGTTAAATCAACACCTGGAATCAATGACTCTGCTTGTCCTTTCTCATTAAGTGCGATAGTGATATCACAAGACCCTGTTAATCCAGCAACATGAGAAGACGAGCTATTGGCGCTTTTTCCTACGATTTTTATATGAGGAGTAGCATCAGTTATTACACCTGATTTCTGGTATTCTTTTAACAATGAATCTATAACAATACCGAAAGGTGCTGAGGATACAACAGATGCATGTGCCACTTCTGCAGGCAAGTTGCTCATTGAAAGCAGAGCTAACGATAACCCTGCCATTTTACAGGCTGATAAAAAATAGTTAGGCGAAACGTCATTTTCTTCGAAATGAGTCTTAAGCGCTAAGGATTTATCATTACAATTCTTAAAAAAACTTCTTAGACGTTTCATCATTATCCTTAAATGGTATAGGGGCATGTTTTAATTATAGCCACTTTATAACCAATATCAAAGAGTTTTTAGAATATTTTAACAACCATTATAGCCATAGCTCTGAATATCTTTATCAAACTTGATCTCAAATCTTTCCTCATAATATTCTTCAAGCATGAGAGATAGCTCTAAAAGATTTTGACGGCTTTTCTTTGCCAAGCCCAACTCTATATCTGCCATATCATCAAGCGCTGCTTCAATTCTTAAATAAGTACGATTTTCTCTTAGACGGCTTTCTACTTTATTGACGAATTCATCAAGATTTTCTATTTCATTAATCAAAGCAACGCTAAGCGATTTTTCTTCTTCCGTCATTCTGCCAATAGACTTCATTGTAGCATCCAGTTCTTTATTGATTTGCTCTCTTTTCAACTTCTGATGATAGACAAGAGCCATCCAGTTTCCCATTGATTGTTTCATAACGTTATTTCTTACCATACTTTCTTTCCTTATGCGTGTTTTGACTGTTTTGCAATCATAAATCCACCCTTACATAAAATCAACTATTTTTGTCATAATACTGCTTGAAATGCTTAGCGCCTCACTTGATTTTATCTGCGGGTATGTAATATTGTTTGATAAATAGATACATAAAATGGGTATAACATGAAAGAGAAAATTTTTAATCTGGAAGAAATGAATATTGCAGTCCGACTGCATGTTTCGAAAAAAGATTACCCCAAAGAACTCAAGCCTAACGACTCTGAGTTTTTTATCCATGTGGATAATGATGATGATACATTTAATGAAAACGTAATCAACGCACTTGATGATGCTGCTGGATTTGTCAAGGCTAAGTTTGACAAAGATCCTGAAGGGACGCGCCCTTACAAGTTTAAAATCAAACAGTTTGGCGTTTACATAAGAGATGAAGCTAAAGATCCTATTGAACTGGACTTCATTTATGATGTCATACTTGCTCTTGTCGATGAAATACAAGCAGAAACAGAAGAAACGCTAGTTGCTGAAGATAACGACGAAGAGAACTCAGAAAATGATACAGAAGAAGATAATCATCCAGTAAACTATGGAGAACCTCAGCAACGAGCGACGGAAATACATCTTGATGGTATTATAGATGAACCCAAAGCGAAGGTTAGAGGTCGCGATACCAGCAATGATGAAAATATCAACAAGATAAAAAAACAACTTAACATTCCTGATATAAGCACATCTGATGACATGCCTTCTATTCCTTTTGAGGAGCCGGAGGATGTTAAAAGATCAACGATGAAGATATCAAAACTTAGCCTTCCTGATTCTGAAACTAAAACAGATGATGAAAAAGGTGAAGAAATTTTGAATCTTCTCTTGGGTGCAACCGATGAGGAAAAAAAGAGATAAAAAAAAGAGCTTCCTGAGAAGCTCTTTCTTTATTACATTTTCGACTGCGTTCTATCAGCCGCATGTGAAATCCCGCTACCACCCGCTTGAATATCCTCACCAGCTCCTCTGAAAGTGTTACATCCAGTTAACGCCAATACAGACACACAAGTTATTGCTAAAAGTATCTTCTTCATAGTCTTTCTCCTTTTGTTGTTGTGAGGACACTATATAATAATAACACAACTAATTCAACAAACTTCATACAAAATCCACAAATTACGACAATTCCTATAAGCCCCACACCAAGTCCCACCAGCTAAAATTCAAAGATATTTCCCATCTATAATTCATCCAGAAAAATATTTAATGTCAGTTTTAAGGTGTTGATAATTAAGAATGTTTAAATATGAATTAAATGTGAAAAATTGGATCTTTCACAAAAAATATGTTACTCTTTTCATTAAGTTAAGAAGATTTAACGATACTAAATAAACAATCCAATATCCCGAAGAGGTTATTATATGACAAGCAAAAACATACAGTTATCCAGAAAGTTAGGTATTTCAGTTCAAACAATCAAGCAAGACGCACCGAAGCCTAAAAGCGTTCCTACTCATCACATTGTTATTACTGACTGCTCAGGATCTATGTATAGCGATCTGCCTCAGTTAAGAAAACAGCTTAAAAACAAACTCCCTACACTGGTTAAAGAAAAAGACACTATCACACTTATTTGGTTCAGCGGTAAAAATCAATTTGGAGTATTACAAGAAGCAGTTCCAATCAAAAAAGTTACTGACCTTACAGCATTAAATACAGCAATAGATCGTTTCTTACAGCCTGTTGGTTTAACTGGTTTTAAACAACCTCTGGAAGAAGCATCAGAAGTAATCAAAAGAATAAAAGCAAATGATTCCACTGGCGCATTTTCTCTATTTTTCATGACTGATGGTTATGATAACGAATGGAAAACACAAGAGATTTTAAATGTAATCGCACCGCTTGAAAAAGAACTTTCCAGTGCAACATTTATTGAATATGGCTGGAACTGTAATAGAAAACTTCTTTCTCAAATGGCTGAAGCAGTTGGTGGACAGTTAGTATTCAGTGAGCATTTCCCTGACTATGAAGCAAGTCTTGAGAATCAACTTCTTCGTCCTGGTTATGCTATAAAGAAAATTCAGGTAAAACTTGATAACAAAGCCTCGTTAGGATATGCGTTCACTTTTGATGATGAGCACAACATCCAGACTTTCTCTGTAGACGAAAATAACGAAGTTCTTTTGCCAGATACTACAAAATACGTTGCTTATTTTAATGACGGTGTAGAAGGTTCTGAAGATCCTGTTGATTCATTTACCTATATCGGATTAGCATCTTTAGCGCAGCGTCTTAAAACTGATGAAATATTCGACACTCTGAAAGCCTTGGCAGATGTAAGTCTTGTTAATCGCTTTGTGAACTGTTTCAGTAAACAAGATTATAATGACTTCCAGAATGATTGCCTTGAAGCCGCTTTTGATGAGAGTAAACGTTTTAAAGAAGGGCGCGATCCTAACGCCGTGCCTAATGAAGACGCTTACACTGTATTGGATGCTATTGATATGCTTGTATCAGAAGAAGGAAATGACTTTTATCCTTTCCATGAGTCTTTCTCTTATCAGAATATCGGTAAGACCAGTGTAGCTAAAGATGAAAGTATTCATTTTACCCCTAATGATCCTAATCAGGGTGTTTCTATGAGAAGCATGGTATTTAATGCGAGCAGGCCTAACGTATCTGTAAATGTAAGAATGGAAGGAACGGTTAACTTACCTAATGACAGACCTTATAAAAATCTGCCAGAGAACTTCCCAAGCTTTATTTATAGAAACTACACGATCATCCGTGATGGTATTGTTCATAGCAGGAAACTGCCTGTATCGCTTTCAGAGACGACATTTAAGAAACTTCAGGAAGAAGGCTTACTTGAAGGAGAAACGTATCAGCGTGGTCAGATTTACGTGCTTGACATTTCTTCTCTTCCAGTTATCAACAGAAACATGGTGAAACAAGTTACTGCGGAAGAGACTTTCAGAAAATCCTTTGAGCTTGAGCATTTAAAAGGTGATCAGAAAGTATTCAAATACTACCGAGATCAACTTGTTGAGAAAACCAACAAAGGGTTTGCGATTGTTTATGGCGCTGAGGCGGCTGATTGGCTGAAAACTATTGGTATTACTGAGTTTAATGGATTCAATCCGTCCTCGAAGATGGTTGCTTATGGTGATGTCTATACTGCTAAAGAGCTGGATATTACTGTTAAAGGACTTTCAAGTCTGCCTAAAGTTTCAGATGTTGAAAATAAACTTAAAGATGGAAAACCATTATCTTTACGTGAAGAAGTTATGTTGCGTGCTGTTAAAAAGGTTGAAGAATTTAAAAAATCGGATGTTTTCAAAAATGCGTCTAACCCGCAAGCATTACTTATACAATGGCTTGATGATGAGGCAACTGCAGCAACATCTAAGACCAGAAAACTTAATAAAGAGTTAGCTAAGATTAAGTTCTCTATTATAGTAGGTCATACTTGGTTTAGTGATTTTGGAAGCCTTGATGAAAATACTCTGACGTTCACACCAGACGGTTTCTCTCAAGAAGTTACGGTTATTGCGACATTGAGTGACACAGAAATCAAAATCTAAGCAAATAAAAAGGGAGCTTTGCTCCCTTTTCTTTTTAAAGTCTTGCCGAACGTGTCATATTAATTGTTTGAGGTTTTCCTTTTATTTCTTTTAACCTCCTCTCAATCTCGAAAGATTCTTCTTCAATAAACAGATTACGACAAGCTGAATCTTTTTTAAAACTCATTATTGTTTCTTTTATAGATGGAATTTCTCCTGCTTCACCTTTATTATTTCTGATATGAATAATTCTTCTTATTACGTTTCTTACGATATCCTGATTAAGTTTAAACTTTAATATTTCTAAAACCTTATAACCCTTATCGGTATAAGACTCTAAAACTTCTTGTCTGATATTCTTTAAAAAATACTTTAATACATTATCGTTTTTACTTGGCATCTTGTTAAGATAGTTGAATAATAGATTTCCATTTAAAACCTCTTCACTTTTAGGCTTAAACTTAACCAATGAAACAATGAACTGCTTTTCCCATTTTTCAATAGCAGTCTCCAAAGGTGTTTTACCACTCCTGTCTACCTGATTAACATCGACACCATATTTAATCAGTTCAGCAATATAACGAATGCCTTGATTTGTAGTAAAACTCTCATTAACAGAACCATATTTAAAAGGGCCTTTCCTTTCTACGATAAGGTGAACCAACCCTTCTCTTGCAGAGCAATCTATTTTTCGCACACCTGATACTTTCCTTATAAGGTTATAACAATGTGCAAAATCATTATTGTAGAGATTTTTGTATTTTGTAGCAAATAGTAATATTGCGTAAGCAGAACTCTCATTAAACAAATCTGACCTGTTTTCGATTAAGTGTTTTTTAAGAAAGTAATCAACTTTACTATTATTAATAAATGTTGCCAACTGCTCTTCTGTTGGATTATAACTACAGATATACTCTTTCATTTTCTCACTTTCAAAATGATAAAAAGAGCTATTAATATTATAATACTTTGCTATATTGGCAAGATTGCATTGAGCGTGATAAAAAGAGGCAGAAAAGCAAACATCCAAATAAACTGAAACAAAATCAATTTCCGTTAGCTCATTTGTATATTTTTCAAGCTCCCTAAAAATATTATAGTAATTGTCTCGCAGATTATTAGTAATGAATCTTTTTAGCGCTGTTTTATCAGTCATAGATTTCCTCATCTTTAAAGTGAAAGTGTTGCCGTATTCAATAACTTTTTAAAGTCGCGAGTATTCATAGCAATTACATCTTCACGTTTCATGTTAAAACGATGCATAACGACCTGTATCTCATTATCACCTTTACTCTTACTCTCCAGCATCACATCTGATTTAAGAGTCTCAGAACCTTTCTTAGGCGCTTCTCCGGGACTATTCGTGGCCTTATAAACAATAAGCTGATCGCTAACGACATCCAGATAACTTTCTTTAGCAAATAAAGGCGGCTCACATTCTTTAAGCTCCTCTATGGCGCTTTCCACCATTTTTCTAAACTTACTGGTTTGCTTATTTGAACGAGAAAGCTCTTGAATTCTTTGTATCGTATAAGGAACAGGTTCTGAATGTGATGAATAGAAATCATGAAGCCAACGAGATAGCTGACTCTTAAGCTTTGTCTTCCTTATTACATCAACATCCGTAAGATCACCAATAAAAAGAGGATAAAGCAGCGAACTGATACCAACATCAATCTTTTTGGTTTTCTTATCAACACGATATCCCACCAGCAAATGACTTCTTATTTCGTCGCTTGGTGTATCAATCATGATATACGCCTTAGTCAAACGCTCTATACAAGATTTAAGCCAGATAAAATTCGCTCCGCCATCTGTGCGCTCTAATACGTTTAACATCTCCTGAGAGGAAAGCTGAACAAGTCCACCCATTGGCGTTTTATTCTGGCGAACGGCTCTTACTATCATTTGCCATACCAGAGAATCATCCTGATTAAGAACTGGACCTGAATACTTTATCTTTGTCCCTTCGGGGCATAAAATAACCATATCATCAACCGGGACCACGCCAACACGCTCCCTTTGAATACCAAATAAAGCACTTCTTAACATTTTATTAGGGATGCCAAAGTTTCTTACTTTAGGCCACGGAGTGATTTGCTGATCGGGCGCTTGTTTTCCTAAACTTTCTGCTTGAACAACAATATGAGGTTTGATAACTTTTACTTTTTTCTCTTTGAGTAAAACATTTTCTTCTAATGATTTATTTATGACTTTTTCCATTCTGCACCTATTATTACACTGTTATATAATTAAAGATTTAATCATACGACAAAAATATAAAAACTACAACTTTTTTAAATCGCAAATACCGTAGTGAGTAGCTAAATATTTGTTTAAATAATAACCAAATCTATCGCTATTTTTACCGTAGGCAGTGGCTAAATATTTAAGTTTTTGCACCGTAGGCAGTGGCTGATTTTACCGTAGTGGGTGGCTACTTTTACCGTAGGCAGTGGCTAAATCACCGTAGTGAGTAGCTAAAATACCGTAGTGAGTAGCTATGTTCGTATTTTTATATATTTGATTTAAAAGGGAAAAACGGCACTTTTTTACCCCTTAATTATAATTTAATTATAATTTAATTACAGCTTTTCTAAAAAAGCATTTTTTTTGTAATAGGAAAACGGGAGAAAATACGTTTTTTTCACGAAAAACTTTCCCCCATTTTCTTCTTCGTAATTTTTGGTTTTTCTGAAAAAAATAATTGCTTAATATTTCTTTTTAATTTATTATCAAAAGGTCAAGTTCAATTACACAGGAGGATGCTATGACACCGTTAAACGTAACCCACTAAATAAATTTTTTAACTTTACTACCGAAGAAGAAAAGATCATTTCTCTTTGGGGAAACAATCCGCAAGAAGATTTAACCACTCGTTTTACCTTGTCTTTACCTCAACATAAAAAACAAAACTGGTTTTTACCCATGCCTCCACCCAATATAACGGGACAACTGCATTTGGGACATTCCTTGTTTTTGACTATTCAGGATATAAAAACCCGATACAACACTATCATTGGGAATAATACGCTTTGGATCCCAGGAACAGATCATGCTGGTCTTGCAACCCATGAAAAGATTATGAGTTCGTTAAAGGATCAGGGGTTGGGTTTTAGTGATGAGATTTATTTCAAAAAAGCTTTTGAATGGAAAGAGTTTTACCAGAACCGCATTAGAACACAGATCTTCTCAATGGGCGCAGCATGTGATTGGAATCGAGAACGCTTTACTCTCGATGATAAATATATTTCATCCGCTTTATCAGCCTTTGATATTTGCTATGAGAAAAAAATGTTTTATACTGAGAATGGACAATGTTATCTGGATATGTCCACTTTAGCTCAAGACCTTTTAAAGGATCTTGAAAACGATCTTATCGAAATTACCCCAATCTCAGGTAAAAATACCCTGATCAGTTTTTTGCGAAATATAGAGCCGTGGTGCATTTCAAGACAGATACCTTGGGGTTTGCCTATCCCTATAGCATATAACGCAGCAGAGAGTCGTACAGAGCGTTTAAACGATATAGATCCCAACGATCCTAACTGGACTTTTGAATCTAGCACATTTGATACCTGGTTTTTATCTTCAATATGGCCTGCAGCAATTCTTGGTTGGCCTGAAAAAACACCAGAGTTTGATACTTTTTATCCATGCTCATGGCTTGAGACTGCGGATGATATTATTTTCTTTTGGTGCGCACGAATGCTTATGATGTGTAAACTTATCACAGGGAAATATCCGTTTAACAAAATATACCTCCACGGTATCATTCGGGATAAAGACAATAAAAAAATGTCCAAGTCGTTAGGGAATGGAATAGATCCTTTAACCTGTATTGAAACACACGGAACGGATTGCTTAAGATGGACGTTAGCCACACATACTGAGCCAGGACTTGATATTAAGTTTGATTTGAAATGGCTTGATGAGGAGAAAAAGTTTATTAATAAATTCTGGCAAGCTGCACGGTTTATTAATATGCATACCTTACCATCATACAAAAAAGACATAGACGCTATAGGACTTCCTGCAGAAATGGAATCAATCACGCAGGAATGGTATAACCTATTGAATCAGGACCGCTTTTCACAATGTGCGAGAGCAATTCAGTCTCACTTTAAACATTATTTCTGTGATACGTGGATTGAGGAAAATAAGCGAAGCCTATGGGATGGTGATGAAGAAACCAGTTTATTAGGACAAGCATTATTAAAAAGATATTTGATATTGTTTAACCCTTTCATTCCTTTTATGACAACGTATATTGATCAAAATATATTCAAATAAAACTTGAAAAAGGAAAAACACCTCCCATCTATATATAATAGCGCACTCGTTGCGCTATTATTGTCTACTTTTCATTCTAAAAAAATATTTTCAAAAAAGTCAAAAAAAGACGAGCTTTGCATATTAAAAAGCGATATACTAGCCGCCTTGAAACAAATGAGCCTATTCAAATCTTAAATCAGGAGTTCTTATATGACTAAAAGCAGTTCCTTAAATATTACAGCATTAATCGCAGAAGGTGAATCAAACGGCTTTCTAACTTTAGAAGATATTAAACTGCATTTGAACCTTCCTGAAGATATGTCACACAGTAATCTTCTTCAAGTTGTTCAGACCATTGAGGAGCTTGGGATTGAAGTAAGGGATGAAGGAAGTCAGGAAAACGACACTGTAGATAGAAATGTAGATTTCATTGATAGTGATGACGCGCTGGATGAAATCCAATCAGCAAGTGATACAATCAGCACTGACTCAACGCGTTTGTACATGAAGAATCTGAGCCGTGCGCCACTGCTTACCAAAGAACAAGAGTATGAAACTTGTGATATCATTGAGAAGTCCAGACAAGAACATTTGAATGTTATGTTGCTTGATCCCTCTGTATGTGAGCATCTCTATAATATTCTTAGCTCAGTAGTTGATTCGCATCATTCTGAAGAAGACAAAAAAGACATCAATGACGTTATTGATGGCTTAAGCTCCCTAGACGAGAATATTGTTCTGGTTGAAGATGAGTCGGATGTTTCTGTGGCTCTTAACTTCTCAGAAGATGAAGATGGTTTTGATATTGCTGATACTAACACTGAAAAAATGAAAGCAGGTGTAGCAGCGATTGTTGAAAAAATGCCTGCTTCTTTAGAGAAAATGACCCAAGGCCTTGAGCAGCCGGAAGGCGAAAAGAGCGAGATGTATATTAGCGCTTGTGATGAAATGAATGTTTTACTGTCAGATATTCGCTTTACTCAGAAAACTGTCGATAGCCTGAATGAATTACTAAAAGAAAAACTGACTAATATTCGTGAAGTCGAGAAAAGTATTAAAGATTTGGTTACGGGTAAAGCAAGAGTAGCATTTGAAGATTTTAGAAAAGCATTCATTCACAATGAAACTAATAAAGATTGGCATCAGAACCTTAATACCAAAAATCAGGAAAAAATGGCCCCTTATTTTGCTGAAGTTTCTTCGAAACAAGACGAGCTTTTAGCTATAATCGGAAACAATGGTTTATCTATTACTAAGCTGAAAAATATCAATGTCAAAGCATCTAATGCTGCTGAAACAATGAGATTGGCTAAAAAGAAAATGATAGAATCTAACACGCGTCTGGTTGTATCCATTGCGAAAAAATATTCATTCTATAGCTTAACAATGCTGGATGTTATTCAGGAAGGAAACATCGGATTGATGAAAGCGGTAGACAAGTTTGAACACAGAAGAGGCTTTAAATTCTCTACTTACGCAACATGGTGGATTCGTCAGTCGATTACACGCGCACTGGCAGATCAGGGTAGAACGGTTCGTGTTCCAGTTTATATGGTCGATTCTATTCAGCGCCTTAAGAAAGCAAGCAGAATGATTCATCAGGAAACAGGTAAGGCAGCAACAATAGAGCAGTTAGCTGAGTTTATGGGGACAACTGTTTCTAAGGTTAAAGCAATACAAGCCGCTTCTAAAGAAACCGTATCTTTAGAGACTCCTGTTGGAGAAGATGGCTCAAGCACTCTTGGTGATTTCATTGAAGATGGTCAGCAGATGCCAGAGCAAATGATTGAACAGGAAAGCCAGAGTAAGCATCTTAGAAATATCCTGGATAGTTTGAATCCAAGAGAAGCTAAAGTATTGAGAATGCGTTTTGGTATCGATATGCAGCGTGAGCACACACTGGAGGAAGTGGGTGAAGAGATGAACTTAACACGCGAGCGTATTCGTCAAATCGAAGCTAACGCTATTCTGAAACTAAAACAACCTCATCGCACTGAGCAGATGCAGGACTTAGTAGACTAATAAATAAAAGGGCTTCGGCCCTTTTTCCTTTTTTGACAACCCTTCCTATGCTATAATGTTCTAAAATAAACAAAGAGAGAAAACTATGGAAAATGAAATAAAAAATGTTTTTGTTCCTACCGTCTATGTGGATATGGATGGTGTAATTGCGGACTATGGAAGAGCAATCGTTGAGTATGGTATGCCCGGCGAGAAACTTAAAATGGTTCAGGGAGTATTCCGAGGACTTCATCCTTACCCCGGCGCATTTGAAGCACTTAAAGAAATTGCTGCAATGGGTTTCAATATTCATATCGCAACTAAGATCCCTGACCATAATGATTTTGCAGCTACAGAAAAGCTTCAGTGGATAAATGAGCATATTCCCTATATGCGACCTCATACTACAATCACACCTAATAAAGGCCAGCTAGGTCAACCCTGGGATTATCTTATTGATGATAGAATTCATAAAGCAAACGTTGTAGAGTTTAGAGGAACGGTCTTGCATTTCGGACCTTCTGGAGCTTATCCAGATTGGGATTCTATTTTAAACTTTTTCCATCAAGTTCGCGCAGCAGCATAAAAAAAAGGCCTTTCGGCCTTTTTTAATATCAGTAGCTATCTCCAACCTCAACGTAATCATCATGCCTCATTGTGTTCTGATTATTTTTTTGAAAATCAGATATGGCATTCAAAATATTGAAAAGTGGAACAGCATATAGCAATGGCTTAGCCAAAGAAACAGCAATAACTAAAATCATTGCCGCTGTGTTGCTATGTATTGACGCAAGAGAAATGGCCCAATCTAACAACTTAAACAGTCCAAGCAGAACTAAACCATTAATAAAAAAACTTGGAATGAAAGCAATCATATAGCTTTTTACATCTGAAAAACTTTCTTTGGTAGCCTCAGAAACTGAATAGTGACTTCTTATCATATAAAGAGGTGCCAAACTTGTGAAAATAAGATAAGCAATAGCAACTGCAATCAAACTATAAAATATAGTTATATTCCCAATAAAAATCATAGAAAGACCTGAAGCAACGAATAACAATATAGGTAAAGCACACCACAAATAAAAATCTTTAATATTCTTCTTAAAGATGCTTGAAGCATTCTGCCTGTCTTTATATTGATAAAGAAAGGTCATCACATAAGCCATAAGAAAAATAGGCGCTACAATAACATTATAAGCGAAAGAGTTCGAAATATAAAAAGTTAAAGGATTGCTAATATTACTCAAGAACCATCCACAAGAAAGCAAAAGAACGCTAGTAAATATTGAGCTAAGAATACCCCACAGCGCAACAAACTTTATATTAGTCAGCGTATGTCGCCAACCTTTTAACATCAACACTATTCCATCACGAAAATTATTTTTATACATACCACCTCCCTTTTATTACTTCTTCTTAACTGCTACTTTTGGCTTTATATTATTAACAGCAGGTTTTTTTACTTTATTTTTTCTTTTAAAGATGTTTTGTAATGATACACCATCAAAGTAGCCATCATCTTTTAGAACATGAAACTGCTTGAGTATGCCAAGTAATACTATGATAGAACCTACCCCAACCAAAAGTGGAAGAATGTAAATACCCACATCTCCTATTCTTAATGTCATGCCAAGCGCAACCATCACTCCACCAATCAGAATAGACAATAACGCATACTTATAAATATGAAAAATATTCGACAACATATGATAATCCTTAATTAAAGTTTAATAACAACCCGTTTCTTATAACAATCTTGCACTAATCAAGTCAAATTTATGATTGAAATAGCATCTCTGAAAATAATCTTAGGCTCAGTCCCTTCTTTCTGACATTTCATAGCATATAAAACGCCCTCATTGGCAAGCTGGTCAGCTCTTTCATTACCAGGATTGTCATCATGACCTTTTACCCAAAAAAACCTTATTTTATGTTTTTCATTTAAGGCTAAAAGTTCTTTCCATAACTCAACATTTTTAACTGGCTCACCATCAGATTTAATCCAATTGCGCTTTATCCAGTTGAATCGCCATTCATTCATACCTTTCTGAACATATTTAGAATCCGTATAGATATCTACCTCTTCTTGTCTTTTAAGCAACTTCAGAGGCTGAATAATAGCGTTAAGCTCCATTCTATTATTAGATGATGGAATTTCACCACAAAGAAGTTCTTTCTGACGCCCACCATACGTTATTAGCGCACCATAGCCACCTCTCGCCCTTTCTGAAAACTGGTTATCTTTACATGAGCCATCACTATAAATAATAATTTTACTCATTTTTCACCTTTAACTTTGTTCTCAGACAGAGAAACGTAAATATTCGATTTTGTGGGTTCATCACCTTTTTTATGAATAGTAAATCCAGCACTTTCCATAAGATAAGCAAGTTTTGTAAAGCCATAGTTTTGCGCACTGAAATCAGGAAATCTTTTCCCTAGCATATGGCCTACAGTGGAGAGTGCTGCCATTCCATTAGCGTCAGACTTATCCATAATCGCACGTTTTATCTCAAAGACTAAATCTTCCCAAGGCAACGTAATGTTCTCAAGCGTTGGCTCAACTTCTTTTCTATGATCACTTTCAGAAATAACTTGAGGAGGACCACTTAGGCTTTTTTGATTATGCTTAGGATTATCTAACACCTTGAGAGCTTCAATAAAGAAGAATCTATGGCAAGCCTTAACAAGAGCTTGAGGTGTTTTACTTTCACCAAAACCATAAACAATCAAACCAGCTTCTTTCATTCTTAAAGCCAGCAAAGAGAAGTCGCTGTCGCTTGTTACAATACAGATACAATCTATTTTACCAGAGTGAAGCCAGTCCATAGCATCGATAGTTAAACTCATATCACTGTTGCTTTTTCCAGAAACGTTTCTGAAATTATGAACGGGCTGCAGAGCATGTAGTTGAGCCTGAGCTTTCCATCCTGACAATAACTGGTGTGAAAAATCTCCATAAACACGTTTGAAGACTGTATTACCGTGTTTTGGTATTTCAGTTAGAACAGTCCCAATCACATTATGCGAAATATTTTCCGCATCTATTAGAACACCTAATCTTAAATCCGCTACTTCTGCAGCAGATGCTGTTTTTGACATATTTTTTCCTTTTACTTTTATTACTTTGGTATGATAATACCATAAACTTTATATCTATTGAAAATATTTATTTATGCTTTTATTTTCAGATTAAATTCCGCCTTAACTGGAGAATGATCCGATATTTTATCACAATCTTTTATAATTGAGGCATTAACAGGCGTGATATTTTTAGCATATATTCTATCTAGTGCCAAAAAGGGAAATTCGCTTGGGAAACTTTTCAAAGGCTTTCCACCATTATACGCTGAAAGAACTTCTTGACAGTTCAGTTTATCGACAAAATATTTTCGTGATTTATTAGACCAATCGTTAAAATCACCTGCTATAATCAAAGATTCATGAGCGTTTATTTCATTCAGTATGATTTTTGAAACCTCATTAAACTGCCAATCTCTATCTTTTGCAAGCAAGGATAGATGCAAGCATACGGCATTAATCAATCCTGATGGATGTTCTATTTGAGCATACAGTGCGCCACGTCGTTCCATTTTAGATGTGGAAATATCATAGTTAATCATTTTCTTTATAGGATAACGACTGAGTATAGCATTCCCATGATGACCATGCTCATAGAACTTATTAGGACCATATGCTTTATAAGGCCAATGTTCATGACCTAAAAAATCATACTGTGTTGTTTGAGGCCAGGCTTTTTTCCTGGCATACTTATCATGTTGGCCCTGAACTTCTTGTAAGAAAATAATGTCAGGATCCCATAAGAATATTTTCTCCTTAAGGCTATGTATCTTTAACTTCCTGAATCTTGAAAAACCTTTATGTATATTATAAGAAACGATTTTTAAACGTGATTCCTCACTCATATTCTCTCCTGCTTTTAATAATATTTCTTTCTTTCCATTATATAAGGATATATAATAATCCACATTAATCATTTAAAAAGAGGAACTCATGGAGAAGACCATTGAACTTTTATCCATCAATACATCTGAGGTCATTATTTTTAATGAGGCATCTGATTTCCTCTTCTTTCTTAAAGATGCTATCAAAATGTTATCTATGTTCTATAATGACATTCCTAATGCTTTTTATTTTGAAAGAGATTCCAATGATGATTTATTCTCTATTCGTCTTCATCCTTCAGGCCAAAATGCTCTAACAATATTAAAAGAACGCAGCATGGCTTTATATAATGATTTTCAAAACGCAATCAGCATTGTTAATAAAGAGCAATACAAATCTGGTCAAGACAAACTTATCTATAGTCTATATAAATCCAACGTTATTAACCTTAAGTCAATGGTTGTCCATAAAAAGCTTATTAGCAAAAGTAATACTATTTCTGTTTCTGGTAATATTTTTCATAATAAAAATATTAAAACCAACATGTTTCATAATGATTTTCTTATCAATGAAAATTTTCACACTCCATTAGCAAAAAAATATCTGGCATTTAAACAATTGCAAAACATTTTATCTTCAGATCCTGATGCCTCCCGTGAAAAAGTGGCTATCCACTTATTCTCATTGCTAAATATGCGCCATGATAATCATCATTTTGAAGCAAACTATAACTTTTCATGGCTTTATTTCTTATTAGTAAAGGGAAATACAAAATGGTTAGATTTTCTTATTGAAAAAGATCTCATCTTTTTTGAAATACTTGGCTCAGCAATACTTCCTCTATTGATTGCCCTCCTTAAAGATGATGCTTATGCTTTAAATCTTTTAATAAAGAGTAATAAAGGTGTGGTTAATGAGACATACTGTAAAGGAGAAACAATGATAGAGAAATGCGCATCTGTGTTATCTATAAGCGAAATGTTCTCTCTTTTATCTTTCTCTATACAAAATGGAGCTTATAGTTGTGTTAGTGAACTGATAAAAGCAGGTGCGGATGTTAACCTTAAAATCTTAGAAGGTGAGTCAGCTTTATTTTGTGCAGCCAGACTTAATGATGAAACTGCTATAAAACTGCTTGTTTCAGGAGGGGCTGATTTATCACTAGAAAACGATAAGGGCCTTATTGCGGCAGAATATATAGAGAACAGTAAAGCCTTTGATAGATTATTTGATTATATGGAGGATATAAGAAAAAAAGCCCTTTAAGGGCTTTTCTTTTATCTAATAGGCCACTGCCCTACAGAGTTCTCAAACTGAGATTTTAGTGGCTGAGGTATCTGAGGAAAGAAGTTAAGACCTGTATACATTTGAACAGCTCCCATGCTTACGCTAAACTGCGGAAGGTAAGCGGATGTTGTTGGCTGATTAGGAATAATAAATGCTCTAACCTGTTTGATTTTTGGAGCTAAAATTACCTTAAACAAATGTGTAGGCACTTCTATACTGCCTTTTGTTGCTTCTCCGAGATAAGCTTTATTGGATTCTGCAACCAATACGCCTGAAGATGTTCTTCCTATTGAGCCTAATGATTTACCCTGAAGATAAACAGGACCTGATATAACATACACTTCACCATAGTCTTGCGCCCATTGTCTGACGTTAGCATTTAATCTTTTCCATGTATCATTGGCAGTATAAGGATTTACAGGCATCACGTTAGTTAAGTAGAAGCTTTGGCTGGTTTGTTTTTTCGAGTTAATGAAATCTTCTGGTGCAGCAAGCTGAGCTTTTTCATAGCCAGAATTTTTATAGTCAATAAGCTGAGCAGCTACTTCATCTTTAAGCGCCGGATCTGGTCTAAAATCATTCGTATTAACAGCTATTTTCTTGTTAAGATTCTCTGCTGTAATATGCTGAACAACCCACATAGAAGTTCTTGAACGTGGATTATACTCTACAGCATACGCATCATGACAAACAAACTGATTTGCATCTTGTCTTGGATTATATTGCGGATATCCCCAAGGCGCAAGCGGAGCACAAGGGCCACCACTTTTTATTTCGCCATTATTTACCACCACTGAATTGGGCGTTGGTACAACTTTAATGTCATCGACTTTATTATCACATCCAGTTATCAGTAATGATAGTGCAGCAATCGTTAGTATTTTACCATCTAAAAACTTCATTCGTTCTTTTTCCTTATTCATTTTTATTATTATACTCAAAAATAAAAAAACATTAAACCTTTTTCCACATAATATCGTTTATAGCTCAGGTTTTATTCATAATCAAGTGTTTATCATCATTACTCCTACAAAATCAAATATCATTATTTTTTAAAATATTTTCCCACTTTATTTTATGTTGATGATTTAAAAGAAAATAAAAAATTAATAGTTAGTTGACTTTTTACACTAACTTGAAGTATACTTATCGCATCAGTTAGAAATGAACATATAAACTTAAAGAGGCGCACTATGGAACAGATTAAAAAACTACATGCTGTTGAGTCATTACTGGATACTGACCTTTATAAATTCACCATGATGCAAACCGTTCTGCATCGTTTTTCTGGCGCGATTGTTGAATATCATTTCCGTTGCCGCACTGAGAATGCGTTTCTGATTAATGACATGGATCGTATTAATGAAGAACTTGATCATATTTGCGAGCTGACATTTGCGGAAGACGAATTGGCTTTCCTTGGCGAACGTCGTTATTTCAAAGCTGACTTTATTGATTTCCTTCGCAACTTCAAGCTTCAGAGAAAATATGTTGAGGTTAAACCTTCACTGGCTCGTCCAGATTCTGTGGACATCATTGTCAAAGGCCCTTGGGTTCAGACTATTTTATTTGAGATTTACATTTTGGCTATCATTAACCAGATTCACTATGAAGATCTGGACACGGCACCATTGTATGAAGAAGGTTATAAGCGTCTTCTTGATAAGATTGAGATGATTAAAAATCATCCTAATCGTGAAAAACTGAGTTTTTCTGACTTTGGCACACGTCGTCGTTTTAACCGTGATTGGCATTACACTGTAGTTAAAACGCTGAAAGAAAACCTGCCTGAAAACTTTACTGGCACCAGCAACCTGTGGTTAGCAAAAGAACTGGATCTGGTTCCAATCGGCACAATGGCGCATGAATATCTTCAGGCATGTCAGGTTCTTGGTCCAACACTGCGTTATTTCCAGCAGTTTGCTTTTGAAGAATGGGCGCAGGAATACCGTGGCGATTTAGGGATTGCGCTGACTGATGTGATTGGCCTTGATGCTTTCCTGAAAGATTTTGACCTGTATTTCTGTAAGCTGTTTGATGGTGTGCGTCATGATTCTGGCGATCCTAAAGTATGGGGTGATACCATTATTGAGCATTACAAAGCAAACCGTATTGATCCATTGACTAAGACCTTTACTTTTTCTGATGGTTTGAACGTGCCTAAGATGCTTGATCTTTACGATCATTTTAAAGATCGTTGTAAGCCAAACTTTGGTGTAGGCACTGATTTGACTAACGATGTTGGCGTCAAGGCATTACAGGTTGTTCTTAAAATGGTGCGCTGTAATGATTTGCCAGTTGCGAAGTTGTCTGATGCCGTTGGTAAAACAATGAGTGATGACCAGAACTATGTTAACTATCTGATTCACGTATTTAAACCAGAGTTGTTAAATAAATAAGGATCTGAATAAGCCCTTCGGGGCTTATTTTAAAAAGTGTTCTACTAAAAGATAGCAAAATAAAAAGGAGAGCAGAAAGGGGCGAAAGCAGCTATCCCAACTTAACTTAAGTTTTCTGCGAAAAAATATGAAAATAGCATTGATTCAACTTAACTCCACTGTGGGCGATTTCTTAGGAAATCTAGAACGTTTTAAAACTCTCTCTCAATCTGTTCCATCAGAAACTCTCTTAGTTGGTCCAGAGTTGACTTTCAGCGGTTATCAAATCAATGATATGATTTACCGTCCAGATTTTATTGAAGCTCAGAATGAATCTATTGACCAGCTTAATGAGTGGCTTCTTTTCCGTAATCAAAAAGCTATTGTAGGTCGTGTAGGACTTAACAACCGAAACTATGGTAAAACTTATGAGAATCAAGCTGTTTTACTTGATGGTCATTCTATTAAGATAGTTGCCGTAAAACGTTTATTGCCCACCTATGATATCTTTGATGAAAATCGCTATTTTGAAGCAGGCGAAAGCTCTCAGACCATTACTTTAGGAGAGCAACGCATTGGTGTTCTTATCTGTGAAGATGGCTGGAATACTGACGGCTCATATAAAGCAAACCCTGTTAATGATTTAGCAGATGAAGCACCTCATTTTTTATTATCACTTAATGCCTCACCTTCAAGTTTACGCAAAAACCATCTTAGAAAAGAAATCTTTGGTGGCATTGCTAAAGATAAAGGCGTTCCTTACATTTCAGTAAATCAGGTCGGTGGCAATGACACTATTGTTTTTGATGGTGGTAGTTATGTTGCTTTACCAGATGGTGAGTTTAAACAAGCACCATTCTTTTCAGAAGGTGTTTTATCTGTTGACACTGAAACATTAGCAACATCATGGGCAGGTGAAACAGTATTTGATAAAGATGCCAATATAGACAGTGATAAAGATCAATGGATTGGCTTTGTTAAAAATCAGCTTGTTCTTGGCATTCGTGATTTCTTCAGAAAAAACGGTATCAAACGTGCGAGCCTTGCCTTATCAGGTGGCGCAGACAGTTCATTAGTGCTTGCTTTAGCAGTTGATGCTATTGGTGCCGATAATATCACAGCCGTTACAATGCCAAGTAAAATTTCCTCAGCAGGAAGTGTTTCTGACAGCCAGGCTCTTGCTTCAATGCTTGGAGTCAAACTTTATGAGCGACCTATTAAAGATGACTTTGAGGCTGCTGTAAAAGCATTCAGAGAAGCTTTCGGTCAGGAACCTAATCGTCTAACAATGGAAAATCTACAGGCGCGTATTCGTGGCGCATCTATTATGGCATGGTCTAATCAGGATAACTCTCTGGTATTGTCTACTGGTAATAAAAGCGAAGTCTCCGTAGGATACTGCACATTATATGGCGATACTAATGGCGGACTTAATCCTATAGGCGATCTATACAAAACGGAGGTGTATCGTTTGCTTGAGCACTATGCTGACTTGGGGCGTATGCCACGTTCAGTGATTGATAAAGCGCCATCTGCGGAGCTATTCCCCGGACAAACTGACCAGGATTCTTTGCCAGATTATCCAGTGCTTGATGCTTGCTTACAGCTTTATCTTGAAGGGGCGTCATTAGGCAGTGATGAGCGAGAAGCACGTAAGGCATTTTTGAAAAAATCAGGCTTTTCCAATGATAAAGCACTTGAGATTATGAAGAAAGTAGAAGGTGCTGAGTTTAAAAGAAAACAGTCTTGCCCTATTATTCGTGTTCGCAGTAATACTTTTGGCTTAGGCCGAAATATCCCGATAGCGCGTAAACATTTTATTACCGAGAAAACTGTTGCTAAATTGCTAAATTGCTAGATTGAGTCAACAGTAAAGGCCTACGATGTAGGCCTTTTTCTTAAATATCCCATCTTTAATCTTCATTCTTCAAACTCATTAATTTAAGAATTTAATTAATATATACAAATATTAATAAACCATCTTACTCTGGATAAAAGATGTGCTATAATTTATTAAAACCTACCAAAAGGAAATACTATGCCAAGTTTAAATAATTTTTCACAACTTTTTGACAAAGTTAAAGCAGGTGATGTAGATACTTATAAAGCGCTTAGATCATTAGATATTGCTTTAGACACAATATTATTAACTACTGATTCAAGAGAGACTTTTGTTTCTGCATTAATACAAAGCTCAAATCCTGAAATGTTCCATGACCTATGGGATAAAACCTCCAAGCAGCATGGGCCGGAGCACATTAGTTCTATGCTTATAGATATGTTTCAATCATCTGAAGGTAAAGGTGTTTATAAAGACTTATCATCTGGTGAAACCAAATCACTTTTCCAACAAGCATTTGAAGGGGGACAACCTTGGGCCGTTCAGGAAAGCTATGAAAGCTATCGTTTCTGTGCGTCTACGCGAGGATCTCTCCAGTGGGGATTACCTACTCAACTTCCAAGTTTATCTCAGGTTTATGATTGGACTTTAAGCAGCAACACTTCAGCAACTAATCTTAATGACATTATTTCTTCAGCCAATATGAACACCTCTTATTCATTAAAAGAATGGATCAGTTCAGAGCATGAAGGAAAACCTATTATTCTTGACTTTATTGCTCGTGATGCTTCTGAAGCAATGTCTCGCATTGATTACTTTGAAAACAGATATCCAGATTTTGATGTTAATAAACCTGTTGGCGCTCATTCTGTTCTGACTGCTTTAATAGAAAACAACAATCTTAAAGAAGCACTCAAGTTACATGAAAAAGGCTACTTGGATATAACCAGAGATTTCACGCCTGAAGAGTCAGAGCGTGTAGCCGAGCACGGAAATATTTTAATAAGTAAAATGACGGGTTATACTAACCGTGTTCCTTTTAAGGGTAGTATTTTTGAGGAACTTTTAAATCGTGAAAGCAATGAAGATATTACTGAAAGACCTGAACACGTTAAAGCCTCTGATGTCAAAAACTTCCTAGATTATGTTAAGGTGATAGACAATACGAAATTTATTTTAAGCAACGATATTGATAGAAACTTTATGGCATCTCAGATTAACCAACTTACTTCAGTAAAAGACCAGGCTGATTTTATTTCTTTCAATGAAATGGTTCGTCAGGATTTCAACCCTAAATCAAATAGACCTACTATGAAATAATAAAAGCGCCTTCGGGCGCTTTTTTATACGTTAGGAAAACATTTATCTTGATAATAAGGACATTTTGCGCAAAACCGTTTATTATTACAAAGCGTAGGTTTCTTATCATTATTCACAATAGCTATATATTTAGCGTAGATTTTCTCTATTTCTTCATCACTTTTAAGCCTGATAACAAACTCTTTGGTCTGCTTTCCATTCTTTATTACTACTTTAGACTCTTCAAGCACCGGGAGTTTTTGTGTTCTTCTTAAAATATATTTATAACAGGAGATTTGCCAGATATCTGAATCATAAACTTTAAACTGATTTCTGGTTTTAAAGTCATCAACACGCAGGGTGCCATTAACTTTTATCACTCTATCAGGATAACCATGAATTGCTATGGGACTATCTATTCCTATATACTTTTCTGACATATAAAGCGTCTCTCTATCCTTAGATCCGCCTACAAATCGTTTAATAAAAGAATAGAGAATAAACAGAACAACAAGACACTCCAGAATAAGAAAAATATTATGATTTTCCATTATTATTCCTTATAGCTTTAACAACCCTTAGTAAGATTGCTTTTGTTACAGGCCTTGTCCACGAAGGCATTACCCTTAATAACATCGGGGATGTTTTATAGTAAGCCTGAATAAATAATCTTCCAACATAATACTGAGAAAGCGTCTGATCTCTCCACTTTCTCAATACGGTTGTTTCTGGAGAATGATTACCAAATATTGCCGTTGCTACATAACAGCGTCTATCAGAAGATTTATTCATCTCACTGATAACGCGTTGCGAGTTATTCGCATACTTATTATTTAGCTTTTCAAACTTCTTATGATCACTTATACCTTCTTTTTGCCTTTGCTTGACATCATTAGCAAGCTTCGGTTTATAAACAGTATTGAGTAATGTTTGATTTTCACATTTCGTCATATTAACGAGTTGTGTTACGGCAACTCTTTTCATAGGAATATCCTTATGGATTAACAGCTATAGCATTCGGCTCCACATATCTTACTTGTCTTGAGGCCCATGCAGCAAAGTCTTCCTTATTTAGTCTTGATGCTTCAAAATCAACTTTTTCAGGCTTAAGACCAACTTGCTCAACCAAAACACCTTTCCAGTTAATTAGCCAGACACGTGAAGATCTATCGTTAGCAACAACATTCAATGGTTTTGGAACGGGTATAGTTTCACCTTGCTGTCTTGCAGATTGACTGCTCATCCAATCTTCCAGCGCTTCCTGACGATCAGCATTCATTTGTTCCTGACCAAAACCTTGTTCATAAGCATTCTTAGGACCCGTATTCTGTTGAGCTTGTTGCTGTTGTGCCTGACCTTGACCTTGCTGAGCCTGCTGATATTGTTGGTATTGCGCCTGAGCATCACCACCCATATTAGATGACTGACCATAAGCCTGAGCGCTTGGATCATTGCTATTCATTTGAGTAGATTGCTGGTTGATAGTTTGCATTCTTTGTCTGGCTTGAATATTGGTTGGACTCTCTGGTAAGGATTCCGGCTCAGCATTTTGCGTTTGAACTGCGCCTAAGTTTTGCTGTTGATATTGGTAATAGGGATTACTTCCCGTTGTTACGCTAATCACAGCCGCTTGTGCGCTCATTGCTGAAACAGACAAACCTAAAGCAGCTATTATAGACAAAAATACTTTATTATTTTTCATCGACATTTCTCCATTATTGTATATAACCTAAAATATATAATACTTATAACTATGGAATTAGCAAATGTCGAGACCTAATTATGATGAAAGATGGTTTTTTCCTACATTAGATCGTCCGGGGGTTATTACCCGCTGGGCCATAGGAACCATCTCATTAACTATTTTTGGAACACTAGTAACAAACACTGATGATTGGCTTAATAACTTTTGGCTACTCACAAAAACCTGGATACCTCTTTCCTTTCTATTATTACTAACATTTGGCTATGGAGGAAAATGGTTAAGAAAGCTTAATATTGGCTGGTCATGGATAGCATGGGCTGTTTTAACCTGCACATTTTCTGTTTGTGTGGCTGCTGTTAATGGAACAAGTTCTATTTTTGTAACGTGGTCTTATTTAGTTGAGAGATTAAGCAGGGATATTCTTTTTGTATTTCTATTGCTTTACTTTTTTGATGGAGAGCATAGAAGAGGCTCATCATCATGGGCAAAAGCAAAACTTGATATGCTACAGGCAAGAATGAGGCCGCACTTTTTGTTTAATACCTTGAATAACATTTCTGAGATGGTTCATATTGATGTGGATAAAGCTGAAGACGCTATTTTAGACTTAGCAGATCTTTCTCGCGCTATGCTACAAAAGCAGCCAGAGATTGCCGCTCAGGATGAGCGTAATAACGCTGAGGCTTATTTACGTCTTGAGCAGATAAGACTTGAAGATAAGCTTTGTGTTAAATGGGATTGGAATATCTCAGAAAATATTCGTGTGCCTTCTTTATTCCTTCAACCACTTCTTGAAAATGCGATCAAGTATGGTATTGAGCCGATGGATATTGAAGAACAAGGAACGATTGTTGTTACCGGGAAAGAAGAGGTGGACTATGTTGAGATTACGATTACTAATCCTGTGAGCGTTAATCGCACACGCAAAGGTGGAAATGGTGTTACTTTACCTAATCTTGCGGAGAGACTGGAATGGCTTTACCCTAATAAGCATCGCTTCAGAACTAAATCAACAGATGATCAGTTTGAGATTCTGATTCGTTTTCCTAAAAAGACACTCAAATAAAAAACGCCCCGAAGGGCGTTTTCTTTATTTACCAGCGATTTTAGCCAGTTTTGCTTTTCTTTCAGCTCGCGCTCTTTCTCTTTCGATATCATCGAAACCATCTTCGATAATTTCAAGAGCGATTTCTACTGATTCAAGATCAGCCGCATCTGTGCCAGTCAGCTCAAGAACCTGTTTAGCAACATTGAACGCTAAGGAATAGTCATTCAATACAGCAACGGCATCTTCACCACCTTGAATACGATCATCTTTTGCTGCAAGCTTCTCAGCAACCCAACCACCTAACTTCTTATGACTTTCTGAACTCATTTTTAACCCCTTTATATTATTATTGAATGAAATGTATCTTTAAAAGCCAATTAATAACGCAATATATGTTTTAATTCAAATTTATTTATTAAAAAAATGATATTTTATTATCTTCTCATTGCAGTCAGCATAGCATGAGCCTTATAGACTTTCTGAGCATATTTATATCCAAGAGAAGGCTTTCCTGAGTTATAAGCGCCTATAGCTCTCCATGTATATCCATATTGTTTAATATTTTTTGATAATATCCATGCTCCAACATACGTTGATGCGCAAGCATCTTTTAACACACTTGGATCTATTCCATTCTTACGAAGAGTGGGGAACCAGATATTATTAATCTGCATCATACCTGTGTCGTAGCTTCCATTTTTATTTCTGTTTACAGCATTCGTATTGAATCTCGATTCAACGTAAGCAATAGACATAAGCAACCAAGGATCGACATTATGAAAAGCTGCCGCTTCTTCCCAGCAAGGTTTTGAGCCTTTAATATAAAAAACCTTAGAGCTTGACGATGTTGCTTCAGGCTGCTGAACTGATTGAGCACGTTGTTGGACCTGTGCTTGCTGCTTTGGCTGCGGAGCTTGTTGCTGTTGTTGTGGCACTGCGCTCCCATAATACGTTCTTCCGCCTGAATAAACGTATTGATTATTATTATTACCGTAATAGGTGTTCCCTGATTGGTTATTTTGTGCTTCTGCTACCATTGGCACCATCATTACAAGGGCAAGTAATGATGAGTATAAAGTTTGTATCTTTGTCATGTGTTTCCTCAACTACCACTAAGAAAATGCCTAATTAGATATTTTTTATACAATAGATTCTTTATTTGTCAAAATCACAAAAAAGATTTTCTCTATTTTTTGAAATATGCTATCATCTATATAGTTATTTTTACATCAATAAGCAAATTTATAAGGAATAAAATTGAAAACACCTGAGCAAAAAGAACACGAGTTAGCTTTACGTTTAGAAAAGATTGAGAATATAAAAACCCGTATTTCTCACACCTTGTATTCATGTGGTGCAGATGAAGCTGGCGCTGGCCCTCTTTGTGGCGATCTGGTCATTGCTGCAGTTATACTTGATCCGAACAATCCAATATCAGGATTAAATGACAGTAAAAAGCTGACAGAGAAAAAACGCGAAGCGCTTTATGATGAAGTATTAAAAAAAGCTCTTGATTATTGTATTATCAGAATATCTCCAGAAGAGGTCGATGAACTTAATATTTATCAGGCTCGCATGGAAGGATTCAGGCGCGCTGTAGCTGGGCTTAAACGTGTAGATTATGCTATTATTGACGGAAACAAGATTCCTGATGGAATGTCTGTGGATAACGATTTCTGTATTGAAGGTGATTTTCATATTCAGTGTATTTCAGCAGCATCTATCTTAGCTAAAGTTACTCGCGACAGAGAAGTGATTGAGATTGCTAAAACTGAGCCTTATTCTTTATATGGTTTAGATAAGCATAAAGGTTATGGAACTAAGGTTCATCTTGATGCGCTTAAGAAACATGGCCCGATTAAAGGATTTCATCGTTTTAGTTATAAACCAGTATTAAACAGTATTAAGGAAAAATTATGAGTGAAAATATAACGTGGAGGAATCATTACATTCCTCAATTTATTTTAAGATCTTTTTTGAACAAAGATATAAAAAAAGTTTATTGCCTAGATGTTTTTAAAAAAGATGCAGAATGGTTGGAAAATACAACTAAAAATTGTGGTTATAAAAAACATCTTTATACATTTAAAAATTCTGACAGTTTAGAAAAAAGCATTTCAACCATAGAAAGTGATTTTAGTAGAATAGTTAAGCAAATAAAATCAGAATATTTAAAAAATATTGTTCTTTCTAACAAGCATGTTTCTTTTTATTTTGATATCAACGATAAAGACTCTATTGAAATATGCTCTCTTTACTTGGCTCTTCAATATATACGAAATCCTCTCTTTTTTCAAAAAAATTCTGATTTTCGCCAATGTTATTATGAGGAAAACTACAATTCTCAAAATGGAACTTTTTCAAAATCAATATATAGAAATGAAGATCTTATACCCTCAATATTTAATTTATTACCCAATATTTTAAATATTATAAAAGATGATTATTTTTTATGCGTTTATTTTTCTTATTCTAAAAATATAATACTTCCCGATAGCGGAATAGGAGAGATTTTTAATTTAAAAAATTTAAACAATATATTGGTGCTTCCAGTATCCAGCAAAATACTTGTAATCGCCATACGAAAAGAAAAAAGATATTGCTTCTTGGAAAATTTTATGAATAAAGATAAAAAAGAGCAGGCTGACCATTTTGAATGGTTTCAAAATATTTTGAATAATAATATACATTCAACTATCTTCTGCAAAGAAAAAGTAAGCGATACTATTTTAACAGAAATTAGAAAGAAAAAATATTTAAATGCTTTTTTTTTACGAGAAAAGTTTTATATTCCTAACACTGAATATAATTAAGGATAATAATGATGATACAGTATAAAAAATTAAAAAATGAAGTATATAGATTGGTAGCAAATCATATGGGCTATGAGGTTTATTTCATTTTATTTCGTGAAAAAAGTGAGGTTGAAACATTTTCTTACTTTATACAATGCTTAAAAGAAGAATTTTCTTTAAAGTTTAATACTAATAATATATGGGATGTATTACCAAAATATAAAAATAAATCCACTTATAATATGTTAACACCAAGTTTCAATAATGGAAAAGCAATGTATTGGAATATTATAGGAGAAATATATTCTACAAGCATTAAAAAAAAGGATTTATTATTAGCAGAAGCTCTAATCAATGCGTGTGTTAGCACTATTTTGAAATACAATCCTTCTAATCTTGATGCGTTCTTGAATAGCACTAATTTATTTTGTAATAAGATCGGATTTCATTATGATTTTTATAACAAAAGCTTTTATTTTTGCGACAACCAAAGTTTAGAAGAAATCAAAATGTTTCCTTTAGAAATCAAAAATAAATATAAAACATCTTTAGATATTTACAGTGAATCAAAAAGACTATTGCAAAATGGATATTACTCTCAATCTATCACTGAATCATTAAAATCCCTTGAGAGCCTAGTTAAAATTATACTATTAGAAAAAAATATAGAACATTCAACTAACTTTAGTAATAATATTAGAAAACTTATTGAAATAGGGTTCTTTAAAACATTTAAAGTTCAATCTTATTTTGAGGGTTTAGGGTGTATTAGAAACAACAATTCAGGTCATGGTAAAGAAGAACCTCATGAGGAAGATTTTATATTTTCATCTTTTTATCACAATAGTATAGGAGTTGCTCTTTTATTCATAATAAAAACAAATAAATAAATAAGGATAAATGTAATGATTTTTACAGAAAATACGCAGTTTAAATATGGTGAAGTAGGCCTATATGTTTTAGACAAAGAAGAAGTGCTCGCAATGCCAAGTGATTCTATTGTTACAGCACATTGCTTTCCTGTTTTTCAGGATCACGTTTTGTTTACGATCAATCATAGAGGCATTGATATTATTGGTGGTCATATTGAGAAAGGCGAAACGCCTGAAGAAGCTCTTATTCGTGAAGCCAGAGAAGAAGCCTCTATTATTCCAGGAAAGTATGAAGTAATTGGCGGCATTTTAGTAGACAACTCTAATGCACCTCAAGCAATGGAAAAAGGCTATCCAGTTAAAGGCGTTGAGTTATTCTATAAAATAACTGAGTTTGAGATGCTACCTTTTAATCATTCTCATGAAAGTACCGATAGAGTTATGATTCATAAAGATGAGGTTTCTGATAAACATCACAAGTGGCGTCAGGCTTACCAGCTTGTTCTTGATGCTTGTTTTGAGCGGCAACTCAAGAAAAGATATAGACCATGACTTCATTATAGCAATGATATTTAAAGTCTCTGATGAGGCTTTTTCTTTATTTATCCTATTATTATTTTGTTGTTAGTATTTAATATAACCAACACTTCGAAAATGATGACAATAAATATACCATGATTTTACTTTTTCAAATGGACAGTGATGTTAATAAAATGTGCTGGGGAGACGCAGGTGTAGATAACTGGCGAATTGATGTTGAGAGTTTAAGAGATCTTGAGTTTCAAAATATAATATTTAACTATGATTGCGGTTAATAAGGAGAATAACATGGATATTAATCATTTTAAAGAGCTGGTCTTCAAAGAAAAACAAATAGAGGGAAATCTTGAGCAACAGCGGCAAAACTCGGACAATGTTTTTCTACTCATATAAACGTTTAAAAAGTATCCCTCTTCAAAGGGCCTCTCAAAGGCCCTTTATTCATACCTATTGCCTATATATTCAGTGTTGAATTAAGTATTCCTTTTTATTCTCTTTATGTTCAAATAACATATTATCATTATCTTCAGCTTTTTCTATTTCGCTTAGATAAGTATTTATATTTTCCTTATCACTTTTACTTACTTTGTCTTCAAATCCTTCTTTGAAAGTATAATAAACAGCAGGTGATAACATAGGGATAAAAAATAAAAGAGCCGCTATATTATACATTTCACCTGTTGATATAAACTCCATCACCCCATAAATCATGATTGAAATAAGCAAAATAGTCATTAATATCCCGGCAATGTTTGTTTTTATGCTACCAGAGTTTATTTTCAACAATTCTTTTTCTGCTATTCTGTTTCGTATTATTGACTCAACAACATCGCTTTTAGATTTCAGATAAAATCCAATCTTTTCACCTGATGTTAAGTTAAGCTCACCACCTTCAATATTATAATCCTTACCATTATCAAGCTTTACAACCGTATTAATACTTGTAGTTGACATGCCTCTTTTATCTATAGGGCTTGATTCTATACATTGTTCCACTTCCACTATTTTTCCAGATACAAATCTTGACATGATACACCTCTGAGATTTAATTTTAACCAAATATAACACTACAATAAAAGAAAAATCAAAAAATATAGCATTTGTAAAAAACAGTATTTTATAGTATACTTTCACCTTAACATAAGAGGAGATCATTATGGATAAACAAACTATTATAGACAAACTTCAGCCTACTCTTAAGTCTGTTTTCAAGATTGTTCGCTCAACTGAAGCCTACAATGAAGATACGGACATTAAGGTCTCCAAAGTTGGCGGCATTCCTTACTGGCCTAAAGGAAAGGATTACCCAAGTCTTGAGGGTAAAAAAGCAAAGCTCATTTTTCAGCTAAACCTTGATGAAGCAAAGCAATCCGGCATTGATTTTTCTAAAGCCATTCCTGAGATGCCTGAAACAGGTATCCTGCAGTTCTTTTTCGCTTATCAGGATGATATGTGGGGCTATGAAAGCGACATAAGCGTAGTTTATCATGATAATACCTCAGCAGAGCACTTCTTATCTGATGAAGATATTCAGATTAACAAAGATCATGATGAAACACCTTTTGACAAATCTACACGTGTTTCTTTTGTCCTGAAGTCAGAACTACTTGGACCACAAGATCTTTATAACCAAATGATTCATGAAGACGTGATTAAAACTCTCGGCCTTGATGATGAAAGTGAAGAGTTATATTATGATGTAGAAGAAGCTGCTAATCATGGATCTAAAGTAGGAGGCTACGCCTATTTTACCCAATCAGATCCTCTGGATTATCTTGATAAAAAACAGATTCCTAAAGATATCGTATTACTTCTTCAGCTTGATAGTGATGATGAGTTGAGTTTGCTTTGGGGTGATTGTGGTGTGGCGAACTGGCGCATTTCAGCAGGGAAGTTAAAAAATCGTGATTTTTCTGATATTTATTACAATTGGGATTGTTGTTAATCCATTAAATGTAAAAAGGGAGCGTTGCTCCCTTTTATTTATTTCTTGACTTGCTGATCAACATTTTTGATTAAGAAGACTTTTCCATCTTTAACATAAATCGTATTTACTTCCTGACCGTTGTTGAACCAATGCTTATTTTTATACACATAAGCTTTAGTGGTTGAGTTTACAGTCTCAACATTATCAGGCCATCCTGCCACAGAAATAAGATGTTCTTTAGTATCACCACTTCTAATCGTTGATAATCTGTCTGTTTGAACAGGTGAATAAGCACATCCAGCAAGCAGAACAGGAATCAACAGGCCACCGATTTTTGTTTTGATATTCATAATAATCTCCTTTATTTATGTTTAATGATTTTATTTCATTAGACTTCTAATGTAAATGCTGAATATTCTTAAAATTTAAGTATTATTTCTCTTATCGCTTCATCAGCCAAATCCAAACTGCTTTGACCCTGATTGTTTTTTATATTTGCGTCTGCTTTATGATATAATAATAGCAAAACAATATCTTTACTTTTATTAAGAACTGCATGCATTAAAGCCGTTTCTCCAACTTTGTTTTGCTCGTTTACCTTAACACCTTCCTCTATTAATAAATTAACCATATCATATTCACCAAGAGCTGAGGCAATAATTAAAGCTGTGTTGCCATCCTCATCTTTTCGATTAATTGAGGCCTTCACTTCTGAATATTGATTCATAATAATTTTTAGATTAACTAACAAAGCAAGGTGGTATCTATTATCTTCAGGCATATTATAGAGTAAATCTATCAATAGCTTATTTAATATTTTTACTTTATTTTCAAGTCGCCCTACTAACATATGAAAACAGTTAATTCTGTTATATTTAATAGCATAAACCAAGGCATTTTCTCCGTATTGGTTTTCCAGTAATATATTTGGAGCATAAGACATTATTTTTTCTATTAAGACATCTGTTCCATTAGAGATAAGTCTCATTAATGGCGTCTCTCCTTCAGTATTTGTTTTATCGACATCAATATTTTTATCTTTGCAAAGCATAATCAATTGGTCAAAAGCATAACCGATCTCACTTACTATTTGGTCAACTTCATCCTGATGGTGCTGAATAAGGAGAACATCTTCCTGCCACTGTTCTTCCGTGAAATCATTTTGATTTGATTCAGCAAGGCTCTGCTTTAGGATAACAATTAGATCTTGAAAATATCTAACCGCAACATTTTCTTCAATCGTCATCATCACAGGTAAGTGATGAATAAAGTTATTTCCTTCATTATCAACTGAGGCAATATCAACCACACCTTCATCTACTAAAATTTTCAATAGTTCAATATCTCTATTTTTCATACAATCATAGGCTAAAACATTCGGGTTGAAATCAACATAAGCATTTCTAAAATCAATTGTTTTTATTGTTCTAACAATATAGACTTTTTCATAATGATCTAGAGAACTATTCATAATTCCATAGTAGGGGATAAGGCCATCTTTGGATTTCACATTTTTGCTATTATATCCTTTTTTAATAATATCTGACAATAATGAGGCGGTAAGACATCTATACAGACTGATATAATGCATAATGTCATTTCCGCTTAGATCCTCTACATTTAGATTAACTGTAGGATTATTTATGATGCGCTTAAATGCATCAATATCTCCTGATTTTATTAACATTAAAGCTGGAGATGAAAAACGCTGACCATAGACGTTCACATTAAAATCAACATCGCCATGATCCTCATCCCTTTGTATAACTGCATTTAATAAGTCTGGAGAATAACGACCATTTTCCCGAACAAGAAAGCTTATTGCTGATGACCCATAGTTATTCTTTTTATTTAGGAGTTCAGAATCCGAGTGTTTAAGCAGAAAAAGTGCATGTTCAACCCTTCCATATTTAAAGCAAATAATAAGAGGCGTGTCTCCGTCCATATTTGAAAGCTTAGGATTTGCTCCTGATTCAATTAAAAACTTTGTCATCTCTACAGGAGCCTTATCAACAGCTATAAGTAAAGCTGTAGTTCCATATTGATTTTGATTATTTACATCTGCCCCATGTGATACAAGAAGGCAAACAGCATCATAGTTGTTATTAAGAGCAGCAAACATTAAAGGGGTGAGATTTTGCTCTGAGAAGTGATTTAAACTTACTCCTTTATTTAACAGCCAACTCAAGAATTCATTGTTTTTATATTTGATGGTATCAAAAATTAAATTATCATAGAATGTATTCAAACCTTTCTGAATGAGCCATTCAGCCATTTTTATATCATTTTTTTCCGCAGGTATACACATTAAAGAGCGCCCCTTCTGGCTTTTATGATTAATATCTGCTCCTTGACTTATAAGGGATTGTGCCTCATCATAATCGAGGTTTTTTAGCGCTTTAAAAAGATTTTTATAGAGTTGATCCTGAGAATGCATGTCAGACACCTTTGTTAAAAATAAAATAATGGATATTATAACTTTTTATTGCAAAAAATGAAAGTAAATTATACTTATGATGAGAGTATATACACAGTCTCTTTTCACTATGAGGTAAACATGTTTAAGAAAAAAATTATGATAGGAACGCTATTGTTTTTATCATGCTCAATTAGCTCAGCAATGGCTGCCGATCAAGGCGGTGTTGTTAAAGCAACTATTGGAGGTCAGAAACATCTCTCCAATGTAACTGTCAATAGTGATGGTTCTATTACCATGACAGGAGGAGCCGCTCAATCGACACCACTTGGTCAAACTGGCCTTTCTTTATCTAAAGAAAAAACTAACACACCTTCCGTTCCTGCTTTTGATAATCGAAAAGAGCCTGTTACTGATGGTAATGCCTTTGTTGTTCAGGGAGGAACCGCTGGTGCAGAGCAAATGAAATCTTTAAACTCAGGCTTTTCTGGTCAGGCTCCGGGTGTAAAAGCATCTATAGGAACTAATGCACCAAATCCTGTTCCTGCACCTCAAGGTGGCACCAGCGCAACTATTGGAACCCCCTCTGCTAATAACCAGACTAATCAAAAACTACAGTATCAGGGTGGTGTTGGTCAGGCTCAGGGCGGAGGTAGTGCGGGTGTGCTATTCTTCAAAGGCGGCGATCAAAACTCCGGTAAATATACTGTTGATAATGATAATACAAACAACACTGCTCCAACACTTGAATCATTTAAGCAAAAAGAACAAGCTCAGATGCAATCAGGACAGATAGCGCCCCAACAGCTTCCGGTATTACCTCCTGCTGATGTCAGTAAGCAGATCGATGTAAAGAGTATGCCTTTACCTTCCAATCTGCCACCTTTGCCTGGAAGCAGTGGAGTCGCAGGGATTGCACTACCCGTATCTTTACCAACATCTAAAGCTGCAGCGCTTCCACCTTTGCCTATGGACTTTATTCCAAACCTTAACATTCAGGTTGGTATGCCAGGTGAGCTTAGCAACCCTAATGGTATTCCTGTAAACGCGAATGGTGAGCCAATAAACTATTCTGGTTTATCTAATGAAGCACCTACAGTTGACGTTACTGGTGTAGATAACGACTGGACACAGGCTATGCAGGAAGAGGCTGACCAAATGACTTTGCTTGGCGTTCCAATGAAAGTTGTTGTGGTTAATACGCAAAATATTTTATTACGTAAGTTTGTTGCTCAGAATATTTTAAAAACTGATAAAGAAACCTTTGACAGCATTGATGAAGGTTTGTCTTCTGTTTTATCATTACAGACAAAAGTTAACTCTTCTTATATTCCGACTTGTTATATTATGTTTAGAAAAGAAAGCTTGGGTGTGCTTAAGTCCAATATTTTAGATCCGTATAGTGCTGCCATTGGTAAGAAAGCAACAGCAGCATATTTAGTAGGGCATCAAATATCGCATTGTATGGATAACCTTGAGCGTTTTAAAGTATTGCCTAAGCAGAACATATGGTTTGCTAATGACGCAGCTAAAATTGGATTAGCAGCACCTGTAATGAGACGCTTGTATCCTTATGGAATGAACTATAATCAATACTCCCATACAACTATGCATTTCTACCAAGATATTGGACAGAGACAATATCAGGAAAGAATCGCTGACATTTTTGGGATCTTCCTGACACTTTATCGTGGCTACCCGGATAAGATTATTGATTTGGTTATGCAGTCGCATTCTCGTGCCACAGCCGTGTCTCCACATGACACTAACCCTGCCTTGATAGGATTAAGTGCCAAATATACATCTATTCCTAAGACAAGTATACAAGCGCTATGGAAAGGGGCAAGAAATATTCAATATATCGCAGGTATAAATAAAGCATTAGGTGATGGCGCACCAGAATCTGTTGTGATTGATAAGAATGTTGCTAAAGCAGAAAAAGTTTATGACGAAGTTAAACCTTCTAATAAAACCGATAAAAAAGATAGCAAGCCTAAGAAAATCAGTTTTGATAACACGACTAAGTTTGAAAGTGGCGGGAATCAATCTTCTACGCTTTTTGGAACAAGTCGCATGACATCTTCACAATAAAGATAAAATAAAAGCCTCTTCGGAGGCTTTTTTATTAGAGTTCTTTTAATACTTTTTCTATGGTTAGAGCAAGATTTTTCGTCGCATGGGAGCCAAGATGATCTAGATTAACATACTTAAAGTTGTCCACTTCGAATCTTTTTCTATCCCATCTGTCAAAGAAGAAAGAAGTGCATACACACATTTTCTCATCAGGGTATTCCTCCCCTGTGTAAAGGAATAAGTCCAACTTCTTCTGACTATTATAATCTCTTATACCAAGGGGTTTTAAATCTTTTTTATCTTTTATGACAAACCCCGTTTCTTCCTGACATTCCCGTATAGCCGCATCTATTGATTCTTCACCTTCTTCCGGCTGACCTTTAGGGATATCCCATTGCTTCTGGCCCGTTACATGTGCCATAAAAATATGTTTTCCTTTTATAAACAATATACCTGATGATACTTTCATTCATTCTCCTTTTTAGCTCTAAAAGAGAATAGCATAATTTTATCTTTCATACAATAATTTTAACTTAATATAGACGTTTTCAGTTTTATCTTGTCTATAGCTTATTCCTATAGATAAAGCACTGTGTTAGTTAATAAAGACGAGTGCTGGCTATAATTTCATTCACTGAATTGTCTTTATTTTTTATAAGACTATACATTAAGCTGATTTGAACAGCATTTCCAATGTTATTCTCTATTAATGCATCTTTTGAATATTGTGAAAACTGATTATTTCCCAAATCCAGACCTGCTATATATTTGTAAAACTCTCTACTCTGTTTAAAAACAACTCTTATCTTATCATAATCTTTATTTTTATAAGCATTCTCTATTTCAAAGATGAGCTTATCTACTTTTTCTAAATGTTTTTGATAAACATCTTCCTCTTTTTCAAATTTGCTTCCATCAGTCATAAAAACATCCGCAATGGATTTTTCACCATACTCAGATTTAAAAGCATTGACTATATTATCATAAGCAAAATTAGTCGGCCCAAAAAGTCCATAATAGGCTTCTTCTGGAATTCTTCTTTTATATAATGAAGGATCTATTTTATTATTTAAAGAGTTTATCCTTTTGTATTTATTCTGACGAACGTCATCAGAATCATTTTTTGAGTAAACACCATCAATAAAAATCGTTTGATATAAATCATCATAACTTACGCTGGGATTAATAGTTTTAAAATAAACAAACCGATTAAAAGTTAGTAATAATGTTCTTTTCCTCATTTCTAAATTTCTAGGGTCTTTAATGAAAACATTATTCATTTTTGAAAATAATCTTAAGTCATCTTGAAACTCAGCATCTGTGTAAGGCGTAGAAAATAACGATTTATCAACATGACTTAGATATTGTTTATTTTTATCTATAGTTTTAGTAATTTTAGCTACCTCTGGAGAGACTTCTGTTTTATAAATAAAGGCTGCACTGCTGGCAGTAATCAAGCTAAACACTGCAAGCCCTAAAAATGTCTTTTTTACCCATCCGGTTTTCTTGAGCTTTTTATTAATCTGTGTTTTTGTTTCAGTTTTTTGAGACACTTTAAAATCAAGCATAAGAACTCCTTTTATACCGCAACTATGACAAGATCTTTAATATACTTATCATGATTAGAGTTGTTTTTAAAATACATATTTATATTTCCTTAATAGATTGCCATAATCAAATCTTTTGTTGTCTTACTCATATCATAACCATTTGTAGCATTAAGATAAGGAATAAGCATTGTTGTGATTTATTACATTTTGAATGTAATACGCTTTTACCCCGCCAAAAATAGTGAAACTTGCAGCAGCTATTAATACGCCTATAGCAATTTTTTTCAATATTCCGTTTTTCTTTTTCTTAATTTGAACAGATCCTGATGCGTAAGTCGTAAAGTTTTCTGTTGCAGTTTTTGTTTTAAACATGATATGCATCGGTAGTTTGGAAATATTTTCCGATTATATTATAAATACATTTTGCATACCAAATTTAATTTAAAAAGGCGGAGACCGCCCTTTATTCTCTTTCTTCTTTTTCTTCTACCATAAGCTGAACGTTTATCCCTCTGAAATCATTGATACCTAACTTATAGGCAATATCAATAACATCATTTACCTTCGGTTCTTTTTCGTTAAAAAACTGAATAGCATCGAACTTTTGCCCATCTTTCTCCAATAACATTTTCACATGATTTTGATCTTTTCCAAGCAACCTTGTTTCAAGCACTTTAAAAGTCCCTATCCAACGAGGATCTTGGAAGCCTTGACCCCATACCTCATTCTGGATAGCCTGCGTTGTTTCAACATTGATATACGAGGTCGGCAAGTGAGCATCAATCTCTAATGTTTTCTCAAAAGGCGTGCTTTCCATCAAGAAATCTACTGCTTTCTCGAACCCACGTTTAAAATCATCAAGACGTGAAGCATCAATCGTCAATCCTGCTGCCATAGCATGACCACCAAAGCCAGCAAATATCTCTGGATATTCTTTATAAACTAAATCCAATGCGTCTCTGAGATGAAGACCCGGAACAGAACGACCAGATCCTTTGATATACCCCGGATGATCAGCATTCGCAAAGACGATTGTTGGCCTGTTAGTATTTTCTTTTATTTTACCTGCAACGATACCTATAACACCCTCATGAAATTCTTCGCCATGAACAACACGTGTCATTTTATCATCCTGACCTTCCATCTCTATTACATCCCATGCAAAGCTCTCCATGTCTTTACCAATATCTTTACGCTCTTTGTTTAAATCATCAAGCATTTTAGCGTATTGGAGCGCCTCTTCATCATTTTCAGCAATGAGGCACCTGATACCTATCGTCATGTCTTTTAAACGCCCAGCAGCGTTTATACGCGGCCCTACAGCGAATCCAAAGTCTTGACTCGTCGCATTCTCTATTCTCTTATTAGCAACGCTAAATAAAGCGCGTATGCCGGGACGTGTTAGATTGTTTTTTATTCTCATCAAACCATGTCTGACAAGCCATCGATTATTCTCATCCAATTTTACTACGTCAGCAACCGTTCCTATAGCAACTATATCAAGCCATTCAGCCATATTAGGTGAAGGATTATCTTCAGTAAAATAGTTTCTACGTTTGAGAGCATCTCTTGTTGCAGCTACTACATAATAGATAACGCCACACCCAGCCATATTTCCAAGTCCAGAGGTATCTTCAGGCTGGTTAGGATTAACCAACACTTCGGCAGGAGGAAGCGGCTTGTTCGAAGCTGGAAGATGGTGATCGGTTACTAAAACTTTTAAGCCTTTACTATTCGCATACTCTACACCTTCATGGGAAGCTATGCCGTTATCAACTGTTAGAATAAACTGAGGAGCAAATCTTTCTATCACTTCATCTACAACGCCAGGAGTTAACCCATAACCGTTTTTAAATCGGTTTGGAACGATAAAATCAATATTAGCACCAAGCCTTTTTAATCCAAGTAGCCCTACGGCACAAGCTGTAGCGCCATCACAGTCATAATCGGCAACAATAACAATCTTTTCCTGACTAAGAATAATATCAGCTAACTTTTCAGCAATAATATTAATATTTTTTAGTTTTGTATAAGGCTGAAGAGGATACTTTCCAGTTGCTATTTTAGGTTCTTTTACACCCCTTAGAGCAAGAGCATGGGCTACCCAAGGATTTATACCCTCCTGAGAGAGTCTTTCTACATCTTCATTTGATATCCCTTCTGGATAAACCATTTCTTTAGTTGATAACATTTATTACTCCATTGTATAATTTAAAATCTTGGCTATTATTATACTCTTTTACTTGTAAAAATGTAAAATTTTAGTAGTTTATTTAAAACGATTTAAAAAAGGAACTGTAATGACTCATGACTCTTTAAAACCCTATCTTTTTGATGCTTTTTACAGATGTGCAATTGTTAACCAATCGGACGTTTATTTAGAGTTTGATACTCATCAGGTAAATATCATTATTCCAGACAGTTTCAAGTCCAAAAAGAAAGTGAGGCTTAAGCTTGGCGTCAAATCCTGTTTTGATATTAAAATACATACTGATGGCCTTACATTTTATATTATTCAGTCTAAGCAAAGACAAGATATATTTATTCCACAAGAAAGCTGGATAGCGATTTACTCAGAAGATAAATTATTGGATTTTTCAGATATGCAGATAAAAGAAAAGGTGTTAAAAATGCCGGAAGCACCTGTAACACCTTTTAAACTTTCTTTAGCGTGGAATGCTGATGATATTAAAAATGAATCGGCAAATAAGGGCTAATACTAAATACACCCATTAATAATACTGAAATAAAGACACCTAACGCCAATGCCGGACCGAAAGGCATCGCATTTTCTTCATAACCATTACCTTCATTATTAGTGTTTTTCTTTTTAGTATGGAATATAAAAAGAGGCATCATAAATAAAGCAACAATAGTTGCGACAAAAAATCCGTGAAGAACCCATACAGGGCCAACAAAGGCACCTATTGCAGCCATGAGTATAGCATCTCCTCCTCCAAAACCTTCTTGCCCCTTCAGCACATAGCCAAGCTTGCTTAAAACCTTAACAATCAAATAACCTGAAACAACACCTAAAATACTGTGCGTAGGATCAGGAAGCAAAGAGGATGGTGTATGACACAGAGAAAGGATAAGCCCTACCCACATAAGTATTGTAAGACCTTCAGTTGGAAGATAACCTGTATTCCAGTCAATCCATGTCGCTGCCGCAATCCAAGCTGAAACGCCAATCCACATGAATGTCCAAGGTGTAATCCCGACCATGTAAGCAATGAGCGCACCAAATAAGCCCCCGATTATCTCAGCATTTAATACAGAGAAAGGTATTTTAACTTTACATGAGGCACATTTACCACCCAGCATTAACCAACCTAAGATAGGAATGTTATGCCACAGTTTTATAGGGGTATTACAATGATCACAACGTGAGGCTGGATACCAGAAGCCATCCGGCTTTTTTAAGTCTTTAAGGTATTCTTTATTTTCAAGCTCAAGATCTTCACCTTCCAAATATTCTTTTAGCTCAAGCTTCATTTTATATCTATCCAGAGCAGGAGAACGTGCAACAATAAGACCCGCACAACTAGCAACACACATACCTAATAAAACATTTAAACCATACCAAATAACAAGATTATTGGCGAAAAAGCTTTTAGCAAAAAGCCATGTTTGAATTATATTATCCATTTAAAAACCTTACTTTGTGAAGAAAAGCTGATTGTCTAATTTTTCTTTTCCAACAAGCAAATTTTCTATTTTAATTTTTAAATTTTGGTTTTCTTCGTTATTATCAAAGGCAATACCTAACCCTTCAAGAGCGCCATGAAAAGTTTCACCAGGCGTTATCCACATTATTTTACCCATTGCTTTCTCTATTTTATTAGGGTTGTCAGGCAGCGTGAATGTCAGTAAAATTTGTTCATTAGGCTTTAGATCATTTGTTTGATTTGGCGCAGGTAGGAAAAAACCACCTGTCTTACAAAAGCCAATATAGCAAGCATTTAATATGTCAGTGTTTTTAAAGTTGACGGTAAAAGGTTTCATTTATTTTCTCCATATCTATTTTTTATTTTTATCGTTAATTATTTAACGCTTGTCAAACAAAAGAGCGCTGGAGCGCTCTTTTAGTATTCTACATCCTTAAAGACTTTTTTGGCTTTGGCGGCTCATAGTTTTCTATGAACTGTCTAACCGCCGCACGGACATTTTTTGAAACTTCTTCTAAAGATAGACTTGAGTCTATCACAATGAATCTTTCAGGATCTTCCTGAACTCTTTCCATATAACCTTCACGCGCACGCTGGAAAAACTCATCTTCTCTGGATTCAAAAAGGTCAGCATCATTTCCTCTTACACCCATTCTTTTTCTTGACTCTTCAATTGATAGATCAAATAAGATAGTCAGATCTGGCCTGGCTCCACCAATACTAATTTGCTCAAGAGATTTTATTATATCTTTATCAACACCCTGACCTCCACCTTGATAGGCGTAAGTAGAGTCAGTAAATCTATCACACATAACTGCAATGCCACTTTCCAAAGCAGGCTCAATAACCATTGAGTAATGCTGAGAACGAGCGGCAAAAGCCATCATCACTTCAGAAACAGGTGTAAACTTTTCATTTTGATCGCCAAAAAGAATTAAAGTACGAATCTGCTCGCACAATACTGTTCCACCAGGCTCTCGCGTTTTAACAACTTCCCATCCAGCATTTTCCAGTTCTTCTATGATAGTCTGAACGTGAGAGCTTTTTCCCGCACCATCAAGACCTTCTATCGTTATAAAGGGGGCCTTTATCATTATTTTTCCTTTTCAATCAATTGGTTTAAATAAAACAAGTTAATTATTAATAATTTTATTTTATAGGATAAATAGCAATACGACAAGGCTCCACAATAAAAAACCACCCGAAGGCGGTTTATTTTTTATCAGGATGGAGTTCTACAGCGAGTTTCTCCAATCGCTTATGAAGATCGTTTAACACTTTTTTAAAGGAGAATGTGGGATCTTTGCTATATTCTTCCATAGCATGAAAAAGAAACTTCATTCTTAAGAACTCTTCATTTCTTTCCAAAAGATGCATAACATTATCAAGATCTTCCATTGTAGCATTTTTAGACATTCCTGTTTGAATCTCAAGACCATCTGCCGAGCCGGGATCTGCTTTAACTAAAAAGCTCACGCCTTTTTCATTTTCATAAGACCATTTTGGTAAAACTAATGAAAATAACCTGAATGCATCTATTTGAGGAACCGCCTCGGCATGTTGCTGTTCTTTTTCGTCTGTTGTATTTCTATAACTGCTTTTTCTTGACATATAATAATCCTTATGAATAATAATATTTATTAATCCTACTTATTTAATAAAAAAAATCAAGCTCAATAAAAAAGGAAGCCTAAGCTTCCTTTTATAATATGGACAATGATTATTCGTCATCACCTTCATCAAGATTATCTTCTTCGCTCTCAATGGCGTCTATTTCTTCTTTAGCTAAAATTTCATCAAGTGGAGTTTCAGAGGCCGCAGCACGAACTTTGGCTTCAAGTTCAGCAGCAAGAGCCTCATCAGCTTGAATATTTTTACAGACATTTGCCTTACCTTGACCAAGTTTTTCACCTTTATAAGAATACCATGCACCTGCTTTATCAATAATCTTATATTTTTCTGCTAACGTTACGATTTCCATCGGTTTAGAAATACCTTCACCATAGATTATCTGGAACTCTGCCTGTTTAAATGGTGCGGCAATTTTATTCTTAACAACTTTAACACGTGTTTCATTCCCTACAATATTTTCGCCTTCTTTAATCGCGCCTATTCTGCGAATATCCAAACGAACAGAGGCATAGAACTTCAACGCATTACCACCAGTGGTTGTTTCTGGACTTCCGAACATAACACCAATTTTCATACGAATCTGGTTAATGAAGATCAGCAGAGTATTTGATTGTTTCACATTACCAGCAAGTTTACGCATTGCCTGACTCATCATACGTGCTGCCAGACCCATGTGTGAATCACCAATTTCACCTTCGATTTCTGCTTTAGGAACCAAAGCGGCTACGGAGTCAACGATAATAACGTCTACCGCACCTGAACGTGCCAGAGCATCGCAGATTTCAAGAGCTTGCTCACCTGTGTCTGGCTGAGAACAAATCAACTCATCGATATTTACGCCAAGCTTTCTCGCATAAATAGGATCAAGCGCATGTTCAGCATCGATAAAGGCACAAATTTTACCTTGCTTTTGCGCAGACGCTATTACTTCAAGAGTCAACGTGGTTTTACCTGATGATTCTGGACCATATATTTCAACAATACGACCCATTGGGAAGCCACCCGCACCCAGTGCAATATCCAAACTCAAAGAACCTGTTGAGGTTACTTCAACATCCATACTTCTGTCATCACCAAGTTTCATGATGGAGCCTTTACCGAATTGTTTCTCAATGCCACTCATAGCAGCCGCAAGAGCCTTCATTTTATCTTCTTTACTTACATTTTTACTAGCCACACATAACTCCTTGGTTATTAATTAAATTATATATTTCTTGCTTTATTTGTAAGGCCATCTTATATGATCTTTTCTAGTGATTTCCACTTTATTTTGCTTTTTTTGCATTTATTTTTCATAAAAAAACTAAGAAAAAAGAGAGCCTTTTCAGACTCCCTTTTCTTATTAAATATATTTATTATTGCTTACTTATGGTCTTGGCCCACGTCTTTTTTGAGGCTTATTTTCTTCCTGTAATAGGCTTTCAACGTGAAGAGAAATGCTACTTAACACTTTATCCTGAACCTTAGCATTAAACTCATCAATCACCATGTCGTATAAATCAGGATTTTCTTTTGCCGGACGAACCCACTCGTTTTGTTCTTTTCCTTGAACATGATCAAGACGAGATGTATAAACCTTGTCTAATTTCTCTTTATCTTGATTGTATGTAGGAGAGGTATTATCAAGATTTTTAAGATCGCCTTTATAACGCTCCTGAAGTCTTTCTATCAACACATCAAGCGGAGAGTTTACAAATACTCTAACACAGCTCCATTCATTATCTTCACAGTATTTATTCATCTGAGCTAATCCATGAGGATCGGTGACAACCACAATAGGACGACCTTCATTAGCCACTCTAATAGCTTCTGCAGCAGGAACGCCATAGTAGTTTCCATTAATGTTCATGCTTTCAACTAAACCATTATTATCTCTAAGATCAAAAAACTCCTGTTCATCTACAAAAGTGTAATGAACACCATTCACTTCTCCTTTACGTGGAGCACGCGTTGTAACGCTGACTATTTCAGCATAACCTTCATCTTTCAACATATTAGATAACACTGTTTTACCAGCACCGGATGGGCCAGCTATTGCTACGATTACGGGCATTGTAAATCTCCTATTAATAACTATTATCTTATTATCTCAAGAATTGCTTCGAAGGTCAATTTAAACAAAATAAAATTTGAAATAAAGATTTGGTTTATGACACTATAGTATTTGTTCAAAATATAACTTATTTTCAGCATAAAAGATAGCATACTACCAATAAAGGAGATCGAGTACGGTTTGTTTTACAAAGCGCTATCCCACACGTTAAGTGAACTCGAAAAACTTATGAATACAGCAAGAAAAAATGAAGATCAAATCCAGTTAGATAGTTTGTTCAGTCAAACAATAAAAAGAGTAGACAGTATCAAAAAAGAAGGTAATGTTGTACCAATGGCAGGCAGTCCCTATGTTCATGGCGGCTTTGACGCCCCTGTTAGACATGAGCAACCTGTTAAATCAGAACCTGTCAGCGAATCAAAAAGTTATTTAACAAATACAAAGGCACCTGTTAAACAAAAACCACATCAATGGGTTAAAAATATGGTAATAGGAGCAGGGCATACATATTACGAGAGGTTATCAATGTTTACAAATCCCATCGCGTTCATACTGAATAATCTTGGCAAGATTTCTGCTGGCTTATTTTATGTTCTTTTACCCGCAATGCTGAGTTTTTGCTTCCTTTACTCACATCCTCAAGCTCGCGTCAACTTGCTTTCAGGTGGATTTACTCAGCTATTCTCGATGATTGGATTATACATTGCTTTCGCCTTTATTTCTACCTTAGCACTACTTCTTATCAGAACTTTATCCTTGGCAATAGTTCGTATGCTTAATAATTTTGCTGATAAAGGCCGCAATATTAGCAGCGGATCCTGATTGACATTTGATAAAACCAACCTATATTTTAAAAGGCTCGCAAGGGCCTTTTTTAAATTTGAAAAACGAAAAATTATTATATATCTTACCTTTAAATATTAAGGACATTAGGAGTTCCCGTGGCTACAGAAAAAAAGAAAAACTATGATGCAGGTTCCATTAAGGTTTTAAAAGGATTAGAACCTGTTAAGCAAAGACCCGGTATGTATACTCGCACTGAAAACCCTAACCATATTATTCAGGAAGTCGTGGATAACGCTCAGGATGAAGCGCTTGCTGAATATGCAACAAAAATAATCGTTAAACAATATGAAGATGGCGCATACTCTGTCGAAGATAATGGACGTGGCATTCCTGTCAGCATTCACCCAACCGAAGGTAAACCTACAGTAGAGCTTATTTTTACCGAGCTTCACTCTGGTGGTAAGTTTGATAAAGCAAGTGGAGATGGCGCATATCAGTTCTCTGGTGGTCTTCACGGCGTTGGTGTTTCAGTAACAAACGCGTTATCCAAACGTCTTGAAGCAACGGTATGGCGTGGTGGCTATGAGCATACTATCGCATTTGAAAATGGTGATGTCGTAGAGCCTCTTAAAAAGAAAAAACTCCCTCCAGAACTTAAGGACAAAACAGGAACTAAAGTTAAAACATGGCCTGATGGTTCTTATTTTGACTCAGCAAGCGTCAATAATACAGACATGGAAAGATACCTCAAAGCAAAAGCTGTATTAATGTCAGGCGTTTCTCTTGTTTATGAAAAACACAATAAAGCACCACTTGAATGGCATTACGAAAATGGTATTCCTGGCTACATGATGGAAGAGGCTGGCGAGTCTGAATGGATAACAGATGAACCTTTCTTTGAAGAAACCTATATGATGGAAAGTAATGAGCAGTTCAGCAGAGGTGAAGGCTTTGCCCTTGCATTAGGCTGGAGTGAATCAGGTAAAGTAGTAAGAGAAAGCTTTGTAAACCTTATTCCAACTCCTGCAGGTGGAACCCATGAAACAGGCTTAAGAACCGGAACATTTGAAGCAGTTAAAAACTTTGCTGAACGCATGAACATGATTCCAAAAAATATCAAGATAGAAGCCGATGATATATGGAGCCGTATGTCATTTGTGCTCTCACTTAAGCTTACAGACCCGCAGTTCCAGGGACAAACCAAAGACAGGCTCAACTCCAAGCAGGCCAATAAACTGGTTTACAGCTTGATTAAGGATGTTTTGGAATTATGGTTAAGCAACCATCTTGAAGAAGGCCGTAAGATTGTCGAAATGGTTGTTGACGAAGCAACCCGAAGAAGTAAAGAAGCAAATAAAGCAGATCGTAAAAAAATCAGTTCTATTTCAACACTGCCGGGCAAACTATCTGACTGTGAAAGTGATCAGGTAGAACTTACAGAGCTTTATCTTGTAGAGGGAGATTCAGCAGGTGGTTCAGCTAAACAGGGGCGTAATAGAGACTATCAGGCTATCCTGCCATTAAGAGGTAAGTTGCTTAACACATGGAATGCAACGGATGAGGAGCTTTATAAAGCCTTTATTGTTGGCGATATTTCTTTAGCTATTGGCGTTGAACCACACAAAGATAAAAAAACAGAAGATGTCGATTTATCTAAACTTCGTTATGGTAAAACTATTATTCTTGCGGATGCTGATGTGGATGGGCTTCATATACAGGTATTATTATTAACTTTATTCCTTAAGCATTTCCCTGCGCTTATTGAAAACAGAAGAATCTTTATTGGTGTTCCACCACTTTATCGCGTTGACGCACCGCCTAAGAAAGGTTCTAAAGGTGCTAAGAAAGATAACAGAATATTTTATGCGGTAACAGAAGAAGAACGTGATGGCTTCCTTAAAGAACTTACTAAAGAAGGACTTACTGAGAATAACTGGACAGTTTCTCGCTTTAAAGGTCTTGGTGAAATGAACCCGGATCAGTTAAAAGAAACCACTATGGACCCTAACCAGAGAAAACTTCTTGAAGTTACAATGGATAATGCAAAAGAAACTATTGAGGCTTTTGAACTTATTATGGGAAGTAACATTCCTCCTCGTAAAGCGTGGATGGAAGAATATGGCAATACTATTGAATACGATAATTAATAAAAGGGATACATTTAAATGAGCAATAATGAACTTATTGATTTAGGCAAATATGCTAAAGAAGCATACTTAAAATACGCAATGCACGTAGTTACTGACCGTGCACTGCCTTTCGTTCAGGACGGGCTTAAGCCCGTCCATCGTCGTATCCTTTATGCTATGCAGGATTTAAGTAATGATTGGGATAAACCAAGAAAGAAATCGGCACGTATCGTAGGAGACGTAATTGGTAAATATCACCCTCATGGCGATTCCGCTGTTTATGAAGCAATGGTTGGTATGGCACAAGGATTCAATATCCGCTATCCGTTAATCGATGGTCAAGGCAATTGGGGCGACAGAGACGAACCCAAATCTTTCGCTGCTATGCGTTATACAGAAGCACGTATGTCGAAGATTGCCACCTGTTTACTTGATGAGTTGTCATGGGACACTGTAGATTACAAGTTAAACTTTGACGGATCATTGTCTGAACCTGCTCTTTTGCCAAGTCGTTTACCTTTCCTTTTATTAAATGGATCTTATGGTATCGGTGTTGGTATGGCAACGAACTTTCCTTCACATCATATTGGCGAAGTAGTAGAAGCAGCTAAACTTATTTTCAAAAAGCCGAAGTCTACTTTGAAAGAAGTTATGGAAATTATTAAAGGCCCTGATTATCCTACAGGCGGTCAGATCATTTCTTCTCCTGAAGAGATTTATAAAGTGTATGAGCAAGGCCGTGGTGCGGTAAGAATGAGAGCTAAATGGAACATCGTCCCTAAAGGCAAAGATTGGGCTATTTCTATTTATGAGTTGCCTTATGATGTTTCAGTCGGTTTAATCATAAGTCAAATCGCTGCACTTGTTGATCCACAGCCAAAACTTGATAAAAGTGGCAAAAAGAAACCGCTTACTGCAAAACAAACACAACTTAAGCGTATATTTGGTGAAATGATAAACTCTGTTAAGGATCTTTCTGTTGATGGTGTGATGTCTTTAACTATTACTCCTAAAAACAGAAAACAAGATCCTGAAGAACTAATCATGGCATTATTAGCCCATACCAGTCTTGAGATTAACCAAAACTTGAACTTTGTTGTGGTAGATGACACGGGCAGGCCAACAAATAAGAACATTCTTGCTTGGTTAACTGAGTGGTGCAACTTCCGCGTAGAAACAATCAGACGCAGAACAACCGATAAGCTTAATAAAACAAATGCCAGGCTTCATATTTTAAATGGTCGATTATCTATTCTTGATAAGATTGACAAGGTTATCAAAGTATTGAAAGAGTCTGATAATCCTAAGCAAGACCTTATGGCTAAGTTTAAGCTTGATGAAATACAGGCAGAAGATATTCTTGACATGAGACTTCGCTCTTTAGCTAAGCTTGCTAAAATAAGCATTGAAGAAGAACATGCAAAGCTTACCAAGCTTAAAGGCGAACTGGAAGATCTTCTTTCTTCTGATGCGAATATTAAAAAGTTAGCAATAAAAGAGTTGGATGCAGATCTTAAAGCCTTTGGCGATGAAAGAAAAACTTTAGTTGAGACAGCAACTTCTTCATCTGCTAAGGATATTACCGATAATATGGTTCAGGATAAAGCATCTAATGAATCTATAGCTGTTGCCTTAACAGAGAAAGGATGGTTATCATGGAAATCAGCTAAGCAGCTCGGTCCTATTCAGGATTCTGACTTCAAGATTAAAACAGGTGATAAGATTAGACGCGTTTTCACTGGAACAAGAGCTGACACTTTAATGCTGCTAGACCAAAATGGCAGAGGATATAGCCTTAATCTGAATGACTTGTCAGGAAGACTTGGTGAACAATCTATTATTGCTTTCTTTAAGACAGGTGCAAAAATGATTGAAGGTGCTATTTCAAGCTCTCCTGAAGATAAATATATCTTAGCAGGTGAAAATGGATATGGCTTTGTTATCAAGGCTTCTAACTGGATTAACCGTCAGAAAGCAGGTAAAGATGTATTAACCTTAGCGCCTAATGAATGTCCTGTAGAGCCTGTAGCTATTCCTTCTGAGGCAACCTCTGAGACTGTTGTAGTATTACTGACAAGTGATAATAAGAATGTAGCGCTTCCATTGGGTGACATCAAAGAACTTGGAAAAGGTAAAGGCGTTGCGTTATTAGGATTAGCGCCAGACCAAAGATTATTAGATATTGCCTTGACGGATGCCGATGGTAAAGTTACACTCAAAGATGAAAATGGAACGACTGCAGATTTATCAGCAAAAGACATTAAAAAAGTATTTGGCGCGAGGAAATCCACCGCAAAAGGTAAAATTATCAACAAAAACCAGAACTGGATTAAATTTGAAAAAATACCGAAAGTGTCTATAATTGATGAAGATAATGAGTCCGATGATTCTGACAACGATGAGAATAGCGAAAAAAGTTAATGTTTAATGATAACTTTAGGTTTCCAAGCAGGCCAATAAAGATTGTCGAAACTCCCCCTCAAGATGAGGGGGAGGACGGTGAAGATAAGTCAGGCAGCAAGGAAGGGGAAATAAATCTAGTGCCTAACTGGATACAAAACGCCTTACCAAATAGCACCGCATGGAAGTTTGAGTCTTCTAACAAATATGTGGTTAACCCCGCCTTGCAAAAAAAGATCAAACTAAGCAATCTTGATACGACTGATAAGATTTTAAAGCTTATCGCAGCTTTCGAGTCTGTTCCTGAAATGGACTTAGCTACATTCACCTTTGCTTTACAGCAGGCATGTTATGAATACTATTCCATGCCTTTGTCATGTGTTTTACAACAACATATCAGAGGGGAAAAAATAGAATGGGAGAAACCAGAACCTAATCTAAAAAATGAAATTTCCAATGATAATGCTTTAAATCCTCACTTAGCTAAATACAAATTAGAACAATGATGTCTATTATTCTTAGTAAGTTTAATAGACATTTTTAGTTTTTTATATTACCATTCTTAATAAAATTAATATACTAACGAGGTTAAAAATGAAAAAGATTATTGCCCTGAGTTTATTAACAGCATCTCTTGGTTTAACAGGCTGTGCTTCTGATAAATATCATTATAACGACAAAGCTCTTCATCATGAAGATACTTATACCATAACCAAACTTGATGTTTCTAATGCCTATGATTTAACGAAAGAATCTAACTTTGGTGATTTCCAAATCATTAAAAAAAGAGAAGTTATTATTGCTGACAAAAAAGAAAACTTTTATGCTCCTTCAATAAATAAACCTATTGTAAGACTTCAAAAAGTTAGAAAAACGCCTACTGATCCTGTGTTGATTGCTGCTGATAAAGATCTTAACCGGGCAATTTCAAAAACTGTTGTTGTGTATGTTATGAATAGTAAAACAACAGGTGCTATCGTAAGTTATACTGTAAATGAGGCATTAGCCAAGAAAAAACTGAGCAACGGACCGGAAGCCTTTAAATATGTTGATCATAGAGATGAAAGAGGAAGACAAGATATTCAGACTGTTTACGGCATAGATCAAGTTAAAAAAGCCACTGCCGAAGCACTTGCTTTAAATATCCCTACTTATTCTTTCTTCTCTGCTAATGCGAAAAAAGATACAACCAAACTTTTATTTGAAGTTCAGAATCGTTTAGATCAGAAATATCCTGATATTTTTACAGTTAAAACTGTAGAGCGTTATTAATATAAAAAGAGGTGCTAAGCACCTCTTTTCTTTTATGGTTTTGGCCTTTGATAGACTTCTTTCTCTTCCTTCTTAGGCTTTTTCTTAAACTTATTCTCAAATGGCTTTTTATAAGGTTGATTAGCGAATGCTTGCTTTGGGAACGTTATTTCTTTCTTAAATGAAGGCTTAACCTTACTTTCTCCAAGATAGTTCTCCAGTTCTTTCATACATTCCGGGCCAGCATTAATATTAAAATCTTCATTCAGGGTAGCAAAAGTGTATTTATTTTCATTGTTAGGCAAATAAATTTTCACAGCAGCCTCTCCTTTATGCTTTCTTAATATCTCGATAAGGCCTTCAACTTTATCTTGCTTTAAAGCCAAATGAACGCTTGAGATAAGCTTTGAACGTATGTCATCAAAAGTAAACGCCTGATTAACAGAAATACCATTTGATGTTTCATCACTATTTTTTCTAGGCGACTTCACTTGTCCTTCAATAGCAACAAACTCACCTACAACAAACTTATCTATATTCGCTTTATAAGCACTATCATACATAACAATATCTTTTGATGTAAATCCATCATCAAGAGTAATAAAAGCAATGGGCTTACTGTCTTTATTTGTTACTTTTTCATCTTTCTTAGTAACAATCCCGGCGAAAAGGAATGTCTGGAAAACAGGTTTCGTATCGACATCACCTAATGCCACTGCAGCTTCTAATCCGCCTAACTTTTTCTGATAAATATTGAATAAGTTGCGAGATAAACATAAGCCTAATGCATTTTTCTCTTCATTGATATAATCAATCTCTGACCATACTTTTTGAGGCACAACCATTTCAGGCTCGATAACTTCGTTATCACCACTAACCAGCAACTTCTTAGCATCTTTATGAATGCCTTTCGCGCCAAAAAGTTCATGAAGAATATAACCTTTCTCTTTCTTCTCTCTGGCAAGTTTTCCAGCATATTTCATTGCAGAATCCATATTCTCGATCAACACATCTCTGCGTGGATCAATAGAATCAAATGCACCTGCTTTGATAAGCTGAGTAATTACTTTCTCGCTTAGCTTAGATCTATCAATCTTCTTAAAGAAATCAAAGAAGCTAGTAAACTCTCCTTTTTCTTCTCTTACTCTTAAAAGCTCTTTTACTGAGTCAGAAGAAACATCCTTGACGCCCGTTAAACCAAAACGAATTTTCTTTCTCCCATCAGGAGAAAACGTAGCCTGGCTTTTATTGATATCTGGTGGAAGTATCTCTATATCATTTTTAGCCAAATCTTGAATATAAGTATTTATTTTACTTTTCTCAACATTCATTAGGCAAGAATAATACTCTTCAGGATAATACGTTTTTAAATACGCTGTTCTGTAAGAAATAATAGCATAAGCAACGGAGTGAGATTTGTTAAATCCATATCCTGCAAACTTTTCCATAGAGTCGAAAACTTCATTCGCTTTATCATTGGATATGCCGTTTTTAACACAACCTTCCGTGAACGTGCTTCTATGCTTAGCCATTTCCTCTGGCATTTTTTTACCCATCGCTTTACGTAGGTTATCTGCCTTACCAAGCGTATAACCGCCCAGCTTTTGCGCCACCTGCATAACTTGCTCTTGATAAATCATAATGCCGTGCGTATCTTTGAGAATTTCACCCATCTGAGGAACAATACAGTCGTATTTTCCATTTTCTTTGTTTCTTGCGTAATCAGGAATATAGTCCATTGGACCAGGGCGGAACAGAGCAACGGCTGCCACCAAGTCATTAAAGTTGTTAGCTTTAATAGTTTTCAGTGTTTTCCTCATCCCGGCACCTTCGAACTGGAATACACCAATCGTATTTCCTTGTGCAAAGTTATGATATACAGACTTATCATCAAGCGTTAAATCTCTAACTGAAAACTTATTATCTGTATCTCTAAACTCTGGACGCTTATTGATAAGCTTTTCTGTTGCATAAATAATATCCAAGTTTCTTACGGATAAGAAGTCAAACTTAACAAGTCCAGCACGCTCTACCTGATCTTTATTGAATTGGCTAACAACAACAGCTTTACCATTTTCACTTGACGTAAGTAAAGGTGAATAGTTTGTGAGATCGCCTTTTGAGATAACTAAGCCACCTGGATGCTTACTTAAGCTTTTAGGAATATTAACCATTTTTGAAGCTGCATCAAATAACTTTTTGAAATCATTATCACTTTCATACTCAGCTCTAAGTTCAGGCGTATTATCAAATACATCCTGAAGACTATAGTCATCTTTTCCATATTTAAACTCATATCCATTAACATAATCAGATAATCTATAAATGGTTTTATTATAAGTCTGAAGTATTTTACCTGTGTCTTTTACAGCACTCTTAGGACGAGACATATTAAACGCACTGATAAGTGATACAACTTTTTGACCTTCAAGACTATCGTATTTTCTCCTAACATATTCCATCACTTCAGCTTTTCTTTCAGTATCAAAGTCGATATCGAAGTCTGGCATAGAAACACGCTCAGGGTTTAGAAAACGCTCGAAAAGCAAATCGTATTTAATAGGATCCACTTCAATAATATCAAGCGCCAATGCTGCCAATGATCCCGCTCCCGAACCACGTCCCGGACCTACAGCAATATCATTACTTTTAGCAAACTCAATAAAATCAGCAACGATTAAGAAATAGCCAGAAAAGCCCATTTTGTTGATAATAGAAAGTTCATAGTTTAACCTTTCATCATACTCTTTACGCTTCTCTAAACGCTCTGCTTCATCAGGAAATATCTTTTTAAGCTTTTCTTCTAATCCTGCTTTTGCCTTATTAGTTAAATAATCTTCTTCCTTTTCATTATTAGGCGTAGGAAACTTAGGAAGCATAGGATTACCTACATCAATGGTTACAGAGCAAAGCTTGGCAACCATATTAGCATTGTTTATAGCTTGCGGTATATCTTTGAACAGCTCTTCCATTTCCTCAGTGCTTTTAAAATATTGATCACGAGTGAACTGTGTGTTTCTTTTAATATCAGAAACATACTGATTTTGGTTCAGACATGTTCTTATCTCATGATAATAAAAATCAGAGCGTTTTTCGAACTGAACGGGATGTGTTGCCACCAACGGCACATTAGTTTGAAGAGAAAGACTTACCATACTTCTTACAAACATATCATCCGTGGATCTTTCAGCCCTCTGGACCTCAAGGAAGAAACCATCAGGAAAAAATGACTTGTATTGCTCAACCTTGCTTTTAGCGGCTCTGACTCTATCTTTGTAAGGGACTTCAGTTTCTGTAATACAGTCTAATGCTATATCACCACTTAGTGAATCACCTGATAAAGCAATAATGCCTTTAGTAGCTTCACCAAACCATGATTGCTTGATATATGGGATTTCTTTTTTAAGGTTTTCAGTGTGTGCTCGGCTTACTAAAGCCATCAGGTTTTTATAACCTTGCGCATCTTTCGCAAGCAGCAATAAACGTGTAGGCTCACTACGCTCTTGAGAGTTAGTTATGTCCGTTTCAATATACGCATCAACACCAACTATTGGCTTGATACCTTTAGCTCTTGCTTTTTCATAAAATGAGATTGACGTGAACATTTTGCCAAGGTCTGTTATCGCAACAGAAGGCTGATTGTTTTTCACGGCTAAATCAATGATTTGATCTTCTGAAAGTAATCCATCTTTTAAAGAATAACTTGAGTGTGTTCTTAAATGTGTAAAAATACCCATTCTTATAATATCCTTAACTATGTAATTTTTATGCTTACATTCATTATAAACAAAATCTAAAATAAAGGAAACAAAAAAGCCCTAAGATAAGGGCTTTATTTTGAGGTGTGTAGTATTGATTAGCGAGGCTTAAAGCGGCTTTTCTTCTCAAAAGTGATTTCTTTGGCGTAAGTTATTTTCATTTTACCTTTACCAACAAACTTTTCAAGGTCTCTCCAGCACTCAGCCGTTCCCGAAACACCATACTCTTCACTTAACGTTGCCTTGGTATAACGGTTTGCCTTTGCATCAGGGTGATAGATTTTAACACCTAACACGCCTTTATGTTTTTCTAATACTTCAACCAATCCTTCAAGCCTGTCTTGCTTAAGTGCCAAATGAACACCGCTTGCCAAACGATATTGGATTTCGTCAAAGGTATAAACATTTTGACCAATAAGCCCATTGTTTTCACCTTCCCTATAAGGCTTATTAACATTAACCTCGAAAGCAAGAAACGCACCTTTCTGGATTTTATGACCATCATTTTCATAAGCATCACTGAAAAGCGTAATATCTTTAGAGTCTTTACCATCATCAATAGTAGCAAATGCCATTAAAGATCCTTTCTTAGTTGGAAGAACTTTAATATTACTAATAACCCCGGCGATTAAGTAAGCATCTCCTGTATCTGGTTCCATAGTATCCACTTCTTTTATCTGAATAGCTGCTTCTAAGCCTCCAAGCTGCTCCTTATAAGTTTCAAAAGGATGGTCGGATAAGTAGAATCCTATGGCAGCTTTCTCATTATTAAGCTGTTCAAGAGGAGACCATACTGCAACATCTTTAAGTTCAGGATCTGGAATCTCTTTTATCTCTTTAAACTTTCTTGCTTTAATAGGCTTACCTTTATCATTTAAAGGCTTCTCGCCACGCGCCCATGCCTCTTCAAGCTCAGCATTTTCTATAGCGATAATATCATTATCTTTATGCTTTTTAGCTTCTGATCTTAGTTTTTTAAGGAACTTCTCAACATCAGGTATAGCATTATAAAGCTTCGCTCTATTAGGCTCAATAGAATCAAAAGTTCCACCTTGAATTAGCTTTTCTATGATAGTTTTGGTTATTTTCTTATTACTTAAACGACGACAAAAATCAAAGATACCTGTAAAGTTCCCATTTAACTCTCTTTCTTCACTGATAACGTTAAGTATACCTTCTTTTACTTTTTTAAGGCCTGCGATACCATAACGAATATTACCATCTTCAGGAACAAACAACGCATTACCAATGTTAATATCTGGCGGAAGTAAGGCTATGCCATTTTTACGTGCATCTTTAACCAACAACTCCACCTTTTCAAGCTTAGACTTCTTCTCTGCGCCTTCAACGTTCATAAATGCTGAATAGAACTCAGCCGGGTAATAGTTCTTTAAATACGCTGTCTGATAAGCAACCAATGAGTAAGCTGCAGCATGTGATTTGTTAAAACCATAGTTAGCAAAATCTTCCATCAGGTCAAATATTTCAGTCGCTTTTTCAGCAGTCAGCCCATTTTTAATCGCACCTTCCTGGAAAATAGAACGCTGCTTATCCATTTCTTCTTTTTTCTTTTTACCCATCGCACGACGAAGCAAGTCAGCACCACCTAACGAGTAGCCAGCAACAACCTGAGCAGCTTTCATTACCTGCTCCTGATAGATAAAGATACCGTGCGTTTCTTTAAGAACTGGCTCAAGACGCTTATCAAGATATTCAAATGGCTGACCTGATTTATGACGACCATAGTCTGGAATAAGCTTCATTGGTCCTGGACGATACAACGACACAAGAGCGATAAGGTCTTCAAAGGTGTCTGGCTTAATACTTTTAAGCATTCCACGCATACCATCACTTTCAAACTGGAATACACCAATCGCATTTCCGTTAGCAAAAATGTTTTCAAATACCTTTTTATCATCCAGCGGAATATCTTCAATATCAAAAATATTTCCTTTTAACTCTGGACGCTTATTTATACTAATAACAGCCTTCTCAATAACTGTCAGGTTTGATAGTGCTAAGAAGTCAAACTTTACTAAGCCAGCTTTTTCAATTTGAGCACCATCATATTGACAGGTTAGCATACCATCCGAGTTATCAGCCACATAAAGAGGTGCAAAATCTGTAAGCTTGCCTGGAGCAATAACCACACCACCCGCATGTTTACCTACGCTTTTTGGCACATTTTCAAGGCTCAAGGCAAAATCTACTAAACGTTTTACAGCAGGGCTACTGTTATAGCGAGCTATAAACGCCTCTTTCTTAGAAAGGTATTTTTGTGTTTTTTCATCACTTAGATCCATCATTGCAGCTAAAGTAATCTTAGGATCGTTTGGAATGATTTTTGAAATACCATCAACTTCGTTATAGTTCATCTGTAGTGAACGACCTACGTCTTTCAGAACAGCCTTCGCCTTAAGAAGGCCATAAGTTGCTATCTGAGATACAGAATAAGTGCCTGACAAATCATTATATTTCTCACGAACGTAACGAATAACTTCTTCACGGCGACCTGATTCGAAGTCGATATCAAAGTCCGGCATTGATACACGTTCAGGATTCAGGAAACGTTCAAACAGTAATCCATAAGGTATAGGATCTAAGTTTGTGATTTTAAGCGCATACGCCACTAAGGAACCCGCACCCGAACCACGACCCGGACCTACAGTTACTTTATTTTCTTTGGACCATTTCATAAAGTCTGATACGATCATGAAGTAGCCAGCAAAGCCCATTTCATTTATGATGCGAATTTCCGTTTCAAGACGGTCGCTATATTCCTGACGCTTAGCCTCTCTAATCTTCTCATTAGGGAAAAGTTTAACCATGCGCTCTTCTAAACCCTCTCTGGAGTTTTGTGCAAAGAAGTCTGACAGTTTTACACCTTCAGGTGTTGGAAAGTCTGGAAGCTTAGGATCATTCAAAGGAATATTAAGAGAACATGCCTGACTAATTTTATGCGCATTTTCTAAAGCTATAGGCAAGTCTTTAAACAACTCAGCCATTTCTTCTTTAGTTTTAAAATGTTGTTCTCTGGTAAATCCTGATTTACGACGAATATCATCGACCAACTGACCATGACCCAATGACGTTCTAATTTCATGAAGGTAATAGTCTTCACGTTTTGCGAACTGGACAGGATGTGTTGCAACCAATGGAATATTACTATAGTGTGATAGAGTAACCATTCCTTGAACAAATTCATACTCATTAGGTTGACCATAGCGCTGTATTTCTAAAAAGAAATTACCTTTCCCAAAAATATCACTGTAAAAGTTTACTTTGTCAAAAGCAGCACGTTTTGAGGCCTTATCATCTCTGGTTGTATCAAGTAGCTCTCTCGCAATATCACTTGAGCGACTATCACCAGATAAAGCAATAATATTACTCACGCCTTCTTGTAGCCATGATTGCTTGATATAAGGAATTTCACCATGTTGGTTTTCAAGATAAGCCCGACTCAATAACTCCATCATGCGACGATATCCATCAATATTCTTAGAAAGAAGAAGCATTCTGGTAGGCTCATTTTCATTATCTTCAGCAAGATCGACGCCCGGATCAGTTATATCTCTTTCAATATAAGCATCAAGTCCAACAATAGGTTTAACACCTTTTCCGCGAGCCGCCTCATAAAAGTTTATTGTGCTGAACATTCTGCCTAAATCGGTTATTGCCACAGCACTCTGACCATCTTTTTCCGCAAGTGCTACAATTTGTTTTGGAGAAAGGGTACCATCCTTGATTGAAAAGCTTGAATGCATCCTAAGATGTGTAAAATTCGTCATTTATTCTCTCTTTTTAATTAGTTAATACAAATATCTTATCATATATTATAACTATTTTTTAGTAAGTCTGTCCATTCTTTATGGACTTATTTTACGATAGATAATTGTATTTTTAGCGTCCTATCCAATATCTTTGTCTTCCGGTATCAATATGAACGAAATGCTTATCGGGATAGAATCCTACGCCTCCTGCTTGATAATGAGATGCCAATAAGCCTACATAGTTTGTAGGCAGGCCCGGAACAACAATATCAATGGCTTTACCGTGTAAGTGCATAGAGTTCTTAGCAGCACCTTCAAGCTTACTGTTTGTTGATGCGGTTCTGTATCCACTGTTTATCTGAATAGGCTTTGTGTATCCATAAGATGATACCCATGCCTGTATTGCTCTAAGCAGATCAAAAACACGCGGATCCATCATAGCTGCTTTATTAACATGCACATCTCGCATTAGCCAACAGAGCTTTGTATACCCGTCAACATTTATCTTGCCATTTTCCCAATAAACCACATTTAAAATTTCTTTCGTTGCAGGTCTATAAACATTGAGTGATCTTGGAAGATCCCAAAATGGCTCAGAAGCATTCACAGCAGGATTGCTCATAACATGAGAATCGGCATGAGCATCTGCGAAGAAAAGCCCACTATCTCCTTTACTAATATTTTCAAGGGTATTAATCGCCACCATTGAGGTTGGCAAAGCCACTAATGCTTTTAAAAACTTTCTTCTGTCCACACATTATCCTCTTACATAACTATTTTATTTATCTTACATTATTTATATTTAGTTTAATCATATCATATGTCAAAAAAAATAGACAAAAAAAAGGTAGAGCCTAAGCCCTACCTTTAAATCTAACATTAAATATTAGTTATTATTAACATCAAGATCTTCTAACATATCGCCAATCTGAGCCATAACTTCTTTAGGGAAGATTTCTTTTGGCGTTTCTGTTCCGCGCTTCGGATAACGGCTAACATTATCCAGATCGTTGATTAGTCTATCAGTCTTCTGCTTAGCAATCTCATCAGACTCACCTGACTTTTTCTCTATCTCAAAGAAATTTGAACGCACGGTATCTTTATCATAAAATGCCTCAAAGTTATCTTCTACAACAGGTCCAAAATCAACCTCACTATCATTATCGTCTTTGTCATTCAAATGATTACTGAACAAGCTAATATGATCACTATTATCCTCTTCATCTTTCAGCGTCTTCGTTAACGCAGGGAAATCACCTCTAAAATCTTCAAGACCCGCATAGTTAACCATATGGTTAGCCGCAACAATCGCCGCACCCATATTTCTGTCAGAGAAACCTTTTTCACTAAAAGTTTCCATTAACTCACGAACAAATTTAATGTTTGGTGTTTCTTCAACCTGAGACTGATAATCAGTCATGAAGTTTGGCTTCATAAACTGCTGAGTCATCGTCTTAACGCTTTCTTCATAACACTGAATGATTTCTCTTTCTGGCGGCTCAACTTTCAGGAAGTGGTTAAGCTGAAGTCTGGCAACATCTTCTGGCGCAGCATAGAACATCTTAGCGCGGATAAGTGCCGATCTGAAAATAATATGAGACTCACCTTCTTTTTGATCTTTCAAGTCAAGCAAATCACCACGCCCTACTTTAGCTATCGTCACATTGTCAGAGTCGCCATAACTATTACCCAATATACCCTGAGACTTCACAAGGCCCGATGTTTTCTTGACTAATGCCTCACCTACCGAACTCTTGAACAGGTTAAATGTATCATCAGGATCTTCTACTTTCATAAAGATTTTGATGTTGCAGTTACCGATAGTTGAAATAGCTTCTTCTTTGTTGTTATTCTTCTGGAATGCTGGATAGTCCTGACCTGCGAAAACCATTGAGAAACCTAAAGATCTTGCCTGTGCAGGCATTACCGCAGCTCCTTTTACAACATAATAGCCATACTCATCAAGTATACACATATAAGGCGCTGGCGCGTTTGTTGGCTTGGTTTCAATAACATCTTTGAACTCACCTTCAAGTTCATCACCAAGACCTGTTGCCATCATTGACTTAATACATGCTACTACGATTTTACCTAAGTTTCCAAGCTCATCAATAGACTTTTCAAGTGCTGGTAATAACACCACCAATATTCTACGGTTTACAACCACATCAAAGAAGTCAATCTCACCTAGATTTGTTCTAAAGATATAACCATAGTCTTCTGACAGTGAGCTAAGCACACGTGTAAACTGCATTTGAAGATAACCATGTTGCTCTCCGACTATATCTTGCTGCTTTTTAGCATCAGCTTGATAACCAGGTAAAGAAACCAGATACGCATTAAGACCTGCTGTTATCGTAGTAGGAAGTTCCGAACGCTTAGTTAACTTCTGGATGTTTTCCAGAATAAGATATTTACGAAGCTGGTCCACATCAAGCAACATGCCAGTATGCTCTCTTAAATATACCAATGCTCTCATAACACTGGACATCAAGGAAATAGCACGCCCTTTCCACATACCACCATCACCACCGGAATCATCCATCAAGCCAACAATAAGCTCAGTAAGACCACCAGCAGAACCGGAGATTAATGGGTTCAATGTATTTGATAGCTTGGTTCTCTGAGGACCTAATACATCACGTCCACCTGTCATGTAGTTAAGCACCAATAGATCATTTTCACGACCTACAGATCTTACTATTGAGAATATCTTAGCAAAAAGAGTGTTATCGCCTTTACCATCTACATAGATAAAACCTGAACCATGAACTAAGGTATTAAACGCCAAGGAAATCAGAGTTTCTGTATTATGCGTTACGACATAATCTTTCGTTACAAACAATCCAGAACGATCAGCGATTTTAATACACTGGCAAGATTCTACCCTATCTGTTAACTCTATCGATACCACTTTCAGTATATCTGTTTTCTTAACCACAAGAACATGGGTAATGCCTTCTTTCCACTCATGTTTTCTTACTTCATGCTCAATTACATTTTCAAGCTTAGCCCACAGGCCTAATGAGTGAGCAATAGCCTGAACAGATTTCGCTGATTCTTCGTTTTTAAAAGCATAAACAGAGTAATCATTATGGGTTAAAGAATAATCACTGTACTCCTTTATTCCACGTGAAAACTCCTTCCAGAAGCTTCTTCTTTGAGATAAAGAACCATTAGCAATCAATGCAACATCATTAGAGAAAGACTCACCTTTCTCAATCGCACGTAGCGTTTTATGAACTAACACGTCCATATCACACTCTAATGCTACAGGAGCTTGCTCAATATCGTTTACTGTTCTTACGCCTAAATGCTGACCTCTTTCAATACGAGATTTAAAATCAAGAGTGTGAATAACCTCACCAAGCTTTGGAACCGCTTTATCCAATGGAAGTGCTTCCCACAAATGGTCTGCTGTAGAATCTTTTTTCCTTCCATCGTCAAAAGTAAACTCATAAAGCTCTTTCTGACCTTGAGGATAAATACCTACAATCTCTGAAGCGGAACCATTTGGCATGGTAACATAATCGCCCACAGCAAGATCTTTATTTTTCATCCAGCCTTTCGGTGTATGAACAGGCTCATCATCACGCAGCGCTTTACCCGCACCTGTTGATCCGAATACTAACAAGTGTGTTCTCATATCACTGTTAGTTAACCACAATTCTTTATTTGTTCCACGTTCATTACCTAAAAACGCAATACCACTTGCCTGATCCATTTTACCTGATGGCGTAGTACTGTTAGGATCTATCATACCTGAACTTTTTGGCATTCTGAAAGGAAGACCAAATTTGCGTTTATGAAGATTATAAAAAGATAACATACCAATGGCGAATAACGGCTCTGACAAAACAGGATAAAAGACCATTGTTCCTGCAATAGCCATGCCGAGAGTCATCATTGTGCCTCTCTTTTCAAGACTTTGCGTAAACTTTTCCCACGGCCTTCTTACATCTCTCCAGTCATCATTGGGTTTTACAATGTGTTTGGTATCAACACCTCTTATTTCTGACATACTTCATCCCTATATAATTGATTTTTTCTATAGATTGTGTTTTTATTATTTACTGATTACTTTATTTTTACCAAATAATCATAAATAGGCAAGAGTAAAGAATAAATATCTCTTTAAAAGGAACTAAAATGACGCAACAATTGTATGATAAGCAAAAAGCTTATGAAAAGGGTATCGATGCGATATTCAAAAAAGATAAAGATAAGTTATTAGAAGCACTAGATGAAGGTTTTTACTTGCAGGGATTCACAAAAACAAAATCATCTGGTTTCGGCGGAAATGGGAATCGTGAACATTATTATTCGACTGAACATAAAGATTTCCATCCTTTTATTCAAATAATTACATCTGGTTGGATTGAGGGTTGGGAAATATTATCAGAACGATTGAATGACGATATTCACGTCTCATCTGATGAGCTTTCTGAGTTTCCAGCAATGTGGGAACTCGCCACACAGTATGCTGAAAAAGAGATCTTAGAAAGCTTAACCTCTGTAGGTTATGACCCAACATTTAAAGACGTTTATGGTCAAACAACAGTTCATTTAGGCTATGACGCTGTAAAAGAACATCCCATTATTTCTATCCCTGATAATAAAATCATTGCGTTATTCGAATGGTGTGCTGAAAAAGGATTAGACCTTTATGAAACCTATCCCGGACGACACTTTATGCCTCATGACGTAAATAGAGCAGGCCATTCTCTATGGTCTTACGCGTTAATGCATTACTCATGGGCAACTGCTGATCATTTCTTTCCCGAAAGCTGGTATGACATTGTTAAAAGTAAACGCTGGCAGTATGTTTTATCGCAACTGAAAGTTTACCTGACGGTGAAAAAATCAGATGTTATTAACAAAGAAGCCAAGCAGCATATCTTTAGCATCTGGAATAAGCTTGTTGAAAACTTTTTAGAGCCTTACCTCGCATTCTCTGGTGATATGTTTGATGATAATCAGGATTTCAAATATGTTTTAACCATGAATAAAGAACAGAGAAATATTGTCTGGCAGCATTATTCTGAGAAACGCGCTAATAACCGCTCACTTTGGTTTGATATTATAACAAACATCACTGATGACAATATGTATAAAATGATTTTTCAGGCAGAAGAGGATGGATTCGATATATTCCATGAGCTTGCTCAAACTGATAGTGTTAATGAGCTACCCCTTTTCTTATGGGCTGCGAATATTGATGCATTAGAGTCTCCAACTTCTCTGGACATGACAGCTAATCATATTAGATTATTAAACTCACTGAATGAAGATGTAAAAAACACAGTCGATGAGTTAAGCGGATTTACAATAAAGCAGATGGTTTATAACACCATTAAAGTATGGTCCATGTATGACAAGAAATATAAAACCTTATTGGAAACTATTAAATAATAATAAATTTGCTTTAGAAATTATTATACAGTAATATGATTAATGAATATTTTATTTACTGAGAAGAGGATTATATGGATACAAATGAAGTGCTTAGCGACATTAAAAAATATCGTAAATCAAGAAAAGAAACGCAATCTACATTTTGGAATCGCTTTGGTTTAACTCAGCCTGGCGGTTCACGTTATGAGGGCGATCAGAAAATTCCTTTACCTACTGCTATTCTTGTTGGCTTATTTGCAGATGGTCTAATCTCTGAATCTGATATTGATGAAGTTATGGAAAAAGTTAAAAAATGCGATAGGGTTTCCTCCTAATCTAAGGACTGGTTTGAGATGTTTAAAAGTAAAGCAGGATATGTGTATGTTTTAACAAATCCTTCTTACAATGGATGGCATAAAGTGGGCCGAACGCAACGAACCCCTTACAGAAGAGCAAAAGAGCTTTCCTCTGCAGGGGTGTTAACGGAGTTTGACATTGTTTACGCCCGCTTCTTTTGGGACTGTAATAAAGCAGAGTCTGAGATTCATAAAAAATTATCAAAAGGTCAGGTTGACGCTAAACATAAAGAGTTTTTCAATATTAATATTAATGAAATTATTTATACTGTTAAACACCATGAAAATCCGTATCAATCTCATTTTGATTATGAACACCTTCCTCTCTTATTCAATTGGCAAAAACATGAGCACTTGCGTGATGATCCTTTTATCATAGAATGTGATAAAAAGGTGAAAGAAGCACATAACTTATGGAATTATAAAGACGCTAAAAAGAAGGAACGTGCAATCTCGATTCTGGAGAAGCTCTCTATTGAAGGATATGCTCCAGCAACATGGACGCTAGGCCAATATGTTGAAATATTACTTGGTGGCAAAGAAGGATTAAAGCAGGCACAATGGATTATTGATGCTTGTATTGAGCAGGGTGTTATTGAAGCCCCTTTCAAAAAAAGCTGGATTGCATCACATTTGGCTGACTATTTGTATTCAACATGGCAAAATGAGTTAAGTAGTCTTTGGGTAAACTCTCTTCAACATATTGAACCGCAAGCATGGCCTGATAAAATTGTGGACGTATTAGTTAAGGAAGTAAAAAGTTGGGATGAGCATCCAGATAGAAACTTTCATCATCCTGTTTGGGAGAAACTTTTTATACGCTTAGCAGAAGATAAATCAGCAAGATTAAATTGGACAGCAGAGCGAGAATATATTTTCAAAAGAATTATACAACAAATTGCCATTATCAAAAATAAAGCCTCATAAGAGGCTTTTCTTTTTAGAACCATTCTTTGATTAGATCAATCGCATCATCTAATGAAGACACCCCTTTTATTTCAACACCCGGTATCTTGGTTTTAGGCAGATTCCTTTTAGGAATAATAAGTTTAGTAAAGCCCATTGTAGCAGCTTCCCTTATCCTATCTTCGGAACGCATTACGGGCCTAACTTCTCCGGTTAAATCAACTTCACCAAAACACGCAAGACTCTCCGGCAGAGGCTTATTCAGAAATGATGAAATCATAGATAAAGCGACGGGCAAATCAGAAGCTGTTTCTTTTATTTTGGCCCCACCTACTAAACTTACATACACATCTTGGTCAGCAAAATCCACGCCAGTATGTTTTCTAAGAATAGCAATAACCATAGCCAGCCTATTATAATCCAAACCTACTCCAAGCCTGCGAGGGTTAGTTAATGCAGACTGATCAATCAGCGATTGGATCTCTATCAGCAATGGCCTATGGCCTTCCTGAGAAATAAAGACACAAGAACCCTCAATCGGCTTTCTATCTAGTGATAAAAACATCTCTGATGGATTATCTACAGGTTTTAAGCCCTCTCCAGTCATTTCCAGTGCGCCAATTTCATTCGTAGCACCAAATCTGTTCTTTGATGCCCTGATTATTCTATAAGGCGTATCTTGTTCACCTTCTATCATAATCGTCACGTCAACCAAGTGTTCAAGCACTTTAGGGCCAGCCATATTACCATCTTTTGTAATATGACCAATAAGAACAATAGTAATACCTTCATCTTTAGCTAAACGGTTAAGCTGTGCAGCACATTCTTTTACCTGAGAGACAGAACCCTGACTGGAGGAGATATCTTTCATATAAATAGTTTGAATTGAGTCCACGATGACAAACTTTGATTGCGATGACCTTATTTCATTAATAATTTCATCTAGTTCAGCCTCGCCCAAACAAGGAATACGCTTAAGATCCTTAATACCTAATCTTATCGCCCTTTGCGCTATCTGCTGTATTGACTCTTCTGCTGAAACATAAAGAGAGGGATACGTTTTTGTGACATGATCAATTATTTGAAGAAGGACTGTTGATTTACCAGCACCCGGCTCACCACTTATTAATGTCACAGACCCCCTGACAAAGCCACCGCCCAGCACATTATCAATTTCTCTATTGCCACTACTAAAACGCTGGTATTCGAGTAAATCGACCTCAGCAAGATTTCTTGCAGAAGTTGACCCACTTAGCCATGTTTTTGATTTTTGTTGAGCCATCCTGTTTTTTGTTTCTTTTTCTGGCTCTATCAGCACTTCATCAAACGTATTCCAACTATCACATGCTTTACATCTACCTGTAGCTTGAATCTGAACATTACCACAATGTGAGCAAACATAATGTGTTTTTGCTTTTTTCATAAAACCTCATAATTAACTGATTAAAATATCTTTTAAATATAATGAAAATAGATGCCTTATTCAAATTTAAAAGGCTTTTTCATACATTTTAAACACCTTGACGAATGACCTGTTTGATGTAAATATAAAAAATAAACCTTTACAGATTAATAAAGAGAAATTATGGCAAACGATAATAAAAAAACAACTTTTTCAGGCTTTGCTAAATACCTGTTAGATAACAAACTCCTTAACGAAGATGACATCATAAGTTCGCTTGCTGTGAAATCATCAAGCTTTATTGATGTTATTTATCATAAAAAATACATGTTGGGATATGAGATCGCATGGGCAATAGCTAAATATAACAAATACACATATATTGATCTTGCTTACTATAGCGAAAGATTGATAACCTTAGAGATCGACATTAGTTGGATTAAGCGTAATCGTATTGTTCCTTTAAAAATCAAAAAAGACACAATCTTTGTTGTGCTGGACAATCCTGTCTCACTGAACAACTCTCTTAACGACTTAAGAGAAAAGTATAAAGTTAAAAATGTTGTAACCTTTGTTGCTGACAGACTTAAACTTAATCGTCTTATTGAAAATCTTACCATGCTTAATGAAACCTCACCACTTTCAAATAGACCCGCAGCACCTGAAAGAGATGTTTACACTGAGACACATGTTGTGCAAACGCAACAACCAATAATACCCGAACCTGAGAAGACCTCAGCGCCTCCTGTTGTTGAGAGAGCTAAACCTGAAGCTGTGGCTGAAGAGCCTCAAAAAAGAAAGGATGCTGTTTCTCATAAACGCAAAAACCCTGAAACTCATGAGCAACCTATTCGGGAAAGTCAGCCGGACAATGTTTCTACTCAATCATCATCTTTACCTCAGACAGATAAAAATGACACAGATATTATTCTGACAAAATATATTCAAAAGGTATTATTGAGCGCTGTTAACTCGGAAGTGTCAGAAATACACTTTGAACCTTATGAGAAGAAATATCGTATTCGTTTTAAACAGTATGGCGAACTTTATGAATCTTTTGTTCCCCCTGCAGAAATAAAAAATGAACTTTCTAAAAAGCTGAAAACTATTTCTAATATGGATATAGCTGATTTAAAGCCTCAGCATGGTAAGTTCTCACTTAAAATAAGTGAAATACAGAATATTGATTTCAAAGTTATATCATGTCCAACTGCTTATGGAGAAAAAATCGTTGTTAAAGTTATGGAAGACTCTGCGCAAAGATTAAGCTTTGACAGCCTCGGATATAGCTTGGCTCAAGCTACACAGATAAAGTCTGTTATTAAAAAAGGCGCTGGATTATGTATATTCAGTGGACCTTCAAACTCCGGGAAAACATATTCCATGTATAATAGCTTAAACGAGCTTAATACAAAGAATAAGAACCTTTATACTATAGAGAATGTAATTGGTTTCAATCTGGTTGGCGTTAACCAGTTAAAAGTTAGACCTGATTTGTCTTATCAGGATTTATTATTTTTCATAGAAGGGCAATCTCCTGACGCTATCCTTGTAGATAATATCGATAATAAAGAAGTCGCTAAACAGGCGTTAGGAATCAGTCAGAAAGGACGGCTTATATTTTCAGGAATGAACGCAGAAAGTGTTGCCGAAACATTTGATAAACTCTTTAATATGGGTTTTTCAGGATATGATATAGCTTCTTCTGTTAAAATGGTTTGCGCTCAGAGATTATTCCCTATGTTGTGCAGTGAGTGTAAAACACAAGATGCTCTGACAAAAAATATGCTGATTAAAAAGGGCTTCAGTGAAGACATGCTTGATGGTCTGGATATCACATGGAAAATATACAGAGAAGAAGGTTGCGTCTCTTGCAATCAAACAGGCCATAAAGGTTTTGTTCCTGTATTTGATATTCTTACTATTGATGAGGAAATAAAATCAGCACTGATACACAAAACACCTGAGCAGGTTATTGAACTCGTTAAATCTAAATGCGATGACTTAAGACTTCTCAGTATTGATAAGATTAAAAAAGGTCTGCTTGGCCTGAGTATACTCACAGAACTTTGATAAATAATCACATATTAAAGCTCTCTTTGGAGGGCTTTTTTTATGTCATTTAAGAAAATATTAATGACTTCTATACGGTTATCCAGTATAATTAAAGCATATTTACACGGAGACTTTATAAAAAATGAATCGAAATGAATGGAAGAAAATATGGCATCATGGTGTTCATCTTGCTAAGCATGGTCAGGAAAAATCAGGAGATGATTATATTATCCCAACCACTAAAAATGTTGATCTTGGGGATACTGATATAAATGATAAAGAATGGGTAGCTTGTGTAAGATTAGCTCTGCTTTCTCCTGTTCCTTCATTAGCATTTGAATACTGGCGAGAAGAAGGCTGGCTGGCTCACGCCTTACCTGAGATTGATAAAGCATGGGGTTTAGATCAGCCAGAACTTCATCATCCTGAAATTGATACAGGTATTCACCTTATGATGGTAATTGACAGAGCCGCAGCAGACGGATGCTCTGAGATGGCTCGCTGGGCAGCATTAGCTCATGACTTTGGTAAGCACGCGACCTATAAAAAAGTTTTTGAAGACGTTGAGCCTAAAGAACTAGGTCAAGAGAAAACAACTATCATTCGTCATACGTATTATAATCACGAAAATGCTGGCGTCCCATTTGTAGAAAATCGTTTTTCTGGATGGAATGTAGATCCTGCTATTTTTGAGCTTGCTCTTGCCGTAACCAAATATCATGGTTTAGTTCATACACTTGATAACTTAAGCTCTAAAACTATCGTCAATATGGTAAAAACGTGTGAGCTTGATAGCAATCCTGAGAAGCTTAATGCTTTTTGCGAGGCTGTAGCATGTGATGACCGAGGAAGAAAAGGGATGTTCAATAATATTGCCAGAGGAGCTGAGCTACTTAAGTCTCTGACGCTTGAAATTATTGAAAATCGAAAAGGTTATCAAGAGCGATTTGAAGAAGATTGGAAAATCAGAGTTCAAAAGGTTTTAGAGTATAAAGGCGAGGACATTTCTGCTGACATGGAAACTAAAACCAGGATTGCTGCTGGCACTTATGAAAAGTATGATAGTCAGGTAGCTGATACTTTTTTGAAGCAATACAAAGCTCAAAGAAAAGCAGAAAATGATAGTGTAACACAGGAGAAGAAACATGGCCCGTCAATATGAAGAAATATTACGCATACCTTTAGAGTCTACCATTGAGGTATCAGGCGTCCCTTATGCGGGGATAGGCTCAAGAAAGACACCTGATGATATTAAAGATCTTATGATAGCTACAGGGTATTATTTAGCGCTTCAGGGCTATGTTCTTCGCTCAGGTGGTGCAGGTGGTGCGGATGAGTATTTTGAGCTAGGTGCTGATTTAGCTATGAAGCAAGGCAAAGGCCAAAAACAAGTCTTTCTTCCTTGGCGTGGATTCAGGGAGAACCCTTCTAAATGGTTTATGGGGAACAAAGGGTTGTTAGAGCAGGAGTATAATGACCAATCCTATGTTATTGCTTCTCAGTTCCATCCTTCATGGGACACTATTAAGAAGCAGGCAGTAAAAGATCTCATGGCACGAAATGTCATGCAGGCTATTGGGCCAACATTAAACGCACCAGCTAAGTTTGTATTGTGTTGGACACCTGATGGATGTATAAGTGATCAAGAAAGAAGCTATGCGACAGGCGGAACAGGGCAGGCTATTTCAATCGCAAGTCATTACAATATTCCTGTGTATAATCTGGCAAGACCCGATCATCGCTTAAAGATAGAGACAGCTATTACTAAATGGTGTGCTCAATATGGTCCAGTTCCTGATCTTAATACGTTAGTCTATAAAGCAGACTTGCAAAACCAACAGCAACGTGTTAGTAACTTTAGATTCAGAAAATAACAGGCCTCGAAAGGGGCATTTTAACGGAGAGTATAATGCAACAATATTTAGATCTTTTATCCCATGTTAACGAGCATGGCACACAGAAAAGCGACAGAACCGGCACAGGCACGAAGTCGGTATTTGGTCATCAAATGCGCTTCAACCTTCAGGAAGGTTTTCCGCTGGTTACTACCAAAAAATGTCATGTTCGTTCTATTATTCATGAATTGCTTTGGTTCCTGAAAGGCGATACTAATATTGGTTATCTTAAGGATAACAAAGTCTCAATATGGGATGCTTGGGCAGACGAGCAAGGCGATCTTGGTCCTGTTTATGGCGCTCAATGGCGTTCATGGCCTACCGCCGATGGTCAACACATCGATCAAATGTCAAAAGTTATGGAGCAGTTAAAATCAGATCGTGATTCAAGACGCATCATTGTATCTTCATGGAACGTCGGAGAGCTTGATAAGATGGCTCTTGCCCCATGCCATGCTTTCTTCCAGTTTTATGTTGCTGATAGTAAGCTTTCTTGCCAGCTTTATCAGAGAAGCGCAGACATCTTCTTAGGGGTTCCTTTCAACATCGCTTCTTATGCTATGCTTGTTCACATGGTTGCTCAGCAATGTGATTTAGAAGTAGGTGATTTTATCTGGACAGGTGGTGATTGCCATATTTATAACAATCATACTGAACAGGTCAAACTTCAGCTTACTCGTGAACCTCGCCCTCTTCCTAAACTTATAATTAAACGCAAGCCGGATTCTATTTTTGATTATAAGTTCGAAGATTTTGAGATTGAAGGTTATGACCCACATCCTGCTATTAAAGCCCCTGTAGCTGTATAACTTTATAACTACCTATCAAAAGGCAAACAACTGTTTGCCTTTTTTATTTTACTGTCATAAAAAGTTGAAAAATAACAAACGCATCAGATATTATTTAGAGTAACTTTAAATGAGGCTATAACATGAATTTTTATGAAACACTTGGCGTAAATAAAACAGACGACATACCCGCTATTAAAAAAGCCTATAAACAGCTTGCAAGAAAATACCATCCTGACCGTAATCCAGGTAATACCGAATATGCAGAAAAGTTCAAGGAAATTAATGGTGCATATGAAGTGCTGAGTAATCCAGAGAAGCGAAAAGAATATGATATGCAGAGCAGCAGACCTTTTGGTGGATTTGGTGGTTTCTCTACAGGAGCAGGCTCACGCACGCCTCCTGATTTTAGCGACATCTTTGGTGATATTTTCTCTCAGACTATGAAGCGCCAGAAAACGCATCAACATCAGGCTAAAAATCATTTTTCTCAACATGAAGATCTTTTCAAAGATATTTTTGACGAAACAGGGAAAAGAAGAAGTAAATCATATGGAAATCATCAAGCCAAAAATCATTTTTCATCAAGCGAAGACATCTTTGATGATATTTATGGCAAAGAAACCAAAAAAGAGATAAAGCAGTCTCTTGTTCTAACAAAAGAACAGTCTAAAACAGGTGGAACTGTGGATGTATATATCAATGAAATTAAAAAGACATTGAAGGTTAACTTCCCTGCAGATTCTATTCCTGGACGCATTTTAAAGATAAAGCATAAAGACAAAGAAATTTTACTTGAAATTAAATGGTTCTCTCGTAAGTTTAAGTTTGATGCTGATAATAATGTGATTATAACTGCTGATTTTCTTAAAATCACTCCCGGTGAAAAAATAAAAATCAAGACTGTTTATGATAATGAGGTTTATGTATCTATACCTGAAAATGTTAAAATAGGCAGCAAGCTTAAACTTAAAGGTTTGGGATGGCATTTTAAAGACAATCATAAATCAGACATGTTTATTAAAATTGTATAAGGAAAATCAATGATCTTATCTCTAATTGCCGCACATGATGAAGCCAGAGGTGTTGGCATAAATAATACTTTACCGTGGCGGCTTCCTGAAGACCTGAAGCGCTTTAAAGCACTAACTAACCATAAACCTATCGTCATGGGGAGAAATACCTTTGACAGCCTCGGTCGTCTTCTGCCTAACAGAACTCACATTGTGTTAAGCAGAGATCCCGTGTGGATAGAAGAAACTCAACTTAAATATCCAGAGGTTGTTATTTTCTCTGATTTTGACGTTATGCTTTCCCACTTAAAAGAAACCTATGAGGATGAAGTATTTATTATTGGTGGAAACAGCTTGTGGGAACTGAGTTTTCCTCATCTTAACAGGCTTTACCTTACATATGTAAAAGGAACGCATATAGTAGATACTTATTTTCCTCTGTGGAATAAAGAAGAATGGACTGAAACTTTTAATGAGAGTCATGATGCTTTTTCTTTTGTTGATTACATCAGGAAAAGCAATTAAGGTATTTTTGACTTTTAAATAAATATCGTTTAATTACTCCTTAGAATATTATAAAATATAGGAGTTTATACGTGATAAAATTTTCTAAGACATTACTTTCTTTGGTTGTTGGTGGATTATTGATAAGTGGCAGCGCTCATGCTGATGTCGCATCAGTAAAAAACATATTAACGGCAAAGTTTCCCAATATTGCAAAGTTTAATCCTACCATAAAACCCATTCCTTCTGCTGGGCTTTATCAGGTTGAAGCGAATGGGATTATTTCTTACACTAATGAGCAAGTTGATTATTTCTTAGTCGGCGGTGAAGTGCTTGTGAGTGATGGCAGCATCATAAAAAATATCACCACAGAAGAAGCCGCTAAACGTGCTCAGGGAACTGATACACCCAAAGGCAATGCTATAGCAAAAACAGTAAATGGTGATGTGATTGAAAACCCAAACTCAGTTCAACTTCAAACGGATACGCAGGCAAAGCAACAAAATAGAGTTCCTGGAGAACTAACCCCTCAAGAAAGTATGAAGCTCATCCAGTCTAAAGAATCAGGAATAGACACTACAGGAAAAGTAAGCACCCCTGATCCTACTCAAAACGCTTCCAAGGTGTTCGCAGGTCTTCCTTTTGATAAGGGCGCTAAAATTGTGTACGGCAAAGGAGAAAGAGTTGTTGCCATGTTTGCTGACCCGGATTGCCCTTATTGCCAGAAGTTGGAAAAGGCAATGGATGAAAAGGGTGCTGATCTTAACCTAACAGTATATGTTATGCCTTGGCCTTTAACTATACACCCTAATGCTAATCAGAAAGTGGATTACTTGTGGTGTGAAGATAATAAGGGAGCTGCTTGGAAAAGCTGGATGGACTACGCTGCGAACTCATCAGAGGATGGTGAAAAAGCATGGACTTCATGGCTAAAAGAAACAAACAGACCAGCAGAAGCAACTTGCAAAACTGAAAGCCCAAGAGAAGAAATTCGTGCTATCGCTCAGAAGTATAACTTTAAATATACGCCAACTATCATGTTCCAGAATGGTATGGTATTTAATGGATCATTAACTCTCGATGACTTAGAAAGTGCGCTTCAATATAACAAAGAACACCCGAAAGTCGATCTTCCTCCTTTATTCCAGTAAAAATATTGGCTTTATCTTTTGCGAGGTAAAGCCATTCTTTTATTTTTCGTAAGGTAATATGTATGCCCACAAAAGATTATTACAGTATCTTACGTATTTCATCAGACTCTACTTCTGTAGAAATAAAAAAATCATATCGCAAACTTGCTAACCAATACCACCCTGATAAAAACAAAGGCGACATCTCATCTTCTGAAATATTCAAAGACATTAATGTTGCGTATGAGAACCTTATCGATCCTGTAAAAAGAAAAAAATATGATCTTTCTTTATCTCAAAATGAAACTTTTTCTAATTATAGCAGTCAATATAACTATAACACTACTGATGAACCTGTAGAAGAAGATAAAAACCTTCCTCTATACATTAGAGTTAGCATTACATGGCAGGAATCCCGCGATGGCACATTAAGAAGCGTCAAAGCGAATGTGGCGCGTTTTTGCCCCTTATGTAAGGGATATGGGTTATTAGGCAAGATAGTGTGCCGAGAATGCCTTGGAACAGGCCAGAAGATAGAAAAGAAAACGTTTAGTGTAAATATACCTGCTTCAACATTTCCCGGAACAATTTTACGTTTAAAAAATGCAGGACATGAGAGTCGTTATCACAGTCAGAAAGGAGATATCATTCTCAATATAGAATGGAAGCATGGTGTATGGGAAATGATAGATAATGAACTTCACACCTCTTATGATTTAACGAAACACGAATACAAAAAACAGGAATTTACACTGAAAAACTTCAATGATGAGAAACTCATTGTTAAAATTCCTGCAGACATAAAAGAAGGTCAGCTATTACGTATTAAAGAAAAAGGGTGGAACTTTGGCGAATATAAGACAGACCTCTACATTGAGATTAGGTTTAAAAGAGGGAATATCTTCTCAAAAAAACTAGGTTTTTCCTTTTAATTATAGATTTTTTTACTAAAATATTGTATCATGTCACGTCTTTAATAGAATTCCAAATGGGAGGTATATATGGGAAATGATATTTCAATAGTGAATAATAGCTTTGCCTTAAATGCTATAGATTTACCTTCTCCTGATAACTTTGAGGCTTACTCTCGTGCTGTTAATGGTATTCCGATGTTAACGGAAGAAGACGAACGCGCATTAAGTATTCGCTGGTTTGAAAACAATGATCTTAAGGCTGCTAAAGACCTTATTCTCTCTCACTTACGCCTTGTAGTAAAAGTAGTTAAAGATCACAAAAACTACGGCTATCCTCTTGGAGATTTAGTTCAGGAAGGGAATATTGGCCTAATGAAGGCCGTCAAAAAGTTTGATCCTTACAGAGAGACCAGATTAAGCTCTTACGCTTTGCTTTGGATAGAGGCTGAGATTCGCGATTTCTTATTAAGTAACTTACGCGCCATTAAGATTGGTGGCACATCAGCACTTAAGAAACTTTTCTTTGGTTATCGCAAAACTGTTAACAAGCTAAGAAGTATGGGCGAAGAAGGTATTTCACAATCAGAACATGAAAAGGTTGCAGAAATACTGAATGTTGATAAGAAAGATGTTCTTGTGGCAGAAGCTTACTTTAATGGTTCTGATATTGCCTGGGATTACACATCTGTTGACGGCGAAGAGAACACGCTGGATTATGAGATCGCAAATACATCTGAAGGTTGGATGCTGCCAGATTATAATAGCGACCCTCAAGACCTTATTATGGAAGAGCGAGATACTCAGCACCAGCAAGCCTTGCTTATTGAGTCTTTAGCTATTCTTAGTGAAAAGGAGCGCGATATTCTGACATCTCGAAAACTTAAAGAATCTGTGGATGGTTTATCGGTCTTAGCTGAAAAGTGGGGAATATCAATGGAGCGTGTTCGACAGATTGAAAATGAAGCTCAAAATAAAATAATGCGTTATATTAGAAACAAAATACCAGCATAAGCTGGTATTTTGTTAGAGTTTATCTACATAAACTTGTAGGCTTAGTAACAACTTATCAATACGTTTAAAATATTTTGACACCCCCAAATCATTAAGCAGGCTAACATCAGAAATATTTTCATGATGTTTTATTAAAAACACTTTCATCTCAGCAATCACAGACACATCATCTTTGAGTTCAGCTATCATCTTCCTAACGCTTTTTTCATACTCATTATCTTTCGCATAACAGGCCCCGTAAAGAAAGTAAGAAACCTGCATAAGCGCATGAGTTGCCTTTGACAAAAACGCTTTATCAAGCAGTTTCTTTTTAAATACTTCACAAGGCTTTGTTGCCTCTCCAAATCTTTTCTCTGCGTATTGCTCAAGCGAGTTTATTATCAGGCTCTCATTGGACTTACTGATGGAAATTACATTCTCTTCTATCACATCATCAAACTCTATATTCTTACTCATTTTGTTTATCCATGTTTGTTAATGTCTTTGTTGTAAACCATTTTTTAATATAAGTTAACCTTTTAAAAATATTTTTTTATTTTTTCCTTGAAAACGAAAAGAAACAAACCATCTTATTTATACAATAGATTTATTTAAACTTAACAAGAGTATTTAAACAGGAGATTTATCATGAGAAGAGAACAGAACCCATTGGAATATATCTTTGGCGATTTAGCAAAAATTTTAGGCGAGCCTGCTCAGCTTATCTCCATGCCTGTAGACGTAAGAAAAACAGAAGATAAGCTTGAACTTCATGTTCATGTTCCAGGCGTAAAGCGTGAAGAAATCTCGATTGATTTTGACCACAAAAGCAACTTAGTCATTTCAGTGGAAAGGGAAGAGGTCAATACTAAAGAGAAGCAGGATGGATGGTTAACCATTGAATCTTTACATAAGAAATCCATGAAGAGGGAGTTTGTGATTTCTGATAACATAGATAGAGAGAGTATTGAAGCAACTTTAAATGATGGTATTTTACTGATCACGTTTAAAGAGAAAGTAAAACAAGAACCTGTAAAAATCCAAATCAAGTAATCATAAAAAAGAGGGCTTAAGCCCTCTTTTCATTTTATGAGATTAATATCATCATCTGTATCATGTTCAAGTCTGTCAACATTTACTAAGTTCTTACTTAGAAACTCCGATAAAGCCATACATGCGCTATCAACATCTCTGAATATACGGTTGGTTAATATATTTGCATAAGGATTTTCTTTACACGTTATAATAATAAGCCCCTGCTTTTCGCGATGCTGCTCAGAAACCACAGCTATTTCTATATCAGCAGGGTGTTCTATATAAATAGAGTTTCCCGGAAGCCACGTTGGACTTGATGGATCTTCAAAAACCTCAAAGAGTCTAGGTGGAAGTTTATCACCATCTGTTCTTGGTAATGTTCTTTCAAATTTATTTTTGTCATAGACCCAAATATTAAGCTCAACGAGTCTTTGTAAAAGCTGCCTAATTGGATTTAAAATCTGATCTTTCTCAGCCACTATTTTTGCATTTATTCTACTAATTTCTTCTTCTCTTTTCTTTTTAGTCTGAGCCTGACTTATAAAAGAGTTGAAAGCTTTATCTATTGAATTACTCATTACATACTCCTCTTATATTTTTATTATTTTTATAAAATACATTATCTTTATAGTATAATATTTATTTAAAAAATAAACACCTTTGATGCCAAAATTTAAATATTCTTCCAACTTCTTTATTACTATCCGAGAAAATATCTTCAGGATAAATATTATTTATTTTAAGTTTTTCCCAACTTTTTCTTTCCGACCACCATTTTGTTGAAATATGGGAGGCAATATAAGGCGTCATATTATCATGAAAAAATGGATGCCTGCCATCAGCAGTGCTTTCGGCCCATAATTTATTCACTTGTTGAAAACCGAGTGTAAATAAGGAATTATCAGCGCCATAGTCCAGACAACTTATAAGCCAACTTTCTTTTTTTCTATTAAGAATATTCACATCAGCACCAGAGTTAATAAGCTCCGCTGTACCAGTAAAGTTTTTATTTTTTAATGCAATAAACCATGCAGGCTCTCCCATACCGTTTTTGATATTCGGATTGCCCGTCTCAATAAGTAGTTCCCTTACGTCATTTATTTTTTCGAGATCTTCAGAGAATTGACTTGACATCCTACTTGTTGAGATCAATCCTGAATGCTGTATATTTAATTTTGTCATATTTTGAACAACTGTGAGGTTATAATGTATACCTTCCCTATCATAAAATAAGCAATTAATTCAATTAATTGCCTTTTTAAATTTATTTTACGAAAAAAGTATCTTTTTCTTGAATTCCGAAAAGAAAATGTATTATATAGCTTTTTATTACGACTTGTAAAGTTTTATCAGCCCTTTTAAACGTGCTTTATTAGGAATATATACATCCAACGGAGGCTCACTTGACCACCTTAACAAATAATCAATCAACTGTTTCTGAGTTAAATAATAAACTAGAACATGCTTTCACACTAAGCAAAGAAAAAGGATTCTTAACACATGCTGATATTTCAGATGAGTTCGATCTTAAACCGGGTGATGATAACTTTGACAACTTCATCATAGCATTAAAAGAAAATAAAATAAAGGTTAAATCTGAAGACGTTGATTATCATTTAGTTGATGTAGACTCTGATGACAAAGATGACCATGTTCCTGATCATGAAGATGCTGACACCGCTGAAGAAGAGGTAATTGTAACTAAACTTGACTCATCCGCTGATCCGATGAAAATGTATCTTCGTGATATGGGTAAAGTTAAGCTAGTTTCTCGTTCTGAAGAAGTCTCCATTGCAAAAAGAAAAGAGGAAGGTGATGCTGATACCGCAAGAACATTAACAGGCTGCGCTGCAACTCTTGTTCCTCTTTATCAGAACTTCGATAAAATTATGGATGATGGCATTAACTACAAAGCTGATGATTTAGTTGATGGCTTTGGTGATTTCCAGATTTCTGGAATGACAAACAATGATGTTGAAGAAGAAATATCAGTCTCAGCAGATCTTACATTGAATATAGAAGACGATGTTTTGATTTCAGAAGAAGAAACAGCACCTGCCTTCCTTGTAGATGATGATAGTCGTTTCTTACGTGCTCAGGAAGATCTTGATGCAAACAGACAGCTTTCTCTTGATAGAATGGTTGAGATGAGACCTTTTGTTGATGAGTTTGTTTCTCTGTGCCGTGCTAAAGATTTTAACAACGACCGCATATGGGAGCTTCAAGACATTATAGTTGAAGGTTTGAGCGAAGTTAGATTTTCAACAAAAGAGATTAATAGGCTTTCAACCATTCTTCATGACTATTCCACTCAGACTAAAGCTATTACTAATAAGATCTGTAATATCTACACGATTAAGTGTGGCATCAACCGTTCACGCTTCTTACAGATTTTTTATAGTAAGGCAACAAATATGCAGTGGATTCCAGAAGAGATTGCTTATTTTGAATCTTTAGGCAAGCCAGAATCTGATAAGCAAGCTGAAAACCTTAGAAAGTTCAGCAAGGAAATAATGCTTCAGCAAGAAAACATGTCTAACCTGGAAAGCAAAATAGGCCTGCCATTATTGAAGTTCAGAGATATGCAACGTGCGCTTGTTTTGGGCGAGGCTAAATCGAAGAAAGCTAAAAAAGAAATGATTGAAGCAAACTTAAGATTAGTTATTTCTATTGCTAAAAACTATCTGAACAGAGGTATGAAAATTGAAGACCTTATTCAGGAAGGCAACGTAGGCCTTATGAGAGCTGTTGATAAGTTTGACTATCGTCGTGGCTTTAAGTTCTCTACCTATGCCACATGGTGGATTAGACAGGGTATTACACGTGCTATTGCTGATCAGGCAAGACTTATCCGCTTCCCTGTTCATGTTATAGAAACTTATAACCGTATTCGTAAAGCGATTAATGAAGGAATTCAGGAAAACGGTAAAGAGCCAGAAGACTATGAAATCGCAGCTAAAACGGATATTGATGTTGAGAAAGTTCGTCAGCTTCTTAAAACGGCAAAAGACCCTCTTTCTTTAGATACGCCAGTAGGTGAAGAATCTGACTCTACACTCAGCGATTTCATTGAAGATACTGATCTTATTCTTCCTGAAGACATTACTCAGCACAGACAGGTTACATCTATTCTGGAAGAAGCAATGGCTGAACTGTTAAGCGACAGAGAGCAAAAAGTATTAAGAATGCGCTTTGGTATAGGAATGAGAGGCGACTTAACACTTGAAGAAATTGGCAAACAGTTTAAAGTTACACGCGAACGTATTCGTCAGATAGAAGCTAAAGCTTTGAGAAAAATACGAAACAGCGTTCATTCTGAAAAACTAAAAACATTCTTTGAGCGTGAGCCAAATAACTATCCAGAAGAAAACGTTAGTGATAACTAAGAAGTAAAAAAAGAGGCTTCTGCCTCTTTTTTATTTAAGTCAGAATACAAGTTTCTGGTTATATTTATTTTTCCAGAAATTATCATAACGATGGTTTTCTTCTTCTGTCCTTTCAATAAACTTTGCGATAATAGATTCCGGTGTTTTACCTGCTCTGTCTTTAATAGATCCATCAGCACCAAAGCTTTCAAGTTTGTCATAGAGTTCTACATTTCCTTTTTCAGCCGCATAATGTAAAGCTGTTTTACCTTTACTATCAGCAATATTAGGATTTGCCCCCATCATAATAATATCGTCTGTTAGCTTTTTACCACAGCGATTGATAGCTATTGAAAGCGCCGTATAACCTTCACTGTCCTGAATATCTAAAAGCTCTGGATAAAGCGTTAGAATAGTCCTTGTTGTATCATCACAGCCCGACCAGCAAGCATAATGCAGCAAGGTTTCTCCCTGAAGATTTATCAAACTGTTATCAAACTTATATTTTTCTGCTAATAGTTTTATAGCATCACATTTCCCACACAGCGCAAGTCTATGTAAAACATGCTCGCCTTTACTGTTTAATAAGTTAACATCTTCTTGCTCAAGTCTTTTTGACCATTTATCAAAAATCTTTTCCGGTTTATCATTATAAGCCCAATAGTGCCATAAATTATTACCTGTGTTATCAATGAACTTTTTATAGCGTCCACGTTTAGGCTGCTTATCAAAAGCGATTCTTGTTGCATCTTCGCTCGCCTTTCTCTCTTTCCATGATAGCTCATTTAAGAAACTTTTCTCGGTTGATTCCTGTAGTTGTTCGCTCATGATATTCTCCTTATATTCTTTATTAATCTTAATCACTACTTTGCCGAATATAAGGATGTTTGCCAATACTTACATACCCCGCTCATCCCTTTTATTATGTGCGACCTTCTAAATACTTATTTATTACGAATTTCCTCATTGATCCAATCTTTAAACTGTGAATAAGGAATGTAAAAAGATACGTTTTTAAACATATCTTTTTGGGGATTATTGATATCTTTTAAAGATGACGCATAACCTTGAACTATTCCTGCTAAAGTATTATCTTTCTCATTATATACAGCTCCACCTGACATGCCCTGAACAGCACCAGCATTTGTTGCGACCAAAACGCAATCTGCCTTATTCCATTTAGAAATAACTTCAGTATTTGATAATGTTTTCCCTGATGAAGAAACTGGCATTGCGGAAAAATAGCTATAACCATACATATTAATATTTTCTCCTATCACACTATTTCTAAACTTAGGGAAAGAGGTTTCATTATTTTTATGGTAAACCAAGGCAAGATCACAACTTGGATGATAGGCTTTAACTTTATACATCATATATTTTGCCACGTGAGCAACAGTTAAGCTATATTCTGGTGTAATAGGAACACTGCTTCCCAGCGCTCCCGCTCCAAGTATAGTAGGGATACCTACAAAATTCATATCCACTTTATCCAGTGCTGATTTATCATAACTATATTTACCTACTGAACATGCACTCAGTAAAAAAATAGATAACACGCTTAATAACATTTTATTCATATTTACCTCTTTATTAAAACGCTATTTTAATATCAATCACTTATCAAAAACAATCAGTATTTTTTTAAAATTGATATTTATATTAATTTTATATTAATATCAGAGGTATAGGATTTACTATTCAGATAATCCTTATTCATGAGCTGACTTTTCATTTAGCCAGATTGAAAAGAATATTAAGAGATGAGCGAGTTAAAAGTAAAAATAAAGGGCCGTCTGGCCCTTATATTAGATAGATTTGCTTCTTTCTTTATTAACGATTTCAGTATAGGATTCTATAAAATCCTTTAAGACTGATTCATCTTCGTTAGCTTTCAAATTATTAGGGATAACCTCTGAAAGATTAACAGGAAACTCAAACAGATCTTTTTTGTATATTAGTTGATTCTTTGAAAATCTGACAAATACTATATTTCCTGTACCTGATTCTTTTCCGGCTATCAAAGGCTTATCTATTTGTTTTCTGATATAGCGCATAAGTAGCATCGCCTTCTCCGTGGCATTAAATACACCATCGCCTATATCAGAGACAGGAACAGGGAAAACAAATCCACACTCTGTTGTGTAATAAAGCGTATCTTTTTCAAAGCTTACAAATCGGGCAAGATTATTATTTTTTACCATTTCTTTTAGACTATTCATTTTTACTCCTTATTTTTATATGAATGTAAGCTGGAGTGAACTATGGGATTCGAACCCATGCAATCCGAATCACAATCGGAGGCTCTAACCAACTGAGCTAAGTTCACATATTATGGCAGGAGTAGTAGGGATCGAACCTACGACTATGGATTCAGAGTCCATCGTTTTACCAGTTAGACTATACTCCTATTTATGGCAGAATAGACGGGAGTCGAACCCGCAGCCCTCTCCGTGACAGGGAGATACTTTACCCGTTAAGCTACTACTCTTGGTGTAGAGGGAAAGGACTTGAACCTCCAACGCAGGGCTTCTCCGCCCCCGCTCTACCTAAAGAGTTTTATTTATTTGCTCGACTATAATCACCTGTGATTAGATCACTACCTCCTGCAGGACGGTATTTGTGGTTATAGCAGATCAAGTTTTATTTCTCTTAATTTGAGCTACCTCTACATTAATATGGCGAGACTGATGGGGTTCGAACCCACGACCTCTTGCGTGACAGGCAAGTATTCTGACCAACTGAACTACAGTCCCATATTTTTGGAGCTAAGTGCGAGATTCGAACTCGCAGGAGGCTTTCGCCTATCGGATTTGCAATCCGCCGCCTTCAACCATTCAGCCAACTTAGCATATGGCGCGATAGATGGGATTCGAACCCACGTCTTCCTCCGTGACAGGGAGGTATCTTAGACCACTAAAACGACTATCGCATATTTGGCAGGGGAAGCAGGTTTCGAACCTACCACTTCGGATTCAGAGTCCAATGTTTTACCGATTAAACTATTCCCCCACATATTGGCAGAGTAGACGGGAATCGAACCCGCAGCCATCTCCGTGACAGGGAGACACTTTACCAGTTAAGCTACTACTCTTGGTGTACCCAGAGGGTATTGAACCCTCGACACCCGACTTTTCAAGACGGTGCTCTACCAACTGAGCTACAGGTACATATTTTGCGCAATCATCAGGAACCGAACCTTCAGACGTAAGAAGGTATATTTGCCATTAAATGATAACTGCTTGGCAGGGGAAGTAGGTTTCGAACCTACTACTTCGGATTCAAAGTCCAATGTTTTACCGATTAAACTATTCCCCTATTTGAGTGCGAAGATGGGATTCGAACCCATGTCTCTATCCACAATCGGAAAGTATCTTAGACCACTAAACGACTATCGCACATTTGGCAGGGGAAGCAGGTTTCGAACCTACCACTTCGGATTCAGAGTCCAACGTTTTACCGATTAAACTATTCCCCCACATATTGGCAGAGTAGACAGGATTTGAACCCGCGACCGCTTGCGTGATAGGCAAGCATTCTTACCACTGAACTACTACTCTTGGCGCGGTCATCAGGAATCGAACCTGAATCAAGTCCCGGACATGGGACTCATCTTTACCATTAAACGATAACCGCAAAACTACTGGCGGGGGAAGCAGGTTTCGAACCTGCGATCTTGGATTCAAAGTCCAACGTTTTACCGACTAAACTATTCCCCTATGGTTGGCGCGACTGGCGGGACTCGAACCCGCGATCTCCGCAGTGACAGTGCAGTATCCTAACCAACTGGACCACAGTCGCAAACCTTATTGTGAACTCTTTCGGAATCGAACCGAAACCTTCCATCTCACAGACAGACGTGCTCGCCAAAACACTGAGAGTTCATATTGTGGAGCTAGGTAAAGGATTTGAACCTATATAACACAGATTTGCAGTCTGGCACCTCACCATTCGGACAACCTAGCATTCTGGCAGAATAGACGGGATTCGAACCCGCGACCTTCTCCGTGACAGGGAGACGTTCTAACCAACTGAACTACTACTCTTGGTGCTTCCGGCAGGATTCGAACCTGCGACACCCGGATTTTCAATCCAGTGCTCTACCAACTGAGCTACAGAAACATGTGGGGTGAAATGTGGGATTCGAACCCACATCCTCTTTGTTCACAGCAAAGAGCTTTACCATTAAGCTAATATCACCATTCTTGGCAGAATAGACGGGACTCGAACCCGCGACCTTCTCCGTGACAGGGAGACGTTCTAACCAACTGAACTACTACTCTTGGTGCCTCCGGTAGGAATCGAACCTACGACAACCCGGATCTTCAATCCAGTGCTCTACCAACTGAGCTACAAAGGCATTCTTGGGGTGAAATATGGGATTCGAACCCATACCCTCTTCGTTCACAGCGAAGAACTCTACCATTAAGCTAATATCACCATTCTTGGCATGGCTGACGGGACTCGAACCCGCGATCCCCGCAGTGACAGTGCGGAATCCTAACCAACTGGACCACAGCCATACTTCTTACTACTGGTGCGCCCGGAGAGATTCGAACTCCCGACAACCCGGATCTTCAATCCAGTGCTCTACCAACTGAGCTACAAGCGCATATCTGGCAAGGGAAGCAGGACTCGAACCTGCAGACTTTGGGATCAAAACCCAACGTTTTACCAATTAAACTATTCCCCTATTTAACAAAATATAAACTATCTATTAACATACCGTTAACATATACAGGCAATAAAAAAGCCACTTTTTAAAGTGGCCTTTGCTTTGGTGATGAGTGGGATGGAATGAGATTACTTTCTCTCTATTTCCAATGCCCCGCTATCCACTTTCGAAAGACCACGAGTGATTGTCTGTTGATCATCAAAATGATCACAGAAATCGAAATGGTCTTGAAAGTTAATGTTGATAGCGTTCATTTGTATTCTCCAAAGCTAAGTTATTTTTTAAGTTTAAAGGCTTAATGCCTCACTGTTTTTATAGTATGACACGAAACGTTTATCTAAGTCAACTACTTTTTAATAAAAAAGTGATTTATTTTTTAGATTCACCATTTAGCATATCTGAAAGCATTTCGCTTGGGTTTTTAGGCGGCTCTTTAGCATCACCTTTTCCACTTAGCGTATCCATCATTTGCTGTGCATCTTTACTGTTGCTCATATTACCTTTTTCCTGAGATGAAAGTAAAGCATTATTTTTATTATTTTTATTAAAATTATCACTTTCTGCTATTTTTGCTTTCTTATCAACAACTTCTTTTTCATATTGTTGCGTAAGTTTTTCAAGCGTATTCGCATCAATGGCTTGTGATTTTGTTATAGAATCTGCTGAAATAGATCCTGTACCTTGCTGAGCATAGTTCACACCAGATAAAGAAATGGCATCATTTGCCGGGAAGTGTCTTCCTATAAAAAATGCACAAAGTGCCAAGGCGACGGGAATAACAATGCTTGTAGCCATAGATGCGCTACCGTGCTTCCTGTAAGCTCTCTCAAGCTCTTTTCTGGTTGCTATCGCCTCATCCCTTTCATCAAAGGTTAAAAGCATTACATCTTCTCCCATGAGCGAATCCTGATAGTAAAGTGCATGAACAGTAATAGCATCTTTATTACCTTTCAACTCTTCAACTTTAATAGGAAAAGAAACCACACCTTCTATATTTTTTATCATTATGGCACGTTGCTCTCTTGAAGCCTGAGCAAAAAGATAGACTTCGCCAGTATTCTTATTTATCTTAACTTCGTTTCTCATAATCCCTCTTAAAACTAAAATATAAAAGGTGATGTAACCACCTTTTTGTTTATTAATCAATTTTAACTTCTTTCAGTGCATCAGAAAGAGCACGAACCGCATTATCCACATAAGGTTTTTCCATTGGATGTCCAGCAACTTGCTCTGCAAGACCATGACCAAATATACCGGCCACTTCACAGAATGGAGTTCTTCTTCCTACACAGTTTAACGCACTCCATAAAACCGGATCAACTGGTCTTAACCAGATAAAATATGATGGTGGTAGAACTCCATTTAATCTTGCTGTTTCTAATGCAGCACATAACACATTTATTGCATAAGCATTTTTTGTTATTGCACTTTTAACCTTTTTGTCATTTATATGCTTTTTAATTAAAGGCTCAACCCATGTATAGTTTGGCTTACCATCACTAATCGTTGTAGCTAACTGTTCAAGACCATCTCTTGTGCCATCTTTATCTCTACATATTTGAGCAATGAAGCAGGCAAATAACGCTTTCGCATAATCAGGAAGATTCTCTGGCCCATCCCACAATGACCCAAGTTGGGAAGAAAATAGTTTAGTTGCACGATCTGCATCAAGCGTGTTATTTTCAATAAGAAGGTTGTATTTCCTGCTAAAATCAAGCGGCTTCTTATTCATAGCCCATTTACCCTTATCAATAGGCTCTTTAACCAGATCAAGTTTAAGAATAGGGTATATCCAAGGCCATAACTTCACCTCTGAGTTTAGCAACTGTTTTCTATTTAAAATACGTGAAAACTTTTCAGAAGGATTTTTTATTGTCACCCAACAGGCAAATAACCCAAATATTAAAGCTAAAGGAACTGCTGTATAAAATCTCAGATCATCAGCCAAAGAAGAAAGTTTTGAATAATCCCATTCTTTCGGCGTATAAATATCTATTGCGTTATAGGCAATCCTTAATGTATCATTATCGAAAACATACAAATACATTTTAACCCATTGCATTTTAATCCAAAGAAAGCCTTGTGCGATATTATTTCCAAAGAAATGAGCAACCACCCAACCACCTATTAATAATGCGATAAGAAAAAAGAAAAGCTCCATTGTGCTATCGCTTTGACCTTGCTGTTGTGCCATTTTATTTAACCTTTTATTTTTCAGTATAAATTCTATTTATAAAATATAGAAACTTAAATGTCTACTTATTAGCAGTAGAAATCTTTTCATCAAGTAATTTTTTTACTTCTGTCAATCTCTCATGACAAATTGCTTTAGCATTTACCGCAGTTTCAACACATGAGAATAATGTATCAATATCTTCATCTTTTGCCGATCGCAGAGTTGCCAGTGCGTTATTAAGTTCAGCATAAGCCTTTGTGAATATTTCAGCATCTTTAGTCATTTATTTTTCCTCTTTATTGATTATTTTCTTCTCAGAATCATGCCATCTTATTTTTAGAGCCGATTGCTTATCTGCCTCTTCAGCGCTTTTCACGACCTGGTTGCTATCTCCGGTAATGATAGCATAGCCTCTTTGAAGCGTTGCTTGTGGACCTAATGTAATCGCCTCTCTTGAAAGCTCTGTCGTTTTTGTTTTTAAGTTATCTATCCTCTGATATGCCTCATAGCTAATATTGTCAAAGACATTATTAATATTATTAGAAAGCTTATCACAACGCCTAACTCTTTCATGGCTGATAGCATCCCAACCTTGGGAAAAGTTATAATACTCTTGCTGAAGCATTTCCCATATACGCTGAGCAGCTTTTGATGGCGTATGAAGAGAAAGAGATGAAACCTCATCGATTAAACCTAAATCTTGTTCATGTCCTATAGCACTCCACACAGGGATTTTCTGATTTAATAACTGGCACATTATACCATAATCATCTAACCACGCCAGCGAAGTCTTAGCGCCACCTCCACGAAGAATAATAACCAAATCATAAAGACTGTTATTATTTGATTTGTAAAAATCATCAGTAAGACGAGCTATTTGTTTAAAAGCACTTTGGATACTTGAAGAGGCTTTATCGCCTTCAAATATCGCATTAAAAATATCGACACCAACAATTCCACTTTTATCCCATTTATCTGACTCGCTCATGAAATCTCCAAGACCAGCCGCCTCAGATGGAGCAATAACAGCAATACGAGTAATAATAGAAGGTGCTTTTATTTGGGATTGATTCCACCACAATCCATCCTCCTTAAGCTGTTTTCTTATTTCTTCTTTTTTCTTTTCGTGTTCACCAATCGACCATAATGGTTTCACATCTGATATAGTTAAACTTAAACCATATTTTATGTTATAACTGACTTTAACTAACCATTCACACTTAATACCATCTTTTAGTTTCTCATGCGTTGCCTTTTCAAACTTATCAGTAATCTTTTTAGCGTTAGAAGACCACACCATAGCATTTATCTTTGATTTCTCAGCACCATAAGAATCTCTATCAATTAACTCTAAATATAAATGACCAGCTCTGGCATCTTTTTTCAATTTTGCTATTTCAGCACTTACCCAAACTGCATTTCCTGCACTTTCCTCAATAACGTCTTTTATCTCATTTAATAAATCTGACAAAGATAGCGTTTCCTCAACATACTCTTTAGCAACAGGATTGAGTAAATCTGATAGCGTTTCATTTTTATCTTCGAGAACGTCTTTCATAGAGATAGTGCTTTTAAAATAAGGCGACTCTACAGGTTTGAGTGTGAAAATAGGTGGTTCTTCTTTTTTTATTTCAGGACTATCTTCAACATTGAAGTTCGGTCTTTTTCTTTTTTTATTTTCAGTCATAAATACCTCCTTAAAATAGTATAAAAAAAAACGTCAGGTTGTCGAGTCCTGACGTTTTATATTAGTAATATTTATTTTTATTATTTAGGAGACTTAGGCAACAAAGCCAACCCTTTTAGACGCCTGAATTGTTCTTCAAAGTTTGCTATAACCCTATCTATAGATAATCCATCAGGGCGTGTATCAAGGAGCGCCTGAACTTCAGATTTTGATTTAAGGCTTAATGCTTCTTTTACTTTATCAGCCTCTTCTCTCCAACAATAAGCCAGACAGGTGCCAGCCTCCTCTAAGAATACTTTATAGGCTACAACTCTATCTTCTTCTCTGGCAAGCGGATCTAGGGTTTCTTCAACTGCTTTAGCCGCACTCGACATAATGATATTAGCAAACTCAGAAACATCGGTATCTTTATTTCTATAGAAGCTAAAACTCGCTTGTTCTTTAAGCACCGGAGACATTGCTTTCACGATTGCCAACTGGACGCTCAGTTTCATAGGAACATCTTTGATATTAAAGGTGCCTTTTTCCTGCTCTCTTTCAGCAGCCACATCATAGATAGCCTGGATCATTTGCGACCCAATTTTACCATCCTGAATCATGCTATCTGGCAAAGACTCCATAAATGTTCTTTCTAAAACATTAATCATCCAGCGGTTTCCGCTTGTACTATGGTTGACACCCATCTGCTCAGCCATCTGCTTTGCCATTTCATGAGTGGCAGTAGTCATTTTGATAAGATACTCCACCTGCTCTTCTTCTTTATCTGAATAAGCAAAGGCGCGTCCTACGGCAGGACCTAAAGTTCTTAGGGCATTCATTACTTTTAATGCTTTATCACGTGCTGACTCTTCATAATCAGCAACAGCTAATGGATTAACACTTTCAACTTTTGATATCGCTTCAGGATCACGAAGCAAACCTGTTAAGTTAGCTGAACTGGCTTCCACAATCTTCTTAACTTCTTCAACAGGAGCATCACGATAACTTTCCTGAACTTTTGCTTCTACGATTGGCGCATTAATCACAAGCCTTCTGCTTCGTGAACTGGTTGCACCTGCTTTCATTTTTTCATCAAATCCCATGATATAGATTCCTCTCTATTGTTTATCATAAGAATGTAGCATATCTCTTCAGAAATTACAAAAATAAAATTTTAAGACCCACACAAATACTTATTATTAAATATTTGTTTTATAAAGAAAAAGCCTCTTTTGAGGCTTTCATTAGAAACTATTTTTAAACAACTGATCAGGTTTATAATTAAGTGGCGCATTTCTTTTTTCAACTAAATTATTTTCCATAACGTAATCATATCTTTTAAGCATATAATCCAAAGGAACAATCATTGTTTCTTTGCCCAGCTTCTTTTTATAGTTAGGGTGAGCTTTCTCAATTGCTTTCTCAAGAGAATGATCAATATGATGTGACCATAACGCCATTGTATTGGTATCCATTGAATCATGTGCTGCTACTGCATAGTATGTTATAGCCATATTCTCTTTATATAAATAATAAGGCAAACTCTCGCCTGTCATTTCTTTATGCACACCGTCAGCATCTACAGCCAGAACCGGGAGCAGACAAATTGGGGAAGAGATTATACTGATTTGCTCACCATCAGAAAGAGATTCATCTTCTATTGAGAACAAAACACCTTTCTCTCTCCAATCTTCACATACTTTTTTAGTAAATACACTTAGCTTTTCCATAAAGGGATCTATGGGATAATCAGGTGCAGGTTGTAGATTTTTCACTTCTTCATTCATTATTTATTCCTTTTTCTATTAGCTGTTAAGCAGATCTAGTTATATATTATCTAATTTTATAAAATCAAGCAACCATAATATATATAATCCTTCTTGATTTTTTCCTATATCTCTCTATGATTTATAATAAACCAGATTCAAATATTGAGGATACTATGTCAGAAAAAACACAAAATAATAAAACAGAAGCAGAAGAGTTAGAAAAGACGGAGCAAGAGATATATATCCAACACAATATAGCTGTTATTGGTATGTTGTCGTGGCTAATGCGTTGGCAGCCTGATAAAAAATCATTCACTATTGAAAATGGCACAAGCATTAATCTTAGTTTATTGCCAAGTTGCAGATTTGGTTTGGTCTATCCTCTTGTAGCTGCTTATGGTAAAACGCCTTTTTTAGTCATGCAAAATGAAGAGCTTTCATGGTTTAAAGATATTCAGTGGAACAGGGTAGTTATTCAAAAAGATAATCCACGTATTTATTTTGTATCTCAGAAAATGAGCGGCTTCAACGCTGATATGCCAGAGATACCTGCTTTTTCTTTTTCTATTGAGTTTGACTTCTATCAAAAAATTGAGCCTTTATTAAAGCACAAAAAACTTAATGTTAAAAATATCTGGTTTGACGATGAGCAGGAAGCACACATACCTAAAGGAAGAGCTTTACTTGAGATGACTATTTATAACAATAAATCCAATCAGCCTATTCTGTCTGAGAGTGAAACATCTATGGCTCGTTCTTATGAGGATGACATCCTTAGAATGCTTGAGGAAGACGAAAGAAGTAATGATTATGCTTACATCAAAGGCGATAGCGAAGTTGAAATCGAGGATGAGTTTTCTCATTTGCTTAAAGGCGCTAAAAGTCGGGAAGCGACAAGTATTATTAGTGATGAGAAATATAAATACTTAAGCGATTCCATAACAAATAAAAATAAAAAGAAAAGATTAAAAGAGGATTGAGTTGTATTTATACAACCTTCCTTTATAATTAAAATAGTAATGTATAAATCAACGAAGGAACACATATGAAGAAAGATTTTATTTTAATGGGGGCGGGGATAGGCATGATGAACATGAAAATGCCAAGCGCTTACTTAGCTGAAGAGCATTTTGACAATGCAGAAAGATTATCTCGTCGTAAAAGTTTTGGCATGGGTGATACTGTTTTAGACATTCTTGAACCTATTAAGAAAATAGTAGACAAGATTTTGAATAACAACAACTACATGATAAGAGATGAACAAACTTCTAAAGTGGTAAGAGCATTCTCTGAGAAGCTTCAAAACGAATTCGATTACAAACCTGCTCCACGCTATAACAATTCAAACAGAATGACCATGTAGTAAAGAATTTGAATAATCAGGCAAATAAGGTATATTAGCAATAATATACCTTTTTTATTATATGAGAAACATCATGGCAAGAAAACAATCAAGACTTACAGAAAGCGATTTAAAAAACATATTAAGCAACAATGCTTCTTTGAAGATAAAAGAAGAACGAAAAAAGAAAACTATTGCAGCCCTAAAAGAGATGAAAGGAGAACTTCCTGAAGAACCTAAAAAAAGAAAAGGAACGGATGTTAATCAGATAATCTCCACATTAAAGGAAAGCGTTATCACGACTTCCACATCTAATAAGAAAGATGAAGAGAAAATATGCATATGGTTTACAGGTGCCAGAGTGCTAACGCTTAATCAAATCTTTGCAATATTAGAAAATAGAAAATATGAGATATTCAAATATAAAAAAGTCTGGCAGGAATGTATCAATACAGCAATCCTCACTATACCAGCCCATGAGCGTCCTTATTTTAATAAGGCAACCCGTCTAACCTTATTCAGGCGCGGAACCCGCTTGGTTGATTTAGACTCGTTTCAGACGGTATTCAAATACTGTATTGATGGCTTGAGATATGCGGGGATACTCTCAGAGGATAATCCAGAGATTATTGTTGAAACAATACCTATTCAACAAAAAGGCCCAACGTCTGTTGGAATTATGCTGGAAACCATTCCTGATTGGACAAAGAAGAATGATATAGACATTTATAAAGAATGGTTTGATAACGATGAACCTGTAAAAGAAAAATAAGCGGCTAGCCGCTTATTCTATTTCATCTAATATTTTGAGTATTTTGCTGGTTCTGGCTGGATTGAAAACAGAATGCATAAGAGTCAAACTTTTTATGGTTTGGAGTCTATCAAGCAACAGGCGGTTAACAGGATTCTCGTCAGCCTCTTTATTCGCTTCTCTCACAATATGTTCTGTTAAATCACTATTAGAAAACTGCTCATCAAACCATTTCATCATACGTATAGAACGACCTGAAGACATATAAGCCATAATAAAGAGTAGCTTTTCAGAGTTATTTGAAATACTCCCAGCATTGCTTTTACCCAGCCTGCTTGAAAGTTTATCCAACATATTAGACACTTCTTGTGATTCATCTAGTGTCCAGAACTCTACTTTCTCCATTGCTTTAATTATCTTGGCAAGTCGAGGCGACTCTCTTTGCCAATAATCTTCTACAATTGATGTTCTTAAGTTAAGCATTTTACATCTCCATTATTTTTTTGTCAGTGCTGTAGATTTTCTTTTTTTAGCTTTTCTTTTTTCGTCTTCAATTTCAGCAGGACTTAACAGCTTAGTTGGCAACCAACCTGATTTATCAGCAAACCATTCACCTACTGACACTAACTCTCTTCTTCTTATCTGATAGCTTCTGAATGATCCATCAAAGATTTGAGATAAGCATATTGCTATACACGCTATCGCCGGACCTAAAGCAAACCAGTTATGCTGGAATAACATTTTTAAAGAAACAATCAGTGCTACGATCATAATGCCTGTGCCAATATAAAATCTCAACTGATGGTTTACATAAACATTTTTTATATCCTGTTCTGTTAGATTCATTCTAAGCATAGCAGCTTCAAAACTTTCTTGCCTTCCTTTTTTTACAGCAAAAGGATTCAGATTGTTTTTAGCATCATCAATTATTTTTGAACCATAACGCTTAGCCTCATCAGTATTTAGCAGCGTCTTACCTTCATTAGCGATAGTGTTTTTAATGCCACCACCTGTCTTTTTAACCCATTTAAACATATTTATTCCTCTAAAATAAAAACGGTATAATCGAGATATACCGTTTTTTATTAACTAAATCAATTTAATATTAGAAATATTATTGAGATGATTGCGCTACTTTTTCAGCATTTCCTCTTAACGTTCTTAGCGTTCCTTTAGTTACTGGATCAAGGTCCTGATTAAGATCAGCCGCACCAATAACATTGCCTTCTTCTTGTCTCTGAATCTGAATCATAGACATTCTAAGCTGAATAGCCATCATTCTTGCTATTTCCCTCAAAGACTCTTCAGTTGTTGCTGTGCTGATTTTTACCTGCCATGCATCTGTTCCTGTGGTATCAGCATATCTTGAGTAAATCTCATATCTTAACATTTCCCACTCTGATGGTTTCTCCGGGAAGGTTGCGTTAGGGAATAAGGTCGCATACTTAGCTTTAACGGTTGCGTCATTCCAGGCTGTAGCTGCACCTTGTGTAGAGTTCAATCCTGAACCGATATTAGCACCACGTGAGTTCACAGACACGTTGCTTGCCTTCCTGATTGCCAAGATAGAATCGATGGCGTTAGAACCTGCTGTGCTTCTTGCGGTGAATGCTGCGAAAGCAGAAAGGAAATCACGACCTTCTGTTGTGTTCTCAAGATTCTTATCGTTAAGCTGCTCAACAGGGACGTTAACAGTTAAGTTTCTTTTTGCAGCTTCAGCTACCTGAAGTTGCTTAGCATCATAGCTTTCGTTAGCCACTTTATTGGCTGCAGCATCTTCTCTTGATACAGGAGGAGCAACTAATGTCGCTGCTGACTTATCCTTGTCGGGATATTGCCCTTCAGAAGAACACCCTCCACGACCAACTAAAACATCCCCCTTAGAACACACATCTATTGATGGACGTGTAAGGATATTCTTTTTAGCTTCAACCAGCGCATCTTTAGCCTCAGTAATAGCTGTTAAGCTATTTTGAGAAAGTGCGTCTTTAGCACCGCTTGTTCCTGAACCAGCAGAACCACGCCCACCTGCAGAAGTTACTTCAGCACATGCGTTAGCACTTGGAATACGTTTTAAACCGTTTTCCATACGTTGTCTTTGAATATCAGCATTCGCGCCATTCATAATCTGGTTTTTAGCCTGCTCGTTGCTACTAATAGTTGCCTGAGCAAGTTTATCATTCATTGACACCAATGTTTCAATTAAACCATTACCTGTTGTAAAACCCATTAAATAAGGATCTAAAGTATAGTTAGTTACGGGATAAACTGCCGCCGCATTGCCAACATACATTGTGGAAAAGGTTAAGGCACAAGCCGCAACAAGCGCTTTTCTTTTTAAAAGTTTTTTTAACATAATTCTTTTCATCCTTATTTAACTGCGCCACTGATACTGTTCCAGATATCGCTTGTGGAAACACTACTTCCATTTAAGCTTACTGAACCACCTGCGCTTGAACCTGCGCCTGCTGACACGCCACCACCTATACTTCCAAGGCCTAACTCATTAATGCCCGGAATATTGGATGTGTTAAGAGATACCTGATTAGATATATTTCCCATTGCCTCGCTTACTTTCTGACGAGCAAGTCCACAGGCCTTACTGATAGCAGCCTCTTTAGCCTTACGTAAGATTGTGTCATAGCTTGGCAAGCTGAAACCAATACTTCCTGTAGGCCAAGCATCTGTACAACCAATGCTGTCTAAAGAACTTGATATTTTGCTCAAAAAGTTATCTGCTGCTGCTTGTTCGTTTTTGGCATCCATTTGCTGATCCTGAATAGAGGATTGTACTATTGCACCTGCTGCCGAAGGGCTACAGACGGAAGCATTTGCCACGCCTGTAAAACCCAGCATTCCTGATGTCAATAATATTGTAAGCAATAATCTTTTTTTCATACTCACTCCGTTAATTTCGTTAAAACATATTTAATATTTAATAAAAATATTAAATATTATCAAGCCATATAAAGAAATAGTTTGTTATTTTAACTTAAATCCTTTGCTGACGTTATTTTCCGTAGAATCTTCCGCACTTATTCTCGCTTTTGACATCTTAATTCTATCTGAATACGATGCTGTTTTTTTTAAACCCAAATCATCACCATTCACAACATAAATCTGCTCTTGTTTAAGAGGACCGTTTAAAATGGATTGTATTTTCGTCTTTAGCTGAGAAAAATCGTCATGAAATTCTATTTTTGATGCCATCATATTTTATTTACCTCTGTTAATATTAAAATTTACCCTATATATATAATTTAACGCTTATTTTATATATAGGGAAGAGCAAACCTGATTATAAGTTATAAAAACCCATTTCTTTTAGGTTTTTCTTCAGATCGGCTACAGGGAAGAATACAAACAGGGCATCTTCTGACTCAATACTTACTACTTTTGTTTTTGTACTTTTAAAGAATTGCTCTGCAAGAACTGAAGCAGCGTATGCTTCAGGGGAATCATCATCAGAATAAATATCCCATTCTATAGGCGTATCAAAAACTTCATCCATCGGTTTCTTTTTGAATAACATGAGCGCAAAACCCGGCACAGCATCATTAAAAAAGATAACCTGCTCTTCTCTAAGTGTCGCGGTATTTAAAATATGCATAAAAGTGCTTTGCATCTTAGCTTTAAACTCCACCTTGTGTGAAGGAAGCTCATCTATTTCCATTGCTAACGCAAGAGTAATATCAGCACTTAAAGACAGAGCTGTTTTCTCAAGATCGTCAAATGAACGTGTCATTTTTTTCTTATGCACGGTTTCATTTGTTTCTGTCGTTGTTTGTCTGTGCGTGCCAACAATAGGCGAATCTTTATTTACTTTAGAAACAGCAGATTGCCCAAACTCTGCTTTCTTCCTTCGAATCGCAGCAGCAAAATCTTCTTTATTTTGAGATGTCATTATTATTTTCCTATCTTTTTTCAAAGTAATGGTCTTAAATCTATTTAACTTATATTCTATAAATAATCAAATTACAAACGGCAACTCTATCTTTTTTTTATTTTTTGTATATTGTGTATATAATTACACTATGGGATATAAGACATAAAAAGGCTATAGGAAAACTTAATGAAATATCAATTGGTAAGTGACGTTCACGGAAGATTCAAGGAAGTTAAATGGGATGAAGATGCTGATATTGTTTTAGCAGCAGGCGACATTTCTGAAAACATTGAGGAAGGGCATAAATTTTTACGTACAAGTCCTGTCCCTGTTCTTTTTCTTCCAGGGAATCATGAGTATTATAAAGGCGATATGCTTGAAAGACATCAAAGAATGAAAGATTTATGTGACGAATCTAATGGTCATATAACTTTCATGGATAAAGAAGTAGTCCACCTTGATGATACACGTATTATTGCCAGCACATTATGGACGAGCTTTAATAACTTTGATCCTCTTCTTATAGATTGCGCATACAGCGTGATGAATGACTACAGACATATATCCATACCTTCACTTAATCAAAAAGAATCATGGCGTGCTCAGATTGATCTTTTAAAAGACGCTTATTTAGAGGCAAGAAAAAAACTGTATGGTAAAGGTGGAATAGAAAGACGCTTACTTGAGGAAAATTTCTCATCAAGACAAAAAGTAAAAATAAGCAATTACAATATCGATTTGAATATTTTAGATAATTATAACTCTGAAAACTTCTCTCCTTTTGTTGCTTATCTTTTAAATAAAGCCAGTAAGCATTGGCTTGAAAAAAGTCTTTCTGAGCCTTTTGAAGGTAAAACATTGGTCATGACCCATCATGCCCCATCACGTTTAGCATTATCATTGGGCGACTATAAGATTAATCCAAGGGAAGTTGATTTTGGCACATATCTCAAAAAGAAAACAGCCAATCATAAGATTGGAGCTTATACTAACTCTCTCGAAGGGCTGGCTATGAATCATAATATAGATGGTTGGGTTCATGGGCATTTTCATGAATATATGAACTATCGTCTTGGATCTGCTAATGTGATATGCAATCCTACAGGAACAAAATCTTCCGCAACATCTGGATTTGAAACATATATTTTCAATCTTGATGACAACGAAAAAAGAATCGGATTAAGAAATCTGTTAAAACATGCCATTGATCTCCTCAATAAGCTCAATAGCTGGTTTGAAAATGAAAGTAGAAATGAAACAACATTTGATAAGTTAAATTTTGCTTCAGTATTAAGTTCAATATGGGAAGAGGTTGAAGTTTTGATTATAAGTCTCAAGTCTCTTCCAGCAGAAGAAATACCTGATTTTGTTCATTTGGATATTTCCAATCCTTTAAAGTCTGAGGAAGTTTTTAAAGATTATCAAAGATTATTAACATATGATGATGTAAGGATAGGCATTAAGGTTATGCATCATAGAATAAAAGATCTTCAACCCCAACTCCAAAAATGGATTACCTACACATTATAATAAAAAAGGCTCTTTCGAGCCTTTTCTTTTATTTCCAGAGCTTCATTAACTCATCCACACCTTTCATTTTCAGTGTGTTTCTTTGCTGCTCTATATCACTTCTCAAACCATCTATATTTGTGCTATTACGAATTCTCTGAGCTACAGGTGTAGAAGCATCATGAGACAATAGAAACTCGGTCTCAAGTTTTTTACTGGCTGCCTTATTTCCTATCGCAGGCAGTTCGATCAATCTCTGATGTAAAACCACTCTCAATGAAGATGCTAAAATAGATTTAACATCCGCCTCAGAGAACTTACCTGTCGCAAGCGTAATGAATCGCTTAAGTGATGAAATAATATCTGATCCATGAAGTGTAGTAAACACAAGATGTCCGTTAGTAACGATACGAATAAGCTCTGTAGCCGTTTCAGGATCACGCGTTTCTCCTACATACAGCATATTACCATGACTTGTAGGATAGCAGCGCATAGCCCCTTTAAGAGCGTTAGCAAACTCACCTGACGGAACTTCAGTTTGAATACAGCGCCCATTACCATGCTTACCATGAAGAGGCAGCTCTGGAGGATCTTCTATTGTCAGACAGAAGCTACTAAACTTCTCTAATCTCTTGGCAATAGTCGCAGCACATGTCGTTGATTTACCCTGACCTGTTTCTCCCGTAATAATAACCAGACCACCTTTACCTAAGTTTTCATGTAATAATACTGACTCAACAGCTCTTTCAAGGCCTAAATCAGCAATCGCAGGCACAATCGGAGGAATAAGTCTGAGCGTTATCAATTCACCCTCAACGCTATTTTGAATAGTATGACCTCTGAATTTCATCTTTTTATGATTTATAACGAAATCTTCGCGATGCTGATCTTCTCTGTCTTTACTTGCCTTATGCAGTTCTTGCGCCATTGTTAGCAATGCTGGATGCGCTTTGATATCAATTGGTCCTGGGAAAACATAGCCATTGGTAGGATTCTTTGTTGGTAAATACCAGTCAGAAATAGCTTCGTAAGGATTTTCTATTCTTTTATCACTCATGGTTTATTACATCCTTTATTATATCATTAAAGTTTCTTATTATTTTAAATATAAGTTATTTATCAGGTCGGTCAACACGATAGTAAAAAAAAATAAGGCAAGCTCTCGCTCACCTTATTATGTTTATTCAAGCTTTTATATTTAGATAGAAGTAAGAACTAAAGTATTGCTTGTGTCGCTTGTGCAAGCTGCTGCTGTTGCTGCTACATCAAGAGTTCCGCCTGCTGCTTTAACAGTAGTAGTTCCAACCTGAGCGATGTAGAAGTTGCCTGCTGTAGCAGTCATGATCTTAGTACATTCAGCCGCTGGCACGTTGTTATACGTGATAGTGAATGAAGAACCTGCCGCTGATGAAGGACCAGTTGCTGCTGGAGCCAATGTAACGTTACCTTTAAAGGCGTTGATTGGCGTTGCAGAAGAACCTGAACCGCTTAACATGTTGTCAGGGAAAATCTTAGCCTGAACCGCAACTGAGTTAGTCAAACCAGTAAAGCTTGATGCTGAAGTATAAAGCGCTTTAACACCTGCCTGGATAGTAGCGATGTTGTTTGACTCTGCCTGTGAACGCTGAGAAGCCTGCACTTTAGGGTAAACGATGAATGCTGCTACAACCAATGCCGCGATGATACCAAGAACAAGAAGAAGCTCTAAAAGTGAGAAACCTTTTTTGCTTTTTTTGTTGCGCAGTAAAGTCATTTGTTTCATTATATATCTCCGATTAATATTTTATAAATAAAAGTAAATGTAGCATTAAAAACATACCCAAACAGAGGAGTTCCATTAAAATGGAGGTCTGAACTTATTGCTACTTATTGTTTGTTTAAGGTGCCGATAAATCGACACCTTTTATTATTATTGCCGCTCTTAGATTGAAGTAAGAACAAGCGTGTTGTTTGTATCACTTGAACAAGCTGCAGTTGCTGCTGCTACGTCAAGAGTTCCGCCTGCTGCTTTAACAGCCGTTGAACCAACCTGAGCGATGTAGAAGTTGCCTGCTGTAGCAGTAATGATCTTGGTACATTCAGCCGCTGGCACATTGTTATACGTGATGGTGAATGAAGAACCTGCCGCTGATGAAGGACCAGTGTTTGCTGCTGCTAATACAACGTTACCTTTGAAGGCGTTGATTGGCGTTGCAGAAGAACCTGAACCACTTAACATGTTGTCAGGGAAAATCTTAGCCTGAACAGCAACTGAGTTATTCAAACCAGTAAAGCTTGATGCTGAAGTATAAAGCGCCTTAACACCCGCCTGTATTGTAGCGATGTTATTGGATTCCGCCTGTGAACGCTGTGAAGCCTGCACTTTAGGATAAACAATAAAAGCAGCAACAACTAAAGCAGCGATTATACCAAGAACCAGAAGAAGCTCTAAAAGGGAAAAACCTTTCTTGCTTTTTTTGTTGCGTAATAAAGTCATTTGTTTCATTATAAACTCTCCGATATTTCTATTTTTTGAACTTTTGATTTTTTCATTTTTATTGTGAATCCGTAGTTTCACATCACTTCCATAAGGTAAACTATTGCTTTAAATCGTCAATCATTTGATTTTAAATAACATCATTAATCACGACAAGCGGATTACCTAATCCTAAAAACGGAGTTAATTGTGATACTCTAAGCCAAATCAGCCAGTGAAATAGTCTTGCAATAAAAAAGAGGAGAATTATCTCCTCTTTTATCTTACTGATTAACCACTATTAATGGTTATTACTCATCTGTTCTGCGATAGTCGTCTGAAGGTTGTATGATGTGAAGTAAATAGTCAAAACGCCACCAGCTACGCATATTAATAAGAAGTTGGTAAGAACTGACATTCTTGCTTTAGTTTGCGCCACACTTTTCTCAAGAGAGCGTGAACCTAAGATAAAGATTGCGTCCTGAAACGATCCTAATCTACTGTAGTCCTCTATATCACCTGCGGTTTCATCATCAAGTAAGCCTGTATTAAGCGCCTCACCCTGGTTAGGTCCACCTTGAGCCATTTTACGTTTCATTATAGCTAAATGTGATTTCATCCACGGAGAAGCTGTCTTATCCATTAGTTTAAGGCATTCGTAGTTAGCCATACCTGCCTGCATTAAAGATGACAGTGCTATAAGGAATGATGAACCTTGATAACCTTTATAAATCGACCAAGGCGGTATTTTATCAAAAACATTTCTTGCTTTGCCTACCCATTTATTTATTGTCGCCGAAATAACAAAGCCTAATACACCCATGATACATAATATAAAGAACCATTGATCATAGAAGAATTTTGACCAGTTATAAAGAATCTGAGCATTGCTAGGCCATTGTGATAATGGAAGAAGCCCTATAAATACTGGAGCCATCTGAATCTGGAAACCAATTAACATTAAAAATATCATCGTAACCAAAACAACTGGCATGATAAGACCTGCTATAATAGCATTCTTGTTTTTAGATGCCGCTGTAGAAAGCACCACTGCTTGCTCAAGACCATCGATCAATCCTTTACCACGCTCACCTGCTGCGATAAGCATATGTTCTGCTGCTGGTGTCCAATCTTTGATAGCATCAGAAAACTTAGCACCTTTATCCATTTCACGTATCCATGCCGCAAGAACCTTACCACGATAATCTTTTTTCCTATCATAGCGAGCTTTTATTGTTTTCAGCGTAGAAACAATGTCGATATCTGCTTTAAGGAAAGCGGCTATCCTTTCGTATAGCCCTATCCTTGTTTTCAATCCAAAACGCATCTTGGACGAAAAGCCCATTTTATCTTTCATACCATCTCCTGTTTATTAAAAATCGACCCAATCGCCCTGTTTCAGTTTTTCTACTGTTCCAGCATTTTCTTCATAAGACTCTGACACTTTCTGCATTACAGATTCACCTTCTTTAGTCTTATCGCCTATTTTGCTGACTGGCTTATGATCTTTCCCAAGCATCTTATCACGTTGACCTTCTCTCATCTGCTCAAGCATTTTAAGTGAGTCATTCACCGGACCGAATGCCTTTTCTATATCTCTTGCGCAGATCTGACCTTTTTTAAGTTTAGTTATAGCGTGCTCAAGAACAGTTTTACCCTGCATATTTTCAGAATCTGGATTACCATCTGATAAGCTCCTCCAATATTCATAAGCACCAATCGGATCTTCTTCACGGAAAAACTTAAGCATAGTAAAGTCTGGACTTATTATTTCAGCACAAACTGTCCTGCCTATTACACCAAGGCCTTTACATTCTGAACATCCGGGGCCTCTTACTTTAATATTATCTTTAGACAAGTCAGCCACATCTTTCAATCTTTCATGAAGCTCAAGATCGTCATAGCTTACTCTCATTTCAGAAAGTACATCATTAAAAGGAACTGAACATTTTGGACAAATAATAGGAACCAGTTTCTGATAAATAAGACCTGCTAAGAAATCAGGTGAACCCATCACACTTGGCTTAATACCATTACCTGCTAAACGCTCAATAATACCCAAAGATGATGACGCGTGAATAGTCGTCATAACTTGGTGTCCTGACTGCGTAGCATGTTTAAGACCATTTGCCGTGAACTCATCACGGATCTCACCGATCATCAGTATATCCGGGTCTCCACGCATCGCTGCTACCAGAGGTGCCTGGAATGGAGAACGGGTTGAGTTTTCATCAGCCTTCATCCTTCTTACAGGAATCTGAGATACACGTGGTATCTTGTATTCTGGCGGATCTTCAATGGTGTAGATTTTACACTTGAAATCACGAGACATATTGGTAAACATTAACAAGTTTTTCAATGTTGTTGATTTACCAGAACCTGTTGTACCTGCTATTATTAAAGCACCTACTGGTTTCGCAATAATATTCAATAGCATTTTTTCCTGGCTTGGAGAATAACCTAAAGCACTAAGAGGTGTGTATTTTTCATCATCACTACCAATTGGCAGCACACGAAGAACAACGTCAAAACCACCTGGATAAATAGGCAAGGATTGATAACGAAGTTTAACTTCAATACTTCTAATCACACGGTTTATTGCAGCAGCCTGATAATCATCTGCGTTAAAGTTAATATCCTTACTCTCTGATTCAGCTAAAACGTTATAGGCTACTGTACAGAGGTCTTGCGTATATTTTGGTTCCAGTTCTTTATAAAATAATAACTCACCATGACGACGCATTCTTATTCTTGAATGCATTCCCCTTTTTTCAAAGTGAACGTCTGATACTTGCTGAACTAAAGAATAATCTATAATATCATCAAAAAAAGCTGTTAACTGGTTATTCGCAGCCTGGTCAACTTCATCTTCTCTATTATTATAAAGAGAAACAATAAGACCTTCATCAATATGAGGTTCATTTTCAATCTCATATCCGTTATTAACCAGATTTCTTTTTAATGTTATTACCTGGTTCTTTTTAGCCGAGTTAGTTGAAAGCAACCACACTCTACCAGGAACCTCTTCTGTTGTTCCAGGCAAGCCAAAAATACACAATTGTTCAGATTGCGCTTCATTTAAATATAATAAACCTGATTTAAATCTTAATGGACGACCTTTGCTTGGCAAATCTTCAAGACTTTGAATCCATGCTATTCCACTTTCAGAACTTTTATCAATACTTTGCTGATTCATTTGTATTCCTTTTAATTAAAAACACTACTGCTTTTTTTATTCTTTTTATACCTATTTCTATATATAAGCAATTTTTTAAAAAGGTAAAGCATCGCCACATATATTTTTTAAATGCATCAAAAAAAAGGAGCCTAAGCTCCTTTTTATATAGGCAATATTAACGACTTTGAGGAATTGGCATAATACTTGGTGCTCCAGACAATACTGAAGAAGCAGTAGAAGTGGAGATTGATGTATCATTAACTGCAGAACTTGCTACAACTGGAAGAGAAATCTTTCTTTTTCCTTTAGTTAAAGTAACACCAAGATCATTTAATGCGCTTACGGTATAACCATTAGGAAGTTTTGTTCCACGTTTGGCTACAAACTTATTACCATTCACGTTGATCTCAGCATAAGCTTGATTCCCTAAGCTATAGATAGCTGTAGTATTCATTACAGGTTCTGGCTCTTTTACAACTATTGGTGCAGTCGCAACTGGAGCTACAGGCTGAGAAGAAGGCATAGGAGGAAGACCTGAAGGCATTACACCATTATATGACTGACCTTGACCTAACATAGGCGAGCCATTTTGTATATTTTGATTATTAGCCTGAGCATCATTCTTTTTTCCGTCTAAATCTTCAATATCTTTTTGAACTTTCTTCAACATATATTTAGATTGTAAAACAGAAACCTGTCTTAATACATTATCCTGGGTCTCACTTGATTCATCAAGTGTTTCTTTTTTACTATCTGAAACTTTTGAAGCTACTGGTGCTGTAGAAGCTACTGGTGCTGGAACAGACGATACTGGAGCAACACTCGGCGCTGGAACAGGAGCTGTCATAGCAGGCGCTGAACCATCATTAAATAAAGATGGCTCTTCTGCTGCGAATGCCTGAGAAGACATGGCAGCCAATCCTAATACTACAGCTACATTACAAAGTGATTTTTGTATGTTTTTCATCGATTTCTGTAAGATACACTATTTAAATTTAGTGGGGATAGCTCGTCATTTCTGACCCTCCTCTTACATCTCCTTTTTATCATTTTGCTATCTTTCGTTATTGATTATTCTATTAAGGATATAAAGGGGCTTCATATCAATATACTTTTTTTACTACATTGCTTTCTTTTTTCAAGAGTAAAAATCAAATATTTTACAAAGCCCTGTTATATTTATCCACCGACTACTGTTTTAGAAGGAGGAATCGTAGGTATGGTTGGCTCTTCAGCAACTTTAACAAAATAGTCTGCCTCTAACTTCCATGCCGTAATTTTAAGATCATCCGCATTGAATGTAATACTCAATGATTTTAATCCCATCGTTGGATCATCCATTACAGACGCCAACCCTCTCAACTGCCATAAACCTGTTCCTTCTACATGGAATGGACCTGTTGACACACCCATTCTTATTGGTTCAATGTTTGTATCCTGCGTCACACCCACTGGAGGCTGTGGTAAAACGATGTCTTTTGTTATTTCATTAGATGCTTCAAAAGCGTGTTTCACATCACCAAACTTAAGTTCTTGAAGTTTAGTTTGAGCTTCCATCTTAAAATATCTTACATTAGGTAAGTTTTCAAAATTCCTTTTAGGGAATGTCAGACTATTACCTGTGAGCACATAGTTTGCCTTATCTCCTGTAATGTTCACATCCGGGAAATCCTGCATCAATGTTCTGTTAATACCAATCTCACCCCTATCAAGATTAACTACACAAGAAGGAACGCTATCATTGATAACACATTCAACCGACACCAGCTTCCATCCGTCATGCGCCATTGGCACTTTATCAAGAATATCCGACCAGGCATTAAGCGTAGTTTTTGGCATTCCTTTTGATATAAGTGTATTAAGCCCATCTTTAGCTTCTTTGATACTTTGTTCTACTACCACTTTCTTTTGAGCTTCATATTCAGCTTGCGCTTTCAATTTTTGTTGCTCTGTTTGCTGCTGCTGCTGATGCGCTCTATTCTGAACTTCCATCATTTCTTGTTCACTTGACCAGTCATTATACAGGTAAGCGCCCACACCTAAAACTAAGACGCCAAATACCGCATAAAGTATTTTTGGATCCATTCCTTTTAACTGGCGAGGTTTATACCTTACAGGAACACCTTTAACCAGAGATCCAAAATCGCGAAGCTCAGCATCAATTGTTTCTGATTTCTGTATTTCTTCACATATTTCTGGCACATCAGTATATAATATAAACGAGCCTGATTCTTGGCTGTCTGATACTTCTTTGATGGTTCTTAATACTTCACCGTAAGAACATATCATATCGCTGTCAGCCGTCGGGATTCCTCTTTCAATAACAACAACCCAATATTGGTCATCCATTCCTGGAACAGATTGGATAACAACCCAATTGGTTAATGTGAATGCAGAATCTTCTTTTAAAAGGCGTGAGTTTTGTTTTTTGTTAGCAGCCGTCAGCAAAGCAGCACCGGAAGGAGCAAGCATTTTCTCATCAGCAGGAATTTCACCAATCATGGTTTCTTCTTCACCTTTTATGATGATTCCTTGCTTGATTTGTGGTTTTTCCTCAAGATGAGTTTTGATTGCCTTACGGACTGACGTATCAATCACTAAAGCAGACCATTCTATCCCAACGGTAATACTTTTTTTACTTAGTTCAATTTTCTGCACGTTTTTTATCCTCAACGATTGTGATTATAACCGCCCCAAAGGGCGGCTTTATTCTTATTTAGTGATATATGGAGTTACTACAATCACTATCGTTCTATTTGTTGATTCAGCAGCTTTCTTACCACCTAAGAACCATGCGAAAGGACTACCCACACCCTGAGTTGTATCTGTTCCTTGAACCTGCTGGAAACCAGTAAGCACTAATGTTTGACCTGATTTAACAGAAACGTTCTGCATGAAGTTACGAACCAGTCTCTGAGGCAACTGAACAGTAGAATCACCAGAGGTAAAGTCTACAATCTGTTCAATAGAAGACAGATCAACAGTATATCTCATGATAACGTTGTTGTTATCAGTTACGCGTGGCGTAAAGTTCATTGCGAAACCTTCAGTCACTACACCCGGAGTAATACTTGATGAAGAAACACCAGAATCTCCAGATACAGTTGTTGAAGATGAAGCAACGTATGCTTTCTCACGTGAAACGTTCAATGGAACTGTCTGACCATTCAGAGAGATTACAGAACCACTTGTCACTAATGAAGTCTTACCAGCTTTAGACAAGGCATCAACAATCGCATTACCGTTAACAAGAGATCCGCCTTTTCCTGTAAGCGTAAATGTCTGACCACTTGTTCCAGTATTATTACCGTTAGTGGATACGTTAATACCCCATTTACCACCAGCAAATGACCAAACACTGCTCCAGTCAACACCGTAGTTATCACTGTTAGTCTGCTCAACCTGATAAACCTGAATATTTAACAGAACCTGCTTAGAGTAGATCTGGTTAAACTCTTTAATCTGGTTTTCCATCTGGTTTAAAACATCTGGCGTATCAGTTACAGTGATGGTTCCGGCGCTTGGAATCATGCTCATCTTACCTTTCGGAGAAAGGCTTGATTGTAAAGCAGAACCTACGTCAGCCCAAATAGCAGTAACATCACTCATTGTTGTTGTTTGACCACTTGTAGCACTCTGCGCGGCTGATGCACTTGCACCACTTCCACCGCCACTACCTGTCGTTGATGCCGCCGTATTTAATGAAGCATTAACCTGAGCAATACCAGCTAAAGCATTCAAACGATACATTTTAGTAGCATAACGATAGATCTGGATTGAACTACCATCCCAACGCCATGAAAGATTAAGCTTATCTGTAAGATTATCAAGAAGACCTGCAAGATCACCTGAATAAACTACGTCATTGATCATAAGTCTGTTAGCTTTATCACTTGAACCGCCACCACCACTTGCTGATGAAGAACCTTTGGTATCAGAAACTTCGCCTTTACCTTCGTTACCAATCAACTGACCAAACTGGCCTTCAGTTCCATCAAGAAGATCTTGTTGGATTCTTACAGGTGCACCTGCTTTATCGCTGATTCTTGCGATAATTTCAGATAAAGGAGTCGGAGTCTGGATGTTCATACTTGCTTTCTTTTTAAAGAAATCAGGCAACTGAGCACTCTTATCAAACTGAACACCAGCGATTGGAGTTTTATCTACGTAGAAAGCATCTGTTTTTGAGAACAGATCAGCAGGCGCTACGTTTGCTGAAGCTTTAGCGATATCATTCGCTGCGCCACGAGTGGTATCGTAATCTTTTGAAGCTTGTCTGCTTGCTGAACAACCAGCCAGCAGCGAACTTAACATTACTCCAACAATCGCTTTTTTAAAGTTTTTTTGTGACATGGTGATTCCTTTTTTAAAATAATCTTTTATTTTGTTATTAACGCTTATCTAAGTTAGTAAACGTGTCATTCATTGAGGTTCCGACAACCGTTTCTTGCTGGAAATCTCTGGTGTCTATTCTTATAACCTTATTACCTTCACTCAGTGAAGCTCTTAATGGCTGATCAGCATCTTTATATGCTGCGATAACTCTTGCTATCGGGCCATCAGGTGAATCAATCGCACCTGTTAAAGCAACATCTGCAGGAATACGATAATCTGGAGCGGCCCATGAAACTGTCCAACCTGCCTGCTTCGCCCATGACTCAATATTTTCTCTCAAAGTCATAGATTTGCTCAGCGTCCATGTTTGGCTATAAGAATATCCGCTTGATACACTAGAAGAAACTGGCGTTGCAAATTTAGTTTCAGACGAACCTGTAAATACTGGTCTTGGTGCAACAGAAGTTGTGGTAGTCGTTGTAGACGTAACTGTTGATGCTGCTCCTACTGGTGTAATAAAGATTTCTTTAGTGTTCCAGTTAACATTTGCGCTAAAGTTGTAATCAGATGTCAAATCACCTAAAACAGCAACCCAATCTTTACCGCCCTGCCATGAAACAGACTGATTAAGATCTACTGCACCAGATTTACGCGCTTTCCATCCGTTTGGAACAACTTGCTTCAACGCTGTAGACAAAGGAACATCTTTAGCCCAACCTTTTACAGGTGCGCCAACTTGTGGAGTACCTGTTTGAGTCAAGTGAGTAGATTTAGCAGATGAAGTCGTTGCAACAACTGAAGAAGACACTAAAGATGGTGCTGGCGGTGTGTTAGATTCAAAAAAAGAACCTGTCGGTTTATTTGCTGGTATTGTAGCAGACTGTGGTGCTGGTGAACTACCATCATCAATTAAAAGTTCAGCATTGGCAGATGTTGCCGTTAAAACACCCATAGCAAGAGCTACTATGGATAAACGATGAATACGATTCATGTATTTTACTCCTTAAAGGGATTATTATTTTTTCAAAAGATTAACTATCAATAAAAAAACTTTTTATACTCGTCAATATCTTGAACAGCTATTTAAAAAATTTATTACCTATCACTTCTTCCACGTCTACGACCTATTACTGCAGGACGACTTTTTCCAAAAATGATAATTCTTAACTTACGCAACGCGTTAGGAATATTGTAACCGTAGTTTTCCAGTATGGCTAAAAAAACTAACGCAAAAATACCCAATCCGAACGTAAATAGCGAAAAGTGATATAACATAATTAATAAAAAGAACATTGCCCTTCCATCAACGAAGAAAAACTTTACTGTCCTACCACTTTCTCTCCAATAGTTATCTTCCATATCTTATTTTACTCACTATTATTGACATTCCTTAAAACAATTAACATGATTTGCTAAATAATCAATATCACTTATTTATTATTTTAGTTTTATTTTACTGGCGACTTAATTTCAAATTTATTTCCGGTTTTCTTAAAATTAAGCCGCCGAACGGTCTATCAGCAAACCAAGTGTTATTTTTGTTTATCTTTTTCCGCTTGTTTTATTGCATCCTTCTCTTCCATTTTTACTTTTACTGTTATTTCCTTATAAACTTCTTCCGTAATTCGACCTTTGTTAAACTCAATCTCAGCGGCCTGAGCAAAAGAACGTCCGTATTTTTTCAATACCTGACGAGAGGACAATGACAGGTTTTCTACACCTGCTTCCAGCAGATAGTTTCTGACTTCATCATTGAAAATAACAAACTCTCTAAGCGCTACCCTTCTTCCATCTGAACTTGGAACCAAACGTTGAGAGATAACCATGTTAAGTGAAGCTATGATATCAAATGCTCTTGAGTTTTTTTCTTCTGCCGGAAACACGTTTACCATGCGTCGAATAGTTTCAGCAAAGCCATTGGTATGGACAGTTGTATACAATAAATGCCCTGTAGTTGCAGCAACCACCGCTTCACCCATTGTTTCAGCATCACGTGCTTCACCAAGTAAAATAATATCAGGCGCACGACGTAATGAGTTTCTTGTTCCAGCCTCAAAAGAAACCAAGTTTTTATATATCTCAGTTTGAGCAATAGAACATGATGGCTTATCAATAGCATCATAAACGAATTCAATAGGTGCTTCATAAGTCAAAATCTTTTTATTCGATGTTGGATTTTCCAGTATTGAACGAATAATAGCCGCAAGTAAAGTTGACTTACCTGAGCCTGTCGCACCTGTAACCAGAATCATACCCTGTGAGGAAACCATATTATCAATGATTTCCTGCTCTATACCTAAATCCTGTAAACGTGGTGGCTTGTTTGGTATGGTCCTCGCTGTAATTTGAACACCCTTCTCTCCACGTGCGTAGATAGGTGTAGCATTCATACGAAAACGAATACGTGAGGAACGATCTGGTCTTATTTCATGCGCCCAATCCAAATCACTTGTTCCGTTAAGCGTAGCCTTAGCAGAGTCGGATCCGTATGTAGCCACAATAATATCCATCACTTCTGTATTATCGAGCCTTCTATGCGTAACACGATATAAATTACCATTTATCTCAAGCATGATCTGCTCTTCAGTTTGAATCGTTATATCTGACGCTCTTTTACTATCAGCCCATAATAATAAATTATTAATATCAAGTCCGGTCCATCTTGATGGCTCATCTGGATACTTTAGATCGCCTTCAATAATATCTGTTTCTAAATATCCTTTTTTCTTTTCTTCATTCATAATCTCTGTATTTCCTTATCATTTTTATAAAACTTCTTTACTCATTTTAATATCTTTGGCACGATTAAAACACGCTGAAGTCAAAACTAAATGACCAGAAATGCTGGCATTTAATGATTCTTCAAAAGCTTTTTTATCACGCAACTCACCAATAAAAATATAGTTATTATTTTCTTGATTATCTTTCATATTAATTTGCTCCATGTTTAAACACCTCCAGGAGGAGGTGTTCTTATTTTTATTTAGGATTAGAAGATGACCATCTTTTCGCATCAGGATTAAGCTGTGCTTTTGTTGTGATCTTAATCAAGCGATCTCCAACTGCCATTTCGTCTCCACCACCTGTAACACCAAGTTCAGAACGTGCCAGTGTTGGTTTGACAACGAGACCTTGCTCATACAGCCTTTTAAAACGAATCATGCCTTCGAAATCACGTTTCAGACGACCACGATTTGCAGCAAAGACGTTATCAGCCTGCTCGGAACCTTGCTCCCAACCTTTTTTAGCCCAATCATCCCAAAGCTCTTTTTCTGCTTTGTTTTTAGGAAGTAATGAACTATCAGGTAATGTTGGGTTTGTGAAAGCCACAGGTAGATATTGCTGCCAGCGAGGAACAACGTTGACCAGCCTTGCAGGAAATTCTATTTTGTAAATAGTATCAGAGGCACGAACTTCATCATCGTTTGGCTGATTATAAGCATCACGACCCTCTGAAATAACAGGAGGAAGGAAGCCTGGCTCCAGTTGTAGCGCGTTAAAATCAAACACCTTATCGTAATACGTGCTTTTAGCAACTAAGGCTTTATTGATTTTATCAGCGCGACTCGCAAGACCTGCCTGAGCACCGAAAGCCGCAGCAGCACTTTGAATAGCTTCTGCTCTAATTGGTGGAACTTCTGACTTAGCATCTTTATCAGCTTTTCTTAACTGATCAGAATAAATGCTATTCTCATCAAACTTGGCAGTTTGTGGGGTTTCATCATCCGAAGATGATCCCCAATAGGCGTCATCACCCGCGACTTTATTATCGTCAGATATTGACCACCCGTTTGCATCAGCGGCATGAGCGAAACCAGTGGCTCCAGCCATTAATGCCATACTTAAACAAACTGAAATAAGAGATTTTTTTAAAATCATATTTTACTCTCCGGGAAATTGTTTACTAAACGGTTTCTCATCAAATTAACGATAGATAAGTTGGATCGTTTTCTTGCTAATATCAACTTTAACGTCAGCTTTTCCATCAACAGCTTCAGCAACACGGCCTAATACTGTTTTAACGCTTTCATTGTTAGCCGAGACTCTTACTTTAATAGGCTGATAAGTGCCTACAGTGTAATAATCAAAACCGATTTTGTTAGCCAATGTCCTTAATAGATCAGACGCATTACCATTCCAGTTAATTTTTACTTTCTTATCAAGGTTCTGAGCAATCAGTTGTCTGCTCGCATTGGTATTTCCACCCGGCGCATCAGGAACAGTGAAAGCAGGCTTTGTAAGACCCATACCTGATGGTCTTCCTGCCACAGTCGTTCCTAAAGGATTTGTTTCATTACGTGGAGCCGCATCACCTCTTTCGATTCTGACAAGAGCATTTAACGCGTTTGATGCCGATTTAACGGTTTCTAACATTTGTTGATCAACAAACTTTTGTGTTTCTAAAGCTTCATTCTGATTTGGCTTCTTATTTACCGCACACCCACTTAACGTAAGCATTGATACAGCAAGCAACCCAATTCCAAAGTGCGTAGTGATATTTTTTTTCACAATATTATTCTCCTTTGATCTTACGATTGTGACGTTTTTATTTTGACTGCCCCACTAAATAAAGCATGTGGATTCTTCTTATTATTTATTTTGCCTTATAGCGTATAAGTATCAGAAGCGAACACCGTTGTCATGCGGCTGAAATAACCTGTAATTGACATATCAAGAGCATATTGGATTCTCTTAAAAAATCAAGACATTCTACTGCTTATTATCTCGTTAAAATGATTTTTATTTACAAAGAATTAAAACCCAATAAATAATAACCATTTACATCATATACTGAAAATGTAGAAAACAGTAATATTTACAATATATAAAAATATTTTTTTAAACTGTCAACCTGACTATAGCATTAAACAGACCTATTTAATGAAGGATTCAACAATCTTGTAGCTTTTCTTCATCACTGTCTTACTTAATACGCATTACATACAAATAAAATCAAATTTTTTTTGTTATTTTTCCAGCTATTTACACAAAATATTATTGCTATTATAATAGTAGATGTTAAGTATTACGTATGTTACTTATAATAAAAAATGGAGAGATTAATGGCGTTACAAGAAAAACCCACACGCGACGAATCAACAAAACAAAAATATAAAAAGAGAACACAGGAACTTATTCGCCGCTGTAGAAAAGACTTACAGATATCCGTTTACGATCAGCTTGATTTAAGGCAGTTCGTGGGCTGGCTCATATCAAGAAAACCGGAATGGTCAAGACCAACATGGCGTTTCTATAAATCTTCAGTTGTTTACTTTTTAGAAAAAGAAATAGAAGAATCAGGAAAGCATGAGGTTGCTGAGGAAGCATTGGAGTTATTGCTTGAGCACGGTGTAGAAGGATGCGTTAAGAAAACTGATAAGACATCAGGTAAGAAACTTAAAAAATTCCCTGTTAAAGATTTTTATAAGCTTCATACTTATCTTACTGAACACGAAGGAAGATGGCATGAGCCTTTAAGAAGATGGCTTATTTCTGGATTACTAACAGGATTACGTCCCCAGGAATGGGCAAATACAACTTACACTACAGCATTAGGTGAAGAAGCAATTATTGTTAAAAATGCCAAGGCAACTAATGGTCGCGCTCACGGCCCTACCAGAACGATATTACTTGGTGGACTGTCTGACGAAGAACGCAATATTATTAAAACTCATGTAGAACGTGCAAATGAATGGCAGGAACATGACCAGTATCAGTATTTTTATAATGCCTGTGCGAATACGTTAGGCCGACTTTCTCGCTCTATATGGCCTCGCAGACCTCAACATGTATCACTTTACTCAGCTCGTCATCAGTTCTCTGCCGACGCTAAGGCTTCAGGTTTATCCAGAGAAGAGATTGCTGCTTTAATGGGACACGCTGTAGACGATACAGCTACTAAACACTATGGCAAGAAAACTGCCGGGGCAACATTAGTTATGGTTAAACCCGATCCCGCTGAAGTTAATAAGATTCGCTCCACATATCATAACCGCTTCTCTGGCGAAAATGAAATCAGGCCGGGAATGAATGTAAAAAGTAAAACCAATCCACTTAAAGGATCTGGAACGGGTAAAGGAAAATCCAAAGAATAAGAAAAGGGAGCTTGGCTCCCCTTCTTTATTTCATGTTTAATACTGTTTCTATTTCTTCACCCGATAACTCTTCTTGTAAAATTAAATCTTTATAAAGAAGCTCAATCCTGTCTTTATTTGACTCCATTTCTTCTTTTGCCTGAACATATGCTTTCTTAACCCATTCAGCAGCTTTAAGCTCAACATCTCTGATTAATGATTCATGCTCTGGAACATATGGGCCATGATCTTCAAATCCATAGAACTGTATCGCATCTTTAGCGAGTTTACTGGCCCTCTTAATATCATCCGCAGCACCACCTGTTAATGCATGACAGAAAACCTCCTCAGCAGCACGACCACCCATGAGCACTTTAAGCTCATCAAATATATCATGTTCAGTCTTTAAGATAACTTCTTCACCTACTTCACTTGCTGTAATGGTAACACCTAAAGACAATCCTCGTGGTGATATAGACACCTTCTCAACTTTACCGCCTGTTTTTATTCTCATTAATGCATGGCCCAGCTCGTGATAAGCAACAAAACGCTTATCTTTTAACGATGTCATCCTGTTATTTTCTTTTACGCCCATGATGATTTTATCTTTAGCCAATGAAAACTCATAATCAGTAATAATGTCTTTGTTTTGACGTGCTGCTTCAATTGCTGCTTCATTAACAAGCTGTGCCAACTCAGCGCCAGAAAAGTTAGGTGTTTTATCTGCCCATCTTTCCAAATCAACACCAGATAATGGCCTTCCTTCACTATGAACTTTCAAAATAGCAAATCTGTCATTTCTGCTTGGAAGATTAATTAATACCTTCCTGTCAAATCTTCCCGGACGAATTAATGCCGGATCAAGTTCTTCCAAACGGTTTGTAGCCGCAACTACAACGATCCCCGTATTATCACCAAAACCATCCATCTCAGATAATAACGCATTAAGCGTTTGTGTTCTTTCATCATTACCACCGGAGCTTCGAGTCGCACCCAAGGCATCTATCTCATCAATAAATATAACGCATGGTCTTAACTTACGTGCCTCCTTGAACAAGTTTCTTACTGACGAAGCACCTTGTCCAACATACAACTCAACGAATGAATCAGCTTGTTGAGTCAGGAAGTTAGCATCCGCCTCCCCTGCTATAGCTTTAGCAAACATTGTCTTACCATTACCTGGAGGCCCATAAAGTAAAATACCTTTAGGGATCTTGGCTCCCACATTTTCATAGCGCCTTGAATCCTTAAGATAATCTACTATTTCTATAACTTCTTTTTTAGCATTCTCATGACCCGCTATATCTTTTATTTTTACTAATCTACTGTCGTCTTTTTCTATTTTATTAAACTTCTTACCAAAAATCCCATTCGTGGTAGGCTTGAGTTGTTTAAATATGAAAAATCCGAAGAATAGATAAAGTAAAAATATGCCAGCTTTTAACAATAGGTCTAACACGACTGCTAAAACCACTTTTGTTGGCCCCATGTTTAATGGGATGAAGTTAATCCTCACATTACCCTGAAGGTCAACATTATTAGATTTCATCACATCTAAATCACGTTTATTAAGCACCTGCTTAAAATCATCTACTACCCATGTTTTATTATCAATGTCTCGATATTTAACTTCATTGGGGGTAATATAAACAGAGCCACCATTTTTACCCTTTATATCTTTAATAAGCTGCTCTGTAGATATTTGTCCTTGGGCATTACCACCATTGTCAACCTGAGAAAGATTATTCGTAACAACAGAGCCTGTGTCATAAGCAACCCATGCTATCATTAATACAGCACCTGCCACCCAAAATATTTTCTGAAAGCGCTCACACCAGCTAAGCACTTTAAATATTGATTGCGCTATTTGTTTCCAAAAACTATTTTTCATATTATCTCCATTTGTAAAACCTTAAAAACAAGATAAGCACAAAACATCGGTTGAGCAATGCTTTATGCTTATTTTTATTGTCTTACTGAAGATTTTTTATTATCTTACTTGTGGCAATACAGCCCTTAGTTCATCCACTAAACCTGTTATCCTCAACTTTTGAGATAAGGTTTTAACAGCTTTATACATGGCGCTTTTCTCACCAACAATAATCAGCTTAGATTTAGCTCTTGTCATTCCTGTATACACTAAGTTCCTGTTTAATGTGAAAGAGTGAACAGAGCAAACTGGCATAATCACTGTAGGTTTTTCACTACCCTGACTTTTATGAATAGTAATCGCATAACCCAACTCAAGGTTTTTATAATTCACCTTGTTCATTTCTACTTTACGACCATCTTCAGAGTTAAAAATAAATGACTCATCTTCATGAATATCTGAGACGGTTCCCATATCACCATTAAAAATATCCAACTCATAATCATTGGCGGTTTGCATAATTTTCTCACCACTGAAAAAATGCGGCATTTCCATGACGGATTCAGGCTCTGGCGCATCAGGGTTAAGCAACCAACGTAAGTAGCTATTCATTGATTCCGTTCCCACATCTCTGTTTTTCTGAGGACATAGAATCTGGATGTCTCCGCAAGGGTTTCCATTTCTTGTTAACTCTTCTACTATTTCAAGCACCTTTTCCTGAATAATAGCCTCACCTTCAGCCTCAATAAAGGCATAATCATTTTTCCAGTAATCGCCACCTACTTTAGGCATCTTTCCTTCATTAACTAATTTAGCATTAAGCGATATCTCAGAACCTTTTGCCGTTCTGTGAATCTCTGTTAAATGCGCTACAGGAATAGTTTTACTGTTAATGAAATCACGCATAACATCCCCTGGCCCCACTGACGGCAACTGATCAGCATCACCTACAAACAGAACTTTAGCACCGTCAGGAATTGCTCTTAGCCATGAATCCATTAGTGGTGTATCCATCATTGAGCTTTCGTCTAAAATAAACAGATCACCAACTAATGGGTTATTTTCATTAAAGCTAAAAGTACCATTGAAAGATTCCAATGTTCTGTGTACAGTTTTAGCCTCAAAACCAATAGCCTCTTCCATACGCTTAGAAGCCTTGCCTGTAGGAGACGCCAAAACAATACTTAAACCAGCTTGTTTTGCTATCCCAACAATGTTTCTAAGCGTAGTTGTTTTACCTGTTCCCGGACCACCTGTTAATACAGAAACAGGACTGGTTAAGACCACATAGGCAGCCCTTCTCTGAGAATCATCCATCTGACGCCTTTCTGAATGGACTTCATCATGATACATTTTAAGTGTTTCAGCACTTATTTTATGAGCTTTTCTGACAATTCTTCTTAGGTTTTGCGCTATTTTCTTTTCAGAAGCAACCATTTTGAATGGAGATACACACATCTCTCTTCTTTCAACTATATGAGGCTCTCTATTTGGCCCTGTATATTGAACGCTTAGAATCGGCAGTTCTCTTAGGTATACTTTATGTGTATTAACAAGATCTTGACAGATACGATGAACCTGTTCCATATCCAGACGCAAATCTTTAACAGCACTACTCATCCACTGAGAAATAGGAATAGCCGTATTACCTTCTTTGTTTGTTTTTTCCTGAAGTTCAAAGTTTAAAGCTGCTTTTAAACGAAGCTCATGATCAGGAGGGAAGCCCATAGACATCGCTACTTTATCCGCAGTTTTAAAACCAATGCCTTCGATGTCTACTAAAATATAAGGATTCTCAGAGATCGTCCCTAGAATATCAAATTTATGATTCTCTTCTTTAAGCCCTTCGAATCTTTTATAGACTTTTACTGCGCTAGCCTCACTGATACCATGCTGACCCAAATAAGAAACAATCTCATAAACCATGCGTTTTTCTTTCCAGGCTTTGGAAATAGTGTTTAACTTTTCTGGTGTAATACCGGATATCTCTAAAAGCTTCTCAGGATGATTATCAAACACATCAAAAGCTTCCATACCCCATTTGTCCACAATACTTTTAGCTATAGCTGGACCAATACCCTTGATACGCTTAGATGAAAGATAGTTTAGTAATGCCTCTGGAGACTCAGGAAGCTGCTCATTGATATAAACAGTTTCAAACTGAATGCCATATTTATCATGACTTTTCCATCTTCCTACACAATCAATAATTTGACCCACGCGCTTATGCTCTCCAAAAGTAGGAGAAACACCTTGCACTGTAAACTTACTATTAAAATAAGGAACGCCATTGATCATTACACGTAAAGGATTTTTACCCGGTGCTTCCCCTTCAAAAACAAAGAATCCAGTATCTTCTGTTAAATGTATAACAGTCTTCACTTTTAATGTAATTTTTTCAAGCGCAATCTCATCTTGTTCCTGAAGAACTCCTTCTTGTGCATAATGCGCCTGACTTCTTGAGCCTGCATTTCCAGCGTTAAATCCCATTATTTTTTACCCTTTTTATTAAAAATATATTCATTAATCATACCATCTTCTATCTGAAAACTCAAAAATATAAAACAAAAAAGAGGAGCCATGCTCCCCTTCATTTTTGTTAAAACAGATTAAACCATGTTGTTTCTTTTCGCATATTCCATCAGCTCATTAACAATCTCATCAATGATACCAACATTGCTGTCGTCATCAAGCCTGTTAATATTTTTTAGCTTATCTTTACGATTTTCAACATCATCTTTTGCTGTTCCGCCTTCATACTTCATTGCTAAAACTTTTCTGGCTTTTTTAGGCCCAATTAAATCATACAGTTTGTTTCTTATAGCAGCATCCTCTGCTGTTGTAGAGAACGCCCACAACTCGATTGGTCCTAATGGTGCTTTAAGCAACATGGTATACCATCCTTGCTTAGTCTCAAACTTAGCTATAAAGGTACCACCACCTTTCTGAGGCCCCTGTAGCTGATGTTCAAGCGCGTATCTTTCGGCTGGATCTGTAAACCCAAGTCTATTACTTAACTCATCTATAGCTTCTTTATTTCCACCAGCCATTACAAAAATACCTGTTGCGAACTGGACCATTTGAGGATCAAAGTCTTCCAGAGCCTGAGAAGCAAGCATAATATCAACCTGCCATTTACGTCCTTCCCTCATATCTACGATAACCTGTTGCCTTACTGCTTTTGCTTTAGTGGTTCGATGGAACTCATCATAACAAATACGTTTCGGATCTTCAGCAATCTCAGCAAATCTTTTTAGGTGAAACTGTTTGTATAAATCTACTGGAACAGTATCTCTCAAAGGTATATTAATAGGAGCAGGAATCTGTCCAATAACATCTTTTGTGAGATAGTAATCTTTTGCCATTACTTGACGACCTAACATATACATTACAGCCGTAGTTCTGTCAGCCAATGCTCCTCCTTGTTTTGCCACTTCCTGAAGATCTAGTGCAACAACACGCGCATCACCGACGTCAAATGCTGTTGGGTTAGCAAGGATTGGGAAGAACTGCAAGGCATCACCTATTGCCCTACTAAATCCTTGAATTAAAGTTTCTCCTGTAGGGATTGACAGGTTTCCATAAATTTTCTTAATCTTATCATCTTGAGCAACGCCTGTCGCCTCTGCTAATAACGGAACCGCATAGCGTTGCGCAACTTTGGCAACATAAGTATAATCATCACCATGTTTAAATAACTCATCCGTTATTTCCCACCATGTGGTATCTTCATCCACATAAATGTTAAGTTCTTTTATTGCAGAATCAACACGTGGAACCTGTCCTTTTGAATAACGCTTAGCATTCTTAGTGTCTGAACAGTTGATATACATTTGATCTATAACCGCACTCACTAAACCTGACATACCTTCATGAGCACTTTCACTGTTAACATCAGTTACTAATAACTCAACAAAACCCCTTAAGAAAGCAATTTCTGAGTCAGTTGGCGCTCTACAACCAAGCTGAGTATCAAATGGGTTTATAGAGTCGTCTTTTGTTTGCCTCAGCTTATGATACATAACTAAATGCTTCTTATTTGCTGGCAAAGCTTCTTTTAATAAAGATATTAAGCCGGAAGAAGATGGCCCGATATCTATTATAGCTATACGAGGAAGACGTGTTGCTTTTGGAGCTAAACACAGTGCTAAATTACACATATTCATTAATACGGACTTACCTGAACCTGGTTTCGCAAATACAAGATTTATCCATGTGATTTGTTTTGAAGAATAAGGCTGGTAAGGCTGAATTTTACCCTGTGGTGTAATAAAAGTAACAGCACCTTTATCCCACGGAGAGGCTGGCCTTGATAATGGCAACATTTTAAATACTTCTGACATTGGCGCAGCACTTTTTGTTGCAATATTTCCCTGGCTTATTGCTAAACCAGAGGATACAACTCCAGCTAACGGATCTCCTGTAACTTCTGAGACTAAAGCTCCACCCCACGCCTCTACTGTTCTTGCAAGATCGGATGAACGTTTTTTAAGTAATCTTTCTTCACCTTTAGGTGCCCAAGTACAAACCGCAACACGAATACTAACAATTGTTTGAGCTTGCGCCTGAAGTTCCTGAAGGTTTTTGATATGCTTGTGAATCATTTTATTATTACCACCAGCAAAACCTAAAAGCTGAGAAACCAATCCTTTAAATGAGAATGAAGATAAGCCATCACCTTCGAATAAGAATGATATCCTCCAAGGCAGGCTGTCTTTTTCAGACATGCGCACAAAAAGGTTCGAAAAATATTCGATTTTTTTAGGGAATAAGTCAATATAAAGAGGAGAGTAAACTCTATCACCTATTTCTACAATATTATTATGCTTCTCATGAATATTGGCATCTCTTGGACAAATCTGCCATCCAAGCTTAGGCCACATAACATCAAAGCTATCCATACTTGGAACATTTTTTCTCACACTTGGGTAAACTGGATCACCGGGCAAAGAAGGTGTCCAATCCTCACCTGTGAAATCGGGATCCATTGAACTTCTCATCTCTCTAACGGCTGCATGAACGTTCAGTTTCTCTGTAGCAATTTCAACATGACCAAGTTCATGTATAAACGCATCAACAAAGGCACTGTGGCGCTGACTAAGTGTTTCAAACCCTTTTAGAGGATCCTGAGAGTTTCGTGCTGAAGGAATAACTTTACCTTTCATTTTAGCACGTTCTTCTTTTTCATTAGCATTATCATTTTTAGAAAGCGAGGCTGGCGTGGTCCATAGAGCTATAAAACAAGCTTCGGTACTTGCATAATAAGCAAGGTTATTCTCCCTCTCTGTCATCAAGTCATCCATATCAAGACCTAATGTTTTTGCTGTTTCTTTTGATGGTCTTAATACTTCTTGTATTTCACGGCGCGTTCTGTCATGGTCAACTTCGAAGAATACCTGAACTTTATGCCCTTTTTTATCAAACAATGATTGTAAAGATGTAACTAATGGCGTAACGATTTTATTTTCATATGTCTCATGAGAGATCAAACTCTTAACACCTTTAATTTCAATAATAGAAACCAACGATCCATCTTTTGATACTAACGTATGAGTATCATTTGCTGTCTCCATATCAACATAATTAGAAATACTTTGCTTCCCAGCAGACCCTAAATAATCCAGTAGACCATCTATACTATCTACCATTGATGAAATTAAACCCATATTTATTCCTCTGTTTCTTTATAATAATAAAATAACTGTTTGTTAATGCGTAGAAATACCCATACAACAAACAGCTAAAAGTGTCAATTATTCTTTATTTGTTATAATTGCTTTACTGGTGTCTACTGACAATAAAACCTGTTCTCTTAAGTTCTTTTTCCACCATCTATCATATTCATTGTTTTCAGTAACTTTAAGAAGTTTTGCCCCTGATTCCTGTATAACGCTAAACATATCATTCCCCGTTTCCTCAAAGAGATAAATAAGCCTATCAATATTAAGAAATGCGGGTTCATTACTTCCTTTATATATTTTTCTCCAGTTTTTATTTATCCACTGATCAAGCAAAGCCACATTTTCAATATTTTCCATGCTTTCTTCATTCGTATTTTGCTCATCAAAACTGGCTATGTCTGAAAGCTGATGAGGTATTAACAGCCCTGCTTTTCTTGCCACGCTTAAAAACTTCTCAGGAGATCCTGTTGAGTCAAACACTATTTGAACCTTACCATTACCATACGATAATACAGGATAGTCATTAGCCTGCATGATAGTCGCAGCACGGAAGCAATACATTTTATCAGTTGCTCTCATCCATATCGCACGTGGCGTTACAGCCCCTTTACGACGGCTCTTAGGATCTCTTGCTGGACTCATTAAAGCTTGCATTAAAAGATTGCTTATAATACCTTTAGTCATTGACCATTGCATCAATGGCTGGTCAGCATTTAATAGCCCCGTAGTATCTTCATATTTGGACCATTTCTCACCTTGCATACCCGATACAATATCAAATCTTGAAAACTTATTAAGCGCAAGTATCTCGTTTGTAGTAAACCATATATTAGCAAGAGAACTTGAACCCATAAACTCTCCACGGTCTCCTACGAAAAGTCTTCCCCAATTTTTAGCATCCCACTCCACACCATCAGTAAGGCGTAGATTTTCTATCTGTATAAGCAAAGGAAGCTTACTGTTATTCTCTATCCACTCCATGCGCTTATCTTCGTCAGAAGGCCAATCAGACTTCCCAAGCGTTTTCCAGCCGCCTACAGGGTAGGAAGCAGCGCAAACACGCTGAGCGTGCTTTACACGAGGAAAATAGAGCGTAATAGCTCTCTTGTTAGCTGTGAGGTCTATAGGAAGATCACAGTTAATGGTTTCACTATAAGCATTACTCAGTATTCTATTAAACGTTATGTCATACAACTCAGGCTTAGGGGAAACAATAGAATGCATAACGTCTACCGCCGTTCCCTCACCCCATGTCCATAACTCATCACGTTTTTCGGCCCAGCGACTCAAATAATCAATAACCATAGAGAAGACTTCACTCCATCGCTGAGCAAGTATGCTGACTTTATCGTTTGGCATTCCTGTTTCTGACAGCAATCCATTTAGATCAACTCCAAGAAAGTTATCCTCCTTGAACTTTTTATAACGCCCTAGTTGCCAAAGTTCTTTTCTTGGTAGATTTGTCCACCAAATGACATCCGGTGGCAACTCATTAATTCTCGAAAAGGAGAATGCTGTATTTCCACCAATAGCTGCCCAACCTCTCCATTTTGTAGGAGGTAGCCCTTGAACTTTTTCAAACCAGATAAAACCATGCATTGATTTACTTAATGATTCTAATGGATTTGGTCTTTCTATATTTCTGTCTGTTTCGTTCATCTATACACCAATTATCGTTTTGAGGCTCTATTTTTCATTTCGAAAACATCCACATCTTTTGGAATAAGTTGTTCCCAAGCGCTACCTACTGGAAGATCTTTATATTGAACTGAGGCCCAATAATCAACCTGAATATCAAATCTTGTTCCTAACGGTAGCAATCTTAGGGGAGCAAGAAACTCATCAGAGCGTTTAGCAAGTTGCTCTGGTGGAACTTTTAATAAGCTTTGCGCAAGTGTCATAGGATCTGCCGCTTCTGTTCCTAACAAGCTTGTCACCATGTTTTTTCTTGACTCAAGAGAAACATATAAGTTTCTTGCTGAGTTTACCCACTCATCCTGTTCACTTTTAAGCGCAATAAAAATAGAACGACACAATTTATTCAATGCTATTTGAGATATTTCAGGAAGAAGAATGATGCTTCCTCCACCTGTATCACCTACAGTTGAAAGATGAAAGCACTGATGACATAATGGACAAATAGTGGTAAGGTTTTCAGGATTCATATTATCATGATTGTGATCAATATGATGAATCTCCTGATGCCTTTCAGAGCGAAAATCACAATAGTAACAAGTATAATCATCCCTCTCTAATATTTCTTTTCTTATTGCTCTCATTTTTTTTGACGTATCTAACTCTGTTCCATTTTGAGCAGGAATACGCCATGAGGAACGTGTAGATACCAGTTTTAATACTTTTTGTTCTTCTAATTTTTTCATAACAGCCTCTTTTTTCTTTACTATAAATATAATTAACAAAAAAAACAAAAAAATAAAGACTCAAGTGAGCCTTTATTTCAATATTAAGAAAACTTGTTTCTAAAAACAGGCCTGCGAACAGACCTGTTGAAGTATCAATATTACTTAACTTGGTTGTAAGTAGAACCCTGAGAGTCCGTACTCTGGTGACCTTCGCCACTCAATGTGTTAGTAAAGATACCTAATGTTGTTGGGATCGCAATCAACGCAGCAGAAACAATAAACATTACAATAGGTTTAGACAACTTGGTCTGGTTTGGGTTTTCGTTATGCTCTCTCAGTTTCATGAAAGCAGAACCGCCCATAACTAACCCACCTACGAACATAACACCTAATATAAGTTTAGATATACCTGCTAACTGGTCTGTCAAACGACTCGCAACGTCAGTAATCATCTCAGCGTTTGCTGTTTCAGCAACTAATAAACTACCAGCAACAACCGCGCCTAACGTTAATGCTTTTTTAAGATTCAAATTCATGTGTATTACCCTCTTGGTTTAAATTATTTAACTTGGTTATAAGTAGAACCCTGAGAGTCCGTACTCTGGTGACCTTCGCCACCCAATGTGTTAGTAAAGATACCTAATGTTGTTGGGATCGCAATCAACGCAGCGGAAACAATAAACATTACAATAGGTTTAGACAATTTAGTCTGGTTTGGGTTTTCATTATGTTCTCTCAGTTTCATAAATGCTGAACCACCCATAACTAATCCACCTACAAACATAACACCCAATATAAGTTTAGATATACCTGCTAACTGGTCTGTCAAACGACTCGCAACGTCAGTAATCATCTCAGCGCTTGCTGTTTCAGCAACCAACAAGCTCCCTGCTACCGCCAAACTCATTACTGCCATTTTTTTAAATTTTGCGTTCATAAAATATATCCTCTTTATTTATTAATTAACTCGTTTTTATTATTATTAACTGACTTACGGTATAAGGTAGTGATATGCCGTTTTACTGATACTTATTTAAAATTAACCAATTTAAAAACATTATCAATATTATTTATTAATATAAACTGAAAAACAGGATGAACGGGCTACCTTCATCCTTTATTTTACCAGTTTCCTATTCCCATCGGCATTGTAACCCCTTTAAAGAAGGTTCTTGCTAATATACCTACTGTAGTTTGAATATTAATAGCCGCTGCACCGCCAAATAAGTGAGTCAGACCTCTTCCTAATGTTCCGTCTTTTCCAGCACCTGCGTCTTTAAGAAGCAACAAGCCTCTGAAGAAAGCGATATGGCCCAGCAACTGAACAAATATGAGAACGCCTGTTAACGCTTCAGCTACTCCTGGTATTCCTGATGTATCCTGAACATCTGAAAGTAATCCTGCACCATGATAACCTTTATTTGTTAAGGTCATGGCGATAGTCGCCATAGAAGCGGGGATTGAGATAAGAGCAGCACTTATCATTGCCCATATAATAGGGGTTTTGATTGAGACTCTACCATCATTCACTTCTTTAAGTTTGAAGAAAGCTGCTCCACCAATGATCAGTCCTGCTACAAAAGCAACTCCTCTCACTAATGTAATAATAGCCATAAATGAATCAGAGCCATTAGCAAAAATAGTAGAAACTGTGCTAACCACACCTGCAGAAGCTTGTTGATAGATAGACATTGCCATAAACACTAATAGCCACTGAGAAAGTTTAATAGCACGTATGTCTTTTTGATTGAGTATAATTTGTTTTTCTTTCATAATAAAACACGAGACAATAAAGTTTTTATTGCGGGATAGCACGCCTAAATGAAATATTTAGACCCAATCTCTTTCTCCATTAATAAGCTATCTAAGGTTAGAACTTAATTATATAAATAAGACAGATGATAAAAAAAATCTATAGTATTTATAAAATAAATAAGTATTTTTATATTATTAATTATAATCACAAAAAAATAAGGTGCCAAGCACATTAATAGAGAAATGATATAAAAAAACTCCCGAAGGAGTTTTTATTTATTTATTTAAGCAGAAGTTTGCCATTTGTATCGAAAACACCGTTATCTGGATCGATAGTTCCTACTGTATGACCGTTTGGCAATCTATCACCAACACCATAAGTGGATGTTGTTCCATTAGGATGCTTAACCCATATTCTGTCAGTAACAACGGACTGTAGTTTATATCCACCACCCAAACGAGCACTTGAAGCACCTGAAGAAACTTTCTTAGCTTTATAACTGTGTTTCACTGGACGATATGATGCATCTTCATCAATGATTTCTACCGAGTTATAATGTGCGTTAGAAACACCAGAGGTTCTTTTCTTTTTCACAACAGCTTTAGTTTTCTTAACCGGAGCAACTGACTTTTTAACTGCTTTTGACGTTTCCGAAACAGTTTTAGTCACAACTACAGGTTTTCCATCTTTCAACAATTCTTCAAGCTTATCTACACGTTTAGTTAGGTTATCAACATTCGTATTCGTTTTATCAATACGATCATTGGTGTCGCCAATCATGTTATTCAGAGACTCAATAGAACCTGAAAGTCCGTCCATTTTCTGAATCAGTGTTTTTATTGATGAGTTTAAGTCATCGCTATTACCCTGAGATATTGCTGCTGGTGTTGGACTTTGAACTGGCGCAGTGCTTGATTGCTGTCCTACTGGAGGCAATGGCGCAACATCTGTTGCAGGCGCAGTTCCACTTAAATCAGGCGCTGAACCTTCAGTAGTAGCAGAATCATCTGGTGTTGCTACTGGAGCCTGAGTTGTTGCTGGGGCAGCACTCAAGTCAGGAGCTGTAGCAGATGGCTGATTCACTTCTGGCGCAACATCATCACCCATTTTACCCTGATTTGGATCACCATTATTCACAGACTGATTTAAATCTGGCAATACTTGTGGGCCATTTGAAACTTCAGGTGTTGCAATATTGCCTTGCTCTACTGCTGGCGTCTGAACTGGCGCATCCTGCTGAACAGGAACCACTGGTTGAGTCGCAGGCGCTTCCACTGGTTTAGTTGGCGCAATATCAATTGGTGCTTGTGTTGCTTGCTGAGGCGCTGGTGCTGGTGTATCAGGGAAAAACGCTTGTTTGCCCGCAAATGCAACTGCACCTACAGCCACGACTGCTCCACCGATAGCCAAAATCTTACCAATACCACCTTTTTTCTTTTCTCTTACTTCTGTAGAATCTTCATCATGCTCTACTTCATCTTCAGCAGAAAGCTCTACGGTTTCGGTTTCGTTGCTAAGATCTTCGTCGTCTCTATTAGTAGCCATTATTATTTCCTTTCTTAAAGTTAACAGGGTAAATCTTATAATGTTTTGATTGGATTTACCCTTTTTGTCAATACCTGATATATAAAATATTTATATACCGATTAAAAGTCTGCCATAAACAGGATGCCTACTGGTGTCCCACTTGCTACAGTTACTGTTGGAGCTTTATTTGTATCTTTAGCAATCTCAGAGCCAAGTTTAGTTCCCACTTTACCAAATGCGCTTTCAGCGATTTGCTTATGCGTCATATCACCCATGATAGTGGTTGTTCCACCAAATGCGTTTGTAGTTGTTGTTGAACCCGCATTTTGAACTGCCTCACCATAGCCTGAGATAAATGCCGCCGCTAAACCAATACCATAACGTAAGAAGTAATGGTTATTAACGTCGGTTGCCAAACCGGTTCTTGATGTATCTGGATCAATCGCAAAAGAACTGATCTGGAAGGTCTGCGAAGCACCCGGCATACTTAATGAGTTAAACTGGACAACCACTCTCTGATCAGAACTCGTCATCTGTCCAATCAGACGCGCACCTTTAAGCGGACCTGTTACTATCTGAGCTAATACCGGACCTGGCTCATCACTGTTAATCGCTGTCATCATAACAGCCGGAACGATACTTCCTGCTCTTACAAATGCTGGGCCTTTGTCAGAACCAGAACCTGCGTTATAGCTTGCCTGCTGAATATTTGAACCATTAGCATTGGCAGAACCATTATCGCCTGACTGAGTATTACCAGCTTGTTTCTGCTGCTGACCTGTCATATTAAACTCCTGATATGAAGTCTGCGGCTTCCAACCGTCCATATACAATGCTAATTGTTTCTGAGCCGACTGTCTGTAGTTCTGTCTATCTTCTTCTTTTGCTGGAGCTTGAACAGGCTGAGGCTGATATTGAACCTGTTGCTGAACTGGCTGCTGCTGAACTGGCGGTGGAGTATCTATCACTGGTTTTTCCTCTATTGGTTTCCTATTATCTTTGTTCAAATCATCAAATATATCTTTTTTATTTGCTAATGAATCATTGGTCAAGATAGGAACGTTCGTTTTACCATTTTCCTGCGCATTTTTATAAGCATCATTATTCGCTTTTTGTTGAAGTTCATTATACGATGCTGAATCATTTGTTCCCGGCACTGGCGTGATGTTATCAGGTGTAGCCCCTACAGATGCCGAACCTGCAACCTGTGGTGGTTTTTTACCTTCATTCTTTGTTCCCATAAGTCCGAAAACTATCATTAACACCACTACAATACACGAAATGATAATAACCATACGAGTTTTGGAGTTGCTCATTAAGCCTTTTAAGTTGTCTTTTCTACTAGCCATATTTATTATTCCTTTTAGGTTTTAGACCTTACCAGCCCTGAATATTTACGTTTACAAGGTTGCCATGATACATGCCGACCAACTGAGCAGAAGGCATAAATACATAAACATTGGTACCGTCTGAGCTACTTACAAAACTTGAGCTTGCTGGAGAAATAATTTTAAGCGGAGTTCTTACTATCATTTTTTTACCAACCATCCAAGCACTTGTGCTTTCCGCACCCTGAACCTTAAGTGATTTACCGCCTGCTGGTGGAACACCATCAAGAATAGGCAGTAATTTACTGTCTGTTCCAGGAGTCATATAGCTGCTTGATATAGAAGCATTTGGACCTCTGCTTTGAATACGAACCTCCACACGCTCATCTCTTTCAGACTGGCCTGCGATAAGATCCATTGCTACAGGTGTCGCTAAACCCTTCAGTTTAAGAATAAGGTTAGAACGAGCATAGGTAGAAAGCGTTGTAATGGCAAAAGTACTTCCTTCTGAGCTTAAATCAAGCCTTTCCACACTAAACATGTCTTTAGCGCCTACTCTGAAGTTCTCTACAGGCCAAGGCTGACCCGTGCTATCAACAACAACAAAAGAAGTGGTTGTATTAACATAAGGCCTTATCACTGGAGGAACTGAACCCGGCGAAAGAGAGATTGAAACAGAGCCTGTAACAGGTTTAGGCGCTGGCCCCGGAAACTCTGCAGCCGCTCTTTTTCTTTCATCAAGTGCTTTATTCGTATTTCTTATCTGATTAGGAGTAATACTTGTAAGGTCCTGCATAACAGCATTGTAATCTTCTGCTGATGGCCCTGTTCCACTTCCGCTTGGCAACGGAGGCAAACTCTGTGGCGCACTGTTAGGCATTATCTGATTACCATTAGACTGAGGATACTGCTGCGCTTGTTGTGGCTGCTGACCTTGCTGTGGCTGTTGCTGACCTGACTGATAAACAGAACCATTAGCAGGAGCTTGTTGCTGAGTGCCGCCTTGGTTATAAAAATTAGCAGGAGTGTTATTCTGTATGGGCGGTAACTGTACTGCACCAGAACTATTTTGTGTCTGAGGCGGAACTGATGGAATGCTATCTTCAGCAGAGGCAGTGCCTGATGCTAAAAGGGCAAGCATGACAGCACTTAGCTTCCAAGTTTTTTTATTTATCATGTTTATCTCCGTCAAAACGTTTTTATTGTATATATTAATGTAAAAATACATTAAATCTTTTTTTTGTCTAGTAGTTTGGACAATTAAATTCCTAATTACGCTAAAAGGCAACTATATTCAAATTAATATTGAACTCTTTCATTATTTTAAATTAGTTGCTTATTTTATCTTCAAACCTATTTATATTATTTTATTTTTTCCTGCTTGTATCAAAGTTATAGATCCTTATACCTATCCCACGTGGGTTAACAGTAGTTGGAACTCTTACAATCGTTAACGTAATAACACCTGATTGACTTTTGGTTTCAGCACCACTTGTTGTAGTCATATACATTATTTTAACAGGGACTTCTACACGCCACACATAGGTTCTTGGCTCTCCTGGAATATCAATCGCTTTACTTCCAAGTAATTTCACATCGCCTGTAGGCTCAGATGACACCACCATCTTAGCAGCCAATACTGCGTTAATGGTATTTGCCGCCTGGAATCCCTGAAGATATTCATTCCATCCATCTGGTCTAAAATATCCTTGAACCTCTGTAAGTTGTTCTTTCCAGTTATAATAATCATATCTGTTTATCTTTCTTACTGCCTGAAGAGCAAACTCGTTAATTGCACCTATTGAAAGATTAGGCTGATCAAGTGGTATTTGAGGGATAATCTTTCCATCTGCGGCTAAAGGAACGTATCTTGGAGGCACTTCTTTCCCATAGAAATAAGAGGCCGTCATTAAACTGGCAATAGCCATTGCTGCTGAGAATATACTTAAAGAAATAACTTTTCTATAAATAGAATAAATACCCTGATTTCTTAATATTACATAATCACCATGATTACCCGTAGTATTTGCGTTAAGATCTCTGTTTGATTTTTTTAGCTCTACATTTTGCGCGGTCGTTGGCGACTTGCTTTTAGTTTTTGATTTCTTTTTTTCCGTTGACATAATATTTAACCTTTTAATTACTTGGATGAACCATGATTTGAGATATTTCTATTCCATTGGGGTTTTCAGTCGTTGGCACTTTTACAATTGTTGTTGAAATAAGCACCTTAGATGATTGAACCGGAGCAGCACCTCTATACGTTATTATTGCCGGAACTTCCACGCTCCAGATGAAATAATCACCCACTGGATATTGGTCAACAATCTTAGCTGAACCTGTTGGCGTCAACCACACTTCTAAACTTTTTTCTTTTACATTCTTTAATACTTGAGATACGTTCAGAGCATTTTGGAATGCTGACCACCCATCTGATGTAAAATAAACTGAGTTTTGACCCATCTTCTGATCAACATTATAGAAGTTAAATGAGAAAATATTTTTTAAAGCATCGTTTGTCCAACTTTGAACCTTTTCAGCAGAAATAATCGGATCGCTCGTTGTTTGTATCACGACTGCTTTTTTACCATCCCATGCATAAAAAACTGTAGACGGCTTTGATGACGCAATAAAATAAAAACTCAGAAAACAAACAAAAGTAACTATAATAAGAAAAACATTTAAGCCTATTATATCTAAGTTTTTCTTATAATCACTTCCAATATATTTTTCCAAATATTTATCACGACTATGACTGTCAGTAAATAATGAAAAAAATCTAAAAATAGACAGCATAACCTTATTCTCCCACTTTAGTTGTAAAATCATTCAGGTTAGCACAAAGCTTATCATACTTTGACTCTTCACGTGGATACGCTTTACCTGTCCTTGTATCTATAGGATTGCTGGAACATAATAATCTCCCGTCCTGATAGTTAATTAAAAGTGTTGGCGATGGTGTATTAAAAATACTCCAAAAAATAACAGCCACGCTGAATAAGCAAATACCAAAACAAATTTTACAAAAAAAGAGCATTTTAGGAATCCACGTAATCGCTATACCAACTCTTTTCCCTGCTGTTGTTTCATAGTTATCATCATTTTTAACAACGCCAATATTTCTATATTGTTTAAATGGCAAGTCCTCATAGTTAATATTACCTACACGCTGAGGATTCTTACCTTTATTGGTGGATTTTTCTTTCATAATACCTCTTACTTAAAGACTCTTTCTTACAAGGCCCGCTATCAAGCTATCATATGAACGCTTCATTTCATTATGTGCCTGCTCAAGAAGTGTTTCCACTAACGTGTCTTTTAATGTTGACGATCTATCTTTTTCTTTTTTCAGCTTAAACTCTTTAAGCGCTTCTGCTGAATGCCTCAAGATAGAAGAGAGATGGGTTGCAGCAGCCTCAGTTGCGGCTTTTCCATAAATATAATCTTTTCTTTTTTGTATCTTTTGCTGGTTTTCTTCTTCTTTATATTTTTCCAGCGAGCCATCAGTTGCAATAGTTAAGGCATCTTCACCTGATACATTATCCAGCTTAGCATGTTTTTCAAGATGCTCAACAGGAACACCCACTTCAACAGCTCTTGCCCACTGCATAGGACTTAAAATAATATTAGCTTCATAGAAGAATTTCGCATTTTTCTTTTCTCTTTTAACTAAGCCTATATTTGATAATACAGAAACTATCTTTCTTGTTTCCTCATCATCAAAGCCTATATCTTCTGATACTTGCTGAACATTTTTTTCTTCGTTTGCTTCAACTAAATATTTCCAAACAATACCGTTTAACTCATCCCATTCCATACAAAACCCTCTTATTTTTATATTACCTTTCTCTTATGCCTTAATTTATTGAAATAATCAATTGTAAATCATCAAATAATTAAAAATAAAAAAAGAGGGCTTAGCCCTCTTTTCTAAGTATTTCCTGTATTTATTTATCAAGATACTGTCTTATATAACTCATCAACTCGTCATCTTTATAAGGCTTACTTATATATTCATTAACGCCAAGCGCCTTAGCACGTTTTTGATGCTTTTCAGCAATACGTGATGTAACCATAATAATCGGCACATCTTTAAATCTTTGATGTTCTCTAACATACTGAGCAAATACAAAACCATCTTTTCTTGGCATTTCCACATCCAGAATAATCACATCTGGAGAAACTGTTGCCAACATTTCAATCGCATCTTGTCCATCTATTGCCGTAACATAATCAAAGCCTTCTTTTTGTAATAAACGCACAGCGGCTTTTCTTAATGTTATAGAGTCATCAACAACCATAATCATTTTTTTCGCAGCCATTGTGTTAGAAATATCAATGACATTTTTAACCGGAAGGCTAGACTCATTACCTTCTAATCCATGATAGCGAAGAAGTGTAGTTCTCGCTCTCGCCGGATCAATAATAAATGCAGCAGAACCATTAGGAAGCAATGTTGCACTCACTACACCTGGAACACCAGATAATGTCCTTCCAAGCGGTTTAATAGGTAGTTCATTTACACCGATTAACTCACCTACTAACACTGCTATAGCGCCATCACGATCCTGACACACGATCAAATGCTTATAGGTCGCCATGATTTTAGGATCATGATGAATACCCATAAGATCAGAAAGATATCTAAAGTCTATTTCTTTTTGCTCGCCTTCTATGACCAGCGATATTTTCCCAGCCGCATTTGCTTCAAGAACTTCTTCTTTTGACAACTGCCTTACATCAATAATAACTTCAACAGGAATACCTAGCACTTCTGTCCCTGTAGATACCATCAATGCAGACACGGTAGAAATAGACGTTGGAAGTTGAATCTCAATCTTCATGCCTTTGCCAAAATGAGAGGTTATCTCATATTTTCCACCCATTGCTAAAATGTCATTCCTTACCACATCAAGTCCAACACCTCGTCCAGCATGATGATTGGCAACGTCTACTGTAGAAAAACTTGGCAGACATATCATATCAACAGCCTGCCTGTCATTCATAGGACTCTTAGCATCCCATAAACCTTTCTCTATAGCCTTTTCTCTCACTTTCTCTATATTAACACCAGCACCGTCATCCTCTATAGTGATATAAAGTCTACCGCCTTCCTGCTTAACGTTAATCTCGATAGTGCCTTCTTCTCTCTTACCTCTGGCTTTTCTCACCTCTGGCATTTCTATACCATGCGTTAAGCAATTTCTTAAAGCATGATCAAGCATTGGCCCGATTTTATTTAATACAGAACGGTCAACTTCAATTGAGTCGTTTCTCGTCATCAATCTTGCCTTCTTCCCTAACTCTTGAGCTAGTTTTCTAATCAACTGTTGTGAGATATCAGATTTTGATGAGAAGGGAATAAGCCTTGCCTTACTAAGGTTATTTTGAGTCTCCTCAATTGCTCTTTTTTGAGTAATTAAAACAGCTTGCATTTCTTCAGTAACACGTTTTAACGCCTGATAAATATCAAAGGTATCATTAACACTCTCACTGAATGACTTAACGATCTCATGAATGTCCTGGTATCTATCCAACTCAAGTGAATCCATAGAGTGATCAACGCCAGTCGTCTTAGCATCTTCGATTAAAAGATATTTGGACTGTATTTGGCTATCTGTCTCAAGCTCTAGCTCTCTCAGTTTTTTATTCATAATATTAACTATTTCTTCAAACTCTTTAATATGGATTAAAGATTGATTAATAGAAGTTTCATTTGAAGCATTACCAAGTTTCACTTCATTCATTTCATCTGAAAGCACATTTAAAGTATGAACATCAACTTTTACAAAAGCGTCATCCTTGTTATTTTTAGCTAAAGGCATTGCTATAGCATTATCCGATATATTTTCTTCTTGATTTTCTATAATAGCTACTGCAGCAGATGTTTCATGCATTACTTTATTCTGATTAGCCAATCCAATATTTTCATACCTTTCAATATTGCCTTGGTCTATTTCTTCTATCATTGCTTTAAAGAAATCGAATCTGCTCATAATATTTTTAGCAATAGAAATATCTAAAGGCATTCCAAGCTCAACAGCTTCAAAGCGAATTTTTTCAAGTATAGTTTCCATTTCATGAATTGCTTTTCTTGCCTTGTGCGCACCTGTAATACCTATGGAACCTTTAAGAGTATGAAGACTCCTGCTAAGTTCTATCACCGCATTCTTATCACCCACCACAAGGTTTGCAAGTAGCCCATCAATTTCCGTTGAGATTTCTTCATATTCTTCTTTAAAATCAGGCCAACTATTAGGCTCAAACTCATCGTCTGGTTCTATATCACTGTAAACAGGAGAAACAATCTCTTCTTGACGAGTTGAAATAGCCGTTTCAAAGTTAAAAATAGATGTTTCATAGGTGCCATTTTCAATAGCTAAAATCATTTCTTTTACTTGATCAAATTGCTCAGCTATATCATCAACTATTTCAGAACTATCTCTAATCTCATTAACAACATCCTGCATGGCACTTTCCATTGCGTGGACTTTTGTTCTTATTCTTATTGCCCCTATGAATCCGGCACTGCCTTTGAGCGTATGAAGATCCCTATGAAGCTTAGCAACAGAAGACTCGTCTCCATCTTTTATCTGCTCAATACTCTCACTAATATTAGCTGAAAGCTCTTCCCACTCTTCAAAAAAACCATGTATGAAATGAGGATCGATAGTATCTGCTGGTAAAGCAGAATCAACAACCACTTCAGCAACGTCATCTGAGATGTCCAAATCAAGATCCATGCTTAAATCAAAAGGCGCATTTTTATCTATGTGAGATGAATCCTTAATAAGAGAAGCAGAAATGGGTTCTTCAACCTCATCATTATTAGAGCTTAAAACAACGAACTGTTCATCTTTAAGCTGCTCTGATGTTTCTTCCATATGCGCTATAGAATACTCAATAGCATCAGATTTTACCTCTTCTTGTTTTTCTGCAAATATTTCAGGCTCAAGGTTTTCGGAAACCTGAGCAAAATCTGCAATGGAATACACTGTATCGTCGGTGTTTTTCAGTATTGGCAAATCAACAACATTATCTACTTCTTCTTTATGAGAAATATGACTTTCTGTTTTATTTTCTTCGATAAGCAAATATCCCTTCTCAGATGCTAAATCATCAAAAACAGATCGTATTTCGTTAAAACTGTCAGTATACTGTGGAAGTATTTCTTGAGTTTGTTCAGATATAATCTCATGATATGGAATCAAGGCTGCTTTTTTATCAGAAACTTCTTTTATTAGCCTGTTTAATGACGTTGACAATTCATCCATTTTATTCTGGACAAGATGTATTTTATTTTGATTCATATTCATCCTTATATGTAGTAAACGGCCCGAAAGCCGTTTACTAACACTTATTTGTATAGTTTAGAAAACGCTTCTCTCATTAAATCAAGACTATCTCGCATGTTAACTAAAGAAGATAATATAATATCTAACTGCTTTTCTTTATCAACATCTGAAACAACATTATCAGAAACTTTATTTTCTTCAACTACCTCAACATCATTTTCTTTTTCCTTATCAGCCAGACCATCCTCTTCTGAATAAACATCATCAAACATCTCTGGATCAGGTAATGCCACAGGCTGCGGAAGTTCTATTTCCTGCTCTTGCTCATCAGCATGATCCGGCTCATCAAAACTAATCACTACAGATGAATCTTCTTCTGACAATAACACTTCATCAGCGATATCATCTTCGAAAGGATTAGGCTCATCATCTTCTGGCTCTGATTCTTCTTCAGAATAAACCTCTAAAACCTGGTCAACCATTTTATAAACATCATCGTTAATATCAAGTAGTGAGTCATTTTCAATCACTTTGGTTAAAGCATCAACAATAACTTCTTTTACAACAAGAATGTTTTTAACTTCTTCATATGTTAACTCGATATCATTAACCTCATGACATTTAGCCAGCATTTTATCAGTAATGTTTTCCAAACCTTGATAGTTAACTTCAACTGCGATTTTTCTAACATCATCTAAAGCCGCAACAAACGATTCAGAAACTTTAAGACTATCTTCTATTTCGTAAGCAGACTCTCTCAAAGAATCAATAACAGTATCGATACGAACAAAAAGATCGCCCATTTGAATTATAGATTCTTCTTCCTCATTCTCGTCCTCTGCGTCTCCTAAACCTTCTGAGTTTTCATCAATAGGATCATCTAAAACAGGAAGATAATCTTCTGGTTCTATATGGTCGCCTGATTCTAAAGGATCAACAGTATCAACATCATTTTCTAAAGAGGAGTCAATATTTCTATCATCATTCTCCATTTCCACATGAAGTCTATCTGCCTCATCATCGTTTTGAGCGAATACTGGCATTTCATCAGATTCTTCAGCATCATCTATAAAGCTTGAAAGGTCAGAAAGACTTGTATGCTCTGATGTGATACCAGAACGCACAGCAACAGCTTCCTCAACTGGCTCAGACTCAGATGGCATTTCAAACATGCTTAAACCATCATCAGAATCTTCTTGCTCATCTTCTTCATCTTGAGAGAACATTTCTCTTGCAAACTCTTCCTGCTCAAGAAGATCCTGTATTTCAGTTGGGTCGAAATAAGTTTCACCTGTTGCTTTTAAACCTCTCGCCCATCCAATATAACTTTCTATTGCTTTAATCGAAAGACTTTCAAGCTCCGGTGACCACGGCTTGTACATCCCAAGAATCTGATTAAAACGATACTCTATGTCTTGAGCAAGGTATGCTAAAGGCCACAATCCAACTTGCTTACCACTACCTTTCAGAGTGTGGAAAACACGTCTCATATCTGTTAAAAGATCTCTATCTTCAGGATTAATCCTGATTTCTTCAAGCGTATTATAAAATAAAGACTTAATATCAGATTGATTGTCGTCTGACTCAATCTCATCTAAATAATCAAGGAAATAACAATCAGGATCATGCTTGTCGAACACAATAGTTTGAGGCTGAACAGCCTGCTGCTCTTCCGTCAATACTGGTTTTTCTGGCACTAAATTCGCTTCTTCACTGACTTCATTATCAACTTCTTCGTCATCATTTACAGTCTCAGAAACAACATCAGCCTCCTCCGGTACTTCGACAACAGATGTCTCAGTATGGTCTTCATCCACTTCTTGCGTCTCTACTTCCGAGTTATCCTGCTCATCTTCCATGACAGTAGGCTGCTCTTCTTCAATTGCAGGCTGCGCGGATGACTCCTCAGCAAAAACAGGCAATATAATTTCTTCAGGCCCCTTTTGAGATTCTTTTGGCCCAAACAAACCATCAAGACTCATAAGCTCCGGCTCTTCTAAGCCTTCCTCTACTCTTTCATCTTTCTCATCGTCAATGATAAACTCTGGCTCTGGCTCTGGCTCTGGCTCTGGCTCTGGCTCTGGCTCTGGCTCTGGCTCTGGCTCTGGCTCTGGCTCTGGCTCTGGCTGAGATTGTTCTACTCTTTCCTGAACATCAAGAGAATCTTCAACAATATTACTTTCTTCTTTCTCAACGTTAAAGTTAAAGTCCGGCACCTCTTTAGATACAACTAAATCTTTTCCGAACAGAAGTTTAACAGCCGGGATAAGCATTACCACTGCATCTTTATCATCTTTTTCCAAAGAGTTAAAGAACAAGCTTAACCCACTTACGCCTACAGTAATAGCCTCTCTTTCTTCATCAGAAATAGAACCTTTATCTGCTATACCTGCTGATATCTTTCTGATCGCGCTTAGCACATTCACTGCAGCGGCTTCTTTTATGATCGTTAAAGCACCTATAGCCATTCTTGCTGGCGCTTCTATTTTTTCTATGTCTTCAATCTTAGCTTCTTCACCACGGAAGATTTCATCCAAAATGGATTCAATTTGTTCGAAATCTTTTTTTATCTCAGTAATAGTTGCAAGTCTTGCCTCTTTATTAAGATTCCTTTGCGTCTCTTCATCCCATGTAAATACTGGCAGTTTAGAAATCTCATCGTATTTTTCAGCAATAGCCAACTCTACTTTCTCAGCTTGAAGCTCCGCTTTTTTATCGAAAGATTCTGAGACATAGCCTTTTTTCTCAATATATTTATCAAGCATAATAATTAAAGTCGCAACTTCTCTTCCTAATACTGAGTTAATTTTATCTTTGCTTGGATTTTGTCTGTATTTATTAAACAACACATATAATGTTTTTAAGAAGGCATTCGCACTTTTGCTTTCCGGGAAAATTTCTTTTTTTACCAACAGCACTTTAATAGCAGCCAGTAAATCTTTCTTATCTCCATCTGAAGACATATGAGAAACCAGAGATTCTTTAATACCATGAACTGCTCTTTTTATATCAACAATATTTTGACCGAATATTTCCATTTTCTCTTGATTTTCAGCAGACATAACCTTTTTTACATCTGACAAGAATCTTGGAATATCGAAACGCTGATAAACCTCGGCAATAGTATTATCCTTTAATGAAAGCTCTTGTGCTTTTTCGCTTAATAAGCGCAACATAATCTTCTTAAGATCTTCTATTTCTATGCTGTGTTTATCATCACTTTTACCAAAGTTTCTGATTTCAAAGTTCGCCTTATTAAGAATCTCAGCCAAATCACTTTTATTATCAAGCTCAGCATTAGGATCACGAAGGGCAAGCACAAGCCTTCCTTTAAGAGCAAGGAAATACTTCTGGTAACTTGCAACATGCTTCAAACGATAAAGAGAATCAATATCGTCTATCATTTTTCTTAATGCCACAATAGCATCATCTTTGCTTTCTGTTTTTATCCATCTGTTAGACTCAATCTCAAATCTTGCTTTCACCTCATCAGCAACATTCTCAAGATCAACAGGATCAACTTTTCTGAAAAGAACATCATTAAAGTTAGCATAAGGAGCAAATATACGATTAACGCTTACATCTTTCTCGCCAAGGATTTTATTCATTTCACTCCAAACAGGCCATAAAGAAACATAGCTTACATTTTTAGCCTCTTCAGCATCTTTCTCAGAAAGAAGATTAAGATGATCCATCAATGCTTTCGTGGCATTACGCGAAACTTTAATTGCCTGATAGTAAAGATTGTCATTAGAAATTTCATCTTTCTTTATGACCTGTAGAAGTGTAGCAAGCGTATTAGCAAAGTCATGCTCTCCCCACGCTTGAATCATATTCAATCCACTTACAACCTTTAAAGCTTCAGGAACACTGGTAAATGAATTTACATCTATTTTGGAATCCAACAGATCGCCCAACTGCTGATGAATGGTCTTTAAGTTTACGCTCAATACCTTATTTAATGTTTTTAGTAATGCTATATTAAAATTGCTCATATTTCTCTCTCGTTTGAGTTATTGTCCCTTCTTGTCAAAACTAACAAGAATATTAAAAAAGACAAGACTAATGCCGCTTATATTTTATTTGGTCTGTCTTCTTCTTAAGATTCCACTTATCTTACTATCAGCTTTATTAATGTTTGACACTAAATCATTATTAGCCAACTCTTGTTTTTCATATCTTTCATTTACCTGTGTAATTTCATATAAGACATCCGTAAGCTGAGCCAGCTCTTTCTCAGATCCCTTATACACTTCTAATATGCGGCTTTGAAGTCTTTCAAGTATCATATTAATCTCTTTTAAAGACTCACCAGCAACTTCTGCAGAAATAGAACTCTCCACAACCTCGGCTGAGCTACTTTCCATTTTAGATACTGTTTGTTTAGCATCGCCTACAATATCTTCTACGATCTTATCTATTGTTTTCGCGGCATTATTCGCGCCTTCGGCAAGTTTTTCTATTTCATTAGACACGACAAGGAATTTTCTACCAGCTTCTCCAGCTTCTGTTGCCTCTATTGCAGCGTTAATAGCAATAACCTGAATTTTACTAGCAATACTCCTGATACTGTCGGTCATACCGCCAATACCCTGTGTAGACTCACTCAACTTTTTAACCCTTTTAGAAGCCGCCTGAATCGCATCTCTCGTCGTGTTCATTTTGGCAATAGTGTCCTGAATCTTCAAAGCTCCAGCCTTAGAGTTGTGTATATTCTCTTCAAATTCAATTCGAACATCATCAGCAACTCTTTTAGTATTAGTAGCATTACTTATAACACTCTCTACCTGATTTGCAATTTTTTCTACTTTTCTTTTATCACCATCAGATCCTTCTTTTAACCTATCTGCTAACTGTTTAGATTCACGCATAAGCGCATGGCTACCACCTATCTCTACTGTTAGCTCTTCATTCTCAAAAATAACGTTTGATGCGAAACGTCTAATTCTATCAAGAATCTTACTCAATGCCTGATTGTTATAAGGCATGGTCATATTATTAAGATATTCTTTGTTGATAGCGTTCTCAACAAATAACGACTCAACAGCATCACTCAAAGATTTCAGTGTTTCTCTGTATCGTTTGGTTCTTGAAGAATCCGTTCCAACAACAGCATCATCATCTGACAATCTAACTACAGCCAGAAATGCAAATAAAGAAATAGCAACAAAAATAATCGCGAAATATAACCAAACATTAATATCACCCGCATCACTTTTCAAAATGTAGTTCAGGCTATCGTATGCACTGTTTAGCTTATCTGATACTGTATCTATTTGAGATTTAAACTTCACAGCATTAATCTTAGAAGGTAATAAATCAATAACCCTTACCGCATTATCATTAAGCTCCTGCACATAATTAAATAATAAATCTGTATCTTTACTTGCCTTTCCTGAATTGTTTAATCTTGCCACATCTCCGGGTAATGCGCTTATCTCTTTTGTATAAAGCGCAATCACTTGCACTATCTGGTTTTGATTCGTCAGATAGTCTGAGTTTAGCATGTCTTTTGTGCTGCCTAAGTTGACCACTCTATCACTCGAAAGATCCTGATATGTCTTAGCCAGAACAGACTGCACACTTGTTCCATTAATCGCAGGATTAGCAGATAACAACCTTATCTGGTTCAACACTCTGTTTAAGGATGTATTGTATTTATCAGAAGCATCATTTAATGCAATAATATCTTCTTTTTCATTAAGAATATAGCTAATGTTATTAGATATTTCATTAACAGAATCTTTAAACATATTAAGCTGATTAGAAATCGTATCTTTCGGCGCTGGAACATTAATCCCCGCTAGCGTCTTACCACCTTTTAACAAAAGATTCAATTGCTCACTGACTCTATCCTGAGAAGCTGCAAGAGATTTAAATGCATTTGGATTTCCATCAATGGCTGAGGAACTCGCCCTCAGCATATTCTGACTTAAATAAGCAACATTCGTGGTGATATTTTTCTCATTGTAATTTCCATCAATGTCATCAATGTATTTATATATCGAAGCACCACTTGCTACAATACACAGCACAGCCAAAACCTTGAGAACCATTTTCTTAGTAGAGTTTTCCGGCCTTACTTTTGTTGTTTTATTCGCTGCTCTCATTATTTATCTCTCTTTATTTCTGTGGATTCTTCAAGCTGAAAACTTTCAACTCTTTATTTAACACATCAGTTTCTTTGTTAAGATCGGAAATTTTACGCGACATTTCATTATTTCCCTTTGAAATACCATCACTTAAATCAATAACGTAGTTCATTGATGATGTAATCTTCTCATATTGTTCTTTTTGGAACTGGTATTTCTCATCAATCCTTTTAATAGAATCACCCAAGTGTCCTGAAAGCTCATCAAGAACAGCAAAAGAGTTATCCACGATTGTTGTTAAACGTGTCCCTTCATCGATTTCATCAATAGAGGACTTAATAGATCCATTCATTGCTGTAATCTGCTGCAGCGTCGTATCAATAAGTGCGTTAATACGTTTAGAGTTTTCACTAAAGAATGTCGCCATTTCTTTAACACCATCAGCAATAAAGCTGAATCCTTGACCTGCATCCCCAGCTTTAGCTGCTTGAACTTTAGCATGAATAGCCAACACATCCATTCTTTCAGAAAGATTCATAAGGTTAGCCGCTATCTCAGATATCTCATTCGTTGATGTCCAAAGATTACTAGATCTAAGCTGAGCATCTTTAATCTTTGTATTAATCTCAGAAATACTCTTTTGAGCTGTTTCAATCGCATCTGTTCCACGAATGATAGATGTAACTGACTTATTGGAAATATCATGCGACGTTTTTAACATTCTATCAAGTTCCTGAAGTATGCTATTTATCTCAATAAAGAATGTCACTGTCTCATTTATTTTACCATTTTGCTCTTTATACTTCGCTCTGACGCTTTCGTTTATTTCTACCTGTTCTTTTGCCGTGATGCCAACTTTTTCTATCGTCAACAAGTTATTTCTTATGATATCAGCAACTTTACTAAGTGTTGTATTGATAGAGTCAGACAGCGACATCAATCTGCCTTCACTTAATCTAACCTTATGTCCAAGATTACCCTGACTTACTACGCTTAAATCTTCTATTATCTTGGAAATACTGTCGTTAATCATTGCTCGCTCTTGCTTAAGCGCAAGGAAACTTTTCTGATTTTCTCTCGTATTTATCGTCATTAATAAGCAAATAAAAGATGCAAATAATACAGCAAACACCCATACCAGATTCTCATAAAGGGATAATGAACGCTCATAGTTTAATAGTGATGTTTTGACACCCTCAATAATACCATTACTGTTAGTAGCTATAATCTTATTATTCGCCTCTATCATTTTACTCATATTATTAAGGTTTTGAGCGATATCAATAATCATTGGCGATATAGCCTGATAGTTATTAAAACTACGTGTTAACTGATCGGCAATTTCTTTAGACTGAAGAGTCCCAAGAGAGCTATTCCCTTTTAATAAAGCATTGTAAGCAAGTGGCAATACCTTATTATCATTCCATATTTGCGCAACAATTGTTTGATAGTTGGCATTAGGAGACTTCAGAGCAATCATATTTTTATCCATTCTCTGAAGAAGTGTGATTATCTGACTCAAATAAACAACTTGCTTTTGATTAGCATTAGATGACGCATTTGACATGTTATTTAAGGCTGAAAGCGCATCAGCAGTCACAGCAGTCATGGCACTACTTACATTATCAAGGTTTTTATTAGTTTTGGTAATGGCTTCTTGAGAAGATAGGATGTTATCAAGACTTTGTTTTACCTTGCTCCAATAATCAGTTAATCCCTTCAAGGAGGAATCACTTAACTTATCACCACCTGCAATATAGTTTATATCTTTATCAATAAGAACATACAGTGATTTTAACTGAGAGAAGCTGCTCGCATCATTTGTAACAAAATGCTTTAGTTCTGATTTAGATTGCCCAACTAAAAAGTTTAACTCATTAGCTGCATCTTTAGACACTTGAAGGTCAATCGCATTATTGTGATTATACCAGATGCTTCCAAACAATAAGCCACCTGAAACCACAAGACCTAAAGAGGCGAGAATGTATTGCGTCGATTTTTTAAGTCTTCCTATTATTGGAAGCTTTTTAACTTTTATACTGTCATCAAACGCTTTTTCGTCATATACAAGATTGTCAAACCCTGTATTATATTCACTATTTTCAGTATTTCCCATGCTATGTTGGTTCGAATCTATCCACGTATTCGCTGATAATCCTGAACTATTTCTTGAAGTTTTCATATATTATATTTCCACTTTATTATCGTATTATTAAAGATGATGAGTATTTATTTAAGTCTAAAGGCATCCATCACCTCTTTAGATGTAATCAGGCCTTCTATATCAAGCTCATTCCAGCGACTGCCTTTCTCGTCTTGCCATACCTGTTTTACCCACTTATTCTTACTCTCTGACTCAACCACTTTAAGTTTTTTATCATTTGTCATTCTTTCAATATGAGGCCATAATAATGCAAGATTTAAGTTATGCTTCTTGCTTAATAATATCGCATGAGCACTCTGAGTATTTGACGCCTTGCCTAAAAGAAAATGTTTCATATCAACAACTGTTCCTACCGTCCCTTTGAAGTTGGCTATACCCACAACCCAAGGCTGAATCATCCCAATATGTGAAACCACTGGCAGGACAGATGTTTCTTTAATGTCTTTTATTCTCATAAGCCATTGAGAATCACGACTAAGCTTTAATAATAAAAATCCCTGGATATCTGAAGAAGGCAGGTTATTCAAATCTTTCGTTAACTGTTCCTGGAAAACGATTAGAGACTTATTTTCAGTTTCTGTATTCTTTTTATTATTTTCTTTTAAAACGCTGTTAAACGTAAAAGGAACCAAATCATCACTCATATTCGCCTCTTATTATTTTCTAACCCGACTTTTTAATAATCTCTTTGCCGCGTTTATTATAATATCCCTGTTAATAGGTTTTACTAAATAAATATTTACGCCTTGCTCTTTAGCCCAAATTTTATCATAAGTATCATTTCTATCACTACACATAATAACAGGAACATGCTCAAGTGTCTTTATTCCTCTTATGCGCCTTACCGCCTCATAACCGCTCAAAGGATAAGTTAGAGCATCAAGAATGATCAGGTGAATCTTTTCATTTTCACACTTCTCAACGCCTTCTAATGCATCCTTAGCATAATAAGTCGTTAACCCCTCATCCTTAAAGAAATGGTAAACACTCTCTATTTTTTCATCCGGGGAATCAATAATCAATACTTTTATCTTATCTCTCTTTGACTTCATTCGGCGGGAGTCTCCTCTTCAAGAACAGGCAGATGTTTCTGAATAACATCATACAGTGCTTGCTTCTTAAATGGTTTTGTAATGTAATCATCACAACCAAGCATCTGACCTTTGGTTTTATCAAAAGGACCATCATTAGAAGAAACCATGATAACAATGGTATCCTTAAATTTCTCATTCGCTCTTATCATTTGAAGTGCTATCCATCCATCTATCCTTGACATCATAATATCCAACAGAATAACATCAGGTTTTTCAGGCAATCCTGCTATAAGTGCAGCCATTAAATCATAACCGTCCATCACAGGCTCCGCTCTATAGCCCGCCTCTTCCAAAAATCTGATACCTGTATCCCTGATAATCTTAGCATCATCAACAACTAATATAAAAGTATCTTTTATACGTTTCGGTTGTCTGGTCTTAATCATTTTTATTCCTTTATTAAAGTAGTTTTTATTTACAATATACTTTCTATTTTAAATTACAAATTTAAACGTTGATTTGAACACAAAACAAACTGATTTTAACCCGTCTGCCTAATGAAAATCTCACTCCTATTGAATATCTGAAAAACAAAACATAATCAATGGACTATTTAAATTATATTATGTAAAGCTTAAAAATTATTGATTTTGCAAAGATTAACGAGTATTAATTCCCTAACAAATCTACCTTACTACTTCCGCCTAAGAAGTGGTTTTCTTTTTTTATTTATACCTGGAGGCCAATATCATATGGAAAGCATTGATGTATCTGCTACACCCCTAAAGGACTGGAATAGTAGCCCGGAATGGAAATCAATGGATTCAACAACTAAAGGCTTATTCTCGCAGCTTCTTTTGGTCGCGTCATTTAACAAGCCAGCAGGCTATCTTCCTGACGATGATAAATTGTGGAGAAAATGGTTAAATATTCCTTCTTCTACCATAGATGATGAAGACTATGATAACTATCAGCCAGATGAAAAAGAAATAGCAAAAACAATCAAAAAATACTTCGACAACAACAAAACTTCTGGTATTTCCGCATCTATGTTAGATGCGCTTGAATCTATATGGGAAGCAGAACATTCCACACAGCAAAAAAGAAATGCCCGTCTCTCCTATGACTCATGGATTAACTATCTATGGATATATCAGTGGAAACCCACATTGATAAACGCTCTGGTTAAAATAGACGTTAAAGTTCGTATGCGGTTCGAAGAGTTTGAAGGATACGAAGGATACTTCTTTCCTATAGCTTACAGTATGGCAAATATGGGTTCATCCAACCTTCAAGTCGTCGCTAAAGAGAAGAAGAAAACTACACGTAAAAAAGGTAAGAAAACCGTATTGCCACTTCCTAATATTTTAGAAGCTGATTCGCTTGATTTTAATGATATAGGATATGACGGCATCTTATGGATTAATACTGACAGTTCACCATTGACCGATTTAGCAAAAGTAATGAGAGTCTGGAGAACACCTATCACGTCTGAAAATAGACAAAGTATTTGGACTGTAGGCGTATCACAGTTGGAAAGTTCTATCTCTAACCACCCTAAAGCAAAACGCTTCCTCGGACTCATGGTTAAAACGCATGGAGAAGCAAAAGTCTTTAAAACGATTGCTGATATGTCGAGAAGCTTAAATGGGGCATATGATCCATACGCCCTATTTACTAAAATTATTACCAGTTATGAACAAGGCACTGTAGGGGAACAGAAAGCAAGAGCACAACGTGCGACAGTATCACTTTAATTTTCAATTGCCTTGCCCCACATGATATAAATATTTATTAGTTATTAAAAATGGAATATACGATGACCACAGAAGAAATACAAAAGTTACGCGACACAAAAACAACATTTAATTGGGAGCAATGGGATCTCGCTAATCCTCTTGAAGATCAAGAATGGTCCTTATTAGCTTGCCCAAAATGCTATAATTCCGAATCAGATCCTATGACTATTCTGGCAAATAAAAACACCGGAGATTTCCATTGTGAAAAATGTGGTCATTTAGGAAATGCTAAGTTTGCTCCAAATAAGTTTAAAGGTAAACTTAACTTCAAAAATCAATGGTGGAAATCCCCACTCACGCCAACTATGATAAAATGGTTTGAGCGCAACTATATCTCTAAAGATACTTTAGAAACACTCGACATCTCTGTTGTTAATAAGAAGTATTTTTCTAAAAGTAATACAATGGGATTCTCTGTTGCTATACCGTGCAGGCTCAATTCTGATGGCGATGTTCAGGACGTTCACCATATCAGGATCGATCCAAAAGGCGGCTTTACTAATGATATGATGACAACAGTTGGTGCAAAAACCATCCCTATTGGAATGGACAAAATAAGCTACGATCATGTTATTGTTGTTGACAATATTAAAGACTACTTCTCGTTTATAGAAAGTGGTATGACTTCCGTTATTTGTCTGCCTAATAACTTAGATCCACTTTCACCACAGACAGACACATGGGATTTTCTTCAAAATATTGAAACCCAAATGAAACAGGTTAAAAAGTTTACGTTCGCTTTTCCGAACAGTGAGCGTGGATTTGCAATAGAAGAAGAAATATCTCGCCGTTTTGGTAAAGACAGAGGGTTTAGAGTAAGATGGCAACGTGATGTGGATGACATTCTTGAACCTTCTGCTTATGACGTATTTTACGAATATGGCGAAGGCGCTCTCGAAGATGAAATAAGTGAAGCACAACCATTCCCTATAAAAGGCATTTACGAACTTAATGATGTAGAGGACCGCATTGATGCCGCCTATGAGTATGGCCTTAAGCGAGGTGTCTCAACAGGCTTCCCTACGCTTGATACTAATTATACTGTAGAGTTAAGTCAGTGGACATTAGTTACAGGTATCCCTGGCAGCGGTAAGTCTAACTTCCTTGATGGTTTATTGGTCAACTTATCCAAACTTCATGGATGGAAACATGTTATTTTCTCACCAGAAAACCAACCTATTGATCGTTATTATGCTTCTTTGATAGAGAAAACCGTTGGCAAAGCCTTTAGCAAAACCAGTGATCCCTCTAAACGTATGACACCAGAAGAACTCAGCGAAGGTAAAGCTTTTGTTAATAAATACTTCAAAGTCATGCTGCCTGACGAAGAAGAAGGCAACTGGAGTGTAGAAGGTATTCTTGAGTTAGCTAAGGCTGCTGTTTATCGTCATGGCATCAAAGGCATTGTTATTGACCCGTGGAACGAAGTTGAACATAAACGCCCAGCAGGTATGCAGGAAACTGATTATATTTCTTATATGTTAACTAAAATAAGGCGTTTTGCTAAAACACATAATGTGCATGTCTGGATCGTTGCTCACCCAACAAAAATGACTAAAGGTGCTGATGGAAAATACCCTGTTCCAACACCTTATGATGTTGCTGGTGGCGCTAACTGGAGAAACAAAGCCGATAACGCTCTGACTGTTCATCGTAACGTTGGTCAGATAGATGAAGACATTATTGATGTTCATGTTCAAAAGATCCGCTTTAAAGAAATCGGACGTGTTGGTATGGTTAGCCTGCGTGGAGACATCACTTGTGGCTGCTACTATGATGATATTGATCAGCATAAGCGTGCTATGTCTTTAGCTTCACCAACACCATTAAGCTCTAAAGAAATTAGAATAAAAGCACCATTAAATACAGCGACTACTAAAATGGGATTCACTGAAGCAACCCCTTCTCTTTTCCATGATCCTGAAGAGGTCTTTAATAGCCTATAAGAACTAAAAGCAGGACTGTAATAGCCTGCTTTTTTATTTTTATTTGAATTTCTATTTAAATTATCTCTATAATCCAATCTACCATCAAAATAAAGGAAAACACTATGAACAAAATATTATTAAACGTTTTACTGGCAAGCTCATTATGCTCTGTATCTTTAACAGCACTTGCTACAGAAGAATACAACCTTGACTTTAGTGTCTATAAAAGTGCCGGAGGCGAACCTGAGTTGCTCAATGAAGTTAATACGCTAATTAAAGCTGATGAGAATGCTAATCCAATGGTTTCATCTCTTCACTTTAAAAATCAGGACTCTTCAAAATCCTATGAACTTCAAAGCTATCTTGAGAAAGGAATAGGCAAAAATTATCCTTATTTATTTAAGTTCAAATCAGAAAAAACATCATTACGTGGCATTGAACAATTCATTCTATCAGAAAAAGTGCTACTTAAACCTAATGAAATTACCACTATTGAAAAAAGCCCATACACGGTTAAAATAAAAATTTCCCCTCTTACTAAATAAGAACCATAAAAAAGACCTCAGAAGAGGTCTTTTTATTTTATACTTTTTACAGTCCTTTCTTACTCATCTTTATTAACATACATAGTATAATGAATCGGTAATAACGTATATAAACCTTTAGCCATTGCCCAATCTGCTAATCTTCTTGGCGGTATTTCCTGACCTTCACCTACTTTAAGCGCCTGCTTCAATGTTTCATATGTCCAAATGCTGTTGAACGCATTTTTTCTTGAACGCATATATTCACGTGGAGATGCCACATCAGCACTACCTTGCTCCCACTCTACAACGTGTGTTGAACAGAATGGAATATACATGTATTTACCTTTTGCTGAGGTTTCAAAGGCCACAATTTCTTTATGTTCACACTTCATCTCAGCGCCCATTGGATGACAGCAACGCTGCGTTAACACCCATTGGCGATAATCCTCATCACTTCCAAGCTGAGCCATAACACGCTCATTTCTATAGAAACCATCCTTGCGAAGTATAGATTCAGCCTCACTATACATTTTTTGCTTCTTACGCATTTCTTTGATTTCAGCCGTAGTCATACGCTCGCCTTCTTTTTTCAAGTCTTCAGTAGGATCAATCGTACTAATGTCTTGAATATTCGAATCTGGATCGGCAAGCTGAATCTCAACATAGACCAATGCATCCTGATATTGTGTCTGATTCAAAATATTTATTGCATCAGCATTATCACCATTTTCCCCAAAAAACTGCGCCATCTGCCCTTCCCTCTTAGGACTTGGACGCTCTATTTTAGCAATAAACTCAGTTATTTTAGGCGGCTTGCCATGCTCTTTCATTAAAGCACCATTACTGGTTTTAACTCCCCATATTGAAACTTTTACAGGAAGCCCCTGAAACTGTGTCAGGTGTAAGGCTGTAATTACGTCAGCATCCCTACCATTTTCTCCAAATATCTGTGCCGTAAGACCTTCTCTTTTTGTTTTAGAACGGTTTATAATCCCACCAAAGCTACCAATGATATCACCGACCTCATGACCCTCCAAAAGGCTTTTCTTTTTCATTGTGTTGGCTGGTTGAGAGTTATCAGTTTTATGCTCAAACATATTTTCTCCATACCTTATGTGTTTTAAAAACAGTATAGTTAAACCACCTAAAAAATAGCAATTTATTTTTTAATAAAAAGCCATTAAAAATGGAAAAGCTCCGTTTTCATGTTATACTTATACAATCAGATTATTTTACAGTTATCATTATTTAGAGGACATTATGGAAGACAACATAAAAAGAATTATTATTGTCGATAGCAGTGCTATTCTTCACAGATACTACCACGGATATTCAAAATTACAAAGTATTTATAAAGGCGATAAAATAGATGTTGGAGCGCTTAATGGCTATGCAAGTTATATCTATCGTCTTAAACAAGAGTTTAGACATGATCATATTATTCATGTTCTTGACCCCGAAGGCGGCTCAGCATTCAGACAGGCCCTTTTGCCAACCTATAAAGCACATCGTCCTGATAAGGAAGAAAGCTTTACTATTCAAAAAAATCTACTTACGACTGTTCTTGATGGATTTGAACAACCCTGGATTCAAGTTGATGGTGTAGAGAGTGATGACATTATTTCCTCTTATGCTGAACAGTATGGTAAAGATTGCTATGTGCTCATTGCTGGACAAGATAAAGATTTATTTCAGTGTATCTTTGACGAACACCCCGAAGGTCCCGGATTGGTTATGATGGCTTCTCTCGTAAAAGATAAACAAGGCCATAATATTCATGAACTTCGCAATGAAAAATATGTAAAGGATAAACTTGGGGTTCATCCATATCAAGTAGCTGACTTCTTAGCACTTAAAGGCGATGGCTCTGACAGTATTAAAGGCATACCGGGCATTGGTGATAAAAAAGCCGCAGACCTACTTAGCACCTATCATGATATCGAAAATATTATGATGAACGCGAACGAAATAAAAGGAAAAGTAGGCGACAGTATCCGCGCAGGTTTAGCAGATATGCCATTAATGAAGCAGCTTACAAGAACATTGACAGGCCTTGAACTTCCTTTAATTGAAGATATCATTCCCGTTCAAAACACACAGCTAAGTTTATTTGTGAGAAATTTAGTTCATGCTGAACCTTATTGGGCAAATAACTTAGATGAGATGGTTAATCCCGCACCCAACTTTAGCAGTCGTCCAAAATATAGCGTTTAACACATCAAATAATGCCTTTCGGGGCATTATTTTTTTTGCTATTCCTCACTTTAAATTTTATGGTTTAATATATAAATAGCCGTGATAGTGCTTATTGACAGTCGTCAGAACTATGGTTAATTTAGTATTTTAAGAAACAAATAGATAGCAATAATAACAGGAGACACGAGTGTTGGATTATTCACATGAATAATAGCTATCCCCGCTTTATAAAAGCGAACTCGTAGTAAAATATATGACTAAAAAACTTTGGATATTCGAAAAACCTATGGTCGCTAAAAATGTAGCGCAACAGCTTCCCGGCCCTCATAAATCTAATAAGGGTTATATTGAAACGGGAGACGGTATTGTTACATGGGCTGTAGGTCATTTGCTTGAACAATGCTACCCTGAAGATTACGATCCTGCTCTTAAAAAATGGAGTTTTGATACACTCCCTATTATGCCTGATAAGTGGAAACTTAAGCCAACTCCTTCTAAAAGAGAACAGGTAGACATAATAAAACGATTAATTAAAGATTGTGATGTTGTAGTAAATGGTGGAGATGAAGGCCGAGAAGGACAACTTCTTGTTGATGAACTTCTTTATAACTTCGGCTGGAAAAAGAAAACATTGCGCTATCTTTGTGCTGAAGTTACACCTAATGCTATTAAAAAAGCCGTTGCCAATCTTCAGCCTAACGAGAAGTTCTTTTATCTCTACATGGCTGCCCTTATGAGAAGCCGTGCTGATTGGCTTATCGGTATTAATGCTACACGTGCCTTTACTCTTAAAGCCCAAGAAATTGGTTATAATGGCGTTATTTCAGTTGGACGTGTACAGACACCAACCGTTGCTCTAGTTGTAAAAAGAGACCTCGAAATCGAGAATTTTGTGCCTCAAGAGTATTGGGCGCTCTCTGCTAAGTTTGCGGACCCTAATCAACCTGCCATTCCTTTCTGGACAAGATGGCTTCCACCAGGCTTAAGTCTTGAACAAGCACTTAAGCAATCAAAGGTAGATGATACGGGTGAGCAAGACGAAGAGGAAGATGATGAAGATGCTACATCAGCATCAAACGCAAGACCCGCATGGCTTGATTCCAGCAATCGTATTATCGATAAGCAGATAGCACACGACATCATTGAAAAAGTGAAGAAAGCAGCTAAAGGCCATGTTTCTCTTTATCTTAAAAAACCTGCTGAAGAGCTTGCTCCACTTCCATTTGAGTTAACCAACTTACAGGCGTATGTGAGCAGTAAGCATGGCTTATCTTTAGAAGATGTTATGAAAGCATGTCAGTCTCTTTATGAAAAGGGTTATACCACTTACCCAAGAACTGACTGTGAATATCTGCCGGAAGCTCAGCATGATGACGCTCCTCAAATTTTAGCAGCGCTACATAAATGCACACCTCGTTTAGAAGGCATAGTAGATGGCGCAAACGCCTCTATAAAAGGACGTGCTTTTAATAACGCTAAGATTGGCGAGCACCATGCTATAATACCAACTTATCAGACGCCTAACTTCGCATCATTAGATGATGTTGAGCAAAAAACTTATAACGTGATTGCTGATCGCTATATCGCACAATTCTATCCAAACTGTAAAGTTGATAAGACTAAGATTGAAATCACGATTGCCGAAGAGCGTTTTGCTACAAGTGGACGCGTTGTGAAAGATTTAGGCTGGCGTGTGATTTATCAGGGGGATACTACCGCTGGTCAGGAAGATACTTTACCTGTTCTTAATCAAGGTGATAATGTTGAGCTTAAAGACACTAAAATTGAAAACAAGTTTACATCTCCTCCCCCATATTACGATCAGTCTTCATTAATTAAGGCAATGAAAAACATTTATCTGACTGTTTCCGATCCGGCTGAAAGAAAAAAACTTAAAGCATTGGACGGTATAGGTCGTTCTGCAACAAGAACGGGTATTATCGGAAACCTATTCAGCAAAAACTTGCTGGCTAAACAAGGTAAAAAAGTGATTTCCACTCCTGCAGCCAGAGTGCTTGTAAAATATGTTCCTAAGCAGATGATTGAACCTCAAACTACTGCTCAGTGGGAAACATATCTTGACAGCGTTGCTGTTGGGCAGATACAAGGTGAGAAGTTTGAAGAGAAACAAAGACAAGTAACCGCATGGATTGTGGATTACATTAATAAGCTTCAGCTTACTGGACTAGAAGGGGCATCTGCACCTGCCAAGAAAAGCTATTCTGGCGCTAAGTCTTCTTCAGCCAAAACCGGATCGCGCTCAACACCTGCTAAGAAAACTGGTGCAGCCGCAGGAAAAGGTAAAACTTGCCCTAAATGTGGTAAAGGGACTATGGTTGAACGCGCTATTAAGAATGGGCCTAAAGCCGGAACCAAATTCTTAGGATGCACCAACTATCCAGCCTGTAATCATTCAGAATGGCCTAAGTAAAAAAGTAAAGCCACCGCCTGGTGGCTTTTTTATTGTCATCGATTTCTTTTTGCTGTAAAATAGAAAAAAAACAATGAGGACATACTATGTTTTATATTATCGCCATTCTGCTTATTATTGGATTTACCTATGCGTGCTGCTATAAAGGCAAGGCTATTGGAACTGTTCCTCTTGGCACCGTTGAAAGTTTTAGTTATAGTCAAAGCTTTTTCATTACTTATACGCATATCAAAACGGATAGGCATACCATCTTACTTGCGCATAAGATGACAAATATTGCAGAGGGCGATATGCTTTTAATGAAGCGATTCCAGTTTAAAAAGATGCTGGCAAACCAAAGTCGCAAATCATCTGAATACTGTATTGATGCCATTAATTTGCTTGATTCTATTCCTGATTTTATTGCGAACACTCATCCTGATAAAGTTAATACGTTTACTAAGGAACAGCAAAATGATGTCAGACTTAAAAAATAAGCTTTTGATTTTAAGAATGGATTTAAGATCTAAGAGAATTATTAATATGAATCGTAAATATTGGAATTGCCATCAAAAAGGAATTAAACAAGCAAAAAATAAAGGATATTCTTCATATCTTAAACATTTTACTTTTGAAAGAAACTATAAACTCATTAAACTTCTTTCCAGCTCTATTCATATACAAAATATAAAAGGCTCCTAAGAGCCTTTTTCTTTACATTTTATAACGTGTTCTATTTTTAGTTTCAAGTCCAGCTTGTGCTTTTGAGTATGCTTCAAAAGTTTTGTGATATTCATTAGGCACACCATCCTCAAGGACTTCCTCTATGAGCCTTAACTTCCTGAGCGTAACACCTGTTCCTTTTATACCGCTTCCTTTGAGCAATTCGATGAATTCTTCATCAGGTAATATTTGATCCTTCTTAAAATCAAAGCCAAACTCGCTTTCCCTTTTCATCATGTTTTTGTAGAACGCATGTTCAAATGCTTTAGGATTAGCATCCTGAATATCCAGCATTACTAAAATATCTTTAAAAGTGTTTTCATTGTGCATGTTAGGCGTACAGACACCATCTTCTGTTTCATGAGTCGCTGCTGCCAAATAATCATTACTGTAGAGCCTTGTTCCTGAAACCTCAAGACCTACCCAATCAGGAAACACAACATCCTGACTTTCACTTTTCAACTCAATCTCAGCTAAAACTATCCCATCCAAACCAGTGCCTTTAAACTCATCTATTTCCCATTTAGTTCCATCTTTATTTAAAATAATGTTTCTGTCTTTCTCGATTCTTACACCATTACTTTTTTCCCATAAATCTCTTGCTGATTCCATATCCATAGGAATATTATACTCAGCACCTGAAATTCCCTCTTTAGGGCCTTTAATAGTAATCTCAGCACGTTCGTCATTGATAATTCTTAGCCTTGTTAACCAGCCATCGTTTTGGCGAGAAACATAAACTTGTTTTAAGCTTTCAGTATGACTAACGTCTTTTTTCCAGCTATCATCTAAAACTAAAAATTTTCTTTCGATTTCTTGAGTTTCATTACCTGACATAGTATTCCTTATTTAAGTTGTGGCTTTTTGTAAGGAGCTTCTTCATTATTTTCAGCTCCACCGAGTTGAGTATAGCTTTCTAATAAATCCCCATAACTATCTTCAGACATTCCATAATCATCATAATCAGTGAAGGATTTATTATTCTTTTTTTCCTCTAACGCCTTCTCAAGTTTGCCATTCCCCAGCTTGTCAATTAGTGTTTCTTCACCAGCTTGCTTTGGAACGATAAATCCGGCACCCATTCTATTTAACGCGCCTTCCCAATCTTTACTTTGCTCTAAATATTCACTCATTTTATCCATGTAGCGAATAAAATAGTTGAAGCTTTTTTCTTTAACTTTAAAATCGACAGTGGCTCCGGCCTTTATTTTGTCAGTAAGACCATCATGGAAAATAGCCCTTATCATTGGAGACTTATACTCTCCCGTTGCTATTGATTCCCCATGCTCAGTATAACACACAGGTTTCTCTTCTTCAAAAGGATCATTACAGAAAATCATATGTGGTGAGTTATCAATAACAAACTCAATACGTTTATTCTTTAACATCTCATCAACTTGTGGGCCAAAATCTTTACCAAGTTTAGTTGTAATGTTTAAGCGCACGAATAATGCGTTAAATATTTCCTGACGACTCAAATCAGTTGTAAACTTAACACTTTCATTTTTAACATCGGAGGCTTTATCTTCAACTGGAACTTTATGCTCCGCTACAGGAATTACAGCTTCTTGTTTAACCTCAGCCTTTTCACGAGTCTGCACTGACGGCTGACTTGCTCTTACTGTATCTAATGGCTCACCTAATACGACAGGCTTAACAGTCCTTCGCATACTTTCAAGATAATCCGGCAACTTAGGCAAGGTATTAAAACCATTCGCAGCACATTCTTCTAAGCGTAAGATATAAGCACTTCCTAACTGAACCAGTTGCTCGTTCCAGTCCTTAACACCTATCGGCCTATCACGCTTAACGCCTATTCTGTTTTCTATATAGTTAACTGCTTCTTTTCTGACAGCAACCGTATGCTCACCTTTAGTAAGCTTTCCATCCATTAAATCACGGTCAACAACATAAACTAACTCTGGCGCTTTCTTATCAGCAGTTTCTTCCCAATAATGAACGGTCTTCATTTTACCGTCATTTTCAGCATCCTGTTCCTGACGTGTTTTCTTAACACTTACAGTTTTCTCATCTTCCCATCCATCACGAATAAACAAATGATGAGCAGAAATATCTATTTTTAACTTAATAGCATTTTGAAGTAGTAAGTTATCAATAACTTCTTTCTCAACCTTAAACTCTTTGCTCAGTTTCTCTCTTAAGTAAAAAGAGTTAAACTCACGCTGAGCCGCCAAATCACCTGCATCATCCGCATCATAAGCTAATGATACCTGATAACCATTATCAACAGCCTCTACAGAGGTTCTATATTGAAGCTCATAACGAGATACGCCATTCGTAGACATGGTGAATCTTCCGGGGAAAATAGCATTATAGCTTATCGCATCGATTGCGGCCTCTACCTTGCTTACTACACGCTCACTAACATTCAACTCAGGCATTATTGTAAAGCCAGAAATATCTGTCTGAGAACCTTCTACCGCACCTTTAAACTCAACAAATGACTCATGTGTGCTTCTCACCTCAGCAGAAGCATCCGCAAGGAAAATACATCTACGCTGACCGTCTACATAGATTTTATCCTGATCAAAAAGCTTTCTAACTAAGTAAGGAGGAAGACCACGTTTTTCTGTTAAATATATTTCACCTATTTCCGCAAACTCTGATACTTTATCTGGCGGATTAAAATCATTTTTTTGAGATGCAGATGTTAAATCTATTTTAAGACTTTCATCGATATTTTCACCAAACTGTTGAACCATCCATGAAAGGGCTTCCATCTCATATTGGAATCCAAATTTTAACTTCACAAACTCAGTGCCACCAAAACCTTTACCAAGCGTATCACTCACACCGCTCCACGTATTTCCTTTGTAGATTACAGAACCAAAATCAGGAATATAATATTTTCCTTTACCTTTAGGCTCTCCATCTAATTTTAAGAAAACGTTTTCGATATTAACCTCAAGCATCTTCTCGCGAAGCTGCTCCTGTAGCTTTCTGCGTTTTGCAAACTCTCTTTTTTCTTCTGCTGTATACTCTCTTTTTACTGGAATATCCATTGACTTCTTCTTCCTGGTTAAAATATAACGATGCTCAGGTTGCTTAGCAACTGGCTCTGTTAATGTAAAAACAGGACGTTTCCTGTTCGATACACGTTGAGTAGATGATATTTTTTCACGCTTTTCCATTTTCTACCTATTCTATATTTTAACCTGATATTGAAAATATTCCAACCACTTACCCACATTTAATTTATAAGCACGGCGTATATCCCGATACACCATGCTTATTTTAATGCGCATTATTTAGAGAATGACTTTTGCTTATTGCTAAACTGCTTTTTAGCTGCACCTGTAAGCGCCTTACTTTTCGTTTTGATAATGCCTTCCATGACTTGTTTTGATGTGCGATAATACCATTCTCCATACTCCGCATCAACACGCCATTTTATTCCAGCTTTATCGATAGCATACAATATATAAATAATGCTTTTCCAGTCTATCGTCCTTTCAACAACACCATTTCTCCAAACCTCATTCTTCATCGACTGCTTATTCTTAAAGTTTATCCATGTTTCTTTAGAAAAGTTATCCATTTCCCTATCCATTTGAAGAATAACCGCACCTTCTTTAGGAATAAGCTTAAACAGTTTACCTGTCCTCACTGCAGCATAAATAGGCGCACCCGGATTATCATAAAGGAACTTCATGGTATGATCCACATCGATTAAATCTTTGGGCAAGGTTTTCATAACATCCCATGTCCATGATCCCGGCAGCATCCATACCCATGAAACACCTTTCTCATCATCATTAATTAATGTTGGACGACCCGCTCCCCACTTCTTACCCCATGCAGCAGACAGTAAAGGATTACCCTCTATCGTGATACAAGTATGCGATACAACTTCAGCTTTAAACCATGACGCAACCGCTTTTTCACCATTAACCATAAAGTTAGCATCACTATAACAACGCGCAAGCGAGATAATCAACGGCTCACTCTCTCCAATAAGCCACACTTCTAATCCAACCTGAGATAATGCCCAAGGAGAAGCGCCCTTAATCCTTCCACCTTTCTCCGGCGCATAAACACCCAAGATCATACCCCATACTGGTTCACCTGTTCCAGGCCTTGACACTCTTACGGCATTGCCACACAGTGAGCTTGGCAACACTCTGCTAACCCAATCCCACACTGAACGACGATAAGCTGTTGTAGGCACTCCTGCTTTAGCCTCTTCTGCCCATGAATCACTCCATCTATCAAGAACAGACAGGCCTTCATAATAAGCAAAGTCAGCATCTTTTTTTCTTAACTTTAATGTCTCAGTAATATCATCGTAGTTTGGTTGAACATTTTTCTCTATCACGCGCTCAACATAGTCAATACGTGGCATAGCCAAAGGCCCTTTCTCACCTCTTTCACTATCCTCACTTCTTTCAGGATGACCCCATAACCAACCACGTCTCACAATACGAGACTGCTTAATATTTGCTGAGCTTTTATCTTTGAAAGAGACATCTTCCGCAAGCTTTAATCCACGCTCTAAACGTGATAGCAATGCTTCCTGTTCATAGTCTTCCATCACAATCAATCTTGCCAACGCCTTATCTACACGACCTGTAGGGTTATCAAGTACAGGATAAGCTACGCCGATAAACTTAGCGGCTTCAGGTCTTTCAAGCGCCCATTCAGCCACAATAGTTTCACCCTCTTCCGTTATCCAGCCAACCTCTTTTCTTTCCTGCTTCATTCCCACATGAGCCGCAAGTTTTTCACGCTTACTATCTTCTTTGCTCATTATTCTTATTTCTGCAGGCATATAGAACATCAATGACATATAAAGAGGTTCGCACACCTGGTCTTTACGTCTTACACGACCCCAAAACTGGATTCGGTTAGCTGGGTTCGGGGCAATATCTGCTTCTATCAATACCCTTTGGCGCTGATCTTTAAACTTTTTACCCGCATGTAAGCTTATACCAGAACAACCTGCCAATGTTACAATAATAACGTTTAACTCGCCATTATTAAAACGTCTTACTGTTTCAGTTCTTGGCTCTACTTTTCTTGAATGGATTATCCATTTACCATTAGGCGTCTGACTTACGGTTAATGTTCTTCCTGAAAGCTCGCCAACTTCAATACCTTTAGCCTTTAACGCATTTTTTATTCTCTCAAATGGCATCAAATCCCAGCCAGGCATTTTGCTTATAGACTCTAAGGCTCTTGCATAGGCTTGCATAGCCGCATCAACTTGTTCATCATCAACACCCATTGACAAAAGATCATCTTGAGGAGCAGCTTGATTCAAGATTGACACCATTCTTTCTGTCCACAAAGGAATATGATCAAGCTCTACGTTCGTAGGGATGCTTTTTTTCTTTTTCTTAGAGTTTTCTTCACCTGACTCAAGATCAATGACATCCTCTTCTTCCTCATCGTCATCCATTTCACCCAGCAGGCTTTTTAGCGCACTCTCGAACGTGGACTGAACAACGATAACCGCTTTTTTATCCGAGTTAACGATATCCTCAACTTCCTGAATAAGACTATCGCACTTCATCAGCAAAGAAAACTCCTTTACTGAGCGTGATAAAACGCTACCAACTTTCATCCATGCAGCAGAACTATGATTTCCCATAGCCACTTCCCATTTTTGAGTTGCCTCATGGATGCAGCGCCACATCATTGAGAAGTTTCTATATGCTTCCCTTCGCTCATCCGTCATATCTATCCATACTGGTTTCGGTGGCGGAACAGGAGGGTGCTCACGACGAATAAAACTTCCACGACTTGCCATTGAGGTTGTTAATGCTTCTCTCAATGCCCCATCATCACTTATCATTGTCGATTCTATTAATCCATACAGCCATTCTTCTACCGCTAATGCCTTTTTATAGAGGCTTAGGTTCTGTTCAGACTTCGCAAATGTTGCAGAAGAATACAACACACCTTCTGTATAGGTAAGCAGCGTATTCAGATTTTCAGAAATGTTAGAATCACCCGCAGCATTGTGCGCCTCATCAAGTAATAACCAACATTCACCATCTTTTACTCTATCTACTAACCATTTTATCTTAGCATTTCCTTTGCCCGGACGGTTAATCTGTGAGTATGTACTTAAAATCAGCTTATCTTCTTTTTCTTCCCACTCTGGCGTATTTAGCATTTTATCAAAGTTTGTCTTACTCAGCGCTTTTTTGATTACATTTCCTTGCTGATCGTAAACTTTAGCACTTCCATGTAATACGGTCGGCATAATATCAACTTTATCAAGATTGACAACATCAGTGATATCCCTAAAGAAGTCAGTAAACAACTGAGATTTTTCAGTGAAGAAAAGCACAGTTTTGCCCAACTTTAATCCAATAATAGCCAGTGCTGCCAGTATACGACCCTTACCAAATCCTGTCTCATCTGCTAAAATCATACCAGCATTTTTCTCAAAGGCAGATATAGCTAATGAAATAGCATCTACCTGTTCAGCACTTAAAGAATCAGGCAGGAACTTACGATCAATATTTAAAAGATTAGAAATAACAGCATCAACATCTTTCTTCGTATGACTTAACTCAACCAGCGCCTTGTTCATACTCTGCTCTAAACGTTTAGGAGCCATACCTTCAGATTTATTTAGCTTGCTTAACGCTCTATAACGAACACGACCAAATTCATCTTCTTCGTTAAGAGATTCATTCTGTCTTTTCTTTGGCGCTTCGCCTACCCAATCAGATAAAAGAACGGTCTTTGATGCTATTTTGTCTTTGAATAAACCAATCCACCAAACAACAAACTTAGTATTTTGCAACTCATCCTGAATCATCCATCTTTGATAATTTTTGTTTTCTTTTTTCAACAAAGCAAATAAAGCACGCTGCTCAGCCGTATCTGTTTTATCAAATACCACAACACCTTTACCAACACGAGCAAACCATTCCCACCACACATTAAGCCCATCTGCGCCAAATCTATGCAAAGAAGAAGCTGTACACCAAAGCACCCTATTAATACCATCATCTGTATTCCATAACTCTTTACCATCAGCCAATACTTTACTGCTTTTAGGTTTTTCTTTACTTTCTTTACCAAGCGGATTAAATGTATTTTTCTTAGTGATTGTTTTTGCTACAGGCGGCATTAACCATGACTGCATATTGTAACTTTGTGGCGCGAGCGGATGATTATTATACTCAGCAGCCCAAACCATCCTGTTTTTAGCAGGCAAACGCCATGTAGATGAGTCTATGCTATCTAAAAGACCCATCTCTATCCATTTACCTGAAAACCTCTGTATGCCTCTTGCAAGGCCGATTTGAGCACCTCTGGTTAATGTAGGACTTGGGGCTTTAATGACCACATCCCATCTTGCGACATTGTTACTCCAACCTGTATTGCCAGCCCACACGGTAATTGCTTTCTTGCCTAATGACATTCCAACTTTTCTCTTGAATGAACGGTAGGACTTATTGTTGAGAAAATCCTCACTTAAAAGTAATGTCGGAGACACGTCTGTTTTTATATTACGCTTAGCACTCCATATGGCATAAGCCATTGCAGGATCATGATTAAATGATTTAGAAATAGCAGGCACTGACATTGAATTTGCTGCTATCTCCACATCGTAAGCACTTGAGACTCGACAAACTTTAATAGCTTCAACGTTATCTTCTTCAAGCCAGCCGCCTGATATCTGCACTCTACGCTTACCATTCTCGTTCTCCTGAACCTTATTCTCATAAGGATTCAGACATAATTCTATCCACATGTATTTCGTTCTCCGCTGAAACTAAAACGGCACCTTAAAAGATTTAAGATGCCGTGTGTGATTTACTTCATAAAGAAATAACGATTAGATTGATCTTCCGCGACCTTGGCCTCTTGAAGTTCCAACAGTCTTCTCTTCCTGACCTTCGTCAGCAGCAGCGTCATCCTGACCTTCATCAGTAGACTCTACACCTGAGTCCATGTTGAATACGCTGTCGTCATCGCCGAAATCATCAGCAAATGGATCTTTACCGCCTTCTGGCATAGTCAGCAACGGAGCTGATGCCTGTGGTGGCTGAGCCAGTGATTCAGTTTTCTGAGCTACTGGTGCAGAAGCTGCCTGAGCAGAACCTGCGTTAGCGCTGTCAGATGCTGGCTGATCATCTCTCAGTGGCATAAGCGCTGGATGCGGAGTATACTTCATACCTTGTGAGTTCTTCAGGAATGAAACTACGTTACCCATGATGCTGTCTGCGAAGAAACGAGTCGCAAGGTTACGCTCAACTTCTTCTTTCAACTTCTTGTCATACTTATCATCAGAGATGTAAAGCACACCTGTTGCTGCCAAGTTTTTACCCAAACGATAGTCATCGTTCTGAGAGTTTCTGATTGGAGTCTGAGTCATTCTGTAAAGATCGGTGAACGTCTTAGTATCATCGATAATCATGCTCATACTCTTCGGACTTGCCAGATAGTTTCTGTAAATAGCAACACTCAATACCAACTCTTCTTCTGGAATGTCAGAGAACAGTGGTGGCGTTGAACCATCTTCAGCACCTAACACGTAGTCAATGAACTGATATACGATGTCAGTGAAAGTCTTGCTGTCCAATGGTGCGCCTTTACCTTCTTCTGAAGAAATCCAGTCAATCGGATCACTTGTTTCAATATACTGAAGAATCTTCTCACCAGGCTTTTTAGGGTTGTCAATAATGCGAGAAACAACAAAACGAACACCAATGTTAGGAACACGGATACCTTCGTTATATTTAACAGTGTTATCATTCAACATCTTGATAACATTCTGAACTTCGCCTTCATCCAGCAAGTTAGCAGTAACCAACTCATATTCCTGGAAAGATGACGCACGACCATTCCATGAATCACAAGTGAATACACCTCTTCTTGCTTTTTCTGGAGCTGTATGAATCCAAGGAGTTTCAAGCTGACCAACTTCTCTGCCATCTTCTTTCTGCTTCTGACCAGCAAAATAAGATTTCTCAAGAGTAATGATGTCACCAACATTAATGTGAGCTTTCATTTTCTCATCAATGAAGCAACCTGCCCATTCGCGCTGTGATGCTTTCGCTGGGTTTTCAAGATCTTTTTTGTGGTTTCTTTCAAGAGAAGCTTTAGCAATTCTTACACGGTAGTAATCTTCGCTGTTGTCGCCAGTGCCTTTAACAAGCAACTCGCCATCGCCGTCCTGTTTTGGATGGAGTTCTAATACTTCAACCAGACGGTTGATAAGAGTTTTTCTGCGTGGACCGCTCTGCTGAGTGTCTTTTCTGAATGCTTGCTGAGTTCTGGTTTTGATGCCTTGCGGCTTAAATGATGACATATAATGCTCCTATTCGGGATATTGGGTTAATTTAACTTTTCGTTTTTCTGTTCGTAAAAAATGCTTATAAAACAATTATTAAGCTCATCTTTCTCGACATTGGTAACAAGATAGTATAATTTTTTCCAAAGATCCAATTTATTTTCATCTTTTTTAGTGTCTACGTAGACCTTTTATCCGATAAATAAAAGACGAAATATCTTAATATTTATCAATAGTTTACATGAGTGGCTTATTGTTGGTTATGACATTTCTTGAAGGGAAACAAAAAACTTTATTCAGGCATAAAAAAAGACCTCCGAAGAGGTCTGTGTTCAATTAAAACTTATGGTTTTGGTCTTTTAGTTTTAGCTGGTGCTGCGGCTTTTTCAGCAGCCTTTCTTGCTTTCTCAGCGGCTTTTTCTTCAGCTTTCTTAGCATCATCAATCTCTTTCTGCTTTTTCTTCGCTTCACGAGCACGTTTTGCTTCTTCTTTCTGTTCACGCACCTGACGGTCAATAAGCGCCTGAGCAGCATCAGCATCACGACGAATCGCCATTGTTGAGTCTACAGTCTCTCTGATTTTCTGTCCCATATCTTTACGCAGATTACGACGAAGATCAAGCTGCACTTCACTCAACACACCCGGTGCGTTTTTCTCAAGCGCGATGCTAATCTTAATACCTGCTGGATCGATAGTATCCGCAACATCATGACGGTTCTCTGGATCCATTTTACGTTTCAGTGCCAACAGCGCATCTGTACGAATCTGAGCAGGCTCAGTAATAGCAGTATCAAAACGAGGATCTTTTCTCAGGTTTTCAATGCCATATTCCCTCTGAACAGCTTCAATCAACTTCTCAGCGTCGTATTTCGCAGGTTTTTTAAGTTCATCACTGTCAAGAATCATATCAACTTCTTCACGTGGAACACCTGATTCAATTGCGATTTTACGGATCATTTCTTTCAGCTTTTCTTCATCAAATGTCTGCTGAACACGCATTTCTGCACCGTTATTACGGATAGTCTCAACCTGACTTCTTAACATTCCTTTAGGCATAGACATCTCAACTGCTTCTTTATATGTTTCGCTCATATCATGCGCTTCAAGAGCCATGTTTCTCCACATATAATAACGATCAAGGTGATGAGAAATGTTCTCTTTAAACTTCTCTACATCAACAGTGATATCATGACCCGCAAACTTAACCAAGCCATTCTTTTTCGGACCTGTATCTTCACGCTCATCATCTACAATCGCAGGAATAACAATCGTATTACCTTCAGGATCTGAATCAACCAGCTCAAAATCAACTTTGCTCAAATGAGATGTGTTTCTCAAACGAATCTGAGGTGCTGGACGACCTTTCAAAACATAGTTGTTCCAGTATTTATCACCCACTTCTAAAATCTGAGCAGAAAGCTCTGGACGCACAGGAACGTCATACTCTTCAACTTCAAATGTTTTCAGGTTCAAAGGACACAGTTTAAGACCTTTAACTTCCAGACCTAACTCTTTCAAATCATCCATGATCAGTTTATAGTGGTGAAGCTGTGCTTCATAATAGAATGGAACACCCACTGACTGAATATGGTCAATCTGGCTTGGCATTGGCACTTTATAGTCCACAATCCAAACATCACCGTTTTTCTCCTGAATAATACCATCAGGGTTACCCACTAACCACGGATGCTCTTCGTTTTTATAGTTGGAAATGATTTCTTTCAGATCATCAGTCAAAATAGACTTCGCACCACGCTTAGCGATCTGCTCAAAATACAAGTTTTCAGCCATATCCTCCATCATACTACCACGCTTTAAATCACCGTTAGGAGGCGTCAAGCCATCTAAAAGCAACTTCTGACGAGTAATCTGTCTTGCATCAGAGAATGGATGGAACTCACCATTGTCATTACCCAGCAATACACCAATCTCAGAACCACCAATACCAAATAAACGATCAACATGCCACATCGCTCTCTGAGGCTCTTGATTCAGAACCTGATCAATCCAAGCATAAGCATGTGTATCATCGATAGCAGCGCGTTGAGGCAGCTCAGCTAATGCTTTAAACATATCTTTGCGAAGCTTTTTCAACTCTGATGCTTTCATTTTATTTTCCATACTTTATTTTCTCTCTCTGTTAGTCAATATACACATTATATAAGAAAAACGCCCCACGTACAAGCTTTTCTACCTTATTTATATATATATTTTAACCGCTTTTTTAACACATGCCAACAGATAAAAGAAAAAAGGGCCTAAGCCCTTTTTTTATTCCCCTCTCACACGAGAAGCTTCTCGACTAGCACTATTCTTTGCTCTACTCAAGATACCCGGTATGGTTTTAGCAATATCCTCATAATAGTCAGGATGTTCAGTAAAGATCTCAACCAATAAAGTCATCTGCGCTTCACTTAGTGATTTCTTAGTTGCTGTCATTTCATTGTCCATTCCATACTCAGACACTGCTAAAGGGAAGTGCGCATTGAAGTAATCTACAAGATTTCCTAAATCTTTCACATCAAGTGCCATTGACCCCTCAATCAATCTCTCGTAAACCTGCTCAATACTTACCCCTCTCTTGATAGCCATTATCGCATAGTTTATCATTGCAGCTTTAAACTTATGGAAAAATGTCTTACTCTCAAGACTTAATCCGCCTTCATAGCACTCATAAAACTTCGACTTATTCTCTCCATCAAACTCACCATTAAGCATCAAATCTTTTGCTATTGGATCAGCATCTGACATAACCGTTGCTAAGAATGTACAGTAATCCGCCCCCGTTTCAAGGCCCAACATAGCCTGCGCATCGCTTTCAAGTTTCTTCATTGCATCAGACTTGTTTTCTCCACCTATACCACCATGATCATAAATATGCTTCCTTGCTTCTACAATGAAGTTTGTGATTGAACGCGGAGTAGTATATCCACCCATTTGCTCTTTAGAAGGCAGACCTGAAAGGAACTGACCTGGATGAAGCTCGAAATAAGTGCTGACATACGCATCACCCAACCCATCATTAAATACCTGACGAACGCGTATCATGAAATCATCAAGTGTATCCTGAACATACAATACTTTCAGACGGTTTCTTAATGCAGTGCTCATTGTTGCCGTATTTGTTCCATCCAGCGCACCCAAGTTACACGTCGCTCCAACATAAACGTTTTTTACATTGATTTCATTAAACATGCCTTCATTTGTTAAAGGCAACGCAATGTTTTGAATGAACTCACTCGCATTCGTTAAATCATCAAGCAATAATACCGCCCCGCCTGCTCTCTGCAATGTTGCTATACGATAAGGAGGTAAACTCGTCATATACGTGTTCTTACCATCAGACTCTTTAGCAGGAATACCTGAAACGCTTGTCTTTGATACTTCACCCGCCAAATCTACGACCGTTAAAACAAACGTATTGTGATCAATAATCGTTCCTATCGCAGGATTTTCTTCATAACGCATTTCCAGCATTTTAGCCACTTTCTTACTGGCCTCTCTATACGCCGTCGTTTTACCATGACCCGGCATACCAACCAAAATATAATACGTTGTCTTGAAGCTATCGCTAAACCAATCCTGACCCGTTATTTTTTTATACGCACTCTCAATACGCTTATTGATACGCAAATGATTGAGATAATCATCATAAGCCATCTTTGCAGCTTTATATGCAGTAAGGCGATACTCGTAATCAATTAAATCATCACGATAAACAATCAATGCCATCTCATAAGCTGACTTATCCTGATGATACTGATCTATACGACCGCTGTATTCGCGCATCGCCAAATCATACTCACGCTTAGATTTACGATAAGAGTTTAACTCTTTTTCTCGTGTCTCTTCATCCAGATACTCAAGATAACTCGGAGGAATTGGCATCACAGGCGTAATCGGCATGGACGGCTCAACCGGACGTGCTGGCACAGCAATCAACTCAGGCTCAACAACAGGCTCTACATAGTTCCTATACATCGTCCTTAATATCCCCAGCTCAATACCACTAATAGCCTGCTTTATAGTGCCTTGACGCAACCCTTTTTTCTTAATCACTTCGTCAATCACATCCTGCTTCTTCTTCGCATCTATGTTATTTGACGAAACGTTAATACTGTTCATATTCTTAGGCATTCTTTTTCCTTAATTTAAATTACAATTAATGCAAGTATAGCTAAAACATCACAAGAAAAACAAGTTTTTATGATGAAAACATATTTGCTTCTTGCTTGATTCGTGGCGTAATAGAAAGATCGACTTCAACACCTTCTCTTATCTTTATCACATCAGCATAATGCTCAACTTCTTTAGCAAAAGCATCAACCGCAAAATCGCTTATTGAAGGAACCGCAATATATGTAATGCTTGTATCAGGATCAAGCCCAAGATGCTCATAACGTGGCGGACTATCACCCAAGTCAGTAAAGTAAATCAATGATTTTATCTTCTTATCCTTAAATACCTGACTTTTAACCGTCTGCTGAATAGCTCTTTCAAGACTCGTCCCACCACGACCATATATCTGCAGGCCACCAGAAAGGACTTCATGAACATTATTTTCATTTATTTCCACAGGCTCTCCACGCAATACCGTATCCGCAGAGAATACCACAACCTCATAAGCACCCGAACTTCCTCTGGCTGCTAACTTCATTTCTATTATTTCTGGCACAATATCTTCCAAATCTTTCTGACCAACCGATCCAGACGTGTCAATAATAATCGCCACAACATCCTGAGATTTGAACGGCAATATCTGCCCCATATAAAGATTCATTCCAATAACGTCAATAAGCTCATCAACATAGTAAATATCGCCAACAACATCATTGTTGTATTTAAAGTTAAACCCTGTTCCCCATATTTCATTAATAATCTTTAACTTCCACGAAAGCTTACCCTTTTGAACAGACTTGATCCTCTCCATTGCACAATCAAGAGAATGTTTGCCTGGGAAACTTGGCATACTTAACTCATTACGCTTTACATCAGCCTCAAAAACAGACTGGTTTTTAACATCGATACCCTCTTGTTCTTTTTCCTCAATTGCTTTTTCATCATCCGAATGCGGAAGATTAAGTTTTTCCAATACACGATCAAGACCACATTCCTCTAAGGCTTTTATTACATCCTTTAAGCTATGATGATGTATATCACCCTTAGCGCCAAACTTAATCTTACCATTTCCATCAACAGGTGCTCCTAATGGGCTTCCCCCACCATCACCCGGCTGTGGCGATCCACCTTCATGAGCAGACTCTCCTGATTGACTTTCTCCTTCCTGTCCTTCAGAATCCTCATCCTCATCTTCTTCATCAGATTCACCGTCAGAATCTCCATCCTCTTCAGAATCACTATCAGACTCTTCTTCATCTTCCTCTGAACCGTCTTCAGCACCACCTGAATCATTAAAGTCAGCATTTTTAGCCTTTGATTTACCATCTTTTTTCTCGGCGTCATCTTCTTCTTCATCTTCTTCAGAATCATCATGTTTATTTTGACGTTTATTTGATTTCTTAGAATCTGATTTATTTTTATTTGATTGTGAATCTTCCCGCTCGTCATCGTTTTCTGAGCCATCTTGCTCATCATCATTCAGATTTTTAGACTTTGCGCCTGACTTTGACTTCTTCGTTTTAGATCCTTTGTTATTGGATTCTCCCTCATTATCATCTTCGCTATCATCTTCATCTTCCTGCTCTGAATCATCTTCCATTTCCATTTCAACTTCCTGAGACTCGGACTGATCTTGCGCTTGATCATTGCGCTGACCTTTAACTTTTAGTTTTTTCTCTTCATCCTTTTCCTCTTCCTGTTCTTTTTTCTTTCCTTTGATATAAAGATCTTCGGCTATAATTTCCTGTGAGAGGTAAGGATATTTCTCCAGATCACCCGGTGCAAAACCTACTGCATTTTCAACTAAAGATTTAGCGAAAATAAGAGAAGGGAACTCCAGACGGAGAGTGGTATTTCGAATGTAATCTTGTGCGATATTGGCTAATATCCGATCATATTGCCTAAGCCTGTAGCAATCCTCATCCAGAATATGACCAAGCTCATGCAGAACCAAAGGAACAACACCTCTCTCTTTGCCATTACTTGAATCTTCATCTTCTATAATCTGCTTATAGAAATCCGCACAGATAAAAATGTGAATACCATCTGTGAAAGCAGTGTTGCCCCAGCGTTCGACTAAACGAGGATCGCCATAAATAAATACAGGTGTTTTCTCAAGTAATGTTGAATAAACACCAAAACGAGGGACCGTATAATTTATACCATTTTGCTTTAAATTATATTCACTTGACATCCAATCGATCAGATTATCAAGGTCAAGCTCCATCCATAAAGGCGCACCTAAACTTGATAGCTCATCATCTTCCACTATTTCATAACCTCTGAATGATTTGTCTGACGGTATAACAATATCAACCATAAAAAATCCCCTAATATACAAATATTAAGGGATTATACATTTTTTCAGCCTAAAAACCAAGATTTTATTCATTAATCCTTTCAAGAGGCGGTGCATTATTGCTTATTTTTAAATCCATATAGAAATGACTACTGTATTTCAATCGTGGAAGTCTTAACAGATGTTCTTTAAACTCATCAGCCGTCGCAAATCTATCTTTAGCATCCAATGACATCCCCTTATCGATCAGGGCTAATAAATCACTTGAAGCCTGTCCTTTTCTCATTACAGAAAGCGGCACATCACTTTTCACACGCACGTTAGCCGGAGGTGGAGCAGAACCCTCCACACAAGCATACATCGATGTGGCAAGGCCATAAGTGTCCGTTTTAACCGTTAAAGGCACATTAGCTATTTTATTAATGCTGGAATGCTGTTCCGGCGCAGCATATCCCGGCGTTCTGGCTGCAGGACCGAATAAGTGATAATTATACTTATTACGCGCAGCACCTAAATCTAAAATAATTAAACTGTTGTCTGGCCTAACCCACAAGTTTCCCGGCTTAATATCCAGATGAAGCAAATCATGATCATGCATAACCTGCATACCACTACACGCATCCACAAATAAATCTCTAATCTCAGCATCAGGCAACTTCCCATAGTTATACCTGATGTAATCATGAAGATTACAGCCACGCTCATAAGGCATGACGAAATATGCTGTTCCATTTGCCTCAAAAACATCCAGTATTTCAATAATGCGCGGATCTCTTATTTTAGCAACGGTGTCTGCTTCCTGGAAAAATGAGTCAAGACCTTCCTTGAACTTCTTTGCATCTTCTGGATTGTCAAAAGCTACGCGACCATTATCAGATTGCGTCCTACACCTCAGTGAAGCAGGTAAAAACTCTTTTATTGCCACAGATGTCCCATCTTCCCTTCGAGCTAAATAAACAATACCAAATCCACCGGGCTTTGCTCTTGCCTGAATCGTATAACGTTGCAATTTAAAACCTTTAGGCAAATAAACATTTTTAGGCTCTGGATTCTTACTAGCCATTACGCTTCCTTTTTATTTATCATGATTAAACTAAAATCACTTAATTTCAAAATATAGTCAATAGTTAAACTTGCGTTTCAAAAACAAAAAAGGCCGACCCCGGCCTTTTCTGCTTTACCCAATTATACACTTTCTTTTAGTGCCAAACCTTCTTTCATATCTTCAAGAGGATGCTGAACAGTAATCACGGCCTCATTTTTCTCATCCAGATCAACACTCAGGAAAGCACCTTTACCTACATTTTCAAAAACCAGGTAATATGATAATGGCTCAATCAACAACGTATTAATCGCCCTATCAACAGGCCTCGCGCCCATTTCCTGATCAAACCCTATCTTAGCCAGTTGTGTCTTAACTTTGTCAGAGAACGAAATCACAATATCCTTATCTGCAAAGTCCATCTTCAACTCATCCAGCTTCCTGTCAATTACTTTCGCAATAACAATCTCATCCAACGCTTTAAAATGAACAACCCTATCAAGACGGTTTCTGAACTCATCAGTAAAGATACGTTTCAACTCTTCAGTGCGATTATCTTCAGCAACATCAGCACCATCCGTTGAACTAAAACCAATACCGCGTTTTTGCGCAGCCTTCGCACCTGCGTTAGTAGTCATAATTAAAATCGTGTTTCTAAAGTCTACACTCATACCCGACTTATCCTGCAGGAAACCATTATCCATAACCTGAAGCAGAATATTATAAATATCCGGGTGCGCCTTCTCAATTTCATCAAGCAGAATAATTGAATACGGCTGCTTGCTTACTTTATTCGTTAACAATCCACCCTGCTCATAACCCAAATAACCCGCTGGCGCTCCAAGCAAAGCACTAACTGAATGCCTCTCCATGTATTCTGACATGTCAAAACGCAACAGGGGCATACCCAACACCTCAGAAAGCTGCTTAGTCACTTCGGTTTTACCTACACCCGTCGCACCTGTGAACAGGAAACTACCTAATGGTTTTTTCTTACCACCATTACCAATCCCAGCTTTCGATATCACTATCGCATTTACCAGTGTCTTAATCGCCTCATCCTGACCATAAATCTTAGATTCCAGTGATGGTCTCAACTCTTTCAGCTTAGCAATATCATCTGTCTCTAAAGTCTTAGCCGGAATTCTAGCAATCTGAGCAATCACTCCCTCAATATCTTTGAGTGAAACCTCTTTACTTTTTCCAGCCAGCTTAACCTTCGCACCCGCCTCATCAATCACATCCAGCGCTTTGTCCGGCAATCTTCTGTTAGGAATATAACGAACTGATAACTTCACAGCCGCCTCAATCACCTCATCACTATAAGAAACACCATGATGCTTCTCATAAGATGCCCTCAAACCCATCATGATTTCCAAAGAATCCTTCTCAGATGGCTCTTTCACATCTACAGTCTGGAAACGACGAGATAATGCCACTTCCTTATCAAAGAACTTACGCTGCTCATCATACGTTGTCGCACCAATAACACGAATCTCACCGTTAGCTAATGATGCTTTTAACATGTTAGCCACATCCATATTACCACCACTCGCCGCACCCGCACCAATGATCATATGAATCTCATCAATGAACAGAACACTCTTAGGCTCAGCATACAACTCTTTCAATACACCCTTGAAACGCTTCTCAAAATCACCACGATACTTCGTTCCTGCCATTAACGCACCCAAGTCAAGCGAGTATATCACACAATCAGCGACCTCTTTAGGCACCTCTTTATTCACGATTCTTGTCGCAAGACCTTCTACAACAGCAGTCTTACCTACTCCCGGCTCACCCACCAATAATGGATTACTTTTTCTCTTCCTTGAAAGAGACTGAATAACATTATCAACCTCTTCATAACGACCAATAAGATTGTCAAAACGTCCTTTCTTCGCTAACTCATTTAAGTTAACTGTGTAGTTAGCAAGGTATTTCTCACCCGCAGCCTCCTGCTCTGGCTCTTCCTCATTACGCTGTGGAGCCATTTTGACGTTTTTAGTCTTCTCTTCGTATTCTTTAAGCTTCTCAACTGTGATTTTTTGACGCGCAAATAACAGATTGAATATCGTCTCAACACCCGTTATGGCATAATCTTCAACAATAACATAGAAAATATCAAGGAATGACATCTCACGAGCATTGTTCTGAACTACTCTCTGACCCGCTCTGCGCATCAGTAAATCAAAACCCTCACTCTGACTAGACATTCTGTTCCTGCAAGGCGAAGTTTTTGGCAGCTTCCTCAGAACAATGCTTAACTCTTTCAACATCAAATCAGCATTTCCATCTAAATCCAAAATAATTTGAGCACCCCTGTTTGTGCGCAATATAGCATCAAGTAGCTCATATTCAGTCAGATCACTATAACCTTCCTTCCTGTCGGCGTTAAGATCCGTTATTACCTTTTTCATATCTTTGTCTAAATCGTAAGCCATATACTTTACTCCTAAATTTAAATGGAAAAATTTGCCATTTAGTCCCCCTACTATATACTCTTTTTACATTATAACTCTAACAGTAAAAATTTATAACGTTAGACTTACTTTAACCACTTTAAATGGACGTATAGAATGGATCCTAAAAATACATCTCAGCTCACCGACTCTCTTCCTAAAAAAAGGAAGTCTAAGCGCATTCCTAAAAATAATGATGCTGACATAAAAGAAAGTAGCATAAAAAAAACTAAAAAGCGAAAAAAAAGTAATTCCAGTATCACAACCGCTAAGAAAATAACCGTTTTAACGATTACCCTAGCATTACTTGCCGCTGGTGGATTCTATAGCTTCAAAAAATATCAGTCTTATAGCCTTAATAGTGTCAATGACGCTCAAAAAATAGAGCACCCTGATAACCCTGCGCTTAACGATTTATCCCCCTCTTTCATCAATACAAGCCTCGCCTTTAAAATGAAAGACTGGACTCCCGATCAGCTTAATCAGGTGAGATCCATTATTCAACAATATGCGCCTGTTCCAGAAATACAAAAGATTAGCCATGACCCCGCTTTCTCAACACTAAGCGTACTCTCTTATATGATGAATGATGACTTCATGCCTCTTGAACCAGATGATATCAATCTTTATCAAACAGGCTACACAAAAGCTACCACAGGGATAACAGTCGATAATGCATATAACATTACTGATATTACTCCTTACTCAAGCGCATGGAGAAAAGGGCTTCGCCTTTCCTATAAACTAGAAGCCCTCGACAATAAAAAACTTCGCTCCGGTCTTTCTAATGAAGAGGTTAACAATGCATTAACTACCTACTCAACCAGTAAATGGATGTTTAATGACAGCCAAGGCCGCCGAATGACCATCAAAACACTCGAAAAAGAATATCCTTCCGGCGATCTGGCTGAATCATGGGCCTATCAAAACACCCTTGTTTTGCGCATACGTAAAATGACCAAAGCTACACCTGGTGTAGTCAATAGCCTGCTCAACAACAGACTTAAAGACGATGCGTTAAAAGGTATTGTTATCGATCTTCGTGGAGCCTCCGATGATATATATTCAGGCTTACCCGAACTCGCATGGCTGCTCAACCAACAAAAAGAACAGGATTTAGCCATGACTGTAGATGTTAATAAAAATACAGAAATAATACAGGCAAAAACACCCGCCTTTTCCGTAGATAATGCTATGCTACAAAAACTTAACAGCCTGCCAAGAATCGTCTTAGTAGATTACCAAACGGCTGGATCATTTGAAGTGCTTGCACAAAACCTTATCGACAACGGCGCAAAAATTAATGGCACACAGACTGCAGGATCTCGTTATAAACGCGAAGCCTTTAAAATCGATGACTCACACTGGATATCTTTTAAGACAAAAGCCGTCTTGAATAATAATCAATCATCGCTTAAAATAAAACCAGCTAACAATAAAGTTATTTTCTTCGTCGATACACTCTATGCTGAGAAAAGAAGTCAATAACCTATTCTATTATTTTTATGGAGGTAATATATGTCAGAATGGTTCGAACAAGAGGAACACACGCCTTCTCATGTTGATGAGACATCTTCTGCTAAATTAGAAAGCCTATATGATGCTGCATTTTATGGCAACACAGAAGAAGTGTCAAAGCGTCTTGCTTCAGGCGAAGATCCTAATCAGATTGAGTTAGATGTCAACTCAACACCTCTGATAGCAGCTATTCTTGAAGGCCACTCAGAGATAGTCGATATCCTTCTTGAATCAGGCGCGAAGCCAGACTTTATTGGCTTTGAAGGCCAACTCTCAACGCATGTTGCGGCATGGTGTGGTCATCTCGATATTCTTAAGAAGCTGGACAGCCTCGGTGTTTCACTTGACGCTAAAGATGATGATGGCTATACACCTCTCCATTTAGCTGCTCAAAATGGACATGAAGATACCGTCAAATTCTTAGCAGGAAAGAACGTTAACCTTTCCTCACTGACAGATGAAGGATTCACGCCAGCAGCACTAGCGCTTCAATATCATCATGAAAGCACCGCTAAACTCATCAATGAGATTATTGCTGTGCCTTTACATCCTGAAGATAATCATATCCCTACCGCTCCTCGCAGACTTCGACCATAAAAAAAAGCCACTTAGTGGCTTTTCTTTTACATCTCAAAAGGATCATCTTCTGAAAACAACGTGCTTTTTACAGGCTCTGCAGACTGCGTTGTTAAAATACGTTTAGGAACAGATGAAACAGGAATATCAAATGGATCATCTTCTATCACTTGATTGCTACTCTGTTTTGTAAAGCAGAAATCAACACCTTTATAACCTACTTTTTCACGATCAGAAACAGCTTTTTTAAAGTATTCCTCATTACCCTTAACAGCCGGATGGAACAGCATACCATTTGTTTTAGAGGCCAGTATTTTATTCACCGACTCCCAATAGTTATGATGCTCAGAAGGAATATTCAGATTCTTCATCGCTCTCGTCGCAGCGACGTAATGAATATTCACCTCCTCTATTTCATCTTCCTTTACCATCCTCTCAGATATGTTCTTATTCGCAGGCGATTTGTAAAAATCATCCGCTAAAATTACATTTTCAAACTGAAGACCTTTTGACTTGTGCGCCGTAGAGAAAATCTGATCAGCATCTTGAGGATTATCCACCGAACGCTTTTTAATGGTCTCAAGCTTATTGATTAAACTTATCCCCATCTCCTCAACAAGCTTACAACGACTCGTCCATTCTACTTCCTCTGCCTCTTCAGCAACCTGCTTAAACTCATCATAACTGTTAAAGCTCGCCAATAACGGATCGCGGGGTTTTCCTTTGTTATAACGCATCATGTAAATATCTTCCAAAAGGTCAAACCTTGCTGATTCAACACCACCCGCAAAATAAACTTTTTTATTATTACCTACATACATCGCTGCCTGTTTAATCAATGTTGCATTAACACGACTAATATACGCAGTCTTACCCTCATACTGTAATGGCGGACCTGTATAAACCTTATCCTGACCTCCAAGGCCATGTATTACCGATGTCTCACCTTTCATCAATAACATCGCGTTAGCAAAGTCAGCTACGTTTTCCCCAAACCTGAATGATGTTGTCAACTCTAACGTCTCATCAGCCTTAGCATTCGTCATCGCATCAACCGCTTTCCTGAATGAATAAATAGCTTGATGGGGATCACCTACCAATACCTGCACAGCACTCTGCTTTTGAACCAAATCCAGTATCGCAGGATTCGAATCCTGAGCCTCATCCAATAAAATATAATCATAAGGCAAAGAAGGCCCCGCAAGCTGCATCTGCTTCAAATATACATCATGAGTAGCACCTACTTTTTCATTTGATGGATCTGACATCGCCAACCATAACTTCTCCGCATCAACAATAATGTCTTCCGCATCAGGCATATATGCACTCATCTTTGGGTTATTCTTTATCATCATCATGCTTTTTAACGCTAAATGCTGAGGCCCTATCATCTCATCAGCAGAAGCAATAAAGTTCCCCACCGTCTCAAGTAAAAGCTTCGCATAAATACGACTCCCGCTTTTGTTATTACCAAAATGAAGACGCACACCCGCACCGTTGTAAATCATATCCCACTGAATATAACCACCCAACTTATGTGAAAGTTTTGAACCAAACTGAGGAAATGCCAAACCATGCGAAGTCATACATTTCACATGCGACTGAAACTTAGACAAAGCCTCTTCTTTTATGTCTCTGTTGAAAGCCAGATACAATCCGCGACTTCTCGCTCGCCTCTTAGCATATTCTGTTAACGTGAAAGTTTTACCCGCTCCCGCAAAGGCTTTCACCTTTATGACACCAGCCTCGCATTCTACTACTTTTTCCTGCTCTTCTGTTAAAGGTGATGAAGATGGCGATGAAACAACAGTTTTTAATGACGCAGGATTAGCACTCGAAGGCATAACATAGGCTGCTTTCTTTCTGACACGATACGCTACACCAGTATCTGCCGCCGTTAACGCAGTTTGAGATAGGGAGTTATCATTAGTAGGTGTTGGAATTTTATCAACAGAAATAGCGGACTCGCCTGAAGTAGCAGAAGAGGAGCTTGGACTGAACCTGGCCTGCCTTCCCCCTTCTGCTTTTTTGAATGCAGATAAACTATCTTTTAAATTAGACATAAAATAACCCTTATCAAGAAAATATATAATAATATTATACATTTTCTCACATAATTCAATTATTTCTGCTAATTAAAGCGAAACTGACTTCTCAGCCTCTTTGTAGTAGTTAATCATCTCGCCTGTAAAGCCCTTCATCGCACCTTGACGCGCCAAAGCATCAGCATACTCATTAAACTTATGACCTGCATGGCCTTTAACTTTATGATATGTCGTCGTCATACCCAGCTCTCTGATTTCCAAATAAAGCTTTTTAATGAGATTCGCATCAGTACGCCCATTCCACGAAAAGAAACCTTGAAGACAGTTAATACAATCCTGACTATCACTGTAAATCCTGACTTCAGTGTTAACAGGAAGAACACCTTCTTCAATCTTCGCCTTAATCGCCACCAAAGCACGGTGAATAGCATACATTTCCACATACTGAATATTCAGTCTGCGCGTTACAAAAGGAATCGAACCAATCAGGTTAAACAACTTGTTCTCTGACTCATCCGACACCACCGCCCCATAACCTGATTTATCACCATAACGATGTATAGAACCATCAGTATGAATCATCACGTAAGGATTACGCGGCTTAATCAAATCAACAATACGACCACCAGATTTTCTGAAACGCTTACGCTCCGCCTTAGTTAGCTTTTCATACTCAGACGTTGGCGAAACATCACCACTTAATAATTTTGCCACAAACTCAGCATTGGCAGCACAGATTTCAACATTATCCGCTTCAACTTGACATAACTCCCTCAAGTCAGCCGCATATACCCTGCTATTAAAGTTGCCACGCTCATGCTCAAACTCAACATGGAAACCATTAATCGCATCAGCAAAATCTTCCATCTCTTCAATAGTGAAAACATGAAATAAATCTAAATGATGTCCAATATGACCTTTAAAACGACACACCTTTTTCAGTGGGTTTAAATCACCCACGTTAAAACTCGCAGAGTTAAAGTAAGCCACACTTGTCATGCTCGCATAATCACTTGCCTTAATATATTTTACACACAGCATCAAAGCACGCAGATAAGCATGCACATCACTATAATTGGACTCATTCTCAAAAACTTCCGAAAACTCATGCACTTTCACAAAATCACAACGTGGGATCCATCCGTTTGAGTAAGAAATCTCTTTTTTAATCAGGTATAAGTTATAACCCATGAAACACTCATCACGGTTAGTCTTACCATAACAAGTCATACCTAAGCTGTACGAAATCTCTGCGTCTTCATCAGATGAATCAACATTTGTGGTAGTAATGTCATTCATTATATTTTTCTCCTTTAAAGTTAGTTAATCAAAACCACAAGAGCATATTACCACAATCATTTATTCAGTACAATCCTATTTTTAAAGCTTATTTTATTCGGTGTTTGCTTTTCATACAAAAATATTATATACTCCCATCATCAAATCAATAGAGGAATACATTATGAATATGAAGAAAACTGCTTTAATCCTTGCGTTCGTTTCATCAACTATGCTGGCTGGCTGTGCTGACCCATACTCTGGTTCTGTTTATCGTGCCGATCAAGCTAAACAAGCTCAATCCGTAGATTACGGTGTTATCACCCGTATTCGTCCAGTTGAGATCGATGGTCATCGCGGTGTCGGTGTAGGCGCTGTAGGTGGTGCTGTTCTTGGCGGTATCGCAGGAAGCACTGTAGGTGGCGGCACAGGTCGTTATCTCGGCGCAGCCGCTGGTGCGTTAGGCGGTGGAGTATTAGGTAATGCCATCGAAAATCGTGCTACCCGTCAAAAAGGTATCGAGATCGATGTTCGCTTAGAACGTGGTCAAACTGTCTCTGTCGTGCAGTCTGCTGATGAAGCATTCTCTGTCGGACAGCGTGTGCGTGTTATCGGCTCAGGCAGCTCCGCTCGCGTAACCCACTAATCTTCTCCCCAATAAAAAAGACCTCAAACGAGGTCTTTTTTTATGTCTTACTTAATGCTACGCCGCAATAACCACTTCTCTGACCCGCTCCTGATTGCTGATATGCTCATCAACATCTAAATCAAAAAAGTCCAGCTTAGAACGCCCAGCAGTATACACCTCAATATCAAACTCATCCATAAACTCTAAAATGCTTTTCCACAGCAAAGACGTTGCATCATGTTCCAGCACAATCCGTCCACGATTAATATCTTTTAACGTTAGAACAATAGATTTCATATTACAAAACATAATCACTTTCTTCTGGCTAATCCTTGGCATCACCTCTACCGTATAGCGCATAGCACGTTCAAATGCTCTCAGCTCAATAAAATCTTTATCTTCATGACAAATCCCTAAGTCATCTGTTTTCATCTTTATGTGCTTTTGCCCTTCCTGCTTAACCATCATGGAAACAGTCTGCCCTACCATAAAACATCTATCCGTAGCTTTCAGTAAAGAGTTATAATAAACAAAACACTTTGGCTTTTGAGACAGCAGGAATCGCTTACGAGCAAGTTGAGCAAGCTTATCAACACGAACGTTATCAGGATGACCGTTATGACCTTTAACCCACTGGAAATCAAAATGATTACGCCCATCAATCGCATCCATTAACTCTTCCCATAATGGCATATCCCGATCAGATGATATCTGCATCTCATCAAGCGTTTGACCACTAGATAAGTTATCAGCAATCGTTTTATAATCCGCGCTAATCTTAGCCGAAATACCATTATGATGAGTATCAAGATAGTTAATTGCACTTAATACAGCCATTAACTCCATCTGTGTGCTCGTTGTATCAAACGCACCACCCGTTAACTCAACCTCTTCTCCACCAGAAAGCTTAATAATAACAGCGTATCCTCCATTGCCCTTATCACAGGAACCGTCAGTGTAAACCTCAATAGACATAACCTCATTCCTTACATATTAGTTTTCGTCTTCAGTATAACAAAACGTCCCTTTTGTTACAACCTTATTTTACTCACATCTTAAAACGATTTCTCTTAATATCCGTATCCAATAATAACACCTCTCCATCTTGTTCCATTTTCCTCCCCTCAATAACAAGCTCGTCTGCAAGATTATTATTAACATCAAGATCATGACCCTTAACCCAAGACATATCCACTATCATGTTGCTTGAAAACTCTCTTATCGCCTCCCACAATACCGTATTACCAATATGCTTACTCTCCCTTAAACCATTAAACACATCAACATTACTCTGATTATCCGTCTTAACAAGAACACCTACTCCTCGTCTAATCTGACCTTTTTCTATCTTATCATTAATGGTTTTTAAGGCACGATACGCAGAATATAACTCCATAAAATCAACATTGTGCTTTTCTTTAATATACGAAAAAACATCCAACTTTCCTTTCATCTTAACCAAACAGGTCTCATCACCTTCTCTATTTAAACCTAAAATGACAGCCCCATAGCTATGACCTGTTTCCACATTACCTTTAATCGAAATACCCCCATCAGAGTAAATAACTATCCGGTTAAAATCTACCTCGCATCGCTCTTTCTCTTCTGTGAAGCTATAAGGCTCCGTGAGCAAAGCATCACGCAACATATCTCTTGCCTTCTTATTTACACTAAGCTGCTTACGCACGTTTGCTGACGACCCAAGTCTTTGCGTATCAAGCACGCTTATTTCATCCAAAACAGATTGTGTCATACTGTCTTCCAGCACATCATAGATAATATTCATAGATGACTTTCTTCTATTAACCTCTTTAATGACCACATTCTTTTCAGCGAATGCCGAAGACCATGCTTCAAGCGCTCCCTCATCGTGCATCAAGTAAGGTTTCATTTTACCTAACGATTTACGTCCTTTACTGAAAGCATTAAAGACATCCCTATGGGTAGATCGAATATGGACATCTTCATTACTCATTAACAAGCCATGACTCATATAACTATTAATACCTTTATAAGTCTCTAACAGTAAATCCGGTAAAGATCCCGTCCTAAAAAAAGAAAAAACGGTCTCATCGTAACAAGACCGCTTAACTGAGTTTCCTCTTTTCTTGGCAAGGACCACAAAACCTGTTTTTCTTTTATCAATATAAACATCAACCATTCTGAAGTCCTCTTTTATTAACGTGGTTTTATTCGTCGTTTATCTGATTCAATATGAGAAGTTGCATCCATTAAATCATCAACCTCTCGTAGAACTGTAAACATAATCAAATCTTCTCGCTCTTTGGCACCTTTAGCGCCTTGCTTTGCCAACTCATCTGCTTCTCTGTTTAACTTACTGTTAGAATGCCCTTTAACCCATTCAAGATTTAAACTGTGCTCTTTCTGTAGCTCATTAAGATATCCCCATATCTTCGTATAGGCCATTTCCTCAACACTTTTTTCGCCTAAAACAACTTTATTGAACTTTTTAACAGTGTGAAGACTGTCAGTATGGATATTGATCTTCACATCTTCATCAAAGAAGCCTTTATCAATGCGCGTCTTCATAAAATGTGTTGCCCTATAGATAGCATACAACTCAACGAGATTAATGTCATTTAATATTTGCCCCTGTTCCGCTATTCTACCTCTCATTTTGAATAATACTTTATTTGTGCTCTTATCCGCTATAACAATACCATAGCCTTTCATAAACCTCTTTTTCTCATCACTCCCTGCTTTATAAAGTGATCCATCAGTATAAATACTGACTTCCTTAACCTTTTGTCTAATCACGTTAGGAATAGTATTCGTATTTAATCGCACCTCTCTGTATTTAGACAAGTCCCTTTCAATATAACGTTCAGCTACAAACTCTCGCTGCTGAGACAGCTTTTCTAACGTTTCTTTCTGCTGCTCTGGCGTCATGTCTCTAAAAGCAACCTTCTTCACTTTAGCCTTACGTTCCGCTTTTATTTTCTCCCCAACCTTAACTTTAGGCACAATCACACCAGCCTCTCTGATAACCTTCTCAATCAAATCCATATAGGCTTTATCATTTTCCTTATTAAATCCAAATGTGCTACCCATAGATGGAATCTCAGCGTTATTAAGATAATCCGACTTAAAATCCTTAGTTATTTGCTTATGTTCAGCAGTGTTTTCGCCACGCACAATGCTTATCCCATACTCTTTACACACTGCTGGAATATACTGCCTTCCTAATGCCAGCAAATCAGCAAACGTATTACTCGCTTTAACTTTATCAGTTCTACCTAACGCATAATCAAGAATATTATCTTCATTAAAATAAAAAGAAACAGTCTCACCTTTCTTTATCACGCCTTCCTTTGCTTTTGTCTCAATAAAACGCATTGCTTCCATTAAAGCAAAAAGACGGTGCTCATCCGCCTCCCTCTCTGTAGAAAGCTTTATCTTCTCAATATCGTTATCACCATTTCTTATAAGATATCCAAAGTTGTTATCGTAGTTCCCTAAATAAATATTCACTTATCCTCTCCTCATTGCTGGTTTTTTATCCTGAACCATGTGCCCTGTTAATCCCATTAGCTCATTAAACTGAGAAACACTCTCATGAACCATATGCTCTTCATTCTTATTAATCTCAAGCCCATCTTTAGCAAGCTTATCAGCCTCTCTGTTATGAATATTGCTTGAATGACCCTTCACCCAATCCATCTTAAAATTATATCCCTGAGTCGCCTCTCTTAAAGCCGAAAACAAACTTTGGTATCTTACTGCCTCACCTGAATTAAAAAGATCACGTTTAACAATATTATCCTGATTATCGGTTTTAACTACCATACTAATATGCTGACCAAGAACCCCTTCCTGAACCTTTTTATTAATAAAGTTAGCCGCACGATAGATAGCATAAAGCTCTACCATCTCGATGTGTTCCATTTCTTTCATAGCATTAGAAAGACGACCTTTGAACGTAAACAGTTTTTCTTGTGTATCACTATCCAGTATTACCACACCATAACCATGATTATATATTTTCTCATCCGAAGCCTCATCTTGTTTCTTCAAAGATCCATCTGTATAAATCTCAATATTTCTTACAGATGTTAAATCATAGCTACTTTTAGATAAAATTTTATCTGTGTTTTTTATTTTTCCCACTGACAACTCATTATCCAGCATGAGGGTTATCATATCCTGATATTCAGTACTTTGCTTTCTCTCTATATTAGCAAGCTCCCTTTCTTTTTTAATCTCCCGTTTCTCTTCCTGTTTTTTCTGCTTACTTATTTCAATATGCCCATCTATAATTGTTCCGCTTGGTTTTTTATTTACAGTAAAATTTGATTCTTGTCCTGCTGTATTATGATAAAATTCTGTAATATTATTAAAACGATTCCCTTCAAGTAATAACTTTATAAATATTTCCTTTTCAGATTGCTTCGTATTATTTTCAATTTTATTATAAATCGCAGAAATCTTTTTATTAATAGGCTTCATTTTTGCCTGCAGAGATTTCAGCACACTAATCACTTCTTTAGACGCTTTAATATTGGCGGGATTAAAATTGGCCTTACTGATATACTTAAGACTATCAAAAGCAGGACTATAAAATTTAATTTCCGTGAGTTTATCTTTTGATAGCTCTCCTCGCCTGTTTATCTTATCAAGGAACTCAGCAGCACTCTCTAATGCATTAAGTAAGCCAACTTCTCTGTTTTGACATTTTCCTGTTTTACCATACTTAAAATCAATTGTCCCATCTGCGTTTTGCTCTTCAATAACCATACCATAATGCGTATCCGTTGCGGTGTAATATACATTCATTGTTATACTTCTCTCCTTTTATTTCCTCTTGTTTTATTTTAACAATAAACACATCTCTTGTCTTCACACATAACAAAAAAGCCGCCGGAGCAGCTTTCTTTATTACATCTTCAATCGTTTTACTTGAGGCTCTGTTTCAATATGAGCTGTTGCTTCCATAAGTTCATTCATTTCTTCTTCAGCCTTCTTTAAAACACCATGAGATTTTATTTCAGGACTTGAATAAAGTGTCGCATATTCACTATGCCCCTCCATTTTAAGCCCCGCTCTTGCAAGTTTATCAACCTCTATATTGTTTTTATCTTCAGCATGACCTTTTACCCATTTCAGGCAAAAAACTTTATCTTCAGTTAAACGTTTTAATTCACTAAATAACTCAGACCCTAAAATAGATACACGGCCATTAAGATACTTTTCGTATTCTTTAACGCAGTTCTCACTGTCTGTTCTAATCTCTATACTCGCATCAGGATTTAACTCTCCAGCTTTCATCTTTTTATCAATAAATAAAGCAGCCCGATAAATAGCATAAAGCTCAACAAGCTGTATATGATCTAAAGCCTCAGAATGTTTTGTCATACCGCCTCTAAACTTAAATAAGGCCTTTCCTGTTTCCCCATCTAAAACTGAAACACCATAGCCATGCTTATTCCTATCCATTTTTTTAGATAATGACCCATCTGTATAGATTACAAGAGAGTTAACTTTATTAACATCATAGAAATCTTTCTCTGAATTATCTGATATATTCAACCTTTTATCTATCGACATTTCCTTGCTTACAACATCTGATAGCAGTCTTTTATAGTCAGATGTTGTCCTCATTTTCTTACGTCTTTCTGGTTTCAACTTGGTTATAAAACCTTTCAAAGACTTACTGCCTTTTACTTTCAGCAGTTCTTTTCTAAGATGGGGCTGCATTTTCTTCCTAAGCAAATCATTAGATATCTCAAATGTATTTGTCTCAAGGCATTTCTTAATAGCCTCATGCTTCATCTCAGAAATAACATCTCTACTTTTATCGTTTATTAATGACGTGTGAAAGAAAAAATCACTCTTCCTAAAAATAGTTTTCGTATCTCTTATTTCATTGATGATCTTTATTTGAGACTCTGTTAACGCTTCTTCCATTTTTACAAAATCATTCATCTCTGATATGGATTGTTTCTTGTCAACATTCATCAACTCTGGATAAAAAAAGTTGATATTGCTTTTCTTGTCAATCAATCCTTTATCTTTAAGTCCCAGCAGAGAAGCCAATATCTCCTGTTCAAGGCTTAATAGCGCATCATCTCCACCTAAAAACAACCCTTGCCCCAATGCAAGTATTTCTCCATTTCCATCACGCCCATTATGCTTTCTTTTCTGAATAAAGAAACCATACTTCTCTCTTTCACTTGTATAATAAATATCAATATTGCTCATCTAATTGCCTCGTTAAATATCCTTTTTTCATTTTAACAATAAATACACTGCCTGTCTTTAGCTATAACAAAAAAGCTGCCGGAGCAGCTTTCTTTATTACATCTTCAATCGTTTTACTTGAGGCTCTGTTTCAATATGCGCCGTTGCTTCCATAAGTTCATTCATTTCTTCTACGCTCTGCTTGAAATCAATAACATTATTCTCCTGCGCCAACACTGTAGCCTTTTTAAATGCTTTATCAAGAGCCTGCCCATAACGCGCATCTTCTTTAATGTTTTCACCTGAACCCATACTCAAAGAACTGTGCGGAATATCATCGTTAGACATCGCTTTCAGTAATTGCTTAAATATCATCTCATGACCTTTCACACTGTTTTTTGAAGCCTTAATACCGTGTTTCTTACTTATCCTTGAACGCTCAGCCTTTGCTAAATCCATTACGCCTTTTATTTCATCATCAATAGAATCATCCTTTGATTTATTATGAAGAATATATTCTACCATTTTATCAGGATAGTTATAAATCTTAATAGTAGGATTGTTAGTTATAGTTCCGTCCTCTATCTTCTTTGAAATACGACGAAAAGCTTCTACTACTGATAATGATCTTAACTCTTTACTATCAACACCTGTGTCATACTTCCCAGCATCTATGAATGTCTCACCCGACATCAAAATAAAACCTGTCATATTCTTATGACTACTGAAATACAGTGAAAGCTCATCATGCCGTGTTATGTCAGCCACCTCTTTATCTGCCAGAGATTCCAAAACTGATGGCTTAACTTTTTTTATCTTTGCCGTTGAGTATAAAGAAAGATATTCATCATGCGTATCTATCGTAAGACCTTCTCTCGCAAGCTTATCCACCTCTCTGTTATTTACATCTTTCGCATGTCCTTTTACCCATTCAAGCTTAAAATTCTTACCTGCTGTTAGCTTTTTTATTTCAGCAAACAAGCTCAGACCAAACATATTTCTCTGACCGCTTTTGTATTTTTTCATGTTTTCAACACAGTCCATACTGTCGGTTCTGATCTGTATTTTTGCTTTAGGGCTTAGCTCACCCGCTTTCATCTTCTTATCGATAAAAAGAAGCGCCCTGTAAATAGCATAAAGCTCTACAAGCTGAATGTGCTGAAGCTCTTCCGCATTCTCTGTAAACTTACCTTTAAACTTAAATAAAGGCTTCTTATTCCTCGCATCTAAAATAGAAACGCCATAACCATGCTTATATTTACCATCGCTCTCCTGTGGTGCTAATGAACCGTCAGTATAAACAACAAAAGAAGGGACACTCTCAAGACTATAACTTTGCTGAACAGAAAGCTGCGTGGTCTTTAAAACCCTGTCTGCGGATATTTCATTACTTACCAAATCTGCTATGAATTTTTTATACTCAGGAGAACTTCTGTATTTTTGACGCTTAGCATACTCTACCTTCATTCTTCGTAGCTTTTCAGCCTTACTTTCTATTTTAGAGTTTTCTTTTTCCTTATCAATATTTGTTATAATAGAAGAACCATCATTATTCTCTATTTTTACCAAACCATCTTCAATAGTCTTATTTTCTTCTTTATAGATTGCGTCAAGGTTATTAAATGTATTATTATTCAAAGCCTCTTTTATGATGTCAAACTTAACAAAACTTATGCCATCTTTAACATCATTTCCCATATTAACAATTCTTAATCTATTATTTTGTATAATGCCTTTTTTAATTTTGCTAATATCTTTTAATAAATCTCTTTGAGGCCCACTCAGTTTCAAAGCTTTATTCTCAGGATCAACTTTCTCTCTTATAATATAACGAGAGTTATAATAATCAGGGTGAAAAATAAGCAAGTCAGACCTTTCCAAAACATCCTTTTCACTAATTTTCTCTAAGCTCTTTAAAGCCTCGCAAGCCGCAGTATATAAAGCCGTATCAGGATCTGAACTTTCCCCGAACCCCGAAGCCAATAATTTATTTTCACCAATACGTCTTTTACTCAACCGTTCTTCAATAATGAATCCATATTGATTTCCTGAGTTCGTGTAATAAATATCAACATTTTCCATAAATAAAACCCCATTAATTTATCTGTTCTATTTTTATTCTATCAGCAAACTTTTAACTTGTCTTTAGCCACAATAAAAAAGCTGCCGAAGCAGCTCTCATATTTTTAATCTTTTAACAGCCCCCACATCTTCTACCAAATGCTCTGTTGCCCTCATTAGTTCCTCTTTCTGGCTTAACTCATCTTCGACTAAAACTTCTCTATGTTCAGTAAAATACGCACCAGACTTCGCAAGCTTATCTGCCATCTCATTATACACATCGCCTTGATGACTCTTCACATAACCAATATTAAAACTTTCCGTGTTTTCACTAAATCCGCGTAAACTTAACCACAGGTCAGGCAATGCTGTATTATGGGCATTACTCAGGTATTTCTTATGGTCAGTAGCATAATCTGTAAAATCAGTCATAACAACCACGTTAAGCCTTTTTAGTTCATCCTCTGACATTCTATTACCTATAAATGCACAAGCTCTCTCAATCGCATACAGCTCCACTACAGAGGTCTTATCCATCATGTCAAACCTGTCCTTTATTCTTCCTTTTATTTTGAATAAAATCTCATCCTTATCCGTATCTACAATAACAGCACCATAACCTTTAGGAATATGACCATCTTCTTTATTCCATATAACCGAACCATCTGTATAGATACCAATGTTTTTTACTGATCTTAACTTCTGACTAATCAAATCATCACTTATCTCTTTTTCTATTGGCGGCCTGCTTTCTCTATCATTCTTTAAAAACTCTTTAATGTAATAATTACTGTTTGCCTGCTGCTTTTTAAAATATTTTTCTTTATCCTTAAAGATAAGCTTATTACTATACTTAAGTCTTTTAAGATGCTCGATACGCATTATCTTTATTTTATCTATCTTACTCAGCGATAACTTATCCATCTCATTTCTTAAGCCAATCCTTGTAAAATGAATATCCAAAGACGCTTGAGGCTCTTTTTTTAATAAATCTCCAATTTCTCTAAACAGTGCCTGACCCGATTCTGTAATGTGATTCGCCATATTACCGGTATTTAGATAATCAACCAGATCATTAAAATGGCTATCCTTTAAGCCGTAAAAATTAATCCTATCATCAGGTTCTATCTTATCTCTTTCATGCAAACTATCTAAACATGCTATCGCTTTCATTAGAGCAAACGTTTGCGCCTCAGATGGTTCACAATCACGCCTGCATTTTTCAACAGAGAGGATCTCCTCAAGATCCGTTCTTTTATTCTCCGCACGTCTTTCAATCAGTATCGTTGCGTTAGACTTATGCTCTACAAAGTAAATATCAATATTTCCCATTACGTATAACTCCTGTTCCGTGAACAAAAAAACCTGCTTCTTAGTCTTTAAAGCAGGCCTTCTTCATGATTATCTTAATCGTCTTCTGCTTCTTTGCGTATACGTGTTTTCCTCATTAAGGATATCTGTATGCTGAAACACCACTTCTTCTGCACGCCCAAGTTTTGAGCCATTCTTAGCGGCGGAGTCTGCCATCTGGTTAAAGAGATTATCAGCATGACCTTTCACCCACGAAAAACGATAATCCGTATTGCCTTTAATCTGCTGAATCTTATCCAATAACAACAGGTTCTCAACAGCGCGTTCTTTAACATCTTCCCCATTCAATACATTTATACTCTGAAGATTATCAGCCTTTATATCTACGCAGATATCTTTAGGTAATACGCCATCCTTAATCTTCTTATTAAGAAATGAAATCGCCCTGTAAATAGAATACAACTCAACAAACTGTATGTTCTCACGCACCTGCGTTTCCATACGGCCTTTTATTTTAAAAAGCTCACGACCATTAGACTCAATAATAATTCCATAGCCAGTTCGCCTTTCAGCATCATTACCATTAATAGATCCATCAGTATAAGCCGTTAAATGACCTATCCTCTCCTTGAGTATTTTATTAGGATTCTCTAAACGCATTACAGTAGAAGTTGCACCACCTAAAATATCCAGACTCTCCTTACGGTTTAAATCAAGACCAACAATCTCTTTCTCCATAAGCGCACTAAGACGCTCACGACAATAGACATCATTCGTAGGCAAGCCACTAAATAAAACCACATCCATTTTATTAACAAGGCGACTTCTTAACTCATAGATTTCATGCCACACATCCCTTTCAAACATATTAGGAACCTGCTTAACAAAAGATTTATTTTTAAGTAGACGCTTTTGCTCCTGAAGATCCATCCAGATAAATACCTTCTCAACCTTATCTTTATTTAACGTGTCTAACTTCCTGAAGGCATGAAGAACACTTAAAAGATAGGCATTTTCACTTGAATCGGAGCAGTCTTCTTTGGTATAATATAAAATGTGGTTGTTTGCGCCTTTACGCTTCGAACGGCGATGCTCTATCGCATAAGAAATCTCGCGCCTCCCCTCTTTTTCTACACCGCCCACAAATACGTCTACTATCATGATACACTCTCTTATTTAAACTTGTTGCTTTTATAACCCTGTTCAGCATTTAACTCATCCACCGTCTTAAACTTAGGAGAATCACTATTCTCTGATTTAGGCTTACCAAACCTTCCTCTCGCAACTCTTAATCTTGATTTGAAACTTTCAGGCTCTTGCTTATACCCTGTTTCACCCACTTGAGCTTCTGACACTCTCACCTTTGGCACTTCAGCAACAGGAGAAGCAGGAGCAACAACTGGTTCTGGCACTACTGTTTTTTCTACTACAGGTTTAACAACTTCTGACAGTGCAGCTTCCTGATGTTGAGATTTACGCATATTAGCATATCTCTGAAGATAATTGGTTTTTTTAGTTCCGCTATTTTTAGTCCACGTTTCCTCTTCGGGTTTACGCGCACCACTGTTATTGATTGTATTATGCGTAGGCACCTGTGGAAACGTGTTTTCAAGCTTAACCGCTGACAACTCTGGATGTGGATCAACATAACCATCTTGTTTTACTACCTCACCTTTCTCAACAACCTCTTCCGTTGCTGATTCCAGATAACGACCTTTCTTTGCCTCTACATCTGCCATATTATTATAGGTATGCTTACGAATCTTCTCCTCACTCATAAACTCACGGTCTAAATCAGACACATGTGATTTTACCCAATCAAGTTTAAAGTTCCAGTCTTTTGTTAAATGCTTAATCTCTCTCCAGCGAGCAATATTCGCCTCTATTGGCTCAATACGACCCTCATTCATTATCATGCGATTTCTTTTACTGTCAGAGAACAACTCAATCTGAGCTTTCGGATCAATAACTTCCTCTTTCATCTTTTTATCGATATATCTCACAGCTTGTAATACAGCAATCAGCTCAACCTGATCAATATCATCTATTTTTACACCGCCTTTAGCACGTGCCAATGTTCTATTGTTCTCATCATCACGCACTATATATCCATAGCCACCTTTACCATCGAAAACCGAACCATCTGTTGTAATCATTACCTTATTAACTTTAGACATTTTTCTTCCTATATCAGTTCTAAACGTGTTGTTTATTCTATTATAACATAAAAAATAATAACGAAAACGCAACTACTTAATTTAAGCTGATTTCTCTTTTAAATAATATTGGGTATAATATCTACTGTATCTAACATAAAGAGGAAATACTATGAAAATAGCAATATTTGGGCTACCTGCTTCAGGTAAAGGCACTCAAGCACAGTTTATAGAAAATCAATACAACATTCCGCAACTCTCCACAGGCGATATGCTCAGACGTTTAGCCAAAGAAGATAAAACAGATCTTGGAGACCGTATTCGTGCTGTTCCTACTGGACACTTTGCAGACGACGATCTTATCCTTACCGCTATTAAGAAAGAGCTTCAGCTTCCACTCTACAAGCATGGCGTTCTTTTTGACGGATTCCCACGCACCGAACAACAAGCCAGGAAAATGATTGAGATGGACATTATTCCTGATGCAGTCGTCTTCCTTAAATCTGATGAAGCAGCCTTACGCGAGAGAGCTATTAATCGTCGTATACATCAGGCAAGTGGTAGAATTTATAACCTTATTAGCAATCCTCCTAAAGTTGACGGCCTTGATGATATCACCAAAGAACCTTTAACTCATCGTGATGATGATAAGTCTGAGTATCTTGATAAGCGTTTTAACGACTTCAATGAAAAAACCATGCCTGCTTACTCTTTGCTTAAAGCATTGTGTAAATATGGAAGCGGCCCTGTATTAGTTGAAGTCAATGGCATGCAGGAAAAGGATAAAGTCTCTCACGATCTTCTTATAGGCATTAACTCTGCTAAAGCCATTCTAAAAATAAGACAGAACCATGAGTTTGTTATGATTCAGTCTCCTTATGACGGCAAAGATCTTAAAGAACAAGAAACTTACGCACGGGCTGCAATGCATCAATCTCTCATGCAGGGTGAAATTCCTTTTGCTTCACATTTACTTTACTCACAACCTAACATTCTTGACTATAATAATGAGAAGCACAGAGAACTCTCAAGGGAGATCAATAAGCACCTTATTAATCATTTTGATAAAGTCGTTATCTACACCACTGATAATCTTATAGATAAAGAAAATGCGATTGAAAGAAGAATGAATGGAAAACCTTACTTCCTTGATCATGACACCAACGAGGCGCTTAACTACGCCGTTAAAATCAAAAAGCCTGTTGAGATTAGAAATCTTGATTCTCTTGAGATTCATAAACGTGCTACAGATACGCCTATGATTAATGTTGATATTGGAACTCAAACGTATATTGACACCATCATAGATAAAATCAAGCACAATCCTCAACTGGTGATCGTTGAATCCCCTTATGCAGGGACACCAGAAGAGATTACACGTAATGAGTATTATGCTCGCAGCGCTATTAAGGATTGCCTTAATAAAGGCGAGATTCCTTTTGCCTCTCACCTGTTATACACACAGACCGGAATATTAGATGACAAGCAAAGTGCTCAGCGTCGTCTTGGCATAGAAGCAGGACTCATTATGGGAACACTATGTCAGAAAAGCGCATTGTATAAAGATTTAGGTATGACTATTGGCATGGAGGAAGGCATTGACCGCGCCGAGCTAGCAGGACGCTCGGTAGAGATAAGGGAAATACCTGAGTTTAAAGATATGTATGAGGCAGGACTCGATCAGAAACAAATGAAGAGATTAAAAATCTAAACGTATTTTTCTTTTACCTAATTAAAAAAGAGGGCTTAGCCCTCTTTTTATTGATTATTTACAGCATTTAACAATATACGCAGATTCACTATGCTGGTGTCCTACGAACTGGAAGCCAGCTACATATTCTCCAACTGAACAACTATAAGCCGTGAAATCACGACCATGTGAGTTCCCCACCCAATAGCACGCATTTTGCTTCAATCCTGTTGGTGAGGACCATATGCCATTTATACAAGACATTAATGTTCCATCTGGCGTCCTTCCCATTAACCCATTAGGACTACACGAAGCTCCCGGAGACACTTGACCATTAAGCTGTATATACTCATTAGCATTTAATCTTCCACCCGACGTTATCTGTCCAGCAGCATCAAGATTACCATTAGAGTGGATATAGTTACCATAAATACCATTACCTGAAATATTTCCTGAAGCATTAATCGTTCCTGCTGAGTTTATTGTGTTGGAAGCATAGATCGTTCCGTTGTTAGTAATATAACCTGCCCAATTACCTGAAGCACCTGAACTACCCGCTTGAACTACGGCTAATGTTCCTGTTCCGAGAACATCATAAGCCCTTATGCCACCAGCCCATGTGCTAGGAACATCATTAGGATCAAGACCATTTGTAGACAAGCGTTGATCAATAATAGTATTTCTATTCACTCTTAGCGTTGTGGAATAAGAAGCCGCATTAGGAGAATAAATAGTTAACTGCTTACCAGAACCTAAACGTATTTCATAATCATTACTAGCAGCATCTCCGCCCATTGTTATAGCATCACCATAAGCATTATGCGCAGTAATTTCACTTGCCGCTGTTATTTTACCACCCGATGTAATATCCCCACCAAAGTTTCCTGTACCAGATGCCGTGATGTTCTTAGCGTTATTAATATCATTACCACCCATATTCAGATTACCTGTCATAGGAAGCGTTCCATCACGACGAAGATAAGCCGAATAAAGATTAGCATTATAACCCGCACGGAAAACAAGCTGGCCTGCTTTATTAATATTAGAGAAACTTGTATTGGCCTCACTCCACATTCCATCATAGCCATCAACTTTATTGGCAGCCTTAGTCATTCCACTGTCTATACCTGCTTTTTGCATAGCATAACCCAGCAAATCATAACGTGGATTCGTTCCTGACTGTATCCAAGCATTATCCGTGGTAATTAAACCATCTAAGATATAGTTAGGCGTGGTGCCTGAACGTTTAATAACTATTGAATATGATGACCTGAATATGTTATTATCAAGGTAGCTATTAGGTAAAATACCTTCGTTCTTTAATGTCTGAATAGTAATAACGCACGTGCTACCAGAACAGTTTCTTGGACCCGGATCACTTGTCTGATTAGAACTTGGCGTTAACGTAGAAAGTTTGTCATAGCGTAAAGAAATATAGTTATTAACCGCATAACCTATTCGTTGTATTTGCTCTCCTGCTGCTGCAGCCTGAAGAAGCTCTTGATCGTGTCTCATATCCTGAAATTTGACAAAAGAGGCTATCACTCCTACTCCAAGAGCCAGTAAAAGCTCTATCAGAGTAAATCCTTTTCTTTTAAATCTGTATTTCATATGCCCTCGCCTATTCATCTTTTATAGTATTTTTATTGTAGAGTTATCGAAAATAAATATAGTAAAATCACTCAGTGGTCAATCTACAAACCTTGTTTTATAGAACACCAACTAAACAAAAGTAATATATAATCATGATATAACAATTTTTTACATTTACAACAGCGCATCATAAAAAGAGATTTAACTTGAGGATTACAAAGGGATTTATATTAGTAATAAAAAAGGCCAGCCTATGCTGACCTTATATATGATTACCTGTTTAGGATTACTTGTTTCTACTATACACATCAGCAAAGTAGCCTACTTTACCCTCTACAGAGTCCACCAAAGAATAGGTAATAAATACAGGAACAGAGTCTACACGCTGAATATACGTCTTACCTTTGTTGATATTATTATAGACATCATCTCTTCCTACTTTAGCCAGCATAGCTGCTAAGTAAGGCCATTGCTGAACACGGATACAGCCGAGAGAGAATGCTCTATTTGCTTTGCTAAACAGATATCTTTCATTAGTGTCATGGAGATAGATATTATCTTTACTGTCTGTTTCAAACTTAAGAATACCCAATGAGTTATTTGTTCCAGGCGGTTGCTGAATACGGTAGCGACCTGAAAGAATATCAGACTGAGACACACCACTTAAAGCGTAAGAGTTGCCTTGACCATCAATAGCTCTTAAACCATGACTTCTTGCATAGCGGTTACTTGAACTCATATTAGGCAAAACGCTTCTCTTAACCACACTCATAGGAGGAGTCCATGTTGGATTATACTTAAGCCCTACTAAGTTCATACGATAGATTGGTGTCTGATGTATTGGCTTACCAACAATGACTTTAGACTGAACCTCTTCCTCACCTGTGTTTACATTTATAGCATGAAGCGTATAAGAAGGAACGTTAACGATAATCACATACTCTCGACCTTCTTCTTTTGCCGTATTGATTAGCTCTACTACCTGATCACGCCAGGCTACCAATCCAGACAGTTTCTGCTCTTTATTGATGGATAAGTTAGAATAAAGCTGAGGGCCTGCCACACCATCTTCTTTCAAGCCATACGTTCTTTGTGCTAACAGAACTGCTGATTTTATTTCTTCATCAAAGTAAGTCGGTAATGGGAGACCAGCCAAATCAAGGAAGCCATGATTAACCAATGATTGTGATAATACTTCCACATCTTTACCAGAAGAGCCTACTTTTAATACTGGAAGATTTAACTCTGCTGAAACTGATGGAACATCAGGAAGAGAACGTAATACGCTTATAGCATTATCTAAGCCGCTTACATAAGAACCATAGGTCTGCATAGCAGGAATACTTCTCGCACTGTTCTGAGCATAGCCAGTTCCACCTATATTGCTTTTAGCAACAACGGCTGTATTCACATCACTTTCCCCATCAGAACCTGCTTCAGAAACAGAACCACCTTGAGCCTTGATTGCGTTTACTTCTGCTGGCGTCATATCTGACGAGCCATCACCATCCGTTTCAATAATCACTGTATTATTTGACGAATCTGAAGATTGCTGTGGAGGATTAAGAAAACGCTGTTGTTGTGGCGCTACTGGTGCGCTTTTATCAAAAATTATCTCACTACTACCTGTCGGCTGATTTGTGATATCTAAGTCTGCGTAAGCACCTGAAGAAATGCTTGCTGCAAGTAAGGTTATCACAAAAGGTATTTTTCTGTTCATTTTTACTCCCGTTATTAAATATTGGGAATAGTATCACAACCTTTGCTTTTATTCAATGAAACTATAGGATTTTTCTTGTATTTAGGATATTACATAAAAATAAAAATATGACATTAATAAAATTAAGAAATAAGTTAAATTTTTAGAGATATCTATTTACCTTAGACTCCTAACGTTACTTATCTGATTAAGATAGTGATGAAAAATAAATGTATTGTTATTTATTTTAGCAATAACGTAAAAAAGAGAGCTACTGCTCTCTTTTTACCATACACTCTTTATCGATTTCTTAAGGAACTTCTTAAAGGAGGAATGTCATTAATAAAGCTTTCCAGTTTTGACGCCATTCTTTTTATTGAAACGTCATCACTTTTTGTTAACTCTTTAAGATCATACCAGCGGTAATCATTAACCTCGTTTTTATCAATGTTAACTAAACCTTCTTCACACGTTTGATATAGATAGCGAACATCGAAATGCCAATGCTCAGGCTCAAATATTCCATTCTTCTGCCTTTCTGGAATGCGATGAATATCAATATCAAAAATTTCATGAGAAAGAGGGCGGAGATATTCGATACCTGTTTCTTCCTTAGTTTCTCTGAAAGAAGCGTGTCTGGCGTCTTCCGCTTCCTCAACATGTCCACCGGGTGCGACCCATTTATTATATTTTTTATGAAGAACCAAAAAGGCTTTTTCGTTATCTTCATTAGTAATAAAAGCAGAGCCTGTTATATGCCCAATAAGATTGGTTCGTGAGTAAATATATTTGTCAGAATAGGACATTAAAAAAGCAATAAGAACGTCTTTGTTTTCCACATCATTTTTATTGAGGTAAGTTAATATTTTATCTTTTTCCATGAGGTTTCCTTTTTACTTATATGACTTGGATAAAAAAAGAGAGCTAACTCTCTTTTATTATTTATATTTTCATTTTAGGTCGATGGGTATTGATTTCGTTTTCGACCATTTCTTTAACGCCTTCATAAGTTTTAGGGATTAGAGCATCGAGTGCTCTTTTCTCTTGAATGGCGCGAATAACGTCCGGGTTTTGAAAGGAATATTCAGAAGAGATATATTTAAAAACACCAGCTTCCTCTTTTATCTCAACAGGCTTATTAGTTGCTCTTGAAAAGAGATTCTTCCAGATTTTACTATCTTCAAAATCAACCTTATCTTCAAAACCAAATCCTGTAGAGTTTCTGGTTTCCCAAAAATCCCAGCCTGCTTGTTTCCATGAGTAATCTTCATATTTAGTGATTGCTTTATCTATAACAAACCCGCTCAGACCAGCAAAGCTGAAACAATCATTAAATATACTCTCTCTTGATGCTTTATCGAACTGACTTAAACTTATTTCTTTTCCAGACTGCGACAAACCATGCGTGAGCGCTTGCGTGTATCCTACTAAAAAATGGGCTAAGTCTTTATCTTCTTTTTCCATGACAAATACCTCACTGTATTATCTTATTAAGATTATAGCAGAGATAAAAAATAAAATGAACAATAATTATTCAAATATTTAAAATATGTATATAAAAAAGGCTCCCGAAGGAGCCTTTTACATTAGTTAAACTTAACGCCTGCTGCCAAGAATATTCAGAAGACTGATAAAGATGTTAATCACATCCATATAAATCTGAAGAGCAGCTCTTACTGGATTAGTTTCACCACCTGTTACAACCTTATTTACGTCATAGACAATGTAGCCTGAGAAAATCAGAATACATAATGCTGAAATAGCCAAGCTCACAGCAGGAACGGCAAAGAAGATATTGACCAAACTTGCTACGATAACCAGCAATAGGCCGATAAACAGGAACTGTCCAAAGCGACTCAAATCACGTTTAATGGTCGTTGCCAGAATAGACATAGCTACCAGAATAATACCTGTTCCACCTGCTGCTAAGGTAATCACCTGAGCACCATTAGGCCCTGATAATACGTAAGCAAGGCTTCCTGTAAGGAATAGACCCCATAAGAACGCAAAAGTAAACAGCCCCAGCAAGCTTAGCGCATAGTTCTGTGTTGCACTGATAAGGTAAGACAAACCGATAGACAACCCTAAGAATGCGATAAATGTCATAATCGGATGTGCTGCCATAACCAGCTCAAAGTGCATATTAATACCTAAGATTGCAGCAATCACAGTTGGAATCATAGAAAGCGCCAGATAAAAGAACGTTTTCTTTAGGACTTCATTTTTAGTCGCAGCAATTACATTTTCACCGTACATAGTCTTCTCCTTGTTGTTTAATGAGGCTAATTTACCATATAAGGCTGTGATAAACAATCACTTGTTTTGAAAAGATTCTTAAAGTTTTACACAAAAACTCATGAACCATCTTTATGATTCCTCATGAGCAAAATAACCACAAATAGAGAGCGAAAGAATATTTCTAAATAAGTTAAAATCCTGTTCGCTTTGATTTTCTAAATCTTTTCTTATAGATAAAATTTTCTTTGCAAGATATATTCTATCTTTATGTGAAAAAACAACACGATTAAATTTTAAAGAACAAAACAGTGTGTTTATGCCTTCTTTAACAACATTTTGTTCCTGACATCCAATAAAAATACAGTAATTATCTACGATTTCTTTATGTTTTACATAAAGACGTTTTAGCCTCTCATCACACTTATTACTTTGAATATCCTCATCTAAAGAGGCAATGTCTTCTTCTGAAACTGAAATACTGGGTAGCTCTCTAGATTTTGACTTAATCCCACACAAACTTGGCTTATCATCACTTTTCTTAAATTTGTTTTTCTTTATTATAAAATCAGAGCATCTTTGAGCAAACTCTCTTGATATTATTTGAGTAAACAGAACCTCATCATTAGACATCAGTAAAGCATCCTGATCTTCACTACTTAATGTGCCTTTAAATAAATATTCCTCCTCAATAGCCTTCAATACTTTTACAAAATCTTTTTCTTCCACAAATTTCACCTTTTACACTATTCATCTTCATCATCTTCGATTTCAGTTGTTGTGGTTGTAGAGCTTAACTTACTGCTATGTTCTGAATAGCCGGATATAGTATAAATAAGCTTTTCTCTGTATTCTTTGAAATCACTCACTCCAAAATCCTTAAGTTGATAAAGAATCTTAAGGGTTATCTCTTTCTTTTTATCTCGTGTAAACTCGATTTTGTTCATTTTATAGTTTTTAACAAGCTGCTTTATTGCAACAACAAAAACATCCATTTCCATATAGGCAATGGCCTTACTATATAAATCCATTTTGTCATTATCATCACGGTATTCAATAAAAACATCGGACAGGGCTTGCGCCATAAGCTTAGCTTCCCGAACGGAAAAATCCCTATCAAAATAATCGTCCTTATAACTTCCTGTCTCGAAGAGATATTTCATATCATCATAGAATTCATTTTTAGGTTGCCTGTTTTGCCCACCATATTCACCAAGCGTTGTCGTTGTGCCATCTGTTTTTATGGCTACTGTATTCATTAAGCTATTGAGAACATCCTGACGCTTATTATCAACAGGCGCGTGAGATTGTTTAACAACACTACTATTAGCCACTTCTGGCTTAGCTGGAGCTGGAGCTTGAGCTTGGGGTTTAGGCCAGTTAATAATCTCAAGGAAAATACGTTTTCTTTTTTCATTAAGTCCAGAATCTTTCAGAGCTTGATACCATGATCGTTGATCTTCTTGCCTCCATGAAGAAATCATTTCTTTTCTGAGCTTAACAAACTCTTTAAGTGCAGCCTCATAAAACTCATCATTAAAAAGATTAAGTGATTTTAAAAAGTTTTCTCTTATACCCTTTTTATTCTTAGCCTCTCCTACTACAACTTGCATAGACAATGCACTATAACAAGCAGTCGCAAATTTTCGATGTATTTTTATTTTCTCTATTATAGACGCATCTTTTAAGGGAACACCTGCGAGCAGGTTTGAAGCTATAGAGTTGGGATTGTTATCAATCACCTGACTTTGTGTTTCTCTTACGGGTTTAGCAGGTTTAAGAATATCCCTTGTAGTAGGAAACCCAAAAACATCCTCATCATCTCCAATGTTCTCTTCTTCAAAAGGTTCAGGCTCATCATCTGATGAGCTGTCGTTGTCTATGTCATCCTCATACAGATCATCAACCTCATGATAGAGGATTTTTTTGTTAAAGATATCCATTATTTTAGCTGATAGCTTGTGTAGGTCATCATCAGTCTTGTTTTTATCAACACGACCTAAATAACCTATTACTTTATCACACCAGTCTTTTTTCTCTTTATCACTGAGTTTTAACAGCTCTGTAGTAGTGAACATTTCATGTGTAACATTCAGAATATTTAGTGCTACATGTTCAGGAAGTTTAATGAACATTTTGATAAAATTTTCTTGAGGAACTCTTTTTCTCCAATATTTAGGCATAGTTGTGCCTATTGCAACCTGCAATAATCTCTTATCTTTTATTTCATCTAATGATATACCACGGCCTGAATTCAGGAACTCATGAGCTTGTTTTAAAGCAATATCTGCTGCTGAGTCTTTATTATCTGTCGCGCCTTTTGCATATTCGGACATTCTCTTACCTTTTTATTATTTTATTTTTAAATGAGTAAACCTTTACATTATAATATACTTTGCCCTTTAATTGACAAGTTTTTTATTGCACAAATCCTCTCTTAAATACTTATGCTTTTTGGTTAATATGTCTACAAATATAGCGAATTATCCTATTTATTCCCCATTAATTTGATCATTTGACTGATTTGTGATAAGTTTAGCTCATTCCTTAGTAGGAAAGTAAGATAAATGTTTGTAACTTTAAATTAATAATATAGAAGAGGGAACCATTATGAAAAATTTAAAATTGAAAGTCGAGAATGTATTACCAGAGTTGAGCTTGGAAGGCGTAGACAAGGTATCTGTAGATTTAGCAAGCTTTAAAAAGGACAAGTTCAGCTACCGCTCTAAAGCATATGGTGCGCGTTTCAACGCAGACTTATTAGCTAAATCAGGAAGAGTATTGGATTCTGGCTTCATCTTTGTTGATCTTAAGCAAGACCTTTTTAAAAGCGTTGTAGTTGAGGATCAAGATGTTGACTCTTACACCTTTGAAGTAGCACTTAAAGGCTTTGACGACCAGTATGCTAAAACTGAATCTGTCAATCTTAAAGTTTCTGACACGCAGAAAGAAGTATTAGATATCTTATTCAAGGCAAACGATAAAGTTGGAGCAGGATTTGATGCTGTTAAAGATAAGATTTCTGAGCTTCTTGGGGACTCAGATGCGCAAAGCAAGCAGTTTATGGCTAAGCTTAACGATTTCATGGCCGACTATTCTGATAAGGCATGTTGCGCTATGAGCGAGGGTAAAGTTAAAGCAAAAGATTTTGCTACCCGTGCTAAGAAAAATGAGTTAACGGTAAAAGAGATGTTTGCTGTTGCTGGCACCGTGAGTGTTTTAGCAACATTGCTTCTCAAGAGCAAAAAAAAGTAAGCGTTTCCAGGCTAAAAAAAGGTGGGCAACCACCTTTTTTTATTGCATTATCTTACGGGATAAATATGATTCCCGCCAGTATAAAGAGTTATGTCCTCACGTGGCATACGACTTAGCATGTCAACTTGTTGAGGCGTAAGCACAGACATGACGCTTTTATCTCTTTCGTTTAACAAGTAGCCTAAGCGATTAGATAAAAAACCACTTCCTTCAGAGAGCATGGAAAGTTGCTGTGCTTTTGCTATACGATTTTCTTTCGTTGTTGGTATTCTACTCATTTGATTCAGAGATACACCATTATTGTGGATCATTACAAGTGTTCTTTGAATATCCTGATCATACCTGCTAACGATTTGCTCAACATCATGACTTTGTTGTGGTGTAAGGTTCAGGGCAGCATATCTGTCCGGCATTGCCTGAGAAATACCTGAAGCGACCATTAGCATTAAACCTATTATTAACTTTTTCATATATCCTCCTTTTGAATAAAATACAGACAGTCTTAATATAAAGCATTTAATTATTTTTGTCATTTTATCTTCGCTTTGATTTCACATATTTCCGTTTTAAGCTATAATAAAAAATAAGCATACAGGAGGAAATAATGGATAAAAGAGTAAAAGCTTTCTTTAAAGAAGCCACTGATAGTGTATTGGATAAGTATAATAGCGATAATAAAGAGACAAACTTATCTGGCGTTCTCTTAGGGGAACTTCAGGATCTTGGAGATAAATATGGTTTACTGGTAGAAGATAAAGAGATTGAGCATATTGGTTATGGTCAGCGTTCTTCTCAGAAAATAGAGATTACTGATTTGGATGAGACACCTGTTTTATATTTAACACTCAATGTTCATCGCCATGACTTAATCAATGGAAATGGCGGCACCTATGAATATAACACTTATCTTTCTGGAAATCTTGATTTAGATAACGAGCAGAGAAAATCATTAAGATTAAAATAAAAGGAGGCTTTGCCTCCCTTTTATTCCATTCCATATTTTTCTTGAATCATTTTATTAAAATCTGCTGATTCTATAGCCCAATCCTCGTCGCTTTCATTAAATATCAGACCTTGATTTAAGCAAAATGATTTATACTCATCTATAATAGTATCGTAATCAGGCAAGCCATCTCTCTTTAACTTATTATTAATATCTTCTTTATATTCCAGAGGAGCAAACTCATTCATTCGTATAATATTACAGGTATTTTGGATTTGCTTTCCGGCTCCCCATAGCTCACCTTCGCTGCTATAAAGCCAAAAGTCTTCCTTATGTTTTCCTAAATAGAATGCACCGTTTGTAAAAAATATAACATCAGATTCGCTAAAGAAGCCAAAGAGATCTTCAGAATTATCCAGTAAATCTTTTTCAAACCTGTCCATATCTATTAAATCTGTAGAGAATAAAACAGATAAGAAACTTCTTTCCTTATTACTATGATAGTTTTTAACTAAAGCTTTAATAAAGGCTTTTTCTTTATTTAACATCTTAGTCCTCAATGATTATTGATGTTTATTTCAGCTTTTTACAACGCTTTTAAAATAAGCCTCATCTTCTTCTGAAATAAGGTTTAGCTCATCATAACTAAGCCCCTGCTCCGCACAAAACAACTTATATTTATCAATATACTCATCATAATCCAAATCAAATTGCTCGCGAAAATACTCCACCACTTCTTCTTTATAATCTGGATCGTCAACAGTGCCTAAAAGACAATCTCTGATACTTGAACATATATTCTGGATTTCTTTAGCGCAAAAATAAAACTCACCTTCAGACCAAGTTCCCCAAAAAATGTCTTTATATTTTCCGACATATATAGCATCTTCCGCTTCAAATAAAATCACAGAGTTAATAAAAATATCTTTATATTTATGACCAAAAAGAGAATTCAGCCTTTTCAGAGCAGTGTCTTGATCTGGTATAGTGGCAGAAAATAACAGAGAAAGGAAACTTCTATCTCCTTCCTCATTTCTATTATTTCTCAATTTTTCTAAAAACTTTACTTCATCGTTCGTCAGTTTGGTTACAGAATTAGACATTTTTACATCAATCCTTTTTCCTGTAGCATTAAATCAAACTCTTTGGACTCATTTTCCCATTGTGTGTCGCTTTCTGTAAACGTTAGATTTATATTTTGGCAAAAAGCTTTATATTGAGCAACTGTCTTTTTATAAGATGGAAGACCTCTTTCTTTAAACATAGATTCAATATACTTTATATCGTCCAATGTAAAATAAAGCAATTGCCTTATAATATTGCAAGTATTTTGTATTTGTTTGCCAGCTCCCCATAGCTCACCCTCGCTACTGTAAAGCCAAAAGAAGTCGTGATACTTTCCTAATAGATACCCACCTTTTGTATATAATAGAAATTCACTTTCCTTAAAGATATTTATTATTTCATCATCTTCTTCTATATTAGCCAGAATATCTTTTTTTACACTCTCTATATCCAAAAGAGAGGTTGAGAATAAAATATTCAAGAAACTGCCATCTCTTTTTGACATATAATCATTTTTTAGATTTTCGATGAAAATTTTCTCTTGTTCAGTTATCATTTTGTATCCTTTTTATCTAGTTGGTATATAAACATAGTTCTTTATTTCTTTGATAAAGCATAAATAGTTGTTTTTCCAAAGCGTTGTAATCATATTTGTTAGGATTATTAGCCGCATAATCTAACAATGTTGATATATCCTTAAGTGTAGCCTCCCTCAAATCCATTGAATCATTTTTAGCTTTATTTATTTTACGTACTGTTCCATTTTTTCTTCCATTAGTTCTACTCCCGTTTAAATGCATATCATAATCTATATTAATAGCAGAAGCATTACTCGCTATTAACTTGTCTCTCTTTGAACCAGTAAAAACCGGTTTATTTAATATTTTTCTTTTGTTATTAAAATAAATTTCTAATGCTTTGTATGAGGGAATATGATCGCTTTCAATTATATGCTCTTGATTTTTCAATTTTGAATATTGATCTACATTATACATTGTTATTTTATTATCATTTTTTGTTAATGCTAATATTTTAGGATTTGCTATGTTTTTCATATAAAATAAAGGAGGCGCTTCTTCTATGAATCTAAGATTACTGTTATTCGTGCATGTGCTTTTATTTTTTTTATCATAGTTATCCGCCTTACTTTTTACTTGCGCAAATATTGCTTTAAAAGACTGAGAGTTTTCTACATCATTTTGCTCTTGCTCTGTTTTAGATGCGGCTATGTTGTCAACATAATCATCATTATAGTCTATAGATATACTTAATAATTTAGCTAAATTTCTGTATTTATCACGTGATTTTTGAGTAGGAGACAGCTCCATTCTGTTAAGTGTTTTTTCTGAAAAATCATTTATTTTATCTTTATGGTTCTCTAGATAATCATCAAGACCCGAAGGATCATCAGCAAAATGACTAACAGCATAACCTAACGTATTAATGTATACTCCCACACCACCTGCCACAGCAGTAGCTGTTAGTAATGGATGTTTATATGCAATCTTGGCAGTTGAAAGAGGAAGAAAAGCGATTTTTTTAACACCTCTTATTGCCAATCTTTTAGCTCCTTTTTTAGCAATATCTTTAGCAACCTCATTACCATATTGCTCACCTAATCCTTGAACCATTTCTTTCTGTGCTTTCTGAGCAGCTCTTTTCTGCATAAAATCATGTAGTTTATCCATAGCTGCGGTGGCGTCCGCATATGAATAATTAACAATAGATATGGAAAGAACTATTGTTAAAGCCAAATTTTTCATTTTCATAAGAGTCCTTTTATTATTTTGTCATATTTTACGACATTCTTATTCAAATAATCAAATAAATAAAAAAAGGAGGCAGCGCCTCCTTAATAATGACCGTATTATATTATTCTTCTTCCTCATACTTTACTTCAATATCTAAAGCATCAGCTAATTTTTTAACAAGATCTTCCGCATCGCTCATAGCTTGTGAGCCATGAGTGTCATAGTTGAATGATTTAATATAGGCATCCCCCACGTATAATGAGAAGCTCTCTTCATCCGACGATTTTACAATACGTATCGAATTTTCATCGTTTTCCCACTGTTCGATCTGTTCGATGAGATATGCTGGAACAATACGGCCTTCATAATAAATATACTCTCCAGTCGCAAGTCTGTCTTTGATTATATTATCAGAAGCCTTACGAAGTCTTCTATTTAGGCCTTTAATTAACTCTTCAGCAGTAGGCTGTTTTTCATTATCTGTCATAGCAAACCTCTCATTTGTTAGTTTTTAAGGCGAACATAAGATTACATCTCAGCACGCATGTTTTTGTTTCAGGGCAATCACTCACCACATCAATCGTGGAGTTTACGAACTCAAGACCAACAATATCTGTTGGCGTATTAGCAAGACTATTGATAGCATCTTTTATTGTGTGGATATTCTCATAGTTATTTTCCGTCATATATTCATAAATATTAGCTCTTACACTGTTTTTGGTTTCGCCATATTTATTCTTTAGTGTTTGGAAAAATCCTGTATTTTCATTATCCACTTTTGCCACTTCCAATAAGGTATCTGGTGTAATCTCAAAATGAACTACTTTAGAAATACCTTTAAGGTCAGCATTTTTATCAACCAACGCGTTAAGCTGACGCATGAAGATATTTGACTCAGGATCTTTCCCATCTACTAATGTATACTTAATAACTTGTTTTGCTATGGTTGCTACAGAGCTAACAATAAGTGTTTTAACAAATCCACCAATAAACGATAATGGGCTAACCACTGTATCTCTAATCTCTTTAAGGTGAAGAGCCGTTTTCATTAAAGACGTTGAACTACTGAATAAGTTTTTCATATTTTTTCCTTTTCTATTGCCTTAAAGATAGCCAAAACCTCTATTTTTTGCAAATAAAAAGCCACCCGAAGGCGGCTCATCTTTTATCTTCCAGGTCTTCTACGCTTAGGGGCAGGATTGCTCTTTCTCAGATCTTCTTTAATCCAGAACAAGCCAAAGTCTTTTCTGCGGATTTTAGCAACTCGACTATCTTCTTTATTATGGAACACCAATCCTTCAACATAGTTGTTTTCAAGGTAATCTTTAATTTTTTCAAAAGTCGGCACACCTAAATCAACGACCAGATCTCCATGCTTCCACAACTCGTGCTTCTCAAGCTCATAAGGGTTATCAGAGAACTTCGGTCCTACTAACTCGTAGGTCTTACCTTCTTCTAACACAGACCCCTTTAGAGCCTCTACATGGTATTTATCTTCAGGCTTATCCTCGCTTACAGGAACCCAACCAGGCCAGTGAAAAGTAACCGGATCTGGATTAGGTTCGCAAGGCTCAAAACCTTCTGGTGCATCACGGAATAAATCTAAAGAAATCTCAGATCCTTCTTTAACGCTCACGTTTTTCTTTAACTTACGGTCAAAACGTTTCCAAAGCTTACCCTCTTTGAACAAGCAAGCAGTTCCATCTACTTTAACAGTAGCAATGCCTTTACCTTCGAGCACCCACTCAGAACCGGGCTTAACTTTATCAGTAACAACATCATTTTCATAATCAAACACAAATACTAATGGAGTCTTTTTCATTTTATATACCTTTGTTAGTTGAACGATTTTCGAGTCCCGTCTCACCAACATATTTACTATAACAAAAAATATTCTTTTGCACAAGCATTATTTTCAATTTTTAAATAAAAGGCAGTGCCGTTTCATTTTTACCAATTTCCTTAAGAATCTTCAGCGCATTGCGATTGCGATCATCGCCAGCATAGCCCTTATCTTCTACGACTTTACCTAGCCCTACCAATGCACGTACAAAACTCTGCTGAAGCGTTGGATGATTCTTGCGTAGAGCATCCCACATACCATCGATTACAGCCTGTTCTGCTCCCATTGCATTAGTGCAGTCGATCAGCGCAGTTAAAGCAGCCTCTGCCTTTTCTTTAATTTCTTTATCGTGTTTATATTTGTCCATCTCATAATTTGTCATTTTGATATCCTCTTTTTCAATATAGCCTGATTATACGCTTGTCTTACCTTATGCTCAAGTCGTTTGTAAAAACTCTTTGTCTGTATACACTTCATCGATGTTATAAAAAGCTTTCATTTCTTTCTTATGCTTTGAAACGGTAACTTCTACATATCGCAAAACATCGGAGCTACGGAAATCAGTGCCGCATACATCAAAAACACCAAGTTCTGGCTGAATGCGAAATGCTTCATATGCAGCTCGTAATCCTTCTTTTACTTCTTCTTTGCTTTTGGCAAAAACAAACTCATACTCAGACAATGAGTAAGTCATGTCATCGCCTACAGTATACTCTACAACGAAAGTCTCAAGACCTTCTACTTTTGGCATTTCCATATAGTATGGCTCATTGGCTTCCCATAGACCGGTATCTGAGTCATAAGTGAAGAACTCATTCACAGGAAACTCTTCACCTTCGAACATGAAGTCTTCAGCAGGCTCCTTTGCTGCATTTAACTTATCCGCATACTGACATGCCGCACAGAACCAGCGAATGCAGTATTCTTCCGCATCTTCGGTTGTTACGCGAATGTAATCAGTTGAGCATCCTTCGTAAATGCAGCCTACAGTATAAGGAAATAATAAATAACGCATAAGTAAAGCCTCATTAGAATTGATAGCCCTTATTATATGATGTTGACTTATCACATGCAAGCAAAAAAAGTTCTTGACTTAGATAGCGTAAATCATTATTATGAATATCTACATTCAAAAAGGAAAATAGTATGAGCACTCAAATCTCCGCACAAGGTAAACGACCTCAACCGCCTATCTAAGGCGTTGGAAGACTATTGCTCATTTCTTTATTGAGTTTCTTTTAAACGCCTCTGATAGGCGTTTTTTATTGTCTAAAAAATAACTTTTTAACAAATTTAAGAAACTTAATAAGGATAAAACTATGAAATTCTCAAACGTATTTTTTAATAACAACAACTTCGTCAAAGACAATACTCAACTTGATTTGGTCGATTTAGCACAGAAAGCTGCTTTCTTCCATCAAGACTCTTCTGGTATCTTTTCAACCTTGTCATTAGGATATTTGCTTGAGCAGAAAGTTGAAAAAGTAATTCAGGAAGAACTTAACGATATTGGATTCTCTCAAATAAGATTAAGCCTTATTCAGGATAGCCAGTTATGGAAAGAATCTGACCGCTATGATTCTTATGGTGATGAACTTTTCAAACTCACTAACCGTAAAAATAGAGAGTTTGTATTGGGTGCGACTTGCGAAGAGTCTATTACTTCTATCGTCAAGAAATATTATAATGGATCACGCACAGATCTTAAACTTTACCAGATTGGTAATAAATACCGTGATGAAATGCGCGTTAAAGGCGGGCTTATCAGAGGTAAAGAGTTCTTGATGTCTGATGCTTATTGCTTCTCAAACTCTGAAGAGGCATTAGCTGAAATCTATCAGAATGTGAGAGAAGCTTACATTCGTATCTTTACCAAGCTTGGCTTAGCCTTCCAGATCGTATCATCTGAATCAGGTGAAATGGGCGGGAACTTCTCTGAAGAGTTTCGCTGCTTAAGCAGCTATGGTGAAGACGTAGGAGAAGATGGTCAAAACTATCTTGAAATAGGCCATATCTTTAACTTAGGTGATCGCTATTCAAAATCCTTCGATTTAGTAGATAATACAAAGAGTCATGTATTAATGGGGTGCTTTGGTATTGGCGTTTCTCGTCTTATCATGGCATTACTTGAGCAACAGCGTGATGATAAAGGATTTAAAGGCAACGCATTCTTTAATACTTTTGATTATGTTATCTCTGTTGTTGATTATAAAAACAATAAAGGGATAGCGGATGAGATTTATCATTCTCTTAAGAAAAGTGGCAAAAATGTGCTTTTAGATGACCGTGATGTTAAAGCAGGCAAGAAGTTCCATGACAGTGAACTTATCGCTGTTCATAAGCGCATTATCGTTAACAAAAATACTGCAGAAACAAAAGCCGTAGAGGTGTTAGATAGAGAGACAGGAGAGGTAAGCACGATAGACATTACTTCTCTCTAATTATTAAAAGGGCTTCGGCCCTTTTAATATTTTAGAATTTAATCTCAATGACTAATTTTTTCTCTTGGTTATTGAGCGACTCCATTTCTTTCGCACGCTTTTCGATTTCCATTAAAGCACTTTCGAAATTCTCAACCCCTTCTTTTGTGAAAAAGTTATCGTAGGTTGCCATAAATATTTTTTGCCCGTGGAGATTCTTACATATTGAGTCTGTTTCTTTCATAATTGCTCCTCATTATTTTTAATAAGCATATATAATACTCAAATAAATATCAAATTATTACTTTTAACTATTAACCCATGCATTTTTATGATACAATCATAGCTGATTTTAGGAGGAATACATGACAGGCATTATCATACTCGCAACAGCATCTTTACTTAACGTAGGGCTTTCATTTTTGTTTTCTTTGATCGAGACATCTCTCATCATCACGGATGATGTGCGTATTCGCATTATGATTAAAAAAACAAAGAGTGAAAAAGTTAAAAAGAGATTGATTAAGATTTTAGAAAAACGTGATAAACATGGCGCAGCTTTATCTGTTGTTATCACATTGACCAACGTTACAGGCAGTTCGGCATTAGGTAGCCTTGCGCTTTTTTATCTGCCAAGCCACTATGTGCTGATCTACACGTTGATTATGACTTATTTAATGTTGGTCTTTGCAAGGACTGTTCCTAAGATTTATGCCAGAAAGATTAACGAGAAAGTGCTGATGCGTTGCTCATGGTTAATCAGGGGAATTTGTATTTTCTCAGTTCCGATTCTGGCATTTACATTAGTATGGGTAAAAATATTCAGATTGTCTTCCAATAAGAAAAAACTGTCTATTACCGATCTTAAAAATATCATAGATGTTTACAAAGATAGTGGCGTTCTGGACAAACATGAACACAACATTGTAAATAGCGTTTTTGCCGTTAAAGAACAACTTATTGAAAACTTTGTTCATAATGATAAAGAGATTTTTACTCTAAAAGCCGAATCACCTGTAATGGCCTATGAGGATATCATTGGAAAATATCAGCGTAAAAAGTTCTTTGTTCAGGAGAATGGTGTAGTCAAAGGTATAGTGCGTAAAGTTGACTTACTGGCTTATCTTGCTCAGAAGGATCGCACAGATGAAGTTAAGGTAAGCAAGTTTATGAAAAAATCCGTCATTATCCAGGGTTCTGAAAAACTGATTGATGTTATCGTAAACATGAAGAAAAAGAAAGTTGGTCAAGCTGTTGTATTAGATGCTGAGCAGAAACCAATAGGTATCCTCTCACTAAAAGACATCTACTTGTTCTTACTCGATCAACAGGCATAGTTAATTTAACCTTATAATATTTAAAGAGATGGCGACATCTCTTTATTTTTATAGTATTCCTATAACAACGTTAATTACCTGATATGGCTTTTGTCCTACCTGACCTTTTAATTATGCATAGCTGTTATTACGGTAATAAACACAAAGAATACGGTTAAAACAGCATGGCATTTCAGGAAAAAGATAATCTTATTTTTCACATGCCTCATGTCTTCCTCAGCATTTTCATTTTCATTTTTTTTCTGAGCCAATACTTTGTTTAGGAAGGCTTGTCTTTCATCTATTCCTTTAAGCAGCATTTCAGGAATGAAGTAGGCCTTTTTCATCTTCTCCAGCACGACCTTAACCTTCTCATAAAGTTTTAACTCATAGCCATAAACTCGATTTCTTTCGGCTGCTTCTATCATGGGGATAAGTCTGCGCACATAACGAGATTTTGCATTGTCAATGTAGAACATGACTTCTTGAAGATGGCTCAATAATATGTATTTTTTCATAAGTCCTCCTGTTAGATATAAGCTTACTTATTAAGCATATTAATAGCAACCTTTTAAATGCGTAATTACCTGATATGGCTTTTGTCCTACCTGACTATAAAAATTTGAATTAAGAAGCGTGATAAGGTTAACTGATGATGCAGATATAAAACACAAACACACAACAACGGATAATAACAATAATGATAAATGAAGCTATAGCTGATGCTGTAGGGGAGTCTTATACCTCAAAGCATTTTGTGGACCACATTGCATATAGACCTTTATGCACAAACGACTTTAACTCCGAGGGGCTTTTTAAGCGCGTTAAGCAGGAAGCTCTTACTCATCAATATATTCAGCATAACGACGATGCTTTTGTTTCCTCGTTGGTTTTTGATATAGACAGAAGTATGGGGGCTATTTCATGGGATTTTGTTGGCTTGCCTCGTCCTAATATTATTACCCAAAATACACAAAACGGACATGCGCATTTGTTATATGCTCTGCGTCATCCCGTTTGTAAGACAGATGCAGCTCGCTTGAAACCCCTCAGTTATTTAGCGCGAATAGAAAGGGGAATGAGAGACAGGTTAGAAGCTGATCGGGCATACACAGGTCTTATTACAAAAAACCCGTTAAACAGGCACTGGAGAACGATATGGGGTGATAATGAACCCTATGACTTAAGTTATCTTCGTGATTTTTTAGCTGAAGATTTGTCATTTGAGAAAAAAATAGATTATAATTATGGCTTAGGGAGAAACGTAAGTTTATTTGATGAACTGCGCAAGATTGGATATGGCAAAGTTCTCCATTATAAGAAAGATGATATGTATGACAACTTTTACAAGTTTCTTTTGCGCGAAGCGTATATATTAAACTTAAGACACAACCAAAATAATCTGCTTGTAGAAACAGAAATCTTTAATATCGTTAAATCAATCTGCAGGTGGACATGGAAAAACTTTAGTCAGAAAAAGTTTTCTAAAATACAATCGTCTCGTGCTAAAAAGACAAGAAAAACAACAATCGACAGATTGAATCTCATTCAACTTCTGGATAATCAATAAGGTTAAGATATGCCAAAAATAGAAAAGAAACGCCTCAAAACAGCAAAAGAATTAGGTAAAGAAATGAACCTGAGTGAACGTACTGTTCGCCGTTATTTAGGTGAAACACGTGTTAACTTTGAAAGTCGCGCAAAAGAAAGAAGAGAACAAGCTTATCAACTTCGTATTGTAGAAGATAAATCATGGGAAGAAGTCGGGAAGATAATGGGTGTTTCTCCCGACTCTGTAAAAGGTTTAGTCAAACGCTATCGCGCTTCTCAGAAGTCATTGTAATAGCAACTCTATATATTTGATTTAACTTTCGTATAAGCTATAATAAAAATTGTTAAACGAGCAAACTTATACGGGAGATATAAAATGTTGGAACTATCAAATGAAGAACTACAAAGGTTTGATGAAGTGGTGGCAGATTTAAATATTGAAGATATAATAAAGAATTCTCACACTATAGAGGAATGGAAAGTCATAAGTAAAGAAAATAGAAGTAATTACTTAAATAATAACTAACTCTTCTTAACTTCACTTATCAAACAATAACAACCAATCCATTGGTTGTTTTTATTACGCCATTCTGAAAGGAATTTCTTCAATATTACCAATAAGTTTAAGTAATACGCCGTCCTTTAAAACAAACTTAGCAGCGCCTGCTTTAAGATCGTTATAGTTAAGAGTTTCCGTGATAAAAGTTAGTTCAAATACACCATTATAGAAATCCTTACCCTCTGTGTATCTTTTCATAGCACGAACAAGATCATCCATAAAATCTATGGTCTGCTGAAAATCTTTTTGAATACATGATAGTGCCAAACCTTCTTTTAAAAAGACTGGCTGAGCGCCATAAATCTCAGAAAACCATGATTGAGAAAGCGATGCATTTATTCTTGAGACGGCATCTTCTGTAAGATTATGTTTATTTCTGATTATTATCATTTATTCCTGGTTCCCAACATCATAAGAAATATTGTATCCTGTAACATACCCTATATCGAAGGCGAAGTTTTTAGCATCTTCGCTGGATAATACATGAGACATACATCCATCAATATCTGTTTTTGCTTTTACTGCACAGATTGCATACAGTTTTGCCAGCGGGTTAGTTGTATTTTTATTAAGACAATCGTTATCTGCTGTCTTACACGTCTCAATCGCAGCCTGACCGTTTTTAACAGAAGAATGAATCCAATCAACTGACCAACTGGTTAAAGGGGCTGAGACGATGGTTGTTTCAGATATGTTCTTTTTAGATGTTTGCTCAAATAGCTTTAGCCCGAAGTTTGAGCCATTATAAATAGTGATATTAAAATCACATAGCGCACCTTCAAGATCGCGACAAAGATTTGACTTAATTTTATCATTGAGGTTATTCGACTTTTCAATAGCAGTGCGAATATTCGTCTCCTTTCCTGAGATTTGTTCAAACAGATATGTCGTTAATTTTTTATCCAGTGGAGGCATGTTAGCAACCTGAGTAATATCCACGTAATTAAAGTAGCTATCAGGTAATGCAGCAGTAGAAAAAGTCAGGTTATTTACTTTTTCAGTAGGCTTCTCATCATTTTTCTTGCTCAAAGAGCAGGCAGAAAGCAACAAACTCAGCCCTATTACAAAAATCTTCTTCATAGTTTTCTCCACTTAAACACAGATTAGGTATTATTGCGGATATTGTACACTAGAGATTTTAAAAAATAAATAAAAAAACAAGGATCGCTCCTTGTTTCTTTGTAGTAGGATTGCTTATTTGCTTAAATCAATAGCATCAGTAAACTTATAAAGCTCTACTATTGCTTTAGGAGCCTCGGCTTTCACTTCTATTACAGATGGCTCACCCAGCAGAATATGACCTGTTTTGTCCAACTGCTCCAAGTTTTCAGGAGAGTTTACTAATGCTATCAAAGCATCAACGTGCTTTTGCTGATCTTTTTTAACCTTAAAAGAAAGTCCATTGATTACTTCCTTGAGGGTTTGGCTACGTGTTGAATCTACGGTATATTCTTCCTGGAAGAAACGTTCGCCTTCCACCTTAAAGTTTTTATGAGATTCTATTGCTATATGTAGCACTTCCTTGCCTGCTTTAAAATCAGCAGCCATTTTTTCAAGTTTAAGTGTCGCTGAGTTGTCTGGACCAAGCTTCTGTTTTGCTTCTTCAATAACTTGAGAGACTGGAACGATTTTCTTTTCTTTGTTAAATATACTAGCAAACTTACTCATTATTTATTATTCCTTATTTTTAAACGCTTAATAAGAAAAAAGATTATATGATCAGATAAGGTAAATCAATAGCTAATCTTCCTTTTGACCATATATTTGATTATATATTTTTATTATCTCATCCTTGGAAAACCAACTCACTCCACCTTTAGCACTGCTATTTCCATATTTTTTCCACTCGATAAAAGCCATCTTCTCTCGGAGTTCATTAATAGGGATTAATGATTTTATGTAATACCCCCTATTCTTAGACTCTACATCCTGCAGTTCTTTAATAGTTTTAGGAGCAGCACCCATAATAAACGCATTGGGGCCTTGTCGTTGTCTTACAAAAATAAAATCATTGCATACATTTAACATTTTTGATTTTTTAGCGCGAAGATTCACACCACCACACCCCCTCTCCCATATAAAAAAACTACAGGGAACATGATAACTTTCATTATTTAATAAGAAAGATTCTTCTGGCAAAGGAATAACTTTAGATAATAACCATTCTTCAGGAAAAACTTGTTGATTTGTGAACTTGTTAAAAACATTTGGGAGAATAAATGCTATTGTTGATACATTCTTATTGAGGCTCTTTTCGATAAAAGCTTTAGATAATGCATTTCTTAATCCAAAAGGAGGATTTCCTATAACAAGAACAGGCCCTTCCACGTCATCAAGGTTGAAGTTTAGCCAATCCTGCTGCTTAATGCTTTCATGTTCCGGTGCAATATCCATTGCCAATACATTCTCGTGAGTAAACAACCTACAAAAAGCACCAGCGCCTGCGCTCGGCTCTATAACGGTTGCATAACGTGAAAAATCCACATGAGGAAGCAAGGAAATCACAACAGATTCCTTGGTGTAAAACTTATCATGTTTACTTTTTTGTTTTGTTATCATAACACCCTCACTCAGTAGGTGATTATATAATATTTTTGAGCATGACTCAATATTTTTCTATTAATAATATAACACCTTCATAATATTTGATTTTAATAGCTATTATACTTTAGAATAGCTATATTGAGTATTAAAGGATATTTTATGGATAGTATAAGAAAAATAGATTATGTTGCCTCATTTCAGAGGGCTTATGAAGAGAACGTTCTTCATCTTAGGGCTAATATTGATGAACCTGAATATATGATAAAAATGACTAACTGGTCTATCAGAACAGGCCGTTCTCTTGATGAAATTATTAATAAAGTAAAAACAGATGATCTTTATGCTGATTTTTTCGTCAAAGATCCATCAAAACAAAGCATGCATGAGAAGACCGCTCAGGTGTTCATTAGTCAAAGCCCGTATGTTAATAATTTTAAAAAACTTCCGGGAAGTGGAAAGAACAGCTTATTTATTCATAATGGTCAGATAATTTCTAAAGAGGAGCATAGTCGTTTAGGGGCCACCTCTAAATCTTTAGATTTTTATTGGGAAACAGGGGATACTGTTTTCTACGCTACTCATAAGTATACTAACGAAGGCGGAGGTGCTCAGGATCATCAGTTTAACGAGGTGATTAACTTTGTTCGCAGTGCGTCTTCATTCAAAGATAAGAACATTTATTTTTTAGCAATATGTGATGGGCGATATTATGACACTTTGAGCTATAAGGGCGTAAATCGTTTAGCTTATCTAAAATCATTGACCGCCGGAAACTGTCAGGCACTTCAGTGTAACGATATCGATGCTTTTTTAAAAAGCTTTATTTAATCTCTCATTTGATTCTTTACTATCATAAATAGTAGAATATAATTACGCTACCGTTTTATTTTACTTATAACAAAAACAAGGAATCACAATGACAGATTTATTAAAAAGAGGGAAAGGTCAGTTTTTTACAAGAGGAAATCCTTTTGTTTACCCTCTTTATCAGGAATGGTTTGATAACGAAGTTGCTCCGAACATTAAAAATATGACTTTCTTAGAGCCTTTTGCGGGATCTAACAGCATTGTTAAGCTCATTGAAGAAGTTTATCCTAATCATGGAAGCAACTGGTCATGCTATGATATTGATCCTGAATCAAATGAAAAGAACCTGACTAATATTCCTATCCATATTCAGGATGTCTTGCTGGATTTTCCTAAAGGTTTCGATCTTGCTATCACTAATCCTCCTTATCTTGCTAAGAACTCTGCAACCAGAAGAGGAATTCATTTCCCACATGAGCAGTATGACGATCTTTATAAATATTGTTTACATGTGATGCTTGAGCATACGCCTTATGTGGCAGCAATAATACCAGAGTCTTTTATTGTCCAGAATATCTTTCATTCACGCCTTTATGGAGTTATTTCATTAAAGAATAAAATGTTTGATGATACAGAGTGTCCTGTATGCTTAGCGCTTTTTGTTCCTGAGCTTGCCAAGCAAAATCCAGATGATTTCATTATTTATTCTAATGAGGAATATATCGGTCATTATCAGTTTTTAAAGCAATACATTGAAAAGCCAGCAGGAACGGGGATTAAAATGAGCTTTAATGATCCTGACGGGGAGATTTCAGTTACTACGATTGATGGCACCAAAGGCGACAGCATTGTTTTTATGCCCGGTGAAGCCATCGATGGAGCAAAAATAAAAGTCTCAAGTCGTAGTTTTACTAAAATAAGTGGCTTTTCAGGTTTTACAACCGAACAGATTTTTTCTATAATAGAAGAGAGCAACAAATTGCTTGCTCAACGAAGAGAGAAAACACATGATGTGTTCATGACTGCTTTTAAAGGTTTGCGTAAAGACGGCAAATACAGGCGCAGATTAGATTTCGCCCAAGTCAGAGACATCATTAACTCCGCGATTATAAAACTATTCCCTTGAGAGGTATAACAGGAATACTTATGGAAAAAAGACTTGAACGCGATGTAGACTATGAGTGGGCCGTTTCTAAAGCATATCATTCAAACTACGAACATTTTAAAGAGAATATAAGCAAACCTGAATATGTTAAAAAAATGAAAAGCTTTGCTGTTAAGCATGGCTTTTCTTTGCAGCAAGTTGTAGAGGCTGTAAAAGATAATGAAGTTTTTGCTCGCATGTTTTGTAAAGATCCGGGTAAGCAGAGCATTCATGAAAAGACAGCAGCTAAGTTTATCAAAGATAATAAGCATGTGATTAACTTTCAGAAACTTCCCGGCTCAGGCGCTAACTCTCTTTTTCTTCACGAAGGTGAAATAATAACTAAAAAGCAACACGATGATTTGAATCTTACATCTAAATCATTGGATTTTGCGTGGGAAGTAAAAGTCGGAAATGAAACTCTGAAGTTTTATGCAACTCACAAGTATACCAATGAAGGCGGCGGCGCTCAGGATCACCAGTTCAATGAGATTGTTGGTTTTCTTAATAATGCTAATCAGGTCAAAAAGCCTAATGTTTTTTTCTTAGCTATCTGCGATGGTGATTATTACCAGAATCAACACAAGAATAAACTTGAAAACCAAAGCAAGCTCAACTATTTGAAAACAACTTTTAGTGGTAAACGCACTGAAGCTATTGCAATGGTAGAACTGGATAGCTTAATAGACCGTGAGATTTTTAAACTTAAAGTTCAATCTCCGTTCCTATCCGAGCTTGAAAAAATGGGGCAAGAACCGGCGTCTAGTTCAAGTGAAAGCAAAAAAAGAAGCATAAAAGTAAGATAATAAAAAAGGCCGGGAGGCCTTTTTTATGCTTGTATTTTACTTAACATCTGAGCAAACTCAGCAGGCTTCCACATTTTCATATCAGAAACCTGACCATCACCAATCTCAACAAGCCATTCTTGCCCATCAGCATCTTTAATGATATCAATAGAAATAAAAGGCATCTCCGAAAACATTGTTGAAACTTTTTCTGCTATAGCTGAGCTATGCCCTGATGGACTTTGAAGTTTACCTTTGATTGAAAAATACCTTACTTCTGAATCAGACAAGAAGTTATGAACTTTTCTGATAACCAGGCTTCCTTCAATACCTTTTTTATCTTCAAGCTCTGCAACGATTTCAGACACCTCATCTTTTGAATTCGCAATAGATCCACGAGAGGTGGTAAGGGATTTAACGCTGTCCTTAATAAAAAAGGCAGGCCAGTCAGATTTCTCTACTGCAGATAGCAAAGATTCTTTATCCTTGAAGATAAGTGTTTCAGGCGTTAAGCCTTTTACACGGTCATACCAGTTATCAATATGATGCGCGTTATAATAGGTCTCCTTATCTGTTAAAAGATTAAGCCCCTTCTTTTTACAAAAATCAGAAATCTCGTCATACTCATCACCGCTAAGCATCCAGCCGCGATAGACTACCGTTTCACCTTCAGCAGGTGCAGAAAAGAACGTACCAATACTGAGCAGCTTCTTAGTTTCAGTTGTTTCATCAATAAAGGATTCATCTGGCAATTTTTTGTTAAAATAGTCTGTTGGGTATAATATGAACATAGCTCTCTCCTGTTTTTTGTTATTTTAACATAACCTAAAATAACTTTCATCATTTTTTATATAGTGATGGAAAAGGAAATAAAAAGCTGTATAATAGAGGCATTCACTAATGAAGGAAAATATTCAAAATGGCTAAACTTATTTACACTTATGCGGTTATGAACTCAGGTAAAAGCAATGCGCTTCTTCAGGCAAACTACAACTATACCAGTGAAGGGCATAACACTGTGCTTGTTTCTCATAAACTGGATGACCGCTTTGGCGAGAACCTTATCGCATCTCGCATCGGCTTACAGGCTCCTTGCCATGCTATAGACCATACAACCAACCTGTTTAATTTGATTAAAGAAGAGCTTGTTAAGTTTGGCTCTCTGTCTTGTGTTTTTGCTGATGAAGTCCAGTTCTATACTGAAGAGCAAATTGAACAGCTTTCTGATATTGTTGATGAACTAAAAATTCCAGTTATGGCCTATGGCCTGAAAACAGACTTCAAAGGAAACCTTTTTGATGGCGCTTCTAAGATTCTTGCTATTGCTGATGAGATTAGAATGCTTAAGCAGGTGTGTCATTGTGGTAAGCAATCCACGATGATTCTACGCTATGGCCCACAGGGAGAGATTCAGAAAGAGGGTGGTTCTATCGCCATCGGCGCTGAGTCAATGTATCGCTCAGTATGTCGTAAACACTGGAAAGAAGGCAATCTTGGTCCATCTATCTATCAGAAACTTAACGTCCCTAACCCTTTTTAATAAAAAAGCCCGTTAAGGGCTTTTCTTTTATCTATTTAATCCCTCAAAGATCATTCCAAGTGTTGTGTAATCCATAGGAAGATCGTAAAGATCTTTTTCTTTAACTAACACTACATAGATCAGCTCATCATTATGCAATCCCATCTCATGTTCAACTAAACTACGTTCTTGAAGTTGTTCAAACTCTTCTTTATTTAGCTCCAGCTTATACAGGTGAGAGGTATGAGTGCCGAAAGTCGCAGACAACTGTCTTTCTGATACCAGTTTAAATCTTGACTGCTCTATGTCTACGCCCATCTCCTCCCAATACTCCGACTGAGCATTTTTCAGATAGGACTGATCATCAAAAGCTGAACCACCAGGAAGTTCATAAACAAATCCCTCTTTATTGCTGACTGGACTCCTGAACTCTTTAGCCAAAGCTATGGTTCTCTCTTTGGTGTCAGGATCCACATAATAAGAAACCACAGAGCTGATATTAGTGCGTGAAAAGATACATTCATTAGCTTTATATCTTTGCTCTTTTTCTACCCATACATTTACTTTAGCCGAGAAGAAAAATAAGAATTGACGTTCAGCACCCACTGAAATCGCCTCTCTAAGATTAAAAGCAAGCAGTTTATTTCTGCTCTCTTTCAGATTACTATACCATGATTTAAAGCTGGGAGATTTCCATATATAAAGAGGCACTTCTGTTTCACCTTCTTCCCTTAAGGCTCCTGAATCAAGATAGTCAATCACGTCTATGAAAAGAGACTCCATATTATTATGGACTATCTTGCCATTATCTGAAACTCTTTTATCAAGATATCTGCAGCTTTCAGCATCATCTGGTCTGCCATAAAAAATATTAGGTTTATGCATATCTTCACCAAACTCAATATTTGTCGTTAGCCCTGGCATTTCTTTTTTACGAGGAACCCAAAATATTAGCGCATCAGCACGATCACGAGCTTTACATTCCCATTCTATTTGATTGTCGTAAGACCAGCTACTATCATTGCTATCTTGATCAAAGAACTTATTCTTAGGAATAGGCACGTAGACTGTTCCATCGTATCCATTAGCCTCAAGAAACTTAATCGCGTCTTTGCGCCAGTCATTCTTACGCCAAAATTCGGTAGCTTTACGAGGGGAAGGTCCTGCTAGAAAAATACTTTTAACTACCTTCTCAGGAAAAACCTCATCAGAAAAAACAATATTCATATAATCTCCTTTAGTTATTTTAAATAATACACTAAGTATAAACTAAAAACAAATTCGTTAAGTTTATCTTTTCTGTATCGCTTTTAGATTTTCTTTGATATACTACTATCATCAAATCAATGAAAGCACTGAGGATTTTAGTATGAGAATGAGAGCGGGTAGAACACCAACAGAAGTAGAAGAAGAGAGCCGTTTAAATATTGATGGCTATGAAGATGTAAGGAATAAAAACTTGGGTTTTTATGATAATAATACGGAAAGTTATTTCAATTTATCTTATGGAGCGTTTAACCTTGACTCTCTTTATAAGCGATTCATTGATTTTGACATTCCTGAAGGTGGCAAGATTTTGGATGCCGGATGTGGTTCAGGTCGTGATGCTTTGAACTTTGTTGCTAAAGGATATAATGTTACTGCATTTGATGGCTCTAAAGGCATGGTAGACATGTTGAATGATAATGCCGATCGTATGCTTAAGCAGATTGCCCCGGACAGCTACAACAAGATGAAAAATGGCAGTTTTGCTGATTTTGAATGTCTTCATAAAGACTTTTTGGAGATTGATTTCAAAAATGAATTTGATGCTATCTGGTCTGCAGCCGCACTTCTTCATTTACCAACTGAAGCATTCGATAAAGCATTAACTAACCTTTCCGACGCTCTTAAAACAGATGGCACCATGTATTTTTCTATTAAAAAGCTGGAGAATGGCTTCCTTGATGATGGTGCAAGAAGTTTCTATAATCCGGGACAGGATCATCTTAATGAGATGTTTGATAAGCTGGACTTAAAACTTGTTGACTATTGGGAGACAGGTAAGCAAAATGATCCAAATCAAACTTTTGAGAACTACATTCTTAAAAAGGTTGACTGATAGATAATAAAAAAGGCGCTCAGCGCCTTTTTATATAACTTACTTCTTAGGTGTGTAGGTGTAAGAATAATTTATCCCTGAAGAAACAGGCTTATTCTTAGGCGGTTCCATATCCATACCCGCACCTTCAAGAGCTAACTCTTTTTCTGTGTCCACGCTCTGGACTGGTGGTAAGCGGCTCGCCATTTCTCTTTCGAACTCAGGAGAAATATACTTATCAACAAACTCAAAAAGATCCATACCCGCAGTAGCACCAAAATTGTTATTTAACGCGTGCTCTACGGTCGCTGGGGAGATATTCATTACAGCAATAGCTGCGTAGTTAAACACAGAGGTCTCACTGTCATGAGCCATTGAGCGAAGCTTCTTCATCTGAGCCGCCTCAATCTTACAAACATAGGTATGCATACCATAACCTCTATAAGAATAAGAAGCCATATGCTCAATTTTATCCTTATAGGAGTCAAGATCTAAACCGATCTGCTCTTTAGCCGCAACAACTAACGCATCATAAAAAGTCTCGCCATCTTCCAGCTCTTTACCCACAAAACCAAACACGTTGTTCCAGTGCATAAGAGTCAGCACTTTCTTGTTTTCCCTATCACCTTCAAAGTCGTCAGAATAGAGAATTACGAAAGCGCCATTTTTTTCTAACTTTTTCTCAGGCGAAATACGTTCTACGTCATTAAACATACCCGTATCAAAACTTTCTTCAGTCTCCATATTTGCTTTGCTCATCATTTACACCTTATACATTTCTATTCTATTATTATAATAATATCATAATTAATTATGAAAATAAAGTTTATTTATTAAAAATACGCTTTTAATTGGATATTTTTGTATTATTTTTGTATTAATTGTGCTATTTTACGCAGCGCAACCAAACTCTATATAAGTATACTCGGTATTTTCATTTTCGGTAAGAGAATTGCCAGATATTTCAAGCAGTATTCCTTTTTCCTCATCATCAATAGAGATATGGAAAGACTGAGGAATAGTTGACGTTATGTTATATCCTTGGGCATGAGCAACCTCTGCTAATATGATCCTTCCATTTAAATCAATATCAAAACAATGGATATACTGCCCTTCTAAAATAGCGAGGCTAAAACTGGTTCTCTCTTGGGTGTGTTCATTGAAATGGCGAGGGGATTCATTTTCTTCAAAGGAATTTAAAACGATGACATTATCTTTACTACAGAGGAAGCTTTTATTGATTTCTTTTATTGATGGATCAAACTTATTGGCATAGAACGATAAAAACTCTGACTGGTTAAAATTATTTTTCTGCTTCTCTATTTCGGTTGATATTAGTTTTTTCAATACATTTACAGTGTAATACATAGACGCCTCTTATCCTATTATTTAAAAGATACCATTATCATAACAGACGGTTCCAGCTTTTTCCAAAAAAAGATAGTTATCCTTGTTTTAAGAAATTGACTAAAGTATTGATGTAAATCAACGAATTGGCCTTCTTTGTTTGAATCAGCCCTTCAGAAGTGATATATATTGGCTATACAAACAATCTAAAGGAGTTTCATATGTCATATATTCATCGCTCGGTCTCATCTCCTAAAAAATTTATTATTGGACAACATGTAATAAAAGATCTGCATCGTTATATCAAAGATTTTGGCGATAATGCTTTCTTGGTAGTCGATGAGTTCTTCATGGACTTTATCCAAAACGACATTTCACCTTGTCTTTCAGATAACGGTATAGAATCTACAGCCGAAAAGTTTGGCGGCGAAAGCTCTCATAAAGAAATACAGCGACTAAAAGCAATTAGTGATGCTGCTTCCTGTAATGTTATTGTAGGTATTGGAGGTGGCAAGACGTTAGATTCTGCCAAAGCTGTTGCTTACTACAGTAAAAAACCCGTCATCATTGTTCCTACGATAGCCTCAACGGATGCCCCTTGTACGGCGCTTTCTGTTATTTATAAAGAGAATGGAGAGTTTGAAGAATATTTATTCTTACCACAAAATCCTGATGCTGTTTTGGCTGACACAGCTATTATTGTAAAAGCGCCTGTTAGATTCTTTGCTGCTGGTGTTGGTGATGCGTTAGCGACTTATTTTGAGGCACGTGCTTGTGTTCAGTCTGACGGACTTAATCTCATTCTTCAAAAGCCAACTTATACAGGCCTTGGTCTTGCCCGGATGTGTTATGACGTGTTAAATGATAATATTGAGGCCGCTATGGATGCTGTGCGCAGTCAGGTTGCGACTCCCGCCTTTGAGAGGACTATTGAGGCGCTTATTTACCTGAGTGGTGTAGGTGCTGAATCAGGAGGTCTGGCAGCGGCTCATGCGGTTAATAATGGCATGTCCCTTGTCCCCGATCTTCATAGAACACAGCATGGTGAAAAGGTTGTTTTTGGACTACTCACTCAGCTTGTTTTGGAAGGTGCTGACAAGATAGAAATTGATAATGTCATCAGGATAATAAAAACTGCCGGGTTGCCTTTAACCTTAAAAGACTTCAAAGTTGAAAAATGGGATGAAGCAGTATGGAGGCGTGTTGCTGAGATGGCATGTGCTGAAAATGACACAATGAAAAATATGCCAAGGTCTGTAAATGCTGAAGATGTCTACAATGCGATGGTTGCTGCCACATCCTTAGCTGAAAGATATAAATCTCAATCATAAAATAAGGGGCTTCGCCCCCTTATTTTATACTGTCTTTATCTTGCTTTACACATTCAATATTATGAAAATGACGATAAATAAGATCCATAAAGCACAACATGGCATCTTCTTGCTTTAGACCATCTTTGATCATAGTTTGATAAAGTGGGCCTTCGGCATAGACGGGTTTTTTCTTTTTGTTAATAACGACCGTCATTACACTGACTTCTTCTACCATATAAGAAATAAACCATTCATTTTCTTCAAAGACAATAAAGGCATTTCTGTTGGGTTTTGACCATGTGTAAATCACATCTTCTTTTAGCATATCGAGTGCTTTCAAACTTTCTATAAAAAACATAGCTATCCTTAATATTAGTCTATATTTAATATTAACAGCTTTTTTTATAATTTAAAGACCAGGAAAAGAATGAAATAAAAAAGGCCCCTAAAGGCCTTTATAATGATTAGAACATGTAGCTTTCAAGAATCTCTTTGAGTTTTGAAGGATTTGTCGCCCACTCAGAGTATTCTTCAGGAGTCATACCTAAATATTCGTGAAGATCTAAATGTGAAGCACAACCTTCATGCCAGCGATCAACATAGGCATCAATATCTTCAAGGCTTACTTCATCATTTAAATAATCTTTAACAAAACTCATACTATTCTCCCATTAATTTAGATGCCAATATACTAGCATAAATAAAGAATATCTTTCAAGTAATAAATGGTATTTAGATAAAAAACAAGGAGGGAGTATTTATTATTTGGTGCCTTGGGCGGGACTCGAACCCGCACGCCGTGAAGCTCCAGATTCTGAGTCTGGTATGTCTACCAATTTCATCACCAAGGCATTTATATATCTGGTGCATCAGGAGAGACTCGAACTCTCAATCCTTGCGGCATTGGCTTCTTAGACCAACGTGTATACCATTCCACCACTGATGCATAACTTTTATCTTTTTAATGCTCTCACTTTTGCTTCTTCTGACTCATACCATACTTTAGGATCATTTGGAGAAGGCTTGAGTTCTCCTTTTGCTATTTTTAGCATTCTTTCTCGCATTTCTTCTCTTGAGATAATATCATTGCGTTTCATTATTATTCCTCAGATTTTGTTTTGGTGCCAGCAGTGGGACTCGAACCCACAAGCCCGAACGGGCGGGAGATTTTAAGTCTCCTGTGTATACCATTCCACCATGCTGGCCTTTGTTCTACGGGTAGGACTTGAACCTACACCGCTTTTCAGCCCCAAGTCAGAAGGCATAAACCTTCATCGTCAGGATGTCTACCTATTCCATCACCGTAGAACTGGTGGGCAAAGCGGGAGTCGAACCCGCAAAATCCAGATTTTGAAGCTGGCACGTATACCAATTCCATCATTTGCCCATTTGTTTTGATTGGCAGGATTTGAACCTACACGTTACTCTTTCTGAATAACAGGCCGCTTTTAACAGCCCACGGCTACCTATTTCGTCACAATCAAATGGTGTCCAGTGCGGGACTTGAACCCGCATACTCATTACAAGTGGGGGATTTTAAGTCCCCTGCGTCTACCAATTTCACCAACTGGACGTTGATTTGGTGTGGCTAGCGGGAGTCGAACCCGCAAAACTCAGATTTTAAGTCTGATACGTATGCCAATTCCGTCATAGCCACATACATATTGGTGCGGTTAATGGGACTCGAACCCACAAAATTCAGCTTCTAAAACTGACACGTATACCAATTCCGTCATAACCGCATTTTGGTGCTCCGGGAGGGACTCGAACCCTCACTCCTCTCGGAAACTGATTTTGAATCAGCCGCGTCTACCAATTCCGCCACCGGAGCATATCATGGTGCCTAAAGTGGGACTCGAACCCACAAGCCTTAAACAGGCACTGGCTTCTTAGACCAGCGTGTATACCATTCCACCATTTAGGCATTATTATCACAGGCAGGACTCGAACCTACAAGCTTGAGTAGCACCGGGTTCGGTAAGCCTTAACAACTCCTGTTAAGGTAGATTCCCTAATCCAGCATGTCTACCGATTTCATCACTGCGATAATAAATATTCTTACTTATCAAGAGTTTACATAATACTTTATCTTTTTATCTAAATCAAGTCTTTTTTAATATTTTTATATTTATTTTTTACTTCTTTTTTAATACTTCTTTATTTAACACAAAAAATGCAGACGCAAAAAAGGCGTCCACATGGACGCCTTCGTGAGTTCAATCTATTTTGCTTGTATATCAGCTTAGATTATTTTGAACACGAGTGAACGCCCATTGATTTCTCAATAGTAATAATCGTAAGCTGAGCAGGCGATTAATTGCGTTCATGTCATATTCCTCTAAAAGTTAATGTTAAGAAGAGTCTCTCTTCTACTATATTTTCTATTATAATCTTATCCGAGAATAAAAAGCAAGCATTTTATTTAAATATTTTTATATCTTTTTTTTACAGCATTTTCCGGCATCCTTGCCTTAGAAGTTTAAGACTCGTCAATCAGTAAGGATATCTCTTGGATTTCTTTTTCAATTTTAGCATAAGACTCAAGATAGAGATCGGCTGATTCAATATCCTGAGCGCCATTCAAACAGCTTTGGGCTGCCTGTTGTTTCTCTACTTTCAACGCTACTAACTGAGATTGTGTCAAATGCTTCAGATTCATAGGTTCTCCTATTACCAGCCTTTAACTTTAAACTCATCACCTCTTTCATCGAAATAAGTAAGATTGGAAGAATCATCTATCTCGATAAGAGGATAATCTTTACCATTAACAGACATAAGTTCAAAAGGAAAGCTTAAACCGTTTTTAAGCGTGATAATGATGCTATCTTCACCATCAAACGCTTTCTGGCAAGCTTCTTCGCCTTGCTTAGTGATAGAGCAAATTTCTCTTATTTTCTGAATAACTTCTATAACTTCAGCTTCAAAATATGCCTTCATTTCTATATCTTTGCTTGAATATGTCCAATTTTCACGAAAATTATAAGATACTTCAAGAATATGAACATCTCTTTTTTCGCTTGTATGTTTTTTGATATATTCCATTAGACATCCCACTCTGTCACGTCAAAAGCATCACCATCTTCGTCAAAATACACAATTTCTTCAATAGACATTGGTGCCATAATGTCGTCCTGAACATCTGAAAAACAATCACGATGAATAGGAATATAAGCTTTTCTTTTTGTTGACAGCTCAAAATCATATTCTTGTGTAACAATACGCTCATCCCGAACATCTATTTTACCGTCCAGGAAGTCACAAATCTCTTTATAAACCTTTTCAACTTCAGAGAAATATTCCTGAGCTTCTTGTTTTGAATATCCTTCAAGACGAACCTCTTCATGAGTGTAAACATCGCCATCACCATGCTCATATCCGATTTGCACAATATATACTTCTGTTTGTTTATTTTTAGGTCTCATTGTAAATTTCATAAAAAAAGCCTCCTGTTTAGGAGACTGATTATATCAAAAAACATCATATAAATCTATTTTATTTTATCGACCAAAACCACGTTTAGGTGAGACCACATTATCAGAAACAGTATCTGACATTCCAAACGCTACTTTTTGTTGAGCAACAGCCTCAAGATCTTCATTAATCTTTTTTAATAATTGCTCAACTCTTCGCTTTTCTACTAATAGTTCTTTTTCTTTAACATTTAAGGACTCATATTCTGATGATTTAAGCGTAGCATCCAGATCAGCTATACAGATTCCATCAAAGTCTTCTAATATTTCTTGGTAAAGAGCTTCTGTATATTGATTTTCATGAATACCCGCCCTATCAAAACCTTCTTTATTATAGCCTGCTTTATCATAGCCCTGATTGTCGTAAGCAGAATCTGGATTATTCCCATATCCATAATCTCCGCCATTTTTCTCAAACCAATCAGGATCTTGCTTTTCTGAAAAAACAACAGTTGGTGATTGCTTAGCACTTGTCATACTCGCTCCTTTAAGCATTAGGTTTATTCCTTTAGTATAGCAGTAGCATGATAAATGAGCAAATCACCAAGTTATAAACCAAGCAACTTAAATGCCACTTTGATTTCTTCATCATCAAACTTATTCTGGCAAACAACCTGTCTATGATTTAATGGTTTATCCTTTGCGTATAAGAATGAATATTCATCTTCTTCCTCATTATCACCTTCAGCCCAAACAATATCATAATCATCAAGGATAAGATATTCACCCTGATAGCCCTGCTCAGACATCCAAGCTGCAGCCTCTCGCCATTTACATCCTTTTGTCTCAGAGGAAATATTCGGCGTTGCTCCAATGATTTTTTCAAATAAGTTCGGATATGAAGTAAAGTTTTCCTTAAGCTCACAAATGCTATGATTCTCTTTCCATGTAGTCGAAAATACGATTTTTACATCATAATAAGGAAATATCTGCTCTACAAACTTATTAAGATAAGGAAGATAATAGAAGAACTTATTTTCCTCATCTGTAGCGTCTTCTTTAGGAAAGAAATGATGAAGCACTCCATCAAAATCGAGAAATAATACCAGCTCTTTTTTCATTTTTAGGAACCTTATTTATATGGTTAACCAGCTCTTCTATATCGCAATCATAGAAACCTGATGTATTCGCACATTGAGCTTCAATAACATAAAATGTGTTTTTTGACAGGCCCACATCTAATGATTTAAGTGCATGTCTAATCTTCATCAAAATATTGAAACCTCGTCCCCTGGGGCGGGGTCTATAACTCTTAATCATACGCATAACTATATCCGTCAAAACGATACAGCATTACGCAGTTCTTCCACCCTATTCCTTCTACTACACCTCGTTTTACTTTTATATTGAAGCTTCCACTCGATCTCACCGATACCTTACCTTTATATACCCCTTTTTTCTTTCCTTTCAACACTACCGCCTTAACCGTATCTCCCGTCTTAAATCCTTTCACTATCTTAGATCCTTTCGCCTTCCCTCGCGGAAAGCCATATTTATCCACCAGACACATCTGCCTGTTATTTCTTCTTTCTTTCCTGATCAACAAGGGCTTTAATGTGCTAGATATATACACCTTCGCTCCCGTTGTGCCTGCGCACAACGCATCGATATAATGCTCCTTAGCGTAGCCCTGAGATACCCTGTTATACTTAGTCTTTGCGCCCGTTCCTGTCATAACAGGCACGTTTAAACCTGACAGCTCTTTGATGATTTGCTTACGACTTATATTGACCGCTGCAGCATCTTTCAACGGAGCCTTTAACTGTGCCTTTATCTGTTTCAACAAAGGCTGGTTATCCTTAAGAAACTCCTCAATAGACATATTATCTTTCTTTTCATTACAGGCTCTACAGGATAGCACTAGGTTGCTTATCCTGTTGCTTCCACCTCTGCTTTTAGGGATAACATGCTCTTTTTCAAATGGCAAATTCTTAACCCCACAATAGGCGCAGCTATAGTGATATTTCTCAAGCAAATATTCTTTCACTTCATAATCAAACAGCGTGCCACGCTGATATTCAATACCTTCAATGGCCGCCTTTTCCATCTTCTGCATATCGAACTTAACCGATTCAACCGTAATAAAGCCTACAGGTGATATCTTAATGAAACGCTTAGACCATTCTGTTATATTATCTACACGACTCTGGACGGATGGCGCTAACCATCCTTTATGCTTACTTCTTACGCGGTTAAGAAAACGCGCCTTTCTGTAGCGGGTTTTACGATTCCTTCTGGATCTCCTTATCATACGACGTGAATCTAAATTGCCTTTTATTTCCTGCCCACGGTGAGTTAACACTGCCCCGAATATCGCAGACAGCCTGTTTTTACCGTGTAAAACCAAGCCTATTCCCGTTTGT